>Ga0180009_10000001_pt1 | contig 847426 bp, 827 predicted proteins | sample OS_PC_MetaG_FD_123537 | JGI IMG/M metagenome (GOLD analysis project Ga0180009, IMG submission 123537) | Groundwater microbial communities from the Aspo Hard Rock Laboratory (HRL) deep subsurface site, Sweden - OS_PC_MetaG | ecosystem: Environmental > Aquatic > Deep subsurface > Groundwater...
TGGTGTGAGTGAAGTTTGTGATTCTCTTTTGATTGATTCTTGTTGGGATAGTAGTTCTAGTCAAAATTTGTATAGCGGATCTTATGTGGGAGGTACTGGTTGCAAGGCACCAAAGACACATTGTAATGCCGCTTGCGATTATTGCTCAGCAGGATGTTTTTAATATTTCTGCTTCAGAAATTAGTTTGGCTTAATATTAAATTGTAAAGATTTTATCCAATCGGTATTTTTTGTCTTCTTTCTTTTTTTTATAAGTAAAAAATGCTATAATTTAGTCAATGACGCAAAACATTATAGTTCAGGCTACCAAATCTCTTGTCATCGATTTAATCGGGGAAATTTTGTATTTTCCTATTTGGTGGTATACCCAAGGGTTAAAAAAGATGGTTTTGTACGTTATTAATTCTATACAAAATACTAATCGTAATTTGGCCTTGACTCTGATGCTCAAGAGCATGTTCAAGCCAATGTTTGGTCAGTATGATAGAGAAGGTAGGATTATAAGCTTTTTTATGAGGCTTATTTTAATTATAGTCCGTTTAATTTTCTTTATTTTACTTTCAATTTTATATTTATCAATTATTATTTTCTGGATATTTTTACCAATAGTGGCTGTCTGGGGGATATTAAGCAACTTTTCTAGTCTATGGAAAGCTTGAAGTTTACAACTTGTCAGATTTGCGACGGTCAAGGCAAAGTGGATGGGCATACCTGTACCACTTGTCTTGGGCATGGCACTTATTATTTTGTAAATAATAATATTTTATATTTTGAAAGGGTAATTAGTCATTCTCATATTTTTGTCAGGGAATTCAAAAAAATATTAAATTTGATAATTAATACCATATTAATAGCCTCTGTTATTACAACTTTGGTAGTTATTTATAATATTTTAAATGTTGTGCAGTTTGATCCCAGAAATCTTTGGGGTTTTCTCAATACTTCAGATGAGTACAATTTATTTTTGTGGATACTGGTAGTATTTGATATGTTTTTGTATTATCGCTTGACTATACCGGGTATTAGAGAAGAGGCCAAGAGAAAAATATTGTCTGATGTTGATCAGCATACTACGCATAATATTGCCGACAATCTGGGACAGGAAACTTCAAATATAATAGATAAAGCTTGGCTTTATGCCAGCTACAAAAAAATATTTCCGCTCACGGTGTGGCATATTTTATTTTCTCTGTTAAATGATAAGGATATTAAATTAGTTTTGGCTCGTTTGGGAGTGGGAGCAGATAGTGTCAAGCAAAGCATAGACGAAAATTTGGAGGCCCTGACAGCCAACAAGTCAAGAGAAAATAAAATTGATCCAGAGGCAGAAAATGTTTTACTCAATGCTTACTTTCACATGCTCGACAGGCAGGCCACCAAGATAGCCGAAGTTGATATTTTGGCTGGCATTATTACATCCAGTCAGGCAGTCAAAAACATGTTTTATGATTTTGATATTGATGAAGAAAAAATAGATAACGTCATTGCCTGGGTAAATATAAACAAAGAACTTATAAATACATATAAGAGATTTCGTAGTCGTTCATTTTTTAAGCCAAAATCTGGAATCAATAGATCATACACCGCAATTGCTACGCCGGTATTAAATAGTTTTTCTTATGATCTGACTATGGCGGCCAAATCAGGTGCTTTGCCTTTGACAGTGGCCAGAGACAAGGAAATCAACGAAGTTATCTCAACTATTGAAAGTAATATTTCCAGTGTGGTATTGGTTGGTCAGCCGGGCATTGGCAAGGGCAAAATAGCCGAGGGGATTGCCAACAGAATGATGGCTGAGGAGATTCCTGAGCTTTTCCAAGACAAAAGATTAGTTTCTCTATCAGTTCCTATGATAGTGTCGGGGGCTGAGGGTACTGGACGCTTGGAAGAAAGATTTTTGTCTATTTTAAATGAAGTGGCTCTTTCAGGAAATATTATTTTATATATTGAAGATATTCATCAATTAGTCGGTATATCATCTCAGGGTACAGAGGGAGTATCATTAGCTGAGGTTTTGTCGTCAGAAATAAGAAAGAAAAATGTGATAGTTATTGCGACGTCAAACAGTAAAGAGTATGTCCAATATATAGAAAGTAGTAGTCTTGGCCAAGAGCTCAAAAAGATAAAGATAGAAGAACCAAATAAAAATCAGACAATCCAAATGATGGAAGCTCATGTAGGTAGTGTAGAAAACAAACACCGAGTTTATTTTACCTACGATGCTCTAGAGAAAATTTATGATTTATCTAGTCGATATATTACTGAGACTGCCCAGCCTAGAAAATCTATAGATCTTATGGATGAAGCTGGCATTTATGTATCCAAGCGTGGTAAAAAAGACAACTTGGTACGGTCAGAAGATATAGAGGAGCTGGTCAGTGATAAGACAGATATACCACTCACAAATGTCAGCGCTCAAGAATCTACCAAGCTTCTTAATTTGGAAGAGGAAATACATAAGCGTATTGTTGGTCAGGATGAGGCAGTCAATCTGGTGGCAGCAGCTTTGCGTCGAGCCAGAGCCGAACTACGCGATCAAAAAAGACCAATTGTAAATTTACTTTTCTTAGGCCCAACTGGTGTTGGTAAAACAGAACTGGCCAAGACAGTCGCTGAGGTTTATTTTGGCAATGAAAACGATATGATTCGTCTGGATATGAGTGAATATCAAGCCCAAAATTCTTTACCAAGACTTATTGGCTCACCGGAAAATGGCACACCGGGCTTATTGACAGAGGCGGTCAGGCACAAGCCATTTGCACTACTACTTTTGGATGAAATAGAAAAGGCTCATCCAGATATCTTAAATATCTTTTTGCAGGTTATGGAAGATGGAAGACTGACGGATGCTCTTGGCAGGACGGTTGATTTTACTAATCTGATAATTGTAGCTACATCTAATGCTGGCACGTCGTATATACAAGATCAGATAAATCAAGGTAAAAATATAGAAGATTTCAAAGATTATCTTATCAAAGAAGAAATTAGAAATATCTTTAGACCAGAGTTTATCAACCGTTTTGACGGGACTGTAGTATTTAAGCCTTTGACTAGAGATGAAATATTTCAGATTGCCGGATTTATGCTCAAAAAAGTTCAAAAACGTCTGGAAGAAAAAGGCATATTTTTTGAAATTACTGTTGCCGCTCAACGTGAATTGGCTGAAGCTGGTTTTGATCCGGTGTTTGGTGCTAGGCCTCTGAGGCGTGTGATACAGGAGCAGGTGGACAATTCTTTGGCTAATTTTTTACTCAACGGTAAACTAGATAGACGTGATATAGTAGTCTATGATGTGGGCGGAAAAATAAGTGTCAAAAAACCAACTGGTTACTAAGATTTTGGCCCGTCGTGTTTGACACGGCGGGTTTTTTTGATAACTTGAATTTTGAGCTTATTTCAGGTATAATTTGTTTATTAAAATATTAAATTCCAGTAATTTTTATGGAAGAAATCAGAATTATTGATAAGGTGGTAAATCTGGCCAAGCGTAGAGGTTTTTTATTTCCATCTTCAGAAATATACGGAGGTTTGAGTGCAGCCTATGACTACGGTCCTTTAGGCGTTGAGTTAAAAAATAATATTAAAAAATTTTGGTGGAAGATGTTTGTCACTTCTCGGGCTGATATGGTAGGGCTTGATGCTTCTATCATCATGCATCCGAAAGTTTGGGAGGCATCTGGTCACGTGGATAATTTTTCGGATCCACTAGTGGATTGCAAAAAATGTCACAAAAGATTCCGTTATGACCATCTCTTGGAAAACAATTCTATAGAGCCTCTTTATGATAAGGCTAAACCAATCAATCCGTCAGAAATAGTCTGTCCAGATTGCGGTGGCGAGCTGACAGAAGTCAGGCAGTTTAATATGATGTTTAAGACTTTTATGGGTCCGGTAGAAGACAGTGCTTCAGCAGTTTATCTGAGGCCGGAAACTGCGGGTGGTATTTTTGTAAATTTCAAAAATGTCACTGAGACTCAAAGAATGAGACTGCCATATGGTATTGCCCAAATTGGTAAGGCCTTTAGAAATGAAATAACCACCGAAAATTTTATTTTCCGTACTCGTGAATTTGAACAAATGGAAGTAGAATATTTTGTCAATCCAAAAAACTGGAAAAAATCTTTTGAAGATTGGTTGAGTGTCATGAGAGAGTGGTGTCAGTTTTTGGGGCTAAAAAAAGAGAACTTGGTGGAGGTAGAAATATCAGAAAAAGATAGAGCTTTTTATTCCAAACGAACAGTTGATTTTGAATACAAATTTCCTTTTGGTCAAAAAGAGCTCTACGGCTTGGCTTATAGGACTGATTATGATTTGACTCAACATCAAAAATTTTCCGGCCAGGATCTTAATTATACTGATCCAATATCTGGAGAAAAATTTATCCCTCATGTGATAGAGCCATCGCTCGGAGTAGACCGTAGCGTCTTGGCAGTTCTTTTGGCGGCTTATACTGAGATAGAGGGCGGTAGGACGACCACCACCGAGTCTAAAAAGGACATGGAGGTAGTTTTGAAATTACCGTACTACTTGGCGCCTATCAAGATAGCAGTCTTGCCGCTTTCCAAAAAAGAACCCTTAACTAAGCTAGCTAGAGAGATTTTGCTTGATCTCAAAAAAGATTTTGTCTGTAGCTATGATGAGACTCAGGCGATTGGTCGCCGTTATCGTCGCCAGGATGAGATAGGCACGCCATATTGTCTGACCGTAGATTTTGACAGTCTGGAAGACAATATGGTGACTGTCCGAGATAGAGATAGTATGAAACAAGATAGAGTGGCTATCTCGGAACTCAAGAATTATTTCAAAGATAAATTAATTATATAAGTATGAAAAAAATTTATTTTTTAGCAATTTTAGGGTTAGTATTTTTAGCCAATACCACCCAAGCTGCTTCATTAGCAGATAGATTGAGAGGCTATATTTTACTCCAAGTCCAGAGTCATGGTGAGGCCTGGTATGTTTTGCCTGACAGTGGAGAAAGAGTCTATATGAAAAATGGTGAGGTAGCCTTTGGGCTAATGAGGGATACGGGCTTAGGTATTAGCAATATTAATTTGGTCAAAGTACCAGTAGGTATAGATTCTATCGCCTTACCCTATGATGGTGATAATGATAATGATGGTTTGTCCAATAAAACTGAAGAATCTTTAGGAACTGATATGAATGATGCAGATAGTGATGATGATGGGTATTTAGATGGTGAGGAAATAAAAAATGGTTATGACCCTATGGGTATGGGTACCTTAAATTATGATTATTCTTTAGCCAATAGATTAAAAGGCAGGATTTTGTTGCAGGTTGAGGATAAGGGCCAAGCTTGGTATGTAAATCCAAGTGATGGAAAACGTTATTATATGAATAGTGGTGACGCAGCTTATCAGATTATGAGATTTTTGTCTTTGGGTATTACCAATGCTGATTTAAATAGTATTAGTGTTCAAGGCGAGGAGCAAAATTATTGGCAAACATATACCAATAATCAATATAATTTTTCTATCGAATATCCAGATGATTGGACAGTTGCAGATGTTGATAGCATAGGGCCTAGTCTGACTGTGGGTTTTAGTCCAAAAGATTTGACGGGAGATTTTCAGTGGGGTATTAATATTTATAATAAAAATGAAAAGACAGTCGAAGAGCTTATTGCTGATGTGGGAGATCAATTTTTAGATAGGCAAGAAAGCAGACAGAATATAGTTATTGGAGGTATTAATGCTATAAAAGCCACAATTACCACTGATCAATATGATAATTGGAATGCAGAATATATTGTATTTGAAAATGGCGCTTATATATTTACTATTAGTAACGGTGCAATACCAGATGACAATTATGAACAGTTTTATAATAGTTTAGTGTTTTTAGATTAATAAAAAGTTTTTTAATATATGTTTAAAAGAATAGTCCGTCGTGATGGATCAGTTATTATATTTTTTCCGCAAAAAGAAACAAAAGCGGTTACTTTTGAGGTTTTATATAAAGTAGGTAGCCGTCTGGAAAATAAGGCTTTAAATGGAGCTTCGCACTTTGTGGAGCATTTGATGTTTAAGGGAACTAATCGTCGTCCAAATACCGCTGATATTTCCAAGGAGTTGGATAATGTTGGAGCTGAGTATAATGCTTTTACTGGTAAGGAATATACAGGGTACTATATTACCGTAGACAGTTCTCATCTTCCTTTGGCAGTTGATATGCTCTCGGATATGCTCCATAATTCCAAATTTGAAAAAATAGAAGTGGATAGAGAGCGTGGTGTGATAGTGGAGGAAATAAACATGTACGAAGATAATCCGCTTTTGTATATCGAAGATGCTTTTGAAGAATTGCTTTTTGAAAATAGTGATTTGGGTCCATCTATTGCCGGGCCGCGAATAAATATCCAAACTGTTTCTAGAGATGCTTTGTACGATTATTATAAAAAACATTATTTTTCTGGTAACGGCGTGATTGCTATTGCCGGCAAGTTCAATGAAAAACGGGCTTTGAAGTTGGTAGACAGACTATTTCCTTTGCAAAAGAAAAAACCGAGAAATAAGTTTGTCAGGGTCAAATTCCCCGTTCAGAAAAAACCGCGAGTAAAACTAGTCAAGCGTTCACTTGAGCAGGTTCAGCTTATGTTGGGCTTTAGGTCAGTAGCCAGTAGTGATAAAAGATTCTTGGCCTCACAGGTTCTGGCCAATATTTTGGGCGGAAATATGAGCTCTAGACTATTTTTAAACATCAGAGAAAGACGAGGACTTTGTTATTCTATTAAATCTTCACTATCAGGCTATCAGGATTCTAGTGCTTTTGTAGTGCAGGCCGGTCTAAACAAAGATAAAATTTATGAAGCGTTAACAGCTATCAAAGAAGAATTGAATATTTTGGTAAAAGATGGTGTCAGTCAGGAAGAGCTCAAAAAAGCTAAAGATAATATGAGGGGTCGTATGATTCTCAAGATGGAAAGTGCTCCGACTTATCTAAATTTCCTTTTAGGTCAGGAAATTATCAACCAACCAATCAAGGATTTGGAAGCCAAGCTAAAAGAATTGGATAAAGTCACTTTAAAGCAGGTCAACGACATGGCTAAAATAATTATTAGCTGGTCACAATCAAATCTGGCCATCATGGGCCCGTTTGAAAATACAAGTAAATTTTTAAATATACTAACAAAATAAGCCTCACACCTTTGAGGTATGAGGTGAAGATAATTAATAAGACCTGCGGCTATAAAGGCGCGGGGTAAGAAAATAAAAATATGTCCAAACAAACTATATCAATTTCCACAGGTACTATTGTCAGGACGATATTTATACTTTTGATAGTTGGTTTCTTGTTTCTGGTCAAAGACGTAATAATTTTATTTTTTGTGGCTGTAATTTTGGCCTCGGCTTTTGATCCACTTATTGATTGGCTGCAAACTAAAAAAATTCCTAGAACCGTCAGTATCATCGGAGTATATATGGTGTTTTTGACTCTAGTCGGTTGGTCACTTTATCTATTAGCTGGACCGATAGTAGAGCAGGTCAAAGAAATTGGTAAGGCTTTTCCGGATTTCTATTCCAAGTTGGCAGACACTATAAATTATTTGAGGAGCGTCGATCAAAGTGTAGCTAGAGAAACAGTCAGCACCAGTTTTGCTGATATTACCAAAAGTCTGACTTCAGCAACTTCGGGAATATTTAGAACTGTTACTTCTATTTTTGGAGGTGTTTTTAGTTTTTTGATGGTCTTGGTAGTTACTTTTTATCTGACAGTAGAAGAAAATGCCATGAAGCGTTTTATCAAAACTATCACACCGTCCAATAATCAGGCTTATATAGATAAGCTGATTACTGATATGCAACATCGGATGGGTTATTGGTTGAGGGGGCAGTTATTTTTGTCTATTATAGTATTTGCCATGGTTTATATTGGATTGTCACTAATGGGTATAAAATATGCTTTAATTTTGGCTTTGGTAGCTGGAATATTTGAGATAGTACCATTTTTGGGTCCATGGATATCAGCCATTCCAGGTGTATTTTTTGCCTTTTCTCAATCCCCTGGCAAAGCAATTGCTGTAGCTATTTTGTATTTCCTGGTTCAGCAGGTAGAAAACAATCTGATTGTGCCAAAAGTGATGGGTAAGACGACGGGTTTGAATCCACTGGTGGTTATTTTGGCAATTTTGACTGGTGCTCGTCTGGGCGGAGTAGTAGGTGCCCTTTTGGCTGTACCAGTTACCTTGGCTTTGACAGTTTATGTTGAAAGTATATTAGATAAAAGAAAAAAATAATGCTTTATATTGTTTCTACACCGATTGGCAATCTAGATGATATCACTATCAGAGCTCTTGATATTTTAAAAAAAGTAGATTTGGTCTTGGCCGAAGATACTCGGGTCAGCAAAAAGCTTTTTGATCGCTATGATATCAAGACAAGGCTAGTTTCTTGGCATCAGCACAGTCAGTTGGCTGATTTTTCCAAGCTCAAAAAATATTTTGAAGATAACAAAGACATTGCTCTGATTACTGATGCTGGTACGCCAGGAATATCAGATCCAGGAGGCAAGCTTATAGAACTAGTATTAGAAAATTTTCCTGACACAAAGATTGTCCCTATCCCAGGCGCTTCAGCTCTGACGGCTTTGGTTTCAGTAGCCGGGATTGCTATGGACAAATTTTTGTTTTTGGGATTTTTGCCTCACAAAAAAGGCAGACAAACTTTGATAGAGGAGATTAAAGCATCAAAGATTCCAGTGGTATTTTTTGAGTCAGTCCATCGTATAGACAAGGCTCTGACTGCCTTGTCAGATTGCGACAAAGATTTGATAGTCGGTCGTGAGCTGACCAAACAATTTGAAACTATTTATCGCGGCAAAGCCAAAGATGTCTTAGAGCAGATCAAAGCCGATAAAGTAAAAGGGGAATTTGTAATTATTGTAAATAAATAATATGCCAAGTAAAAAACATTTAGGCACTATTACCATTTTACTCAAAGATAGACACAATTATGCGATTGATACCCAAAAGATTTTTACAGAGCACGGCAAGATGATACTAGCTAGAACCGGAGTCAATCCGTCTAGGACTTGTGTCAAAAATTGTACCGGCTTGATAGTTTTACTTGTAGAAGGTACAGTCACAGAAATAAGTGATTTGACCAAAAAGCTAAATAAGCTCTATGGTGTAGTAGCTAAGAAAATAATTATTACAGACTAATGGATTTCGTTGTTAGGCAACTAGAAGAAAAAGATTTTGTCACTGGTAGCGGCTTTGTAGAAACTATGGCCAATATGAGCGACATCAGTATATTGGATATTGATAAACTCAAAGATATTTGGCTTGCCGCCAAAAAACAAAACATCTATTTTTTTGTAGCGGAAATGGAGGGTCAGATTGTCTCTACTGTAAAATTGTTGATTGAACCAAAATTTTTTCACGGCGGCAAAGCCGCCGCTCACATAGAGGATGTAGTGACACGTTCCGGTTATGAAGGTCGTGGTCTGTCCAAGGCACTGCTTTTGGAGGCTATCAGGACTGCTGAAAAAGAAAATTGCTACAAGGTAATATTGGATTGCAAAAAAGAGCTGGTTCCTTTTTATGAAAAATCAGGTTTCAAAGAACACGATATTTGTATGCGCTTAGATTTTAAAAAATAGTATGGATAAATTTTATATAACAACATCAATTCCTTATGTAAATGCTCATCCGCATATTGGTTTTGCTTTGGAAGCAGTCCAAGCTGATATGTTGGCGCGTTGGCATCGTCAGTTGGGTGATGATGTTTATTTTGTGACTGGCACTGATGAAAATAGTTTGAAAAATGTCCAAGCTGCCCAAAAAGAAGGCCTGGAGACTAAAGCGCTATGTGATAGAAACGCCGAGGTTTTTAAAAGTTTAAAAGGCTATCTAAATTTATCTTTTGATGATTTTATTAGAACTACTGAAGGCAGACATTTCAAAGGTGCTCAAAAATTGTGGAAAGCCTGTAAGTCGGAAGATATTTATAAAAAACAATACAAAGGCTATTATTGTGTTGGTTGTGAGTCTTTTCTTCTGGAAAAAGACTTAGTAGATGGTAAATGTCTGACTCATCAAAAAGAGCCAGATATAGTAGAAGAGGAAAATTATTTTTTTAAACTTTCTAATTATCAGGACAAGCTTCTCAAGTTGATTGAATCAGAAGAATACAAAATAATCCCAGAGTCAAGAAAAAATGAAATAATTAGTTTCATCAAAATGGGGCTAGAAGACTTTTCTATTTCTCGTTCTGTTGAGCGGGCTCACGGTTGGGGAGTGCCTGTGCCCGATGATGACAAACAAATAATGTATGTTTGGATTGATGCTTTGAGTAATTATATTAATGCTTTAGATTATTTAAATGATGGACAATTGTATCAGAAATATTGGCCAGCAGATGTCCATGTGATTGGTAAAGATATCACTCGTTTTCATGCTATATATTGGCCGGCGATTTTGATGTCTGCTGGATTAGCATTACCAAAAAATCTTTTTGTCCACGGCTTTATCAATGTAGGTGGCCAGAAGATGAGTAAGTCACTTGGCAACGTAATTGATCCAATAGAATTATCAACTAAATATGGTACTGATACTGTCAGATATTTTCTTTTGGGGCATGTGCATTCTTTTGAAGATAGTGATTTTGATATTGAAAGATTTGAGCAAATATATAATTCAGACTTGGTAAATGGCTTGGGTAATCTGGTCAACCGTGTGACCAATATGATAGAAAATTATATAGATGGAGATGTTAAAATTGATTGGAGTAAAGTTACTCCTACACCATTGGCTAATGAAGAAATAAGAAAATTCAGATTTAAAGAAGCTTTACAGACAATATGGTTGTTGATAGGTAATTTAAATTCTTTAATTGAAAATGAGAAGCCGTGGGAACTTGCAAAATCTAATGATTCAAAAAATAAAGAGGCTTTGCCTGGGATATTAAAATCTTTAGCTAAAGATATGTATAGCATTGCTAACGGATTAACGCCTTTTATGCCCAAGACAGCAGAGAAAATTATTGGTATAATAACAGCAGATAAAATAAAAAAACCAGAAGAACCTCTTTTTCCACGTATTAATAATAAATAAAATATTTACCCCGTTAAATAAATTCAATTTTGTACGCAATACTAAGGGGTGTGTAATATATTTAATAATAAATAATTAAATAAAGTTAATTAATTGAATTTAAAATTTAAGTATAACTTAAATTTTATTTAACGGGGGAACAAATGAATTGGTATGACATTGCATTAATAGTAATTTTATTCTTTTTTACCTGGAAAGGTTTTAGGACCGGACTAGTTGGAGCCATTGGCGGATTTTTTGGAATTATCTTTGGTATATGGGCCGGCAGTCACTATATGCAGCAAGTGGGTGCCTGGATTATGGAAGTAGCCAATTTTGACAACGAAGCCTTGGCTTTGATATTGGCTTTTGTAGGAGTATTTATGGCGGTCAATATTGCAGTCGGCATCATTGTCTCAGTCATCAATAGAATATTTCATATTATTCCTTTTATTGATTTGATAAACAAATTGTCCGGAGCAATAGTTGGGTTTTTGGGAGGCTGTCTGGCGGTATCTGCTTTGGTGTATCTAATGTCGCTGTTGCCTATTAGTGATACAATCTCCAATCTGGTCTTAAATTCAAAATTAGCTACAATTGCCATTGATGTGGCCATAATAATCAAGCCTTTTATACCAGAGGCAATAAAACAATTAAAATCTATATTTGAAAATGTTAATTGATAGTCACGCTCATCTAAACTTTGAGGCATACAAAGACGACCTGTCAGATGTGATAGGTCGTTGTCGTCAGGCTGGTATGCAAGTTATCAATGTCGGTGCGGCCTATGATACTAGCCGCAAGGCGGTCAACTTGGCTTTGGCGGAGTCAAATTTTTTTAGTTCTATTGGTCTTCATCCGATTCACGTCTATGATGAAGAATTCAAACCAGATGATTATCAGGATTTGATAACTAGTGGCAAAGCAAAAGTAGTAGCTATGGGTGAGACTGGTTTTGATTATTTTCATCTTTGGCAATGTCTTGAAAAAGGAGCAAAATCTATTGAAGAAATAAAAGCCAAACAAGAAGAAGTATTTAGAGCTCATATTAGATTGGCCAAAGATAATGATTTGGCATTGATAATCCATGGTAGAAATGGCAAAGAAGACAAAACTGCCTATGCTGATATTTATCGAGTATTAAAAGATGAAGGAATTAAGAGGGCGGTAGTACATTGTTATGGTGGTGATTTAAAAGAAGCTAAAAAATTTGTGGAGCTTGGGATTTATTTGGGTTTTACCGGTATTGTTACCTTTGACAAAACGGGTGTTTTGGAGGAAATTGTTAAGTGGATACCAAGCGACAAAATGCTTATTGAAACTGACGCGCCGTATTTGACACCAATTCCATATAGAGGCCAGCGTAATGAGCCAGCTTATGTCCGACAGGTAGCGGAAAAAATAGCGCAGATAAAAAATTTATCAACAAAGGAAATCATTGAGATAAGCGGCAACAACGCGATTGAGTTATTTCATTTGCGATAGGTGGTTGACTTTAAGTTAATCTTATGTTAATCTTTAATTAAACTAATAATTAAAGTAAAAGATATGAGTATCGTAGGTTTAAAAGAATTGAGGGAAAATATGGATGATTATATTAATAAAGTAAAACAAGGTCATTCTTTTATCGTTTTACGTAAATCACAGCCAGTTTTTAAAATTAGTCCTTTAGAAAACGAAGAAAATTGGGAGACAGTGGTTGATTTTACAAAAATAAAAAAGGGTGGCGTTGATATCAAAGAAATTTTGTCTCGTTTGTAAAATATATGGATAAAATAAGAAAAGCGTTGGAAAGGTTTACGGGCTCTCAAAAAAAAATTATTAAAAAAATATTATTACAGATTGAGAGTAGAAATTATAGTGATTTGGATATAAAAAAACTAAAAGGTTATGATAATATTTTTAGAGTAAGAAAAGGACAAATAAGAATTATATTTCAAATCAAAGATGATAATATAAAAATCATTACTATAGAGAAACGCAGTGATACTACTTATAAATTATAAATATATGGAAACATTTTCACTTATTACTTCAATTTTAATTCTAGCTTTGGTAGGGGTAGTGATTTGGCTAATGATAAAAAATAATAAGCCACAAGAAGTCAAAGAAGACAAAGCAATACTCATGCTCCAACAGCAGATGGCAGACTTAAAAAATCAACTAGGAGAAAAAATTGATAATACCACACGTCATTCTTCCAAGATGCTCCAAGATCAATTCATGGAAACCAGTCGTATTTCCAAGGAGATGACCGAAAAACTTTTGAAACTTGAAGAAACCAACAAGCAAGTAGTCGGCTTTACCGATCAGTTGCAAAATCTGGAAAAAGTTTTGACCAATGCCAAAACTCGTGGCAATCTTGGCGAAGCCAGTTTGGAACTTATATTATCAAATATATTGCCACCACAATCATATGAGATGCAGTATCATTTCAAAAATGGCGAAGCAGTGGATGCGGTAGTAAAAATTAAAGACAAAGTATTACCGGTTGATGCCAAATTTTCTTTGGAAAATTACCGTCGCATAATTGATGAAACAGACAAAAGCAAAAAAGAAGTCCTGGAAAAAGAATTTAAAAATGATTTGAAAAAAAGAATTGATGAAACTAGCAAATATATCAGGCCAAATGAAGATACGCTTGACTTTGCTTTTATGTTTATTCCGGCCGAAGGTATATATTATGATTTGCTCATCAATGAAGTGGGTGCGGTCAAAGTAAATACCCGCTCGCTGATTGATTATGCTTTTAATGAAAAAAAAGTCATCATAGTTTCACCAACTACTTTTGCTGCGTATCTGCAAACTGTACTGCAGGGCCTCAAAGCTTTGCAGATTGAAGAGTCAGCCAAAGAAATCAGAAAAAATGTAGAACTGCTTCAAAAACATTTATTGGTCTATGGCGATTATCACAAAAAATTGGGTAATCAGCTTTCCACAGTGGCCAATACTTATAATATTTCCAATAAGGAATTCAATAAAATAGATAAGGATATTCTCAAAATCAGCGGTAAGACCGGCAATTTTGAGCTGGAAGATGTGGAAAAACCAAGATTAGAATAAATTTAATTTGTCATCCTGAACTTGTTTCAGGATCTCTTGGAGATTTCGGATTAAATCCGGAATGACAGGCCGTCCGCAAGGGCGGTTTTTTAAATAAAAAAAATGAGAGTTGGTCAGACTCTCTTTCCCATTGTGATGGGTTTTATGACCGGGTGGGATTTTTTACATCCCGAAGAAGTGGAAGTACTGGCAGAGGCAGAGCATGCCAACGATCACTGCTGTGCCGATAGTAGCGATCGTCATAACATTGCCGAAGTCGCCGCCGACTTCCAGGGAAGTCTTGGACTTAATCGGAGCACGGCGCATTTCAACTCTCTTTCGTCTGGCTCATCCAGTTGATGATGAGCTTGATGAGGGTTTGGTCGTGATCTTCAAGGTGCATTGCACACAATCTGCTGCCAAGTGGCAGTGAAAGGAGTGCTCCAAGTGTTGTCATAGACCAGGGCATGACAGCACCAAAAGTTCATGGACTCTGCCAAAGCCCGCGGATCATTTCTCAGGCTAGGGTCATGAGGCTCACGAGGAGCCAAAGGACCGATGTAGGCGGTGACAAGATGCCATTTGCCTTGGCACTTGTAGGCCATTATCGACACAATGTCGCACTTGGGTTTTTTGACGCCAACCACGACTCGGCTCGCAACATTGCGACCACTACGAATAGCAAAGGTCGCGTTCATGAGACCGTTGATGGGAGGAGTTTTGACACAGTTATTTGTGCCAATAATTCTTCCCAGGCAGATTTCTTGCCGGCAGAATCCACTGTTGTCAGTGGGCAAGGCAAGCTTAGAAACAGCTTCTTCCAAGAGATTTTCCACATCAGGGTGTGCAGCAAGATGTCGCTGGGCTTTCTGGCTGACGTGGATGATATTTCCACATTTGGTATGCAGCTCTTCCTTAAGCATTAGCGTTCCTTTCGCTGGAGAAAAAGTGTACAGAAAATCCTATTATATTAACATATTTTTAGCTTTTTGTCAATATTATTGTATTTTTTGTAATTTAGCGGTTTTTGAAAAAGTGTTGACTTTTTCAGGTTTAGCGGTTATAATGTAGCCGCTTTTTGTTTATTAGAAATTTATGGAGTCAGATAAAAAAGACAACAAAAATACTGACAAAAATGAGTATATGCGATTAGCTCTTACCATTTTTGTCGAGACTACTGGCTGGATTGCTTTTCCAGTTATCGGAGCTCTGTTTTTGGGTCGCTGGCTTGATGAAAAGCAAGGCACATATCCTTTATACTTTTTGGGTATTACCGGACTGGCCTTTGTTATTTCTTCGGTAGGTATTACTATCACTGGAGTAAAATACATGAAAAAAATTGAAAAGGAAGAAGAGTTAAAGAAAAAGCAAAACAATGAGTCTAGAAATAGAAAATAATATAGAAGACAATTCCCATATTGTTGAAGAAATTTTAGGCGAAGAAAGTCATCAGGAAGCTGATACACACGCCGAAGGTGAGGGCGCTCATGAAGAACATGAGCACACTTTGTTTGCTGAGACTGTTTTTAATGTAGGCGAGTTTAATGTCACCAATTCACTGCTGACATCGTGGGTAGCAGTTTTTTTAATTATTATTTTGTCTCTTATAATTCGCGCCAAAAATAGTCGCATACCTTCTGTATTTCAGAGCTTTATGGAGACTATCATTGATGGTGCGCTTGGCATGATGGATTTGGTAACCAATAATAGAGAAAAAAGTAAAAGAGTTTTCCCGGTAGTATTTTCAATTTTTCTTTTTATATTAATAAACAACTGGCTTGGTTTGGTGCCTGGCTTGGGTTCTATTACTTATAATGGTACAGCACTTTTTCGAGGTGGAACCGCTGATTTAAATACTACTTTAGCTTTGGGTTTATTTGCGGTGGTGTCAGCCAACATATTTGGTATTATTGTAGTTGGCGGTTGGAATTGGTTTAATAAATTTATAAATATAAAAGCCCTGATAGAAATACCGGGCAAAATTAGACATGAACCAACTATTATTTTGGTCAATCCCATAACATTTTTTGTAGGATTGATTGAGATAGTATCAGAAATAGCCAAGGTGGCTTCATTGTCATTTAGGTTGTTTGGTAATATTTTTGCTGGAGAAGTGTTGATTGCTTCTATCTCTGCTTTGGTAGCTTATGGTGTGCCGCTTCCATTTATGTTTTTGGAAGTTATAGTAGGAATTATTCAAGCCCTTATTTTCTCAATTCTTACTTTGGTATATTATACTATTGCTTCTACCGAACATGAACATTAACCCAATCCAATCATCCGGGATTTGATTGAGGATCTCAATAGTTGAGATTCTGCTCGCCCCGCTTCGCGAGGCTCCGCCTTTGGCGGGCCGGGGGAAATAAATTCAGAATGACAAATATAATTAATTAGTGATAATTTTAGGCGACGTAAAAAATAATAAAAATAAGATCGACCTATTATTATCAAGAAAGGAAACAACCATATGGATCTAACATTAATTGCCAAAGCAGCTGCGATCGCCATCGGCGGTTTTGCTCCAGCTCTAGCTATTGGTAAAATTGGTGCTAAAGCCATGGAATCTATTGGACGCAATCCAGAATCAGCTGGTAAAATCCTAGTTCCAATGCTTTTGGTTTCAGCTTTTGCTGAAGCTATTGCCATTTATGCCTTGATTATTGCTTTTTCAATCAAATAAATTTTGATTGCTTTCCCTGTCCTTGATCCGCCAACTGGCGGATTTAGGTCAGGAATAAGTAATTAATTATAAATATGGAAATTTTACAATTATTTGGAGTTGATTGGAAATTACTCGTTGCTCAGCTGGTAAACTTTACAGTTGTTGTATTGGTTTTGTGGTTTTTTGCCCTCAAACCTCTTACCCGTACTATGCAAAAAAGAAGCGATGAAATCCAAAAAGGTTTATCTGACGCTGAATTAGCTGCCGAAAAATTGACCAAGGTAGAAGAAGATGTCAAAGCCAAGCTAATGGAAGCAAAATCTGAAGCAGCCAAGATTTTGGAAGCCGCTAGATTGCAAGCTGAAGAATCCAGAAAAGCTGGTATAGTAAAGACAAAGTCGGAGATAGAGGAGCTTATTAAAAAAGCCAAAACTCAGATTGCCGGTGAAAAAGACAATATGGTTTCAGAAATAAAATCAGAAGTGGCTGATATGATAGTGATAGCTTTAGAAAAAATATTGTCTGGCGGACTTAGCAGAGAAATGGACAAAAAATACATTGAAAAAGTTTTAAAGGAAATAAAATAAGATGAAGGGCAAAGATCAAGCCAAAATACTAGCCAAAGGAGTATATACTGCTATCAAAGATAAAGATAAAAAGCAGTCCGATCTTATTATTTCAAATTTTTCTAAGTATATTGCCCAGTACAGATTGGAAAAAATAATACCTTCAATTTTAGAAGAATTACAAAATTTATATTTTGCTGAAGAGGGTATTGTCAGCGCCAATATTTATAGCAAAGAAAAATTGGATGAGAAGCAGGTCAAGGCAATCTGTAAAATTATTGAAGATAAGACCGAAAAAAAGGTTGTTAGTCAGGAGGAAATTGACAATAATCTTATCGGCGGTGTTTTGATAAAATATGAGGATAAGGTGATCGATATATCTATAAAAAATAATTTAAATAAATTGGCTAAGCAATTAACCAATTAAGTAATTATGCAATTAACCAATTATTAATATGTCATACGATTATTTAGTCAAAAGTTTGAAAAAGCAATTAGAAAGCTTCCAGTCTGATGTCAAAGAAGAATCAGTCGGTGAAGTTATTGAAGTAGGAGACGGTATTGCCAAAGTATCGGGTCTTTCTGATGCTATGTCTTCAGAGATGCTTGAATTTGAGACTTCTAAGGGTGAAAAAATCTACGGTGTAGCTTTGAACTTGGAAGAGTATTCAGTCGGTGCCATTATTTTTGGTGAATACGGCAAATTAAAAGAAGGTGATAAAGTCAGACGTACTAAGCGTATTTTGGAAGTACCAGTCGGAGAAAATCTAATAGGTCGAGTGGTCAATCCTTTAGGAGAAGCTCTTGACGGCAAAGGTGAAATAAAAGCCAAAGAATTTTATCCAGTAGAAAAAATTGCTCCTGGTGTTATCACTCGTAAAGGTGTCAGAGAACCACTCGAGACTGGTATCAAAGTAATTGATTCTATCATACCGATTGGTAAAGGACAGCGTGAGCTTATTATTGGAGATCGTCAGACTGGTAAAACCGCTATTGCAATAGACACTATCATCAACCAAAAAGGTAAGGATGTGATTTGTATCTATGTAGCTATTGGTCAAAAAGAATCAAAGATTGCCAAGATTTTGGGTAAATTGGAAGAAACCGGAGCCATGGGCCACACTATTATAGTATTAGCTGGTGCATCTCAGTCAGCTTCATTGTCATATATTGCTCCATATGCTGGAGTAGCGATGGGAGAATATTTTATGGATAAAGGCAAGGACGTATTGGTTATTTATGATGATTTGAGTAAACATGCCGTAGCTTATCGTCAAATATCTTTGCTTTTGAAACGTCCTCCTGGACGTGAAGCTTATCCTGGTGATGTATTTTATTTGCATTCCAGACTACTAGAGCGTGCCGCCAAGATGAGTGACGAGATGGGTGGTGGATCACTGACAGCACTTCCAATTATTGAAACTCAAGCTGGTGATATTTCGGCCTATATTCCAACCAACGTAATTTCTATTACAGACGGTCAGATTTTTTTGGAAACAGATTTGTTTTACAAAGGTATCAGGCCAGCTTTAAATGCCGGATTATCAGTATCTCGTGTCGGAAGTGCCGCACAGATAAAAGCTATGAAAAAAGTAGCTGGTAAGTTAAAACTTGATCTAGCTCAGTTCAGAGAGCTAGAAGCTTTTGCTCAATTTGGGTCTGACTTGGATGAAGCTACAAAAAAACAACTTGATCGCGGCGCTCGCGTGACTGAAATACTCAAACAAGGTCAATATAATCCAATCCCACAGCCAAAACAAGTTGCCATTATTTATGCCGCCGCTAATGGTCATTTGGATAATGTGCCAGTAGAAAATATAGCGGATTTTGAAAATAAACTTTTTGCTAAGTTGGATAATGAAGGTAAAGATATCATGGAATCTATTGCTAGTACCGGACAGTTAGAAGAAAATATTGAAAACAAACTCAAGTCTTTGATTGACGAACTGGTAGAAATGGAGCAGAAAATAGCGGAAAGTAATTAATCAATTAAACTATTATACAATTAACCTATTAGTCTGATGCCTCAAGCAACACGAGACATACAACGCAGAATAAAATCTGTCAAAAATACCAAAAAAATTACCAAGGCTATGGAGCTGGTCGCAGCTTCTAAAATGAGAAAAGCCGTGGCTCGTGTTTTGTCATCCCGCGCTTACTCTGATCTTACCTGGGCCACTGTTCTTCATCTTTGCAAAAAATTGGATACTAGCCGTCACCCATTTTTTAGGTCTGATAAGGATGCCAAAAATGTAGCTATTATACTTATTAGTTCCAATCGAGGACTATGTGGTAGCTTCAATACCAATTTGGTAAAAAAAGTAGTAGACTCTATCAAAATCCACAATCCAAATTCCAAAGTGACGGACATTGTCAGTTGTGGCACCAAGGGCAGAGACGAAGCCAGACGACACAAACTGAATTTGGTGGCTGATTTTCCCAAAGATGATATTACAGTGGACGCGTCAGCTATCAGACCAATTAGCCATTTAATTACTGAGGATTTTTTGGCCGGTAAATATGATAAAATTTTTGTGGCCTTTACTGATTTTCAATCATCACTTACTCAAATGCCTCATGTTAAACAGCTGCTGCCTATTGTACCGGAGATTGATGCCAGACTTGGTCATATAATCCACGAAAAAGGTAAAGTAGAAGAAATCAATGTAGACAGTTTTGCAGACTTTTTATTTGAGCCAAATACCAGAAAAGTGCTTGATGCTTTTTTGCCCCGTCTTATAGAAGTGCAAATCTACCAGGCAGTATTGGAATCGGAAGCGTCTGAACATAGTGCTCGCATGTTTGCTATGAGAAATGCCTCTGACGCTGCCTCTGATATGATAGATGAATTGACCTTAGTATATAATCAGGCCAGACAAGCTGGTATCACCTCAGAAATTGCGGAGATTGCCAGTGGTAGTGCGGCTGTTGAACAAGTTTAACCAGTTGAATGCTCCGCTATGGCGGAGCCATCGCAAAGCGATGATTCAACCGGTTTAAGAATATAAATAATTATATGAAGAATATGAAAAACATGGGAATTATCAAACAGATCATCGGTGTAGTGGTCGATGTTTTCTTTGCCGAAGATTTGCCTGAGATCAATGATGCCTTGGAGGTCAAAATTGGCGACAAGACATTGGTTTTGGAGGTCCAAAAACATTTGGGCGACAATATGGTCAGAACTGTAGCTATGAGTTCTACTGATGGTTTGGCTCGCGGACAAGAAGTAATAAATACCAAACAACCAATTGCTGTCCCGGTTGGTAAACAGACTTTGGGACGTATGTTTGATGTATTAGGGCAGGCCATTGACGGACAAGCTGATCCTGAGACACAAGAGAAATGGCCAATTCATCGTCAGGCGCCAAAGTTTACCGATCAAACTACCAAAACAGAAGTTTTTGAAACAGGTATTAAGGTCATTGATCTAATTTGTCCATTTACCAAAGGTGGTAAAGTAGGACTCTTTGGTGGGGCGGGTGTTGGTAAGACAGTGGTTATCCAGGAGCTTATCAGAAATATCGCCCAAGAGCACGGAGGTTTTTCAGTCTTTGCTGGAGTAGGAGAGAGAACTCGTGAAGGTAATGATTTGTATCATGAAATGAAAGATTCTGGCGTATTAAAAAATACTACTCTAGTATTTGGTCAGATGAATGAACCACCTGGATCAAGGCAGAGAGTAGCTTTGTCAGCGCTTACTATGGCAGAATATTTCCGTGATACCGAAGGAAAAGATGTCCTCTTATTTATTGATAATATTTTCCGTTTCACTCAGGCTGGTTCTGAGGTGTCAGCACTTTTGGGACGTATGCCTTCAGCTGTTGGTTATCAGCCAACCTTAGCTACGGAGATGGGCGAGTTACAAGAGCGCATTACTTCAACTACTAAAGGATCTATTACTTCAGTTCAGGCTGTCTATGTGCCAGCTGATGACTTGACTGACCCAGCTCCAGCTACTACTTTTGGTCACTTGGATGCTACCGTGGTACTTTCACGTTCTTTATCAGAGCTTGGTATTTATCCAGCTGTCGATCCATTGGATTCTAGTTCTGTAATTTTGGATCCAGAGATTATCGGTCAAGAACATTATAATGTCGCTCGTGATGTCCAAAAAGTATTGCAACGTTATAAAGACCTTCAGGATATTATTGCTATCTTGGGTATGGATGAATTGTCTGAAGAAGATAAAAAAACAGTTCAACGTGCTCGTAAGATTCAGAGATTTTTGTCACAGCCATTTTTCGTAGCGGAGACATTTACCGGTACTGAAGGTAAATATGTATCACTAAAGGATACTGTCAAAGGCTTCAAAGAAATATTGGAAGGTAAACATGATGATAAATCAGAACAGGCTTTTTATATGAAAGGTACTATTGACGAAGTTAAATAGCTTGTCATCCTGAACTTGTTTCAGGATCTAATTGAGCTTCCGGCTCGTAGGCCAGAATGACAGACAAAACAATATGAAACAAATCAAACTAAAAATAGTTACTCCCGAAAAAATACTACTAGAAGAAGAAGTATCTCAAGTTTCAGTTTCTACAGCTATGGGACAAATTACAGTTTTGCCAAATCATTTACCATTGGTAGCTCAGTTGGTTCCTGGTGAGATTGTAGTCAAAAGAATTGTAGACTCCGAGCGTATCCGAGGGGCTAGTCAGGATGAAGATTTGATGGCTGTCTCGGGAGGTTTGATAGAAATATTGCCTGATCAAGTAGTTATATTAGCTGACACTGCCGAACGGGCTCATGAGATAGATGAGGCTCGTGCCGAAGAAGCTCGTGAAAGGGCGGAAAAAGCTATGAAAGCAAAAATATCAGATGCTGAGAGTTTTGCTTTATTTACTGCTCAGATGGAAAAAGAAATGGCTAGACTCAAGGTGGCTCGCAAATACAAAAAAAGAGGTATCAGAACAGGAGATAATCAGTAAGAAATATTTATGAATTTTGTAGTGCCAAATGATAAGTTAAGTAAGCATGAATGTCCGCTAGCGGTTATAAAATGTGTGAATTTTAGATTCCGCCAATCTGATCAGGAGTTTGTAGAGCGTGGCTTGGGATTTGAAGACTTTGATCTCTATGCTTGGCCAGGTAGTGCCAAAGATGTTTTGAAAAATAACGGTTTCAAAGTTTCTTTTATAGAAAAGATGGTGTCTGTTTCCAAAAATATGCACAACGTGAAAAAACTTTTACTTTTGTGGCATTGGGATTGTGAGGCCTATGGTGGTAGCAAAAATTTTAAGTCACCTGAGGAAGAAGAGGAGCAATACAAAAAAGACTTAAATACTGTCAGAGAAATGCTAATAGCTGAGCTGCCTGATGATATAGAGATTATGACTGCTTATAGTAAAGTAGTCCCTCATGGGCTGGAATATATTTTGATTGAATAGTTAAAAATTTATTTGACATATTTTTTATTTTTATATAATATATAATATATTATGATAATTTTAGTAAACAAGAAAATTGCCAAGAAGAACAAAGCATAGGCTTTGGGCAGTTTTTTTAAACAAATATAAAGATCTGTCCGAGCCGGGCAGTTTTTTTGTACTAACAATAATATGAATTATATAAATATAATAAAGAAGATTAAGAAGTCAAAATTAGGTTTTAGGTCAGAAGCTTAGTTTGGGTTTCTTAAAACATCACCCAAGTGCTCCTGGTCTAAAGTCCAGGATTTTTTGTTCATTCCAAGGAGGTGAGGCATGAGTAAGTACGTACGTGATGACGAGACTGATACTCAGTCTGGAAGCTTGGCGGCGTCTGATTCAGGAGTTAGCCGCGATGACGATAAGGCTGATGATTTGACAGAACCGCCAGATCAGGACTTTGTGCCACCAGAGCTCCACAAGGATTGAGCTCGTACCTGTAGAGCCCCACAAGTATGTGGGGCTCTTACTTCGCTTTTTTTAAGTGAGTAGTTGACAATCTTTTATATATATGGTATTATATTTAGTTGATTTAATAATCATTTGTAATATTGCAGATAGATGGGGGTTGTCAAAGTAGTTGTTGGTCTAGAGGACAAGCGTTCCGGATGCTCATAAGAAGTGTCCGACAAATAACTCTGGCCAAGTTAGATCGTCTGTTAAGTCATGAATTTCAGCCGTCTGGCGTTCATAGTCAGATACGGTTATCCAATGGGCGGGAGAAATAATAGTCTGGCTTAACTAACTGTCGACCACTGTGCTCTTTGGCAACCTCCACCCAAACTAGGGTCTCGCCAGGCGGGACCCTTTTCTTTTTGACCAGTTAGAGATTTGTCTATTATAGGTTTTGCCAAAATTGATAATTTTAGGTATCATATTTTATGTAATCTGTGTCATTGTCTACCAACAGGAGGAGTGAATATGAGTAGTAAAAAGTGGCATGGTTTGTTTGAGCCGTCTAATCGAGGCGATTTGGATTGGCTACAAAGAGTAGCTGTGATACTAGGTATTGTGCCTAGTCCTCGAACCAATGATAGTACTATTTCAAAGGAGGCTAAAACCCAAAAGGAGAAATCTTAAGCAACTTCAGCTTGCAAGCTTGAGCCGCATGGGACATCCCGTGCGGCTTTGATTTTTCTATTGTTATGCGCTAAAATTATACTATGACCCGTTAGAAATGATTTATTTCTAGCAGGCTAAAGATTTAATGCTTTATTATCTATTTTTACTATAATTTCTAACGGGCTATGGCAATTGATTTGAATTATTTGAATAAAAGCCAAAAACAAGCCGTTACCCATGATCAGGGGCCGGCTATTTTAATTGCTGGAGCGGGCACTGGCAAAACCACAGTAATTACCCAAAGAATTGCCTATTTGATAGAACAAAAAAAAGCTAATCCTGATGAAATATTGGCGGTTACTTTTACGGAAAAAGCTGCTACTGAAATGGCCGAAAGAGTGGATAAACTACTTCCTTTAGGCTATGCTGATTTGTGGATTCATACTTTTCACGGCTTTTGTGAAAGGGTGCTCAAAGACTACGCTCTGGATATTGGATTGTCTAGTGACTTTAAGCTACTTGATCAGACTTCGGCCTGGATGCTAGTCAGAAAAAACCTAGAAAAATTTGATTTGGATTATTATGCACCTTTGGGAAATCCCACTCGTTTTATTCATGCGCTGCTTTCTCATTTTTCTCGTCTCAAGGATGAAGTGGTATATCCTGACCAGTATCTAAAATATGCCGAAGATTTGCATTTGGACACTGACCAGGCGGCTGACCGTGAGGAAGCTGAAATGGAGATATCTCGTACTAGAGAGGTGGCTAGCGCTTATCATATTTATCAACAACTTCTTTTGGAAAATAATGCTTTAGATTTTGGTGATTTGATAAATTATACATTAAAACTTTTTCAAAAACGTCCTCAGGTGCTCAAAAAATTTCGCGCTCAATTCAAATATATTTTGGTTGATGAGTTTCAAGATACCAACTGGGCTCAATATGAATTGATAAAAATTTTGGCAGCTCCAAAAAATAATATTATGGTGGTTGGTGATGATGATCAGGCGATTTACAAATTCCGCGGCGCTGCTATATCCAATATTTTAAATTTCAAAAAAGATTTTCAACCTTCGAGGTTGAAGAAATCAACCTCGAAGGTTGATTTGGCGGAGATATTTTTGACAGACAACTATCGTAGTGGACAAGAGATATTGGATATTGCTTATAAGTTCATCCAACAAAATGATCCAGACAGACTGGAATATCAGTATAAAAAACTCAAAAATCCGCTAAACAAAAAATTGACTAGCCATACTGATTATAAAGGATCAATTGATGTACTGTCTTTTGAAGATAAAAATTCGGAGATTGATGGAATTTTAAATAAAATAGTAGAAATAAAGAAAAAGCATACTCTCGCGAAAGCGGGAGATAAAGAAATCAATTGGGGGGATTTTGCCATATTAGTCCGTGCAAATGATCAGGCTCAGGGCTTTGTATCTATGATGAGAAAGCTTGGTATGCCTCATCAGTTTATGGCATCTCGGGGTCTTTACGCTCAGGACATTGTCCAGGATATCTTGGCTTATATCAAACTTTTGGACAACTATCATGAGTCGACAGCTATGTTTAGAATTTTGTCTTTGCCGGCCGTGGGTTTGAAAATTGAGACAATTATAAATCTCAGTCATTTAGCCACTAGAAAAAGTTGGAGTCTTTATTATACTGCCAAAAATTATCGTCAGCACATCAATTTACCCTTAGGTGAAACTAGGATTATAGATGAATTGATTAATAATATTGATAAGCATACTAAGCTAGCCAAGGAGCATCCAGTGTCCCGTGTGGTTTATGAGTGGTTAGAAGATAGCGGTTATTTACAGATGTTGACTATTGAGCAAAACCAATACAATCAGGAACAACTTCATTTTTTGAATCAATTTTACAAAAAGATACGTAGCTGGGAAGAAGAGTCTATAGAAGACACTTCGGTTCACAATTTTTTGGAACAGTTCAATATGGAGATTGAATCAGGCGAAATGGGAGCAATGCAGTATGATAGTGAAGCTGGACCGGATGTAGTAAAAGTAATGACAGTTCATGGAGCCAAGGGTTTAGAATTTAAGTATGTTTTTGTGACTAATTTGGTTCATCTGCGTTTTCCTTCTATAGAGCGTAGGGATCCTATAGAAGTGCCTGATGATTTTATAAAAGAAGATTTGCCGACAGGTGACGCTCATTTACAGGAAGAAAGACGTTTGTTTTATGTAGCTTTGACCAGAGCCAAACAGGCTGTTTATCTGACTTGGGCCAAAAATTATGGTGGAGCCAGCCAGAAAAAACCTTCTAGATTTTTGGAGGAGATAGATATTGTTTCTCAAACAGTTTTGTCAGCCAAACAGCCAGAAAATGTAGACAGTAAAACACAAAAGCCTAAATATCCACTGCCGAAGGTATTTTCATTTTCTCAGCTGACAGCTTATGACAATTGTCCTTGGCAATATTTTTATAATTTTATAGCTAAAGTACCAACCAGAGGAAATGCCTATTTTAGCTTTGGAAAAACCATGCACTCAACATTGCAAAAGTTTTATCAGCTAATCATTGAAAGAAATGAAAAAGGCCAAGCTGATCTTTTTTCTAAAGCCAAAAAAGTAATAGAGCCAAGTGAAAAAGAACTATTAAAATTTTACGAAGAGTCTTGGATTGATGATTGGTATGAAAGCGAAGACCAAAAAAAGAAATATTATCAAGATGGCATAAAGATACTCAAAGATTATCACAAAAAATTCAAAGGAAAATTTCCAGTGCCTTTGTTTTTGGAAAAAGGCTTTACTATCAAAGTAGGAGATTATAGTGTGCGGGGTGTTTTTGATAGAGTGGATGCTGATAAGTCGGGTTGGCAGCTGATTGATTACAAGACTGGCCGGCCTAAAGAAAAATTAACCTTTGATGACAAGAAACAATTGCTTATTTATCAGATAGCAGCTGAGGAGATATTTAAACAAGAAGTAAAAGATCTCACCTTCTTTTATTTGACAAATAACACACCAATGTCTTTCAAAGGCACTGACAAAGATATCACCAAGGTCAAAGACTGGATGTTGACTACTATTGAAAAAATACTCAGTCATAATTTTTCGGCTACACCGGGACAGGTGTGCTCTAGTTGTGATTTTAAATCAATTTGTCCTTATGCTAAGCAAGTTAAAAGTTAAAAAGTGTAAAGTTAAAAAGTTGTTTTTAAACTTTTTGACTTTCTAACATTCAAACTGAAATATGTCCTGGACTAGCTTTAAAGATGCAGCCGATAAAGCGCTCGGCCAAAAGGGGATGAACAATCAAATTGAGAAAACTTTACTTTTGGAACAAGCCAATAAAATATTATTAGATATTTTGGGTCAAGAGTCGCAGGATAAATTTCGGGCTATGTATTTTCGGGGCAGTACATTGACTATTGCTGTTTTAGATGACGGTCTTTTGTACAAAATGGAAACTTCAAAAGAACAATTGATAAAAAAAATTAATAGTTATTTTGGAAAAAATATAGTAGATGATTGCCAATTTTTAAATTAATAGTACTTTGATATAATTTATAATATTTATGACAAAATATTTTTAGAAGGAGAATGGTCATTCTTACTCTAGCAAGGAGGTGCAGTAATGAAGATCGTAGTTTCCGGCAACCCCAATGTTTGTGAAGTTCCTGCTCGCTTGATTCCTTTTCTATTTGGTCTTGTTTTGGAGGTTGACATTTCTTTTTCCCCTGACGGCAACTACCATGTTCGCGTTGACGATCTGTGGGAGGCGATTGTGGCAGTCAGATGTCCACAGGCGGCTTCAATATTGAAGCACAAACTCCAGAAGGAGAGCTGTACCCACGTCATGATTCCGGCTGACTGCTGCCGGATAATTTCTGGTTCTAGCCAGACAATCGAGGCATGACCAAGCCCAGATATATATTTCTGGGCTTAAAAGTTCATTGACACTAGTAGGCGAGGTAAAAACCCCACGGGTTATATACCTCGCCTCCTTCTAAAAGTGTTTTGCCTAAGGCTACAAGTAGCCAAACTAGGAATGGCTGAAGTTGATTTTTATAGCTTTTTCTTGTATTATTTATGAGTATATGACTATTAGAAGCTACAATATTGCTATGTTATTGGCCACCGTCTTAGCGTGGCTCGGTTTTTTTATAATAATTAATAGTTTTGACCCTTATCAGGGAGGCCTATCTATTTTTTTGATGTTTTATTTTACTCTTTTCTTGAGCATATTGGGGACTTTGTCACTTTTGGGCTTTTTACTACGCAGTGTCTGGAACAGAAAAAGAGGTATAGCCAGAGTAATGGTTATGGAATCATTTCGTCAGGCAGTTATATTTTCTTCAGTTTTGCTGGTGGCACTTTTTTTACAATCTTTGAGGTTGCTGACCTGGTGGAATACTTTGCTCTTGGTAGTTTTAGCCACCACGATAGAATTTGTGTTTTTAGTATTTAGAGCCAATGATAAAAAAGAAATATAATTTTATATGGAAAAAAGATTACAAGATTTAAAAAAACAATTTGAAGAAGAAATAAAAAATGTCAAAGATAGCGAACTTTTGGCTGATTTGAAGACCAAATATCTTGGCAGAAAAGGTAAGCTGACTATAGTTCTTAAAGACGTCAAAGATTTGGCTCAAGAGGAAAGACCACGACTAGGCAAGTTGGCCAATCAGGTAAAAGAAGAATTGTCTATGATTTTTTCTAAAACTGAAAATATTTTTAAAAATCAAACAGGGCAAAATATAGATTTTGATCCAACTATGCCTGGTATCAGGCGTGAGGCTGGTCATTTGCATCCTTCTACCTTGGTTCAATATGAAATAGAAGATATTTTTGCTTCTATGGGTTTTGGAGTTTATGACGGGCCTCAGGTAGAGTCAGACTATTATAATTTTACGGCTCTAAATACCCCTGATGATCATCCGTCTCGTGATAGTCAGGATACTTTTTGGCTGGAGGATAATATGTTGCTACGCAGTCAGACTTCCAATTTGCAGGTCAGAATGCTAGAAAAGCATGGCGTGCCTTTTCGGGGTATATTTCCTGGTCGCGTGTTTAGAAATGAAGCCACTGATGCCAGTCATGATCATACTTTTTATCAGCTGGAAGGACTGATGGTGGATAAGGATATAAATATAGGAAATCTGATAGCTGTAATGAAATCATTTTTGTCAGCTTTTTTTCAAACAGAAGTAGATGTCAGGCTGCGTCCCGGATTTTTTCCTTTTGTTGAGCCTGGTTTTGAGTTGGATCTTAAATGTTTGATTTGTGATGGTGTTGGCTGCAGTGTTTGCAAACAGTCTGGTTGGGTAGAATTGATGCCTTGCGGCTTGGTTCATCCTCAGGTGCTTAAGTTTGGAGGAGTTGATACTGAAAAATATTCGGGTTTTGCTTTTGGGCTTGGTTTCACAAGGTTGGTTATGATGCGTTACAAGATTGATGATATTAGACTCCTAGAGTCAGGCGATCTTAGGTTTTTAAAACAATTTTAAATTAGTTTAAAAGTCAGAAAATTCCAAAGTTGTAACGTGAATATAAAATTATTATTTGTGTAAGCAAGGACTTTCAGACTTTTTAACTTTAAACTTTTAACTAAAATTATGTATTTGTCACTTGATTGGATAAAAGAGTGGGTAAAGCTGCCCAAAGATATAAAACCAGAAAAACTGGCTCTTGATTTTACTATGTCTACCGTTGAAGTAGAGGAAATTATAGACAAGGCTCAGAATTTGGAAAATGTAGTAGTTGGTAAGATTGAAGAAATCACCAAACATCCTGATGCTGACAGACTGCATGTTTGCCAAGTAAATCTGGCAGAAACAACCGAACAGATAGTTTGTGGTGGTGAAAATCTAAGCAAAGGAATGCTAGTGGCAGTAGCCAAACCTGGATCAAAGGTCAAATGGCACGGTCAGGGAGAGCTTGTAAGTTTGGAAAAAACCAAGATAAGAGGTGTTGAGTCAAACGGCATGATTGCCGCTGCTGAAGAGCTTGGTTTAGGGGATCTTTTTCCGCAAAAATCTGAAAAAGAGATTATTGATCTGACAAATTTAAAATTAAAAGTTGGCCAAGATTTGGCTCAGGCATTAAAGCTTAATGATTTGGTCATTGATATAGACAATAAATCTATCAATCATCGTCCTGATCTCTGGGGGCAGTATGGTTTGGCCAGAGAGTTGGCGGCTATATACAAGCTCAAGCTCAAAGCTTATGCGTTGGGTGACTTAAAAACAAAATCAGAAGTAAAACTCAAAGTTGATGTCAAAGACAAGGAAAATTGTTTTCGCTACATGGGTCTGATCATCAAAAATATTACCGTAGCTGACTCACCATGGTGGCTCAAAAAAAGATTAGAGAGTGTTGGTATTAGACCAATAAATAATATAGTAGATGTGACCAATTATGTTATGTATGAGTTGGGTCAGCCAATGCACGCTTTTGATAGTAGTCATATAGAGGATCATCATATTGTAATCAAGCAAGCGGCCAAAGGCGAAAAATTTGTGACTTTAGATGGTGAAAGTCGCAAATTACCAGAAGGAGCCTTGATGATTGCTGATAGCCACAAATATGTGGCTTTGGCTGGTATTATGGGAGGTCAAAATAGTGAGATAAGTGCAGACACCACAGATATTATTTTAGAATCAGCCAATTTCAAAGCTAGTAGTATCAGGCATACTTCGGTTGCTATGGGTCTTAGGTCAGAGAGCTCCGCTCGTTTTGAGAAGTCCCTAGATCCACTTTTGGCTGAGCTAGCTATCAAAAAAGCTGTTCAGATGATATTGTCGTTTTGCCCAGAGGCTTATACAGCTAGTTCACTGGTAGATATAAATAATAATCCTTTTAAAGAAATAAATCTGGAAGTTTCAGAAGAATTGATAAATAAACGTTTTGGAGTAGTTATACCTACTATAGAAATAAAAGATATTTTAAAGAGACTTCAATTTGAGGTAAAATATAAAGCCAAAATTTTTTATATTACAGTGCCTTCTTTTAGGGCAACCAAGGATATTTCTATTCCTGAGGACATAGTAGAAGAGGTAGCTAGAATTTATGGTTATGACAACATTCAGGCTAGTTTGCCGGCGGTAGAGATTGTAGAGCCGAAGCTGGACTTGGCTCATCAAGCACAAAAAAATATCAAAAGATGGTTTAGCTTTACTCAGGCATATAATGAGGTGTATAACTACCCATTTACTGATCAGGCTTGGGCCAAAAAAATCGGTCTGGAACTAAATGAGCATATCAAAGTAAAAAATACTTTGAGTCCGGAGCAGAGTTACCTCAATATGTCTCTTTTGCCAAATTTGTTGGCCAGAGCTGAAGAAAATTTGCGCTGGTTTGATGAGTTTAAGATTTATGAGCTAGAAAGGATATTTGATAAAAGAAGCAAGGGCGTTTATCAGACAGATAATTCACAAGTTAGATTTTTGCCAAAACAAGATAAATATTTATCTGGAGTAGAGGTTAGCAAAGCCAATCAAAGAGATTTGTTTTTATCCATCAAAGGTATGCTAGAGTCTCTCATGGAATATATTAATCTTAATGTAAATTTTGAAGAAGTTAATTTTGATTATGCGTATTTGGCATATAACATCAAACATCAGGATATAGTCTTGGGAAATTTTGGGATATTATCTTCGGATTTGTTTGATAGCGGTGGAGCTAAAGTAAATATTGCTTTTTTCCAAATCAATTTTAGTCTCTTGGTAAAATATATAAATAAGGTCAAAAAATATCAGCCTTTGCCAAAATTTCCGGCTATTTATCGTGATATGGCTATAGTGGTAGAAAAAGATCTTAGATGGCAAGATATTAGCCGAGAGGTGTCTAAAGTATCGGCCTTGATAAAAAATCTAGAGCCATTTGATGAGTACTCAGACAATATGAAAACTGGCACAAAGTCTTTGGCTTTCCACATTGAATTTAGAAGTAGCGATAGGACTTTACTTTCGGAAGATATAGACAAAATTATGAAACAAATCCAGGACATTTTGGCCAAAAAATTCAACGCAAGTTTACGCTAACCCAGTTAGAAATTCTCTTTAGATTTTTTTACTTAATTTTCAAGTAAAATAATCACTCTATAGTTTATAGTTTTAAGGCAAAAAATATTGTTTTGTAAATTTCTAAACTGGGCTAAAATTAGCCAAATTTTATTTAAAAAAACAGCCATTATTTCTGGTTGTTTTTTTGCTATTTTTATGCTAAAATTAAGGCATAATTTTCAATTTAAAAACAATTAGATATGCCAAAAAAACAAGTAAAATCAGACTTGAAAAAAGCAAATAAATCAGCCGGCTATACTGCTGAGCAGATTACTGTACTTGAAGGTCTGGCTCCAGTCAGAAAAAGACCGGGTATGTATATTGGTAATACTGCTGCTACAGGTTTGCATCACTTGATCTGGGAGGCAGTTGACAATGGTATTGATGAAGCTATGACTGGCAATGCCGATACTATTGAAGTGATGCTTTTGCCAGAGGGTAGAGTATCAGTTTCTGACAATGGTCGCGGTATTCCAGTAGAAAAACATAAAGTCTCCAAAAAATCTGCTCTAGAGACTGTCATGACAACACTGCATGCTGGAGGCAAATTTGGCGACGGCGGATACAAAGTATCTGGCGGTTTGCACGGCGTAGGTATATCAGTCGTCAATGCTTTGTCTACTTGGATGAGGACTGAGGTCAAGCGTGATGGCAAGCTTTGGGTTCAAGAGTACAAGCAAGGCAAGCCAACTAGCAAAGTAAAGCCAGTCGGTAATAGTAAAGAAAGTGGCACTACTCAGATTTGGCAGCCTGATGCAACTATTTTTACAGTGACTGATTTTGATTGGGACACTATCATAGACCACTTGAGACAGCAGGCATACCTTACCAAAGGCATCAAAATAAATGTCTATGACAAACGGGATGATAAAAATATAAAAGCACACAAATTTTATTTTGAAGGCGGTATTGCCTCATACATCAGACATCTCAACAATGGTAATGAAGTAAAACAGGAAAAAGTATTTTATGTAAATAAAGAAAGAGATGGTATAGATGTAGAAGTTGCCTTTCAATATACGGAAGATTTTAGAGAAAATGTTTATGCTTTTGCCAACAATATTTCCAATCCGGAAGGTGGTAGTCATATGGTTGGTTTTAGGACAGCACTTACCAGGGTATTAAACAAATATGCCAGGAAAAATAATTTTCTAAAAGAAAAAGATCAAAATCTTACAGCTGAAGATGTCCGTGAAGGCCTGACAGCTATTGTTAGTGTCAAATTGGGAGATCCTCAATTTGAAGGTCAGACCAAAGCCAAGCTTGGTAATGCTGAAGTGCGCCCAGCTGTAGAGTCAGTCTTTGCCGAAGCATTAGAAATATTTTTGGAAGAAAACCCTCGTGATGCCAAAGAGATGTTGGGCAAGTGTCTATTGGCCGCACAGGCTCGTATGGCCGCTAGATCAGCTAGAGAAACAGTACTTCGTAAAGGTGCTTTAGACGGTATGACACTGCCTGGCAAGTTGGCGGATTGTTCTAGTCGTGATCCCAAAGAATGTGAACTCTATATAGTAGAGGGTGATTCAGCTGGTGGTAGTGCCAAACAAGGCCGTGACAGGCGTTTTCAGGCAATATTGCCACTTAGAGGTAAAATATTAAATGTTGAGCGCGCCAGGCTTGATAAGATGCTAGCCAACAATGAAATTAAATCTTTGATTATAGCCCTGGGCACAAATATTGGTGAGCAATTTGATTTGGAAAGTTTGAGATATGATCGGGTAGTTATTATGACTGATGCTGATGTTGATGGCGCTCATATTAGAACACTACTACTTACTTTCTTTTATCGTCATTTTCCAGATATGATAAGACATGGTCATATTTATATTGCTCAACCGCCACTTTTTAGGGTGCAAAAAGGCAAAGATGTAGATTATGTCTACAATGAAGGTGCTTTGGAAGACCTCAAACAAAAATATGGTATTTCGGAAGAGGACTTAGTCCAAGCCGAAGTGTCTGAAACTGACGAAGAAGATACTAAAGAAGAAACAGAAGAAGAAAAGGCTAGCGCCAAAAAAGTGCCAAAGGTAAATATCCAGCGTTACAAAGGTTTAGGTGAGATGAACCCGAGCCAGCTCTGGGAGACTACTATGGATCCGGCCACTCGTTTGATGAAGCAGATAAATATTGAAGAAGCAGCTCGAGCTGATCAGACTTTTGAGATACTGATGGGATCTGATGTGGCTCCTCGCAAAAAATTCATTCAGACTCACGCCAAGTCAGTCAAAAATCTAGATATATAATATACAAAAGCCATTATAAATATGTTATAATGGCTTTGTTAAATATTTTAAAATAAAAATTATGAATCAAAGAGGTTTTATTAGCATCCTAGTGACTATTATTGTTACGGCTTTATTAGTTGGCGGCGGAGTTTATTATTATCAGGAGACAAAAAAACAAGCTGAGGTAGATAAAAAAGTCCAAGAAGTATCAGCCAAAGCTACAGATGAAATTAATAAATTGCAGGATAGAGTAGATGAACTGGAAAAAAATACACAAAATCAGCCAGATGTCTGGACTATAGAGTTGTTTGATGATATGTCGGGTTGGCAGACTTATAGTGATGAAAAATATGGTTTTTCTATAAAGTATCCAAATATTTATACTATGGAAAATTCTGACAGAGCCATTGTTTTGACCAGAAAATATCCGGCAACTGAAAATAATATGTTGGGCGGTAGGCAGGAAGTGCAAGTACGTGTGCTGGATGGTAATGATGATTTGGAAAGCTATAATAAATTATATAATTGGGTCAAAGGTGGCTTTGTTGGTGATGATGCTTATTATAATCGGCAAGATGTAAATATAAATAATAATAATTTTGTTAGTTTCGATGTTGCTAGTGGCATGGATACAGTGAAGGAGTATTTTTTAGTCAAAGATGGTTTGGTATATATGATATATGATTCAATGTTGGGTGTTTATGATCATTCTATGAATGATAATATTGTTTATTCTTTTAATTTTCTAGTAGATACTTCTGATTGGCAGACTTATAGTGACTCAAGTTTTACAGTTAGTTATCCTGATGATTGGCAAGGAGGGAAGGTAAGAGAAACTGATCCTTATATTGTAGGTTTTGCTCCCAAAACAATGCATGAAGATTTTCAATGGGGTATAAATGTTTATAATAAAGATAGCGGAATATCAGTTGAAAACATTATAGCGGATATTGGGGATCAATTTTTGCCAGATAGAGAGGAGAGTAGAAAAAGTATTTTTTTCAACGGTATAGATGCTCTAGAAATAATTGTTACAACTTCAAAATATCCTGACTGGTATAGTAAAAATATAATTTTTGAAAAAGACAATCAAATTTATAGTATAAGTAATGGTGCAATTAAAGATGAAAAGTTTGATACTTTTTATAGTAGTTTTAAATTAAAATAGAATATTTTGTATAAAATTATTTAGTTTTAGTCAAAAGGCCCTGAAATTCAGGGCTTTTTGCCTGTAGTCTTGACACAAGTAGTTTTTATATGCTATAGTTAGCGCGCAATAAACAGCCAAACGAGCTGTTTTAAAAAACCTTTATTTCTAAAAATATGAATCCCGTTAGAAATTCACGTTTGCTGGCGGGATACATAAAGTGAAATATTGGAGAATTAATTTAACTATAATTTCTAACGGGATGAATAAATTCGCAAACTATCTAATAGGCGCTAAAGAAGAATTATCAAAAGTAGTTTGGCCAAGTAGACAAACTACTATTAATCACACTTTGATGGTGATTGGTGTATCTTTGGTGGTCGCTTTATTTTTGGGGTTAGTTGACTTAGGTTTGAGTAAAGCATTAGAAGGTCTGATTTAATAATTTTTATATAATAAAAATATGCCAAAGCAAACAGCACAACAAGGTCGACGCTGGTATGTCCTACACACCTATTCTGGATATGAAGAAAATGTTTCTCGCAATCTCAAGCAGAGGATTGAATCTATGGATATGGAAGATAAAATTTTTGATGTTTTGATTCCAACTGAAACCAAGATAAAGATCAAAAATGGTAAAAGAAAAACCGTCAAAGAAAAAATCTTTCCCGGTTATGTTTTGGTAAATATGGTGGTGACTGATGCTTCTTGGTATGTCGTCCGAAACACTCCAAATGTTACTGGTTTTGTGGGTTCTGGTACTACTCCTACTCCTGTTTCAGAGGCGGAGATAAAACAACTGATGCAGAGAATGGGCAAAGAAGAACCAGAGTTTAAGATTGATATTGATATTGACGATGTGGTCAAGATTACTGATGGACCATTCAAAGATTATGAAGGTAAAATTTCCGATATTGACCAAGCTAGAGGCAAAGCCAAAGTGCTTGTTTCCATGTTTGGTCGTGAAACTCCAGTTGAGTTAGACTTTTTACAAATTAAGAAATTATAAAATAATCCTGAGGGAGCCAGATAGTTGAACTGGCGTTTGTACCTCACAAAATAATAAAATTTTATGGCAAAAGAAATCAAACAAATTGTCAAATTACAAATTCAAGGAGGTAAAGCTACACCAGCTCCTCCGGTTGGAACAGCGCTCGGTCCACATGGTTTGGATATCCAAGCTTTTTGTACTCAGTTCAACGAAGCTACCAAAGACAGGATGGGAGAAGTTGTCCCGGTAGAGATGACAATTTATGAGGACAGGACTTTTAATTTTGTATTAAAGACTGCTCCAGCTTCTGAGATGATAAAGAAAAAGATAAACCTCAAAAGCGGATCAGGCAGACCTTTGCAGCAAAAAGTTGGTGTGCTTACTCAGACACAGTTGACAGAGATAGCTCAGGCCAAAATGCCAGACCTAAACACCAATGATATTGAAGCTGCTAAAAAGATAATTGCTGGTACTGCCCGTCAGATGGGCGTAAAGATAGAGGAATAATTTTTAGAAGGGAGCTCATCTTGTCGGCTGAGCGTTTGAACCTCGCAAATAATAAATAATATGGCAAAAATAAGTAAACGTTTGAAAGAAGCTAGGGCCAAGATTGAAGCTGATAAAGTCTACGGCATTGAAGAAGCTGTCAAATTGGTCAAAGAAACTAGTCAAGTAAAATTTGACGCTTCAGTTGAAGTGCATGCCAATTTGGGTATTGACCCAAAAAAAGGTGATCAGATTATCAGAAACTCAGTTGTCCTTCCACACGGTACTGGCAAGACAGTTAAGGTAGCGGCTTTTGTACCAGAAGATAAAGTCAAAGAAGCCAAAGCGGCTGGTGCAGATATTGCTGGCGGCCAAGAGCTGATTGAAGAAATCAAAAAGACTTCTAAAACTGACTTTGACATTGCTGTCACAGTTCCAGAAATGATGCCAAAGTTGGCTGTGGTGGCCAAGATTTTGGGACAAAAAGGCCTTATGCCAAATCCTAAAACTGGTACTATTGGCCCTGATGTTACTAAGATGGTTTCCGAACTGAAAAAAGGTAAGGTGTCATACAAAAATGATAATAATGCTAATGTTCATCTGAGTATTGGCAAAATATCATTTGATGATGCTCAGTTGGTAGAAAACTTTAATGTATTTTTTGATTCTTTGAGAAAGTCAAAACCACAGAGCGTGAAAGGCACTTATTTGAAGTCTCTATATTTGACTTCTTCTATGGGGCCTAGTATTAAACTGCAAATGAATTAATTTTACTTTTTATTTAGAAAATCAGCCGGCGGCGCTTTGCGCCGCCGGCTGATTTAATTTATAATTAATAATATTATGAATACCCCTGTAAAATATTATTGGATGATAAGATTTCGTAAATGGCTGGACAGTTTTGTGATGGAAGGAGTACCACTGCCAAATATCAATCCTGACATAGTATCCATTATATCGGTTTTTGTTTTGGCTTTTGCTTTTTTGTATCCTCTGGATTGGTGGATTTTTATTTTTGTGTTTTTGTCACTACTTCTTGACTGGTTTGATGGGGTCATTGCCCGCAAATATAACAGAGCGACCAGGCACGGCTATTGGGTAGATATTGTATGTGACAGATTAGGAGAGTTGATAATAGCTATTTATTCACCTCTTTTGTGGCTACCTTTTTTTATTTTAAATATAATTCTTACTTTTATAAACACCAAAACAAAAGTTCATCTGATATTGCCAATTCGTTTGGCTTTTCTTGTATTTTTGCTGTTCAAAATTTTTGGTATAGATTTTGGTTGGATATAAAAAACCCAGCTCATGAGAACTGGGACTAGACTCTGAGTCTAGATTTTTAATAACCGTGGTCTACTTCAGGGTAATCGTCAAATTGAGGATTTGAGTCCTCAATTTTTTTGAAGATCAAGAACTCCTTTCCGTCAGAAATAATCTGGCAGGGGCTATGGACAGTAAGCATCCCAGCCAGAATTTGTGCTGTTTCCAGATCAATCTCCCCAGACCAGTAGTGTTGTTTGACCTGTTCGATTGATTCAAATCTAAGCGTTTCTCTCTGACACATGTTGTTCTCCTTTGCAAAGGATAGTATTATGACCTTTTGGGCAGATCAAAAACCCCTTCCCACTCGGGAAGGGGCTACGTTTATAAATCAAATATAAAATATCAACGTAATCCTTTCCCAGGGAGAGGATTGTTGTGGTGGTTTAGTTTATTTATCATCAATCTATAGCCACCAACATTGCCATTTAACCATTTTGATATCCTAGCTACTGTAGTAGAGCTTAAGCCAGTTTTTTTTATAATTTCAGTATAGGGTATTTTTTTATTAAGCATTTGAGCAGCTTGCCAGCGATTGGAAAATTCAGCTATTTCTGCACTAGTCAAAAGATCCCGTAAAAAGCGCTTGGCTTCGGTTGAATTTTTTAGAGCCAAAATAGCATCTATAAGATTTTCGGTTTTTTTGTTGTATTTTTCCATATGTTTACTTTAGTTGACTAAAGTATAGCATAGATTATAATTTTGTCAAATTAGTCTAAAAAACTGGACAAATAGGGTTTTTTCGTGTTAAATTACAAAACTTATTAGTTAATAGATTTATATATGGAATTAGTATTTTCCCAGTTGGAGGATAAACAGGCTGAAATATTGTTTTTTCCTGTTTTGACCGCTAAGGGGCAAGCTGAAAAATTGATAAGCAGTCTTGCTTATGATGATGAAAAATCAATTTTAAAAAGGCTAAAAAGAGAAAATTTTACGGCCGAGCTTGGTCAGAGTTTTGTGATACATGATGACAATCAATCAGTGGTAATTTTGGGTACTGGCCAAGAAAAAAAACTAAGCCCTTTGGAATGGCGTGAATTAGCCGGAAATATAATTATTTATTTAAGACAATATAGTGCTCAAAAAGTAGGTCTGGATGTAAAATATTGGCTAAAAGGGACTGGCGACGCAGCTCGTTTGGCTCAATCTATAGCCGAGGGATTGTATTTGGCTAATTATGAATTTGTAAAATATAAAAAAAACGATAAAAGTAAAATAAAAGTAGACATTAAAGAGTTATATATTTATTCGGCTGAGAAACAGGCTTATAAATTTAGAGCTGGTTTTGAGATTGGTCGTTTGATGGCCCAGGGCACAGCCAAAGGCCGTGATTTGGTCAACGAGCCGGCCGGTCATATGACGCCAAATTTTTTGGCTGAAGAGGCTTTGTCTATCGCCAAAAACAATAAAAATATAACAGTCAAAGTCTTTGACAAGGAAAAAATATCTCAGCTGAAGATGGATGCTTTTTTAGGTATTAGTAAAGGCTCAAGTCAGCCACCAAAATTCATTCATTTAATTTATAAACCAAAAGGAAGAGCAAAAGACAAAATTGCCTTAGTGGGCAAAGGGCTTACTTTTGATAGCGGAGGACTAAATGTCAAACCATGGGAAGGTATGCAGCAGATGAAAATAGACATGGGTGGCGCGGCAGCTGTCTTAGGAGTATTTTCAGTGATAGATAAGCTTCAACCAAAGGTAGAGGTGCACGGCATTATTGCTGCTTGTGAAAATATGTCCTCAGGCAGTGCTATCAAACCAGGGGATGTGGTGGCCAATATGCAAGGTAAAACTATTGAGATAGGCCATACCGATGCCGAAGGCCGTGTTACTTTGGCAGATTCTTTGGCTTATGCCCAAAAACAAGATATCAAAAAAATAGTAGACATTGCTACTTTGACAGGAGCTATTATGTTTGCTCTGGGGCCACAGTATGGGGGATTGTTTAGTTCAGATGACAAGTTAAGTAAAGATTTGCTTAGATCGGCTAATTTGGCCGGAGAGAGCCTGTGGCAAATGCCATTGGCACCAGAGTATAAGGATTTTAATGAAAGCAAAATTGCCGATATAAAAAATATAGGCACCACTCGTTTGGGGGGCTCTATATTGGCTGCTTGGTTTTTGAAATATTTTGTGGAAGACGATGTAGCCTGGGCGCATATTGATATTGCCGCACCAGCTTATGCAGAAAAACCATTTAATAGTTATGTTCCTACTGGTGGTGTCGGATTTGGCGTCAGGACATTTCTAGAGTGGTTGAATTATATATAAAAAAAACAACCTTCGAGGTTAATTCAACCTCGAAGGTTGTTTTTTTATTAGTTGTATTTATTGGCCGCTTTGTCAAAGTTTTTTTCTAGAAGAGTCTCTATTATCAGGTAGTTGGTATCAATTATTTCTGTTAGCATTTTCTTTTCTTCAGAGTTAAATTTTTTTAAGACAAATTCTTCTGATTTACCTTTTTGAGGGCCGATACCCAGCCTGATTCTTTTAAAATCTTTGGATTTGAGATATTTGATTACTGATTCTATCCCACGATGACCACCAGCGCCTCGTGATTTGGAAAGTCTTATCTTGCCAAATAGCAGATCCACATCATCATGGAGAATTATTATTTTATTGGTGGGGAGTTTATAATATTTTTTTAGAGCTTTTACAGCTTTACCAGAATCATTCATGTAAGTCAGCGGTTTAGCTAATATTATTTTTTCTCGGCCGTTTAAGAAGCTGGTTACCAGACTATTACTAGCTTTATCTTTGGTCCAATTTAATTCTTTTTTTGTAGCCAAAGAATCAATAGCTAACCAGCCAAAATTGTGGCGGGTGTGCTCATATTCTTTGTCTGGATTGCCCAGGGCAATAAAAAGTCTCATAGTTTTTCGTCTCGAGTCAAGCGAGAGGTTATTTTTTGTCTTTAGTATTTTGGCTTTTTACTACATTTATTTTGACAGGAGTGCCTGAAAAGCCAAATTTATATCTTAGATTGTTTTCTATAAATCTCAAATATGAACTATGTAAATCAGATTTGAAGTTTGTTTTGATAGCAAAGCGAGGCGGATTACTGCCAGTCTGGACAAGACTATAAATATAAGGGTGCATAGTGCCTTTGCCTCGAGAAGGTTTATGTTTTCTAATGATATTTCTCAAAAATTTATCCAAGATAGTATCAGAAATTACTTTATTTCTTTGCTCATGTATTTCCAAAATCAAATCCAAGACTTTGCTTATGCGGATATTGTCTTTGGCTGAAATATAAACAATTGGTGCCCAAGTAATGAAAGGAAAAAAACCTTTGTAGTACTTATTGTACTCTTGCACAGTGGTGGTGTCTTTGTCTGGGATCAAATCCCATTTGTTGGCAATTATGATAAGACCTAATCCGGAGCTTGATACTTCATCAATAAGGTGTTTTTCTTGCCAAGTTAGTTTTTTGGAAACATCAGTAACCAGTATAGCAATATCTGATTTTTTGATGGTTTCCAAGCTTTGATCAACAGATTGTTTTTCAAAAGGATCCGTAGACTTCCGACTTCTTCTTCTCATACCAGCAGTATCGACAAAAACAATTTTATTATTTTTGTATTTAAATGCTATGTCTTGGGCATCACGAGTGGTATGTGGAATAGCTGATACTATCACTCTTTTTTCTCCTAGTATAGCATTTACCAAGGAAGATTTTCCAACATTTGGTTTTCCAACGATAGAAACATTTATCTTTTTTTCATCTGTATCAAAAGTTTTCTTTACTTTATTTTTCTTTATTTTTTTGAGTTTTATGACCAATTCATCCAACATGTCACCAGTACCAGTACCGTTGAGAGCAGACACTGGCCAGGGCTCACCAAGGTTTAATTTGTAAAATTCAGCGACTGACTGTCTGGTTCTTTGGTTGTCTGCTTTGTTTGCCACCAAGAGTATTGGTTTGTTGGATTTTCTTAGGCTCTTGGCCAATTCATTATCAGCTGGCATAATACCTGTTTTTGTATCTACTACAAATAAAACAAGATCAGCTTCATCTATAGCCACTTTAGCCTGCTCTATTATTTGCTGATCTATGTCATCATCAGATTGTCTTTCTAGTCCGCCTGTATCTACCAAACTAAAATCAATATCTCTCCAAGAGCAGACAGCATAATTACGATCCCTGGTAGTACCAGCTACTGATGATGTGATAGCCTTACGATTGGAGATTAGCTTGTTGAATAAACTAGATTTACCGACATTGACTCTTCCAACTATAGCTACATTATATAAATTAGACATAAATATTATTATTCCTCTTCTTGATTAGTAGTTTCTTCACTTGTCGTGTCATCAGTAGAGCTGGCAGTAGAAGTATTGAGGAGAAGGGGATCAATAGTGGTGACTATTTCAATATCTTCATTTACTATCTGATCTTGACCCAATATAACCAAAAAGTCTATTTGGTCTAGGTCACCATTATCATCATATATTCCCCAGTTGGAAGCAATGACAGAACTAGAAAATTCCAAAGGAGGTTTGTCTTTTGTTTTGCTTTGGAAAATAGCTTCTAGAGACTCTTTGGTCTGATTTTTTTGGCCAGTATAATCATAAATAACAGTAGAAACTTTACTTTGGTCTTCAGAATTACCATATCTTATTATATTATACCCCATTTGATCCAAATAATTAACAGCCTTCAAAGCTAGGCCAGGTACAGTAGTGCCATTTTGTATGACTATCTTGGCATTTTCATCAGATACTTTTTGTAAATCAAAGATGTTTTTTATAAGCATTGATATCTGAGAGAAGTTTCCGGTAGTAGGCTGGAGTATATAAGCGCCATCCAAAGCTATCCCAGATTTTAGATATCCACCTGGGCGATCATCAATTGATTGGGTTACTATTTTTTGGGTGTTCAAGTCTTTGGCTAGATGCACTAATTTGACAGCTTCCCAAGGCTCTAGGTCAGTAGTGGTATATTTACTAAACATAGAAAACAAATTGGTAATTTTTTTGGGGTTTATCAGAGTATTAAAGGAAGTCATCTTATCTTTGGCGGCGATGATAATTTTTTGTTGCCTTTTGATACGGGCAAAATCAGAACCTTCTCCATGGTTGCCATGCCGACTACGAGCATAGTGTAGAGCCGTGATACCATCCATTTTTTGCCAGCCTGCCTGAAAGGATACGGATTGCCATTTTTCATCATAAGTAGGGAATTGATTGTCTACGAAAGATGTCTCAACATTGATATCTATACCACCGATTTCATCAATCATTTCTATAAAGCCTTGGAAATCTACGGCCGCAAAATAATGAATATCAATGTCAAAAGTATCTGAGATAATTTGTTTTACAAATTGGCCGCCACCAATACCATTATTTTGGCCAATTGTATAAACAGAGTTTACTTTTTTGTAATTGCCTGGAGTAATAGGCACTATCATATCGCGGGGCAATGAAAATATAGCGGCTTCTTTGGTGCTTGGCTGGAAGCTAGCTATCATTAGCGTGTCTGTCAGATACGGCCCATTGTGGCCTTCGCCACCCATACCCATCAAAACAAAATTTATTCTATCTTCTTTTTCTCCTTCTAGGTATTTTTCTTTGCTAGATATTATATGAGTGATTTGCCTAACTAAATAACTATTTTTTACTCCGGCTAAGAAACTATCGTTATCAGCCGAAACAATACTGGCCATAGTAAAGAATGTAATAATCAGGAATATAAAAAAGCAGGAAAGACATTTTCTTTTTCCTGAAGATTTTTTCTTTTCTTTTTTTATGGCCGGACCAGTATTTTTACTAGGTTCATGGTAGCTGTCTTGATTGTATATACCATGTTGACTGGCCTCGTCCAAAAGATTAATTTTCCGTTTTTTAAAATCCATGAATTTTGCACCCGTAGAGTATATGAATTATACTAATAAAAGACATTAAAGTCAACTTATAAAAGTTAGCTTTTCCCTTTTATTTTTAAGCTTTTTTGCTGTTGATTTTAGTAGATACTTTGTGTATAATAAGCCTATTAATCGTCTAAAATAAAAGATATATTTATGTCACAAGAAGAACATTTAGAAAAAGAGGGCTCTTTAGAAGAGAACTCTTTAGAGGGTCAAGACTTTGATCTTAGCCATTTTTCTGAAAATGACGAAGAACCAAGCATTAGTTGGGCCAAAAAATTTGCTATTTTAATCTTTGAAGTGGTCAAAGTGGTTTTGATTTCTTTGGCTATTATATTGCCAATAAGATTATTTTTAGTTCAGCCTTTTTATGTAGAAGGTGCATCTATGGAGCCAAATTTTTATCAAAACGAATATTTGGTTATTGATGAGATATCATATCGTTTTAATAGTCCTCAAAGAGGTGAGGTTATTATTTTAAAAGATCCTAGAAATACTAGGGCTTATTTTATAAAAAGAGTCATAGGCCTGCCCGGAGAAGAAGTAGAATTAAAAGCTGGCCGTGTTTATATTAATGATAAAATATTAGAAGAATCTTATATTGCTAATTTTTCTTCTGATGATCATCCCAAAATTACTTTGGGCTTGGATGAGTATTTTGCCATGGGAGATAACAGGGTCAATAGTCTTGATTCCAGGCAGCTTGGTCCTATACAAAAAAGCGGTATAGTCGGCCGAGTATGGTTTAGAGGTTGGCCATTAGACAGACTGAATACTTTTAATTTACCAAGTTATTAAAATAATATTATTATGGCAACTAAAAGAAAAAAGGCTAGTGTGCAATTGATAAAGGGTATGAAAGATATTTTGCCGGATGAACAGGTGTATTGGAATTTTGTACGTAAGGTGGTAGATAATTTTGCTAAAAATTATGGATTTTCTAGAATTGATACACCGATTGTAGAATTTACCAATCTTTTTAAAAGAACAGTAGGCGAATCAACAGATGTAGTAAATAAAGAAATGTATTCTTTTGTTACTCAGGGTGGTGACAAAATTTCTTTGCGTCCGGAAAACACAGCCAGTGTCGTCAGGTCTTATATTGAGCACGGTATGCTCAACCTGCCTCAGCCAGTAAAACTTTTTTATATTGGTCCTCAATTTAGACACGATAATCCTCAAGCTGGACGTTATCGACAGTTTTGGCAGTTTGGTTTTGAAGCAATAGGCGATGATGATCCAGTGGTAGATGCTGAGATGATTGCTGTCTCTTATTTTATTTTAAAAGAATTGGGGTTAGATATAGAAATACACCTAAATAGCGTAGGGGACACTGACAGTCGAGTAGAATATATCAAAGTTTTGAAAAAGTTTTATCAGGAAAAAAGTAAAGATTTATGCAAGGATTGCAAGGTCCGATTAAACAAAAACACTCTACGTTTACTTGATTGCAAAAATAAAAAGTGTCAGGAAATATCAGAAGAAGCCCCACAGATGGTGGATTATTTGTCTGAAGCTGGCAAAGAGCACTTTATGTCTGTTTTGGAATACTTGGATGAATTGGATATCAAATATAATCTTGACTCCAAGATAGTCAGGGGTTTGGATTATTATACAAGAACGGCCTGGGAAATATTTGAAGTTGATAGTCGTGACGGCAAGCTCAATGCTCTGGGCGGTGGCGGTCGTTATGATGATTTAGTAGAATTATTGGGTGGTCGTCCTACTCCGGCAGTTGGTTTTGCAGTTGGTATAGAAAGAGTGATTATGAAATTACAAGAGAATAAAGTAGAATTTGACAAGGATAAAGGTTTTGATATTTATATTGCTCAGTTAGGAATTGAAGCGCGCAAGAAGGCTCTGGGTCTTTTGGAGAGTTTGAGAAGCCAAGGTTTTGAAGTCATAGCCAATATGTCCAAGAAAAATCTCAAAGACCAGCTGGAGATAGCCAATAAAAAAGGAGCTAAATATACTTTGATTTTAGGACAGAAAGAAATATCTGATGATACTATTCTTATCCGCGATATGGAAAGCGGTATTCAGGAAATAGTGGATTTTAGAAAGGTTGCCAATGAAGTTAGGAAGAGAATTTCTACCAATACCACTAAAAGTCTAAAACTCAAAAAGACTGAAAAACAAGATAATTAATTTTCTATTGACTTTTAATTAAAAATTTGTCATTATAATGATGTGAATAATCGCTTTTTAGCGTTATTCTTTTCACAGATAAGTTGATAAAAAATTATTAGAAACGGAGGTGATTATAGTGTTGGAAGTCAAGCGTAAAGATGGAGAATCTTTCGAAAGCTTGATCCGCCGATTCACTAAAAAAACAATCCAGAGTGGAAAAATTTTACAAGCAAAAAAAGTCAGATTTTTTACTAAAGATAAATCAAAAAGAGAACAAAAAGACAGTGCGCTTCGTCGCAAAAATATTAGTTCTCGTTTTGAACATCTAAAAAGGATTGGAAAAATAGATGAATTTGATGCCAAGCGCGGAAAAAAGCGATAAAATCAGGTCTATACTATAAAAATGTCTTTAGAGCAAACTATTGATCAAAATTTCAAAGCAGCTTTCAAGAATAGAGAGGAGCTTAAAGTCTCTACTTTAAGGATGCTTAAAAGTGCCATGAAAAATTTGGCTATTGAAAAAAGGATTGAAAAACTTGATGATGAAGATGTGATAGTGGTAGTCAAAAAAGAACTCAAAAAGCGTCAGGATGCTATTGAGTCTTTTAAGTCAGCCGGGCGTGATGATTTGTTGGCTCGTGAGCAGGCTGAGGCTGAAGTTTTATTGGCTTATATGCCTCAGATGCTTTCCGAAGTTGAAATTTCAAAAATTATAGATGAGGTCTTGGCTAGCGGATTGAGTGATTTTGGACAAGTAATGAAAGAAACAATGGCCAAGACCAATGGGCAGGCTGACGGAAAGTTGGTCAGTCAATTGGTAAAACAAAAAATACAAACATAGTTTATAATTAAATAAAGAACCCATGCTAAAATCTAAAAAAATAACTGTATTATTTATTTTCTTTTTTGCAGTTATTTTTTTGTTGTCTTTGAGCGCCCCTGCTCAGGCCGATGTATTTGGTGTCAATGATTTTGCTTCGTCCGGTGTAAATTTGGGTACAAAAGACCTAAAAGAAACTATTGCCGGCATTGTCAATATCTTTTTGGGATTTTTGGGGATTTTGACAACTTTGATAATTCTATACGGTGGATTTATATGGATGACATCCCAAGGTAACACCGAAAAAATTGATAGAGCTAAGAAGATAATTATAAATGGTGTGATTGGTCTTGTTATAGTATTGTCTTCTTATGCCATAGCCAGATTTGTCCTGCGTGAAGGCTATGATAATACCTTTGGTACAGGTGGTGGCTCAGGTGGCGGGGGAGCTATTGGTGGTGTGGGTTTGGGAGCTGGGGCACTGGAGAGCCACTATCCTCCTAGAGATGCAGTAGGTGTGCCAAGAAATACCAATATTTATCTGACTTTTGAGGAGCCGATTGATATTGCCTACATGGTAGAAGATACAGCTTGCACACCAGGTGTTGATTGTGTAGTTAATTCAGATTATATAAGTCTTTTGGCTCAAGGTAATCCTGACGCAATTACAGGAGTTGATTTGCCGATTATTTTTATTCCTTACAATGCGACCACCAGAGAGGGTCAGGATGAATTTTTGATAAATCCATATGGCGATAGTACTACTTATCTGGGTAGTCCTAGTGCTGATGTCAGACATACTATGCAATTAGGTAATATCCAGACATTAGCCGGCACAGGTGCTTTTGTCAGCGGGGCTTATAGTTGGCGTTTTACAGTAGGAACTGAGCTTGATTTGACTCCACCGACAGTGACTTATATTGTGCCTCCTAATGGATCAACAAATAATCCAAAAAATAGTGCTGTGCAGATCAATTTTTCCGAAGCTGTGGATTCTATTTCAGCAGCTGGTTTTACCGCAGATGGTTTTGACAATGTCATTGTCAGCGGTTCTATCTCTGGAAATTTAGGCGGACGCTATACAATATCCAATCAATATCGTACGGTAGAGTTTATTACTGATCAATTTTGTGGAGAAAATTCTTGCGGCGGTTCTGTATTTTGTTTACCAGGTGACGAAACTATAAATGGTCTGGTATCAGGCACAGCTACTGATGATTTGGTGGCGGATAGAGAAGAGGCAATAGTTGATATGGCCGGTAATGTCTTAGATTGTGGAACCAGTTGCTCTGGTAGTGATTATGTTTGGTCTTTTACCACCAATAATGTTTTGGATTTAACACCACCTTTTATCACTCAAATGGAAGAAATAACAGACGTCGACCTCAACGCACCAATTAGCGTAGAGTTTAGTGAAGAGTTACTTTCTAGTTCAGTAAATTCTAGTAATATTTCTTTGGACAGCTCGGTCGGGGCTTTAAATTATTGGACTGGTTTGAGTGGGGGAAATGTTATAAATATTTATCATGACAAATTTTCTCCTACTACTATATATACACCAACTCTTAGCTCTGGTATTAAAGATTCCAGACAAAATTGTTGGTATCCTTGTCTTTGTCAGGCAGGAGATAATTCTTGCACTTGTACCACACCAGATTGTTCGGGAGGACCATGCACTGGGGCAATTGGTACGCCATAATTTTAAATTTTATAAAAATTCACCCCGCACCTTTTAAATAAAAAGTTAGGGGTATAATTAGTAAGTTTCCTGCGCTTTATAAAAGGTGTGGGGTAAATATAAAAATGAGACAATTATTTTCTGTATTAATTAGCATATTTTCTCTAGGGTTTGTGTCTGTGCACAAGGCATTGGCTTCAGATGTTTTTGGTATAAATGATTTGGCCAGTACAAATATAGCTTTGGGTAGCCGCTCTATAGAAGATACGGTGGCTGGGATAATCAATATCTTTTTGGGATTTTTGGGTATCTTGGCAGTACTGATTATACTCTACGGAGGGTTCTTGTGGATGACCTCTCAGGGAAATTCCGACAAAGTACAACGTGCCAAGCTACTTATAATCAGCGCCGTGATAGGACTGGTAATTATTGTCTCAGCTTATGCAATTTCTAGATTTGTGTTGCAATCACTATATAATGAAACGGGGGCTGGTGGTCCAGGTGGTGGTACTACAATACCACCGGGTGGTACGATCGGCTGTGATGCACCGGCAGATACTACTGATCCGCGTATTTGTAAACTCAATCGTGAAAACGGACCAGCCGGAAGTAACCTGACAATTTATGGTTATCACTTTGATAGGTTGCCAGTAAGTGGAAATAGCAGTCCGGATAGTCTTGGTATGGTGCAATTGGAGGAGCGTTCAAGCGGTACAAGATTTACTGTCGAGTTAGTGGTATGTGCTGATCCACAGTGGAAAGATACTTGGGTCAGAGTTAGGGTGCCAGATACTCTGGCTGAGGGGGTCTATGATGTATTTTTGACCAATGATTTGGGAAATATTACCGATGACGCTATTTCATTTGTAGTTACTCCAGGACTGGCTACTTTAAATTTAAATTGTTTATCTCCTGAAGAAGCATTTAGTGGGACCAGTATTGATGTCCAGGCAACGGGCACCGGTTTTACTGATTTTGAGGAAAATATTTCTATGGAAGGTTGGGATGGTGCAGCGGTAGTGACATTGGATAATACTACTTTAGGACTAGGAATAGGAGATTGGACAGATACTCAAATTAATATGAATGTGCCTCTTGATTTGGCCAATTTGCCAAATGCCATTTCCAGCGAGGTGACAGTGACAGTTGGCACAGAGTGGGATTCACTTCCTTTTGTTGTACTTTGTGATACAGACAGTAATTGTGCCTCTGGTTGTTGTTATGCAGACTACTCGTGTCTAGAAGAAGATGTCTGTACAGCTGGTAGTGGCACAGGAGGAGATGATGCGCCTGTTATTGAAAATATTACGCCAGAAGATGGGGCAGTGGGTAATTTGATAACTATTTTTGGTTATAATTTTGGTGATGATATGGGTGTGGTTCGTTTTGAATCACTAGCAGGTCCAGGTTGGGTTGAAGGTGATTTACCTTCTTATCTTAGCAATGGGTCATGTGTAAATATTTGGACAAATAACTATATAATAATTGGGGTACCGGCTGATGCTGTAGTTGGTGTCGGAGATCTGACAGTGGTCCAGAGTGCTGCAGTTGGTGGATTGGAATCAGATCCTTATCCCTTTGAAAGAAATGATACGATTATCCGACCAAGTATCTGTGCTCTAAGCGACAGCGAAGGATATTATAGCCAGGATATAACTATAGATGGTATTGGTTTTCAAACTACTGACCAAGCTTATTTTGATACGGTCGTCAGCTATGACACCAGTGTCACAGATGTTACACCACCTGGTACTTATGCTATTGCTGAGGTGCCAAATGTAGCCGGTTATTTTGGGGTAACTATGCATACTGACGCTGGAGAAATTAGTAACCCATATCCTTTTACTGCTATTATTTCTTCGGGTGGGCTACCTATTATAAATGAGATATCACCAGCCGGCGGCCCGGTCGGGCAATATATTACTATCATGGGCTCTGGCTTTGGCAGTTCAGGTGAGGTCAGATTTGACCCGTCGGGTTTGAATGTCCGAGGAGATGACTCCTTCCCGGTAATGTGTGGTGATAGTTTTTGGTCAGACAGTCAGATACTAGTCAAGGTACCGGAGGCTGCCTGGACTTTGGATACAAATTATGAAGTGGTGGTTGTCAGGGGGTCAGACTCGGCTATCAGTGAGTCATATTCGTTTGAAATACAGTCTGGTGATCCGGCACCTGGGATTTGTTTGATTGATCCAAACAACGGTCCGGCCGGTTATGATGATGTAGATATTTTTGGTGAAAATTTTGGAGCTATTCCTGGCAGTGTATATTTTTACAACGAACAATCTGTCGGAGTAATACCGCCAGCCAGTTGGAATGACAATCAGGTATTAAATCTCACTGTGCCAGCTGGAGCTGTCACAGGACCAGTCTATGTCCAAGATTCGGGCGGAGATACAAGTAATGAAGTAAATTTTGCAGTTGGTGAGTGTCAAAACACTGAATCTTGCCAGGCAGCTTATGGAGAGTCTTATGTCTGTTGTCCGGAGGCAACCGGAGATTATTGTACTGACAGTTGTGGTGTGGATATAAATGCTTGTTATTATTCTTGGAATTTTTATACTGAAGATGATCCTTTTGGTATTCATTATAATTATAATTGTGATACTGATGTACAGTCCCCATCACCCTGGCCTGATGGTCATGAGTGGGAAGACGCTGTTACGGGATTTATTTCTTATCCGTCATCTGTAGATGCATTTACTGATGCTAATATTTCAATTTTGTTTACCAGAAATGTTGTAGATGCCGATTTGTTGGACTCTGACAATTTTAGAGTTTATGCCTGTAACCATGATCCTGACTTAACTGGTTTTGCTCCAGGATCGTGTGAGGTTACTTCTTTAGATGGGAATTTAAGTATTATAAATCATAATAGTAGTAGAGAGGGTGTAGAATTTAATCCAGGTCTAGACGAAGCTTTTAGGCTAGATGCCGGAAGATGGTACAGAGTAGTGTTGGGATCATTTAAGTCATCTTGGGGCGGTGATGTTTGGGATCCTACCATGGAAGATCCAGATTTTGATTGGTATTTTAGAGTCAGAAATGATACTAATATCTGTGAGGTGTCTAATGTAGTAGTCAGCCCGCAAAGAAATGTTTCAGATATATATGTAGGGTCTGAGAGAGAATTTTATTCTACGCCAGTAGCTGATAATTGTAATGTTTGTGGTGGTAATTATGATTGGGCTTGGTCTTTGGATCCTGATCCGGCTCCGATTGCCAGTTATGCCACACTGCTTCTTAATGATGTAGATAATGAAAATATAAATAGAGGTTACAATATAATGCAGGGTGGTCCAAATGCTACTCAGTTTTTGCCTGATCCAAACTATGCAAGCATCAATGCCCAAAATCTAGATTTTGCAATAAGTGGTACATCGCAGTCTATGATTTTGGCTCCAACACTCAGTTTACTTGATTATGGACCAAGATGTAATGATTCTTGTCTTAATGCCGGAGTTTGGGCCATATTTTCAACTCAGCTTGACAGTATTATTGATATTGACGGCACATATCCTGATCAAATAGCAATTTATAGGTGTACAGATACAAATTGCAACACTTATGACAATAGTTTAAATTATGTAAATGGCTATACAATATCTGATGAATTATTGACTATAAATCATATTGATTTTATACCCCAAGAAAATTATAAAGTAATATTGTCAGCAGATTTGATAAATACATATAGTTATTCTTTGGGAGCTGAGAAATCTTGGAATTTTTCAGTCGGCGATGAAAATTGTGAGCTGGCCGGTGCTTATATACGTCCGGATGGACTGACGGTCACCAATTTAAATGACATATTGTATACTGCTTATACTTATGGAGAAGTTGGAATTTGCGGAGCAGATTTTATACAGTGTGATGATGGTCCTTGTAATTATACTTGGAGCACTGATGAACCAGCTACTTATTTTACACTTGATACAGGTGCTAGGCAGGTTTGGGCGCGTCCTCTTGGCCCAAATGGTACGGCGCCTATAGATTTGGATATAAGCGGTGACTATGGTCCGGCTAGCGCTAGCACTAATTTGACCATCAATGTAAGTGGAGGCAACGCACTGGATCTTGACTTACATCATACATTGGTTGAGCCAACTTGCGGAGCGGTTTGTACTACTTCCTTGGTCAGAGTCTGTTTTGATAAAGATGTAGAGTCAACCAGTATACCAGCCACTGGATTTTCTATACTTAGCGCCGCTACAGGTGAACATTTTAATGGTGCGGACTGGATGGGGCCATCAAATCCTCAATGTATAAAACTTAATTATACTGGCATTGGCCGAAATGATAATTTTACGGTCACGGTCCCAGCTGGCATTGAGGGAATTGACGGAAGTGTATTAAGGAGTGACATAAATTGGAATTTTGGTACAGGCGACAGTGAGTGTTTTGCTACGGGAGCACTGGTAAGTCCTGATTACAGGCGCATTACTACGCCAGGCGAATCTTGGGTATATCAAGCTTATGGTACCTGGAGCAGTGAAGAATGTAGTAACGTAACTTTTGATTGTACTGCTTGTACTTATGATTGGAGCCTTTCCAACGGGTTTGCTTCTATCGTTGGTTCCAATATTTTGCAATCTGTAGAGGTACAGGACAATCAGACTACAGATGCTGGTACAGTTGAGGTAATGGTTAATTTGATAAATGAACATGGAGACACTGTGGAGCCTGATAGTGGAGTGTTTGAAATAGATACAGCCGGCACTGTGGATCCTTTATTTGTGACCAATCATTATCCAGATTGTGATGGATCATGTAGCAATGCTGATGTTACTATATATTTTAATTCAGATTTAAGAACCGTCTCACTGCCTGGTAATTACCATATCTATGATGACACATTAGGCACAGAAATTACCGGTTTGTTGACTACAATTGGAAATAGACAAGTGTTGATAGATCATACTCCGTTTGTGCTCGGACATGACTACAGAGTGGTTTTAGATGGTACTATCCAAAATACAGATTTAAGCTTCTTATACAATGGCGCTGGTTATACCTATACTTTTGGTATTGGTGCCGCTGATTGCGGAGTTGATAGGGCTAGAGTAGAACCACAAAATGTCACAGCTGGAGCTAGTCAGCCTTTGGGTAACTATATAGCACAGACTATCCATGACAGCGTGGTTTGTGGTGAAGAGCCCATAAATTGTCCTACTTGTAACTACAATTGGTTTTTTGACACGCCAAACATAGCTGTGTTTAGTAGTCCGTTGACTCAAACAACTGATGTTACCACTAATTCCTCACCACCATTAGTAGGCGGTGAACATACGGAGGTAAATGTTACAGTAGCTGAGGGGACAAGTCCTCCAGTATCCACTGACCCAGGAGATATTAATATTATAATCTCCGGTCCTGTTGTATATCCGACGCCAGAGGTGGTGGATATCAATCCTGATCATCTTGAGACCAATATTTGTCTCAATATTGCTCCAAATATAGAATTTAGCGAGACTATGAATAGAGCTAGTATTATCTCGCAAGGTCGTTTTTATGAAGAATGTGCCGGCACTTGTGAAGTAACTGGTACTTGGACATTTAGGGAAACTACCAATGGTACTCAGGCTATGTTTAATCCGGATATAAATCTTAATCCAAACTTGAATTATTGGATTTCTTTTGCTAATACTGATGCTATTGTTAGTGTCAATGGCGTATCACTTGACCCGACTGGATTATTTACCACCCCAATGGGAGGACTGGGATGGATGTTTACAGCTGGGGACCGTATTTGTCAGGTACACAGTGCAGATATAAGTCGCAATGATTTATATATTGATAGTGATTTGTTTAATTGTGCGGGAATTAATAATTGTCCGGGAGATAGCCGTCCGGCTATTGGCGGAAATCAACATACTTATATAGCTACTGTTTATGATATTAGTGGTGCGATATTGTCGGGTACATTTTTGGATTATACTTGGGATTCTACCCAACTTAGTGATGATGTAGTATTTTCTGTGCTAGACAGTGACCAAGAGACAGACGGTACTGCCCAACCTACAAATGGCCAAGCTGTATTGTCTGTTGATGTAGAAAATTCTACAGATGATCCAGGGCATATAGTCCGAGACACTGCTTTGGTAGAAGTGATGCTTTGTGAAGAGCCATGGCCAAACTTATCTTCTTATCCTTGGACTGATCCGGAGATGCCTAGTACCAATTTTTCCACTTATTATTGCCAGTACTCAGGCTTACCAGGTGATAATATATTACCTTATTTAGCTATTCCTTCATTAAATAATCCAGATGATCCTGACGTATATCGTGAATTTATTTCTACAATAAATTATCTTACAGTTAAGTCTGGTACTAATGCTTTTGGTAGTTTGGCTTATTATGATGATTATCAGACAGAGACAAAAGAGTCTGTCTGGCAAAAAATTACTAAATTGTTTAATAAACCAGCCTTTGCTTTTGAAGATGGTGTGCTTTTATGCGGTCCAGTTACGCCACGTAATTTTGCCATCACATTTGATGGTATAAATGCGCATTTATCTTGGAATCAACCAAACTATGATCCAGATCTTAATGGACCGACCAGCGGGTTTTTAGTTCAAAGAATGTTGATTGGTGATGATGTTGATTGGCAAAATTATGCTACAGCACCAGCTGGTGCTAACTCTTGGACTGATCCTGAAGATTTGGAACTGGATAGAGAATACCGCTATAGGATAGCGGCCACAAGCAACACTTGTGATGATTTTCCATCGTCGAATTGGGCTGGGCCAATCACCTTATATACTAATGCCAGTCATTCCTTGGTGGATATTATTGGTATTAGAGTGATACAAAATTCAGAGCACTTATCAGTAATGGATTGGTATTTGAAAAACGCCCCAAATCCATCTGATACAGGCTCTCTAGTATCAATTGATGGTTATGAGGCACTGAAAGTGGGCAACACTTTATATATTGCTGCTAGTAACGTAACTACAAATATATACACAAATATTTATATAATAGCTCACAATATAGGGGCTAGGCCAAGTACTATAAATATTTTTAATCAAATGGTTTCTAATTTTAAACTAAATATAAACATTACAGAAAATACAGCTAATATATGTAATATTTCCGGTTTATCCTGCTCTACAGATTATGATTGTCCAGGAGAAAATGATTATTGTGAGGCTAGGAAATTAAAATTACGACGTGACACCAAGAGGCTTTCAGATTTGATAGCTATACAAAGATCTATTATGTCATACGGTGAGGCGCATGCCAGCTGTAGCTATGATAGTAGTATATCCTGTAATGACTCTACGGATTGTCCAGGGGGAGAATGTATAAAACAATACCCACCATTGAACGCTGGTTCATATTTACAAGGGTTGACAAATAGTCGCTGGCCGTCCTGGACAGCTACATTAGGAAGTGCTTTGGGTATGTCTATCCCAAGTGACCCTATAAATCGTTTTAATATAGATGGTTGTAGTGATCCGTATAATACAGATACCTGTTGGTCTGAATCAACTTTAGAATTTTTCTGTCCGACAAATTCTTTAATCTATTATTATAACTCGCTTGATTTTGGTAGAGGTTTTACTCTACGAGCTAATTTTGAATATGATATGTATGATACTGGCGGTGTTACTTTTGCCAGTAGTCTTGTACCGTCAGGCTGGTCTACTCTTTATGGTTTAGCGTCCGATTTGGGTATATATTGTGATGATGCAGTACAAAATTCTCCAGGAGCAGCTGCTTGGCCAAACTGTGGTAATGGCATTGTTGATACAGAACCATATTGTACAATTTCTTGCCCTAATTGTGATAATTCTGTTGATTGTGTCAATTCTGGCGGACGTTGGGTTCAAGAGGAGTGTGATGGTAACTTTTGGTCTTATGCTTGCTCTCAAGATGCTCCCAACTCTAATCCGGATATTCTTACCAATGGCAATCATCCTTGGTGGAATGAGCAGACTATTGGTTGCTATCCTCCTGGTTCACTTGACTCAGTCGGCAACTCTATTGGTTGTCAGTGGTATCCTATAGATAGATCCCAAGCACCATTTACTGCTAGCCAGTGTGGAGGTTATTGTGGCGATGGCGCAGTACAAACTTTTTATGAAAATTGTGATGGCAATCTGCCGTCTGGGTATTCTTGTGATGATGGAGATTCTATCAGTTGTAGTGGTTGTCAAGTGATGTGTACGGGTGATGGGGGCTCATATCCGGCGGCTTTATGCGGAGATGGAATTTGGACACCCGGCGTAGAAGAGTGTGATAATAGTGCCAATCCTAATGGCTTGGACACTTGGGATTGTACAGAGGGCGGGGCTGTGCGTTGTAGTAATAGTTGTGTGGTAGAATGTACTGTCGGTGATCCTTATACTGGAGCCTGTGGCGATGGTGAAGTAAATTTTCCAGAAGAGCAGTGTGATTATGCTGGTTATGTGGCGCCCGGTCCAGATACTTCTGGTCCGGCCAATACATACACTTGCAGCAATCAGTGCCAATTTACGGGTGATTATTGTGGTAATGGAATATTAGAATATGCTTTTCAGGAAATATGTGATACCAACTATGAAACGCCTCTGCCAGAATATTCTTCAAAATTTAATCAATATGAGTGCCGTATGTCTGGTATTTTTTGGGATTTTGACACTGGCAATGATTATGGTCGCTGTACTGCCACTGAAGCGGGTTGGTGTGGTGATGGTTTTATTCAAGATATTTATGAAGAAACCTGCGATCCTGCTATAGCTGGCGACCTCTATTCTCCAAATGAGACTTCTCTAATAAATCAGTATGTCTGTGATGATTATGATTGTGACGGCCGTGTTGGTGGCTACTGTGGAGACGGCGAAGTACAGAGTGATTACAATGAAATTTGTGATGGCCTTGATTATCCCGACAGGCCGACTCCGGCAGAATCTGATTTCACCCGTACTTATACTTGTGATATGACGAGTAATAATAGATGTCAACAGAGTGCTTCAGGTGGTGGCTATTGTGGAGATAATATCCAACAAACTCTATTTGGTGAAGGCTGTGATTGGAATGTGGCTGATCCAGAATTTTCTTATCCATGGCCACGTCAGAGAGATAATATTACTATATTTTCAGACCCCAGCTTCCAATATGAGTGTAGTGACTGTCTAAATACCGGGGGATACTGCGGAGATGGTGTAGTCCAGAGCTATGAAGACTGCGACACTGGATTTGATCCAGCTTATGAAATAGAAAAAAATATTGATTTAGTTTATGTTTTTGATATGTCTGGCAGTATGAGAGGTGATGCGCAAGCATTGTGTACTGCTACTCAGGGAGTGGTTGCAAATTTAGAGGAGGATCATCAGGAGATTGACTATCGTATTACTATATATGTACTGGGTGACAATGATGGAGGAGTGGCTTATGACGATAGTGATGGTACCGACACACCAGATCGTCCATATACACCTGTGTATCTGACGGATGATGATGCTGATGATATTGAATCTATATTCCCTAATAACGGTGGCTGGCTGGACGAAGCTTTGCAGGTATTTAGAGCTCTTTATACAGACTGTGCATTAAATGATAATGTAAATTATCCAAAGGTTAGGTATTTGAGCTTTTATGACAATACAAGTAATGATATAAATGTGCCAGTCACTATAAATGGTGATATACCAGATTTTGATGAAGCATGCCATAGCAATAATTCTGATCAGTTTGCCGGACGTTTGGAAAACTGGGGTTATGCTATTAGTAAAATTATAGAGGGGTATAATTGGAAACCTGGATACCAGAGAGTGGTACTTCCAGTATCTGATGAAGCCGCTTATTGCGGAGGAAATTCAATTATTCATGAAAACGAAGATTATGATGCAAGTTTACCTGATGTTCTCTATTCAGCCTCACAAGCGGCCAGATTATCTGATCCGGCTGTACATATTAGTCCAGTTCTGAGAAGATTTACTCCTATTTATGATATTGGACAAAGATTAGCCGATGACACTGGTGGTTTATTTACCAATGAGGTTACAGGTTGGGCTGCTCAGACTATCAAGGTTATCAACTCTAGTTTCTGTGACGGAAATGGTGATGCACATATGGATTGTACTTTAGAACCATAATTAATAAATAATTATAATATTTTAAATTATGTTTGATGATTTAAAAGACAGTAGTCAAACTGGGCAGACACCTGTTTCATCTCCTAGTCAACCAGTCATGCCTGAGACACCAATTGTTTCCCAAACAGCCAAAAATAATACCCCAGTTGCACCATCTATGGCAGGAAAAATTGATGACATGTTTGGCGATGTTGATCCTACACCCGAAAGACCAAGTCCGGCAGTGGAAAAACCAAGTGCTGTAGCATCTGGCAAAATAAAACCTCTTTCACAGACCAGACTGCCTTCTAGCAGTACAATGCCAACTACTCAAGAGCCTTCAAAATCGGCCGAAGCTCCTTCACCACTAGCTGGGCCACCACAATCCATAAATGCCGATTATAATTCGGGACCAATGAGAAAAATAATAGTGATAGTTTCAGTTGTTTTGCTTTTGGCAATTATTGGAGGGGCGGTGTATTATTTTGTGATTATGCCTAGATTAAATCAGTCTGTTATTGTAAGCAATGAAAATATCAATAACAATGAAAACGTCAACACCAATGAGGTGATGGTCAATGAAAATATCAATAACAATGAAAACATCAACACCAATGAGGCGGTGGTTGATGAAAAAAATTTGGACGATGACTCAGATGGCCTGACTAATAAGGAAGAAGAAGAATTGGGTACCAACCCGTTTGATCCAGATACTGACAATGACGGAGTATTTGACCAGGATGAAGTAGAAATTTATTTTACCGATCCACTATCAGATGATTCAGATATGGATGGCCTGACAGATTATGAGGAGGTTCGTATTTGGAAGACCGACCCAAACAATATTGATACTGATGGTGATGGTTTTGCAGATGGTTCGGAAGTTTTAAATGGTTATAATCCTAATGGAGAAGGCCGTTTAAATGAGAATGCCACCAGCACTAATGAAAATAGTAATATAAATAATAATACAAACACAAACACTAACCAAAGCTAAATTAAAAAAAATTATGAATGATCAAAGAGAGTCAAAGGGTCGGGTATTTAGCCACTTGGCCAATAAAGATGATGTAAAGCCAATGACAACTGGTAATTTAGACAATGAAAAAGCCACTATTGATGATATAAAAAGAGAAGTGGGGGCAAAAAAAGAGATTATTACTGTCCATGCTATGCCGGGTAAATTTGTTGCTCAGAACCATACCAACCCTGGAGGTCAACCCAGAAAAAAAGGCATGGGTAGTGGCCAGAAAATAGCTTTGATTTCTATTATTATTCTTATGTTTGTGATAGCAGTGGTAGCCGGAGGTTTGTGGTTTATTAGTCAAAATAGAGCAAACACCAACGTCAACACCAACGTCAATACAAATACCAACGTTAACACCAACGTCAATCAAAACCAAAACACCAACGTTAACACCAACGTCAATCAAAACCAAAACACCAACGTCAATCAAAACCAAAACACCAACGTCAATACCAACGTCAATACAAATACCAACGTCAATATCAACCAAAACACCAATACAACGGTTATTATCCCAGAAAATATAGATGCTGATGATGATGGATTAAGTTATGAAGAAGAATTGACTTACAACACTAACATCAACCTAAAAGACACTGATCGTGATGGTTTCAGTGATGGACAAGAAATAATGAATTTGTACAATCCATTGCTACCAAATCAGAAATTAGTAGACTCGAGCTTGGTTACTAAATTTATAAATAATCCTTATGATTATACTTTTTTTAGACCAAGTAAATGGTTAGCCGAAGGTTTGGCTGGCTCTCTTGACCAGGTGACCGTAATACCGGATTCAGAAAGCGGGGAATCATTTTTGATATCAGCTACGGCAAATGACACTAATTTAACTTTGGAGCAGGCCTATCAGGAGCTGGTACCGACTATAGGTGGAAATTTGAATTTTGAAAATTATAGTTTGGGCGGGCGCCCGGCTTATAGGCTTTTGGACGGAACTATGGTTTTATCAGTTAGTTCGGATTTTATATATTTGATATCTTATGATTTGGGTCTTGATGAAGAATCAAATTATTTTGATAGTAGTTTTGAAATGATGTTAAATAGTTTTGTCTGGTTGGAAGATGAAAACTAATTTAATAGTTATTGATAAGAGAGGATTGTCAGCTGATTTCTCATGGCTAGCAAATCTGGAAAAGATATTTAAAAAAAGATTTTATTTAAAAAAAGAAATTTCCATTGCTTTATTGTCGCCCTTAGAAATAAAACAGCTTAATCATGTTTATAGAAACAAAAATAAAGTAACTGATGTTTTATCTTTTCAAATAAATAGTAAAGATATTTTGGGTGAAGTTTTGATTTGTCTAGACCAGGCCAAAAAGCAAGCCAAAAAAACCATCAAATCAGAACTACAGCTTTTGACAGTCCACGGCATATTACACCTTTTGGGTTATGATCATGAAAAAAATCTAGCTGAAGAAAAAAAACAAAATAAGGAACAAGAAGAAATATTGACTTTGTTAAATAAGTAGAATTTATGAATAAGTTGGATTGGCAGTTTTATAGAAATTTTAAATTCGCTTGGCGTGGCTTAAAGACAGTTTTTAGAACAGAAAAAACTTTTAGGTTACATATTTTGATAGCTATCATTGTTATTGCCTATAGTTGGTATAAAGATTTGGACAAAGTATATTGGGTAGTAGTTTTGATGATAATAGCTCTTATTATGTCCTTAGAGATATTCAATTCGGCGATTGAAAGACTTGTGGATATGCTGGCTCCTAGGACACATAATTTTGCCAAGGAAATAAAAGATCTTTTGGCCGCTATGGTGCTTTTAGCTAGTCTTTTTGCGGCTGCTATTGGTTTGATAGTATTTTTATGGTAAAAATATTTGGCAAAAAGACATTATTTAGTTATAATTAATCATTATAAGTCTTAATTTTTAATCTATAAATGGCCACTAATCGAGATATTATTACTAGCCTGGATGTCGGTACAAATGCCGTCAGGATTGTCATGGGTCAACGTTTGGCCGATGGTCGTCTCAAGATAATTGGCGCGGCTGAAACTCCATCTCAGGGTGTGATACGAGGCTCTATCAATTCGGTTGAAGAGGCTGTTTCGGTTATTTCCGAAACAATTGAAAAATGCGAGAGGATGACCGGATTAAGAATAGACAAAATGGTGGTCGGTATGAGTGGCGCTCACATCAAGACTATTGCTAGTCGGGGTGTGGTGGCAGTGGCTAAGGCCAATGAGCAAGTAGAAGATTCTGATGTTGAGAGAGCTTTAGAAGTGGCCGAGAGCACTACGACCTTGCCAAACTATGAGATATTACATGTATTACCGATTAGCTACAATTTGGATGATCAAAAAGGAATAAAAGAGCCCCAGGGTATGAGTGGCGTAAGGTTGGAAGTAGAAGCACAGGTAGTAATGGCTATGTCTTCACAAGTCAAAAATTTGACCAAAGTAATATACAGGACTGGCGTTGACATAGATTTTATAGTTTTTTCAATCCTAGCCACAGCCGAGGCTGTTTTAAATGCCAAGCAAAAAGAATTGGGTGTTGTAGTGGTCAATATTGGATCCTCTACTACTTCTTTGGCTATATTTGAAGAGGGTAATATTTTGCATACTGCAGTATTACCTGTTGGAGCGGGGCACATTACCAATGATTTGGCGATTGGCCTAAAAACTTCTGTAGAAGTAGCCGAGGCAGTCAAGATTGATCATGCTCAGGCTATTAGTGAAAGTGTATCCAAGAGAGAAGAAGTTGATTTGCACAAGTATTCTGAGAATGAGAAAAAAGGCTCTTATGTCTACAAAAAAGATATTTCAGAAATTGCTGAGGCTAGGCTAGAAGAAATATTTTCCATGGTTGCCGATGAGCTCAAAAAAGTTGATAGAGATGGCAAGTTGCCCTCTGGTGTAGTTTTGACTGGTGGAGGAGCCAAAATGCCGATGATTGTAGATTTAGCCAAAAATATTCTCAATTTACCTGTATTTTTGGGACTGCCAATTGGCAGTAATTTCCCAATTGATAAGTTAAATGATTCTGAATATACTACTGCTTTAGGGCTTGTTATTTGGGCAGAAAAAAATATAGAATCAGGTGGTAGTTTTATGCCAGGATTTTCAATGTTAGGCAAAACCGGCGACAAGATGAAAAGATGGGCTAAGTCGATATGGCCGTCTTCATAAATTAAAAATATTTATTTAAATTAAAATAAATGACAAAGAAGAACTTAAAAGAAGTGATACCTCCGGTTGAGACATTTGCCAATATCAAAGTAATCGGCGTTGGTGGTTCGGGAGGTTCGGCTATAAATCGTATGGTAGCCTCCAAGATAAGGGGGGTAGAATTTATTGCAGTCAACACAGACGCTCAGGCTTTGCATACTTCGGTTGCACCAAAAAAGATTCATATTGGCCGTAATACTACTAGAGGTTTAGGAGCTGGTATGGATCCGGAATTAGGTTTAAAGAGCGCCGAAGAAAATGAACAAGATATTATTAGCCATTTGGAAGGCGCAGATATGGTTTTTATTACTTGTGGTTTGGGTGGTGGTACTGGTACCGGGGCGGCTCCATTGATTGCTGATTTAGCTCGTGAATCTGGAGCTCTGACAGTTGCTGTTGTGACCAAACCTTTTACTTTTGAGGGAGTACAGAGAAAAAATATTGCTCAGCGTGGTTTGGAGCGTTTGGCTGATAAGGTAGATACTATTATTACTATACCCAATGACAGGTTGCTCCAGATTATTGATAAAAAAACTTCACTTTTGGAAGCTTTTTCTATAGTTGATGAGGTATTAAAACAGGGCGTACAAGGAATATCAGAAGTTATTACAGTACCGGGGTTGGTCAATGTAGACTTTGCTGATGTCAAGGCAATTATGAATCAGGCTGGCTCAGCTTTGATGGGTATTGGTAGTGCCAGTGGAGAAAATAGAGCTAGTGACGCTGCCAAAGCAGCTATTGATAGTCCGTTGTTGGAATTATCTATCAACGGAGCTACAGGAGTCTTGTTTACTATAGCTGGTAGTAGTGATTTGTCTATGTATGAAGTTAATGAAGCAGCCGAAGTCATCACATCTAGTTGTGACCCGGAGGCCAAGATAATTTTTGGTACAGTTATTGATGAAAATTTAGGAGAAGAGGTGAAAGTGACGGTGATCGCCACTGGATTTAGAGGAACTGAAGATACTCCGGCCAAAAGTAACATCTCTGAGCCAGCTATGGGCTATCCAGAGGCTTTTGCCAAAAAAGAAGAAGAAAGGAAAGTTAAAAGAGCTTTTGAAAAACCAAAGCAAGAGACTGAAGAAGAAATCATTGATGTGCCAAAATCTAAAGAAGAAGAGGAGCTTGATATTCCGGCATTTTTAAGAAAAAAATTAAAGGGCCGATAGGCCTATGAATTTCTAATTGGATGAATTGTCCTGTTTGTAATGCAAAAGATACCAAAGTAGTAGACTCCCGTTTAGGTGGCGGGGGTTTTAGTATTCGTCGCCGTCGGGCTTGCCAGAAATGTCAGTTTAGATTTTCTACCATGGAAGACATGGAAATTCTTGATTTGGCAGTAATAAAGCGTGATGGTCATCGTGAAAATTATAGTAGAGACAAGTTGATTCGGGGCATGAGAACATCACTGGAGAAAAGACAATATTTAGAAGAAGATTTTCATAAATTAATAAACGAAATAGAAAGGGACATACAAAAGAAAGCCCACGGAGAGATAACCTCCAAGCAAATAGGAGAAATAGTAATGAAAAGGTTAAAAAGTTTTGATCAGGTGGCTTATATCAGGTATGCTTCAGTTTATAGGTCATTTAAAGATGCCAAGACTTTTCAAAAGGAGTTAAACGAGCTCTTAAAAAAGAAGGGTAAGAAATAATTATGAGAATTTCTATTTTGATTATATTATTGGCTATTATAGCCTTTTTATTTTATCAATATATATCCAAAGGCTGGTGGAATGACCCTATTTTAATACCCGAAAATGTAGAAACACCTGCAGACAATATAAATTATGTTAACGAGACTACTAGAAAATTTGGTTTAGAAAATTGTCTTAGACTTTGTATTATGTCCGAACAAGAGGATCAATCAAGCTGTCAGGCTAGTTGTAATGATGAATTTAGCCAATAACTTATCAACAATGTATAAGGTCACAGACAGTTGTCAATCGTTTTACTCTGTGTTAAGATAAATTCACTTTGACAATTCAATCAGGGAAGTGAGGTGCAAATCCTCCGCAGTCCTAGCTACGGTAAGTCTCCAATGTAGGGAGAACAAGTCCGACACCTGAGTTTTATTCTTTGCCTAAGGAGCAAAAGGATGAATTTATTAAAGCTTAATAATTTTGTCACCACTCTCCTTAGTGAGAGTTTTTTTGATAGTTTCAAAGTTTGTTCTTTTCAAGGAGGTAGATGGCATGTACAGGCGAAAGTTTCTGACTCTTGTGGCGTTGTTTTTTTCGGCGCCTTTAGTCGGTTGCGGTCGTAGAATTTTAGAACCGGAGGCATCAGACACCTCTGAAACCAAAGCACAGATTCAGGATTTTATAATGGCTGGCAGTATAGCGGCTTTTATGCAATCCGAATCTTTGGATCTAGTGTTTGACCATAACACTGATTGGAGTTTTCCCCAGGGTGATTTCAGTGGGCTACTGTTTATCACGAATTTTGAGGGGCATGGTCTTTATGGTTATGAGGTGTATGTTGACGGACAATATATACCGACAGCCATAAATGTTGTGCCTTTTAATTCCTGCTTACAACGAATGAGAATTACCCGTTTCGGCCAGACAGTTTGGAGATACAGCCCGCCACCGTGTCTTGATATCAGAACACGTCCTCATATCACGAAACAGGAACGATAGTCTGGTTCTCAATGTGGGTAGTTAAAAAATTACCCACATTGAAAAATTTGATTAATAATTTATAAAATAATTATGAAAAATAAAATTTTATTTTTAATTCTAGTCTGTTTATTGGCATTTAGTCCTAACCTAATTTTTGCCCAATATGATGATAGCGTTGTTTATTTGCAGGGTCAAAATCAAAATGCTTGGATTACTCAAGCTTTGATAGCGGCTCAGGTAGTTGATCCAGATATTAGTTATATAGAGGTTGAGAATCAGGATTTGATGACAGTAGTCAAAAATATTTTAGTTTTGGCAGCAGTTGGCAGTCAGGAGACAGATAGCCTAAATACATTATTAAGTACCTTGGAAGCCAATATAAACAACGGACAAATTGGATCAATAGATCTTTTAAATGATGATTTTTGGGGATTGATGGCTCTGAGTTCTGTTGGGCATTCAAGTAATATAGAAACAATAAAAAGTTTTATTTTGAGTCATCAAAACAACGATGGGGGTTGGTCTTGGGCCACTACAGGTGCTTCAGATAGTAACGATACGGCTGCAGCTGTGATGGCTCTTTTGGATACTGGCTTAAATTCTTCTAGCGCTGAAATACAGAGTGCCTTGGCTTATTTGAGGAGTTTGCAGAATGAGGATGGCGGTATTGGATATGATGCTGGTAGTCAATCAGACGGGGCATCAACTGCTTGGCTCATCAGCGCTTTAAATAAGGCGGGTGAAGATGCTAATACTTGGCAAAAGGGTGAAAATAATCCAGTTATTTTTTTGGAAAGCTTAAGACAAGACAATGGTTCATTTTTATGGATGTCTAGCGATGAACAAGGTTCGGCCATGGTCACCGCCTATGCTTTGGTGGCCTTAACAAATAGCTCCTACCCAATAAATTATATTGAAATAACTGAAGAAGAATTACCACTAAGTGGCCATGATATACGTATAGAAGGGCCTAGTCAAACAATTTGTCTAGCCAGTAATTTGGAAGCTGAAAATGTTTTGGAGCTTTTGGAAGCAGCCTCTAGTGTTTGTAACTTTGAATATACTACAGAAAATAGTGCTTATGGAGTTTATGTTTCATCTATAGATGGCGTGGCAGCTCAAAGTATGGATGGCTGGCAATATTTTGTCAATGATTTGGGTGGAGCCGTGGCTGTGGCAGATTATCAGCTGACAGGCAATGAAAGAGTTTTATGGGGCTATGGTGCTTGGCCACTTTATGCTTCTAAGATAGAAATCAGTAGTAATCGTATAGAATTGGGAGGTCAGGCTACTATTGAAGCCTCTTACTATGATGGACAAAACTGGCAGCCTTGGTCGCAAGCACCTGTTTATATTGGTCAGGATCAATTTCAAGCAGATAGTGCCGGACAATTAATTGTTACTATGCCAATAGGTGGTGTTTATTCCATCTGGTCTGATGATGATATAGAGAGGATAAGGAGCAACAAGTTATATCTGACAGTTGGCAGTGGCATATCAGAGACAGTGGATTTGAGTGTCAATGTCCAGACAGACGGAGGAGAGGATAATGACAACGATGACACTATTGCTTTTTCTCTGGATCAGTCCAACATAAATTTTGGAGACTTATACCCTGGACAGTCGTCTGAGACAATTCTTACATTGTCCAATACCGGCAATGTCGATATATATATTGAAGCCAGTGTGATAGGTCAGGATATTTTTACTGATTATACTAGTTTGAATCATTTTACTTGGACAGAATATAATCTCAATTTGCCTGTTTCTCAAAATCAACCTGTCAACGTTGGTTTGAGTGTGCCTAGTAGCTACACAGCTAGTGGTCAAAAAAACGGCCAGTTGATATTTTGGGCGGTTAACCAATAGTTATGACAAATTTTATAGAATATTTTTTGTTTATATTTTTAATTTTTCCTTTTTCTTGTCAGGCAGTCGGAATTTCAGTTAGTCCTTCGTCTCTGGAAATGTTTTATCCTTCGGTGGGTGATAGCTATATTGATATCCAAAATATATCAGAAGAACCCATAGTAGTTTATATTTATACTGATGATTATAAGGATAATTTTGTGTTTAATGTACAAGAAATGGAACTTTACCCAGAAGAGATTAGTCGTGTTGCTTTGTCTGTAGATTTCAAAAATAGTCCCGAAGGTCTAAAATATACCAATATCTCTGTTCTTACTAAGGCTTTGGATAAAAAAAGTTTCAATGCTTTTTCCGGACTCAAGATTCCAACCACTGTCTATGTTACAAAGTCATTTTTTTATTGGACCAAGGAAGCAGTTTTTGTAGGAGTATTTTTTGGTATTTTACTTTTACTGGGAATATATAATTTGTTATTTATAATCATCAGACATTTTAAAAGGAAAAAACATTTTTTATCCTCCAATTTGTTAAAAAAACATAAAAAATGGTATAAACTTTGGTAAAAATCCCCAAAAAGACGGCAGTTAACTAATTGCTGTTTTTTTGTTATAATTTAAGAGAATTTAAATATTAATTTTGACATCATATGATTGATGAAGAGCTTAAAAAAGCAATAATAGAAAATAAAGAAACCTTAGCAAGGCTTGATCAGAGATTGCACAGAATTGAGAAAAAATTTATCTGGAATACTATTTTTGGATTTTTAAAATTTTTGGTAATCTGGGGTCCGATTATTGCGGGTATAATTTATTTTACCCCAGTCTTAAAAGACTATATTAAAATTTTTGATCCTCTATTGGATCCCTTTAAAGAAAGGGCAGCGGGAATAGTACCTATAAATAACTCCAATGCTAGTCAGAATGATTTTGCAATTGAAGTGTTTTGTGACCCCGAAGCTAGAGATGCGCTAATCAACCAGCTGTGTCAATAATATTGTGGAAGAACTCCGTCAAAAAATAGAAGAACTTAAAATAAAGATAGATAAGGCCTTGTCTATCCTGTCTTTAGACAAGAAGAAAAAAGATTTGGAAGAATTAAAAATTTATATGTCAGCTCCTGATTTTTGGTCTGATCAAGACAGGGCTAGGAATATTAGTACTAAAGCTAGTTTTTTGGAAAATTCTATACACGATTGGCAGGAGTTGTCCCAAGCTGTGGATAGTCTGATGTCTTTAGTAAAGGATAAAGATGCGGCTAGTTTGATCAAAGACATAAGTTCTGGTTTTGATGACCTAGAAAAAAAATATATAGATCTGTCAGACGAGCTTTATTTGTCAGGAAAGTATGATAATTTTCCAGCGATATTGACTATCAACGCTGGAGCCGGGGGAGTGGACGCTCAAGATTGGGCAGCTATGCTGGAGCGTATGTATTTTAGATTAGCCGAGCAAAAAGATTGGAAAACAAATATTTTATTCCGTTCGGCTGGTGCCGAGGCTGGTGTAAAAAGTGTTACTTTTAAAATAGATGGTCCACAGACCTATGGGTATATAAAAAATGAGGCTGGTGTGCATAGATTAGTTAGACTTTCGCCTTATGATGCTGATCATGCTCGTCACACTTCCTTTGCTATGGTGGAAGTATTACCTGAGTTATCAGAAGTTGATTTTATTATTAATGAAGATGATCTAAAGATAGACACTTTTAGAGCTTCAGGGCATGGTGGCCAGTCAGTCAATAAAAGTGACAGTGCTGTTCGTATCACTCATTTACCGACTGGTATTGTGGTTTCATGTCAAAATGAGCGCTCACAGATGCAAAATAAAAAACAGGCAATGAGCCACCTCAGGAGCAAGCTGCAAAAATATTTTGAAGCCGAAAAAGATGAAGAAAAAAAATCTCTAAAAGGTGAATATACAGAAGCTGCTTGGGGTAATCAGATTCGTTCTTATGTTTTACATCCTTATAAAATGGTAAAAGATCATCGAACTGGTTTTGAATCCACTGATCCAGATAAGGTATTAGATGGTGATTTGATGCCTTTTATAAAAGCCAAGTTGGAATCAGACGTCAAAATATAAGTAGTTTTTGTGTATATTTTGTGCTATAATATGATATATGTTTGAGCATCTAGGACCCACACCAGAAACATACAGACAAAAAAAAGTCACAAATTTTAAAGTGTATTTATCTTTATTATTGATGGCTATTTTTGTTTTTGTTTTTTCCCTCAGCCTCAAAGAAGGTCCGGTCTCCGGTGCTTATGGTGTAGACTCGGCTAGACTCTCAGCCAAAGTTTTAGCTAACACAGCAGACAAAAAAATAGTTTATCAGGCCAACAATTTTTCGGTTTTTGATTTTATTATTGAAACAGAAAAAGATAATATTTCTTTGCAAAAATTAGAAGTAAGAGTTGATGGTTTGTATGACCTTAGCCTTATAGACGATCTTAAAATTTTCCATGATGGTATGCAATTGGGTGAAGTAAAGGAAATTGATCAGAGTGGACATATATATTTTGACCTTGAAGATTATCCTCTTAAAAAAGGTCAAAATTTGTTTAGATTTTTATTACCAAATAATAATGTAGTAAATACTGGCGATGTTTTGCAATTAAGTATTGAAAATGATTGGGATGTTTTCTTGAGTTATCAGGAGCATTTATTTACTCCTGACGGACAATTCCCTGTTCAGAGTGGTTTGATATCTTTTGTAGAAAAAGGCCAGATACTGGCTAGTAATCAATATATTGACAACAATTTTTTGATAAATACTAATATACCCCAGCAGTTATCTAGATTTTCATTGACTACTGATAGTGAAACTTTTGATGTTTATAAAGTAATAGTAGCTTATGAAGCCCTTGGAGATACTCGGACTATAGATAAAGCTGACTTTGTTTTACTAAAAGATGGTCAGCTTCTATCCCAAGCTAGTCTCGATGATCAATCATCAGATATAATCTTTTATTTAAACAAACCGATTTTTATACAAAACAATGGTTTGGAGTATTTTGATTTGCACACTTTGGCTCTACCGACTGGTCAATACAAATTTTATCTAAAAAATGTCAGCGCTACTGGCTCAGTCTCTGGTCAGGATTTGAGTCTCCATAAAGATTTGTATTTAAGCACAGTTGATAGTCGGGACTACTTTTTACAAATCAATTCACCAGATCAAAATAAAAGACTTTCCCAAGGTTGGAACGAGCTTTATAGAATGAAATTAACAGCTAGAGGTGTTGATAGTTTGGAGTTAAATAAATTAACTTTTGCTGTAGATAAATATGGTTTGGATATTAGTCGGGTAGATGTTTTAATTGATGATGAACCATATATAGCTGATATAGTAATAGAAAATAACAAAATAATAATAAAGTCAGACATACAAAACCCAATAAAAATATCAGACAAAGGAAATGAAATTTCATTGCTTGTCAAAGTAGATAATCTAGATAGTTCAGCCAAGTTGAGTGCTAGATTATTGACTGACGATCAGCCAATTTCTGAAGATAGAAATGGTAATATTATATGGTCATCAGGTGATATATTTTTCAATTCTTATATGCTTCCATATTTGCCTTTAGAGCCGAGTATTTTGTCTTATTGATTTTGATTTCTCGGTCTATGTCCCTTCGGTCTCGAGCTTAGGGTCAAGAGGCCGGCACAGGTTAATTTTTGACAAATTTTTTAAAATAGGTTTAAATATAGTTCAGAAGAATTAAGCGATTTTGATGAGCAAAAGCCAAGGCTTTTTAGGGGTTAGTTTTATTTTTTTGGCACTCAATTTTGTTTGGTTGCTATATTTTGACAATCGGGAAAATAATCCCGGTTTTATTTTTGATAATTTTTATAGTTTTAAAGCTAAAGTAATAAATACCGACAAAAAGATAGATGGTTGGAATATATTAGTAGAGCCTTTGGATTTAGATAATTTTTCCGGAAATATTTTAGTCTATATTCCTTTGTATCCAGAGTATTATTATGGTGATGTTTTAGAACTATCAGGCAAAGTTTACAAACCAGAGCCAATAGAGGATGATGAAGGCAAAACATTTTTTTATGATAAATATTTAGCCAAGGACAATATATATGCTACTTGTTTTCGTCCAAAGGTAAAATATATTTCTCAAGATAAAGGTATTTCTTTTTATATTTTTCAAGCCAAAAATTATTTTTGGAAAAATCTTGACATTTATCTTCGTGAGCCGGCTTCATCACTAGCCAAGGCTATGCTTCTGGCCAGTCGTCGGGAAATACCTGGTGATACCAGAAATATTTTTGCTCAAGTGGGCCTGAGTCATGTGGTAGCTATTTCCGGACTGCATATGGCTATTATAGTTTGGCTAGTCAGGAGTTTTTTGTTTGCTATTGGTTTGTCTAGAAAAAAAGCCTTTTGGTTTTTAATTTTAATATTATTTTTATATTTATATTTGATAGGATTTCCAGCTTCGGCAGTTCGAGCCAGTTTGATGCTATCTATATTAATGTTAGGGCCTTTTTTGGGCAGGGATACAGAATCTATATATAGCCTTGTTTTGGCTGCTGATATATTTGTCTTACTCAATCCATATTTACTTTTATATGATATAGGTTTTCAATTGTCATTTTTGGCAGTCTTGGGTTTGCTTTATTATGTAAAATTTTTCCAGAAAGTTTTGTTTTTTGTACCCCAAAAATTTAAGTTGAGAGAAGTAATGTCTGTGACCCTAGCCGCTCAAATATTTACCTGGCCTTTGATTGTTTATTATTTTGGTATTGTGTCAATTGTAGCGCCCTTGGCTAATTTTTTGATTTTGCCCTTTTTGCCATTGGTTTTGGTATTTAGTCTGTTTTTAGCGGGGTTTGGTTTTTGGCCATTTTTGGCAAAATTATTAGCTTGGCCGCTTTTTATTATTTTAAAGATAATTGTTGTCTTATCTTTTTATCTTTCCCAATTACCCAGGGCTTATATTGAAGTACAAGATTTCAGTAGTTTTTATATGATTTTTTTTCTTTGTTTTATGTTTATTTTGACTTTTATAATTAAGCCTCAAAATTATGAATAAAGAATATTATGTTTATATTTTAACTAATCAAAATAATAATGTTATGTATATTGGTGTCACTGGCGATTTAATAAATAGGATAAAACAACACAAAAATAAAGATATTATTGGTTTTACTAAGCCATATAATGTTATAAAGCTGGTTTATTATGAGGTATATCAGCATATGCATGATGCTATTTGTAGAGAAAAACAATTAAAAAATTGGCATAGAGATTGGAAGAACAATTTAGTGGAATCGGTTAATAAAAAATGGGAGGATATTAGCGATGATTTTTTGTGATATTTTTGTTATGCCGAATTCCTGCCCGACATGCCTGACAGTAGTCATGGCAGGCGGGTATTTCGGCATCTCCAATCGGAGATCCTGAAACAAGTTCAGGATGACAAATATAAATTTGGTATAGTGGGTTAATTTATATAAACATATGAATAAAACAATATTTTTTATAACCCTAATAATTTTGTCAGCTTTATTTTTTTCTTTTTATAGAATAGAAAATAAACTAGCGATTAATTTTTTGGATGTTGGGCAAGGTGATGCAATTTTAATTCGTACTCCTGATGGTCAAAATATTTTGATAGACGGCGGGCCGGACAATCTGCTCTTGTCCCAAATGGCCGACAAACTTCCTTGGTGGGAGGACACGATTGATTATTTGATTATTACTCATTGGCATGATGATCATATGATGGGTTTTGTAGAGCTTTTAGAAAAGTACGAAGTAAAACATGTTTTGGTGAGTAATCACCAGCCCGATCATTTTTTGTATAATATCTTTACCCAAAAATTACAAGAAAATAATATCCAACCACAAATTGTACAAGCAGGCGAGAGTTTTATGTTTTCCGATGATTTATATTTTAGGGTTCTTTTAGCTGACTACTGGCATGAAGATTTCAATGAAAACTCAGTAGTTATAAAACTAAGCTATAAAGATAAAAATGTTTTATTGATGGGAGATTTGCCAATAGAAGGGGAACAAAAGTTATTGTCCGGTGGTTTTGATTTAAATTCCCAGTATCTAAAAGTCGGCCATCATGGTAGTAAATATTCTTCATCACTAGAGTTTTTGCAGGCTGTACAGCCCGAATTTTGTATTATTCAATCTGGCTTGGACAATAAATTTGGCCACCCGCATCAGGAAGCAATAGAAAGATTGAAAAAAGTAGGGTGTGAAATAGAAAATACTCAGGACTTAGGTACTATTAGTTTTAGTTTTTAAAATTTATTGACTAATTTAATAGCGATTGATATCTTAAGAGAGCCACTCCTGCCAGTAATGGTGGGAACGACGTATGAAGTGACTCGACGAAAGGAGCCATATCGTGGCTATCCGCATCCGTGGACGTCCCATCGGGGACAACGCCTGACTTCCTAAAGTTCCCAGCGTTAGTTGGAGAGGATGACCTTCGCTTACGAACCAGTCAACTCTCACGATCCCCTCGTAGGGGAATATTACCTGGGGTCAGGTGAGACTATCTACAGCGATGCAAGCCGGGCAAGACTTAGCTCCAAGAGCGAGTTTTGTCCGGTATTTTTTTGTTTAGATTATTATATTGACTAATTTTAGGGCACTTGGTATCATAAAAACAGCCGTTCTCGCTAGATCTGTTGGTCTATAGGGGAGGGCAGGAGCCCAGCCGATATTGGAAGGAGCCACATCTCCTATGCCGCTAATTTTGGCGGGAATTTTCTGAAGCGACTCGAGGAAGGAGTCTGATCATGAAGATTCGAAACACTGGACCCCCGAGGGAGACCGTCGCCGAGCTGCGTCGCCGTACAGCCACGAAGGCCGCATGAACCGCCTGACCAGCGAGGTCGCCGATGAAGCTTCGATTCCACCTTTAGCTCGGCCAGAGTAATCGGGCCAACTGACCGGGCACTTAAGCGACTCAAGGCCCATCTCCAAAAATCCCAATATTCTTTTCTTCGAGCCCAATGGCTCAAAAAATGATCGCACAGCGATCCGGTGGCCTTCGGGCCAACCACCTGACCGGGCGAGACAAGCTTCACATAGTGAGTTTCGCCCGGTTTTCTTTTATAGATTTTATCCAAAAGTGATGAAGATTAGCTATAAAACTTAGTAGCTTGGGTCAGGGTAGAATTTTTTATAGTTATTGACAGAATTTACAAAATATTGTATGTTCAAATATGTATTGTACAATTTCACGAGTATATTTCCTATGGAAGTATACTCATTATAGTGAGACCAAAAGCCAAGGAGGTTTTTTAACCGAGTATCATTCGCCGGCTACCTTAGGTAGTCATTTTAGTCCCCATTCAGGGAGGAAGACATGCATCACATTCGTGGACCCTCGCGTCTGATGATGGGCGCCGCTCTGGCTCTGGTGGCCGTCATCATGCTGCTTGCTTGCGGCGCGATGGCCAGCCAGGTCAGTTACGCGAAGAACGACCTGTGGTATGCGGTCACCGACGGCACGGACATCGCCGTGGCGATCGCCAATCACATGGACACGACGGCGAACACTACGACCGTCGTCCTGAAGAAGATCAACGAGTCCTGTAACATGAGCGCACTGTGTGTGGCGGCTTCGGCCGGTGATGCCGTTGGGCTCTACTACAAGAGCTCCAGCGTCGTCAGCAATCTGGATCCGGTATATATCAAGATTCCCAGCTCACTGAGCGCACTGTGTGTGTCGGCTTCGGCCGGTGATGCCATCTGGGACTACTACCAGGTGACGATGAACAAGAGCTCCATCCTCGGCCATTACGGCGGCAGGGAAGACGTCCCGCCCGGCAATAGGCCTGGCCGCCTGATGGCGGCCTAACACCAAAACCGGCGGGTCTCAGCGAGCTATAAAAGGGGCAGACACTGCCCCAATTGAACCCAAAGATGGGACGCTCGCCAGGGGGCAGCGCGTGCGTTGCCCCCTCTTTTTATTACCTTGATTTTTATATTCACTTAGCATATAATATAGGCATAAACATTAAATTTTTAAGCGTTATGGCAGATAATAAAACAAAAATTTTGCTTATTGAGGACGAGGAAATGCTCGCCAATATGTATGAAGTAAAGTTTAACAACGAAGGCTTTGATTTGACCAAGGCTCTTGATGGAGCAGACGGTTTGGAAAAAGCCAAAACTATTCATCCGGATTTTATTTTACTTGATATTATTATGCCAAAGATGGATGGTTTTTCAGTTTTGAAATCTCTCAAGGAGGATGCCGCTACCAAAGATATTCCTGTAATGTTGTTGACCAACCTAGGGCAGGATGAGGATATTGAGCGTGGTAAAGAGTTGGGGTCAGTTGGCTATTTAGTCAAGGCAAATATTACCCCATCGGAAGTAGTGGCAGAAGTTAAAAAGAAAATGGCTAAATAATTATTTTATAAATTTGTAAATATGAATGATAAATTAGAAAGAAGTTTAATATTACTCAAACCCGATGCTATCAACAGAGGCTTGATAGGGGAAATACTACATCGTTTTGAAAGAACTGGACTCAAAATTGCCGGACTAAAACTTGTCCTGTCTGATCAAGATACTGCCCTCAAACATTATAGTGAAGATTTGGCAAAGAGACGCGGACAAAAAGTAAGAGATATGATGGTGGAGATGATTACTTCCGGACCAGTAGTAGCCATTGCTATCGAAGGCGTGGAGGCAGTGACCATTGTACGCAAGATGGTCGGAGAGACTGAGCCAAAAAGTGCGGCTCCAGGTACTATCAGAGGTGATTATGCTCACTTGTCTTTTTCTCATGCTGACAAAAGCAACAAAGCAGTTTTTAATCTCATTCACGCCTCTTCAAGCGTAGAAGAAGCTAAGATGGAGATAAGTTATTGGTTTCAGGATTTTGAATTATGTGATCATCAGCCTGATTATACTAGGCATACACTGTTGGAAAAATAATCTCTCGACGAGTTTTAAAATAATCAATTTAAAAAGAGCTAAGTCTAGCTCTTTTTTTGGTTTGTTTTTGACCCGTTAGAAATAATATTTCTAACGGGTTTTGCAATGATTTTTAAAAGATGTTATATTATAAATGTAGCTTCTTTTTAACATATGTAACTCTACAACATTATTGCCTTGGTGCTTTATATTGTCTTGGGCTGGGGCCTTTAGTCTGCGAGCACCACCCTTTTACAAAGGGGTTATACATATAAAAAAGCAAAGCTACAATAGTCATTAATTACTAAGGCACAAATTCATGCAACAAAATGGCTAGCAAAAAGGTGTTTTATTAGTTTTTCAAACTATAACAACGCCTTTTTGTTTTTACCCCGAGTTTAGGCCAGGGGTTTTTATAATTGACCAAAATTGCAAAGAGTGGTATTGTAAAATATATTTTGTTCATCCCGTGGCTTTATCAGCCACATATATTGGCCCAAACAAACACTGGAGGTTACTTGTGTCGAAACAAGCTGGGGCGACGATTGACGGACGCCGTTGGGTGCCTTTTCCCAACAATTTTTCATCGGTTGAACTGGTGGAAGAGCAGAGCTATGATGGAAGAGACTATGTCTCGACCGGTCGTCTGCGCAGAGCAGGCCAACCTTGGCCCATCTGGGATACGCGGACCCGTCTGGTCTATCTCGATCCTCATGGTGAGGGAAGACACTACCAGATCATCGGCGATGAGCTGATCAGGGCTCACCCTGTCAGGAGACTGATCAAGAAGATCGTCATGGCCTGCGCTAGTAGCAGGTAGTTTGGCCCAAGACCCTTTTCCGGGCGCCACTTTTGCATCATGTATGTCATCAGGCGCCCGCTTTATTTTTATTCAAAAAATTAAAAAACCGCCCCCTGCTATGAGGGGACGGTTGAAAAAAATAATTTATTTTATAGTTTGATTTTTTCTAAGTTTGTTTAGAGTTTTCAAACAAGAAGTGCAAACAGTCATTTTGCTGTTGCCAATTTTTTTGGATTGCAAATTCAGCTTCATGGTTCTCTTGCTAGCAATATTGGAATGACTGCGGGTATTAGCACTTAGTTTACCTCTATTACAAATTTCACATACTTTGGCCATATACTTTGAATTTCTATGTTAATTAGGCTATAATACTATTATTAAGCTTTGATTATGCTACCATCAATTTATAATTTTGTCAATAATATATGTTAATTTCCACATTATTTAGCGATCCAAAAATATTTTTAATAGTTATTTTATCTATTATATATGCTTTAACTATTCATGAGTTTGCTCATGCTTTGGCGGCTCATTATTTGGGAGACAATACCCCTAGTCAAAATGGTCGTTTGACTCTCAATCCTTTGGCTCATATGGAGTTTTTGGGTACCTTGATGCTCCTTTTCGCCGGTTTTGGTTGGGGCAAACCAGTACCGGTCAATACTTATAATCTTCGTTGGCGTCGTTGGGGAGATGCTTTTGTGTCACTGGCTGGTCCGCTTTCCAACTTTATTAATGTAGCTTTATTTATAATAATTGCTAATTTTTTGCTCAAGTTTTTGCCTATTGATAATCTAGTTTTTATATTTTTGTTTTATTTGATATTAGTCAATCTTATATTGGGAGTTTTTAATCTTATACCTATTCCACCACTTGATGGCTCCAAAGTGCTTTTTGCCTTTTTGCCAGCTCATTTTGACGAATTTAAGCGTAAATTTACTATAAATGGGCCTTGGATATTGATAGTTTTGATAATTTTGGATAATTTTATGAACATTAATATTTTTGGGCATATTTTTGACTTTTTTATCAATTTTATTTCTAGATTTATATAAAATACCCATTTTTGGTATTTTTAAAAGGTTTGTCAGGGGCTCTTGACAAATTTTTTATTTGTGCTATAATACAAAATCGTGATTAAAAAATATTTTTAGTCGCCCGATCATTTCCTAGTGAATACGCAACAAGTCTAAGCAACGGAAAATGGTATCCCCAAGTGGGATGTAGCGTCCAGCTAGTCTGGACAAAACCTGCCATGATGCAACGACGGGAGGATCCCAATGTCGATCCACATCCGCGGCCGTCCGGTCGCCACTTACACGAACTATTTCGTGCTCATGGGCAACACCTCCACGACCGACGTCCGCGGCCGGCGGCGCGGCAGCTAGACCTGGGCGCCAGCGCCCCGGCGGCTAGCTAGCCGCACCATGTAGCTCCACTTCGGAGCTACACAACCAGTCGAAAGGAGAAGCAGTGCTCTACTGGCTCCTTCCCGACGATTCGGGTGCGAACCCGGCGACTAAGCTCGTCGGAAACAGTTCGTGCCACAGGTGGTACCGCGCCGTTGAGGCCGGCGTATGGACCGAGCGCTACAGACAACCTTCGGCAGTTGCCGGAAAGGAGCGATGATGCTCTTCTGGACCCTGCCCGATGTTCCTGCCGAGGCGTCCGACGCGCCTCCGATGACCACGCCTGTCACCCCTGGGCTGGAGACCCAGTAAGGTGACGCGCTTCGGCCTGTCGCCAGCGTCTTCACGGGCTATACGCCCATCGCCAAGCTGGCCAATCAGGCTGCTGGCCCCCGCGGGGCACCCTCTGCACGCGATCTCAGTATCGCGCCCAGTGAGGTGCTTCCGCGGGGGCTCTTTTTTATTGTTTGTTTTTTTTGCTTATGTTATTATAAATATACTCGCGTGCTGGCTATCATAGTCAGCACATTTGTCTGTCATTGTGATACCATAAGGAGGATTCCCAATATGAATCGACGAAGACCCAGTGTCCAGATGCAGATGAAGATGGTCGCCAAGAAGGCTACCAAGAAGAAGACCGTCAAGAAGACGACGGCGAGCGAGGTGACGATCGCCTGACCCAGGCCGCATTGGCCTCACGTGGTCGTAGAGTGATCGACAGGCCCCCACGGCTTATGCTGCGGGGGCTCTTTTTATTGACAAGAATTTATTTTTAGTGTATTTTTTATAATTGTTTGTAAAAGTTCGTTGCATTTTTTCCTGGTCACAGGATTAATTTATAGATTTCACGCAACTTTTGCTCGACAACTTGCCTTGAACATGGAAATTGATTTGCCTTGTAAAGGAGTTAAAAAGCGTTAAGGGGGGTTGCGCTACCCGTAAGAGCATGAACAGCAGTGTATTCACACCTGCAGTTTTTCGAAGCGCCTCAATGAGGCAAAACTATTGTATCTGAGACAAGGAGAAGTCTAACCATGAAGCGAATCATCGCAATCACTTTAATGCTGGTTTGCCTCGCCTGGCTGACCGGCTGCAGCAACATGGACCAGACCACGGCTCCGGAGACCTCGATCGTCGATCAGGTCAACGCGACCAACCAGAGCGGCGGCTTCGAGGATGTCATGAACGTGGCCTCTCGGAGTGCGGAGGACAGTTCGACCTGGCAGGGTATTCAGTCCGTTCTGAAAACTGCCGATCCTGACACAATCATTCTGACTCGCTCCCGTTCGCCCTACGGTTACGCCACTGGCTACTGGGCAGTGATGTTTTACCAGAAGGTCTATCCTTCTGGCGAAGCTCGGGGCTACCAGCTACCTTTCACCGTGACCACCAGCGATGTCAATGGCTGGACTCTCGTCGACAGTGGTTTAGGGGCTGTCTACAGCACTGAGCCGGGCTATCCTTGGGGCTACACGGGAGAATCGAATGGTGTGCCATTCGGTGATCACGTCAAGATCGGAGGGGATTACCCGACCTGGACTACTCGCGGCGAGTACGCCTGGTTTGAAGTGCGCAACAACACTCAGTTCGGCACGCCTCCGACCTTTGTCGGAGCCTGGGATGAGGACAATATCAAGGTCCGCGATGTCTACAACGGCGACATCACCGACTACGTCCTGATCGACTAGTCAGGTCTCTCATTAGGGCCTGAAACCCGCCCCTCCTCCAAAGATTCACAAAATCTAAGGGGGAGGGGTATTAATTTTGGCTATTATTCTTGACTTATATATTTTTTTATGCTATTTTATTGGGGACTTTTCCCGCGTAGCGGGATCCCGCTACGCGGGAAGAACAGTCGTATTTTTTATTTTTTAAGTTAAATATGCCAACAGTAAATCAATTAATCAAAAAACCTAGAAAACAGCAAAAGGCCAAGGGCACTACCCCGGCTTTAAAAACTGTTTTAAATAGTTTGAAAAGAAGAAAAAGAGAAATGCCACAAGGCTCTCCTTTTAAACGTGGAGTATGTTTAAAAGTTACTACCACAACACCTAAGAAACCAAACTCAGCTCTTCGAAAAATTGCCAGGGTTAGATTGTCAAATGGTATGGAAGTGACTGCTTATATTCCAGGTGAAGGCCACAATTTGCAGGAGCACAGTATTGTTATGATTCGCGGCGGTAGGGTAAAAGATTTGCCAGGTGTCCGTTATCATATTGTTCGTGGTATTTTTGATACTCAGGGCGTAGCCAATAGAAAGCAAGGTCGCTCAATTTATGGCGCCAAAAGAGAAAGAGCAGCTAAAAAATAAATTAATATTTTGATAAAATCATTATAAAATTATGAGAGGAAAACCAGCACCAAAAAGACCTATCAATCCAGATCCAAAATTTCAGAGATTAGATATTGCCAAGCTGATAAACAAGATCATGGAACGTGGTAAAAAAACCACAGCTCAAAAAGTAGTTTATGGAGCTTTTGAACATATATCAAAAAAAACCAAACAAGACCCTATAGCTATTTATGATGCTGCTATTAGAAATATTTCCCCAAACCTAGAAGTAAAAGGTAAGCGTATTGGTGGCGCTAACTATCAAGTACCAATAGTAGTGACTGGCGATAGAAAAATGACTTTAGCACATCGTTGGCTCATTGAAGCTGCCAAAGCTAGAAAAGGAGCTTCCATGGCTGTCCGCTTAGGTGAAGAGCTTATTGCTGCTGCCGGCGGTGAGGGTGCTGCTATGAAAAAACGTGAAGATGTGCAACGTATGGCCGAATCAAACAAAGCTTTTGCTCACTTCGCCTAAACAGTTATTAATTTAAATATTAGGCGCTTTAGCCGCCTTTTATTTTTTAAAAAATCTAAGTTGTAAACAAAACTATGCCTCGACATCCACTTGAAAAAATAAGAAACATTGGAATTATTGCTCATATTGATGCTGGTAAGACTACCGTGACGGAGCGTATTCTTTTTTATACAGGAAAAAAACATAAAATCGGTGAAGTCCATGAAGGGCAAGCTGAAATGGATTGGATGGAACAGGAAAAGGAAAGAGGTATTACCATTACTTCTGCCGCGACTACTTGTTTTTGGAATTTACCTGACTGGTTGGGTGGTGACAAAGCCAATATCAATATTATTGATACCCCAGGTCACGTAGATTTTACTGTAGAAGTAGAAAGATCATTGCGCGTGCTTGATGGTGGTGTGATTGTTTTTGATGGAGTAGCTGGAGTAGAACCACAGTCGGAGACTGTCTGGAGACAGGCTGACAAATATCATGTGCCCCGCCTAGCCTTTGTAAACAAGATGGATAGAATGGGTGCGGATTTTTATTATGATTTAAAAACTATTCATGATAGATTGACAAAATCTGCCCATCCAATGCAGTTGCCAATTGGAGCAGCTGAAACTTTTGAAGGCATTATCAATCTTTTAGAAAGAGAAGCTTGGTATTATCTTGATGAAGACGGTAAACAATTTGAAAAACGTGAAGTACCAGCTGACATGAAAGATAAGGTAGAAGAATTCCGTGGAAAACTTATTGAAGCGATTGTAGAAAACGATGAAGCCTTGATGGAAAAATATCTTGGCGGAGAAGAACCAGCTATTGAAGATTTGAAAAAAGTTTTGAGACAGGCCGTTATTGGCAACAAGATTGTGCCAGTTTTTGTCGGTTCAGCTTTAAAAAACAAAGGAGTTCAGTTTTTGCTAGATGCCATTGTTGCGTATTTACCATCTCCACTTGATGTACCAGAAATTGTCGGACACGAACCAAGAAATGAAGAAAATCATATCACGGTCTTGGCTAAAGATGAGGATCCTTTTGTAGGTTTGGCTTTTAAAGTGGCGACTGATCCTTATGTTGGTAAACTGACTTTTGTAAGAGTTTATTCTGGTACATTAAAATCCGGCTCTTATGTTTTTAATGCCAATACCGAGAAAAGAGAGAGGATTGGAAGAATTCTTAGAATGCACGCCAACTCTCGTGAAGAAGTATCTGAAATATTTACTGGTGATATCGTAGCTGTTGTTGGCCTAAAAGATACAACTACTGGTCAGACTCTTTGTGATGAAAAAAGAGAAGTAGTCCTTGAAAGTATGGATTTCCCAGAACCAGTTATTCATGTGGCAGTTGAACCAAAAACCAAAGCTGATCAAGAAAAGATGGGTATGGCTCTGGCAAAATTAGCCGAAGAAGACCCAACCTTTACTGTCCGATCAGATGAAGAAACAAATCAAACTATTATTGGTGGTATGGGAGAGCTTCATTTGGATATTATTGTGGATCGTATGAAGCGTGAGTTTTCGGTTGAGGCCAATGTCGGTGCCCCACAAGTCGCTTACAAAGAAACCATTACGGCTACTGCCGAGGCAGAAGGAAAATATATCAAACAATCTGGTGGTCGTGGTCAGTATGGTCATTGTTGGTTGAGATTGGAACCACTTGAAAGAGGTACTGGATTTGAGTTTGAAGAAGAAATCAAAGGTGGCGTTATTCCAAAAGAATATATTCCGGCTATTGAAAAAGGTATCAAAGAAACCATGGACAACGGAATATTGGCTGGTTATCAAATACAAGATGTTAAAGTAGCTGTTTATGATGGAAGTTACCATGATGTTGACTCTTCTGAAGCTGCTTTTAAAGTAGCTGGTTCAATGGCTTTTAAAGAAGCTTTCAAAAAAGCTACCCCGGTTATTTTAGAGCCAGTCATGGCGGTAGAAGTAGTCACTCCCGAACAATACATGGGCGATGTGATTGGTGATTTGAATTCCAAGAGAGGACAGGTTCATGAAATGAGCGATAGAGCTGGTGCCAAGGTTATTGATGCCGAAGTGCCACTATCTGAGATGTTTGGTTATGCTACCGCTCTAAGATCTATGACTCAGGGACGAGCTAGTTATTCTATGGAGTTCAAAAAATATGCTCAGGTGCCTCACAATGTTGCTGAAGAGATAATTAAGAAAAATTAGATTATATAAATTTACCCAGTTCTTCGTGCTTTGCCTATCGGTAGGCAGGAAGGACTGGGTTTTTTGTTTACCGCGTTAGAAAAAATTTTTCTAACGCGGTTTGACAGAAAAATATTTTATTGCTAATTTATAGCCAGTTTAGTTCTGTCCAGAGGTATATGGCACAAACGAGGAGGCTAGTCATGCAGGCAAGCAAGATTCATCGGGTCGGGGATGTGGAAATTTTCCATTTTTCTGACATGTCGTCAGCAGACGGGCGTGGCCTGGTTCAGCAGGCTATCAATGCTAGGCGTAATGCCTATGCTCCGTATTCCGGTTTCAAGGTGGGCTGTGCTCTGGTCAGTCAGAGTAACGTCGTTTTTTACGGATGCAATGTGGAGTACGCCCACTACAAAGTCACTCATGCCGAGCGTTCAGCTCTAGCGGCCATGGTAGTCAGCGGACAACTCAATATTAGGATGTTGGTTTTGGCTGGTGCGACTGCTGATCGTGAGTTCAATCTGACACCCAAAGACATTGATCTGGGCAAGATTAATGTCAGTAGTATGGTCACATCATGTGGCGATTGTCGTCAGATTATCAGCGAGCACTGCAACGGCGACAATAGAGTGCCGATTCTGTCGGTCAACACCGAGGGCTTTGTTTTTCGGGCAAGTATCGGGGTGCTTTTGCCTCATGTTTTCACCCTCAGGTGAGGATTCGGTCGGGAGCGGGCATCAGTCCGCTCCTTTTTTGTTACTTTTATTTTATTTTTTCGTTGTATATTATAGCTAATTAAAATATATGTTTATGCTAAAAAGAAAAATAAAAATATGGCTAAGAGGCTGGGATTTTTTTGCTGAAAGTAATTTTGAAAAGTATTACAAAAAGTCTTTACTCAAAAATTAAAATAAAAAAGAAACCCCGCCTCACGCTTGATAGCGTTCGGCGGGGCGAGACTCAGGCCATTTTTTGCTGATTGCAGTGTTCATAGCCGCAAGCGGCCATATTGATGATTTGTCTCAATACATTCTCAGATACAGGAAGATCATTCCAATTGATGTGACATTGCTGGATCTCCTCCATGATGCAGCTCAGTTTTTCCGCGTCATCAAAATTCAGCGGTGTGTACTCATTTTTGGCCAGGATGGCCTGAAGTTCACGTCTCACCTGGTTTTTGTGACAGACGCGCATCAGCGTCTGCATGTCGACTTGGGTCGTGCCAATTTGTGGCCAGCAAGCACCGGCCTTTATCTGGCACAGACACTGTACCAAGATACGAAACACAAACCCGGGATGAGAATTTTCGTTGAGCTGAGCCACGTATTGGCGTAGCTCAATCAGTGACAAAAGCTGAAATTCAAGTGGCATGAACTCACTCCTTTGAGTCTGAGGTTATCAATTGACAGGGAACATTACAGAGAGTTATCATAGTATATTGTATAGTTTTTGTCAACTAATAAAAGTTATTTTATTTAAGATATCTTCAAATATAAAACCACCCAATCTTCCGTGAAGTAGGTGGTTTTAGGTTGTTGGTAACATGTTTAGGCCTTTCTCCTTAGGGTAGCCAGGATAATAATTCAGCGTTGGTTGTGCCGATTTCTTGGAAATCATTTATTATATTTTCTCGGCGCATTTGCATAGCGTACAGGATAATTTTTTCTATCTGTACTGGATTAGTTATTTTTTTGATACGAATTTCTCGGATTTGCCTTGTCAGGCCTTCGATTAAACATTGTTTTTGTTTTATGCCCAGCATGGTTTCACCTCCTCAGGTGTGGGTGGTGGAAAGAACTAATTTTATTATATATTTTTTTAAAAATAAAATAAAGACCGGTAAATAATTACCGGGCCTTATTATATCCCTCCCAAATCTATAATTTTTTATAGACTTAGGAGGGGGCCTATTCGAGATAGGTCTTTGAAAGGTGGGATCCTGGCGGGTGTTGGTGTTGTGTTCAGATCTTTAGAGGTGCAGGGAGTAGATCATCCCTGCGATCATGGCGGACAGGAGAATCAGGGTCGGGCCGACCATGGTGCAGAGCATCAGGTAGGAGACCTTGGCCGCGGCTCGGGGAGCCTGCTTGCAGAGGCAGTAAGCCAGTACCAACATGGCGTTTCCTTCCTTGGATGGGTTGAGCTGTACCAGGAGTATTTTTCCAGGCACAAATTTGGAGGAGAGATGTCTAGCTTTTGGCCGAAGCCAGCTTAGACCAGATAATTAGGCTGAAATTGTTGAGTAGAGACCCAATAAAATCTAGCTAGTTTATCTGCTCTCCAACCTCCAAGTTTGTACCTGGGAAATCCCACTTTTAAAGAACTTTTTATAGTAATGTAATATTATATCACATATTTATTATTTTGTCAATAGAAAAAAGCAACCTTCGAGGTTAAATCTAACCTCGAAGGTTAGATTAAAATTTGACAAAAGCCTTAATTTTACTATAAAATACTAGCACTTTAATCAGTAAAAAGTTAAAAAGTTCAAAGTTAAAAAGTAGAAAAAATGACTTTAAATTTTATAACTTTCAAACTTTAAACTGAAAATATATGCCAAATTACAAACAAATAGACAAAGTTTTGGAACTAGCGGCCAAAACCGGTGACAAAGTTATTGTTTTGTCAGACAACCATGAACCCTATGTAATCATGACCGTCAAAGAATATGAGGCTTTGTTGGCTGGTCCGTCATCAGTCAAAGGATTGTCTGAAGACGAGCTTTTGGACAAGATAAATCGTGACATTGCCGTCTGGAAAGCTTCTCAAGAGCACTTAGATGACTATAGCCTGGAAAATTTCCGTGTGGACACTCTAAGAAAGGATGAAAAAAAGCCAGAAAATACTGATGACAAAACTACTGTTGATAAGTCAGCAGTGGGTGATGATGATAGGTATTATATAGAGCCAGTTGACTAGTTTTTTTGCTAATATTAGTCAATATAACAAAAAAATAGATATACTGCGCTTAGGGGCTTGCCAAAATCAAAAAACAGTGCTATAATCTGTGTGTTTTAAATAACGATAATTAAGTAATTTTAATCAAGATAGCTGGCTCACAAACCCCACATTTTTGCGGGGGGCTATCATAGGAGAAAGAATAAAAATGGCAGAAGCTTTTAAAAGAGAAAAGCCACACATAAATGTGGGTACTATTGGTCACGTAGACCACGGTAAAACTACCCTGACTGCCGCCATTTTGAAGGTATTAGCCGCTCATGGTGGTGTTGCTCAGCAAAAGGACGTTGATCAGATTGATAATGCTCCTGAAGAAAGAGAACGTGGTATTACTATTGCCACTGCTCATGTTGAGTATGAGTCAGAAAAAAGACATTACGCTCACGTAGACTGTCCAGGTCACGCTGACTATGTCAAAAACATGATTACTGGTGCCGCTCAGATGGATGGTGCTATTTTGGTAGTATCAGCTGCTGATGGTCCAATGCCTCAGACTAGAGAACATATTTTACTTGCTCGTCAGGTTGGTGTCCCATACATTGTTGTATTTTTGAACAAAATGGACCAAGTTGATGATCCAGAACTCGTAGATCTAGTTGAGGAAGAAATTAGAGATTTGTTAAAGAAATATGAATTCCCAGGCGATGAAACTCCAATTATCAGAGGTACCGCTTTGAAAGCCTTGGAAAATCCATCAGGTGATGATTCAAAACCAATTTTGGATTTGATCAAATCTTTGGATGAGTATATCCCAGAACCAAAACGTGATACTGAACACGCATTCTTAATGCCTATTGAAGACATCTTTTCAATTGAAGGTCGTGGTACTGTAGTTACCGGACGTATTGAAAGAGGAGTTGTCAAACTAAATGACGAAGTTGAAATGGTCGGTCTACAAGACACTAGCAAGACTGTTGTTACTGGTATTGAGATGTTTAATAAGCAGTTGGAAGAAGGTAGGGCAGGAGACAATGCTGGAATTTTGTTACGTGGTACCAAAAAAGATGAAATACAACGTGGACAAGTTTTGGCCAAACCAGGTTCTATCACTCCTCACACTGAATTTGAAGCTGAAGCTTATATCTTGAGTAAAGAAGAAGGTGGACGTCACACTCCATTTTTCAAAGGATACAAGCCACAGTTTTATATCCGTACTACTGATGTAACCGGTGAAGTTGAATTACCAGAAGGTACTGAGATGGTTATGCCAGGAGATACTATCAATTTGAAGATCAAATTGATAGCTCCAGTAGCTTTGGAAGAAAAATCCAAGTTTGCTATCCGCGAAGGCGGACGTACTGTTGGTGCTGCTGTAGTAACCAAAATTTTAAAGTAAATTTATTTTCCCAGCCCCTCGCGAGGGGCTGGGTTATAAAATTGTCCATTTAAGTAAATTTAATTCGTACAAATTAAATGTCAGCCAAAGATAAAGAAGTAAAAGAAGAAATTCAGTCTAGGATTCGTATCAAAATCAGAGCCTATGACCACAAAATCATTGATCAGTCTACCAAGACTATTATTGATACTGTTGATCGTAGTGGTGCAAAAGTGATTGGTCCTATCCCACTGCCAACTGAAAAGAAAAAGTTTACAGTGCTTAGATCAACTTTTGTCCACAAAGATGCTCGTGACCAATATGAAATGAGGGTTCATAAGAGGCTGCTGGATATAATCAACCCAACCTCACAGACTATTGATGCTTTGCAAAATTTGAATTTGCCAGCTGGTGTAGATTTAGAAATAAAAATGTAACCCCTCGACTTCGCTCGGGGTGTAACGAAATTAAGAAAATTATATTTGTCCGTGCAACCCTATTATTAAGGAAGTACACAGATAGATATAGTGTTCTAGAAGGATTAAAAATCGCAAAATAAACAAATCAGACAATTTACTATCATTTTGTATAGTAGTCGCGATTTTGTCCTTAAATTTTTTGAGAATAAAGTCGCGATTTTATTTAACAAAGATTAAATTATATGGCCAAGTTTATTTTAGGAAAAAAATTGAATATGAGCCAAAAGTTTAGCCAAGACGGCCGTGTTGTCCCAGTCACTGTAGTAGAAGCTGGACCATGTACAGTTGTCCAGGTAAAAGGTGAAAAGGACGGCTATCAAGCTGTTCAGTTAGGCTTTGGCACCAAGAAAAAAGCAAATAAACCAATGGCAGGTCATCTAAAAGGTTTAAATACTTTTAGATACTTGAAAGAATTTAGGTTAGAAAATGCAGAAGGTTTTGAAAGAGGCAAAGTAATAGATCTTACTAGCTTTGAAGCTGGTGATAAATTGAAAATTACTTCTACATCCAAAGGAAAAGGCTTCCAAGGCGTTGTTAAGCGTCATGGTTTTCACGGTTCACCAGCTAGTCATGGTCATAAAGACCAATTGAGGATGCCAGGTTCTATCGGCGCCACTGATTCAGCTAGAGTTTTTAAAGGTACTCGTATGGGTGGTCGTATGGGTGGTGATACAGTGACCGTAGCTAATCTAGAGTTGGTAGAAGTAGATAATGATAAAAACCTTTTATATATAAAAGGAGCAGTTCCAGGTGGAAGAAATGCTTTAGTATTTATTTTAGCTGATGGTGATATCAAATTTGCAGAATCAAAGGCTGTCAAAGAAGAAGTTAAAGAACAGCCAGTTGAGGCTAAACAGGATAGTGAAGTCAAAGAAGATAAACTAGCTGAGGATAAACCAAAAGAAGTAAAATCAGAAACCCCGAGCAAGACCGAAGGGGAAGAACCAAAGGCCGAAGAAGAACCTTCAACTAAAATTCAGGCTGATAATATAGCAGAAAATAAAGAATCAAAGACCCTGAGCGAAGTCGAGGGGGAAAAGAAATAATCCTTCAATAAATTCAGGATAATAATATGGCAGATATTAAAGTAAAATTATACGATTTCAAAGGAAAAGAAGTTGGTACCGAGTCACTTGATCCAGCATTGTTTGGATTAGAATTGGATCCGGTTTTGGTTCAGGAAGTGGTAATTGCCCAAGAGAAAAACGCTCGTCAGGTTTTGGCTCATACCAAAGGTAGAGCTGAAGTCAGAGGTGGTGGTAAAAAACCATGGCGTCAAAAAGGCACTGGTCGTGCTCGTCACGGTTCTATCCGTTCCCCGTTGTGGGTAGGTGGTGGTATCACTTTTGGTCCTACTAAAGAACGTAATTTTTCCGTCAAAGTGAATAAGAAAGTAAAAAGCAAAGCTTTGGCAATGGTTTTATCTGATAAGGTAAAAAATGAAAAATTAGTTTTGGTAGATTCATATAATTTACCAGAAGCCAAGACCAAGAGTCTGAAATCTTCCTTGGATGCACTGCCTATCAAAGGAAAATCAGTATTAGTAATTACCAAAAACGCTCAGGAAAATTTAGTTAAGGCTGCTAAGAATTTGACTAAAGTAGACACTATCAATTTTGGCAGTTTAAATGTTGTTGATTTGTTAAAAAGAGAATATTTGATTGTTAATAAGGAGCTACTAAAAAAAGTGGTTGAGCATTACAAGAAATAATATGGGATTATTTAATAAAAAAAATACCGAAGCCAAAAAAGAGGCTGATAAAAAACCAGAAAAAAAGACGGTTGTCAAAAAAAGTGACAATGTCAAAAAAGATATTGGTAAAGTAGCTAGGGCTGTTGACAATAAAGTTGCCAAGGCTGCCTATCGTGTACTTATTAAACCCGTTATTTCTGAAAAAGCTACTATTGGTGCATCTTTAAACAAATATACTTTTGAAGTAGCCGGATTTTCCAACAAAGTACAAATAAAAAAAGCAATTGAAGAAGCTTATGGAGTAATTCCGGTAAGCGTAAATATTGTTAATCAAAAAGGTAAGAGTGTCCGCTTTGGTCGAAAATTTGGTCGCAAAAGTGACACAAAAAAAGCTATTGTTACTTTGAAAAAAGGTGACAGTATCAAGCTTTATGAAGGAATTTAATATATCTAATCATGCCAATTAAAGTTTACAAACCAACCACTCCAGCTCGTCGTAGGACTAGCGTAGTAATCAATAAGGAATTATCCAAGAAACGTCCTGAGAGATATTTGGTTACCAAAAGAAAAAAATATTCTGGACGTAACAACCAGGGCAAAATTTCAGTTAGGCACAAAGGCGGCGGAGCCAAAAGGATGATTAGATTGGTTGATTTCAAGAGAGAAAAATTTGATATGCCAGCCAAAGTAGAACATTTGGAGTATGACCCAAACAGAAATGCTAATATTGCCTTGGTGCTTTATCCAGATGGCGAAAGAAGATATATTTTAGCCCCCGATGGTTTGAAAGTCGGCGATAAAGTAATCTCTTCACAAAAGAAAATTAGTATCAAAATAGGTAATAGATTAAATTTGAAAAATATACCAACTGGTACGACTGTCTATAATGTAGAAATGTCACCAGCCAAAGGCGGTCAGTTGGCTAGAAGCGCTGGTAATGGATTGGTGCTGATGGCTATTTTTGAAGGCAAAGCACAACTCAAAATGCCAAGTGGTGAGGTCAGATTTGTATCGGCAGACTGTATGGCCACTATTGGTGTGCCGAGTAATCCAGAAGCCAGAAATGTAAGAGTAGGTAAAGCTGGACGTAAACGTCATATGGGTATCAAACCAACTGTTCGTGGTAAGGTTATGAATCCGGTAGATCACCCTCATGGTGGTGGTGAAGGAAGTAACCCAATTGGTATGAAACATCCTAAAACCTACAAAGGTAAACCAGCCTATGGTGTCAAGACAAGAAAGAAAAATAGGCTTTCCGATCATTTAATTGTAAAACGTCGTCCATCAAAGACTCGTAGAAAAGTAAATTAAATAAGTTATGTCAAGAAGTTTAAAAAAAGGACCATTTACTGATCCCAAATTGCTCAAAAAATTAGAGGGCAAAAAACCAGAAAGCACTAAACCAATTAAAACTTGGTCAAGGTCTTCAGTTATTACTCCTGAGATGGTAGGTTTTACTTTCGCAGTCCATAATGGCAAGGATCATATAAATGTTTATGTAATAGAAAATATGGTCGGTCATCATTTGGGAGAATTTTCTCCAACCAGAAAATTTATTTCTCATGGTGGTAAAATGGCAAAGACACAGTCCAAGGCCAAATAAAATAATTTTAAAAAAGACAATATACAAATATGGTTGAAGTAAAAGCAAAATTGAAACATGTCAGGATTTCACCAAAGAAAATGCGTTTGGTGGCTGATCTTGTACGTGGCTTAACTGTCACTGAAGCTTTTGAGAAATTACCGGTTACATTTAAAAGATCAGCTCCTATAATCAGTAAGCTTCTAAAATCAGCAGTAGCCAACGCTATTGATAGATACGATGTAAAGGAAGAAGATTTACGTATCAAAAGCATCATTGTAAATCAAGGTGTTGATTTGAAACGTTGGAAGCCAGCGGCTTTTGGACGCGCTCATCCATATAAAAAACATTCTTCTCATGTAGAGATTATGCTTGTCACCAAAGAAGGTGTCAAAGCAACTCTAAAAGACAAAAAGAAAGAAGAAGTTGAGACTGTTGATCTGACAAAAACTGATAAGAAACCAACAACTAAAGTTGATAATAAAAAGAGCGCCAAGCCAAAAGAAGAAAAGAAATCATTCAAAGAAACCAAAATGGGTAAGGCCAAAGATAATAGTAAAGTAAAAAAAGGTTAATAGTATGGGAAAAAAAATAAATCCAACAGTATTTCGTCTGGGCATGAGTGAGAAATGGAGATCTCGCTGGTATGCTGGTCGTGATTTTGCCAAATTTTTGGAAGAGGATATTACTATCAGAAAGTTTTTGAAGGTTACTTTGAGAGATGCCTCTATTGACCGTATTGATATAGAAAGAAACCGTGGAGAACTCACTATCAATGTCTCAGCTGCCAAGCCAGGGTTAATAATCGGACGTGGCGGTAGTGGTATTGAAGATTTGAAGAAAAAGATCAGAGACAAATTTTTGGACAAGAATATTAAATTAAATATCAACATTACTGAAGTTTCTGTACCAAATCTATCAGCCAACGTAGTGGTAGATTCTATCAGAAATGATATTGAAAAACGTATACCATTCCGTAGAGTAATGAAGCAAAATATTGACAAAGTCATGAAAGCCGGAGCTAAAGGAGTAAAAATCATGGTAGCCGGAAGGTTGAATGGTGTTGATATTGCCAGAAGAGAAAAATTGGTAGATGGAAAAATTCCTCTTCAGACTTTGAGATCAAACATTGATTATAGTCGTGGTGTAGCCAGGACTATGTATGGAGCAATTGGTATTAAAGTATGGATTTATAAAGGGGAATACTTTGACAAAAAAGCAAAGACAGACTCTAAGGTCAAAGTGCCTACCAAGAGCGCCAAGCTTTTTGGGGCAAAATTTGAAGTTCAATCTATGGAAAAGCCTGGCGTAAGGAAAAGCAAAGAAAAGAAATAATTTTAGAGTAATTTTAGTATAATTATGTTAGCACCAAAGAAAGTAAAACACAGAAAATGGCAAAGAGGAGACAAGGTCAAGGGCAAAGCAACGCGAATGACCAAGGTTTCTTTTGGCGAATACGGATTAAAGAGCTTGACTACTGGTTGGGTTACAGCCCGTCAAATTGAATCTGCCCGTCGTGCCATGGTAGGTCATATCCAACGTGGTGGAGAAATATATATTCGCATTTTTCCAGACAAGCCTATTACGGCCAAAGGTAATGAAATGCCAATGGGTAAAGGTAAAGGCGCAGTTGACCATTATATTGCTGTAGTCAAACCAGGTACTGTTATGTTTGAGATGAAAGGTGTTGATGAGGCCACTGCTCGTAGAGCAATGCAATTGGCTGGTTATAAATTGTCGGTCAAGACTAAATTTGTAAGCAAAGAATTAATATAAAATCATGAATCCCGTTAGAAATTTATGTTTACTGGCGGGGCTAAAAATAAAGGACAAAGAGTTAATTTCACTATAATTTCTAACAGGATGAAAATCAAAGAATTAAGAAAATTGGATAATGCTAAGCTAAATGAAAAATTAGCAGAGCTGCGCAACAAAACCCGTGAGTTTAGATTTTCTATTGCCAACAATCAATTGAAAAAAGTCAGAGATTTGAGGGTTGCCAAACAAGATATTGCCAAGATTTTGACTGTTTTAAATGAAAAAAGGTTGGGTAAAAATGTTGCTCCAGCCAAAGAAGAAGTGTCAGAGGAAAAGAAATAATATTTTAAGATATGGATAAAAAAATAACTAAAAGAAAGCTGGAAGGAGAGATAATGAGTGACAAGATGGACAAAACTGTCGTAGTGCTTGTCACCAGTATCAAAACTCACAGTAAGTATAAAAAACAATATAAGTCATCCAAGAAATACAAGGCTCATGATGAAAAAAATGAGTACAAAACAGGTGATAAAGTTGTGATAGAAGAATGTCGTCCACTTTCCAAAGACAAAAGATGGCGTGTTATTAAAAAAGTAAAATAACAATACTGATATGATTCAAGAGAGATCCATGTTAAAGGTTGCTGATAATTCTGGTGCAAAATTGGTACAGTGCATCAGGGTTTTAGGTGGTTATAAAAAAAGATATGCCCGTATTGGTGATCTAATTACTATTACTGTGAAATCCGCTCAGCCACATAGCGCCGTCAAAAAAGGTCAGGTTTTACACGCAGTGATTGTCAGACAGAGAAAAGAAATACGTCGTCCTAGCGGTATTTATATCCGTTTTGATGATAACGCTGTAGTTATTGTAGATAAAAAAAATAAAGAGCTAAAAGGAACTCGTATTTTTGGACCAGTTGCTCGTGAATTAAGAGCCAAAGGATATACCAAACTTATTTCCTTGGCACCGGAGGTATTATAAAAATATGGATATCAAGATAAAAGTAAATGATAAAGTACAAGTAACTACCGGCAAAGACAAAGGTAAAACCGGCAAGGTTATTCAAATTTTGCCAGAAATGAAAAAGATTGTCGTTGAAGGTATAAATGTAATGTACAAACATATTCGTTCTCAAAAAAAAGGAGAAAAAGGTCAACGTATTCAGTTTAATGGCCCTCTTGATTTGAGCAATATAATGTTGATTTGTCCAAAGTGCAACAAAGCCTCCAAAGTAGGCGTAAAACTTGGTGAAAACAGAAAAGCCAAGGCTAGATTTTGTAAAAAATGTAAAGAAGTAATTGATTAATTTGATATATGGCTTATTTAAAAGAAAAATATAACAAAGAGATCAGAAGTGAACTCAAAAATACTCTAGGCCTAAAAAATATTATGGCTGTGCCTAAGGTAGAAAAGGTAGTTCTCAATATTGGTATTGGACGTGCTACTCAAGATAAGCAATGGATTGATATTGCCACTTCTATTTTGGAAAGAATCTCTGGACAAAAACCAATTAAAAATAAGGCTCGCAAGGCTATCTCCAACTTTAAAGTTCGTGAAGGAATGGTAGTTGGCACTAAAGTAACTTTACGTGGAGACAGAATGTATGATTTTTTAGAAAGACTGGTCAACATTACCTTGCCTAGAATTAGAGATTTCTATGGTTTGGATTTGAAAAAAGGTTTTGATAATCACGGTAACTATACCATTGGTTTTAAAGAACACATTGTTTTTCCGGAAATTAGTATGGATGATGTAGATAGAACTCATGGTATGGAACTGACAGTAGTCAGTAACGCTAAAAATAATCAGGATAATCTAGCGCTATTGAGAGCCTTGGGATTTCCTTTTAAAAAAGATAAGAAAAAATAATCACTATGGCAACAGAAGCACAAATTGTAAAATCCAAAAAAAAGCCAAAATATTCTACACGTGTCGTCAGACGCTGTTGGCGATGTGGTAAACAACGTTCTTATATGAGAAAATTTGATTTATGCCGTATTTGTTTTAGAGAGTTGGCTGACAAGGGAGAAATCCCAGGTATTAAAAAATCAAGTTGGTAATTAATTTAAATAAAATAACATGACAGATCCTATTGCAGACATGCTAACAAGAATCAGGAATGCCGTGGCAGTCAAAAAGCCAGAGGTGGTTTTGCCTTACTCAAATTTGAAATTTAATGTTGCCAAAATTTTAGAATCAGAAAATTATATTGGCAAAGTATCCAAAGTAAAAAACGGCAAATTTGATGAGTTAAATATTGAATTAAAATATACCAATCATGGCCCGACTATTCGTCACATCAAAAAGATTTCTAAGCCGGGACAACGTATTTATGCTTCTGGTAAAGAATTGCCACATGTATTAAACGGTTATGGTATCGCTATACTATCAACTTCCAAAGGTATTATGACCAACAAAGAAGCTAGACGCCAAAATATTGGTGGAGAATTAATGTGTGAAATATGGTAGTAAAAAGTTCTAAGTTAAAAGTTCAAAGATTTGTATAATATGAACTTGAAACTTTAAACTTTAAACTTTAAACTAAATTTTATGTCAAGAGTAGGAAAAAAACCAATTGAAATAACCAAAGGTGTAGAAGTAAAGGTTAGCACCAATGATTTGGGTAATGCCCAAGTAGCAATCAAGGGCCCAAAGGGCAACTTGAGTGTTGATTTGCCAAAAGGCGTTTCAGTCAAATCAGAAAATGACCAGATAATTTTTTCTGTAAACAATCCTGATTCCGGACAAGAAAAAGCTCTTTGGGGCCTGAGTCGTACTTTGGTACAAAATGCAGTATTAGGAGTTACTGAAGGTTTTTCTAAAGAACTGGAAATAAATGGAGTTGGTTTCAAGGTGGCTTTGCAGGGTAAAAATCTTGTTTTAAATGTAGGCTTTTCTCACCCGGTAAATTATCCGTTGCCAGAAAGGATTAGTGCCGAAGTAGAGAAAAACCGGATTAAAATTATTGGAATTGATAAACAGTTAGTTGGGCAGACTGCGGCAGAAATCAGATCAATTAAAAAACCAGAACCTTATAAAGGAAAGGGTATAAAGTATGTTGACGAGCAAATCAGAAGAAAAGCTGGTAAGGTTGTCAAATCATAATATTCCCTATAGAAATTAGATGATAGACAACGGGAGTAATAAATTAGGAAAAGTATATTTAGATAATATATAAAGAACAATTAGATATTTTACAAAAGTAATTTCTAACGGGATGAAAGATAAAGCCAAATTAAAAAAAGATAAATTTATCAGAAGACAGCGTCGTACTCGTGTCAAAATGACAGGTACTCCAGAAAAACCACGATTGTCAGTTTTTAGAAGTTTGATGCACATTAGTGCTCAAGCTATTGATGATATAGCTGGCAAGACTTTGACGGCTATCAGTGATAAAGAAATCAAGGCCAAGGGTAATAAGACTGAAAAAGCTGCTTTGGTAGGTGAAGCTATTGGCAAAAAATTGATGGACAAAAAAATTGATAAAATAGTTTTTGATAAAGGTGCTTATAAATATCATGGTAGAGTCAAGGCTCTAGCTGAAGGCATCAGAAAATCAGGTGTAAAATTTTAAAATATGGTAGATGATAAATCAAAGACCCCGAGTAAAGTCGAGGGTAATCAAACAATAGAAAAAAAGAGTCAGCCTGAATCTAGAGGTCAAAATTTTGTTGGTTCAGATAAAAGAGGGGCTAATCGTGGTAAACGAAACTTCGGTAATAAACGTGGCCCAAAGACCAGAAAGAGGTCAGACAAGCCGGCTGATGATTTTGAACAGAAGATAGTTGACTTGGCTCGTGTTACTCGTGTAATGGCTGGTGGCAAACGTATGAAGTTTAGGGCCACTATGATTATTGGTGATAAAAAAGGTAAAGTAGGCGTTGGTATTGCCAAGGGAGTGGATGTATCTCAGGCAATTTCCAAAGCTGTCTCCAAAGCCAGAAAAAATATGTTTGAAGTACCTATTATAGAAGGCACTATTCCTCATCAGGTAAATATCAGACAAAATTCGGCCAATATAATGATTAGACCAGCTAAAGCTGGTAGTGGTATCAAAGCTGGTGGTGTTGTTCGTATTGTTTTGGAGTTGGCTGGTATCAAAGATGTAGTTGCCAAAATTTTGGGCACCAACAACAAAATAAACAATGCTAAAGCTACTATCGAGGCACTGCAATCATTTGTACCAAAAGCTGTTGATGCTTCTAGGAAGAGGTCAGTCAAGGTAATTGATAATAAAAATGAAGTAAGAAAAACTGATAATCATAAGCCAGTTAAAAAAGATAAAATCAATAAATAACTATGTTGAGTCTGCATAATTTAGAAAAACCAAAAGCCAATCGTAAGCCCAAGAGAAGACTGGGACGCGGTAATTCTTCTGGTTTAGGAACTTATTCAGGAAAAGGTTTGAAAGGCCAAAAGGCGCGTTCAGGCGGAAGGGCAGGTATAGCTGGTAGAAGTATCAAGAGCTATTTGCTTCGTATTCCAAAAGTACGTGGATTTAAGTCAATCTACAAATCAATGGCTACAGTAAATATTGGTGATTTGGAGAAGGCTTTCAAAAATGGTCAGACTGTCAACGATAGGGCAATATTAAAAGCCGGAATTGTAGAAAATATTGACAAAGGTATTAAAATATTATCTTCTGGTAAACTCACCAAAAATTTGACAGTAGAAGCTAATGCTTTTTCTCAAAGTGCCAAAGAAAAGATTGAGTCAGCCGGCGGTAAAGCCATAATAGTTGGAAAGTTAAAAAGTTCAAAAGTTGAAAAGCCAAAAGATGAGGGTGTCTCTAAAGATGAAAAAAATAAATAATTTTGAAACTTTCTAACTTTAAACTTTAAACTAAAAATATGTTAGCTAAACTACAACAAATTTGGAAGGCCAAAGATGTCAGAAACAGTATTTTTTATGTTTTAGCCCTGTTGGTTGTTTTTAGAATTGCTGCTCATATTCCTGTGCCTGGTATTAATGCCAGTGATTTGGAGCAGTATTTCCAGGGCAATCAGGTTTTGGGTATGCTTGATTTGTTTTCAGGCGGTGCCATGCAGAATTTTTCTGTAGTTATGCTTGGGGTTGGTCCTTATATTACGGCCTCAATTATATTTCAGCTTCTGGTTATGATTGTACCAAAATTAGAAGCTATCCAAAAAGAAGGAGAAGCCGGATCACAAAAAATAAACCAATGGACAAGGATGCTTACTATACCTTTGGCTGCTATACAGGGTTATTCATTTATTAGACTTATTTCCAACCAGACTCAGGGCAGACTTTTGGCAGATATTACTGCTTTTCAATTGATAACTACTATAATTATTATTACGGCTGGCACTATATTTTTGATGTGGTTAGGTGAGCTTATTACTGAACGTCATATTGGTAATGGCATATCACTGATTATTTTTGCTGGTATTGTGAGTAGCTTACCGCAGTCCATCAGGAATACTTTTATTGCCTTTGACAATACCATGGTATTAAGTTTATTGGTTTTTGTTATTATCTCTTTGATAACCATTGCCGCTATTGTTATTATTACTGAAGGTACTAGAAATATCCCAGTGTCTTATGCTAGACACGTGGTCGGTCAGAGAAATGTGGGAGGAGTAAATACTCATTTACCACTTCGCGTAAACCAAGCCGGAGTCATCCCAATCATTTTTGCTATTTCAGTTATTATATTTCCGCCAATGGTTGCTCAATTTTTTGAGAGATCACAGGTTGCTTGGATAGCCAGCTCTTCTCTATGGATAAAAGATTTGTTTGCCAATGGTCTTTTTTATGGAGTGTTCTATTTTATAATGGTTGTATTATTTACTTTCTTTTATACTTCAGTAATATTCAAACCAACTCAGATTGCAGAAAATTTGCAGAAACAGGGAGGTTTTATACCGGGCATTCGTCCAGGACGTTATACTTCTGATTATTTAAACTCTGTCATGTTGAAGATTGTTTTGGCTGGGGCTATATTTTTGGGTCTGATAGCTATACTTCCTTTGATTGTCGGACCTTTGACCGGCATTGCCACTTTGTCTATCGGCGGCACTAGCTTGTTGATTACAGTCGCTGTAGTTATTGAGACAGTAAAACAAATTGATGCTCAATTGGTAATGAGAGATTACGAAGGATTTTAAAAATAGTATAAAACAACCTTCGAGGTTAGATTAACCTCGAAGGTTGTTTTTTTATTAGGACTTTGCTTTAGAAGCCTTTATTTGTTATAATTTTGGTTGGTAAAGGTAAAATAAATATATGGAAAAGAACTTAAAAAAAATAGTTTTAATGGGTCCTCAGGCTTCCGGAAAAAGCACCCAAACCAAAGTAATTACTGATTTTTTGGGTGTTCCAGCTATTTCAACTAGTCAGGTCTTGCGTGATGTGGTAGAAAAGGGTAGTGAAATGGGCAAAAAAATAGAAGTTATTATGGACAGAGGAGACCTGGTCCCTGATGAACATGTCATCAATCTAGTTTTAGGTCAGCTTAATGCACCGAGTTGTTTACGTGGTTTTTTGCTGGATGGTTTTCCTAGAAATTTGGTTCAAGCCAAAGCTCTGGATGATAGTTGTGGTGTAGATATGGTTTTTAGTATTGATATATCCGATAATGAAGCAATCCGTCGTATTTCGGGCAGGCGTATTTGCCGTGAAGGTCATGTATTTCATACTGAATACAAACCTTCTAGTCAAGGTGATATTTGTGATATTTGTCAGGGAGAATTATTTCAAAGAGAAGATGATAAAGAAGATGTAGTCAAAAAAAGATTGGCAATTTATCGTGACCAGACAGAGCAGCTTTTGGCTTATTATTCCAAACAAGGTAAACTAAAAGTTTTTGATGGTGAAAAGCCAATTGAAATGTTATCTCAAGATATATTAAACTATTTGAAAAAATATGTTGGATCAGAAAAGTCCTGAAGAAATAAAAATTCTTCGTCAGGGCGGAAAAATACTAGGAGATATATTAAGACAGTTGGCCAGAGAAACTAAAGTTGGTCAGACTGGCAAAAATTTGAATAAACTGGCCGAGGACTTGATCCACAAAGCCGGTGGTATTCCGGCTTTTAAAAATTATCATGGTTTTCCGGCTGCTTTGTGTGTTTCTGTAAACAGTACAGTAGTCCACGGTATTCCAAATGACACACCTTTTGCAGAAGGAGATTTGGTAGGTTTGGATATTGGTATGAAATATAGAAATTTATATACTGATACAGCTTTGACTGTCGGAGTAGCTAGGGTCAGTCCGGAATCAGAAAGACTTTTATTTGCTACCAAAAAAGCACTGGACATTGGTATAGAGCAGGTAAAGGTAGGTGGCTATATTTCCGATATTGGTAAAGCGATTGAAAAATTTATAAAGCCATATGGATATGGTATAGTGCGAGATTTGGCGGGACATGGTGTCGGTCGTGAGATTCATGAAGACCCGACAGTTCCCAATTTTAATCCTGGTAGAAAAACAGAAAAAATGTTTGCAGGTTTGGTCATTGCTATTGAACCAATGATTATATTGGGAGGAGATGGTCAGGTTACTACTCACCCAAATAGATGGGATGTTGTATCAAAAGATAAAACTATGACTGCCCATTTTGAGCACACAGTAGCTGTGACCAAAGACGGGCCTATTATTATTACCGAATGATATAATGCAAAAAAGACTTTTGGGCATTGACTATGGAGATAAGAGATTAGGTCTGGCGCTTGCTGATGAGCTGGGGCCAGCCTTGCCTTTTAAGATTCTAGAAAATAGCCAAAATATTTTGCAAAATATAAAAGATATTATCAAGGCAGAAAATATAGATATAGTGGTAGTTGGTTTGCCACATAGCTTGTCGGGGCAGCACAACGACAGATTGGAGATTACTCAAAATTTTGTTGATACTTTAAGAAATGATTTGGATATTCCTGTGGAAACAATTGATGAGCAGATGACTTCCAAGCTATATGAGAGGATGGGAGTCAAAAAAGATATAGATAAGCATTCGGCTACAGCTATACTTGATACTTATTTATCCAAAAATAATGCCAGTTAATATTGAAAAATTTTTTTTCGTTTTCTTTTTATCTTTTGTGCTATCTTTTATATTTTCCAGACTGTTTATATTTTTAGCCAATAGATTTAATATTTTAGATAGGCCACATTTGGAAAGAAAGATACATCAAAAACCCATACCTCTTTTGGGAGGTATGGCTGTTTATATAGCTTTTGTTTTGACTGTTTTGATTTTATGGCAAAAAGGCCAGCTTCTAGATCCTCGTATGGACATGAATTTAGTCTGGATTTTCCTTATTTCAGGCCTTATTTTGGCTCTAGGAGGCTTTTTGGATGATAAGATGTCTCTACCACCCTATATTAGTATTTTGGGGCCTATTTTGGCTTGTTTATTGATAGTGCTGGCTGGCTTAAAAATTGCCTATATTACCAATCCAGCTGGTGGGATTTTATATTTGGAGTATATATTTCCTTTGGATTTTATACCTATTGTTCTGACATTTATCTGGCTTTTGGGTATTACTTATACGACCAAGCTTTTAGACGGTATAGATGGTCTGGCGTCAAGTATTGGTCTGATAGCCAGTTTAGTAATTTTTATTGTTAGTCTTTCTTGGGATGTAGTCGGCTCTACTACTTCTATATTGTCTTTGGCTTTGGGCGGATCTATTTTTGGATTTTTGATTTTCAATTGGCATCCAGCCAAAATATTTTTGGGGGAAGGCGGTAGTACTTTTATAGGCTTTGCTTTGGGAGTTTTATCTATAATATCGGGCAGCAAAATTGCTACTGCACTTTTAGTCATGGGTTTGCCAGTTTTGGATATCTTTTGGGTTATTATTAGAAGGCTAAAAAGAAAACAAGCAATTTGGCAGGGTGATCAAGATCATTTACATTTTCGTTTACTTAGATCTGGATTTTCTCAAAAGCAGGTAGTTTTATTTTTTATAGTAGTTAGTCTCTGTTTTGGTTTGATATCAATTGTCTTTACTACCAAAGCAAAAATAGGAGCTTTGTTTATGATATTGGCTCTTATGTTTATATTATCAAGCTGGTTAAATTATAAATTGAATGGAGCTGATGAAAAAAATTAGTATTTTGTGGTTTTTGTTTATCTTTTTTGTGGTTGGTATATACTATTGGTCTGATTCTGATAAGTCAGAAGAAAATTTGCCCAAAGCTTATATAGCCGGCCAAGCCTTTGATCTGGAGATTGCCAGCGACAATCAAAGTCGCCGATTGGGTCTAGCTGGGCGTGATTTTTTGGCCGACAATCAGGCAATGCTATTTATCTTTCCGGAAAAAAGCAAACCAGCATTTTGGATGAAAGGCATGAAATTTGATATTGATCTTTTATGGATTGATAATCAGACAATTGTAGATTATGAAAAAAATATGCCGGCGGTGGCCAATGATTTTGAACTCAGGAGATATTATCCGGTTTTAGAAGTAGACAAGGTTATGGAGTTACCAGCTGGAACCATAGATTCTTTAGGAATAAAAAAAGGTGATATTATTAAATTTTCACCCCGTTAAATAAATTTAAATTTTAGTTATATTATTATGTATTTATATATAAAAAATAAAAATTATATTAATAAAATATTTGTTTAATTTAAATTTAATATTAAGCTAATGGCTTAATATTATTTAACGGGGTAAATATATGACCAAAGATCGTTGGAAGGAGTTAAAAATACAAATAAGACAAACTTTTGGTTTTGAAAATGAATATCAGGAGGATTTGGCTCCTGGTACAGTAGAGGTTATTGAATTTTCAGGTCCAAGCGGAAAAATGATGGTCAAATTTGTAACTCGGCCAAAAGTGTTGGATAAAAAAACCAGCTATTCCAACCGACCGGGTTCAGCTATTACAGTTGATTATGTATATTCTGAAGATGAATTTGTTTCTCATTTGGAAATATACCAGTGGCAGGAGTCATCAGAGTCTTGGGACAAGCTAAATAATGAGTCTTTATTTTAAAAACCTGACAAGGTATAATAAGGGTACGAAATTATGAAATTTTCAAAAACAAAAAAAGTTTTTATATTATTTTTATTTTTTATGGCCGCTGGGCTGATTATTGTTTTAGTTACGCACGAAAGTGGACAAGTTTTTAACAATAAAATAGAAAATTTGCCGCCTTTGGTTTCAGTTGAGGATTATGCAGAGCATATCAGACCGTGGTTGACCAGAATATCGCAAGATCCATCTTTGGAGAATATTTCTCAGACCAAGCAGGATCTTTTGGATTTTCGCTCAAACAACAAAGATATCGGTCAGGTGCATATCAAATTATTTTTGGCTATAGACGCTTGGGAGAATTATCTTTTGACTAATCAGGTGCAGATGAAGACTTTGGCGCAAGAAAATTTATTGGAGATATCAACTGCTTTGCCACAGTTGTCAGTAGAAATAGAAAATCTAAGAAATATTTTATCAAATGTTTAGATATTTAGCACCATTTTTTAGTCCGCTAGTAATCTTATTTACTTTTTGGTTGTTTTTTAAAAATCAAGATGGTATTTGGTGGTTTGTTGCGATTTCATGTTTGTCTATATTATTTGTCGGACGTATATTGGCTAGGTCTAGATTTTTTAATTTTAAATTGTTGTGGCTAAATCTACTGGTGGCTTATATTTCTCAGTTTTTGTTTTTAATTATTTTAGATTCAGATGCTTTACGTTATGTTTTATCTTTTATCTTATCTGCGGCCTGGCTTCTGGTGTGGCATATTTTAAAAAAATATTTTAGAGATATAAAAGATATACAAAGTAGGGAGTATTTAGCTGTCAACAAATTTTTCTATTATTTATCTTTCTGGTTTTTGTCCGCCAGTCTTTATTCGCTGATAATTTTTGTAAATTTTCCAGCTCTTTATGCTTTGGTAGTTGTATTTTTGGCGTCATTTTTTTGGTCTCTGGAGATTATAAGGACCAGAGAAGATTTTAATTGGTATTATGCTTTTTTTGCTGCCTTTTTGTCAGCTCAGCTGAGCTTTGCTTTATATTTTGCCCCACTTAGTTTTTATGTGACCGGCACTATTGCAACTTTGTGGTTTTTCTTTATAATAGATAACACAGCCAATCAATTGAAGTATTTTAAGCTATATTTGGGCTTATTTATGCTGTCAGTGACACTTTTATTAATTACTTCGCTAAGATAATTTAAGTATGGAAGAGAAAACAAAGCATTTTGAAAGGCCTACTACCAATCGTCCGCCATCTTTATTTAATCTGACTTTTTGGGCAGTTTTTGTGGGATTAATAGCTGGTTTTGGTGGTTATTTGGTGGCCAATTATTTTTTACCAGCAAATTCTGTCAATTATTTTAATTCATCAAATACGCCAACTGATATAAAAATCAATTTGGAGCAACCGTTGACCAATTTTGCCAAAAAACAATCAGCCAACGTAGCTGGAGTGTATAAGGCAGTCCAGCCAATTGCCGCTGTTGGTGAGCCGGTTTTTTCCCAAGCTGATTTTTTGGGTTCAGCGATAGTGGTGACTTCTGACGGCTGGTTGATGACTACCAACCAAGTAGTCAAAAACAGCCAAGCTAAAGTGGTCTTAGGAGATAGGATTTACGATATTGTTGATCTAAAAGAAGATAAATTTTCGGGAGTCGTTTTTATAAAGATTGATGGCAATCTGCTTAGTCCGGTCAATTTTCAGTTTACAGATGACGCCAAGGTAGGGGAAACACTTTTTAGTAATATAGATATACCAACTAGTATTGATCACGCTTTTTATGTCAGTACTTTAAGTAGTAATCATTTTATTTTAAATAAATACTTGTCTACTGACTCAATAGATTATTATCTAAAAATAGCTGATTCAAAAGCTAGTATGGGGGCACCTTATTTTAATATGAATGGAGAGCTTTTGGGCTTGGTATATAAAATAGGTGAAGATTCTTTGCTTATTCCAGCCGAATATCTAAAACAGGCTATCAAAAATTTGCTAAATGGTACAGAAAGAGTGATAGCGGGTATTAGCTATTTGGATATGGAAAACAACAGCGGTTTTAATAGAAAAGGGGTTTTGATATATAATCCTGGGCAAACTGCCTTGACCTATAATCTACCAGGTCAAAAAGCCGGTCTAAAAGTAAATGATCAGCTAGTAGCCGTCAATAATGATATTATTACAAGTACCAGGAGCCTGACTTCTATATTACAAAATTATCGCCCTGGGGATCAGGTGATAATTAAAGTATTGCGGGATAATCAAGAAATAGATATTAATCTTAGTTTATAATAAAAAAAACAACCCGACGGGTTATACGTCGGGTTGTTTTTTGTTTAGCCAATTCTAATAAATATAATTGCTAAAATAGCCAGAAATAATAAACTTATTTTGTATTTGGTGAGTTTTTCTTTAAAAAAGAAATAGCCAATAATTGATCCACCAAATATATAAAAAGAATGTATAGAATATACTAGTGTGAAGGGGCCTTTTGCTAAGGCATGCATAATAGCCCAATTTCCAAAAAAGGCCGGTATTGATATCATTAACCCTGATTTGTATGACCTAGAAAATATTTTTTTTGCCCAAGATTTTCGGTGGTACATTATATTGGCTAGCAATAAGAATAAACTGGCAAATAAAAATTGGTATATTATCAAAATTTTTATATCAATGACATGGTCTACGGCAATTTTTTGGACTACCTTGGAAAATACTGATAGAAAAATCATCACTAGACCAAATTTTAGAGTTCCTCGGGAATATTTTGCTCCTCTACTGCTAAATAGGAAAAAATACAGAGTGACTATGGCAATACTAATGCCTAGACCCTGTAGTATAGAAATTTTTTCTGCAAAGACCAAAAGTCCAAAGGCAACTACAAAAATCATACTGAGGATAGTGTTTATAGGAAAAAGGGTGTTTATTTCTATTCGAGACAAAAGATATATCTGAATTGCAGTAAGGGTGGCAAAGCTACAGCCCCAGAGTAGAGCAAAAAATAAAATTTCTGGGTTTACGCTAAAGGCTAATTTATTGAATATCATAATAGCCCATAAAAAAATAAAGCCCATCATCCAAAATGTAGTAGCTAGTCGGCTTTGATTTTTATACGTAGGGAGTTTGTAAAGCCCTGTCATACCGCTAAATAGCAGCATTGAGCTAATTGAATATATAAACCATTCCATAAATAATATTATATCAAAAAAATTGTACTAGGGCGATAGTTTTTCGGGCTTATCTTTTTTATTTTGTTTAGTCAGAGCCAGTTTAGGATTGGGGCTAAATTTTTTATTGGACATTTTCCATTTATCTATATATTGACCAATACCTTCTTTGGCTAGTTGGTTTTTGCGTCTGGTAGATTTTTGAGACCATTCTACCAGAGAAATAAAATTAAGCTTGTAGCGACCATTGACTACAATGTAGCGAAGCTCTTCATTTTTGATAGTTTGTCGGATGGTTTTGGAGGAAACCCCAAAGAGTCGGGCGGCCACAGATACAGATATACGAATTATATTTTCCATATCTTTAGCTTATTAATAAGCTTATTAATACAATTTAAGTATACACTATTCTACACCTTTTATCAAAAATGTGGATAAGTTTGGATTATCTAAACTGTAAATAAAACTATAAATAAGTCGGTAGTCTTGTAAGGAGAAAGACAATTTTACTAGGTGTGGATAACTATTTTTAGAGTAAAAAGTTACTAAAATCTAGAGTCAATGATTTTATCAGAAAAAGCCTGAATATATTGATTTTATACCTTTACAGTAGGTATAAAAAGTGTTATAATCGGTGGGATTTGATCTAAATTTTTACTAAAGCTCAAGTAAAATCAAGCGCGATAATTATTAAGTTACAGCTTATTTTTGCTAATATTAGCCAATAAATAAAGCTAGCAAAATCCAAAATTATCAAGCCTCGGCTTGGTGTAATATTTTGGCTATTTTTGCGTCTATATCTATGAAGACATTACGTAGTAGTTTACAAGAAAAAATAGCTTTTTTAAGGCTCAAATCTGGTGACTCAGAGGCTTTCGGTTTTTTTTACGATAAATACGTAAAAAACATATATAGATTTATCTATATAAAGGTAACTAATAGACAGTTGGCTGAAGATTTGACTCAAGAGGTTTTCCTTAAAGTCTGGCAACATTTGGTAGATAAAAAAAATATCAAAAGTTTTCAGGCCTTTATATTCAGAATAGCTCGTAATTCAGTAGTTGATCATTATAGAGCATCTAATAGTCAAGAATTACCCCTAGAATATATTAGTGAATTAGCTGATATGAGCAAAAGTATCACCACTGAAGTTGACAAATCCATTGATGCTGCTGTCCTACTCCAAGAGATTCGCAAGCTAAAACCTGAATATCAAGAAGTCTTGATATTAAGATATATAGAAGATCTTTCCATTGATGATATATCTGATGTAATGCAGAAAGACAAAAATAATATCAGGGTGACACTACATCGGGCTCTAAACAAGCTAAAGCAAATTATCCAAGAAAAAAATAATCGCTAACCTCTTCTCGTCATTCTCGCGCAAGCGGGAAACTAAAAGTTTGTAGATTCCGGAGCGAGTCCGGAATGACAAGGAGTGCATAAAATAATCGCTAACCTCTTCTCGTCATTCTCGCGCAAGCGGGAAACTAAAAGTTTGTAGATTCCGGAGCGAGTCCGGAATGACAAGGAGTGAATAAAATAATCGCGCATAAAAACTATGAGTTTAACTAAAAAAATCTCCCACATTAGAAATCTCAAGTCCATTCAACCGGATAAGAGATGGGAGTCCACAACCAAATTTGATCTGTTGTCAGAAATAGCTTCTCAAAACAGACTGATGCAGGCACAAAAGCTGGACCGCAAGGAAAAGCTGGATTTGTTTGCTTCCAGACTTTTAAATAAGTTGGCTCCTTCTTTTAGTAGAGCGGTAGCGGTTTTTTTGATCATAGTGATGGGTACAGGTGTTAGCTACACTGCTCAGGCTTCTGTGCCAGGTCAGGCTTTTTGGCCAATCAAGAGATCTATAGAAAAAGCCGAAATTACTTTGACTTTTAGTCCAATCAAAGAAACTGAAATCTATATCAAACATATTAATGAGCGTTTGAATGAAATTGATAAAATATTGGGCTCTGAAAATAGCACTCCAGAAAAACAAGAAAAAGCTATCAAACAAGCTGTGATTCATTTTACCAAAGATGTGGTAGCAGTTGATAGCTCACTAAAAATAGCCAAAGAAGAAAAAAAACCTCTAGAAGTAGTGGAATTGGTAAAAAAAGTCACTGATGCTAGTAAAGAAGTTGATAACAATCTAAAAAAGAAAAAAGAAGTTGCCTCAGCTGACCAAAATATTTCCGATGCTCTCAATAGTGCACAAGCAGCCAATAAGGTGTCCAAAGACAAAGCGGTTGCTCTAGCTCTGGAAGTTCACGAAGAAGTATTGGCCGCTAGTCATGCTGAGCAGGACAAGACTGATGTTGAAAATAATATAAACAATGAGACTACTACCAGTGAATTTGTTGGCAACACCAATCATAATACTACCAGTGAAAAAGATGCTGAATCAGTCAAAAATTTAGTCAAAGGAATAATTGCTTCAGAAATAGATGAAACTAGCCAAGAAGTTGATACTGTAAAGCAAATGGCTGAGGTAGCCGGAGCTGAAGATGGCTCCACTTTGAAAAAAGAAAATATGGCTGTCAATCAAGCTAGTGGTGAGCTGGAAAGGCTAGATATTAATAATTCAGAAGAAGTAGCTTTGATACTTGATGAGGCCAAAGCTTTGCTAGAAGATGGATTTTTGCGCAATGCTTATGAAATGATTGCTCAAATAAAAGAAGAATATCAAAGAGCAGAAGTGGTATTAAAAGAAATTGAGGATGCCATAAATAATAATAATATCTTGGGAGCAGATTTACTTGAAACAAGTGATGACAACACATCTAGTACAGATGAAAATGACTCAGAGACTGAAACCAAATCAGATGATGTGCCTCAAACTCCGGAGATAAATACTGATTTGCAAGCCTCGGCTATAAAGGTAGATCCACTTTTGGATCCCAAACAGGCTGTGACTGATAACGAACTTTACTAATTCAATATTAATAATTAACAAAGCTTAGGCTTAGTCGAGTCCGAGCTAAATAACTTACATAAACCCTATATTTGCCTGTGTCCACGTAGGACGCGTCGCGATAGGTTGTGGGTATCAGATTTTTTAAAACAGAAGTTTGATATCCCTAACTTATCGCTAATCGCGCGCGAATTAGGGTTTGTATCCCATAAGCGTACGTACGCTTATTGGGAAATTTAATTAGTGTTCCTAGATAATTTATTTTTTCCAGTTTGATTTGTAGGCCTATTACTTTAGTTGACCAGAAAGGTCGGCATGGCACATGCCGTGGGCGCTAAAGTCAATGGTTTTAGCCCGCTGATATATCGCGTACAGAGGGTGTCTATAATTCAACGGTTAAGATGGTATCTAGAGAACTTTTAAAAGGAGAAAACAAATGAGCTTAGTAAAAAAATTATTGGTGTTTTCTTTAGTGGTTACCACTGTCCTATGGTCCCTTGGTGGATTAACCGTAAAGGCAGAAGGTAACTATGGAGCAGGCTCACTGCTTGCTCTAGAAGGAGTTTCAGGTGCTGCTGTTTACTACATTGGTTCAGACGGCATGAAATATGTCTTCCCAGATCAGAAGACATACTACACTTGGTACGCAAACTTTGACGATGTTGTCAGAGTTCCAGTTTCAGAATTGGATATGTATCAAGATGGTGGTGCTGTTACCTATAGACCAGGTACTAAACTAATCACCCACTCTAATACAGCTAAAATTTACGCAGTAAGTCCAGGCGGAGTACTACACTGGATTCCAACTGCTGAAGTAGCTGAAACACTATACGGTGCAACTTGGTATACAAGAGTTTTGGATGCTATTCCAGGCTACTTTTCATCAAGCTACACTTCAGGTTCTGACTTATCAAACACCTATCCAGATGGTACATTGCTCAAAATGGGCAGTGACTACTATTATGTAGAAGGTGGAATGGTCAGACCATTTGCTGACGGAGATGCTTTTGAAGCCAATGGCTTCGTATACAGCAATGCTGTCACAGTATCAAGCGTATCAGGTTATTCAACTGGTGAATCTATCACCGGTGAAGAAGCCGCTTTGTCAGGCTATATGCCAGGCGAAACATCACAACCTCCAGTAGTTATTGGTGGTGACGTAAGTGTTGCTTTGTACAACACCCCAGGAGCTAGTCAGATTTTATCTGATAGTACAGCCAATGAATATCCACAAGCTTTAATTCCATTTACAACAGTAAAATTTACTGCTGGATCTGAAGCTTCACAAGTAAACACTCTTAAGTTTACTCGTACTGGAATTGCTTCTGATGCTGACTTAGGCACTTTGTATCTATATGAAGGTGATACTCGTTTAGCTGAGTACACTTCATTCAGTGATAAAGTAGTTACTTTCAGTAATTCAGCCGGTCTATTTACAGTGCCTGCTGGTTCAAGTAAAGTTATTACTTTGAAGGGTGATTTGGCCAGAGGCTCTACTTCTGTAGTAGCTGGCAAAACCATTGCTTTTGGTCTTAATAGCGCTTCAGATGTAGTTACTGCCGGTGGTGCTATTAATGGTAGTTTTCCATTGACAGGTAATGTCATGGAAACAACCGCTGTAGCTGACCTAGGTCATGTACATGCTACATCTTATAAAACTTATCCAACAACTGTTAAAGCCGACGAAGCCAATAGAGAGCTTTGGAGGATGAATTTGACAGCTACTGATCAGGATATGGAAATAAGTCGCATCAGAATGACTATGGTGGGCACTATTGCTTCTACTGATATTCAAAATTTGAAGTTAGAAGTAGCTGGTGTTCAAGTTGGTAGTACAGTTGAAATTGGCGCTGACAACTCAGTTGTCTTTGACTTATCTGGTGATCCATTAACAATCACTTCAGGTCAAACTAAAGTTTTGATTTTACGTGGTGATATGATGGGCGGTGCTGGTCGCACCTTTAAATTCACTATTCAGAAATCATCAGACGTTTCAGTCTATGACACTGAATATGGTGTATTTAATACCTTCACAATCACTGGCACTATTACTGCCTTTGGTGTAGTACAACCAACCACAGGTTCTGGTACCACTATTGATAGTGGAACCATTACTGTTGGTCTGGCCACTGACTCGCCATCAGGCAACATTGCTGATGCTGCCAGTGGAGTTACACTTGCCAAATACAGCTTTTATGCTGCTGGCGAGGATGTAAAGGTTGAGAGCTTAACAATTGATTGTTATAGTTCTGATGCTGTTAGTTATTTAGACAATGTAAAATTGTTATTGGATGGTTCACAGATCGGTACTACTGACTCCACTTTGAAGTGCGATGACGGTACTGATTCAACCACCTATAGTTTTGGTAATACTTTTGTAGTACCAAATGGTGAGTATAAATATGTTACTGTAGTAGCTGATACCAGCGATTCTACAGTTGGCGTAAATGATACTTATAGGATCGACTTGCAAGCTGGTTCATCCAATGCTGTTGGTCAGTCAACTTTGACTTCTTTGAGCACCACTGCTCAAGCTGGCCGTCTATTGACTGTCAAATCAGGTACAGTCTCTGTAGCTGAAAATACAGCCTTTGGTGACAAGAGCTCAAGCAATCCAACTGGTGTAGCTGGTGCTACTGGAGCAAAGATTGCTTCATTCACCATCACCGCTGGTTCTGGTGAAGCTGTTGATGTCACTCAAATTGCTATGTTGGATGCTTCAGCTGTTTCTCAAATGGGAGACAACTTCCAAAACTTGAAGTTGATGCATAGCAGCACTCAATTGGGTACAACCATTGGTAATTTGAATGCCGGTGGTACAGCCACTTCATATTCATTCTCACCAAGCCCAGCTGTCAGAATCGCTTCTGGCGAACAATATGTAGTTGATGTTTATGCTGACATTAAATCATCAGTCCAAGACTCGGCTACAGTTTTGAGTCCAGTCATCATAGTGGATTCTATCACAGCTACTGGTGTTAACACCTCTGCTGATGCTAGCTATTCAACTGATACAAATTTGCAAAATGGTTATATTGCCGCTGCTGGTAATTTGACCATTACTGCTGATCCAGATACAGCCATTGCCCAGCAATTGGTCATGGGTGCTACTGGTTATGAAGTAGCCAAGTTTAGATTGACCGCCGATGCTTCAGAAGCTGTCAATATTACTGAATTGGTAATCAGCGACAATGTTTCTGATGCTGCTACTGGTACTTTGAAGAACCTAAAACTTTATGTTGGTGGTGAGCAGGTTGGTAATACTGTGCAGTTAGACACTACCAGTGCTACATCTACTTATGTTCATGCCACATTTAGTAGTTTGGATATCAATATCCCAGTTTCTTCTACTGTTATAGTTACTGTGAAAGCTGACGTTTCACCATATAGCGACGGTGCGGTTTCTGCTTCCACACACACTTTGGCTATTTTGGCCAACTACAGTAGTGGCAATGAGGGCGTCACAGCCTTCGGCGTTGGTTCTGGTACTGAGTTAACTGGTGGTACTTTGGACTTCTCAGCTTCTCCAGATGCTGATGTCACTACTAACCAAATGACAGTATACAGAACCAAACTAACAGCTACCTTTGCCTCTGATTCTCCATCAGGTGCAAGCACAGGTGGTACTGGTAAAACAGTAGCCAAGTTTGTAGTAACAAATAGTTCTAACGTAGGAGCTTATTCAGCCACTATAGAGACTATGAATGTTGGTATGGATCAGACTGGTATTTCAATCCCAGCTGCTACTACCCGAGCTTTGACTATCTATAAAGACAGTCTAGCCACTACAGCTTTAGCTACAACCAATTTTGGTGGTGGATCTAATCAAAACTTTAGTGATACAGGCATTAGCACTTTCATTGATGTTGAGATTACTGCTGGTGCTTCTAAGACCTTCTGGGTAACCTTAGACACCAACGACGCTGCTTCAACTGATAGCTTGTCTATTAGTTTAGAAGCTGGCGATGTTATATGGACTGATGGTGTGACTTCTTCAATCACTACTGTCAATTCATTACCTCTAACACCTTATACTTTGACTTACTAATTTTAGCCAAGTTTTAGTATCTAGGTTGCTAGATAAAAGCCCCGCCCTCTTACGAGGGCGGGGCTTTATTTTTGTCTTATTTTAAGCTATTATATAGTTATGAATTTAGAGAAAATAAGAAACTATTTACTTCTAATACCGGCCATTTTGCCGCTTGTTTTTACTTCTTTTACGTTCCAGCCCTGGCATTTTGGCAAGACGATTTTGTTTGTTATTTTAGTTGATATTATTGTGGTTTTAGTTGTTATAGATTTTTTGAGAAGAAAGGAATTAGAAATTAGATCATTTGATAGATTGGATATATCCATTTCTATTTTATTTGGTATATTTTTATTGTCGAGTATTTTTGCTTTTGATGTAGAAAGAGCATTTTTTGGTACCATGGTTCGGGCAAACGGATTTATAATACTCATTCATTTTTATATTTATTATTTATTACTCAGGCAATTTTTTGTTATTCAAGACTGGATTAGGATTTTCAGGATCATAGCAGTGGTTGGGTTTTTATCTATTATCATTGCTTGGTTGGGGCCTATGATCCCTTTGTTTGAGGGCATAGTAGTTGGAGGATACAGTCGTTTAAATGGAATATTTGGTAATTCTATATTCTTAGCTTCTTATTTGTGGAGTTTTATCTTATTAATTTGTTTGGCTATATTCAAAGATAAATATTCCAAAAATTGGCAATACTTTTATTATTTGAATCTTATATTCAGTGTACCGACTATCTTTGCTTCTGGTTCCAGAGGCGCTGTATTAGCTTTTTTTGTAGCGCTATTATTTTTATTTATTGGCTGTATATTGCTTTTTAAAAATAAAAAGATAAAGACGGTAGGAATAGCGGCATTATTAATAATGGTTAGTATAGTAGCTTATCTTTATTCTCCATGGGGTAGTACGGTCAGACAGCATCTCCCAGCCACTATAGCTCAAATTTTTAATTTATCAGTAGACAGTTTAGGAGCCAATACCCGACTTATGGCTTGGGATATAGCTTGGCAGGGATTTTTGAATAGGCCTATTATGGGTTGGGGGCTTAGTAATTTTCAACATACTTTTGATAAATTTTACAACCCCGATTTTTTGGATTATGGCTTAGGAGAAACTGTTTGGGATATACCCCACAACGAATTTTTAGAAGTTATGGTCTCTGGTGGTATCTTTGCAATGTTGTCAGTTTTGTTTATTATAATATTGGTATTCAAAAGAATTTATACTCTTATTTTTAAGGAAAATAAATTTTTGTTTATTCTGATGGTATCAGTTGGTGTGGCTTACATAATTCAAGCTATGTTTGTTGCGGAGACATCAAATACTTTATGGGGGTTGACTATTCTTTTAGCTGGATTACAGTATGGGCAAGGAGAGAAAAAAGAATTTAGGAAGAATGTGTATAAGAATTTTTTAGGTGCAATCTTACTATGCCTCGCAGTATTGTCCTTATTTTGGAGCTGTAGCACATTAAAAATGTCCAATAATTTACTCGCCGTCAGAAATTATGCGGAAACTGGTGAGATTGTAAAATGGCAGAGCCAGGCAAAAAATGCTTTGGAGTATAAAGGTTCTTATGATTGGGAGCAATCCATTCATGTATCTGTAGACTTATTAAAATTTGATAGAAGCTTAAGATCTGTAGTAGATCTATCTGAAATAACTGATGATTTAATTTTAGTTTTAGAAGACAAAAATAATAGTTTGGGGGATAATTATTTGATAAATTTTTGGTTAGCTAGACTTTATGGCGATAAAGGGGAATATGGAGCAGGTAATATTTATTTTGAAAAAGCTTTAGAGCACTTAGAAAAGGCTAAAACTTTTAATAATGATCATCAGTATGTAGTTTTTCTTGAGTCCAGATATTTATTATCTTTACAGAGAATAGATGAAGCGGAGAATGTACTGCGTGATTTGATAAAACAGGATGATATGTTGGCCGAACCACACTGGCTCTTGGGAGCTGTTTTATTTGCTAAGGATGATTTGTCTCAGGCAGCACTTTTTTTTGAACAAGCCATTGATTTAGGTTTTGAACTAAGTAAGAAAAATAATATATTGTTTTTGATTGACATATACGCTGAACTTGAAGAATATGAAAAAATAGTGCCTTTATATGAGTTGTTGATACAGCGTGAACCAGATAGCGCGGATTGGTATGCTAGGTTGGCGGCTGTGTATGTAGCCATTGGCAATGAAGATAAAGTAGTGGAATATATATATAAGGCAGTGGAAATTGATCCAAGCTTAGTAGAGGAAGCGAAAGCTTTTTTGGAACAAAATAATATAAAATTATAATTAATTTAATTATGAGTATGAAAAAAATAGGATTTATATTGTTAGTATTAATAGTGGCTGTATTAATGGTATTTTTTATAATCAGAGATAGAGACAGTGGAATTATAGGGGAGCAGCGTATTATCGAGTTATCAGGCGATGATAGGACGACAGAATCTATAGCAGAGCTAAAAGAACTTAATAACTCCTCATATAATGAAGAGGAGGCTATTGGGCACTTTATCAAAATGGGTTTTTCCTGGAAATCAATAGCAGACGTGACCAAAGATAATCAGGATTATCAATATGCCATAGAAGCTTATAAAAAGGCAGAAGATTTGGCAGGCGACACTAATATTTTGCCTATAAATAATATAGGCCTTATTTATGAGATTTTAGGGGATTATGCTTTGGCAGAAGAGCAATATTTGAGAGCCCTTGATATAAGCCCAGCAGAATTTGATACCAATAAGAGATTATTTGATTTATATCGTTATAAATTGGATAAAAGTCCAGAAGAGATAATTGGTTTATTGGACAGAGCCTTGGCCAGAGCTGTAGAAAAAGCGCCATTATTACAATTGAAGGCTGGTTATTTAAAAGATACGGGTGATTACCAAGGAGCTTTGGATATTTATGAAAGTTTAGTAGATAATTATCCACAGTTTCAAGTATTTATAGATGAATTAGAAGATAAATTAAAATAATTTTTTGATGTTTAATAAGCAAAAAATTCTTTTGCTAATAAAAATTTTACTATTTGCTATATTAGCGATGCCTTTGATAGTGGATGCTAAAGTTATTTTTCCTTTTATCTTTACAAAAGTTATTTATTTTAGGGTTTTAGTAGATTTGGCTTTTATTTTTTATTTAATTTTAGTTTTAAAATACAAAGAATATTTACCGTGCTTTAATTTTTTTACTATTAGTGCTTCTTTGTTTTTACTATTAGCTATAATAGTCTCTTATTTTGGAGTAGATTGGAATTTTAGTTTTTGGGGTGGTCACGAGCGAATGGATGGCCTATTTTCCTTGCTGCATTATTTTATTTTTACTATTTTACTGATTACTATATTTGGTGAGAAAGACTGGTACATCTTTTTGCGTTCTCTTTTGGTAGTTTCTATTTTTGTACTACTAAAAGGATTTTATGAAGCTCAAACATTGGGAGTATCTAGAGTCTCTGGTACTCTAGGCAATCCAATATATTTTGGTGAATATTCTTTATTTTTATTTTGGTTTAGTATTTTGTTTTCTTTTTTAACCAAGATAAAATGGGAAAGATATAGCGCCTATGCCTTAGCCTTTTTATCAATATTGGGTATTTTTGTTTCAGGTAGCAGAGGACCATTTTTGTCTTTGGTTTTAGGGCTTGCTGTGTTTTCTTTGTTTTATATCTTTATAGCCAAAAACAAACAGATTAAGTTTTCCTTTTTGGGAATTATCATCATTGGCATATTTTTGGTTTTGGGAGGTATATTTTCACCAGAAAATGTTTTGATAAAAAATATTCCCATTGTAAATAATCTTTCAGATATAAAAAATCTTGGGGAAACAGTCTCTAATCGTATTTTGGCAGCTGATATTGCTCTAGAATCTTTCAAGGAAAGACCTCTGGGTTGGGGTTTTGCTAATTTTTCTACAGCTTTTCATCTGCATTACAAGGCAGAATTTTTGCGTCGTGGTTGGGGGGACACTTTTTTTGATTCAGCTCATAACTATTATTTGGATATTTTAGTGGGCTTGGGTATTTTGGGTGTTGCTTCTTTTTTATCTATTTTTGTTTTAGCTATTATCAAGTTAATTAGAGAAATAAAGCAATCGCAATATAAAATATTTTTTAGTTTACTTTTGGCTTTGGTAATTTCTATACTAGCTCAATTATTTTTTTCCTTTTTACATCCAGCTTTTTATTTTTGGTTATTTTTATCTTTGGCTTTTGTAGTTTATGCTAGCTATGGTCACAAACAAAATGAGATAGAGATGTCGCAGACAAAGATATGGTTAGTAAATATTTTGGCTTTATTACTAATAGTATTTTCATTGTGGTCACTTTTTTATGGTAATATCAAAACTTATCAAGCCAATCGTCTTGATGATAAAGTCAGGGTGTTAATTCAGTATCGAAATATTGTAGAGGCCATGGAGCTGACAGAAGATAGTTTGGATTCCATGGGGCCAATGCATAGAGAGATAGTTAGAGACTATATAAAATATTGGATAGGAGCTAGCGTCAGTGCAGAGCAAAAAGAAGACTATGTAAGTTTGTTGTATTCTTTAGAAGAAAGAGTAGATAATAATTTGCAAAACTATAATCCAAACAATACTTTTGATTATTTATTTTTGTTGCGGGTAAATATTATTTTAAATATTTTTGAAGACAGAACAAAAAAAATAGAATCGGTTTTTGCTAGAGCTAGTCAAGTCAGTGACAAAAAACAAGAACTCAATTTTTTGTATTTTAATTATTTAATACAAGAGGAAAGAATTGATGAAGCTAAAAGTTTAATGGAAAAAATTATTAATGATGATCCAGAGCTTTATTATGGCTATTGGTACTTAGCTAAAATTTATATATTTTTGGGAGATATAGAATTGGCCTATGATTACTACCAAAAGGCGGTTGATAGAGGATTTTTACCTGGTGAAGATGATCAGGGTATAGTAGATCTTTTATTAGATAAAATAGATTAGTACTATATCATATCTTTATTAGATAAAATTATCTATAAAACATAGAAACATGTTTAATGGGTTTGATAAAAATAGAGGAAGATCTAAGGAGTGGGCTAATGAATAATTTATAGAATTATGTTAGTAAAAAATTTGGATAATATGATTGAAAAGGTTATTAAATTACTAATGCCGATTATTTTCTTTTTGCCTTTGTTTATAAGTAGTGATTTTTATTTTCCTTTTATTGGACCACGCAATTTTTTGTTTAGAATAATGGTTACAGTTATTCTCGGTCTTTATCTTTTTCTTTTTATACGCCAACCAAAAAAATATAAACCACTTAAAAGTAATATCTTAGTAGCTTATTTAGTCTTGGCATTTATTTTGACAGTTTCCAGTCTAATAAATAGGGATTTTCTTTTTAGTTTTTGGAGTAATTATGAAAGGATGGATGGTCTGGTTACTCTTTATCATCTTTTGGCGTTTTTTGTTGTGATTTTGGGCTTATATTATCGCAAAAAAGGCTGGTTGCTTTTGCTTCGGACTACAGTCTTTGTCTCATTTTTGGTTTCTTTTGTAGCCCTTGGTCAATTTTTTAATTTTGGTTTTTTCTTTGCTCAAGAGTCTGGTAGAGTATCAGCTTTTTTTGGTAATCCTGCATATCTAGCTACTTATGCTTTATTTCATTTTTTCTTTGCCCTGTATTTTTTTCTAAAAGAGAGGTTGAGTATTTTGCGTTTTGAGTTGGTCAGTTTTTATATTTTAGATATATTGTTGATATTTTCTCTTTTTAGCAATATCGTTGGATCGGATAGTAATATTTTTTCCTTTTTGAAAAATTTTATGATGGCTATGTTTTTTATAATACCTCAGATATTTCTGAATATAAATTGTTATTATCAGGATAAAAAAATAAAAAAAATAAGTAGTAAATATTATTTTCTGGTAATAGCTTTTTTAAATTTTCTGGCCATATTTTATAGTCAAACCAGAGGAGTGATAGTGGGGTTGGGGTTGGCTGTTTTGTTTGTTTTATTTTTTTTACTTTTATCAAAAAAAGTTTCCACGCAATATAAAAGAATATCAGCCTTATCTTTATTGTTGTTGCTGGTGATGACCACTGTATTTTTTGTGTCACGGGATAGCAAATATATACAGCAAACTCCTACTTTAGGAAGAATTGCCAGTATATCTATCAATGATACAACAACCCAATCTCGTATTTTGACTTGGAGTGCATCTCTGCATGGCCTAGTTGAAAAGCCTGTTTTGGGTTGGGGGGAAGAAAATTATTACAAAGTTTTTAATAAATATTTTCCTACAGAAATACTTAGAGAGTCTGATTCCAGAGTTTGGTTTGATAGGCCTCATAATATATTTATTCAATACGCTATAAGCGGAGGTTTGCTTGGCCTACTGGCATATTTGTCTATTTTTATTTTTGCTTTTAAATCTTTATATCTTTATTACAAAAAAACCAATGATATTCAAACTTTTTTGCTTTTTAGTTCTTTGATTATTGCTTATTTGGTACAAAACTTTTTTGTGTTTGACAGCCTAAACAGTTATATACCATTGGTATTATTTTTGGCAATTATTATTTTTATTAGCCACAAAGAAAATAAAATAAATTTTGATTTGCAATTTCCCAAGAGGCGACCATATTTGCCCGCTATATTGGTTTTTATTTTGGTGATTTCACTCGGTGTTTATCTGACTGTGCCAAGAGCTATGGCCAATCGTAATTTTTTTACAGTTTTTAGTAAAATGCGTTATCAAGACGTTTTTTCATTTTCCTATCAAAATCATTTGGATTTTATAGAGCATATAAATAAGTATTATCTTGGGAAGTTTGAAGGTAGACAGCTTTATGGGGAATATGTGGAAAATCTTTTGTCTAAAGATAATATCTATATTAATGACAGACAAAAGGCACTGAATTTAGCCGAAGAGCAATTGCTATTAAATTGGCAGAGCCAGCCGGCCAGTGTGCGTTCTGATAGTTTTTTGATAAATCTGTATCTAAAGGCAGGTTATGAAATCAATCCTTTGTATAATCAGAAAAATATAGATTTTATAAACAAAGTATTACCATATAGCCCAAGCAGAACTAGATTATATTATGCTCTGGGTAATTCCTATATAGGGGTTGGTAATTATCCTGAGGCTGTAGCTCAATTTGAGAGAGCTAGAGATATGTCGCCATATATATTTGAGTCATACTTTCATTTACTTGTAGCTTATTTGTATGCAGGGGATTTGGAGGCGGCTAGTCAGTTGGTAGCTCAAATGGAAGAAAATCTAGCTCAGTTTTATACACAGGTATTAAAAAACACGCCCTTAGACGCTGATATAAAGGTATCTGCTCACTTGGGTCAATTGGCTGATGTCTATGTTTCCTTTGCTTATTTAGATGAGGGTATAGATTTATTGGAAGAGTCTTTGATAAAGTATCCAGCTCAGAGTAATTTTTTGGCCAAGCTAGCCCTCTATTATCATCAGCTTGGCCAAGAAGAAAAATCTGCCCAGTATTTGGGCAGACTTCGCGTATTGGATCCGCTGTATGCAGAGGAGATTAAAAAATTATATTTAAAATAGTTTAAGTATTGTTGGGAAAAGGCTCTAGTGACATAATAGTTTGAGTTTCTTTTTTTGATATTACCTTTTTATTTTCCAAAATTTTTACTAAAGTACCCAATTTTTTATCTTCTTTTCGGATGGTGACTATTAGATCGCCTTTTAGATCAAGTAGTTTTTCGTCCAAATATTCTTTGCTGACCATTGTTGTTTCAATTTTATTGAGCCGTTGGTCTATTTTCTCAAAACGTTGGTCTATTTTCTCAAAACGCTGGTCTATTTTCTCAAAACGTTGGTCTATTTTCTCAAAACGCTGGTCAATGCCATTGAAACGTCCTTCGTTGTCGTCGGCAAAAATATTAATAGCACCAGCTAATTTATCAAGATTTGCGCTATTTTTGTTGACCTTTTTATCCAATACTTGTATGGCCTTTAGTATCTGTTGATTAGTAATCTCACTTTTCTTCTTCATAGTTTTTTGTTAATTATTTAGGTTAATTCATTATAAGTCATAGCTTATTTACTTGTCAAATTAGAACAATCCTAAGTATATTTTTTCTGTTTTTTCCAGAGTATTTGTAAGGTTAAAATTGTTTTTTATATTCTGATAATTTTGATGAGCTATGTTATTGGCCAATTCATTGTCAGATGACATTTTTTCCATGGACTCAACCAGTGATAGGGGATCGGCTGGGCTGACAAGCAGACCTGTTTTTTGATCAGTAATTATTTCAGATATTCCACCTACTCGGCTAGCGATAGTAGGTACTTGGGCCAATCCAGCTTCCAAAATTGTAAATGGCAGACCCTCTTTGACTGATGGCAGAACAAAAATATCAAAAGCAGGAAGATATTTATAGGCATTATCAATTTGTCCCAAAAATTTTATATAATTTTCTACACCCTGGTCTTTGGCCAATTTTTTTATATTTTCCATTTCTGGTCCGTCACCAATTAGTGCCCAGTTATAATTTTTTATAATAGGTGAATCTTTGGCCAGTAGCATTTTGATAGCCTCTATCAGATATTGATAGCCTTTGGTCGGATAAAAACTGGCAATAGTACCAAAATATTTTTTGTCAGGATTCAGGCTCAGTTTTTTTAGGGCTTCTTTTTTTTCATAAAAATTGTATTTGTCAAAATCAAGTCCATTATGAATAGTAATCATCTTAGCGTCAGGAGTGATTTTGTTTTCTATGGCGCTTGCTTTGTCATAATCTGAAACGGTAATTATGACATTTTGGATAGCAGTAGAAAATTTTTCAGAAAATCTGTAGAGTTTTTTTCTGGTTTTGGAAAGTGGCTCATTGAAGACAAAACCATGGGCAGTATAAACAACTCTTATTTTTGTGTTGATTGGATTGCTAGCGTATAGTCTGGCAGCTAATGCGCCGAGTAGTCCGGTTTTGGAACTATTGAGATGTATGATTTCGTACTGTTCCTTATTGAGTAATTTATAAATGTCTATCATTGCTAGATAGTCTTTGCTCAAATCTATATTTCTGACCAGATATGGTAGTTCTATTGTTTTGATGTCCAGCTTTTTGGCACTATTTAAAAATCTTTGGTCATCAGTAGAGCTTTTCCCATGGGCAATGTGTATTTCATTGTGCTTTTTGAAATAGCCAGCCATTTGCAGGACATATTTTTGGGCACCGCCCCATTTGGTCTGGGTGACCAAATATAGGATTTTTTTGCCTTCTAAATGTGGTGTATTTTTAGCATTTTCGCTAATTTTAGTCATTTTTTTGGTTGATTTATTTTGTAAATACTGGTATAATTTTATAGTATTTATTAGTCTAAAGCAAGCGTTTTATGAAGAAAATTCTTATTTTTTCTCTGGCCTACCATCCATATGTTGGCGGAGCAGAAGTAGCAATTAAAGAAATTACTGATAGGTTGCCAAATTATGAGTATTATATGATTACCAATCAGTTTGATGCTACTTGGTCCAAAGAAGAAAAAATTGGCAATATTAATGTCCGTCGTATTGGTAATGGTAAAAAATGGGACAAATATATTTATCCTTTCAGGGCAACTATTTATGCTATCAATTTGAATAGAATTATAAAATTTGATTTTGCCTGGTCTATGATGGCTTTTTATGCCGGTCTGGCAGCTTTACTTTTTAAGTATAACACAAAAGTCCCATATCTACTTACCTTGCAGAGCGGAGACAGTGACGCATTTTTGAGAAAAAGAACTTGGTTTTGGGATTATTATTACAAACGTATTTATCGTGAACCAAAAGTAACTCAGGTAATTTCCAAGTGGCTTGGCGAAAGATCACGCCGGATGGGTAATAAAGGTGAAATATTACTCGTGCCAAATGCGGCTGACTTGAATGTTTTCAAAAACACTCTTGATCAAGACGGTATTGCCAAGATTAGAGAGGAACTAGGAGTGCAGATTGATCAGACTATGATTGTCACCACCTCTAGATTGGTTTTAAAAAATGGAATAGATGATTTGATAAAAGCTGTTCATTTTCTGGTTTACAAAATGGGTATCAATACTAAGCTTGTTATTTTTGGTTCTGGACCTGATGAGCAAAAACTTCGTAATTTGGCTGTTGAAAAAAAAGTCACTGACAATGTTTTGTTTATGGGCTATACCGATTACAAAAAATTACCGCCTTATGTAGAGTCAGCTGATATTTTTTGTCGTCCGTCATTGTCTGAAGGCTTTGGTAATTCTTTTGTAGAAGCTATGGCAGTTGGTACGCCCATCATTGCTACTAGAGTCGGTGGTATTCCTGATTTTTTACAAGACGGTCAAACTGGATTATTTTGTGAAGTCAGAAATCCGGCTTCCATTGCCGAGGCAGTATCTAAATATGTCAAAAATCCAGAGCTTTACAAATCAATTGTCCAGCGTGGTCAGGAATTAGTAAAAGAAAAATATTCTTGGGATAAAGTAGCTAGTCAGATGGATAGAGTTTATCAAAGAATGTTGGGAAAATAATTTACAATTAAATATGAAGAAAAGCGATGAGACAATATTTTGTTTATATTTTGGCTAATCATAAACAGGGTACATTATATACAGGAGTAACAAATGATTTAATTGTTAGAGTATGGCAACATAAAGAAAAACTAGATAATAAATCATTTACATCACGATATAGTATCAATAAATTAGTATATTATGAAATATATGAAGATGCTTATGAAGCTATATCTAGAGAAAAGCAAATTAAAGCGGGGTCAAGACAGAAAAAGATTGATTTAATAGAAAAATATAATAAAAATTGGGCTAATTTATATAATAAATTGTAATATTTGTCATTGCGAGCCCGAAGGGCGTGGCAATCTAAAAGCTTGTAGATTGCTTCGTCTCCGCCAGCTGGCGGATCCTCGCAATGACAAAAGGATAAATTTAATAATTAATTTCTAACGGGGTGAAAATAGTGATAGCAACAGGAATTTTTGTGCCAGAGCTTGGTGGCCCAGCTACTTATGCTCCCAATATTGCCAGAGAATTTATAAAAATGGGGCACAAAGTAGAAGTACTTACTTATTCTGACAAGGCTAGGTATGATTTTGACAGTGGTTTTGGCTACCCTGTTTTTAGGATAAAACGAGCCAATAAATTGCTTAATTATTGGAGATATTTTCAAAAGCTTCAAAAAATAGCCAAAAACGCCGATATTATATATAGTTTTGATCATTTTAGTGCCGGTATTCCTACAGCTTTATTTTGCCGTATTTATAAAAAGCCATTTTATATTAGGGTCGGTGGTGATTTTATTTGGGAAAGATATTTGGATATGACAGGTGCCTTGGTTACTTTACATGATTTTTATAAACGAGGTATTCATAAGCAAGCAGAAAATTTTAGGTTCAAAATCATAAGATTTATTTTCAGGCAGGCTACGGGCATTATTTTTACTACTAGTTTCCAAAAAGAAATTTTTAAAAAATATTATGAATTAGCAGATAACAAACTTTTTATTATCAAAAATCCAATTGTCTTATCAGATGCTATTGTCAGAGAGCAAGTCAGTAAAGAAATAATTTTTTCAGGACGCTTTATTCACAAAAATAATATATTGAATTTTATCAGAGCCTTTCATGATATTCATGATCATTCATACACTTTGGTACTCATTGGTGAAGGGCCTCTCAAAAAAGATATACAAAATTTAATTGCTGAGCTTGGTGCCGATAATATTCACATGGAAGAAAAACTTTCTCGTCAGGATTTGAAAAAAAGAATTGCCAATGCCTATCTGCTAGTCTGGCCGTCACTGACTGATATCAGCCCCAATTCAATGCTTGAAGCAGTCAGTCTCAATGTGCCAATACTAAGTACCAGTGAAATTGGTTTTTCTTGGTTGCGTGATAAGATTAGAACTTTTGATCCATTGAGTTATCAGGATATGACTAGGGCCATTGATGAACTGCTTGATGAAAAAGTTTACCAAGATTATACAAAAGTTATTTCAGAGCTTAATTATGATTATTCTTATAATCAGGCAGCCAGAGATACTATAACTATTTTTGCTAAATAAAATTTACCCCGTTAGAAATTCACTCTAGCAGGGGAGATTGGCAAAATAATAAATAAATGATTATATATTCCACTTTATGGAAAAAGTAGAGCAAAAAATAATTTCTAATGGGGTGATAGATTTGAAAGACATTTCAATATTAATGATTAGTTTTGATACTGGGCTCTTAAATAGCTCTAGTAGTGGGGACTCTATTAGCCGTCATCGAGAGTATGCCAAGAGCCTCAAACGTCTGGATATCATTGTCTTGGGTAAAACCAATAATTCCGGCAGTATTTTATCTGACAATCTTCAGGTCTATGGAGTGGGCAACAAATTTTTGTCTTTGTATCAAGCTTGGGTTTTGGCCAAAGATTTGATGAAAAAAAACAAATATGATTTGGTTGACACTCAGGATCCTCATTTGACTGGGCTTTTGGGCATGTTTTTAAAAAAGAAATACAAAATAAAATTTGAGCTTCATTTTCACGGTGATTTTTGGGACAATCCACGCTGGTTAGCCTTATCTTTTAAACATCGCATTTTCAATATTTTGCAGAAAAAAACAGTCAAAAATGCTGATGCTATCAGGGTAGTAAACAAAAAAATAAAGGAAAAGCTGGTTTTTTCAGGTATTAATGAAAGTAAAATACAGGTGATTAATACCCCGGTTGATACGGAAAAATTTGTATTGGACCTAGATAACCAGCAGATATCCGATATAAAAAATAAATATTCCAATAAAAAAATAATACTTTTTGTCGGTCGTCTGGTGCCAGAAAAAAATCTCACTTTCCTTTTGGAGCTCATTAAAGAACTGAAAGAAAAAAGAAATAATTTTGTTTTGCTTTTGGTTGGCGAGGGCACAGAGCATGACAAATTAATAAATTTTGTTAATCAAAATGATTTGCAGGATTTGGTATTTTTTTTGGGAGCCAAAGAGCATAATGAATTATTGGTTTATTACCAAGCCGCTTATTTATCTATTCTCTTGTCAGTTAGTGAGAGTTTTGGCAAAGTGATTATTGAATCAGGTTTGTCTGCTACACCTACTTTGGCATCCAGATCACTAGGTCCTTCAGCTATTATAGAAGATGGTCAAAATGGCTGGCTGGTGGATATAAATGATTTGGAAAATACTACTGCTAAATTAGTATACCTCTTGGATAATGAAGATTTGGTAAAATTAATTGGTATCAAAATCAAACAGGAGTTTGCCGATACTTATAGTCGTGGTCGGACATTTGGTCAGGTAAAAGACTTTTGGTTTAAAATAGTAAATAATCAGTTATGAAATACTTGGTAGTTATACCAACCTATAATGAAAAAGAAAATATATCTGATTTGATAATAGCTATCAAAAATTTGTCCTTGTCTTTGGATATTTTGATAGTTGATGATAATTCTCCAGACAATACAGCCGGCCTGGTAGAAAATTTGCAAAATAAATATAGTGATAGTTTATTTTTAAAAAAACGTCCTGGTAAGCTAGGTCTTGGTTCAGCCTATCAAGAGGCATTTGAGTTTGCTAGAGAAAAAAAATATGATTTTGTGATATCTATGGATGCTGATTTTTCTCACAATCCAAAAGATATTATAAAGTTGGTAGAGCAAAGTCAAAATTTTGATATAGTGCTCGCTTCTAGAAAAATAAAAGGTGGCCAGATTGTAGGTTGGAACGCTTGGCGTCATTTGACCAGTAATGGTGCTATGGCAATTTCTAGATTGATATTGTCATTAAATACAAAGGATGTCACTGCTGGATTCAAGTGTTACAATAGAAAGTTTTTGGATTTTCTGAAAGACAAAAAAATAAAAAGCAATGGTTATGCTTTTCAGATTGAGATGATATATATTGCTGAAAAAAATAATTTTAGGATAAAAGAAATACCTTCGGTATTTTTGGATAGAGAAAAAGGAAAATCAAAGTTGTCCGCCAAAGATGCTATAGAATTTTTTATTAACGTTTTTAAATTAAGATTTACCCCGTTGAATAAATTTAAATAACTGTAAAATATGTACTTGATATATTATTTATTATTTATAAAATTTAGAAAGTTGGATATATTTTTTAATAATTTAAATTTAATATTTAAGTTTAGCTTAAATATTATTCAACGGGGTAAAAAAATATGAGTCCCGTTAGAAATTCACGGGGCAATAGGTTATAATTATAAATGATTATTTATATAGTTGATAATAAAATAATTTGCTAATAGGTATTATTTTTTACAAAAGTTTAACAAAATAAATTTCTAACGGGATGAGACTACTGATGATTACTAGAAAGGTAGATAAAGACGATGGTTTGGCCGGTTTTAGTTTTAATTGGGTCAAAAAATTGGCTAATAATATAGAAAATCTGGATGTGATTTGTCTGGAAAAGGGGAATATAGAAGGCCTACCTGACAATGTGTCTGTATATTCTCTGGGCAAAGAAAACGGCAAAAATCGTCTTAGGGAATTTTGGCGTTTTCAAAAACTAGCTATCAAACTAGTACCTCATGTTGATGGAGTGTTTGCTCATCAAAATCCTGAATACGGGTTGCTCATTTCTTTTTGGACCAAGCTTTTTAGAAAAAGATTAATTGCTTGGTATGCTCATGGATCTGTATCAATGCGTCTTAGATTGTTAAATTTTTTGGCCGACAAAATAATAACATCTACCCCTTCTGGTTTTAAATTATCTAGTAATAAGTTAATTATTCTCCACCAGGGGATTGATACTGAAATGTTTGCTTATACAAATAAGGTCAGCGATGGTACTTTAAAATTTTTATCTGTTAGTAGAATATCTTCTACCAAGAATATTCATCTGATGATTGATTTGGTAAGGGAGTTAAAGTTAGAATATAACAAAAAAATTATTTTTAATATTATTGGTGAATCTAGTTTGGGTAGGGATAAAAAATATTTACAAAAATTAAAAAAACAAGTTTTAGATCAAGGTTTAGACGCTGATGTCAGATTTTTAGGTTCAGTAGCTAATTATAAAACACCTGAACATTATCAATGGGCCGATGTATTTTTGAATTTTAGTAATACTGCTAGTTTAGATAAAACAATTTTAGAAGCTATGAGTTGTGGTACTTTAGTACTTACTTCCAATGAATCAGCTAAAGTTATTCTTAGCAAGATAAATAAAGCACTATGTTTGGAAGATATGAGCAAAGCTAGTAGTAAGATATTAGAGATAGAGGTTTTAGATAGAGATGCTTTGGGCAAAAAATTGAGAGAAGTAGTAAAAAATGAACATGGCCTGGATGATTTAATGAAAAAAATTATTTTTCAGTTTAGATAATATTATGAAAATATGTTTTCTTACTAATAATTTAGATACTCAGAATGGAGGTGGGCGTTTTTCTTATGAATTGATTGAACATGTCAGAAAAAATATTGATGATGTTGTAATTTTGACTACCGTCAGTAGCGGCTACGACAAAGAGCATAGCATTTTATCTACCAGTAAAATAAAATTGTTATTTTCTATTTTTAAAATTAGGAAAATAATTAAGCAATGTGATATTATTTATGCTTTAGACGGTTTCCCTTACGGTATTATTGGGGTTTTGACTAGTTTAGGCTTGAAGAAAAAAATAATTATTACGGCTATTGGTAGTGGCTCTATTCGGCCTTTATATGGCAAATGGAATTTTCTACTTACTTGGGCTTATAGAAGGGCTGATGTTGTCACGGCTATTAGCAGCTATACAGTAAATGAAATTAATAAAAAGATAGATATAGATATAAAAATAATTACACCCGGTATAAGTTATCAGTATTTTCTTGATAGCTATAATCAGGTCGATGACTCGGCTCTCAAATATAAACCATACATCCTTACTGTCGGCCGTTTTAAGAAAAGAAAAGGGCAATTGTTGAGCCTAAAAGCTTTTGCAAAAATTGCCAAAGAATTTCCGGATTTAAAATATGTATTTGTAGGTTCCAGCCGTAGTGCTTATTATCAGCAGGTAGCGGATTTGTCTAGGAAGTTTAGTTTGGAAAATAGAGTTATATTTAAGGAAGCAATTAACGATAATGAATTAGTATCATTTTATAAAAATGCTGAACTGTTTATTTTGTTGCCTCAGAATGTAAATTTTGACATTGAGGGTTTTGGATTGGTATATCTTGAAGCAGCCGCGTTTGGTTTGCCAGTGATAGGCGCCTTGCGAAGCGGAGCTACTGATGCTATATTAGATAAGCAAAATGGTTTTTTAGTAGAACCACAGGACGTTGATGAAGCCGCCGAAAAAATGAAACTCATTTTGGAAGATTCTAAGCTCAGACATAATTTTAGCCATAATTCTATAGTCTTTGCCAAAAGCCTTGATTGGTCAACAATAATAAAAAAATATTTGAATATTTTGAAATGAATAAGAAAAAAATAGCAAATCTCCTCCAGAAATATTTTTCCAATGTTTGGTATTACTATTTATATTATAAAGCGGCTAAAAAAATTGGTTATAATAATAAACAGAAAAATGATGCTTTTGCCAGGTTGCTGGAATTAAGCAAAGATAAAAAATGTCTGCAGATAGGTGTACGGCGTAAAAAATTCAGCCAAAATTGGGTAAGTGTTGATTTGTATGACAAGTCTGATTGTATAGATTATAATTATGATATACATGATTTAAAATTTGTTGACAATACTTTTGATGCAGTAGTCTGCAATGCAGTTCTAGAGCACGTAGAGAATCCCCAAAAAGCGATTAGTGAGTTACACAGAGTTTTGAAGCCGGGAGGTTTAATTTGGGTAGAAGTGCCTTTTAATCAGCCGTATCATGGATCGCCAAATGATTTTTGGCGCGTTACACTTGCTGGGATTCGTATTTGGCTTTCGGATTTTGAAGAAATATCCGCTGGATATTTTTCTCCGACCAAGAGCCCAATTCACAACGGAGTTTATTTTAATGGAAAGAAATAAAATTATAAAATTATGCTAATAAGAAAAATTTTAAAAAAGATTGGTATTTTACCAAAACAAGCTCGTCGTTATAGTCAGTTGTATACTATAATTGATAAAATTCAACCTAAAAAAATAATGGAGATAGGTACTTGGAACGGTAAGCGGGCTATTTCTATGATTGAAGAAGCCAAAAAATATCATAATAAGGAGGAAATCCATTATTATGGGTTTGATTTATTTGAAGATTTATCAAATGAAGAATATGAGCGCGAGTTATCAAAAAAACCGCCAAGTAAGCAGATAGTCAATGATGCTATTTCACATAGCGGAGCTAATATACATTTGTATCAAGGCAATACCATGGAAGTTTTGCCGGCCGTAGCTTCTGAATTACCTAAAATGGATTTTGTTTATATAGATGGTGGTCATAGTTTGACTACTATAGAAAGCGATTGGCTCAACACTATCAAAGTTATGGATAAAAATACCGTAGTGGTTTTTGATGATTACTGGGTCAATAGAGAAGACGGCGGTTGTAAGCCTATTGTGGACAAAATTGACAGAACAATTTTTGATGTAGAAATTTTACCTATTACAGATAAATTCAATAATTCTGATTTTGGTAAATTGGTAATCAGGTTTGCCAAAGTTAGTTTCAAAAAATAAATGTCCGAGAGTAAAGATTTTTTTTATATTGCCAATGTCCGTTTACCTAGTGAACGGGCAAATAGTTTGCAAATTGCCAAGATGTGTGAATCTTTTGCCAAGGCAGGAGCGAATGTATGCCTTGTGGCTCCCAAAAGAAAAAATAACATAAATGAAGACGTTTTCTCTTATCACAAAGTAAAAAATAATTTTAAAATTATTTATTTACCTAGCATAGATTTGGTTGGTAAGGTTCCCAAGCTTGGTTTTTGGCTACAGAGTTTGACATTTTCCATATCGGTCAGAAAGTATCTTAAAAAAAAATATAAAGGATCAGTTATATATACACGCGATGAATATTTGCTTCCTTTTTTGCAAAGATTGAACTGTAGAATTTTTTGGGAGGCACATGCCTTGCCCAAAAATATAAAATTTTACCTTAAATACTTGAGTAAGTGTGAAAAAATTTTTGTTTTGACAAAAACAATAAAAAATAGATTGATTAGTTTGGGCATTAATTCTACAGATATTTATGTCTCTCCTGACGCGGTGGATTTGTCTATTTTTGATATTCTTTTTTCCAAAGATAAGGCTAGAGAAAAATTTAAGTTGCCCCAAGATAAAATTATTTTAGGATATACAGGCAGTCTCACTACCAAAGATATGGATAAAGGTGTTTCGTGCATTCTTAGAGCGTTGTCTTATCTGCCACACGAAATTTTGTTTTTAGCAGTCGGAGGAAATGGAGAAGATATAAAAAAATATAAACAAAAGACAGCGGACTTAGTTATAGATGAAAGGGTAATTTTTTTACCCAAAGTAAGTCAGTATGATTTAGCTATTTATCAAAAGGCTTTTGATATATTACTTATGTCCTTCCCTAATAAGGAACATTTTGCTTATTATATGTCTCCACTAAAAATGTTTGAGTACATGAGTGCTAAGCGTCCCATAATCACTTCTGATTTGCCTTCAATAAGAGAAGTATTGACCGAAAAAAGCGCCATTTTTTTTAGACCGGACGACCCAAAAGATTTGGCTGAAAAAGTCAGTATGATATTGTGTAATAGCAAATTAGCTGAAGAAATATCGGAGCGGGCTTATCTTGATGTACAAAATTATAGCTGGGATAAAAGGGCAAAGAAAATTTTGGAAGTTATTAATTTTTAGATTGACTAAGAGCTGCAAAAATGGTATTTTTTAACTTATATTATCAATACATTCAGACTTATTTTATATAATAAAGTTGAGGGATAAAAGTAAATAAAAATTTATGAAAAAAGCGTTGATTACCGGAATTACCGGTCAGGATGGGGCCTACCTAGCAAAATTTTTATTGTCCAAAGATTATAAAGTCTATGGTTTAATTAGGAGGATTGTCAATCGTGATTTTTCCAATTTGGTTTATTTGGGCATTGATAAAGACATTGACTATATTGACGGCGACCTCACCGATGAAGCGTCGCTTATTCACGCTATTAAAACAATCAGACCGGATGAAGTTTATCATTTGGCCGCTCAATCTTTTGTTGGCACTTCTTGGGATCAGCCAATTGTGACCTCAGAAATAAATGCTATTGGCACTTTAAAATTATTGGATGCCATTAAACATCATCATCCTTCGGCCAAGTTTTATCACGCCGCTACCAGTGAAATGTTTGGCAACAGCAATTTTGACGGCATTCAAACTGAAGACACACCATTTCACCCGCGCAGTCCTTATGCCATTTCCAAACTTTTTGCTTATTGGATGACGGTAAATTATAGGGAAAGTTTTAGTATGTTTTGCGTCAATGGCATTTTGTTCAATCATGAATCGCCCATTAGAGGCAAGGAGTTTGTTTCTAGAAAAATTACCGACGGAGTAGCCCGCATCAAGCTGGGCTTGGCAAATGATATTAAGTTAGGCAATTTAGATAGTAAAAGAGATTGGGGCTTTGCTGGCGATTATGTAGAAGCAATGTGGTTGATGATGCAGCAGGATGAGGCCGATAATTATATAATCTCTACCGGTCAAACGCACAGCATTAGAGATTTTTTGGATATTGCTTTTAAATGTGTTGGCATTAATAATTGGCAGCCATATGTGAAGATAGATCCCCGCTTTAAAAGGCCAGCTGAGCTTTTTACTCTGCAAGGTCAAAATAGTAAAGCTAGGGAAAAATTGAGTTGGAAACCAAAAGTGAATTTTGAGGAATTGGTCAAAATGATGGTTGAAGCTGATCTTGAGAGGCTAGGTAAAAAATAAAATGAAAGTCACTGTTATTACCAATAATATAGATAGTTTCAGCGGCTGGGGAGTTTATTCTTTGGCTATTGTAAATGGTCTCAAAAATCTTGGTTTAGATCTACGGGTAATAACCGAGAAAAAAAATATGCGCCCGCTTACGGGGGCGTTTAGTTTTTTTTATAATATATATAAAATCAAAAAAATGTCGTCATCAAGTGACGTGGTGCATGCTTTTGACGGATGGCCATATGCGGTTTATGCTTATTTTGCAGTTTTAGGGACAAATAAAAAATTTTTTATAAATGGCGTTGGTACTTATTCAGTAGCACCTATGGGCAGTTTTGTAAAAAGATTTTTTTTAACTTTGGCTTATAAAAGAGCACAAAAGATTTTTTGTATTAGTAACTATACTAAAAGGAGAATTTTGGAAAAAATAAAGTTGGACAATTTAGAGGTAATACTTTTGGGCAAGCCGCAGATAACTGGAACGTCCGAAGAAATTATTGGCAAATACAAAATAAGATATAATTTAATAGAAAAGAATTACCCTATTTTTTTGACAGTAGGCGCCGTCAAAAAACGTAAAGGCCAATTGTATACTTTGAAGGCTATTTCAAAAATTATAAAGCAATACCCTGATTTCCGTTATTTTATTTTAGGATCAGGACAAGACAAAATTTATGTTGATTCAATAAAGCAATATATTGAAGAGAAAAACATATCAGATAATGTTTTATTTATTAATAATGCCGATGAGGAAGAGTTACTATTTTTTTATTCCATAGCTGACATATTTTTGTTAAATTCTATAAATGACAAGGAACATTTTGAAGGATTTGGTTTGGTTTTTTTGGAAGCGGCTAGTTTTGGTTTACCGGTTATTGGGAGCAAAGGTTGCGGAATCGAGGATGCTTTGTTTGATGGTTATAATGGATATTTGGCAGAGCAGAAAAATAGTGAGGATATTTATGAAAAAATAATAAAAATATTGGAAGGGGATATAAAAAAAATTGGTGAAAACTCCAAGGAGTTTGCTTCCAGATTTTCCTGGGAAAATACAGTAAAGGAATATTATAGATATTATAAAGCAAATGGATAAAGATAGAAAAATCAGCATCTCAGTATGTAATATAGTCAAAAATGAGGAAAAACAAATTGGCGGTTTTTTATCATCTTTGGTTAATTTTGCTGATGAAATAATAATAGTGGATACCGGTTCTACAGATAATACTTTGAAGATAATCAATAGTTTTATGGCTAGTCATGGCAATATAAAATTATATGAGTACAAATTACCTGGCGTTTTTCATTATGGCAAAGCTAAAAACTATTCAATTAGCAAAGCGACTAAGGACTATATAATTATTTTAGATACCGATGAAAGATTATCTGAAGATTTCAAGTCTAAAATAAGAGACTATTTGTTGGAGCATGATAATAAAGTTTTTAGGATAAAAAGAGTTGATGAATCAGTGACGCATTTGATAGATAACCCGGAAAGAATATTAAAAAATAATTGTGGGATTTTGTATTGTGAACAGGAAAAAAATAGGGTGCATGAAAATTTGAATTACACGGGGGAGGAAGTAGAAATTTTTGAAGAAATAGTATGGCATCAACAAAGATGGCAACATTATATTTATCGTCCACAAAGAATTTTTCCTCAACTTGAATTGCAGATTGAGAGAACGCCAAAGACAAAAAGTTTTTTTAGACATCTGATTAGGGGTATATGGTATTTTAATTATAGATTCAAGAAACTCTACTTCAAAAGAAAATTATATAAAGATGGTAAGGCAGGTTTTAAATATGCCTTTATTAGAGCTTTTGATGCATTCTTGATACAATTTTTTGTCGGGCTAAAACCACAAGACGGGCAAAAATATTGGAAGGATGAATCAGAAAAATAAGATTATGGCACATAAAAATATTACAATTTTTGCTAACATATTTGTAAATAATCAAAGAAGATTTCAACATTTGAAGGATTCATTTAATTCTTTTAAGGATATATCCGATAATTGGCTGATAAATGTACGAGGTGATCTAAGGGAGGATGTTATAGATTTTTTAAAACAGAGTTTGGGTAATAAAATGGTTTTATTTGAGCTCTTAGATGACAATAGACCTGGAGGTGGTTGGTTTAGAAATGCTTTGGATATGGTGGGCGAGGCTAAACATGATTATATTTTAGTTTGGAATGAGGATCATGTGAATTTAGCACCCCAGGAAGTCTATCCGGAAATAATAAAAGAAATGAAAGAAAATAATGTAGATTACATGATGTATTCCTGGTGGGTCTTTGGAGAATATCGTAAAAATTTTTTAGCTGATAATTTAGAAGAACATGAGTATATAGATACGGTTTATTTGACCAAAAAATTATGGAAACACCAACTAGATAAAGGATATGATAAATATATTATCTCTATGTCCGGTATTTTTAATAAAAAATTTTTAATAAAATTATTAAAGCAAGAGAGGTATAAATTGCCACGATGGATTACTACCAATCTTTTCAGGGTAATGATACTATTAGATAGGTTGGGTTTTAAGTTTAATCATCGCAAATATTACGATTTGATAAATAGATTGATTTTTGGTAAACTGACAAAATGGCAAAACAATTATCCCTTTGAATTGGAAAAGTCGCCTTATCGTTGGGATATTTTGCCAATTAAAATGGGTCTGGCAAAATATGAATTGTTTGCCTGTATAGATGATAATTTGGGTTATCCAGGTAGCGATTTAATTAGTAGAGGTTTATATAAAGAGGATAAAAAATATGATAAAAGAGATACAACACATTGACAAGCCTTGGGGTTATGAAGAAATATTAGAGACCAATGATAAATATACTGTCAAAAGATTAATGATGAAAAATAGTCATCAATGCTCATATCAGTATCACGAACATAAACTTGAAACCATAGTAGCTTTGTCTGGCAAATTAGTTATTATTTATGAAGATAAGGAAGTAATCTTAAATCCGGGAGAAGTTGCTACCATTGAGCCGTTTGAAAAACACCGTATGGCCGCTCGCGAAGGAGATGCTCTTTATTTGGAGTGTTCTACTTCGGAGTTGGATGACGTAGTGAGAGTAGAGGACGATTATGGCCGCAGTTAACTATAAAGTATTGATACCGGCTGCTAGTGCTAGCCGTCATTTGGGAGATTTAGTAAAATATACTAACCATTCTTTGATTAGGATTGGAAAAAAACCCACTTTATCATATATCATAGAAGCTTATCCTAAGGATATAACAATAGTTATAGCTATTGGTTATTTTGGCGAGCAGATAAAGGATTTTGTTAAACTAGCTTATCCTGATAGAAGATTTGAGTTTGTTGAGGTTGATAAATATGAAGGACCGGGCAGCAGCTTGGGTTATTCTATGTTAAAAGCCAAAGATAAACTACAGTGTCCTTTTATATATCATGCCGGGGATACTATAGTTAATGATGAAATACCCAAGCCAGATACTAATTGGATTGCCGGTTTCCAAAGTGACAATACTGCTAATTATGCCTCTCTAAATATTGTGGGTGAAAAAGTAATTCATATTAATGACAAAGGCTCCACCGATTATGGTTATATACATAGTGTGCATATAGGTCTGGTTGGTATTAATGATTATGTTAAATTTTGGACTACTTTGGAGAATTTGTATAGTCAAGATAAAAATAGTCGTACTTTAGGTGATATGGGGGTTATTAATGAAATGTTAGGCAACCAGTCCGTGTTTCATTTTAAGCCGTTTAATTCCTGGTTTGATGTTGGTAATATAGATGCTATTAATCAGGTAAGGAAAAAAATCCATGACCCATTTTTCATTTTGGATAAATTAGCGGAGTCAATTTTTATTTTTGATAATTTTGTTATTAAATTTTTTCATAATAAACAGGACGTAGAAGATAGGGTAGCTAGAGCCAAAATTTTGAAGGCGGTGATACCTGAGATAGAGGGTGTCCAAGGAAATTTTTATCGTTACAAATATGTCGACGGACGATTATTGTCAAGAGTTATTACACCACCGGAAATAAGCAAATTTTTTAAGTGGGCTGAGAAAAATTTGTGGATTGATAGCAATAATAAATTGAGTAGTGAGGAATTTAAAACAAAATGTTATGATTTTTATTATAATAAATCACTAGAAAGAATACAGCAGATGATCCAGAGCGCCAATATTGAAGATAAACAAGATATAATAAACGGCGAAGAAGTCCCCAGTATTAAAGAGATGTTTGAGCAGCTTGATTTTGACTGGTTGACGGATGGTAAATATTCTAATTTTCATGGTGATTTTGTTTTGGATAACATTCTCAAGACCGATAAGGGGTATTGTCTCTTGGATTGGCGTCAGAATTTTGGGGGGCTTTTAGATGGCGGAGACAAATATTATGATTTATCCAAATTCAACCATAATTTGGTGGTTAACCACGATGTGATTAATAATAATCTGTTTACTATAGATATTGATGAATTGGGAAAGGTTAATTGCGATATAATGCGTCGGCATAATTTGGTGGTTTGTCAGGAAACTTTTCATCGTTGGTTAGAAGATAATGATTATGATTTGAAAAAGGTAAAGGCGCTGACAGCTTTAATTTGGCTCAATATGTCGCCATTGCACCATCATCCTTTGAATTTATTTTTGTATTATTTTGGTAAATTAAATTTATGGAGAAGTCTAAAAAAATAATTAAAACACCTAAGTATTTTGTCGTAGATGTAGACGGAGTTCTGACCGACGGGCAGTATCATTATACCAGCGAAGGCAAAGTAATGAAGATTTTTGGTCCGGATGATAATGATGCCTTATGCTTGTTAAAAAGATATTTACAGATTCATATGATTAGTGGTGATAAACGCGGTTTTGATATTACAAAAAAAAGAGTGCAAGAAGATATGAAGTTCCCTTTAGATTTAGTCAGTACTTTTGAAAGAGTAGAATGGATAAAAGAGAGATATCCATTGGAAGAGACTATTTTTATGGGAGACGGGATATTTGATGCTATAGTATTTGATAAAGTAGCTTATAGTATTGCTCCAGCTAATGCTTTTTATACCACAAAAAATAAAGCAGACTTTGTTACTATATCTAAAGGTGGTGATAAGGCGGTTGCTGAGGCATGTTTGCATATTATGGAAAAATTTTTTGAGCCATTTGATCCCTTGAATGTCAAATTAGAAAAAGGAGAAGGGGTTTGGGGGAATAATTTATAGAATATGGCAGAATATAATTTTCAAGATCGTAGTTCTATATCTGGACAGGATGATCAATGGATAAAAGATTGTCAAGAGTTCGCTGATAATGATTCTTTTAAGGAATTTAGAAACCATCCGACAGTTTGTCGTATAGTAGAGGGCTCTCCTATCAGAGCAGGTAAATGGAATTTGAGAAGGTTAAGACGTAATGAAGTTTTTCATATGATGGCTAGAAAATTTTCTACATCAGATATAGTAGGTAACCCAAAAAATTTAATATGTTTAAAGTTGCGAGGGAATAAAATAAATTTTAATCCTACAACTTTGCGCTATATAAATAATATATTTAACTTAATGGATTTGTTTGGAGTAGATATTTTTGCTAAGCAGAATATTATTGTAGAAATTGGAGCGGGCTATGGAGGAGAATGTAAAATAGCCAATGATTTTTCTGTGGAAAAATTCCAAGAGGAAATTAGAGAGAGATGGAAAATATTTGATTTGGAGAGTTCGTTACCTTTAATATCTAAATGGTTAGAACAATTTGGCTATAAAGCATCTTTGAATCCAGAAATATGCTTTTCTGGTAATATTTCGTTAGTAATTTCTAATGCAGCTTTTTCGGAAATGTCACGTGATTTGCAAGAAAAATATTTTAAAGAATTAATTTTACCGGCATGCAGTGGTTATTTTGTGGAAAATTTTAGCATTTATAGCAGTCCTTTTGGCGGATTCAGTAGGGGTGAATTTATAGACAGATTAAAAAAGGCTGGTAAATATGTTTTTGATTTAGACGCTAGGACATGGCTTTCTAATTTTGATAGGGATGCTAAAAGTGGTTTAATAATTTTTTCTAATGAGGATATTGTGTTGCCAAAGCGTAATATGTCAATAGTAGATTCATCTCAGATATTATTTAGAAAATTTTTATATAAAATTAGGCTGGCAAAGTTTCCAGTATTAAAAAAATATTTAGATAAGATAGGATAAATGAAAATATATAGCAAATTAGGCGTTGGTCCTATGAGTAGTGAAATAATTGAAGCAGTTTTTCGTTACTCAGAGAACAAAAATGAGCCATTGATGCTCATTGCCTCAAAAAATCAAATAGATTGGGACAGGGGTTATGTAAATACCTGGAGCACCAATGAGTATGCAAATTATATTTCCCAACTAAAAAAACAATATCCCAGGTCTAAGGTGTATATATGCCGTGATCATTGCGGACCAGGCTTTAAAAATGATGACTTAGAGGATGTTTATAAAACCATAGATAGTGATATTGCAAATGGTTTTGATCTAATCCATATAGACTTTTGCCATTTCAAGGGTAACTATCAGGAAATTTTAGCAGAATCTAAAAAGGCAATTGAATATATACAAAAAAAGAATCCAAATATTTTGATAGAAATAGGCACTGACGAAAATGAGGGAGTTTTTTTGGATGATATTAAGAAGATTGAAGAAGAAATGGAATATTTTTCTAAATTTTCAAATTTGATATTTTATGTTTGTCAAAGTGGTAGCTTGATAAAAGAAATTAATCAAGTTGGAGATTTTAATATTGAATTTTTGAAAAAAGTAAGAAAATTAGCTAATAAATATAATTTATTTCTCAAAGAGCATAATGCTGATTATTTGGATGCTGATAGTATAACTTTACGTAAAGGTTTGATTGATGCTGTCAATGTAGCTCCTCAGTATGGAGTAATTCAGACCGAGCTGACTATCCAGAAAGCTTTGACATACGGGATTGATATCAGTAAATGGTTAGAGCAGAGTTACCAAAGTGGCAAATGGGGTAAGTGGCTACACAATAATAACAAAGATAATAAATTTTTGTGTTCTGTCATTGCTGGTCATTATAATTTTTCTTCGGATGCTTACCAGGATATATACAAAAAAATAAATAATTATGAAGATTTTAGGGAATTAATTATTGAAGAAGTAATGAATAACCTTGATATTTATCTAAACAACTTATAAATAATAAATGACAAATGATGACTATAAAGTATTAATTACAACCTCAGGCACTGGTTCACGTCTTGGCGCTTTAACAAAAAATAAAAATAAAGCACTGGTGGAGATAAATGGCCACCCGATTATTTATTATCTTCTCAAATCATATCCGATTGATGTTACGGTGGTCATTACCCTAGGGTATTTAGGTAGTCAGGTTAAAGAATTTTTGTTAAAAAGTTTTCCGGAGAGAAATTTTGAATTTGCCTTAGTGGATAATTATGAGGGTGCTGGCAGTAGTTTGGGCTATTCGCTTTTACAAGCCAAAGAAAAATTGCAGTGCCCTTTTATTTTTCAGGCCTGCGATACAATTGTAGTTGACCCTATACCACAGCCAGATAAAAATTGGATTGGTGGCTATGTGACCGACTGGGCAAAGACAGCCCTTATTCTTGATCAATATCGCACCCATACAGTCAAGGATAATAAAATTATTCAATTAAATGAAAAAGGAGTCAATCCTTTTGATTCTATTCATATTGGTTTGGATGGTATTTATGATTATAAATTATTTTGGCAAGCTTTGGAGAGTATTTATAACACAGATAAATTGAATTCCGGTTTATCAGAGGTCCATGTTTTGGAAAAAATGCTAGAGCAAAAGATTGATTTTAAGTGGATACCATTTCCAGTTTGGCTAGACACTGGCAATATCTCGGCTTTAGAAAATACGCAGAAATATTTGGCAAATTTAAATTAAAAAAGAGAGGCTCGCCGTTGTTGCGGAGAGCCTCTTGTTTTTCATCGAAGGACTTACTGACCATTGATGGCCAGGATAGCCTCGGTGAGAGTTTTGACAGTTTGTTGGCTGTTGCCAGTCACCAAAATGTCGTAGGAAAGAACATCCAGGGGATCGACCTTGGTGAGTTGTCGGTCGTGCCCCATGGACAGACCTTGGGCAGCGCCACCAGCTTGGAGTACCAGTAGTGCGCCACAGACATCCCAAGGACCACCGATAGCCGTGGTGATAGAGCCACCCAGCTTCTGTCCGCCATTGGCCACTAGTGCTTGATGCAGGCCGTTGGAGCCAGGCATGAGGATGGGTGCTGTCTGGTTGAGGTGGCGAAATAGCAGAGCGATTTGTTGGTCAGTCAGGATCTGTTTGCCACGACTTACGAAGCCATGTGACAGATCCCACAGAATTGTGCTCTGCATGTTCAGTGGCCCATCCCAGACGGTGGCGTAGCGCCAGAAGGTAGCTTCCCTACTGCACGGCTCGTCGAAGAGATGGACTTGAGTGAGTTGGCCAGAACTAGCTGTCCAGACTCGGCCGCTGATTGGTTCGCCGATGACACAGCTGACCAACTGCTTAATGTAGCGGTCGTAGATGCCGACAATGACAGTGGAAGTGGTTAGACCGTTGGTAAAGGCCCGAGTTCCGTCCAGCGGGTCAGGTAGAATAAGCAGGGAGCTTTGGCTGGAAAATCCATCCATGTCTTCACCATGGATAGCCAGTTCAGGCAGGAATTCCCGGAGCACTTCTCTGATAGCTTCGCCACTTTGGCGATCGGCCTGAGTGACGAGGGTCTGATCAGTGTCCTTGACTTCTGCCGGCGGTGCACCTCTTAATTGAAATTGGCGCACCACTTTCATGCCAGCCAGCACAGCATTTTTACTGGCTGTCAGTAGTTCCTGTTGCGAGTACATGACTCTTTCTCTCACTTTCCGCTTTACAGCAAGTAGGTTCCTGGGCTTGTGGGCGGGATAGGCGGGACCGTGCGTCCCACCAGCAGTATCATGGCTTGCCAGAGGAAGCTGAAGTAGTTGAACTTCATGCTCTGGCCGTATTGTTTCACGATGTCGGAGAGACTCAGCCATCGTTGGTTGCTGACCTCACCGTCGTTTTCGCTCACCCTCTTGGCTTGCGAAACATCGGCGAGGAAAAGCGTGAGAATGAAAGGGGCGGTTGGTTCGGCCTGCTCATTGGTGATGGTCAGCGTAAAGCTGGTAAAACCATCATCATGGCTCATGGTGGAGCGGTAAAGCTCTGGTCCCATAATGGAAAGGAACTGCATGTCGCTCGGCTCCAAAATAAAGCCGGTCTCCTCTCTGACCTCGCGTCTGGCCGCAGCCATTACATTTTGGTCGGTCGGCTTGATGAAGCCACCATGGTGGCTTTGCTTGTGACCCTTGACCGCGCCCTGCTGTCTGGTCGTGACCAGGAACTGGGTTTGGGCCAGCGTCTGGCCGCGTTTGCAGAGGATAGTTGCCACTACCGCGTAGGTGAGTGGGTCTTTCCAGCCAGCCTCTTTTTCAAGTTGCTTGGCTCGTGTGAGTTCCTCAAACATCTAGTCGCCTCCTTTTCGGTATGATTTTGCAGGTTTAGGAGTTTGGGAAAGACCTATAAATATAACATATAATTTTGATTTTGTCAACGCCAATTTTATTGTAAAGATAATATTGGTATGATAAAATATGTAAGCAAAATTAAACAAAATTTATGAATTATATTATTCGTGATAAGAGTTTGTTAACGGGGGAGAAAAATCTTGAACATCTTTATACACTCAAAAATTTTCCGGTATTTATGGGCTGTGTTGATACGCCAGCTGATGAAGATATTAAAGCCGATATGGTGTGGGATATTTGTTCTGATACTGGCTTAATTCAATTAAGAAAATTAATACCTTTGGATATTTTATATCTTGACCAGCACAATGATGGTGTAGGTAAAGTTTGGCAGGATCATTATCGGGCTTTTGCTAAATTTTTATACAAAAATAATCCCGGTAAAAATATTTTGGAAATTGGTGGAGCTCATGATATTATTGCTAATAATTGTCTGGAGCTTGATGATAAAATTAAATGGACTATCGTTGAGCCAAACCCTCAGTATATAAAAAATAAGCAAATCAAAGTTATTCAAGGCTGGTTTGATGATAAATTTAGCATTCACGAGTCAGTTGATACTATTGTTCATTCGCATGTTTTTGAACATACTTATGAGCCATTTAAATTTATCGAGCATATAGCCAAATTTTTAAAACTAGGTCAGAAACATATTTTTACTTTTCCCAATATGGAAGAGATGTTAAAAAATAATTTTACCAATTGTCTCAATTTTGAGCACACAGTTTTTTTGACGGAAGCTGTAACTGAGTATATTTTAGAGAAGTGTGGTTTCAAAATTTTATCCAAGGAGTATTATGGCTCCCCGCACAGTATTTTTTATGCTACAGAAAAAATAGCTTTGCCAAGCAACCCTTTGGTATTAGAAAATAAATATAATGAATACAAAAAACTATTCATGGATTTTGTTAATTATCACTTAAATATGGTTGCTGATTTAAACAAAAAAATTGATTCAGCAAAGGAACCGGTGTATATGTTTGGCGCCCATATTTTTTCTCAATATTTAATTGGCTTTGGTTTAAATACTAAAAAAATTGTTAAAATTTTAGATAATAGTGCTATAAAAAATGGCAAGCGTCTATATGGTACCTCTCTAATGGTTGACTCGCCAAAAATTTTGGCAGGCCAAGGTAAAGTCAATGTTATTCTCAAAGCCGGTATTTATAATGAAGAAATAAAAAAAGATATTTTGGAAAATATCAACAACAAAATATCTTTTTGGTAAACTTTATTTTATTTCCAGTTTTTTTATTTTATTCCAGATAATCAGACCGATTATGGTAGTGGTTAATGTTGCAGCCAAACGGCTGAGGATTATCCCCATAATGCCTATATAATTTATCAATAGGAATGCTGAAAAAATAAAAATAATTCCAGGTATGTTCCACAAATAGAGCATTTTTTTTGGTATTATTGTCAGTCGTGAGTTTAGAACAGGGCTGATGAAAGACTGTGCTAAGGTGAGTATAATGGTAAGAGAAAAAATTTGTGAATAAAAAATAGAGTCTAAATATTCGGGGAAAAATATTTTAAACAATATTGGTGACAAAAAAATATAAACTAGAGAAATAACTGCACCAATGATTGATAAAAAGATAACTCGGCGCCAGAATATCTGTTTTATTTCATAAATAGTTCTTACGGCCAATTTTGGTAGAGCTAATGTTGGCAATTTGTCAAATAAAGAACTAAATTGATTGACCGGCGATAGAGCAAAGGAATATATAGCCAATTCGGCGGCACCAAAATAATGGAAAAGTAGCAAAGCATCAATAGAACCGATAAATGAGGCCAGTACATTTATAGCTGTGGAATGCCGACCGTAGGAGATTGCTTGTGGCTCTTTTTTTTTGTTTGGCGGAAATTTTTTGATAGTTTTTATCAAAAAATATATTCTTAAAACACTCCATGAAAAGAAATAAACCAAAATAACAGTGAATATATTCGGTATAACAAATAAAGCAACAATCATTAATAGAGTTGTCAATATCTGGCTGCTTGATTTATAAATTGTTGATTGTCGGAATTTTTTTTTGGCCAGCAAATAGTTATGATAAATTCCCAAAGGCTCAAAAAAAGGAACGAATACGGATACAATAAAAAAACAAACAGATAGGATATTATTACCATTGACGTAATAGTAAACACCTAGTATAAAGCTAGCTAGAGCTCCAAAAAATCCGTATTTTATTTTTTCTTTTAAAATAATAAGGAAATCGCCCTCATAGTTTTTGGCTATAGATTGTGACAGAGGAGATTCTAAGCCCCTCAAAGTACTGATAGTCAATATGCCAAATATAGATAAAATATATTTGTATGTGCCATAAGTTTCTTTTGGTAATAAATTAGCAAAGGAAACAGCCAGGAAAAATGTAGAAGCAGAAGAAAGAATCTGACCACCAATTAACCAAAACTCTCCTTTAGCCAAATAGACCATATCAGTCTTTGTATATTTTTCACTTTTTTTGAGTAACTGGAAAGACCAGTTTTTTATTTTTTGGATCATTATATTTTGTAATATTCTTTGTACCAAGAGATAAATTTTTTAATGCCATCTTCAATACTTGTTTTCGGGCTGTAATTTAATTTTTCTTTGGAACTGTCAATATCGGCACAGGTTGAAGCTACGTCGCCAAGTTGCATATCCAGCATTTCTTTTTTAGCTTTGAGTCCAAGCTCTTTTTCAATCAGCTCTATAAAATAATTTAGCTTTATAGGTTTGTTGTTGCCGAGATTGAATATTTCGTATGGATATGATTTTTCCAGGCTGGCAATAATACCGCTTACTATATCATCAATATAGGTAAAATCTCTTTCCATATTGCCGTGGTTAAAAACTTTTATAGGCTTGTCTTCCAAAATAGCTTTGGTAAAAAGAAACAAGGCCATATCAGGACGGCCATAAGGACCATATACAGTAAAAAATCGTAAGCCTGTACAGTTGAGGCCGAATAAATGATGATAAGTGTGAGCAATGAGCTCATTGGCTTTTTTGCTGGCAGCATACAGAGAGATAGGATGGTCTACCTTGTCTTCTATTGAAAAAGGGCTTTTTTTGTTTTTACCGTAGACAGAGCTAGAAGATGCATAGACAAAATCTTTTATACCATGATTTTTGGCTTCGTCAATCAAATTGCTAAAGCCAACTATATTTGATTGTATATAAGTATGAGGGTGAGTGAGGCTGTATCTGACGCCGGCTTGAGCCGCTAAATTGCAGATTTTATCAATCTTGTTGTCGTCCAATACTTTTTTGACAAAATCAAGATCTTCTAGATTGCCTTTGTAAAATTTGTAATTTGAAAATTGGCTTAGTATTTTATGACGGTCTTCTTTTATTTGAGGATCATAATAATCATTGATATTATCAAGTCCAATGACATTAATATTATTTTCCAAAAGTTTTTTTGACAAATGAAAGCCTATAAAGCCGACGTTTCCGGTAACAAGTATTGTTTTTCCTTTTAGTTTATCCATAATTTACGTGTCTATTGCGAGCTAGATAAAATGAGGTGTTGTATTTTTATAATCTGTCATGCTGAATTTATTTCAGCATCTCCTATAATTATCTTTTTACATTGGAGATGCCGGATCAAGTCCGGCATGACAGTAGCATTATCTACCCAAGCTTTTATTAAATACAGTATTTATAGTTTTTAAAATTATAGAAATATCCAATGCTATGGATTGATTTTTGATATAAAATAAATCATACTGCAATTTTTCTTTGGCATCTTCTACACTAGCACCATAAGGAAAATTGATTTGAGCCCAGCCAGTAAGACCTGGTTTGACTAGATGTCTTTCATTATAAAAGGGGATAGACTCTTTGAGTTGGTTTACAAATTTTGGTCTTTCTGGACGCGGTCCAACAAAACTCATTTCTCCTTTTAAGATATTTATAAACTGAGGTATTTCGTCCAATCTGCTTTTTCTTATAAAACGGCCGACTTTGGTAATACGAGCATCATTTTCTTTGGCCCATTGGGCACCATTTTTTTCGGCATCTTGGCTCATGGAGCGTAATTTTAAGACGGTAAATATACGACCATTCAAGCCGACTCTTTCTTGTTTGTAAATAAGCGGACCTTTGGAATCAAGTTTTATCACAATAGCTAGCCACGGCATAATAAATATCAAGGAAATAAGTCCACCAAAGCCAGAAAAAAACAAATCAATTATTCTTTTGGCGGTATTAAACCATTGTTTGTTTTTTTGGGTGACATTTTGTAAAAACCAGTGCTTTTCCAAAGATGTAACTGGAACCTTACCAGTTATTTTTTCGTAAAAGTCGGTTAGATTAAAATATTGTATTTTTAAAATTATATTTTCAAAAAGATAGCGAGCTACCTCAGGGCTATAGCCAGCATTGGTCACTGAAACTACAGTATTGATTTGATATTTGCTGAGTTGATTTTTTAAATCAGGCATATCCCGAGTGCTATTTATGATCTGGAATTTTTCGGGAATAGGCGAGCCATCGGGATTGATGATCAGTTTCAATTTGTAACCTAATTGTGGGTTGGTGATTATCTCTTGAGCCAAAAGCAGAGATTCACCACTCACGCCTATGATGGCCAGATTATTGCCAAGTTTGTCGCTGGAAATGAGTTTGTAAAAAACTTTTCGCCAAGCAATAAATAGTATGGTAAATATTCCTAAAAGTATTATCAGTACTGTCTGAGGTTTCAAAGTGGTAAAATGTCCCAAAATAAGATAAAAAAACAAAACAGCCAACAGACCGTTTATAAAAATGTTTTGTACTAGTATCCCGTAAAATTTAAATCCCGGACGGGCTTTATTTATGTCATATAGTCCATTTATAAAAAAGACCATCAACCAGATAGCAAAAATAACAGAAAAAGGCATAAGGTGCCTTGTCCATAATTCGTTGTTAAAGTGGCCGTAACGTAAATAGAGGGTGAGAGCCAAACTGGAATAAAGCAGTACTATATCACCAAAAAGTAGGACTAATTTCTTCATTTTAATTTTTTAATGCTAGAATATATTATAATAAAAATTTGGTGTTTTTGTCAAATCTAAAAAAATCAACCTCCGAGGTTAATTTAAGCTCGGAGCTTGGGTATAAAGTTTTGTTTTTGAAGGCAAAATATGTTATAATTTATGAACTAAAACAAAAATAAATTTGGCATTGTGAAATTGTTTGAAACAAAAATTTATCTTAGATTTATTTCCTGGTTTGTTTTGGTTTCACTCCTGCCTTTGCTAGCTTTATTTGTAGCTGTTTATATATTTAGTCCTGAACAGTTTTTGTCCGCTAGCCTAGAATTAAAACAAGCAATCCTTTTTGCAATCTTTGTGTCTTTGGCCTTGGTGCTTATCTTGTCCTTGATAGCTACCAGAAGACTCAGTAAAAGCGTCACATATCCCGTCCATATTTCGGTTTTGGAGCTATCAAAGGTAGTAACCGAGCTTTTCAAATCAGTAGAAAAACTATTAGCTATTAGTAATCAAAATAGTGAATTATCTCAATTTTTGATTACTAGTAGTCAAAATCAGGATAAAGGCTTAAAAGAAGGTACAAAATCAGTAGATGATATAGTAAAATCTCTCAATAAAATTGCCAAAAAGACCAAGGCTTCTGCCAAAAGGACAAGTGATATCAATATTTTGGCTACTGATGGACAAGCCAAATCACAGCAGGCTCTAGATAGTCTCAATCAGGTAAAAAATCTGGTAACTGACAACCAAAAGTTGAGTCAGGCATTGGATAATTACGCTCAAGATGTAAAAGACATTGCCAATAGAGTAGCTACTTTAGCCGAAACAGCCAAATTTTTGAGTCTAAATGCTTCTATTGAGGCCAGCAAAAATTCTTTTAGTGAAGATTTTTCTTCTTTGGTATCACAGATTAGGGAATTAAATATTACCAGTGAGCAAGCTGCCTCGGCCATTACTGCTTTGGCTGATAATATGCAAAAACAAATAGAAGAGTCGCGGGAGTCTTCAGTCAATCAATGGGAAGAAACCAACAAAACCATTAAAGTGACTGGACAAAATATTCAGTTTTTGACTCAAATAGTCAGTGATATAGCTCAAGTCTCATCTAGTATGCAGATTATAGACCAAGAGACTCAGGAGACTAGAGAGGATGCCGGCACTATAAATACCATGATCAAATCACTAAACAAAGAATCCAGGTCTTTGGTCAAGCACGTTGATGATATTTCTAGGATTATAAATGAACAAATGGTCATTACTCGGGCGCTTAATCGTTCTTCAGAATCTTTGACTAGCGTGACCAAAACCCTTGATGATTTGGTAGGAAAAAATAATGATTAAAAAATCTTCAAAATTTGTTTTGTTTTCTTTGGCAGATTATACATATGCCCTGCCTTTGGCTACAGTTGCTAAATTTGTGGAGTTTGATTCGTTTTGTGCTATCCCAGGAGCTGACAAAAACATAAAAGGTTTGATTTATTATGAAGGCAAAATAATTACTATATTTGATAGCGCCAAGCTACTTGGCTTGAGTATAAAATATCCGGATAAGTTGCAGACTTTGTTATTTTCTCATCAGGACAAGTCATATGGTCTTTTGGTATCAGAAGCTTTAGAAACTGTGAAATCTGCCCAAATTTTTGTTGATAAAAAGAAAAAACAGTTTAAAAAATATATAAAAATAAAAGATAACAAAATATATATTTTGGAACCGGAAGAAATTATTCAAATTTTAAATATCAATGATTAGCGAAAAATACAAGGATTTATATTTGAGCACAGTCAAAGAACAAATGAAAAAATTGGCTGATTTGCTTTTGTATCTGGAGAAAAAACCAAACAGTCAAAATGTCATTGAAAATATTTTTAGGCTCATTCATTCCATGAAAGGAGCGGCTGCTACCATGTCTTACAAAAAGACAGTTGATCTTTTACATAGTATGGAAAGTGTAATAGATGCTGTTTATAATGATCGTTTGGAAATAAATAAAAAAATACTGGCTATGTTTTTTTCGGCGATGGATGTTTTGCAAGATAATTTTGAATCCATAGAAAAAAAAGGCAAAGAAATAAACTTGAATAAAGAAATCAAAAATTTTAGGACATTGGTTTTAAAAAAGGGTAAAAAAGTGAGCAAAAACCAGCTGGTAAAAAAGGAAAAACATATCTTGGGTAGCCTACCTTCGGTGGCTGAGATTTCTGTTTCAACTGAAAAACTAGACAAGATGCAAAACTCTTTGGAAGATTTGCTTATAAATTCCATGGAGATAAAATCCAGAGTCAAGTCTCTGGGCGATGGTGAGCTTTTGAAGTTGTGTGTTTCTAATGATAAATTTTTGGGAGATTTGCGTCGTCAGTTGGAAAAATTAAGGATTGTATCTTTGTCTCAGGCTTTTTCCTCATTTCCATATTTGGTCGGTGAGATATCAAGAGACCAAAATAAAAAAGTAGATTTTATAATAAAAGATAATAATTTATCTTTGGATAAGGCGATTTTGGATGAAATAGTAGAGATTTTGATACAACTCATAAAAAATGCAGTCTCACACGGCATTTCAGACAAGCAGAAAAAAGGTACAATAACCATTGAAACAGCCCTGATAAATGATAAATTGCAAATTAGTGTAGAAGACAATGGTCAGGGTATTAATTGGCCAGATATTGTCCAGATGGCTGTCAAAAATAAGATTATTAGCGCTGCTGAGGCCAAGCGTATCAAGCCTGAAAAAATGCATAATTTGGTATTTGTTCCGGGTATTTCCAAAGGTAAAGCCTTGACTACTACTTCCGGTAGAGGAGTGGGTCTGAGTCTGGTAAAGAGTAAGGTCAAAGAATTGGAGGGCCATATACACTTGGATAGCCGACCAGGTAAAGGGACAAAATTTATCATTATGATACCACAACCTTTGTCTATATTTCGCAGTATGACTTTTAGAGTTTTAGATTACAACCTAGCGATACCTTTGTCGCAGGTTGAAGGTCTCGTCAAAAGTGAAGAGTTAAGAGATTTTTCTAAACAAAAATATTTTTCTTATCAAAAGAAAAAATATAAATTATTGAGTATGGAAAATTTTTTGGGCTTAAAAGGTCTCAGTAAGTTAGTAAAGTATATAGTAATTCTAAAAGATGAAAATAAAAATTTGGCTCTTCCTCTGGCGTCCAATATTAGTGAGGATGAATTAATTATGAAAACCAGGCCGGATGTTTTAAAAAATAATAAATATATAAAAGGAGTAGCCATCTCTGCTAAGGGACAGCCAGTTTTGGTGATGGACACAAGTAATTTAGAATAAAAATATGGAAGGAACAAAAGCAAAAATACTTTTTGTAGATGATGACAATTTTTTGAGAAAAGTATATCAATCCGAGCTTAGTGAGCAGGGTTATGAAGTGATTTTGGCCGCTGATGGTGAAGAGGGCTTGGAAAAAGCTCAAATCAGTGATCCAGATTTGATAATTTTGGATATGATAATGCCCCAGAAAAATGGTTTTGAAGTCTTGACTGAGTTGCAGAGTAATCCGTCTACTCAGGACATCCCAGTTATTATTTTGTCCAATTTGGGTCAGGATGATGACATTAAAAAGGGCTTGGATTTGGGTGCAGTAGACTATTTGGTCAAAGATAATATTACTTTAGCTACAATTGTAGAAAAAGTCAGTCATTATTTACACTCCAAGACTCAGAGTAAAGAAGCCAAAAAAAATGGCAACAACCATAATGCTAATGGTCAGAACAGTGAATATTATAAGCCAGAGCCACATAGAGAATAAAATTATTTTACTAGAGTATAACAAACTAAATTTCTAACGGGATGAAAGTCATCAGTGACGAAAAAATTTATAAAATAATTACCAAGATAGGCTTGATTGAGCAGAGTGTCTTAGATACTGCTCTTAGTGCTGCCAAGGAAAAGGGAGAGGACTTTGTGACTTTTTTGATCAAACAAGACTTAATCAAATCTCATGAAATCGGACAACTTATTGCCAATGATCTACACATAAAGTATGTCAATTTAAGTAAAGAAAGTATTAGTACTGATGTGCTCAATCTTTTGCCTGAGGTAGTAGCCCGTCGCCAAAATATGGTTGTTTTCAAGCGTGACAAAGATGGTATAAAAGTAGCTATGGCCAATCCTTTTGATTATGAGATGATAAAGATGCTAGAGAAAAAAGTGGGTGACAAAGTGATACCTTATTTTTCTACAGAATTTGATATAAAAAATAGTTTTGGCTTGTATAGAAAATCTATCCAGCAGGAATATGCCACCAATATTCAAAAACAGGCTATCCGAGCTCAGGGAGAGCAGGCTGAAAGTGTCTCGGTAGTCAAATTGGTGGATGATCTTTTTAGTTATGCCTATACCAATCATGCTTCCGATGTACATATTGAGCCAGAAGAAAAAGATATCAAGATTCGTTTTAGGATAGATGGTTTGCTTTATGATGTGCTCACTTTAAATAAAAATATTTTGGATATTATAGTTACTAGGATAAAAATTCTTTCTCAACTTAGGACAGATGAAAGCCGAGCTGCTCAAGACGGAAAGATTGTGACCAATGTAGAAGGTGAAAAGGTAGACATCAGAGTTTCGGTTGTGCCAACTACTCATGGTGAAAAAATAGTAATGCGTCTTTTGTCATCAAAGGGAAAACAGTTTAGTCTGGAAGACTTGGGTATGAATGAAAGAGATTTGGAAATTGTCAGGCAAGCTGCCAAGCGTCCTTACGGCATGATACTATCTACCGGACCTACCGGTAGTGGTAAGACTACTTCTTTGTATGCCCTTATAAAATTGTTGAATAAAAGAGATGTAAATATTTGCACAATTGAAGACCCAGTTGAGTATGATTTGGAAGGTGTCAATCAGATTCAGGTAAATAGCAAAACAAATTTGACTTTTGCCAAAGGACTGAGGTCACTACTTCGTCAGGATCCGGATATTATCATGGTTGGTGAAATTCGTGATGAAGAAACCGCCGGCATAGCCGTCAACTCAGCTATGACAGGACACTTGGTCTTGTCAACCTTGCATACCAACGATGCTTCTACTTCACTACCTAGGCTTTTTGATATGAAGATAGAGCCTTTTTTGGTGGCCTCTACGGTCAATGTCATTATTGCTCAGAGGCTAGTCAGGCGAATTTGTATGAAATGTATTGTCTCTTATACTTTGAATGATAAAGAAGTTTTTGATTTGAAAAAAGAAGTACATCTAGATAAATTTTTAAATACTCAGAATATATCAGATATTCGTTTTTATAAAGGCAAGGGATGCGAAGCCTGCAATCACAGTGGCTATACTGGACGTATTGGTATTTTTGAGGTTTTGGAAGTGATAGATAATATCAAAGAGCTTATTTTAGCTAGAGCTGATGCTGACAAAATTAGGAATATGGCAATCAGCAATGGTATGACTACTATGTTTGAAGACGGTTTCAACAAAGCAGTATCGGGTAAAACAACACTCGAAGAAATATTTAGAGTTACCAAACAGTAATATTTATTTTAAAACTTTAGACTTTTAACTTTTGACTAAAATATATGTGGTTTTCTTATCAAGCATCCGACAAAGAAGGTAAAATAAAAAATGGTACGATTGAAGCTACTAGTCGTGAAGAAGCTAGAAATAAACTCACCCTTAGGCTCAAAGATGATGTTTTGATTTCTCTGGCTGAGGGTAAGACTAAACAAAAAAAGAAAAAGGGCGAAGAAATAGTATTTGGTCGGGTAAGGCTTTTGGAAAAAGTAATGTTTGCCAAGCATTTGTCAGTCATGGTCAAAGCTGGTATGTCTATTGATAATGCTTTAGAGACTCTAGCTGGCAATGCATCACCTATCATGGCCAAGCGTCTCAAATCAGTTTTGGATCATGTCAGGCGTGGTCATACTTTATCCTCGGCTCTGAAGGCCCATCCCAAAGATTTTGATATGCTTTTTGTAAATATGGTGGCGGCCGGAGAAAAAGGAGGTAATCTGGCCAAAAATCTGGATTTACTTTCTATCCAACAGAGAAAATCATATGAACTAAAAAATAAAATAAAAGCAGCTGCTATGTATCCGACGATGGTTCTTATTGCTATCGTTGGCTTGACGGCTGTCATCTCAAAATTTGTCCTGCCAAAAATAGTCAATTTTTTTGACAGCTTGAGGATAGATCTGCCGACAACCACTAAAATATTGATGGCCGTGGCCAGTTTTTTTGCCAATTATTGGATCTGGGTGATTTTAGGTCTTGTTATTTTAATGCTTATATGGAATTTTATGTTAAAAATCCGACCTAGTCGTTTATTTTTACATAAAATAATAATAAGCTTGCCAATTACTGGCAAAATTACAAAGAATATGAATTTGGCTCTTTTTTGTAGGACATTATCATCACTACTTAGTAGTGGTATTACTATTGATCAATCTTTGCAAATTGTAGCTGAGACTTTGACCAATGATGTTTTCAAAAATGAAACAATTGCTCTTTATCATAAAGTGTTAAAGGGAAATTCACTGGCTGATGCTCTGCGAAGTAAAAGTCATTTTCCTAGTATTGTATCGCGCATGACCAAAGTAGGCGAAGAATCCGGTAATTTGGGTGAAGTTTTAGACTATTTAGCGGATTTTTATGAACTAGAGGTTGATACTGACACCAAAAATCTTTCTACTCTTTTGGAACCAATACTTTTGGTAGTGATTGGTTTGGGTGTTGGTTTTGTAGCTATGGCTATTATCAATCCAATCTATGATTTGACTAGCCAAGTTGGCAGATAATTTTTTTAAATAAAAAGTGGATATAAAGAAAAAAGAAAAAAATGGATTTACACTTATTGAAGTTCTACTTATAGTAGCTGTATTTGTGATTCTTTTGGCTGGATCGGTTTCTTTGGTAAATAATAGAGTAAACCAGGAGGATTTGACTTACAAAGTTAAGCAAGTAGCTGATATGGTAGCCAAAGCACAGAATTATTCTATGACCGGTTATCGTGACGATGTCTGGGGCATCAAGGTGCTTGATTCAGACTCTCACTGTGCTGATAGTGCTGATTGTGTGGTGATGTATAAAGGGGTTATTTATTCGGATAGAGACGCTAGTTTTGATCAGGTGGTAGAATTGTCAGGTACTACGGGAGTATATCTTGAGGCTAGTCAGGTAAATGAATTTTATTTTGCGCCTTCATCAGGCTGGTTAGCGACTACGACTGGCACTTCTACTGACCAGTGGATAGTTTTGAAGAGTAATTTTGGAGATCAAAAATCAGTAGTAGTAAATACTAGCGGAGTCACATCAATATTTAGCTGTGGAGAAAGTCAAATGTTTGATGATCAGGGTAATGCCTATGATACAGTTAAAATTGGCAGTCAGTGTTGGATGGCACAAAATCTTAATATTGGTACAATGTTGGCCAGTGCAGCTACTGATCCAACTGACAATGGCTTGATAGAAAAATGGTGCAATGGAGATTCAAGTGCTAATTGTGCTGTGACAGGTGGTTTGTATCATTGGGATGAGGCCATGGGCTATGTTACTACTGAAGGAGCGCGGGGTATTTGTCCGGCTGGCTGGCATATCCCTTCTGATTCTCAGTTAGATATTCTTGAGGCAAATTATTCGTCTGCGTCTGACGGTACGGAATTAAAAATTGGTGGTAGTTCAGGATTTAATCTATTGGAATCAAATGAAATGAATACTGTTACCGATACTTATGACGATGCTGATATAAGTGCGCTTTGGAGCTCGACTGATAATGATGCCGCGCCCACAGAAGCTTATGTACATTATACTGATACTTTGACAGCTACTATGGATGAGACTAGTAATAGTCAGGCCTGGGGTTTTTCAATCAGGTGTTTAAAAAACTATTAAAATGAATAAAATATACAAAAATAAAAAAGGTTTTAATCTGGTAGAAGTCATACTGGCTGTTGGTATTTTTGTAATTTTAGCTTCTGGTGTTTTTTCAGTGGTGACCAATTCTTATCGTAATTATTCTGGTAAGGGTGACAAGCAGACTGTGGTTGAGTTTGCTCAAGAAGGTATAGAAATAACCAAAGCAATTCGTGACAATAGCTGGCAGAAGATTGAGACAGTCTCGGGCACTGGCAATCAAGGCGTAGCTCAAAACGCCAATGGTTATTGGGAATTTAGCGGTACCAGTAATACTTTGGGAGATTTGACTAGGACTATTGTGATAAGTGATGTTGAGAGAAATAGCACTTGGGAAATAGTTGATTCCGGAGGCACAGTAGATCCCAACACCAAAAAAATTATAGTCACAGTCTCGGCTACGGGAATGGCTGATTATGTACTTACTACTTATATTACCAATTGGTCATACAAGACTTGGGAGCAATCAGATTGGTCAGGAGTGGGAGATAGGGAGTTTTGGTCAAGTTTGACTATGGCTTCTTCATCATATAGTAATGTCAGCACTACAACTGTTGGAGAATTGGTTTTGTCACAGACAGCTGCTCCGGGGGCTATATATGGAAATTTGACAAGCTTTGCTACTACTACTCAGTATGATTTGGGAGCTTGGCGGCAAATGCATGGATATGTAGAATCACCAGACGGTGATACTCTGTATTCTTTTGGTCAAACAAATGTTGATATAAAAGCTTTGGATATTACAAATATAAGAGAAAATATATTCAATGCTTTATTATGGGAAAATGCTATGCCTGAGCAGGTAGGAGCTATGACCATAAACCCAAATGGTAGGTATCTTTATGCTTTAAATTATGATCTTGATAATGCTGAAATCGCTACAATACCTTTTGTATGGGTAATAGATACTAGCGATGGTAGCATAGTAGATTCTGAGTTATCTGATGATTATATGTCTGGTGATAGTCTAGTTGGTAAGGATATAATATTGAGCTCAGATGCTAGCATGCTTTATGCTATCAGTAGTTATGGCGGATTTTATGCTTATGAGGTATCGGCAGATGGCTCTACCTTGACTGCCAAAAGAGATGGCGGTGGTGGAGACGATAGTCTGGTTGTACCATCTTGGAATCAGTGGGGCACTGCACCAAATAGAATGTGGCTAGATGATTCGGGAGCTACTCCTTATATGTATATTGTGACTGATTATGCATCTTATGCTCTAGCTAAATGGGATATCTCATCAAGTACAGTACCAAGCTTGTCATATGCTTATGAAGGCTCGGGGGATTGTGATGACCTAGAATCTTTGGGTGATAATGGCAGTGGAAATGAATTTGTCATAGTTTGCGCTGACTCGACATCTGAAATAAAAACAATAAGAGATACAGGTAGTGCTTTGACTGTATTGGATACTATTGATCCGGGTACTTTCAATGATACAGCTGAATTAGAATATGATGGCGATGGTGAGGTTTTGGTGTTAGCCAAAACATCTGGTAATCTGGCTATTATTGACGTATCTGATGTTTCAAATCTAAGCCAAAGTTTGACCGAGGATTCTACTACTATTGAAAGTATACTTAGTACTTTGCCTCATCATTTTTTACAATATGTTTCTTCCAAAGGGGGCTATCTTTTCCAAGATTATGGGCAAGCGGCAGTAGCTGACGGTATTAGCTGGTTGCCCCGTCCAGAAACCAGAAATACTGGTTCTGGTTATGATTATAAAAGAACTATTACTATTGATTCTGGTGGTACCAAAGTAATCAGCGGTCCTCACAGCAATTTTCCGTTTTTGTTTGCCGAGACACAGGATTATCTAAAAACAACTACCAATGGCGGTAATGTAGAAAGTGATAAGGGTTATGATATTATATTTACCTCTGATTCAGCTGGGACTACAATCTTGGATCATGAAATAGAAAAATATAGCTCCAGCACAGGCGAATTTGTTGCTTGGGTAGAAGTACCAATCCTAAGTACTAATAAAGATATTTATATGTTTTATGGCAATAGTAATATAGAGAACACCCAAGAAAGGATGGAGGGCGTTTGGAATAATAATGATTATAAATATGTAAATCACATGCAAAAGCACCATGAATTATTAAATAAACAAGGAGACAGTTCGGCTTTTCATAATTATTTGACCAATTATAACAATGTCGCAGAGAATACTTCTGGTAAAATTGGTACAGCTTTTTCTTATGATGGGGATGCTGATTATGGCTATGCTGTCCATTCTGATAATTTTGGTTTTGTTGATCAGTTTACTTGGTCTTTTTGGGTAAATATAAGTGGTGTTAGTGCTAGTACTTTGAATGGTTTAGTAAGTATAGCTGGTAGTAGATTTTTTGCTAGCGAAGCAGACCCCTCTTATTTAAGATTACAAATATGGGATGATACTAATACTCTTAATAGTTATGGTCCTTATAATAATGTATTTAATTGGGGAGAGTGGACAAAAATAGATGTGGTTTTTGATAGACCTGTTACTACAGTTTATAAAAATGGATCATATCTTACTGAATATGCTACTGATTATAATTTATTAAATACCACAGGCGGTATTATCACGGGAACTATTCAGACAAATGCGTATTGGATGAACGGCTTACTTGATGAAGTTAGGCTGGCTAATACTGCCAAAACTGCCGGCTGGGTAGAAACTGCTTATAATAACGAAAATACTACTTCCACTTTTTATAGTATTGGCAGTCAAGCTTTGGCCAGTGGTTATGAGAGCCCAGGTAGTCTATATTCTTCTATTTTAGATTTGGGGTCATCTGATAAAGAACTCAAGAGTATTACAGTAGAGCAAAATTTGCCTACTGGCTGCGCTTTGCAAATTACAGCTGAGGTGAGTGATGATTCTACTTTTGCCTCTGGCAATGTCATCAGCGAAGTATATAGTGATACTAGCGTAAGCTACTATACCAGTAGTACGGATGCTACTTTAAATGGCAAAAGATATTTGCGCTACAAAGTTGATATGACAGCTTGCAATAGCAACACGGAAACGCCTACTTTATATGGAGCAAAATTTAATTATCGCTAATGATAATAAAAAATCAAAAAGGAATATCAATTATTGAGACAATTATTTATTTGGCTATTGTGGGGATACTTTTGACTGCAGTGGTAAATTTTTATTTGACTTTGGCCAATACTTCTTCCAAGCTAGCGGCCAATGTTGATGTGTCACGCAATCGTCGAGTGGCTCTTAGTGCGGTTGATTATCTGATGGCCAATTCAGATGGCCTACTCAAGGATACTGATGGCTATTGTTCGGACTTTGGAGCTTCGCCGCCTAGCTTGGCTCTTTATTTTAATAATGATAATTATCTACCAGGCAATTGTGTAGAAACTGGCGGGGGAGTGAGAATTACGGTAGATGACAGACGTCTAGCTATGACTTGCTATCCCAATATGAACGGCAACGGCCATCACAAAAATTGTGACACTACTGTGTATCCGGCAGTAAACACTTATTATCTGACATCAATGGATGTGGATATATTAAATGGCAGCTTGGTATTTTCTAGCTCTACAGCTACCTCAACCTCCAATCCCTATACAAGTGTTACCACTTTATTATCAGTTGGTACTTTATCTGGCGGACAAATAAATAAACGAGCTACTTCCACGGCCTCTAGTACAGTAGTTATGTACAGTGAACCGCCAAGTGGGCTGGTGTCTTTTTGGTCTTTTGAAGAAGGTAGTGGCACTACGCCGACTGATTATCAGGATAGCAACGATTTGACTTGTGCGCCTGGTGGAAGCGAGGCAGCTTATATTACCGGTATTGTAGACGGAAGCAGTTATGGTCTTGATTTTGAAGCAACCAATAGCAATCTTTGCACACCAACTAGTCCGACTAATCCTAACAATCTTAATTTTTCCGACCAGTTTACTATTTCATCCTGGATGAAACCGGAATCATTACCAACTGAAGGAGACATTGTAGCCAAAGAAACCGGCGCTAGCAATCTGGGCTACAAGCTTTGGATAAATAGTTCAGGGGATGTTTATTGTCGGGTTTATGACAGTACTGCTTCTCAAGATACAAATACTTCAGCTACTGTAGCAGCCGATGGTAGTATATATTTGGTGACTTGTGTGTATGATTATCCCAACAATCGTTTTCAGGTTTATGTTTACAAAAAAGCCAACAGTGGCGTGGCTACTTCCACTTCACCAGGTACAGTGTTAAACTTGGTAAATGATTCGGGAGATTTCAATGTATCACTAGGTAGTGCAGCTTTTGACGGTATCATAGACGACTTGCGTATTTATAACCGGGCACTTAGTGAAGCAGAAATCTGGGCTCTGCAATCACAAGGGGATTATTAATAAAAATTCATGATAAATAATAAAGGAGCTATAGCCTTGATATTTGTGATAATGATTACTACTTTGACGATTGTAGCTGGTTTGACTGTATCATTATTGAATATTTCTGATTTGACTTCCAGCTATCATGTCAGTGAATCAGAGCAGGTATCAGTAGAAAACAATGCTTGTATTGATGATGCACTATATAGGATAGCATCAAGTACTGATGCCACAGGCACTTATTATTTGTCTGAGCTTGGTACAAAATGTTATTATGAAATAAGCTCGGTTATAGATGGAGGCTTAAAAACTGTGACGTCGACTGCCAGTACCACCTCTGACGTGGGTTATTGGGAAGATACGGTGATTGTAATGGTCAATGTTTCTACTACACCTGTTTCTATATATTCTTACAAAAATTCAAACATGTCTTATAATTCTTTTACTTATTGTGGCGACAGCTCTTGTAATGGTATTGAGACTTGTTCAACCTGTGGAGCTGATTGTGGAGTTTGTGCAGTCTGTGGCAATGGTACTATAGAAGGCGATGAGGCTTGTGATGATAGTAATACAGTGACAGAGAGCTGTGGTGATGGTGATACTACTGTAGGTGGTTGTAGTGCCGACTGTAGTGCCAGTTTGGGTCTCAATGAAACTTGCGATGACGGCAATGTAGTGACAGAAAGTTGCGGTGATGGTACGCTACAATCAGGAAGTGGCTATTGTAATGCTACCTGTAGCGCTGCTTATGCTGGCGGGGAGGCCTGTGATTATACTGGAGTAAGTTGCGGTGGTTCTAATCTGACTTTTACCTCTCCGGTTGGGTGTACAAGAAATCCATATTGCGCCGTTGATTGTGGTAGCTGTGTTTCGGAGTGTTTGTAATAAAATAAATTTTTAATATGGCAAAAAATACAATAGGTATAGATATTTCAGATTTTTCTATTGAGGCTGTGGCAATAGACAAGTCCCGAGGGCATTTTGATATAGATGCTTATTCTCGTTTTCGTCTTTCTCCTGAGATTGTAGATGATGGTAGGATTTTGGATAAAAATAGATTGAAAGAGGCCATCTTAAAAATGCTCAAAAACGGGCAGCCACATTCAATGGAAAGTTACAAAAAAGTGGCACTGTCTGTTCCAGAATCAAAAATCTATTCCAAAGTTTTTACCTTGCCAAAAAATCTCAAAGACAAGGATTTGATAAGAGCAGCTAGCAATAAAGCTGAAGAATTATTTCCAGAGAATAGGGCTAGTTTGGTATCAGCAGCCAAAATTCTCAAATCAAATGGAGAACAGAGAGAGGTTTTTTATTCGGCGGCTGAGATAGATATAGTTTATGATTTGGTAAAAGTTTTTTCAGAGCTTGGTATTGATATTCAATTTATTACTTCAGAGGCTGTCAGTTCATTTGCTGGATTAGATGATGAGTTCAAAAAAAATATCACTTTACTTTTGGATATTGGCGCCAGGACAACCATTGCTTCTGTCTTTGATGATAATGGTATTTATTCCAGTATAAACATAAATATTGCCGGAAATAATCTGACCAGCGCTATTGCCAAAAAACTCAATATATCTCATAGCACTGCTGAAGAAAAGAAAAGAGACATTGGCTTAACTCCAGATGGCAATGGGGAAATTATGCTTATTATTCAGGGTCAATTTCAACCGCTGATAGATGAGCTAAAAAGATTTATTACGCATTTTGAGGATAATTCTGGTAAAAAGATAGAGCAAGTTGTCTTGGTTGGCGGTCTGGCTCAAATGAAGGGCATTGATCAATACTTTGGCCAGAATTTAAATTTGCCGGCATATATAGGCCAGCCTTTTGTGCATAGTAATCTATTTAAGCAAGGAATATCACCAAGTAAATATATCAATGCTATTGGTCTAGCTAGGTTAGCTCAGGAAAATACAGAAATAGACTTTTATAGTAATTTGCCAAAAGATAAATCATCTGAAAATGATAAAACAAGCAAAAATAATAAATCAGAAGATAGTAGTAAAGATTCTGGAAAAAAACAAGCAAAAAAATTAAAATTTAACTTCAAAAAGATTTGGCTGTTTTTGCTAATGGCCTTGTTGATTGTTGGTGCTTTGGCTATATATATTTTCAAAGATAATATCTCTGGTTATTTTTCCAAGCCAGTTGAAGAAATATCGGTTGTGCCAACAGAGCAGGCTAGTCCAGTAGACAATATTCAGCAGACAGAAAGTATGACCCGTCATATTTTCGTCAGTAATGCTAGTAGAGGTGATATTGACAATTTTGTTTTAGGTGAATATTTTAATATAGATTTTGAATATGAAATACTTACTGACGCTGATTATGAGAGCTCTTTGGACTCATTGGAAAACCAAGCTGGCGAGGCAATACTGCCTTATCTAAACCAGCAATATGCCAGAGAAGGGTATTATATTATCCCTCAGGTATTGTCCTCCTCACTTATATCAGCTGACCCTCCGGCCGAGGAGTTTGTGCCAGGAGACACACTAAAAGCTACTATAAAATTTATATTTTTGATGGCTAAAGATGAGTATATATTAAATATTTTATCTAATATTAGCCAAATAGATAAAGAAAAAATACAACTTCAGGGCTACCAAATTTTTAGTTACACCATAGAAAACGGTGCTGATTTATTTGATATAAATGTCAAATTTCAGGGTATATAGAGAAATCTAAATATTTATGATATAATATAAGCTGTTGATATTTCCTATTTTTTTTGGCGAAAGTATGCTATAATAATATTAATATAAAATATTAATAAATAAAATTATGAGACAAAAAGGTTTTACTCTGGTAGAGCTCATCATCGTAGTAGCCATTATTGCTCTACTAGCGGCCGCTACCTTTGTAGCTTTAAATCCTGCCAAGAGAATTGGTGAAGCTTACAATGCTCAGCGTTGGGCTGATGTCACAGCTATTGCCGATGCCTGGAATACTTATGTTGCTGATAACAATGGTACAAATCCTACCAGTTCAGCTACTTGTATTGATGGGCCAACTCCATGTATGGTTGCTAATTATGCAGGTACTGATACAGGCTATGATTGTTCTGCTTCAGCTACCACTACCAATGGGCTAATTTGGTTAGATCCTTTGGTGACCGCTGGATATTTGCCAGCCATACCTTATGATCCAAAATCAAGTAGTGCGGCTACTACCAATACGGGGTATTATCTTATGAAGGATGCTAATGGTGCTCTGCATGTGGGAGCTTGCGAAACTTACAACAGCCAGACAATCAAGGTTTTGAGGTAAGTTTGATATTTTTTAGAAAAAAAGCCTACTCAAAATTTTTTTGAGCCAGGCTTTTTTGTTGTTTGGAAAACATTTGTTTTTGAGGTATAATTATAATATAAGGTAAAGAAAAATAATTTTAAAATTATGCTTAAATTAGTAAAGAAAAAATGGTTTTGGGCTATAATTGTTGTTTTAATTATCGTAGCAGTTGTAGTTTTTAGCCGTTTATCCAAAACCGAGGTTAATTATGTGACCGAAACGGCCTATATAGGTGATATTAGGCAGACTGTAGAAGTGACTGGCTCGGTTGAAGCAGCAGATGATATTGACCTAAATTTTAAGACAGCCGGCACTTTGCAGGAAATGTTGGTAAAGGCGGGCGATGAAGTGAGATCTGGGCAGACTCTGGCTAGATTATTTGCCGGAAATGTGTCATCCCAAGTATCTGATGCCAGAGCCAGCTTAGAGATAGCACAGTTGGAGCTGGACGAGCTTTTGGCTGGAGCCAGTCATCAGGATCTCAAAGTTACCGAAGAGGAAGTAGCTACAGCTCAAGTTAGCTATAATACAGCTATTGATAATTTGGCAAATCTAGAATCAACCAGAGACAACGAGCTAAAAAGTTTGAGACAGATTGCCATCAATGCCTTAAATGATAAATATTCTATTATCTTGTATTCTTTGGAAACGGTTTATGACGCTATTTTAGATGACGATGCAGATCGTGATCTTTATGTCAGTGATATTGTGGCTTTGACTGAAGCCAAAAATAATTATTATATTGCCAAAGCAAGCTATGATGAAGATGTAGATTTGATTGCTCAGGCTGAAGAGACTAGTAGTGATGAAGATATTTTAGCGTCTTTGGATCATTTACAAAGCACTTTGTCTTTGACCCTTGATGCACTCAACAAATCATTTGATTCTATGGTAGCCGCTTTGATTTATGGGCACTACTCAGACACCAATATTGACGCTTATAAATCAAATATTAGTACCAAAAGTACAGCTATTAATACTGGTATAGCTGTGATTCAGAGTGCCGCATCTGATATTAGAACCAGAAGCTTGTATTATCAAAATCAGATTGTAGATGCTAATAATGCACTTTCTAGCGCTCAAGCTAGTCTCAATTTAGCCGAGGCTAAGCTAGATTTCAAAAAAGCGCCACCGCGTGATTTTGAGATAGAAGCTACCAAGGCTAGAATCAAAAGAGCTGAAGCAACTTTAAATAGATATCTTAGTGATTGGTCAGAGACTGTCATCAAGGCACCGGTAGATGGCCTAGTTACCAAAGTAAATTTTGATGTGGGTGAGCAGACAGCAATGTCTACGCCGGTTATTTCTATGATAGGTATGAGTAATATGCAGATTCAGGTAGATGTGCCGGAGTCAGATATTGTAAAATTGGCAGTCGGGCACCAAGTAGATGTAACTTTAGATGCTTTTTCTTCAGAAGACAAATTTTCTGGTACGGTTACTTTTATAGATCCGGCCTCTACAATTATTGACGGAGTGGTTTATTATCAAGTAAAAATTTTTTTTAATGAAAAAGATGAAAGGATAAAATCTGGTATGACCGCTGATTTGGCGATTGGTACAGATAGTCGTGAGGGTGTGCTCATTGTGCCTTCAAGAGCAGTGATCTACCGTGAAGGCAAAAAATATGTCCAGATATTTGACGGCAAGAGTCTGTCAGAAGTAGAAGTTGAGACAGGATTGAGGGGAGATGGAGGCTTGATAGAAATAACTTCTGGTTTAAATGACGGTGACCAGGTAGTAACTTATATAAAAAATGGTCAATAAACTATGATAGAATTAAAAGACATATATAAAGAGTTTGTAAATGACGAAGTAAAAACCAAAGTCCTACACGGTGTAAGTCTCAAGATTGACCGTGGCGAGTTTATTGCTATTATGGGTCCCTCTGGATCTGGTAAATCAACTTTGATGCATATCCTAGGGTTTTTGGATACTCTGACCAGTGGTAAATATTATTTTGACAACAAAGATGTCAGTATTTTGGATGATGACACTTTGGCAAATTATAGAAATAAACGAGTTGGTTTTATTTTTCAAAGTTTTAACCTGTTGCCCAAGACTTCTGTCTGGGATAATGTCAAACTCCCTTTGCTTTATAGTAATAGTAGCAGAGACACTCATGTGGTAGAAGAGGCAATCAAAAGTGTCGGTTTGGAACATAGGCGTGATTATTTATCCAACCAGCTTTCAGGTGGCGAAAAACAACGCGTGGCCATTGCTAGAGCTTTGGTCAACAAACCAGATATTATTTTTGCCGATGAGCCGACTGGAAATTTGGATTCAAAATCAGGCATACAGATTATGTCTATTTTGGCGGAGCTAAATAGAATAGGTAAGACAGTAGTATTGGTAACTCATGAATCAAATACAGCCCGTTATGCCAGACGTATTATTACTATGATGGATGGTAAAATTACCACTGATGAAAAAAACAAAGATGTTGTAAGAGCCGAATCTATACATGGTCAATTAAAATAAAATGCGTCCCGTTAGGAATTTAAAATCTTCTGCGGGATTGTAAAATAATTAATAAATAATTTTTGCCCTAATTTCTAACGGGATGCGCATTGATTTCAAAACTTATTTAGGTACTATTGCTGCGCTGAAGGTAAACAAGATGCGCTCTTTTTTGACGTCTTTGGGAATTGTAATTGGTATTTCTTCAGTAATTATTATTATGTCAGGTGGGGCTGGTGCACAAAGTCTTATTACCAATCAAATTAATGGTATTGGCAGTGACCTTCTAGGTATTTTACCAGGTGGTAGTGATGAAGATGAGCCACCTGCTTCAGTGATGGGTATTAATATCACTACTTTGGTCCAAGCCGATATAGAGGCTATAGAGGAGCAAGTTGATAGTGTGATAGCGGCTGCCTCTTATGTCAGAGGAGTCTGCACTACTTCTTGGCAAAGCAAAACATCAGACACTAGTTTTTTAGGCACAACATCAAATTATTTATCTGTAGAAACAGGAGCAGAGATTGTCTCTGGTCATTTTTTTACAGCCGAGGATGATAAGACCATAAGTAGAGTGGCAGTATTAGGAAGCAAAGTAGCCGATGATCTTTTTGGTGGTACATCTAATCCAATTGACCAGCGTATAAAAGTAAATAAAGAGTCTTTTAGGGTAATAGGAGTCATGAAGGAGAGGGGCACGGTAGGATTTCAAGATCAGGATAATCAAATCTTTATTCCCCTTTTGACCGCTCAAAAATTGATGTTGGGTATTAATTATCTCAGTTTTGCTAGAGCCAAGGTAGACCCAGGAGCTGATGTAAACTATGTGATGGAAGAAGTCAAATCAGTACTTCGTAGTCAGCACAATATAGATGATCCTGAGCAGGATGATTTTTCGGTGCGTAGTTCTGAAGAAAATCTTAATACTTTGACTGACATTACAAATGCTTTAAATTATTTTTTGGGTTTGGTGGCGGGCATATCTCTGATAGTAGGGGGTATTGGTATTATGAATATTATGCTTGTTTCTGTTACTGAAAGTACCAAAGAAATAGGACTGAGGAAAGCAGTCGGTGCCACTCGGCGAGATATTAGTATGCATTTTCTGATTCAGACTATTATTTTGACTTTTTTAGGTGGTCTAATAGGCCTTATTTGGGGTGTTTTTATATCATTTTTAATAAGTATTGTAGCCAATACTTTGGGCTATGATTGGGATTTTGTGATACCAGTATCATCAATATTATTGTCAGTATTTTTTACGGTTTTAGTGGCTTTGACTTTTGGTTGGTATCCAGCTAAAAAGGCAGCTTCTTTGCAACCAGTAGAAGCTTTGCGTTATGAATAAATTATGAAATTTTTAGGTGCTATTTATATTGCAACCAACGCACTGAGCAAAAATAGGCTTAGGACTTTTTTGACTATTTTGGGTGTGATGATAGGTATTACTTCAGTTACGGTCATAGTTTCGGCTGGTGATAGTATAAAATCTTTTGTTTATGATCAGGTAGCTAGCTTTGGTGCTGATTTTATACAATCTGAAGTCAGGGTTCCAAAATCAGGAGGTGGCAGTTTTAGCCAAGCTCAGGGAGTGGTGATTACCACTATGACTGAAAAAGATCGTTGGGATATTTTGGATTTACCGTATATAGACAAGGCTTATTCTGCAGTGACGGCACAAGAAATTGTCTCTTGGCAAGGTAATATCAAAAAATCTTTGATATACGGAGTGACCGAAGATTTCATTGATATTGATGCTACTGAAATAGCTGAGGGAAGATTTTTTACTCAGGAGGAAGATGACAATTTGTCTCAAGTAGTAGTTTTAGGTAGTGAGGTCAAAGAAAAATTATTTGGTGTTTCACCATCAGTGGGCGAAAACATAAAAATAAATAAACAGAATTACAAAGTAATTGGAGTAGCCGCACCACGAGGCACTGTGTTTTTCTTTAATATGGATGAATTGGTTTATATACCACTACAGACCACACAAAAGAAACTTTTGGGCATTGACCATGTGATGTCTATTACTTCCCATCTGACTGATCCCAATCGTGAGGATGAAGCCGTAGATACTATACAGAAAATTTTTAGAGAAAATCATGACATTAGTGATCCAGATAGGGATGACTTTGAAGTAATGTCTATGGCTGATACTCAAGATCTTTTAAATACTATCATTGGTGGTGTTACTTTACTTTTGATTGCTTTAGCCGCTGTATCACTGGTAGTGGGAGGAGTGGGCATTATGAATATTATGTATGCTACAGTAGCTGAGCGTACTTTTGAAATAGGATTGAGAAAAGCAGTTGGTGCCAGTAAATCTAGTATCTTAAAACAGTTTTTAGCTGAGGCAGTGGTAATTACTGTTCAAGGCGGATTTTATGGGGTAATTTTTGGTATTGTTTTAATTTATTTTGTTTATTTGGTAGCCAATTATTATAATTTTGATTGGGCATTTTCTCTTTCTATACCAGGTATATTTTTGGCGCTTGGATTTTCAGTAATAGTTGGTCTGATTTTTGGCCTTTATCCAGCCAAGCGAGCAGCTGACCTTGATCCAATCACAGCTTTAAGAAGAGAATAATAGCTAAAATTAGATAAAATTTATTTATTTGTTAGCACTCCTTGACGGCGAGTGCTAATTTGTTTATAATGTATTGTACGTGTCCCGTATAAAATTTAATAAAATTTTTCGGGATAAAAGTAGAGTTAATGAATAATATTAAATTTTTGTACGGGATGGAAAATAGAAGTCAAAAACTGCTCAAGGCAATTATTGATATATATATAAAAACTGCCCGTCCGGTAGCATCAAAAACTTTGTGTGACGAGGAGAGCTTTGAGGTGTCATCGGCTACTATCAGAAATGATATGTATGAATTGGAGTCTCAGGGTTATATTGCACAACCTCATACGTCTGCCGGACGTATTCCTACTATTTCTGGATATAGGTATTATCTGGACAATTTGTTGTCTATAAAATCTCCAAATAGCAATGAACAAAAGGAATTGGAAAAAGCTTATAAAAAGGATATTAGAGATTTGGCCAAGCTTTTGGTAGATAAGACAAATCTAGCTACTATCGTAGGACTAGCTCCGAATGATTATTATTTTACTGGTCTTTTCAATTTGTTTTCTCAACCAGAATTTGAAGATTACAAAATGGTATTGTCTATGAGTCAGGTAGTAGACAGTTTGGAAAAAGCTATTTCAGAAATTTATAACAATATAACTGCTCCAGAGATATTGATTGGCCCTGACAACCCATTTAGTGAAGACTGCTCAGTGGCCATTGCACCCTTGCCGGATAATATGCTTTTAGCTATTTTGGGACCAACTAGGATGGATTATAATAGAGTATTGGGATTATTGGAACAAACAGTAAAAATTATCAAGTAAAAAATTTACTATAACTTGGGTTTGGATATAAATTGAAAGATAAAAATATTTATTTAATTAATTTTTAATGGGTCTAACGGGATGAAAGACAAAAAACATAAACATGAAAAAATAGACTACAAATTGATGGCTGATGAGAATCTAGCTGGCTGGCAAAAAGCTCTGGCTGATTATCAGAACCTTCAGAAAGAGACAGATAAGCGCCTAAAAGATTTAAGTATATTTGTCAGATCAGATATTATTTTGCAGCTTTTGCCCATATTTGATAATTATCAGACAGCTATCAATCATATTCCGAAGGATCAAAAAAATGAATCATGGGCAGTAGGCCTAGAACATATCCTGAGGATGTGGGACGGCTTTCTAAACGAACGCAACGTTAAAAAAATAAAGGCTGTCGGAGAAAAATTTGACGCCAATTTACACGAATCAGTCGGACAAGTAAGTGATGACAAAAATGAAGATCACATAATAGTGGAAGAAAAGCAAATAGGTTATAAAATAGATAATATGGTCATCAGACCAGCCAAAGTGATTATCAATAATATATAATTAATTTAATAATAAATTAAGAACCCGTAAATTATACAAATATAACAACGGGTTAGGAAGGAGAAGATAATTATGACATTAATACCATGGAGTCCATTATTAGACACTTTTGAAAATTTGGAAAATAATTTCCAAAATTTTGTACCAGCCATTGATGTGTATGAAGAAAAAGACAATGTTGTAGTTGAGGCAACACTGGCCGGCATTAAGCCTCAGGATGTGGAGATAAACGTCCACGATGATGTTTTGACCATTGAGGGCAGACGCGAGACTTCTTCAGAAATTGATGAAAAAAATTATTACCGCAAAGAAGTTAGGAGTGGATCCTTTCATCGCAGTATAGTTTTGCCAAGCTCTGTCAAAGCTGACAAGGCACAGGCTGATTTTGAAAATGGTCTCTTAAAAATCAGTCTGCCAAAAGAGATTGATGCTAGAGCAAAAAGTATCAAAATAAATGTAAATAATAAAAAATAAATGATAAATAACCTAAATTCGCCTCTCAATCTGCGGCTGATAAAAAACTGTCCAATTTGTTCGTCAGAGTATAGGCAACCAAATATACAGGTTTTGGATGAGTCAGAATATAGTGTTTTGACTTATGCCAGTTGCCATAGTTGTGGAGCAAACCTTTTGACAAAATTTGCCGGCTTGCCACAAGGAGTGATAGGCAACGCAATTTTGACAGATTTGAGTCCGCAGGAAGTAATGGATTTTGCTTTGTTAGACGATATGGATGCAGATGATGTCTTAGATATCCAACATCTCTTGTCAAAAAAAGAATTAATAAATAATTTAAAGAAATTAATATAATAAATAATAATTTGTCATCCTGAACTAGTTTCAGGATCTCTAATGAGGAGGTGAGATTCTGAAATAAATTCAGAATGACAATATAGAGGAATAAAATAACATGTCAAAAATTATAGGAATTGATTTGGGTACAACCAACTCAGCAGTAGCTATTGTCGAAGGGGGTAAGCCAAAAATTTTGGAAAACAAAGAAGGTAATCGTACTACTCCTTCTATAGTAGCCCTGTCAAAAAATGGAGAGAGATTGGTCGGTTTGCCAGCCAAAAGACAGGCAGTCACCAATCCAAAAAATACAATTTTTTCGGTCAAGCGTTTGATTGGCCGAAAATATAGTGACGGTGAAATCAAAAAAGATATTGATACCGTGCCTTATGAAATTAGTCAATCAGGCGAAGGTGTAAAAGTCAAAATGGGGGACAAGCAGTACAGTCCGCAAGAAATATCTGCTATGATTTTACAAAAGATAAAAGCTGACGCCAGTGAAAGATTGGGCGAAGAAGTCACTGAAGCAGTTATCACTGTACCAGCTTATTTTGATGACTCTCAGCGTCAGGCTACAAAAGATGCCGGTAAAATTGCCGGATTGGAAGTAAAGCGTATTATCAACGAGCCAACAGCCGCAGCCTTAGCTTATGGCTTTGACAAGAAAAAAGATCAGCAAATAGCGGTCTATGATCTGGGTGGTGGTACTTTTGATATATCTATTTTGGATGTTTCCGCTGACACAGTAGAAGTAAAAGCCACCAACGGTGACACTCACTTGGGTGGTGATGATTTTGATCAGGTGCTTATCAATTGGATATTGGATGAATTCAAAAAGCAAGAAGGCATTGATTTGAGCAAAGACGCTTTGGCTATGCAAAGGCTCAAAGAGTCTGCTGAAAAAGCTAAAGTAGAACTTTCTTCATCAATGGAAACAGAAATCAATCAGCCATTTATTACTACTGATGAATCAGGCCCAAAACATTTAGTCATGAAAATGACCAGGGCCAAACTAGAAGAATTAGTAGGCGATTTGGTAGCCAAGACTTTGGAACCATGCAAAAAAGCTCTGACTGATGCCAAATTGTCTGTCACTGATATTGAAGAGGTGATAATGGTCGGTGGTATGACTAGGATGCCTTTGGTACAAAAGAAAGTAGAAGAATTTTTTGGCAAAAAACCAAATATATCTGTCAATCCAGATGAAGTAGTGGCTCTTGGAGCAGCTGTCCAAGCTGGAGTATTGCAAGGGGATGTCAAAGATGTTTTGCTACTTGATGTCACTCCGCTTACTTTGGGGATTGAGACTTTAGGTGGCGTACGAACACCGCTTATTGAGAGAAACACTACTATTCCGGCTTCCAAGACTCAGGTTTTTTCTACCGCAGCTGATCATCAGGATTCTGTAGAAATTCATGTACTTCAGGGTGAGCGTCCAATGGCTCAAGACAATAAGACGCTTGGCAGATTTACACTATCAGGTATCCCGCCAGCTCCCCGTGGTGTACCACAGATTGAGGTTTCTTTTGATATTGACGCCAACGGTATTTTAAATGTCAAAGCAGTAGATAAGGCTACTAGTAAAGAACAATCTATCACTATCAAGTCTTCTTCAGGACTTTCAGAAGAAGAAATAGAAAAAATGAAAAAAGATGCTGATCTTCATGCTGAAGAAGATAAAAAGAAAAAAGAAGAAGTAGAAGTCAGAAACAACGCTGATAATATCATTGCTCATACAGAGAAATTCATCAAAGAGAGTGAAGCTAAACTCAAAGATGAAGATAAGAAAAAAATGGAAGAGAAAATGGAAGCTTTGAAAAAAGTCAAAGATTCTGCCGATATTGAAGCTGTCAAATCGGCTATCAAAGAAATGGAAGATACTGTCCAGGCAATTGGGGCAGCTATGTATTCCGCCTCCGCTAACGCTTCGGCGGACGCGCAGCAAAATGATGAACCAAAAAAAGATAAAGGTCCAGTTGAAGGAGATTTTGAAGAGGTAAAAGACGACGAAAAAAAAGATAAATAATGCCCAAAGATTACTATAAAACATTGGGAGTAGAGAAAGGTGCGACTGATTCTGAGATCAAGCGCGCCTTTCGTAAATTGGCTCACCAATATCATCCCGATAAAAACGGTGGTGAAGAAAATCTAAAAAAGTTTAAGGAAATAAACGAAGCTTATCAGGTACTGTCCAACAAAGAAAAACGTCAGCAGTATGACCAGTTTGGCGCCAACTTTGATCAAACCGGTGGATTTTCCGGCGGAAATCCTTTTGGCGGCGGACAGGGTTTTGGTGGTTTTGATTTTTCTGGCGGGCAAAATATGGATTTTGATCTGGGAGATATTTTTGGTAGTTTTTTTGGTGGCGACAGCCCTTTTAGGTCTGGTCGTAATCAAAGAGGCGAGGATATTCAAGTTGATATAAATATTAGCCTCAAAGATGCTGTTTTTGGATTATCTGAGAGCCTATCTTTGCGAAAAAAAATAAAGTGTCAGTCTTGTGAAGGCACTGGTGCTGACAAAGGTACATCTTTTGAGGAGTGTAGAACTTGTGGTGGTAGTGGGCATATTACTAGTACAGTACTTGGCACATTTCGCACTCAGACAGTTTGTCCGGATTGTCGGGGTAAAGGTAAATCCATAAAAAATAAGTGTGGAGCCTGCCATGGTCAGGGCTTTGATACTGAAAATGTAGATATCAAAGTAGAAATTCCAGCCGGTATTGATGATGGACAATCTATCCGTCTGTCTGGGCAGGGAAATGCTGGTAAAAATGGAGCTGTGTCTGGAGATTTGTATGTCGTAGTCCATGTATTGCCGGAGAAAGGTTTTGAGCGTCAGGGTGATGATTTGATAACTGAATATGATATTCCCTTTACCATGGCAGCTCTAGGCGGACAAATAGAAGCTAGGACTATAGATGGTAAAGTCAAACTAAAAATTCCGTCTGGTACACCTAGTGGCAAAAAATTTGTTTTGTCAGATAAAGGTGTGGCTCACCTCAAAGCTAGGGGTAGAGGAGACCAAATAGTAATAGTCAATGTAGATGTACCGAGTAAATTGACCAAAAAACAGAGGAAATTGTTAGAGGAATTAGACAAGGAATTTGATAGTAAATTGTAATGCTTTAAGAGATATATCCTTTGGCTTACTTATTTTGTTCAGATCGCTTTTTGGAAGAGTTAAATGAAAAATTTACTAAAATAAATTTTGGTTTTATTGACTAAAAATAATTTTTATGGTATTGCTAATTTATAAGTTTTAAAAATAAGTTCCCTGTCACTAATAACCATAGCCTCAGGAGGAAGTCGTGGAAACAATTAGGGGCACTATCTGCGGTGAAGTTGTTGTGGTCGATCAGGCAGGTCATCGTCTGCATGGCCAGAGGTTGAAGATTATCTACAAGGACCCCAAACACAACATCGGTGAGGGGGCCCAAGTAGTCTGCGAGTGTATAGATCATGGTGCACACGGCTTGAGTGCCTTTGATCCCAAGCTCAGACATCCCAAGGCCTCTACCGGCCTGTAAGGCTAATAGCGCACCCTCACTTTGCGGAAAGTGGGGGTGTCTTTTTATTTTATATTTGTTATAATTTTGGTATGCCAGACGATATAATACTCGTAGATAAAAATGATCAGCCAATTGGTACTGGTCAGAAGATGGAAGTACACAAAAAAGGTCAGCTTCATCGAGCTTTCTCTATTTTGATTTTCAACAGATTTGGTCAACTGCTTTTACAAAAAAGAGTAGACAGCAAATATCATTGTCCTGGTATGTGGACAAATACTTGTTGTAGCCATCCCAAGCCAGAGGAAGATACTTTGTCAGCAGCTCATCGTCGTCTCAAAGAAGAGCTGGGGTTTGATTGTGATTTGGAAGAAAAATTTTCTTTTATTTATAAAGCCGAGTTTGACAACGGTCTGACGGAACATGAATATGACCATGTGTTTTTTGGATACTATGATGACCCAGTTGATTTTGACAAAAATGAAATATCTGATATCAAATGGCTTGATATCAAAACTATAAAAGATCAAATCAAAAACCAGCCTGATATATATACTGACTGGTTTAAGATAATTATTTCTAAATATTTTTAGGATTCTCTGAGGTAGCCCCAGTTGTGCAGTTTGTCGCTGTCTTCAAACCAGCGGTCGCCTATATCATCCCGGTAAAACATATTTGGTATTAATATATTTTGAATTCTATGATAGACCTGTTGCTGGGCTTGCTTCATAGTAGAACCAGTGCCGACTACTATCAAAGCCACTCCGTGATCGCCAGTTACTATCCATTCTCCGTTTATCAATTTGGTCTCTACAATGTGAATACCTTCCGAAGCTGGTTTTTTAAATATTATAAGGGCATTTTTGTATTCAGCTAGCTCAGTTTTGATGCTTGAGCCATAGGGATAAGGAGGGACTACCAGTCTGACTCCGACTTGAAAGCCGGTTTTTGTTTTGAAATTTTTTAGTGTGCCAGTAGCCATTTCATAGAGCCATTGTCCAATAGGCATAAGTATGCCATCCATTTGTATCTGGATAGTTGGATAGCCAAAGCGAGCAGTAAATTCTAGGGGATAAATACCATTACCATTTACAATACAATTGAGATCAATATAGCCGGTGTATTTTTCACGACGCAGAATCGGCTCCATTTTTTTCAGAGTATTATTAAATATTTTATTTTGGCCTGACCAAAACATAGATGTACCCATTTCCCCAGTAGATGGGCCAATATTGCCAGGAAACATTTTTTTGTGCTCAAAGTTGATATTTATTGGAAAGACAAATTCATAACCGTTAAAAAATGCTCCGACGGCTACTTCTACTCCTGACATTCTTCTTTGTAGTTGAAATTCTTTTATCTTCTGACTCCAAACTTTTTTGTAAGCCTCTAGCATCTGGATGACGTCTTTACCGTCTTCTTCTTGACCGACAAAAAGAAAATGTTTGGTATTTTGAGCTTCGCCGCTAGGTTTGATAACATAACGATTTTCATTTTTTTTGACATAATCAATGGCAGCATCAAAATCAGTAAATGTTTCGTAAGGGATTATAGGAATGCCAGCCTTTTTTAATTCCTCCTGACCAAAAGAACGGTCGTCTTCTAATTGGTCGGTATATGGTGTGCCACCAATGACTGGAATACCGCGCTTTCTGACTTTTTCAGCCATAGTTCCCATACCAAGGACATCATCAAAAACAACAATGTCTGCCCAGTCTAGGTCTTTTTCCCAATCATCGCTTTTTGGCACAAAGCCGTCGGCTACATCTTTGATAGCTTGATTTTTTATAAAATATTTAGCTTCATGACCCTCTTTTAGGACTTGCCAGGCCACGTCACTTATCAGCGCATCAAAAGAAACAAAAAGAAATCTTTTCTTTTCAAAGGGCGCCGATGGAGGCTTTTCGTTATTCATTTTCTTAGTTTAGGTTTGTTAATAATATTATTATAGCACTTTTTTGGAATTTGCAAATATCTATATTTATATTGACAATGAAGCTATTACATAGTATCCTGACTAGTTAGAGGTTGCTGGTGTACACTTTTCATAAAGGAGCAGGTCATGTCCAACTGGCAAAAAGTCGTCAAGACCATGTCCGGAGATTTCGTTTTCAGTAGTTTGGGACCCATCAACGGTGACTTAGGAGCGCGTCTCAAACGCGAAGTGGACAACACAATCCAGGGTCAGGTGACCATCGTCGGCTTTTTTGATGCCGACTACAAAGATCTTTTGGTCAAGGCTTTGGAGACAAATCATGCCAAATAGGCATGAAAAAACACCCTCGTTCTAGTAGCGAGGGTGTTAAATTATTTATTTAATAAAAATTTTTGAGGATCAAGCCATTTTTTTAATTCATCCTGGCTTTGTGCGTAGCCTTGGACATTGATATCAGTGCCGGTATAAATGGCAAAATGAAGGTGTTTTCTTTCGCCATCAGTATCATAGCTGTATCCCTGGCCTAATAGACCAATCACTTGGTTTGATTTTATATCAGATTCATTTTTTTCTAAAGTATCTGGCTTGAGGTGTCCATAAATAACTATATAATCTTTCCCTTCTATATTGTGCCTGATAGCAATCATACCACCATAGCCACTGACCCAGCCGGAGCGGACAACTTGGCCGTCAGCTATGGCATGGACTGTTATGTCAGCATCTGGCATATCTGAATATTCTACATCAGCTCCCGTATGATAGCCAGTGAATTTTTCTGGCTGAACAGGCGAATCTTTTGGTGTGATATATATGCTAAATGGTTTTTTGCTAATTCTTTTGTCAAACTCAGCTATTGGCTGGATGAGTTTGCCTATTTCAGGACAGGGAGCAAAATTACAATCAGGCGCAACTCTAGAAACATAAGTACCGTCCGGACAAAGCATCGCATCCATAGTGCAGACAATATCTTCATTTTTTGGCTCATTATTTTTTTCTGGTGTAGTATTTGTTTGATTGTCGTTGGCAGTATTAGTATTAATTACCGTTATATTTTGGGTGTCATTAATAGGGGCTTCTATTATTTGGCAACCGTATAAAAATATAGCTAGCAAAAATATAATTATTTTTTTCATATCAGATTATTTGTTGGAAAAGTTAAGCATTTGTTTATACAATCGAATATTGGAAAAATTATGCAAAGGAATAAAATTTATTTTTATTTCTTCAAAAGGAATATTTTTGATTGATTCATATTGGCTGATAGACAATACATGTTCTATATATTTATCATTTCTTTTTTCTAGCACTCCTGTACCAACCCAAAATCTGACTACAGAATTTTTAGTGACTCCTATAGGGACTACTGCAGAAAGCGGTGTAGTAAAGATAGCTATTTTATCAGGAGTAGATGACCATTGCCTTATAGTGGGCATTTGTACCAGGGCATCGTGATAGAGGACACTCTGTTTTATCTTTTCTTCTTTTTCAGAATCTGACAGTTTGGTCAAATCTTCTACGCCGTTCCAATTTATATTCATTTCGGATGTTTTGAGGGCGGCTTCTAGAGGTTGGCTTTGGCGTTTGATGTCCCAATTTTCTTTTTTGGCTGCATTTTTGACAGATTGATCAAATTCAAGCTCAAATTCTTTTCTGGATTTAAACAGCGAACTATGCCTTATCATATCCACTTCAAAATTTTTGGGAATATATTTTCTGAATTGATTTAGTAATTTTTGAAAACTTTGATAGTAAGCTTCAGTGTGTGATTTGGGTATGTTGTCTAGGCGTTCTACAAATACATCATCTGAAGCAAAATAAAGTTTTATACCAGGCTTGTAGGCGGCTATGATAGGAGCTAGATACTCAATATAGTGGCAGAGCATAAAAAATTCTGCCCAATCTACTTCGGGAGTAGTCGGAAAACGCCATAATTTGTAGCCACCGAAACGAGAACGAAAAATTATTGGCTTATTTTCAGCCAGACAATAGTCAAGCGCTTTGTCTATTTTTTCACGAGCTGGATCAGACAATTTCCAACGCCTAAATTTTTTTCGACTTATTTCTTTGAAAAGAAAATCTTTTAATGAGTATTTTTCAATATACTCTTGGTCTTCTTTTGTTAGTGCATATTGTGAACAGTTTTTTAGCTTACTTTCCAAATATTTATGTATTTCCATGTTTTTATTATAGCAGATTTTGGGAATTAAAAAACAGCCAAAAGAGGCTGTTTTTTAATTTAGTTGCCTGAATTTATAGAAATAAGTTTGACAGTAAAGATCAAAGTTGCATTAGGTGGTATCGAACCGCTACCGTATGAACCGTACGCTAGATCAGAGGGGATAGTGAGCTTTCTTTCTTCGCCAACTTTCATACCAATCAAGCCTTGATCCCAACCTTGGATAACTTGACCCTCGCCAATAGTAAAGGTAAATGGATCTTTGCCAACACTAGAATCAAACTGTGTGCCATCTTCTAAAGTGCCGGTATAATCCACAGTGATATTGTCACCGGGGGCGACTAGTTGATCACCGCTACCCTCGTTTAAAATTTCTGTTTTTAGTTCCATGTTGTTTTGGTTATTAGTTCCTGAGTTTTCCTGAGCTAATTTTTCAGTCAGCTCATCAACATCTATGGCTTCTGGGAAAAATAGCTTACCATCTCTGGTCAGATAAGTATTTATGTTAGTGCCATCTGGCAGAGAGATTGGTATTTTATACATCCCGTTTTCTTCCACAGCTTGGCCGATTTCGGCGCTAATGCCCGGTTGTAGTAAAATCTCGTTGACTAGTTTGCCAGTTCTGGTACTAGCATTTTCCAAACCAATACCTTTATTTTGTGAACTGATAAATCCAACATATACAGCCAGAGCAGCTGAGATTACAGCTAATACCACAATGATGATATTTTTGTTCATATTTGCTTTAGTTTAATAATAGTTTGTTAATTATACTATATTGAGAATTTAGGTCAAATTAATATTATTGACAAAAAAGCTATTTTATGCTATATTAATTTAATGCTAAAAATAGCCAATTCCGGCTAATAGCTGTACACAAACAAGGAAGGATGCCATGTCTGGTATGTTGCAGTTCATTCTCGCGTTGTTGATCTGCCCTTTGGTCACCAACATCATCGACAGGAAGATCGTCCAGATCAACTGGGACGAGCATCCGGAGTGGCATCAGCCGCTCTACAAGGTCACTTACGTGATCATGGGGGTCCTCCTCGGTATCGCTGGTGTCCATGCGGGGATCTATCACTAGTTTGGCTCCACGAGCCGGGTAAGGCCGTCCACCTTCAAGAGACGGTCTTTTTTTAATCAAAAAACACCAATTTTTGTAATCGGTGTTTTTTGGCAGGGACTGTGGGTTGGTGTTTGAACTTTTTTTGATAATAAGGATTGACAAAAACAGTAAAGTATATTAATATAATATGATTTGTTCGTACGTTGACCATCAACCCTTTCTGGAGGTACAAGAATGGGAATCATCGTCTTAGCCCTGCTTATGTTCGTGGTTTGGGTGGGTATTGTTTTGGATAGTAAGAGAGGCGCCTCATCTAGACAGGGCAAAAACATCACACTTTGTAGTAAAGGCATTTGTGATAAATGCAAAAAGAAAAAAGAAACAATCTTCACCAATTTTCACGGGAAAAAACTATGCCCTAAATGTTTTGACAAACAGCTTAGTGAAGAAGTAAAGAAATATGACATAATAACAAAAGAACGGGAAGTAAACAGAGAAGAGCGTTATAGATTAGAAATGGAAAGGATAAATAAAGAGTCATTAAAAGCTCAGAGAGAAGCAAAAGAAATAGCCTTAAGAAAAGAAAGGAAGGTAAATGAAGCAAGAGAGAAGGGTATATGTCTAAACTGTGGCAATCCAGCAACAAAGTTAGATAGTGATGGCTGGTGTGATGAATGCGAATATCAATGTCGCATTTACAATGATGATGATTAAGGAGATTTATGAATTCAAAATTCGTGAGTCTCCTTTTCTTTTGCAAACAAAAAAACCATCTCAAAAGATGATCTTAAGCTGGCAGGGGAGGTAGGAATCGAACCCACGCTAGAGGTTTTGGACCCAGCCTCTCGCGAGCGGCTGGGTGGAGACCAGAAATTTTTAATTAAAAAATTCACTAACAAATGGCAGGGGTGCTAGGATTCGAACCCAGACTTACGGTTTTGGAGACCGACGTGCTAGCCATTGACACTACACCCCCTCCAACTGTTAGCGAATTTTTAACCTTTTTAATAATCCATGATAAGCTGATCCGTATTGTTTGAGTTTTTTCTCTCTTTCTTGAGCTGGGTATATCTCATTATAAGCTTCAAAGTAGATTAATTCAAAACATTTTTCTCGGCCAGTTATGTAAGATTTTTTTCTTTTGTGTTCAGATAATCTTCTTTTTATATTTTTCGTATAACCTATATAAAATCTGCCGCTATTTAATTTTAAAATATACACATAATAAATAATCGCTTTTCTTGTTTTAATTATGCTTTTTTAGGTTTTGGACCCAGCCAACAATGGTGGCTGTGGTGGACCCAGCCCTTCGCGAAGGGCTGGGTGGAGACCCCTGTCCCAGCTGCTCGCGAGCGGCTGGGTGGACTACCACTATACTACTCCCCCTCAAAAGACCAAATTATTTAGTCTCTTTGTGCATAGTATGTTTCTTGCACTTTTTGCAATACTTTTTCATTTCCAGTCTTTCTTTGACTGTTTTTTTGTTACGATGACTGTGATAATTGATAGTTTTGCAATCAGTGCATTCCAGTTTGGCTAGATTATCTTGTGACATAAAAATTATTAGGTTAATTGATTAATAGGTTAATAGTATAATAGTTTTTTGTCTAATATCAATTATTCAATTAAACAATTATACTATTAGGCAATTATTATATGGAGCCGGGAAGAGGATTTGAACCCCCGACCCACGGTTTACAAAACCGTTGCTCTACCAACTGAGCTATCCCGGCGGATTTTTTAAATACGGGGTAAATTATAAACAAAAAGGCTGCAAATGTCAATGTTTATTGTGTTTATATAAAAAAGTAGGCCGGAGTCCCATATGTGGGACCCCGGCTGTCTAGGTATGAACTCCATCAGTCGAGGTTCTAGATGTGTTCATCGACGAACGGATAGGAGTCCATCATGTCGTGGGTCGGGATGGGACAAAAACATCGGTTGTGGTGCTGATCATCATACCGAAGTCAGACTCCTGCAGTGCCTTTATGATTTCCTGGATCATGTGGCTATCATCACATTGAATGATCAGGCGCCCCCAATCGTGAGGGTAGGCCGAGGCGTTGTTCAAATTGATTAGGCACTTGACCTCGATGATCTCCAGAGTAGCCTCGCGAAGTTCCAGTTTTTCGGCGACGTCGGTTATTTTGAACTGTATTTCTGATTTGAAATGGCCGAGACTGGACGCCAGCAGGTGCAGCTCAAAGTGAATCATGGCAGACTCCTTGTTTTAGACCTTTTTTGGCCTGTTGTAATGGCTAAGGCTCTAGAGCAGTGAGGCGGCTCTGGCCAACTGCTCTTTGCTCAGGATGTTCTCAGGATCCATCAGCCAGAATTGGCGGTCATCGTGGGAGACCTGGTATTTGATACCTTGACAAGCCGGCGTCACTGCTTGACGCAGAGTTTTTTCTTCGATCGGCGAGCGAGGCAAATCATCCGGAATACTCAAGACCTCTTCGGGTCTATCCACGATCAGCGCGAAACTATGCAGATTGGGTGCATCCACTTTGATGACGATGATGCATTCGCTGATTCGCGGCTCGCCAGTGCGGAATTCAAAGACCGGTATGTTGCGACCTCGCAATGCGAACACGCCCAGCAGACCGTCGCCAGCGTTGGGTACCAGATGAATATTTTGCATATCAGAGATTTCTTTAATTTGCAGAACCCATAGTGCAATGATCTGTCCGGACATTTCAAAAGTCAGGTATTTCCGTTCCATGTACTTTCCTCCAGGCTTGTGTGAACAATTTAGCAAGTTAGCATATAGCTTTCTTGCGCTTGGAAAACAATATATAGTATAATTTTTTAGATTTTTTGTCAATATATGAGATTTTTGACAATATTTTATATAGCAGGTTATAATTTAGATATATTTGGCTAACAATTGCTTTAAATATATGAAAAATAACAAATCTTTTGTTTTAATGGGCACCTTATTTTTGGCCCTTTTTGTTTTTTCCGGCTGCAGCAAAGGAAAAATAGAAAAATTTCAAAAACCAGATATCAAAGATGATTTTTGCGGGGTGGTGATGAATTTTCAGTATTGTAAGTGTGCTTTTCACAATGAATATTGTGACAATATTGGCTTGGATAAGTCAGCAGCCAATAGCTATGTCCAAGATGAATACGACAAATGGGCACAGGGTCTACTTGATACTTTTGCCGACAATTGTGAGCTAGCTGGCGGTATTTACAAAAATAAACAGTGTAATTACTGTGAAGATCCTTATATCAAACAAGGAGACAAATGTGTAAAACCAGAAGAAAATGATTCCAAAGAACCCCCAGATGCTGATACAGCTGGTTTTGTCCCAGACGGTCCATTTGATAGTGATTGCAATCTGATAGAAGGACAATTTGATACTGATTGGAAAAAGTATTCTGATTTTGATTATCGTCTAGAGCCAGGTGTCAGAAGCTGGGAAGTGCAACAACACACAGCTACTTATGAAAAAATAATTGAATTGATGGCTAGAAATGCTGAGCTTGAAAGAGATATGGAAATTGATAGGGAGATGCGCCTAGCTTTGCGGGAATATAAAATGGCTTTGGTGCAAAATATGAGAAACAATTTGATAAAAGCCACTACCCGTTTGGCTTATATTACTTATACTACAATCAAGTCTGGCATTGGCACTGGTCAGTCATATAGTAAGGTATTGTCTGGTACTGAACAGATTGAAAGAATTGGAGCGGCATTAAAGGTATTTCAAGCCAGTGTTCCGGCTAATTCCAAACTAGCAATAGACACTAGTGATGCCAAAGGTAAAGTAGCTTCTATAGGAGTCAATGCCGCCTTAGAAGCTCTAGAGAGCATAGGTGATCCTACGTCAGTAGTAAAACAAATAGCCACTGATTCTCGCAATGCAATTTTGCCATCAGCTGATATTAGTCAGGAGGAATTTGATATTTTGCGTGACCAGCGTATTACCAATCAGTTTTTGACCGAGGCTATCGCTGATAGTTATCGGGAAAATGCCGCCCGTCGGGCAGAGCTTTTGGCCAATGAAAAAGAAATAGCTAGATTGCAAGCCGAAGCAACTGGTTGGGAAGCCAAAGAAAAGACCAGAATAAAAGATATTTTGGAAAGTCAGTGTAATGAGCAAAAAGCTAATTGGCAAAAGGACAAAGATACTTCTTGGCATTTTCTAAATAGTGCTTTGGCTCAGACTGAAGAAAATCCGGAACAGACAATTGTCTTTGCCAGCTCCAATATAAATTATGATAGATTGGAAGAAGAGGACGGTAGTAAATTGTATTATAATGGTGATAAATTGCTTTTGGCAGTCTACGATAGCGACAGTAATAGTCAGGATGATACTTGGCTTAGATTTGATGATGATTTGTATCTTATGACCGAGGCTCATGATACTACAGGTGACGGTCAGCCAGATACTTATGTGGAGTTTGATAAAGATGAAAACATAAAAAGCATTACTGAGCCAGAGCAGCTTGTAGATAATACGCCAATAGATAATCAAAATACTGATAGTATTTTTTTGGAAGATAATTCTTCAAGTAATAATAAAAATATGATTTGGGGAATAGTAATTATTTTGTTGGTGGTTGCTGGATTTATTTTTAAAAGAAAGAGAGCTTAGGTTTGACAGATAAGCTTTTATCAACTAGTCTATTCAATTAAGTCCTAGTATTTACTAGGACTTTTGATATAATACAATTATGAATTTAGAAAATTTATATGAAGTCTTGGCAGAACAGCCTAAATATAGGGTAAAACAGGCCAAAGAGGCTATTTTTGAGAAAATGGTCACCAATTGGTCTGAGGCTAGTAATATACCCAAGGATTTGAAGGAAAAATTAAATGAAGTTTGTCCTTTAGAAATTGATGGGCAAATTTTTGCTTCCAAAAACACTCAATCTACCAAAGCTTTGATTACTTTGTCTGATGGTTTGAAAATAGAGACTGTACTTTTGGGGCACAAAGACGGGCGCTTTACAGTCTGTGTGTCTACTCAAGTTGGCTGTCCTTTGGGCTGTACTTTTTGTGCTACCGGTAAAATGGGTTTAAAAAGAAATCTTGATTATAATGAAATCATAGAGCAGGTTTTATTTTTTAGCAGATATTTGGCCAAAAGTAATGATCGTGTTTCCAATGTGGTATTTATGGGGATGGGGGAGCCATTTTTAAATTATGAAAATGTGATCAAGGCTATCAAGTATCTTAATGAAGATTTGCACATTGGAGCCAGACGCATTTCTATTTCTACCAGTGGTGTAATTCATGGTATCAAAAAATTAGCTAGTGAAAATTTTCAAGTCAATTTGGCAGTGTCGCTTCATGCACCAAATGACAAATTGAGAAGTGAACTCATGCCTATAAATCGTGGTTTTAATATTACTAAACTACTAAAAGAGGTTGACGAATATATTGCCAAAACCGGTCGTCGGGTTATGTTTGAATATTTGATGATCAAAGGAGTAAATGATCAGCCAAAACATGCTGAAGAATTGGCTCGGTTAATGAAAAAACCTTTGTATATGGTCAATCTTATTTCTTATAATCCGACAGATGTCTTCAAAGCCAGTGACGTCAAAGACATACAAAAATTTCGTCATCTTTTGGAAAGAGAAGGAATATCAGTTACTCAGCGTTATAGTTTTGGTAGAGATATAGAGGCAGCTTGTGGACAGCTGGCTACTGATAAAAAATAATTCCAACACAAAAAGGGTTTTTCTTTTGACAAAAAAAAGAGCCCGACCCACACGTTTTGTTCCATTGTGTAGTATCGGGCTCCAAGCAGGAGCGGGGACTTGAACAGGCGATGTGCTAGTTCAAATAGCTATCCCAGGTGACCTGATTTGCTGCGCGAGGTGTCAACAATCCCGCAGTGTTTGAGCACTTAAGAATTGGACAGCGCTAGCGAGAGCCGCGCGGCAATCTATCACCTAAATTTTTCTCCTGCGAATTGAAAGAAAAGTTATTATTAGTTGAACCTTGCTATATTAACATATATTTAGTTTTTTGTCAATAGCATTGGGAAACTAATTATTTATATTTTGCATATTTTTGTGTCTTGTATTATTATATATACTCACCCCAAAAAAACTTGGGGCCTTTGTGCTATTTATATAAATTTATGAAGGATAAAATATTTAAAATAAAGTCAAAATTTGAACCGGCTGGTGATCAACCACAAGCTATAACCAAGTTGGCCGGTGGCTTAGAAAGAGGTCACGACTTTCAGACACTTTTGGGAGTGACTGGATCTGGTAAGACTTTTACCATGGCCAATGTAATTCAAAAATTCAATCGGCCTGTTTTGGTGATTGCTCCCAACAAAGCACTGGCCGCTCAGCTTTATCATGAATACAAAATGTTTTTCCCTGAAAATTCAGTGAATTATTTTGTTTCTTATTATGATTATTATCAGCCGGAAGCTTATATGCCGATTACTGACACTTACATTGAAAAAGAGGCAATGATAAATGATGAGATTGATAGATTGCGCCATCAGGCTACTAGTGCGCTTCTGACTAGAAAAGATGTGATTATAGTGGCTTCGGTTTCTTGTATTTATAATTTGGGAATACCACTAAATTATTTGGAGCACGCTTTGCGTCTGGCGGTTGGTCAGCCTATTGTCCGTGGTGATCTTATTAGGCAACTTATCAAAATGCAATTTGAACGCACACCCGGAGAACTTGGTCGAGGTAAATTTAGAGTACGAGGTGATGTATTTGAGATAATGCCGGCCTCTGAGGAGACTGTCTATCGTATAGAATTTATTGAACAAAAAATTAGTTCAATAGATTTGTTGGAAAAATTGAGCAGAAAAATATCTAGTAGCCTAAAAGAGATAGTAGTTTTTCCGCCTAAACATTTTGTTTCTTCTCAGCCCGAGATTGAACAGGCTATCAAAGAGATAAAAGATGAGCTCCAAGAACGTTTAAAATATTTTAATAAAAAGAAGCTTTATCTAGAAGCTGAAAGACTAGAGCGTCGTACACGTTTTGATATGGAGATGATGAAATCTTTGGGCTACTGTCATGGTATAGAAAATTATTCTAGGCATCTGACTGGTAAGTTGCTTGGGCAAGCACCGGATACACTTTTGGCTTATTTTGATAAAAAAGATTTTTTGACAATTATTGATGAATCACACATTGCTTTGCCACAAATCAGGGGTATGTATATGGGGGATAAAAGTCGTAAGGAAATATTATCTCAATATGGCTGGCGTTTGCCGTCAGCTTTGGATAATAGACCACTCCGTTTTGAAGAATTTTTGGATAGAGTGGGGCAGGTTATTTTTACTTCGGCTACTCCCGGTAATTGGGAAATAGAACACTCCAAACAGATTGTCCAGCAGCTTATCCGACCCACTGGCTTGATTGATCCACCAGTAGAAGTGCGACCAATTTTTGATAAAAAGAAAAATCGCACCCAGATAGATGATATAGTATCCGAGATAGGAATATTGGTAAAAAGCCATGACAGGACAATAGTAAATACTTTGACCAAGAAGCAGGCCGAAGATTTACACAGTTATTTAAAATCTAAGAAAATTAAGTCAAATTTTCTTCATTCTGATATAAAAACCGTAGAAAGAGCCGATATTTTGATGGATTTTAGGAGCGGAAAATTTGATGTATTAGTTGGCGTTAATTTGCTAAGAGAAGGATTAGATTTGCCGGAGGTTAGCTTGGTGGCCATTCTTGATGCTGATCGTGAAGGATTTTTGAGGAGTGAGACATCTTTGATGCAAATTATGGGTAGAGCAGCCAGAAATGTAAATGGCAAGGTCATTTTGTACGCTGATAAAAAAACTGGTTCTATAAAAAGGGCTATGGCTGAAGTGGAGAGAAGACGGGAAAAACAAATTGCCTACAATAGAAAGCACGGCATCAAGCCAAAGACAATTAAAAAAGAAATTTCCAGATTTTTGGATATTGAGAATAAACAAAGAAAATAATATGGATGAAAATATAATAATCAAAGGTGCGCGCATGCACAATTTGAAAAATATAAATTTAACTATACCGCACAATAAGCTGGTTGTTATTACTGGTGTGTCAGGCAGTGGTAAGTCATCTTTGGCTTTTGATACTATCTTTGCCGAGGGGCAACGCAGATATATTGAATCTCTTTCCCCTTATGCTCGGCAATTTTTGGGACAGATGAAGCCGGCCGAGGTTGATGAGATAATTGGTCTAGCTCCATCTATTTCTATAGATCAAAAATCATTGAGTCACAATCCGCGCTCTACAGTCGGTACATTGACTGAAATATATGATTATTTGCGTGTCTTATTTGCTAGGTTGGGTGAGGTATATTGTCCAATTTGTAAGACCAAGATAGAAAAACTGTCGGTGGATGAGATGATAGACATAATAAGTAAAAAAGCTAAAGACCGAGGTGATAAGTATATTACCATCCTAGCTCCAGTAGTTCGTGGCAGAAAAGGAGAATATTACCAACTTTTGTATGATTACTTGTCTTTGGGTTATTCTCAGGCTAGAGTAGATGGCAAACTTCATAATTTGCACGACAAAATAAATCTGGCTAGGTACAAAAAACATGATATTGATATTGTAGTAGATAAAATAATGCTCAGTGATCGTACCCGTCTTTATGAGGCAGTAGAAAGTGCTTTGGACTATGGTCAAGGAGTAATTACAATCCTGTTTGACAGTCAAAAGAAAAAATCCGAAGAAATGCTTTTATCAGCCAATTGGACTTGTCCCAAAGACAATTTTTCTTTTCCGGAAATAGAGCCAAGACTCTTTTCTTTCAACAGTCCACACGGTGCTTGTCCAACTTGTCATGGCCTAGGTATGGTATCTTGGGAAGATGAAGATACTTGCGGTGATTGTCATGGTCTGAGGCTTAGACCCGAGACTTTATCAATCAGAATAAACAAGGTTAATATTGCCGAGATTAGTGCTTGGTCAATTGATAAGGCGCACAAATTTTTTGAAGATTATTTTACTAATATGCCGGATAATCATCGGGTTATTGCTGAGCCGGTAGTGGTTGAGATTATTAGTCGTTTGGAATTTTTACTCAAAGTTGGTTTAAATTATCTTACTTTAGACAGACGAGCTCATACATTATCTGGCGGCGAGGCACAGCGTATCAGACTGTCATCCCAGATCGGATCACATTTATCCCGCACTTTGTATGTTCTTGATGAGCCAACTATCGGCCTTCATGAAAGAGACACTTCTAGATTGATTGAAACTCTAAGATCTTTGCAAAGCAAAAACAACTCAGTAATAATAGTAGAGCACGATGAACAGACTATCATGTCATCAGATTATCTTGTGGATCTTGGACCGATGGCCGGAATACACGGCGGTGAAGTCATGATAGCTGGTGAGACTAATAAGATTATAAATGTGGCCAATAGTAAAAAATCATTAACCGTTGACTATTTGGTCGGCAAGAGGCGAATTCACATTCCTGATAAGCGTCGGGAAAAAAGTACCGAGAGTCTAAAATTGATAGGTGCTAGAGCCAATAATCTAAAAAATTTGCAAGTAGAGATACCTTTGCGTAAACTAGTGGGCATTAGTGGTGTGTCTGGTTCTGGCAAATCAAGCTTACTTTATGATGTGCTTTACAAAAATCTCAGTGCTATCAAAAATCGTCCTGGCAAATTTAAGCTCCAAGATGTAACTAGGATAGAGGGTAGTGAATATATCAGTAAAGTCATAGTGATAGATCAATCACCAATTGGCAGGACGCCGCGGTCTAATCCAGCAACTTATACTGGAATTTTTACACCAATTAGAGATTTTTTTGCCCTGCTGCCAGAAGCTAGAGAAAGGGGATATTCACTTTCCAGATTTTCTTTTAATCGTCCGGGTGGACGGTGTGAGGCCTGTGACGGAGCGGGTGCCAAATTGATAGAAATGCATTTTCTGCCGGCAGTTTATGTAGAGTGTGATGTCTGTCGTGGTAAAAGATTCAACCGTGAGACTTTGCAGGTAAAATACAAAGGTAAAAATATTGCCGAAGTGCTAGCCCTGACAATTGATGAAGCTATAGATTATTTTGATGCTAACTATCGTATCGCCGACAAACTCAAAGTTTTGCAAGAGGTGGGTTTGGGTTATCTACAGCTAGGACAAAGTGCCACTACTCTTTCTGGCGGTGAGGCTCAGCGTATCAAATTAGCTCGTGAGCTGACTCATACTTTAGGTAAACGCAGTCTATATCTTCTGGATGAGCCAACGGTGGGTTTACATTATCATGATGTGGAGATGTTACTTCAGGTGCTAAATAAGTTGGTGGTCAGACAAAATACCGTAGTAGTAATTGAACATAATCTTCATATGTTAAAATCTATGGATTATTTGTTGGATTTGGGTCCAGAGGGTGGCGATGAAGGTGGAAAATTAGTGGCCTCTGGTACACCTGAGGAAGTAGCTAATAATCAAAAATCAGTGACGGGTTATTATTTGAAAGAGCAAATAAAAAATGATAAAGTTAAAAGAAAAAATTAAAAAATTTCCTGATAGTCCCGGAGTTTACCATTGGCTTGATGATAAGGGTCACATTCTTTATGTCGGTCGAGCTGCATCTTTGAAAAAAAGAGTGGCACAGTATTTTAGAAAAGATATAGAAAATAGAATTGCCGAGATGGTAAATCTGGCTAGTGATATAGAATATCAAAAAACTGACAGTATTTTGGATTCAGTTGTTTTGGAGGCTAATGATATAAAAAAATATTGGCCAAAGTACAATGTCATTCAGCGTGACGATAAGTCGTTTTTGTATCTGGTAATAGCCAAGACTGATTATCCACATCCTATACTTATCCGTGGTCGGGATTTAAAAAAGTTTCCCCAAGGCAGTGTCAGAGTTTTTGGGCCATACCAGGCCGCGGCATTACTCAATAATGCTCTGAAGATTATCAGGCGTATTTTTCCTTACAGTAAATGCCGTCCTGATCAGACTAGGCCATGTTTTGATCACCAGATTGGCTTGTGTCCAGGAGTATGTGTAGGGAAAATTAGCAAAAAAGATTATCAAAAAAATATAAATAATATTATTTTGCTTTTGTCCGGTCAAAAGACAAGGTTGATGGCTAAGCTGGCCAAAGAAAATCCGGAGCAGGCAAACAGCTTAAGGCATTTGCAGGATGTGTCGCTTTTGACCAATGAAGATTCTGTGCTGGGTGGCATCAATAGAATAGAGGGTTATGATATTTCTCATTTTTCGGGCAAAGAAACTTATGCCTCTATGGTAGTATTTTCTGCCGGGGTGGCTGACAAAAATCAATATAGGCTTTTTAAAATAAAAAATTCTCCGGCTAATGATGATTTGCGTTCTTTGGAAGAGGCCTTGCTAAGAAGACTTACTCATAAGGAGTGGACTCGGCCTGACCTAATGATGATTGATGGCGGTCGTCCGCAAATAGATTATGTTGATAAAGTTTTTAAGGCTCAAAATATAAATATTCCTATTGTTGGTATTTCCAAATTTTCTGGTGATAAATTGGTGTATCCAAAAGGAACTAAAAAAGAATTTAAAGAGATGACTGAAAATATAAAAAATACCTTACTTAAAGTAAGGGAAGAAGCCCATAGATTTGCTTTGTCAGCCGGCCGTCGTCGTCGCAATAAATATTGACGGGTATAAAAAAAGAAGACCCCGTCGTACAAGTTTGCGCGACGGGGTCGAAAGGAGTTGGCGAGAATCAGGCCGAGGCCTGATTGTGAGCAAGTGATTCGTTGAGAGACCTCACGACTGAGGAGAGTATCGGATCGTTGTCGGGAGCGATCTGGTCCATCTTGGCGACCATGGCTGTTGCCAAATGGTGACAATGGTCACCATTCATCCGAGCCAAGCGCCCAGCTTCGTGGCGACTTGCTGGCAAGTTGCGATGGGCAGCTGCCAGCAGTTTGCTGTTTTTTTGCCAGACGTGGACCAGTTGCATACCGAGTCTTTCGGCCTGCTCATTGTTGAGCGGCCTCTGTCGGCTCGGCACTCCCAGCGTGTCGAGGAGCTGATTGAAAATAGCAGCACTTGCTTGCATTTTGGAACTCCTGTTCCTAGGGTTTGTTTTGTGCTAGCTTCAAGAGCTAGCGTTCATCCTTGAACTGTCAAAACCTCCTTTCTATGTTGCAAATGAAAAGGGCCGAGATTATTTAAATAATGTAACCTAAAAACCACCTTTAGTCAATATTTATTATATTTATCTGTAAAATATGTTATAATTTAATTATGAATATAAAAGTATTTATATTTACAGCTGGCCTTTTTTTATTTTTTCCTGGTTTATGTTTGGCTCAAGTTTTGGCGGATAGTGACGGTGATGGTTTAAATGATTTATATGAAATCCAGATATATTATACTGATCACAAAAATCCAGATACTGATGGAGATGGTTTTTCTGACGGTGAAGAGATAAAGTATGGTTATTCGCCTCTCAAAGGCGATGGCGCTCGTTTGATGCAGATTGACTCAGATGGTGATAATCTCAATGATAATTGGGAGCTTTTATTGGGCACTGATTTGATGGACACTGATACTGACCATGACGGCTATAGTGATGGACAGGAAGTACTCAACGCTTACGATCCTTTAGATATGCGTCCAATACAGATAGAGAAGCTTATCAAAGTAAATATAAAAGACCAAAGTCTATCTTATTATTTTGGTGATAAGATGATGGATTCATTTAAGATATCGTCCGGAGTAAGAGGGATGGATACTCCAGTTGGAGATTTTGAGGTTATGCAAAAATTTCCCACCAAACATTATGGAGGTATAGGCTATGATTATCCCAATACCAAATGGAATTTGCTTTTTACCAAGCGTATCTACGGATATTATATCCACGGAGCTTATTGGCACAACAATTTTGGTCACCCGATGAGCCATGGTTGTGTCAATGTAGCCTACGAAAACATGGAACCCCTATATTGGTGGTCCCAGGTTGGTACAAAAATAGTTATTGAGTAAATTATTTTTTATTTATTTTTTTAATAAAAGGAAATTGAGCTTGACGATCTAGGAGAGAGATGGTCGTTTTTTTTCCTTTTGGAGTAAGTCTGACTTGGTTGATAAACAATTTGTGTTGGGTTTTTTCGCCGAGTCCTATTAGTAATCCGCGATCAATCAATCTTTCAATACTCTTGGTAATAATATTGGCTCTTATCTTGGCAGCTGGTGGATTTTTTTTAGAACTATAAAACGAATCAAAAATTTGTCGGGAAATTGTATTTTTTTTATTTTCCCAAGTTTTAATGAGGATAAACTTTTGTAAAATTGACAGCTGCACTTTTATTTTATTACTAGGGATGGTTTTTTTAATTTTTGTCCATAATTTGTTTTATTCCACATCCTTTCGTGTATATAATAGAAAAGAGCTTTTAATATTTGTACAAAAATAGCCTCCCATAAGCCAGTACGCCAATCTTGATTCAATATAGACAAGATAACGAAAGTAATTATAAAAGCCAAAATAAACCAGGTAATTGATTTTAGTAGACTTCTTGAATAATGTTCATGAAACATATTTTATTTTTTACTTTTTATAATTATATTATAGTCATATTTGCCATTTTTAGCAAAATGCCTTATACTACTTGTAGTAAAATTTAATATAAATTATCAAGAGAACGGGGAGAGATTTGGCTCTATGATCCGTCAGCAACCTACTTTTAGAAAGGTGCTAAGTCCAACCCTATTTGGAGGGAAAGATGACGAATCTACTCTCTATAATAAAAAGAGAGTTTTTTAATTAATAATTTAATTATACAAAAATGTTGAAAACTGCAGAACAAATTACTTATGGACATCCTGATAAAGTATGTGATCAAATATCGGACGCTATTTTAGATGAATGTTTGCGTCAAGATCCTACTAGTCGGGTAGCAGTGGAGGCTTTAGGTGGTCATGGAAAATTAGTCATAATGGGAGAAGTGACTACAACTGCCAAATTTGATGCCGCTCAAATTGCCAGAGATGTATATAAAGATATAGGTTATAAAGAAGAATTAGAGATATTGGTAAATATAGTAAAACAAAGTCCAGATATTGCTCGTGGTGTTGATACCGGTGGAGCAGGTGATCAGGGTATTATGGTCGGCTATGCTACCAGTGAAACTCCTGAAATGTTGCCTATAGAACATGTTTTAGCCACAAAACTAGTCAGAAAACTAGAAGAAATTCGCAATGAAGCTAAAACAGAATTATCTCAATATCTTATGCCTGATGCTAAAGCTCAGGTCACTTTAAATGACAATCAAGTAGTGGATACAGTAGTAGTTTCCACTCAACACAAGGCTGATGTTGATTTTGAAAAACTAAAACAATTAATAGAAGAAGAAGTAGTAAAACCTATAATCCCAGAATACAAAAATATATTTATCAATCCGGCTGGCCCTTTTGTCCAAGGAGGTTTTGAAGCTGATACTGGCTTGACCGGTAGGAAAATAACCGCTGACAACTATGGCCCTCAAATCCCAGTTGGTGGAGGTTGTTTTTCAGGTAAAGATTCCACCAAAGTAGATAGATCCGCCGCTTATATGGCTCGTTATTTGGCAGTAGAGTATCTCAAAAAATATAATGCCAAAGAGGTCTTGGTAAAATTAGCTTATGCCATCGGACACCCACAACCAGTCATGGCCACAGCTTTAGTTGACGGCAAGTCCATAGAAATAGAAGGTTATGATTTGTCCCCTAAAGGTATTATAGAAAAGTTGAATTTGAGGAGCCCTCAATTTAGAAAAAGAGCTCATTATGGTTTTTTCTTGGATTTTGATGTTAAAAATTAAAAAACATTTGACAAGATATTTTAAGCTATGATAAGCTAAATTCAATATGATAATAAATTTCACAAAACTAAATCACACCTATATTCGCATTTCATTTATTTTGGACGCTCAGACGACCTAGTTTTGTGTAATCATATATTTCAAAATTTATAAATTATACAAAATAAAGGTCGCCTAACAGCGGCCTTTTTTGATAGAGTTCATTGACATAAGCATTCAACCGCACTTAGTGCACAAAGGAGGGTGGTCATGCGTCAGAAAATCCCACATCCCAGCGGCGGATTTATGGAAATCTGCTATTGTCGAAACTGTCTGCGTGGCCGCTATGATCAGTGTCTGTATCTGGAAAATACGGATAAAGAGGCGCCGACAGTTGCTCAGGAAATTGTCTCCAATTCCAGTTTGCCTAACGGGCAGATAAAGGGGGATGGGTTTTGATACTATTGACTACTAAACTAGGATAGGAGGAAATCTCTGATAAAACTGGGGGAGCTCCAAGATGAGCTCTATCATTACAATCACGGAGGTGTTGACATGGCTAAGAGGCTGGCTCTTAGGTCAGGAGAGGGAGTCTGTACAATCTGTGATCAATCGGGCGTCAGTCGTCCGGCAACGGTTCGCTACCAGAAAGGGTGGAGCATTATTGATGCTTGTGCAGAACACGAGTGCCAGGCCAGCTTAGATGTTGAGTCTGGAGATCCAGTGTTGGGGGTTTCCAACGAGAATATTCTCAATACTCCTGCCCTGGGATTTTGGCGCGGTTAGCAGTGCTTTGGCGGCTGGTTTTCCAAAGGAAAACCAGCCGCATCTAAATATTGACAGTCTTTTTTAGTGGTGATATTATTATTTATATAAATATATGTTTAGAAGTTTGATTATCATTATTAGCATTATTTTGTTGACGCCTTAGGCGATTGCTTTTTTGCTAGTAGTAATTATTTAACTTCTAAACATCAAAAAATGCAGGTCGCCAATAAGGCGGCTTTTTTGGTGTTTTAGAAGTGTACATTCCACCACAAGTCACTAACCATCAAACAGAGGAGTTCTGACAATGAGCAACAATTTTTTCGGCTATGACGCCAGCGACGACGAGCTGTTTGACAGCTACTTTCCCACTACCTTCGGCTGTTAGTCGGAGAACAATCAAGGAGGATGACTGATTTGTCCAAGGAAGCAGAAGCTGGGGACGATTGCCAAGGCAATCGAAATCTGCCAAAAGGGAAATGGCGTTGTAATTTTTGCGGGCAGGAATTTTGCACGCCAATTTCTTGCCTGGAGAGGCTCAAAAAACTCAGACAAGAGGAGCTGGAAGCAGCAAAAATCGCTGCGGTATCTGTGGATGCGGCAAATATTTAGGAGGTAGGCTGATGTCCAACGAAAGAAGGTACAATATGAGCGACAAGCGTGAGGACACTACTGTTACTCAGGAGGAGCGTCAGGCAGCAGATACGAGACGAGACATCTGCCAGGAGTGCAAATGCACAGATGGTCAGCACAGACGCAAGTGCAGCTACAACATTGCCAACCTGATCTGAATTGGCACTTCTCTCTGTTATTGATGATGGTGATGGCCCCGTAGTCTTTTTGACTCCGGGGCCTTTCTTTGAAATAAAAATAAAAAGCAAAAAACCCAGTAATTTGACAAATTTTTGTAACTGTGTATAAGTTTTCCCCCATTTTTATTGACAAATATTCACAAACTTTTTTAAATGTGCTATATTTATTGATGAAAAATAATAATTAATAAGTTAATATTACGCTTATGGCAAAATTAACCAAGTCACAATTGTTTAATGTCTTGTCAGAAAAGACTGGACTAAGCAAAAAAGATGTAACCAGTTTAATGGATACATTAGGAGAGTTAGCCTACAAAGAGGTCAAAACAAGTGGTGAATTTACTGTCCCAGGTTTGGGTAAACTAGTAAAAAAACACCGTGCTGCCCGTGACGGCCGCAATCCGGCTACTGGCGAAACTATCAGAATCCCAGCTAAAACTGTAGTAAAATTCCGTGTAGCTAAGGCTTGTAAAGACGCTGTACTTTAAAGCATCTAAAGCTTAAAACAAAAAAAGGCTTCCCATAGTGGGACAGTCTTTTTTTGTTTTCTATATTTTTTAGCGATTATAGATAAACACAGTATTTATTCCATTATCTATAGATAATTTCTTGTCAGCAGTCTCTTCGGCCTGCTTAATGGCTTGTTTGGCGCTGTGCCAATAGTTGTTGACTACAAAATAAACTTTATCCACACCGGCTTTATCCATCGCCATAACCACTTCTTCTACGCTAGCCTCATTTTCTATCATATTGAGAAAATTTTGGTAAATATTATCTGAACCAAGCGGCATAGAATAATAAAAATTTTCATTATAGTAATTTCGGAAACCATATTGGTATATAGCCGCTGCTCCTAACATTTGATTGGCTAGTACTATATAGTTTTGACCTTGAGCATCATTTTCTATAGCCTGGACAGTTTTTAGGTCAGTAGAAGTGATATTAAAACTTTTGCTGTTGGCATGTTGGTCATATACAGGATAACTAAAATAAGTGCTGACAGATATCACCATAGTAGTTAAGACAGCAATAAAAGTTTTTTGGCTTAGTTTGTTTTTCTTCAAAACAGAACTCCACCAAAAATAAACAGCAGTTAGAAATATAGGTAAAAGCATAATAGCCAGCATAAATACTATTCTGTTGATGTAGTCATGTTTTTGATAGCTAATTTGTAGATTAAAAGACAAAAATATGGAAGCTAGTAGATAATTAGCCAATATAAGACCGGAAAATATCAGGAGTCTTTTGAAAAAAATATATTTGTTTTCTCTGAATATGGCATAAACGCCCAATAATACTATCAGAGAGTATATCCAAAACTGGTTGGCTCCAATATTGTGGATCATATCAAGGGGAAAGCTATAGCTTTTAAACCAAAAAATACGAGGTAGATTTATGATTGGCCACCAGTTTATCTTTATTATTTCCTGCCAGCTAAATTGATTTATTTTTTGATATATTGCAAACAAAACTGGCAATATCATAATTGATGATCCGTAGGCAATGACTTTTAATATAAGGTTTGTTTTTTTGTGTTTTTTTAATTTCCAGATAGCTAAAATAGTCGTAAAGAAAAGCATTGGTATACCCACTAAGGGGTGGATAGTAAGAGCCATGAGACTTAATAACAGGGTAAAATAGAGACTAATAGTCTTTTTGTTTATTTCCGGCAGTATGAAAACAAAAATAGCCAGCAGTAAAAAAGTCAAAGATTGGGGAGTGGTCATGATAGCAAAGTTGAAGCCAATAAATAGACTCCATAAAACTGCTAGGTAGCTAGCTTTGTATGACCAGTTAAATCCGTATCGTAAACCATAATATAGACTGGTTGGCCAAAAAATACTAAATAGAGCCGGCATCAACAGTTTGTTGGCAGTAGCAATAGATATTTGCAATATATTGCTAAGGAAAAATGTCAAAGCATATTGTCCAATATAAAGAAAAAGACGTGGTTCTATAGTGCCTGTCTGGTTGATATTTTCTAAAACAGCTAGATGTATAAAAGAGTCATAGCCATAGCCTAGGGGATATAAAATAATTCCAATACTAGAAATAAGGAAAAAATGCCAACAAATAAGTATTATATTTTTATAAGATTTTTGGTCAATAATACTGGCGGCCAAACTGAAGTTTGAAAGGGCAAACACCAACCAAAATCTAAATCCAACTAGCTCCCAAGGGGATCGTATAATGCCCAGACTGGCTTTTTTAAATAGAGCTGAAACAAGTATTATATCCAAAACAATTACAGCTAAAGGTAAAATAGTTTTTCTGATATGACTGATTTTGAGAAAACCAAAATTAGTATTGGTCAAAAAATAGTGTCGGCTATTTTGGTAGTAAGAAAGTATCTCAACAGCTAGTGGTATAGATAAGAAGACAAATAGCCAGATATAAATGTTTATTTGCCACAAGTGGTAGGCCATGGTGTATACAAGTGATATATAAGCTAAGATAGTCAAAAGCCCCATCACATTTTTTAGGCCTTGGTGGATATTGGAGGCATACATATCGGCTATCTTTTTACTGTTTAGCCATAGATAAAATAGACCAAAAATAAGGCCTATTTTAGTATTGTGGAATAAAAAAACGTTGCCCAATATAACAAGAGCCAATAAAAGTTGAGAAAAAATATTTTGTATTCTACTGAAACTAAGCATAATCTTGACTTTATTTTAGCAAATACTTTGGTAAATAGTAAAGTTTCTGCTAAAATATATATATATGACTTTAGATAAAAATTCAATAGTTAAGGTTTTTCGTTATATTTGGCTGATTTTTTCCCTTCTTTTACTTTTGTTTATATTGAATAAAGGGATTTATACAAAGCGTGATTTGAAATATCATTTGGATTTTTCGCAATCTCTTAGCCGTGATATAAGAGGCTGGTATCCGGAATCTAGATTGACTCCAGTTTTTGATCGTTTGGAAGGTCAAACTTTTGATATCCTAGGCGAACCAATTTATATGAAAATTTATACACCAGTTGATTTTGATATGATGACTATAGAGGGTAGTTTTTATTTTGATGAAGCGACAGAAATAAATATTGGTCTACGCCAAAAAGACGGATCTTGGCAATGGAAAAATATAGCCAACAATAATTTTTCTTTGACTTTTGCCCTAGCTGATGCTCTGACAAAAAATAATCAACTGGAGATTATTTTATCTTTACCTAATATATCAGATACTTCGGTAGTAAGTCTAATAAACAATTGGCAAATAATACTTAAAAGATAATTTCTGTTGAATTTAGAAATAAATTAAAATATAAAAATACTTATTTAATTAATTTTTAACGGGTCTAATGGGATGAAAACTTTACATCTTATTTTAAATGATTTTTTTCAGATAGCATTTTTTACATGGATAATTCTTTTATTCATGGAAGTTTTTAATACTGGTATGGTAAATCGTTTTATAAGTTTAGAATATTATTTTTATGGATTAATTTTTGTTTATATTTTAAATAAGATAACTGATAAATAATTTTTTGGTTTATGATAGTAATTTGTGGTATAATAATACTATAAACCTTAGAGGGGCTACTTAGAAGTCTATTTTTTAACGCCTTTTAATTAATTTTTAACAGGTCTAACAAAGTGAATAAGAAAAAGAAATTAGCCAAGAAAAAACACCGCCGCAAAGCTGGTAAAGAAATATCTAATATTAGAAATTAGACGAATCTTTTTAGTAGGAGAGTAAATAAAAATAAAAATGTCAAAACAAAAAGAATTGATGCACGTAGTGGCAGTTGATATGGGCTACGGTCATCAGCGCGCGGCTTATCCTTTTTTGGAGAGTGCTTATCGTGGTATTACTAATGCCAATCATTATCAGGGTATTAGTAGAAGCGAGGAAAAACAGTGGAACAGCGGACGCAGATGGTATGAAATAATATCTCGTTTCAAAAAAGTACCATTTTTGGGCACTACGGCTTTTAAAATAATGGATAATTTTCAAAAAATAGAGCCGCTTTATCCACAAAGGGATTTGTCCAAAAATTCTCAGCAACAAAAATATTTTTTCAATCAAGTCAAAGGTGGACTGGGGCGTCATTTGGTGGAAGAGCTCAATCAGCGTATTCCCAAAAATTATGACAAGCCATTGCCATTTTTAACTACTTTTTTTGTACCAGCTTACTTTGCGGAGCATCATGGTTACAAAGGAGATATATATTTGATAGTTTGCGATGCTGATGTGGCTCGTGCTTGGGCACCTTTTTATCCGGGTAAAAGTAGGATTAAATATTTGGTTCCAAATAAGCGAGTGAAGCAAAGATTAAAACTCTATGGTGTGCGTCCAGAAAAAATTTATGTGACAGGTTTTCCCTTGCCAAAAGAAAATATCGGTGGCAGCGCTCAAAAGATACTTCGTAGTGATTTGAGCGCCAGAATATTTAAACTTGACCCTAGGGGTATTTATAGAAAAAAATATGCCAAATTGATAGAAGATTATCTTGGTCCTGTCAAAAATATAAAAAATCCCAAACGGCCATTGAGTATTACTTTTGCTGTCGGTGGAGCTGGTGCTCAGCGTGATATTGGAGTAATTATTTTAAAAAGGCTACACAAATACCTCAAAGCAGGAGAAATAAGGCTAAACCTCATTGCCGGAGTTAGAAATGATGTTTATATTTACTATCAGAGTGTAGTCAAAAGTTGTGGTCTAGGGAATTGTGAAAATGTCCAATTGATTTATGCTGAGGACAAAATGGATTATTTTAAAATATTTAATAAACTCTTGAGAAAGACAGATATTTTGTGGACCAAACCGTCAGAGCTTACTTTTTATAGTGCTTTGGGATTGCCTATTATTATGACTGAGCCGATTGGCTATCAGGAAAGGTACAATCGAGGTTGGTTGTTGGCTATCGGGGCGGGTGTAGACAGCATGGATCCAAATTATGTGGATGAATGGCTGTTTGACTGGCTCAACTCTGGCTGGCTGGCTGAAGCGGCTATGGAAGGATTTTTAGATGCTCCTAAAATGGGCACCTATCATATAGAAAATATAGTATTACGTAATAAAATAAGTGAGATAGACGAAGTACACCTCTTGTAGTATGACTATAAAAAAAATAACCATCAATTATTATAAAAGCATCAAAGAGCCGATGATTTTAGATTTTAATCAGGTGGCTATTTTTATTGGGCAAAATAATAGTGGTAAGAGTAATATTTTAGATGCTATTGAGTTTGTTTTTGATGGGGCATTTACGGATAAAAATCTTGTTTACGACAAAGCTGATATAGAGCTTGATTTGGAGTTTGACAGCGATGAGCAAATCAAAAATCAATTTCCGGAAAAGTCAGCTAGATTTATTTTAAAAAACGGTCAGCGACATCTAAGATTTGTTGACAAAGAAATAACTTACAATAAAGCTTTGTCTGTTTTGTTGTCTTCACAGGTCAAGAGATTGGACTATGTTAATTTTCATGACTACCAGCAAATAGAATTGGATTATCATTCACTTTTTAATTTCCCCAGTAATCTGGAAAATTTTCGGTCTTATCTTAAACATCATTTTCCCAAAATATCAGCCACCAAAAATGCCATGGATGTTCGTTATGAAAATGAGGGTATTATTGAAGGCAAGAGAAAAGCCACTATTGATAGACTTGGTTCCGGTTTCCGGCAGATTTTTACAATCTTGCTTTATATTTTTCATCCAAAATATTCAGTGGTAATGATAAATGAGCCGGAGACTCACCTTCATCCGGCTATGGTAAAAAAATTACTTTGGGCTATTCAAAATGCCAATGCTGGACAGATAATTTTTTCTACCCATAGTCCCTTGTTTATAACTCCGGCCACTTTACCCCAACTTGTCAGAGTAGAAAAAGATAATAATAATCATACCAGAGCTTTTACTATAGAGGGGCATTACAATTATAAGCGTCTTATCCAGGAGCTCAATGCCGATAATCTAGAGATGTTTTTTACGGATAAGGTAATTTTAGTAGAAGGAGTATCAGATCGCTTGCTTTTTAGAGGTTTGATAGATAAGTTTTATCAGGGCAGCAAAGATGTCAAAGTAATCCAGACTGACGGCAAGGGTAATATGCAAATTTATATAGATATTTTGACTACTTTTAAAATACCTTTTATGGTAGTTTTGGATCGTGACGTCATGAAAACCCAGCACCTTAGAGATTTGATGAGAGATCTGAATATAAAATTGGCGCCTTTACATGATACAGAACTAATTCGAGCACTTAAGCAGTATGATATTTATGTATTGGATAATGGGGATTTGGAAAATAATTATCCACGCAAATACCAAAATGAAGACAGTAAATCTCTCAGTGCTCTCAAAGCGGCTAGTTTTATCAGTTGGCAGGAATATGATTCTAAAGTGATGCGAAATTTAAAAGAAGTAATAGATAATATATGAGTTGGCTGCTAGTTGCCATTTTAGCTTATTTTGTACTGGGTTTGGTCAATGTGGCTGATAAATTTATTTTGGAAAATGTCATACCTGGTCCGAAGACTTATACATTTTTGGTGGGCGCTACCGGAGTAGCAGTGGTCTTGCTAGCACCTTGGTTTTTGACTTGGCCGGGCTGGGGTTTGTTTTTCTTTGACTGTTTGGTGGGATCTTTTTTTGCCGGTGGTTTGTTTTTTTTGTACCGTGGTCTCAAAGGTGGTGAAGCCAGTCGGATTTTTACTTTGGTAGGCGGTATGGTACCGGTTTTTACAGTGTTATTTTCTCTACTTTTGTTTGCAGAAAAATTCAGCAATTATCAATGGCTGGCTATTTTATTTTTGATATCAGGTACTATAATAATTTCTAGGACTTCGGTTCATCATAATATTTGGTTTAATATTAGAAAGTTTTTAAATATTTTAGATCCATATCAACTACCGAGTATTTTTTCTACTATTATAGCCGCTTTATTTTTTGCTCTTTTTTGGGTTGGTACCAAGCAAGTTTATAATACTCAAGAATTTGTCAGTGGATTTATCTGGGTCAGAATCGGTACATTTTTGACGGTTTTATTTTTACTTATAAAACAATCTTCTCGGCAGGAAATATTTTCAGAAATAAAAAAATCAAATAAACAAAAAAATAATAAATTTATTTATGTAGGTACGCAGGGTATGGGAGCGTTGGGCTCTGTTTTACAAAATTATGCTGTAGCTCTGGGTTCTGTAGCTCTGGTGACATCCCTACAAGGTTTACAATATGCTTTGGTGTTGCTATTTAGTGGTCTGCTTACATTTTTTTATCCTAAGATAGCAAAAGAAGATTATGGTCATGGGCGTCTGTCCAAAAAAGTGCTAGCCATTATTTTTATAGCTTTGGGTTTATACTTTATGGCTATTTAATTTTTATAATGAAAAAGATAAAAATAAAAAAAAGATATTGGATACCACTCGTAATTATATTGATATTATTGTGGTCTTTTAAGATAGATAGTCATTATCCGACTAAGATTGATTTGGAGGCCAAAGAAAATTATTGGGGGCTGACTTATTCACCAAAATTTGCTACTGAGCTGGGTTTGGACTGGAAAGAGGTATACGTAGAAGTTTTGGATGATTTGGAAGTGAAAAATATACGCATACCTATATATTGGGACCAGATAGAAAAAGAAGAGGGTGTCTTTGTCTTTGATGATTATGATTATATATTTGATGAGGGCGCCAAAAGAAATGTAAAGTTTATCGCCAATATCGGCTGGCGTTTGCCACGTTGGCCGGAATGTCATAATCCGGTCTGGTTGAACAACGATGAAATAAATGATATCAAAGGGCAGACTTTATTGTTGCTTGAGAGGCTGGTGAATAGATACAAAGACCGGCCGGAAATTGTGGCTTGGCAAGTAGAAAATGAACCTTTGCTTGATTGGTTTGGCAAATGCCCAAAAGGTGATAAGCAGTTTTTGAAACAAGAAATAGAATTGGTAAAAAGTTTGGATGACCGACCAATCATTATCTCTGCCTCCGGCGAGTTGAGCTCTTGGCGTCAGGAAGGGCAGCTAGCTGATATATTTGCCACTACGATGTATCGGGTAGTATGGAATCCCTGGTTTAGATATGTCAGGTATCCAATTCCTGACTGGTTTTATGGTTTTAAGGCTGATTTGTTTGGTATAAATAAGCATTCGTCAATTATTAGCGAGCTTCAGACTGAACCATGGGTACCAAATGGTACTTTGGCTGATCTTGATTTCAAGGAATATAACAAGTCTTTTTCAGTGGAGCAATTTGAAGCCAACTTACAATTTGCAATAAATACAGATTTTAGGCAAGCTTATTTGTGGGGAGTGGAGTGGTGGTATGTCCAAAAAGAAAAAGGGCATTCAGAATATTGGTATCTTGCCCGATCTTTATTTAGAAATGCTAATTAATAAAATATAGCACTTGAATATTTTGTCTATCCATAATATAGTATGGATAGTTTTAAAAATATAATATTTATATATGGAAACTTTAGAAATGAAATCTCAAGAAATAAATGCCCAAGAACAAGAAAAAACCTTTGAGACAATAAATTTTCATGATATAAAAGGTCGTTTTCATGAAGTTGTACATCCACGTATATTGGGGGAATTTTCTGCTATTCCACGTGAAAATGATGAAGTGGAAGTAGTCTTGTCCGCCAAAAATCAGACTATGACTTTTGGTGAGTATTTACAACGTATCGGGGTAAAGTACGATTGGTTTTTTAAAACCAAAAAAGAGGAGCCGGATAAAAATCTACAGGATCTTTTGAGAGATCTTCATCAAAAGTCAGTTGATAATCGCACAGCAGCTTCTATACGCCAACACCAGAAATTTACTCATGAAGGGGCTTCGTATGATAATCTTCAGCAGGAAACAGCACGTAACCATAGCCCTGTGTTTACAAAAATAATCAATGATTTGGGTATTGATGGTTTGGAAGCTAAGGAGGCAAGACCAAGGCAGGATTATTTGGATGGTATAGATGAAATATTGGAGTTTGATTCTACTAGTTTATCCACTCAAGGAGATGAAGAGGGAGAAAAAATAATAATTGGTATTCAAAGATCTTTTTCTGATAAAAAAAGACATATTACTAAGGATCCGATTAGATTTTTTCCTGAAAATCCAGAGGCAGGCGCTATTTTTAGAGTTTTTATTCAGGAAGATTTGGATGATTATATAGACAAGTTGTCAGGTATGAGTTATATGCAAAAACTTTTGGAAATCAGAGCTCAAAAAGCCAGACAAGCTGGCCAGAGTCCTAATCAATATGCCAAATCCCAACGAAATGATGGATTAGCTCCTATATCTCAAGTTTTGCCAAAAGGGGAAAGAGAACAGATAAACAGGACTCTCAAGGTTTTGAAAGAGATAAAAGAACAAATGAATATTTATATAGAATCTGATGATTTTGCCGGACAAACTCCTTTTATGCAAGCGGAGATAAAAAGAAAAATGGAGTTATTAGATATTGATAGTTTTATAGGGGAAATAGAAAATTTGAAAGCGGCAGCTTAGAAAATTAAAATAAGAAAAGGACCTCGCTGAAGCGTGGTCCTTTTTGGCATGTTGCCATAGTTGTCTGGCTGACGTATGTCAGTATTCAGCCAGGATGTTGTCAATGTTCTCTTGTGAGAACGTGAACGTACCCGGTTGTCCGTCCTGCGTGAACTGCAGACAGATCACCTGGGGGTCGGTAGCGGCGATGCCGAACTCGATGAAGGCCCAACAGCCGTTGAATTTGCGCCCGCTGATAGCGGCGTTCAACTTTTCGACTACTTCGTCGAGGTCGTATCGTTTGCTGATCCTGAGTCGGATCAACTCCTCCAGAAATACCCGCCCCTGTGGCAGCAGTCTTACCTTCGAAGTTGTCACGATTATTTTCCTCCTGTTGTGTGTTGTAGGGAGTTTCAGGACAACTTGGGACTATTTTTTATATCATATATTTATGATTTTGTCAATATCAAATAATCTAGTATTTTTTGACTTTATAAATACAAAAATCATCTTGTTATTACATTTGAATTCTGTTATAATTTAGTAAGCCAATTTAGAAATTATAGTAAAAATAATACTCAAAAAAATGGTGATATTTTACTATATTTAGTACCATAAATTTTTAAATTTGGTAAAATAATTAATCAAAATTTACTTGTGAAAACAAATAAAAAAATTGCTGTTTTTGCCATATTTTTGTTATTTTTGGCCAACACAGTGCAAGCTTTTACTCAAGATTATACACCAACAGACCCCAACTTGGTTTATCAATCATATTTGAACTATATAAATATAGGCCCATCTTGGTCTAATGAGCTAAAAACTAACAAAGAAGTAGTAGTAGCAATTCTTGATTCAGGTGTTTATTTGGAGCACCCTGATTTGAAAAATAATATCTGGATAAATCCGGGTGAGATACCTGGTGATGGGATAGACAATGACAATAATAGCTTTATTGATGATGTCCATGGCTGGGATTTTGTTTCTTCTGACAACGATCCAGAGCCAACTTTGGATAAAGATTATGACTACACAGCTATAAATCATGGCACCGTGGTGGCAGGAATTATTGCGGCCGGAATAAATAATACCGGTATAGTAGGTATTGCTCCAAATGCTAAGATTATGCCGCTTCGCATTTTGGATGCCAAAGGAGTAGGTAATACTCTGGTTTTGTCTCAGGCCATTGATTATGCCGTAGAAAATGGTGCAGATATAATCAATCTTAGTTTGGTTGGCGAGTTTTTGGGCGAGCCACTCAATACTTCTATCATTAATGCTTACAATAAAGGTGTAATGATAGTAGCGGCTTCTGGCAACGAGGAAAGTGTTGGAATAAGCTTAGATATTGATCCTCGTTATCCAGTCTGTGATATAGATGATGTTAACCGTGTTTTAGGTGTCGCGGCAGTAGATGAAAATAAGCAGATGACCGAATTTACCAATTATGGTGAACAGTGTATTGATATTTCAGCTCCGGGTACAGATTTTTATTCTACGACTTATTATAATTCTTCAGACAGAAATTTTTATCATAACTATCAGGGAGGCTGGAGTGGAACTTCAGTCGCTGCTCCGATTATTTCGGCAACAGCAGCTTTGATAAAAAGTCAGTATCCTGATCTGAGGCCTTATGATATATATAGTATTATTCTAGCTAGTGCTCAAGATTTACGCGAATCCAATCCACTTCATCATATAGATTTGGGCGCCGGCTTAGTCGATGTAGGGGCTGCTCTTAATCTGGCTGATCATTATTATAATGATTCTATAAAAATTGTAGTTACTCCTTTGAAAGGTTTGCCGCCGGAAGTCTTGATAATGGATACTGAGGGCAATTTAGAAAGTTGGTTTTTAGCTTATAATGCTGGTTTTCGAGGAGGTGTAAATGTGCTGGTATCAGATGTAACAGGTGATGGTCTGGAAAATATTGTCACTGCGCCTATGGCTGGTGGCGGGCCACATATCAGAGTTTTTGATATTCATGGTAATGTTCAGTCAGAATTTTTTGCTTATGATGCCAACTTTACAGGGGGAGTAAATATTGCTACCGGAGATGTAGATGGTAATGGAACACTAGAAATTGTCACTGCGCCTATGGCTGGTGGCGGGCCACACATCAGAGTTTTTGATTATCAAGGTAATTTGCTTTACGAATTTTTTGCTTATGATGCTGCTTTTGCCGGTGGGGTCAATGTCGCTTTGGGCGATGTCAACAACGACGAAAAGGATGAGATTGTCACCGCACCAGCTAGCAATTATATACCTGAAATAAAAGTTTTCAATTATGAAAATAGACAAAAAGCTAGCTTTTTAGCCTACGACAAAGATATGACAGCGGGTGTAAATATTTCTATTGGTGACGTCAATGCAGATCATTGGCCGGAAATTGTCACCGCACCAGCTAGGTTGTATCCTCCCCAGATAAAACTTTTTAGTATGAGGGGCACCTTAAAGAGTGAATTTTTATCTTTTAGTAAATATTTGTTTAGTGGGGTAAAAGTTTTGGCCAAAGATATTTCGGGAGATAATCTGCCGGAGATATTGGTCTTACCTGGTCGGGGTAGCTCCGCACTACTTCGTATTTATGACAGTGACGGTACTGAAAAGAGTAATGTTTATCTCAGAAATGAAAACGACAAGACCGGTTACAATTTTGATATTTTAGCCAGATAAAATGAAAATCAGTGTAGTTATACCGGCTTACAACGAAGCCAAGGTAATTTTACTTACCATTTCTCAAGTCAAAGATTATTTGGAAAAAAATTTTTCTAGTTTTGAAATAATAGTAGTTGATGATTGTTCTCGTGATAGTACTTTGGAAATTTTAAAATCTTTTGAAGGGATTAGAATCATTAGAAATTTGAGGAACCACGGCAAGGGTTATACGGTTGCCAAGGGAGTAAAAGCAGCTCATGGAGATTTGATACTGTTTATGGATGCCGACAACTCCACTCAAATATCAGAGTTAGATTCTTTTTTGCCTCAAATAGCCGAATATGATTTGGTGATTGCCTCTCGAGCCCTAGCAGACTCTAATATAAAAATAAAACAAAATTTTTTGAAGATATTTTTGGGGCGTTTGGGCAATTTGGTCAGTCGGATTTTTATACACAAAAGTATCGGTGATACCCAATGTGGGTTTAAGCTCTTTAGCAAAGATTTAAAGTTTATTTTTGAAAAGCTGACTATTTCAGGATTTTCCTTTGACTTTGAGTTGATTTTTTTAGCTAAAAAGTATAAATTCAGAATAAAAGAAATGCCTATTACTTGGGAAAATAACTTTGATTCTACGGTGAAGTGGCATGATTATCCCAAGACTTTTATGGATATAATAAAAATTAATTTAAATAATTTGTTTGGAAAATACAATTAAGATAAAAATATTATGAAACCATTTATTGAAAATAAAAACATTTTGGTTTTGGGTGGAGCCGGTTTTATTGGATCGCACCTTTGTGAAGAGCTGGTTAGAAGGGGAGACAATGTTGTCTGCGTGGATAATTTTATATCATCAGATGTAGAAAATATACGTTCACTTTTGGAATACCCAAATTTCGAATTTATCAGACACGATTTGGAAGAACAAATAGATTTTTCTATTCAGCCTGGTTTGGGCAAATTTAAAGTCGAGGTGCAGGGTTTTCAGGAAATCTACAATTTAGCTTGTCCGACTGCTCCGAAAGATTATACAAAATTTCCTGTCAAAACAGCCATTGCCAATTCGGTAGTGGTAGTAAATAGTTTAGAAATGGCCAGAAAATATAAGGCTAGATATTTATTAGCCTCCACTTCAGCTGTTTATGGTAAGCCGCCCGAAGATGGTACACCAGTCAGAGAAAGCTATTATGGTTTGCTAGATTTTTTGGGTCCTCGTGCTTGCTATAATGAAGGTAAGAGATTTGCCGAAACACTGGTTGTCACTTATCGGGATGTTTACCAACTAAATACCAGTATTGCTAGGATATTTTCCACCTATGGACCAAGGATGCTCCAACACAGCGGTCGTCAAGTGCCGGATTTTATTAGGAGTGCAGTTGACAACAAAGATGTAGAGATTGCCGGTGATGAAAATTCGGTTATTAGCTTTTGTTATGTCAAAGATATTGTAGAGGGGCTCATTGCTTTGATGGTCTCAGAAATATCTGAACCAATAAACTTAGGAACCGAACAACAATACACTATGACAGAAGTTGCCAAAAAAGTTATTGATTTAGTAGGCTCAAGTTCTTCTATAACTTATACCAATAAATATGCCTATACCATGCAGCCAGCTATACCAGATATTAGTAAGGCCAAAGAAGAATTAAATTGGTTTCCTCTGGTATCAATAGAAGACGGGCTCAAAGAAGCTATTGATTATTACAAGGCTACGGCATTTTTGCATCGCCCTGTATTTGAAGGAAAAATAGAAGAATAATTAAAAATTTATGAAAATATTGGTCACAGGCGGTGCGGGGTTTATTGGCTCACATTTGGTAGATAGTTTGGTTAAAGACGAACATCAGGTATTGGTGGTGGATGATTTGAGTACTGGCAAAAAAGAATATATAAATCCACACGCTAGATTTGTCCAGTTTGATGTACGGGATGAAAAATTGGGTAATATTGTAGCTGATTTTATGCCAGATATAATATATCATCTGGCTGCTCAAAAAAATGTGCGTACTTCTTTGGAAAATCCAATGCTTGATGCCAGCATCAATATATTGGGCTCTCTAAATATTTTGGATCAAGCAATAAAGCACAAAGTAAAACATTTTGTCTTTGTCTCAACCTGTGGTATATATGGTGACACTGATCAGTTGCCTACCACTGAAACTGGGCCAGAACAGGCTCTTTCTCCATATATATTAAATAAACTGACTTTTGAAAAATATCTGGCTATTTTAGGTCAGGAAAAAATAAAGTGGTCAGCAGTTAGGCTGTCAAATATTTACGGACCAAGGCAAGATCCATATGGTGAAGCCGGAGTGATAGCTATATTTTTGGATAATGCTATCAAAGGAAAAGATTTGAATATTTTCGGTGATGGAGAGCAAACCAGAGATTTTATGTATGTAGCTGATGCCGTAGATGCTTTGCTCAAGGTAAATCAAAATGTCACAGGCATTTATAATATTGGTACCGGCCAAGAAACTTCTATTCTGAATTTGGTGGATACTATTTCTAATATTGCCAAAGAAAAAGTGTCGGTCAAACACAGTGATCCGGTAGTGGGCGAGGTGAGAAGGAGTTGCTTGGATTATTCCAAGGCTAGTCGAGAGATAAGCTGGCAGCCCAATTATGATTTGCATCAAGGATTAGAAATAACCTATCGTTGGTTTAAAGAAAAAAGATAATTAATTTTGAATTGGGTGAATATTTTTGTCATTATACCAACTTGGAATGAAGCCAAAAGAATCGGACAGGTGTTAAGTGACCTGTCTGCTTTGCCTTATAAATTGGTGGTAGTTGATGATGGCTCTACAGATGAGACTTTGGATATAGTCAGAAATTACAAAGTAGATATTTTGAAGCACAAAATAAACCGTGGACAAGGGGCAGCCCTAGAAACCGGTAATCAATATGCCATCAGAAATGGAGCAGATATTATAGTGCATTTCGATGGTGATGGTCAGTTTTTGGCTGAAGAGATAAAAGATATAATTGATCCATTATTGGGCGGCCAAGCTGATATTGTGTTTGGCTCTAGATTTTTAGGTAAAAAGTCACAGATGCCATGGCTCAAAGAGAAAATCTATATGCCAATGGCTAGACTGGTAAATAGAATCCTTTTGGGAGTAAAATCATCTGATCCTCAAAATGGTTTTCGAGCCATGACCAAATCAACTGCCCAGAAGATCAGGATAGAAAATGACGAATATGCTCATTGCTCAGAAATTATCGCCAAGTCTTTTGCTTATCGTATGCGTATCAGAGAGATACCAGTTACTGTGATTTACCGTGACTTTGGTCAAGGATTAGGTGGTGGGGTGAGAATTATAAAAGATTTATTATTTAGTAAAATAAGCAAATGATTTACTTACAAATCATAATTACTTTATTTGTCTTGGTTATTTTGTTTAAGCTTTTTGTGCAAAAGCAAAAAAATAAAATATCACTTTTTTCTTTTATTATTTGGTTTTTGCTCTGGCTGGCAGTATTAGTCGTTTTTTGGCAGCCTGATACCACTACTTATTTGGCCAATGTTTTGGGTATAGGCAGAGGGGCAGATTTGGTTGTTTATATATCAATTGTTGTAATATTTTATATGCTCTTTAGAATTTTTGTACGATTGAATAAAATTGAAAATGAAATTACTAAAGCCGTCAGAGAGGACGCCATAAAAAATGCTGAAAAAAGATAAATCCCGTACTATTTTATTTATGGATGTCGTGTGGGTAAAAGTTAATATATGGTAAAAATGCTGCGTGATAAAGTTGTTGTTATAATAGTTTCTTATAATGGTCGTGAGTACCTACCGGCCCTTATGCCACCTTTGGTACAAGAAAAGTACCATGATTTTGATGTGGAGATTTTGGTGGTAGATAATAATTCTAGTGATGATTCAGTAGAATTTATAAAAAATAATTTCCCCAGTGTTGATATTATTGTTAATAAAGAAAATACAGGTTTTGTCGGAGGTAATAATATTGGTTATGATTGGGCCAAGACTAGAGGAGCGGATTATATATATCTTTTGAACCAGGACACTGTAGTCAGTCCAGGTTTTTTGGAGCCGCTTTATAAATTTGCCAAGCAAAACAAATTTGGTTCTCTGCAGTCAAAACTTAGATTATGGTCCAAAAAGGATAGGATTAATACGGTGGGTAATGCTATACATTTTTTGGGATTTGGTTATGGTACAGAATCCGGCAAAATTGATCGCAATGATCACAAAATAAAAAAAATAAATTATTCCTCCGGAGCTGGTGAATTTTTGTCTATGGCTGCTTTGGCAGAGTTAGGATATTTGTTTGATGAGACTATGTTTATGTATTTAGAGGATTTGGATTTGGGTTGGAGTTTGTCTATGTTGGGTTATGATAATTATCTTATTCCAGAGAGTGTTATTTATCATAAGTATGAATTCAAAAGAGGCATGAAGCATTTTTATTATTTTGAAAGAAATCGTCTTTGGGTAATGCTAAAAAATTATAAAATAGCCACTTTGATAATTATTTTCCCAGCCTGGTTGATTATGGAATTTGGGCAATTGATGCTAGCCATGATAAACAGAAGAACAAAAGATAAAATAAAAGCGTATTCATTTTTATTTTCAGTCAGTGATATGAAAATGCTAGCCACCAAAAGAAAATATATACAGTCCAAAAGAACTCGATCTGATCGTCAAGTAATTTCAAAGTTTACTGGATTGATTTTATTTCAGCCACTCAATTCGCTGGCTCTTAAAACGGCCAATGTTTTATTTTTTATTTATTGGCAGTTGATAAAAATATTTATTTTTTGGTAAATTCATCGCGTTAAATAAATTTAATTTTTAGTAAAATAAAAATAATTTTCAAATAAACAATATGAATAATAAATATAAAGAAATTAACAAAATAAATTTATAACGGGATGAAAATAGCAGAAGTTACATCTACTTTTCCTCCATATAAGGCCGGTATGGGCAATGTTGCTTACTACAATGCTTGGTCTCTTAGTACGCTTGGTCATGATGTCACAGTTTTTACACCTCTTTACAAGATCAATACTCCGTATCGTGATGAATATCCTTTTGAGGTGCAGAGATTAAGGCCGTGGTTCAAATATGGTAATGCCGGTATCCTGCCCCAGCTTTTTTATAAGCTGTCTGCTTATGATATTATTCATCTGCATTATCCTTTTTTTGGTGGGGCAGAGATAATATATTTTTTGGATAAGATAAAGGATCTGCGCTTACTGGTTACTTATCATATGGATGTTCAGGGCAGGGGGCTGTTGTCGAAGTTTTTTAATTGGCACACCAATAATGTCACGCCAAGAATTTTGGATTCAGCTGACAAGATTATTGTTACTTCTTTTGATTATGCCAAAAATTCCAGCTTGAAAGAGCGTCTACAGGCCGAGCCGGAAAAATTCGTAGAAATACCATGTGGAGTTAATCATCTTCTATTTAAGCCTCGTATCAGAGATAAAGGAGTAATAGATAAATACGGTTTGCACGACAAAAAAATAATAATGTTTGTCGGAGCCTTAGATAAAGCCCATTATTTTAAGGGCATAAATGTGCTTATTCAGGCTATCAACAAGATAGCCAGTAGTGATGATTTTAGGTTATTAATTATTGGTGATGGTAATTTGCGCTCTACTTATGAGAGCATGGTAGATAGTCTGGGCTTGTCCAAAAAGATTATTTTTACTGGTTTTGTGCCAGATGATTTTTTGCCAAAGTTTTATAGTGTGGCTGATATTTTTGTCTTGCCGTCTATTGATAGATCAGAAGCCTTTGGTATAGTATCTCTTGAAGCCATGTCATCAGGTGTGCCGGTTATTGCTTCTGATTTGCCGGGAGTCAGATCGGTAGTAGATAAAAGAAAGACTGGTCTTTTGATCAAACCAGGTAATGTAGATAATCTGGCTTCTATGATTGATTATCTTTTAAGAAATCCCAAAGAAGCCAAGGCCTATGGTAAGGCTGGTCGCGAAAAAGTATTGCGTCAATATACTTGGGAAAAGATAGGCTATAAATTGGATAATATTATAAGAAGTATTTAAATGAAAATTGCTGTAATATCAAATTTATATCCGCCATTTGTGCGTGGTGGGGCAGAGATAGTGGCTGCTATGGAGGCTCAGGGGCTCAAAAAATCATGGCAGCATGTCTTTGCAATTTCTACTCGACCAGCTAAAGTAAAGTTTATTGGCGCTCATATTTTTCGCACGGGACTTTGGACAACCAGTGTCGATACTTTTGAAGAGGTTGATGTCTATCGTTTCAATCCAGTTAATCTTTATTATTATTTAGATGATTTTAAGTTTCCATCTTTCTTACGTTTGTTTTGGCATATTTTTGATATCTTCAATATTTTTTCTTATTTCAAAATAAAAAAGATTTTGTTAAAAGAAAAGCCGGATGTGGTGATTACTCACAATCTGATGGGTATTGGTTTTTTGGTACCAATGCTTATTAGGAATTTAAAAATAAAACATCTTCATACTGTCCATGATGTACAGCTAGTCACACCCTCTGGTTTGATTATCAAGGGCAAAGAAAATGCCTTTAGCCATCGTTTTTTTCGATATATTGGTTATGTAGCTTTGATGAGAAAGTTGATGGGTAGCCCTGATGTGGTAGTTTCTCCTTCCAAATTTTTGATGGATTTTTATACTAAAAATGGGTTTTTTAAGCATTCAAAAAAAGCAGTTATTCCCAACCCTATTCGTTCACTTATGAAAATGCCCAAGACACCAACGCCAAATTTGGAATTGGTATATCTGGGTCAGATTCATCGTGCCAAAGGAGTATTGGATTTGATTGACTCTTTTATAAAAATAAAATTGCCACACATGCGCCTGCATATTGTCGGAGTAGGGGAAGATCTACCCAGAGCAAAACATAAAGCCAAAGATGATAAAAGAATTATTTTTCATGGTTGGCTACCCAATCACAAATTATTGCCCCTTTTGTCATCTATGGATGTGATGCTGGTGCCATCTCTTTGCTATGAAAATTCCCCAACTGTTATTTACGAATCACTATCTATGGGTATGCCAGTGATTGCATCGGACATTGGCGGAGCTAGTGAACTGATAGTAGAAAATATAAATGGCTGGTCTTTTCCGGCGGGAGATTTTGATATTTTAAATAAAAAAATAGTCGGCCTTTATAAGCAGAGAGAAAAAATTGCCAAAATGGCTGATAATTGTCGGATTAGTGTAAAACAACATAATTTAGAAAATTATATTAATAAAATTTTAGAACTTATCAATAGACCTCATTAATAAATTAAATTTCTAACGTAGTGGAACTAACTAAAGAACAAAGATATCAATTTTTACTGGTTTTTTTATCAGTGATATTTTTGATTATATATAATTTTAATAATATTACTGTTTGGTGGCCCAAATGGATGCAATTTGAGCATTTGATTTTTAACTGGCCTGATGCAACAGCCAACCATTTTTTTGCTTCTAGCTATGCTAATACCCGTTTACTATTTGTCTATGAGCCGCTCAATCTAATAACTAATAATCTATTACACGCTAGAAGTGTCAATGTACTAGAGGGCTCTTTGGTGCCGATGGCTTTTTTGCCATCCATAGTGGTTTTTTCCTTGTTTTATAAAATATTAGGAGCTTATGGAGTATTATTTATTACTCCTTTGATGGCTATGTTTAGCGCTTGGCTAGTTTATAGATTAGTACTGTATTTATTCAAAGACTTGGACATTGCTTTTATTAGCACATTATTATTTTTGTCTTTAGCCCCATGGGTATTTTTTGCCAATGTTGTCATGGTGCCGACGGTCATGTTTGTATTTCTTGTACTTGGCGGTTGGTGGGCAATAGTAAAAAGTTTTAAGTCCAAGCACGAACTATGGTGGATACTGGGTAGTTTTCTATTATCTTTGGCAGTTGTCGTCAGGCCAACCGAAGTAGTTTGGCTAGCTCTTATTAGTTTATTTGTTTTGTATATTAAGCGTGATATTTTGAGTGCCAAAAAAATTGTTTTTGGTCTTTTGGTACTAGTGGCAGTCTTATTTGGATTTTTTTCACTTAATAAAGCTACTTATGGTGGCTATTTTACATTTGGTTATCTCAATTTACAGTCCGGTCAGGTTGATTCTGAGATACAGCTTCAATCAAGGGGTATTTTTTCTTATATAAAATTATTGATTGCTCCTTTTGGTTTTAATTTTGTTTTGATATTAAAGAATTTTTATAAGTATTATATTGATATAATACTGCCACATTTTGTATTGGCGGTAGCTGGATTTGTACTTTTGATCAGCAAGTACAAAAAAAGATCATTGGCCTGGAAAAAATATTTATTGATTAGTCCTTTTATTTTTATTTTAATACTTCTTTATTATGCTTCTTGGAATTTGGCAGATCCATTGGTCAAAGAGCTAAACACAATTTCTATTTCTTATGTCAGATATTTTATGCCTTTATATATCTGGATACTTCCTTTGGTAGCTTTAGCTATCAAAGAATTGTTTATGGGTAGTAGTACAACAAACAAGATAGCCTCTTATGTAGTAGTTAGTATTATTGTAGTTTCATCTCTCAAGTTGGCGTTTATGTCTGAGCATGATGGGCTCTTGGAAAATCGTAAGACCTTAAATAATTATTATGCTCAATATGAGAGAGTGAGTTCTCTAGTGGAGGATGATGCTGTTATTATTTCAGAGAGATCTGATAAAGTATTTTTCCCAAAATATAGAGTGATAGCTTTTCAGGGTGATTTGCCTTTGTGGGAGAGGGTCAAAAATATTGTAGATGTAGTGCCAGTTTATTATTATAGCAATGAGAGTGAGGAAAAAATTCAAGTTGACCGGCAAGCAGCCAATGAGCTAAACTTAGATTTAGCAGAGCCTAGCCAAATATGGGATAATTTTATCTTATATAAAGTACAAAAGATGCCATAATTCGTCATTCTCGGGCTTGACCCGGGAATCCAGCAAAGAAGGAAAGTGATTATGTACAAAGAGTATTATATTTATATTTTAGCAAATAAAAGAAATGGTACATTATATATAGGCGTTACCAATGATATAGTTAGGCGCGTATTTGAGCATAAAAATAAGCTACACGACGGATTTACAAAAAGGTATGGAATACACAAGTTAGTTTATTATGAAATAATATATGATATAACTTTGGCTATAATGAGAGAAAAACAACTTAAAAAATGGAATAGAAAGTGGAAGTTGGAGCTTATAGAAAAAGAAAATCCATATTGGGACGATCTTTATTATCGTATAATTTAATTTTTAATTGCTAGATTCCCGCTTTCGCGGGAATGACTAGCTGTAATGTTATGGAAGATTGTATTTTTTGCAAAATTATCAAAGGAGAAATACCTAGTTACAAAGTTTACGAAGATGAGACTACTATGGCTTTTTTAGATATTAGTCCGGTAAATCATGGGCACACTTTGGTGGTGTCTAAACAACACTACGCCAATTTGGAAGAAATCCCAACCAATGAATTACAACAATTGATAATTACGGTAAAAAAAGTGGGACAGGCTATCAAAAATGGTTTAGAAGTTGAAGGTTATAATGTTTGTGAAAATAATGATCCAGTGGCTGGACAATTGATTCCCCATATTCATTTTCACGTTGTGCCACGACATGAAAACGACGGCATCAAGATGTGGCCACAGGAGCCATATCCAGAAGGCAAAGCAGCTGAAGTATTAGAAAAAATTAAGATTAATTAAAAACGTCATTGCGAGCCCGAAGGGCGCGGCAATCCAAAATTTTTAGATTGCAACCTATTATAAAATAAATTTATTTTTAAAAATGTGTTACAAAACTATAAAAATTACGATAAAATTATGAAAAATATTTTGGTGACAGGTGGTGCGGGGTTTATTGGTTCCAACTTCATACACTATATTATAAAAAAATATCCAGATTACAAAATAATTAATTTGGATGTTTTGACTTATGCCGGAAATTTGGCCAATTTAAAATCATTGGAAAATAATCCAAATTACAAATTTGTAAAAGGAGATATCGGAGATTATGATTTAGTTTCTAAAATAGCCAGAGAGGATAGTGTAGACTTGATAATAAATTTTGCCGCTGAAAGCCACGTAGACAATTCTATCACCGGCCCAGATCCATTTATTATTACCAATGTATTGGGTACTCATACCCTGCTTAAAGTTGCCAAGGAAAATAATATTCGCTTTCATCATGTTTCTACTGATGAGGTATTTGGTGAGCTCAAAGATAATCAGGAAAAATTTTCTGAAAATACCAAGTATGATCCGCGCAGTCCCTATTCAGCCAGCAAGGCCTCTTCTGATCATTTAGTCCGAGCCTATCACGCTACTTATGGACTGCCAATTACAATTTCTAATTGTAGTAATAATTATGGACCATACCAACACGTAGAAAAATTTATTCCACTTTTTATTACCAATTTACTGCAAAATAAAAAAGTACCTCTTTATGGTGAAGGCAAAAATATTCGTGACTGGCTCTATGTAGAAGATCATTGCCGAGCCATAGATTTGATAATGCATCGTGGTAAGATTGGTGAGACATATCTGGTAGGCGGTGACAGCGAAAAAAGAAATATAGATATTGCCAAGCTTTTGGTCAGTAAATTGGGCAAAGATGAGTCGATGATAGAACGTGTAGAAGACAGATTAGGCCATGACTACAGGTATGCCATAGATTTTTCTAAAATAAAAAAAGAACTAGGCTGGCAGCCGACTGTCAGTTTTGACGAGGGTCTGGACAAGACTATAGAGTGGTATAAAAATAATTCACCCCGTTAAATAAATTTAAATCATAATATGAATCATTATGTATATATATTAAAAAGTAAGAAAGATAATTGGGTTTTTATGTGGAGTAGTATTCCAATAATGTCTAACTATTGGGCTACCTCTAAAGCTCTTTTGTATAGAGGAGATATATACTCTTTTGGTAAAATTTTTTGTTATTTTGATGGCAAAATTATCACTGCTTATATGCAGGAAAGTCAGTTAGATAAGTTTAAAAAAGAAGGAGAAAAATATTTAAATCCCCATTATTATAAAAAATATAAAATTAAATATAAAAAAGAATCTATCAACTGGTGGAAGTGGATTAGAAAAATAGAAAAAATAGATTATTCAAAAAGAAAAAATTCAAATATTATTATAGATCATAAAAAATTTATTGAATACTCTATAGACTCTATTGCTTATTTTGGTAGTACACGCATGGAATTTACTTACGCAGCAGAACAGAGATTAAAGGAGATAACTAAGAAGTATTATAAGGATAAATGGTTAGATATTTTTGGAATTTTAACAACGGCTGTATCTTTAGACGATATACAAAAAGAAAATATAGACTGGCTAAGATTACTTTCTAAAAAAGAGAATGATTTAAATTATTTAAAACATATTTCAAAATACCCGTGGCTTGTTTTTGGTCAATTCGATGATAATAAAATTTTGAAGTTCTTAAAAACTAGAGCAAAAGAAGAAAAAAATATTTTTAAGAAAGAATTAAATAGGTTGAAAAAACTAAAAAATGATTTAAAAAATCAACAGAAAAAGATTTTTATTAAATTTAATAAAGATAGTAATGAAGCAAAATATTTAGCAATATTTCTTCAAAATCAAGCAGTTGAAAGAATGAATATTAAAGCTTACTGGTCAGGATCTTATTATTTAGCTAGAAAAATGTGGCTAAAAATAGCTGATGAAATAAATATACCACTGGAAGATTTGTTGGGATTTATGACTCCACTAGAAACTGAAAAATTATTAAATAAACAAAAAATTAGTAATATAAAAGATATTGTTAATGATCGTAAAAAATCTTTTGCACTTAATATTTATTCTAACGAAAAATTAGAAATAATTGGATCGAAAGAATCAAGAAAAATTTTTAATCAAAGAATCAAGAAAATAAAAAATACTAATAGTCTGATAAAAGGACAGGTTGCTATGCATGGATTTGCTCGCGGGAGGATAAGAAAAGTTATAGCCGGTAATCTAGACATGCTTCAAGAGAGTATTAAAAACTTTAAAAAAGATGAAATACTTTTAACTAGCATGACTCAGCCAAATATGATGGTTGTAGCTAAAAAAGCTGCAGCTATTATAGCGGATGAAGGTGGTATTACATCTCATGCTGCTATTATTTCTAGAGAATTAAAGATTCCTTGTATAGTAGGATGTTTAAAAGCTATGCAATTTTTTAAAGACGGGGATATGGTAGAGGTAGATGCTGATAAGGGAGTAGTGAGAAAAATATGAAAAAAATAGTTTTGGAAAAAGAATATACCAGAGATTATCCTTTGATTATTGAACAGATGTGGGATAAGGCATTGAGTTTTGGTCTATATGATAATGAAAATCCGCACAAAGTAAAAAATATTTATTATATCAACGACGGCATGATGGAGGTCTGGGAAAATAGACAAGCCATCAATTGGTACAAAGAAGAGATCTTTAGAAAAAATAATAGCGACAAAAATTGGTTTGCTTCCAGAATGGATGAATATGAGGGGCTACTTGGTAAACTGGAAAATATCTGGTCTCAGGACAAAAGCGATTCTGTAGAGCTATTGAAAAATTTTATCAATTTGGCCACTACTGGTATGAAGTATTTTGTTATATTCTATTATACAGCCATGGATGATAGAAATGATAAAAAAATATTGAAAATAGCCAACAGGATACGTAATAAGGATGTATTTTTTGACAAAGTAGACAATTTTGTTCGCCGATCAATAGAATTTATCTATCCTCAATCCAAGGGACTGGCCAATACTTTGTCCATAGAAGATGTAGATAATATGCCGACAAGAGAGGAAATGGAAAAAAGAAGTCATAATTTTGTGGTAGACATGGGTAGATTTGCTTCAATTGTCTCTTTGGAAGACTTTGCCTTGCAAAACAAAAATTATCAATTTGTTTTTGAAAATTTTGATGATAATCAATATGTAAAAGGTCAAGTTGCTTTCAGAGGTTATGCTAAAGGCAAAATAAAAATTTTGAAAAAGAAAAATAAAATAGTAGATTTTAATGAAGGTGATATTTTGCTATCTCCTATGACCACGCCGGATTTTGTATCGGCCATGAAGAAAGCTGCAGCCATTGTCACCGATGAGGGTGGTATAGTCTGTCACGCTGCAATATTAGCTAGAGAGCTTAAAATTCCTTGTGTGATTGGCACAAAATTTGCTACCAAAGTTTTCAAAGACGGTGATATGGTAGAGGTGGATGCTGAAAAGGGAATAATAAGGAAAATATGAGTTACAAAAATTACAATTGGGAAATAGTCGGCCGGGATTACAACTCTCCTTTTTTTAGAAATTATATTTGGACCAAAGGCCTTTTTCATTACCCAGAGGTAAATGGTACAAAAAATACTTTGGTAGCGGGGATAATATCCAAAAACAATGATTTAGAATACCTGGCTGACATGAAGATTTGGCAGGAACTTCACGAGGAGTTAAAAACTAAGGCGCTGGAGGATAAAGATTTTTTTGAAAATTTAATTGACCAATCTCATCAGATGGGTGAGAAATTCAATAATTGGACTGAAAATAATATTTATAAACCTGATTTGAGTAAACTATCTGGGGAAGAATTGATATTGCTTTTAGAAAAATTTGATAATTATCAGGGTAAAATTTATGCTGTAGGTACAGCCTTACCAGTTCTTGATTGGCAAAAATTTACTTATGTAGAAAATTTTTTAAATGATTATTTGAAAAAAAATGTAAACGAAAAAGAGTATCAGGATTACTATACTTTATTTACTGAACCACCAGCCAATTCATTTGCTCAGGATCAGGAAGAGGCTTTGTTAAATATAATGGTTAAGTATTGGGATTATGACAATTGGCGTAAAGATATAGAGACAAAAAGTCTAGATGATCTAAAGGAACTGCATAAAGATTTTTATAGAGATTTGGAAGAACATACTAATAAACATGCCTGGGTTTATTATGCTTACAATGGTCCAGAGTCAACCGAAGAGGATTTTTTGAGTTTTATACGTGATTATTTGATAAAGTTGGAACACCCAGAGAAGCTACTAAAAAATTTGGGTAGTAAAAGAAAAAATCTAGAAAAAAGGAAACAAGAATTTTATAAGAAATATAAGCCGACAGAACGTGAAAAAAATATGTTGAATCTAGCCGGCAAATTTGTCTGGGGTAAGCCTCGGAGAAAAGATTATCAGGCCAAGTCATATTATCATGCTAAGAAATTGCAATCGGAAATAAGCAAGCGTCTGCATCTTTCTCTCGAGCAGGTTAGAAATACGCCATTTGATATGATAAAAGAATGTTTGGTAGATGGTAAAGAACCAGATAATAAAATTATAAATAGTATTAAAAAATATCACATTATAATACCAAATCAGGATAAGACAGTGTCTATCTTGATTGGTCAAGAAGCAGAAGAATTTGAAAAAGCTATCCATCGTGAAGAAGAACAGGAAATAAAAAATATCAAAGAATTGAGAGGCACAACTGCTTGCCCTGGCAAAGTCCAAGGCACAGTCAAGATAATCAATAATCCAGCTGATATGGCAAAGATGGAATACAATGATATATTGGTATCAGTCAGTACTACACCAAATATTATAGCCGCTATGAAAAAAGCCAGCGCCTTTGTCACTGACGAAGGCGGGTTGACTTGCCATGCGGCTATTGTGGCTCGGGAATTATCTACGCCTTGCGTGGTCGGTACAAAATTTGCTACCAAAGTATTTAAAGATGGAGACATAATTGAGGTGGATGCTGAAAAGAGAATGGTAAGAAAATTGTAATTTAAAAAAATACGAGGCCAGTTGCGTATAAACGCGAACGGACCTCGTAAGGGTCGAAGGATTTGTCAGCCCTTGTTGGTTATCTCCTTGGCCAGCCCCCTGGTCATCTCCATGGTCAGGTGCTTGACCACGACCTCAGCCTTACCGGCGCAGTGTATGCGCAAGTACTCAGCACTTTTGATGGCCGTCGTGACCGAGCGCTGGAAGCCCCCAGTGCACACGAAGATGATATTGAGGCATTCGAACTGCTTATTTTTCAGGAACGTTTTCAGGTAGTTGGTGTAGAGCCAGTCGTTGGTGCGCTCCAGCCATTCGGCGTAGCCGGGAGCTGACATGATGTGATCCTGACAGACCTTCTCGGTGCCGTCGATCGGGCCAATCTCCTCGAGGAGATCAGCAATGGCACCGCGGATGTCGATGATAACCTGTAGGGTGTAACCGGTCGGGCAGAGGGGATACATGTCGTGCCAGAACTGGCCGACAGAGTAGACCTTGATTATCTTCATTTCTTGGAAACCTCCCTAAGATTGGTGTTGTCAAGGCGGAACGAATATTGTATGATTATATCATATTTAGATAAAAATGTCAATATAAAAAATTAAGTTAAAATAGTGTCATGCTGAATTTATTTCAGCATCTCCATTAATTATTAGCTAGATCCTGAAACAAGTTCAGGATGACAAAATAAATGAAAATACTTATAATAGGCAAAGGATATTTAGGCATTCGTTGTGCCCAGAGCTGGAACGACGCAGTCATAACTGACAAGATTGTTGAAACTGTGGAAGATGTCGAAAAATTAATAGACGAGCACCAACCCGACGCAATTTTAAATGCAGCCGGAATTGTTGGTAAACCAAATGTAGATTGGTGTGAAACTCACCAATTGGAAACCTATCAGGGCAATACCATACTGCCACTTATCATTGCCGAGGCTTGTCAGAAAAAAGGAGTATATCTTCTTCATATGGGCACTGGCTGTATATTTTATGGTCAGGCTCCTGATGGTCAGGCCTGGACAGAAGATGATTATGCCAATCCAGTGGCAGTCTATACTAGATGTAAATATGCAGCTGATTTGGTCTTGGCCAAAATGCCAAATGTCGGTATTGCCCGTATCCGCATGCCACTTGATGACAGGCCTCATCCAGCCAATTTGATTGATAAATTATCAAAATACGAAAAAATAGTGGATGTAGAAAATTCTTTGACCGTTGTACCAGACATGATAGATGTCTTTTATCAGCTCTTAGAAAAAAAAGCAGAGGGCATATACCACGTGACCAATCCAGGCTCTATCAAACACAAAGAAATCCTGGCACTGTATAAAAAATATATAGATCCTAATCACAAAAATGAATGGATAAAGGAAGAAGAATTGGTCAGGCTTGGTTTGGCTGACAAAAAAAGATCAAATAATATTATGACTTCTCTTAATCTTCCAAAGCTGGGTATCAAAATGCGTCCAGTCAAAGAAGCAGTAGAGGACACTATAAAAAAATACGCAGATAATAAAAAATAAATTAAAAATGTCATTGCGAGCCCGAAGGGCGTGGCAATCCAAAAGCTTGTAGATTGCTTCGCTACGCTCGCAATGACGCAACAATAAACTATATGAAAGGAATTATACTTGCTGGCGGAGCCGGCACTAGACTTCATCCACTTACTAAAGTGACATCAAAACAACTCTTGCCAATTTATGATAGGCCGATGATTTATTATCCTTTAGAGACTCTCATTGACGGTGGTATCAAAGATATACTGATAATCTCTGATCCGGACAATATTCACAAATTTTCCAAGTTGCTGGCTAGTGGCAAAGATTTTGGCGTCAAGATCACTTATGAAGTGCAAGATAAACCAGAGGGCATTGCTCAGGCTTTTTTACTAGGAGAAAATTTTGTAGGTAGCGACAACGTTACTTTGATACTTGGTGACAACCTGTTTGTCGGTGACGGTGATTTTCTTGATGAGGCTATCAGGAGTTTTCAATCAGGTGGTCGTGTTTTTGCTAAAGAAGTGCCTGATCCCAATAGATTTGGTGTAGTAGAGTTTGATGTTAGTGGCAAAGCAATTTCTATAGAAGAAAAGCCAACCAAGCCAAAGAGCAATTTTGCGGTAACTGGGCTTTATATTTATGATAATACTGTGGTAGACAAAGCCAAGAGTCTCCAGCCATCAGCCAGAGGAGAATTGGAAATTACCGATATCAACAATCTATATCTCAAAGAGGGGCAACTTGATGTCAAAAAATATGATCATTATTGGTTGGATACGGGTACTTTTGATGCCTTACTGGAAGCTGGCAACACTATTGCTAAATTAAGGAAAAATGGAAGATAAATTTTTCAAATACAAATTTTTTAAATGGGCTACCCGTCCTTATGGTATAGCCAGAGAATTTTATTATCTAAAAGCAATTTATGATGCTGGTATGAAATTTTTTGTGGTCATACCAGAAGAGGATGGTGTGATGGGTTCATATTATTTTGATGAGCCTTCATATAAAAAAGTTTTAAAAAAAACTTACCAAAGAGTATTATCAAACTACAAGAGTCATTTGACTGATTATATTCCGGCCAGGGACAGAATTTTGGAGAGTTCGAAAATATTATCTCAGGGAGTAGGCAAGGTATCGGATAAAGAACTTTTTGTATTATTTAAAAATTACATTTCCTCAGTTTATGATTTTTTTGATTACATCCTTATACCCTTTGCTTTGATAGAATATGCCGAGCCGGAGCTAATTAGGTTGTTCCCCGAAGATTTTGAAAAAATTATTAACTCTGATAAACCGACTCAGTATCAATTGATGGAAAAAATGCTTTTGGAGGAAGGGCCACAAATGGCCTTGGAAAAGTACGGCTGGTTAAAAAGCTATTACATTGGTGAGGGAATATATACTATTGAGGAGTTAGAGAAGATGTCCAAAGAGCTGGATAGAGATAAGGTAGAAAAAATATTTGCTCAATTTTCTCGACATAAAAAAGAGTTTGATAATTTTATTTCCAAGCTAGACGATGAAGAAATAAAAGCCAAATGCATATTATTTCATGAATATATATTTTTAAGAAATGATCGTGTGGATTCTTGGAAACATAGTTTGTTTATTATTAGTAGATTTTTTGAGTATCTTAAGGATAAATTTGAAAATATTAGTTTAAAAGCAGTGGCGAATTTGAGCTATGAAGAAATTGAAGACATTTTAACCAAAGCTAAATTACCTGAGGCAATTGACTTGGCCAAAAGAGAGAAAAACTTTCTTTATTACTATGATGGGTCATTAAATATTGTCACAGATAAAGTTCAGATAGAAAAGATAAAACAAATTGTCAAAAAACAAATTAATTATATTGATCAGCTTCAAGGCATATCAGCTACGAGGGGCGTAGTTAAGGGTAAAGTTAAGATTGTTAATTCTTATAAAGAAATTTCAAAAATTGAAAAGGGGGATATATTGGTCGCTCAAATGACTGATCCGCGTTATACTCCAGCCATGCGTCTGGCAGCGGCTATTGTGACTGATGAAGGTGGTATGCTTTCTCACGCCGCCATAACCAGTCGTGAGCTAAAAGTGCCCTGTGTGGTTGGTACTAATTATGCTACCAAAGTTTTAAAAGATGGTGATATGGTAGAGGTGGACGCCAATAATGGTATAATAAAGAAATTATGAGTATTGTTGATTTATACTTAAAAGCTCAAGATGGTTTAGAGATATCTCCTCCTATTTTGAATTCAGCTTTGATATATCAAACACGGGGGTGGAATCAGAGTAAATATTTTAGATCTCTTTATAAAAATAATTATTCTTTTCCTTTATTAATTTCGGTCAAAGGAGATATTGGTCTAATGTATATTTCTTTAGGTCACTCAAAAGCAGCTTGTTTGGAAACAATGTATTCGGTTTGGGAAGACAAAAAACATTTGTCTAAAATGGAGGATAATTTTAAAAAGTTTTCTCAAAAGATAGAAAATATTTATAGTAAATTAACTTATAAATATATAAAAAATAATAATGATTTAGGAGAAGACTTAAATAGCATAGTTGATAATGCTTGGAGTTTGAGTGCTTTGACGTTTTTTACTATTGGTTTAGATAAAGATGTATTTGATCGTTTTGGTAAGCTAGACGATTCTTTCTGGAACAAGGCTTCAATTTTAAATACGGAATCTTTTTATGATCGCGGATCAAAAAAATTAAAGAGATTAGTGGAGGCAGATTATAATTGGGATCAAATAACTGAAAAATGTCAGTATTTGGAGGCAGCCTATGACCGGATATTAAGTTTTGAGTTTACTAAAAAACAACTACAAGAAAAGTATAAAAATTTATTAATACATAAAAAAGTAAACGGCAAAAGTACTAGTTGGAAAAATGATTTATCTGAAAAGGAGAGAAGAATGACTGATTTTTTTCAATGGGCTATAGACAAGCGTGATCAGAGAAAAGATTATTTTGGCATGCTTCTGTCAATCATGGGTCGATATGCCGAACATATTTTTGAGACGGCTAATCTGTCCAAAGATTTGATAAATTTTTGTTTGTTTGAGGAAATAGAAAAAGGGACAAAATATTTAAGAAGTAATATTACAGAAATAGCAAAAAGGAAAAATGGTTTTTCAGTTTTGTTATACCCTGATGGAGCAAAAAAATTTGAATATAGATTTTATGATAATATTGGAACAGATTATCAGTTTGATAATAAAATAATAGGACAGTCGGGTTCTCTTGGATACGCCAAGGGCAAGGTAAAAATTATTACCAATGTATTTTTAGAGACAGAGAGTTTTAAAAAAGGCGAGATACTAGTGACAGGTATGACTAGGCCGGAATATGTACCTCTAATGAAAAAAGCTGCTGCTATAATTACCGATGAAGGCGGCATTACTTGTCACGCGGCTATTGTTTCAAGGGAATTGGGAAAGCCTTGTATAATTGGTACTAATTATGCTACTAAAGTTTTAAAAGATGGCGATATGGTTGAGGTAGACGCTAGCCGCGGCATAGTTAAAAAATTAAGTAAGCATTAGAATAGCTATATCCCGCTTCGCGGGATGCTCGATTTTGCAGCCAATCGCTGCGCTCTTGGGCAAAATCGGCAGAAGTTGATGCCAATAATGGTATAATAAAGAAATTATGATCATATTTCTATTTGGACAACCTGGCGCAGGCAAAAATTTTGTGGGCGATGTGATAGCCAAAAATTTTGATTTTTATCATTATGATGCTGATAGCGATATTCCTCAGTATTTGATAGACAAAATTAAAAAAAAATGATATAGCCACTGATAAGAACAGAGAAGATTTTTATAACATTGTTATAGCTAAAATAAATGAATTAAAACCAAAATATAAAAATATAATTGTTAGTCAAGCTTTTATAAAAGAAAAGTTTCGTCAAATGATGTTGGACAATTTTCCAGAAGCAAAATTTATTTTACTCAAGGCTGATAAAGATATAATGGCCAAACGTCTTGTTGGTAGACAGCATTTTGTATCCAAAAAATATGCTGATGAGCTAGAAAAAATATTTGAAGAACCAAAGATAGACTGCTATACTTTATATAATAATAACGGTGAAGAAGAAATAATAAGTCAGTTTAAAAATTTTTATAAAAATTAATTCACCCTGTTAAATACTGCAAAGCAGTATTTTGCGGGGCAAAATATTTAACAGGGTAAATTTACATATATGCCAAAAGCAAAAACAAAAGCCAAGGCAAAGCCTAAGGCCGCGTCAAAAAAACTCAGTGATGAGGACAAATTAAATAAAATACTAGATCGTATTCGTCCGGCTTTGATGCGTGACAATGGCAATTTGGAACTAGTGAGTTATGACAAGAAAAAGGGGATTGTAGAGATTGTACTACAAGGCGCTTGTGCTCACTGTATTTTAGCTGATGTGACTCTAAAGCATTTGATAGAAGCAGAAATCAGAGGGGCTATGCCCGAGGTAAAAGAAGTTCGGGCGGTTTAAATTTTTAATAAATATATAGTATATGTTTTTTATAGTCTTAATAATATTATTAAAATTTGCCTTCCCGGTTTTGATTTTGAAATTTCCATTTTTTGCCGGCTGGGCCAATTTTATTTTGGACTCAGTAGATGGAGATATACTTATTCCTCTGGGACTGGAAGATAAAAAATATCAATTAATAGATAAAATAGCTGATTATACTACTTATATTTTTATAGTTATTTGGGGCTGGAAGAGAGTGATAAAAAAAGAAGTCATTGTCACATTTTTGATTAGGACAATCGGACAATTTTCTTTCTTTTTTACTCGCGATGAAATGATGCTGTTTTATTTTCCTAATCTGGTAGAACCATTATTTTTAATTTACGCTACAGCCGAGTTGTTCAAAGGGCGGGAAAAGACAGCCCAGTGGTACAAGAAAAATATTGTCTGGATTTGGTTGTTTATCTTGGCTTACAAATTTCAAGATGAATGGTTTACTCATGTAGCCAATGTGGACAGGACTGAATTTTTTAAAAATTTGTTTAAAAGATAATATATGGATAAATTTGACCAAAAAATAGAAAAATTATTAAAATTACGACATCCTAAAATAGCTTTTGGCCTTGATAAACCTGATGAGCTCATTTTAACCAGTTTAAGAAAATCTCATAAATATGCGGATATTAATATTGTTGGTCCAAAGAAAATAAGCAGTATAAAAGGATTCAAATTAAATATTAGTAATAATCCCGAAAAGAAATTGGTGGAAATGTTGGTAAATGGAGAGGTAGAAGGAATGGTAAGAGGAACAATTGATGATTTTAAAACTTACGAAGTTTACAGAAAATTAACAGGAGAAAATACATTAGCTAATCCTGTGTTAATGCAGCTGCCCAATAAAAATAAAATTTTTATTGCTTTTGTCAGTAATCCAGAGGCTTGGACAAAAGAAGATCGTTTTTCTAAAGCACTTATTACGGCCAATATGATGATAGGGTTTAATATTAAACCTAGAATTTGTGTGCTCAGCGGAGTAAGGCATGATACTTATAAGCGTAAAAGAAATATAAAAAGTGGTATTGTTGCCAAGTTAAACAAAACTTATTCTGACGCCCAGTGGATAGTAAAAAAACTAAACAAAGAAAGATTAATTGTCAAAAATTGGTCTATTGATTCAAATATAGCTATAGAAGAAGGTTATAATTTATTGATTCCACCAAATGGTATGGTCGGTAATCAGATGTTTAGGATGATTTTAGCTTCTGGTGGTAAGTTGCTAATTGGTACTAAGTTAGGTTTATCTCATTACTATGAAGATAATAGCCGCACGGAAAAAGATTTTGAATTTCATATAAAGTGGTTGGTAGCTATGATAAATCAAAAGAAAAATGGTAGATTATAAAAAAGAATTATTTAGGTGGGGACCGGCAGATGCTAGAATTATTTATGCAGATCTCACAATGTATGCTGTTCAGAAATATCCAAAAATAGCTGGTGTAGGCTGGCCTGATTTTTTGTTGTATTTCAAAGATAAACGACTTTTATTTTTGGCCGAAGATAAAAAATTGAGAGATAATGGAGAAAAATTATTTATAAAATATGTCTTAAATAAAAAAAGGTTAAAAAAATTATATAAAGATTGGATTTTAATTTTAAAAAAATTTAATTATTATGAAAAAATAATAAACAGAGGATTTGATAATTATTCTAACAAGGAATTCATAAAATTTTTTATTAGCTGGTATGATTTTTATGAAGAGTTTTGGCTAAAATCATGGCTACCGGAACTTGGCAACTGGGGAGGGGAAAGATTATTAAAAAATAAAGTTTTGGAAAGATATCCAAAAAATTATTTGGAAATTTTAGAAAGCTTGCCAGCTCCAGAAAAATCGTCTTTTTATCAAAAAGAAGAGTTTAGTCTATTGAAAATAAAACTACTTAAAAATAAAAAGGATATTGAAATTGCTCTGGTAAGACATGCCAAAAAATATTACTGGCTGGCCAATAGTTATTTTGAAGTAAGAGTATTAGATAAAAAATATTTTAAGAATAGATTAAGTAAGATTTCACAAGCCGGCGCTCGTAAAAAATTAAAAGAAATTGAAAATTATAGTAAAAAAATAAAATCCGACAAAAAAAATGTTATAAAAAAATTCAAAATAAATTCAGAAATTGTATCAATAGCAAATGGTGTGGCATATTGTTTGTGGTGGCAAGATTATCGCAAGCAGTATATACTTATTTCAGATTATTTTATAAATGAATTTATAAAAGAAATATCTAAGAGATTAAAAATTTCTCTCCAAGATTTATATTATTATAGTTATCCTGATTTAATTACTCTTCTTAAGAAAGGGAAGGTTGTTGATACAAAAAAAAGGAAAATGGCCTTGTTATCAATTTATAAAGAAAATAACGGTTATAAGCACATAGACGGGAAACAGGCATTAAAAATTATCAAGCCTTTTTTAGCAGAACAGACTATTAAGGGAGTTGATTCAGTCAAAGGTTTGGTAATTAGCAGAGGCCGAGGTAATGTAAGTAGTCGTGCTCGTATATTGTTTGGTATTAAAGAAATAAATAAAATGAAGCAAGGAGAAATTTTGATTACTACGATAACTACTCCGGAGTTTATTGTGGCTATGAGAAAAGCTAAAGCTATTGTCACAGATGAAGGAGGACTTACTTCTCACGCTGCTATTGTTTCTCGTGAATTAGGTATACCTTGTGTAGTGGCTACAAAAAATGCAACTAAAATTTTTAAGACAGGTGATAAAATAAAAATTGATATAAAAACAGGACTTTGTAAAAAAATATGAAACCAAAAATAAAGCTAATTATTATAGATCTATATGGTGTGATGAGTGTCGGCAGCTACAAGGAAACTTGTCGGTGGATTAGTCGCAAATACAAAATAGATTTTGATATTTGCTATGATATTGTCTATCACAAATATTTTACTCCGGCATCCCTCGGCAAGATAACTGAAAGACAATCCTTTGAGCTAGCCGCCAAAGAAATTGGTATGAAAGAAGATTGGAAAATATTTAGATCTAAACATCTTTCTTTTCAACATATCAATAAGTCAGTTTTTAATTTTGCTAAATCACTTCAAAATAAGGAATATAAAATACTACTTCTTTCTAAAAATACAACCGGTCAGTTCAAATATGTCGTAAATAAATATCAGCTCAAAAAACATTTTGATTTGATAAACACTTATGATCTAAAATTATCAAAAGGATCTGCTAAGACTTTTAAGTATGTCTTGAAAAAATACAAAGTCAAAGCAGACGAGGTATTTTTTGTAGATGATCAGTATTTTAATCTGCCAAATGCCAAGAAGCTGGGTATTCATACTTATCTGTATAAAAATTTTAAGGATTTTAGAAAATATTTGACCAGTTTGCTCAATGACTAAAAACAGAGAACAATATATTTATATTTTTAAAGACAGGCCATACACTCCAAATCTTATGTATGTAGTTGGTTTGGGGACAGTCAGAGATTTTACCGAGGTTTTTCCTGACAATCAAATGACGAAATCTATAAGTTTTTTTCAAAATGGTCGTTCAGCTTATATTTATTCCATGAAAGAGATAATAAGTACTATGGACGATTTATTTAGGCGCTCGCAAAAAGATTCGGATTTCTTGTATAATATTTTTAAAACAGCTTACAAAAAAGCCAAAGAATTGAATATTCTAACAAAAAATATTTTGCAAAATAATTTGGCTGATAAAAATATAAGTGATTTGGTAGATTATTGCCGCCAATTTGATAATAAGTTTGTTGATTTTTATAAATACGGCACGGTGCCGACTTTAATGGGTTATACTGACCAGGCACCTATTTATCAACAAATGGAAAATATATTAAAAGATAAAACCAAGGATAATCCGTCCGGGTTCGCTGATTATCTTATGTATTTGACTAGCCCATTGGATAAAATGAAGACACAAGACTTGGAAATAAAAATTTTGGAGCTAGCCAAAATCGCCAAGGATAAAAATTTTGCAGAAGCTAAGGATATTTTGGATAATTTTGAAAATCAATTGAATCAAATACATCAAGAACACGGATATTTATCTTACAATTTTGCTGGAGAGTTGGGCTGGGACTTGGATCATTATATCAATATGATTTTGGAGAAATTAAACACAAATATATTCAAAAGATTGGACTACCTAAAAAATTATGATGAATATAGTCAGAATAATTTTGTCAAGGCTGTATCGGAACTGGGTCTTAATAAACAGGAGGAAAGAATTTTTAAGTTAGTGGCTGATATTGGTTATTATAAGTGGATTAGAGAATATGAATTTCAGGAAGCTTGTTATAATATTAGTTTTATTTATAAAGAGCTAGGAGAAAGATTAAACTTGTCCACTCTGGAAGTTATGAATCTTTATTCAGATGAAATAGAAAATAAAAAAGATTTGAAAACATTGGCTCAAAAAAGAATAGCTAATTATTTTTTGATTGTTCATAGAAGTGGCGAGCGTGAGGAATACTATGATCAGGCAGCAATCAAAAAAATGAAGTTGTTTGAGTTTCCTGAAGATAAAAAAATAAACAAAAATATATCAGAAATAAAAGGTATGCCAGCTAAAGCAGGGCGGGTAAAAGGGCGGGTAAAAATTGTAGATAAAATGGAAGATATGAAAAAAATGAATAAAGGTGATGTGCTGGTATCACAGGCTACAACCCCTGATTTAATGCCAGCAATTAAAAAAGCGACTGCTATTGTCACTAATGAAGGGGGGATTACATGCCATGCAGCTATAGTTTCTCGAGAATTGGATATTCCCTGTGTAGTAGGGACAAAAATTGCTACTAAAATTTTACAAGACGGAGATATGATAGAGGTGGATGCTGACCGAGGAATAATTAAAAAACTATGAAAAACAACAAGTTCAAATTAATAATTGAAGAAAAGGAAGTTAATTATTTTGTCTGGTGGACAATTTGCCGTGATTTTACAGTCTCTGAAATTTTAAAAAAATATCTGGGCAAAGCTTATAAAAATCAATTGGTTTATTATGAAAATGGCGATGGCAATTGGGCTACTGATTTGCCAGCCTGGAATAATCTGGGTTCAAAATTAGTTGATAATATCTTCAATAATACTTTTGATTTAGATGCTTTGGTAAATGAGCATTTGTTTTATGGTAAGAAAATAATAAGTAGTTTGGACAAAATCATAAAACAAGATTTTAGTAAATTAAAAGCCAGCGATTTTAATATTTGGTTTGATGAGGTTGTATATAATTATTTAAAATTAAATGAATTAGGTTTTGTAGCAGTAATAAGTGATGTAGAACACGGATTTTTGACTAGCAGATTGGAAGATATTCTCAAAGACAAAATCAGCCAGGATCAAATTTCTAAAACATTAAATCAACTGATTACCAGTGAAAAATCCAATATATTTTGGCAAGAAGAAAGAGAGTTTATAGCTTTATTAGTTAAATATTCAAAAATAGAAGATCTCAAAAATTCTATAGAATTTAAAAAACATACCAAAAAATATAATTGGATAAACTTTGGATATATTGGGCCATCTTGGACTGAAGATGATTTTGTCTTAAGGGCTCAGGAAATATTATCCAAAGGAGATCCAGACAAAAGTCTAGAAGAACATGAAGACTATTTATTAAATATAAAAAAAGATCGTGAAAAATTGGAAAAACAATTAGTATTGGAAAAAAATCAAAAGTTTGCTTTTGCGGTAGCTAGGGATTTTTCATATGTTAAAAATTATCGTGTAGGAATTAGATATTATTTTTGTTATGTGATAAACCTACTATTTGAGGAGTTTAGTCAAAAGTTAGATATACCAAAACTCGCTTTTTATTATTCCGGCCAAGATGAAATCAAAGATTTAGTATTTGGCAATTTGTCTGATTATAAAAATATTTTAAAAAGAAAAGATTTTTTTTGTCAGTATTATGAGGCAGACAAATTATCTATTTTATCAAAAAATGAATTAGATATATTGAGGAAAGATTTTATTAAGGATAAGATAGAGGACAGTGATCAGCTCAAAGGGCAGGCGGCTTTTCTTGGTAAAGTGACTGGTGTGGTTAAAATAGTCAACGGTCCCAAGGATTTAGACAAAGTAGAGGAGGGCGATATTTTGGTGGCTATTTATACTGACCCTAATCTATTACCAGCTATGAAGCGAGCAGCAGCATTTGTGACAGAGCAAGGAGGTATTACTTCCCATGCGGCAATAGTTGCCAGGGAAATGAAAAAGCCGTGTTTGATAGGCACCAGAATTGCAACAAAAGTATTTAAGGATGGTGATATAGTAGAAGTAGACGCAAATCAGGGAATAATAAAAAGATTAAAATAAACAAATGAAAAAATTAATTATCACACAATTTTACATCCTACTGGCAGGCACATTATTTGCTTGGGGAAATTTTGGCTACGAATTAAAAATTTGGTTAGCTGATCAAAATAATGAGTTTGGCTGTACACCGGGGATCACCAATCCATTTTTGAAGCCATGTTTTTATGGAGCAATATTTTTTACCATTGCTTTTATTTTGTCAGCTATGATATTTAAGAAATCTAAAAAATAAAAAATCCCGCTTTGCTTTGCTTCGCGGGATGCTCAATTTTGCACCAATCGTTACACTCTTGGGCAAAATTGGCAAAAGAAAGAGCGGCGGTTCGCACACTTGCGAACCGCCGCTTGTTTGTCAACCGCCGATGAGGGGCGGCTAACGGAGGAGGCGGTTGTCGAAGACCAGGTAGTGCTCGAAGTTGATGTTCTGCTTGTCGTCGAAGCTGAGGAAGCAGATGGCGCCCTCGGGCATCTGGCAGGGGTAGCCACACTGATCGCGGCCGACGAGCGCTGCGATCGTGAGCTCCAGGCGCGAGCCACCGTGGCTGGTGACCAGGAAGGTCTTGCCCATGTGGCCGTCGACCATCTCCAGAACCGCTTCGGCGCCTTCGTTGCCACGCTGCTTGCGCAGGTCGGTGAGCTCGACGCTCTCCAGGATGAAGGTCTCGGGGGTGACGCCGAGGCTCTTGGCGCCGGCCTTGATCTGGGCCAGCAGTTCGGGATCGGCGCCGGACAAGGCACCCAGGCGGTCATCGGTCCGGATCGGCACGCGCTTGGTGTGCTTGTTCTGGAAGGCGAGCGCCGCCTCGATGGCGCGGGGTTCGGGGCTCGACATCGCGCAGGCGAGCGGCAGATAGTCCATCATGGCACCGATCTTGCGGGCCAGGCGGATGTACCGGCGCCGGCTGACGTTGGCCGTGTGGGGCCAGTGGCGCTGCAGGATGACGATGTTCTCGAGAGTATGGATGTGCCAGGGCTTGCTGTGCTTGATCTGGTTGAGATCGGTGATGGTCTCGATGGTCGGCTTGATAATCGTGCGCTGGGCCATGAGGCTCCTCCTCGAATGTGTTGTAGTGTGCGTGCCCTCCAAAGTGGAGAGCGGTGGTTCCGAGCAAAACTTAAGCTCAGAATGTAATATTATATCATATTTTAGTAATTTTGTCAATGATAAATAAACAATCTAAAATATTGACTTTTTTGTTGATAATTGCTGAAATAGCGGGGTGGTTTTTTATAGTATTTTGTGGTAAAATAAATATATTATATGGCAATACTACGTACGGCTAAGGTCTTATATAAAGACAAACTAGCTTTTTGGCTGATAAATGTCTCTATTTTGTCTATTTTAGCCAACTGGAGTTTGTTTTTATTTAGAAAAGTGGCCAGAGATCAACTATCTGTTTTGCACTACAATGTATATTCTGGTATTGATATTTTGGGCTACTGGTATTGGCTTTATATTATCCCGGGTATTTTTTTAGTCTTGGCTCTTATCAACATATTTTTAGCAGTTTTTCTGTGGACCCGTTTTCGTATTCTGAGTTATTTTTTGATTTTTACCATTTTTATTTGCCACAGTTTTTTATTTTTTTATTTGTATAATATTTTATAATTTTTAAATAAAAATAAATCATGCCCGCTTTAGACATTATCAAAGTTTTGACACTAACTACTATATCATTTGCTCTAGCGATGATGCTCACTCCTGCTTGGACTCATTTTTTGTATAAATTTAAACTTGTCAAAAATATCCGTCAAGATGGAGCTACACCAATTTTTTCACAAATGCATCAGACCAAGGCCGGTACGCCAACTATGGGCGGAGTGCTGATTTGGATGACAGTGCTGATTTTGGCAGGAGTATTTTTTATTATTTCCCAAGTTTGGCCAGATTCTATTTTGGCTTCATTCAATTTTTTGACCCGTCGAGAAACATATCTGCCTTTGGGTGCTTTGGTGGCTTCTGCTCTAGTGGGTTTGGTTGACGATTGGTTCAATGTCACTCGTCAGGGTGGAGGTAAAGGTGGAGGATTGACCGTCAAACATCGTCTGCTTATCTATACTTTGATTGCTATGTTTGGTGCCTGGTGGTTTTATTACAAATTGGAATGGGATGTTGTCAGAGTACCTTTTTTAGGAGTTTTTGAAATGGGCTGGTGGTTTATTCCATTTTTTATTTTTATTCTTGTTGCCACAGCTTTTTCAGTCAATGAAGCTGATGGTTTAGATGGCTTGGCCGGTGGTATAGTTTTGGCAGCTTTTGCTGCTTATGGCACTATTGCTTTTATCCAAGGTGATTACAATTTGGCAGCTTTTTGCGGAGTGATATCAGGAGCTTTACTTTCTTTTCTGTGGTTCAATATAAATCCAGCTAGATTTTTTATGGGCGATACTGGTGCAATGTCTTTGGGGATAGCACTTGGTATAGTCGCTATGTTGACCGGATATCCTTTGCTCTTGCCAATTATCGGTTTTTTGCTGCTTTTGGAATCCTTGTCAGTTATTATTCAAATATTATCAAAAAAAATCCGCAAGAAAAAAGTATTTTTATCAGCCCCTCTTCATCATCATTTTGAAGCCAAAGGTTGGCCAGAAACAAAAGTAGTTATGCGTTTTTGGGTAATCGCTGGAGTTTTTGCCGTATTAGGTCTTATCTTAGCGGTTATTGATTTGAGTTTATGGTAAAAAGATTTAAAGATAAAAAAATATTAATAATGGGTTTGGGTCTTCACGGTGGTGCTTTGGCTGTGGTTAAGTGGCTTTTAAAACACAAGGCAATACTAACTATCACTGACATCAAAACTGCCCGTCAACTACGCCCTACTTTAGAAAAAATTAAAAAATTTCCCAATTCTCTAAATATAAAATATAGATTAGGTGGACACAATCTTGTTGATTTTAAAGATCAAGATCTGATAGTCCAAAATCCTGGCGTGGCCACTAATTCACCTTATCTTTTGGCCGCCAGAAAAAATAATATTCCAATTGTCAATGAAGCGGTGATGTTTTTTGGTCTTTATCCAGGCTCATCAATTGGTGTGACAGGTACTCGTGGTAAATCCACTACTGCCAGCCTGATACACAAGATTTTGAAGACAGAAATAAAATCTAATGTAGTGACCGGCAATATTGCCACCAATCCAATGTTTGAGGTCTTGGGCAAGCTAAAAGTAAAATCCTTGCCTGTAGTAGAGCTCTCCAGTTGGCATTTGGAGAGGATGGGTGATTACAAAGTCTCACCACATATTGCTGTGGTGACAAATGTACTTGTAGATCATCTTGATAGATATGGTAATTTTTATGCCTATAAAAAAGCCAAACAAAATATAGTAAATTTTCAACTAGAAGACGATAAGGCAGTATTAAATGCTGACAATCCGCACAGTTATTCTTTTAGAAAACATTGTCCAGGTAAAGTATATTTTTATTCCCTCAAAAAGAAAGTTAAGGGCGCTTATATTGATAAGGACAATATTTGTTTTTCCAAAGGAAAGGGAAGGCAAGTTGTAATGCCTGTCTCTGATATCAAGTTGCCAGGGCAGCATAATCTATCCAATGTGTTAGCCGCTATCACAGTGGCCAAGATTGTGGGTATCAAAAATGAAAATATTATCAAAGCAGTTAGAAATTTTTGGGGGATTGATTATCGTTTGGAATATAAGGCTAGCATAAATGATTTAGATGTTTATAATGATTCTACCTCTACTACACCAGACGCTACTATAGTGGCTATTGATTCTTTTAAGGATAAAAATGTAATACTAATAGCTGGTGGTGAAGACAAAAATCTCGATTATAAAAATTTGGCCAAGAAAATAAAAAAACAAGTAAATTTTCTGTTATTGCTAGAGGGTAGCGGCAGTCAAAAACTTATCAAAGAACTCAAAAAAATAAATTTTAATAAAAAAAGAGCCGTCTTTAATATTAAAAGTCTTAAACAAGCTTATCAACTGGCTATGACCAAGAGTGTTTGCAATAATGTTTTATTGTTTTCTCCGGCTGCGGCCAGTTTTAATATGTTTGTCAATGAATTTGATAGGGCTCGACAATTTGATAGCCTGATAAATGCTGATAAAAAAAAGAAGAAATAATTTTTTACATTGGCTGATAAAGCCATTTCTCTCCAATCGTGGACATGATCACCAGCCTGATTTTGTGCTTTTGGTTTGTGTGGGATTACTTTTATTTTTTGGTATGATATTTTTATCATCAGCTTCTTCTACTTTGGGTTTTTACAAATATGGTGATACTTATAAATTTGTAAAACAGCAGATTATACATGGTTTGCTGCCAGGGTTATTTCTTTTTTATATAGCTATTAGGATAAAATATGAACGCTATCTGGGTATTGCCTGGTTGGGGTTATTTGGCTCTTTTCTTTTGTTAATTTTGGTTTTTTTTACTAGCCTAGATGGTGAGTATAGTGCTCAATCATGGATTCGATTGGGTGGTTTTGTTTTTCAGCCTTCTGAGTTGGTCAAGCTTTTTATGATTATGTTTTTGGCTGGCTGGTTTAGTAAAAAGGGTAAAGACATAAAAAATCTTTCTACTACTATACCTTTTGTGGTTATTTTATTGATTATTAGTCTGATGATTATCAAACAGCCAGATATTGGTACGCTTAGTATCATTGCTTTGACTTCACTGGCTATGTATTTTGTAGCTGGTGCTAGTTGGAAACATTTTTTGACAATTATTTCAGTTGCTAGTTTGGCTTTTGTGGCCATGGTCAAGGCTGCTCCTTATAGGATGAGTAGAATTAGTGCTTGGATAAATCCTGACCTTGATCCTCAGGGTATTGGTTGGCAAATCAAGCAGTCTTTGATCGCCATTGGTTCTGGTGGATGGTTTGGCTTGGGACTTGGTGCATCTAGACAAAAATCATACTTACCTCAGCCGGCCAATGATTCTATTTTTGCGGTCATTTCCGAAGAAATTGGTTTTATATTTACTCTGGCTCTTATTATATTGTTTGCTGTATTGATGTATCGCGGGTTTCAGATTGCCAAAAATTCTGATGATAGTTTTGCCAAGTTAATTGCCATTGGTATTACTATATGGGTATCTTTGCAGATTTTTATAAATATTTCTGGCATGCTCAAGCTGATGCCACTTACCGGAGTGCCGCTGCCATTTATATCACTAGGTGGCACCAACTTAGTGGTTACTTTATTGGCTATGGGTATTTTGGCAAATATTTCTAAATATACTAATAGATGATTTGATAAATCAATTCGTCGTCCTGAATTTATTTTAGGATCTTAGTAAAATATATAGATTCTGAATCAAATTCAGAATGACAATAGAAATGGAAAATAAAAGAAAAAAAATAATATTAGCAGGTGGTGGTACACTGGGTTCAGTCAGTCCGCTTTTGGCAGTAGCCGACAAATATTTGGCTGATTATCTTTTTGTCTGTACTGAAAATGGGCCAGAAAGAAAAATAATTGCTAAACATAATATTGATTTTGTAGCCATTAAAAGTGGTAAGCTTAGACGCTATTTTTCTTGGCAGAATTTTGTAGATATTTTCAAAATAAAATTAGGATTTTTTCAGAGTATAAAAATAATTATAAAGTTTCGTCCAGATATTATACTTACTGCTGGTAGTTTTGTGGCCGTGCCAGTTGCTTGGGCTGCTTGGTTGCTGAGAGTGCCAGTTATTGTCCATCAGCAAGATATCACTGTTGGTCTGGCCAACAAACTCATGGCGCCAGTAGCCAAAAAAATTAGTGTGATTTTTAAAGAGCAGGAAAAAGATTTTAAGCACAGCAAAGTAGTAGTGACTGGCAATCCGACGATTGAAAATCAAACAGAGACCAGACAAAAACCTGTAGTAGTGATTACTGGCGGAGGAATTGGTGCTCGTGGTCTAAACAAGTTTGTAGCCCCTTTTGTACCCAAGCTGCTTGAGTATTATGAAGTGCATCATGTCTTGGGCGCTAGTAATTGGGATCAGAGATTAAAATTTGATAATTATCTTCCTTATAAATTCATAGAACAGGGCATGGTCAATCTTTTGTCTCAAGCTGATATTATAATATCGCGTGCTGGGATGTCGCTTATTTCAGAAGCCGCGTCCTTAAAAAAAGCTTTGATACTCATCCCCATGCCGCATTCACATCAGGAGAGAAATGCCAGCTTTTTGGCCAAGCGTAATGCTTCTTTGATGGTTCGCGAAGGCAATCCGCAGATTATGGATAGGTATTTGGACAAGATTTTGACCAAAGAGGAGTTGCGCCTTGGCTTGGGTCGCAATTTGTCAGGCCTCTTCCCAAAAAACGCAGTTAATGATTATATAATACTAATTGATAAGATAGTTGATAAATGATATGAAAAAAATAGTTATTACACATGATTTAGGTCTGTCTTCTGAAGATATGGGAAGATTAAAATCTCTTGGCGATGTCGTTGTTTATGACAGTAGGCCAAGTTCAGTTGATGAGTGGTTAGAAAGGGTTAAAGGAGCTAATATTATTTGTAGTGGCATATCAGGATTAAAAGACGGTTATAAAGATTTAAAAAATGTATTTATATCACTTCCTATGGTAGGCTATTCTTATTTGGATAAAGAAATTTTAGAAAAAAATAATATTAAAGTTGCTAATAGTCCAGGGTGTAATAAAGATGCTGTAGCTGAATGGATTGTTGGTATGGTTATTAATTTATTAAGAGATCTTTTATTTTTTGTAGATAATAATAGTTTACCAAAAGATAAGGCTCCACAAGCAACACGCAGTTTGGTTGACAGAAAGATATTAATTTTAGGGAAAGGTAATATTGGCACAAGAGTGGGAGAGATATGTGAAGCTTTAAAAATGAAAGTAAGTTTTTTCAAAAGAGGGGATAATTTGATAGATAAAGTTAAGGGACAAGAAATAATTGTGAATTGTTTGAGCGCTAATGATAGTTCTGTCAATTTGTTGGATGAAAATTTTTTTAATGCCTTGGAAAAAGGGATATTCTTTGTATCTGTAAGTAATAATACAGTATATAATGCTAAGTCAATGTTTAAAGCCTTAGACAATGGAAAAATATATAGAGCGGCTATAGACGAAGGCACTATGCCAGCCGGAGCTACTGATGATGAATATTATCAAAAATTATTAAATCATCCAAAGATATTAGCTACACCCCACATTGCCTATAATACAGATTATACTGACAAGCTTGGTAATAAAATCATGATTGATAATATTGAGGCATATTTGAATAATAAGCCAATAAACTTAATTTATTCTTAAGTAAAAAAATGACCATAGATTTACAAAAAATAAATAAGGTATATCTTTCTGGCATTGGCGGCATTGGATTGTCTGCAGTGGCTTATTATTTTTTGGGACAAAAAAAACAAGTTCTTGGTTCAGATTTGGTCAAATCAGAAGTGACCAAACGTTTGGAAAATGCGGGAGTAAATATTTTTTTCAAGCAAAAGGCCATTAATGTACCAAAAGACATTGACTTATTTGTCTATTCCTCAGCTTTGCCTGACGATCATCCTGAACTGGCCAAAGCTAAAAATCTCAAAATTCCTGTTATGACTTATTTTCAGTTTTTGGGCTGGCTATCAAAAAATTATAAGACTATTGCCGTGTCCGGTACCAACGGAAAGACCACAACTACTGCTATGTTGGGACTTTGTTTGGAAAAAGCCGGTCTGGATCCAACGGTGATTGTTGGCTCTTTAGTGCCACAGTGGGGTAGTAATTTTAGGCTGGGAGAGTCTGATATATTGGTAGTTGAAGCCTGCGAATGGCAAGCTCATATGCTAGAGCTTGATCCCAATATAATTGTTATTACCAATATTGCCGAAGATCATTTGGATTATTATAAAGATTTGTCGGATATCAAAAAACATTTTCAAAAATTTGTGGCCAAGTTGCCGCCTGACGGCTTGCTAGTCAAAAATATTGATGACAAAAATAGTCAAAATATAAAATATAGCGGTCAGACTTTGACCTATGGTAAATCAGAAAAAGCTGATTACTTTTTCAAAAATTTGGAGATAGAGGATGGCAAACAAATATTTGATACTAATAAGTTAGAAAAATTAGAATTGTCAGTGCCAGGACTCTACAACGTCTACAACGCCCTGTCAGCTACAGCAGTGGCTGATTATCTGAATGTAAACAAACATCAGATTTGGAATTGTTTGAGTGATTTCAAAGGTACTTGGCGGCGTTTTGAAATAATTGGAAATATAAAATCAAATATTGTGGTATCAGATTATGCTCATCATCCTGATGCAATCGTTGGTTTGCTACGCGGAGCCAAAGATTTTTATCCGGACAAAAAAATAATTGCTGTTTTTCAACCTCATCATCACAATCGAACCAAGACACTTCTGGATCAGTTTGCCAAGGCATTTTATCTAGCTGATCAGGTGATAATTTCTGAGGTCTATCATGTGGCTGGCCGGGAGGATAAAAAAATAGATAAAGTATCTGGTCAGGATATAATTGACAAAATGCTCAACTCAAAAAAATATTTTGCCCGTGATTTCAAAGAAATAAAAAATATTTTGAAAACCATCAATCCTACTGACAGTGTGATTTTGTTTATTGGAGCAGGGGATATTGATAATCTAGCTAGAGAAATAATTGATTAATTATTATGGGCAAAAAAATTTGCATCTGGGGAGATAGTATAGCTTATGGAGCCGGTGATATGGAACTTGGTGGCTGGGTTAGTAGATTGACTACATATTTGCGAAAACAAGATAGAGATCATCGTGTTTATAATATGAGTATTTCCGGTGACATATCAGGAGAAGTCCTAGATAGATTTAAAGCAGAAGCAGAGGTTAGGAATCCAGATATTATAGTTTTTGCTATTGGTATAAATGATAGTCAATATTTAAATAAAGAAAAGAAAGTTAGAGTATCTAATCTGGATTTTAAAAATAATATTAAAGAATTGATTTCCCAGGCTAAATATTTTACTAATAAAATAATATTTTTAAGTTGTACGCCTGTTGATGAAACAAAAACAAATCCAATACCGTGGCACATTAATAGAAATTATAATAATAATCGTATTGAGAATAATAATAAAATTATAAAAGATATTTGTAAGCAAAATAATCTAAGTTATATAGATATATATTCTGAATTTTTAAAACAAAAAGATTATAAAAAATTATTACACGACGGATTACATCCCAACGCAGATGGACATAAATTAATGTTTGAGATTATAAAAGAAAAACTTGGTTTATGAAAAAATTATTTATCAAAAATCGTCAAGGAGAAAAATTATCAGTCATTGTAGAGATAGCCAAAAATCAAAAAGGCTTAGTTTTCATTTGTCATGGATTGGGAGGTTTTAAAGAACAATCTCATGTCCAAATTATCAATAAAGCGTTTATAGAAAATAATTATACTACTATTATCTTTGATGCCGCCGACAGCATTGGGGAGAGCGAAGGTGATTTTTCTACGGCGACGCAGACTTCTTATTATCAGGATTTGGAAGATGTAGTTAACTGGACTAGTAAACAATTGTGGTACGAGGAGCCTTTTGTCCTGGTGGGACATAGCGCAGGAGCGGCCAGTGTTATGATCTATCTTGATAATTATACAAAAAAAGTAAAAGCCATAGCGCCCTTAGCTGTAGCTTACAACGGTCAAAAAGTTTTGGAAAGATTTTTGCCGCCAGACAAAGTAGCCGAAGTAGAAAAAACAGGTTGGCATATTGGTAATTATATTTCTAAAGATCCCAACCAGCCGGAAGTCAGCTTGAAGTTAAATTGGCATAATTTTAAAAATGACATAGTTTTATATGACATTTTACCAATATTACCAAAAGTGACTATACCAATACTAATGATAGTCGGCAGCGAAGATCCATTGATGATTCCCAAATATCAGAAAATTATCTATGATAAGATAAATAGTGACAAAGAATTGCATATTATCCAAGGTAGTAGTCATACTTTCAGAGAGTCAAAGCATCTAGAAGAAATTTATCATATTTTTGACAAGTGGATAAAAAATAAATTATGACCAAATATATTATCAATTCCGGTGGCCTGAGAAACAATCCGGACAAGCACAAAAAATATTTAGCAGAAATAGTCAAAGATTTGGGTAACAAGCCAAAAATTTTATTATGCTTTTGGGCGCAAAAAAGAGAAGACTGGGAAATTTCTTTTGCTGAAAAATCAGAATCATTGGCTCAGCTTATGCCAAAAGGCATAAAAGCAACTTTTGAAATGGCGACCCCAGATCAGTTTGAAAAACAAGTTGCAAATAATCAGGCAATTATCATACACGGAGGTGATGATACTTTGGTCAAATATTGGTTGTCAAAGTTTGATCTAAAAAATTTATTTGTCGGCAAAGTAGTAGCTGGTTCTTCGGCTGGCGCTGATGTCTTGGTCAAACATTTTTGGACTTGCGATTGGCGACAATGTATGGACGGTTTGGGGATTTTGCCAATTAGGTTTATACCGCATTATAAATCAGATTATGGTATAGATGACCCTCGCGGGCCTGTGGACTGGGACAAGGCGTATCAGGAGCTTGAGAGCTATGGTGACAAAAATTTACCCATCCATGCTTTGCAAGAAGGAGAATTTATAGTGATAGAAAAATAATCAGTATTAAGCTTTTGTCATGCCGAATTTCTGCCCGACATGCCTGACGGTATTCATGGCAGGCGGGTACTTCGGCATCTCCAGATGATGAAGGCTAATAAATTAGAGATTCTGAAACAAGTTCAGAATGACAAATATAAAAATATTATTTTATGAAATTAGAAAAAAACGTAGTCTTAAAAAAATATACAACTTTTAAAATTGGCGGTCCGGCAGAATTTTTTGTTAATGCAAAAACTATAAAAGATTTGACTGAAGCTCTCAAATGGGCAAAGGAAAATAATCAGCCGGTCAAAGTTTTGGGTGGAGGTAGTAATATGTTGATTTCTGATCAAGGCTTAAAAGGTCTGGTGCTTAAGCTGACTTTGGACAAGTTGGAGTTTGATGGAGAAAAAATTATAGTTGGTTCTGGGGTAGTCTTGGCCTATTTACTCAATCAAGCCTTGGATAATAATTTGATAGGTTTGGAGTTTGCCGCCGGTATACCGGGCACAGTGGGCGGCGCAATCCGTGGTAATGCTGGCACTTATGGCCTGGCTATGGACAGTGTGGTCAATAAAATACAATATATAGACCAAAACTTTGAACTCAAAGAAATGGAAAAAGACCAAGCCAATTTTTCCTATAGGCATAGTATTTTTAAAGAAAATCCTTATATTATAGTAGAAGCTGAGCTTAATCTTAAAAAAGGTGATGTGGCGGCCGCACGGGCACTAGTAGCTGAGAGATTAAAATATAGACAAGATACCCAACCAAATTTGCCATCAGCTGGTTGTATTTTTAAAAATATCCGTTTTGAAGATGTAGACTTAGAAGCCTTGAAAGCTAGAAATATAGATATTGAAAAATTTAGCCAGTACAAAAAAATACCAGCCGCTTACATGATAGAAAGAGCTGGTTTAAAAGGGCACAAGATAGGGGATGCTCAAATTTCAGAAATACACGGTAATTATATTGTTAATTTGGGTTCAGCTACAGCCGAGCAAGTTATTATGCTTATTTCTTTTATCAAACAACAGGTTCGTGATAAGTATGGCATTCAATTAATGGAAGAAGTCCAACTTATTATCTAAGCCTATTAGAAATTAATTTTAGTAATTTTTTATATCTAGAAGCAAAATAGTTGTTCATCAGTTTATAGATATTAGTTTAGATTAGTTGTTATTAAATTTCTAAAAGAGGCTAACATTAGCTAAAAATATCAAAAAATAGATTTTGACCTATAAATCATTGACTTTTTGAAAAAAATCTGTATAATATAGGGGCGTTAATTATATATCAATAAATAAGCATTTTTGCTGATTTTAAAGAAAATTCTAATGACTTATTAAGAGTCATAGATGAATTTCTTTTTTTATAAAATAAATGGCAGAACAAGAGCCAAAAGTAAACAAAAAAGGGTTTCTAGAAATGGATGGGGAGGTTATTGAACTTTTGCCCAATGCCAATTTCAAGGTGGTCTTAGATAATGGCCATGAGATTTTGGCTCACCTAGCCGGTAAGCTTCGGATGTACAAAATTCGTATTTTGCCAGGTGATAAAGTAACTATTGAGATGAGCCCTTATGATATGACCAAGGGAAGAGTAACATATAGGAAATAAAATATGAAAGTTAGAGCATCAGTAAAAAAAATGTGTAAAGACTGCAAGATTACCCGTAGGAAAAATCGTGTAGTTTGTATTTGTAAGAACCCTAAACATAAACAAAGACAAGGTTAATATATTTTTATGGCAGTAAGAATTTCAGGTGTAAACATACCAAATGATAAAAGAGTAGAAATAGCCCTTACCTATATTTATGGTGTTGGTCTTACTTCTTCTCAAAAAATTATCAGACAAGCTGGTATAGACAAAAATTCCCGCGTTAAAGATTTGAAAGACGAAGAAGTCAACAAACTTCGTAAGCTTATTGAATCTATGAGAGTAGAAGGTGAATTACGTCGTGAAAAATCCGCAAATATAAAAAGATTAAAAGAAATAAAAGCTTATCGAGGCGTCAGACACGCCAAAGGTTTGCCAGTCAAAGGTCAGAGGACCAAGACTAATTCTCGTACAGTACGCGGCAACAAACGTCTGACCATGGGTAGTGGACGTGCGCCATCTGCTCAAAAGACCTAATTTTAGATTATAGATTATTTTTATAATATGGTAACAAAAGTAAAATCCAAGAAAAAAGTTAAAAAGAGTGTTAAGAAAGGCCAGGCTCATATCCAGGCTACTTATAATAATACTATTATTACTTTAGCTGATGCTCAGGGCAATACTTTGGCCTGGTCATCTGCCGGTATGAACGGTTTTAAGGGTCCTAAAAAAGCTACTCCTTATGCCGCTGGTATTATTGTCAAAAACGCTATTGAAAAAACCAAAGATTTTGGACTTCAAGAAGTAGATGTTTTTGTCAAAGGTGTAGGTGCTGGTCGTGAGGCTGCTATTCGTGCTTTGCATGCCAATGGTTTGACTATTGGTTCAATCAAAGACGTCACTCCTATTCCACATAATGGTTGCAGACCTAAGAAAACAAGAAGAGTTTAATAATTGTATAATTGCATAATTGGCTAATTGATTAATTGCTCTATTATCCTATTAATCAATTAAGCTATTAACCTATTAATTAAGATGGCAAGAAATCTAAAACCCCGACACAAAGCAAGTAGAAGATTTGGCGAAAACGTAGCCGATACTTTGAAAGATCCAAGGAAAAATTATCCGTCAGGCATGCATGGTCAAAAAAAGACCTTTGCCAAGACTTCTGAATATGGACGTCAATTAATTGAAAAGCAAAAAGCCAAAGCCATTTATGGTATTTTGGAAAAACAATTTAAACTGACTTTTGATGATGCTCATAAAATGTCGGGTGATTTGGGACAAAACTTTCTAGTGCTTTTGGAAAGTCGCTTGGACAACGTAGTATACCGTGCTGGTTTGGCTCAGACCAGAAGATTGGCTAGACAGCTTGTCAATCATGGACATTTTACTGTAGATGGCAACAAGACTGATATTCCGTCATTTCGTGTCAAAGTTGGTCAAGTAATCAAAGTAAAAGATAATAAATTAAATAAAGGGTATTGGAAAACATTGGCTGAAAAGATAGATAATGTTGAGCCAGCTGCTTGGTTGGCACTGGACAGAAAAGCCGTGTCTATTACTGTAAATAGCTTGCCAAACAAAGATGATTTGCCACAAAATATTGATACCCCATTAATAGTAGACTTTTATTCACGTTAATAAAAACTAAAAATAGGGCTATGATCAAACAAATTAGTTTACCAGAGGAAGTCAATATCAAAGACCTCAAAGATAATCGCTACCAAGTAGTGATTGAACCTTTTTTTCCAGGCTTTGGTGTGACTGTAGGCAACGCTCTTCGTAGAGTGCTTTTGTCATCATTAGAAGGTGCAGCTGTCACTGCCTTCAAGATTGAAGGCGCACAGCACGAATTTGATTCTGTTGATGGCGTCAAGGAAGACCTGGTCGAAATAATGCTAAATTTGAAGCAACTTAGGCTAAAATGTTTTTCTGAAGAACCAATAAAATTATCTATTGATGTCAAAGGAGAAAAAGTAGTCACTGCCCAAGACATAAAAAAGAATTCAGATGTAGAGATTGTAAATACTGATTTGGTCATTGCTACTATTACTGAAAAATCTGCCAAATTTGAAATGGAAATTACTGTAGAGCAAGGTAGAGGCTATGTCACTGTAGAGCAGCGTGATGAGCAAGAGAAATTGGAAATTGGTACTATAGCTATTGATGCCAGTTTTTCACCAGTTTTGAACGTTGGTTTTGAGATGGCTCACGTTCGGGTTGGAGAAATGACCAATTATGAAAAAGTCACTTTGGATATGCTGACTGATGGTACCATTGATGCCGCTACTGCAATCTCTAGAGCCGCTGATATACTTCGTGAACAGTTCAATTTTTTTGTTCAAACTGAAGAGGTGGAAGTGGTAGAGGAAAAACCAAAAAAAGCTGCCAAAAAAACAGCTAAAGCTAAAGAAGATAAAGAAGAAGAAAAATAATAGTTTGTTAAATTCAGTATAATATGAGACATAATAAAGTAGGTAGAAAATTTGGTAGAGAAAAAGCACCACGAAAAGCTATGTTGGATAATTTGGCTACTTCTTTGGTTCTTTATGAAAAGGTAGTTACTACCGACGCCAAGGCCAAAGAAATCAGACCAATTGTAGAAAAGCTTATTACCCGTGGTAAAGTAAAATCCGTCCACAATAAGCAACAAATCAACAAAACTTTGCATGATACCAAGGCTACTCAAAAGATTTTGGATGTCTTGGGACCAAGATATAAAGAAAGAAAAGGCGGATATACTAGAATAATAAAAATTGGACCTCGCCAAGGTGACGGAGCTCCTATGTCTCAAATTGAATTTGTATAAACTCAGTGTAAAAATATGGAAAGAATGACACACAAAATTGATGCCAGTGGCCAGATTGCCGGTAGATTAGCCAGCCAGATTGCTGTTTTGCTACAAGGTAAAAATAAAGCCTCTTATCAGCCACATATTGATGGCGGTGATATTGTAGAAATTGACAATGTCAAAGATATGAAGTTTTCTGGCAAAAAATTGGAAACCAAAGTTTATTATAGAACCACTGGATATCCAGGAGGAATTCGTACCAAAAATCTCAAGGACATGATGGCTAATGAACCAGCCGCAGTTTTAAAGAGCATGGTTTATGATATGCTCCCAAAGAACAAACTCAGGCCACATATGATTAAAAGATTAAAAATAAACTAACTATGGCAGTTAAGAAAGAAAATAAAGATTTCACCCCAGCTACTGGTAAAAGAAAAAGCGCTATTGCCAGAGTTAGGATTATGAAAGATAATTCAAAAGGTATCAAAATTACCATCAATGATAAAGACTATAAAGAATACCTAAATTATATTGAGTGGCAAGAAGAGATTCTCAAACCTCTAAAACTAGCTGGACGTGAAAATATTAATATTTCAATCAAAACCCATGGTGGAGGAGTGCGAGGGCAAGTAGACGCCATTAGACATGGTATTGCCAAGGCACTTTTAGCCACTGACGAAGAATTACGTACCAGTTTACGAAAAGAAGGATTTTTGACTCGTGATTCCAGAATCAAAGAAAGAAAAAAACCAGGCTTGCGTAAAGCCCGTCGTGCTCCACAATGGTCAAAACGTTAAATTAACCCCTCCGTCGAGCTAAGCTCGGCGCCTCCCCTTAACAGGGGAGGTTTTTAGTTTCAAAAAGTCCCCCTGTAAAGGGGGATTTAGGGGGTTAAAAAAGCCGCCCCAGTTGTGATGCCGGGGCGGCAGTCGGAGGCCTCGATGGTGGAGGCTATCCTCGGTAGTAGCGGCGGACGAACTCGTCGCTAACAACGTACATTCCGCAGACGCGGTTGAGCAGACCATAGCTCTGCATCCAGTCCAGGTCAGTCACACTGACCCGAGGAAAGGCAGAAGCACCTTCCGTAGATTTGACGAACTTGATCAGATCGTCATAGGTGAAATGCGCCCAGCTGTTTCCATTGTGGCGGCAGTATCTGACGATCCGAGCTGCTAGGTGCTCGCGCTCGACCTTCATTAGGCCAGAGAAGTCGAACTTGGCGCTGGGGGCTACATTACCCGTGTGCGGGTTGTTGATGGCCTGGGGCCACAGGATGTAGCGTTTCTCGTTGCTCATGTGGTAGGCGGCGCCGAGCAGGAGGCCGAAGACGATCAGGATGGCGTTGACCCACCAGGGCAGCTGCCAGAATATGTTGCCGATGCCGAAGGAGGTCAGGAACAACGAGGCCTGGGATCGGGGTCCGAATTTCAGTTCCATTGTATACTTCCCTTCTGGTGGATTAGCCACCGTTGTGAGTACGATTTTCCTTGCCGATGGTGTCCTGGAGGACCCAGATAATCGAGTGGATGATGCTCGTGATACCACCCATAAGCATTACCATGATCAGGATGCTCAGGAAATTCTCCAGCGGTTTATCGATCTTGTCCGTGGACATAATCATCTTGCACAGGGTGCAGGCACAGATGAAGTTGGTGGCTCCAGAGATCACGTTGGTAATGAGAAGTACGGTTCCGATTTTTATGACACGTACCTTCCGTTGCGGTGAACAATTTTAGGAGGAGGGTGTCTCCGCCGATAGATATCATCTATACTATATCATAATATATCATTTTTGTCAATAGAGATAAAAACACCAAAAAGATTTATTTTTGTTGGGTTTTCTGATATAATGTGGCTATATCCCGTTAGAAAATTAATGGGACAAATGTCTTAAATATACTCAATAATTAATTGCCTAATGGGTATGGTAAGCGCCCAAAAAATCACTGCCAACACTAGTTTTTTTATGACAGCTCTTATACTGCAAAAGGTGCTGTCTTTTGTGTATTTTACTCTTTTAGCTAGAGCTCTGGGAGTTGGGGCTACTGGGCAGTATTTTTTTGCTATTTCTTTTGCTACTATGTTTGCAGTTATCTCTGATCTAGGTATGTCGCCACTACTTATCAGAGAGACTGCCAAAGAAAATAATGATACCAAAAGGTGGTTTGATCAGATTTTTACTTTTAAGTTATTGCTTGCTTTAGTGACGGTCATTGTGATTTATTTTTTAGATACTATTATTTTTTATAATGACGCTGTCAGAAACCTTATTTATCTGACTACGGCAATTATTGTGATAGATAGTTTTACTTTATTTTTTTATGCGTATATTCGAGGCAAGCAAAGTCTAAAATGGGAATCATGGGGTACTATAATCTTTCAAGTTATTGTGATTGTGATGGGTCTTAGCTTATTGCAATTTACTACTGATGTTTTTATATTACTCACAGTTTTGTTGACAGCTAGTTTGTTTAATATGATTTATTCCTTCCTGATACTTTTGAATAAATTCCATGTCAAACCAGCAATATATTTTGACAAAGGATTGGCCAAAAAAATTATCAAGGTAGCCTTGCCTTTTGCCTTAGCGGCAATTTTTGCCAAGATTTATGCTTATATGGACACATTTTTGTTGAAAATATATCTTGGTGATGAAGAAGTAGGTTTCTATAGTATTGCCTACAAGATAACTTTTGCTTTGCAATTTATACCACTGGCATTTGTGGCCGCTCTTTACCCGGCTTTTACAGATTTTTTCAAAAATGATCAGGCCAAACTAAGGCAAGTTTTTAGTAAAGCTTTTAATTATTTAGCCTTCATTTCCTTGCCCATTAGCTTTGGCATTATTGCTTTAGCTCATCAGATAGTGCCATATCTTTATACTTCCGAGTTTAGCTTTTCTGTTTTTCCACTACAGGTGCTTATTGCCTCCATTCCGTTTTTGTTTATCAATTTTTCTCTGTCCAGTTTTTTGAATGCCTCAGGACGTGAAAAAACAAATACTAGGAATTTGGGTTTAGTCATGGCCTTTAATGTAATTTTAAATTTATTTTTCATCCCACGCTTTGGTATCTGGGGGGCTAGTCTGGCTTCTACCATGAGTACAGTATTATTATTTTCTCTAAATTTATTTATTGTGGCGCATATTGCTCAGTTAAAATGGCGTTATTTTTTGCCTATTTTAGGCTCATTTTTGTCTTCTTTGATAATGTATTTTGTAGTTATATATTTAAAAGATTTTATGAGTTGGTATTTTACAATTGTCCTAGGGGCGTTGGTTTATATAGTTATTATGTTTACAACTAAGACCATGTCACAAGCTGATATAATGAGTTTGAAAAAATCATTTTTTAAGACTTCATGATTTTTAAGGGAATGAAAAAAACTTTGGTTTTAACTCACGAATATTATCCTTTCAAAGGGGGAGTGGCCCGCTATGTTTATAATTTATTTAAGGATTATAATAAAGATGATTATTTGGTATTAACAGATCATAAAGAAGTAAAGTCACATGATAATATTATAAACACGAGATTGCGTTGGCCGCTAGTCAAACCAAGTTGGGGATTATCTATTTTGAAATTAAAAAAAATTATAAAAGAAAATAGTATAGAACAAATTTTTACGCCAAATATTTTGCCACTCGGCAGCGTAGCATATTTTCTGAAAATACCTTACATCATATCTTTGCATGGTCTGGATATAAATTTGGCTTTAAAAAATAAGCCAGAATTAACCAAAAAGATATTGCACAATGCAAAACACATTATTGTAAATAGTCAGAGTACAGCTTTGTCGCTAAAAGGTCTTGATCTGGATGAAAAAAAGATAAGCCTTATTTATCCCAGTGTTGATTTGGTTGATAAGTATGATACTAGGGTATTGGAGGCTTTTAGGAAAAAATTGGATATCAAAGATGGTGAAAAAATATTGTTGACAGTTGGCCGCTTAGTCAAGAGAAAGGGGCATGATTTAGTCATAGATGCTATCAGTCAGTTAAAAGACGAATATAACATAAAATATTTTATTGTTGGTTCTGGTCCGGAAAAAGATAATATTAAAAAATTGATAAAAGAAAAAAATTTGAATAAAAAAGTTTTTCTCTTTGAAAATATTAAAGATCAGGAAAAAATATATTTTTATAAAATGTCTGATGTATTTGTGATGCCTCATAGGTCAGAAGAAGGTGATATAGAGGGTTTGGGGATTGTTTATTTGGAAGCGGCCAATATGCATATTCCCATCATTTGCGGAGCCAGAGGCGGAGTGACAGAAATATTTAGTCCAGATGATGTATTGATGGTTGAAAATGCTGATGTTCGTCAGCTAAACAGACATTTGAGATATTTGTTGAAAAATAAAAAAGAAGCTGATAAACTGTCAGATAGAGCTTATCAAATAATACAAAATTTTAATAATGTTAGCAGAAAAAGCGACATTTTAAAGCAGATTTTACAATAATATATGAAAAAATTTGATTTAGTCATATTTAATATGTCCAATTATTCCGAATGGGATGAGGGCGTTTCCAACCGTAATTATCATATTTTATGTGAGCTTAGTAACCGTGAAGAAATTGGCAAGATATTGGCGGTTGATTATTTGCCCTTGAATCTAAAGCGATCAATCCGGGCTTACAAAGAAGATTTGGTACTCAATATTAAAGATTCAAAAACAATAAAAAGGGGTTTAACTTACAAAGTTTCTAAGGTTTCTGAAAAATTATATATTTATACTGATATTGATTTTTGGCTTAGACCAAAAAATACTATCAAGCGTGTCAAAAAAATGGCAATTGACCTCAACTTTGGTAATTTAGTGTTGTGGTCATATTATCCTTTCATTGCTCCACATTGGGACAATTTTGGTCAGAAGCTGACAGTCTTTGATGCAGTTGACAATTGGTTACTTCATTCTTCTTATAACAAATATACAGATAAACTCAAAAAATCTTATGAGACAATCAAGGATTCAGCTGATTTGATATTTGTAGTGTCAAAAAATCTGACCAATTTTTTTGATGATCAGCCAAATGTATATTGGATGCCAAACGGAGTTGATATCAAACATTACAATAAAAAATTTGCTCTGATTAATCGTGATATTGCTGATATAAAAAAGCCAATAATTGGTTATCTAGGCGTGATTCAGGATAAGGTAGATCTTGATTTGGTAAAATATTTAGCTGAGCATAATCGGGACAAATCTGTTGTATTGGTCGGTCCGGTCTGGGCTGAACAGGAAAGCAAAAAAGCAGAGCTTGAAAAAGAAGAAAATATATTTTTTTTGGGCTACAAAAAATATAGTGATGCCCCTATATATATACAGCAATTTGATGTGGGTATTATACCGCACAAGACAGCCGGATTTTCAGCTAGTACCAATCCTATGAAAATGTATGAATATTTAGCTTGTGGCAAGCCAGTGGTGGCTACCGAAAATATTGGTACAGAAAATGTCCAAGAAATAATTTCAACCGCCAAAGATTATGCTGATTTTAATCAAAAAATGAATGATGAGTTGTCATCAGACAATGCAGAAAAACAAGCTGTTCGTCAGGAATTCGTAAAGAAATTTTCTTGGTTTAATACAGTATCAAAAATGTTGGATCTTATAGACAATAAGCTAAATTAGATATGACAAGACCGGATGTATCAATAATCATAGTTAATTGGAAAGTCAGGGCATTATTAGAAAAATGTCTCAATTCTATTTTGGCTGAGACTGGCAACAAGCAATTAGAAATAATAGTGGTAGACAATGATTCTGCAGACGGTACTTCAGAGATGGTAATGATGGAATATCCAATGATCAGAATGATAGCTCTACCACAAAATATTGGTTTTGCCGCGGCCAATAATTTAGCTTTAGAGCAGGCGCATGCGGATATAATTTTTTTGCTCAATCCAGATACAGAAGTTACTGATGGTTTTTTTGAGGAAGCATTAAAATATTTTAAAAATAATCCTAGTGTAGATATAGTAGGGCCAAAAATTATCAACCCTGATGGATCTAATCAGTCCTCAGTTAGGCGTTTTCCTGATTTATTGTCTCAGATATTAATTATGTTAAAGCTCAAAAATATTTTGGTAGACAATAAGTTATTGTCCAATTATTTAGCCAATGATTTTAATTATAGCAAGGAGCAGGAGGTGGAGCAGATAATGGGGGCGGCAATGCTTATCAGGCGAAATGTCTTTGAAAAGATTGGAAAATTTGATGAGAAATTTTTTATATGGTTTGAAGAGGTTGATTTTTGTTTGCGGGCTGTACAAGCTGGACTCAAGATAAAATATATACCTTATGCCACTATCATTCACAAGGGTGGAGAAAGTTTTAGCCAGAGAAACAGTTTGCGCAAACAGATAATATTTAATAAAAGTATACTCAGATATTTTTTCAAACACAAACCTTTCATAGAGTGGTTAATTATTTTGTTGATTATACCTATAAATATTTTGTTGACAGTTTTTTATGTCATTTTTCTCAAAAATAAATACAAATAATAAATATCTATACTATCTTTCCGGATTTATAATTTTGGAATTTTTGTCTTGGCTGGCCTATAATTTTAGCCAGCTTAATCTTTATATTTTAATTTTGACGGCACTAGTCACTGTGATTTTGTGTTTCAAAGATTCTAGATATTATTTTTATATACCGATTGCCGAGTTAGCCTGGGGCTCATTAGGGCACGGCTTTGAATATGGTTATTTTAATTTACGATTGTCTATATTTTTGGCGGTTATTTTTGTCTGGTTTGTCAAAAATATAAATTTTAGAAATTGGAAAATACTAAAAGACGGAACCTTATTATTTATTTTTTTATTTTTATTGGTGTTTGTTGCCGCCGGAGTTTTAAATGGCTACTTGAAGTCTTATCCAATAGCCAATATATTTTTTGATGCCAATGCTTATTTATATCTTTTTTATTTACCAGTTTGGTATCAGATTTTTGAAAGTAATTTTGTGGCAGAGTTTTTTGAGATTATAAAAGCGGCGGCCATTATCATAGCCCTAAAGACTGTTATTATTTTTAATATTTTTGTGGCAGATTATTCTTTTTTGAATACCAATTTGATATACAAGTGGATCCGTGATACTAGGACAGGTGAGATTACACCTTTTGGGCAGGGATTTTTTAGGATATTTTTCCAATCACAATTTTATCTTTTGTTGGCCTGGTTTTATATGTTTTTGTATCAGATAAAAGATTTTAAAAACAAAACAAATTTTTTGTTACTTAGTTTGATTTCGGCGGCATTATTAATAAGTCTATCGCGTAGTTTTTGGCTGGGTGCATTTGTTGGACTGGTGTTTTTATTGATCAATATTTTCTTTTACCAAAAAAAACATTTATCGGTTTATATTTTTGTTTGGCTTTTTGTTTTACTTATTTCAAGTAGCTTGATAGTTTTATTTTTTTATAATACACCAAAATATCACGGCTTTAATATATTTTATCAGAGGACTGTAGATAGTAGCGAGGCAGCAGCTAGTAGTCGTAGTCAGCTTTTGGGTCCTATGAAAAAGGCGATAGGGGAAAATATTATTATTGGCTCTGGTTTTGGCCGTGAATTGACCTATCAGTCATCTGACCCTAGGATCAAAAATGACAATAATCCTGACGGCACATATACCACCTATGCTTTTGAATGGGGCTGGCTCGATATGTGGCTCAAAGCAGGTTTGGGTATTATCCTTGTATTTTTTATATGGCTCTGGCAAATATATCAGAGAGGGTATAAAATACTCAATAAGGATCCAATAAGCGTGCTTTCTATATTGAGTGCTATTACTAGCCTAATAATAATTCATATTTTTACTCCTTATATAAATCATCCTTTGGGTCTGGGATTATTAATGATCTCTATAGTTATATTTACTACATATGCAAAAGAAAAAAAAAGTTATTATTAGTTTACTGACCTATAACGGCGAGCGTTATTTACCATGGCTTCTAAAAAGTTTGCATGAGCAAAATTTTAAGGACTGGGATCTTTTGGTATTAGATAATGCCTCAAGTGACAATTCTGTGGCTATAGTCAGGGAGCATCATCCGCACGCCAGAATAATAGAACAAAAAAAGAATCTTGGTTTTGCCAGAGGGCATAACTTGCTTATCAATTGGTCAGACTCTGATTATGTTTTTGTCATAAATCAAGATATTATTTTGGAGCCCGATTATCTGAGTAAATTAGTTGAATTTTTAGATACTAATACCAAAGCAGCCAGTTGTGCGGGAAAATTAATGTATTGGGATTTTGATAATGGTTTAAAGACCAAAATAATTGATTCATACGGCCTCAAAATAGACAGAAAGAGGCAAGTAGTTGATGCTTATCAGGGTAAAGAGGATTTTAGTTTACCTAGTCAGGAGGTGTTTGGTTTGTCAGCGGCAGCTACTTTGTATCGTCGTCGGTCTATTGATCAGGTTGCTTGGCAGGCCAAGGATAATCATTTAGAATGTTTTGATGATTTTTTTTTCGCTTATAAGGAAGATGTGGACTTGGCTTGGCGCCTCAGGCTTTTTGGCTGGCAAAATTGGTTGATTGCTACTACCAAAGCATATCATCATCGTTCTGTATCCAAAGGTAAAGATTTGCGCCAGAGCAGAAAGAGTAGGGGCATGGCCAATAAACTTTCTTATCGTAATCATTTTTTGACAATATATAAAAATTCATATTTAAAAAATTTGTGGCGTGACTGGCCATATATAAAATGGTATGAGTTTAAAAAATTTATGTATCTTTTGTTTTTTGAAAGATCTACATTGTCAGGATTATCAGAGTATATAAAAATGATACCAAAAATTAAAGACAAAAAAAAATATATTGCCAAACATAGAAAAATTGAGGCAGACGATATTTATAAATGGTTTGAAAAATAATTATGGATTTATCAATAATAATTTTAAATTATCATAATAAAAATTTAACCAAAGAGCTCTTGAAAAATATTATTCATGAGATCAATATTCCCTATGAATATGAAATAATCGTAGTGGATAATGCTTCTTATGATGGTATAAAAGAAATTATAGAGGAGAAGTTTCCTGAAGTCCATTTTGTGCAGTCTGATATTAATGGAGGTTTTGCAGCCGGCAACAATCTGGGTATCAAAAGAGCTAGTGGAAAATATATTTTAGTTATGAATCCTGATTTGGCAATATTATCAGATGCAATTGATAAGATGTATCAGTATATGGAAAGACATCCTGAGGTAGGACTGGCTGGACCTAGGCTAATTAATGCGGATAAGTCTGTTCAATACTCTTGCACAGAGTTTCCTGACTGGAAATTGCCTTTGTACAGACGTACTTCTCTTGGAGATACCAAGTCTGGTCAAAAATGGCTTCACAAATATCTGATGAAAGATTTGGATCACAGTAAAAATAGCTATGTGCCGGCTCTTTTTGGCGCTTGTTTGATTGTTAGGAAAGAGGCTTTACAAACTGTCGGTTTGTTGGATGAAAGATATTTTATGTATATGGAAGATCTTGATTGGTCTAGACGTTTTTGGGAAAACAATTATAAAGTTGCCTATATTGGTCAGGCCGAAGTAATCCATCTTCATCGTCGTCAATCAGCTTCGGAAAGTCTGCCAAAGACCTTATTTTCCAAATCAGCCAGAAATCATGTTATAAGTTTTATAAAATACCTTCGTAAATTTAAAGGTAAAAAATTGCCAAAAGTGGCTTAATTTTGCCTTGATTTTTAACCCGATTTTGGGTATTATTATCATGTAATTATTTTTTAATATTATGCTGAAAAATCAAGAAAAAAGCCCAAATATCAATGATCAATATAAACTGCGTTTGTCCAAACTATCAGCTATAAAAAAAGCTGGTTTGGAGCCATACCCAGCCAGGACTTCAGTCAATATGTCCACCCAAGAATTTTTGGATGATTTTACCAAGCTTTTAAAATCGCAAAAAAAGATTATTCTAAGTGGTAGAATAATCAGTCTCAGAATTCAGGGTGGTTCTTCATTTTTTCATTTTCGTGATGGCAGTGCAACTGTTCAGGCGTTTTTAAGAAAAGACAATGTTGGTGAAAAAGAATATGCTTTTTTCAAAACAGATATTGATGAAGCAGATTTTGTAGAGCTGACTGGCTGTGCTTTTGAAACTAAAACAAAAGAGCCGACTATTTTGGTATCAAAAATTACTTTACTTTCCAAAGCCTTAAAACCAATGCCAAATGAGTATTATGGTCTCAAAGACCCTGATACCAGATTTCGCAAAAGATATCTTGATTTATTAGTCAATCCAGAGGTCAAAAAAGTTTTTGATTTGAGGAGTAAAATCATAAAATATACCAGAGAATATTTTGACAATATGGCTTATACCGAGGTAGATACTCCTGTTTTGCAGCACATCGCCTCCGGAGCAACTGCCAAGCCATTTATCACGCACCACAATGCTTTGGATATTCCTTTGTACCTTCGTGTGGCACCAGAATTGTATCTCAAGAGACTAATAATTGGCGGTTATGACAAAGTCTATGAAATTGCCCGTTGCTTTAGAAATGAAGGTATTGACCATCAGCACAATCCTGAGTTTACCCAGATTGAAGCTTATGAAGCTTACAAAGACTACAATTATTATATGGTCATGGTAGAAAATTTTATGGCTTGGCTGGTCAAGAAAATAAATAATAATAGTACCAAAATAAAAAATGGCCAAGACACTCTGGATTTTAAAGCTCCATATCCGAGAATTGATTTTAAAGAGTCACTGGAAAAAGCTCTAAAGATTGATTTGGAAAAAACTGATGATAAAGAGCTCTTTGATATAGCCAAAAAAGCTGGCCTAAAGCCTGACAAAACTTGGGGCAGAGGAAAACTGCTTGATGAATTGTATAAAAAGTTTGTACGCACCAAATTGATTCAGCCTGTATTTTTGATTAATCATCCGTTAGAGATTTCCCCACTAGCCAAAAAAATTCCTGATAGACCAAATTATGTAGAAAGATTTCAATTGGTTGTTAAGACAGCAGAGCTTTGCAATGCTTTTTCTGAGCTCAATGATCCGCTAGATCAAGAAAAAAGATTTGCCGAACAAAAACAGCTTAGAGAAGCAGGTGACGAAGAAGCACAGGGTGCTGACGATGATTTTGTAGAAGCTTTGAAGCACGGTATGCCACCGACCGCCGGACTAGGTATTGGAATAGACAGATTAGTCATGATGTTGGGCGATATTGAAAATATAAAAGAAGTTATTTTATTTCCAACAATGAGACCAAAAAATGAATAAAGACCAAAAAGGAAATTTAAGACCGGGTGTTGGCACGGCAGTAATTGTGAGAAAAGATGGTAAAGTTTTATTTTCAGAAAGGTTAAAGGATCCTGGAAAAAATCTTTGGCATTTTCCGGGAGGTAATATAGAAATTGGCGAAACTATAGAAAATTGTGCCGCCAGAGAGGTAAAGGAAGAAACTAATGTTGATGTTAAAAATGTAAAAATTTTAACCTTGACTAACGATATTTATCCTAATAATTCAGATCATTTTATTACAATTTTCTTGGTATGTGATTATGCTGGCGGAGAAGTCAAGGATATGGAGCCTCATAAAGCCCGTGGTTGGGATTGGTATGAATGGGATAAATTACCGTATCCTCGTATGATACCTGTAGATAATTTTATGAAACTAGGCATTAATCCTTTTGATAATGAAAATAAATAAACTACTCATTGCCACCCACAATTCCGGAAAATTTGAAGAAATAAAAAAACAACTTAGTTCTTTAAATATTGAACTATTATCATTAAATGATTTAGATATTAATGAAGACCCTGAAGAAACCGGCCAAACTTTTGAAGATAATGCTTTGCTTAAAGTAAAATATTATTATCAGTTGGCAAAAATGCCAGTATTAAGTGATGACGGAGGATTGGAGGTAGATGCTTTGGGTGGTCAGCCTGGAGTAGAATCTAGACGCTGGGGCGGTCAGAGACTGAGTGACCAGGAGCTCATAGACAAAATGTTTGTTGCTATGAAAGATATTCCGACTGAAAGAAGAATAGCAAAGTTTGTAGATGTAGTAGCAGTTTATGATGGTCAGGAAATAATTACAGAAAGAGGGGAGTGCCAAGGTATAATTGCTACAGAATTGGTCTGTCCAATTAAGCCGGGTGTACCCTGGAGTTCAATATTTTATCCAGAAGGTAGTGACAAAGTTTTTACTCAATTGACGCCAGAGGAAAAATCAAGACTGAGTCACCGCGGAAAAGCACTAGAGAAGGTAATTAAAAAATTAAAATATGGATAAACGAAATACATATATAATATTTGGGGCAGTTTTAGTAGCCATACTTTTGATGATGGCCTACCCTGGGCGAAAAATCACTATGGAAGAAGCAATTATAAAAACTAACAAAGGTGACATTAAGGTAGCTTTGTTTTATGATAAAGTACCTGTTACGGTAGAAAATTTTGTAAAGTTAGCTGACAAAGGTTTTTATGATGATGTCAAATTTCATCGGGTGATAAAAGATTTTATGATTCAGACTGGCGACCCCCAAACAAAAGGTAAAGCGGGTAAAGATTTTGTTTATACTCCAGATGATAGTGGTTTGCCAATCGCTGGCACTGGCGGACCAGGTTATACTATAGCTGATGAATTTCATCCAAATCTCAAGCACAATGGGCCAGGTGTACTATCTATGGCTAATACTGGACCAAATACCAATGGTTCACAATTTTTTATCACCCACAAAGCTACGCCGTGGCTTGATGGCAAACACACTATATTTGGACGAGTGATTGAAGGTCAGGATGTGGTAGATAAAATCACTCAAGGAGATTATATAAAAAAAATAATAATAAGATAAAATTTATGTTGGATATAAGGTATATTGCTGAAAATAAAAAAGCTGTAGAAATAGCCCTACTTAAGCGTATGGACAAAAAAAATCTGGATTTGGATACTATTATCAAACTTGATGAAAATCGCCGACAGCTTTTGGCGGACAAAGAAGATTTACAAGCCAAGCGTAATCAGGCCTCAAAGACAAAGCCTGATAAAAATACTATTGAGAAGATGAAATCATTGGGTATTAAAATAAAAAAATTTGATGATGATTTGGCTAAACTAGAAAATGAACTAACCGAACGTTTGTCCGCTTTACCAAATCTACCAGCCGATGATGTAGTATCTGGTGGTAAAGAAAATAATAAAATTATAAAGACTTTTCAAAAACAACCAAAATTTGATTTTGAAATAAAAGACCATGTAGAATTAGCCACTAGTTTAGGCCTGATAGATTATAAAAGAGCCGCCAGAATGTCTGGGGCTGGTTTTTGGGCTTATACTGGAGATGGAGCACTTCTTGAGTGGGCGCTTCTAAATTATTTTATTGATTTTCATCGTAGTCATCCAGAATACAGTTTTATGATTCCGCCATATCTATTAAATAAAGATTCCGCTTTTATTTCAGGTCATTTGCCAAAATTCAAAGAAGATTTGTTTTGGACAGAGGACGATAAGTTGTGCCTCAATGCAACTAGTGAAATGATGCTTGGCAATTATCATGTCGGAGAAATATTAGAGGTCAAAGATTTACCAAAAAAATATTTTGCATTTTCAACTTGTTTTAGACGTGAGGCCGGAGCTTATCGGACAGAGGAGAGGGGTATGATCCGTGGTCATCAGTTCAACAAAATTGAAATGTTTCACTTTACCAGACCAGAAGATTCTTGGAAATCTTTTGACGAGCTAGTAAGTTATGCCGAACAGTTGGTAGAAGGTTTAGGTCTTCATTACAATACAGTCCAGTTGGCAGCTGGTGACTGTAGCTCAGCCATGGCTAAAACCGTTGATATAGAGGTGTGGATACCAAGCATGGGCATATATAAAGAAGTTTCCAGTGTATCCAATGCCCTAGAATATCAAGCTAGACGAGGTAATGTTAGATTCAAAGATGCAGATGGCAAAAATAAATTTGTCCATACTTTGAATGCCTCTGGCTTGGCTACCAGTCGAATCTTTCCGGCAATTTTGGAGCAGTATCAGAAAAAAGATGGTAGTGTTGAAGTGCCAAAAGTTTTGCAGAAATATCTGAATAAAAAAGTTTTTAAAAAATAATGATAAATTGGGTAGAAATAAACAAAGAAAATCTTTATCATAATATAGCTCAGTTTAAAAAAATAACTCCTGATTCTCAAATATGGCCAGTAGTAAAAAGTAATGCCTACGGTCACGGCCTCAAAGAAATAGTCAGCCTTTTAGATAAAGACAAATTTACCACCGGATTCATGGTGGTAAATTTGTCCGAGGCATTGGAAGTAAAAAACATTTCTGATAAACCGGTTATGGTGCTTAGTTATTTTGATAGAGTAGAGGCAGATTTAGTAAAGGCTAGTAAATATAAAATATCATTACCAATTTATGATTTTGAAACTATTGATTATCTCGATAGCTTCGCTAAAGAATTTTTAGTTAATTTAAAAATTGACACTGGGACATCGCGTTTAGGATTTTTAGAGAACGATGCAAATAAAGCAATTGATTATATTAAAAATAAAAAAAATCTTAAGCTAAATAGTATATATACCCACTTTGCAGAATCAGAATCAGAAGATTTGGCCTTTTCAAATGAGCAGTGGAACACATTGTCATCAATATCTCAATCTGCACCAGGTCTGAAAATTCACGCTGCTTGTTCGGCTGCTAGTATTAGTATGCCTCATAGTCAAGCTGATATTATCAGACTTGGACTGTCTACTTACGGTCTATGGCCAAGCAAGGCTACTTATCAGCGTGGCAAAAAACTAGGATTAGAGCTCAAGCCAGTTATGTCAGTAAAGACAAAAATAATTCAAATAAAAGATTTACAAGCTGGGGATACAATCGGCTACAATCGTACATACAGATGCGACAAAGATTGCCAGATTGCTGTCGTGCCCTTTGGCTACAACGAAGGTTATAGTCGCTCATTATCTAATCAGGGGCAAATGTTAGTAAATGGTCATAAATGCCTCATAAGAGGTAATATATGTATGAATCTAAGTATGGTTGATATTAGTGGCTTAGAGGCTAAAATAGGGGATATAGTGACGGTTTTGGGTGTAGACGGTCAACAAAGTATTAGTGCTGAAGATATTGCCAAACATTCTCAGACTATTAATTATGAAGTGGTCACTAAAATAAATAATAAATTACCGCGCATAATAGTTTAAATTTAATGTTTTACGACACATATATAATGACTAATTTCAGAGGAGAGTAAGATGGTAGGTCAAATTAAGACAAAAAAAACATGGCAAAGGCATTTACCAGGGCGTCCTAGTAGGGTCCAACGGGGCTATTATAGTGAGCAAAAAAATGTCAGTCGTAAAAAAGTTGTCAAAATTATTTGGATAATTCTGGTAATATTACTTATCCAAAGTATTTTTCAAGCCCCATATTTAAAAATAGATAATATAGAACTAAGCGGTAATAATGATTTGAGCTATGACGAGGTCTCAGAAGCATTAGAACCGGCATTATCTGGTAATAAGTTTTTATTTTTTAAAAATAATAATTATTTTTTATTAAATACCGAGCCGCTAGCTGGACAGCTAATAGAAAAATTTAATTTAGATCAAGCAACAGTTCAAAAAAAGTTTCCGGACAAGCTACTGGTAACGGTTAAAGAGAAAATTTCATACTTTATTTGGTCCAAAGATGACTCATTATACCTATTGGATGCCAAAGGCATCTTAAATCGCCAAATAAACGCTTTGGATGAAAAATACCTTATTTTAGAGGATAAACGTGATTATAGGCCGCTTGATGATAAAATATTTACAGACCAGGAGGTAGATATTGTTAATCAGCTATATTTGGGCTGGAATGATATAATAGATGCCAATATCAAACTCAACAAAATTGTTATATATAATGATTGGTCTATAGAGTTGTATACCAAGCTTGGTTTTTATGTCAAAGTAGATAAGGACGAAGACATAGCTGGACAGCTGGATAATTTGAATAAAGTACTGACAGAAAATATAGCAGGTGTAGATATAGATTATATAGACATACGCTTCGGGGATAAGGTTTATTTTAAATAGCTGTTTTATTATTGATATTATGAACTGAGTATAATAACTCTTACACTCAATTTGACATAGTAAAACTGCTAATATATAATATAAACATGGCAAACAAGAAAAACAAACACACCCTTCCCCTCTTGGACGAGTTTCTGATAAATATTCAGAGCAACAACTACTCTGCTGAGACAGTCTACAATTATGAACGGGACTTAAATACTTTTGAAAATTTTTTGTCAGACGATGTCAATTGTGCTTTTAATAAAATTAGCAAAAGGGAAATACTAAAATTCAAAGCCTACCTCTCCTCTACTTCTCGTCATACCGCTTTAGACCATAAGGGTCACGGACAATTATCAAGTTATAGTATAAATAGAATTTTGTCATCTCTGCGCGCATATTTAAAATTTTTGGTGGACATGGATTATAAAGTACCAGTGACCGCTGATGCTATCAAGCTTCTTAAGACTGAAAAAAAACACGGTCAGGTGCCAGAAATGGCCGAGCTTATTAAATTGATAGAAGCTCCATCCAAATTTGAAAAAGATGCCAATATTGCTTTGCGTAACCGCGCCATGCTAGAAACTCTATTTGCTACTGGAATGCGTATCTCAGAATTATTGTCTCTCAAGCGTCAGCAGCTTGATCAAACTGGACGAATTTATATTATGGGTAAAGGTAAGAAACAGCGTTTTGTCTATTTGACAGCTCGAGCCATAAATTTTATTAATGCTTATCTTAAAACTCGTCATGACGACGCGCCATATCTATTTATACCCTACCGCGGCCGCAATAATAGTGATAAACACAAAAAAATATCTACCAACTATTTGCAGTACAAAATAAAACGCTATCGCGAACTCCTCTCTATCAATATACCAATTTCAGCTCATTCGCTCAGACATGCTTTTGCTACCTATTTGGCAGAAAATGGTGCCAATCCAGCAGCAATTCAGATACTACTAGGTCATGAGTCACTCGACACTACTACTCGCTATGTTCATGCCTCAGATAGATATGCTGAGAAGGTCCACACTAAGTTTCACCCTCTTAAAAAATAGCTAATTCTAGCTAAAATAGGATTATAAATTTGACAAATATTATAATATATGCTTAAATATATAAGCTGTGGACCTTTGATGGTCCTTTTTTGGAACCAAATGGTTCTAAGAGGTCTCGAGGTCAGAGCAATCACAAGTCCTGTCTGAAGGGCAAACTAGGAAGGTGTGCCTATGACGACCTGACTTGGGGGTCGCGAACGAGTCAATCTCGATCGCGACCCCCCTTTTTTTATATCAAAATTTAGCAAAAAAATAGGGAGAGCTTTACGCACTCTCCCAGCACATCCGTGTGACTGATGTCAGACAAAGATGTTGGCGTCCCGCAAGCGGGATTATGGTGAATCCTCGTCAAGCCGCGATTCTAGCTACAGTTTGTCTTCTGAACAAATTCAGAAGGTCTATAGGAGAATAGCACGAGCCACAAAGATTTGCACCCGAAACGAACGTTGACATTGCCCTGAAGAGTCAGAGCAAAAAGTAAGGTACCATAAAAAAAGCCCTTTGTCAAGGGCTTTTCTTTTCTTTATATTAAGTAAATTTATGGTAGATAATTAAGTGGATTGACTGGTACGCCATTTAAACGAATTTCCAAATGAAGATGAGGCCCGGTGGTAAGAGGTCCAGAACCGTTGGTGCCTGGCATACCGCCACTATAACCTATGATATCACCTTTGGATACAAATTGATCTTCAGTACAAGATATAATATTTATGTGTCCATATACAGATGATAAACCATTACCATGGACTAGCATAATATAGCTATAGCCGGTCTTTCCGCCGTCCCTTGTCTTGGCCACATAGCCTGACTCCACTGCTCGGATAGGTGTTCCTTGTGGAGAGGCAATATCAATAGCCGGATGTTCAAAAAGATTACGGTATGGATAATCTGGATCATGAAAATAAGATGTCACACGTCGTGAAGCAACCGGCCACATCAGGCCATCACTACTGATACCTTCAAGTTGTAATTGACGATTAAGTTTTTCTCGGGCTACTTTTTCTAAATAAACAATGTCGTTATTTACTTGATCCTGATCTTCTTTGGCTTGTTGTAATAATTGTTGATATTTTGATTCTTGTCCGCGAGTAGCAATCATCAGCTGATTTTTAGCAACTTTTTGGTCATCCAAAGAGCCTATTTTGTTTTCTAGTATACCTCTTAGAGCGTCAAGTTCTGATTTTTCACCTTCCAAATTCTGCTTATCAGTATCTAAGGCTATCATTATTTTTTTTAAGTCCTCTACTCCGGATACAATGTTATCCTGCATATTTTCCAAACGATCCAAATCAGCCAAAAAATCGCTAAAGCTATTATTTAGGACTAAAATTTCTATAGTAGAATTTTTTTGCTGTTGGCGATGGAGCTGTCTCAATATCTCAGACAATACTTCTTTTTGTTCGTTGATTTCATTTTCTTTGGCTTGGATTTTTAACTCGGTATTTTCTATTTTTAGATTGTAAGTTTCAATCTCTAATTCTGCAGCATCAATCTCTAAATTTATTTTAGCAATACTGTCATTTAGGGTGCTTATTTGGTTGGAAAGGCTACCAATTTCACGCTGTTTGGCAGCTATATTTTTTTCATAAATTTCTACCTGTCGTTTTAGCTCTTGTATTTCAGATCTTTTTTCATTGATATCCTGGTTAATTTGCCAAGTTTCCACAGATTCTAGGTTATCTAGAGTATATTCAACCGCTAAAGTGTTGTTTTTTGGGAAAAAAATAACACCAGCCAAAAAAATGGCTAGGCCAAAGTAAATAATATTAATGGTTTTTATTTTTGTCTGTAGCATGGTTTTATCAGCATGTTTATATTATAACACATTCTACTGATATTTTCTAGGACATTTTTTTTATGGCTAATTTTATCCTAGACAAGCTTTCCTCTTTGCCCAAAAATTCTAATATCTCGGTTGGCGACGGGCTTTTGTCTAAGCCTGATGTAGCCACCCTAATTGGCCAGAAAATATCACCGGGTGAAAGATTATGTTTTTTGGCTATATTTTCCAAGGCATTGTTAAGATTATCTAAGTACCAGTCACTGTGAGATATTTTACCCAATACGCCCAGCGATAAATTGAGTCCATTTTTGGTTTTTTCCCAGTCACTTTTTTTAAATACCAAAAGCTCGGTTTGATATTCTGGCAATTTAAATAAAAATTTGGACATATTGCCAAGTTCGGCAAGATTGTTTATACGGCTGCCAAATAATTTTAAAATATCCTTGCTACGATCAGGATGGTCCAAAAAATTAGCAGTTTGCTCTAGTAGCTGTTCGTATCTTTTGCCAGCTTGTTTGATAATCAGGCGAATATATTCGGCATTAAACCAATTTAGTTTATTTACATCAAATATAGCGCCAGATTTATTTACTTTATCCAAAGAAAAATTTTTCACTAGCTCACTGAGCACAAAAATCTCTTGGTCGTTACCGGGGTTCCAACCTAACAAAGAAACATAATTTAATAGCGCTTCCGGCAGATAGCCTTTTTTCAGATAGTCCTCTACTGCCACATCACCTTGTCTTTTGGAAAGTTTTGTTTTGTCAGGGTTGAGCAAAAGCGGTAAATGGACAAAATTTGGTTTTTCATAGCCTAGAGCATTATATAGCAAAACATGTTTTGGCAAAGAAGGTAGCCATTCTTCACCGCGAATAACATGAGTAATTCTCATATCATGGTCATCTACTACATTGGCCAGATGATAAGTCGGGAAATTATTTGATTTTAGTATTACAAAATCATCTAAATCTTGAGTTTTCACAGAAATTTTGCCATATACTTTATCTGTTGCTTCCACAATCTGCTTGTCAGGTATTTTGAACCTTACTACTGGCTTTATTCCGGAATTAATTTTTTGTTGAATTTGTTCGCTAGTCAGATTGCAGCAAGCCCGGTCATATTTTGGTACTTGTTTTTTGGCGCTGAGATCTTCACGTAATTTTTCCAATCTTTCTGGTGAGCAAAAGCACAAGTAGGCTTGGCCGCTTTCAATTAACTTATCGGTGGCTTTGCGGTATAGTTTTAATCTAGTGGATTGGACTACTATTTCATCATCAAAATCAAGGCCCATATTTTTTAGGACTTCAATTAATTTTTCTTGGGCGCCTTCTACTAAGCGCTCGCGGTCAGTATCCTCTATTCTCAAGAAAAATTTTCCCTGTTGATTTTTGGCAAATAAAAAATTGTATAGGGCAGTGCGCAAGCCGCCGATGTGTAAAAATCCAGTTGGGCTGGGGGCAAATCTAGTTCGTACTTTTTCCATGTTTTTTTTGTTTATTCTTTAAAATTCTGTCTTTTATTATAAGATAAGGAAAGACCATTACTGCACGATTTATCCTAAAAATTCGCGAAGGTTGGCGAAGTAATCGCCAAAACCATTCTAGTCCTAGACTACGAAAAATTTTGGGTGCCCGCTTTATTTTACCAGACATATAATCAAATGTCCCGCCTACACCTACTGCTATTTTGACACTAGGAATTTTTGAGATGTTTTTATTTATCCAAATATCCTGTTTTGGTGCCCCGAAGCCTACTAGGATTATTTGTGGGCCGAATAATCTGGCTTTGTCCAGGGCAGTTTTTTCATCAGCTACTTGAAAATCTAAGGCTGGGTATTTTTCATTTATTTTCATAAAAAATTTGTCGGGTTTGGTCATGCCTTTACTGTACAGACAAAACAAAATTTTATAATTTTTATTTACGGCCATGTCAATCAATATTTCACTGAGTCTGACACCAGTCAGTCTGTCGTCTAAAGAAATATCATATCCCAAAAACTGCAGGGCCATAATAATACCAGAACCATCAATTGTGCTGAGACTGGCGTTGTTTATAATATCTTTGAATTGGTCATTTTTGCGACTAGCCACCACAAATTCCGGATTGGCGGTTACTATCTGATGTTGCTGGTAAGAAGTCAAAAAATCCTGGAGCTTTATTTTTAATATGTGCTCTGGTATAGTCTGAACTTTTATATCTAAGATTTTATATTCTTTCACCTAATTAGAGCAGTTAAAAATTAATTAAAATTGTGTGTTTATAAATTAAAACTTTGTAAGACAGTATATTCTGGTCCCAAACGACTCAGGGAGCTTTCTTGTAAATCAAAATGTGAGCAATTAAAAGATTTTTGTATTTGCCAGCTCAAAAAATCTTCAAATTCAGAAAAATCAGCACTTTTTTTGACACGAGCGACAGTAACATGGGGTCTAAAGTTTCGGATTTCTTTGTGAGCTAAGCCAGCGTCAAAAAGGCGCTCCTCTATCTCTTGGTATAATCTAGTGAGATTTTCATTTTCTTTTAGGGATATAGCCAGTATTTTTGGCTGGCGTTCGTTAAATATTATAGTTTTTTCTATTTCTAATTCTAAAAATTCAAAATTTGTCTCTATATTTTCCAAAACGTCTATCAAGGCCGGTATATTTTGTAGTGGTGTATCCCCCAAAAATTTGAGAGTTAAATGTAGCTGTTCTTCAGGTATAAATTTTATTTTATCCCCAGGCAGATTTAGGTTTTGTATTTTTTTGCTAATATCTTTGGCAAGTACCGGGTCTAGGGGCAAAGATATAAAAAGTCGTTTGTTTTCCATGCCCATTTAGAAATCAATAGTTATTTTATTTTATCCCAGTATTAGCTAGTATTAGAATTTTTTACTGGACATACTTTGATTTTAGCTTATTGGCCTTTAAAAATCAATGGTCAGATGTTGATTTTTTTGCTATAATAAATAAACTAAAAATAATAAATAACCTAAAAACATGACTTATTTTTTCAAGAAGAAAATACCAATTTTAGCTTTGTTTTTCTTTATATTTCCTATTTTTGCTCAAGCGGCAGTAGATTATAATAATATTGTCTCAGATGCCGAGTTCAACAATTATCAGACAATGGATACTGATGATATACAAACTTGGCTAGAGTCAAAAAATAGTTATTTGGCTGATTATACATATATGGGTAATAATCCTTCACCTAGTCAACTGGCACTTGATCCTGATAAAAAGTATTTTAAGACTAGGACAGCGGCCGAGATTATATATAATTCTGCCCAAGAGTCAAAAGTAAATCCACAATTTCTCTTGACTATGCTAGAAAAAGAAATGAGTTTGATAACCGACCATGATATTGTGGAAAACCAACTTAAATATGCTATGGGTTATGCTTGTCCTGATAGTGGAGGTTGTGACTTTCGTACTAGCGGATTTGGTAAACAAGTCAGAGCAGCTGCTCAACAATTTAGGTGGTTTGTAGACAATATCTATAGTTACAACTGGAAACCTGGTCAGCCGGCTTGTGCTGATGACCCAAATCCATTTTTGCCCTGTACTTCAAAAGGTACAGTAGTCACTCCGGCAAATGCCATCACAGCCGCTATGTATCTTTACACTCCGCATGTGCATGGCAATAGTTTGTTTGCCACTTTATGGTCTCAGTTTGGTTTTGGTGGTGAGCCAGGTGAAATAATTCCTCCAATCATAACATTACTTGGTATTTTCCCTGACGGGGCTTTGGTAAAAGCCAAAGATAGCCAGGACGGCACAATATATTTAATTGAAGATGGCCAGAAAAGAGCCTTTGCTGATATGAGCTCGCTTATCTCCAGATATGACCCAGCCAAAGTCTTATTGATTGACGGGCAGGATCTAAACAATTATGAAAACGGAGCCCCTATTGCCCATGCTAATTATTCTGTACTTGAATCACCAGCTAGTCAAAAATATTTGATAGATGGTTTGACTAAACGCTTGATAGTGTCTGACGAAGCTTTCCGTCAACTAGGTTTTAATCCAGCTGAGGTAGAACCAGTCACTGATATTGAATTAGCTTATTATCAAAACGGTGAAGATCTAGCAACTAACGCCAGTCCGTTTGAAGAAATATGGCAGGCCATGGACAGTGAAACTTATTATTTAGTAAAGGACGGTAAAAAACACCAGATAATAGATGCGGAAATAATAGGTTTGAACTATCCAGAACTGGAAATAAAAGTAGTGACTGCTAAGACTTTGGAAGAAACTCCATTATCTACCCCAATAAAACTGGCTGATGGCACCTTGATTAAAAAAGATACTGACAGCAGTGTATATGTAATATCAGATGGCTATAAACGTTGGATACCTGATGCTTATACTTTTGAAAAACTAGGCTATTCTTGGGTTAATGTTAAAACTGTATCCACCAAACTGATGAATTTACACAAAATTGGTGAGCCATTACCAAGTCAAGAATTAACCTCTGTTAAATAAATTTAATGATTAGTTTTGCAGCCTTTGTCCCTCATTCTCCGGTTTTGATCCCAGAGGTGGGCAAAGAAAACATTGATAAATTAAAAGATACTATAGAGTCTTTGAAGCATCTAGAGAATGATTTGTATTCTGTAAAACCGGATGTTTTATTGGTAATATCCCCACATGCCAACAAAAAAGGTGGAGATTTTTTTACTATCAATCAGTATCCAAATTTAACAGTCAATTTTAAGGACTTTGGTGATTTGGTGACCAAAATAGATTTTGGCAATGAGATTGGCTTTGGCTATAAAATTAAAGAATCATGTGAAGAATTTTTTCCTTTGATTTTGACTGCCGATAGGGATCTTGATTATGGAAGTTCTGTGCCACTGTTTTATCTGGCTCAACATTTACCCGGAGTAAAAATAGTTAGTGTGGGATATTCTAGCTTGTCATATGAAGACCATATAAAGTTTGGAGAAATAATTCGTCGTCAGATTAATCTATCTGATAAACGAATCGCTGTAATTGCTTCTGGTGATTTGTCTCACAGGCTTCATCAGGATTCTCCGGCTGGTTATTCACCAAGGGCGCAAGAATTTGATCAAACACTTATCAAACTTTTGGAAGAAAAAGATATAAGTGGTGTGATACATATAGACCCTGAGCTTATCCAAGAGGCTGGTGAATGTGGACTTAGATCTTTGATTATACTTTTGGGAATAATAAAAGAGCTCAACTATCAACCGGAAAAACTGAGCTATGAAGCGCCGTTTGGTATAGGATATTTAGTTGAGCATTTTAAATTCTAATTTAAAACCCGCCGAGAGAAGCTCGGCGGGTTTTTTGGTAATATAATTTCAAAAATCAAAAAGTAAAATATAAAGAAAAACCCATACTGCGACCAGAAAACTAATAACGACGTTAGCTCGTAGCTTATCAATACTTAATTGATCATGCATTTTTCGGTCATATGTTTTTATAAGAGGAATAATGAGAAAAATTTGCAAAATTAGAATCACCAGTTGAACTTTTGTAAAAGGCCCCATTTCAGACCAATCAAAAATTTCAAAATGCCTTATTAACAGGTATGGAAAAATACCAAGGACTAAACTAATTAATAAATACCAGATTATTTTTAAAATTTTTCGTTCTTGTTCTTGAGTCATTTATTTTTTATTAGCAATTAATTTAAAAAAATATTTCCATTTGTCGCCTCCTTGTGCCAACTCTTTGGTGTCATCTAGACATTTTTCTACAAATACTCGGTCATAGTCTTTGCAAATTTTAAAGACCGAATTGCGTTTGAAATTTGGCACGCCCAATTCCTCTATAATTTTGAGAGCAAAATCTTGCCACTGGTAGGCCGGGGCTTTTTTTATGTCTTTTTTATCTTTGAATATATCAGCTATTTGTTGCATATTAATATATTAGCAAATAAATGTTTTTTAGTCATTAGTGGTCTGTCCTGTAAGTCATATAAATAGTTGTTTAGGATTGACAAAAAAGCAATTTTATATTATAGTATTAGATATGCTAAATATTGCTAAATATCCAGATTCAATTTTACGTAAAAGAGCTAAGGAAATTAGTGAATTTAATGATGATCTGAAAAAATTGGCTGAGCAAATGTCTGAAGCTATGTATCAAGACGATGGTATTGGCCTAGCTGGTCCGCAGGTGTCTAAAAGCCTAAGAATAATTGTATTGGGTCTTGGTCAAGGAAAATATAAGTCTTATATAAATCCTGAAATCACCTATCGCTCTAGAGATAAGGCTAGTAGTGAAGAGGGCTGTTTGTCGCTGCCTCAAATATTTGGCTTTGTATCTCGTCCTAAAAAAATTCATGTAAAATATCAAGACCTAGATGGTAATGTTGTCAAAGAAAAAGTAAAAGGTATGGATGCGGTAGTCATACAGCACGAGGTAGATCACTTGGACGGAATATTATTTATTGATCGGGCTAGTAAAATTACCAAAGGTCAGGAAATATTAGATGATCTAAAAAAGAAAATTGATGCTCAATCAAAATAACACTTTAACTTCACTTAGTACAAAAATAATTTTTTGGGGCACGCCAGAGTTTGCGCTGCCTTCTTTAAAATCTGTTCATGATTTGGGATTTTTGTCTTTGGTCATTACTCAACCTGATCGTCAGACCGGACGTGGTAAAAAAATGGCTAGCTCCCCTGTCAAAGAATATGCTTTGGAAAACAATATAGCTATTTTGGAACCAGAAAAACTGGATCAATCTTTTACTAATGCTCTCAAGAAATATTTGCCGGCTACTTTTTTGGTAGTAGCTTATGGTAAAATTATTCCTCAAGAAATACTCGATTTATCTCAGTTGCCAGCTATTAATATTCATCCTTCTATGCTCCCTGAGCTACGCGGTCCTAGTCCTATTCAAACGGCTATTTTAAGAGGTTTTGAGTCCACTGGGCTATCACTTATGCAACTGGACAAAAAAATGGATCACGGGCCAATTTTAGGCCAAATTCAGGTCAAAATAGACCCTAATGAGAGCTATATTGAACTATCGCAGCGATTGGCTATCATAGGAGCTCAAATATTGTCAGAAAAATTACCAGATTATTTGGCTGGTAAAATTAGTCCCCTACCTCAGGATGACGATAAAGCAACATATTGTAAAATGATTAGCAAAGAAGACGGGCGTATTGACTGGCAAAAATCTGCTCAAGAAATTCATAATCAAGTCAGAGCATTTTATCCTTGGCCGTCAGCTTATACCAAGCTGGGAGATTTGGATATCAAAATACTAAAAACAGAAGTAGTAGATATTGCTTTGACACCTGGTGAAATAAATAATGATTTGGTAGTTGGTACAAGTGAAAAATCATTGAAAATTTTGGAACTACAGCCAGCTAATAAAAAGATACTAAAAGCCGCAGAGTTTGTCCGCGGCTACTTTAAATATTTGTCTCAAAAATTTAGTTAGATTTGTTCATAGGGCATTCCAGATTCTTTTTTAGTATTTTAAATTATATGTTTTCATTATGATAGTAAATCGGGCAAAAGCCTGTTGAATATTTTCATGAGTTTTTTTAGCGCTAGCTATATCGTTGGGGTTGTAGTCAGACATATCAGCTAATACTTGGTCAATAATAATTTGTATTTTACCTGCTATAAGTTGTTTATCAGCGTCAGAAAATCTTTTTTTTATCAAAAAGTCTCTTCCCTCTAAAAATTTTTGGAGCTTGTGTCCAGTATTTATCAAACTTTGGACACTTTCTAAAATATTTTTACGATATTGTAATAGATCGGCAGATGTTTCTTTATTTTCGCTAGCTTCGCTTTCAATTTCAGCTCTCGGTAGTTTGGTATCGGCAATTCTTTGAAGATCATCAAGCACATTTGCAAAATAAAATTCCTTTTCCCGCCCACCCAAATCAGCCATCTTTTTTTCTTCGGCTATATTTTCAGACAGTGGTTTCATTTGCTCTAAAAGTGCGGATTTTTGCTTTTCATAATCAGCTGAAGTTTTATCTAAAGCCTGCAATTGATCGAGTAAAGTGTCCATTTCAGATTTTTTTGTTTCCAGTGGTACTTGTTCAAGGCTCATATAAAAAATATTAATTTTTTAGATAGCTAATCTTATTTTAGCAAATCCAGAGCTTTTTGCAATTGTAAATCACTATAAGGGTTATTTTCTACAATGTAATCAGGAGTAATGCCAACATCTTCTATAGAGTTTCTTTTGGCGGTTAACCATTCAAAGATAGTGTACTTGAGGGCGCTGCCATCAGCAAAATTTTGTAAACTCTGACCAGTACCTTTACCAAAAGTAAGCTGACCCACCAATTGAGCTCGGCCATTTTCCTGTAAAGCGGAGCTAAATATTTCTGCCGCTGAGGCAGTGCCGCCATTGACCAAAATTACAGTTGGTATATCTATTTCTTTGTCTATACGTGAAGTATATTGATAACTTATATTTGGAAATTCTTCAAAAAATATTGGTACACCTTCAGGCAAAAAGTAATCGGCTATATTTACCGAGGGGTCAGTGTAACCACCTGGGTTATTTCGCAAGTCAATAATAATTCCACGAGTATCATCTTTGATAAAATTATTTTTGATGTTGTCAAATTCAGACTTAGTGTTTAGCGAAAACATATTTATCTTTATATAGGCAATATTATTGTTTAACATTTTTGCGCTCACATTTTGAACTTGTATTTTTTCCCGGGTAATAGTCAAATCAAAATATTTGTTTTCACTTGGTCTATAAACATTAAGAGTTACTTCAGTGCCGGCGGGACCTTTGATAAGTTCGGTGGCATCTTCTAATAAGTATCCACTGATATCTACACCATCTACAAATAGAACTTGATCGTCAGGCAACAGCCCAACTCTTTGAGCTGGTGAGCCCTCTAAGGGGCTAATAATAGTAAATAGGCCATTTATGGTGTCAACCATAGCGCCAATACCCTCTACCTGGCCTTCTAGTCTTTCTTTAAATTGAGTATTTTTATTGGGTGTATAAAATGTGGTATATTGATCGCCCAGAGAGTCGGACATGCCTTTTAGTGAGCCATAAAAAAGATCCAAATCTTTTACTTTATCAGGTTTGAAAAAATTATTTTTTAGGGTTTCTTTGACAGTGTTATACATGCCAAAATTAATATCAAAGTCTGAGTTTAAATCAAATTCAGGATCTTTGGTAATTGGTATAGCATTGAGTTTGACTGTCGAAATATCTAAAGCTAATTTTTGGATAGTAGCAAAGCCATCTTTACCATTTTGTAAATAGTATTTTTTTAAATCTATAGGATTGATATACCAAGCTTCACCCTTTTCATCAACTTGAATAAGTATTTCACCTCTATTGTCATAGGCCTTGTTGTAGTCAGATGATATTTTATCTAGCTCGATGTTGTGAGTGGCTTCGCCGATTTTTTTGAGTAGTTTGGAGACACTGACACCATCTTTTATTAAATACCTTTCTTGACTAGTGGGCTCAATATACCAATAGCGGTGTTGGAAATTATTGTCCTCTACCAAAAAACTGCCGACATAAGTTTGTTTTATCTCACTGGCATTTGGACCGATAGCAACAGTAACGGCTTTGGCAAATTGTGCAAAGACTATTAGGCCAAAAAAAGATAGTGAAAAAATAAAGACTTTTTGTTTTATTTTAATCATATATTAAAATTAATATTTATAAATTTTTAATTATCAAGATGATTTTTTTCAGTTACCCAAAAACCAAGATATTTGCCAAGCATCAGTCTGGTCTGGGCATCAACAGCTGGGATAGAACCAAAAATTATCATGGTCACCGGAAATATCAGCCACTGGACAAACATCAGTAAATATCTAAAAATTTTTGAACTGATTTTTCTGTCAAAGTTTTTTGGCATGGGCGGCAATATAATAACACTCATAATAGCGATTAGGAAAATACCAATCATACCAAAACGCATAATTTGCTCCAGTACTATTGGGGCATTTTGGGTCAGGACATTAGTCAGGTTTTGCTTTTCAGCTACCCAGAGCGGTAAATAGCCCATAAACATTACAAGGATTGGTACTGTTGCCCAAGAATATATTCCTTCAGTTTGATTCCACACATATATCCATTTTTTACTGGCGGGTATCATTTTATTTTGTCTAAACCTCCAGACCATATAAGGAAAATGCTCTACTCCGTAGGCCCAGCGACGCATTTGTTTATATTGATTTATCAAACTGCGTTTTATCTGGCCAACATAGACTGTATTCATAGAAACTGGTATATGCATAGGCTCTACTTTGTAGTCACCATTATATTTTATCAAGCACTGCAAAAATATACGCGAGTCTTCCGTGACAATATTGTTTTGCCAAAATCCGATATCTACTAGTGCTTGCCAGCTCATAGAGTGAGAAGAAAAAGTAAAAAGTCTGTCAGGACGAGCTAGATCTGTCAGCAACCAAAAAGTAGTGGAGTTGGCTACCACCCGAGTGATAATATCAGACTGCCAGACGTTGTTGTGATAAAAAGCCATAGGCTGGAAACTGACTTTATAAGGGTTTTTGTGGGCTAGAAATTTATGGGTCAAATAAGCAAAATAATCCGGATGAGAAATAGTATCAATGTCAAAAGTAGAAACAATTAACTTTTTATAATCAAATCCCTGATCATCAATATATTTTTTGGTTTCATATCCAGCATAATATAAATTGGATCCCTTGCCTTTTATCTCCCCTTCTACATTGTCAGGGTGGATAGTGACAAGTATTTTGTGAAAATTTTCAGAATATTTTTGGATTATTTGGTCAGCAATTATTCTAAATTGGTTTTCATATCTTTCTTCTCCGGCTAAGACAATAATCATTTTTTTATGGTCATATTTTGTCTTGTTGACCAAGTTGTCAAAAGTAGTATCTACTATTTCAAAAGGCTCACCGGCTGTCGGCAGAAATATAATATGATAATACTCGGGCCAGTGTTTGTGGGTGGTTTGTAAAAATTTCCACCAGTCAGTCCTGATTGCCTGGCGATATTTGAACCAGCTCATCAGCAAAAATATCAGCATATAAAGGACTCTCAAGACAAAGTAGACATCAAAAACAATAATAAAATAAATAGCCTTGAGCGGTGCTAGAAAAGACAGGGATATAGCAACTATAAAAGTTGTCCAAACCAAAAAGCCTGGTAATATTTCTAAGGCGCGGTATTTATAATAATCCTGATATTTTTTATTCATATTTGTAATTTTTGGCTTCTATACCCACGGCTTGAGAAATATGTTTAAAGTTATTTTTAGCCAAGAGCTTATCCAGGCCCAAATTTATATTTCGGATTGTAGTTGGCCCTCCGTAGATAAATCCGGTAGCTACTTGCAGGAGCGAAGCGCCGGCTTTTATTTTGGTATAAGCATCTTGAGCATCAAAAATCCCGCCAGTGCCGATTATTTTAAATTTATTTTCGCAGTTTTGGTAAAGATAGGCAATTATCTTATCGGCCTTTTGCTGAATAGGAAGACCAGAGACGCTGCCCGGCTTGGACTGATTTGGTGATTTCAAAGTAAGTTGGCTTTTATCTTTGGAAAGATTAGTAGCTACTATAGCATCAATTTTATATTTTTTAACCAGACTTATAATTCCGTCAAGTTCATCTTTGTTTAGGTCAATGCCAATTTTTATCCAGATTGGTTTTTTATGGGTATTTATTTTGGTGATTTTTGTCAAAATTGGTTCCAAGAGTTCGGGCTTTTGTAAGCCACCAAAATTTTTGACATTTGGACAGCTCAGATTGATAGTAATTATATCAGCATATTTCCCCAGGATATTAAATGATTTTTCATAATCTTGGGCTGCTTGTTCCATAGGCGTGTCATTGCTTTTGGCAATACTAATTGACCATAGTCCTCTACTCTTTTTGACATTAGCCAAAATCTCGGCTGATTTTTTGGCTCCCAAATTTGATAAGCCATAATTTATAACTAGACCTTTATCCTGTTTTAGACGCCATAGTCTGGGTTTAGGATTGCCTTTTTGGGGCATATAAGTAATGGAACCGAGTTGGCACCAAGCAAAACCAAAACTAGACCAGGTACGCGGGGCCTTGATATTTTTGTCCATTCCAGCTGGTAGCCCTATAGGAGTACGGAAATACAAACCAAATAATTTTTGTCTCAAACGCGGTGTGGTCGTACCTAAGACATGGAATAAAATATTATTTAAAAAATTTACTTTATTATAAATTGACAGATAAAAAAGCGCCAAATCATGAGCAAACTCAGCTGGGGTCAAAAATAGTATTGGTCTGATTATTTTTTTGTAAATCATATTAGCTGTTTACCATTTTCATGATAGGCAATTGTTTTGTTTTTTATAGCTTTACTACAGGCGTTCAATTTACTGCCCATTGTTAGGCTGAGTAATTTTTTGGCACTATTTATATTGACAAATTTAAAATCTAATAATTCACTATAGGGAAGTTTTATTTTGTTTATTTGTTTGGTTGATAACCTGCCGCCATAAAACAGAAAAAATAAAGCTTCATTTTTGTAGATATCAAATTTTTTGTATTCTACGGATATTAATCTCAAATTTTTGACAGTTAAGTCTAACTCTTCTTTTGTTTCTCTAATGGCAGCGGTCAGGGGTGATTCATTTTTGTCTACAGTGCCACCTACCAGAACCCAATGATCTTTATAAGTTGGTTTTACAAGTAAGAGTTTGTCTTGGCTATCAAAAAATAAAGTACCAACAGATATTCTCTTCTTATCCAAAGAGTTATAGTATTTTTTATTTTGCTGGTAAGTATATTTTTTCATATTTATATATATTCTTTTATACCCACAAATTGATAACCTTGTCTTTGACTGTCTTCAATGTACCTTTTGATCATCTTCAGAGTTTGTTCTGGAGGATATACTTCTCCATTTTCAATATCTACTTCGTCTTTGCTCAAAGGTATGCCTTGATCAGTCATAGCCCCGATGTGAAAGAGCCTGATTTTGCCGTGGCCATTATTTTTTAGAGCTCGGGAGAGTAATTTTTTGGAGTCTATTTTTTTACTTGGCGGTATAAACAAAACATCGTATGGATCGGCATGTATGATATCCAGATTCATAGCTTGGAATTCACGCAGACTATCGACAGTCGCATGCACTCCGGCCATTCTACTTAGTTTTGGTTCTTGACCACTAACTTTGGTTATTAGGTCTTTGGTTTTTTTGACATCCCCCAAATCTTGTCTGGGACCGATAAATCTTTTGGCGTATTCACGCGGATTTTTCATGGCCTCAGGCGTTGGTAGACCTTCTTGCGACCATTCATGTACTCCTATTTCATGGCCTTCATCAACAATTCTTTTGACAATATTTTCTCTGGCTGGTATTTGTGAACCAACAAGAAAGAAAGTAGCTTTGATATTTTTTTCTTTTAAAATATCTAGGAGCTCTTCTGTTTCTTCGTTTGGACCATCATCAAAGGTAAGGGACATAGCTTTTTGACCGGCCTGCTCAATATCGTGTAATTTTTCCGGATTTAATTTCCAGTGTATTCTTTCTCCTTTTAGCCATTCAGGCAGTGCGCTCCTCTCCAGAAACCAGCTGATTTTTTTTACCAGAGCGCCCAGACCTAGAGCTTTGAGCATCTTCAGTCTATCTTGGCTTGCTTCAAATTTGCCGGGCTTACCTAGAATAGCTTTTATGGTATCAGGATCAAGTTTGAAAAGATTACTGATTTGTATCTGATTATTTTTCGGTGAGTAGACAATATCCTCTTTGAATGTTTTTGGATCAATAGTTTCGAAATCTTCCCAGCCTTCAGGAAAGTCTATATTATTGTCCTGTAAAAAAGCTAATATTTTTTCCTGGATAGCAAGTAGTTTTTCTATCAGCTCTTGGGAAAATTCATTGGAGTTTAGCTCATTTATTTTTTTGTAGCTGCTGTCATTTTGATTTTCAAAATGTTGAATTACATAAAATGACCGACCGGCTTGTGTTGTATCTGACGGCATACCTTCAACAAAAAATGTTTTTGGCAATAAATTTTCAAGTTGAGCCTGCATTGATTCATAAAATCTTTTTAATTCCACAAAGCTTTGATGGTTTCTGCCTTCGGCGTTAAAATATTCGGTGATAATATTTTGGGAATCTGAAAATTCTTTTTGTTCCGTCTCTAAAACGTCGCTAGTTTTGTCAGGCGTCCCTAAATTATGTAAACTAAAATCAGGATCTTGTTTGATGCTATTGAGCTCCCCTCTAAATGGATGTTGTATTTCGCTGTTATTTTCAAAACTCATATTTATATATTTTCTAAAGTATAAGTATCTATTGCCGGCTCTTCATAAGGATGAACTGATTTAATGGCTTGGATCACATCTCTAGCTTTATCATAAGTACAAATTACCTCAATCCGCTCCTCCTCTACTTCTTCCAATTTATCAATTTGCCCTATGGCAGGTTTAGCATTTTTTAGAGGCTTAAATCTGCCAATGCCACTGCTAGAAAAACTGGTATGACTATAATTACCAATTTGACCGGCGCCAGCATTGGCCATAGCCTCTCTTATTTTATCAGTCGAGCCAATGGGTGTAAAAACTATTATTTTGACATTTTTAGGCATTTTTATATTGACAAATTTTATTATTTATAATAATACTATACTGTTAGTAACCATTGGTCAGTTAACCAAGGAAAAAGAGGTGAATCATGCGCTGTAATTACTGTCTTTGGTCTGATGACAAACATCATGATGCTTGCCCAGCAGTCCTGCTGACTGGTAAAGAACGTTGGGACTCTGGTTGGAACGACGGTCGCGATGGTCTACATAAGGCCTCACAAGATTTGACCTACCTGTTGGGTTACAAAGTTGGTGAGATTGCCAAGGAAGAAGCCAAAAATGGCCATCCCAAGTAGTAATTTCTTAACTGATGTGTACATTGCATTAGCATTCGGTGCCTTGCCGTTTGGTGGGGCACTCTTTTTTTATTTTAATTTACGCTCATAATAGTTTTTATTTACCGTGACATTTTTTATACTTTTTACCACTACCGCAAGGGCAAGGGTCATTGCGCCCGACTTTTTGGCCTTCATCATCACGAGGTTTGGAAGTTTTGAGGGGTCCCTGCTTATCCCTATTTTGGACTTGTTTGGCATAAGCACTGTAGCCGGATTTTTGCTCATCAAAATTCTTTTGAGCTTCACCTGGTCTAGTTTTAGCAAACGAGCTTCTGGCTAAATTTATTTTGTAAATTGAATAAACAATTTGTTTGCGGATTGAATCAAGTAGGTTATTAAATAAGTTAAAAGCTTCACGTTTGTATTCTACTAAAGGATCACGCTGTCCATAGCCTTGTAGGCCAATGCCCGTACGCAACTTGTCCATAGCCGTCAAGTGTTCTACCCACAAGCTATCAATGCTGCGTAGCACTATACCGCGTTCTATCAGCTGCATAGCTGTCCAGGTGTCATCTGTCATTTCTACATTTTGATTGATGGTGTCAGTCAGGTTTAGATATTTTTCTTTAGCAATATTCTGGATATATTCAATCAGTTTGTCGCGAGTTTCATGAGAATGGTCTTTTTTATTTGATTCCAAAAGTTCTCTTATTTTATTTTCTTCAGTACTTTCGATTTTAAATATTGAATTGAGTGTTTCCAAAATTTCTTTGGGATCAAAATCGCCGTTGTTTTTTTCGGCCAAAGTATGGAAGGAAACAACACTTTCAATTTCTTTGTTTATATAGTCTAAAACAATATCTTGCGAAGTAGTTTTATTTTTGTGTTCTTTGTCAGAAAATATTTCCAGTAGCTCCTGACGGGATCGATAGACAACTTGACGGTGTTTGTTTATTACGTCATCATATTCTACCAAATGTTTTCTAATATCAAAGTTGTGACCCTCTACTTTTTTTTGGGCAGATTCAATAGAACCAGAGATCATTTTATTTTCTATCGGGGTATCTTCGGCAATACCAAGTCTGTCCATGATAGATTTCATTCTATCCGAGCCAAAGATACGCATCAGATCATCTTCCATAGAAATATAAAACTGGGATGATCCTGGATCACCCTGACGTCCGGCTCGTCCTCTGAGCTGATTATCAATTCGGCGTGATTCATGTCGCTCGGTACCCAAGACATGTAGACCACCTAGGGATTTTATTTCTTCATATTTGCTCTGGTTGTAAGGAGTACCACCGAGTATAATATCCACTCCGCGTCCGGCCATATTGGTGGCTACTGTGACCGCTCCTTTGCGACCAGCCTGAGCAATTATCTCGGCCTCTCTTTCGTGGAATTTTGCATTTAAGAGTTCGTATGGTATGCCAGCTTTATTTAAAAGTTCAGATAATTCTTCATTTTTTTCAATAGAAATTGTACCGACTAGAACTGGTTGTCCTTTTTCATGGCATTCTTTTATTTCTCTGACAATTGCTTTTAGTTTGCCGCGACGACTTTTGTAAATTCTGTCACCCATGTCATTTCTAGCAAATGGACGGTTTGTTGGTACAACAGTTACGTCCATGTGATATATTTTGGCCATTTCCTCTGCTTCAGTAGCGGCAGTTCCCGTCATGCCAGATAGCTTGTCATACATCCTAAAATAATTTTGAAATGTAATAGTGGCTAGTGTCATACTTTCACGTTGTACCTCCACTCCTTCTTTGGCTTCAATGGCCTGGTGTAGACCTTCGCTATAGCGACGGCCGGGCATCATGCGTCCGGTAAATTCATCAATAATTATAACTTCATTGTCTTTGACTACATAGTCTCTATCTTTTACAAATAAGGTTTTGGCTTTCAAAGCAGATTCTATATGGTGGACAGTTTCCAGTCCGTGAGTTTCGTAAATATTGTCTACTCCTAGGATTTTTTCCATTTTTCTGATGCCTTCTTCAGTCAAAGTGGCAGCTTTCATTTTTTCATCAATATTGTAATCCTCATTTTCAATAAGACTAGCAACCATTTGGGCAAATTGTTGATATTTACCGGTAGAGCTTTCAGCTGGAGCAGAAATAATCAGTGGAGTTCTAGCTTCATCAATCAAAATACTATCTACTTCATCTACTATGGCGTAGTGCAGGCCGCGTTGGACTTGCTTTTCTCGGTCCTGAGCCATATTATCGCGCAGGTAATCAAAACCAAATTCATTGTTGGTGCCATAGGTAATATCGGCTTGATAGGCTTCTTTTCTGGTGACTGGTCTCAAATAATCCATTACTACCTTGACACCCTGATCACGAGTTTTATCATCTTCTTCTGATTTGGGACTAGGGTCATAAATAAATGATGAATCGTGTCCTATCACACCGACCGACAGTCCCAAAAAATTAAAAATCTGGGCCATCCAAACCGCATCACGCTTGGCTAGATAATCATTGACAGTAATAACATGGACTCCTTTCTCCTCTAGAGCATTTAAGTATATTGGCAAAGTAGAAGTCAGGGTTTTACCTTCGCCGGTTTTCATTTCGGCTATTTGGCCTTGATGCAATACTATACCACCTAAAAGTTGGACATCATAAGGCTTTTGGTTGAGGGTTTTTTGGGCGGCTACTTTTACCAAAGCAAAAGCCGGTGTCAATACATCATCTAGCTTGGCGCCGTCTTTGATTTGTTTTTTAAGTTCTAGACTTTTTTCCTTTAGCTCATGATCAGATAAGCTCAGGAAGTCATTTTCTAGATTATTGATTTTATCTATTTGCGGTCTTAGGCTTTTGAGAAATTTCTCATTGGCATCCCCAAACAATTTGTCTAAAAATTTCATATTTATACTGAGTTAGGCCAAGTATTATTGGTGATTTTTATTCCAGAATTTTAATGATTTAAAGTAACGGGTGGTTTTTCTAAGACGTGAGACTTTTTTTTCTTTGCTTTTTACAATTTGTCTAGCCATTTTGTCTTGGACAATATCTACAGCTCTTCGGGCATCACTGTCAGTTTCTTTGACTATAATATTTTTTTGTCCAGGCATAGAAGCTATCACCTCTACTGAATATACTTCACCTTTTTTGTGGTGAGTATCACGACCTAGGTATACTTGAAAACTAATAATATTTTCTTGGTATTTTTCTAGAGCAGAAATTTTTTCTTCTAAATATTGTTGAAATGCTTGGGTTAGATCAAAATTTTGATTATGAATTTGAATCTTCATATTCCTCCTCTCCTCGTCTATCCATGATTTTTTTTACAATCAAGACGATAATTAATATTAAGGCGCCACCGGCCAACATTAAAAATGTTTTATCTTTCCAAAATGGCACTGCTTCAGCAACTGGGGTCGCTTCTTGAGCCGAGGCAGATTGAGCTAGTAGCAATAAAAATAAAATTTTTAATTTGTTCATAGTTTTTATTTTTTAATTTTTTATAAAATTAATTTAAAATTGCTTTGATACGCCTGACTCCAGCCGATGATGATTCTTCTTTGTTTATTTTGAAACCGCCCAATTCTTCAGTGTTGTCTACGTGTGGGCCACCGCATATTTCTTTGGAAAAGTCACCCATAAAATAAACCTTTACTTTATCGCCATATTTGTGTTCAAATACTCCGGTAGCCCCTATTTTTTTGGCTTCAGCTACACTCATTTCTTCAAAATGGACAGGTAGCTTTCTTTTTATTTGTTCATTGACTATGTCCTCTACTTGTTTTTTTTGCTCGTCAGTCATTTTGTCAGGATGGGAAAAATCAAAGCGTATTCTATCTTCATTGATGTTACTGCCTTTTTGCTGGACATGGTCGCCTAGTACTCGGCGTAAAGCTTCAAGCATCAAGTGAGCAGCAGTGTGATGACGTTTGGTATTGTGGCTGTCATCAGCCAAGCCGCCTTTAAACATGCCAGCAGAAGCTGTGCGTGATAATTCTTGGTGTCTTTTAAATTCGGTCTCAAATTCTTCTTTGTTTATTTGAATATTATTTTCTTTGGCCAATTCTTCAGTCATTTCCAAGGGAAAGCCATAAGTAGAAAATAGGACAAAAGCTGTTTTGCCATCAATATTTTTTTGTTTGTCAAATTCACGTAAACCCTTGTCTAAGGTATTACGAAATTTATTTTCTTCTTTGGCAAGCTCAGTAATTATAAATTCTTTATTTTGAGATAACTCAGGATAAGAATTTTGATAATTTTCAATTACTACTTCCGCTAATTTTTGAGAAAAATTATCTTCAATACCTATTTTTTTGCCAAGCCTAATAGCTCGTCTTATCAAACGTCTTAAAACATAGCCTTGGTCTTTGTTTGATGGACTAATTCCTTTGGGATCGCCTAGCAAAAATACAGCCGAGCGAATATGATCGGCAATTATTCTAAAACTCCTCTTGTCATCGGCGTATTTTTTACCAGATATATTTTCAAGTTGTTTGATTATAGGCTGAAAAAGTTCTGTTTCGTAATTATCATTTAAGCCGTTTATTACTGCCAAGGTTCTTTCTAGACCCATACCGGTGTCTATATTTTTTTGAGCTAGTTTTTCAAACTGACCATCAGCAGTTTTATTGTACTCCATCAATACATCATTCCAAATTTCCACCCAGCCTTTTTCTGATTCGTGAAATTCTGTAGGAGCATCTCCTGGGCCTGTCCAATAAAACATTTCAGTATCTGGTCCACAAGGTCCTGTTGTGCCAGCTGGTCCCCACCAATTGGCTGGAACCTTATCAATCATTTTTGGATCAACGCCAATCTCAATCCAGTATTTTTCTGATTCTTGGTCATAATCTTTTATTTCATCATTACCACCAAAAATTGATATGCCAATTTTTTTTGGGTCAAGTTTTAGAACTTTAGTCAAAAATTCCCAGGAATATTCTATGGCTTCTTTTTTAAAATAATCACCCAGTGACCAATTGCCAAGCATTTCAAAAAAAGTATGATGAGTAGCATCGCCTACTTCATCAATGTCTCCAGTTCTCAAGCATTTTTGAACATTAGCCAGTCGTTTACCTTCAGGATGTTTTTCACCCATCAGATAGGGCACCAAGGGGTGCATGCCAGCAGTAGTAAAAAGCACAGTTGGATCATTGTCTGGAACAAGTGAAGCAGAATCAATTATTTCATGGTTCTTACTTTCAAAATATTGGAAAAAATTGTCTTTTAATTGTTTGACTGTCATAGCAAAATTTAGTTTAAAAAACCATTATTTTCTAATGGTAAATCATTTTAAATTCTACTAAATTTAGGCCTAAAAGTCAACCCAGTTAAATGCCAAAAATTGGCAATTTTGCTAGCAAAATTATTTAACTGGGTCAATATTTAAAATTTGACAAATTGTACTGTTTTTGTTATATTTCTTTGTTGTTTATTGTCCTTATTCACCAAACCCTGAAGGGAGTCATAATGAAAGTCGTAGTGGCCGGAAATTTGATGGAAAAGCACACTCAAGTCTGTGCTCAGCTGGCTCTGCTTGATGATAATCTGGAGATTGTTATTTGTTGCGATGCTGACTGTACCAGAGCCTATATTGCTCATCATGCGGTGGACATGCTGTTTGTCACTCACGTTGATGGTTTTGCAGACCTACCTTTTTTGGCTATTAGGGCTGGTGTGCCCAGTGTGATAGTCCTGACCAATGGATTTTTCAGGCGTGAGTACACAGCGATTGCGGATCATTTTCCGCTAGGCTGTCTGCCAGATTCTGGTAACCAAGTACATTTTTTACGCATTCACACTGAGCCACACGTCTGTAATTGGCGTGAACTCTTTTATCAGGCCCAGATTGCCAGCGCTCACTAGTGCTGTAGTGAACCACCTCTATTGGGAAAGCTCAACAGAGGTGGTTTTAAATTTATAAATAAAAAAAGGCCCGGCCGAGCCCTTCAGTGAGATTGCCACCTGTTATAGGTCGCAATGTGCATGGAAAAGGCCCCGGCCGGGGTATTGGGTGGGTGCGTTCAGGTTTCCGCTCAGATCAGCTCCGCTCGGTTGAGCACTGTGGTCTATTTGACCTGATACGCACCCATCTAGTGGGGTGCCGCCGGCGGGTGGAGAGATGAACCTCCAACGATTTTCCGGAAAGAAGATTAGAATCCGGTTGTCGTTAGGTGCGTGGCGGTCCACTTGAGGCCCGCCGGCGGGCTTTTATATTGAAAAGATGTACAAATATTATGATATTATAGTCTAAAATATCTATTTTGTCAAGGATATGAAAAGACTCGCCAATGATTGACGAGTCGTGAGGTCGAAGGGGGTCGCACAAGGCAAGTCCATGCCGGCCGGCATGTGGTTGTGATATTTGCTGCCAGGATTGACAGCATACTAGCACAAGTGCGACCCCACATTGGTGGGCTCGTTCAACGCTTACGAAATCCTTGAACACCAGAGGGTTTGCCATCCTTGGCAGTGATTTGTATTGGCGCAGAAGGAGCCCATCTTTTTTTGTTAAAGCTTGTACGAGCTTGATAATATAATTGTAGAATATAAATAAATTAATTGTCAAGTTTTGATTTGACTTTTTAAGCTTCTTGAGGTATATATAGTACAAAATTTAGTACATAACACGTCAAAACTCTCAGCACTTTAAGGAGGTGCACCATGAGTAGCCTACTCTCGTCTAGGCAGTATGATGCTAGTCATTATTATGCACAGAGCTATGAAGCTTTTGTGCCTGAAAGTGACTTGTATCGCATTGCTTTGGCCTACCGGATTGCCAGTTTTGTCCATCGGGGCAAAACTCGTTGCGACAAGAAGACACCTTTTTTCCATCATGTCTTGGCAGTGACCGACATCAGAGTCAATGATATTGGCTTGCGGTGGACTCCCCTGAACCAACGGGTTGACGCCATTGTCAGTTGCCTTTTGCATGATGCTCGTGAAGAATGTCCAGATCTTGTTACCGAAAAATTTGTGACCATGGTTTTTGGCCAGGCGGTCAACAATATTCTTAATTTGGTAACCAAAACCCCTGGTTACAAAAGGGAGGTCTACTACAATAGTCTAATGGCCTGTTTGGATCCGGAACCAGTCACAGTTAAGCTGTGTGACAACCTGCACAATAGTCGCACTTTGGGTATGTGTCCGGAAAATTTTCAGCTCCGGCAAATCATGGAGACCGATCTGCACTACGTTCCTTTGGCCAATCATCTGATTAGCCTCTTGCCAGAAGACCGTAAATGGATTGGCTATTATCTCCTGGAAAGTCTGGAAGCGGTTTGCCGCTCCTACAAACGGGAGTATGGACCCCATGTTTTCCCCTAACGGGATGGCACAACCCGCCTAGCGCATGCTAGGCGGGTTTTCTCTGAAAATTTATATTTTGAGTATTGACCTAATGATAAGATATTAGTATTATTATAATAATCTTTGTTCTATCATCCACCACCACCGCAGAAAAAGGAGCTTGTAAGATGCCACACTACTATTGTAGGCATTGCAGTCACTGGGTGTGGCTAATCAACGAAACTTGCAGCAATTGTCTTTTAGCACCAAAGGTTGGTTGGTTGGCTTATCCAATAGCTACCAGAATTCCTCGTTTACCGCGTGATCTACGTCTCCTAGTCGAACAGACTGACGCTCAATCTGCTTGAAAGAGCGCTGTTTCCAAGAAATAGCGCTCTTAAGTTTGTGGTAAATATTTTATAAACAATCTTTAGTCTTATATAGATCAAGTGGGCTGGGTGCCTGACCAGCTATTATTTCATTTACTCTATCTTGACCCAATTTTTGTACAAAACAACTCTGCATCTCGGGCGTAATAGATGTAGGCAATTGGCTGACATCAATACCCATATTGTAAAGAGTTTGTTCTTGTTGATCATTCATATATGGATGATCATAATTTGTATTAGTATTTTTATCCACTGGTTTGTAGTCAGGGATATTTTGGCTGAGATAGCTATTTATCAATGAACCAAAAAATTTGTCTCGCAAACCGCCTGGGTTAGCAAAAAATATAGCTAGGGCAACCAAAATTATCAGCAAAATTAAGATTAATAAAGATTGGATGATTTTTTTCATAGTTTTTATAGTTTTATAGCCACTTTTTTTTATAAAATATATATAAAAATAGACTTATTATAAAAGCCGATATCAGTAGAATATAGCTAAAAGCAAAAGGGCTTTCAGCTAGTGGAAGTTTTACATTCATACCGTACAAGCTGGCAATGATTGTTGGTATAGTCATTATGATAGTAAAGGCGGTCAAAAACTGGATGACTTTGTTTAATCTATTGGTAAAGACTATCTGATATGATTCTCGTAAGCTGCGAATGCTTTTTAGATTGACCTGACAGATATCTACTGACTGATGGATGTTGTTTATCATATCATCAAATAAGGCTTCGTCATCTTTGTACATGTCTAGGTAAGTGCCAGTCATAATATTTTCAAAAACATTTCTCATAGGTATCAAAGCTGCAATATACTGATTCAAAATATCTTCATATTTAACCAGAGCACCAATGTCAGAATCTTTTATACTGTCAATGTGTTTTTTTCGGGAAATGACAGCGTTGTTGATTTCTTTTATTCTGACGGTATATAACTGGGCAATTTTGAGAAGTAAAGTTATCAACAATCTAGCTCTTTGAGTAGTAGCTGAGGTCAGACCATCTTTGATGATGGATTTTATAGCTGGGTTTTCTGCCGGAGAAATAGTAATAAAATAACGACTAGTTATGACAAAGGTCATTGATTGGGTATATAAAAAGTCAGATACAGTACTTTGATCCTTTGGAGTCCTGACAAATACTATCAAACTATCTTTATGTCGTTCTATACGAGGCAACTCATTGATGTCCATGCTATCTTGGAGATCTATGATGCCCAATTTTGTCAATTTGGCAATTTTATTAAGATCATTATGATCAGTATTAACCAAATTAAGCCAAGCTCCCTCGCGGATTTTTTTAATTTTAGTAATGCGATTACTGTGAGCAGTTGAATAGTATATTTTTATCATATATACATTATACCAAAAAAATCAATTTATTGAAAAAAACAAAAAAAATGGTATAATTATATTATGTCAAAATATAATAAAAGTCGTGGTTTTACTTTACTGGAATTATTAGTAGTAATTGCTATTATTGGTATTTTGTCTACTTCAGTGGTAGTCAACCTTGGTATCACCAAAAAAAAGGCGCGGGATGCTGAGAGAGTCGCTGAAATAATTCAGATTCAAAAAGCTTTGGATATATTTTATTATGAATATGGCTATTATCCTAATCCGGAGTGTTATGGTCCAGCAGCTACAGTTATATGTAATTCTATTCAAGCTAAGATAAATAATGAATCCTGGATTCCTAACTTATATACTTACATGCCCGAAATAAACATCCCTTATGAACCATTAAATACAGGTGTTGTAGCAAATGACTATACTGGAGAAGCTTATGCTTATATTTTAACTCGCCATGGCTTTAATACTTTGCCAGCATCAGTAAGAAATGAAAAATATAAACAATTCTATTATCTTCTTTATAAGAGAGAAATTGGTCCACAAACAGATGATTGTAATGGCAATAACCTCTATTCAGCTTGGTCATGTGTGGGCGGTGGCAATATACCCGATATGCCCTAAAATATAAAAATTAGATAAAGTAAAGACCGGCTCCGAAGAGTCGGTCTATTTTTTGGGAGAGGCGCCGTTGTGGCGGTTGGTTGTTCGCGGAAAGACCAGTTCTCAAAGACTACCCAAGGGCAGTCACTCGGCTTGGTGAGAACGTTTGAGTCCCCAGCTGAGATTGTAGCAGTTGTCGGTCTTTCGTTGAAACCATTCCAACCATACAGCGCCTCAGTGAATTGTGCAATATATTTTAATATAGTATAAAAATCTAAATATGTCAATATCTATAACAGACCAGAATAAGCCCCACTTATAGTATTTATCATACTTGGCAGCATAAATATCAAGATAATTAGTGGTATTACAAAAAACAATAATGACAAAATCATACTCCAGATAAACATTTTTTTGACAGTCATAGCCAACTTATACATTTGATCAACCTTACTTTGTAAGTCCTCTATTTTTTGTTGTAGTTCTTTTTCCATATTTTTTTAATTATATTATTTATATTATAGCAATAAAATAGGTTCTAGACTACCATTGACAGATTATACAAAATAATATAATATAAATAATTATGAGAATAAATAATCATCAATTTAGCCAATTTTACTTTTGGTTTAGCCACTTATTTGCTAGGCGGTGATTTTTTATTTATATTTTGACTATTTAAAATTAATATAAATAACAGTTCGTCGCCTATCAAAGGCGGCATTTTTGTTCTCTTCAGATGGAGTTAGCAACAGGAGGCTAAACTATGTCTTGCCCCTTCGTCAAAAAACAAAAGGTCAAAAGCAACATCACTGGACGCATTCACGTAGTTACTGGTATTAGGCGTGATCCACCTCGGGAAAGAACCCTGGGTTGGGGCACGGAGATTACCCAGGATGTGTTTATCCAGGTGGATAATCAGCGTGATCGCAACGGTCAACCGCTTTGGCAGGGTTGGGGTTGCTTCAGGGAAGTCTGAGGCATATATAAGCCTCTGGTATTCATCTACCAGGGGCTTTCTTTTATTTAGTGGCTGTTATGACCCATTGACCAGATACATCAGTTTCCATCTTTATTTTTGAAAAATTTTTAAACATTTCAAGTATTTCTTTTTTAGTATAGAAACTATGAATTATTCCCTTTTCTGGCCCAATTAAAGGTGTTACAGTATTTTGGTCTATAATTTTATGTTTTTTGAAGGTCTGCCAGTTTTTAATACATTTTTTATCAGGAATAGTAATGAATGTTTTTCCTCTAGGCAATAGAGATTGATAAATTTCTTTTATTAGTTTATCTACGTCTTTTTTATAGCCATGATTGATAGTTGAAACAGATAATATAAGATCATATTTGTTTTTGATTATTTTCATATTAAACATGTCAGCTTTTTTTATTGTAGCTGATTTGTCACCCAAGATTTTTTTTGTCATTTTTACAGATGTGCTGCTGGCGTCAATTCCATCTGTATTGAAGTCTTTGGAAGCTAAATAAACTAAATATTTACCATAACCACAACCAATATCAAAAGCATATTTTTTTCTAAATTTTGTGTTCTTTAAAAGCTTTTTAAAAGTAGGATTAATCCCATTTATAAAACATTGCGGAATTACCCCGTCATTTATATCTCTCCAATTTTTTCCATTGGAGAAGTATTCTTTGTAAATTTTATCCCAATCAGGCATGATTTTATATAATAATAGCTTATTTTAACAAAAAATAAAATACCTAAGATTTTGTTTTGAAAATTAAACAGCTATCTATATTATATTTTTTAAAGTATAATACTAGCATATTAAATATATATATTATGCGTGTACCAATTAGAAAAGGCGGACAATATACTTTTATGAAATCAGACCCATTTATGACAGCCGAAAAATTAGCTGAACTTAAAGTCAGCTTGGAAAAATTGAAAAAACATATCCAACCAGAGCTGGCCAAAGAGGTAAAAAGACTGGCTCTGATGGGTGATTTTTCTGAAAATGCGGCATATCAGATTGCCAAAGGTAGGCTTCGCTCAACCAACGAAAGGATCAGTAGATTGACCAAACAAATTAGTAGCGCTCAAATAATAGAACCAAATAAAAAAAACCAAGTTGTCCAAATTGGTTCTGTAGTCACTGTAGAAGTAAATACTCAGACCAAAAACTTTCAAATACTCGGTTCCCTAGAAAGTGATCCAGCTAAAGGAGTGATATCACACGTCTCCCCTCTTGGTCAGGAGCTTTTGGGTAAAAAAATTGGCGATATAGTAGAGCTAAAAAGGGAAGATCAAACTATAAAATATAAAATTATAAAAATAAATTGAAAAAGTTTATTTGATTAATTTTATTACTTGACTATCCTCTACCAATAAGCCCTCGCCATCATTTAAAAAATATACCTTATATGGAGACAAAGAGGCGTATTTTTTTATTTCTTTTTCCTGTTCCTGATGTCTATTTAGGTGACAAAATACTTGAAACGGTACAAAACCAAAAGCAGTCAAATCTGTAATGCCATTTTTGTTGAAACGACTAGAGTCTTTCCAATTCATCATATCAGTATCAGGACACATTATGTATGAACCGGCACTAGTGCCAACATATACTTTGCCATCAGCCAAAAATTTTTTCAACGCTTCTTTAAAATTTGATTGTCTTATCTGTTTTAATAAATAATAAGTATTGCCACCCTGCATAAAAATAGCGTCTTTGTCTTTTAAAAATTCCGATATTTCATTGTCTGATTTGCCACTAATATCATACTCATGATAGTCCCAAGTTTTATTGTCTAAGGCCGCTTTGGTACGGACAAGATAACTGTCATCAGGCACGTCATTGCCGGCAGTGGTAATATAGGCCCATTTGACTTGAGATTTATCTTGGCCATTGATTTGAAAGTTAGTGTCTAATACAAAACTAGAATCCGAACCTAAAATTATTGTTTGTTTCATATATTTTATATAATATTTGCACTGGCAATTAATTCTCGGCCTTGGTAGACTGCCAAAATTTGGCCACTAGCTACGCCTTTTTGGCCAGTTTTAAATATAACTTTGTCTTTGTATAGAGTGACGTTTTGGGCAGCTTGACGGTATCTGATTTGAGCCTTGGTTTTTAATGGTAGTTTGTATTCTTTAGCCAGCCAATGAATAGCAGATATCTGGACAGTTTTGGTGAGTAGTTCTTCGTCATCACCTTTGGCCACAATTAGTTGGTTATTTTTTATGTTTTTTTTGGCTACATACCATGGTCCCCCAGCTAGATCCAATCCCCTTCTCTGACCAATGGTAAAATACCAAACGCCAGGGTGAGTTCCTAGCTTATTTCCTTTGGTGTCTACAATGTCCCCTATCTTTGATTTTATTTTTTGTTGCAAAAAAGTCTTAAGATCAATTTTGCCAATAAAGCAAATACCTTGGCTGTCTTTTTTTTCAGCATTAGGTAGTTTGGCTCGTTTGGCAATATGTCTGACTTCTGATTTTATAATATCACCAATTGGGAAAATAGCCTGAGACAGTTGCTCTTGAGTCAGACCGGACAAAAAATATGATTGGTCTTTGTTTGGGTCTTTGCCTCGCAGTAAATGATAGCCATTTTTATCTTCTTTTATTTGAGCGTAATGACCAGTAGCAATTTTATCAAAGCCAAGTTTTTTGGCCTGCTCTAAAAATAATTTAAATTTTATTTCATTATTGCACAGTACATCGGGATTTGGTGTTTGGCCTTTTTGGTAAGTTTTAAAAATATAATCAACTATTTTATCGTGATATTGTTTTTGAAAATCAAAAGTTTGGATGGGGATTTTTAGGTAAGTGGCCACTCTATAAGCCATTAGTCTGTCTTCTTTCCACGGACAATCACCTTTGATATTTACTTTTTCAGAAAAATTTTTCATAAAGGCGGCAGATACATCATAACCTTGTTTTTTTAAAAGATATAAAACAACGGCTGAGTCTACCCCGCCAGATAAGGCTACTAATATTTTGTCTGTTTTTTTGATCATAAACAAAAAAACTATACCATAAGGCCTAGTTTTTTGGCAATCCTTTGCCTCGGTCTTGACTAAAAAATATAGAAAATATATGCTATTACTTAGCTCTTGGTACCCTACAAAACCTTACAAGGAGGTCATAATGGCTCACTTGGACTACTCTGGTACAGTTTGTATTGACCCAGTTGCTTTTCAAGCGACCATCACTCTCAACAACATATCAGCCGAAGGCTTGGTCTTATTTCTAGCCAAGCGTGGCTGGCAAGTAGCTTGGCATGATTTGGATTATGATTGCCAAGTGGAGTGTCCTAGGGTGGTAGTTTCTATCAACCCTAGATACCCTCATCTTCAGGCCAAGCTTGAAGAAATGCTTGCAGACTTCATTGGGCTAAATACCAGCCTTTAGAGGGTGCCCGAGAGGGACAGGCAGCGTTTTTAGCTGATAGTGATACCAAACCACCTCTATTACTGATCAAACAGTGATCAGTTGAAAAAGACCCTTGCAATCACAAGGGTCTTTTTTCTTATATAAATTTAAAATGTTTTAAGGTGGGTATTATGTTTGGAGCCAAATTATCCGGCAGATTATCCAGATCAAACCACTTCCAATCACGTATTTCTTTATTAGGGAAAATATCTTCAATTCTTTTGGCCAAAAAATGCACCAAAATCACGTCTTGGCCATCTTTTTTTGTGTGAAACAAAAATGGTTTTTCATCCAGTATGGTAATATCAATTCCCATCTCTTCCTTCACTTCTCTTTTGGCCGCGGCTATAAGGTCGCTATCAAAGCTTTCTACTTTGCCACCGCAAAATTTCCAAAAGTTAGTATCACCATGGTTATTTAGGAGCACTTTATTGTCCTCTACTATCACTGGACCAGAGGCAATGATTATTTTTTGAGCTAGCATTTTTTCTTGGTTATTTTAAAGATCAATAATTTTTCTAAGGCTTTGTCCGCTAGAGATATTCTTTCTTTGGTGCGTCCATAAAGAGTAAATAGTCTTTCTCCTTTTTTGACGTGATCGCCATATTCTTTGTTTAGATAAATACCGGCTAGCTTATCTGCTGGAGCACCTAAAATACGAGCAATGGTATTGATAGCTTTATTGTCAGTAAAGGTAATACAGCCTGATTTTGGAGAATTATAATATTTTTTGTGAGCAGCCAAGACAATATCATTTGGGTCAACTTCTGGATTACCACCTTGAATTTTGATAATTTCTTGCATTTTGCGCCAAGCAGCGCCTGATTCTAGGCTTTTCCAGGCCATTTGAGCACCTTTACCCTTCTTGGCCTTGCCAGCTAATTCTAAGAGCTCTCCGGCCAAATGAATGGCCTTATTGGCCAAATCAGCTGGGTAGTTGTCTTTTTGTTGGAGGACTCTAAGTACATCTCTAGCTTCTAAGGCCGGACCTACGCCCATACCAACTGGGTCTTCGGTTTCTATTATTATTACTCTAATTTTTATATTAAATTTTTTAGCCAAGTATTTAAATTTTCGAACCAGCTCTTTGGCTATTTTCATATTTGGTATTTTGGTAGTAGGACCAACAGGCATGTCTATCACCAGATGAGTGACACCGCTAGCTACTTTTTTAGCCATTATTGATACCAGCATTTTATCGTAGGGCTCCATAGACAGTGGATAGGATACTTGTAATATTTTGTCATCGGCTGGTGCCAAATTTAATCCGCCTCCCCAGACTAAACAACCGTTGGTTTTTTGGACAATTTTTTTTATCTCAGCCGCTGAAAAAGAAACCGGCGCTAATACTTCCATAGTATCTGCCGTACCAGCTGGTGATGTGATAGCTCGGGAAGAATTTTTGGGAATGGTTAAGCCAAGGCTGGCTATGATAGGAATTACTACCATAGTAGTTCTATTTCCCGCTAGTCCGCCGACCGAATGCTTATCAACTACAATTTTAGAATTAAATTTAAGCATTTCCCCTGTCTCAGCCATAGCTTTGGTCATATAATAAAGCTCCTGGTCATCATAATCTCGTATAAAACTGGAAGCCACAAAATAAGTGGTCTCAGTTCTGGTCAATATTCCATTGGAAATATCAGAAAATATTTGATAAAAATCATCATAAGTAAGTTTTTTGCCCAAAAGCCTTTTTTTAATAGCCTGAATAGATTTGGCGCGTTGTAGAAAATCAATTTGAGCTATGGTGTTAGTTTGTATATCAACCTTGTCCCAAATATCTTTGTAAAGCCCTATTGAGCCAGGCTTAACTCTTTTGTGGCTGGTATTTGCTTCAGCAATGACAGATTTATTTTGCCAGCTTATTTTGATTTTATCACCAGCTTTGATACCGTAGCGCATTGCCTCATCCACATTGAGCAAAGCTATATTAGATTGGCCGGTTTTAATGTCTAGTTTTTTTATTTTAAGGTAGTATGGCATATTAAAATTTTATTATTTGGCCAGGTTCTACTACATGGCTTTGGTTATTAGCTTGCTGTTTTTGCTCTTCTTGTTTAGGTTTTTCCTCTTTTGGCGCTATATCCTTTTTTTCAGGTTTTTTTTCTTCTTTCTTGTTTTCTTGTTTTTTTATCTTAGATTTTGCTCCCGCCAGGGCATCAGCCAAAGAAGTAAATTCTTTTTCGGGTTCATCATCAGATATTATTTTGATACTAGCTGGTGAGGGAACCAAACCTTTTCTTGATAAGTCCAAACATTCACGACAGTATATAGGCTTAGATGGATCAGGATCAAAATTTAGCTTAGTATCTTTTCCACATAGAGTACAAATAGCATCATAGGTCTTTCCCGATCTGTCCAATTTTTTATTTATTGGCTTTGTTTTTTTATTTATTGGTTTAAAATCCGGCTTTTCTACAGGTTTTTCATCCAATACTTCTTCTCCCTTGTTTTCGCTCCAACGAATAATTTTATCTTCAATTAATTCACGTGATTTTGCATATCTTTCTCTAGTTACTTTGACTACTTTTGCTTTTATATCAATACCGTGATCTTCCAAATTTGCTGGAGCTAAAGTGCCGGCAGAAAAAGCGCCGGAAGTCACGCCATCAATCATTAATTTTATATAAATATCAAATTTGGATAAGTTGACCAAATCTTCCTGAGTAAAGATAGGGAAAAATTCTTTTTCTAAAAATTCAGCGTCAGCCGCACCTACTCTAAAGGCCACTAATGTGCCGACGTTGCCAAAAACTGCGGCCGCTACTTTTTCATCAAGCTGCTCTATGTATTGATGAGCCAAGATTAGATTTAGGCGATATTTTCTAGCTTCTGATAATATATTGGCAAAAGATTCAGTGGCAAAATTTTGGAACTCATCAACATAAAGATAAAAATCTTTTCTTTCTTCTTCGGGGGTATCTACTCTACTCATAGCGGCCAATTGTATTTTGGTAATCATCATAGCTCCTAAAAGAGCCGAATTATCTTCTCCAACTCGTCCTTTTGATAGATTTAGGAGGAGTATTTTTTGGTCGTCCATGATTTCACGCATAGTAAAAGAAGATCTGACTTGACCTAAAATATTTCTGATTAAAGAAGAGGACAAAAATCTACCTACTTTATTTTGTATTGGAGCAATTGCTTCAGCCTGAAAACGATCAGGATATTTTGAGTACTCTTCCACCCAAAAAGCTTTTACTACAGGATCAGTTATTTTTTCTACGACTCTTTTTCGAAAGGCCTTGTCAGTCAAAATACGCATGATTCCCAAAAGGGTTGAGCCAGGGTATTCCAATAAAGCGGAAATAGCATGATGAAGCACATATTCCAAACGAGGTCCCCAAGAGTCTGCCCAAATTTTTTGAAATACACCGATTAGACCTGATACAACCAAATGCCTTTGGCTAGGATCTACACTTTCTAGCACATTAAAGCCAATAGGGAAATCAAGGTCTGAAGGATTGAAATATATAACGTCATTGATACGATGTGGTGGTACAAAATTGATGACTTTTTCTACCAGATCTCCATGAGGATCAACTACACAAACGCCTTTGCCAGATTGAATATCCTGAATAATCATATTTTCTAAAACAGTAGATTTGCCCATACCGGTTTTTCCAATAAAATACATATGGCGGCGGCGGTCGTCATTTTTTATACCAAACTTGACATTAGAATTGCGATAATTGGTCTGGGCAAATATTGTAACTTTCTCAGTAGGCATGTTTAAACTGTAGGTAAATTAGGCGGTGGAGTGCCTTTGTGTTGGGGCGCTTCCACAGTAGATGAGTCTTTTTTAGCAAAACGTTCTTCAAAGTGTTTATCTTGTAAGTTTACACTGAACTCCGTATTCTTTAATTGATTTCTAAGATCTGATGATAATTCATCTTTGGCCATATCACTGACAATACCAATAGGCAAGCTGGATGGAGCTTCTGATTTTTTGGCTTCAGTACGTTGGAGAAGAGGTACTTTGATGAATTTGCTTGGAAAATGCCAGACAGTGGCCAATTCTTCTGTATTAAGTATAAAAGAACTATGTCCCATGACAGTACTTCTGGCTTTGTAAGCTCGCATAATCTTGCTGCGACGGTAGTTTACTCGCCGTTTTGGGAAAAAGTATTCGGCTTTGGTTTTGGTTCTTTTATCAGGCTTGAAGGCATTGAGATCTAGGGTATTAAATTGCTTTATAGATCCAAATACAGAAGCTACTACTCTACTTGGTTGGTATTGCTCAGGCGGAGATATATAAATTAGCCTAATTTTGCATTCAAAGCCGGTTTTACTGGCTTTATTTTCAATAGCTTCTATGCCACTTTTTTCTCCTGGAGTCAGATGCAGCATCAAACTTGGCATATCATCTTTTTTGGAGCTAGAAGAGGCTGTATTGTCATTTGGCCAAATCATAGGCTCGCCAGTAGAAAGAAAGAATATCCCAAAAATTGGGCCAAACATTCGACTGAGTATACCTTTGCTCTCAGGCGCTTTTTTACCGGCTATTTTATAAGCCTCTTTTAAACTTTTTTTTATCCAATCAAACCCAGTAGGTTTTACAATAAATTGCAACCAAACTTGTTCACCAATCTGGATTTTACTCATAGTCTCAATAAGTGATGATAAAGGATCTTTGAATTCTCCAGAAACAGCGTCCTCAAATTGAGTATAAGTCCTAATTGGGTAGACATCTTTAGCAGATAATATTACTTCAGTCCCCCAAATATTTATATTATCATTGGGGAAACTATCAGGGACATCTTTGGTATAATCTTCTACTTCTGTAATTTCAGCGTCAGGATATTGAGAATAAATAGAGCTTTCTATCAAATCTCGCCAATGGCTTGGAGTTCTAATTAAAAATTGAACATAGCCATCAATAGAGACAATTTCAAAAGCAAAAGCTAATTGAAATTTGCCCAAGTAATACATTTCTTTTTTACTTAAGGGTTCGTGAGCACCAGAAACAGTAGAAAATAACTGTTCTACAGCTTTGGGAGTTTGTTCAGTGTCTTTTGGCGCGTCAATTGCCAATAGTATAAACTTGTTGGTAGAAAACCATTTTGTCTGTTTGCTCAATATCCAAACTTGGTATCCGCCCCAGACTATTACCCAAATATAAACAAGCCAAGCGCCTCTAGTAAAGAAATATAAAAATAATTCCAAGCCACCTTGGTCTGCTACCCTAAGTAATTCTGAAAAATCAACTACAATTTCCATATTATGTATTTATATTATACCCTTTTTAGACATTTTTTTAAAGTCTACAAATAAAAACACCCTCTAAAAATATTGTGGAAGGTGTTTTTATAAAGTTTTAGTTTAAAATGTTACTGTTTTAGTATGTATCTACCTTTTTCATCTCGGCTAAATCTTTTTTTGTCCATCAAGGCCAAAGTGATAGTAGTTTCTTTGATCATTCTTTTTTTGAGCACTTCAGCAATAATTTCTTTCTTACTCATTGCTCTATCAGCTTCTTGGAGAATTTCGGCAATTACATCGGCTACAACGCCAGGCTTATATCCCCAATCTTTGAGAGCATAAATACCGCGGCCTACTAAGACATATTTATTATCCAAAATAAGTTCATTATGTATAGTAGCTGGATAGGCTTTTCTATGGTCAAACTCCATGTCATTGATAACTTTGGCAATTTCAGTAAAGTGCATTGGTTTGCCGGTTTTTTGCAAAACAATAAATATTTTATCATTCATGCGACGTGGAGTGATGGTATTCCACTCAGCTAAACCCCATTCGCCATAAGGATTGGCTTTTAACTTTTTGGTAACGTTGATGTAGTTGATAACTACTCGGTCAGTTAAGTCGTCATTGTTTGTATAAAAATCAGAATTTTTAACTTTTTCAATCAAATGTTCCAAGACAATTGGTTCACCGTGGTTATCTACCAAAACCCTAATTCTGTCTATAGTATCATGAAACACATCTTCATTGGCTTCTGGAGTTTTCCAATAACTATAATAGTGTTTGTTTCCTTTGACAAAATAAAACCTATGGCTTAGTAATTGATTTAGTATAAAAGCAATTGCTGATCTGTTTGCCTCGTTGTCGCCTGGTATGGAAAGCAATTCAGCTACCAAATGATCTTCTGACATCAAACCACCGTGTTCGGAAAGAGTAGAATTAGCAATATCCTCAATTTCTTTTAGTATAGTCTGATTAAAGTTTTTGTTGATTTTTTTCAGTGAGCTATTTTCAATCTGGCGGATTCTTTCACGAGTGACATTATATTTACTGCCAATATCCTCCAAAGTTTTTTTATCGTATCCGGACAAACCATGGCGTAGTTTGATAATTTCTTGTTCACGTTCAGCTAAAGCAGTCAAAATATTCTGCAGAGTTTGATGAGGATCAAAATCAGCCAGCTTTGACTGGTACTTTGAGCTAATAACTTGGTCTAAAATTGAAGACATATGCTTATCTTTACAATTTATTGAAAAATTTGTCTAATTAATAAATCCCCTATAAAGTAACATATTTATTAAAATAAGTCAAGCCCCAATACATAGATATTGAGGCTTGGCAAATATTGTCTATTTTTAGCTATTTTTTTACTTTTTGCGGAAGGCTAATAAAAGTGGTGCCGCAATAAATATTGAGGAGTAAGTACCAATCATTACACCTAAAATAAGAGCCAAAATAAAGTGATTTATACTCTTACCACCAAAGAAATAGATGGCCAAGAGCACCAAAAGGGTCGTAAATGAGGTGTTGATTGATCGGACGATAGTTTGATTGACACTAATATTTACTATTTCTTTAAATGTTTTATCTTGATTTTTAAATAGGTTTTCTCTTATCCTGTCAAAAGTAACAATGGTGTCATGAACTGAAAAACCTAATATAGTAAGCAAAGCGGTCACAAATAAGCTATCAATTTCTACAATACCAAAGTGACCTAAAGCGGCAAATATACCGGTAATAATCAAAATATCATGGGCTAGCGCAACAATGGCTGACAAGCCATATTTCCAAGAAGCCACTGGTTTTGACACTTTTCTAAAAGCGTAGGCAATATATAAAATAATAAACACCAAAACTATAAGAATAGCTTCAATAGCCTTATTTTTTAGTTCATTACCAATCACTGGTCCAATAGCCTCAAACCTTTGTTCAGTTAATTTATTTTCGCTGAGATCCTCTACTTGTATGTCTGATAATTTGTCTATAATTTCTTGGTGAGTAGTTTCATCTACTTCTTCAAAACGCAGTAAGTAATCTTTCTCAGCGCTAGGTTGGATTTTTAGACCATTTAAACCAATATCGGCCAAACTATCTTGGATTTGCTGCATACTTGGTCTTTGATTTTCATAAGAAATTTCCAAAATACTACCACCAGTAAAATCAATACTAAGCCTTAAACCCCAGATTATTAATATAATAATCGAGGTAGCGGCTAATATTCCGGAGATTGAATACCAAATTTTTCTTTTTCCAATAATGTCGTACATATATTTATTTATTCTTTTTTGATACACCAAATAATGCTAGTTTTCCTTCTAATTTTTTATTTACCGTCATCCTTAGCAATGTCCTAGTGACAGTAATAGCAGAAAACATAGACACTAAAATACCTATAGCTAGAGTTATGGCAAAACCTTTGACAATAGAAGTACCAAACCAAGCCAAAATCAGACAGGTGATAATTGATGATATATTTGAATCACGGATTGAAGACCAAGCTCTTACAAAACCATTTTCAATGGCTGAGTTTAGGCTGCGGCCATCACGTAATTCCTCTTTGGTGCGTTCAAAAATAAGAATATTAGCGTCAACGGCCATACCAATAGATAGGATAAATCCGGCTACACCAGCCAAGGTCATAGTAACGGGGATAATTTCAAATATTGCCAAACTTAAGACCGTATATATTACCAAAGCCAGCACAGATATAAAACCAGGTAAGCGATAAAATACGAGCATAAATAAGGCAGCTGCCAAAAGACCAATAATACCAGCAAAAAGGCTTTTTTGGACTGATTCAGCACCCAAACTAGCGCCAACAGTAGTCTGACTGATTAATTCAATTGGCACAGGTAAAGCACCTAAATTTAGATTTTTTACCAATTCACGAGCTTCAGTTATGGTAAAATTACCAGATATTTGAGCTTGACCATCACGAATTGGCTCCTGAACTACTGGACTAGATATCAATTGACCGTCCAAAAATATAGACACTGGCTCACCTACATGCTCAGTAGTAATCTGGGCAAACAATTCTTTTCCGGTGTCATTGAAGTTTAGGATTACCAAAGGTTGTTGGGTAGTACTTTCAAAAGTAAGTTGAGCTTTTTTTACATCCCGACCAGTCAGTCCGGTATCTTCCCAGACAATATTTGATAAATCAGCATCATCTTTTCTAAACAAAATATGGGCGGCATGGACTTCTATTTCACCTTGGTCATTTAGTCTTTCATCATACTTTTTGATAATATGATAACCATATTGCGATTCTACAAGCTCTGGAGATATTTCATTGGGCTTTAAATCATCAAAAATAGCTTTATCAAATTCTGGTACAAAAACTCCGCGTGAAACATAATCAAGGTCTCCTCCATTTACTGATGAGCCGGGATCTTCACTATATTCCTTGGCTAATTGGGCAAAATCTTCACCAGCCAAAGCACTGGCCAATACTTCATTGGCTTTTATCAAAATTGGATCTTCAGCCTGATCAGTATTTTCATCGCTTGGGATAGGAGCGGCTTCACCTTGTATTTTAAATTCCAATAAAGGTGTTTTGTCAATTATAGAAATTGCTTCATTGACATCTTTTACACCAGCCAGCTCAACTATAATACGATAGTTATCGCCACTATAGTTGGTTTGAACAACTGGTTCGGAAACTCCAAAAGCATTGACACGACGCTCTATTACTTCTCGTAGTGCCTCTACACCATCTTTTTTTTCGGCATTATCAAGAGCTGATACATCAGCCTGATAGACCAAATGAGTACCCCCTTGTAAATCTAGGCCCAAGTGGACCTTAAATTTACCAAACCAGCCCGGGGAACTAGGCCAGACAATCATAGCGCCAAATAAAGTAAGTAAAAAAATAAAGACAAAGGTTATCCTTACCTTTGTGGTTGTTACTTGGCCAATGTTTGAAACTTTACTGTATTTATTCATATATTCTTAGGTAAAATCACAATGTCAGTATTTTAGCACAAATAGCAGATTTGGCAAGATAAGACAGTAAAAAAACAAGAATTAGCGTGGACTAGAATTTAATATCTATTTTATTACGGAATTTAACCACATATCCAGTAAATGGCCAAAATCTTTATTAGCCGCTTTTATAGCTTTTGGGAGCAAGGATTCATTAGTCATTCCCGGTATAGTATTTACTTCTAAAAAATATATTTTATTGTCCGAAACTATAAAATCTGTGCGGCTAATATGCCTTATGCCGATAGCTTGGTGGATTTTGATAGCCTGGCTTTGTAGCTCTTTGGCTAATTTTTCACTGATTGGTGCCGGACATATTTCCTCAGCTAGTGTGGCGTCATATTTACTTTCATAATCAAAAAAATTATTCTTTGACCTGACCTCTATAACTGGCAGAGCAATTGTTTCATCATTTTGATCAATGACCGCTACAGTTAGTTCTTTTCCCTCTATATAATCCTCTATCAATACCTTATCTGAGTAATTAAAAGCATTTTTCAGAGCTTTGTCCAAGGAATTTTTGTCATGAACAATAGATATGCCTATGGAGCTACCGCCGACCAGAGGTTTGACAACTACTGGCTTGGTAAAATCTAAATCTTGATAATTATAAATAATTTTATAAGCTGAGGTAAGCAAACCAATTTTTTCCGCAATAAATTTGCTAAGACCCTTGTCCATAGCAACCGCATGAGCCTCTACATCAGAAAAAATAAAAGGAACTTTTAGGGTGTTTAAAAATCCTTGGATTTTCCCATCCTCTCCTCCTGGGCCATGAAAAACAGGTACGGCGGCATTATAATTTTTATAGTTGTTCAAAAATTTGTCCAGATCAGTTGGAAAATCATATATGTCTACTTGATGTTTTTTGCTCAGCGCTTCAACAACATTTTTTGATGAGGCTAAAGCAACACTTCTTTCTGAGCTTTCTGATCCTGTCAAAACAGCTACTTTCATAATTTACCCCGCACCTTTTGTGCGATTAATTATTATCTTTTATTATTTTATCCCCCGGCAAAAGGTGCGGGGTTAATTTTTTAATAGTAAAAGCTTGAATGGCCATACCAAGGTATGGAAAAATTTTGGCAATTGTTTTGTTTTCAAAATTTAGGTATGAGCGATATATTTTTAGCCAGAGTTTGTTGTTTGACCTATTGAAATAATCATAAGTATAAAAAGCGTGGGTGTAAAACCCAGCCTTTTGTAGTTGTTTTTTTAAAAGCCAAGGTTTATAACTCTCCGCATCAGGCTCTATAATTTCATTATTAAATTTTTGGCCAAAGAGCAAACTAAATATTTTTGCCACTAATCTATTTAAAACCCAAAAATAAAAAAACGGATTATAAGCTTTTAAAAATTGAGAACTAGGCTCACCTAGCAGCACAAATGCCCCGCCTGGTTTTAATACACGGTAAGCTTCTTGAAAAGTTTTTTCTACAGCAAAAAAATGGTGCAAAGATCCGTTTATAATGACCAGATCAAAAAAATTATTCTGATAAGGTAAATTTACCACCTCGCCACAAGTCAATTTTAATTGGGGATATTTTTCTTGGGCTATTTTGAGTACTGCTTCGGAAGCGTCTATACCATACACATTTTTAGCTATCTTAAATAGATTATTAGCTAGACGTCCTGTACCAGAACCAAGTTCCAAGGCCTTGGTAATTTTTTTATTAGCCAAAAATTTGGCTAAATTATCAAAATTCCATAAATCAACCACTTTAGCGCTAGCTGGATCAATATGCCATCTATCATAAGATGAGGCTGTTTGGTTGTAATAGTCCTTTTGTTCTTGGCTTTTATTTAGGTATATTTCATCCGACATTTAGAAATCAATTTCATTTACTTTTTCCCAATTGTTTTCATCAAGTATGGCCATATATTCATCAGCTACAATATACATATAATCCTCCAGATACAAAGCTCGCTTTACATTATTTACGCTGACTGCTCTGACTAGCTCCAGTTTGTCATTGGCATAAGAAAATACGTAGCCGCCTTTGTAAGAAGGTAAGAAAAATACTTGGTGTTTTGAATCTAATAAAAAGGCATGGTGATTATAAAGAGCATCAGAACCATAATCACTCAGACTATATTTGTCAATTTCTTTTGGTTCTGTCGGATTGGAAACATCAAAATATGATATTTTTACCTGTCCACCTTCCATGCCAATTCCAAGTATTTTAGTATCAGATATTGGATGTAAGTACGATGAATAACCAGGAATTTTTAATTCACCCACCATTTTTGGATTTTTGTGGTCACTTAGATCAATCACATAAAATGGATCGGTCTGTCTAAAGGTGACTAAATATCCATTTGGACCTACAAAACGAGCTGAATATATCCTCTCTGATAATCCCAAGTCAGTGACAGATCCGACTGTCTTAAGATTTTTATCTAGCACATAGACATCATTAGCTTCTTCTACTGCTCCAGACATACCAAATCCCCAACGATTGCCGACTGTAGTAGCTACTCGTAGATGGTCATCATATTCATCCAAAGAAAATTGATTTAACAAAGTACCGGGAACTCGTCCATTAGCTTCAATAGCTAGTTTATTCAAACCAATTTTTACAATACCTGTGCCGTACATTTGGCGTTTATGTTCCTCAAAATATTTATCAGCTCTATTTTCTAGTTCACTTTCTAATTTTAGTAATTGATCATCATTGGTAGAAGACAGCCATTCTTCCAAAAGTATTTGCATTTCAGTCATTTTGGAATTTGAACTAATATCATAAGTATTAATTTTATTTAATTTGGCTAGGACACTTTGTGGTAGCAAATCTTTAACTTCTGTATTTAAAAATTCTAGCATAAACTCAAACATATCAATTTGGTCATTATATGTCACATATAGATTTTTTTGGGACATATAGACAGTTGAGGAATAAGTCGAACCCAAAAAGGATACTTTATTTTCTACCTGGCCATTTTCAGGATTGATGACCATAGCCACAAAAGTCGCATCAACTGGACTGGGGTTTATAGGGTGATAAATATCAGTACAGGCAATTTTTAAATCACTACCACCAATAGATAATGGCATAATAGGACAAGGATTATAGCGATTGAGAGGATTCTGCACTATCAAATATAATTTGTTATTGTATAATCGTGAAGTCACAATACTGCTACGGCTATCAAGCTTTAATTCCCATTTTTGTTCGGGATTTTCCTTATTTGAAACATCAAAGGTATCAACCCTTTGTCCAGAAAGTATCATTAGATTGTTGTCAGATAAAAGTAGATTTCCCAATAGATTAATTTCTGAATCAAGCTTTAGATCATTAGGTGGCCAAGCATTAAATAGTTTGGTTGTATAATATACATCCGGCCTAGGCAAAATAGCATCACTTTCTACATCTAGGATCGCCTCAGGCATCATACGCCAGTAGTAAGTATCAGCATTTGAAAAATAGATTTCTTTTCCATCTGTTTTTAGGATATCAGGCTCATCAATGCCAGAAACCTGGACATTTGTCTCAGAAATCCTATTAGGCATTGATGAGGCGCCACCAGTGCCTATAGCTGAATCAGTTTTTACAGCCGAATCCATGGCAAACTCCTCCATCATAGGCATGGCTATATTTCTGATACCCATCATATTGTAAGAGCCACTGATATCTTCACTGCTTTGTAGATAATCTTCAAATTCTTCAGCTGAAGCAAATTTTTTGAGTTCAGTGTTATGATTGTTATTTAAAATAGGGAAATTTTTTACAATACTTTTAGTCGAGTCATTGTCAACATTTGATATTATAATCACCAAAGCTACGGCTGATAAAAGGATCAAAAACATCAGATATAGCGGTGTAAGTCCAAATTTATTTTTTAAAAGGTTTAGCATACCTTTATTTTTAGTATTCTCTCTTTTTTTTCTTTTGATTTTTGCCATAAAATTATAGTTATTTTTTATATTTGTTATTATAACACAAAATTAATTAGCCCCAAAACGTCTTTGTCTTTTATTATATTCTTCTAGGGCTAAGTCCAAATCTTTTTCGCTAAAATCAGGCCAAGTGACTTTTGGGAAATACAGTTCACTATATACAGATTGCCAGGTCAAAAATCCAGAAAGTCTCAATTCACCAGAAGTACGTATTATCAAGTCAGGATCTGGAATGTTGGCTGAATCTAGATTTTGAGAGATTAGTTCTTCTGTTATTTTATTGGCGGGTATATTTTGCTCTACAATTTTTTTGACAGCCCGCACAATCTCATCTCTACCGCCATAGCTGATGCAAATATTTAAAATGGCCTTGTTATTTTTTGAAGTTTTATCTTGAGCTTGGACAATCAATTTTTTTAACTTATCATCAAAATCACTAATACGTCCAAAGATATTAATTTTTACCCCCTCTTTATTTAAGGCATTGATTTCTTTAGTTAGAAGTAACTTAAACAATCCCATTAGGTAACTCACTTCTTCTTTGCTACGATTCCAATTTTCGGTAGAAAAAGCATAAATACTTAAAATTTTAATACCTTTTGAGTATGTATATCGGGTTATTTTTTTGACATTACTAAAACCCTGACGATGACCTTCTAGGCTGGACAAATTTTTTGCTTTGGCCCAACGCCGATTGCCATCTAAAATAATGCCTATGTGTTTGGGAACTTCTTGCTTCATATACTATAGTATAGCGTAAAATCATAAATTTGGTAACTAATAATAAACACCATCCCTATAGGGATGGTGTTTGAATAAATAAATTATTACTCTAAAGCCTAAAAGGTAAAAATAAGCAGCTTGCACATAAATGCTTATAGCTAGATAGTCTCGTTGTACAAGGATTGCAATACGAATCTTGAAATTGCATATGCAGTTAGGATAATAACTAATCCTACCACACCGGCGCCAATAATTTTTTTGGCCTGATCAACCTGCTCAGAGTTACCTTGAGAAGTCATCCATTTAAAACCGCCCCATAAAATAAGTAATGTGGCTAAGATGCCTAAAAAACCCAAAGCAATATTGACGACCCCACCAATTGTCTCACGTAGTGGTTTACTGCCCAAAGCAATATTAGTTTAGGAAAAGTCATTGATGCCCCATCGGTCAACTGCTAAAGCTGTAGATGGCAGAAATAATAACCCTAGTATGAAAATTTTTTCATAATAAGAGTTTATTAATTTTATTAAATTAAATTTTTATTTTATACACCTTCAACAGTTTCTTTACGTAATTCTATCAAGACATATCTTGAAATAGCATAAGCACTCAATACAATAATCAATCCAATGACACCGGCACTAATAATTCTTTTGGCCTGATCAACCTGCTCAGAGTTACCAGCAGAAGTCATCCATTTAAAGCCGCCCCACAGGATAAGTAAAGTAGTCAAAATTCCTAAAAATCCTAAAGCAATATTGACGACCCCACCAATTGTCTCACGTAGTGGTTTACTGCCCAAGGCAATATTAGTTTTGGAAAAGTCATTGATGCCCCAAGGGTCTGAAGGGTCTGAGGGTGGCGTAGAAGCACTAGCTAATTTTGGCGCAAACAGCAAAAGTAATAATAGTATTTTTTTCATGGTTTTAGATTAATTTTTATCTGCTTATATATTAGCATAAATATATTAAAAATACTATAATCTCACTTCTGCCCGTTCGAGTCCCTACTCGTTTTTTAATAAACAAAAAAGGCGAAACAATATTCGTCTTTTTCTAGCTGGCTCGGCTATGAACCGTAACGGTTCATGGCTCGGGGCGCTGTGCCATTGCACAGCATCTTAGGAACATCGTCTCCGACTCGGATTTTTTTAACCCGAGCCCGCGCTCACTTTGTTCGCTTGGCTCGGGGATAGGGACTCGAACCCCAATTGACGGGACCAGAACCCGTTGTCCTACCATTAGACGATCCCCGAACATATTAATTTAAAGTAGCTCGCCACCAAAAGTATCTAGCGCCTCACCTACTCCATTTTCATTTTTACCCTTAAAATTCTGGTGATTTTCTTTATAATTATTATCTATCTCAAAGCCAATTGAGAATTTTTTGTCGAATATATCTTCAAATACCTTAGCTAAATGGTTTTTTACCATGGGTTTATCTAGTTGTTCTTTATGGAAACTATATTCAAGACCGATAATAATAGAATTTTGCTCAATTGTCAAAGGGTGGCTGGTTATCAAAACAGTAGAAATAGAATGATTTAGTTCTTTGGTACTTTCTACAACTTGTGACCATAGAGATTGTATATCTTTTATGTCATTTCCAGAAGCGATTTTTTTTGGCAACTGATTTGGTTTTTCATCTTTTTTGACATCTGTATTTTCTATTTCTTTATCCAATAAAAATTCCACACAAGCCAACTCTAGAGGAAGTTGATCTATAACAGAATCTTTAATTGCCAATCTACGCAGTAGTATATCTAATAGTTTTGATAGACTTTCCAAAGGAAATTCTTGGGCGTGTTTTTTTATGGCAGTACTTAAATTATCATCAAAATCAAGATTATAGCTAGGCCCGATAATTTGATAAAGCATAATCTGTCGGAGATAATCTATAAGATCACTGGTAAATGTAGCTAGGTCTATCCCCTCATCCACTAATTTGTTTAGTTGATTGAGAGCGGTAGACAAATTATTCATTCTTAGTGATTCTACTAGAGCATCTACTTCATGCCAATTGCTGCGTGGTAATACCAATGAAGCCATCTCATCAGTAACTTCTCCTGAGCTAATAGAAATAACTTGCCCCAAAAGAGATTCGGCATCACGTAAACATCCTTCACTACGTCTAGCAATCTGACCCAATACATTATCAGATACACTGACTTTTTCCCATTCTATAATTTCTGACATTCTCTTGACAATATCTTTTAGGGGAATTTTTTTAAAATCAAAACGCTGACAACGAGATATAATAGTCTCTGGTACTTTATGTATTTCTGTAGTTGCCAATATAAAAATTACGTTTTTTGGCGGCTCTTCCAAAGTTTTTAATAGCGCATTAAAGGCTGACTTGGAAAGCATATGCACCTCATCGATAATAAAAACTTTAAAACCTTTATTGTTAAAGGGAGGCACCTGAGAATTGGCAATAATATTTTCTCGTACATTATCAACACCGGTGTGAGAAGCCGCGTCTATTTCTATAATATCCATACTTTGCCCAGATAGTATAAGTTGGCAGATTTGACATTCATTACAGGGCTCAGCTTCTTTGTTTGGCCTATTTAAACAATTTAAAGAACGGGCAAACAATCTAGCTAAAGTTGTTTTACCAGTGCCACGAGGTCCGACAAATAAATAAGCGTGGGCAATATGCCCACTTACTATTTCATTTTCTAGGGTAATTTTTATCGGCTTCTGACCAACGACCTCTTTGAAAGTTTTAGGTCGGTACTTTCTATAAATTACTTCAGACATAATTAAGTTACAAACTAAGTTCGAAATCGTCAGTAGAAGTTGTTGTATTATTATTTTTGACTATATTTTCCACAGCCGCCCAGTTACTATCAGAGTCCTTGGGCGCCAAAATAACCACTTCATCACCTTCTTCACCTTTGAAATAAGTAACGGAAGCCATTAATACTTTATAAATCTTGTCTCCAGACAATACCACAAAATCATTGGTTTTTTTGTCTTTGATCAAATGGCCAACCATTCGCCTTCTTTCCACTGGCGATATTTGTTTGAAAATAAAAGAACCGTCGTTTATTATAGTAAGTTTTAGTATATCTCCTTCAACTAACTTGGATTTTGAAGCATAATTGGCTGGCACACTATATTGTTTGCCATCTGGACCAATCATTATCTGCCCGTTGAAAACTCCTTCAATAATCAAACCATTATCAGTGTCTTTTTCACTGCCTAGTTCAGCCGCCCGTAATGAATAATCAATTGACTCTCGGCCGCTTTTTCCGCTCAGCTCACCCAAAACTTGTTTGGTTTTTTTGAGTTCCAATTCTAGATTATATACCAAAGCTTCTAAATCTTTGATTTTTTTTGTGTTTGCCATTTTTGTTTTTATTTATCGCTTTTGCAAACTTATTTGCCCTATAAATTTATCATAAATTATACCTCTTGGCAATGTAGATAAATTAGGCCACTTTTGGTGGATCAGCTACAATATTTGAACGTATTCTGATCTCATTTTCCACTACTTGTTTATCTCTACCATACTTTAAGCGAGACAACTCTTTGATTGTTTTGGCTAATTCATAATTTCCTTTTTCAGGTAAAACAGGCATAAAATTGAAAGCTGGTGGATTTTGATTATCTATCAAAAGTTTTACATAACAGGTATACTTGGGCATGTTTAACAGATCATATTCTGATACAACTGGAGCCATTTGTTTGGCTATTACCTCAGCATCATCTACACCTATCCTATAGGAAATTATAGTGCCTACATTTCCAAACACAGCATCCTTGATTCGGGTATCATTATTTTTGACCAACTGAGCCAAAAATTGATGAGCCAAAATAAGATTTAATTTATATTTTCTAGCTTCTGATAAAATTACAGAAATACTATCGGTAATATAATTTTGAAACTCATCAATATAAAGATAAAAATCTTTTCGTTGGTCTTCTGGCATGTCTACTCTGCTCAAAGCAGCATATAGTATTTTACCAATCACAATCATACCCAGCAAACTACTATTCATATCACCAATCTTACCTTTAGACAGGTTGACCAAAATAATCTTATCTTCATCCATGGCTTTTCTGAAATTGAAAGCGCTCTTTTCCTGAGAAACAATAGGACGAATAAGGTCGTTGGAAAGAAAAGGTGTCAGCTTACTGGTGATATAAGGTACCATATTGGCAAGTGATGCTTCACCACCAGCTTTTTGGGCTTCTTTTTCCCAAAAATCACGAACTAAATAGTTTTTTACTTTTTCTAATTTTTGTTTCCTATATAAACTATCCGATAAAACTTTGGGGATTTCTAAAAGTGTTGCCCCGGATTCTTTGTCTTCCATAATAAGCAACATGGCATTTCTCATATACTGCTCAAACATAGGCCCACCTGTTGCTTTGAGATCATATAATTTATCAAAAATAGCAATCATTTCATTGATCACAAAACTTTTTTGTTCTTCAGTCTCAAATTCCAACATATTCATACCCATTGGTCTACCAACATCAGAGGGATCAAAAAGAATTACATCTTCAGCTCTTTCTTTTGGAATATGGGCCAAGACTTTTTCTACTAGGTCGCCGTGTGGATCTAAGACACAAACGCCTCTGCCAGCTTCTATATCCTGAATAACTAGACTTTCTAAAAATACGGATTTACCAGTGCCCGTTTGACCAATCTCATACATATGACGACGCCTATCCTCATCTTTTATACGCACTACAGTCTTTTTACCACGATAAGTATTTAAACCTAAAATAATACCCTCAGTAGGCATATTGGTTGGTGGGGCAGCTTCCACTGCTCCTAACCAATCAATGTTTGGAGTATGAGTGCCAGGTATAGGTAAGTGGACAACGCTGGTCATTTCTTCAGAATTGAGAAGCATACTGTTTTGAGGAACAAAATGTCTGTATATAAAATGTTCTACATAAGTATCAATATTTCTCGGTAAAAAAATTTTGAAACTATTACCAAATTCATATATATTGTATTGGGAAAAACTATTCATTATATCTGAAAGAATGGCTGTAGATCTTTCCTTAGATGGTGTAGAAACAACCATCCGAATATTGACATCCAAACCTGATTTGGCAGTTTTTTCTTCCATACCTTTGGCTCTTTCTTGCTCCATAGCAGATAATGGCTGTGGTTCTGGTGTTTTTTCTTTTTCTTTATTAGGATCACGAGTTGTAAAGAAATCTATAAAAAAACCAAAAATTTTGGCGCTAGTATTAAAAAATCCTCCCCCTCCCCCCGCTTTTTTCAAAGCCTCATTATAAGTCAAGCCCCGGTGCATATGCTGAGCTATTTTTCGGCCACGAGAATGCCATTTTGACTTAGACGAACGGAAAACATATTGAATTGCCGCGCCTTCATTTTCATTTAGCTTACTCAAAGCATTAGTAATTGACTCCATTGGGTCATTTTCAAACTTACGGTAAGTCCTAATAGGTAGACTATAATCCCTAGCAAAACGAAGAGATCCGGCAAGTATCACGCCATTTGGCTGAAATATATTATAATCACTCACTTCTTCATAATGTATATGTGGGTAGACAGATTGCAAGTGTTCCACAAAAAAATCCTTTAAAGATGGTGGCATAGCAGCATATATATTTATAATACCACTATCTGAGACCAGCTCTATAGAAAATAAATCAGTTCGTCTTATTTTGCGCTGAGCCTTTAAGCCACTTAGCACTGTAAAAAAATTTTCAATTTGACCTAAACTATTTTGGATATATTCCTTATTTTCTTTGTCTTTTTCTTGAGTAGAATATTGGGGAACCTTTATACGTAAAACAACAAAGGATACTCCTTTGTTACTTTTGTCACCCCAACGTATGTAAAGCCAGCGTAATAGAATAGTTATTACGGTTAAGAAAAATAATATTATAAACCCTATAACAATGTAATCTAGCATGATTTAATTTTGTTTTTCTTTATGAAGTTTTAATATATTATCAGTTTTTATTTTTGCTTCTTGCTCCAAAAAATGCTTATTAATTTTAGGGACAATACGTAACCATTCAAGTATAAGGGATAAGATATCTTTTGTTTTGACACTGGTATTTCTTAAAAGTCCAGATATTTTTTTGGCCGTTTCTTCACCTTTGATTTTAAATCTAGTCTGCATAGAAATATCTAGTGACAAAAATACTTTATCCATATTTGCTGATAAAATATTTTCCACTTTTTGCAAAACCATTTCATCATCTGATACTATGGCCTGGTTTGTTGGAGTTTGTGGCAAAGAAATTTCTGATACTTGTTGGCTTTCTTTATCCAAAGTCGGCATTTTTTCCGAATTTTTTTCAGAACTAGAAATTTGCTCTGGAGATGTTTCCGGAGCCGGCATTTTTTCAACTTTCAATATCTTTGGTTCCAAAACTTCTGGCATGGCTATATTATAACATTTTTTAGGCTACAATCATAGCTATAAAATTTTGGACTTTATAAAATTATATACCTTGTCAGCTTTTTCAATGTTAGTAAGGTAATATTTTTTGTTGTTTATAAAAATTTGTATAGTATTATTTTGTTTTTTTATATTTTCTATTTGATTTATTTTTACCGAGCCAGCAGATTTGTAATCATCTTTAGTATATATTTTTAGGTGGATTATACGCCGGTTAGTGATTAAATACAGACTTTCCTTGTTTAAAATTTGTGTGATTAATAAATAAATCAAAAAAAATACTAAAAAAATCCATAGCCAAAATCCCTGCCTACCTACTTTCCACATAGGAAATAACATAAAAAAAGCTAATAAAATAAGGCTAATAGTTAAAAAAATATTGTATGAGGCTGATTTTGACCTAACTATCGTTACTAGCTCTTCCCCTGAATGTAAAAATTTGTTAAAATTATCCATATTATGCACCCTGAAAGAAAAATTATTTGATAATTAATTTTTAGCCAGATGAAAAGAAAAACTCAAAGAATTATTTGGATTATTTTTTCAATATTTATCATATTTTCTATGATAATGTGGACTTTAGGATCTTCTATTGGCTCTGGTAGCTACTAACGATTGTCTTTTTTAAGGACTGCCAGATAGGCTTCCTGGGGTATTTCTACTTTGCCAATTTGGGCCATTTTTTTCTTGCCCTTTTTTTGTTTTTCCAAAAGTTTTCGCTTACGAGTGACATCACCGCCATACAGTTTTGCCGTAACATCTTTTCTCAGAGCTGAGAGTTTTTCACCGGCCACTATTTTCCCTCCCACGGCAGCTTGCAATTTGAGAGCAAACTGTTGGCGAGGCAATACTTCTTTTAGTTTGTTGACAATCCTTTTACCAATCTGATGTGCTTCGTCTTTGTAGACCAGCGTAGTCAGAGCTTCTACTGGCTGTTCGGCTACCAATATATCCATTTTTACAATTTCACACTTGCGATAATCTGCCAAATCATAATTTAAGGACGCATAGCCGGATGAAATACTTTTTATGTTGTCATAAAAATCCACCAAAATACTAGCTAGAGGTATATCAAAGCGTAAAATAAGTCTACCCTCATCAATAAACTCTGTGCTTTTGGAAATACCTTTTTGGGAAATTATATATTCCATTAGTGAACCCATATATTTTTTGGGACTAATCACTTCAATATGCATATATGGCTCTTCTATATAAGCTATTTTACTGTGCTCCGGCAGATCAGATGGAGAGGTCAAGACTTGAGTTTGTCCGTTTGTCAAAAATATTTTATAAGCTACGGTTGGCGTAGTGACAATAAGATCTAATTTGTGTTCTCTTTTTAGTCTTTCTTGAAATATTTCCAAATGTAAAAGCCCAAGAAAACCACACCTAAAACCAAAACCAAGAGCCACAGAGCTAGCTGGCTCAAACACCAAACTGGCGTCACTGAGTTTTAGCTTTAAGATAGCCTCTCTAAGTCTCTGATATTGACTGCCTTCCTGAGGAAATATACCAGCATAAACCACCGGCTTGATTTGTTTATAGCCAGGCAAAGCGGCTGTATTCTTATCATAAGAAACTATAGTATCTCCTACTTTGGCTTTTTCTAAGTTTTTTATACCAGTTACCAAATACCCAATTTCACCATTTTCTAGTTTACCGGAGCTTTGCCAGCTTGGTACAAAATAACCCACATCCAAAACTTCAGTTTCTTCTTGATTGGCTACAAATTTTATTTTGTCACCTTTTTTTATTCTACCACCAAAAACTCTAGTATATATAACCACACCCCTATATTCATCATAAGCCGAATCAAAAATTAAAGCCTGCAAATCCGGATTATTGTCCTGAGGTGTTTTAATTTTATCTACAATTTTATCTAATACCTTATCTACCCCCTGCCCTGTTTTGGCCGACACATGTAGGATGTCATCTTTTTGACAACCCAATAGGTTTATAATCTCGGTAGTAACCTTTTCGACATCAGCAGCTGGTAAATCAATTTTATTTATTACTGATATAATATCCAGGTTTTGATCAACAGCTAAATAAAGGTTGGCTAGAGTCTGAGCTTCTACACCTTGAGTAGCATCCACCAATAATATAGCTCCTTCTACCGCCGCCAAAGAACGTGATACTTCATAGCTAAAATCAACATGCCCCGGTGTATCTATCAAATTCAAAATTTTACCTTGCCACATCATTCTGGCCGGCTGAAGTTTGATAGTAATACCCCTTTCTCTTTCTAGGTCCATCTGATCAAGCAGTTGAGCCTTCATTCTTCGTTTTTCTACTGTACCGGTAATCTCCAACATTCTATCTGCTAAAGTAGATTTACCATGGTCTATATGGGCAATTATGCAAAAATTACGTATGTTTTCCATTTTTAAACAATAATAATGACCTCTTTAATAACTGTTTTACAATTGCTAACTCATCTAGTTTGAATACTATACCTAAAACTAAGTAAGTTATCAAGCCCAGTGAGCCGGCGGCCAAGCCTTGCAAAAATATACCTAAAAAGGTACGCATATCTACCAATGGAGCAAACAAATGAAGGCCGGCGTAGGTTACTGAAGCGGCAAAAAATGAATTAAATAAAATTTTAAGTAATGAATTAACTATTTTATTAGTATCAAGATTTTGTACTTTCAAATTTAAAGTCACGTATAATAAGAACATATTTAATATACTACTGATACTAAATGACAATGCTAGACCAACTACTCCATAAATTTTGGCCAGATACCAAGATAAAACAATATTTAAAGCAATACTAAAAATACTAATTGTCATTGGCGTCTTGGTGTCCTCATATGCATAAAAAGATCTAGCCAAGAGTGGTATAAGCCCCTGAGCAAATATAGATATGGCAAAAAAGCCCAGCGCTTGAGCTGTATCAGCAGTATTGGACCAGCTAAATGCCCCGGTGCCTAATATGACACGCACTATCTGAGCTCGTAAAATAACTAATAAAACTGAAGTGGGAATCAATAAAAATAATATCCGCCTAAAACTTTTGGAAAAATTTTCAGCAAACATAGCATCATTTTTTTCACTAGCCGCCTGAGTAAAAGTCGGAAATACTGCCACTGCCAATGACACAGCAAATAAACTGACCGGCAAACTTTGCAAATTATTAGCTAAATTAAAAACGGCAATACTACCAACACTAAGAGTAGAAGCAATCATGGTAATGGCAATCAAATTGACTTGACCGGCTGCCAAACCAATTGTCCGAGGCAACATTAGTTTTAATATCTTAAAAAGATTTTTATCAAAGGTTAAAACTAATTTATAACGCCAACCATTTTTTATAATTTCTGGCAGTTGAACTAAAAGATGAAGTACAGCGCCTAATAAAACTCCATAAGCTAAACCCAAGAGGCCATATATCTTATAAAAATACACAATTCCGATGATAATACCAATATTGTAAAAACTAGCAGCCAAAGAAAAACTAAAAAATCTTTTCATAGAATTCAATACTCCACCCACTACATTGGAGATTACAAAAAATATAACGGCCAAAAGCATAATTCTGGTCAATCTTATAAGCTCGGTCATCTGCCATTCGGAAAACCCTGGTGTAATAAGAGGCATTATTCTATCAGCAAAAATAATCGCCAATATAACCAAAACCCCAACAAACAATAAGAAAAAATTCAAGACTGAATTTGAAAGATAAATCCCCTCTTCCTTATCTTTGCGCCAGACTTTTTGAAAGACAGGGATAAAGGCCGAGGTAAGAGCTCCTAAGACCAAAGTATTGAATATAAGATCAGGCAGACGAAAAGCTGCGTAGTAAACATCAGATATCTCACTGGCGCCAAAATTGTGAGCAATAAGTCTCTCTCTAAACAAAGCAATTATTTTGGCCAAAAAAGAAAAACAGGCGATTATAAATGCACCCCCTGTGACTGTGTTATTGATTTTGTACCACAGCTTCCGCCACATGATATAAAAAATTATTTACTAGCTACAATAAAGCCAAAATATTGATCTCGGACAAGTTCGGTACTATATGTTATCAAGTCATTGGTAATATTGAGACTATCACTGTCTGTAGCATTATTAAAAATTACTTTTAAATTATTTGGTAACAGGATTGAGGAATAAAATATATTATTTTTTAAGCCAGACTGTGACTGGACCAAGAGGCTGTAATTATCAAGACGAATATCTTTTTTCAAAATTTTCTGCCACCAATCGTTGATCAAAGGATCAGATGTATTGAGTTTAAAAGGTAATTTATATTTGATAGAAACTGTTTTTGTTTCTCCGGGCTTTAAAGCTGTCCAACCAGCAAAAACTGTTTTGTCCAAACTAGAAAATATCTCAGTTGATGACTCACTATCAATCATTTTATATTCTTCTTGGGCAATATCTGGATCTAATTGAGCATTATTATCAGCTTGGATATAAGAAAATGGCCTACTATCAAAACCAATAGCTTGGATAAAATCACTGCCTAAGGGTGTATATACCCTTATATAACTAAAATTACCTCCGTCTAAGCCGGCAAAAGGGTTATCTTTATCTCCACGATGTGATCTGGTGATACGCACTGTATCAATAATCTCACCGTTTGGCATTATCTCAGCTTGGTGGTCAATAGTTTGGTATATATAATTATCTGTTTTACCACCACCAATATTGGTATTGATGACCGCCAAATAATCACGATTGGTCGATAAGGCCTGACCGGCCCAACCAAAGTCAGCAATTTGTGATTGAATATCAGGATGATTACTATAAATTTGTATATCTTTTTTGGCCAAGGTCTGGACCAAAACTGAGACTATTTCTTTTTGCTTTTCAGTATTTGACAAAAGCCTTTCTAAAACTATTGGCACCAAATCTGCTACTACGGCTTTTGGTTTATTTTCTTCTTTATCATAATTTAATTCTACTTCTTCCTGTAAAACTTCAAATACATTGAACTGGTCTATAGTAAGATTATATCCATCTAATCTAATAGGGCCTAATACAGCCAATAAATCTTGGAGGACATCTGCATTTATAGCTATCACACCATCTATAGAAGATTGCCCTGCTTGGTTATAAAACCAAGTAATTTTTTTGGCAGAGCTTGGAAAATCATACCACCAGTTGGCATCCCAAATATTAAAATGAGAATTTATAAGCGACAAAGCATCTGGGGCTTTGATGGCCGGACCTTGACCAGCTTCCAAATCATACAAACCCCCTTCTGGAATATCCAAATTTACAATTTTACCTCGGTAAACATCAAACATCGCAAAACTACCAACAAAACCACCAGTTGGTCTAAGCTCGTGATTGTTTTGGAAAAGTACTAAATATCTTTTTTCTGCATCATGACCCAAGAGTGGTAGTATAGTATCAAAAGTTTGATTTAAACTTTTTAGGCTCTCAATAGTAGAAGGTAAATAATCTTTCAAACTATCAAAATAAACTTGCATGTTGGCTGGTAGTATATTACTAGAGATGCCGTCCAAGTCTTTATTTGCCTTTTCCAAATATGGTAATGTTTTATCAATTTGTGTATTTAAAACTGCAATATAATCAGTTGGACTCTCATTATTTTGCATTTTTTGACTCAATATACCAGCGGCTTCAGAAATATTGCTAGCAATATTCAACATATTGGAACTCAATGATATTGGCTTGCCAACTATTGGTAGTACACCGGCTGCATTAAGCATCCATTTGTGGTATTCATCCAATACCTGACGAGCTTGAGAAAAATTGTCTAGAGCCTCATCAAAGTTGGATTGAGCTTCTTGATAGGAATTTTCTGAAGCCAATATCACACCCGATTCTAAACTCAACATGCCACGTTGCCCAAGATCAATAATTTTAGCCTTATCATCTTTTATTTGACCATAAAAGACTAGAGCTCGAATAGGCATCAATATCACAGCCAAAACTAGAACAAAGACCGCCAAACGGCTAGCTAAAGCTGATAAGCCAATAGCTGGCACATAAAAAGCTATTTTAGAAGTCTTATTAGTTGGTTCTTTAGGCACTATTTGTTGAGTTTTTGCTTTTTTTAATTTTGGGTTGTTTATTTTTTCAACTGTCCTCTGCCAACTGCCCTGATATTTTTTAAAGACAGATTCTTTGGATTTGGGAGAATTTTTATTACTCCTCAGATCTAAAACATGGTTAGATGGAGATGCAATAGAGCTATTGTTAGCTTTTGGCTCTGTGACTATCTCTTCTTTAACATCTTTTTTCAAAGCAGATAAAATCTGAGGATATGACAAATCCTGCTTAATAAGCTTATCCAACTCCTCTAAAGCTTTTTTCTTTTTTTCAGTTTTTACAAGCCCAACTAAATTTTCATCTACCAAAAAATCATCCAACTCCTCTAAAAGTTCTTGTTTAAGCTCATAGATATTTTTAGTATCTTTGATTGACATCAAAATATATTATAACAGAAAATATAACAAAAAACAAAGGATAAAAATTATTTTTGTTTATAGTACGGGGAAAGCACAAAAGTATTATCAATTTGTGTTAAAAGATGTTGGCTCATATCTAGATTTTTTATAAAGTCTTCATGATCACGAGAAAAAATATAAATCGTGTCAGTCTGTATAAGTCCGCCTTTTACTTCTTTTATCTCTTGTTCAATATGTTTGTCTAAATTTTCATCTTGGCGGGCAAAAAAGCCATTATTGATAGTCATATTATTATTAGCCGCAAAAATAGCATAATCCATATAGTTGCGATGCGGTACAAGTGGCAAAAAAGAAATATGTTTATAGCCTCTGGCAATAATAGGCATCTCTTTTTCTAAATACTGATTTTGCCATAGCTGACCTTCAAATTCCAAACCCCTATAATATACTTTGTGAGATAAATCATAGACCTGCATCAACAAAAATATTGCCATTAAAATTATTGACCAATTATATTTTATATTTTTTAAGATATAAAAAGAGCCCAGCATTAACAAATAATATATTGGCCAGAAAAGTCGTCCTGAGGAACGGAAAATACCCAATATATCTTCACTTATCATCTTTGGTAGCGCTACAGTCCATAATATTTTATCAGAAATCGCCACTGTATTGGAAATAGCTAGAAAAAATAAAATTAATAATACCAAAAATATAGGCCAGTATTTTCCCCCGGCTTTTTTATATTTTTTATTTTTGATAAAATAATAAAAAGAAAAAAATACTAATATCAAACTACCCAGACCCAAATAATTGAAGCCTTCTTCTTGATATCTTATCAAAGGCCAGTCTGGTAAAATTTTGGACCAGCCTAAAGGGTTAAATATTGCGTTTAAGTTCATGGAAAAATCTCCAAAACCAGGCGCCCCAGCGCTAGACAATGAAAACAATCCCAAGACATAAGTCAACAACAAGACAAATATAATCTGTAGAAATATGTATAAAAATAGCTTAAGGGTGTTTATATTTTTATCAGTCCAGAGTATCAGAGTATGAGCCAAAAATAAAAAGAAATTTATAAACAACAAATATGGATGGACTAAGAGTGACGCCATCAAAAGTGGCCACCACCAAATATAGGATTTTATTTGTTTTTTAAGTAGTAAATAGAGCCCAGCCAAAATCAAAAAATGACCACCCAGAGCAAAATGACCACCCAGCCTAAAAAGCATTGTTGGGCTAAAGACAAAAAATACACTTGCCAATATAGACAAACTATCATCTTTTAAAAAAATCTTGGCCAACAAAAATCCAAATATTGCCTGAAAAACAAAGCACAGCATTATCCAAAATCCAAAGTACTGAAAAGTAGTCGGCAAAAAATTTCTAATAACTTTAAAAGGTATAGCTAAAATTGGTATAGAATCAGCAGAGCTGATAGAAGCTCCTATTGGATAGGCATAATTTTTAGCTATACCAATTGGAAAGGTCCAGTCTGAATTGCGATACATAATCCAACCTACATAACTCTGAGTAGTATCATGCCCAGTAGTAAATATCCAAGCATCATATCTGGGATCAAGAGTTTCAGAATAAACAAACATAAAAATACCCAAACCTATCAAGCCTGATAAAAGTATAAATAATAAATTATTTTTATCTTTAAACATCTAATAATTTTTGTAAACTTCTAGTATTTTTTTGGTCATATCAGACCAAGAATATTTTTGTATTTGTTTGAGTCCGGCTTTTATAAGCTCGGCACGTAAAAGATTATTTGCAACTATCTCTTCCATCTTTTGGAACAAATCATTTTGATCATCAGGATCAAAATATAAGGCGCTATGTCCTAATATCTCTGGCAGACAAGATGCCTGACTAGATAATACTGGCAGAGAATGAGCCATAGCCTCCAAAGGTGGTAGGCCAAAACCTTCATACTTTGAAGGAAAGACATAAGCTCTAGCATTTTTATAATATGAGGCCAATACATCATCTGTAATATGGCCGGTAAATATAATATTTGGACACTTTGTCTCTGACTCTAAACGCTTGTAAAAATAATCCTTGCTACCGGCTAATACCAAATGATATTCCGGGTGTTTATTAAAAAACATTTCAAATGCGTTTATCAAAAATTCTAAATTTTTATGAGGATAGGCATTACCCACGTAAAGAAAAAAGTTTTTTGGTAGATTAAAAGCTTCTTTTTGACTGGGTTCAACTTGAGACACACCTTCATAAATAACTTGAATTTTTTTACTCTCAACATCAGTAAATTCAAAATATTTTATTATATCTTGAGCAGTAAATTTGGAGACAGCTATTATACTTTCTGAATTGAAAATAGCGTGTCTTATCACCTGCTGATAAAACCAATACTTTAACCTAAAAAATATACGACTATGTGTGCTAGCTCGCTGGCTGGGAAATTTTGTCATTATCAGATCATGGATAGTCACGACATATGGACTATTATATAAAATAGGCACATTGAAATGGGTAAAATGCACTAAATCTGGTTTTATTTTATATAAAATATATGGTAAGACAAACTGTTCTTTGAAACTATACCAGTGACAATCACAAATCTCAACTTGAAAATTTTTCGGCAAATCAAGTCCTGGATCTTCTTTGAAAATAAGAATATATTTGTTTTGAGAATCTATTTTTATAAGGTGACGTAAAAACTCATGATTGTAGCGTCCCAAGCCACCATATTTAGTACCAAATATTCTAAAGTCTATAGCAATTTTCACCCCGTTAGAAATTAATAATTAATTTTTACTTCACCCCTTAAGAAATTACGTGTTCAAATTTCTAACAGGGTTCATTTCTTTATATTATTAAATAAGTCTACTATTTGTTTGGCTTGTTCTGGCCAACTAGGCAATTTAAAATTCTTGGCTGAAGCAGTATATTGTTTGCTAAATTCTTTATCCTCAATGATAAATTTCATATTTTCATAAATATCTGAAATATTATAAGGATCCACATACAATGCCTGATCACCTAGGGTCTCAGGCAAAGATGTCTTGTAGCTGACAATAACTGGAATATTATAATACAGAGCCTCCATTGGTGGAAAACCAAAACCTTCATAAAAAGAGGGCCAAATCAAACCAAGACTTTTGTAATATAGAGCATTTTTGGCTGGTGAATCAACATAGTCAAGATAATGAACATAATTACGCTTATTAATATTTTTTAAGATATTTTTATAGACCCAACCTTTGCCACCGGCAATAAGTAAATATATATCCGGATAGTCAAGATGTAAACGATCAAAAGCTTTGATAATGCTGGCTATATTTTTTCGTGGTTCAAGAGTGCCTACGTAGACAAAATATTTTTCTGGAACATTATATTTTTTCAAAAGCTCAGTAGCTTTGGCATCATCTAAAGCCACAGTATGCACGCCCGGATTTATAACTTGTATCTTATCTTGGGTAGTGGGGAAAAAACGGACGATATCTCTTTTGGTGTTAGCCGAGACAGCAATTATCTGCGCCGCTTTTTTGACTAATCTATCTATCTTGAGCGTCTTATGCCAATATCTTCTCTTTAAAGAATAAAATTCCCTATCATGCAAAAATGACAAATCATGAACTGTCAAAACTAATGGCACTGATTTGTCAATCTGATAAAAATTTAAATTGGGCATCCATAGTACATCAATGTCTTTGGAAAACTGATGACACCATCTTTTACCAATACCCAGATAAAAAAATAAATTAAGTAATTTATTGGGTATACTTATATGACGATAAGATAAATTATCAGCATCAAATTTTAAATGACTATAAGCATTTTTTCGCACACCAGAACTTATCAAAATATATTTATTGCTTTTGTCATACAAAAGAATATTTTCTATAGCATAATAAATATACTTACCAATACCGGTCAGCTTTTTATTTGATAATGCTCGTATATCAATGCCTATTGTCATATATTCTCAACAAAATTTAATATTTTTTGTCTAAAGACTACTTCGTCAAATTTTTTGGCGTGTTCTCTTATCTTATTTTTGTCATATTGCCCATCATCAAAGCGCAAAATTTTGTGAGCCAATGATTCCCAGGTCTGATCGTCAAAAAAGGTACCACTTAAGCCCTCTATCACTGTTTCCAAGGCTCCACCTTTAGCATAAGCTATTACTGGCCGTCCTGATGCCATAGCTTCCAAAGCTGATATACCAAAGTCTTCTATCTGCGGATATATAAAGGCCCGACAGCGTGATAGATAATAATTTCTCTGCTTATCATCAAGCTCACCTAGAAATTCAATATTAGAATGAGCCATTTTTTTCAAACGTGTCAATTCTGAACCAGAACCAATAACTTTCAAAGGTAATTTTAGGTTATTAAAAGCCTTGATTGCTAAATCTACTTTTTTATATGGCCTGAGACGGCTGACAATCAAAAAATAATTTTCTATTTTATCAGCTAATTCAAATTCATTTACATTTATGGGGGGATAAATCACAAGTGAATCCCTTTTGTAATGTTTTTTTATTTTATCAGCTATAAAATTTGAATTAGCTATGAAATAATCAACGTCTTGTGCCTTAGAAAAATCCCAATTTTGTAATTTATTCAAAAAGTGTGGTAGAAATATTTTTAAAAACTTACCCTCCGGTAAATTAATAATATATTCCTCTTTGTCATCCCAAAGATACCGAGTAGGAGCATGACAATAACAAATATGTTTACTATTATTTCCTTTATAAAGACCTTTTACAAAAGCTGAGGAAGAAGAAATAATAATATCATAACGACTCAGATCAGTTTTTTCCCAAATTTTTGGCATGTACAACAAAAAAAGTTTAAACAAATATATAATTTTTGGGACATTCTGCAACTTTGAAGTCTCTATATTTTCTTGTGGCAAAATTTTTCTGCTTATTTTTTTGTCATTAATCAATGTAAAAATAGGTGCCTGATGATATATACCAGACAAGGTAGCTAGTACTTTTTCTGCGCCACCTATTTGAAACAAATGATCATGAGCTAAAGCAACCTTTTTCACCTCATTATAAATTAATAATCAAGCTTTATTACCCCCCCCCATTAACATATAAGTGGGATAATATATTAGACGCGGTCTCCTTCAAACATAGCTTTCGGAGTTTTTAACAAAATTATCAAATCCAAAAGCACAGACCAATTTTCTATATAAAAAATATCCAGTTTTGCCTCCTCAGTAAAAGGTAAATTGGAACGTCCAGAAACTTGAGCCATGCCGGTGATACCAGGTTTGATAGTCAAAAGTTTTTTGTAGCCCCTTTGATAGCGATCTACTTCCTGAGGCTCATGGGGACGAGGACCTACTAGACTCATATGTCCAGCTAGTACATTAAAAAGTTGAGGAAGCTCATCTAGACTGGTTCGTCTCAGCCATTTACCAAACTTGGTTATTCTAGGGTCGTCTTTTATCTTAAACAAAGGACCATCGGATCTTTCATTTAGGTCTAATATTTCTTTTTTCATTTTTTCGGCACCTTTTATCATTGAACGAAATTTGTACATTGAAAATGATCTGCCCTTAACGCCGACTCTTTGTAGCCTGACTATGACCGGTCCTGATGAACTAAACTTTACTATTAAGGCTAGAATTAACAATAATGGAGATAGCATAATAATCAATACTATAGCCATTACACAATCGAAAATTCTTTTATAAACTCTGCGCCAACCATCCAAAGGCGTGCCCTGTATCTCTATAATAGGTTGCCCAGCCAAGCTAATAATATTTAGGTTAAGACTCTGGGTCTGAAACAAAGAAGCAACATATTTTAGGCTAATATGATTTTCCTGAGCATACGTCAAAAGATCTAAAGCCTCAGTCTTACCAATTGAGGAATCAGTTTGTATAATACTGTCTACTTTTTTATTTTGGATTTTTTCTTGAATATCTAATGATTGTTTTAAGCTAGATAAATTGGTAAATTCCCCTAAGACTGTAAATCCCAACTGGGGCTTTTTTTTATATTCATCTACAAGAGTGTTTCTACTTTCTTCCGAACCTAAAACAATGATATTGGAGTGTCCGTATCCTTTTTTTAGAAAATAATTTCTAATAGAAAAAATAATAATTCTAGCCAAAAATAAATACACAATGGTGAGAGCCCAGGAAAATATTATTATAAATCTGGATGAAAATAATTCTCTTTGCCAAAAAATAGATAAAATAATTATTATACCCACGGTAGAAACACCACTAAAAATTTTGGGCAATTCCTTGGCTAGTTTTTTATCCCGCATAGTATAAAAACCCGACATGGCAAAAACTAAAATTGACACTAACGATACTTTTAAGGCCAAATCCAAAAACTCACTAAATGGTAATTCATAAAAAACTGGCCTTATCTCAGAAATATTATCTGAAAAACGTAAAAAATAAGCGGAAACAGCCGCTAATATCACCAATATAAAATCAATTGGCACTAAAGCAATATTTACAACAAAATTTGCTCTTTTCATAGTATAGATACTATAACATTTAGGCTTTATTTAGTAAATAAATATATATTGACAATTTACTAAAAATATGCTATAATGATATGTCTAAATAAAGAAGTGAAATCATCCTCTTCCCCATCGAGTACTGCCTCACTGTCTGGCGGCTACTTGCCCGGATCATCTGGGCATTAGCCAAGCCACAAATCATGCCTACCAAGGGCAAGAAGAGTGGCCGGGGACTGTTTTAGAACAGTCCCCTTCTTTTTTTACACAAAACCCGTTGGAGAATAATCTCCAACGAGTCAAAATAAAAAAGGCTTAAAAACCTAATAAGCCGAATTCTGTGACGTAAAACTCGCTTCGCTCGTCACGTCACGCGTGCAATATATCCATGGCGTGCCGCGTGGCGAACGAAGTGAGTTTTACGCCGGTAATCATCTATCTAGGTCTATAGTCGCCTATAGACTCAAGCAGTCTACCCGCTCTTTTCAGAGCCTATTTGACCTTTCACCAGCTAAAAGTTTACCTCTTTTAATGTGTCACCACACTAACGCGTGAGCTCTTACCTCACATTTTCACCCTTACCCCTCACAATGCTCAGGGCGGTTTACTTTCTGTTGCACTTGTTCTAACTGTAAAGTCACCCTTACAATCGGTTGGCGTTACCAACTAACTTTTTTATGGTGTTCGGACTTTCCTCCCTGAACCACTCACTCCGTTCGGGTATCAGGGCAAGCCCTTTTACTCTACGCGGCGTGAGCCGTGTACCCGAGCAAAGCGAGTGGTTCACGGCGATTACCTTGGTTTTTAAGCCTATGTTATGTATATACCAAATTTTACTATTTTTGTCAAGACTTATCTAAAATATAGTCTAGTGTTTCTTGGGCACATTTTTGCCAAGAAAAATTCCCAGCTCTTTTCAAACCTTTAGCTATTAATATTTCTCGTAATCTTTCTTCCTGATACACCTGAGTCATTTTATCTTTAATATCTTGTGGATTATCAGGATCAAAATAAACAGCTGCTTCACCTGCCACCTCGTGTAAAACAGGCATATCTGAACACACAACCGGCACTCCAGAAGCCATTGCCTCCAAAATCGGCAATCCAAAGCCTTCAAATTTGGAGGGAAAGACAAACATACTAGCACTAGCAATCAGCTTGGTATAATTTTTTTGACTAACATAACCAAGAATTATTACGTCATTTTTTATCTTGGTGTCTTTTATCATATTTTGGATTTCTTGATAGCCAAAATTACCCGGCCGGCCAGCCAACATAAGAGGCCATTTGAAATTGCCCATACGATATGCTCGTATAAGATTTTGGACATTTTTTTTAGTCTCAATCCGGCCAGTATAAAGTATGTACTTTTCCGGATGATCATGCTCGTCAACATATCCTAACTTATCCTCTCTTGAGATAGGGCCAAACTCTGAACTATCCCAACCAAGATAGATAACTTTTATTTTATCTTTAGCTTGAGGATAATACTTTATAATATCCTGCTTTGTGGCATTGGATATAGTTATTATCTTTTTGGATCTTTTGACAGCGATATTGTGTGACCATTTCTGATACCATCTTTCCAAAGGATGATATAAATCAGGATTTTTCAAAAACCCCAAATCATGAATTGTCACAATTATCTCACCTCGACCCATGATAGGTACTGCATTGGAGGCAAAAAACTTTTCCACCGGGTGAATAATCAGCTCAAAACCAAGACGTAAGTGAGTCCAAAATTTTGAAAATGGCCATTTAAGTTGTTTAAAATAAAAATTTTCCGGTGCATCCATAAGATCACCGGCAAGGTTTTGATTATAATAGACAAAAAATTTATTTTCTTTATCTAGTTTTTTGAATTGATTTAATAAATGCCAAGCATACCACTCTGTACCAGTTTTGTATTTTTTGTCCGCTCTGGTTGCCTCTAATCCTATCGTTTTCATCCCGTTAGAAATTTACTTCATAAAACATACAAGAAATATATACTACACTATCTTTATTTATACACAATATCCCGTGAATTTCTAACGGGATTCATTATTTGGCCGATAAAATACTTCGTTTATAACTTTCCAAATTTTCTAGGGCAATACCTGTGCCACGAGCTACACAAAGTAGAGAATCATCAGCTACATAAGCCGGTACGCCAGTGGCTTGGGATAGCAATTTATCCATGTTTCTAAGCAGTGAAGTGCCACCAGATAAAACCATGCCCTTGTCCATGATATCAGCTGAAAGCTCGGGTGGTGTTTGATATAAGACAGATTTTACAGCCGAGATCAAACTTTGTAATTCATTTTGTAAAGCTTCTGTCACATCATCTGAACTGACATTGATAGTCCGTGGCAACCCAGTAATCATATCCCGCCCTTTGATATCCATAAATAATTTTTCTTCTTTTGGTAAAAATTGAGCGCTACCAATTTTTATTTTTACTTCTTCAGCAGTTCTTTCACCAATAGCCAAATTATATTTCTTTTTTATAAATTCACCTATGGCACTGTCATATTTATTGCCACCTATTCTGACAGATGTACTAGCTACAATACCACCCAAAGAAATAACAGCAATTTCACTGGTGCCTCCCCCCATATCAACAATCATGTGTCCAGAAGCACTACCAATTGGAATATCGGCTCCTATAGCGGCTGCAATCGGCTCTTTGATAATATAAGCAGCTTTGGCACCGGCATTTAAAGTAGCATCAATTACTGCCCTTCTCTCTGTAGAGGTGATGCCGGCTGGTACGGCAATCATGACTTCCGGTCTGAATATTTTCATACCACCCACAGCTTTGTTTATAAAATATTTAAGCATGCTTTCTGTAGTACGATAGTCAGCAATTACTCCATTTTTTAATGGCCTAGCAGCTACAATAGAATCCGGTGTACGGCCAATCATTTCTTTGGCTTCATCGCCCACTGCCATTACTTTATTGTCCAAGATAGAAACAGCCACAACAGATGGCTCGTGTATTACAATACCGCGTTTTGGAATATAAACCAAAGTATAAGTAGTGCCCAAATCAATTCCTATCTTTTTTATAAACATTATAGTTTTATTTTATTTCTAAAATCTTACACTTTACTTTGCCACCTGGCAAATCAACTTCTGCTTCATCACCAACTTTTTTGTTTAATAAAGCTTTACCAAATGGAGATTCTAGAGAAATACGGCCACTTAGTGGCTCGGCCTCGGTACTACCAACTATAGTAAAATCTAAAATCTGACCATCTTTATCAATCTTTACCTGTGAGCCAATATAAACTTTATCGCTATCTGCATTGGTCTCTGCGACAACGGCTGTTTTTATCAAATGCTCCAATTCTAAAATACGGCCTTCAACAAAAGACTGCTCTTCTTTGGCATCTTGATATTCAGCATTTTCTGATAAATCGCCTAGCTCTTTGGCTGTTTTTATCCTCTCAGATACCTGAGGTCTTTTTTCAGTTTTGAGGTGTTCGAGCTCATTTTTGAGCTTGTCCAGCCCAGCTTGGCTAAAAACTTTTTTATCCATAATCTTTCTATACTTTTTAATTTTTGTTAATTTATTATTAATAAATTATATCTTAGCAAATTATTGGGAAAAATACCACTCCATAAACTCTCGAGTTATAGCAACAGCCCAACCAACATCGCCGCCTTCTTCCACCAAAACAACTGTCACAATTTTGGGGTCATCATAAGGTGCAAAGGCTGCCATCCAAGAATGCGGAATTTTATCTTTACGAAACTGCGCTGTGCCCGTTTTGCCGGCTACTTTGACTGGGACAGACTGAAGACTTTGAGCTGTGCCTTGGGTGACAGTTAACCTCAGAGCCTCTCTGACAGTACTTAAATTATCAGATGCTACAAGATTCGTCAAAATAGCTTTGGGCTCATAGGGAACAATTTTATCGCCTTGTTTTATTTCTTTGACAAAATGTGGTTGATAAGCTACTCCTTGATTGGCAAAATATGACATCATAACAGCAGTTTGTATTGGTGTGACTGTCAAAAATCCTTGACCAATAGATAGATTATAAGTATCCCCCAGATACCACCTTTCACCAAAGGTATCTTCTTTCCAATCTTTGGAAGGCAAAAATCCCACAGCTTCAGATGGTAAATCAACACCAGTCTTGTTGCCAAAGCCAAATTTTTTGGCATAGTCAATAATTTTGTCTACTCCCAAGCCACGACTGAGCCATTCATTGTTGCCACCGCCAATAGAATAAAAAAATGTATTTACTGAATCAGCTATTGCCCAATAAATATCTGTCATGCCATGGCCGCCAGCTCGCCAGTCAGGAAAAAAACTACCGCCAACACTCACTCCTCCCGTACTATTTACTTTAAAATTTTTATTTATTACTTTTTCTTCAAGGGCAGCTGAAGCAACCACTGTTTTAAAGACAGAACCCAATGGGTAAGTCCCAGAAATAACCCTATTCAATAAGGGATTGTTTTCATCTTGAATAATCTCTTGATATTGCCCAGTATTTAAAACACTGGTAAAAATATTACTATCATAATCGGGCAAACTATTCATAGCCAATATTCCGCCATCTTTAGGATCCAAAACTATAGCCGCCATTTTTGGTTTATCATAGTTAGCCGCATATTTTTTCATTATTTCAGCTAGTTTGGCCTGAGCCTTATTATCTAATGTTAAATATAAATCATCCCCGTCAATTGGATCAGTTATAGACAGCATATTTTTTTCTCTAAATAAAGCGTCTACCTCTACCTCCTGACTGCCATCTTTTCCCCTGAGTACATCTTCATAGATCAACTCCAAACCGCTTTTACCTATTCTATCATGATAATTATACTTAGCATCTTTAACATCTTCTTCACCGACTGCTCCCAAATAACCCAAGATATGAGCTGAACCCAAATCAGCAAAATATTGACGGCGAGGTTCAAAAGAAATATTAATAGCTGGATAATTTTCTGACATGATAATTAGCTTGATAGCTGTCTGATAAGAAATATTTTCATAAATCAAAACCTGATCTGAGCTATCAGACTCCTCTTGAATACGAGCTTCAATTTCTGTTTTATCTATTCCCAAAGTTGAGGCTACTTGATTGAGTATTTCATCTCTGATCTCAATCTCAGTCGGCAAAAAATCAGGAATAAGATATAAAAAGAAATATGAAACATTTTTGACCATCAAATTTCCAAAACGATCATAAAATAAACCACGATTGGCTTTGATTATATTGGATTTAATCCTATTTCCCTCAGCCACATTCCTAAAATATTCCCCCCTGACAACTTGCAAATAAAAAGCTCGGCCAAATAAAATAAAAAGAATAAATAAAAATAAAATAAAAAGATTTCTGATTTTTCTATCGGCAAAAAACTTACCAAGCCTCTGATGCTTTCCCAACCAACCCAACTCTAAATAATCACCGCTTTTTTTTTGTTTTATAAAGCCGCTGACCTTTGAATCCTTGACTGACCCCTCTTGAATTTTAAAAGGATTGCTTTTTATCATGGTGTTTGGCCCAAAAATTATAATAAAGCAAATGAACTAAGATAAGTATAAACAAATTTATACCCATCATCTTGATCACCTGCAACATCATATCAAAATTTATAATATATAAGTTCCAAGGGAAAATAAAATTTGCTGTCAAAAAAAACAGCCAAAACATGACAAAGGCAGACAAAGATAAAAGTATAATAGTCAAAATATTTTTTGAAGTTAAAATTGTAAGTTGTAAACTAGCTAAAATAAAAATAATGAGCATAAAAAATATTGCATGAAGTCCAAACACACCTGTAAAGGAATCTACAAACAAGCCGGCCAGACCAGCATAAGCATAATAAATCCAAGGGTTCTTCTGATTGTAATACACTAAAAGACTAGTGACTAAAAATGGCTGCAAAAATTGCCAACCATTATCATAAAGATTCAGAACAATAAAAGAAAAAGCAGACAGAAGATAAATAAAAATTATAACTAAATACTTCATAAACTAGTAATAATTGCTAACATACTTAAATTATCATAATTTATAAGCGGGCTAATAGACGCATTTTTAAATAGCTCCTCCTGAGAAAATTCTACTTCCTCCACCTTACCAATCACCAGACCGCTAGGAATCTTGGCATCTATATCGGCACTTACTACCAGATCTCCTTTTTTTATCTCCTGCTCCTGTGGTATATAACTCAAGTCCATCACCAAACCCAAGGAGCCAGTCAAAATACCAGAAATATTTTGTTGATCACCTACTTTGACAGCTAATTTGCTAAAACTATCAGTCAAAAGACGCACCTTTGAAGAATCCTGCCCAACATCTATTACCTTCCCTACAATAATACCATTGTTTACTACAACCGCCTGACCCAACTCCACATTTTTATTTTTTCCAATATCAATAATCAAAATGTTTCTATTGACCGGATCACGACCCAATATATCGGCAATAGCTAAGGTATAATTTTCTTTTTCCTTTAGCGCTAATAATTCACGAAGTTCTTGATTTTCTTTGGCTAGAGTTTTTAGTTGATTATTTTCAACCAACAGATTTTTATAATCCTCTTCCAGATCACTTGGCTGATCATAAAGCTGATTTACCGATCCCTTGGGACCAAACCAACTACGAAACAAAATCCCTACATCAAAAATTTGACCATTTTTAAATAAAATTAAAAAAATCACAACCAATATGAAAAGCAAAAAAACTCTTAGATTTTGTTTTAGCATAAATTGTGGTTTTTTAATTTAGTCCCAAATCTTTAGTAGAAGGTAAAATTATATCTTGTAAATTATCTAAATCATCCAATATTTTTCCGGTACCTCGGACCACTGCCGTCAGTGGTTCATCAGTAATATGAACAGGCATTTTAGTTTCTTGTGAAATAAGAGTATCCAAACCCCTCAGTAAGGCCCCACCACCTGATAAGACCATGCCTTTTTCATAAAGATCGGCGACAAGCTCCGGGGGAGTGTTTTCAATAGTAGCCTTAATATTTTCTACTATCAATTTCACCGGCCGTATAATAGCCTCACGAATATTAGCATCAGTAATTTGAACCTCTTTTGGCAAACCAGTCAAAAGGTCACGACCACGCATGGTAGTTTTTAATACCTTGTCCATTGGCAACACCGAAGCTACCTGTATCTTAATCTTTTCCGCAGTCCTCTCCCCTAAAAGCAAATTAAATTTATCACGAGCATACTGAATAATAGCTTCGTTTAATTTATCACCGGCCAGTTTGAGAGATTTCCAAGAAACTACTCCTCCTAATGAAATAACCGCAATCTCTGTAGTACCACCTCCAATGTCAACTATCATTGATCCTGAAGCCTCCAAAATTGGTAAACCAGCTCCAATGGCAGCTGCCATTGGCTCTTCTATAAGCAGCACTTCTGAAGCACCAGCCCCCATCACTGAATCTTCTACTGCCTTTCTTTCTACTTCTGTCACATCAAGAGGGAGACCAATCACTACTCTTGGTCGAGGCATAAATGTAAATGATTCACGATGGACTTTTTCTATAAAATGCTTGAGCATTTTTTCAGATACTTCAAAATCAGAAATAATCCCGTCTACCAAAGGACGACTGACAGTAATATGCTGAGGAGTCTTACCCATCATGATTTTGGCATCTTCACCAACTGCTACAATTTTTTCGGTACGATTATTTATTGCCACTATAGATGGCTCATTGATAATAATTCCCTGATCTTTGACATAAACTAAAGTATTGGCCGTTCCCAGGTCAATACCAATGTCTTTAGAAAAATTTCGAAATAGTCTTTTAAACATTATTTATAAAATTTATCTAGAGCATTTATGACTTGTTTGATATCCATCATTTCTTTTTTATGATCAAAACGGCTAATAAGTTCTAAATCCTGATTTTTGTCAGAAATTACTAATTGATAAGGTATACCAATCAAGTCAGCATCTTTGAGTTTTTTACCAAAAGAAATTTCCCTATCATCATATAAGACATCAAATCCAGCTGACTTTAATGATTCATAAATACTGTCACTTTTCTCATCTGTCTTACCATTTTTTGCAAAATTTAGCAAATGTATATGGTAAGGCGTAGTAGTCTTAGTCCAAATGATTCCGTCTTTGTCGTGACTAGCTTCTACCACAGTGCCCATTACTCTGCCTAAACCTATACCATAAGATCCCATTAAAACATCATGCTTTTTACCTTCTTTGTCGGTGTATTGCAAAGCAAGTGAGCTAGAATACTTTGTACCAAGTCTAAAAATATTACCTGCCTCTACAGTCTTGGCTTCCTCTAGTTTATGACCACACTTTGGACATTTGTCGCCTGCTTTAGATTGTGCTATTTCTTTGTTTTGTGCCCAAAAACATTTTTTGCAAAGTACAGTCACATCTTCCCCGGCCTCGGTAATTACCATAAACTCATGAGAAAATTGTTTACTCATAGTGCCACCAGATGCCTCTACTGAAAATGCCTCCAAACCTAGACGTTTAAAAATTTTAAGATAAGCATCATGCACCAACATATAATATTTATCCAAATCTTTTTCATCAGCGTGAAAACTATACAAATCTTTCATAGAAAATTCACGACCACGAAGTAATCCTGACTTAGCTCTCTTTTCATTGCGAAATTTATCCTGAATCTGATAAATATAAATTGGTAAATCTTTATAAGAGTTTATTTGTTGCTTTGCTAATTCTGTGACTACCTCCTCATGAGTAGTAGCTAAACCAACTTCATTGCCATGACCATCAGGAAACTGATACATAATATCTTGCATCTCATCCCAACGGCCTGTTTTCTGCCACAAATCTTTTGGTTGAAGAGCAGTCATGAGCATCTCCTGCCCATCCACTGCATTCATTTCATCTCTGATAATATTTTCCACTTTTCTAAATACTCTTAAACCAAGTGGCAAATAATTATAAACACCAGCCATGTGCTTTTCAATAAAACCGCCACGGATAAGCAACTCCGCATTGATACTTTTTTCATCCTGACTAATATCACGTCTAGTCTTACCAAATAATTTTGATTGTCTCATACACTAATTTTTTAATTGCTCTGTTATACGTCTTTTCTCGTCTTCCAAAATCTGACCATCATATTCACCGCTGTGAGCTGTCTGGTCATTATGACAAGCTGCTTTTTGATCCAAATGTATAGAAATCTCTAGAGAGTCTCCTTGATCATTCATATACACGTGTAGTCTGGGAAATTCATCATGCGTCAAGCGACGGGCAAAGCTCATCGAAGAGCCACGATGTGGATGATATCCCAAGCGCCTCATCATAGTCAAAGGATTTTCTTTTATATCTGCTGTTTTTATGGAAAATTTCATATCTTAAAATAAATTTTTGATAGAATTAAATATCATTGGTCCATAATTCTTAAAATCTCTAACAGTAATAATAACTAATAAAGCCACCAAAATGATAAAACCGCTATTATGTATCCAAGCCTCTACTTTTTCATTTAGCTTTCGCCTGGTGATGGCCTGCAAACTAATAAATAAGGCGCGACCTCCATCCAGAGCCGGGAAAGGGAAGAAATTTATAACCCCTAGATTGATAGATAAGACAGCAGCAAAATATACAATACGTAAAAATCCTAATTTTATGACTTCGCCAGTCACCATCGCTACTGCTACCGGCCCACCAAATCCCTCAGGCACAGCACCTTTGGTAACTAAGTCAGCAATTAGATAATACAAAGCTTGGATAATACGAAATATCATAATGCCCGTGACTTTCAAACCCTGCCATATACCGCCAAAAAATCCATAATTTACAACACCAGTATTAATAATACCAATACCAATCATTGAAGCCTCTTCGCCATCTAATTGAGCATGTTCTATCTTGTATTGTTCGGTCTGTTTGTTTGATTTTTCTACGATAATATCAACTGTCTGACCCCTTAGGCTCTCTATTTTATCATGAGCAGCATTATAATCATCAAATACCTCGCCATTTATAGAAACTACTTTATCGCCTATCTCAATACCCGCTTTATCAGCTGGGCTGTTTTTGACTATTTCCAAAACCGTTACTCTTTTATCAGTTATTTTGTCAGCCGGGATACTACCGTCTAGTTCTTGTGGAAATCCAGATACAAAAATAATTGATAGTAAAATAAAAGACAAGAGAAAATTCATAAATACACCAGCTGAAACAATAATAAGTTTTTTCCAAGCCGGCTGGACAGCAAAACTATTTGGATCGTCAGTATTGTCTCCAGACTCCCCTTTAATTTTTACATAACCGCCCAGTGGTATCCAGTTGATTGAATATTTCACTCCATTTTTCTTTTTGGAAAAAATCTTGGGTGGAAAACCAATCGCAAACTCCTCCACATCTACTCCCAAACGACGCGCACTAATAAAGTGTCCTAGTTCATGAACTAGGATTAGCAAACCTAAAATTAATATAAATGTTATAATTGTTTCCATATTTTAAATTGTCATTATTTCTTTTTCTTTTTCATCGCCAATTTGTTTGATTTTTTCATTATACTCTTTGATCAGCTCATCAAGATCATTAAGAGCCTGAAATTTACCATCTTCAGCGATTTCTCCACTTCTTTCTTTGGATATTATGTCCTCTCTTATTTTTTCACGCTGTCCGCGAAGGGCAATACGTGATTCTTCTAATTTTTTATGTAATATTTTAACCAAATTTTTTCTACTTTCTTCTGTCAAAGGAGGAAAATTTAATCTTACCAAATCCCCATCCACCACCGGATTTACATTCAAATCAGACTGGTTAATAGCTTTTTCAATACTACTAACCACTCCCTTATCCCAAGGCTTTATAGCAATGGATTGTGGCTCCGGCGAACTAATAGCCGCCAATTGTAAAAGTTCAGTTTTTACACCGTAACTTTCAACCATTATTTTTTCTACCAAACTTGGTGAAATACGTCCAGTACGAAGTGAACCAATATCTTTTTTTAGAAAGTCAATGGTTTTATCAAAGTGTTCTTTATTTGTCTCTATTAAATTATGCATATTATTATTTTTCCTCAATTTTAAATGCTCCTAAGTATAAATATTTATTATCCAATGAATAAGCTAAACCACGAGCTGTAAAATCAGTCGGCAAACTATCAATAGACCAAGTACTACCGTTGTCCAGTGAATGATACAAAGCTTTGGAAGTACCATAAAAAATCTCTTGAGTATTTTTGGGATTGACTAGAACTGAATAAATAATTTCTTTACTACTTGGTGGAGTGAGCAATTTAATTTGCTTCCAGATACGACCATCAGTCAAGCGATATATAGTACCACGAGATGTAAATATAATACCATCTTCTATACTTCGGTCTATACTAGCTGTAACAATACTAGTAGCTCCTTTTATTTTGTATAGGCTTAAATATTTTTTTTCTTGCTCCAAATCATATTTTTCTTGATTGGTAAGTTTTCGTCCCATTTTCTTTTCTTCATCTTCTATAATTGTTATAAATGCCTCATCTTCATCAATCTCGGCTCTATCAACACGCAAATCCATAAGATTTGTCCAAATTTCTGCTTCATCTTCACTCTTATAGATTCCTTTATCTTGCACTACAGCATAAACTATAGGACTATCTTCTTTTTCTAAAACGAAAATATCCGTTATTCTAGCGCCAAATCTGTCTAATACATCCCAAGTCAGACCACCATCATTACTTCTTAAAAAGTCTCCACTGGAATTACCAGCATAAATTATTTGATTATCCCGAGGACTAATGTTGACCGCGGTTATATATTGGCCTTTTCTGGTTTCAAAAAACATCCTATTCCAAGTACGAGAGCAATCTGTAGTTTTATATATTTTATTATGTGCGGCTGCATAGATTGTACAGTTTTGAGCCTGATCAACCACTATATCATTGATTGTGCCAATACCACTAAGCGTATTGAACCAACCATCTCCATAATTGTAACTATAAAATATACCATCATGCTGCGTACCCAAATAAATAGCTGAGTCATCCAAATGATCAAAAGCCATCACGGTAATACTAGCTGCATCAAATGTAGCTTTTTGTCCACCAGTGGTATATAAAGTAGTTACCTTTTCCCAAGTCTTGGCCTGATCACTACTTCTAAAAAGACCGCCGCTAGTTTCAGTGCTGGCTGGTTTTTTCTGATTTACACTCAAAATGCAACCAGATAAAAATACAGGTAAAATCAGAAGTAAAATAAAATATTTTTTTATTTTCACCTGCTTAGTCCCGTCTATAGCTAAACCTCTAACGGGATTAGAAATTTTTATTTGTTTTTCTCTGCTCATAAAAATAAATTATTTTATTATTTGATACTTAAAAATAAATTTTCCCACAAAAGCTGAGGAGACACATTATGTTTTATTTTCTGCTTAACACTGTTTAATGATAAGAGATTATTTAATAATTTTTTCAAATCAAAATTTTTGGCAATTTTTTCCAAATCTGTACGATAAATTTCATTGGCAATAGACTTGTCAATCTTGATCCATAAAATATCGCGCAAAAATATCTCCAACAAATCTAAATATTGAGAAGTTAATTTGCCCAGTTCATAGACCTTGTACCCCGGATATTCTTTTTTTAAAATTTCAAACCATCTGTCTATAGCTTGCATATAACTAAAAGTATCAGCTGATAATAGTTTGATTATAAAATTACAATTTTTCTTAAAACTAGCTAAATTGTCTCCCATTAGACGCAGCGCTACGCCCGGTTTACCAAAAGATAAATTGATAATAGTATCTTTTTCTTCACGACTATAATCATAGCTTGCCAACCACTCTTGCATATCAACCCTAGATAAAGATTGAAACTTTAGCAATTGGGCACGAGATATTACTGTGGCCGGCAAATCTACTATTGAATCAGCTATCATAATGATAGTAGTATTGGTTGGTGGTTCTTCCAAAGTCTTTAAAAGAGCATTGGCTCCAAATAAATTGATTGTTTCGGTGCCATAGATAATAGCAATCTTGTGATTACCCTCAAAATTGGAAAGAGACAGCTTGTACAAAAATTCACGTATATTTTCTATAGACAAATCTTCTCTGTCTCCCAGTTTGTATACATTTAAAAAAGTGCCTTTATTTATCATCCGACAATGATCGCACTTGTCACAAGGCTTGGCTTTGGTATCCAAACAATAATAACTTTTGACAAAATAATCTACTACCATTTTTTTGCCCAAGCCGGCTGGACCATAAAAAAGATAAGTATTAGGCAATTTGTCTTGCAAAATTGCCTGTTGAAGAAATTTTAGCTGATTTTTATGACCATAAATAGGCCATTTGAATTCATATGGCATTACATATAAAATACCATTTTTGCTATTAAAAATCAACTGTTGATATCTAAATAAAAACCGCCTACTTAGGCAGTTCTCATCTTATTGTCCAACGCTTGATTGACCAATTTATCAGCTTCTTTGTTTAATTCTCGCCTGACATGAGAAAAAGTAATTTTTTTGAATTTTAATGTTAGATTCCAAGCTTGGACAAAAATTTTAGCCAGTTCTTTATCCTTTACTTTATATTCTTTAATCAGCTGCTTGACTACCAATTCACTATCCAAAAAACAAGACAACTCAAACACATCCTTTGCCAAAGCTGTTTCCAGCCCTTTGATAAGCGCTTTATATTCGGCTTGATTATTGGTAGTCTCACCAATATATTCGGAAAAAGAAGAAATTTCTTGTTTATCCTGATACAAAATCCCGCCAATAGCAGCTGGCCCTGGATTGCCACGTGCTCCGCCGTCTGTAAATAATCTATAAGTCATGTTTTTTTCACAAATATAATATATTTAAATTTATTTCACGGGATGAATATCTAAAATATTTAATTGAATTTCTCGATTGCCATTCCATTGATTGATATTTAAATTATATACTATATCAACCATATCACCAATTTCAATCTCCCTATCGCCAAGACCAAAAGCAATTGCCCCCTTGGTTTTATTTCCTTTGGCTAGTTCCAATTTGAGATGACGATTATCGTTGCCAACTTTTCTAACACCAGTTACTTTGACCTCTTTTGACATAAAAACCGGTTCAGGATTGGCCTGTCCATAGGGATCAAATTTGTCCAACATATCCACTATAGACCAATTTATATCTTCAAAATCTATCACTAGTTCTATTTCTAATTCGGGTTTTAGATCTTGGCCGGCCAGATCACGGGCAGCTATTTTTTTCAAACCTTTACAAAATTCGTCCAGATTTTTTTTATCCATAGCAAATCCGGCCGCCTGCGGGTGACCACCATATCTTTCCAAGAATGATTCTAGTTCTTTTAAGGCTTTGGAAATATTAAATCCTTTGACGCTTCGACCAGAACCGATTATCTTGCCGTCTACTTCCGTCATGACTATCGCTGGTTTGGCAAACTCTCTGACCAGGCGGCCGGCTACTAAACCAGTCAGACCAACTGACCAATCTTTATCAAAAAATGTATAAAGATAATCATCTTCATTAATTTCTTTGGTTCTAGCTGATTTTATAATCTGTTCGGTGAGTTTTTGTCTTTCAATATTTGAGCTATTAAGATCACGAGCTAGCTGCGTGGCATTGTCTTGATCTTTTTCTATCATCAGATAATAGGCCAAATTGGCATGATCCATTCGTCCAGCAGCATTGATACGTGGGGCAATAGAAAATGCAATAGTTCTGGCATCTAATTTTTCAACATCAAGATTAGCTACTTCTATCAGCTTTTTCATACCTAGGCGCCTATTTTTTTTCAAGACTTTTAGACCATATTTAAGTAAAGTCCTATTTTCTCCCAACAGAGGTACCATATCGGCTACAGTGGAAACAGCTACTAAATCAAGCAACCATTTTTCATGTAGTTCTTTTTCATTGTCGGACTGCTTGTTTTTTAAATTGATAATAAGTGCCTGAGAAAATTTAAAAGCCACTCCCCCGCCAGCCAAAAATTTGAAGGGATATTTTTCACCTTCTACCTGAGGATGAATAATCGCTTTGGCTTTTGGCAAATTTTCCGGTATGGCATGATGATCCGTCACTATAACGTCCATAGCTTTTTTGTTGGCTATATCAACCTCCAAAGCATTACTAATGCCACAATCACAAGTAATAATAAGTTTAGTATTATTTTCCGCGAGCTCTTCTATTGCTCTAGCATTGAGCCCATAACCTTCTTTTTCTCGATGGGGTAAATATACCTCTACTTTGGCGCCAATGATTTCTAAGGCTGTTTTTAAAATAACTGACGAACATACTCCGTCGGCATCATAATCTCCGTAGATAGTAATTAATTCATTTTTGTCTACTGCCTGATAAACCCTGTTACAGGCTTTTTCCATATCTTTAAATAAATATGGATCATGTATATCCTGACTATAGTCAGGCTGTAAAAACTCATCAACCTGAGCCTGGCTAGTCAGACCACGATTAAAAAGCAACTGAGCAACAGTTTGATCCAGCTCAGGAAAATTTTTGCTAAAGTCTATATTATTTTTTTCAGGTAATTTCCAAGTATATGACATAATTTTAGATACTTAAACCCCCTTTATAATTGGGGGTTTAAACACGAGTCATTTTAACAAAACTATTTTACTTTGACAACTTTTATTTTGACTGATTTTTTCTTTTTAACTGGTGGTATGTCTTTCTTTTCTTCTTTAGGACTAGGCTGGCTTGGCTTTGACGGTTCAGTTTGTGGCCTTGTCTTTGCTTTGCCAGGAGAATTTTTTAATTCCAGATACAAAAACCACAAGCCAATAGCTAGAAGCGTCAAACCTATCAGAGTCACCAGAAAAAATGGATTAGAAAAATCAAAAAATGAGGAAAAACTATGGGAATTTTTGTCATAATCGGACAACATAATATTTACTTCATTATTTAAGTCTATTAATTCCTGCTCTGTCTGATTAAGATTTTTTAAAATCTGATCATCGGCCTGAGCAATTAATTTTATTTTATCAAACATAAGATTGTTTTTTTAGCGATATTTTCTATTTCTCCTTCTGGAGCAAATAAAACTTTTGTTTTTTTATCTATGTTCAAACCCGCTAAAACCATTTTTCTAATCTGAGGATTGGCTCCGACTGCCCCAGTAAAAACAATAGCGTCTAGATTTTTACTCATACCAAGATATGAGGCCAAATATCTTTTAATATCATATATATAAATATGTAAAGCTAAGCGGGCGGATTTTTTTTGAAGGGGACTAAATTTTTTCTTTGATTTGTAGCCTTCTACCTTGTAACCACTGGCCAACAAAACCTCTCTGAGATCGGCCATACCAGATAAACCTAATAGCCCTGATTTTTTATTTAATAATTTATTTATTTCTATCAAAGTCATTTTGGCAGACTTGGCCAAATAAAATACAATGTTGGCTGGTATATCACCACTTCTGGTAGCCATAGTCAGTCCTTCATTGGGTGAAAAGCCCATAGTAGTGTCCTTGACCAAGCCATCCATATACCAAGTAATACTACTGCCTGAGCCCAGATGACAAGTAATCAGTCGTAGTTTATCAGGTTTTTTGTGTAAAAGCAGTCCGGCATAACTGGTGGCCGCTTCGTGACTCAAACCGTGAAAACCATATTTTCTGATTTTGTGTTCAGTATAATATTTTAAGGGGATTGAATACAGATAAGCTTCTGGCTCAAGATTTTTGTACCAAGAAGTATCAAAGGAAACTGACATTTTGACTCTAGGTAAGCTAGTTTTGACCAATCTGATAAGAAGTAAAGTAACTGGATTGTGAAGTGGCGCTAATTTATTATATTTTTTTATTTTGTTCAAAAATAAACTATCTACTTTTGTAGTGCTGGTAAATTCTTCACCACCATGGACCATCCGAAAACCAACATATTGTATATCAAACTGACCAAGTAAGTCATAAATATACTCCCACCAAAGCTTAATATTGTATCCGCTTTGATAATTTATTTTATATTTTTTTCTTTTTAAACGATATGACAAAACACTCTTGTCGCCGCTAAGAGAGACAGCTCCTGATAATATTTCTTTACCAAGCTTCTGACCGACAGTTTCAAAAACCGCAAATTTCAAACTACTACTTCCATTGTTTAAGACGAGTAAATGTTTCACCCCGTTAGAAATTAATTATTAAATAATTTTTCCCCATTAGTAAAATATAATTTTGTGAATTTCTAACTGGGTTCATAAAATCAAGTCTATTTTGCTACAACTCAGTAATCCGGCGGCGTTGCCTTCGTCGGTATCCAGATGAATACTAGTACTAAAGTTGCCAACTCGGACTACGATATTTTCCAGTATCAATCCGCGGGGACCACCTACTTTGGCTTTTACTTTTTGGCCGGTTTTTAATTGCCATTTTTTGGCTTCTTCAGTTGATATATGCAGATGTCTAAGTGGCACTATCACGCCAGTTAGCAATTTGACTGAGCCTTTTGGCCCTTTGAGTGTCACACCACCTGGCGTGCCTTTGAGATCACCAGATACTCTAAATTCAGGTCTAATTCCTAGAGTTCTGGCATCAGTAGCGGCCAGCTCAATCTGAGTCTTATCTCTTATCGGACCAACTATACGCATCATTATACTATTTTTTGGACCAATTACCTCTACTCTTTCTTCGGCCCCAAATTCACCAGGCTGTGACAATTCTTTGATTGATTTTAATTGGTAGCCTTTACCAAAAAGCTTGTCCAAATGGGCTCTGGAAATATGAATATGTCTAGCGGAAATTTCAGCAATTACTTTTTTCATATTTATAAATTATATTTTTTTAAATCCCTGACTGTCAGCAAACCCTCTTGAGCACCAATTTTCATAATTACTGCATTACTGTTTATAATGGCCAGCTTGAGAGATTTTTCTACATTACCTTTGTATCTGATAAGACCGGCTACAAAACTGGAACCAAAAGAATCACCAGCTCCGGTAGTATTGATACCACGTTTTTTAGAAGCTGCCCGAAAATATGTCTTTTCGCCGTCATAAACATAAGCGCCTTTGTGTCCATCGGTAATGACTGTTATTTTTTGACCATAACTATGCAAAAATTTTAAAAGCTGATTAATATTATTTTTAATGTTTTTGCCTTTGATACTAATTACTAATTCCAAAGCTTCATCACGATTGACATCAAAAATAGTGGTATGTTTCATATATCTAGCCAGTTTTTTTAGGCCCATTTTGAGCTGATTTGACCCAGGATTCCAGGCTATTTTTATATTTTTCTTTAGCGCCTGATCAAAAATATTATCCAAACCCGCTTTAAAATTACCAGAAAGTGAAGTCAAATAAACCCAGTCTGTATTTATCTTTTTAATAACTGCTTTGGATAAATCCATTTTTTCATTGGCACCACGGTAGGCAAAGATAACATGTTCATTGAAGTGGCCAACATTGACAATAAATGAGGTGCCGGTATGAATATTTTTTTGAGTTTGGACAAATTTGGTAGAGATTTTTTTATCCTTCAGATATTTGATTATTTCAAGTCCCACCAAATCACTACCCAAAGACAAAACCGTCTGAGTGCTGATGCCCAAATTAGCAAAATTGACTGCCGTATTCATACCCCCGCCACCAAAAGTCAAGTAAACATCTTTACTATAAATCTTGGCGCCGTATTCAAAAGCAATCAGCTTTTGACGAAGCAAATCGGCTTTATTATCCAAAATAAGCATATCATCAGTATAAAACATTATATCGCGAGTTGCTCCGCCAATGGTAGTAACTTTATTTTTTATCATATTTTGAACTTTCAACTGATCTCAAGTTGAAGTTAAACTTAATTAGATATAGCGATTATAATCTTTGATGCGATCAACAATCATCTTCATGATATACATAAAAATTGCAAACATTCCACCGACAAAAATAAATTGTCCGGTAACTCCCACATCAAAATAAGATAATTGTTGGACTATAGTAATACCTACTAATACGCCCAGCACTATAATAGCCAAAAATAAAAGTATTACCAATGTAAATATTAACTCAACAACTTTATGCAGTGACATAAGTTTTAGTTAAAAGTTAAGCCCATTTAAAGTCCAAAATCTAAAGCCAGAGAAGCTTTATAACCTGAAACTTAAATTTATTATACCAAAAATAAACAATCTATGCCACTAGTTTTTAAACTGACCAATATAATAACCAGCCACTGCCATAGCCACACCAACATTGAGAGATTCTTTGATGCCATGCATTGGTAGCTCTATTATGTAATCAGCGTTTTTGAGAGTTGATTTTGATATCCCTCGTACTTCATTACCTACTATAAGAGCTAGAGGAAATTTTGGTTTAAAATCTAGATAGTTGATAGATCTTTTGTCAGTCTCCAAAGCTACGATAGACACTCCTCTGCTTTTTAATTTTTTTATTAAATAAGAAATATTTTTATAATACTGCCAAGATACAGACTCTTCGGCACCTAGGGCTACCTTAGATATTTCTTTTCTGGGCGGACGACCACTATAACCTGTCAAAAACAGCTGACTAAGCCCCAAGGCATCAGCTGTCCTAAACATAGTCCCAATATTATATAAACTCCTAATATTGTGGCAGATTATATAAAAATCTTTAGTTGTTGTCATGAAATACCTCTTCTTTCTTTTCTCTCATAAAGCCCAACCAATCTTCAAAAGCAGCTACAAACAACTTGAATGGTGCCTCAATAATATAGTCCATAATAAAGGCAAATAAGTTAATTTTTTTAAATTTGGTAGACATCCATCGTCCGACTGATACAATTGGCAAAGCAAAAAAGTTCATCAACCAAGAAAATATCCCTTCTTTGTTTTTTTCTATGACCAGCTCTTTGGCTGTGGAGCGTATTCTGATAGCAAAAAAACTAACTGCCGTCAAAAAGAAAATAAAGATCGCCCCAGAAAGTATATTAAAATCCATACGTTTGAGCCAATAGATGATACCGCCAAAAACAACTATATACAAAACTGTGTACATAAAATTATAAAAAATCTGGTAGCCAATGTTTTTGTTGTATTTGGTCTTGAGTTGACAAAGGATTGACTGCTCGGCCTCATTGTATACAACTTTATGAATATTTTCCAAAATTCTGTCGGTATTTTTTTGACTAGGAGGTTTGATAGTCAAAGTTACAAAAAACATTAAGAGCGGTGGAAAGACAACATTTATACCAAGATTAAAATAATTAAGATGTTTGATTATATACATCTCATACGGAAATTCCAAAATAAAAGCCAGCATTACCTTGGTGATAAAAATATAAATAATAGCTCGTACGGAAGCGTTGGAAATTCTTTTGCGGATTTTTTTGTATTTTTTGTTTATCAAAAGCTTGGCCTCAGCTTCTAGCCTATCAGGGTCAACCAATAGCTCGGATATTTCTTTGCCCTGCTCTATAATCAACTCGTGCAAAATCTTGAAAGTCACAACTGGTTCTTTGATGGAATTTAAAATACTTCTTTGATAGGGATGCTTCAAATGATGTTGAATGGTCTTATAAATTTCCGGCAAATGTGTGGCCATAGTTTTGATGGCCTGACTACCTGGATTTTGCCAATCACTATAATACAAATTCAATAAATGATAAGAAATAATAATATCATCTGACTTGACCAAAGATTTATGTATAGAAATATAAAGCTGAATATTTTTTTCTTTGATACTCAACTGATCGTCCCCTTTTAGCTTTACCCTAGATTTGGTAATCTGATACATTGCCTCAATGACTGCATCAGCAATATCCTCTGGATGAAGTAGTATATCTATCTCACAAGCCTCAACCGCAATCAGCCAGTCAAAGTATTCTTTTATTTCATCACCATGATAAAGATCGTTCATTAATAAAAACAATTCATTATACTTGGTGATAATTTTTTCAACTTCTTTGATCTGATATTCAGGGATTGACCTATTTGGCAGATATCCAGATCTAACCAAATCCTCCACCAGTCCTTGGGCGATTTGCGGCTTGAGAACTTCCATAATAAAACGCCTCTTAAGATTGCGTTCTATAGCATAGCGGCGCAAAAGATGAACTTCTTTAAAATCTACGGTATTTCTAAGCTTTTCATATAAAGCCGAAAAATGACTGGTAATTTCATCAACCTCTATTTTGTTTTCTTCTTTGGACCGAGACTCCTGATGTTTATAAATTTGCTCCAGTTTTTTGTAAAGCAAAATTATTTCTGGTGATATTTTCATCCCGTTAGAAATTTAAGTAAAATTATTAAAACACTTTAAATATTTTATCCCATCAAAAGTTTGTAAATTTCTAACGGGATTCATATGGCTCAAATATACCACAAAATGGTCTTTTTTTCAATTTGTCTACTCTTGACAAATATTTTATTATGTGCTACTATGTCATAAATTTACAATAAAATACCAATGGAGCAATGAATGACTGTCTGTAATTTGGACGCTTGTGCCCGGTAAATTATTCTAAGGAATAAATCCAACCGAGGCTAAGGGCAGTCGGGAGCTAGTAGCGTAACCGACATTAACAAAGCAACAGATGCTTGATTTGTCGGAACGCCTCAAAAAGGTGTTTTTTTGATAAATCAAGCTCTTTCAAAACAGAAAGGATTCTATAAAATCAATGAGACGAAGAACCGTTGCCTATTAATTGGGCGCTTAGTCCGACTTAGTGTCGAGACAAGGGCAATGGGGAGTCAGTAGCGCAACCGGCATTGACGCTGGTTTGGCGTACACAAAATGTCTCATTGTTGGGACGTTTTTTTGTTTTGCCAAATCAGAACATAGGAGGTCCCAACATGTCTCGCATTTTCATCTACGACGACAACGCCGACACCATCAAGACCCTTCGTCACGCTCTGGAAACCAGTGGTGCTGGTCATGAAGTACTCGCCAACATCGTCTGGTCCAATCAGGACAAACAAGCCAAGTTGGTCACCAGTGCAGTCGATGTCATCGGGTTGTTGATCCAGACACGACCTTTCCCGGACGTGGTCATCGCCGAAGCCGAGCGTATCGACGGAAACTGGCTCTGCGGTCTTATCTACGACATGGAGCTGGGCAAAAATTGTTCGGTGATCCTCGTCGGCCACAAAAAGACCAAGAAAATCGAACACCTGTTGAAGCTCTACGGAGCGCATTTTTTCCCCAAGCCCTTCAATGTCCTGCACTTTGTGGAGTACATTGAAACTTTCCTGGCCGTTTCCTGCTGATTGTTGGCTAGGGGAAAAATAACCCCAGACACACGAAAGGAAATGCGGCATGCATTATGAGATGAGTCTGGCGCTCATTTATCTGTTCTGGTGGCTCAGGAAGTAGCCCACCAGAAAAAATGTTCATTTATCCTCTGCGCAGTTAGTCAATACTTAACTGCTAATAATGCTGCCTCTAGAGGGTAGCACAGGGACTCGCCATTTGTAGCCAATTCCCCCCGGCTACGGCGAGTCCCCCTTTTTTTAAATATTGACAAAAAACAAAGAAAATGATAAAGATATAAGTGAATGGTCCTTTGAAATAACTCTCTAACCCTGAAGCAAAAGGTTCTTTTTGGGACCTAAGAGGAGCTAAAATGAAACGCCTTCTACATATCATCCTGCTGGCAAGTGTGTTTTTGGTCTCGGCCTGTGCTGTGACCAATCAACAAATTCAAACACAGGCAACCACCAAGTCCCACCACAATGAGCTGGTCAGCACCAGCTCCTTCAAAATCGTCAAGGGCGGTTGGTTCAACATCGCCAAGTTTGAAAGCCAGATGGCAGACAAAAAAGAAACTCTGCGTGGTATGAACGCACCTAGCGATGTGCTCGCACAGTTTGATGCTACGTTACCAAGGACCCGCCCCTTGGAAATCATGATGGGACGGGAAATCAGAAAGCAAAATTTTGCTTTCTATGTCCTAGGATTTTTCATCAAAGATGGAGTAGACATCAATATCTCTCAAAAAGCCTTTCACTTCCGATTTTTGACGCCAGACAGCTCTATTGTGGAAACCGATGACCTTGGTTGTCTAGCTGTTTACTATGAAGGCAATGTGGGCAAGCCATACGATTCAAGGCAAAGCACTATTGTCTTCAACCGGCAATTCAACAATAAACCGGATTACAATAAACGGCCCAATGCTGTTTATGTCCGTTTACCCAAAAAGTACAGCCAATACCAACTCATTGGCTTGGACATAGACCCAACTAGAATAGGAATCGTTGGTACACTGGCCGCAAAAACACCCTAGGATTACATTGTGGCCGTCACTCTAGAACAAAGGAGACTTATAGTAAATTCCAAGTAACCGCCAACCCCAAAGGGAAGAGAGGAAGAGATGAAGAAGCTCACCACGATGGCACTCATCGCCTTCTTGGCGATCGGTGTCATCATCATGATCATGCCTCAGACCAGTGAGGCCGCTGTTGTCTCCTCGGAGACCCAGGAGCAGGATTTGCTTCCGGTCGCTTGCACAGCAGCCGAGGAGCACAACTGGGAGTCCTGGGGCTGGAACGCGATGTGTCTGGCCTACATGCAGCTGGAGGGCCAGGAATGGGAATGGGACTTCGTGCAAGGTCCCGCGGAGAACGTCGAAGAAACGACTATTATCGAGGTCGACGACGCCGGCGACACCGTGACCACCTATCATCTGCGCGCCTAAACACCAACTCGGCGCCAGACACTTCTTCCGGGGACTCGTCACTGTTACAAACGAGTCCTCTTTTTTTGATCAAAAAAAATGAGAGGCCAATATACTTATTGACCTCTCTTGACCTCCTTTCTCTATCACCTTGATAGAGAGTAGCAAATAATTTCCAAAACATCGGCATCCGGATACGCGCCAAAACTCAATATATCTTTTTGGCCTTTGACCACAATGAGCTGGTCGTCAGAAATAAAGTAAACTATGTCTTTTTCTCCGTTGGCCGGCAAAGCTAGCGCTACCCGATGGGAAAACTCGCCACTTGGCAGGAAAATGTCGTAGGTTTTGAATATGCCCTCGGGCTGATTCTTTGCGCTACGACTGGTTTCCACCCAAATCCTACCATCAGAGTGAATGGTAATGTCAAAGATATTTGGCGCAATATCTTCAACTACACATTCACCGCCCAAGCTCTCCATCATCTTCAAGTCCTCGACACCGCCCACAAGTGAAGCCTTTGCCAAGCGTTTCTCCTCATTTGAACGCTCGTATGGCTCAAATTCATGACTGATCTCTCGTAGCTTTTTCCCCTGCGTGTCATATACATTGAAGTGATATTCATTTTTACTCTTATCACCCCAATAAGGAGCAAGATAAAGATTGCCATCTTTATCAAGATCCCAAGGTTTGTAAGAGTAAAAATAGGTATCCTCTTCCACTAACTTTTGTTCAAGAAACAAGGAACGCAAAGGATAGTTGACATAACGAAACTTCTCACCATACTCAACGTATTGGCCGAGCCAAGTTTCTCCGGGAATAGAATTGCTTCCGGCAATAACCAATATACCATTTTGCCATTTGGCAAAGGTAGAGAGAAACATGCCAGAAGGATTCTCATTCAAGTAAATGCTTGGCCCAGGTTTCCCTTGGTAATCAATATAGACGATTTTGGCCGGAGTGGTCCGCAAAAGACCAATGTGCTCATCACCCATCAAAAACATATTGCCGGAAAAACTGAGCTCACCTGGCCCTTCGCCAGAAATGCTGATGGTTCTTTGGTGCTTGCCATCGGCAACAGCAACAACATAAATCTTGGAACTTCTGCCATCCAAGATGTACAAATTGTTGTCATGACCCAAAAGCACCTTGCTAATTGAGGCGAAGATAAAACTCTCGTCTTCTCCGCCCAGACGCCAATCCTCTTGCCAGTGCCAAATTTCCATCACCTGTTCATCGCTTCCAAAGCCAGAGCCAAAACCAATGGCCATGACCAAAAAAACAACAAACAAGGCGACAAACTGACTTTTCTTTGTGCTAGCGCGCATTTTACTGCCTCCCTCTGTTTTGAAAACACTCACTTTTCAAAGTGCCTAAATTAACATTTAACTATAATATAAATAACTTATTATGTCAATATAATAGGAACAAAAAACAGAGCCCAAGAGCTCTGTAATTTATTTTCCTAAAAAAATCTTTATTCACTACAACTTACTAATTTCTTTCAAATCTTTATCAGGCAAATACAATATCAACAAACCCAAAACAACACCACCTAAAGCTGTCCAAGAATGATTACCATTGAAAATTAACAAATCCAATGCATCCAATATATACCAAACGCCCCGCCAAATTAAAACAAGACCAACTACAATAAAAAGATTATCCACCAAATAACTCAAAGTTAATTTTTTCTTAGCCATAAAATAATATAAGAATTAACAATCTTGATTTAAATTTTATCATCTAATAAAAAAATATACAAATAAAAAAATGAAATATAAATTTCATCTATTTTTTAACTCGAGCCTACACTCACCTTGTTCGTTTGGCTCGGGGCGCTGTGCTATTGCACAGCATCTTAGGAACCTCGTCTTCGACTCGGATTTTTTTAACCCGAGCCTACACTCACCTTGTTCGTTTGGCTCGGGGACAGGGAGTCGAACCCCGATTGACGGGACCAAAACCCGTTGTCCTACCATTAGACGATCCCCGAATAGTTCAAAATACGCAGATATAATACTATAAAATTAGTTTATTGTCAATTTGCAAAAATAAACAATATAACACAATAGTAGCTATAGTTTATAATAAAAAACAGGGCACCTACTAGCTAATAGGTGCCCCGGTTGGATTGATGCCGGCTCTAGAACAGCAGGTAGAAAATCACCTGCCACAGATATACCGGTCCGTCGTTTCCGTCGATGGGTTCGCCGGCCACAGACGTGGTCGTAGCAGACCTCATCGGATGATCGTTGCCGTCGATGGGATCGCCGGCCACAGACATGGTCGTAGCAGACCTCATCGGATGATCGTTGCCATCGATGGGATCGCCGGCCACAGACGTGGTCGTAGCAGACCTCATCGGCTCGTCGTTGCCATCGATGGGATCGCCGGCCAAGGCCAGCGAATATGAAAACAGCGCGAAAATGACGATGTACAACACTTTCTTCATGGTTTTCTCTCCAGGTGGGGTGGAGGGTTTAAAGCGGCACTGTCTTCTGACAAAATCCTCCTTTCAAAAAAAGAGTTGCTTTAACCTAGCCACCTTGGCTAGATTTTCTTAATATATCCTATTATAATGATCTAATCTATTAAACATAGTAACATATATCATTGATCTTTTCCATATTTTCATTATACTCCCCCTGATTTTAAAAAGATATCCACAAATAACCCAAAAAGTATTGATATTTTAAAATCTTTCTGCTAAAATTATCAAACATTTAATTAACTAAGCTTTTAGCATTTTATGTAAAAGAGATGAATAAAAAAATCTGGGGACAGCTTTTGTCCATTGATCTTTACGACTGTGACAGGGAGCCAATTACTAATAAAAAGGGATTGGGAAAATTCTGCCTGGATCTGTGTAAAGAAATTGATATGGTTCCTTATGGAAAACCAATAGTCAAAAGGTTTGGCGACGGTGACCTAGAAGGCAATACAGCTGTACAGCTGATACAAACATCAAATATCACTGTACATTGTGACGAAATATACAATCGGGTCTTTATTGATATCTTTAGCTGCAAGAAATTTTCTACACCAAAAGCCAAAAAGTTTTGCCGAGATTTTTTCAAAGGTAAAAAAATGAAATTTCATAATATATATAGAGGATAAACAACAAAAAAACAACCCGACGGGTTGTTTTTTATTTTTTTATCAAAGCTAAACTACCATATAATCCAATATCATCTCTCAAGTCCGAAAACAAAATCTTTGGCTTTTGGATATTAGATAAAGCCCTGACAAATCTATCTTTTTGTTTATCTATCATACCACCACTTAAGATAATATATTTTACCGACACTCTACTAGACAAATCTTTGATACAATCGCTAAAATCATCAGTCACTATTTGCCACTGGCTGTCTGACAAATTTTCAGCTGATTTGCCAAATATGTTTTTTATATTCTTGCCACCAAATTTTTGCTCCCAAGTCCTCAAAAACTCCCTATCAAATTTTATAGAGCCCGCTTTTTTACTTTGACCATCTACTATAGCTCCTCCCAAGCCGGTACCTAAGACCAGATACAAAAATTTTTCTTTTAAGCCGTGACCAAAATAAACTTCCGCCAAACCCTGAGCCACAGCGTCATTGGCTATATAAACCGGACAATCAAATTCATTGTTTAGTCTTTTGACTAATTTTTTATTTACCCAATCCGGCAGATTAGTAGAGGCCTCCAGTTCACCCTCAGACACCCGACCAGCAATCCCAATACCAATTGCTTCAGGATGTTCTGAAATTTTTTTGATTTTTATTATAATTTCTGAGATACCAGACTCAAAAAATTGATTGGTCGGGAAAATAGTTTTAGCAGTCAACTGGACATCATCTAGAGATTGACTAGCTGCCATACGGGTATTGGTAGCACCGATATCTAGAGAGATATACATAATTTTATTCTTTATTTATATTTTATCTTGTTTAAAAATTTAATAACCCAATTCATAGAGTAAAAGCTCATGACCAGCCTGAACCCAAAAATCTTCTCCATAATATTCCATTTCCAAAATATAATCACCAATTACTGCCTGGCGCTCACTAGCCTCCTCCATCGTATCTAAATAAGCTACTAGTAAATCGTATTGATTCTGATAGCGCAAATCTTCATCATCTATTTGCTGCCAAAGATAATTTTGATAAGCCCAAGTGACAAACTCGGGATTATCTTTTTGGTCTGTAATACTAGCTAGCAATTTTTGCTGCACCGTCTCCTGATCCAGTCCTTGATAGTCAGCCACTGACAATAAATGCTTTATTGGCTCCAGTCTTGAATCCAGATAAGCGCCTAGATTTTCCGGATCATAGCTAATATCATCTACTACATAAGGTGGCTGCATAGCAAGTTTGATATTGTCTGGATTTTGCGCCAAGCCCATTTCTGAGAGCGCCCGCACTATTATTTTTACTTGGTCAAAACTCAAATCAGTCTGCACTTTTTTGTAAAGTAAATACTGCCAAGCCAAATCTATTTTAGAAATATCGTTACTTAGATATTTGAGAGCCATTTGCTTGATAAAAGTGGAATGATTATGGGCTCTTTGAGGCTCACCAACTGCATAACTCTGACGATGGCGTAGCCAACGCAAAGTATCCACTGCCGGCAATTGCAAATTACGCAAAATACCTAGAGTTTGAGAAAAACCAACTATAGCCAGATAATCAGCCTTTTTGCCCAATACTTTTTCAATTTGTTTGATACCATATTCCAAACCACCCAGATCACAGGCATTAGAAATATAATAATCAGATGAGGTCGCGCCCTTGCCCAGTGGCAGAGGCGAATAAGTACCCCTTGGCACAGCTGTTATCATCACTTGATTAATATTTTTATCAATTTCTATCAGCTGGATAGCATCACAATGTCCAGAATTGTCATCGCTTGCTCGCTTGTCCAAACCAATAAAAAGAATACTAACTCGGCCATTATCATTAAAAGGATTATCCTGACTATTAGTCAACTGCTCTTTCCGACGTAAAACAAGCAAATCCTCTACAGCCTGAGCCTGAGCTTTTCCCAAAGCGCGCTCTGGAGCACTTTTGATATACCAATAAAGTGCTTGACCGCCAAAATAAGCGGCCAAGGAAAATATTATTATCAAAACTGTAACAACTATTTTTTTTAGCATAAAGAAAAACTGATTTTTTAAGAAATCTCCTATTTTAGCAACACTAATACTTCTAATATTTTCCCATTTATAAGAAAAAAAATCAACTCAGCTTACTATTATATTGACAAAATAGACAAAATGTTATAGAAATAATAATTATTTATGTACCAACCACCACACCAAATCACCGGAAAGGAAAGACGTGGACACCTACAACTGTGGCTGCACCAAACAGTGTGGCCGTACAATCAACCAGCGCGATTTGGCGCCTTCAGCCACCTGGCTACTTGATCGGAATCTACGCATCATTATTTCCAGTAGTTGCCACAACCAAGCGCCCGAAGGCTACCGTAAATGCATCAAGTACGCTGGGGGTACTACCTGGAAAAAGGTCTGACCACCAACCAAGAAGGCTATACCATCAACATCAAGGAGCTATGTCCCCTGACCGGTGATGAAATCAGCCGAAATATCGCTGAAATCTTCGGCAAATAAACACCGCCCTCAAACAACGGGAAAAACCGTTCTTCTTGTGAGGCGGTTTTTTCATTGACAAAAAGTATTAAATAATATATAAAAAGATATACAAAGTTCCCTCCCACCCACAAACACCCACCAAGGAGATCACTATGAAAGTAATTCACACTTACGAACTGCTCCGACAGGTCGGAACCAACGAAGAACTCTCCACCTCCATCAACCTGGTCCATATCATGAGGATACTCCGAGATGTTCGGAGTGTCATTGGTCCGAGTTGCACGGTCGAGATGCTGGCCAACTACTTGGAAGACTTGAGCGAGCAAGCTCTGATCGTCCGCCAGCGACTGCTGGACAACAAAGACCAGCTCATGTCGGAAACTCCCGAGAGCTAACCCAAGTAGATCTCTCACCAACCGTCGTTGTGAACAAGAAAAACCATCTTGTTCATACAAGACGGTTTTTCTTTTTATATTATTTATCATTGACAAAATAGACAAAATATGATATAGTCGCTAGTCCGTTTTGTTTCATTACCAACTCAAAGAGAAAGGCCAAAGTCATGACTAGAATCCTCTTTTGGATCCAAGTCATTGCGGCTTGGACCTATGCTCTGTTTCAGACTATACAGGTCTTTAGTGGTCATACAAAAGGGCTGACCCTAGCCTTGTGGCTGCTATTTGTCGCCTACCTGTGTTTTAGCCTAGTTCTGTCTGTGTCTTCCTACCGTAACAATCCCACGGTAGATCGGCGCCGAATCATCAGTATTTTTATTCAATTTATCGCCATTTTTACCTGATTGTTTATCATCGGAATACGATCTATTCGCTGGCAACACGGAGACACAATAGTTGTCATATTAGTCTCTGGACTATCTATGACAACCATCTACAAATTTGGCAGTTATAAAGATGATGTTGCCAAAGGTTTTTTGTCGATGTGGTGCAAAGGCATCCCTCAACTATGGATGGCCTATGTCATCTACCAAGCCGGTAGTTCCGAAGGTCTACCCACTGTTTCTCTGATAGCCAGTCACATCACTTCTTTCCCCAGATTTTTACAAGTCTGGATAAACGCCCACCAAGGAGGTTGGGATAGGAGTACCAAAGGACTATTTATTGGCGAGCTAGGCAATGTCATCACTTGGGCAATAGTCACTGTCATGTGGTTTATAATGAGATAAACCACATGATGTGACCACACTCATGGACTAAACGTCCGCTTGCGGGTCGGGAATCACACGATTCCCGACCCGTTTTCTTTTGTCAATTTTTATCCAAAATAAAAACGACCCTGCACCGTGATGGTGCAGGGTTGTTTTTAAATTTATTTTACAGCTGCTTTAATAAAATCTCGAAATAGTGGATGTGGTCTTAGTGGTCGGGATTTAAATTCCGGATGAAATTGAGATGCCACAAAATATGGATGGTCTTTGTATTCTATGATTTCTACCAGCTTGCCATCTGGACTCATACCAGCAAATCTCATACCAGCTTTTTCCAGTACTTCTAGATAATCATTGTTGAATTCATAACGATGGCGATGACGCTCGGAAATCTTAGTCTCCCCATAAGCTTTGTAGCTCAGCGAATCTTTATCCAAGACACAAGGATAAGCACCGAGTCTCAGGGTGCCACCTTTGTCTTCGTCTTCAGTGTGCCCTGGCAATATGTGTATAACTGGATTTTTGGTATTTTTGTCAAACTCAGTACTATTAGCATCTTTGGTGCCCAAGACATGGCGAGCAAATTCAATAGTAGCTACCTGCATACCAAGACAAAGACCAAGATAGGGTTTTTTGTTTTCACGGGCATATTTAGCAGCCATAATTTTGCCTTCTACTCCACGATGACCAAAACCACCTGGTACAATAATACCTTTTACTTTTTTGAGTTTGTCGTATTCTTTTTTGTCACCTTTTTCCAACTTACCGGAATGAATCCAAACCAAATCTAATTTGACACCATTGTGATAACAGGCTGATTTGATAGCTTCTATCACACTGATATAAGCATCTATATTTTCGTTGTACTTGCCGACCAGGGCAATAGGCAATTTCTTTTTGGTAGTTTTGATACGCTTGATAAGTGCCTCCCAATCGTCTAGCTTTGGTTTTCTCTTTGGCAAATTCATTTTTTTGAAAATTATATCAGAGATGTGACCATGTTTTTCAAAATTGAGCGGTACTTCATAGATGCTACTGACTGTCAGCGCTGGTATGACCGCTTTGGGATCAATATCAGCAAACATAGCAATTTTATACAGTTCATCTTGACCAATTTTGAGATCACTTCTAGCTAATATAATATCCGGCTGAATACCCCGACGGTGTAATTCTCTGACAGACATTTGAGTTGGTTTGGTCTTGAGTTCCATTGAAGCTGTCAGATATGGCAAAAGTGTCAAATGCACAAACATGACATTTTCATCACCCATTTCATTGTGAAACTGACGCAAAGCTTCCAAAAAAGGCTCACCTTCAATGTCTCCGACTGTACCACCAATTTCGGTCAACAAAAAATCAGCTTTGGATTCTGTAGCGGCCCTTCTGATATAATCTTTTATTTCATTGGTAATGTGCGGCACAATCTGTATGGTTTTGCCAAGATAAGTACCACTTCTTTCACCTTGCAACACTTTTTCATAGACCCGACCAGTTGTCAGATTGGAAAGCTTGGAGAGAGACGTATCTATAAATCTCTCATAGTGACCCAAATCAAGATCAGTCTCTGTACCATCGTCTGTCACAAATACTTCCCCATGCTGATAAGGACTCATGGTACCCGGATCAATATTAAGATAAGGATCAAGCTTGCTGGTAAAAACAGAATAACCGGCTGACTTGAGTATTGCCCCAATTGAGGCAGAAGCAATCCCCTTACCCAATCCTGAGCAAACACCGCCGGTTATGAAAATGTATTTTGTTTTGGCCATATTGACTATGCTGCGTTAACCCCGTTAAATAAATTTAATAACGGGAAATTATAATTAATTGAATATATAAAATTATAAATCATATTCTCTCTAATCACAAATATAAATTAAATTTAATAAATAGCCATAGCTATTTATTATTTAACGGGGTTAATATTAATAAAAAAACTAATTAATTTATTGTTTGGTAGTCTCAAAAAAACAGAATGCCTACCTGTCGTTTTGAAATGTTCTGATTTTACAAACCATTTTTCATTGATATCAAGATTAAATTTTTCCTTGATACTTGTGACGATGTCCTTGGGTGATATCCCTTGAAATAATATATCTTTTTCCGATACTTTACCCGCAAAAGTCAAACTTTGTTTGTTGAGAGTCTTGGCAATCTTATCATAATTTTCCTGACGCAAATCTGTATTTTGCTGAATTTGTTTTTCCTGAGCCTGCCACTTGGCGATATTTTCACTGGTAGCCAAAACTACCAGGCCATGTGGCAACAAAAAATTGGCCGCATAACCATCGGACACATCTTTTATATCCCCTTTCTTGCCCAGAGAATTTATATTTTCAATTAATACTACTTTCATTGTTATTCAAAAATCATTTCTTTGGCCTTGTCTAACTGTGGATCAAGGTCGTTGTTGTAATCATCAGTAGTCAAATCTATTTCCACATCTGGCACCACTCCTTGACCTTCTATAGTCCGTCCATTTGGTGTCAGCCAACGGGCAACTGTAATTTTGACTGATGAGTTATCTGACAGGCTTACCAGCTCCTGGACTGAACCCTTACCAAAAGTAGTCATACCCACCACTTTAGCTATACCATAATCCTGAAGTGCGCCGGCAACAATTTCCGAAGCTGAAGCTGAGCCTTCGTTGACTAGTACCACGGTCTTAAACTGAGCCAGACTAATAGCATTTTCTGCTTTATAATCATTGTCTTTTCTCTTGTCAGAAAAAGATTCTCGGACCACAACTTGACCTGGCTCCAGCCAATAACTGGCAATGGACACAGAGGTTGCCAAATAGCCCCCTGGATTGTTCCTCATATCCAAAATTATTCCTTTTGGATTATCATTGATTATCTGTTGAGCTACTTTGGAAAAACGCTTATCAGTATCATCATTAAAATTGGTCAATTCTACAATAGCAATATTATTTTCCAGTTTGTAAACCACGCTTGGTATATCAATCTTATCTCTGATGATAGACACCTCACGAGCTGCCTCATCATCTTCAGAATAAATAGTCAATATTACTTCTTTACCTTTGTCTCCTCTAATGAGACTGACTGCCTTATCTACTGATATGGTAGTAGCATCAATGCCATCAATAGCCAATATTTTGTCTCCCGCTTTTAAACCAGCGTTATCAGCTGGTGTGTTTGGTAGCGGCGCTACTACTACAATCCAACCATTTTTTCGTCCTATCTCAGCACCAATGCCATAAAAACTACCCTCAAGCTCCTGAGAAAACTCACGAGTGATTTTGGGATCAAAAAATGTAGAATGAGGATCACCCAAACTATCTACCATGCCAGCTAATGCTCCATAAAATAAATCTTTATCATTTATCTGATTTTTATCCAAATAATCATTGTGTATAATATTCCAAACCTCAGAAAATAGTTCTACATCTATATCATTATTGTTATCTGAAAATATATTTTTTAATTCATTGGCTGTATATTTGAGTACTTGACCTGAATCTTTAGGAGACTGACTAGTGCTTTTGCCCAAGGCTAAGCCAAAAATAAAAATAGCCAGAATAAATAAGGCAAGAGCATATATTTTGGCTAATTTAATCCATAAAGATTTCTTTTTTTCAACCGAAAACTGATTACCAGTGCTAAATTGGTCCATATATTTTATATTTTTAAATTCTTAATCTTGGTCAACTCTTTGTATTTTGGCTCCCAATTGTGACAAACGATTATCAAGCATTTCGTATCCTCTATCTACCTGATAGATATTAGTTAGTTTGGATTCTCCCGAAGCTGATAAAGCGGCAATAATAAGTGTTGCTCCAGCTCGTAAATCAAAACTGGTTATTTCCTTACCAAACAAAGGCGAAGGACCTATCACTACTATCCTGTGGGGATCAGACACGACAATATTAGCTCCCATTTTTTTGAGCTCGGCTATATACTTGAGCCTTCCGTCATACATCCAATCATGTATCAATGAAGTGCCCTGAGCCTGAGTCATCATAACTGTAAAAGGCTGGATAAGATCTGGGGCAAAGCCTGGATGAGGCATGTCATGAAGCTTTTTGATAGCTTTTAGCTCTACTTTGCCGTCCACCGTAATATTGGCCAGTCTATATTTACCGTTTGGTTTTAGGTCAATATATTTAATATCCATCTTCAAACCAACTTCACGATATTTTTCAATTTCCAAAGCAATAAAATCAGGAGCCACATTTTCTATGACAAACTTAGAACGGGTAGCACCAGCTAGTGATATAAAAGTACCGGTCTCAATCGGATCTGGCATTACGTAATATTCGGCGCCTTTGAGCTTTTTGACCCCTTGTATAACCAAAGTATGAGTGCCCACACCTTCTATATCTGCCCCCATTGATTGCAAAAACCAGCACAAATCCTGGACTGAAGGCTCAGCCGCAGCAATATTTATTTGTACTTTGCCTTGGTTTAATACCGAAGCCAAAATCATATTTTCAGTACCGGTCACAGAAAATTCACTCAAAGTGATTTCTTCTTCCGCTGGACGTTTTTTTTCTAAAGTATAAAAACGGTCATCTTCTTTGTCTCTGATCACATCAATACCTAATTTACTAAAACCCAAAAAATGGGCGTCCAAAGGACGAGACCCAATGTTGCATCCGCCCGGCTCTTTGGTAGTCAGTTTTCCAAAGCGGCCGACTAATGCTCCCATAAGTAGTGTGGAGGATCTCATAGTAGAGACCAGTTTCATATCCATTTTAGATGGATCAACATCCGCACAATTAATCTTGACGCTATTTTTGTCACTCCAAGTGACTTTAGCTCCCATAGAGACCAAAATCTGGATCATTCTTTTGACATCTTCAATAAGCGGCACATTGTGTAATGTGATTTCTTCTTTGGACAACAAACAAGCGGCAATAATAGGAGTAGCAGCATTTTTAAAACCTGCTACTTTGATTGATCCTCCTAGGCTTTTTCCACCTTGAATAATAAAACTAGACATAGTATAGTAATATTAAATTTACAATATAAATAATACCTCAAAACCGGATTTATAACAAGGCGTGTCTCATTATAGATTCACTATCATAATTCTAAGGGACAAAGTCAAAAATTAGCTAAAATTTTTACAAAAAAACTAATTAATTAATTTCTATACGGGATGGAAAAAACACTGCGTAGACTTACATATTCTTTCTTTTTTCTCTTATTTTTTATAATAGCCCCATTACTAACGGTCTATTCTTTAGGTTATCGCTATGATTTTGATACTGGCAATATTGAAAAAAATGGCGCTTTTTATATTAAGTCATACCCCCGAGGGGCTGATATCTATGTGGATGACCAAAAAAGTAAACGTCAAACCCCCAGTCAGGTGCTCAACATAAAACCAGGCAAACACAAAATAGTGGTCAGTAAAAATAAATATGTTAGTTGGCAAAAAAATCTTGACGTCTCCTCAGGCGAGACTACTTTTGCCGAAGATATTGTTTTATTTTTGGAAAACAGAGAAAAAACTCTTTTGGGTCAGGGCAGTGACAGATTTTTGATAAACAAACAAAAATATCAATACGCTTATATTGACGAAAATAAATTGATAATTACTGATGTAGAGCAAGGTAAAAAATTTGATGTCTTCAATCTGGAAGAAGACTTTGACCTAGTAGACTGGTCAGCTGACAATCAAATGATGCTTTTAAAAAATCAAAGCGAATATTTTTATTTTGATATCAACCAAAAAACTCTAACTCCTCTGCTCTTGGACAAAATCCAAAAAATACTTTGGGAAGAAAATTCTTCTACCTTTATATATCTCAAAGATAATAAACTATACCGAAAAGAAAGACGAGAGCCTTGGGACTCTTCTGCTTATCCTGATAAGCTCTTGGAAATTGATCAATCTATAAATGACTTTGATATAGAAGGCAACTGGCTGATTGTCCAGTACACTCTGGATAAAGAAAATTATATAGAGCAGTTTGACCGCTACACCCTAGAATCAAAACAATTTATCAATGATGCCAGTATCGGAAATTTGAGAATCCTACTAGCAGACAATAATTATCTTATTTTCTTGATGGGCTCCAAGCTATACATAAAAAATACTTTTCAGGATCTGGTCACTATCCCAGTGACTTTGGCAGAGCTTCACGACGAGAGACTACTTCTTTCGAATGGTCATGAAATAATCCTTTTTGATTACAAAAATCAGTGGCAAAGCCTGATTGATAGGTCTTCCAATCTAGTTTCGGAGATTATGTGGCATCCCAATGGTAGTTATTTTATCTCTGAGATAAATGATCGCACCAATCTGATTGAAATAGACGGACGTGACCAGCGTAATACCATCAATCTTTTGGAAAATCCCCGCAAGAAAATGTATTTGTTCAACAAAAAAGGAGATAGACTTTTTATTCTCACTCCCGAAGAAAATTTTTATTTGACTATACAATAAAAATGGATTTACCTAAAAAAATCAAAATCATCAATTGGCCAAAAAACAGTAAATTACCTATAGGAATATCTATAGGAATATCTATATTTGCTTTAATAGTTTCTATAGGCACTTCTATCTATTCTATATACTGGTCGTCAAAACTCAACCCTCTAAATGAAGCTAACTTAGTATTACTTACACCATCCATAGAATTATCCGATAACGAAGAAGATAATAATTTTGAGAATATGGACGTGAATTTTTTCCTAAAAAATATAGGTCATGATCAGGCCACAAATATATCATTCTCCTTATATACTACCACTTTAAATAAAGAAATTGATAATTCTGCATTTACAACTAACAAACTATATGAAGACTCTTTAGTAAATAGTATGTATCAAGAAAGTATCAATAATATTGGAGCTGCTCATTTTAAAAGAAACCGTGAAGTTGCATCAGGAGATTTGTTTTTTATAATAAATATAAAATATACAAGTAAAAATCTAGCTGCACAAAAAGAAGAATGGTTGTGGTACAGATATCAAGCTAAAACTAAGACTATGTTTGCCTTATTAAAGAAAGAATTAAACGAAAATGAAAAAGAGTACATTAAAGAAATCCTAGAAAATAACGCCTATATAGTAGATAAAATGCTTAATAAATAACCGAACTTTAGAAAAATTGCCAGAATTTGGCCGCGGATAGTCGCGGCTATTTTTGTGTTGTTTGAGCTACGAGCGTAGCGAGGGCGAGTTCACAAAAATAGCGACTAGTAGCAACAAATTCCAAAATTTTTCTACTGTGAGGCAGTTTTTGCGCCACTTTTTGCTGCCAAAAAGTGGCAAAAGAAAACAAAAGAAAAAGGAGCCTGCTATGATAGCCTATGCTCCTTTTTCGCTTTTCTTCCTAGGCCTATACAGCCTGCTCTAGCCTAGATGACAATTGACGATCACCTGTTTTATTTAGATCAGTCTGCTTCAGTTTTCCAATACTATGATATCACCTAGCGATTCAACAGTACCTTCGGCCGCCAACATGTCAATGGCTTCTTCAGAAATGCAGTCGTTACACTGACTGCTGTGAACTGTACGCATCCACATGACCAGATCACGACGCTCAAACTTGAGCAAACACTGTTCCTGCATATGTTGCAAGATGAGTCTGGCCGCTTCAGCTGTGCTGTACATCCATGACCTCCCTAGACTATGACAACCATGCTTTCTTCACCGCCAAAGGCGATGACACCTTCTCTGACCAGCTGCCCAAAGGCCGCGTCAGCCACTTTGTAGCTGACATGTTCATGCCAAGCGACCTGTCCCACTAGAAAATCGCGGGTATAACGATGGCTAACACCACCTTCTCTGACCAGCTCCATGATCTTGGCTTTTAGCTTCTCCATGTCTGACATGACTAGCTCCTTACTTTTTTGATAGGGGTAATCACCTCAGCACCAGGAAAGATATGCCAGATGTCTGCTGGCGTGAGGCTTTCCATCTGAAAAGCCCTCTCCACCTTGGACTGAAAGTCCTCAGGCAAGCCAGCCAAGGCCTTGGCCAAGCTCTTGGTCACATTCAGACCACCCTGACCACGACCAAGCCAGTTGGTAGTAGTGTAATAGCGTGTTTCTGAGAGCTTCTCAATCATGATCTTGCAAAACCTGGCTCTGAGCCCTTCTTCCCAGAACTCAACTGCTGTAATTTTGCCGTGTTGTAGCTTGACTTTGTAAGACACCATTTTACACCTCCATGTCGGATTTGTGGACTCATGACAAAGGGAACAATTAGCTTGCTATCTTAAAATAAATCACATTTTTTGTCAAAAATCAAAGTCCTCAAGATAAAAAAGGGCCCCGACACACGCAGTAGTGTGTTGAGGCCCCGACACAGCGGCTCTAGCTGATGCTGAGCCACGACTTGACGTGTCTCTTGTCGGTGATCTTGATGTCGCCGTAACTGGCGGCCTTGTTGATCATCCGTTCACAGAGATCGTAGCCCATCCGAGGATCGGCCATCATCACCTGCTGCCGAAGCTCCCGGCTGGTCATGACACCATCAAGCTGAGAGTCCTGCCAGACACGGACAATGAGATCCATCGCCCGAAACTCGATATCGTCGATCAGCTCCTCAATGCGACCAATGTCATCGGTCACGATCCAGCTGATCTTGGAATCACGCATCTTGAGAAAGGCAGTACCCCAGTTGATCAGAGGATTTTCCGAGTCCATCATAACAATCCACTTGTAGTGCAAGGACAATACGCCCTTACGCAACAGATGCAGCACAGAAGTCAGCTGCTGGGCCGTACCATCCTGTCCAGGAAAGAAGACCCAGATGTCGGGACACATAACCAGTTTGCTCAGGTTGCCGAAGTAGTCGTTCTCGTTGGATTCTGAGGGGAAGTAGTTGGATGAGTCCCCGATGTCAGTGAGCACCCTGAGGTGAGAAAACTGACCAGGCACAGGCACCTGATGAATCTGCCGCACACCAGCTGCCGCCGCCGAGGCAATACCATTACTGCCGGCCGAGATAATCTGGTGCCATCCACCAGAGAGCATGGCCGCCATGTCCCTGGCCTTCTGCCAGTTGGCAGTCTCATGGCTCTCCTGGCTGTTGCCGAGAATCGCGATTTTGAGCATGTCAAACTCCTTTGGAAAGACCTATGGTCTTGTAATTGCCTATTTATCTATAGGCTGGCTAGGGTGAATAGAACTATAAAATATCAATAAAATATAATTTATATAATCATTTTTGTCAATTATAAAAACTGTGAAAATACTTATCCACATACCTTACTTGACTTTCGGTTTTTGTTCGGTATATAATAAAGACATAAGAAATAAACAACAATTTTATGCCTGAGTTAACCAAAAGACAAAAGCAAATATTAGACTTTGTCACTCAATTTATCCAGAGCAATGAATATGCTCCCAGCTATAGAGAGATTGCTGAGTACTTTGGCCTATCCTCTACTGCTACCATCCACGAGCATATCAAATCACTTGAAGACAAAGGCCTCATAACATCTTCGCACAATGCTGCTCGCTCACTGGAAGTTATCCACCATAGATTTGGTAAAGCAATTGAACTGCCCCTAGCTGGACTGATTACTGCTGGAGAGCCGATTGAGGCCATACAAAGCAATGAGACAATTGCCATTCCTCAGCATTTAGTCCGTGACGAAAACAGCTTTGTCCTCAAAGTCAAAGGTGAATCCATGATTGAAGACGGAATACTTGATGGAGACTACGTGGTAGTAGAAAGAAACTTCTATCCCAAAAATGGTGACGTAGTAGTAGCACTTCTGGATAATGAATATGCCACACTCAAAAAATATTTTCGAGAAAAGGATCGGATTAGACTACAGCCTGCCAACCGCACTATGAGACCTATCTTTGTTAAAAATCCGGCCATTCAAGGTATAGTAAAAGCGATTTTGAGAACTTTCTTATAATATAAAATTAAAGAAAAGCGATATGTTCAAAATAAAAAGAAGCACCAAAGCCAAGTACCGTAAATTTTTTGAAGAATATTTATTCAAAAAATACTCTAGCAAGATAAACTACTACAAATGCCCCACTTTGGTATCTAGAAAAGAGCAGTTAAAGCTATTTTAACGATAAGTACAAACCCTAAAAATGTCGAAAAAACCCTTAAAAATGCCTGTTATTAAGGGTTCTAAACCCTGAACCAGAGACTCAAGCGGATGGTTCAGGGTTGACATATTTAGATATTTTGGCTATTATTCACCCTGTTAAATGGCCTCAAAGGGGCTCCTGCAAAGCAGGATTTAACAGGGTAAACTGTTTTAAAAGAATAAGACTAAAAACATGGCACATAAGAAAGCAGGAGGTTCCACTAGTTTAGGCCGAGATTCCCAGAGTAAAAGACTCGGCGTCAAATTGTTTGCCGGTCAAAATGCTAAAGCGGGCGCTATTTTGGTACGCCAAAGAGGCACCAAATTCCACGCTGGCAAAAATGTCGGTCAAGGCAATGATGATTCTTTATTTGCCAAAATATCTGGAACAGTCCAATTTAGAAGACTAAAAAGAAAGAAATTTGACGGGTCACTAAAAGAAACAAAATACATTGACGTAATCCCTGAGTAATATAATTCAAAACACCCAGCCTTTCGTAAAAGGCTGGGTGTTTTTTATTTATAAAAAATATTTTAAACCCTCAAATACCTACGTATAGCTACCGCCGTACTGAGCATATTTAAAAAGGCTAGCACTAAAAATTGATAAACAAAGATAGATACAAAATTGTTTTTAAAATAACCAATCAAATCAATGACTTGAGTGCCTTGGAAATAATTATTAAAATATGGTTGGATAAAATTGACTAAAGGAAATATCAACAAAAGCACCACAAGAATAGCTACTAAGGCATAAAAAATACTTTCTACTACAAAAGGAAACCTAATAAACCAATTACTAGCGCCGACTAATTTCATAATCATTATTTCATCACGACGGGTATAAATACTGATTCTGATAGTATTGAAAATAACTACAACTGATATCAACAAGAAGACACCGGCCAAGTACCAACTGTATTTGTTGATAAAATCTGCTGCATTATTGACAGTATTTATAACTTCTTCGTGAGTGTCAATATCGCTAGTCTCGACAATACTGGCGTACTTTTCATTATCCAAAAAATCTATAATATTGGAATATTGACTTAGCTTGTAGGCTTTGACAGCCAATGAGTAAGAAAATGGATTTTCATCATTGTTGTAAATATCCAAAACTTCCTGAACTTTTTTATCTTTATTATTGATGACAAAAAGTTCTTTATTTTGTTCAGGGCTAATAATAGATATATCTTTGATTTCCTCCAAATCTTCCAAATCAGCAACAAAATTCTCTACCTGTTCACGACTAACATTTGGTCTTATCTCCACCAATATATCTACCTGATTTTCCACTGTTTTGATAGTAACATCCTTTACATAATTCATCCCGAAAAGCAGAGTAATAGAAAATACCGCCATAAGCATCATAGTCACTGTCACTACCGATAGCCAAAAATTTCGGAAAAACCCCTGCAAAGCAAACTTAAAAATTCTCAAAATGTTTATCATATATTTTTGTTTTTACTCCCTTGGAAATAAACGAGAAAGTAATATAATATCATCTTATTAATAATTTATAACAGCATTTATAATAAATATCTACCCTCTGATTGATCAGAAATCACCAGGCCATTGTCCAGAGTGATGACTCTGTGACGCAAATTATTGACTACATCTTTATTGTGAGTCACCAAAACTACAGTGGTTCCCATGTTGTTTATTTTTTTCAATAAATCAATAATTTCCCTGGTGTTTATAGAATCCAAATTTCCAGTTGGCTCATCGGCTACCAAAAGTTTTGGTTTGTGTACCAAAGATCTGGCAATAGCCACTCTTTGCTGTTCACCACCTGATAGCTGAGTAGGATATCTATCCTCTTTTCCTTTTAGACCTACCAAAGCCACAATCTGAGATACTGTTTTCTTTATTTCTGAAGGTTTAAAACCACAGGTCTGCATAGCAAAAGCAATATTTTCAAAAACGGTTTTTTTTGGCAAAAGCTTAAAATCTTGGAAAATAACACCAAGTTGACGACGCAAAGTGGGTATTTCTCTGTCTTTGATACCAATGATATCCCAGCCACCAATAATTATTTTACCTGCATCTGGTCTTTCTTCAGCAATAATAAGCTTTACCAAAGTTGATTTGCCCGATCCACTTTGACCGACAATAGAGACAAACTCTCCCGGCTTGATATGAAGATTGATACCTTTGAGAGCTTGAACTTTTTTATCGTAGCTTTTGTTCAAATCAATAATTTTAATCATAGTATTTTAATACTTCTTTTTTATTTCTGTTTTTTCTAAATATTCATCAAAAAAATCTTCTATGTCTTTACCCATCACAAATATAGCTCTGGCCTGCCAGACAGCTTCTTGGCCACTATTATCTATATCATCCAGCTTCCAAATAATATAACCGAGCGGGGTTTTGACAATTTTGCTAAATTCACCAACCTGCAATTCTTTTATTGGTTCATAAAAGCTGACTAATTCACTTTCTTTGAGCCATAAACTATCTTCTACATAAGTCTGGTCATCCGAATACATTTTGGCTACTTCAGACCAAGTAGCCCCACTATCCCTCTCTAATAATGCATAAGCTTCTTGAATCTTAGACACTCCATCTACATCCTGATAATTGGACAAAAGATAATCATGCACTTTAGCTTCCAATATACTTGGCTTGACTACCAGCTTCTCATATTCTTCAAAAGATATATTAAAATTTGTTTTTGATACTTCCATCAATTTTTCTTTACCACCCAAAAAATCCAAATACTGTTCTATCTCATCAGGTTCAACTTTTATATCATTCTCATCAGCCAAAGAGTTTATCCAGGTATTTTTTACTAGCTTTTTCCAGACAATCTCTTTGATCTGTTCATCTGATGGCATCTCAGTATTACCAGAATTGTCCTGTTGGGACTCTAAAAAACTTATTATAAACTTTTTATTTTTAAAATAATCATTAAGATAAATATTAAGTGTTTTATTTTCTTCTTTGATAGAGCCCGCCTTGAGATTATAAAATCCAGCCACTGATTCTGAAAAGTTTTGGTTGAGCTTGCCGGCATAGACCATTTTGACAATTACTAGCTGGCTCAAGAGAACTACCAATAAAACCAACAAAGCTATTTTTATATTTCGACTAAGTTTTTTAATAAATTTCAAAATTTTCATATTTAATTAAAAAAATAATTAAACCACTTCCCTACATTTGTAGTATTATCCTCCTCTTGATAAACAATACTCTTTTCGTCTGGATTAGCCAAATTTATTTGTTTCTCACCAGGCTTACTGAGATTAAGTTTTAATCTGGCTTCTTTTTCTATGTATTCATCTGTTTGCAAATAAGATATAAGTTGCTCCATTTTTTCAGTTTTATCCTGCAAGTCACCAAGTTGTCTTTCCAAATTATTTATTTCTTTATTGATTTCATAACGCAACAATACTTCTTGACTTACTTTGACAAAAGAGGCTATCAAAAGTATCAATAAAAATATAGAAAAAACATTGGATGTCCATATTTTGGAACGCCAACTTTGTTTGCCGGATCTATTGGATGATGATTGTCTACGATATATTTTGCCTGTCATAAACAGATTGAATAATAAAATAATTATAACATAAATCTTTTCTTTTTTCCAAAAGTCTTTGCCTTATGAGAAAAAAAGTATTATAATATATACAAATAAAAACAAATCATGAAAATCAATAAAGTCAAAACAAAAAAATTTCTTTGGATTCACATAGAAAAAGCTGGGCGTGAGGAAATTGATTATTTAAAAAAAGAGTACGATTTTCATCCCCTTGATCTGGAAGATTGTCTAGTAAAAGTACAGCGTCCACAAATAAGTGAATACTCAAACTATATTTTTTTCATACTTACCTTCCCCGCTTACAACCGACAAACCCGAGAAATAGAATCAAGTGAAGTAGATTTTTTTATAGGTTCCAAATATCTTATCACCATCAGCGACGGATATATTCCGGTACTTAGAAACTTTTTTGAAGAAGTAAACACCAACGAATACAGCAAAGACAAATATATGATGACCAACCATCCGGTTTTTTTGCTTTATGAAATACTCCATCGTATGCAAAACTACGCCATGCCGATGCTTGACCATATTACTCAGGAAATAGAAAGTATTGAAAAAAGAATTTTTAAAGAAAAAGAAAAAGAACTAGTAGTGGAAATCCTTCACACCAAAAGAAATATAGTAGATTTCAGGCGTATAATGCAAGCCCACAAAAATATCATCAAAAAATTGATGAACACCCACAGTAAATTCTTTATGCCTGATAAGACAAATATTTATTTTAGTAATATCTTGGATCGTACCAAAGATATCTGGGATATTTTGGAAACACTCAAAGAAAATATCAACACTTTCCAAGAAACCAATGAATCACTGATAAATCACCGCCTCAATGATATTATGAAAACCCTAACTATAGTATCTGTTATTATGATTCCCGCCAACCTTATAGCATCTATTTTTGGCATGAATGCCAAGTATATGCCAATAATTGGTAATACACATGATTTTTATTTTCTAATATCTATTATATTTTCTTTTATAGTACTTTCCTTGTTGTATTTCAAAAAAAGAAAATGGCTCTAAATATTTGATAAAATCCTACTTTTTTGCTATAAATAAGCCCACCTATAGCTTTTGCTTTGGGTGGGATTTAAGTAAACAATGACAAATTTTTGGCAACAATTAAAAAAACCCTTACTGACTACCACGCCTATGGCTGGCATTACTGACAGTGCTTGGCGTCAAATTTGTAAGTCCTGGGGAGCTGATGTGGTCCATACTGAGTTTGTATCTGTGGACGCGCTTTATTATGATAGCCAAAAAACTATCAAAATGCTTGATTATAAAGCTAATGAACAGCCCGTCGTAGTCCAAATATTTGGACGTAGAGCCGAGCTTTATCCCAAAGCAGCTAAAATGGTGGCTGCTACCGGAGTAGCTGGCATTGATATAAATTTTGGCTGTCCAGCCAAAAAAGTAGCTGGCCACGGCGGTGGAATATGTCTATTGCGTGATTTGGATACTGTCCGAAAAATAGTAACAACCACTATAGAATCTGTTGATCTACCAGTATCTGTAAAGACCAGAATTGGTTTGAATAAAATCCAAGGCGAACCTAGTCATGGAAAAATAACTGTTTTTGATTTTATAGATAAATTATCAGATTTGCCCATTGCCGCTATGATTGTTCATGGACGAAGCTATGAGCTACCTTTTAGCGGACCAGTAGATTTAGAAGCTCTCAAAGATGCTTGTCAAAAATTCAAACAAACATTCAAAAATTCCCCTTTTCTAATCAATGGATCTTTTCAGACTGTAGAATCAGTGGTAGAAGACCTCAAATATACTGGCGCTGACGGCATTGCTCTATCACGAGCCCTTTATGGCCAACCTTGGCTATTCAAACAAATCAGGGATTATATAAATACTGGATCGTATCAAGAAGTAGACTGGCAAACCAAAAAAGAAACAGCTATCAAACATGCTAATCTACTATGGCAAGCCAAAGGAGCTAAGGGTTTTAAAGAAATGAGAAAGCATCTTTTATTTTATGTCAAAGGACATCCTAATGCTTCGGACCTACGACAGGCTCTGGTCAGTGTAGAAAAGCCGGAAGATGTGACCAAAATATTAAGCCCGCTAAACTAGCGGGTTTTAAAATTGGCAATAAAAAACCGGGGCGCTCCTTTCGGACGCCCCGGCGTGTTGTTTCCCCGATGATGGGGGAAGGTTTTAGGTTTTAGGCAGCACGCGGACTGATCAGGCCTTCGATCATCCCCTGGATACCAGAGGACAACACAAAGGTACGATCGTCCTTACGCTCCATGAACATGTAGACGAACCAGTCGTGGAGAGCCTTGCGACGCTCCTCGACGGTGGCGTCGTCGCGCATCTTCATTGCAGTCTGCATGCCACCCAAGATGGCCTGCAGCTTGGCGATCTCAGCTTCGCCAGCCTTGGTGTTGGACGCCGTCAAGAGAGTGAATTTCTTGATATCAAGCTGAACCAGCTTGATCTCGGCATATTTCTGAATCAGCTCCTTGTCAGCCGGAGTCATGTCCAGAATCTCCAGCTCCTTGAGCTCGACGCCGGTCTGAGTACGCAACTCGTGAGCCACATACTCAAAGAAGCTGACCTTCCTGTCGATTTTGTAGACCCTGCCGAAGATGACCTTCTTGACGCGCACAATGCTGAGGTGTTCAACATCGCACTCGTATTCGTTGGCCAGCTTTGCCAAAAACGCCATGATTGAAGGATACTCAACAGCGCTCTTGTCCTCGCTACCAAGATATGCCTTCAGTTCAGTTTCGTCTACCACTTCGCTGATCTTCATGACCAGCCAGAGAAGCAACGGCCGCGAAAGCTGCCACAGCTTCTCGCCGGTCCACTTGGCAGCCTTGCCGAGCGGACGCAGGAAGTGACGAACAAAACGATTGCCCGACACGTCCTCAGCTTCAGTCAAGTCCTCGGGAAACACGGGGAGCTCGGACACATCAGGAGCTTCGGCCAAGGTCAGCCAGTTGATCAGTCTGTCATGCATCTTGTTGGAGATGAGCTTCAGACGGAAAATCCTGGTAGTGATCTTGAGAAGATCCCTGTTCTCCCTGTCCTCGAAAATATCCTTGGACATGGCTGCTTCCATGCTCAGCTGACGAACGATTTTAGTAAAAGCCGTCAGCACATGACGCTTCATCACACCCTGGATACCACGAGTTTGGTCCTGACTACTGTCAATCGCCCTGTCCTCAGCGGAGAGCTGGAGATAAGGCTTAGGGTACTGCCGGATGACTGACATCTTGACCCGACCAATGATCTCGGGACCGGGGATGACATCTCCGTCATCACTAACCGTCGTATCAGTGGGCACGGCTTCCGTGTCCCAGGGGTTGACTTCCAAGAGCTCATGCGGAATCACGATTACTCGCGTTTCCCAGAACCAACTTGGTACCATACTGGGCCACACACCGTTCTTCAGGTGAGTCCTGAAAAAAAACAGGATGCGCCAGTACACGGGCTTGCGAAACACAGTGACAGCCCAGAGCTCACGCAGATTGATTACGTAGATGCTGCCAATCACCCAGGCGATGCAAACCGCCAAGATAGACCAGAACGTCCAGTAATCAAAAAAACTAAAAGCTGCCATCAGACCGTGGAAAAGCACACAACCCCAGATACCCCAGATGTGAGGCTTGGGATCGCCCACGGCATTGCCTTCCTCATCGACATCGCGATTCCAGTGTTTGGGCTTGAATGCCGAAACACTGAGTCTCCACCAGCCGTGGCCGACAAAGACCAACATCAACACAACATTAATCCAAGTAACTTTCTCGGAGAAAGACGTCAAAATCATGAAACCCCAGTAGGCCACTGCTGCCAACAAGGCAGACGCCAACCCGCCAATCAAATAATTCCTCCAGACCCAACCACGTCGCTTGGTGTAGACAGTAGTCAGGATACCAACTAGGAGGGCAATGACCAACGAAACGATGGCGTTAGTCAGCCAGTTGTCCTTCCAACTGGCTTCGGTTGTTTTGTTATCGTCTTCGACTTCGACGATGACGATCGCCGGCCTCTTTTGAGCTACCGGCTTAGCCTTGACGGTATTTCCTCCGATCGGACGGTTGACTTCCTCCTGCCAGGACTCCCGAGTGTATCCCTCAGGGATTTCCTCGTCTTCGCCCACAACATAGAAGCTGTCAGCCGTAGTTTCCTGACCTTCAAACTCGTAGCCCTCGGGCACAGGAATCTTGCTGATCATCTCTCCGAGTTTACCGGAGCCACGCTCAACCACTTCCATGGTCGTGTCATAGCCCAAGTTGAACCAAGGCCTGATATCCACCGTCTGGTGGAAATACACAAAATGCATGCAGAAGAAGGCCATCATGACCAGTACGAAGCGGTGACCCCACTTGCCGAAGCGCCGCTGCGGGCTGGTGGAGGGGTAGATCTGCTCACTACCCTCGAACTCGTGCCAGGCCATGCGAACCAGCCGACACCAGATCAAGAACAGGCTACCAAGAACCAAGATAGTGACCACATTATGGGGCCAGATCCAGTGATAGATCGGCTCAATAACATGGTTTTGCCACTGATGAGCATTGTTCTCTTCCACGCCTTTGAAGTAACGACTCATGACAAGACCTCCTTTAGGTCTATTGGGAAAACCTTGACTTTGCTTCTCTTTACCTAAAAACCTATTTTCAAAGATCGGCCCTAAGGCGCAATCTTAAAGACACAATTTGCCTACCTTAGTAAACATTATATTATATCATATAATAAAAATTTTGTCAATACTAAATACTAGCCAAATTATGGCTAGTATTAGCAAAAATATTAAAATTTAAGTTCCTTATTTACTGCTATCCTCTTTTTTATAAAGCCAATATGAATATCCATAAGTACCCAAACTCACCAAGATAATAATAGCTATTATATAATAAGAAAAATACTGAACTGGTAAATAAGGCAATGCTATAAAAATAAAACCACAAAAAATAAAAATCTTTTGGGCAAACATATGAGTTTTTTTCCAAACATTTTCGTTGGATAAGGTCCAAGGAGTACGAATACCCATAAACCAGTTTTGTTTTATATCTTTGATTATAAAACCTATAAAAATAAACAACACTCCTATCATACTTGAAACAGCCACAGACATATTGATTTGATAACCAATATTAATAAAAGATGTAAGGGCAAACATAGCTACGAAAAAAAATATCATAACTAGGCGAAAGGCATGATAGCTAATATCAAACTGTTTATAATTTTTACGCTTAGGGTCTATCTTTGGTAAATACTTAAAAAGTAAATATAAAGCTATTGTCAAAAACGGGAAAAAATAAATATGAAAATTCTTACTACTATAACCATCAGCTTGACCATTTGCTCCCCAATGGCTAATCACTCTATCTGGAAGCTGACCATAAAAATAAAAAGCCATAACTATCATCGCTAATATCAACAGTAAAGATAGTTTGTCCATTAATTTTACCCCGTTAGAAATTTTTTGTCGTTGTTTGTTTTCCATAAAAATAAATAAAATTTATTAATTAACAAATATATTAAGACCTAATCCATATTTTCCACACATATTCATAGCCACAAAAATAAATTTCTAACGGGGTGAATATAAATAATTTAATAATTATTTCTGACAATTGGGACAATAATGCGTCCCCCGACCAGCTAATTTTATTTTTTTAATGTCCTCTTTCTTGCAACGAAGACATTTTTTACCAGCCCGACCGTATACTTTTAAAAATCTGACAAAATTACCTTTTTGATTATCACTATCCCTATAGTCACTAAAAGTCGTACCACGATTAACTATAGCTTTGTTTATAATATATTGGCAAGCTTGATAGAGTATTTTTATTTCACTTTCCGTCAATGTATCTACTGTCCTATCAGGCAATATTTTAGCTCGAAAGCATATTTCATCGGCATAAATATTTCCAATACCTGATATAATCTGCTGATTCAAAAGAATGGCTTTTAAAACACCTTTTCGTTTATTAAATATTTTTTTAAACTCCGACCATTTAAAATTTTCTTTTCCTGGTTCCAGACCATATTTATTTTCTATTTTCTGTCTTTGATTTTTATCAACTATTTGCCAATAGCCAAATTGACGCAAATCATTAAAAAACAAATGCGAATTGTCGGAAAACCTTATTATAATATGTGAATATTTATTGGGTAGATTATCAACTTGAGGAAAATTGTGTCCACCAGCCAAATAACTATCACCCAAGACATATATTAATTGACCCGTCATCTTGAGATGTACCAAAAGATACAAATCATCTTTAGCTAGATTAAATATCAGTAATTTACCAACTCTATCAATATCAAATATATAATTATTCTTCAAGGTATTCAAAAAATAATCCATTTTGTTTCGGATAAGCTTTGGCTTAATAACTTCAATATTTACAATCTTTTTGTTGATTATTTTTTTCTGCAGACCACGTCTAATAGTTTCTACTTCTGGTAATTCTGGCATATCAGCTAAATTATACAAAATAAAACAGACCCCTGCAATCGGGGCCTGTTTTTATTATATTTAATCAAAGCTAGATTTAGTATTGACTAAGTACAGGATAATCTACATCAATAATCGGCTTACCAATATATTGAAAGAGTCCTTGAAGATTCTTTATATGATATTTTTTAGAGCCTGATATTACATAGATTTTATGATCAGGGGTACGGAGCAAAGTGCCATCGGCATAGATTTTGGTGCCTAAAACACTACCACTCCAATCCTGATAAGCATCCAAAACTGAGGTTAAGACATTATAAATTCTTTGGCCTCTATAATTATCATTCAAGTATTGCCAGTTTGGAACATGCCATTTTTTTTGATCTCTGAGTAAATATACATACATTTCTTTATTACAAATATCACGGAGCAATGATCCATTTGGAAATTCAAATACTCCTTCAATATCTTTGTCTGGCCCATGTGATCCAGAAGGTCTCAAGAAATTACAGGTCATTTCTTTTTCACCCAAGACTTGTGGTTCTGGCTCAGTTGGTTCTTCTTCAATCTTTTCACCCAAGACTGTGCCACATTGCTCAGCTGTCATAGTAGTAAATGTGTGGTCATAATCTGTTTTTTGTGCACCATCAAAGTCTTGTGTTTTTACAATATAGTGATAAACACTACCCGGTGTTAAGCCGCTTAAAGCGACTGAATGACTAGAATCAAAATCAGTACCTTTATTTTCATTACCATAAGTGTCTGTCTCACCATATAGCATCCAGGTCAAAGAGTCTTCTGATGTATCCCAACTAATTACCACCTCCTCGCAGCTGACAGCTGCTTTTATATTGGATGCGTCAGCTGGATTGTTGCCTCCCCCACAATTTACAGTACAACCACCGCCATTATTTCGTACCACTACAGTTCTAGTGACCTCGTCAGCCGGATTACCGTCTGAGTCAGTCACATTATAAGCTACTGTGTAGCTTCCAACAGTATTGATATCAACTGAATTTGAAGTGACTATATCTTCAGTGATATTGCCGTCTTCATCATCATCAGCTGTAGCGCCTTGATCAGTATATGAATCTCCAACATAGATATAAACTGTAGCATCACCAATCAAAGTAATAACTGGTGGATTACCCTCTTGCTGACACATTTCAAACGGTGGTACATAGTGAGCATAGCAAGCTCCTTCATCACCAACAATCAATAGTTGAGCCATCATACCTACGTCACTTAAGTTGATTAAACCATCATCATTTAGATCAAAAATTTCTGAATAATTTGACCCTTCAACATCAGCTTCGCCTCCCACAGAATCTTTTATTCCTTGGTAAAGACCTTCACACCAGCCGACATTTGTATCTTCACATTGGAATTGATAGCCACCTTCGGGATGGTCAAACTCAATATAACAAGCTTCATCATAACCATTATAATACATATCCGCTAGAATGCCCTCGTCAATTAGACTTATAGAACCATCATTATCTAAATCAATAACGCTATTATAGACTAGATAATTCGGTGAATTTTCATCAGAGTATGCCTTAAAAGCGCCCAATAAAGCGCTACACCACGGAGCATAAGGAATTTCCTCTTCCTGACAATCTTCTACAATTAACCAATCAGAATAATATCCGTCATCAGCCGTGGTAACAGTCAACCAGAAATGTGACATATTATCAGCTGCCCATACTTCGTCATTAGCAGGATGATATGTGCCTACGCCAGTACCATCAAAACCATTTTCCAGCCTATTGTTACCTGGGTAAGCTGTGGAATTATCAGTACTTTGATTGACTAGAGAAGCATTCCAGAACTCAATATACCCATCTACATGCTCTCTATCTTCATGAGTATCTGCTGTACCGTGCATCACCACTCTGAGACTATCTTCTAATCTTTGAACAGCTAGTCCAGGCACATCTTCATAAGTAGCTACATGTGAATCCAAAAAGTATGAACCATTCCAGTAAAGTGGAAACCACACATCGTGCGGTATCTTATATGATGATGAGCCTAGAAATAAATCACTAGTCATATCGCCCTGCCCCCAATTGCGGACATCATCAATATGTATTTTAGCTAATGTCAAATCATTACACTCCTGTGGAACTACAAATTGACATTGTTCGCTACAACCAACTGAATTTGAAGGAGATAAAGCAACTTCTCTACCCAAATCACACTGCTCCCATTCTTGGTTTTTTTCTCCGTCTCCACAATATGGGTTATATGACTCTTCTTCACACATCATAAATGGCGGGGCATAATAAGCATAACAAGCAACATTATCATTTCCATGCTGGGCGACCAAACCTACATCACTAATATCTATAATACCATCATTATTTAGATCAAAAACATAAAAATATTTGTCATCTCCTACACTAGAATCTAAACTATCAGTGATTCCCTGAATAAGTCCTTCACACCAACTGACATTTGGATCTTCACATTGGAAATAAAATTCTCTTTGTTCACTAGTTGGATTTTCAAAATTAGCATAACAGCCATCATTATCATTATTACTATAAAGCTGTGCTATCATAGAAACATCCACCAAATTGACTAACTGATCGTTATTTAAATCAGCCACATCATTGTAAATATCTGAGTTTAAGGATTCGCGAATAATACCTAATAAAGCGCTACACCATGGAGTATAAGAAGTCTCCGGCTCTGGATCAGCTATTTTACAAAGACGTACATTGTCAACAAATGTACCAAAGCTGTCACTTGGACCTATGTCTAAAAATGATACTTCTGTACTGGTACTATTGGCAGTAAATGAATAATTGGAGTTTGTCCAATCACCTTCTAACAAAGGAGCACTAGCTGTAGCCGGTCCGTTGGTGGCTACTTGAGATCCATCCAATTCTACTGAAAGATGGTTTTGTTCAGCGCTTATATCTTGACGTGGTGCAAATGACCAAAAAAGTTTGTATTGTGCGCCGAGTTCTGTAGTCACATTTTGAGAAATACGACTTGAATAATCACCATCAAGCTCTGCGTACTGCCAATCATCAGAGGCAATGTTGCCACTCCAGCCTCGATGTAATTCCAAGGTAGCGACTGAATTGTCAGATACTTTTTCAATAAACCAGCCCAAAACTGAAGTCATTTTTTGCCAAAGAGAACTGTCTGTTACCACTGGCTCTTCAAAGCTACCATTTACAATAAGATTATCCTCATCTGAACATTCTTCTGGAATTAATATACATTCTGAAGTGCAAGATCCTGATCCGCTTGAACCATCATCACACTGCTCATTCAATAAAATCTCAGCCGTACAGTCAGCATTACAATAATTACCACTTTGGATGGTTCCATCACCACAATATTCAGTGGTGGTATTATTGTCATCACAAGCTTCCTGACCGTCTATTATTCCATCTCCACATAATTGAGCACCAACACTTGGTACTAGCTGTGGTATAGACTGCCCTTCTGGACATTGTAAAACATTCTCGTTGTCTAGACCCAAATAAATATCATCCTCATGGTCAGCCACAGGTGTATCATTATTTTCAAAATGACCACCCAAAGCACTTTCGGAGATATTCAGTCTATTAAACGTTCCGCTACCGGTAGCGTGACAAACAGTATATTTGTCAGACTCACCTGCAACTTTTAGCTCTTTCTCATTTGCTGCTGCCCTAGCTGATGGAATAGAAAAAGACAGGGATATACCTGTATTTCCTATTATCATACTCAGGGCTACAAAAAGAAAGAAACTCTTCCTAAAGACTTCTCTCATATGTTTGATTGATTTAGATTGTTTAGCTATACTGATACATCAGCTTATATTTAAACTAACATATATTTATACCATAAATTCTTGACACAAGTCAAGGATTTTTTATAAAGATTACCCTACAATTTAACCTTACACTATTATTTAGAAAATAGTCAAGCAAACAAGCAAACCTACAACTCCCAAAGCAGAGGCAATGGTTTTTAGCCTTTGTTGCCTAAACTCTACAAATATGGTCAAAAGTATTGTAATTATAAGTAACCCTAGTAAAATTTTGTAATAAATTGAACCTAAATTAAATAAAGGCTTAATAGATTCTGATGGATTTTTCTTGACAAAAACATACTGATTTACTGTAGAGCCTACGGCTGGTTTGATTTCCTGCCACGCTACATCTTGAATTGTTTGATTACCAGCTTTATCACCAACTGTGACTGTGGCCAATACAACTGGATTAAAATACTGATTATAATCTACATCAACCATTATTTTATTCCCTATCCATTTTCCAACCTCACTGAGATCTCTTTGCATATCAATAGTCTGGTCAGCAAAGGCAACATTGACAAAATTAGCGTCTTCGCTGACATAGACAGTAGCTTTTACTACTATATCATCCTGACCAGTCGGTTTATTGACCAAAATCTTAGTTTTTTCATGGTCAATTAGTGGCGCTTGGCTATCCACAGTTAATAAATAATCAATTGAACGACTCTCTTGACCAGAAGCTTTAGATATCAAAGAAATATAATGCTGTCCTTGATCTAACCTTAGAGCTATTTCTAAATAGCCATTTTCCAAATATTTAGTAACTATTTCTTCATTGTTATCCACAATAGTCAAGGTCTGAGCACCCAAAGCAGAAATTTTAAATAAATTTAAGTCATTATCCAAAATAACCTTGTTCAAAGGTGTTAGTAATACAGGCGTAGCCAAATTCACTTGTTCTATTTCCTCAGCCAAGACTTCCTGAGGTTCTGGCTCTGGTATAGTAGGCTCTTCTGCTAATACTTCTGGTTCTGGCTCTAATTCAGGCTCAGGTTGCAACTCTGACAGGTTTTCTACAGCCGCCTGCTCTATTTTGGCATCATAAATATCAGTTTTAGATGGTAATACTTCTGGTTCTGGCTCTGGTTGTGGTTCAATAAGGGTTTGGGTGCCAAAATATTGAGCAATAAGGGTGGTATCATAACCTTGATAATCACCACTGACTACCCCAACACCAATATCTGTAAATTCCGGATCAATCAGATTGGCATAATGAGTTTCAGAATTGGTCCAAGCTGTTACTACTTGGTCAGCCCCAGAAAATCCCATAGCCAAATTTTCTCCAGCTACATGAAAATTGTAACCAACACTATACAGCCAGTTTCTCAAGGCTTGGTTGTCAGGGCCTACATGAGCAAAATACTCGTTGATAAGCATGTCTTGAGACTTATTTAAAGCTGCCTGAGTTAATAGCTCGCTTTTAACCAATGGTTTTAATTCTAAATTCAACCTAATATCATTGGTAAGATCTATAATTTTATTGGCCTGATCCGTCAAAATATCCGGAGAAAGCCAAGCCTGAACAGGAAAAGACAAAGCAAAAATGACCATTAAAGCTTTTATTACTACAGCTGAAACGGCATGAAAAACTAATCTTCTTGGATGTAGAGCATTTGGTCGGTAATTGTTACACGGGGTCGGCAAAAACAAATCCCTCAAAGTGCCACGACCTCTTGGATTTCTGCCCATTTTTACTTCAGTGCCGTCAGTGATATTGTCACAGTCTGTGTCTCTATCAAGCGGATCAGTACCATAGACTTTGACTTCCTGATAATCTCCCAAACCATCATGATCTGAATCCTGATCAAAAGGATCAGTGCCCAATTTTTTTTCTTCTTCGTCGGTCAAACCGTCGGCGTCTGAATCTAATATTTTGTTGTCTTTGTCAGACATAATAAATAGGCAAAATATTTAATAATCAATTAAATCACAAATAACCAATTTTGTCAATACTAACTATAAACTATATATAAATTATAGCATAAATAAGCTATAAAATATATTAATCATCATGTAACTATCTTATAGCTAGCCAGGATAGATGTGAGCAAATATAGTTAGTGACATTGTAAACATTATTAAAAGATGTCACCCAACCGGTAAATAAATTTTATTTTACTAGACTACTGGCATAAAAAAAGCTAATAGCAGCCCAAAAAATAAATACGACAATAATAACAATCTTGTTCATAACTTTATTATATTATAATAATCTAAAAGCTTCTATATTAATGGACTTTTTAGGGACACTTTCTTTCCTCAAAGAATTTACAAAATACTCTATCATATTTGTCGGGCCGCAGATAAAAAAATCACAAGAATTAAAATCACGGATAAAAGACTTGAGTTTATCAACATCAAAACGCCCTTCTTGACCTGATACATGGGTAGTTATTTTAAAATTTGGACAATTAGACTGTATCTGAGCCAGATAATCAGCATCTACTAAATCATCTGGTGAGGCTACTACATAAAAAAGATCTACTTGCCCTTTTTCATCGGGGCAACTGGTAAAATCTTTGGCCATAGAAATAAAAGGCGTAATACCAATACCACCCGCAATCCAAACTTGTCGCCTGCTTTTATCGGCATTTTGACCAAAAGTCCCATAAGGACCATCCACCATAGCCCGCGAGCCTAATTTTAATTTTGACATCTTACTAGTATAATCTCCCAATTCTTTGGCAATAATAGCCAAGCGTCCATCTGGCAAAATTGAAGCTATAGAAAACGGATGTTCTTCTTTTTTATCTATATCGTCAAAAGACACAAAAATAAATTGTCCCGGCTCACAAGCTAGAACTTTTTTACTAGGCTTCAATAATACCTTTATTGTGTTTTTGGTCGGTGCTTCTACAGACTCTACTACAAATGGTCTAGCTTTTATTTTGTATTCTATCAAAAACAATCTAAGCAAATATGCCAAAACACTAATAGTAATCAATATAATATAATACCACGCCAGTCCCGAGATTCTCTTTACATCGCTATCAATAAGTAGAGCATGGACACCGCCTATCATCAACGGCACAGCCAATAAGCTATGTAGTGATTTTAACCTTTCATAACGCATACGCCAAAAAAATGTCATAACAATCAAAAACATAAATATTAGCATAGCAGTATAACCAAAAATATAAGCTGCCTCGGTCCAGTATAAAAATATACCCAAAGAAGCCTGATTAGACACCGGTAGTAGCCTAAATGCTAAAAATAAGGGGTGAAGTATTATAAAAGTAAAAGAAATAGTGCCCAAATAACGATGGATATTTAAAACCTTGGGCAAACCATTAAAAATTTTATCCAACCAAACAAAACGAGCCGATAAAAGTAAAGCAAAAGCAAAAGTTGACAAGCCAATCAGGCCCGTTAGTTTGCCCAAACTGGTAAATAATACTGTCCAGGGCCAAAATACCTTATTAAAAGGGACATTGCTATATAAAATAAAAACTGGCATTAATATAAGTAGTCCTAACACCAATAAACTAAAATATGACTTAATCTTTCTATTTAAGGTCATAAAAATAATAAAATAATTTTACTATATTATATCATAATTAAAAACAAACAAAAAACTAGAGCCAAGGCCCTAGTTTTTTTGTCTTAGCAATTTAGAATAATGCTAATATGTCATTAGTTACATTGTGAATCCTCTGACCAATGTAGTTAAATAATTCTTCCAAACTCTTTATATGACGTTTTTGCTGATCTTCAACAATATATATTTCTGGACCACAACCACGGAGTAAAGTACCGTCAGCCCACTGAGTCTGACCCAATACATCTTGATCTGGAGTCATATATTCACAGGTCTGAGTTTCCTCATCGCCGACTACTGGCTCTTCGTTTTCAATTTTTTCACCTAAAACTAGGCCACATTGCTCAGCAGAAGGGGTGGTAAAAGTATAATCATAATCATCTTTTTGATTTCCAGATACAGCTATAGTCTTTACCATATAGTTGTAAGTTGTATCATATGGCAATTCAGTCAATGAAACCAAATGGTTTGAAGTATAATCTTCGCTCTTGTATTCCTGGCCGTAGTTTGAGCTTTCGCCGTATACCAACCAAGTCAAAGAATCTTTAGAAGTATCCCAACTGATATCAACATTATCACAGCTGACTTTAGCTTCTATAAGAGAAGCATCAGGGGCTGGAATACCAGCTCCAGAACCAACACTTTGTGGAGTGTTGTCATTTTGTGAAGTACTATTGTCTGGATTGCAGACAAAAGTATTTTGACACCAATAGGTATCACTATAGTTTGTGGCATACAAAGCAATATCAGCCAGCTCATGAATACCGTTTCCATCAGCATCAAAAGTATCCTTACACTGAGCAAACATACCAACGTCTGACAAACTGGTAACACCATCACCATTGTGATCACAAATTGTCAAAGGATCAGACACTACTACCTCATCATCTGGGGTAGGGTCTACTGGTTGTGGATTGCAGACAAAAGTTGCCATACATGTCTCACTCTGGCTATTGGCATAATACATAGCAACGTCAGTTAGACTATGTACATTATCACCATTGAGATCATACGTGTCTGCACATTCGGCAAGCATGCCAACGTCAATCAAGCTACGACGACCGTCGTTATTGTGGTCGCAAACATCTAGAACAACAACTGGCTCGGTAGAGCTAGTATTGACTTCGGCATTCGCAACTAATGCGCTAAAACTAGCTAAAATAACTAGTGAAGTAATAATAAATAGTTTTTTCATAATTTCTTAGAAAAATTAATTAATTAAACCGCTTTTTTTATAAAGCAATGCTATACTATATATATAATATGATTATTTGTCAATAGTACGTAGTAGTATACCTAAAACAAAAACCCTCAGATATTTGGGGGTTTTATGGAGCCGTCATGCGGACTTGAACCGCAGACCCCTTCCTTACCATGGAAGTGCTCTACCAACTGAGCTATGACGGCACGTAAATAATTGTCTAATAGGATAATAGTTTATTTAATAATAATGAATTATCAATTAATCCATTAGGCAATTATACAATTAGACAATTAACAATGGTGGGCCGGGAGGGATTCGAACCCCCGAAGGCTGATGCCAGCAGATTTACAGTCTGCCCCGTTTGACCGCTTCGGTACCGACCCATATACAAAAAAATAATGGGCAGATCTCTCTTAAAGAAGCCAACTGCCTATTATATCTAATAAAAACTATTTTAAATTATCAATGCGCTCATTAAAATCCAGTATTTTCTTATTGTCTGGATTAACCTCTTTCAACTTATCCAGATATCCAGAAGCCAATTCTTTATCAGACATTATTATACTAAGATTTATCAAAAAGTCAAGAATTTTAGGATTGTTTGGAGATAAGAGTAAAGCCCGTTGGGCTGACTGCATAGCTTTTTCCTCTTCTTCCAAATCTAGATATACTTCTGACAAGGCCAAAAAATATAAATAATTATCTTCGGAAAGTGATATAGATTTTTTATATTCTTCTTCAGCTTGTTTGAGATTACCTCTTTTGCGAGCCAAATCTCCCAAAGAATAATAAACAGCCGCGTCTTCATTGTGAGTGAGTTTCAGCAAATATTCTAGTGTTTCCTTGGCTTGGACAAATTCTTTCCTAGCCCGATACACTTCCGCCAAAAGGGTATAAGCTTCTATATTATGCTGATCAATATTTAAAACATCAAGTAGAGTCTCCTCTGCTTTTTGATATTCTTCACTATTTATAAACTGTTTGGCTTCTACCAATATTTTATCCACTACCTGTGATCTATCGACAGAAGATGTCAGCCTCTCAAAGCCACGACGACGAATGTCCTTTTCTACACTTTTTAATCTTTGATAATACTGACTAAAAACATCACCTACTTTGCCTTTGGCCGGCGTAGTCAAACCTTTTAGTCTAAACCAAACATCAAGCCATTCTCTTTCCAGTCGGCTTTTTAAAATAGCTTCTTTTTGTTTGCGGCTTCTGACTTCCGGCAAATTATCCACATTTACATTTTTCAAACGAGGAATTTTGCGAATCATCAGCCAAATTATAAAAGCTAGGGATAAAACTATTAATACTATTAGTATTATATCAATCATATCTTAGGCTTTATTTTTACTGCCAAATATATTTATCATTTTTTCGACTTCCTTTTGCATAGCCTCAGTTGACGGCGCCAAAATACTCCTAGGGTCAATCATATTACTGTCTTTACTTAAACTATTTTTTAGAGCCTTTTTAAAAGCCAGACGCAGATTTGTATCAATATTTATAATACTAACACCATTTTTGATGGCTTTTTTAAATATCTTTGGTGACAAGCCTGAACCACCATGCAAAACAAGAGGTATATTAACCAATTCTCTTATTTTTTTCAAGCGTGCTTGATCTACTTTTTCTATACCCTTAAAAGAGCCGTGAATTGTACCGACCGATATTGCCAAGGTGTCAACCTTGGTCCTGCTTACAAAATCCTGAGCTTTGTATGGATCGGTCATCAAATCCTTCATGTTTATTTCACCAGTTTCTAATTTGACCAGACCCTCTTTGCCCAAGATAGAACCCAGCTCAGCTTGCACCCAAATCTTCTTTTTGTGCCCATAATCAGCAATCTGGCGACTAAGATGAATATTGCTAGCATAATCCTTTTCTGAGGCATCAATATGAACCGAATTATAACCAATATCAACACATTGTTTAATAACTGGTATATCTTTACCATGATCTAGATGGATAGCCACCGGAACTGTTTTACCAATAGTGTTAGCCAAATTGGTTATTAGGTTAAACAAGGTCGGCAAGTTGGAATATTTAATAGCTGAATGAGAAGTTTGAATAATAACCGGGGATTTCATTTTGACAGCCGCTCTTACAATAGCTATGGTTATTTCCAAATTGGAAGTATTAAAAGCCCCGACTGCATATTTTTTATCCTTGGCTTTATTAACAATTTGTTTGATTGGCACTATCATATATTTTTACCCCGTTAGAAATTAACTACAGTTTTTTACTTTTACCCCTATAGAAATTAGGTGTTCAAATTTCTAAACCCGTTAGAAGCTAGACTTCTAAGCGGGTCTAACGGGGTTTATGTTAAGAATTTTTTATCAGTTCAAAAAATCCTTTGGCTTCTAAACTAGCCGAACCGACAAGCACTCCGGCAAAATTTTTGGTAAAATCTTTTACTGTACTGGCATTGACACTACCACCATAGATAATATCAAAATCTCTGAGATGATTTGGTATAGCATTTTTTATAAGCTCAATTTGCTTGGCAGCTTCAGAGGCTGTGATAGTTTGACCACTACCGCTGGTACTAATAGCCCAAACCGGCTCATAAGCCAATATAAAATATTGACCCGGTTCTACTTCAGATAAAGCTTTTTTGACCTGATTAGATATGACTTCTTCGGTCTGAGCCTTTTTTCTTTGGTCTAGTTTTTCTCCCACACAGACAATGGGCGTCATATCATATTGCAAAACTGCTCGGGTCTTTTTGCCAACTTCTTCATCTGTTTCACCCATAGCTCTTCTTTCACTGTGTCCGACAATCACAAATTGACAACCAGCTTGATGAAGATTTTCAGATGACACCTCACCTGTAAAGGCTCCTTTGGCTTCATAAAAAACATCCTGAGCTCCCAAAGCTATCATGCTGCCTGACAAAACTTTTGATAAATCATAAATAGACAAAAAACTAGGACAAATCACCACCTGTTTTTTATCACCAATATCATTTTTTTCCAACAAAAGATGAAGCTCTTTAGCTGTGTCTATAGACTGATTGAAACCAAGATTCATTTTCCAATTGGCAATTATTATTTTTTCGTATTTCACCCAATTAGCCATTAATTATTAAAATTATCTATATGTTTATTGTATTTTATATTTTATATAAATTCAAAAATTGAAAATGCCCCCAAAGATATTAAAGTAACCAATATACCAGCAACAAGTGCCCCCAAAGCTATAAAAATCAGGGCGTCTGTTTTTTTGATATTAAACAACCAAGCGGCAAGCGATCCGGTCCATACTCCGGTCATAGGCAAGGGAATAGCTACAAAAACAAGCAAAGATATTTTACCCCAAAGACTATACCTCTCATCAAATCTTTTTCTGGTGCGGGCAAAAAGCCAGACAAAAAATTTATCAAAAATTTTTACTTTTCTCAGCCATCTTGATATTGGCCCCAAAAAATAAACAATCAAAACTGCTGGGATAAAATTGCCAATTACTGAAAGATAAAATGCCTGATAAACTGGCAGACCAAAATTTCCCAAAGCAATCGGAATAGAAGCTCTTAGCTCAGTAATGGGCAACATAGCCAGAAGAAAAGTAGCTAATCTAGGGTCAATATTATAAATCCAAGAAATATCCATTATCTTATATAAATAAGTATAAAACAAAAGGCTCTTTAAGACCAGACAAAATTGTCCAAAATCCAACCAGACAAAATTTTTAAATCCTGAAAACGTCCGTCGTGTGATTCAGAACCTAGCACCACCCCAAAAATATTTTGTCCGTCATTGCCGGCAATCTCCAAAACTAGACAATACCCCGAAGCACCAATATAACCTGTCTTACCGGCTAATACATCCAAATAACTATTAAAAAGTAAATTAGTAGATTTTATATGATGAGCCTTACCTGATTTATCAAAAAAATTATAATCTTTTTGACTGACAGCATTTTTTATATCAGCTTTGGCAAAAGCGGTCTTAGCTAAAGTCAAAACTTCTAAGGCAGTCGATACATTTTGTTCTGACAAGCCTGTCAGCTCGGAAAATTTTGTATTTTTCATACCTAGACTAGCGGCTTTTTTATTCATAAGATTTACAAACTCCTGACGACTCAGGCCAGTACTTCTGACCAAAGCATTGATAGAGTTGTTGTCAGAAGCTATCAAACTGGTATAAAACAAATCTTTGACTATCACTGTCTCACCTCTCAGTATATGCCTAGTGCCACCATTGACTTCATCTACTTCTTCCATTGTTACTTCTGTATTCCAACCAGGATTATGCTCCAAAAAAACCAAAGTAGTCATTAACTTGCTAATACTAGCAATAGGCCTAATTTCTCCGGCATTCTTTTGCCACAAAATTATACCACTGTCTTTGTCCATGACAGCAGCTGCCTGAGCGCTTATTTTGACACCCAGAGACTTATTATCTACCTTATGTGGGATTTTCTTACTATCATCTAATATCTGCTCCTTAAAGCTCAATTTTGAGCCGGATTGCGTCTGCTCTAGTATAATAGTCGGCAAATGATAAAGCTGCGAGCTGGTCAAACTCAATGACAAAATTACAGTTGATATAAATGTCCACAAATTCATTTATTTTATTTAATATCGTTTTTATTTAATACCTTATATTTACCAATTGGTAAATTGCCCAATTTTAGATTAGCCTCAGATATACGACTCAGTTCAATCACCTTATAGCCAAGTTTTGCCAGCATCCTTCTTATTTGCCTGTTCCAGCCCTGATGAATAACAATCTCCAATTTCTTGCTGGACAAAATTTTCAGTTTATCCACTTTGGCCAAACCTTCTTCCAAACTGATACCTTTTTTTAATTTTGATTCAATATCTCTAGTCAAAATTTTATCTACAGTAACCAAATAAGTTTTTTTTACTTCAAATTTTGGATGAGTCAACTGGTGAGCCAAGTCTCCGTCATTGGTCAAAAGTATTAATCCTTGCGAATCTTTGTCCAAGCGTCCGACTGGAAAAACTTTTGGCTCTTTTGGTACCAATGACATGACTGTTTTTTTATTATGCGGATCTGAGACCGAACAAACATATCCAGTCGGTTTATTCAAAAGATAATAAACTTTTTTTTCTAAAATTACAGCTTTATTATTTACAAAAATGTCCTGACTATTTTCGGGGACACTTGTAGCCAGATCTTTGACTATATGAAGGCCAATTTTTACTTTGCCCTGTTTTATCAAATTTTCTGCCTTGCGACGAGAAGCAACTCCGGCCTGAGACAAAAACTTAGCTAGTCTAATTTTCTTCTGTTCCATCTTCAAGTAATTTTTGTAAATTATCGTCACTATTTAATTTTTCATAATCAGGTAATTCCTGGACCGAGTTGATACCCAAATGACGCAAAAAATCCATGGTAACTGAATATTTGGCTGATAAATCACCCTTTTGAGTACTTTCTTCCACCAAACCCCTGATGAGTAAATTCCTCAAAATTAAAGAACAGTTGACTCCTCTTATTTGTTCCAATTCTTCTTTGGAAATAGGCTGACGATAAGCAATGATAGTCAGCGTCTCCAGAGATGGCTTGCTTAGCTCACCGCTTAATTCATCATTAAAATATTTACGCAAAGTGGTGACATTTTTCGGATTAGAAACAAATTGGGCTTTTTTGTTATTTATATTGATGTGTAATCCACTCTCGTCATTATTGAATTTTTGCTTTAGAGATTCTAGCATCTCCTCCAGTTCTCCGGTTTTGGCGGATAAAAAATTTTCTAACTCTTTGAAAGTCATTGCCTTGCCTGATGCAAAAAGTAAACTTTCGAGTTCTGATAGTTTATTTTTTTCCATATTATTTATTGTTTTTTGAAATATTTAAATCACCAAAAAGAGCCTCTTGATCTACATTAATTTCTTTTCTTTTTACCAATTCAAGAAGCGCCAAAAAACTGACTACAATCTCTGTCTTATCGTTTTTTTGCAAAAGCTTTTTAAAATTAAATTTGGTATTACTTTTTATCATCTCCTGAATATGTGATATTTTTTCTCCTATAGAAATAGCCCTAGCAATAACCATCTTGGGCAAGTTGACCACTCTTTCAATTTTGGATAAAACCAATAAAAAAACCTCTTTCATAGAATATGGATCAGCATTTTGTGGTGGTGAAAATCCTTGGTCTTGAGGCAGTTTGTAGCTAGCCATACGATGATAAGCAAATTTCTTTTTACTCAAAAACATTTTATTGATAGCCAAGCTGGCTTCATAATACTGACGATATATTTTGAGTTGTTTTTCCAGATCACCAGCACCCTGCTCATCTTCTACATCAAGATCAGGTAAAAGATATTTTGATTTTAGATAAATAAGTTTAGAAGCAATCAACAAAAAATCGGCCACTTCAGTGGAAGCCAAGTTGTCAGTATTTTCTATATATGAGAGATATTGATCAGTAAGCTTAGCTAAAGAAATTTCTGTGATTTGTAACTTATTTTTTTCTATTAGTTTTAGCAGGAGATCAAGCGGCCCTTCAAATTGTTCAAGCTGAATTTTATGCATTGGCTATAATAAAAAAATTAAGAATTTCACAAATATTATAACATTTTTAGTTTTTATTTTCAACAAAAAAAGAGGGGTTCGACGATTGCCGAACCCCTGGGTGCCATCGTAAGAGGCGTCTCGAAATACTCTTGTGGAGCACGCTTCTAGTACGACGGCCATGCCGTCAGGATTGGAGCTGGGGATCCAACTCTGCAGCATGATGCGATGAAATGAATAGGAACTGAATTCTTGAGAATTATAATATAAAAAATTGATTTTGTCAAAAAAAAGAAAGAGTCCCCGCCAAAGAGCTCTCCAGTCTGGTAGATTGCTGAGGCATAGCTCTTTGGCGGGGACTTACGAGTTGAGGACAATATATTAATTTTATCTATATTTTAAAATTATCTCTTCAATTCTAGACCAAGTTCATCAAGTTGAGACTTGTCTACTTCTGATGGAGACTCCATCATCGGATCCCGCCCATCTGAAGTCAAAGGAAAGGCTGTTACTTCTTTGAGGTTTTTTTCACCCAAGAGTACCATCAAAAGTCTTTCCAAACCAGGCGCAATACCACCATGTGGTGGGACACCATATTTGAATGCTTCAAAATAGTGTCTAAATTGTTCTTTTTGTTTATCTGTAAAACCAATCAAATCCCAGACTTTTTCCTGAATTTTCATATCATGAATACGAACTGCTCCCCCACCTACTTCAAAACCGTTGAGTACCAAATCATGTTGGTATGATCTGACTTTGCCTGGATCAGAATCTAGCAAAGCAACATCTTCTTCTTTGGGTGCTGTAAACATATTGTGAGCCGGGCCCCAAGTGTCCCCGGCGCCGACAAATCTGTCTTCATCAGTCTGTGGCATAAATAGTGGAAAATTTACTACCCAGGCAAAAGCCAATTCATTTGGATCATTTTTGTCTTTTCTCAAATCTGGCTTATCAGAGCCATATTTTTCCATTACTTCACTGTAGTTTAATCGTGGCCAAGGACTAAAAGTCATTTTCTTTTCTGGAAATATCTCCTCTACCATGGCAGTAAACATACTCTCTACCAGATTAAGAATATCTTCTTGTTTGACAAAAGACATTTCCATATCTAGTTGATAAAATTCACCTGGGCTTCTATCAGCTCTGGCATCTTCATCACGAAAACATGGAGCAATCTGAAAATATTTTTCCATACCAGCCACCATGAGTAGCTGCTTGTATTGCTGTGGGGCTTGTGGCAAAGCAAAAAATTTGCCCTTATGCAAACGACTCGGTACTAAATAATCTCTAGCTCCTTCCGGAGTTGATTTGGAAAGTATAGGAGTCTGAATTTCAATAAAATCATTGTCATGCAAATAATTACGTAAATAGGCAAAAACCTTGTCTCTGACTAAGATATTTTTTTTCATGCGCTCGTGTCTCAAATCAAGATATCTATATTTGAGTCTCAATTCTTCATTGGCCTGACGTTCTTCATTGTCTATTTCAAAAGGCGGTGTCTCGGCACTGGACAATATATTTATCTTTTTGGCCAAAACTTCCACCATACCAGTTGGCAAATCTTTATTAATCTGTTTAGCTCCTCTACTTTGAACCAAACCTTGAATAGATAAAACATATTCAGGTCTAATATTAGCCAAAATTTCTTCAGAGTCTTTATCTAGCTCAGATGGTACAACTACTACTTGTAGTATGCCCCAACGATCTCGCAAATCAAGAAAGACAATTTTACCCATATTACGGCGGACATTGACCCAACCAAAGAGCTGGACATTTTCACCTATTTTTCCAACTGTTTCAATAGTTTTGCTTCTTTGCATATTTTTATTTACTTATTTAAAAAATAATGGAGCCGAGAACAGGAGTCGAACCTGCGACCCGCGGTTTACGATACCGCTGCTCTACCAACTGAGCTATCTCGGCAAAAGCCGATTATGGCCTGAGCCTATAAATCGTCCTTGGAAATGGTATGGTTTCTCTGACATGCTGGATACCACTTACCCAAGCTACAATCCTCTCCAAACCAAAACCAAAACCACCATGTGGTACGCTACCGTATTTTCTTAAATCCAAATACCACTGAAATTCTTCAACTGGCAAATGATGCTCTTTTATTCTCTTTAGGAGCTCATCATAATCATCTTCACGCTGACTACCACCAATTATTTCTCCGTATCCTTCTGGAGCAAGCAAATCAGCACATTCGGCCAGGCTATCATCTTTAGCATTTCTCTTCATATAAAAAGCCTTTATCTTGGCCGGATAATTGGTCACAAATATTGGATTGTCAAATTCTTTGGTCAGCATTGTTTCATCATCAGCTCCCAAATCCTCGCCATCTTTGATATCACTTCCCATAGCTTGCAATTTTTTGATAGCTTCGCTGTGTGTGATTCTATGAAATGGCTTGCTAATATTTTCCAGCGGTTTGATGTCTCTCTCCAGTATCTGCAAATCAGCTTGGTTGTTTTTCAAAACTGCTTGCACCATAAAACGAATCAAATCTTCCTGAATTTTTAAATTGTCATCAAGATTTACAAAAGCCATTTCAGCGTCCATCATCCAAAATTCTGTCAAATGACGTCTGGTTTTGGATTTTTCTGCTCGAAATACCGGACCAAAATCATAGACTCTATTGTGAGCAAAAATAGCTGACTCCAAATATAGTTGACCAGATTGAGAAAGATAAGCTTTGGTATCAAAATAATCCATTTCAAAAAGCTCAGTTGTTCCTTCGCAGGCATTTGGTGTAAGAATCGGCGAATCAATCTTGATAAAATTATTATTTTTCATGTATTGATATGTCGCCTGAATCAGAGTATTTCTCACTCTCTGGATAGCCCACTGCTTGGAAGAGCGAAGCCACAAGTGCCTATTGTCCATCAAAAATTCTGGCCCATGTTCTTTGTTTGATATTGGATAATCCTGGGCAATTTGATAAAAATCAAAATCTTTGACATGCAGTTCATACTCTTCTTTTTTGGGATGTTTGGCTACAACGCCCATTATTTTGACTGACGTTTCCAGAGTTACTTTTTGAGATTCCACCCATTTGTCCTCAGAAAAATCAGCCTGATTGAGTATAGCCTGAGTATAACCCGAACCATCTCTCAATTGCCAAAAAGAAATCTTGCCTGATGAGCGAAAATTGGCTACCCAGGCATTTATTTCTACCTGTTTATCAACATATTGTGATAAATCATTTATAAATACTTTTTCCATAAATAAAAAAATTAGCTTATTAAATAATAGCTAAAATACAAAGATTTTACAAGGTATTAATTATATAATATTGACAAAATAGACAATATATTGTATATTACAAAGTTAAAGTTCACTGACAACACCCAAACCCTGGAGGGTCTACAATATGTGGAATCCTGTCGTGATAGACACGGCCCTTCGGGGCTATCCTATCGAAGTAAGGCTCTTTGGCCTACTATCCTTTGTCTTTTCCGCGATAGTGCATTTGCGCTTTATCGTGGCCATGGTCAAGGGTACACTGCCACCGCCTCCTCGCTCGTCTTGGTTTCTATACATGGCGCTCGACGTTGTCATTCTGGGCAGCCAGCTCAGTAATGGCATCCTTGACCCGATGATGATTGAGTATAATATTGGCACACTGGCTGTAGCCCTTTTCACCCTGAAATACGGATACGCCACTTGGTCAAAGCTGGAAACAGGCTGCAGTATATTTGTGGGCATATCTATTGCCCTCTACTTGTCTGTCGGCCCTCTGGCTGCTACTGCTTGCGCCTTGGCGGGTATCAGTGCTGCCTCCTTACCCATCCTCAAAAAGGTCCTTGTGGAAAAAAAACAAGAAGACCTCTTGGCCTGGGCATTGGCCGTCACTGCTACTTTTTGCAGCCTGCTCGACGGGCACCTGATCACCGGCATCTGGCTGATCCTGCTACAGGGTACTATAGCGATAGCTGTAACCAGACTACGCTTCAACCAAAAAACCAGAGGTTAGTCCTCCGGCATCAGACCTGAGCAAGTCACAACTGCTCACCTGCCGCCCCGGCATAATACTGGGGCGGCTTTTCTTTTTTATTTAGAATATTGTACTTCAGGAATATCTGCCTTGTCTTTCTTATTTTTTTTCTTGCCTTCAAATCTGACAAAAAGCATTGGTATGACAAATAGCTGTATGACAGTAGCAAAAGCCAAACCAAAAATTATAGAAATAGACAGTCCTACCCAAAATTCATTGGCAAAGGCCAAGGGTATTACACCCATAATAGTAGTAATGGTAGTCAACAAAATAGGTTGAAGTCTTGTATCCCCAGCATCAGCCACTGCTTCAAGTGGCGTCATATTTTTTTCTTCAATATTTCTTTTGGTCTTATCCATTAGCACTATTGCATCATTGACTCCAATACCAGCTAGTGACACCAGTCCCAAAAATACCATAAAGCTAAATGGCAGACCAAATATACCCATACCGACTACCACACCAATCAGCATCAAAGGCAGTGACATTAGTATGATACCAGTGCGTATAAATGAATCAAATTCTAAGACCAAAATAATCAAAATTAGTATTACCGCCACAATCATGGCATTCCATAATTCAGTAAATGACTGTTGGATATCCTCTACTTCTCCTCCAAAATCTACTCTGTAGCCATGGGCTATATTTTCCTGAGCTACTAATTCTTCTATCCCTGGCACAACTTTGGCCGCCGTATATCCTGATGCCAAATCAGCACTGACACTGATTGTCCTTTCAAAATCACGATGACGAATAGTAGCCAAAGCCGGCTCCAGTGAAAAATCAGCCAAATAAGAAAGTTTTACTTCCTGACCATAATTGTTTATTAGTGACAGATTTTTTATTTGCTCTACTGAATCAATTTTATTTTTATCAAGTTTTACTACTACATCAAGATCATTATTGTCTTGAGAAATTTCTGTAGCAGTCACACCGAAAATAGCAGTCCTGAGTAAATTTGATACATCAGCCACGGTCAAGCCTGATTTAGCTACTGTTTCTTTATTTAATGTAAAAGTCAAATCAGCCGGTGATAGGTCTTGATTACTACTGACATTGATGACGCCTTCGGTATTTTCCAAAATATTTTTTACCTTATTTGATATACTATCAAGTACCAACAAATCTTCTCCACTTATTCTAGCTTCAATTGGAGAACCAGTTGGTGGACCACCTGACAATTCAGTGATACTTATATCACCTTCATTGATTGTCTTGATATCTTCTCTGATACTATCTACAATATCATAGCTTTTTTTGCTTCTTTCTTTTTTGTCTACAAAATCAATAGAAATATTGGCCAAATGTTCACTTGACCTACTTGGGTCAAATGATCCAATACTAGATGACTGACCAATAGTGCTGACAAAGTTTTTTATTTCTGGATATTTATACAGTTTTTCCTCTATTTGAGAAACTAGCTGACTAGTTGTTTCCAGATTAGTACCAATCGGCATTTTTATATCAACATAAGCAAAATCGGCATCCATCTTTGGGAAAAGCTGTACTGGTATAGTCTGGGTTACCAAAAGTCCCAAAGAGGCTACAAACAAAATTGTCAGAATTATAGAAAACCTAAATTTTGATTTTTTGCTTCTCAAAAAAATAGTAATATTTTTACGATAAAGTCTTCTGAGTTTATTGGTGACATATTTTTCCAAAATACTTTCTTTGGCTGTGCCTACAAACTGACTTTTCTTCAAAAATATAGAAGCAAAAGAGGGCACTAAAATCAAAGATACAAATAAAGACGCCGTCAAAGTAATGCCAATTGTAATTGGAAATATTTTTAAATATTCTCCCAAAATACCACTGACCAGAAGCATAGGGAAAAAAGCCGCTACAGTAGTAAGCATGCCCGATGTCACCGGACCGCTATAGTGAGCTACTGACAAAAGCGCGGCATCCTTGGAAGAATAACCTTCGCGAATATTATGAAATATTCCTTCAAGTACCACTATAAAAGCGTCCACCAAAAGTCCCAGTGACAACACCAGAGCATAAAGAGACATACTGTTTAAGGTATAACCAGAAAAATATAAAGCTATGATAGTAATCAAAAGACTGAGCGGAATAGCCAATAGGGCAATAATAGCTTCCTTAAAACTCAAGGCTATAAACATGATAATAAATATCAAAATTGTAGCCTGTATTCCACTGCTTCCCAAAGTATGCAAATCATCACGGATAAAAGAAGAATAGTCACTGTTTATTTCTATTTTTACATTGTCAGGAATTACTTTCTCATCACTTAGCATATTTACTTTGGCCTTGGCACTATCAACAATGTCCAATATATTCCCACCAGTCTTTTTGTAAATCTGCAAAGATATATTTTCTTGAGTCGTTTCACCAGCAATAGAAATCCTAGAAATATTGCTACGGTCTACAAATTGTTCATTGACCTGTGCAATATCCTTCAAAAGCACAATCTGACCATTGTTGTTGGCTACAACGACGTTTTTTAGATTATCAATATCATTCAATTTACCAACAGATCTGATATTATAATGCAAATCATCTATATCAATATTGCCCAGCGGCATATCCAGATTAGAAGCTCTGATTGCACCAACTATTGTTGATAAAGACAAATTCAAACGGGACAAAGCAGTCTTATCAACCAAGACTGAAAATTCCTTGTCTCTGACACCAAGTAAAGGCACTTTGGAAACTCCAGAAATACCCTCTAGTTCATCTTGAACTATTTCCCCCAATTGTTTGAACTGATTATCAGTCAAATCACCAGAAAGAGAAAATGTAATGATAGGGTAATCATTGGCTCTTATTTGGGTCACTACTGGATCTTCCGCATCCCCTGGCAAACCAGTGACTTCGCCTACTTTATCTTTTAACTCTCTGATACTGTCATCAAGATTTGCCTCGGCCTCAAACTCTACAGTAATTGAGGAAATACTATTTCTAGAAGCTGAAGTAATAAGTTTGACATTATCTAGTTCCTCCAGTCTATTTTCTATCTCATCAGTCACTAGATTTTCCACATCAGCTGGACTGGCTCCGGGATAAACAGTTGTCACAACTGCAATAGGAATTTTGACTTCTGGATCTGATTCGCGAGGAATACTTGCCAAAGCCAAAGCACCCATAATCACAATAGCCGAAATCATCAAAATTATTACCCTAAAATGAGTAATAAAATAACCCTTAAAACTCTTACGAGTTCTAATAATAGCTTGATGAGCAAATTTATTCTTTGCTTCGTCTTTTTTATTTTCTATATTATTCTCATTCATAAATATTATTCAATGACTTCCACTTCTTCTCCACTGGAAACAAATACACCATTTAAAATCACCAGATTTTCACCTTCTTCCAGACCACTAACTACAGATACTTTGTCACCATATATTTGACCCAAAGTCACATTTTTTCTGACAATTTTTCCGTCCTCTACTGTATAAACATAATTTCCAGAAGCTTCAATAGTAGCGGATTTTATAGGAATGACCATGGTATCAAGCCCCTCATAGAGAAGATTGAATTCTACTTCAGCAATACTACTAGCCACTAGACCATCACCGGCCTCCTGGCTTTGCACTGTGACGCTGATTTTGCCACTTTTTAGATCACCAATCGGCTCAATCTCTGAAACAATGCCTTTATATTTTTGATCAATAGTTACTTCATCGCCAAGTTTTATAGCTTTGGCAAAATCTACATCTACATCAACGCTAATTTCTACCAAAGAAAGATTACCAATTTCCACCAGCTCTTTTCCGACTGATACTTGCTCACCCTCAGTGACAAAATGCGACAAAATTGTACCACTAAAAGGTGAGGGCATTGATAAATTATTATAGCTATAAGCGGCCATATCAAACTGTGATTGAGATATGCTTTGCTCCAAGTCAGCTCCATCTTTGGCATTTTGTAAAGCAATTTCAGAATTTTTATATTCTATTTCTGCCAAATCAAGCTGCGCTTGAGAATTATTTATGGCTAGACTATTTGTTATTTTAATATTTTCTACACTATTTATAATACTAATAATATTAGATAAATGTTGATTAATAGATGTTTGGTAACCAGCTATAATTAATTTATCATTTTCTATACTTGTTGATGTAAAATTAGCGCCTGGTATAGCATTTTGTAATAAAATAATAGTATTATCTACCGACAACTTACTTTCTAAAAGTACTTTGTGCATTTTAAATAAATCACCATCCAAATTTTCCAAACTTATCTGAGTAGCTAAAGTTTTATATTCATTAACAGACTTTAAAAACTGCCATCTAGTATCTACTGAAAATTGATATTGAGCTGTCAATATATTTTCATAAATATATACTGGATTATCAAAGCTAACACTACTATTTAAAAACAATAAAAACTGGCTTAAAGTATTATAAGCTGAACCATAGGCAACAATAGCCGAATTTTCTATGTTGCCAGTATTCTGTTCAGTTTGAATAACAGTATTATCGTATTGAACTCTAGCTAAATCCAACCTAGCTTTAGCATTATTTACACCCAGCTCGGCTTGTTGAATACGCTGATTACTAGTTATCTGAGTTTGTTGAAAATTATTTAAACTATTATAATAATTATTTTCTACTCCCGAATCTTTTATAGAAAATAGCGGCTGTCCGGCCACTACTTCCGAACCCACCGGAGCTAAATATTCTATGGTTCCAGGAGTAAGAGAGCGAATCAAGCTATATTCTTTTGGGACTACTGTACCACTAGCCAAAAGCTTGGATGAAACCTGATTTTGTTTTACAACCTGTTGTACTTCTACTTTCTTTTTAATAGTAGTTTCTGTCTGTTCATCATTATTTTGTCCACATCCAGCCAAAAAAAATGGCAAAATCAACAAAATTGATAAGAAACGAATTTTTAGTGAATAAGTCTTCATATTTAGATTTTAATATTATAATAAGTCTGCCCAAATTAGCATTTTTTAGCTTTTTTGTCAATATATGTTACCTTTTTACGAAAAATTCGTTATAATATAGTGAGATAACAAAAATATGGAAGAAAAACAATTAATCCTAAATTGTCAAAATGGCGACAGCGCTGCCTTTGGTCAGCTCTACGACAAATACTTTCAAAAAATTTACCGTTTCATTTATTACAAAACTAGCCACAAAGAAACTTCCGAAGATCTAACCAGTCTGACTTTTAGCAAGGCCTTAGAAAAAATACAAAGCTTTGATACGTCCTCTAGCTTTTTTTCAGCCTGGCTATATAAAATTGCCAGAAACAACCTAATAGATTATTACCGATCAAACAAAGAAACTACTAGCCTAGAAGAAAATTTTATGACTTATGATGACAAAAAATTAGAAGAAAACATCAGTCAAAAACAAGAGCTAGAAAAAATAACTGAAAAACTTGACAGCCTAAGTCCTCAGCAAAAAGAAATAATTATAATGCGTGTCTGGAATGAACTGTCATACAAAGAAATATCTCAGATTGTCGGCAAATCAGAAGGTAGCTGCAAAATGACATTTTCCCGAGCCATAAAACAACTCAAGTTGTCTCTAACAATTCTCATATTATTTATTACTCTAATCATCAATTAAAAATATGGACAAAAATATACAAACAATTTTAGACGAGCTCTACTTGGCTGACAAAAGCCTAAAAAAATATGAACCAGAGCTCATAAAAATAATAGAATCACTGATTGCTTCTCGTCCAAAAGTAAAATTTGACGAATCATTCAAAAGCCAGCTGCGCAGTGAGCTTTTGGAAAAATTTAATCAAATAAAACAACAGGATGATATGAAACAAAAATTAAAAACTAATAACAATTTTATGAATAAATTATTTTATGCCCTTGGGGGCGCTGCCTTAGTCGTTCTTTTAATAGTTCTACCAAATTTATCAAAAGATACTCCTGGCCAACTCAAACTAGCCAATAAAACTGAAAAGGCAAATTTTTCTTTTGAAGTACTACCAATACAAGATAGAGCTTTTGGCTCTTTAACTGATAATTCAGGAGGCACTGCTCCTACTGCTGAGGCCGCAGGCTTGGGTGGAGGTGGCGGTATCACCGGCACAGATTCTGCCATGGCTGACAGCAAAATGATTGCTCCTATGCCTGTATCATACAAATATATTTATGATGGTGAAATTGATTTTGATCAGTCACAACTGCCAGTATACAAAAAAATAAAAGGCTCCAGTGCTGCTTCATCACTAGCTCAAATGATACAACAGACAAAATTTGAAGATCTCAATATGAGTTCATTCAAAAATACCCAGCTCAGAAACTTCAATATTACGGAAGATAGAGACTACGGATATTCACTATATGTAGATTTATATGAAGGTATAATTTCTATTTCAGAAAACTGGGAAAGATGGCCACAACCTCAATATAATGAGCCTATAAAAATAGAACAAATACCAAGTGACGAAAAATTAATAAGTATTGCCGACAAATTTTTGGCTGATAAAAAAATAGACATCAGCCAATACGGCGAGCCAAGCGTGGACAATCAATGGAGATTATATTATGAAAACTCACCAGAAAAGGACTATTATTACATACCTGAGATGATATCAGTAGTTTACCCACAAATTATAAATGAACAGGAAATATACGAAGAATATGGTGGAAAATTTGGTCTAAGGGTGAATATAAATATCCGTGAAAATAGAGCATCAGGCGCCTGGGGTATTAGCAGTCAAAAATACCAAAGCTCCCTTTATGACATGGAAACTGACACCAACCGACTGAAAAAACTAGCTGAACAAGGTGGTGGATGGCCAATATATTATGCCCAAGATTCAGAAATCGTAGAAGTAAAATTAGGCGAACCAAAACTAGCTTATACCAGCGCCTGGCACTACGATGGAATGCAATCATATCAATTGTTTGTGCCAGCCCTAGTATTTCCAGTCCTAGAACAACCGACTGAGGGATATTACTACAAAGAAACAGTAGTAGTACCCCTGGCCAAAGATATTGTAGATAGCCGACTCACACCTATAGATCAACCTGGTGTTCCTATGCCACTAATAGAAAGATAAAAAAAATTATTCCCCGCGAAGCTTCGCTTCGCGGGGAATTTTTTTCAGCCTGCTGTCTTGTCCAAGACAGAAATCCCTAATTCTTGACCGATCTCCTTGATCTTCTGGTAACATGCCCCTCTGGACATGACCTTGAGGATTATGCGTATGTGCGCCACCTCCTGATCCTGATGACAATTGTTTTGATCAAGAGTGTAAGACTCGCACTGACTTAGTCGGTCACGAATTTCCTGGGCAAATTCGACAGGCACTGTGATGTCGATGAAGGCTCCTTCCCTGTCGATACTACCCTGACTCATCTAAATCACCTCCTTAAGCTGGTGGGTAAGGACTGTTGTGGGGTATTTAAAATCTGTAATTTATATTTTCTTGATGCTTTTCAAAAATCCGTAGGCAATCACTCCTCCTAAAACTGCCGTTACAAACTGTGGCCAGCTCATCATAGCTGAGACATTGGTAGCTAATTCTTTTTTTATAAGTAAATTTATTACAACAAAACTGGTTGACCAAAGAAAAAGGTATTTCAAGAAACTAGCAACTATCACACCAAGCCAAAAGTTTTTGTCCCTCAAATAAGAAAAACCTAAAATCAGAATGGTATTACTAATTATTATAAAAGGAATCATCGGTGCCAAAATTGCCGGCAACATACCGACTGACAAAGCAATAGTACTAGGTAGCAGCGCCAAAAAAATTGCGCTCTCTGTACCCAAAAGTGCTACGGCTATCAAAAACATGGCATTGACAATCGGCCCGGTCAGCCACTGCTGATGAAAAAAGGGCGCAACTGTAGCAATACTTAACAAGGTAACAAATTGTATAATAGCGATTGTTTTGGCTCTATCCAAAGCTAAAGTTCTGGTAAATGTCATATTTTTGTCTTGTTATTTTTTAGGATATACCTCTTTTTTCTTTTTGACAAATGAGGTATGGCAAATTGAATGAGTAGTAATGTGATCTTTAAAAAATTCTTTGTACAGCTTTTGTATAATAGGATTGGCTTCGGCACTACGTACTTTTTGTCTGTCATCAACTCCATACAAAGCTTGGGAGCGCTTTATTCTGATTTCATCATCTACTGGTACTGGCTGACCACCACCACCAATACAACCACCAAAACAAGCCATTACTTCTACATAATCATAGGCTTTGGGATTGGCTTCTAGCTCCTCTAAAATTCGCTTGGCATTACTAATACCGTTGACTACTCCTACCTTCAAAGTCTTTTTTCCTATTTTAATATTGGCTTTTTTAAAACCCTTAATCCCCCTGACCTGTTTGAGTTGCAAATTTGGCATTGCTTTGCCGGTAGCCATGCGATAGGCTGCCCGTAAGGCTGATTCCATCACACCACCTGACGCTCCATAAATTACTGCTGCCCCACTGGAAGCATGAATCGGAGAGTTGGGTTTGACTGGTTTGATATTTTTAAAATCTATTTTCTTTTTTCTAAAAAGATAAGCCAGCTCACGAGTAGTCAGTATCTGGTCAACTGGCTTGATGCCATTTATCTTGACCTGACTTCTTTCTATCTCATATTTTTTGGCTACACAGGGCATCACACCTACTACTATAATATCCTTGGCTTTGAGTCCCATTTGTTTGGCCCAATATGTTTTGATAATACCGCCCATGATAAGTTGAGGACTGCGGACAGTGGTCAGATGAGGAATCATATCAGGACGAAAAAACTCTACATATTTTACCCAAGCCGGACAACAAGAAGTAAACATCGGTAGTGGCTTATCATTTTTTATTCTATCAAGTAATTCTTTGGCCTCTTCCATAGTGGTCATATCCGCTCCTACACATACATCAAAAACATGTTTAATCCCCAGTGCTTGAATAGCCGCTATCAATTTGCCAGTAACTACTGACCCATATGGCATACCAAATTCTTCTCCAATAGTAGAGCGTATTGACGGAGCAAACTGAAATACTACTGTTTTGCCTTTGAAATCAATATATTTATCTACATCTTCAAATTCGCCCACTCCTTCAAAAGCTCCCACTGGACAATGAGTCAGGCATTGCCCGCAATATATACAATCTTTAGAAATTTTAGCTGACGGCAAGACTTCATAAAACTTGCCTTTTTTCTTAAACTCCAAAAAATCTACACCTTCTTTTTTGCAAATTTCTACACACAGTCCGCAATCAATGCACTTGGAAGAATCAAATTCTATGGCTGGTCCGAATTTGTGGACTGGATAGCTTTTTTTTCTGTCAGGAAATCTGGTAATTTTTGCTTTGCTATCTTTAGCATATTTTTTTATATTGCAATCCTGAAAATACAGACAATCATTACATTCCTCACAATGTTCAGAAAAAACCAATTCTAAATTTACTTTTTTTGCCCGATAAATATTTTCTGAATCTGTAATAATTTTCATCCCTTCAGACACCGGAGTAGTACAAGAAGCCTGCAAACCCTTTTGCCCCTCTACTTCTACCATACACATACGACAAGATCCCTGAATTTTGACATCCGGATGATAACAGAGAGTAGTAATATGAATATTATTGCGTCTGGCCACATCCAAAATAGTCTCCCCTGCTTGGGCTGTATATTTTTTGCCGTTGATTGTTAAGTTTATATTTTTATTTTTCATAATAATTTTTTAACTGCCGACCTAAATGGCATAGCTACTGACTTGCCCAAGGCACAAAAACTAGTATTTTCCAAAACAAATAAAAGATCATCCAAAATCTGCTCATCAAATTTTCTGTCTCTGACCATTTGCATCAAACGATAGGTACCTTCACGACAGGGTGTACATTTGTCACAATTTTCATTCATAAAAAAATCCAACCAATTTCTCATAAGATCCCAAGGATCTGTTTGATTTTTGTCATAAACAACTATTGAACCACTCCCACCGGCCAGTTGTTTTGTTTCATTGGCCAAAAGTATTTCACCGCTGGCTCCACCGCCTACTTGTAAAAAAAATTCAAATTTTGGCCAGTTGCCAGTTTCCTGAAGTATTTTGGCTATTGGCCAGTTGATAGGTAATTCAAAAACTCCTTTATTTTTTACTTTGCCCAAGATAGTATAAAATCTATTTTTTTTGTATTTATCTTTGGCAATTTGAGATATATAATAAAAAGTCTCAATATTATTTATCAAAGTAGGCATACCAAAAATACCGGCCTGACCTGGATATGGTGGCCTCAGTCGTGGACGACGAATCTTTTTTTCTATCTCCTGACAAGCTGTTGTTTCTTCACCAGACAAATAACCACCTTTTTCTCGGACAACTGTAATCGGCAAATCACCAATCAATTTTTCCAATTTTCTTTTGTATTTTTTGAAATAATCTTTGCGTAAATAAATAAAAGCTTGACTGTTTTTGAAGACGCCCAAAGCAATCTTGATGCCGTCAATCAAATCCTCAGCATAATTTTCAATAATATAAGCGTCTTTCATGGTAGCCGGCTCTCCTTCACTACCATTGGCCAAAATATAAGTAATTTTACCTTTTGCTTCCAAAACAGTCTGCCATTTTATATAAGTGGGAAAATTAGCGCCACCTCTACCGCGTAAATCAGCTAATTGTAATTTTTCTATTATGTTTTTGTTTGCCATTTTACTCTTTAGAATTTTTTATAAAAAAAATACCACGTGTTTTATAAACCGTGCTAAAAAACTAATAAATTTTTATATATAATTTTATAAACACCTAAAAGAATAAATATATTATACAACATTTTAACAAAAAGTTCTACTACAACCTGCGAGGTTGACCCAAGCTCGCAGGTTGACAAAATAGTTTATTTATATTAAAAACTTTTTATAAAAAACCGTATCAAACACGGCTGAGTAAAATATTAAAGCAATTTAATTTTAAACATTCCTTGCCCACCTTGAGCAAATTTTCCTTCAGCAAAACTGAGAACCAAGGGATGACTTCTAAGTAAATCTTCAATTAATGGTTTTATGACCGGACCATTTTTGGAATGTATACCTACACCCGTAATAATAGCTATAGTCCTACATCCCTCAGACGCTGATTGATGAATAAATTTATCGGCCAAATCAACAATCTGCTGATTGGTCATTGGGCCACGATTATGAAAATCTAGCTCAGCCTGGGCATTATTAAAATGTTGATATTTGTTAGACATAAAAATAACTAATTAATTTTTATAATAAAATATCAAAGCCATTTTTATATCCTCATAAGGAATTTCTTCGCCCAAAGCTTCAAAAATAACTCTCAATTTTACAGTGCCATCCGCCAATAAATTATCTTTGTTATTTTCTGCTTCAATTTTTTTTGTTGTTTCAAAAATCCTGTCCAAAACTTTCTTTTTGGGCTTCAAATAATCCAGCTCAAAATCTGGCCAAAATTTGGAAATCTTTTTTATGTGATCTAAAACAGTATTTTCAGATATCCCTCTTTCTTTTGAAATTTCTATTATACTTTTCTTTTTGGCTAATAATTTTTTGGTAACTTCCAAAGTTTTTTCTTTGGTTGATGTATTTATATTTTGTGATTTACTTTTAAATTTCTTTTTATTTTCTTTTATCTTGTCTTCCTGCACAGTGCCTTCATTTCTAATAATAAAATCTTTGAACATTTTTTCTTTATCTTTTTGAGAAAATTCAGCAAATTTTTTTTCGTATGAGTCTGATGCTTCTTTGATTTTTTTATCAACACTCAAAATAATTTTATCAACTTTGAGAGCCACATCATTGAGTCCCATGAGTCTCAAACCTTCAATAGATTTTATTCTGGATAAAGCTACATAACCTTGACCTGTTTCAAAAGTCTGCGACAAATCAATTTCGGCAGCATCTAGGGTCATGCCTTGCGATTTGTGGATAGTCAAAGCCCAAGCCAAACGCAAAGGAATCTGTCTAGCTATTGCCTTTATTTCTCCTTTGGCATTTTCTAATTTCCATTCTTCATGCTCTACTACAATTTTTCGGCCAGAAAAAATCCTAACTACAGGTAAGCCAGTGTTTTTATCAAAATCTATCACCTGACCCAAAGTGCCATTTATATAACCAGCTTCATAATTATTCTTAATAAAAATAACCAAAGCTTTCTTTTTGAGTACCAACTCTTCACTTACCAAAGAAGTGCTAAAAATTTTCTCTAGATCTTTTTTGGCCCCTTTATTTCTAGCCTGAAAAAATATATGCTGACCTGGCAACAAAGCTAATTCTTGTTCGTTTATTTTATCTACATCTCTATTGTGAGTATAAAGTTTGGTGACTTTAAAATCTACTTTTAATTCTTTTTTGTAAGAAGTCTTAAAAACTTCCATAGACTCTGGAGATACCTGACCTGAGCGAATTTCATCTAAAATATTTATCAGTGTCTCATCACTTTGTCTGAATTTTTCTGTAAGATAGCAAGATTTCAGGTCTGCTTCTCGCCAAGCATCTACCTGCCAAGCAAACCTCAAATCACTTGTACTTTTGCTAACTGGCGGTAATTGAAAAAAATCTCCCGACAATACCAATTGAACTCCCCCAAAAGCTTGGTGTAAATTTTTGAAATTACGCAAAATCTTATCCATAGATTTAAACAGCTCGGGCGATACCATTGATATTTCATCAATAATGAGAACTTTTAATTTTTTGAAACGATTGAACAGATATTCTTTTTGCATTAAAGAATCCAAAAAATAATCATCTATATTTTCTCTAATACCAACACCAAAAAAAGAATGAATAGTAATACCACCTATATGAGAAGCCGCTATACCTGTCGGTGCAGTAATAGCTAATTCTATATCTCTTTCTTTTAGATAATTTATATATTGATTCAAAAGATAAGTTTTGCCAGTTCCGGCTGAACCGGTCAAAAAAACATTAGCTCCTGATTTCAAAATTTCTAAGGCTGTCTCTTGTTTCATAATTTTATTTAAAAGTTTAATAAAAAAAGGCACATTGATGCCTGCAATTTATTATATTTAAATTATAACACAAGCTTAATGTTTCGTGTAGAATATTGATATTTATTAGCCATATTATCTTATGCAATAAAACCGCCCACTTGCTTTTCCCAAAGTTTTTTATACAAACCGCCTTTTTTATTGATCAACTCCTGATGAGTACCTTGTTCTACAATCTTACCTTTATCAAGGACAACTATCCTATCCATCTTCATAATAGTAGACAAACGATGAGCAATGACCATTACTGTTTTATCTTTCATCAAATTAGCCAGTGCGTCTTGAATCATTTCTTCGGATTCAGAGTCTAAAGATGAAGTAGCCTCATCAAGTACCAATATCGGCGCGTTTTTGAGAATAGCTCTGGCAATAGCTACACGCTGTCTTTCACCACCCGAAAGTTTGACCCCACGCTCGCCTACATATGTTTCATATTTTTCAGTAAAATTATCAATAAAAACATTAGCGTGGGCCAACTTAGCAGCTTTTTTAATTTCCTTATCACTAGCATTTGGTTTTCCGTAACGTATATTTTCTTTGAGTGTCCTATGAAACAACACCGGATCTTGATTGACCAAAGCTATATTTTGCCACAAAGACTCTTGTGTGACACCGATAATCTTTTGCTTATCAATCAAAATACCACCCCTATCAATATCATAATTTCTCAGCAACAAATTTACTAAAGTGGATTTGCCACTGCCCGATGGACCAATTAAGGCTATTTTTTCTTTAGGCTTAATATCTAGATTAAAATCAGAAATAATCTCCCGAGTTTTGTGGTAAGAAAAATCTACTTCTTGAAATTGTATTTGACCACCACTTACTTTGAGTGTTTTGGCACTCTTAATGTCTTGAATTTCGTGTGGAGTTTCCAATATTTCAGTCATCTCTTCTGCCTCAGCCATAGCTTCATAATATTTTCTAATAATACGGCCAAAATTCCAGAGCCTCATTATTATACTGATTAAATAAGTCTGAATTAAAACAAAATCTCCAATACTAATAATATTTTTTTGCCACAGAGAAATAGCATAATACATCACACCAATTTCCAAAGCAGTCATCAGTAATGTTTGGAAAGCTTCAAAATAATTGGCCAAATTCCAAGTAAATTGATGCATTTTTTGATACTCACTATTTACATCTTTGAAGCGCTTTCTTTCTCTACTATAAGCACTAAACAATCTGACATTAAGATGATTGCTAATAGTATCGGCCAATACTCCAGTAACCTTGGAGTTGAGACTAGCCCTTTCTACATCGTATTTTAATTTATATAAAGAAAAATAATAATTAATCAACATATAAATTATAGTCCAAGTCAAAATACCAAGGCCTAACCATATATTTCTTTTGCCCAGCACTATAATAATCAAAGATATATTTACCAAAATTGGCAAAAAATCCCAAAATATTAAATCAGTGATAACCTCAAAAGCCCTAGAAAATCTATTTACTTTTTTGACGAGCGATCCTACAAAACTATTATTAAAAAAAGAAATGGAATGTTTGTGTAAATATGCAAAAGAAGAATTGGATATATCGGCCATAGCATGAGTCTGAAAATAAGTGGTCAAAAAAGTAGAGACCCTCCAAAAAAACCAACTTATCATATACACAGCTAGTACCTTCATCAGAATGATTTTGAGCATTGGTACTTTATCAATACTATCTCCTGAACTACTCAAAATATCAAAAAAATCTTTATACAAAAGTGGCCCAATAATATTGCCAATTGAAGCGAGTGTAATAGATGACAAAATGAATAAAACCTGCCATTTATACTTTAGCAAGTGTTCCCAAAAAATTTTAAATGTTTGTTTTGTCAAATACTGCATAAGTTTTATAATTATAGCACACTTTTATTGAGCTGAGCTCGGTGGCTCCGGGGGCAGGACTCGAACCTGCGATATCCACGTTAACAGCGTGGCGTTGTACCAACTCAACTACCCCGGAAAGCGATAAAAAAATCGGCCTTCTGTGACCGACAACTTTGAGATATTTTCTTTTTTAAATCAATATATAAAAAGTCCCCGGTCACAACAATCGGTTAGCGTTATTTACATTATTTAAGACTTTTCCAAACATAAATTCTTTTAAATTTATTAGTATTAATTATATTTAACCAAATATTAGCCAATCTGTCAAATCAGAATAAAAAAATATCCCCGTCGGAAGTGTTTGGCACTTCCGACGGGGACTTGTCATCAGGAGTCCTTGTCGTTCTCCTTTTCCTTGCGCTTGGCCGCGCGGTTGCGACGAATCTTGCGCTTGGTGTTCTTCTTGCGTTTGACGGCCGATTCGCCATCAGTCTTGGTGCTGTCGCTGGCCTTGTCCCCGGCCAAAATCTGACGATGATTTTGTCCGAAAGTAGGCAGATAGCGCGCAACCTGACTAATGCCTTCATCAGTCAGCTGAGTATCGCCCTCCTCGTTGAGATCCAGCTCCGCCACCGCCAGGACAGCCTCATTGTGCTGCTGATCACTCAAATATCTGACCAGCATCAACATCTTGAGTCTATCCTTGGAGGTGAGCCGACGCTCTCCTCGGAAAAGCTCTCCAAGATCATTCAGATTGCAGCCCATGCGCTGAGCCACCTGTCCGAGACTGATCTTGTCCTGGATAACAGACTCAATCAGACTACGGGCGTAGTCCGGCAGCATGCTGATTTCGTGGGACACATATCCTTTGAAATACATGAAGTACTGCAGAGCCAGCCAGTGGAAGAGCCCGGGTTCGGCCTTCAGGCTAAACCAACGACGGACAGATCGCTTGCTGACCCTGGTGCGATCAGCCAAATCCATGATCAAGGCCTTGCGGCTACCAGTCTTCTCGGCTTGCCTGATCATGCGTCGCAGGCAACAGCGACTTGGTCCGGAGTAGATCACGACCTCCGGCAAGAGACGAAAATCGTAGACAAAAGTCGGTGATAAATGACGACTACCGTAGCCGCCAACCAGAGAACAAGCTTCCTGCTCATCCAGAGACAACTTACTCAGGTGAGCATTGATCCGCTTATCTTGAGCCATTGCAACAACTCCTTTGTTCAGTGTACTACTTGCTTCCTCCGTGAATTATCCTCATAATTCCGGAAACTAAAAAACATATATGTTTAACATAAATATATATATTTGTCAATAAATTAAGTTATTTTGAAAACTTTCTATTATATTTGATAAATATGAACTTTGATATTTCTATTAAAACTATCAAAAATAAGATAGATAAAATAATAACCTGCCACTCATAAAAGCCTATTGGTTTTGTCCTTAAAAACTTATTAAAAAAAGGAAGATAAACAGCTGCCAATTGAGTAATCAGTCCTATGAAAACAGCTCCATTTAAATATTTATTATTAAAAGGATGAGACCTAAAAATATTATTTTCCAGGCTCTTAATAGAAAATACATAGCACAAAGTACTAATTGCCAAAAAAGTAAAAGTAACTGTCCTAGCTAAATCCTCATCATGTGTATTTTGAGAAATAAACCAAAATATCAACAAGCTAGCACTACCAGTCAAAAAACTGATCATCATAATAATAAATTTGCTTTCAAAATCTAATAAAGAGCTGCCTCTATCCGGTTTTTTGTTCATGATTTCCTCTTCTTCCGGCTCCATGGTTAAAGCCAGAGCTGGAAAACCATCGTCAACCAAGTTTACCCACAATATCTGAGCAGCCAAAATAGGCAAAGGCATACCCAATATAAAACTACCGGTAATTAATATAACCTCTGAAAATGCATCTGACAAAAGATATAATATAAGTTTTTTGAGATTTGAAAAAATAACTCTACCCTGTTTGACTGCCATTACTATGGTGGAAAAATTATTATCCAAAAGCACTAAATCCGCGGTTTCTTTGGCTATATCAGAACCGCTTGATACAGCCACACCTGTATCAGCTGCCTTAAGAGCTGGCGCATCGTTGACTCCGTCGCCAGTCATAGAAACTACCTCACCTTTACTCTGCCAGGCTTTGATAATCCTCAATTTATCAGCTGGAGTGACCCTAGCATAAAGTTTGATATCTCTAATTCTTTTGCTTAATTCTCCATCCGTCATTTGAAGTAGCTCGTCACCTGTGACAATACTATTATCGCTGACTGGTAATCCGAGTTCCTTGGCAATACTTTTGGCTGTAAATTTGTTGTCACCAGTAATTATCACCGTATTAATACCAGCCGCCAAAGTTTTTTGTAAAGTTTCTTTGGCCTCGGGCCTCAGTGGATCAGACAGACCCCAAATACCTACAAAAATAAAATTATTAGGATTATCTTTACATTTTTCAAAATCTTTAAAATCCTTAGGTACCAATCTATATGCTCCAGCCAAAACCCTAAGCCCCTCTTTGCTCAAATTCTGCCAATCTTCATCAAAACGCTTCTTTAGCGAACTTGAAATTTTGGTAACTTTTTTATCATTTTGATAAAAATCTGAAAAAGACAATATCTTTTCCGGTGCTCCTTTGATAAATATGATATCACGCTTAGTATCAAAATGATGACGGGTAATCATAAACTTTCTACCAGAATCAAAAGGTATTTCTTGAACTCGCGGATGCTCTTTGCTCAAATTTCTGACATTACTATTGTTTGCACTAAATATAATTAACGCTTTTTCAGTTGGACTGCCAATAATAGACCAATCGTCAGCTGCCTGATCTATATTTTGTATTGAGCTATCATTACACAAAAAAGAAATTTTTTCCAAAATATCAATTTCAGTTTTTGAGAGAATATCTTTTAATGAGCCGGTAGACAAATCAAAACGGTGGCTGCTGGTAATTATACTAGTCACTCTCATTTCGCCTTCGGTTAGGGTGCCAGTTTTATCTGTACAAATCACAGTCGTTGATCCCAGTGTCTCAGCTGAAATCAGACGCCTGACCAAACCATTGTGTTTTAGGATTCTCTGCATACCTACAGTTAGAATCATAGTCATACCTATTATCAATCCTTCTGGAATTGCCGATACGGCCACGGCTACCGCCAATGTAAACATATGAGACCATTCCTGACCTTTTAATATCCCAAAAATAAACAAAAAAATAGCAATAACAACTATTATTTTGGTAATACTTCTGGCAAAATTGTCTAATCTTTCCTGTAAAGGTGTTTTTTCATCCTCTGTTTCTTTCAACAACACAGTAATCTTGCCCATTTCAGTAGTAAAACCAGTATTTACTACCACTGCCTTAGCCCTACCTTCAACGACCAAGGTCCCCATAAAAACCATATTTGTCCTCTCGGCCAATACAGTACCTATATCAATAGAGTTCAATTTTTTTTTCACCGGCCAAGATTCTCCGGTAAGAGTAGCCTCATCTACCTCCAAATCATTTGCTAAAATCAAACGTGCATCAGCTGGCACACGGTTACCTGATTCAAGAATTATAATATCCCCCACTACAATATTATGAGATTCTATTTTTAGCTCCTGCCCATCTCTAAAAACTATTGTTTCTTGCTTGACCACTTCATTTAATTTTTCCAATGATTTATTGGCTTTGAATTCTTGAATAAAACCAACAATAACATTTATGATAACCGCCAAAAAAATAACATACGAATCTATATATTCACCAAAAAACAAAGAAATAAATCCCGCTATTATCAAAACATAAACTAAAGCACTTTTAAATTGTGAGAAAAATAAAGCCCCAGCAGAAAAATGCTTGGATTTTGCCAATAAATTAAAACCATATTTTGTTAGACGTTTTTTTGCTTCTTGGGAACTCAAGCCCTTTTCACTAGAGTCTAGATTTTTCAAAACTTGGGCTGAACTCAAACTATGCCAAGCTATTTCTTTTTCAGACATGCCTATATTATAACATAAATATAGACAAATAATAAATATGACCACGCTTGAATTTTATTGAAATTACCCTGTTAAATAAATTCAAGTTTTGATATAATAAATTCAAATAATAGAAGAATATAATAAGCTAAAAAACTAATAAACAAAATAAGAAGAAATTTGAATTTAATATTTAAGTATGCTTAAATATTATTTAACAGGGTAAACATATGACTGCCTTAGAACAGATAAAAGAAAATATAAAAGAAAATGTCCGGTCAATATTATCTATAGAATTGGATGATTTTGATTTGGATTTACCGCCCGAAGACAAACTAGGTGATTATGCCTTTGCTTGTTTTGAGCTGGCCACTAAAAGCAAAAAAAAACCAAATGACATAGCTAGTCAACTAGCCAAATCATTTGTTAAAAATGAATTAATAAAAGAAATAAAAAACATTGGTCCGTATCTCAATATTTTTGTAAACCGACATTTTGTCAAAAAATCACTGGAAGAAATAGCTGACAATAAAAAATTTGGGCAAAACAAAATCGGAAAAGGCCAAAAAGTACTGATAGAATTTTCTGGACCAAACACCAACAAGCCTCAACATGTCGGACATGTCAGAAATGCCTGTATTGGCCAAAGCCTAATAAGTATATTCAAAGCTAATGGCTACAAAACTATTGCTGTAAATATTATAAATGACCGAGGTATACATATAGTAAAAAGCATGTTGGCCTGGCAAGAATTTGCAGATGGTGAAACACCTGAAACGAGCAATATGAAAGGCGACCACCTAGTGGGAAAATATTATGTAAAATTCGGCCAAGTTTTAAAAGAAGAACAAGACAAATATTTTAAGAAAAAAAATATTGATTTGGCTAAACTACCAAATCTAGAGAGAAAAAAAGCTGAAGAAGAATTTTTGAATCATTCCCAGTGGATGAAAAAAGCTCATGCTATGCTGATTGCTTGGGAAAACAATGACCCAGATGTCAGACGCTTGTGGAAAATGATGAATGATTGGGTTTATATTGGCTATGAAGAAACCTACAAAAATCTAGGTGTAGAGTTTGACCATCTGGATTTTGAAAGTGATACTTATCTTTTGGGCAAACAAATTGTTGGAGAGGGCCTAAAGAAAAATACCTTTTACAAAAAAGATGACGGTTCTGTTTGGATTGATTTGACCAAAAAAGGACTGGACGAAAAAATCCTCCTAAGAGCTGACGGTACTTCTGTATATTTAACTCAAGATTTGGGTACAGCCGTCAAAAGATATAAAAAATTCAAATTTGACCAGGGTATTTATGTAGTTGCCAATGAGCAAGACTACCATTTTAAGATATTATTTTTGACCTTGGAAAAATTGGGTTATAAATGGGCTGATAATCTTTATCATCTTTCCTATGGCATGGTATCTCTACCTGGCGGCAAAATAAAATCCCGCGAAGGCAAGACAGCTGATGCTGATGATTTGATGGCTACTATGACTGATGTTGCTAAAGAAGTAATGAACAAAGCTGAAAAAAAAGTTGAAACCAGCGATGATCAAAAACAAAATATTGCTAAAATTGTAGGCTTGGGAGCACTCAAATTTTTTATGCTTTCTGCCAATCCGCAAAAGAATATAGTATTTAAACCAAGTGAATCTATTTCTTTTGACGGTTACACTGGTACTTTTATACAATACACCCATGCTAGAATTTCTAGTATTCTAAAAAAATCCGGACAAATAAAAAAAATAAAGAACCTCGAAACCAGTCATTTTAATACTGAAGAAAAAAAACTGGTCAAAACTATCTTACAATTTCCTCATATCACTTTAAAAAGTGCCAAAGAATATAATCCCAGTCTGATCAATCAATATCTTTTTGAATTAGCCAAAAGTTATAATAATTTTTATCAGCATCACTCTGTCTTAAATGCCGAAGATGATAATACTAAACAAATTAGGCTAAATATTTCTCTATTAACCCAAGAGACCTTGGCTAAAGGCCTAAAGTTATTGGGAATTGAAGCACCTGAGCAAATGTAGATATTGACAAAACAGCCAAAATACCATATACTAAGCCTCGTAATTTTGCTTTTGCGCCTATAAGCTCCCCGCTACGCTAAAGCTACGGGGCAGGCAGCCTTCCAGGCTTCGCTAATTAGCGATATTAGGCTCTCTAGTATTTATTTACAATCAATTTCAATTTTCATACGCGCCTATAGCTCAGCCTGGTAGAGCAGCTGCCTTTTAAGCAGACGGTCGTAGGTTCGAATCCTACTGGGCGCACCACTTATAATATCAGCCAATCGGCTGTTTTTTTATTTACCCCGCACTGAGCTGACTCAAGGTGTTTATAAATTGTCAATAAATAAGCCTTGAAAAATAAGCCCAGATAAGGTAAGCTGATTTTACAAGTAAAAAAGCATGACCAAAATTCCCCCGCAAAATCTAGAAGCTGAATCCTCACTTTTAGGAGCCTTACTCCTAGATAAAGAGGCCGTCATAAAAGTTGGTGATACTTTGCGTCCTACTGATTTTTATAAAGATGGTAATGGTCTGATATATCAGGCTATTTTGGATTTATTTGAAAAACATGACCCAATTGATATCTTGTCGGTTGGTAACCGCTTGGATGAAAAAAAACAACTGGAGAGTATTGGTGGTAAAGCCTATCTGGCCGAGCTGACTGCTTCAGTGCCCAACTCTTCTCATGTAGAATCATACGCCGATATTATACAAAAGAAATCCACTCTGCGTCGCCTAGAACAAGCCGCGGCAGAAATATCTGAATTTAGTTTTTCTCAAGACGAAGATGTAGCCAAATTGCTGGACAAAGCTGAGCAAAAACTTTTTGCTATTTCTCAAGAATCTCTCAAAAAAAACTTTATACCAATCAAAAATATTTTGACCGATACTTTCAATCGTATTGATGAACTACACAAATCCGGCGGCAAAGGTACTAGAGGTGTCCCGACTGGCTTCCGTGATTTGGACAACAAACTATCTGGTTTTCAAAATTCTGATCTGATAATACTAGCTGCTAGGCCATCACTGGGAAAAACTACTCTGGCTCTAGATTTGGTCCGAAATGTAGCTATCAGAGCCAGAGTGCCTGTCGGTATATTTTCACTGGAAATGAGTAAAGAACAACTAGTGGACAGACTGCTATCTGCTGAAGCTGAGGTAGATCTTTGGAAAATGCGTACCGGCAAATTGTCCGACAGAGAAGAAGATGATGATTTCCCTCGTATTGGTCGAGCCATGGGCATACTATCTGAAGCGCCAATATTTATTGACGATTCTCCAAATGCCAATGTTATGGAAATACGTACCAAGGCTCGCCGTCTAAAAATGGAACACAATCTAGGTTTTTTGGTGATTGACTATCTACAACTTATGGAAGGTAGTACCAAGACTGAAAATCGTGTCCAAGAAATATCAGCTATCTCTCGTTCTTTGAAACAAATTGCCCGTGAACTTGATATTCCGGTACTTGCCTTGTCACAGCTATCTCGTGCGGTAGAAGCTAGATCACCAGCTATACCAAAACTAGCTGACCTAAGAGAATCAGGGTCTATTGAGCAGGATGCTGATATCGTAATGTTTATCTACAGAAAAGCCAAAGATAAATCCCGTGAGTGTCCGGAGGAAGAACGACACATCGCTGAGATTCATATTGATAAGCATAGAAATGGTCCAACTGGTATGAGCAGACTATTTTTTGATGAAAACAAAGTCTCCTTCAAAAATCTAGATACAGAATATCAAGGAGCTGATATATCTACTCCTAGTGGCGATGAAATACCAGTCCCAAATTTTGACAACAAATCACCTTCCCACAAACAAAATGACCAGCAATCTGATATGGGCTGGCAGAACATACCATAATTAATTATAAAGACTATTTGTCATTTTCGGACTTGCTCCGGAAATCCAGCAAAATTTGCTAGATTCCCGAACTAGTCGGGAATAAAAAAATAAATAAAATTTTAATATTAAAATTAAATTCATGTTTAACAAACTAAAACAATACAACGACCTAAGAAAACAGGCTAGCACTCTAAAAAGTGCCATGGCTCAAGAAACAGTCGAAGTGGAAAATCGCGCTGTAAAATTAACCATGGATGGTAATCAGGATATTAAATCTTTGGATATCAAAGAAGAGTATCTAAGTAAAGATAAAAAATCAGAGCTGGAAAAAGAAATTATCAATGCCATCTCCGATGCTATCAAAAAAGTCCAAAGAAAAATGGCTATGAAAATGCAAGAAATGGGTGGCCTAGACAGCCTATTAAAATAATTTCATGCAACATTTGCCCGATTTTATCCAAAAGCTTATTGCTGAATTTGACAAACTGCCTGGTATTGGACCAAAAACTTCCACCAGGTTAGTTTTTAATCTACTCCATAGAAAAGATGATATCAAAGAAATGGCTGATGCCTTATATCAGGCTTATCAAAATATAAATTTATGCCCCGAGTGCCAAAATCTGACTGATGACGGCTTGTGTAATATTTGTGCCAATCCCCAAAGAGACAAAACTCTTATCTGTGTGGTGGGTGGTAATCAAGATCTCGAAGCTATAGAAAAAACCGGAGAATTCCCTGGAGTATATCATTTACTAAACGGATTATTAAGTCCTTTAGAAGGTATTACTCCTGAAAAAATAAAAATAAAGGAGCTTTTGGATCGTATTAAAAAAAATAGCGTCAAAGAGATAATCCTAGCACTTGATCAAAGTATGGAAGGAGAAGCTACAACTATATATTTGTCCCGATTATTGACTGACCACCCTGTCACTATCAGCCAGCTGGCCCGAGGCATACCAATGGGTGCTAATATAGAATATACCGATGAAGTGACTCTATCCTCGGCTCTAAAAAATAGAAAAAATATCTAAACAAAAAACCCCGCGAGCGCGGGGTTTTTATTAAACTACTATATTATCAATCTTGACTTCGCTTCTTTGGTGGCGATGACCAATTACTCTTTTGTATCTGGTCTTATTTTTATATTTAGTAACATCTACTTTTTTATCTTTGAGATTTTTGAGCAGTGTAGCTTCTACCTTAGCTTTGGCTATCATTGGCTTTCCCAAAGTAATCTGATCTTTATCAACTAAAGCTAAAATTTGATCAAAAACTACTGGTTTACCGACTTCGGCGTTGGGTAATTTTTCAATCTTAAGGACATCTCCTTTGGCTACTAAATATTGTTTTCCACCTGTTTTTATTATTGCTTTCATAATACTGACATAATTTTAAAACAATAAGATAATAGCAATAATTAGTATAATTGTCAACTATTATTGGGTCTAAGTCTATAAAATTGACAAAAAAGATAAAAGATGCTATAATTATATGATTGCTCAAAGCAAGTTCGTTTCCAAAGAAGTGCTCAAAAAGCACTCACATATACAGACAATTCGCTAGTCAAGTCACTGACACCCGACGAAAGGACGCGTCATGAAACTGTTCGCCACCATCCTCCTCCTGCTGGTTGCCATCTCGACCGTGGGTTGCTCCAAGAGCGACATCACCAAGCCCGAGAAGGTGACCATCAAACTCAAGGACAACCCCTACTCGGAGGTTCCCGAGCCCCCCAAGACGGAGCTCAAGGACCTGCGCCATGTGGTCTTCCACTTCAAACCCCAGGGTGACAAGCCCAACTTCGTCGAAGACATCGTGACCGCAAGCTCGGTCAACGAGCTCATCCGGCAGAAAGCGACCCTGTACCTCAACGGCGGTGTCGACCCCGACACCGGCGAACAGCTCCGCGAGCTCGTTCGTATCCGCGTCGGTGTACCGACGATAGTCCAGGACATTTCCAACCCCAAGATCGAACGCCTCGACTGGGCCTACACCAAGTACTGGAACAAGGAAGGGCACTAGCCCTATGTCTGTTGTTTCCGCCGCGCGTTGCATGCAACGCGCGGCGGTTTTCTTTTTGGCTACAAAAAAACAGGCTTTTATAAAAACCTGGCTAGCTCCTATACCTGGAATTCCATCAACAACAAACCCAACAAAATATATAAAAAATTATTTGAAAAATATTTTATTTAACCAACTTTCATTCTTTATCTTTACATAATATAAAATTATAAAAAAAGAAACAACGGCTGTAATAAACATAAAAGCTATCAAAACACGAAAGCCAAAAAAACTCGCTATAATACCACCCAAAATAGCGGCTATGCTATTAGCTATGTCTTGTATACCTTCAAAAATTCCCCAAGAATAGGACTTACTTTTTCTATTAATACTATCATCTAACTCAGCATCAAAGGCTGGATTAGCTATGGCATTTCCAAGAGCCACCACAATCTGGATTCCAAACAATGTATAAATATTAGAAATAAAAAAATATCCCCCTATGCCAATAACCCACAACAACCAACCATATACCATGAGTTTGATACGATGTTTTTGGCCCCAATCTGAACGATGAATTAAAATAGTTGTTAACCCAGAAACAAATAAAAATATAGAAATTGCGCCCGAAGCTTCTAAAATATCTCCACCTATCCTTTGCACAAATATAGCATAAATAGGCATTAATACTCCTTCTGAAAAAGTAGCAATACCATAAGAAGCTATAAGTAGTTTATGAAAATTATATAATTTCATATTAGTATTATAATTATAACAAAAAAATATCTATTTGGACAATTATATTATTAAATATTTTGATTATTTTTATTCTACTAATATATTATCAAGGCATAGCTAATATCTCAAATTTAACAAAAACAACTTGAGCAAGTTGTTTTCTAACATAAGCATATAATAATAAAAATTTATAAAGCTAAATAGAGTAAAATGGTGGGCATGGAGGGACTCGAACCTTCGACCCCTACAATGTGAATGTAGTGCTCTAACCAACTGAGCTACATGCCCCCGCTAACTAGCTGCCTGTCCCGAACGAAGTCCTCGAGTAGAATCGAGAGGGTCTAGTCAAAGGAAGTCATGCGACCGCATATATGAGCTGCCCTTCGACTTCGCTCAGGACATTCAATATAAGTTATTTAATTTGTTTTTCTGATCGGAGACCATGAGTGGAGTTCTGCAAAGCAGAACGGAATCGAATGGTGACCCCACGGAGAATCGAACTCCGGTTGTCAGGATGAGAACCTGATGTCCTAGCCGCTAGACGATGGGGCCTGGTAATGTCCTAGCCGCTAGACAATGGGCTATAGACGAAACTATTTTTAACAAAAATAAACAAACTAGTCAAGTTTACTTAATTACTTTGGCAACCAAAAGTTCGCCTGCTAGCCATGGTCTGGCCATAATTTCATAAACCACTTGCTCCATTTTTGAACCACGTGAGCCTTTTATTAATACCACATCATTTTCCTGCAATCTTTCCTGCAAAAATACACCTGCCTCCATAGTATAGGGGAAATGATATATTTTATCTTCTTCCATACCAGCTTGTCTAGCACCACGAGCAATATCTCTTGACCTCTCCCCTATTACAAAAAGATAATCAATTCCTAATCGGACAAGCTCCCGCCCTACTTCCTGATGCCCCTGTTCAGACAAAGCTCCTAATTCTAACATATCTCCAAATACAGCAATTTTACGGCCAGCAATTGGCATTTCAGCCAAAATATCTAACGCTACTTTAGAAGATTGTGGCGAGGCATTATATGTATCATCTATTATCCAAGTATTTTTTACACCCTTTATCAAATTTGTTCTACCTCTGGCCGGACGATAATCTAGAAGACGTTTACCAATTTCTACCAGATTGAGCCCCATTGATAAACCAACGGCTGCTCCGATTGCTGAGGCTTGAGCGTGCTGCCAACCCAAAACATCGGGCAAAAACATCGGCACTTCCGAACCTTGATGAGCTAGCTTAAAAACTGTACCATACTCATCCCCTTTTTTGGTAATTTTGACATCAGACAATCTGACATCCGCCCCTTCTTTCATACCAAAAGTCTTTAACTGAGTCTTGCAGCTTGAAATAACTGCTTTTAGATTTGAGTCATCATTATTTAAAATAGCCCATGAATCTTCCCCCAAACCTTTAAGAATCTGACTCTTTTCATGAATAATATTTTTTATACTTTTAAATTTTTCTAAATGACTTGGGCCAATGGCTGTAATCACACCAATTGATGGCCGGGCAATAGAAGTAAGATAAGTTATATCCCTTGGTTTATCCGCTCCCATTTCCAAAATCAATACTTGAGGATATTTTTTATCCTTTATCAAAACTAATTTTAAAGCTAAAAAGAAATACCAAACCCATAAAAAAAGATTTTTACCTGGACTTTTGTCAAAACCAAAGATAGTAAGTGGTGTACCTATCTCATTGTTAAAATTTTTGCCGTTTCTGCGCACATTAAAATGACCATCTAAAACCGAAAAAATTGCTTCTTTAGCGGAAGTTTTGCCCACTGATCCAGTCACACCAATAATTTTTGGTTTATATTTGGCCAGTACCATTTTGGCCAAAATTTTAAGTTTAAAATATAATATTTTTTTCATTCTCTATTATTTATCTAGTTGGAGCTATTTGATAATATTCTAACAGAAATTTGGCAATTTCACCAAATAATGGGGCTGTGGTATCGGCTGCAAAATTAGCAGCACTGGGAAAGTCTAACTTGGTAATCATAGTAAATTTTGGATTATCATTGGGAGCAAAACCAACAAAAGTATGAATAAATTTATCAGCATAATACCTTCCGGTATCCGGATTAGCCACTTGAGCAGTGCCGGTTTTGCCAGCTACGTAATAGCCATTTACTCCTGCTTTGGTAGCATGACCATTATCTACTACATTAACCATCATAGCTGACAGCTGGGTAGCGGTAGATGTATCTATCACCTGACGTAATATTTTGGGAGAAAAAATATTTTCTTTGCCATTTGGATAAATAATCTTAGACACAATATATGGTTTTACCAAATTACCACGATTGGCTATGACATTTATAGCACTCAACATCTGCATTGGTGAGACTGTAATACCTTGCCCATAAGAAGCCGTAGCTTTAAATATATCACCACTTTTGGCCAAAGATGAAATATTGCCGTCTGAGTCCTGACTAATCATCAAACTGGTTTTTTCACCAAAACCAAATTTTTTCATATAGTCTTCAAATATCTTATTGTTGATGTCTTTGGTGGCAAATATAATACCGGTGTTTAATGACAAGGCCAAAACATCTTTCATATCCACCACACCGTGAGCCTTGAGATCTGAATTTCTAATAATCTGACCACCCGCAAATTTTATTTCACCCTCATCTTCAAACAAAGTATTTGGCGTGACTTTGCCCTGATCAATCGCAATGGACATACTAACAGCTTTCATGACCGAACCAGGTTCATAACTATCATAAACAGCTAGATTATTAAAAACATGGCCGTTATCTATATCACTATAATTGTTTGGGTCAAAACTAGGATAATTACACATTGCCCTGATTGCACCACTTTTAGTATCCATAACAATGACCGTGCCTGATTTGGCTTCATACCTAGCTACTGCTTTTTCTAGAGATTTACAAGCAGCATATTGAACTGTACGATCTATAGTCAAAACAATATCAGCTCCATTTTCAACCTCCTTACCGCTACTTTCCGCCAATAGCCTACCAGCTAAGTCAGTTTCACCAACTATCTGTCCAGTAAGACCAGCTAGTTCGTTTTCAAAATAGGCTTCCAATCCATATTTTCCCACTCTTTCCAAACCATCATCATTATAACCTAAAAATCCCAAAATATGGGCTCCCAATTCTTTGTCTGGATAATAGCGCAAAACATTTTTTATAAAATTTACTCCCAGCTCTTCTAAACTATCTATTTTCTCATCCTCATTTTTACTTTTATTGATATCAAATCTAAGTTCTTCAAATTTTTCTTTCAAAGTATCTACTTTTTCTCTAGGTACTTCTCTGGCAATTAATTCATAAAATCTATTATCTTTTTTTACCTTACCTAGTATTTTGGATTTGGCTTCATCATCTAACTCCAATACTTCAGCAAAAATGTCTGTTACATTTTGTGGGCGGATTATTTTGCTAGGATCTACACTAATCTCATAATATACAGTATTGACCGCCAAAGGATAAAACTCATCTCCGTCCTGTTCACTGGCAATAGCAAAAATTCTACCTCTTTCTGGTTTGACATCTTTTATTATAGAACGCTGAGCCAAGCCCGCCTGAAAATATTGTTTATTTTGCAATATTTGGACATAAAACAATCGGACAGAAATAATAGCCACCAACAAAAAAATAGCCCACTCTAGGGCATTTATTCTAAAAGCAGAGATCTGATGATTTTTAGATCTAAATATGTTCATAATTTACCAGAGCATTAGCTATTTCAAAGCCACTCTATCAGCATTAGCGGCCAAGTAATAAATGTCCTCTGCCTGTATCTTTACCAAATTTAGCCTTTGACTCTCTTCTTCAATTCTACCGGTTGTCTGAAGCTCGCTGATTGAAGCATTTAAAAGCCTCAATTCATCTTCTAGAGCCTTGATTTCTTTACTTAGATCTGTCCTTTCTAGATTCTGACTATTGGCATAATTGGTAGAAATCAGCATAGTCATTAGCATACCCACCAAAAGTACTACCGTAAAGGCATTAATCTTTTTGATAGTCTGCCAAATGTTCGTTATTTTTGTTTTTGTTTTTGTTTTCATCCCGTTAGAAATTATAGTGAAATTTATTTTTATTATTTTACTTATATATCCCCGTTATGACTTTGTGAATTTCTAACGGGATTCATCGCTATTTTATATATCAAATTTTTTCTATTACTCTTAGTATAGCGCTACGACTACGAGGATTAGCTTTTATCTCCTCCGAGCTTGGCTTGATGCCCTTTTTGGTAATTATCTTGACCCGTGGTTTTTGATTGCATCTACATATAGGTGATTCCGGAGGACAAATACAGCCTCTGGCCAAATCTTTAAAGTAATTTTTGACTATTCTATCCTCCAAAGAGTGAAAACTAATGACCGCTAATCTTCCAGCTGGTTGTAATACTGAGAAGGCCTGAGGTAAGGTCTTTTGGAGACTGCCCAACTCATCATTAACGGCAATGCGAAGAGCTTGAAAAATTTTAGTAGCTGGATGTATACGATATTTTTGTAAATTAGTTTGTTTTTGCTCCGAGCTATACTTGGAGCTTATATTCAATATCCGGAGTATGGCGACGACAAGCATGGAAGTTTTTATGGCTTTTTGTTTTTGTTTATCCAAGTTTTTTCGCCAAGTCACAATGTTCCTGGCCAGCCTTTTGGGCTGATAAACTTCGCCATACTCTCGGAATATTTTAAAAAGTTGGTCCTCATTATAATTAAGGATAATATCAGATGCCGTCAAAGCCTGACCAGTTGGGTCAAAGCGCATGTCCAGTGGTCCATGGTCTTTAAAAGAGAATCCCCTATCCGCTTTATCCAACTGATCAGATGACAGCCCCAGGTCAAGTACTATACCTGAGATATCTAATTGGTGTTTTTTTACTTCTTCTTCTAAATGAACAAAATTCTTATTTACTATAATTAGTCTGTCTTTGAATTTTTTTAATCTTTCTTTACTGGCTCTAATGGCTCTACTATCTAGCTCAAAAGCTATCAATTTGCCCTTTGGCCCAATTTTTTCTAGTATCATGAAGCTGTGTCCGCCTCCGCCTAAAGTACAATCTACAAAATTCTGATTACTTTTTGGCTCCAGATAATCTATGACTTCTTTAGCTAGCACACCTTTGTGCTGATACTCATCTGGCATATTAAATTCCTAAGTCAACCAAGCCTTCGGCAATTTCATTAGAGTCTTTTTCAGAAACCTGCTGATACTTGCTCCACAGTTTTTCATCCCAAACTTCCAGCCTGTTATACAAACCAGCAATGACAACTTTTTTATTTAAAGTGGCAAATTGCTTGAGATAATCAGGTAGCATTACCCTGCCTTGGGCATCTAACTTCACATCCATAGCGCCAGCCAACATCATACGGGAAAAGGCACGTGATTTGGCCTGAGAAAAAGGCAAATTAGCCAACTTATCCGCTAATTTTTTCCATTCTTTGGCAGTATAAATAAAAAGACAGCTATCCAAACCTTTGGTAATAACTGCTCCTTCTTTAAAAAGCGCACGAAACTTGGCTGGCATTGCCAAGCGATTTTTGTCGTCCAAATTGTATTTATACTCACCAATAAACATAAGTTTCAAACTTATCCACAGGGATTGTTGTTAATTCCCCATTTTTTCCCACTTTTTTAATACGTAACTACATTATACCCCACCATTAGCCAAAATGTCAATCAAACAAATAAGATACTTATCCACACCACAAAACAACCTAAGTCAATTTTTGTGTATAACTAAAACATAAAACACTACTTTCTTTCAAGTAGTGTTTTTATTGATAAATTTAGTAATTTATTTGGCTATTTTGTACTTTGGCTGTTTTTTACTCAAAGTAATTTCGGCCTGTCTCCTATACTCTACTTTAATGGGTTTAAATTTTTTTATCTTGGCAATTTCACGGCTAGATTTATTAATGATTTGCTCTTTATCTTCATTAAAATAAAATTTGCCTAAAGTCGGCAAATCAAAGCTCCAAGCTAAAGTATTTAAGGTAGTCGTAAATACTTTGAGCTGAGTAAGACTAGCATCTTTGACTAGCATAATCAAAGCATCTATTTTTTTAAAATTAACTTTCAATTTATCCAACTCCAAAAGCAAATTATCCTGCCCTGGCAACATTTCAAAATCCCGGACCTTGTCTCCCAAAATCCAGGAAGCTTTGTTTCTATCTTCTACAAAGAGTATCAACAACATAAATTACTTTGGTTGGCACCAACTATAACCGCCCTCACAGTCCAAATTTTTTACTACATATCCTTCAGCACAAGCCCCATTATCTGATAATTCAAAACTACCTTCAGTAATAACCTCAACCGATCTCAGACAACAACCATCATCTCCGCCTGAAGTACAGTTGAGCATCAGGATATCTACTCTCTCCTTTGGCACTTCAAAAGGCTCGTCAGTCTGGCCTTGCTGTTGACCCTGCTGATTCTGTTGTTGATTTTGATTTGTGTCTTTTGACTTACATCCCCAACCCCAGAGCAAAGGCAAGATAAGTAAAAGTAAAAATACGTTTTTTATCCCCCTAGTCCCGTTTAGAGATGAATCTCTAACAGGCTTGGAAATTTTTATCTTTTTTTCTTTATTATTCATAAAATTTTATTAATCCCCTTTAAAGTGCTTAAAATTAAAGTCATCCCAGATATTTTTTTTCAATTTGTCAGAAATTTTGTCTACTACGATTATTTTGTTGTGAGCCCAGATATCGTAGATAAATTTATCAGTAATTTCTATACGATACAGATAATCAGACAAAGACAAAAATGTATAGCGTAGTTCTGCCGGTAATCCCTCGGCAATTTTACCCAAATATTTATCAAATTGTGTTTTATTAACCTTGCCGACAATAAGAACATCTGTAGCGGCTGGCGACTCTGTCAAAATCCCCGTAAATACCAAAAGTTTCAAACCAGGCACTTTGGACATCTTACCAGCAACATTCATCTCCTCCAAGGCCAAAGATTTGAAAACTAAATTTTTGATTTCAGAAAATAAGGGAAAATCTGTATTGGCATAATAGTATTTCTTACCACCTTCATTTTCACTATGTAAAAAACCAAAATTTTCTAGGTTGTCCAGTTCACGCCTAATAGAATTGAGCTGTACACCCAAACGCCTTGCCAGCTCCCTGACAAAAAATTTCTCTTGATAATGGACACAAAAAAATTTTAGTATCTTGGTCCTAGCTACTGAACTAAAAATTTGTTCAAGCATATGAATAAAAATGGAGTTTGTTTACTTGATAGCTTAATTATAGTATAATATTTATTGATAGAAATGTAAAATCATGAGCCTAAAATACCACAAAATATTTACTCATGATCATCTTAATGCTAGAGAAGTGTCAGAAGTATATATGAGCGACTCTTCTGATCATGGACGCATCTTTATAATCCTGGAATTGCCTAAGCATAAAATTGATCAACAACCTTACGTAGACGAACTAATAAATCAGGCGGCTACTTATTTTGATACCAGTGGCCAGGAAGATCCAGAAACACTTTTGGAAGAAATACTCCAAGAAATAAACCAACTACTCCCAGAAATGGCCGGCTCTATCAAAATCCGCAACTGGATAAACACTTTGGATCTAGCTATTGGCATTATGAGCGGTGACAATATATATATATCCAGTATTGGCAGTATAAACGGCCTTTTGATGCACAACAATCAAATAACTACGATTGTCAGCAAAAACACCGATATAAACCCCGCCAAAGCTTTTTCTGATATTATCAGCGGTCAACTTGACGAAGGAGATTCTTTGATAATTTCTACCAATTCTTTATTTGATTACATATCAAAAGAAAAAATAAAACAAATTATCGGCAAATATTCCCCTTCTGCTGCCGCTATAAAAATCAATGAACTCTTGGAATCTGTACCAGAATTTGTGACCTTTAATTCTATCTTAATAAAAAAACCAGGCTTAGGAGATATGGACATCAACCCCGAACAAGCCCGACAAGCAAGCCATATACAACAAGAGCTTGATATAAAAATTAGCGATACTATAGAAAAAACTCCCCAAGACACCATAGGTAAACCCAAAACCAAACTGGTGGTAGATGTCAAAGGTTTTAAAAATATAGGTATTTTCCAAAAAATAGGTAATCTTTTTTCCCTAGCTGGTACATTTTTCCAAATGGTAGCCAGTATTTTTGTCTATATTTTCCAAAAAATCAAAGCTAGTATACTATTTTTGACTTCCAAAAAATACCGCAAAGCTAAAGAAGAAAAAACTATAGATAGTATAAAAAATGTCACTGATAAAAAATACTATTGGTTCAAAAATCTAAGTATTAAGAAAAAAATAGCCGTAGTAACTCTCTTTGTAATTTTATTGATATTTTTGCAAAGCCTAATATTTTTGACCCAAGAAAAAGCTGATGAAGAAAAAAATCAATACTATGATAATACTCTCATAAGCATCCAAAATAAATATGATGAAGCAGACGCCAAACTGATTTATAATGATGAAGAAGCGTCTGAAAATATACTCTTAGAAATAAAAGACCTGATAGACAGCCTCAAGGCCAGCTCTCCGGAACAACAAGAAAATATAGACCAGCTCAACGAAACATTGTTCCATAAACTAAACAAAGTCCGACATATTCACGTGGTAGATATGCCAATGGAGCTTTTTGACATGGGCTCTTTGGTCTCTGTACCACAAAGTATTGTCCAAAAAAACGGGATTTTTTATATCCTAGGCGACAATAAATTATATGAAATAAAAGATAATACCTTAAATACCTTATACGACTTTACAGAAAATCAAACAGTCCAATCCATGACCAACTGGCCAGACACTGAAAAAATAGTAATCTATACCCAAGACAGTGAAAGTCAAGGCTCATACAAAGTGTTTGATATAAGCCAAAAGAAAATAGTCGGCGAACTAAAAAAATCAGCCGACAACCAAGCAGTTGGTGATCTGGCTATATACGGCAACAATTTATATGTCTTAGATCAGTCCAGTAATCAAATATTTAAATATCCTGAAAGTGGCAGTTCTTTTGCCGGTGGTATAAAATGGCTACAGGAAGAAGCTGATTTATCACAAACCAGCAGTTTGACTATTGATGGTGGTATATATATCATAGACAACAGCGGCAAAATCCAAAATTTCCTCAAAGGACAAGAAGAAGATTTCAACTATCATGAACCCAGACCAACTATCGGCCAATCAGCCAAGATAAAAACCTTCAGGGATTCTGCTTATCTATATATTATTGACCCACAAAACATGAGAATAGTAATATTGGACAAAGATGGCAATATTAAGGATCAATATACCTCACAAAAATTTGATAATTTACTTGATCTGGCTGTGGATCCTGATGAAAAGGCTATTTATCTTCTCAATGCTAATCATCTATATCTCTTAGCAATAAATGAATAAATAAAAACACCCCCCACAAAATGCGGGGGTGTTTTTTAATATAATTTATTTCAAAGTTACGGTAGCACCGGCTTCTTCAAGTTTTTTCTTGATTGTTTCAGCTTCTTCTTTGGCTACACCTTCTTTGATTGGAGATGGAGCACTATCAGCCATATCTTTGGCTTCTTTTAAGCCCAATTGGGTGATTTCGCGGATTACCTTGATGACACCAATTTTGTTGCCACCAGCGGCAGTAAGCTCAACGGTAAATGAAGATTTTTCTTCTTGGGCTTCAGCAGCGGCTGGCATAGCAGCCATAGCTACTGGTTGAGCAGCTGAAACACCAAATTTATCTTCCAAGATTGATACCAATTCTGATAAATCCAAAACTGACATTTTTTCAATCTCTTCAACAATTGCTTTAAATTTGGCAGGAACTTCAACGTCCTTTTTTTCTACTTTTTTTTCTTCTGACATATTTTTTATCCTTTCTTCACCCCTGTTAAATAGCTCGCTTTGCGAGCTCCTGCGAAGCAGGATTTAACGGGGTAAAATTATAAATATATAAAATTAATTATTCTTTTTGATCTTTAATAGCTGATAAAACTCCAACAAAATTTCTCTGTACACCAGATAGTACTCCTACTATACCGGCCATTGGAGAATTGAGTGACCCCACCAATTTGGCTAGTAATTGCTCTTTGGATGGCAAATTGGCTAATCTTTTGACCATATCAGCCATGATGAACTTACCTTCCAAAATACCACCGTCAAGCTGCAAGGCTTCATTTTCTTTGGCATATTTGTTTAGTAATCTGGCTCCGGCCACTTCATCTTCATAAGAAATAGTCAAAGCTACCGAACCGGTCAAACTGTCCAAATTAACATCTGATATATCTTCGGTGGCCATTTTGACCAAAGTCTTTTTGGCTACCAAATATTCAGCATTGTTTTGCTTCATTTCTTTTCTGATGCCTTCAATGGTTTTGACAGATAGACCGTTGTCAGAACTAAAAACTACTGATTTACTTTTGGCTAATTTATCTTTCAAATTGTCCAAAATATCTTGTTTTTGTTGTCTTGTTTTTGGCATATAATTTATATTAATTGTCATTCTGAATTTAATTCAGAATCCTCCTGATAGATCCTGAAGCAAGTTCAGGATGACAGGTACAAAAAAATCTGCGCAATATACCGCAGACGATGAAAAAATAAGCTATTCCTCGGTAGGATTTATATCTGACCAAATGATCCGAAACCCACTGTCTACGGTCTATATTTAATTGATGAAAAAATTATATATTATAATGGCAATATTGTCAAGTCCGCCTACCCGACGGGTCAAGGCAAAAGAAATAGGCCCCGAAAGGTGGTAAAAACCACGTTTTTCGGGGCCTAGCAGCCTAATCTGTCAAGTTGGGGATCAGATGCAGCCGGAAGAAGAACTCCGGCTTCCAGCCCGCGTCCGGCACGTCATCGAGGTCACGGTAATGGACCGCCAGATCGACGTTGATGTTGTGCGGTCCACGGCGGAAATGCAGGATCAAGTTCGGACCGAGACCGATGGATTTGCTTTGGCCGTCCAAGCCTCCCCAGCCTTCAGACTCCAATCCGAATTCGACATACTCCAAAGCGCTGTACTCAGCCTGGGCAAAATAGTAGGTGCCCTGCCCATTGGGGGTGTATTCCAGATCCAGCCAAGCATAAGCCCGGCTGTAGGCCATGGACTGGCCGTCATACAGACTGAAGCGCGTGGAGGTGATCATCGTCTCCTGACGCAGGTTGTAGCCAATAGCTGGCTCGACATCCAGATGTGACATCGATTTGAAGTTGAGACCCAGATACGCCAGGAAGTTGAGCCGACCTTCGAGGTTGACGTTGGGGAACAAGCAATGGATACGCCGCTCCAGCCCAGGCGAGACTTCCTCGCTGTTGTGAAACAGGATCCTGGCTCGCGGAGCGTGCCAGGAGTCTGACCACTTGATGTTGTGCTGCCACTGAGCCGCAGCCGGCAGCGCGAAGATGGAAAGGGACATGGCGATGAGGGCAACGAGTTTGAACAGACGAGTCATTGCAGCTTCTCCTTGCTTGGGCTTATCACTAGCTAGCAACTTAAAACAAGTCGCATTCCACCTCAAAGTAATATACTATTATATCATATTTTTATATTTTTGTCAACATGTAAAGCTCACTACGTTCACCACGTGTTAAAATATAAAAACCCCCTATTTTAGGGGGTTTTCTGGGTAAAATTTCCTATTTTTCTAGTCTAAATAACGGGCTTTATTTTCCAAATGTTCTTCATAAGTACGACTATATATCACTTTGTCGTCATCGCTAGTTAAGAAATAATAATATTCATTGGCAGTCGGATAAACAACCGCCTCTATACTATCAATACCTGGATTAGAAATTGGCCCTGGTGGCAAGCCTTTATATTTATAGGTATTGTAAGGTGAGTCAATAGTTAAATCATCCAAAGTAGGCTGTTCCATGCCTTTACCAGTAATATAATTGATAGTAGCATCAGATTGCAGGCCAATACCAGCGTCAATCCTTTTTAAAAATACATCCGCTATCATTTTTTTATCAGCATAAACAGGCACTTCCCTCTCAATGATTGAGGCTAAAGTAACAACTTCAAAAATAGTTTTGCCCTGACGATTTATTTCCTCGCGAAGAGAGTCACTAAGCTTGCGGTTAAAATTGTTGAGAGTTTTTTTGATAAAAAATTCTTCACTGGTAGAGCTATCAATAAAATAAGTGTCTGGAAAAATATAACCTTCCAAACTGGCATTACTAGGAGCATCAAGCAAAAAATCATAATCGTCCTGCCAATCAATCTTTTCAGAGCTAAGCTCCATAAATTTTTGACCAGACATACCGTGTCTGTCTAGTGCTTCGGACATCAATTTTCTGGTCCAGCCTTCTAAAAGCGTGACTGATTCCTGAGAATCCTGCGGTCCCAAAATCAAAAGATTGGTCAACTGTCGGATAGAAACACCAGCTGGAATATCATAAACTCCAGCAATTAATTTTGACTCGGCCTGTTTGATCCACAACCACGATTCAAAGACAAATTTACTTTTTATCAGGTTATCATTGTATAGTCCATTACTAATCTGATTCACACCTTGGCCATCTTGAACCAAAAATGTTTTATTTTTTGATAGACCGTTGTTGGAATTTACTATAATAAAAAACCAAGCTAGCAAAACTACCAAAAATATTAAAATTAACTTAAAAATAAATTTTTTCACCCCGTTAGAAATTAATTATTAAATAGCTTTTTCCAAGTGTTTATAAATATTTTTCCAAACCATTATTTTTTATTTGCTCTAAAAGCTTTTTTACATCCTGAGCACGATCTGCCGGACACAAAAATATAACATCTTCAGTCTCTACCAATACCATATTCTCTACCCCAACTGTAGCAACGAGCTTACCACTAAAACTATACAACAAATTGTTTTTGCTATCAACAGTAACGCTGCTTGTATTGGTGACATTGTCTTTACCATCAAGTAAAATATCACGCAAACTCCTCCAATGACCCACATCAGCCCAAGTAAAATTTATGGGCATTACCAGCATATTATCCATTTTTTCTAAAAGTCCATAATCAATGGAGATGTTTTGTATTTTCTCATACTCCTTGGCTATATTATCCGGTGACTTCTCTATCCTTAAAAGAGCTTGATATTGCCCTGGCAAATATTTTTTATACCAATCAATCAAGCTAGCCGCTTTAAAGACAAAAATTCCCGGACTCCACAAAAATTTACCTGATTTTACATAAGCCTTGGCCGTAGCCAGATCTGGCTTTTCTTTTAGGCTGGCTACTTCATAAATATCGCCTTTGGAACCCTTGGTCTCAATGTAGCCATAACCAGTCTCAGGATAAGCTGGTTTGACCCCAAAAAGAAGCATCTTGTCTGGGTTTTTTTCTACTACCTTTTCAGCTTTTTTTAAAGCTTTTGTGTATTCTTTTTCGTTTTTTATAAAATGGTCGCTATTTACAGTTACTATGATTGCCTGAGGATCAATATTTTTTATTTTAAGAGTTGCTAGGGCAATAGCAATAGCTGTGCCCTTTGCCTGTGGCTCAATTAAAATATTTTCCGGCAAGATATCTATCTGCTGCCTGATGTTGTCAACAATATTTTGACAAGAGACCACAAAAATATTTTTTTTATCAAAAGAGCTAGCTACCCTATCATAAGTATTCTGTAGTAACGTCTTATCCGACAAAAGTGCTTTGAATTGCTTGGGATTATTTTGGTTGGATACTGGCCACAAACGCGTGCCCAATCCACCGGCTAATATCACTGGGTACAGCATCAATTTAATTTAATAATAACTGCTAAGACTAAAGTATAGATAAAAAATAAATAAAAATAATCACGTTTTAAAATAACTTTTAATAAAGAAAGAGATAAATAACTAACCACCATAGTCACTAAAAAAGCGGCTAGATATGTCCAATTAAAACCTATACTCGCCTCAGAGCCCACTGACGAAAACATAGCATAAATATCTTTGATAGTTAAAAGAAATGAACCTAGTATAGCTGGAATAGCCACTATAAAACCGTATTCAAAAGCCTGATCTTTTTTTATCTTCATAGTCAGAGCCAAAGCAATGACTGCTCCACTTCTAGACAAGCCCGGAAGTACCGCAAAACCCTGAGCAAGCCCTAGCGCAATAGCGTGCCAAATATTCAAATCTTTTTCCCCTTTGGAAAATTTGGTAGCTAATAGCAACATTGAAGTAACCAGTAGCCAACCACTGACAGAATCAACAGTCCGAAAAGTATCTATTTGTTCATAAAATATATAACCTAATATAGCAGTAAAAAAACTACTAACCATAATATATAGCCACCATCTTTTTTTGTCGGACTCTGCCTTGCCAAATGGAGCTAAAATAACTTCTTTTATCTGACTCCTAAAAAACCACAAAATGACTAATAAAGTAGCTAAGTGTAAAAAAATGTCAAAAGACAAATCAACATCAATATTTAACCACTTTTCAAACAGCACTAAATGGCCGGAGCTGGATATAGGCAACCATTCAGTTATACCCTGAACAATGCCCAAAAATATAATTTCTAGTACATTCACCTCGTTAAAAATTAATTATTATATATTTTACCATTTATTTTAACAAAATTTTCTGTTATAATGACTTTATATTATTATTTTTAAAAAAGCAATATGGCTGATTTCAAATTCTTTATTATTCCCCTATTAGTATTGTGTATAAATCAAATAATCAAGCTCCTTGTCCATGGATTCCAAGGCAATTTTAGCTGGGGTAAAATATTTTCTTATGGTGGTATGCCATCTTCTCATACAGCTCTAGCCACCTCTCTGGTTCTGGTAATTGGGTATTTTGAAGGTTGGGCTTCAGTCAGTTTTGCCATTGCCCTGATAATGGCTATAGTGATAGTCAAGGATGCAGCTGGCATCAGACGCAAGCTAGGCAAACAAGCTCAGATAATCAATCAAATGACCAAAAAAATGCCAAGTAAAGAAAAATATAAATTTCCGGTACTCAACGAACGCTTTGGTCATACCAACACAGAAATAATAGTTGGCATGATAATCGGCATTGTACTAACAATGTTGTTAATCTATACCTGGCCAAAGTAAAATTTTATATCAAAGAGCTGCCCGTCATTTCGGGCGGTTTTTTGAGTCCCATAATCTTGAGTATTGTCGGTGCTACATCAGACAACACTCCCACTGGCGTGACATGACTAAGATCAGTACCGGCTACACCGGACAAAACTGCCTTACCAGCAAAATCTTTTCCAATAATAAATAAAGGCACCGGATTGTTGGAATGTTCTTTGTTTATCTCACCGGTCTGCAGGTCATAAAGACTCTCGGCATTACCATGATCAGAGGTTATTAAAACTACACCCTCATACGACAAAGTAGTTTCTACTGCTTCCCCAATCAACTGATCTAATATTTCTATAGCTTCAATAGTAGCCTGGATATTGCCAGTATGGCCAATCATATCAGGATTAGCATAATTGAGCACTATAAAATCATAAGTGCCTTCTTTGATGGCCTGAGTAACCTTGGCTGTCAAATCTCTGGCACTCATAGCTGGTTTTTGGTCATACGAAGTAACCTGAGGTGATGGCACCAGTACTCTGTCTTCGCCTTCATATATTTTTTCTTGACCACCATTAAAAAAATAAGTAACATGAGCATATTTTTCAGTTTCGGCAATATGAAGCTGACGCAATCCGGCTTCAGAAATAATTCTAGCTAAAGGCGTCTCTATGACCAAAGGAGGAAAAGCCACCAAAACCGGCAAATCTTTTTCATATTCAGCCATAGTAATCATCATCAAATTTTTGAAATAGTCTCTTTTGAATTTTTCAAAACCAGGCAAAACCAAAGCCTTGGTCAGTTGTCTAGCACGATCTGATCTAAAATTAAAAAATATTACCCCATCCTTGTCTTTGATGGTGCCTCGTGGTTTGCCCATGTCATCGACAATCACCACTGGAACAAACTCTTCATCATAAACTTTTTTTTCATAGGATTTTTCTATAGCCACTAGGGGATCTTCAAATTTTTCATCAGACACGCCGTCTACCAAGGCTCGCCAGGCTTTTTCCGTCCTGTCCCAACGATTGTCTCTATCCATTGCCCAAAAACGACCACTAAGTGTAGCAATAGCCCCCAAACCTACTTTTTTTAATCTTTCTTCCAGTTTAGTAACAAAATTTAAAGCACTATTATAAGGTGTATCGCGACCATCTAAAAAAGCATGCACATAAACCCGCTCTACTTTTTGTTCTTTGGCCAAATCTATCAAAGCATAAAGGTGTTCATTATAGCTATGCACACCTCCAGAGCTAAGCAAACCAATAAGATGAAGGGCGCTGTTATTTTTTTTGACATGATCACAAACTTTCAAAAAAGCTTCGTTTTGTAAAAAATCACCATCAATAATTGACTTGGAAATCCTAGGCAAATTTTGATATGGGATAACACCTGAACCCAATGATAAATGACCCACTTGGGAATTGCCCATTTCTCCCCAAGACAAACCAACTGCCTCACCTGAAGCAGCCACCGGCATGACCGGATAATTGGAAGAATATTTATCAAGATTGGGCGTCTTGGCCAAAGAAATTGCATTGGCTCGAGACGGTGGAGCAATACCGAATCCATCTAATATAATTAATACCACTGGTTTTGGTCTGTTCATCCCGTTAGAAATTTACTTTATTAAACTATTGTCTTTCATTAATATTGGTTTATCTATCCCCATGATATCCAAAATAGTCGGTGCAATATGGGAAAGACGGCCGGTTTTTTTCAATTTATATTTTTTATCTGAAACAATTATAAAAGGGACTGGATTTATGGAGTGTTCGGTATCAATCTCCTGTGTCTTTAAATTTATCATTTCCTCTACATTTCCATGATCGGCCGTAACTATTACTGTCCCTCTGAATTTCAAAAATTCATCCACTATTCTACCCAAATGTTTATCTACTGCCTCCACTGCTTTGATACCCGCTTTGAGATTGCCAGTATGGCCAACCATATCAGGCGCTGCAAAATTGATACAGAAAAAATCATATTTATCATTTTTTAGACATTGTATTACTTTATCAGTTATTTCCTTGGTACTCATTTCTGGCTTTTTATCATAAGAAAGCACATCTTTGGAAGGAATATCAATCCTATCCTCTCCAGCTATAGGATGATCATAACCACCGTTTATAAAATATGTAACATGAGCATATTTTTCTGTTTCCGCTATATAAAGTTGTCTGACATCTTTAAGAGCTATCGGCAAAGTATCTGGTATATCAATACCTGGATAAGCAGTGAGCACCCCACCCAAATCAGGACCAAAGTCGGTCAAAGCTACAAAAATAAGATTTTTGGGCACTACTTGGCGCTTGAAAGTGCCTCCGTTTTTCTTTTCAAAGTCTTTTTGTACAAAAGCTTTGGTCAACTGCCTAGCTCTATCAGAACGCAGATTAAAAAATACAACGCTATCATTATCATTTATTGGCCCAAGAGGTTTTTTATTTTTACTAATAACTGTCGGCAATATAAATTCATCGCTCTCTCCTCTATTGTAGGCTTGATTGACAGCTTCGACAGCGCTCTTAGCTTTATATCCTTTACCTATAACTATAGCCTCATAAGCTTTACGGGTTCTATCCCAAGCTTTTTTTCTGTCCATCGCATAAAACCTACCCATCACTGAGGCAATTTTTACCCGATCACTGTTGAATACAGTATTATACTGAGCCAATATTTTGAGAGCCGAATAAGGAGGACTGTCACGACCATCAGTAAAAAGGTGTAAATAAATATTTTGTTTTGTCTTAGAAATAAAAAAACTCAAGAGAGATAATATGTGATCATCATGGGAATGAGGACTGGTGCCGTTGGAAAGTAGGCCTATCAGATGTATATCTGATTTGTGTTTTTCCGCATGGCTAGCAGCTTGCAAAAAAGCTGGATTTTTAAAAAAAGTACCATTATTTATAGAGCGTGATATTGTCACTGCATCCTGCTCTATCACCCGTCCCGCGCCAATATTCATGTGCCCCGCCTCAGAATTTCCTGGTTGACCGTCAGGCAAGCCTACATATTTTTCTGAAGCCTGAATCTGAATATTGGGATATTTTTTGTACAATTTTGCCATAACCGGAGTATCAGCTTGCGCTATAGCATTGCCCTTTTCTTCTCCCCACAAACCCCAACCATCCAAAATAACAAGGGCTAAGGTCTTTGCTTTTTTTTGTATATTAGACATAAAATATTATTTAATTTTTTGTTCTATATTTAATAATCTATTATATTTGGCTGTCCTCTCACCTCTGGCAGTAGAACCAGTCTTGATATAATCGGAATTGACAGCTACTGCCAAATCGGCAATTGTCGTGTCGCTAGTTTCTCCACTACGATGAGAAACTATTAGTTTATAATTATTTTCTCGTGCGTAACGGATAGTGTCCAATGTCTCGGTCAAGGTGCCAATTTGATTTGGCTTGATTAGGATTGTATTGGCCACTTTCATTTCTACACCTTTTTTGAGTCTAGCCTTGTTGGTCACAAACAAATCATCACCAATCAGACAGACATCTTGAGATTGGATAAAACCATCGCCTGTAAAATCCGCCCAAGATGACCAGTCCTCCTGATCAAGTGGGTCTTCCAAAAAACGAAGTGGATATACTTCCATCAGATCCAGATAAAAATCTATCATCTCATCACTACTAAATTTGGCCTTCTCCAAGTCCAAAATATATTTTTTTTGCTGGTCATCATAAAACTCAGAAGCTCCAGCATCAACACCCAAAAGTATATCTTTATCAGGCTGATAACCACTACTCTCAATTGACTGCATCAAAAGCTCAAAAACCTGACGGTGTGAGTTGACATTTGGTGCATAGCCACCTTCATTGCCCAAATCAGTATCTAGACCTATCCCGTCCAATAAAGTACCTAGTTTATGAAATATCTCACTGGCTTGACGCAATTTTTCGGCAAAAGTCGCTGCCTTGACGGGCACTATCCAAAACTCCTGAATATTGATATTGGTAGAAGCATGAGCTCCACCGTTTATGACATTGACCACTGGAGTCGGTAAAATATAAGATCTAAGTCGCGGATTATAAATCTGTCTAATATATTCATAAAGCTGGACATTGTTGAACTTGGCCGCCGCATGAGCCAAAGCCAAAGAAACTGATAATATAGCATTGGCGCCGAGCTTGCTTTTATTTTTGGTGCCATCAAGCTCAATCATTAATCTATCTAGTTTGCTTTGCTCATTGACTAATAAACCAGTTAATTCTTTATTTAAAATGGTATTTACATTGTTTACTGCCTTGAGCACTCCTTGGCCGCCGTATCTTACCTTGTCACCATCTCGGAGCTCATGAGCTTCAAAGCGACCAGTCGATGCTCCCGAAGGCACCGCCGCCGTAGCTGATATACCACTTGATAATTCAACTGTAGTCTCTAGAGTTGGATTGCCGCGGGAATCAAGAATTTCTATAGCGCTAATTTTTTTTATTTTATCCGGCATATGTTTTTTAAATATTGAATTACCTTATTTTCAATCTATCTAACGACGGCATCTTACTACCCCCCAAGTATGTGAGCATTGCTCCACCGCCCGTAGAAATAAAATCAAATTTTTTGTCAAAACCAAGCTCTTTGGCCAGTTCTACTGTCTCACCACCACCGATAATGACTTTGGCTGGCAGTTTGGCCAGATACTTCATAATCTCCCGAGAACCCTGTACAAAATTTTTGTTCTCAAAATATCCAAAAGGTCCATTCCAAACAACCAGTTTGGCTGACTTTAAAATACTTTCATATTCCTTGATTGTAGCCGGACCAATATCCAAAATCATGGCATTTTTGGGAATATTATCAATTGTTTTGGTTTGATACTTTTTTACTTTTAGGCTGGTGGCGACATTGACATCAATGGGCAAGTGGATATTATTTTTCAAAAGTGTCTTGGCGCTGGCTAGTGACTTGTCATCCACCAAAGACTTGCCCACACTGTATCCAGAAGCTTTGATCATTGTATTGGCTAACGCTCCACCTAGGAGTATTTTATCAGCTTTGACTGATAGTTTTTTGATAAGCTTTATCTTGGTAGAAATCTTGGCGCCACCAAACATAATGACCACACCATCTTTGGCGTCCAGTATCTGAGAAAGGTGTTTTATCTCGTCTATGATCAAAAATCCGGCATAAGCTGGCAAATATTCAGTAATAGCGTGCATTGAAGAATCCTGCCTGTGTAAATTGCCAAAAGCATCATTGACATAAATATCAGCCAATTTACTCAGATCTTTGGCCAAGCGCTTGCAATTTTTCTTTTCCCGAGGCTCAAAACGGATATTTTCCAGCATAGCTATCTGAGAAAACTCCATAGACTGACTGTCTTTTACATAATCACGAAAATCATCAGCCCAAAATTCTATTTTTTGCCCCAACTTTTTGGATAAAGATTTGGCTACTGGCAAAAGCGAAAATTTTTCTTGCCTTTGACCATCTGGCCGACCCAAATGAGCCACGATAATTATCTTGGCCTTATGTTTGATAAGATAATTGATAGTTGGCAAAGATCGATCCAAACGCCAGTCCCCAGACGGGTCTACTTGATCACCTTTGAGAGGGACATTAAGGTCTAGGCGTAATAAAACCCGTTTTCCTTCTAAAGTCCTTATTTGCTCGAGATTTCTAAGCTTCATTTTATTGTAACAAATTAGTATCTTCTTTTGTTTCTGGATTAAAAATTGATACGACAAAATCCAGCTGAGCTAAATCACAAAGTTTTTCAGTCGGTATTTCTACTCTGACATAATCAAAAATAGAGCTAGCCTCATCCAAAAATACACCCAAGTCGCTCAATTTGTCTTTGTTTTCTTGCGAAATAGGCTGTTCTTTTGTCTTTATCATTGCTCCAATACGACTGGTATTACCACTAAGTCCGTAGATAGAAGCCTCTATCTTGTCGCTATCACAGCCCACTTTATATCTGACTATATCTGGTTTGTTTTTTTCTTTGTGATCTACAAACAAAAATATAGAAAATCCTACTAAGAGGATAATTACAAAAAAGACTATTGAATGGCTAGTTTTCATCCCGTTAGAAATTTAATTTTATTATACACCTGTACAAGTATTATACCATTTTTGATTATTTTTTAAAAGAAACAACCTCGGAGGTTAATTAACCTCCGAGGTCACATTTATTTAATTGTTACCTCTTTTTGTCCAGTCAAATAGCAGGAAAATGTCTCCGCAAAAAGCATGCATACACAACTATCAGCGATCAAATTCTGAGGATTTTTCTAGGGCTCGGAGATTATTTTATCCAATATACTCCACCTTATTATCAACTATCTTAATCCAATCACACTTTCCTTCTAATATACCTTGCATAGAACCAACTATAACATAATCTTGCCATTTTCCATCGTTATCTATCCCTTTCAAATTTGCCTTAACCTTTAATTCCTTTTTAATTTCCATCAAAATACTTTCTGCCATAGTATAAAAAACATAAAAGTAATCATCCTCATTTTTCGGCCCATTAAAAGTATTAAATAAAAACATAAACTTGTCATTAACCTTATCCTTTCGTACTATAATTGTATAAAATCTTAAATCTATCATATTATTTAACTATATACTTATTAATTTCACTAACAATATTCTGATCGCGAACTATAATATCTTGAGAATATGGTAAATTTGGATCACTTACATTATTTATTATAATAGAACCATTATGGTGCTCACCTGCTCCAGCAAAATGAGACAAATGCGACAGTATAAAAAGGGTTTAGAAAGTGTCGCATTTTGTTTATTTATTAATGAAATGAACTAAATTGACGGATTGGGTGATTTATACCCTGATATTATTATTTCCGTGATAATTCAGCAGCTCTGTTTTCTGCGTCTTGTATAGCTGATTTAACTTCTTTCTCTATGATCTTATCAATACGCTCTAGTGAATTAAGATTTCTGGAAAATTCTTTCTGTTTAACTTTACTACGAAAATATCTAAAATTAATTCCTTCACATTTCCATAAAAACCATTTTCCACTCCTTTTACGCAAATGGTCATTATATATCTTGACTTGCGTCATGATTTCTATACCGTGTTTTATAAATTTATTTATAAATTCATCTATGGAATTAGCAAATCCCTGCAGATTATAGGCATAGTCTTCTCTCTGTTGATCCGAATTTAGATTTTGATTTTGCCTTATCAAAGCTATATGTAGTTCGTTCTTTCTTAGTAAATCTGCAAAATCATTTTTAAGACCCGCTACGGCCTCATTTGTCTCTTTAATGCCAGAATCTGTCCATAAAAGTTTATTATGTAAGTAATAACTTTTTATCTTAAAATTTGGTGCTTCTATGTCACGATAGACATCTCTTATAGCTGGATAATTTGTGGTCTCAAGAGAAAAATGGTGCTTATCTGTTATGGCTCTTATTTGATTAACCAGAATTCTTAATCTAGAAACAAAATCTTGTAGTTTTTGGCGTGTTTTATATGTATCATCTAAACTTCGTGTTATACTAATTTCTATTCGCCGTAGATGCTCCTTACGCTCTTCTTTCTTACTCATTACGCCCTTAAGCCAAGCACCGAGCCCCAAAAGAAAGGGACCAAGTGCAGCTCCAATAAGAGTTTGCCATTTTAATAAAAATTCTGTCATAAGTGTAATTTCACCGGTGGCTTAAAAAATCACCAGTGAAATAAATTATATTAAATCTTTAAAACTCTGATATAGTTTCAAAATCTCTGGTAGCTCATCAGATATATAGCTATCTAATTCTACTGGATTATCCATTTTTGGATTTATAATTTCATCCATCTTACTATTTATTAAATCTGCAGTTTGATTATATAACTCATCATTGCTAGACCAAAAATCCTTTTCAACTTTTAATAAAGTTGATAGTAGACGAAATCCGGTGTCTTCAGTCTCAATGAGTATATTCTCATTTAATTTGCTTAAAGATAACGGTACCACAAAACCTAAACTAATCTGCTGCCTTAACAATAATGCCAAATCATCCACACTTAAATCTTTTAACCTCTTTTTCCTAATATCTTCTACCTTTTTAACAAGAGAATCATTGGGATCACTAGCGTCCATAGAGCCATCTAGCTCATTTAGTGACTTTTCTAAATTTTCTATCATACTAATGTGATTTTAATATATTATCTATTCTGTCTATGTGACTTTTAGCTGTATCAATAGCTTTGTTAACGCTGTCGACTGTTTTCTTATCTAAATTATAATTATCTAAATATCTTGTAAGCTTTGATACATTATTTTGCAAACCTTTATAGGCGGACATAACTTCATCATAATGGTCAAAATTCCTGCCTAAATTATTGCTCCAAACTGGTGCCTTACTCAGATCTCTTATAAAGCCTGCATAATCCATTTTAGTAAGATGATCTGACACTGTATTACCAATTTTATTTACAGCGTTATCAATTGATTTGCCAATTGTTTTATCGACCGTTTTTAATACATCAACACCTTCATCAATGTGCCCATACCCACCACCAGGTAATGCCAACCCTACTAGTAGGAATCCACCAGATGATGTCTTTTCTTTTGAACTAGTATCCTCACCAAACCACGCATTACCAGCATCATAAGCATCCCACGCACTAAAACCTACTTCAGCAGCAATCCAAGCAACGGCGACTACAGCCAAAAATGCAAACTCACCAGTATCATCCTTCATTATCACTGGATTATTCAACGCATATGCATAGCTATTAAGGTTCTGCGGATTAGCCAACAATCTCTCTAGATCACCTCTGGTAATCTCTTTCAACTTCTGACCATCGTGAAGTATAAGAGTAGCCGGATCCACCGTCGTAAATCGTCCAGTCTGGTTATCCATATACCTCGCCCCAAAGTATTGCAAGGCATTTTCTTCATCAATTTCCTTGCCGGTAAATTTGAAGTTGTTTTCTGAAGAACCTGTTTCATAGTTTATTTTACCATAAGGCTCATAATCACTCAATTCAAGGGTATTGCCCGAATTGTCAGTAATAATATTATTGGAGCTTAGATGATCAGATATATAATAATATGGATTATCATTATTTTTTAAACTAGCCACTCTGGTACTACCTAGGAATAGGTGGCTTTTTTCATTATCAGACAAGTCTTTTTCAAAATACTTATCTACATACTTATCTTCTTTGACACGTCTGAGTTCATAAGTACCTCCACTAGTGTCCATAGATAAAGACATCATTCCCACAATTGGTGGATCTTCCAAATCTGGAGGAATAAATACATAATCTTCAGTGTATTTCAAGAAGCGCTGATTGTTGTGGTCATATTGATAATAGCTATTTTTGGTGGTAGCAATGTCATAGCTGTTTTTGAGTCTATTTCTCCAGTCCCAAGAAAATTTGCTAATACCACCATTTAAATACATATTACCAGCGTCGTCATAACTAAAATTGCGACTACCATAGCTGGACAACTGGTGTGGATTGTCAAAGGCATAATTCATTGTACCTAGTTCTGAGTTGTAGGTCATATTGCCTACCTGATCATACTGATACTCTCGTGAATAATTGTCAGCCGGATGAGTGACATAGCTGACTGTACTCGATGCCAGTCTGTAGAAGTCATCGTATTCATAATCCACGCTCTTGGCCAAGTCAGTGTCAGAGCTGTCAGTGATATTTGTGATATTACCGATATTGTCATAAGTATATGATATGTCTTGCAAAGTTGTAGCACCTTGAGTGCTAATCAAATCAGTTAAACGGAAATTTTGCTGAGGATCATAAGTATAATCACTAACTACGCCATTGGCGCGCTCCAGATGAGTCATCTGGCCATTTTGGTTGTAAACAATATTATTTACTATACTCATTGGACCCTGACCTTTATCAAGAGACACACCATTTACTTGGCCAATGGAATCAAAACTATAAGCTACTTTCCAAGCATTTGGATATTGTATTTCTTTGATGTCACCATTTAAATTGTAGTCATATTTCATGACAAAGACTTCATTTTCAATAGTTGTGGTAGCTGTGGTAAGTCGTCCTAGTATATCATAGTCATAGGCCTTGGAATTACCTCCACCATAATCTACAAAAGACAGCTGACCAATGTCACCATTTTGATCGTAGGCATAACTAATAACTGGACTATTATCTAATTTTTCATACAACACTCTATTTAAACTATCATACTCATAGGAAATAGCGTCTCCCTTGAAGCTAGTCTCAGTCAGCACATTGCCATTTTTGTCATGAGTGTACTGTATTTTCTCAGGATCGGCTACTGATGATAAATGCACCATATCCTGCCAGTCTAGATTGTCTAAGGCGTCGTAGTGGAAATTTCTAATATTACCCTGACTGTCAGTGATTTTTTCCAATTTGTTGGTCAAAGTATAGTCATAACTAGTGGTATATATATTAGAATCATTATGCTCTTTGACTTCCACCAAATTGCCGTAGGCGTCTTTGGTTAGCTCTTTGATATTGCCGTTTGGATCAGTGATAGTAGTCTTGAAGCCATCATATTCATAACTGGTCACGCCAGTTGGAGTAGCTTCTGACAATACTCTATCTAAGGCATCATAGGTATAGGTCTTGGCTGGTTGACTAAGATTTGCTGTTGTATATTCCAAAGTAGAAGTAATATATGGCAATGACTGCCTATCTACTCTACCCTGAGAATCATAGCTGATATCTACTGTAGCATACTGATTGGCAGTAGCAGTTTGAGATTTCTTTTGCACTACTCTATATAGGCCATCGTAGTATTCACGAGAAATGATGTAGCTAGTGGCATCAAAATAGTCTTTGGTTTCTTTGTAGCCTATCTCAGTATTTACACCATAATAAACCTTAATTTTTATATCATCTAAAAACCAAGTAGTATCCCCACCATCAAGCCGAGAACCAGAATAATTTACTGAAAAATTATCATTAATAAAATCAGAGCTTACGGGGTTTAATGCCCAAATATCATCGGAACCTCCCACTGTATCTACATGATCAATAGTAGAAACTGATAAAAATCGGGGATCTGACCAAACCCCATTACTAGCAGAATAGTACCTTATAGATTCATCAACATCGGTAGTATTATCTACTAAATGTTCACTCATTACTTCAAAGCCAATTATTTCAGAGGCAGCTGGAAGATTTATATTAAATCCTTCGTATGATTGAAATCTTGATGAACCACCATTACCAAAATCTCTGGCTGTAGTATAAATATCGTCACTAGCATAAGCATTACTTGGATTATAAAATTGATTATAGTATTTTCCGGTTTGTGTTGGAGACAACCAGCCTGTATCGTCACTATATCTAAAAAATACAAAAGGATCTTGGTATTCAATTTCTTGTTTAATAAATGTTGTAGTGGGATTATCTGGGTCCGAAATTTTTACCTCTACCAGCCGACCAAAAGCGTCAAAACTATTAATCGTCAGCATTCCATTAGGTGCAGTGGAGGTGGCAAGTTGCCCATTAAGCAAATTGTATTCCGTATAGGTAGTTTGATTAAAGACGTTGGTAATTTCTGATGGGTAAAGATTTAAGCTATCATAAACAATAGCAGTAGAATCACCCTCTGGACTAATTTCTTCAGACACCAAGCCATAACTGTTAAAATTTCTATTTATTTCTACGCCTTGTTCTATATAGTCCTCTTTAGTCAAATTGACTTTTTCTATTTGACCTAATGGTAAATTATCATAGTATAGATTTTGTTCCTTACTATCAGAAGTGTTCGATATAATTTTAGTTTTTGGAGCTGCTAAAATATGTTTGGTTGTATTTTGGGCGTAATCATAATTTGTGTCTTTTTCATCGCCAATTACTTGATCCAAAATTTCACCAGTTGCAGTATCTACCTGCACTTGACCCAAACTATGCTCAGTAAGTAAATTTCCCGTGCTAAAATCATATTCATTTTGCACAGCTGTTGATTGAATGCTTTGCGTAAAATCAGTAGACGCCTTCTGAGAATTATATACAAATTTATTATTATGCCCTAAGTCGGTTTCTTCCCATTTGTAAATATTCTGATTCAATAATCCATTGGTATTATTATCATATATTTCTTGGCGATATGGCTTACCAATCTTATAGTAGCTATCTTGATATTCTCCTTGACTAGAATCACTAACATTACCTTGGTGATAGTAAGTGGTGGTTTTCTGATTACCAATTGTTTTTTCTACTTCTGCAAAGCCAGCAAACTTTTTATCATATGGATCAGCATAATAGTAGTCTCCCCCACTATAGCTATAGGTAGTAGTGGCAATACCTCCCAAACCATCGTCTATAACAATATTTTTGACTGTCTCTATATTAAATGGTAAGTCGGGATTAGGTAGATTGTCTGGGCTGTCTATATATTGAGTAGCTGACTGATATTCCAAATTAATTTGACTGCCACGAGAATTATTAACTGTTTCTAAATTTTCTTTATTTGCTAAACTTACATGAACATATCTGGGATAAGCCTCTTTAGCTCTTATAAAATCATCTTGCCCGTCACCATTGATATCAAAAAGTCTAACCCCTTGGTCTATCATAAATGACCCTCCTAAAAAATGACTCAATATGTAATAATTATTATTTAAATGCCAACCTTGACCCGTATTAATATAAACCTCGGAAGTATCAGGATATATATCACGAAGAATGTCAATCAAACCATCCCCATTGATATCTGATAATCTAGTACCATAATCTGTATACCAACTACCATCAAAATTTACAAAATAAGTGGGCAGACTATAATTTAAATTCAGTTCCCAACCATGCCCATTATTAATATAAACTTCATTATGTTGATTTCCACCTCCTGCACCATAAGCATTCACTCCTCTGACAATGTCTATCAAACCATCACTATTAACATCCATAAAACGAGTGCCCGCGTCCTGATCCGAATCTACAAAATAAGTAGGTAAAGTATAATTTGTTTCCAAATCCCAACCATGTCCATTATTAATATAAATTTTGTTTGTTTCTATATTTGAACCCAATACCACATCAACCAAACCGTCACCATTGATATCGGCCATACGCGTACCCAAATCAAAACTTCTTATACCCGCACCCGAATCATCATGCCTGACAAAATTCAAAGGAAAAATCCAAGAAGGATCCAAAACCCAGTTTGTACCATTATTGATATAGACCGCTCTGATTTCTCTAACTTCGTCCTGAAGATATACAGCTTTTATCAAGTCCACTAAATTATCCCCATTCACATCGGCCAATCTCAAACCATCATCAAAATTGTCCCCCGAAATAAAAGAATCTGGCAATGAATAAGTGGTACTAGTACTCCAATCGGGGTAATGATTAATATAAATTTCTTTTATATCTCTATAACCTTTGACTATATCGGTCAATCCATCGCCATTGATATCAGCCATGCGTACGCCCAGATCAAAAGACTGATAGCCATTGTCACTAATAAAACCAACTGGAAAATTCCAATCTATTCCACCTTGCCAACTTTCTAAATCCTGGCTATAACTCATATCATCACTGGGTAATGTTATCACTTGTCCACTTGTTTCATCTCTACCACTTTCCACAATGTTGTCCAAAATTGATAAAGACCCATTTTCCCCAACTGTATAATTAAAATTATATTTTTTGACCCAAGAGCCATTCACTTTTATTTGTATTTCAGAAATACGATAATTATTCTTGACCAAAAACCTACTATCATAAGATTCCAAATCATCTAGACGAGACTCTCTGATAAAATCTATTTCGAAAATCCCATCGGTGCTACCGTGCCCTGTATAAAATATCTTGGCTGGATAAATCTGCCCCTGATCCTTATAATATTCATAGCGAATATAATTGTCATTTGTATCTCTTACCTCTTCTAGCATCCATTTATATATCATACTCGGTCCTTCAGGGTTATCCTGACGACTAGATAAGCTGGATCCAAATTTATAAACTATCCCCTGTTTATCGGTCGCTGTCCAAGCATTAGTAATACTAGAAAATTCATATTGTAAATAGTCGCCGTTTTCAACCCGAGCGCCATAATTACCATACGGAGTGACAGCGCCCACCGGCACCAACTCACCACTCATAGATGAGATATAATCGTAATTACTATACATATAATAAACGCCCCGTTTAGTGCTTACCTCTATACTGGGAATGTTTACCGACCATCCTAAACCAAATAAATTATGTGTCTCTTTATCTTGGCTATTATAAGTTAAACTGATATCTGTCTGAAAATTATTACGGCCTGAAGGAATTTGAATAGGATAATTATAAATTAAAGCACCTGTATTATTATCAACATCTATATTTAATTTCTTATTAGCCAGTTTTTTCTCATCTTTATCCAAATAAGTTATATCGGCTGGCGGATCTTCTAAAAGTGTTTCCAGTCGCTCTTCTGGTGACAAAACCGGCTCATCAATAATTGGCTCAATATCTACAGGCTTATCATTAATAGGATATTCCTCTACTGGCAAAGGCAAAATCTCCACCACAGGAATACCTGTTTCTTTTGAATCTTCTACTGGCACTACTTCCACTGGAGTGAGTATTTCTCTAGCCTGTGCCAAACTTGGCGCTACACTAGAAAAAACCAGACTAAACATCAAAAATAATATTACTAGTCTGGATTTATTAATTTTTCTCATGCTTGTCATATGCTTTGTGATTAATTTATGAAAATATATTTAACGGGGTAAAATTATCTTATTATTTCTTCTAATTTTTCTTGAGAATCAATGTAGGGCAATGTTATAATCTTTGTCATACAATTATTAAATTTTTTATAAAAAAGACCATAATAATTTTCACCATATTCATTATATACTAGCGGCTCCTTTTCTGCTTTTAATAATTCTTCTTGGTCAACGACCAAAGAGCATAGATCACTCTCGTCATAAATACTTATGTCAGGATAATATACAATTTGTTTATCTAGACCTGAATCATATTCCTCCATGATCCTATCTATAGGATAACAATCCACTCTTTTATCATAAACCACTTCGCTGCATTCCCAATCATTTTTATAAAAAAAGATTAATTTTTCATTTTGAGAAACAAATTTTTTATACCCTTCAGGAGATTCTTGATTTTCTGACTGAAAATTTATGACATTTATGTTATTAGAACCAATGGGCTTTTTATTATTTTTATAAAAATTTAAATAAAAATAAATTATAGCTGCCAATACGATAATTATAATTAATATTGTTTTTTTACTATTCATAAATATAATTTCCCGGAGCGGGAGTATATAATATATTACTATATGGAATACTAGTCTGCTGACTATAGCGTGCCCATCCTTGAACTTTTAATCCACCTCTATCATTTACTGTATATTCTGGCTGACCACTATCATTGTATGAACGAACAAATGATTGACTATATAGTCCCTGTTTACCGCTATAATTCTGCTCTAATGTATAAACATAACCTATATTAGAATTTCCATCAAAACTTACTTCCGCAATTATACCTACGTGTCCATAATCGCCACCTGACCAAGTCAAAATATCATTTTCTTGAGGCATTATACTGCTATTATTTTTATAAACAGTATATTGTCCGTCGTGACTCTTATTAAAATCATTAAAACTTGATTGTTTACTATAAAAATTGGCGTTACCTATGCTGCCTAATTCAACTTTATATTGGTCATTCACAAATTTTTTAACCCAATCGACACATTGATAATCATGCCAACCTTGTCCCGAATACTCGCCAGCACTTACCAATTCCATACCTCTATATTTACCATAATCCTGCCTGTATTCATAAAACCCGCTACTACTATAATATGGCTGAAACTCAGACACTTTTTCCCCTGTCTTATCCACTAAGCTAATTGGATTATTACGACTGTAGCTATAGCTATTGAGCTGTTGCGGATCAGACAAAAATTGATTTATCTCAGATATAAGCAAAGGATCAATACTAGCAAATCTGCCAACATCACTATCATAATATCTCTGACCAAAATATTGCAAGCCCGTTTCTGTATCAAACTCCTTACCAGTGAATTTATAATCATTATTTATTGATGATTCACTGTGTATAACACTGCCATAATCATCATAATCATTTGTCTCTACTATTTGACCCGTCGGGTTGGTAATAATGGTATGTGAGCTCAAATGGTTGTCCAAATTGAAATAATTATCATCATTATCTATAGTAGCAATTTTTTGATCTCCTAAATAAACATACAATTTAAATTGGCCATTTTGATTAACCTCAAAATACTGATCTACATATTTTGTTTTATCAGTTATTTGTTTGACTGCGTCCCCGACAGCCAAGATCTGCCGGGGAACAATCATTATCAAAGTGCAAAACATAAAAATTATGCTCCCAAAATCGCTTTTTTTCATTCCTTTGCAAACTAATTATTAGCTTGCCTGTTTTTATTTTACCAATATACTGCGTACTGCTCTTCTCTGGTGATTACATTCTTTATTCCTGAAAATACCCACCAGGGAACAGCCAATATCAAACACCCAAACAATATCAGAATAATAATAAACAACCATGCAATCTGATAAATTAAATTGTGTTTTTTATTTTTCATATATATCTATTCTATACCTTTTGATTCTGATACATAATCTCTATACGGAAGATCGGCTTTTTCTAAACCAACTTCTCTAAAATTATCAATAAATTGATTCAGCTTATTTTTTATTACATTTTGATCTGATATATCTTTATTTTGAGTTATAATCTCAAACTCCACAAAATTACCGACTCCCTCTACATTATCAAACATAACATTCTTGGTATAATGCCCATCAACTTGAGTATACACCTCTCTTTTTTTAATAACCGTGACATATTTATAAAAACCCAGTGATTCTAAAAATCTTATTTTCTCTTTATATTCGGATTGGTCCATTTGTATATTATATTCGTTTTTAATAAAAAGATTAGAATCTGACTCCGATTTACCCTTATACGTGAATTCCTTCTTTCCATTTTTATCACGGAACCTCAAACATACTCTATCTCTTATAAAAGTTTTTTCTTTGTCGGTAAAATAATCATCTATTTCTTTGATTAAGTCTTTTTTTCGAAAATTATACTTCTGGCACAAAGATTTCAATTTATCAATATCTTTACATCTAAATTTTGCTTCTGCTTCTAATATATTACTTTTATTAGGCATTTCTTTTGGATCATTTTTTATATTTCTAAATCCTCCCAATCAATGTATTCACCTTCTTTTATATGATATTTACTCAATGAAAACCCCGGTTTAGTTATATCAAAGGCCACAAACTTTCCCTGATCTAATAAATATACTTCATTCCAAGCATGTCTCATATTTGGATTATCTTTTATATATTTTCCATCGATTAGCTTGTTTGGCACACCTAAAGTTCGAAGGATAGAAGCAACCAATGTTGCTAAAGAACCACAAGAATATTGTCTTTTACTATATAAATCTTTAGCCGAAATAAATCGGGATTTTGCAAGATCATTCACTATTTCAACCTTGTGTAATCTTGGATCAAACTCTTGTCTAATAAGTTTAAAAATTTTATGAACAGTGTCTTTGTCTACTTTATCTAAATTTAAAGTTTTAATTTTACCTAAAAGCTCCTCCGAGCAATTAGCTGTGTATTTGCCAAATTTTAAATATTTTTTATTTTCTTCGGTCATATCTAAAATTATAATTTCTTTTCCATGTTTATCACTTTACCAGTTTCCTTAAATCCAAACTTTTTATATATATGAACTGCTGGATTATTATCTTGGAAAACTCCTAATCTTATCTTTTTGGCTCCCAATTTTTTGGCTTCATTTTCTATAATCTCCATTATCTGTTGGCCATAGCCCATACCCTGGTAAACCTTATCAACTATCATACCAAAATTTACTCTGCCCAAATCATCGGACTGGACTAAGTTGAACCAGGCAATTTTTTTACCATCTACAGTAGCAATAAAATTATGTCTATATTCTGACTGACCTGACTTCATCAAATGTTTATAGTCTACCTTTTTGGTCAACATATATTCCGTATGGTCTGGACTAAAAAGTGAAGCTATAAATTTGAAATCACCTTCTGTTTTTGCTTGATAGTAATTCATATTATATGATATTATTTATATATAAATTAACTCAATATTATGAATAAGAAACTAAGTAAAAATATTAAATTAGTTTTGGATATACTGTCAGATGAAGTAAAAGGTGATGTAAAATCTTCTTTGAAAAAAATGCATCGCGACTATACTATGACCTGGGTCTACCAAAATAGAAAAGGTGTGTTGTTTCCCAGATCGGAGAAAATATCCCCCAAAGACCTATCAGAAGTATATGTGATAAAAGATCGACATTATGATATAAAAAACATCGCGGAAGGAAAAAATCTAGTAATAGTAGAGATGATAGAAAGCTATACTGATCCAAAAACCAAGAAAAAATTTCGCACTCCTTTAGTAATAGTACTAGAGTTTAAAGATGGTAAGATAAAAACTGGTAGACACTACTGTGACCCAAAACTCTCATATCTATATCTTAGTAAAGAACAAGTAAATAAGGCTTTTAAAAAATAATTTCTCCTCGGTGGTTTTTATACTATTTATTAAAGATCAATTTCTAAACCGTCGTATGAAATAAAATGGTTTTCTGACAATTTTTCTTGCATTTCCTGATGGTTCAAACTGGTCAAATGGGAAATACTATGAAAATAAACTTGTTTTGCCTGAATTTTATCAACTAACTGCAATATATCTACATTATGCAAATGATTTAGTTTTATTCCTCTGAACTTATCAGTAAAAAGATAAGTGCCGTCTGCAATCAACACATCAGCTCCTTTGATTTTATCCAAAACTTTCTGCGGTACTTTATAATAATCTGATAAATAAACTACTTTTTTTCCTTCATGCCCCAGCATATATCCAAAAGTGTTATTAATATCATTTTCTGAAAATTCTTCATCTATTGTAAATGCATGATATAAAGGCAATGGTGTTATATCTACCCCGAAAATATTAAATTTTTTATAGGGCTCTAACAACTGAAAATCAAATGGCAAATAACTAAATTCTTTATCTATTTTATCTTTTGTGGCAACAGATCCGTATAACAATGGCCTAGTCTCCAATCCCTTTGACCAAGTCAAAAGTTCATGCAAACCATACATGTGATCAAAATGCCAATGACTTACTAAAAAATTATTAACGTTTGGTAAAGAAAACCTGGTGGATTGCAGCCTTATATCAGGGCTTATTTCCATCAAGAAAGTCCCCTGTTTGGTCTCAACCATAAATTGTGGACGAGTACGAGCGTCTTTAGTATATAAATTTTTGGATGCCTTCTGACAAATATCGCAGTTACAAAACGATGCTGGAATACCTTGCCAAGCTCCTGATCCTAATATCTTTATTTTCATACATTTATTATAATAATTTATCAAACAACTAACAATATTGGATGCCCCTGCACCTTGTGGCACAGGGGCTATAAACAGAGAATATATTCGATTGACTTTCCTCCAGAGCCTCTTTTTACAGGATCGTCGTAGATACGACTTACAACAAAACCTGAATCGGCAGCCATCCTCTTGATGGCTTCATTATCAGGCGTACTGTCCATCCTCACGACTTTGGGCTTATACCGATCACGAGCTAACTTGACCCCTTGTCGGAAGATAAGCATCCCCAAACCAATCCCCCGATAACTAGGGTCAACAACTGTGGTGGAAAACTCCAAAATATCCTCCTTTTCGTCAACAATTCCTTTGCAGCCACGGCAGCCAACTATTTTGTTTCCATGTATAGCCAGCAACCAAAAACCTTGCTTTTGTATTTTTACCACCCTTTCTCTAATGCTAATGTCCCTACTAGACAATGGTAGGACAAAAGAACGGTCTATGTCCTCCCGACTCAAAAACTCACACAACTCGACGATTCTACTGTCTTCAGCTACTACTAGCTGAATATAGTCTATCAGAGACATAGCCTCCTCCATCCTTGCAGACCAACTTACGAATGTAATCTGGTGGTCTTTCGACTACCAAATACTCCTGCCCTCCAAAAGATCCTCTCCGAGCTGATAGCTCTATTAGGTCACCAGATGCAAAGGCTCCATTATACAAATAAAGCCAAGTGAGTATCTGGTACGTCTGCCCATCGCTTTCGAATGGAATGACATAAGGAGAGTAATAGGAGCCTTTCCCATCTATTACCCTACCTCGCAAAACAAGACGATCTCGGCAATTGTCAGTATCGCAAAGGTGGTCAGCGCGTACAGCCATATCAACAAAATTAACTGATATGTGCAGACCGCAAAACCATAGATACTTCCACTTATTGCCAAAAATCAAATCTATGTCCTGCTTAGACAGCACCTCAAAGACATGATACTTTCGATAAGCGTGTTGCATATCGAAAGTCAACATCCTAGGGACATCAACTACCCTCTGTTTAACTGACCATAATTGATTGGTATACAAAACCCAATCAAAGTCAGAGTCAGAGAGCCGACAGCCCGATGCACTACTACCAGTCAAACCGTGAAAATTGTAATCTAGACCCAGATAGTCCATGAACAAACGCGTCCTAATTTTATCCTGAAAGGACAAAGAGTCAAAAGCTCTCCTTGCAGAATACACTCTGACGATGCTGTTCCTGTCTACCAAAAACTGCTGCTGACCAGGTAAATCTAATATCTTCCTGACGTAGGGAATCTTATATCCCAACTCATAAGTTGCTTTCTTATATACACGGCCGTCTATAAGCCTATTCCCCATAGAAGAGGGAAACAAGCTCAAAGTAGCACGGCAATATTCTCCATCAAAGTTACCATTTATTGTGAGTATTTCGCCCGACCTGACCATAATCAAATCGTAGCAACACAAAGTTTGCTGAGTCATGATTTCCTCCTTTCTCTTAGGAAGTCAATTACCTTTCTCTCTTTATTTTAAAGAGCTATGTTTAGAGCCGTCGCTATATTTATAGCCGTCTCTAGCTTCTACTCTAAATATATAACAACAAAAAAAGACTGTCAAGTAAAAAAACAACCTCGGAGGTTGATTAACCTCGGAGGTTGTATTTATTTTGCCAGTTTCTTTGAAACCTGCTTTTTTATATATTTAATAATTTTTCTTTATCAAACCTGATAATAGCTAAATCTACTAAACGACGAATAAGCTCTGCTGATCCTATTCCGCTTGCTTCCCATAACTTTGGATACATACTAATTTTTGTAAACCCAGGAATAGTATTTATCTCATTTACAATTAACTTGTTTTCTTTTGTGAGAAAAAAATCTACCCTTCCCATTCCATAACAATTCAAAACTTTAAAAGTCTTAATTGCTAAATTCTGAATTTCTTCTGATAAATCTTTATTTAATTTAGCGGGAATTTCAATGATCGTGGTGCTACTATCATTATATTTCTCATCATAAGAATAAAATTTATTATTAACTAACTTAATTTCTCCTGGTAAAGATGCTTCAGCTATAATGTCATCCCCCAAAACGGAGCACTCTAATTCACGACCATTTATAAACTCTTCTATTATTATTTTATTATCATAGTTAAATGCTGCATCAAGAGCACTACTAAGTTGAGATTCGTTATCGACCATACTTATGCCCACAGATGATCCCATGTTAGCAGGTTTTACAAAGAATGGAGTTTTTAAAACATCATTAATTTCATTATAATTAATATCTGATTTTTGGGGTTTATTAAAATATAAAAAATTGCCTACCGGAATATTAGAATCTCTTAATACCTTCTTCATAATTACCTTATCCATGCCTATAGATGAACCTAAAACATCCGCTCCAACAAAAGGTATACCCAATATCTTTAACAAACCTTGGACTACACCGTCCTCTCCCATAGGGCCATGCAAAACTGGGAAAGCAATATCTATTTTAATTTTAAATAATTTATTAGAATTTGCCCCTTCAAAAACTAGAAATTCTCCCTTGCCCTGAGGTATAGGTATAATTTTTCTCATGTCGCTTAATTTGATATGGCCATTTGAAATACCATCAAAACTTTCATTATCTACTAATCTCCAATATCCTTCTTTATCAATAACTATCAAAATAATTTCAAAATTATTTTGTAATAAAGCTTTTCTTACAAAACCAGCCGACATGATTGATATATCATGTTCTGCTGATTGACCTCCAAAAATTAAACCAATAATATTATTATTCATTTTAATTATATTTCTTTTAAATATATTTTTATTTCCTGCCCTTCCAATCACTATTTACAATCCACTTCATACTAGTAAGCGCCTTGAGACCCATAGGACCTCTGGCGTGCAATTTTTGAGTAGAAATACCTACTTCAGCACCCAGACCAAATTCAAAACCATCTGTAAAACGAGTGGAAGTATTAACATAGACTGCTGCGGCATCAATTGTCCTCAAAAAAATTTGTCCCAGTTTGGCATTTTTGGTCAAAATTGCTTCTGAATGTCCCGAACTATACTCTTGTATAAAATCCATAGCTTGTTTAGCATTATTGACTGTTTTGATAGACATCTCCAAACCCAAAAATTCTTTGCTAAAATCTGACAATTTAGCTTTTTTTAATAAACTGTTGGGATAATATTTTTTTAATATATAATAGCTGACCGAATCGGCGCGCAGTAACACACTGTGCTTTGACAGCTCCTCTGACAATAACGCCAAAAACTTTTTGGCAATCTGACTGTCTAGTACCAAAGTATCCAAAGCATTACAGACACTTGGCCGCTGGGTCTTGGCATTCACCACAATCCTTACGGCTTTTTTCAAATCAGCACTTTTTTCTACATAAGTATGGCAAACTCCTGCTCCGGTCTCAATCACAGGCACCGAGGCATTGTCTCTGACAAAATCAATCAGTCTCCTGCCTCCACGAGGGACTATAACATCTATATATTTATTCATCCTTATCATATCAGCCACCAAACTACGCTGATTTGTGCCGATAAGCTGAACAGTATATTTAGAAAATCCATTTTTGACCAAGGCTTTTTGGATAATCTTTACCAAAATCTGATTACTATTTATAGCTTCTTTACCACCCTTGAGTACAATAGCATTACCCGATTTGAGCCCCAAACTAGAAATCTCTATAGTCACATTTGGTCTAGCTTCATAAATAACTCCCAATACACCCAAAGGCACTCTCATACGGGACACTACTATACCGCTAGGACGACGTTTTTCATCTGATATTTCTCCTATTGGATCAGGCAATTTGGCTACAGCCAACAAACTACGTCTAATTTCATCCAGACGCTAATCATTGAGCATTAGACGATCAAAAAATGGATGATCTTTAACATAATTTGATAGATCTTTTTTGTTGGCATCAAGAATTTGCTTTTTATAAAAGGCTATCATAGATGCCAGAGTAGTCAGCAACGCATTTTTTTGCTGACTACTTGCAGTAGCAAATTCCCGAGAAGCATCCTTAGCTCTCTTTCCAATAATGATAATATCTTTATTCATCCCGTTAGAAATTATAGTTAAATTATATATTAATTATTTACTATTATATCCTGTCAGAATTTTGTGAATTTCTAACGGGATTCATATTTCTTGGAAATTACTTTTGCCCTTTGATGAGCTGCTTTTAGAGCTCGACGCCACATAGATAAAAAATCTGTACTTATTTCTCTAATAGCTGCTTCGGTAGTGCCGCCTTTGGAAGTGACTGCTTGACGCAACTTTTTATTATCTCTCTTATCTACCTGTGCTAGCTTGGCTGCCCCAATGAAAGTATCTTTGGCTAACATAGCTGCCTGTCTTTTGTTGAAACCAAAATCTAAAGCAACACTTTCTAAGGCCTCGGCTGTAAAAAAGAAATAAGCTGGCCCGGAACCACTAATGGCTGTCACCTTGTCTATCATATCTTCTTTTTTTACTTCTAGAACTGCCCCGAAAACAGACAATAGACTATTGGTAGTACTTTTGACACTTTTAACAAATGCCCTAGGAGTATACCAAGCCGTGACACTATGCCCGACCTGTAATGCCAAATTGGGCATGGCTCGCACTACTTTTTTATGCTTTATACTTTGACTAATATGTTTATAGGAAATACCGGCCATAATAGAAACTACTAATTGATTTGGTTTTAATCGTCCTTTTATTTGTTTTGCTATATCATTAAACTGTTGTGGCTTTATAGAAAAAATAATAATGTCAGCATTGTCTATAGCTTTATTAAGATCACCGACCATATCTATATCATACAGCCCCCTTACTTTTGCTCTATTTTTTGCTTTATCAAAACCAGCTAAATATTTTCGGGAGCTAAATCTGCAATCCAAAAGCTGACTGATTATCGCTTGTCCCATATTGCCGCAGCCGACTACTAAAATTTTTTTATTTTTTTTCATATTAGTCTAAAATTATCTGCATGTATTATTTCTTTATCCAAAGATCTGGGGTTGTCCAAGGCTGCTTTTAAGCTTTCTGAGTCATAATTTACTACCCCATATCCCACTATACGATCAGTATCATCTATTACTTCTATTATCTGCTTGGCTTCAAAAAATCCTTTAATTTTATGAATACCTACCATCAAAAGACTTTTTCTGTCAGTCAAAGCTTTGACTGCTCCGGCATCTACATAAACACCTGTGGAAGCATTCTTGGCACAAAGAATCCATCTAGACTTAGCTGTCAAAGTAGTTTTTTTTGGTACAAAATATGTACCTATTTTTTTACCCTGTACAATATCACTTATATTGGCCGGTCTCAGACCACTGGCAACCCAGGTGGCTACTCCCGCACTGGTTGCAATCCTGGCAGCATTGACTTTGGAAAACATGCCTCCTATACCGCCAGAAGAAGGCAGACCATCCGATATTACAGAAAAAATTTCTTTAGCATCCTCTACCTTGTCTATCAATCTGGCGTCTGAATTTTTATTTGGATTATCTGTCATCACACCTTCTTGATTTGTCAAAAAAATTAGTTTGCTAGCCCCTATGGCTATTGCTGTGGTAGCGGCCAAGACATCGTTGTCCCCAAATGATAATTCATTAATAGTTACTACATCATTTTCATTAATAACAGGGATGATTCCACTGTCTAATAATCCATGAAGAGTTTGTAAGGCATTATCATATCGGGCTCTATGACAAAAATCATCATGAGTCAGTAGTGCCTGGCCGATATTGAGCCCGTGCTCGGCAAAAAAATTCTCATACTTGTGCATCAACCGAGCCTGACCAACCGAAGCATAAACCTGCCTCTTTACAATCGTATTATCACCATTTGATAAATACAGTGCCTCCTTGCCAGCCGCTACTGCCCCTGAAGTTACCAAAACAACCTGGTAACCCTGTTCATGGAGTTTTGCCAGTTGTTTTACCAAATTAGCTATCAAATCATTATTTAGATTTGAGCCATTGGCGGTCAGGGTATTTGTACCAACTTTTACTACTATTATTTCTTTCATATTCACAAAAAACTCTTAGCCGCTGCCAAGAGTTATTACTTAATAAAATTTATACTTAATATATTCAAAACAACAACATCCCTTAGCGGGCGCTAAAATCTATTTCGCGAGGATGCGGGGCTTGGTTGTTGCTGAATAATTTTTTCATAACTATCAAAAATTATAAGGCATCCTCAAATTGTTGTCAAACTACAATATATAAAACTATATTATATATAAAGTGTGGAGGCAGACATATCAGCAAGATGCAAAATACGTCTGCCCCCTAGGAAAATCAGATGTACTGAGCCTCCTTTCTGGCGTAAAAATCACGATTGGCAGCGAAAGATGCGTGGGACAGAGTTGCCGAGGGCTGGAATTTACCCGGCAAAGCGATCTTTCCATCGTTGTAAAAATTGTTCTCTTTCTTCAAAAAATTTACTCCAAGCCTTGTCCTCTTTTTCCATAATATCTTTGAAATAAATATTATTTACTACTGTAAAAATCTCTTTAGCCTCTTCTATATCTTTATTTGGAAAATATTTATTTTTATAATCACTCTTTCTAAACATATAGTGATTGGCCTCGTGGCAAACAAGCATTATCATTACATTGATAGATGAGGCTGAAATAGATATTCCGTCCTCTATATCCATAGAATAAGGCGTGGAATTTATATATACTGTAAAATTTTCTGGAATTGATTTTTTAAATATTTTATATATACCAGCTACAAAATATTTATCAATTTCTTCTGTCCATTTATCATTAAACTGTTTGACAATCTCTTCGGTCACTGGGTAGCTGCCAGTTTTTTTGACTTCACCAAAAATACTATCATGAGCTGACAATCTATCATGACACTGCTGGTCAATTTCTTTGTTATATATAAATTTCATAAACTTTATTGTGGGGGCATGCTACAGACATACCCCCGTAAAATCACGAAGAGCTCTACGAGCTACATTCGCAATCGCCATCTCCGCAGTCGCCACAGATCATCTCTCCTGCCACAGCACCACGGATGCTGAAGCCACTGAGATCTTCTCCCGTCTCGATACGCTTGTCCAGCATATCATCGACGATCTGCCGAAGATCAGACTGGTTGTTGTTCATTTCTCCATCCTTTCAAAAGCTTGGGGTATTAATTCACTAGGAGAATACTGCAGGTGTTGTACCAAGCAGCCTCCACCACACCTTGTTCGCAAATCGCAAGACAAACATTTTTCGTGTGGAAAACCGCCTGTCTTACGATAAAACCTTGATATTTTACCTCCTTCCATAAAGGTATCAAATTCCGCAGCGGTAGTAAAATCCTCTCCAAGCTTCCCGAGCTTGTAGTCAAACAAATGATGACAAGGGATTAGACTACCATCTGGTTCAAAAATGATACCTGTATGCTTCTGAAGTTGACAGATTGTTGAGAGTTCATTCCTTGAGACTAGCAAGTCAATAAACTCCCGCGGCAACAAACACAGCGGCAACAAGAAAGAAAAGGTACAGCGTACTCCGCTTTTCCTGATCAGCTCGTAACTCTGCACTGTCCTTTCTGCCATCTCTACGGGGCTAGGAACCCCCTGTGCACTGATTCTACCGTCGACTACATAAGGTCGGCAATAGTTTATAGACATACTTTGAGCATTGGATGATTGCATCCAATCCAATATCATCGGCAACGAATCCATGACACTATCTGAAAACGTAACCGAAATATTGTACTGCATGCCCAAAGCATTCATATTAGCTACCGCCCGTTCTACCTTATCCAATCCTGGCACACCAGTGTTTTTTAGGTACTCCGCTTGATTTGCCCCTTTCAAAGAAAGAGCTACTACATCCAAACCACTCTCCTTGAGATTGAACAAATATGACATATTTGCCAATCTCAAACCATTACTTACCATCATTACTCGTGATGGCTTGAGGCGCTTGATGAAAGACGATAGATCTTTGTGTATGGTTGGCTCTCCACCAATAAGTGTAAAAACGTTTATTGGTTTATTAGCCACCACACTCAATATTGACTCCAGAACATCTAGAGTCATACTAGAAGAACTATCAATCTTTTCTTTAGCGTAGCACCAATGGCAACGCATGTTACAAGATCTGTTAACGGTAAGCCAGCAAAACATAATATGCTCCTTTCTAAGCACCAAGGTTTCTAGACCAAAAAGACAAAATTGTGAGAGGACATTTTCTAGAGCCGTCGCTATGTTTATAGCAATAGAAATAACTTGTCAATAGAAATAATAAAAAAACCGCCGCGGCTTTGCCGCGGCGGTAATAAAACTAATATTATTTACTCTTACTATCCTCTGCCTCTTTTTTATACTCCGGTACTTCATGTCCGTCATATATTGGTATTTCAAATTGAAATACTGAGCCTTTACCCTTGCCTTCACTCTCTACCCAGATATTACCGCCGTGTTCTTTGATAATCTTTTGAGCAATAAATAATCCTAAACCGGATCCGCCGGTGTGAATCTGGGCTACACCACTACCTCGGACAAACTTTCTAAACAAAGTCTTGGCCTCCATTGGATCTATACCAATACCAGTGTCTTTGACCAAAAACTTTAGATTGGCCTTGTCATATTCTACCATCACATCAATCTTGCCCTCTGGAGTATATTTGATAGCATTGTCTACCAAGTTGAGTACTACTTCGCGCAGCTTGTCGGCATCAGCCAATATAAGTGGCGGAGCTTTTTTGGCTTTTTTGTATTTGAGTTTTACGCCTTTTTGATTGGCCTGATTGACAAGTTCCATCATCACACTTTCTATCATATCATTTATCTGGATGGGTTTTTTCTCCAGCTTGAGACGTCCTGATTCAATGCGTGATACGTTCAAAAATATATTTATCAGCCTGGCCAGCCTGGCGGAACTCTCAAAAAGATTGGCTATCACAGCAGAGATGCTTGGTGGTATTTTACCAAAATCACCGTCTATCATCATAGACAAATACCCTTTGATAGCTGATATAGGAGTGCGTAGCTGATGAGAAGCAATGGACAAAAATTCACTTTTGGCTTTGTCCAGCTCGCGCAAACGGATATTAGCATCCTGCAAATCCATATTGGCTTTTTGAAGATTTTTGTACAATTTCAAGTTGCGAGATACTATACCTACTTGGTTGGTAAGTGCTGTCATAATTTCTATATCAAGAGCTGATATTTTATCCTGTTTGACTGGCAGATAAAATTGAATCACACCGATTATCTTGGCTTCAGAAAATATAGGCACACCAACCACTGTCTTGATACCCAAAATTTCTTGAATTTTGTCTATTGCCTCTTTTTCTACCGGCGGGGACAAAAAGTCTGACATCTTATCGGAAAAATTTATCTTTCCATTGAGAAATGTTTGGGCTGACAAATTATAATTATTTTCTAGGTTTGTTTCATATTCACGTGGCTCTTGAGCAAGCATCCGAAAAGCTTTTTGAGCATTTTCATTGGACGTAATAGCCCCTACACGCAAAACTTTTTTTTCGCTGTCTACAAAACTCAAAATACCGCCAACATAACCAAGCTCTTTGGCAATAGAATCGGCGATCATTTGATTGACTTTTTTAAGATCTAGAGTGCGACTAACCATATTAATAACTACTTGCATGGTAGTCAAAAATTTGTTTCTATCCTCCAACGCCAGATTGACCTGCTTGAGATCTTTGGTCCTATCCTCTACTTTTTGCTGCAATTCTCTATTGAACTGCTCCACTTCCTCATAAAGCTTGGACTTTTCTATGGCATTGGCCACCTGAGGAGTGAGTACTTTGAAAAAATTGACATCATCATCATTGTAAAGGTCACCCGATTGCTTGGCGCTGATAAGAAATATAGCAGTAATATTTTCTGACTCTACTATAGGGACCACTACTTCTATTTTTAAGTTTTCTGCTTCTTTTATAAAATCTTGAGTTTGTTGGCTGATTTCTCCTTCCTTACTACCGCGGATAATTTCCTCTATTATACACAACTCTTTATTATTATTAAGATAAGCAACAAAATTCTGCGAAACACTAATTCCTGGATTATTTTTTTCAGACAACACAGGCTTTACTGAATAAAAAATGCCATTTTCTGGAATTAATACAGCTATATTTTTTATTTTGAGCCTAATGGTCAAGAGTTTAGATAATTTTTGCAATAATTTTTGCAAGTCAATTTCTCTAGCCAATATAGTACTAGCCTGCTGCAAAGCATCCTGATAATCTATTTTGTCTTTATAAAATATTTTATCTGTCACTTTGGCCCAAGTGCGCTTAACTGGATCCAAAAATACAACCACTATAAATGAAGTAATAATATAGGTAATTATTTTGCTAGTTTTGGTATTGCCCCCAACAGCCTCACCTACTACCAATACCGATAGGGCAAAAAAAGCAGCTACAGCAGCTACTAAGACACCGTACAATATACTACGGGTAAGGATTAGACGGATATTCATTAAACGATACTTAATTATTGCATAAGTAATCGCTAAAGCATAAAATCCTACTAAATAATTACCTATGGGATATATATGTGAAAATTGTGGCAGGAAGTTGAAGGCTCCACCACCAAAACCAATAAAAGCCGAGTATAAGACATACTTTATTTGTTGCCTTTTAAGACCTAAAGACATTTTCCGATTGCTAATTAACAAAAATACAGAAAATATTGCTAATACCATAAAAAATACTGGAAATACAAAATATAATGGTCCTGGATTTATCCAATACTCAAAATTAAATACTGACTTTAAACCTGTCTTAAAATATGGGGTCAAGCTAAATAATGATAAAAATATTGCAAATATATAATTAAATCTAATGAATTTCTTGTATTTATTCCCCTCCTCTGTTAAATTTGCTACAAAATCTACAAAAAACACTGGCAAAAATATAGCACCTATATCTAGAATTATTTGTGACAAATAGGCATATTGATAATTTTTAAAAAATGTTACACCAAACAAACCCATGCTCCAAAATCCGATAGACACACTGGTTCTAGCCCATAAGATACTTGATCTATTCTTATTCTTGATAAAAACAAAACTAGCTAATACAAAGCTCCAAATACTAGTAACTAAACTTGAAAAAGCAAAAGCATTCATTATTTCTTATATTTTAATATTTCCCAGTTATTTTTTATTGCCTCTCTATATAAAATATTATCTGGATTAACAACATGCGGACTATCAATTAATCTCAAAATTGGTATATCTGAATAATGATCTGTATAAAAATGTGTTATTAATTTATCACTGTCGAACATTTTTATGTATTCTTTTATGGCATTTAGACGAAAATCTCCTTCTATTATATACCCTAAAATTTTTCCAGTATAAACCCCATTTAATATCTCTAGATTAGTGGCTACAACATAATTAACTTTTAAATACTCCGCTATTTTTTCTACTATTGGTTTTAAACTCATAGAAACAAATACAACATTGTGTCCATTCTTCAAATGATATTTAACATCTCTTAATGCCCCTAAAAAAATATGATTTTTTATTTTACTTTGGAAAAAATCATCAACAATGTTCCGTAGTTCTTGTTCGCTTAGACCATTCAATAAACCTACATAAAATTTTATAGCTCTGTTTGTATTTTTTATAACTTTTAATTTATATAATATAAACCAAATTGCTAAAAATAATAAATATTTTTTACTTATCTTACCTTTATTCATCAAAAATTGAATAAAATATTTCTGTGTATAACCATCCACTATTGTATTATCTATATCAAAAAATACTAAAATGTCCTTATTATCAATCTTCATATACCTCACCTGAAAGTTTTGCTATTTTGTTCATTAATCTGCTAGTTTCTATATCATAATCTGTACTATCTAAATAAAACGACTCACCTATATTAATTATACATCTAACCAACCTCGGCTTTTTGCTATGCGGAGGAAAAGCATCAAAGGTATTTATTAGACCAATAGGAATGATAGGCACTTGATACTTAAAAGAAAATTTAACAGCTCCATTATAACCCTTGTGTAATTTGCCGTCTCTAGACCTAGTTCCTTCTGGGAATATACCTAAAACCCCTCCTTTTTTAAATAACCTATCAACATTTTTATACACTTCCCCTTTATTAGGGGATTCCCTATCAACTTTTATTTGCCCCGTGATTTTCATTATTGGGTGCCATAGTTTACTTTTAAAAAAAACTTCAGCTGCTAAAAAAGATATTCTTCTTGGTATAAAAGTAAAAAGTAATATAAAATCCAAATAACTTTTATGGTTAGCTACTATTATAAAAGAGCCTTTTTTAGGTATATTATTAAGACCACTAATTTTATCTAACCAGAACAGTTTGATAAATGGATAGAATAAATATTTCAAAATATAATATCCCATCTTATAAATATATTTTTTTAATCTTATACCTCTTTAATTTCAAAGTAGGAGTCAACATTCCATTTTCTTGGCTAAATTCCTCTTCCAATAATTTAAAATCACCTATTTGTTCTACTTGGGCAAAATGAGCCAATCGACTAGTTATCTTATCTCTATAAAAGCCTTGTACTTTTTGATCGTTTAAATCAAATTCTATTTTATTTTCTTCACACCATTTTTTTAATTGTTCAAAATTTGGGACTATCAAAGCAGATATATGTTTTTGATTGTCTCCGTAAACCATACTTTGAACAATAAATCTACTTTCATTTAATGTATTTTCTATAGTCTCTGGAAAAATATTTTTACCGGTAGAAAGCACTATAACATCCTTGGCTCTACCTATTATGGTCAAAAAACCTTCTTTATCTAAGAAACCAAAATCTCCTGTATGCAGCCACTTGTCTTTGTCTATAATTTCACTAGTTGCTCCATCATTAGCATAATATCCCAACATTACATTTTCACCTTTTATCAAAATTTCCTTATTTTGAGCCACGACTATCTCATTACAATCTAAAGCTTGGCCTACAGTACCAGGTCGGCTATTATTTACTTTATTTACAGCAATCACAGGTGAAGTCTCGGTCATACCATATCCTTCTATAATATCAATGCCCAAATTTTCAAAAAATCTCAAAATTTTTATATCTAAAGAAGCGCCGCCTGATATTGCCAATCTAAGTCTACCCCCCAATATCGCCCTGACTTTTTTTAATACCAATAAATCTAAAATAAATAAAGATAATTTGCTTAAAAAATCCAGTTCATTTTTTCTTTTCAAAACCGATAGCTTGAGAGATTTGAAAAACAACTTTTTTTTGAAATTACTACCTGATTCTACATTGTCAAAAACCTTGCCATAAATCCTTTCAAAAATACGGGGCACACTGTTGATCATAGTCGGCCTAGCTTTTTTGATATCATCTACTATGCTTTTACTGCTTCTGGCAAAATAAATGCTTGATCCAGTAAAAATTGGACAATAATAACCAGCTGTGCGCTCAAAAGCGTGAGAAAGGGGTAAAAAAGAAAAAAATCGATCTTTATAGGTAATATTGACACTCCTTTTGGCTGACTCTGCATTTACTATCAAATTTTTATGAGTCAACATTACGCCTTTTGGATCACCCGTAGTACCAGATGTATATATTATAGTGTGCACATCATCCTCGTCCACATTTATCAAGATATCCTCCAATTTTTTCTGTAAATCCAGTCTTGGCCAGCCAATAATTTTTTCATCCTTTAAATCTAGACTACCACCTACTATAATTATTTTTTTTAAGTCAAAAGATAATATTGTATTTTTGTGTTTATCAAAATACTCACGATTTATAATTAAATACTTGGCGCCCGAGTGCTCCATGACCCTTTTAATATATTCACCATTAAAGGTAGTATGAATTGGCACAACTATAAGACCCAAAGTCGCTGCCGCTAAATCACTGATTACCCATTCTGGAGAATTATCCAGCATCAGAGCTACCTTTTCACCTTTTTGCCAGCCAAAACTTTTCCAATTATTTGCCTGATATAAACGACGTCTATCTAGCTCCCGATAGCTTATTTTTTTGTATTGTTCATCAACTAAATAGGCCAAGGCTGTATGCCTGCCAAATTTATCCACTATCTGCTTGAATCTAACAGCTAAAGTCATATTTGTTATTATATTTTACCACAAAAAACGCTTTTTTAAAAATAAATATTAATTATGATTACCTATAAAATTTACTATTTTTTTGAACAAAAAATCTCGTCTAGTACTCTGGAGAAGACCATGGTCGCTTTTGTCCAAAATAAACAACTCCTTGTCCTGACTGGCAATATTTTCAAACAAAAACTGAGAGCTATAAGGGTGAGACACCTTGTCGTACCGAGAATGAACGATGAGTATCGGCGCTGTAGCCTGCGCTATTTCTTTTTTTGTATGGGTATCAATAAACTTATAAAGCTGATCAACTGATTTTATAGGGATATTGGTTCTCCCTCCCCTTTTTATTATGAGCTCAGCTTCTTCTGGCTTGAGCCACATTTTTTTCAATTTTTTTATACCAAAAAACTTGTACCAGGGCAAAAAAAATCTTTGCCAAAATTCACCGCGCAAATATATAGATGCTCCCAAAGATACAATGCCTTTTATCTGAGGATATTTGACCGACAAACAAATTGAAATATTGGCTCCCAAAGAATGACCTATCATATAGATTTTTTTGTATTTATCCAGATTTTTCAATAAGACACTTTCTACCGAATCAAGCCAATCATGATGACTGGTTTTTTCCAAAGCCTGCTCGGAAGATCCATGGCCGGCCAAAAGAATAGTCTCCACGTCTATACCGCGCTCGGCCAAATACTCAGCCAAATGACGCAAATGATATGGCGAGCTGGTAAAGCCGTGAGTAATTATGGCCAAAGTCTCATTGCCGGATTCAATACGAAAGGGCAAGGCATCTTTGACCACTTCCGGTACTTCAAAAAAAGTTTTTTTGACTTCATTTTTAGTCATCTTTTTTAGCCAGCCTTAAATTTATTTTTTAAAAAATCCTGATATTTCTCATCATTTTTCATCAAATCCTGTATGTTGTCCCTTATCCAGTCGGCTTTTTTGACAGATTTTTCTCTGGCTTTCCAATTGAGATAATCATTTATCTTGCCCGATACTCTCAAAGTATATTTGATATTAAACAAATCCCGGATAGTTTTTTTGTCCAATTTGGTCAAAAATTTTTCCAGTTTATCTGACAAGTCACTATCAGTATAAAATTCTACCAATAAATGCTTGGCCAAATTCCTATTATCTCTCAGGCTGGCCAACGAGCTATCAATTTTGCTACCACTAGGCAAAAGACAAAGCACCTCTTTGCTCTGCGCCAAAGCTAGAGCTGTCAAATATCCAGCCTTAGTATCAAATTTTTGTCCCTGAAAAACAAAAGCATCCACTCTTTCAAGTTGCGTATCTGAAGAGCTACTCAAGCTACTAATGACCTCAATATCTGCCCGCCTCAAGTGATTGATAATTTCTTTGGCGTCAGTGTTATTTAGCTCCTGATTGGTATAAAAATAAATTTTCATATTTACCCCGTTAAATAAGATTTAAGCCTTTTCTTGATATAATATCTACCAAGATATGTTTTTAAATATTTTTCTCTCTTAGTAGCATCTTGTTGATTTAAACAACATTCATAATATATCAAATTTAATGGTCTTCTGTTTTTAGTTGATTCTACTTTAGCTTCTTGGTGTTGCTTAAATCTTAAATTTAAATCTTTAGTATAACCTACATAGAAGTTATTATCTTTCTTACTTTTTAATATATATACATAATGATTCATATTATGATTTAAATTTATTTAACGGGGTGAATTAAACTCACCAATTATATTTTGCTTCATCACATTTTCAAAATCTGGTAGTTTCTTTTTGTTTGACAAGGCCCAAATAGTTTTGATAAGAGCTGAGTTAAAAGTACAACCTGATACAGATACCGCTCCTTTTACAACTGGTACATATCGTGAATTAAAAATTACTGTCGGTATTTTCCAATTATTTATTTTTTTTATTTTGACATTTTCAAGGTTTTGAAAGGGAGATATTTTGATAAATAGCCCGTCGTATTTAGCCATATCAGTTTGCTCAAACTGCCAATCAATACCTGGGATATCATAGATTGCCAAAACTTTGGCTGACATACTGGGATAAATCTCTGTTTTTTTGGTGGAATATTTGAGTCCCGATTTCAAATTTATACCAAAATCAATTTTGGCTAAATAATTACCTTCCACACTGATAAAATTGTTTATACTATCCTGAAGATCTACTATTGCTTTGGTAGAAGCGATTAACCTAGTACCAAACAAAACAGCTGTCTGTGGAAGAGGCTCACAAGCAATTTGAATAGCGTTTATCAAATTGGTCCTTAGGCCTAACCCACCGTGTTTTGATTTTAGTTTATTTATTACTTCTTTTTTGTCTACAAAACTACTGCCGCTGACTTGGGAACTGGTAAAAATAATAGACTTTTTAAAATTCTGCAACAAAAAATTAATTGCTAAAGAGGTGTTGACAAGTTGGTCTATTTTTGTCACTACTACAAAACCATCGGCTGATTTTTCTCTGTCTACAATACTCTTGGCAATTTTCTGCCAGACACTAGTGTCTACTACTTGGTCTTCGCTAGAAATCAAAACTGTTTCTATGTCAGCCAAAATACGCAGCTCTGGCATTAAATCAAACCAATAATCAATGTCTTTTTTTTCATTAATTGCAAAAATACGGCTATCTTTATCCAAAATACAAGTACCGCCAGCTAAGAGTAAATATATTTTTTTATTTGCTTTGGCCATAAAAAATTATCTTTCTTTGGAAAGGCTGATTAATCTAAAAACATAAATATTCATAAAAGCCGTAAATATTGGCCCAAACCATATATAATCCCAATTTTGGAAATAACATAATATTAAATTGAAATAAGAGCCAAATATCAAGCCCATTATTATGGTAAATAATAATATCTTAATCTTATCCTTTAAAAATCCCTCTATTTTATCTAGCTTGTCTACTAAAAAATAAATTGCAAACAAAACTAAAACAAAGAAGAAGATACTATAAATTATGTAAAATGGCTTATAATAATTCATAAACCAATTTGCCAAGTTTGCACTTCTTTCAAAACTAATTATATGAAATTTAGTATAAATTAGTATAGATATTAATATCGAAAAAAACCAAATAAAGTACCTATAATACTTATTTAAATCCTTAATTTTATAAGGAAAATTTAGAGTAAAATAAAATAAAAATACGGCTATCCAAATAGCGGCAAAATACGCTGTTCTATAAAGCAATTGAGCGGTAAAATCATCCACTAAAATCCTAGACAAAAATAATCCCAAAGCCCACAAAAAATTAAAAAAAGTCAGCAGACCAAAATATAAATTTACTTTGTTTTTAAGCCCGCGCGACAACACAAATATACTCATGACTATATTTATGATAGCCGCAATTAACAAAGTTAAATTTTGTAATTGTAAAGTTGTGATCACCATAGTATTTATGATAGCTGTTTAGATTTTTGACTAAAAAATATAAAATAAAAAACTACAAAGTTGATAAATAAAGTAAATAAAGGACCTAGGTGATTATACTGACAATTATAAAAATACATCATAAATAAATTGGAATAACTCCCAACTGCTGTACCAATAATAACCGCGATTAAAATTAATTTTAATTGCACTTTAAAAATACCCTCGGCTTTTTTAATCTTTGAAAATAAAACAGCTATACCAAGAATCATTAATATAACCAACAAAATACTATAAGATGTATAGCTCCACATTTCATAAAAAATCGTAACACCTTGATTAAAAGAAACATCTTGGACAAAAATCTTATAGGCTCCTATACAAAATAAAGTGACTAGACCCACAAAAAAAGTAATTAAATTTTTATAAAGCTTGGGCAATTCAAAAGTTTTATAAGGGAAATAAACAATAAAATAATAAAGACTAACTACTACCATCAAGGCCACCGGATAAACAAAACTGGCAAAAAATCTAGTAAACTCATAGCTAATAGCCAAATTCACCAATATCAGCCCAAGCGCCCATAAAAAATTAAAAAAAGTCAGCAAGCCAAAATATAAGTTTACCTTGTTTTTTATACCGCGAGAAAAAACAACAATACTCATAAGCAAATTGACTATAGCGGCTATCAAGAGAAAAATGTTTTGAATACTCATCCCGTTAGTAAGTTAAAAAATTAAAAGTTGAACAAATTATATAACCATATTATTAAAAATTACGCAAATTTTATATGTTAATACTTTTCAACTTTAAACTTTTGGACTGTTTTCCGCCATATCCTGTTGATGCAAGAGCAGACTACCAATAGCAATGTCTAGATATTTATTTAGCTGTTTTAGAAAATGTATTTTTTGGATAGATACCAGACCATTGTTGTTATTTATAAGTATTGCTCCCAAAAGCTGACGATTATAAAAAATGGGCAACACCAGATCTACTTGCTTTTCGGACAATTCTGACAGCAGGCTTTTCTCAGCGCCTATATATTCTAATTCTGCCTTATTTATAACTTCTCGTTTGCGAGCAAGATAAGAAAGCATCTCACTATTTGTCTTGCTCATCAGTCTCTCGCCTACCGGAAATACCTGATAAAACATATCGACATTTTTTCTTTTGGAAAGAAAAAAATAAATGTCCTGATAGTCCACTATTTTACTTATCTCTCTAGCCAAACGTGAAAATAAAACATCCAGATCACGACTGGAGCGCAAAATATCGGCAATTTTGTTTTCTGAATTTTTGATGTCATTTTCCGGATAGACCAGATAAGCTACAAAAAATTTATTTATCAAGCGAAACAAAAATGGCCCAACTAGAGCAATCATAACCAAAAACAACAAGACATTGCTAGTCACTGAAAAATCCAAATCTGCTACATCAAAAAGCAAAATATAAAGAATATAAAAGATCAAACCTGTAAAAAATAAACGCACAAAATCAATCAGTAAACGATAAAAAGAAATATACAAATCAAAGAATCTATACCTAAAAAGTGCATAAGTAAGAATAGCTGTAAAAAATATAGTGCTATTTACACCCAGATAATATAAGTTGTTCAGACCAAATATTGGCAATAATATGTTAAATATCAATCCGCAAGCAGCTGTCAAAAAAGTCCCTATAAAAATATAATCTATTTGCCGCCTGACTATAGCCTTGGCTTGTTTTCTGTTTTTGATCAAAAAATACATGCCATAACTCATCAATATGATAAAGTAGGCAGCAAAAAACCAATAAATCGGCCCGCCAACATAATATATCCTCTCATCCTCAAATACTACCTGACTGGTATTAAAATCTGTAAACGCAAAAGGCGACATAATAATAGCCGGTAGAAAATACAAAAATTTGCGCCATGGTTTGAAAGTCTGCCATTTATCAAACAAAGAAAAAACCAGCCACAAAAAAGCTGGCGCTAGATAAAGAGTCGGCAAAAGCCCGGCTCTGACAGCAAAAAGAAGAAGGGTTTCTCCTTTGTCAACAAAATATATAATACTAAATAATTCTGTACTCTGCCATAAAATCAACAAAAGCAACATCCAAAAAAACGGCCAGCCTTTTTTTTTATTTTTGGAAAACAAAACATATACTAAAAGACCTACGTTTACTATATATACCAAAAGTAATAATAATGTTGATAAATTCATCCCGTTAGAAATTATAGTTAAATTATTTTTTATTTACTATCTCCCGATAAAATCTCGTGAATTTCTAACGGGATTTATAAAAAAAATTTTAGCCGTCAGCAAATATGCGCCGTCGTATAATTTAATATAGTAATTTTAAGGGTTTTTGTCAATGATTTTATTTTTTAAACAAAAAGAAAAAGGAGGGGGAATTGTCTTGCCACAAGCGCAAGACTCAACCCCCTCCCCATCGCTGAGAAGGACACTGTCAGACTCGAACCGACAACGCTTTCCGAACGAACGGAGCGCTCTGTCCGATTGATGTCTCCCCAGACGATAGTGTGGCGCGGGCTACAGGATTCGAACCTGTGCGACTCCATTTCAAGTGAAGTGCTCTAGCCAACTGAGCTAAACCCGCGACCGAAATTGTGGTACCCCGTATAGGATTTGAACCTATATTACCTGACTGGCAGGTGTCCTGTCCAATTGGACCAACGGGGGGCACAAAAGTGCATTATGTAAAAAAGTACAAAGCTTCAACAAGGTGTCGGAGGCGCCCAATGCCTCGATTGTCAGCCTAGGGACTCGTAAACCCCGGCTAAAAATCCTCCCAAAGGAGCGACACCTCGTTGTGAGGCAAGAAAAATCATCGGGTACCGGGGAATCCACTTTTTCCCAGTCTTTTTGCGCAAGACCTTCTCGCCAGTTAGCCTTGCCGACTCGCTCCCAAAAGAGCACGGTACCCGAAACAGTGGTGGACTGGAGGGGACTTGAACCCCTGTCCTCCTGTCTGCCAGACAGGCGCTCTAACACTGAGCTACCAGCCCACCTATACGGTGACTTCTCAAAAAAACATACCCTTTTATTAAGCGTAAAAATTATCATAGCACATATTTGGCTGTTGTCAAGACCCAACAAAAAAACAGCCTAAAAAGGCTGCCTCAACAAAAATACTTATAAATTCAAATATAATGGTTTTTGACCCTCTGGACTATCTTTGACTTCTATACCCAATAATAACAACTTATCTCTCAATTTGTCAGATAACTCCCAATTTTTTTCCTCCCGTGCTTTTTGACGCTCGGACAAAATAATCAAAGCGTCATCGGGAATATCTAGCGCTTTGGCTGACAAGTTTTCCAAAGACAAGCCCAAAACTTCGTCCATCTTATAAATAGTAGCCAGCTTCTGGCCATCATCCATATCTGAGTCAATCACACTTTGTAATATAGCCAATCCTTTGGCAGTATTGAGATCATCAGACAAAGAATGATAAAAATCCTCCAATATCTGCTTGTCAGCTTTTTTTGGTTTTGGATAATAAGCTATTTCTTTTATAATATTTAATAATCCATTTTTGGCGGCTAGCAAAGATTCCCAAGAAAAATTGAGTGGAGTACGATAATTGTTTTGCAAAATAAGATAACGAAAATACATTGGCGAGAATCCCTTGGCTTTCAAATCTTCAAGAGTAAAAAAGCTGCCTTTGGATTTGGAAATTTTGCCGCCTTCATATTTTACAAAAGCATTGTGTAGCCAATAATTAGCTTGCAACTTACCAGTCACTGCTTCCGATTGTGCCATTTCATTGGGATGATGGACAGTAAGATGATCCATACCACCAGTGTGTATATCAAAAGTATCTCCTAGTTCTATCTGACTCATGACCGAACATTCCAAATGCCAACCTGGAAATCCTAGTCCCCAAGGAGACTCCCATTCCATATCACGAGTTTTATCCTCTGGAGAAAACTTCCAGACCGCAAAATCAGTCGGATTTTTCTTTTCATTATTTTTTTCTACTCTAGCCCCTTCTTGCAAATCTACGTCTTGCAAATTAGCCAATACTCCGTAGTCACTAATCTTGGAAGTATCAAAATACATACCATCTGAAATCTTATACAAATATCCCTTTTCATCCAAAATTTTGGCAAAGGCAATCTGTTCTTTGATAGTCTCAGTTGCTCGCAAAAATTTGTCCGGCTCAAAGATGTTTAGGTTGTGGAGATTGTTGCGAAAAACCTTGAAGAAAAAATCAGCAATTTGCCAGGCTGATTTGCCTGACTGACGCTTAGCTTTTTCCATCTTGTCTTCACCATCATCGGCATCTGATGTCAAATGTCCAACATCAGTGACATTCATAATATGTTTTACCTTGTAACCTTGAGAAATAAATAAGCGCTTCCAAATGTCCCAGATAACATAGGCTGCCAAGTTGCCAATATGTGGATAATCATAAACAGTCGGACCGCAAGTATAAAGACCGAGCTTTTTCTTGGCGATTGGCTCAAATTTTTCCTTTTTTTTGTGTAAACTGTTGTATAAATAAATATCCATATTTCTTATATTTCGGTCATTTTATTGTATCTAGAAAATATACTTTTGTCTATATACTAAAAACCAGCCCATCTTTGGACCGGTTTTTTTGATTATTTCATTTGACCTATCATTTCTACCAAACGATTGGAGTATCCCCATTCGTTGTCATACCAGGCAATTACTTTGACCATATTGCCACCTACTACCTGAGTAAGATTGAGATCCACTATAGATGAACGCTTGTCCCCTATAAAATCAGAAGAAACAACTGGCTCATCAGTCACGCCCAGTATGCCTTTGTACTGCTTGGACTGACTAGCCTTGGTCAAAGCATCATTGACCTGCTTGACAGTGACATTTTTTTTGAGCACAAAAGTAAAATCTGAAAGTGAAACAACAGGTGTTGGCACACGCAGTGACAGACCATCAAAAAGACCCGCTAGTTCTGGCACAACTAGACCAGTGGCAATTGCCGCACCAGTGGAAGTCGGGACAATATTTTGGGCAGCACTTCTGCCTCGGCGCACATCTTTTTTGTGTGGAGAATCAACCAAGCTCTGATCGGCAGTATATGAATGAATTGTAGTCATCATGGCTTTTTCCACACCAAATTTGCTGACCATAATCTGAGCGACTGGGGCAATACAATTGGTCGTACAAGAGGCATTGGAAATGACTTTTTGATTTTTGTAATTATTTTCATTGACGCCCAAAAGGAATGTATCCACTCCTCCACCTTTGGCCGGTGCTGAGATAATCACTTTTTTGGCACCCGCTTTGATATGATCAGCTGCTAATCCATCTTTGACAAAACGCCCGGTGCATTCCAATACTACATCAATTCTCATCTTTTTCCATGGTAATTTTTTTGGTTCAGGTTCGGCTGTAATCTGATATTTTTTACCATTTACATAAATATCATTACCCTTGGCTAAAACTTTTTTATCATATCGCCCATAGACTGTATCGTATTTGAGAAGGTAGGCCAAACTCTCGGCTGAGGCCAAATCATTTATAGCTACTACTTCATATTTGTTGCTAGATAATATAATCTTAAAAGCCGCCCGACCAATACGGCCAAAACCATTGATAGCGACACGAATTTTCTTTTTTACCATATAAATTAGTTTAAAAAGTTAAAAAATCAAAAGTTCAAATTAATAAAAAGTTTTTAGAATAATTAAATATTAATAGGAAAACTAATTAACTAAACTACTTTATAACTTTCAGCTTGAAACTTTCAACTTGCTTATATTATAACAAAAAAGTCATTATTTGACTAACGACCTTTTATATCTAAAAATAAAAATTACCTTTCTGATTCAGAACAACTCTTTTCACATAACTTACCTTCTAGGTAAGGATACTCCACACGAGCCCCATCAATCTCCAACTCCACGGTATGCTTCATAGGATGGACAGATACTACTCTGCCTCTCCCAGCACCAGTTTTAATAATGTCCCCTTCCTTTGGCATTTTTTCCAAATTGTATTTATAAGCCTCTTCTTCAAAACGCAAGCAACATTTGAGTCGGCCACAAGGACCAGTCAGACGGTCAGCCCCACGATGACTAAGCTCCTGATCTTTTATAAAATCCGGAGATACATTGCCGACATCTTCTAGCCACAAGCTGCAACACAAAGGCAGACCACAAGGCCCAAAACCTCCACAGATTTTGGTGGCATCACGCACTCCAACTTGCTGTAACCTAATCTTTTTATGATAAATCCTAACCAGCTCTTTGACCAAATCACGAAAATCAACTCTGGAATCAGACACAAAATAAAAAGTCAATCTTTTTCTATCAAAAGACTCGGCTGCATCTATGAGCTTCATTTCTTTGAGTCCAAGCTTGCGACAAAGTTCACGGCACTCTGTCAAATATTTATGATATAAATCTTTTATATTTTCCCAATCTTGCAGATCTTTTTCCGTAGCTTTTCTGGTCATTTGTTTGACATCTGATATGCTATTTTGGACAAGCTGAGGAGTATTTTTGGAATTATCTTCACTATTATCCTTGGCTCTTGATTCAAATTCATCCCAACCGGTAATCTGACCTATATCTTGACCAAGACTAGTATCTACTACTACAAAATCCCCTACCTGTATATCGGAACTGTCATCGCTAAATTCAGGCAGAAAAAAATATTCTTTGTCTAATCTATGAAATTGTATTTTGACTACTTTCACCCCGTTTTTAATTACTAATTTTTGTACCAATATTATTTTTAGTGACTGCCTTGATCAAATTTTGTGGACTGTATTTGAATACCGTAATTTTGACCTGGTTGTCACGAGCCAAAGCAAAAGCAGTCTGATCCATCACCTCTAAACTTTTTTTGAGAGCTTCATCATAAGTCAAGGTTCTGTACAATTTTGCATTTTTGTACTTAAGAGGGTTTTTGTCATAAACTCCCAAGACATTGGTGGCCTTATACACAACTTCCGCTTGTATTTCCAAAGCACGCAGTATCATATTGGTATCCGTAGTAAAATAAGGATTACCAGTACCGCCCGCAAAAATAACCACTGTCTTTTTTTCTAAATGTTCAATCGCTTTTTGGTAATTTATAGGCCTGACAATTTTTGGCACATAAAAAGGAGACATCACTACTGATTTTTGACCAATACTATTAAGCATTGATTCCAGCGCCAAAGCATTGATATGAGTGGCCATCATGCCCATATGATCAGCTGTAGTTTTGTCAATTTCCGCTCCTTTGATCATCCGGCCACGAAAAATATTGCCACCGCCAGCTACGACAGACACTTGATAGCCAAGATTGACTAGTTTTTTCAGAGATTGGGCTAGACTTTTTATTTCTTTAAAATCCAAATTTGATTCAGAACGGGCATTGCCCATAGTCTCGCCTGATGTTTTGATAACTATTCTTTTTTTCATACAAATAATACTTATATTTTTATTTAATATTATTATGGCAAATTGATTGGATAATAGCAAGTATCAAAAAACCCCGCTTTATTGCGGGGCTTTATGGTTTATTATAATGAAAAATACCCAAACTTTTCTATCACTGCATTATTGTCTTGAGCAAACTGCTCTATAGATTTTTTATCATCTTTTACATAAGGCTGTTTGAGCAAACATACCTCACTATAAAACTTGTTTACTTTTCCAAGACTAATTTTGGCTATCATATCAGCCGGCTTGCCTTCATTTTTGAGCTGCTCAGCATAAACTTCTTTTTCTTTGTCCAAGACATCAGATGGGACTTCTTCCGGCTTTAGATATTTTGGAGCAAGGGCGGCAGTATGCATAGCAATTTCTTTGGCAATTTCTTCTTGGCCACTGGACAAGACTACAACCGAAGCTACTTTTTTATTGGAATGAAGATAGGTACCAATGGTATTGCCTTCAAAAATTTCTGAAAATACCAATTGCAGATTCTCACCAATTTTTACAATCAATTCATCTTGAATATATTTGGTAGCCCAATCTGAAAAATTATCTTTTCCCATTTCTAATAGCTTGGCTGACAATTCAGATACAGCGTTTTGAAAATCTTCATTTTTGGCTACAAAATCTGTTTCACAACCTAGTCCTACCAAAGCCACTTTTTTGTCACCAGAAGAAATAGCAATTACACCTTCTTTGATTTCTCTATCAGATTTTTTGGCAGCAATCTTCTGTCCTTTTTTTCTAAGGATTTCAATAGCCTTTTCTCTATCACCGCCTGCTTCGTCCAAAGCAACTTTGACGTCGCTCATGCCAGCGCCAGTGATTTGTCTTACTTCTTTGATAAGTTCAAGTGACATAGTTTTGTTTCAAATTAAAAGTTAAAAAGTGTAAAATCTTTTACTACACTTGATAGCATTTTACAAAATCTCATTAAACTCTAGCTTTTTTGACAGCATCAGCCAAGAGGCTAGTAATAATTTCAATTGATTTGAGTGCGTCGTCATTGGCCGGTATTGGATAATCAACCAGTTCTGGATTGACATTAGTATCAACCATAGCAATGACCGGAATTTTCATCTTATTGGCTTCGGCAATAGCGGTTTTTTCTTTTTTGATATCAACTACAAAGATTGCTTTTGGCAAATTTTTCATTTGTTTGATACCACCGACATTCTCCTGAAGCTTTTCCATTTCTTTTTTGAAAACTACTTGTTCTTTTTTAGTATAAAGATCCCAAGTACCATCTTCTTCTTCGCGCTCCATTTTTTCCAATTTTTTGGTAAGTTTGACGATATTTTCAAAATTGGTAAAAGTCCCACCCAACCAGCGACCAATAATGTATGGCATACCACAACCAATGGCCTGTTCTTTTACAATTGCCTTGGCTTGTTTTTTGGAGCCGACAAATAAAATAAGGCCTCCTCCTTTGGTCAGCTTGGTCACAAAATCAATAGCTTTTTGCAGACCTTCTACGGTTTTTTGCAAATCAATGATATGTACTCCGCCACGCTGGCTGTGGATATAAGAAGCCGCTTTTGGATATCTTTTGGAAGTCTGATGACCAAAATGGACACCACTCTTCAAAAGTTCTTCTAGTGTTGGTAAACTCATATTTCTTTCCTTTCTAGCCTCGCCAAAAGCGGGCTTTACCCGTATTTTACTGATTTTAGCGCCCCAAAATGGGGAAGGATGCCAAAATCACAGGCAAAATACTTGTTGACCCCGTTAAATAATCCGCCTAGCGGATTAGCCCGTTGGGGATTTAACGGGGTGAATTAAAATTAAACAGACATTAATTTAACATAAAAATTCAAAAAAAGCAAGGCCTAAATACATCATTGACAAAAAAGACAAAATTAGTTTATATATACTAGTTAAAGTTATTTTACATCCGCATAAGATAAGGGGTAAAAACATAGGTTACTTTTCCGGAAGACATCAACACCTTCTGTACCCTCCGCATCTGCTAAAACCCTGACTCAAGGAGACAAACCATGAAATCCGTTCTACTGACCATCCTGTCGGCTTTTACCATGCTGGCTATAGCCTTATTCAACAGCCAGCCTGTCGTGGTCGGCTTGGGCCTGACCATCGTCGGGCTAACCTTTGCCCGTCCGCTGACCAACTGGCGCGAAGTACTGGCCATGGTGCTTTTGGGCATCAGTGGTCCGCTGATGCTCCTAGACTACAATTGGTTGTCTATTCTGCCCAGTCTGGCCGGCATAATGTTGATCGTAGCCACTATTGGCCAGCAAAATGATGGCTTTGTACTGCTAAAAGTATCCATCGGGGTCACTTGGGTCAGTTGGCTTTTTGTCAATTCATCTTCGTTGGCCGTGCCTCGGGTCTGTGTACTATCCGCTTTTCTCATGGGGCTGATGAGTTTAGTCATGTTTTTAGGGTTATCCCTACCAGACTACCCGACCGAACACTACTACACCGAACAAGGAGATTGAGATGTGCCAAAGCTGCCAGGCTTTTAGTCCTTCACTGAAAGCCAAACCCTGCCTGATTCAAGGACAGTGGTGCAAAGTGCACCAGTCCCACGCCGAAGACGGCGACACCAAGTGCCGTCATATCCAACTCCAGACCTCGAAGGCCGACCAAAACCCCGCCACCAAGATCCGCGTCCAGAACAACTAATCAAGGAGGAAAGACTTGGAAAAAAGAATCCCCGTTGACGGCAGCTTCTGGCGACAGAAGATCACTTTTGTCGAGGACTATACTGTCCCCGGCAACGATGGTGACATCAAGATCCCGGTCGGTACCCAAGGCACCATGCTCAGCGTACCCACCGTCACGCACATCATCATCGACGAAGCGAATAGCAACTGCGTAGTCGGCTTTGACCTGATGGTGCGGGTGGCCGTTCCCCTGGTCCCCCGCCCCTTTGAGGTGGACATCAAAAACCTCGTTCTCAAGAGGATTTGATGACCATACCTTACCAGCCCCCGCCGCGCCAAGCGCGGCGGGGGCTCTTTTTTTTCATACCCCCAGCTTACCAGCAGACAGGTTGACTTTTTATGGACTTTCTGCTATTGTGTTGTAGTATCAAATTTTAAAAATACTATGAAAAAAGATATTCACCCAACTTATTATCCAGATGCAAAAGTCAGCTGTGCTTGCGGACATGTATTTACTATTGGCTCTACTGTCAAAGAAATACACGTAGAAATCTGCTCTCACTGTCATCCTTTTTATACTGGAAAAGAAAAACTGGTAGATACTGCCGGACGTGTTGATAGATTCAAAAAAATCAAAGAACAGCAAGTCAAAGCAGCTAAAACTAGAAAAGGCAAGGCTATCAAAAAAGCCAAAGCAGCTGAAAGAAAATTGGAAAAAGAAAAAGAAAAAGTAAAAGCTGAAATCAAAGCCAATACTGAAGCTTCCAGCAAAAAGAAACCAGCTGCCAAAAAAGTCAACAAATAACTACACAAACTTTTACAAAAAAGCTCTCTTAGATTTATAGGGGCTTTTTTGTTATAATAAAAGCGACAAAAACATCCTGAATCAGGAACAAAAATATATGACCATAGATATAAAACAAATTGAGGAAAAAATAAGCGAACTAGAATCTCAAATGCAAAAACCTGAGATTGTTTCTGATAACCAAAAAATGTCACAACTTGGCAAAAAATATTACGAAGCCAAAGAAACTCTGTCTCTTGCTCAAAGTCTAGAAAAAACTAGACATGATTTGGAGAGTCTACACTTGTCTCTACAATCAGAAAGCGACGAAGAAATGATTGCTCTGACTCAAGAAGAAATAAATGCCTTGGAGAAAAAAATACAAGATGACGAAGAAAAATTGGACGAAATAATAAATCCAGATGATCCAAATGACAAAAAAAATATAATCTTGGAAATCAGAGCTGGCACCGGTGGTGATGAATCAGCCCTTTTTGCCGCCAATTTATTTCGCATGTACTCACGCTTTTGTGAAAATATGGATTTTAAAATAAAAACTTTGTCATCAAATCGTACTGAGATTGGGGGCTTCAAAGAAATAATTGCTGAAGTAAGCGGTACTAATGTCTACAAACATTTCAAATACGAAAGTGGTGTCCACCGCGTGCAACGTGTACCAGAAACAGAAAAAGCCGGACGTGTCCACACCAGCGCCGCTACCGTAGCGGTCATGCCGGAGGCTGAAGAAATTGATTTAAAAATTGAAGCTAAAGATATCAGGATTGATACTTTCTGTTCATCTGGGGCTGGTGGACAATCGGTCAATACTACCTACTCAGCTGTACGTATCACTCACCTACCAACCAATACTGTAGTATCCTGCCAAGACGAAAAATCTCAAGGACAAAACAAAGAAAAAGCCATGTCAATCCTCCGCTCACGTATTCTAGCCAAACTAGAAGAAGAAAAACTGGCCAAAGATGCCGCCCAAAGAAAAAGTCAGATTGGCACAGGAGACCGCAGTGAAAAAATTCGTACTTACAATTATCCTCAAGACAGAGTGACTGACCACCGCATCAAACTGACACTGCATAATATGGATAGCATCTTAAATGGTGACTTAATGCAAATTATACAACCACTATGGCAAGCAGCCAAAGATCAAAAAAAACAATAAAAGAAATACTGCAAAAATCAGCTGGCCAACTTGAGCCAGCTGAACTTGATGATCTTTTAGCTTTGTCTCTAAAAAAATCCAAAGAATATATCTACAAAAATCCTGATAAAAAAATAGGCCCCGCGGCTGTCAGAGCTTTTTATAAATTAATCAAAAAAAGACAAGATAATTGGTCACTAGCTTATCTAAAAGGCTACAGAGAATTTTATGGGCTCAAATTTTTGGTCTCCAAAAATACTCTTGTCCCCCGCCCTGAAAGTGAATTGATAGTTGAAGAAGCGCTAAAAAATATAAAAAAAGAAAATAGTATACTAGATATTGGCACAGGTAGTGGCTGTCTGATTTTGTCCATAGCCAAAAATAATCCAAAAACCTCCTCTTATACAGCTGTTGATATATCTGATAAAGCTCTTAAAACTGCCAGAACCAATGCGCGCAAACTTGGTTTAAGTAAAAAAATCAAATTCCTAAAATCCAATTTACTCAAAAATATAAAAGCTCAAAAATTTGATATTATAATAGCCAATCTCCCTTATCTGACACCAGAACAACTCAAAGAAAAATCTATAAAAAAAGAACCAAAAATAGCTCTCTTGTCAGGCAAAGATGGATTAGATCATTACCGAAAAATGTTTGGCCAAATAAATACCTACTTAGCCAAAAAATATCTAGTGCTTATAGAAATAGATCCCCAACAAAAAAAGGCTATAGAAGAAATCATAAGTGAAAACATGCCTCTTGTAAAAATCAAATTTATCAAAGATCTGGCTGGCCACTTCCGAGTAGCCAAAATCACCAACTAGTTGACAAAAAACAATAAAAACACTATACTCTTTCGTTCTAGTGTTTTTTTCTTTTCCTCGAGCAAGGAGGCTCTCCATGCATATTTGGGTAATCTTCTACGGCTCGCCAGTGTCTACTTTCAGATACGATTCTGAAACTGACCTGTCAGTCGGCCAGGAAATCAAAGTAGAAAGGCTTGGAAAATTCCGTATCACCAAGGTCCATAAAAACGAAGGCAGCCATGTACATTCGGCTGCCGCCAAAAAGATCGACCCCGCATAGGCAAACTGTGCGGGGTCTAATTTTTTTTATTCTTCTGTCACTTCTTGAGATTCTATATCACTTATTGCTTTTGGTGCTAGAAATTTAGTATCACTAGAAAAAAATACCAATTTTGATCCACCATCAGCTAATTTGATAGTCAATCCGCTATCATTAATTGACAATATCTCACCATTGATACGAGCGTTGCCACCAAGTCCTGCTCGATTAACATTGCCAGCAGTAGCACCACTATCCATAAGCTGTTCTCTCCTAGCTTGCCTCTCCTCTTCGCTCATATTTTGAAAATCTGGACGACTTGCCCTATCAAAATTTGGCTGGTCAGTATTATTAATGTTGTTAGTAGGAAAGTTTTCTTTATTTTGATCAGGCACATTGTTTACCATATCAGGCGGGTCAAAATTTTGAAATTCCTGTCCATTGGGTATTAAAATAATACTAGTTGCTACAATACTTCCCTCTGAATTTTCCTCCCCCATAACACTTACTCGCTCACCCAAAACAAATTCGCCAACTGATACCTCATCAAAATTTTCCTGCCAGCTATTATCTGGTTGAATGTTGGTATTTGTCTCAGAATTATTTATTTTATTTTTTGAACAACCAGAAAGAAAAAATAAACCTAATAAAATAAAAATGTAAATAAAATGATTTTTCTTCATATTTTTTAAAATAAATTATTCATAACGCAAAGCTTCTATAGGATTTAATTTAGCAGCTCGTCTAGCCGGATAATAGCCAAAAACAATGCCAATAAAAGCTGACACACCAAAAGCCAAAAGTACTGAGAATAAAGTAACTGCTGTAGTAGTACCGCTCAACTTGGTAACTATAATTGAAGCCAGCCAACCTATAAAAATTCCTATAACACCCCCAATAAAAGTAAGAGCAACGGATTCAGCTAAAAATTGAATACTAACATCATTATTTTTCGCACCCAAAGATTTCCTAAGCCCTATTTCTCTGGTTCTTTCCGTGACAGTAGTAAGCATCATATTCATAATACCAATACCACCCACTAAAAGAGAAATACCAGCTATAGCCCCCAAAAGCAAAGTCATAGTATCTGTCACCGAAGTAGCAGTATCTATAATATCCGCCTGATTAACTATACTAAAATCAGCCGCTGTTGGATCAACAATATTGTGTCTAGCAAGTAATAAACTATTAACTTGTTCTTGGGCTGAGGTCATTAAATCACTCTCCGTTATCTGAATATTTATATTACTTAGTGATTCGCTACCAGTGATATATTTCATAGCAGTGGAGAGTGGCACATAAATAATATCGTCCGCATTGGTAAAACCACTACCTCCTTTTGATTCAGTCACACCAATAATAGTAAATTCTGTATTATCAATTCTGATTTTTTGTCCTGTTGGGTCTACATTCTCACCAAATAAATCATCTCTAGTAGTCGGACCCAAAACAGCTACCTTTGATAATTTTTTATCATAATTATCATTGATAAAATTACCAGACTCCATGCTAATACTCTTTATAGTGCCATAACTTTCTGTCACCCCATAAATACTAGTATTGGTATTTGTACCAGTCGTGGTCTTGATCTGTTTTCTTGAAGTAACTGTCGGAGCGATAGCATCAGCCGAACTGATAGCTTCAGCAATTGCTGTAGAATCATCCAAAACCAAAGTAGTAGCTGAACCAGATCCACCTCTGGCGACTTGACCAACTGAACGCTGCGATCCGGGCATGACAATTAAAAGATTTGAGCCTAGCGACTGAATATTGGCTTCAATATTTTTTGCCGCACCCTGACCGATAGAAATCATAGTAATAACAGAACCAATGCCTATAACAATACCTAAGATAGTCAAAATTGATCTTGATTTGTTTGACGAAAGGGAAAAATATGTTTCTTGGCTTAAATCAGAAAATAACATAAAATTATTTATCTTTTAATAATTCATTATTAGTACTTTTATCAGATATGAGCTCCCCATCTCTTATTTCTATAATCCTATCAGCATGTTCCGCTACATAACGTTCATGAGTAATCAATACAATAGTGTGGCCTTTTTCTTTATTTAATTTTTTGAAAGTTGAAAGCACAATATCTCCAGTTTTAGTATCCAAATTACCAGTCGGCTCATCAGCCAAAATAATGTCCGGCTCATTGACTAGCGCCCTGGCAATAGCTACTCTCTGCATTTGTCCACCTGACAGCTGATTTGATAAATGGTGCCAACGATCTTTATCAAGACCAGATGCCATCAAAGCTTCTTCGGCCATTTTTATCCTTTTACTCTTAAGGATTTTAGTATTATATATCAAAGGTAATAGAACATTTCTGAGCACACTTGCCCGAGATAGCAAATTAAAACTCTGAAATACAAAACCAATTTGTTGTGACCTAATATCAGCCAAATCATCATCACTAAATTCCAAAATATTTTTTCCGTTCAAAATATAGCTACCGCTACTTGGTCTATCTAAAGCTCCCAAAATATGCATCAAAGTAGATTTACCAGAACCTGATGGACCAATAATAGCTACAAATTCACCTTTTTCTATTTTAAAAGATACGCCTTTCAAAACTTTTAGCTCACTATCTCCAGTTTTGTATATTTTTACTATATCTTTACATTCAATCATATATTTTAAAATGCCCTAAGCATCATCCTCTCATCTGGTCCGGATTGACTACCACTGGTATTGCTAGATGAACCACCTGAACTGATTGTCTGGGTCACTACTTCCTGAGTTTCTTCCAAACCATCAATAATTTCTATCATCGTGTCATTACTTAGACCAGTGGTTACTGTCTGACGCTTTATCTGACCATTATCCATTATCTCCACATAACTACTAGATCCTTGCGTTTTTACCGCCCCAATAGGTATTAACAAAATATCTGTTTTAGATTCTATAATTATATTTACACTAGTACTCATACCTGATTTTATTCTATCATCCTGAATATCAAAAACAATTTTTACACCATAGCTCACTACTCCCTGATTCACTTCACCAATAGCATCTACTTCAGCTACTTCACCTGTTACTGACAAATCCTCCACCGCATCAAAAGTGAGTGTGACTTTTTGACCGACCTTGACCTGAGCGGCATCAATTTCATTCAAAGTAATTTCCGCAATATTTTGTTTGGTTATCAAAGAAGCTATAGCTGAAGAACCAACGGTATCACCAACTACCACATCAACTGAGGCAATCACACCATCAAAAGGCGCTTTGATAGAATGATCAGCTAAATCCGAACTAGCCTCCAAAAAAGAATTATATTTTTGTTGAACGCTTAATTGTTTATTTTTTATTTCTAGAGTTGTAGCTCCAGCCAAAAGATCATCTAAATTTTGTTGCTTGGCGACTAAATTTCTCTCAGCAGATGCTAAATCAAGAGGTTGGTTTTGTTTCAATTCCTCAAAATTTTCCTTGGCATCATCAATACTTTGTTTAGCATTGTCTAAACTACGCTCTACAGATAATAAACCGCTTAAATGGCTATTAGCTTGAGAAGTATAGCTAGCTAGCGCAGATTGATATTGAGTAACTTGACTATAAACGGACAAGTTTTTATCAATACGATACTCTACCCAAAAATCAAGCATATTTATTTGACTTTTCAAAGCATCAGAAATTTTCTTAGCTGTATCTATGCTCTCACTTAATAGATTTTCTATAGTATCCTTATTAGAATAACGGCTAATATCTCTATAGTTATCAAAGCTAACATCATAACTATCTTTGGCTGATTGATAATTGTTTTCAGCTACATCTATGTAGCTTTCAAAACGCGATCTTTCATCATAATGATTGTTGTTGAAAGCATTTTCTAAGGCATAATTATTGGAAATATTATTTATAGTCACTTCACTGTCAGCAATTTCATCACTAAAAAGTACCGTATTTAATTCCGTCAAAATATCTGGAAAATCCAAAAAAGCATCAGATATGTCATTGTATATATCATCATATGAATCCTCAAGATCTTTTTCAGCGTCTGTAATATCTTTTTGCGCCTGATTATAATCCTGTGTTTGATTAAACTCTAATTTGATCAGACTATCCTGGGCATCAGCCAAAGAATTTTTGGCTGAGAGTAAATCAGAATCATCAGGCGGTGCCAAAAGCTCATCCAATTCCAACTTAGCATTTTCGTAGGTGATTCTAGCATCATTATACTGTCTATAAGCATCGCCGCTATCTATTTTGGCCAAAACATCGTCTTTTTTTACTTCCTGACCAACTGTCATGCTGACAGCTATCACATCTCCCGATACTTTTGGCTTAATATCTACCTGGTTAGATGAAGATACTTGACCACTGCCACTGACACTAGAAACTAACATGCCTTTTGAAGCAGTTTGGGTCACATAATTTATACTTGCTTCGGTCTTGTGTAAACGACCATAAAAAAAATAACCGCTGCCTGATAAAACGACCAAAACAAGTAAAGAAATAATCTTGTGTTTCCAAATAAGGATAAATGGATTTTTAAATTTCATAATTTTGATTAGCAAATAAAATTAAAAGGGCCAAAGGAGGCGGTTGAGTTTCTCATTCTGACCCTTTTAATTTTACTCAACCTCTCCTCTTATATACTATACTACGCTAAAATTATAAATTTATTTCAAAAAACCCCTAAACATTGATGTTTAGGGGATAAATTATTCTATAATAAAGGATTCTGTACTAGGCACTACCTCTATCCAGGTTTTACCTGGTACAAATTCCATAGGATTTCCATCATCCTTATAAAAATAAGTATAACCATCTTTGTACTGCCAAGTGCCAGTCTGGTATCCGTACGGATTGACTAGATAGGCTATTCCGCTAGTTTTATTATCCATACTGCGTCTTTCTTTGTCATCTATAATCCTAGATTTGGCCACTTGAACAAGCACATTTTTGACAGCTATCTGCTGACCATTTTCATAAAGATGTTTTTCATCACCCTGCCATCTCTGATACACATTGAGTGCTTCATTGAATTTCCATTCTACTTTGTAATCATTGGATGAAAAATCTACTATAAATGACAGTGGTGGCATATATGATCTTTCTTTGGGATACTGGTCCGGAAAATCTACATAAGTAAAAAATGTTTCTCTGTCTATATTGGCCACATCTTTTATCTCCCCTATTCTCAACCAATTTGAAGATGAGGTAAACACATTATGAGGTGCGTCAAGATTATTGTCGCGCCAAAAATAAATTTCACTAGCCCCAATCTGATCAATATTTATAAAATCATATTTGGAAATATTAGTCAGTGCCTCTGGACTGCCACCAACATGCATATAAACTCCACCATACTCCCCGGCCCAGTCCATAAAATATGGTCTAGCCGACCTAACTGGTCCAATCTTTTCAAGCGACTTAGTGCTATCAAAAACTCCCATTATTCTGGTGATGTTGCCTTCAGCTAATGCCTCATAGACGATATCTGCTCCAGACAAACCCTGCTGAGGTCGGACATTATATGAATTGTCAAACATGATAGAAATAGGAAAAAAATCAGCTTTCTGCTCCAATCCAGTCAAAGGATTTCTCTTAAAATCAGACCTATTTTCTTCCTGTTTTTGCTCTGTTGGCATAGAGACAGCTTGTTGGTCTTTAAATAAGTCTCTCAAGCCCAAATATAACAAAATAACTGCCATAAAAATGACAGTTATTAATAAATATATTTTTATTTGATGATTTAACATTTAACCCGTCAAATATTTGCCCTGCAAATACCACAAAATGGTATTCAACGAGGCTATTTTTTATCTTCACCTTCTTTAGTTTCGCCTTCTTCACCTTCTTTAGTTTCGCCTTCTTCACCTTCTTTAGTTTCGCCTTCAGCACCAGCAACAGGAGTAGCCACTTCTTCAATTTTAATTTTCTTCGGCAAAGTAACATCAACTACTGGATCATTTGGGTTATTCAAAATATTTACTTTATCATCTACTTGTAGATCTGAAATAATCAATTTCTGACCAAGCTCTTTCAATAAACTGACATCCACATCTATCTTAGCTGGTAAATCAGCTGGCAAACATCGCACATTAACTGAAATATTTTTGGTATTTACCTGACCACCTTGCTCACGCACAGCAGTCGAGATTCCTACAAAGGCCAATGGCACTTTGGTAGTAAGCTCTTTTTTCTCATCAATAGCCATAAAATCAACATGTGACAAAGTGTCTTTGACAGGATCCTGTTGGTATTCACGGACAATAACTTTGATGGTTTTATCTCCAACTTTTATAGAAATAATATTGCTAGTTCCAGCTTCTTTGAGCACTTTTAGTAGCTCCAAATAAGCCAAATCAATAGATATTGGCTCCTGAGAAAAGCCATAAATAACTCCTGGGACTCTTTTTGAATCACGGATTTCTGTCAACTGACCTTGAGTGCCAGTCTTACGTTCTTTTGCTTCTAGTACAAATTCTGCCATATTTTTTCTTATAAATTAAAAACACAGTGGCTCTATTTAATCATAAAAAGGGTCCACTGTCAAGAACTTATTATCCATTCCTCAAATGCACACTTTGTGCTATACCCAAAGCGATCATTACAGCCCAGACTGAACTACCGCCAGCTGAAACTAAGGGTAAAGGAATACCTGTAACCGGTGATATTCCCATATTCATACCAATATTTATAAAAGTCTGTACCAAAAGCATAGCTGCAATACCCAATATCAGATAAGCTCCAAAATCATCCTGACTTTTCCTCATTATCAAAAATAATCTATAAAATATAAAAGCAAATAAGGCTAACAACAAACCTGTTCCCACCAAACCTAAATCCTCAGCAATTACGGCAAATATAAAATCTGTGCCCGGCTCAGGCAAAAATCTCAAGCTACTTTGTGAGCCTAGAGCTAGACCTCTGCCAAAAGTTTGTCCAGAACCAACAGCAATTATTGACTGTATGACATTGTAGCCCTCACCTTGAGGATCAAGACCTGGGTTGAAGAAAGTTAATATTCTAGACTGTTGATAAGATTGTAAAAGGAAAAACCAGCTTATTACTACCACTACCAAAAATACTGCCAAGAGCCACCAAAAATGCTGACGTTTAATACCGGTAAATAAAAGCATTATTATCCAGGTACCCAAAAGCACCAAGGCTGAACCAAGATCAGGCTGCAGAGTAACTAGTCCGACAAAAGCAAGCGTAAGTAAACCAGAAATAAAAATATGTTTAAACATAAAAAACTCATTAGCGTAATGAGCAAAATATCTGGCCAGAGCTATAACCAAAGCAATTTTAGCAAACTCTACCGGCTGCAAAACAAAAGGACCGACGGACAACCAACCAGTCGTACCTTTTATCTCTACACCAAAAAATAAAACAAACAAAAGAACCAATACAAATAATATAAAAATCAATTTGGCATAAGTCAACCAAACATTATAATTTATACTGGCTAAGAAAAAAAATAAAACAAAACCTGATAAGGCAAAAAGTATTTGTTTTTTAAAAACAGCGAAATTTGCCGTATCAGTATTCAAACTAAGACTATATAAAATGCTAATTCCTAAAACTAGCAAAATTAGAACAGCAAAAAATAACAACCAGTCTATCTTTTGCCATTTGGCTAAAAAAATCCTCATAAATTTATCAAATCGCCGCTCGGGTTGTCCACATAAATATCTTTAATATTGCCTTTGTCCATTTTATTTATGACCGGCAACACTTCTACTTTAGTCACTCGGGGCAATTTGTCAAGCCAGACCACCTCCAGCTCTCTCTTTTCCAAAGCTAAAAAATCATGAGTCAAAAGATAATTAACACCAATTATTTTATCACCATTATACAAAACTACCTGCCAGCCCACATCCCAAAAATTATTTAAGGTCATATTTTGGGCTTGCCAAATTACTCGGGCAGGAACATCTATCACCTCTTTGCCAACTTCCAGCCTAGTAGCAGCCTGAAATTTTACATTGGATACAGAAAAATTTATATCATAAAAATTTGGTCCAACCCTCTGCCAGTCTTGCTCGCCCAATTCCACATCCAAATCAACTACACCCTTACTTGATTCATGAGAAAATAAAATTAATAATTGTGTTTCATCCGGATTTAGAAAAGTGCTTTCTTCGGGTAAAGTCTCACCATTGACCACAAAACTATATTTTAACTCACGCAAAGCCCAGTCTGTGTTATGGTTTACAATTGGCACCACCAAATTATATTTTCTTTCTCCCAACGAAATAAATTGAGGTTTACCTATTGCCAGATTTATAGGCGCGCGCTTTATATGATAAGTCTCCCAATCAAAAGACGCGTTCTCCAAATTGGCTGCTGCTTTTTCAAAATTACCACCCTGTAGGTAAGTAATAACACGCCAAGCCAAAAAAATATATAAAATAGCTAAAACTAATATGGATAAACCATAAAATACTTTTATAATTTGAGGTCTATGCGTAACGAAAAAATAACCTCGTTCTAATTCTTTTTGACTAATTGGTTTGTATTCGTCCATACTTTAATATTATACAATATTTTACTCTCAAAAGCCAGATTTGGCATTATATGAACTACTATGTTATAATAAAGACGAAATAAAAAAATAAAAAAAATAAAATGTTAGAAAATTCAAAAGATTTATTAAATTTGCTCCTGGGATTTTCGGTAACTCTAGTGGCCATACTATTCTCTTGGGTACTGTATGAAATAGCCAAAACAATTAAAGGCCTCAATAATACCCTAAAAGTAATAGAAAATATTGCCAATGGCATTGATGAAGGAGTTCAAAATTTCAAAAGTAAAGCTGGTAATGCTTCCGCTTTTTTGACTGTATTCGTCAAAAGCGCCCAATCAATCATAAAAACTATCAGCGAAAAAAAAGGCGCCAGAAAAAATTCCAAAAACAAAAAATAATAAAAACCCCTCGATTTAATTCAATTACGCTCACCACAAATCGCTCGGGCAAACAAAAACAAAAACAAATTATTTGATTTATTTTTTATAAATCAACATCCCGATAAATTTTAATCTCCCTAACGAGTGTTATCGGGTTTTATTATTCATCCCATTAAATATTTACTCCCGTTAAATCCCGAAAAGCGGGACTTAACGGGGTAAAAACAAATTATGCTTATTCACCTCCATAATCACTCTCATTACAGCCTACTTGATGGCTTGAGTACTATAGACCAACTAGTAAAAAAGGCTAAAGAGCAGGCAGTCAATGCTTTGGCTCTGACTGATCATGGTGTTATGTATGGAGCTATAGAATTTTATCAAAAATGTCTGGCTAGTGGCATAAAACCGATCATCGGTGTTGAATGTTATGTTGCCCCTGGTTCAATATCCGACAGAAACCACAAAGAAAAACCATATCATCTTATTCTCTTGGCAGAAAACAACCAAGGATACAAAAACCTTCTCAAATTGACTACCATTGCTCATCTGGAAGGTTTTTATTATAAACCAAGAATAGATTGGGAAATATTAAAAAAACACAAAGAAGGATTAATAGCCGCCACAGCCTGTCTAGGTGGACCATTGGCTCGCCACATCAAAGCCGGACAACACCAGACTGTCCAAGAAAATCTCAAGACACTCTTAGATATTTTTGGAAATGATCATTTATATTTGGAATTACAACACCGAAATGATAGTGAACAAGAAATAGTCAATGAAGAATACAAAAAAATTTCCAAGCAACATAATATACCCCTTATTATCACCAATGATGTCCACTACATAAATTCTGATGATAATGAAGCCCAAGATATATTACTCTGTATACAAACAAAGCATAAGCAGTCGGATGAAGATAGGATGTCATACCTAGGAGACGATTTCTCTATGATTTCTGAAAATAAAGTCAAAGAATTATTTGGCGACGAAATACAAACCGCAATTGATAACACTCAAAAATTAGCTGACCGTTGCAATATAGAAATAGAGTTGGGCACTATTCAATTGCCTGAATACCAGTTACAAAATGCTAACAGTGCCGAGGAAGAGCTAAAACAATTATGCCTCTTGGGCGTAAAAAAACGCTACGGATACGAGATAGACCAAATCCCGACCAATATCAAAGAAAGATTGGATTATGAGCTCTCTATCATAACTAAGACTGGTTTTGCGGCCTACTTTTTGATAGTGCAAGATTTTGTCAATTGGGCCAAAGAACAAAAGATAGTAGTCGGCCCAGGTCGTGGATCAGCTGCTGGATCGCTGGTATCTTACCTGATAAATATCACCAATATCGACCCCATCAAGTATGAGCTTATTTTTGAAAGATTCCTCAACCCAGAACGTATATCCATGCCTGATATTGATCTTGATTTTGCCGATATCAGACGTGAAGAAGTAATCCGCTATGTTGAAGAAAAGTATGGCAAAGATCACGTAGCCCAAATCATAACTTTTGGTACTATGGCTGCTCGAGCAGCTGTCAGAGACGTAGGACGTGTGATGGGTTATAGTTATGGCTACTGCGACCAACTGGCCAAAATGATTCCAATGTTTACTTCTCTGGAGGAAGCTTTGGCCAATGTCGATGATCTAAAAAGAATATATGAAGAAGATCCTGAAGCACAAAGACTATTGGACATGGCCAAAAAACTAGAAGGTCTAGCTCGCCACTCCTCTACCCACGCCTGTGCCGTACTAATCACCAAAGAGCCACTGACAAACTACACCCCTTTGCAATATGCCTCCGGTGACGATAAAACTATTATATCCCAATACTCTATGCACCCAGTTGAAGACCTGGGCTTACTCAAAATGGATTTTTTGGGCCTCAAAAATCTGACCATCTTAGAACAAACTATCGAGATAGTAGAAGCTACCAAAAATACCAAAATTAATATAGATCATTTGCCACTTGATGACCAAAAAACCTTTGATCTTTTCCAAAAAGGTGAAACCACCGGCGTATTCCAACTAGAATCCGGTGGCATGAAAAGATACCTCAAACAGCTCAAACCAACTGAGCTAGAAGATATCATTGCTATGGTCGCCCTATACCGCCCAGGACCGATGGAGTTTATCCCAGATTTTATTGCCGCCAAACATGGATTAAAAAAAGTAAACTACTTGCATCCCAAGTTGGAACCGATCCTAAAAAATACCTATGGTATTGCGGTATATCAGGAACAATTGATGAGAATTGTCAGAGACCTAGCTGGTTTTAGCTACGGTCAGGCTGATGTATTAAGAAAAGCGGTAGGTAAAAAAATAAAAGAACTGCTCGATGAGCAGGAGGAAAAAGTAGTATCAGGCTTGATAGATAACGGCGTAGACAAAAAAACTGCCAACAAAATATGGGAATTTATTGTGCCTTTTGCCAGATATGGTTTTAACAGATCACACGCTGCCTGCTACGCCATGATTGCCTATCAAACTGCCTATTTAAAAGCTAACTATCCAGAGGCTTTTATGGCCGCCCTTTTGACAGCCGACCAAGACAATATTGACAGGGTCACTATTGAAATAAAAGAATGTCGCAAAATGGATATAGATGTCTTACCGCCTGATGTCAATGAAAGTTTTTCTAATTTTTCAGTGGTAGAAAGTACTGATCCAAACAAAAAAGGAAAAATTCGTTTTGGGCTAAATGCTATTAAAAATGTTGGACACAATATTGCCAAAGTCATAATCTCTGAAAGAAAAAAGAACGGTCAGTACAAATCTCTGGAGGATTTTCTCTCTAGGATAAAAGATAAGGATCTAAACAAAAAATCACTCGAAAGCCTAATAAAAGCCGGCGCCTTAGATTCATTATCTAATCGCGGACAAGCTTTGGGAAATTTGATTACTATTTTGGAATTTAACAAAAAAATACAAAATGAACATAAAAGCGGACAAAATAATTTGTTTGCCGATTTACCACTAGCTAATACCACTTTTTCCCTCAAACTAGAACACTTTGATGATATAGACCAAAATACTAAACTTTCTTGGGAAAAAGAGCTAATGGGTCTTTATATATCCGACCACCCTTTCAAAAACGATCTGGAAATACTCAAAAAATATATTATCCCGTTGGATAAATTAAAAAACAAAGACGGAAACAATGTCCGAGTAGCTGGTATTATTACTTTTGTTCACAAAATAGTCACTCACAAAGGTCAGGCTATGCTCTTTGTCACTATAGAAGATTCCAGCTCTAGTATTGAAGTGATTGTCTTCCCTTCCATGTTGGAAACTACTTTCAATCTATGGAAAGACGAAAATAGAGTTTTGGTAGAAGGCAAGGTCTCTGAAAAAGACGGCCACCCCAAGGTGATTGCCGAAAGAGCAGAAATTATAAACCCAGAAACAATCAAAGATTTTAAAGCCAAAGGATTGTCTGAAAAAAAGCTTTGGCTAGTTTTACCCGAAGGTTTTGATAAAGATAAAATGGCTGAGCTCAAAAAAATATTGGACCAACATCCCGGACTTAGCCCAGTTTATCTGGAAATACATAATGGCCATATACGCAAGTTAAAAACCGACCTTAAAGTGCTACCGGATGAAAAACTAAAAGAAAAAATAAATAAATTTTTAGGGCCAAATAGCTGGAAATTAAAAACTAATTGATATTAATTTGATATCTCTGCTATAATAAACCCAGTTAGACCTGCTAAGGAGCTAGGCTTCTAACGGTTTAACTAGCTAAAAGTAATTAAATTGAAAAAATATGACAAATCCATCCAGAGCCAAAGGCAATATATATTCCAAAGTAGTTATTTTTTTCTTTTTTCTGACTCTTGTAGCTATTTTAATGATTGTCCACTTTGCTCTGGCTAAAGTAAAAATAAAAATATATAACAATCTGGAAAACAAAACTGGCTCTGTTTTGGTGGAAATGCAATCTGAAGATACTACTGAAATATCACCAGATGCTATATTGGGTAAAATCATAAACACTGAATTTGAAATATCAGCCAACATAAAAAGCAGTCAAGAAATGAGCAGCAGTGAAAAAGCCGGTGGCTATGTCACTATCTACAACAATTATTCTAAAAGTCAACCATTGATTAAAACCACTCGCCTACTGACACCTGATGGTAAATTATTTCGTATCAGTGAAGGTGTGACTGTGCCAGCTGGCGGACAAGTAGAGGTATGGGCCGAAGCCGATCAAACAGGTGCAGAATACGTAACCGAGGCTACTACCTTTATCATACCAGGACTATGGGAGGGCTTACAGGACAAAATATATGCTGAGACTACAGAAGGAATGAAACAAACTTCAATTCCTCATTATAGTGTCAGCCAAGAAAATCTTGACAAAGTAATAGCTGAATTAAAAACTAGCGCCGAAAAAAAAGCTGTAGAAAATATAAATAATATTTTACCGGAAAACCTATCAATATCCGCCAAACAAATAATATTTGAATTTGAAGTCGTGGAGTCCAGCGAGCTGGGAGATGTATCCGAAGAAACATCTGTGACTGAAAATGTGACGGCTCATGCCCTAATTTTTGACCAACAAAAACTATTTGAGCTTGCCCAAGAAAAATTCCAAAAAGAACTGGCTAGTAGTCAGACACTAATCAAATTCAACCCTGACAAATTTGATTATAAAATATTGGATATTAATTTTGAAAAAGAAGAAGCTGTCATAGAAGTAAGTTTGGAAGCGGAAATAAATAATGGCCAAAACGCTCTAAATATAAATAAAGAAGATTTGGTTGGTCTAGATGAAAACGGCTTACGTCAATATTTCCAAGATTTTAAAGCACAGAGAATTGATATAGACTTTTCTCCATTTTGGGTAAAATCTGCTCCCCGATTTAAAGATCATATAATAATCGAATAAAAACCAACCTTCGAGGTTAACCTCGAAGGTTGGTTTTCACCAAAAGCCCCCCCCCTGCCGAATAGGAGGGGGTTTTGAGGATTTTTAGATAATAAAAAACTCCGTCTCGCACCCTGATGGGAATATTGAGACGGAGTTTTGCGATCTGACCGAGGCCAAGTGTTTCCGCCTACGCTCTTGCGAGCTCCGGCGGACAAGCAAGAGACAATCAAGTCCCGAGGACACAAGTAGCCAAGAACCAGTTACTTGCGGACAGCGGCGAAACGAAAGTGGTCGTACCAGTCATCGTCGATCCAGTCCAGGCCGAGCTCGCGCTGACCATCAACGGAGTAGAGGAAACCGACAGAGCGGTCGCCATACGGATCCTGAGAGATAGAACCGAGGGCGACGATAGGAAACTGCTTCTGCAATTCGGGATAGCAAATGCCAAGCTCGAGTAGCTCGGACATAGTTGCCGGACGTAAGCCGTCGTCATCCAGAGCTTTGAGCACGGCCTTCGTGCTCATGTCCTCGCCGAAGTGCTTGAAAATAATGATGTTCGCTTCGTGCGGAGCATCAGCAGTGAAGTAGTCATCATTGATGTTGGAGTTGGTCCAATCATAATTGCCTCGACGAACCATATCACTGATGCTGTCCCCGGAAACTTCCAGTCGGTAGACACCACCCTCATGCCTGTTGACCAAGATCGTGGTCAAAGCAAGCAGAGTCAACACCAAAGCGAACAGGATGGTGAGCTTCTTCATGATTTTCCTCCAATTCTAGAGTTTTACTACGTCCGTGTTACATTATAGCCGTAGCAGTCAGACCAGATGATTTATATCCAAACTAACTGCTAAGGCCATATTTTTTGACCTAATTTAAAGTTCAAAATAATATCTAAGTATATCATGTATTTACTATTTTGTCAATAGTTTACAACAAATATTAAAATGAGCTATAATTATAAACGCCTTAGATGATTGGAATAGCAACCAACTATTCTTCCAGCATATGGAATCCCTCAAAACAGGGACTAAATCTCAATAAAATAAATGAGTTGCCTCCTTTTATAGGAGGAACTTGGGTGGAACCGCCCGTTTGACTCCTTAGGAGTCACTCAGGGTCCCAAGACTTAACTAGTCTTGGGTTATTTTAATTTTCACCCCGTTAAATACTGCTTTGCAGTGTTCGCGGGGCGAACATTTAACGGGGTAAAAATATGGACAAACAAGAAAAAATGCACCGCGTAAGACACTCTCTGTCTCACATCATGGCTATGGCAATACTCAAAAAGTTTCCTGATGCCAAACTAGCAATTGGGCCAACTATAGAAAATGGTTTTTATTATGATTTTCTATTGCCTGATAAACTATCAGACAATGATTTGCCAAAACTGGAAAAAGAAATGAAAAGAATCATAAAACAAAACATTAATTTTTCCAAACAAGTAGCGGCTAGAGACTCTGCCCTAAAAATGGCTAGCGATCAAATATTTAAGATTGAACTAATCAATGACTTGCCAGAAGACGAAGAAATTAGTTTTTACAGTTCCGGTGAATTTACTGATTTGTGCGCTGGACCACACGTGGAAAAAAGCTCAGAGATAAATATTGACGCCTTTAAGCTCACTACTACTGCCGGCGCTTATTGGCGTGGTGATGAAAAAAACCAAATGCTCACTCGTATCTATGGCGTAGCTTTTGAAACAAAAGAAGAGCTGGATGATTATTTGGAAAAGCTAAAACAAGCCAAAGAAAGAGACCATCGCAAGCTTGGTAAAGAAATGGATCTATTTACTTTTTCAGAGCTAGTCGGTGCTGGTATGCCTCTTTATACTCCCAAAGGCGCTCATGTCAGACGCCAAATTATAAATTTTTCTAATGAATTACAAAATAAAATAGGCTTTCAAGAAGTCCACACACCACAGATGAACAGAGCTGAACTTTTTCATGTTTCCGGACACTGGGAAAAATTCAAAGATGATATGATTTCAGCTAGCTCTCACTATAGTAAAGACGAATTCTTTCTAAAACCAATGAATTGCCCTCAGCATACTCAGATATTTGCTAGCAAAAAAAGAAGTTATCGTGATTTGCCTATCAGATACTCTGATTTTGCGAATCTTTTTAGAGACGAAAAGCCAGGAGAATTGTCTGGCCTGACCAGACTAAGGTGTTTTTCTCAAGACGATGGACACAGTTTCTGCCGTGAAGATCAAATAGAGTCAGAATTCAAAAATGTCTTGAGCATTATAAATGAAGCTCTAAAAACTTATGGTCTAAATTATTATGTCAGGTTGTCACTATGGGATCCCGAACAAAAAGAAAAATACCTCGGCGATGAAAAAGTTTGGGAAAAATCTCAGACACTCTTAGAAAAACTACTCAAAGAAAATAAAATAGAATACGAGTCAGCTACAGGTGAAGCGGCTTTTTATGGGCCAAAAATGGATATAATTGCCAAAGATGCTTTGTCACGTCAGTGGCAGATATCCACCATTCAATTGGACTTTAATATGCCAAAAAGATTTGAGCTCAGTTATACCGACCAAGACGGTACAGAAAAAACTCCCGTTATGATTCACCGAGCCATTATTGGCTCTCCCGAAAGATTTTTAGGGATTTTGATTGAGCATTATGGTGGTGCCTTTCCTTTATGGCTCTCCCCTGTCCATATCAAAATACTAACTGTCAATCAAAATCATATTGAGTTTGCTAAAAAAATTGCCGATGAATTTGCTGAAGAAAATATAATAACTGAAATTGATATGTCTGATGAAACCGTCGGCAACAAGATACGCAAATCGGCCAAAGAAAAATCTCCTTATACTCTAGTCATTGGTGACAAAGAAATGAATTCTGACAAACTATTTGTCAGAGTACGCGGCAAACAAGATCTTTTGGAAATAGACAAAAAAGAATTTATCTCAAAAATAAAAACCGACATCAAAAATCGTAGCCTGACTCTTTTATAATCCCGCCAAAGGCGGAGTCCCCGAATGGGGATCTAAAAGATTATAAATTTGTATTCTCATATTTAGTTTTAACCAATTAATACTAAGCTTATGGAAATCAAGACAGCGCTTACTTACGATGATGTTTTATTGGTGCCTCAAAAATCTGACATAAAATCCCGACAAGATGTCGATGTATCAAGCAGACTCAGTCGTAATATCAGTCTAAAAATTCCTATAGTCTCCGCCAATATGGACACTGTCACTGAAAGTCGTATGGCTATTGCCATGGCTATTTATGGCGGCATTGGCATTATTCACCGCTTTTGTGATATCACCACTCAGGCCAAAAAAATATCTCAAGTAAAAAGAAAACAAAATATCATCATAGATAATCCATTTTTTGTCTCACCAAAAAATACTCTCAAAGAAGTCAAAGAAAAAATCCTGGAATTCAACTGCAAAAGTTTTTTGGTAACTGACAATGACCAAAAACTACTAGGCATACTAACCAACCGAGACATTTCATTTATTGAGGATGCCGATGTATTGGTAGAAAAGCTCATGACGCCAAAAGAAAAGCTAATTACTGCTCACTTTGGTATTAGTATAGATGAAGCCAAACGTATAATGAATGAAAATAAGATAGAAAAATTACCTCTGATTGATAGTGATTTTAAAATAAAAGGCCTGATTACTGCCACAGACATCGCCAAAAATTACAATGAAAAAAATGCCAGCAAAGACAGTCGCGGCCGACTCTTGGTTGGGGCTGCCGTGGGAGTGCGTTCAGATTTTATGGACAGAGTTGATGCCTTGGTGCAAGCTGATGTTGATGTACTGATACTTGATATTGCCCATGGACATTCTGACAACGCTCTCAACACTATAGGAAAAATCAAAGAAAAATATCCTAATGTAGAAATAATTGGTGGCAATATTGCTACCGGCCAAGGTGCCAAAGATCTTATAAAAGCCGGTGTAGACGCTGTCAAAATTGGTGTCGGTCCAGGCTCAATTTGCACCACAAGGATTACTACTGGTTTTGGCGTACCCCAGCTGACAGCGATAATGAATGCTTACCAGGTGTGTAAAAAATACGATATTCCTATGATTGCAGATGGTGGCATCAAACAATCCGGTGATCTGGTCAAAGCACTAGCTGCCGGAGCTGATACTGTTATGATGGGTGGCCAGCTATCAGGCACCACCGAATCACCAGGTCCAACTATCAATTATCATGGCAGACAGTACAAAGTTTCGCGCGGCATGGCTTCACTCACTGCCGCATTATCACGTCCTGACTCCAAAGAAAGTATGGACAAAATTACTCCAGAAGGAGTAGAAGCTCGTGTCCCCTACCGCGGCCCTGTGAAAAATATTTTAAATCAGTATGTAGGTGGCTTACGGTCAGGTATGAGCTACGCTAATGCCAGAAATTTAGAGGAACTAAAAAAGAACGCTCAGTTTATCAGAATAACCGATTCCGGAATGCGAGAATCAAAATCTCATGACAATGAACTTTTGTAACTTGTCTTAAAATGCTATAATAAACCCAGTTAGAAATTCACAATTATAAACCAGAATAAAATATTATTATTTGTAAAAATATTTTTCTATAATTTCTAACTGGGTAAAAAACGACTAAATATTAAAATTAAAAAATCATGAAAATTTTTAAATTATTTAGTTTATTTCTAATAAGCGGATTATTTGCTGGGTTATTTTTTTCAAATAGTGCCTTAGCCCAAACAAACGATAATTTAGCCAACGCTCTAGCTGAATATGAAGCTGATGAAATAGACGCTCCCGCCTTGGGCACTTCTGATCCTTTGGTCTTACCAGGTGATGGCGGCTATTGGTGGCAAAATCTCAAAGAAAATGTCGGTCTATTTTTTACTTTCAACCAAGAAAAAAAAGCTGAAAAATTACAAGAAATAGCCAGTCGTCGTCTTTTGGAAGCTAAAAAACTAGCTGAAATAGGCACTGATAACGCTGCTACAAGAATAGAAGATGCTTTGGCTAAATACCAGATCCGAATGGAAGAGTTGAGTCAAAAGCTTAAAGACAATCCTAATATCTCTGAAGACATTCTGACCAAATTTGATACCAATCAATTGAGACATCAACAAATACTAAGTGACGTCGCCGAAAAATTGAGAAATAAAGCACCAAATAAAACTATTGACGAAATCCAAAAAATAAAAGATGAAAACGCCCTAAACTGGTACAATACAAACCCGGATCAAATCCAACAAAGACTGGAAAATTCCATCCAAAATAATGACCTGGGCAGCAAATTTAAACAATTAAGAAACATTGCTACCTTAGAAGAATTAAAAAATGTGTTACCAGAAGAAGCCGGTGACAAAATAACAGCCGCCAAAGAAATAGCTGAAGAAAGACTCAATCAAAAGTTAGAAAATTTGGACAGACAAGATCAAGAAAAAATAGAAAAATATATCAATAACATAAAAACGACCGAGGTAGTCAAACAAAAATTTATAAGTAACCTGAAAGATAGTCCAAATTTGTCTGCTCAAACTAGGCAAACCATCGCTAATTCTTTTGAAAGATACAATAGCCAATTAAGAACACGCTTTGAAAGCCTAAGTGATGAAGAAAAAGAAAAGTTTTTGGACCAATTTGAAAACAAATTACGTAGTCACCCAGCCAATCTAGAATTTTTGCAAGGTCTTGATATGCCACAATTTAAAGAGAGAATACAAAACTTAATTGAAATACAGCAAGAAGGCCTGAAGGAAAAAATCCAAAGCACTACTGATCCTGTCAAATTAAGAACACTAGAACAAAACCTACGAGAATATCCTGTACTAAGAAAAGAAATACAGGAAAGACAAAAAATGATGCCTACCAAACCCAATCTCAACATCCGCTCTTATCAGGCTCAACCAACTGATAGTAACCAATAAAAAAATAATCAACCCTGAGCGTAGTCAAAGGGTTGATTTTTTATAAGGAAAAATATACAATTTCTTCTATGCAAAGAAAAAAGAAATTTCATCTTATTATATTTGGCTGTCAGATGAATTATTCTGATGCCGAACGTCTGGCGACAGTTTTGAAAAAGCTCGGTTACCAAGAGACCAATCAGGAAAAAGATGCTGATCTTATTGGTATTGTAGCCTGCTCTGTCAGACAAGCGGCTGTAGATAGACTATATAGCAAACTAAGAGATTGGCAAATTATCAAAGAAAAAAGACCCCTAATAACTCTGCTATCAGGCTGCATTTTAGAGCGTGACCAAAAAAAATTGGCTGATAAATTTGATCTTTTTATTGATATAAAAAACCTTCACAATTTGGCCGATCAACTAAAAAATATTGCCCCCGAAGAAAAATTAGCTTTGCCAGATTTTTTTGATATCAGCCCTAGCTACAAATCAAAACATCGTGCCTATGTACCTATCATGACAGGCTGTAATAAATTTTGTTCGTACTGTGCTGTCCCCTATACCCGTGGACGAGAAGTATCTAGACCATCAAAAGCTGTAATAGAAGAAATCCAGGAACTACTAGCAAAAGGCTATACAGAAATAATACTCCTTGGACAAAATGTAAATAGCTATGGGAAAGATTTGATAAAACAAAATAAGAAAGAATTGGATTTCCCAGAATTACTAAAAAAAATTGATAGTTTATCAGATCATTTTTGGTTAAAATTTTTAACCAGCCATCCTTATGATATGAGTGACAAACTCATAAACATCATGGCTGAATGCAAAAATCTCAATGATTATCTGCATCTACCTGTACAATCAGGCTCAAACAAAATTCTTAAAAAAATGAACCGCCATTACAAAATAGCTGACTACAAAAAATTAATAAAAAAAATTAGAAAAAAAATACCAAATATAGCAATTTCAACAGATATTATAGTAGGCTTTTGCTCGGAAACAAATAAAGATTTTCAAGCCACACTCAAATTGGCCAAAGAGATGAAATATAATATGACCTACCTGGGCCAATATTCTAGCCGAGCTGGCACTGTAGCCTGGCGCCTATACAAAGATGATGTGCCAAAAAATACCAAAAAATCCCGCTGGCAAAAACTGAACACAATAATTGAACAGCAATCTTTGGAATTTAATAAAAACTTAATTGGTCAAAAGCGAGAAGTTTTGATAGATGCCGTCAACAAAACCGGAGACAATTATCTGAATATAGGCAAATTATCAAACTATGTGGCCGTACACATTGAAAGCAAAAAACCACTTAATGTCGGAAAATTTTACAATGCCAATATAATAGAAGCCAAACACTGGGGTGTCAAAGCAAAATTGAAAGATAAAATAGCTGTTATCCTTGGGCCCACTGCTGCCGGCAAATCTGACTTAGCTGTAAAAATTGCCAAACAATTTAATGGCGAAATAATATCGGCTGATTCCAGACAAATTTATAAAGGTATGAATATTGCCAGCAATAAAATCACCAAAGAGGAAATGAAAGGTATTGTCCATCATATGCTGGATATCACCACTCCTGATAAAGAATACAATCTTTATAACTGGCAACAGGACGCTTTTAAAACTATTAAAAAAATCTTGGCCAAAAACAAACTGCCGATTATTGCCGGTGGCACCGGACTTTATATATCTTCAATTTTACAAAATTATGATTTAAATCCAAAAAATCCACAGCTGAGAAAATGCCCTTATGACTTTGTTGTCTTCGGACTCTCCCCTGACAGAGACAAGCTATACCAAAAAATAAACAAAAGAGTTGATAGAATGTTCGGTGACGGATCAATACAAGAAGTCAAAAAACTCTACAAAAAATACCCGCACAAAAAACTAAGCTCATTGACTGGTATTGGCTACCGAGAAATCATAGAATATTTGGATGGCAAGATAAGCTTAGAAACTGCCATTGATAAAATCAAAAAAAATACCCGCCACTACGCCAAAAGGCAAATGACTTGGTTTCGCCGCATGGAAAAACAAGGTATAAAAATACACTGGAACAAAAATATTACTCAGACAAAAAAATCAATAAAAGAATTTTTGAAATAATTTTAAAGACCCGCTAGAAAGCGCTTGACGCAATCATGATGCGGGTCTTTAGTTTTACCCTCAGTATTGAAGGCTAGCCTACCTTATCCTTGGGCTGTTTGGAATTGAGGTCCTCGGTCTCGACGCTGCCATCCGGCTTGAATGTCTTCCTGATCTTGAGGTGAGTATTCTCAATGACTGTCCAGGCTTCCCAGCTGGGGTAGCCCACTGTCATCGCCACAATCAAACCATCGTGTTCGATAGCCACCCCGTTGTCCGGGACGAAGTGAAGCCTCTGCAGACTGCAGGGGCAGTGACAGGAAGTAGCCGCCCGAGCCACAACCGTGACATGACCAGTACATTCATCCACCTTACACTGGCTGGACACCAATTTCATGCGGGTCAAAACCCTCCCTCCTTGCAGATGGAACTGCAGCTCCGGCAATATGTGTCCTTCCTGCTCCAGTTGTAGCAGATTCCAAAGGGCATTACCTACAGCATTGCCCTCAAAGTGAGGTGCCGGCTTTTCTACTACCGGATAATTGATAATTACGGCCATCTTGAACCCCTTCCTAGGCTAGAGTAAAATAACAGCGAACCTGATAAAATAACCATAAAAATACTCTCCTGTCAACTATAAAACCGTCCAAAGCGAAGACTACGGCCAGTATATATTTTACAACTTTTTTATAATACCATTTATAGCATCTACACTGACCCTATCTCCGTCTTTGAAGACTTTGGTGGCTATTTTGGTACCCACTACACAAGGAATTTTAAGTTCCCTAGCTACTATGGCGGCGTGACAAGTAATACCTCCATCATTAGTCACTATAGCTGCCGCTTTTTTCATAGCCGGAACTAGAGATGGAAAAGTAGTGCGCGCTACCATGACATCTCCTTTATTCATCTTATGCATTTCCTCTGGTAAATTTACTATCTTTACCTGTCCGTTGATTTTACCGGGACGAGCCGAAGTACCCCTGATTTCATCTACTATCTTGATTTGTTCCTGCTCAAGATTTTGCGTAGCCAAAAATTTTTCCGCTTTTTCACTAGCATAAATTTTTGCTTTTAAGCCAGAAAATATATAAACACTTTTTTTAAATCTCTGGTTGAGAGTCCTAGTATCAAATTTGCCCTTTTTTAAAGCCAAGGCAACTTCATCAAAAGTCATCATCCTAAACTGCTTCAAAGACAAATGCAAACGCTTAGCCATTTCTTTATGAACAAATTCCAATAAATAACAATAATAAAACCAAGCATCTTTACGATATGACTTTATATATATAATATCTTTAGCTAAATCAAAATATTTTTTTTCCTTACCTTTTAGAGATAGTTTTTTGATAAGCTCTTGTCTAGATTTTTTGTTATCTAGCGTCTGTTTTCTTAAGACTTTTATATTTTGCTCTGCTTTTACTCTTTGTCTGAGCAAGCCCGACCACATACTAATATAATAATCTAGCTCATAAGCTGGCCCTATATATGTATAGGGCATCCATAGCCATTTTTTGTAATGCTTTAATATTTTATTTCTCAGTTTAACATCTATTTCAGATAAATTATCCTCTATATACTTTATATCTTGATTGGTAAATATTTTTTTGGCTTTAGGGTCTTTTTTTATAGCTTGTAAAATCTCTAAAGATTCTATTTCCTCCTGCATAGATAAACTCATCTTATCTGGTGTGGTAAGTAGAGAAAAAGCTTCTGCTACACTTATATCTATTTTATTTTGTTTTATCTTGTCCTCTACTATACTCATCAAAAATTTTGATAAATCTTCTCCGTCGGAATCTACAAACCAAGTAGTAAGTGTCAGCCTACCTTCCGCTTCAAAAAATTTTTTTTGTAATTTATCGTGAAATTTGACAAGCTGATCATCACTCATTTTGCCAAAATCATAATTTAAATTTTCTTTGATAAAATTAAATAATTTTTTGATATCAACAATCCCTTGTCTCTGAAATTTAAAGACAAAATCAGGCTTGGTTTTTATAATATCTAAAATAGCTTCTATAAAATTCCGTAATTGTTTGTCCGGTATATAAGCGCCAGTCAGATCATAATTTTCGCCAATCAATAAAAAATCTTTTAAAATATCTCTGCCAATTAGCTTCTTTTGATCACGTATAGCAGAAAAAACAGGTGGCCCAGTGACTATGACGGGCATCCTGTATATTTCAAAATTACGTCTCCAAACAAAACCACTCATATCAAGAGCTTAATTTTTCTTTGAGCATTTCCTCAGCTTTTTGCGGATTGGCTTTACCCCTACTCTCTTTCATAACCAGACCAAGTAAAAACTTGAGCACAGCTGCTTTGCCGGCCTGATATTCTTTGACTTGCTCAGGATTGCTCATTATTACTTTTATTACAATACCATCTAAAGTCATATCATCCTCAATCTGAGCTAGGTCAAGACGCTCGGCAATGTGAGAGGGGTCGTCATCAGCTCCATTAAACATTTCTTTTAGAATTATCTGTCCAGCAGAGCTGTTTATTTTCTTTTCATAAATAAGCGTCAAAAGCTCAGACATATTTTCGGCACTGATTTTCAAATCCTCTATCTTGAATTTGCCTTTTATCAGACCAAAAAGCTCACTAGTAATCCAACTATAAGCTAGTTTAGATAATTTAGCTTTATGTTCCTGCCAAAGAGTTTCAGCCTCTTTACTATCTTCTCCTAGCCCTTTGGACTTAAACATCCAAGCCCGCAAATCGGACATTACATTTTCATAATAATTTGCCCAGATTCTTTGATTGATAAGCTCCCAAGCATCTTTTGAGCTAAGGCGATATTCTGTAACAAAGCGGTCTTTTCTATGAAGCGGTAGTTCCGGCATCATACTTTGCACTTCAGTCAGCAAATTTTCACTAATATGCAAAAGGGGCAAATCTGGCTCCGGAAAATACCGATAATCAGACGAGCCCTCTTTGGTACGCTGAAGGATTGTTTCTTCTTTGTCTTCGTCCCAACCGCGAGTTTCTGTCTTTTGTGGTGGAGTCTTGGCCTCCCATAGTTTGGCCTGTCGTTTTTCTTCAAACAGCAAAGCTTTTTCTACAGCTTTAAATGAGTTTAGATTTTTAACTTCTGTTTTGGCATAATAATCATGATCACCCATTGGCCTTAGTGATATATTGGCATCACATCTCATGTGGCCTTTTTCCATATCAGCATCAGAAACTCCCAAATATCTGGCAATCAGACGAAGCTCAATTAAAAATTCTTTGGCTTCCTTAGGGCTCTTAAAGTCCGGTTGAGTGACAATCTCAGCTAGTGGTGTGCCACCACGGTTAAAATCTACCAAAGTCTTACCTGTGCTATGTATATTTTTGGCAGCGTCCTCCTCTAGATGTAGTCTCTCTATACCAATACTCCATTTTTGCTCATCTATTTCAATAACCAAGTGCCCATCATGAGCCAAAGGCTCATCAAACTGAGATATCTGATAGCCTTTTGGCAAATCAGGATAAAAATAATTTTTTCTGTCAAACTTTGATATTTTATTTATCTTACAATTCAAAGCCAAAGCCATCATCAAACCCATCTTGACTGCCTCTTTATTGACTGTTGGAAGTGTGCCCGGATGACCCAAACAAATTGGGCACACCAAAGTATTTGGCTCCTTACCATCACTGGCATTGGAACAATGACAAAACATCTTACTCTTTGTCTTGAGTTGCAAATGAATCTCTAAACCTATAATTGTTTGGTATTTAGCCACCCCAGTATAAAAATTTAAGAATTATTTATTGCCCCGTTTATTATTATAACAAATTTTTTACGGGGCAGGTACTATAACTATATATATTTTTTTAACTTCTGACAAACTTCATCGTGAATGCTATCTATTGTTCTCATATGTCCAGTACCATCATCACAGTCTATTATTTCCCAATTATATTTTTTGGCCACATATTGTCCAGCCTCAAGAGCATCACGTAAATGATTTAAATCATTCTCATGTATATCATTTTTTGATTTGAGATTGTCATGACGACCATCTTTGCTAAGTGCCAAATTTTGAGAAATCTCTGCTGAAACATTCATAAAAAATACTACATCTGGTCTAGGAATTGCAAAAATATTAAATTCCAACTCATCCAACCAATCCAAAAATATATCTCGCTCTTTTTGATCTTTGATCTTGCCGGCCTGATGGACCATATTAGATGTAGCATAGCGATTGGCTAGTACAATTTTACCATCTTCCAGCCATCTCTTCATATCAAAAGAAGCATCGTATCTGTCCATAGCATAAAAAATACTAGCCCGATAAGCCCCTACGTCTTTGGCAGCGCCAAAATCACCATTGAGGTATTTTTCTACCATGACTGCCGCTGGCTGTCCGTAACGTGGAAAATCTACGATTTCTATAAGCTGCCCATCTTTGATTAGCTTTTCTTTGAGCAAATTAAATTGAGTAGTTTTACCACTGCCATCACCGCCTTCTATGACTATTAATTTTCCTTTTGACATATTTTATAAAAACCAATAATTTATAATCCCTGATATCAAAACAATAGTGATTATTATAGTAGTTATCAAAATTCCGCTTTGACCAGCTTGTTTATACGCTTTCCAAGACGAATACAGCCAAAAAGGTTGGGCTAATAAATTAATTATTAATCCATATTGAGGAAATTTTAAAGCTATTGCCACCTGAGCTCCTATAGTTAGCGATGGCAGGGCAATTTGAACGCCTCTATTTAAAATTAGATTTTTATCCATATTTTAATTTAATAACCACTTGAGGCCAGCATATTATCTCCCCTGTTTGTTTCATCAAGCTCATCTACTTCTTCTAGTTCTACTGTTTCATGACGCTCTATAATCATCTGACAAATACGGTGACCTTTAGCTATTTTGTAAGTTTCTTGCCCTAGATTAATCATAATGATTTGCACTTCACCACGAAAATTGGAATCAAAAACTCCGCCCATAGTGTGAATGCCGTGTTTGGCTGGCAGACCTCCACGATCCCTGACATTGCCCCAATAGCCGTCTGGAATAGCAATAGCAATGCCAGTTTCTACTATTATCCTTTCGCCAGGTTTGATTTCATAATCACGATAACTATAAAAATCCATCGCTGCGTCGCCTGGCCTCATAGTCTGGGGCATCTGGGCATCTGGATATATTTTTTTAGCTTTTATTTTCACCCCGTTAGAAATTAATGATTAAATAACTTTTTCCCTGTTAGTAAAATCAACACTGATTTATTATACTTTAACACCATAACGTTATCTGGTGAATTTCTAACGGGGTTCATGGCTGTCTATATTTTCTAAAACTTTTAATACTTTATTTAAAATTTCATCTCCTCTATCTACATCTTCTTTCTCTGTCCTATCTTTTTCTATGAAATCAGGGCTAGTACAATAATTTACAAAAGTATCTATTTCTGTCACCAATGTTTGAGTCTCATTATTGTCACTGCCCTCCAAATAATCTTCTTTAAATAAGACCAGCTGGCCAACCAAAGCTGTAAACCAGCCTCGTCTTATCTTAAAGTTGCTATCAATGGAATTGCTATGAATAATTTCTTTAGGTACATCATTACTATATCCGTCCCTCAATTTTGTAAACATACCTATATAATATTCAATACTCTCCGATTTTGATTCAGGCAAAGACTCATTACTAGGTATTTCTGTTCTCATATATTTTATCTGGTCAATTCTAAATATTTAAACTTTGTGCCTTCGTATTCTTGTGTTTCTGATTCTGAAACAATATTTTTAAATTCATCGTACTCCGGAAAATAAGTATCTGCTTCAAAAGTCTTGTCTATGATAGTCAAATACAACTTGTCAGCATACTTGATAGATTGTCTATATATTGAGGCACCACCAATAAAAAAAATTTCATCATCGCCTGATGCCTTGGCATATTCAATGGCCTCTTCTATAGAATGTAGCACCACTGCATCATCCACTTTCCAATCTTTGTCCAAAGTAAGCACTATATTTTGTCTATTGGGTAGGGCCTTACCCATAGATTGGTAAGTAGTTTGCCCCATGATGACCATGTGCCCCTGAGTAATTTTTTTAAAATGCTGCAAATCCGGTGGCAAATGCACCAATAATTTATTTTTGTAACCAATACCTCTGTCACGGGCTATGGCTGCTATTAAACTTATTGTCATGATTTTTTATCTGTCATTGCGAGGAACTTAGTGACGAAGCAATCTAAAAGATTTTAGATCGCCACGCCCTTTGGGCTCGCGATGACAATTAATTAAACTGCAATTGGTGCTTTTATAATAGGATATGGATCATAGCCCTCTAATGTAAAATCTTCAAATTTAAAATCTTCAATATTTTTGACATCTGAATTTATTTTCATGATCGGAAGTTGTCTTGGCTCACGTGATAATTGTTCTTTAACCTGGTCAAAATGATTGCTATAAATATGCAAATCACCATAGACATGAACGAATACACCGGGTTTCAAACCAACTACTTGAGCTACCATCATCAAAAGCAACGAATAAGAAGCAATATTAAAAGGCACACCCAAAAATGTGTCACAGCTCCTTTGATACATTTGTAGTGACAATTTACCGTCAGCTACATAAAATTGGTAAAGCAAATGACAAGGTGGCAAAGCCATCTTGGGGATTTCTGGTGGATTCCAAGCAGACACTATCATACGCCTGTCATTGGGGTTTGTTTTTAATCTTTCAATCACATCCTTGAGTTGGTCTACCCCGCCAAAATCACGCCACTGTTTGCCATAAACTGGACCGAGATCACCCCACTTTTTGGCAAACTCGTCATCATTTTTTACATTATCTACAAACTCTTGCATTTTTTCTTCCCACTCAGGTGTATATTTTGGATATTTATCTGCCAATCCATTGGCTTCCAGATATTTTTGGTATGGCCACTCATTCCAAATACGCACACCATTGTCTACCAAATATTTGATATTGGTATCCCCCCTGACAAACCAGATAAGCTCATGAATTATTCCTTTTAAAAATACTTTTTTGGTAGTGAGTAATGGAAAGCCTTCGGACAAATCAAATCTGGCCTGAGCACCAAAAACACTACGCGTACCTACACCAGTACGGTCACTTTTGTCTACGCCCTCATCCATTATTTTTTGAAGTAGTTGTAAATATTGTTTCATTTTCTTACCGTCATTGCGAGAATATTTAGCGACGAAGCAATCTACAATATTTAGATTGCCACGCCCTTCGGGCTCGCAATGACAAATTAATCAACTAATTTATCAAGTTGTTTATATAACTCTTCCAAAGTTCCGTTATTATTTATAGTAATATCAGCTTGTTTCATTAAATCTGGAATATAAATTTCTGTTTCCGCTTTGTGCTCTGCTTGAAATTGCTCCCAAGTTTTTTCTTTATCATCAGAATTCTCTCCTCTGGCTCTTAATCTTTCATAACGCACCTTAGCATCTACTTCTATAGCTATCATTTTAAAACCAGAAATTTTTTTAAGATATTCTATATCAGCTGGACGACGCATTCCATCTATAACTATCATCTCAGCCTGAGAATTTTTAACATCCTCCGATATTACTTTAGCCATTAAGTCTTGACCAAAGGCCTCTCTTAATACTGGAGATATAATTTGAAAATTCTCCCTAGATTGAGGCAAATATAATCTATCTAATATATCTCTGAGCATAGTAGAAAAACGAAAAGTATCAGCATTATATTTGCTTGCAAAATATTTAGCAGCTGTACCTTTGCCACAAGCTATTAATCCAGTAAATCCTAAAATTATTTTTTCTTGTTTCATTGTTTTATTATTTTTTTTCAGTCATACCTTCATAAGTCTGCATTTCATCATCATATATGACATCCAACTCTATACCTGCTTGCTTCAAAATATCTTGTCCACCCTGATGATAGTGTCTTTCAGCTACTACTCGCTTGATACCACAATTGACAAGGAGCATACAGCAGACAACACAAGGTACCATACGACAATAAACAGTCGCCCCTTCTATAGACACTCCCCTTTTGGCAGCTTGGCAAATTAGATTTTGCTCAGCATGAATGGTGCGTACACAGTGATTACTGACTGTACCATCGCCATGGTCTACTTTTTTTATCAAATGACCAACTTCATCACAATCAGGCAATCCTTTTGGTGCGCCGACGTAACCTGTTACCAAAATTTGGTTGTCTTTGACAGCAATTGAACCACTTCTACCGCGACTGCAAGTCGCACGCTTGGAAGCAGTTCTAGCCATTTCCATAAAATATTCATCCCAAGTTGGACGGACATATTTTTCTTCCTTGTTATTGTCTAGGCCTCCGGCCTTCTTTTCTTCTGCCATATAGGTTTATTTTAAAATTTCTAAAATTTTATTATTAATTATTTTGTTGTTAGTAATCAAAAAAGTATTATTTTCATCATCCTTATCTGGATTACCAGCCAAATCTGATATATATGCTCCGGCTTCTTTGGCAATCAATTTGCCCGCCAAAAAATCATGAATATCTAAATTGTTGTGAAGTATTGCCTCTATCTTGCCGGAAGCTAACATACAAAAATCAATTCCTACCGACCAATTAAAACATAATCGTTTAATATCTGATTTGATAATTTTTTGAGTCCAGTCGGCATCCAAATCTTTGTCATGCTCATAACCCCAAACTACTCCAATTGATATGTCTTGAATATTTTCTTTATCGTTGACCAATATCTTTTTTCCGTTTAAAAAAGCGCCCTGGCCTTTGATAGCATAATAGCTCAAATCCAAAATAGGCTGATAAACTAGCCCAAAAATTGTTTCATTATTTTTTTGCAAAGCAATGATAACCGAAAAATTGGGAATGCCAAGTACAAAATTGTTTGAAGCATCTAGTGGATCCACTACAAAAGTATATTCTGATCCATTGTCAGTATTACCATCTTCTTCAGAGTGTATATTGTAGTCTGGAAAATCTTCTTTGAGTATTTTTAAAATAACTTGTTCTGATTCTGTGTCGGCCTTGGTTCTGATATCAGCTGGAATAGTTTTTTGTTCAATATCCAAATTTTGCCCAAAATAGTGCTTCAAAACTTGGCCGCCGGCCTGGGCTGCCTCAATTATTTTTTGATATTTTTCTTCCATACTTGTCTTCTTATTTTAGCAAAATAAGCTAGATTGTTCAAATCAACCTCCGAGGTTACTTTCTTAACTAATATTAGCTAAAACCAGCACCTTTTTATAAAAAGGTGCTGGTTAAATTTTCTTGAGTAATTTTTCTTTATTTTTGTAATCCGGGACAGTCTGAGCAACTAATTGCCAAAAAGCCTTGGAATGATTCATCTGAGACAAATGGCACAATTCGTGGACTATTATATAATCTGCCAAATCAGGTGGAATAAGTGTTAAACGATAATTAAAATTAAGATTTTTATCTGACGAGCAGGAGCCCCAGCGGCTTTTTTGGTTTCTAATTGCAATCCTATTTATCTTAAAACCATAAAACTGATTAAAATAATCAAGCCGACTTTTCACCAATTCTCGAGTAATTTTTTTATATTTTTTTAGCTCGGCCTCACTGTGTTTGATACCCATGACACTAGCTCTGTTTTTTACTTTGGCCAAGCCATTATCTATCCATAAAACACGACTGTGCAAAAACCTGTTTATCAAAAAAATTGGATAAGATAATGGAGCCGTCAAAACCAAAGACCCGTCATGCTCAATAGACAACCTGACATATCTGACACGCCAACGTCGACGCAGTGTATATGAATACTCACAGTCATTTATATTTATTTTTCTTTGTTCTGTTCTAATAGACATAAATTTTCTTCCAAAGTAAGCTGTCCGGCGCTGGTATAAGCTCTGACTAATCCTCCGGTGCCTAATAAAGTACCGCCAAAATATCTAACTACTACTAATAGACAATTCATTACACCTTTATTTTTGAGAAGCGACAAAAGCGGTGGTCCGGCCGATCCCACTGGCTCACGGTCATTGTCAAATTTTTCACGGAGCACCCCATTTTCTTTTAATCTATAGGCATAGACAGTATGAACCGAGCCTTTGTATTTTCCTTCAAAGCTATCAAGAATTTCTTTTACTTTATCAACTGACTCTACATAAAAGCAAAAGCCCAAGAATCTAGATTTCTTGGCTTCTACCTGAGACTCTTTTTCTCCAATTATTTTTTGCATTATTGCTCGTCTACTATTTTGTGTTTTTTGTCCTTTTTTTTGGACGAACACCACCAGTGCCAGCACTCATCTTTATTCTGGTTTTTATTCATCAGACTAAATCCTACGACTATCAAAATGACTGACCAAAAGTAACCCCAAAAATCACCACTAATAATGCCCATTTCCTGAAAAAGAAATAAAACACCTAAAATTACTAATATAAATCCAAACATATTTTTAAAATTAATATTTAATAAGCTTTTAAGATATTAAAATAATCAAAATCTCTAGTAAAGAGCAACATCCCAATATATAATAATGCCGCAAAAGTAATGATTACTCCCAAAAATACAGCTATAGAAACCAATATCTTTTTTTGCCCTTCGTCCATAAGATAATTATAGCAAATTTTTGAGTCATTGACACCCCAAAAGTACTCGTTATATAATAAACATGGTGGTTGACGAAAGCCCGCCATAGACCTGGTTGACAATCACGTTACCAGAAATTTGGTACATCTAGACACGGCCGACACGGCTGTCCGTGCCAAAAAACTGCTTGGGATGCCACAATCTCAAACAGCACGGGAAGCTCTAGAACCAATGTCTGCGGACCAAAGGGTCACACCCAGAGCTGTAGCTAAGGCGGAGAGAAGCGCCTCTCCAAACAAATTAGAAAGGCCGCCTGCTCTCAGAGAGGCAATAAGTCCATTCTAAAAAACGGGGGAATTGACCCCAACGTGCCGAAGCTCAGACGCCTGGATTGCCTCAATCCAGTATAGTGCATGGCGCAAATCAGTGCCTCACTAGTCGTGGTAGCAGCCACCATTCATCGTAGACGGGGCCACCGCTCAGCGCGTGGCCCCTAATTTTTTTTGACAAAAAATGACTGCCTAGAGGCTACCTGTCAGTAGAAATGACTATTCTCAGCAAGGAGGGGCGCTAAGAAATAATCAAAACTGACAAATAGCCTGCAAACAGCCAACTAAAAGATATAATAAATTAACAAAAAAAATTTTCTCTGTCAATGTCAAAGTCCTGTCAGGGGAAAGGCTAAATATTTGTTTTTCTTGGATATTGTCGCCATATTACACTTCACGGGCTCTTTGAAAAGATCAAATTCCATGCTACTCTATATATAGAGTAGAGCGCTTGTTTACTCGCAAATTTCATATCACTAAAAAAGATCAATGTCAGTTTTGGCCAAAAATAAAGAAGCTTATTTTAGTTTCAAAATTGTAGAAGAATTTGAAGCTGGTTTAGTATTGACCGGCCAAGAGGTAAAATCTGTAAAAAGCGGCCACTTAAGTCTAAAAGGTTCTTTTGTTTCCATCAAAAATGGTCAAGCTTACCTAAAAAAGGCTCATATACCAGCCTATTCCAAAGCTTTGGCCAGTAGCCTCAAAAATTATAACCCTGATCGTGATCGCCAACTCCTACTAAATAAGAAAGAAATTGGATATTTATCCAACAAAACCAACGAAAAGGGCTTGACAATTATACCTGTTTCAGTGTATACTACGCGAAGGTTAATTAAGGTAAAAATCGCCTTGGTTAAAGGAAAAAAGAAATTTGACAAGCGAGAAGATATCAAAAAACGTGATATCAAAAGGAATATCCTTAGAAAATTAAAAAATTTTTAATTTGAGGGGATGTTATATATTTGATGTCAAATGAAAAAATATACGGCAAGTGGAGCTATGATCTCCTAAAACATCATCAAAATAAGTGCAAAAAACACTTTTGCGAGAGTCAAAGCATTGTTTACAATGCCTCAGCTTTCCACAGTTGTAGCATAAATTTGCAACAACCATCTCACTTTGACTGCCTAGAATCAATTTGAGGTGTCATTTTACTAGGCTAGGGAAAGCTATCGTTGGAGTGGCCTACCCAAAAACATTCCCAACTGGACATTTGGTTTTTTGCCAATTTTAGAGCCAAGTGTCGAGACAACAAAACTGGCTAAGCTTGTAGAAGTATGTTTGGAAATTTGTCAGACAGGGGCGTAATACCCCTCATCTCCACCAGTTGAAAAAATCCCTAAAGGATTTGATCAAAACCAATAGATAATTATTAAAATAAAATTATAAGAGCACGAAGACCACAAGGCTTTAAAGACACCACCAAAAAATTTCGACGCAATGACAGAATCAGAGTACCGCAAGTAATGGTCATTGACGAAAATGGTGAGCAGCTAGGCATCATGGATACTTTAGATGCGCTTGATTTGGCTACCAATCGGGGATTTGACCTAGTAGAAGTATCTCCATTAGCCAATCCTCCGGTTTGTAAAATCATAGATTACGGAAAATTCCAATATCAGCAAAGTCGTAGTTCACAAAAAGCCAAAAAAGTTGATACCAAAGGTATTAGATTGTCGCTGAGCATAGGTCAGCATGATTTGGAAGTCAAACAAAAACAGGTCAATAAATTTTTGAGCAAAGGGCACAATGTCCAGATTGAACTAAGATTAAGAGGACGCGAAAGAGCCTTCCGTGCTAAAGCTCTGCAAGTAATAAAAGACTTTTTAGAGAAAATAGAAGTAGAATACAAGATGGATAAAAATATCCAACAACAAGGATCTATAATATCTGCCTTGATCAGTAAAAAATAATCTCTCGACTTTGCTCGAGACAAAAAGTATTATGAAACTCAAAACCAAGAAAATTCTCAAAAAAAGAGTAAAACTAACTGGCAAGAAAAAAGTGTTTATCAGAACCGGTGGTCAAGATCATTTTAATGCTCGCGAATCTTCGAAAGTTACCAAAAATAAAAGACGCGACAAAGAATTATCTTCAGTTAACACCAAAACTGTTAAAAAGCTTTTACCTTATCTATAAATCAGTCAGATAACTTTAAACTTTAAACTAACATATGCCAAGAGTAAAACGAGGTACAATCCACAGCAAACGCAGAAAGAATATCCTTAAGAAAACCAAAGGTTATAATTGGGGTCGCAAATCCAAAATCAAACAAGCCCAAGAAGCAATACTTCATGCTGGCAAAAATAGTTTGAGAGACCGACGTAAGAAAAAAAGAGTGAATCGTCGCTTGTGGCAAACCAAATTGAATGCTGCTTTACGCGAACTTGATTGGACATATTCCAAATTTATTGATGCTCTAAAAAAGAACAACTGTGAACTAGATAGAAAGATATTGTCTGAAATTGCTGAGAAAGAACCAAAAATATTTAAGAATATTGTAGAGTCTCTAAAATAAATAAAAATCCCGGTGAAATTCCGGGGTTTTTTTTATTTGATAAATTTTAAAATTTTTTCAGGCGGATGTACCTTATAAAACCAAATACCCAGATAAACCCCCAAAGAGTCTATGACAACGTCCTTGGGGCTGCCCACTCTACCACTTACAAAGGACTGATGAAGTTCGTCTATCAGAGCATAAGATACACCTGCTATTATAACAAATAAAAGATAAATCCTCTCTTTGCTGTCCAAACTGGAAGCTACTAAATATGTCAAAATAAAAAATACAAAAATATGGGCTATTTTTCTAAACACAAAATCATAGCTATGAGGTAAACCACTAGATAAATCAGGTGTAGATGAAAGATAATAAATCAAAGCTCCCCATAAAGCCGCTAAAAGCAAAAATAATAGTTGCTTTTTTTGTTTGCTTGAAATCATAAATATATTATAACAAAACTCTGGTAAATAAAATAGCCCGCGCTAAGTCGCTTTAGGCGACTTAGCGCGGGCCAACAAACTACCTCACAATCCGCAACTCTTGGAGTTGCTTGAGATAATCCCTTGCTTCCTTCTTGGCTCGCATCACCACATTGAGACCCACCACCCTAAGGACAAGAGTCACGATGTGACTCTTGAACTCCACTTTGGGATGAGGTGCCTTGTGGGCAAGCCATCTCCTGAAAGTCCGCCAGTTGCTGACCAAATAGATGTCAGCAGTCTGCCAGAGGTTGTAACCCTTGGGCATAGCTTCCAGCATCACTGCCGCATGCAGCTCCCAAGGTTTCATCAGCTTAGGGAAAAATACAGTGTGATGTCCGTCATACTTCTCCCAGTCATTGTGGATTATTCTACCTTCTCTCTTGAGGCGTGTCCTAAGTGGCGAACCTGGCAAAGGCATCAACACCAAAAATTGATTGGTGTCTATCCTCCATCTGATAGCCGCCTGGACAGTACGTTTGACTGTGTCAAGCGTATCATGATCAAAACCAAGCACCCACATAGCATGGACAGAGATTCCACACTTATGGAAATTGGCTGTCTGTTCTTCCATACGGGAGAAATCCAGCTTGCCACCAGTGGCTTTGGCATTGTCCGGATTGATAGACTCGTAGCCAATGTAGACCCGGTCAAAACCGGCCATGGTCATGACTTCAAGCACCTCGGGATGATCAGCCAAGGCCAGACGAACCTGACCAGAATAGACCCCTTCCAGCCCCCAGTCAATAATCATCTGACAGAGATTACGCAGACGATCATGACCAAAGGCTATCACTAGCCCGTCGTCGTTTTTCAAGTCAGCAGCGATGTTGTCATCGCCAAAGAAGATGGGTACATTACCATATACCCGACGATAGTAAGCAATGTCCCTCATCACCTTTTCCGGCGAACGGGAGCGGTATCTGGCTCCATGCATTGCCCATTCTGAGCAAAACTCGCAGTTGTGGTCACAGCCCTCCGATGTGATCAAAGTGATAAACCGGGGTTTGTAACCACGAATCAGTCCAAGGTCAGGCGTCGGCCAAGTATCAGGATGAACCTGCTCCGGCATCCCCGTCTTGTGCATCTGACTGCCGATCTTGAAAGCCAAGCCTCCGATCTGAGAAAGACTGATCAAATCATCAGCCGACAGCCTGCCGGGTTCTGTAAGCGACTGAAACCAGCCTAGCCACTGGAAAAAGCTTCGGTCAGCCCAGTGACGAAAGACATAGTCTATGCCATTGTCGAGCGCCTCCTGACACTCAAAGGTAAAGTGTGGACCACCACCCAAAATCGGTACCCGTGGGTTCATTTTTCTGATTTGTCTGGCCAACTGATAAGACCGCGGCGCAGTAGAGGTGGTGGAAGAGATCATGACCACATCAGCACAAGCCACATATCCCCAATCGATTTGAGAACTACGCAGCTCTTCACAGAAAATGAAGCAACTATGCCCCAAATTCTGGGCTTGAGTGAGCAGTCTAGGCAGGCCAATCCTAGGGGTATAGGCCTGAGTGAAAATGTGCAGTCCAGGAGCTCGGGGTTCAATCGCTACGATCAACATGACTAGTACCTCGTTTCTTTGTTTTAGGTTTTCTATTGCCAAACAACAATTAACCTTATAAATTTACTACCATAAGCATAAAATATCAAGCAAAACCCCGGCCGCGCTTTGCGCGGCCGGGATTAAAAAAAATATTTTATTCTATTATTTACTCTCTTCTACTTTTCTCTGAGCACTATCTAGCGCCCCTTGAAGCATTGACTGAAGATTATTTTCTACCAAAAATTCTGCCCTATCGCCTTCTCCAAGTTTTTTATATTTAGCTGAAAGCTCTTCATAGCCGACTTGCCAATTTTCTATCACCTTACCGTCTGCGCCAGACAAAACTACGATTTTCATAACTCGTTTGTAAGCATCCGCGCCTGGAAATTCTTCAGTTGCTTTTTCACTATCTAGCTCATCAATAGCTTTTTGAGCCAAATCAATCACCTCTTGGGTAGACAAAGCATCTTCCTGCTCTACTTGAGATTGTTCCATTGTTTCCATTGCCATATATCTTTTGGGTTAATTATAAAAAATTATTCTTTTCTTTCTTTCAAAATTTTATCTCTATACTCATGCGCCAGTAGCTCTAGCTTTTTTTCATTGATCTCATAGCTTTTACCACGCAGTTTGAGTCTGACTTCTCTTTTGCCATTGTCATCTGTTGCAACCTCTATTTCAAAACTTTCTCCTGGTTTGATGGCATCTCCCATATCTTCCAATGTCTTAAAATCATCAACTATGGCCAACAAAAATGGTTCCAATTTTGGTCCGTGAGTAATATTTACCAATCTTATTTCCGTATTATTTAAAAATTTTTCTGTCATACCTACTTCTCTGGCTACCCGATAAGCGATCTGAGTAGCTACTTCATGAGGAGTGTCTACTCCCTCTTTTTGACACAACTCACTATTGTCCAGATAATATTGAATTATCAAATCATAAGCTGACCTTTTTGAACCATCGCCTATTTGTTGTTGAGCCCACTCCTTGGCCAAAGGCATGATTTTTTTAAATTCTTCTACTGTATCCAATTCTTGAGCCAATTTGACCTTAAACTCATTGCCTTCTTTTTGAGAACTGTCTTTAGTCAATCCTTCTGGCAAATTGGATAATTTTTTGTTTACTACATTTACAGCCCCTTCAGAAAATATATCAGCTGATTGCATTTGCAAATCAACTGTCTCCTGAGCTCTTTGTTTTGGTGAAGCATAAGCAGCGACATTGGCTTCATCAATACCTCTACCTCTATTAGCGGCGTTTTGTTTACCTGTCTCTGTCAGATAATCTGCACTCATACCCTCTGGAGTTTTTCCGGGCTCTTCATGACGTCCAAATTCTAATACTGCACGAACATTAAGGCCATATTTTTTATCGACATTTTCCTTACCAGATTCAAAAGTTGTTTTAAAAGGATTTTCCATAATTTTATTTATCAATTAATAAATTATAAAGTTGTAATCGGTCTAGACTGGACTATATAAAATTTATTTTTTTCCATAGCCCACTCTATATCACAAGGAAAAGCGTAGTGTTTTTCAATACCCACACAAATCTTGGATAGTTCCAATATCTGAGCACCTGATAATTTTTGATCATCGCGTTTGTCAGCTGGTACATTAGTAAATTTATTTCCTTTTGGAGTATAAATAATATATTTTTCCTGACTAGCCACATTGATATCCATAATAGATAAATCCGTCTTGTCTATCACATAAGCATCGGGGGTAATCATACCAGATACTATTGCTTCTCCCAAGCCAAAACCAGCTTCTATCACCATCTGTTTTCTATCTTCAGTGACAGGATGGACTGTAAAAGTAATACCAGACACTTCGGACTGAACCATTTTTTGTATTACTACAGCTACAGATACTTTACTATCCTGCAATCCTTTTTCAAAACGATAAAAAATAGCCCGTGGGGTAAATAATGATGACCAACACATCTTTACCTTATTAAGCAGGTCTTTTTCTGTAGTATTGAGATAGCTTTCCAGCTCTCCTGCCCAGGAGGCAATAGACGAATCTTCAGCCGTAGCTGACGAGCGGACAGCCACAAATTTGGCACCTAGTTTTTTAAATTCCGCTTCTACACTTTTGGCGATATCATCAGGAAATTTGGCATCTCTTATCAAATCACGAATTTTTAGAGAAGCTTTTTCTACGGAATTTATATCTTCATGTTTGACTTCTTTTTTGATAATATGATCTATTTCTACATTTAAATCTGTTTCCTCCAAAAATTTTTCAAATGAATCGGCTAGCACGACAAAGCCTGGCGGTACTGGTATCCCTGCCTTGGTCATTTCACCGAGTGATGCGCCCTTACCTCCGGCCAAAGATACATCTTTTTTGTCTAATTTATTAAAATTTCTTACAAATTCCATAATGTTGATATTTTAAATTAAGTTTAATATATACAAAACAAAAAGTCCACCAACTATTTTGTCTGGTGGACAATATTAATTTTCCCATGAGTAGCATCAACCGCCACCAAATCTCCATCTTTTAGAACCTTAGTGGCAATACGAGTGCCTATTACACAAGGTATACCAAGCTCACGAGATACGATAGCCGCATGACAAGTAATACCCCCTACATCTGTGATAATAGCCGATGCCTTCTTGATAGCCGGCACCAAATCCGGATTAGTAGCAATAGAGACCAAGATATTGCCCTCTTCCATTTTTTTCATATCTGATACTACATTTATAAGTTTTATTTCTCCCTGAGCCCTACCAGGAGAAGCACAATCGCCCTCCAGTATTTTGATATCTTTTATTTCCTCTTTGATTATATTAAATCCTGACAAAAACTTTTTTGCCTCGTCGCCAGTCAACATTTTGTCATCCCGCTCCATATCTCCGGTAGAATAATGTAAACTAAATTTATATCTATCATTGAGCTTGGCAGCACTAAATTTGTCTTCCAAAAGTAGATACTTGAACTCAAATGGATGCATAAATCTGACTTGGTTGACTGATAGATAATAACGTCTTCCAATTTCACGATAAAGATTTTCTGAGACCTGATAGCTATAAAACATTGATTCTTTGCGGCTACCCTTGGTAAAAATAATACCGCGAGCTACCTTGAATAAATCTTGGTGATTTTTATCTATCTTAAGTACTCTGACAAATTCCGTCTGTTTATTTTTAGTATTTATTTTTTCCTTTTCCAGTTTGTCCAAGAGCTCTGACGGCTCAGCTTTTTGTCGGGCCAAACTACCTAATATGTCTACAAAATAATCCTTAGCCCAGCCTGGACCGGTGGTACCATAACCAAGAAAAGAATATTTTGCCACGTGGTTATTTATCAGGCTGTCTAATTTTTTATCCAAGTTGACCAAATCTTTAACTATAATTCTGACCTCAGTTTCTTTAAAATATTTTTCTACTTTTGGCTTAGACAAAATATAGCTTAAAATTTTCAGTAAATCCTTATATTCTATAGTTGGCAAACCATCTTTTGTTGGCGTAGTCATCACAGAAAATACTTCTCCCAAAGTATATTTGGTATTTTTTATTTTATCTTTTAAATATTTCATCAAATATTTAGAAAAAAGGTTGTCCCCAAAATCAGCGACCGTTTGAATCCAATGAAAAATATGCAAATTTGTGTAGACATTATTATAATAATAATCAAAAACTTTAAATAATTCCTTGTTGGATAGCTTAGCCAAATTCATTTTTTCCAAATCCTTGGTTGCTTTGATTAGTTTTTGCTCTTCCAAATATAAATCATCCACATATCTTTGGCCCCATTCGGGGCTTTCTTTACATTTATCCAGAACTTCCCGAGACAAAGCATCAAATTCAGTTTTGATAACTAATAGATTATTCATATTGTCATCAAAAATATTTAAAAGCTTGGAAAGTTTATTTTTCAACCCCCGTCTTTTGAAAAAATCGTTAGCAATTTTCACATTCCAGACAACTGACACCATCATAGGATAATAGTTTGGTATTTCTTCCAGTGACATCCATTCTTCTCCGCTACTCTTTTTATATTTAGTAAATATTTTTTTTAAACCAACATAAAAATCATTATCCTTATTAAGCTTAAAAAATTTACGATGATTCTTGGTCTCTGCCAACAAAAAACCACCTTCTAGTAAATTGGCTAACTCTTTATGCACATTAGCTGGATCCAGCTTAGTATTATTTATAATCTGTTGGGCATAAAAACTCTTATCTTGATTTTGAAAAAATAAAGACAAAATAGCTAGTCTGGTTTTTGAGTTTATTATTTTTTCTAACATATACTAAAAATATATTTAAATATATATTGATATATATCAAAATATAGTAAAAATGTCAATATGTATAGTAAAAAATACTACATACCCCCTACTTGGTCTATATTATACCAAATAGTGGTCCATAAAAATTATTTTAAAATATTTTTTGCTTTTCTTACATCTTCCTCTATATTGGCCACCAACTTATCTTTATTATAAAATTTTTCTACATCACGCAACTTGGCAATAAAACGAAAAGAAATCTCAGACGATATATTATCAATATGCCCGTCTAAAACATAAGCCTCAAGCGAAGGTTTTTTTTCTTTAAATGTAGGTATAGCTCCATAATGAAAAGCTGCTTTGTATTGTTTGTTCTCTATCATCAAATAGCCACAATAAATACCATAAGAGTGTTCAAACCCTTTAGGTATATTCATATTGATAGTTGGAAATCCTATCCTATGCCCCCTGCCCGCACCGCTGACAATCCGAGATTTATACAACTTATCAAAAGATGTGTTTTGTCTAGCTACCATATACATAGCCAAGAGTAAAATAACAGCCGCTAAATATTGGCTGGCTTGAAGAAAATTTTTGTACAATATTATATCTATCAAAACTGCTACCAAAGGAAAAGTCAGTTCTAAAATTGTAGATACTTTTACTTGGGTATTTTTGAGGCCTTTATAATAAATCCATAGAGCCAACATACCGGTTGATAGGGCAATCACTACAAACCTCAAAAATTGACTGTCGGTCGGTGCTCCCAGAGAAGAAGTGCTACCCAATATAAAAACAAATACCAAAGACAAAATAGAAGTCAGTAAAAATCTCAAGCCCGTTATCAAAGTATTGGAATGACGCAACAATAGAAATCTGGAAAAAGCAGTAGATGAGCCCCAGGCAAAAGCTGCTCCCAAAGCAAACAAGGCCGCTATAGCTGTGCCCTGGCCAGTTTGTAAATTTATATTACCACTAGGAAAAGTCACAAAATATGCAGCTACCAAAGCCGCCAAAGCCCAGGCAATGTATCTGGTAGTTATTTTCTCTTTTAAAAATACCACCGCAAAAAACATAGCAAAAATAGGTTGTAATTTCTGCAATAAAAATACTACCGAAAAAGAAATAAAATTTGTCTTAGTCAATGCTGTAGTAAACCACAAAGTGCCTAATACTCCTGACAATAGAGATACTAAAAATAAAGCTCCCCATTCTTTTTTGGTAAAGCTAATAGTTTTGATTTTAGGTAAAAGCCAAAAAGATAAAATGGCCAAACCAATTATATGTTCATAAAATACTACTATAATTGGTGGTAAGTCAAACAAAGAACGGCGCAACACACCGTCTAGACCCCACAACAGGGCGGCAAAAAATATAAAATAGGGACCGAATTTTTTTAAATTTTTCATAGTACTATTATTTTATCTTAAAATAGACTAAGGGACAATAACGCAAAGCCCTAGTAAACCTTGACTAAAATATGTAAATAGTGTATACTTTTTTTCGTAAATCAAGTTATATGGGGTCGTAGTTCAGTTGGTTAGAACGTCTGCCTGTCACGCAGAAGGTCGAGGGTTCGAGTCCCTTCGATCCCGCCACTCGATTCGCATTTTGCTTCGCAAAAGCTCACTCGTAATCTACGGCGTTTTTAACGCCTCCGACCATTTTATTATTAGAATAAAGTGTCTCAAGCGACTCCGAGTTTATCGAGGAGGAGTTGAATGGCCTAACCTGCTAGCACAATAACATTAAAAAAGATCTATCAAAAAGGATAAAAAAGATAAATTTGTAACTGGTCAGTCTCGCTATTGTCAAAGCTGCGGAAAAGAATCTCATCAATTGGTGGAAGTCACCAAAAGCGGACAAAGAAGCAGCCAATTAAAATATTGTCCTGACTGTGCCAAACAATACAACAAAAAATAGAACATTTTTTTGTTATGAAAACTAAATAAATATAAAAATATTTTATATCGCCTATTTGGCGATTTTTTGATACCTATTTATTTTAGTATTTTATCAGACATATGTCTGAGGTAGAAAAATGAAATAATAGCCGCGCTCCAGGTAATAGCAAATATACCCCACCAAATACCAACTATGCCCAAGCCTAAAGCTGTTGATAAAAAATAAAAAACAATCGGCGGACTTAGCAACTGCCTATATATACCTATCCAAATAGCATAAAAAGGTTTTTTTAGTCCCTGCAAAAGTGAAGTAGAAATAAATAAGAAAGTGTAAGCTACATAAGCAAATATTGAAATATGTAAATAAGTGACACCGTGTTCTATAATACTAGCCTCTTTGGTAAAGACACTCATTAAAACTCTAGCCAATATAAAAACCAAAAACCCACCAATCAGGCCAACCACTGCCCCATACTTGGTGGTTTTTTTGATTACTTCTCGACAACGATCATATTGCTTGGCACCATTATTTTGACCAATCAAAGACAAGGCCGCCACATTGACACCAATGGCCGGCAAAAGTGCAATCTGATCTATACGAGTGGCAATACCATAGGCAGCTACAGCCTCTGAGCCGTACTTACTGATAAAATAAGTAATAATAAAAATACCTAAGGCCACAGTCATCATATTTAAGCTAGCTGGAAAGCCTTGCTTTGATATTTCAAAAATATATTTTTTTTGGGGTCTTATCATCTTTAGGCAGTCTTTACAAAAAACTCCCGTCTTGGAAACTCTCCAAAACATATAAACAACACTAATAAACTGAATAAAAACCGTAGCCACAGCTACTCCCCTAAGACCCATAGCTGGCAGACCAAAACCGCCAAACATAAACCAAGGATCAAACAAAAGATTTAGTACAAAACCAACAATCAAAATGTTTCTAAAAGTCTTGGTGTCGCCTTGTGAGTTCAATATACCATTTAATATAAAATTGAGGAGAAAAAATATTGCTCCATAAAATATAATATTTATATAAGAAACTGCTAAATCCAAATATTGACCACTAGCCCCTAAAATACCAAACAGCCATGGTGCTAAAAATAATCCCAAGAAACTTAAAGCCACAGCCACCATCACTGAAAAACTAATCGCCTGAATAGCATAATATTTGGCGCTTTGAGAATCGTCCTCTCCCGAAGCATGAGCAATTAGAGCGGTTGCTCCGGTAGAAATACCCGAACCCATAGCAATAATAATAAAAAACACAGGGAAAGATAAAGATAAAGCGGCCAAAGCTTCGGTAGACACAAAGCCAGCATAATAAGTATCTACTACGTTATACATAGTATTGAAGAAAAAACCTATACTAGCTGGCATAGCAATGTTGCGTATAAGCTTTGGTATAGGTTCAGTGACCAAATCTCTATTTATATTCATATATATAAGAAAATAAAAATTAAAAATATGCAAATATAATATCACTTAATAAGACATAAAACAACCTGCCGAGGCCTATCGCCAGAGGAGATATTTTTTGATATACTCAAATTACTTAATATTAATTAAATAATATGAAAAAATTTACTATTATTCTACTTTTTGCTCTTGGTTTTGTCGTCATAAGCGCGCTTATATACAACTTTCTGCCTAGCAAACTAGAGCCTATCCAAATCCCGGGAAATATAAATGGTAACCAGAATATTGCATTAAAAGAGGGCTTTTCTGCCAAAAATACATCTTATATCATAGACGGGCAAAAAATTACCCTAATAAATGGCCAAGCGAGTGAGGGAAAGATTAAAATTTTTGATGAGGAGGCTGGTCCTGATCTTGATTTTGACGCCAAAGATGACACAGTAGTAATATTAACCCAAGACAATGATGGTAGCAGCACATTTTATTATGCAGCCGTAGCTTTAAATACTGAACAAGGATATATTGGTACAAACGGCATATTATTGGGTGATCGTATTGTTCCGCAAAATATAAGCTTCAAAGAAAATCTTATTATAGTAAATTATGCTGATAGACTCCCCGAAGACCCTATGACTACGCCGCCTACAGTCGGTACTTCCAAATACCTAGCTGTAGAAAATAACTCTTTGATAGAAATACCATACCAAAATGAAAATATAATATTAAAAACTCCAACCTTAGGTTCAGTAATCTCATCCCCTTTGACTATCAGTGGATTAGCCAGAGGAGCTTGGTATTTTGAAGCCAGCTTCCCTCTCATCCTAGTAGACTGGGACGGCAAAATCATCGCCGAGAGCTACGCTACTGCCAAAGACGACTGGATGACCGAGGATTTTGTCGAATTTGAGGGGCAGATTACTTTTGATCAGCCCGAATACGGTAGTCGAGGTGCTTTAATCTTAAAAAAAGACAACCCGTCGGGTCTACCTGAGTATGATGAAGCTTTGGAAATTCCAATATTTTTCAAATAGCCAAATTCCCCTATTTTTGCTATAATATATGGAGACTAAATAATTAATCCCAACAATAAAAATTGGTGGGGTAGAAAGGAAAAGTACTATGAAAGCATTGCATATGCTAGCTTTTCTCCTACTAGTAGTCGGCGGACTAAATTGGCTTCTAGTGGGTATATTAGGCTGGGATGTAGGACAACTCTTTGGTGGACAAGAGGCCATGGTATCTAGAATTATCTATGTACTAGTTGGTCTGGCAGCTTTATGGGAAATTTTTACACACAAAGCAAATTGTAAAATGTGTGAACAAAAAGTCCAAAAAGAAATGCCTGCAAACGGAAATCCAAACATGTAATATTCTCTTAAAAAGAAAAAGTCCCTTGTCAGGGACTTTTTCTTTTTCACCAAAATATTTTAAAATCTTCTATTATCTCTTCCAAAATCTTTTCTTGGTGGTTTGTTTTTGCGATAGCAATCTCTGCAGAAGATTGGTCTATCACCATCTGGTTCAAATGGCAATTGAGTAATCTCAGTACCGCAGTCAGAACATTGCCAGTTTCCTTGAACCTTCGGTCCTTGACCGAAATTTTGTTGGTCGTCCATCTAGATGACTTTCTGTATTTTGTCTATATAAAAATTAAACAAAATACTCTTAATTATTAGCTATTTTAGCTTATCATACCCTATTTCTTTTATCAATATGTATATAATAAACAAAAAATAATACAAAAATAAAACCCCACAAACTAATCATCTGCGGGAGACGCATTCCAAAAACAACCGGTGTTTCATCAATACGGACAAACTCCATAAAAAATCTAATCACAAAATAACCAGCAAAATAAAGGAGCGTAACAGTACCTTTTTTAAATCTTTTTTTCCAAAGAAAATAACGTAGGACAAAAAATAAACAAAGATTTAAAATAAATTCGTACAAAAAAGCTGGATGAAAATAATTAAAATATTCATAACCAATCACTCTGTTTACTCTAGCTATAGCTATACCCCAAGAAACAGGTTGTCCATAAAGCTCTTGATTAAAAAAATTCCCCCAACGGCCAAAAGATTGTCCTAGAGCTACAGCTGGCACCACTGCATCAGTCAGTTGCCAAAAACTTATTTTGTTTTTTCTGGCCCAAAAAACAGCTGTCATCAAGCCAAAAAGTAATGCTCCTTGTATAGACAATCCGCCATGCCACACTTTGATAATATCCTGAGGATTTTGTAAATAATAAGAAAAATTAAAAAAAACAACATGCCCAAAACGAGCACCAAATAATCCAAAAATTATCAACCAAAAAGCCAAGTCTTCAAACTGTTCTTTATTTATTAAGGATTTTTTAAGTAAATATTTTCTAGCCACATAGCTGGCCGAAATTATGGCTATGACCAAAATCAGACCATAAAAACGAATGCTAATCGGTCCAAATGATACTAATATAGGATAAGGAAAATAATTTTGCCAAAAATACATTTTATTTTTGTGATGATACTATATAACCTATAATTTGCTCCCAGAGATCATAAGAAATAGTGCCCGGCAACATATTGCCATTTATAACATAAGTAGGTGTGCCTTCAACTCCAAACTCAACACCCTCGGCATAATCCTGTCTTATCTCCTGACTATATTTTTGACTATTCAGACATTCATCAAACTGTTTACTATCCAAGCTCAGTTCTTTGGCATAAGTTTTTAAATCAGCTATCTTAAAATCATTTTGATTCTCAAAAAGTTTTGCCCCATACTCCCAGTATCTATCCTGCTCAAAAGCACAACTGGCCGCCAGATGAGCCTCAAAAACTCCCGGATGTATTCCTTCTGTGGGAAAATCTCGAACCGTAAATCGTACAATCGGAGAAAATCTCTCAATCATGCTTTTGATATTGACCTGATCCTCTTTACAAAATGGACAACCAAAGGATTCGTAGACAACTACATTTACAATTGGCTCCTCTGCTCCTAACCACGGGTCATCATCAGTCAAAATATCAGCCGCCAATTTTTGACTAGCTAGATAATCCTCACCAGTCATCCATATGCCTAGCTCTGGATTAAATATCTCCCCTTTGTTGATATGAGATAGCTGACCAATTACTTTGATGGCCATAAAAATCGCCAATATAAAACTGATAATCAATAAAACAAAAATTGTCTTGACCCAACCTCTCTTGTACCAAGGCCTATAGTAGCTGTGGGCAACTGCATCAGCTACCCTTTCTTTTATTTTTCCGGTTGCCATATATTTTTAATTTTACCCAGTTAAATAAAATTTGAGTTTCTCAAATTTTAAATTTAAATCATGACTATACTATATTATATACTATTCTACTAGATTATATAAATATTTATTTTTATTTAAATTTATTTAACTGGGTGAATTTTTCTATATAATTTCCCAATTTAAATAAATTTGATTCCTTAAAAGGAGCAGCTAGTAATTGCAGGCCAATAGGTAAATTATCTTTATCTTCAGCAATCGGCATAGCTAAGCCGCAAATACCAGCGATATTAGCCCCGACTGTAAATATATCTGCCAGATATAAAGATAAGGGGTCATTTATTTTTTCTCCCAGTTTAAAAGCTGTGCTCGGTGTAACAGGTGTAAGCAGTACGTCCACCTCATCAAAAGCTTTGGCAAAATCATTTTTTATCAAAGTCCTGACTTTTTGAGCTTTCTTATAATAAGCATCATAATATCCAGCTGACAAAACAAAAGTACCAAGTATTATCCTTCTCTTTACTTCTGCTCCAAAACCCTGACTGCGCACAGTCTTATACCAATGATCCAGTGTCATTTCCTTGTCAGGACGAAGGCCATACAAAATACCATCATAACGAGCCAAATTGGAGCTCACTTCAGCCGGCACTATTAGATAGTAAGCGGCCAGTGCATAATCAGTATAAGGCAAGCTTACTTGCTTAATTTGAAAACCTTCTTTTTCCAAAACTTTTATCTTGGCCTCTATTGCCTGTTTTATTTCTTTGTCCAGATGATCAGAAAAATATTCTTTAGGAACTCCGATTCTCAGACTTTTTACATCCTTTTCTATGTCAGCAATGTAATCATCCGCCTCTTGTCTGGAACTGGTAGCATCCAGCTCATCAAACCCGGCCATAGCTTGCAAAAGATAAGCACTGTCTTTGACTGTATTGGAAAACGGCCCAATCTGATCCAAAGAAGAAGTCATTGCTATCAAACCATAGCGTGATATCCGACCATAGCTTGGTTTGAGGCCAACCACACCACAAAAAGCTGCCGGCTGCCGAACTGACCCTCCAGTATCTGTCCCCAGTGATATTGGCGCCAGATTGGCAGCTATAGCCGCCGCTGAACCACCAGATGAGCCACCAGGCACCCTGGTTTTGTCTCGTGGATTCAAAACTGGTCCATAAGCAGAATTTTCATTGGAAGTACCCATGGCAAATTCATCACAGTTGGTTTTGCCCAAGATAACTACAGACTGCTTCTGTAGTTTTTGAATAGCTGTCGCTGTATAAGTAGCCTGATAATCTGCCAGCATCTTGGAACCGGCTGTAGTTTGACTACCTTTTACCAAAATCACATCTTTGACAGCAATGGGCAGACCTGTAAATAAACTGGCTTTACCTTGCTTTATTTTTTTATCCGCTTCTTTGGCTTCACTGATTGCCTGTTCATTTATCGAAATAAAAGAATTGGTATCATCTTTTTTGATCTGTTCCAAATAGGCTGTGGTTATTTCTTCACTAGAAAAATCCCCAGCATCAAGACCTTTGCGAATTTTATCTATTGTAAGTTTATCCAAATTTATCTTAGGCATATTGAATTTGTCGAAATATTATTTTTCAAAAACATTAGGCGCCAAAACATAATCACCTTCCAAACGACCAGCCTGAGAAATAATACTTTTATCAGACTCCACTACCCTATCAGGCCTTGGTCCATTGTCCAGATCTACCGCTCCACTCAAGCTTTCTTTGATGTTTTCCAAATCAAGCTGATTTACTTTTTCTATATAAGACAAAATATCTTCCAACTGCTCATTGTAAGTCTTTAATTCCTCTGGACTGAGCTCCAATTTGGCCAAATCAGCTAAATGAAGCAAATCTTTTTCCTCAAATTTCACCTTGTTAAAAATTTAATTTGTTAAATATTATCTAAGCCCAGTTATTATTATACTTTGTTATAAAAATTATGTCTTGTAAATTTCTAAACCTGTCTTTACATTTTATAACAAATCTATGCTATTAGTCTACCTTTTTATCCAATTGTCAATTCGTAATATATATATAGTGTAAATAGAATGAGCATTATAGTCTGAAAAATAAATAAAGCCAGATTGATTAACCACCAATAGATAATACCCACCGTATGATAATGCCAGACTATAGGCAAAAGTACCAATCCTGACAATAAAATGCTTAGATAATAATCTCTTGGCAAGCCAGCAAACCACTTTTTGTGCCACCAAATATGATCACCGGAAAATGTCTTGAGAGGATGATAAGGATTGAGCACAAACCATAAAAAATCCCATAAAACCACAAAAATAAAAAAGAAAGAAATAGTCCTCAACCAATTGAACATAGAAGGAGCCATACCAAAGACATAAGGCAAATGTAAAATCAAAAATACAAAACTAAACATAGTAATATGATAGCCAGTCACTTCCCTATCACTCATAAATTTTTTGTAAATCCTTATAAAAAAGTTATTACCTTTGGGACGCCAAGTAGGCAAATTTTTTGCCCAGCCGTTTGGACCCTCAATCTGTATTTCCAAAATTGCCAAAACAGTGGCCAAGACAAAAATATAAATATTAGTAATAATTAATTCTCTCATTTTTATTTACCCTGTCAAATAATTTTTAAGCATTTGCTTAAAAATTAAATTTAAATTATTAGAAAAAATATATATAAAATTGTTATAATTTAAAGTATTAAGAAATAAAGTAGTCATGATTATTTTAAATTTATTTGACGGGGTGAATTAATTTTAAAAACTCACTTTCGTTTATGATTTTTATACTATCTATTTCTTGAGCCTTGGCTAGTTTTGATCCTGGCTTATCCCCTACTACCAAATAATCCAAACTCTTGGAAACTCCGGAGACTACTTTAGCACCTGTTGACCTGACCATTTTTTTGGCTTCGTCCCTATCAATATCCATAGAACCAGTAAACAAAAATGTTTTACCAGCCAATTTATGGCTAGAGATTTTTGGGTTATTTATTTTTACACCATTAGCCAATATATCATCTATCAGGGATTTGTTTTCTTCAAACCAAGCTACTATAGAGCCCGCCATTTCAGGCCCAACATCTGGCACATTTTCTAAGCTTTGATGATTGGCCTTGGTAATTTTTGATATTGATCCAAAATAATGAGCCAGTAAAATAGAAGTCTCCTCACCTACATGACGAATGCCTAGTGCATAAATAAAATTACTCAGCTCAATCTGTTTGGCTTGATTGATAGCCTCAATAAGCTTATTGGCTTTTGTTTGAGCAAAACCTTCTAGAGGCTCCAAGTCACCAGCTTTGAGACTAAAAATATCAGCCGGTGAAACCACCAGTCCTTGGTCTATAAGCTGAGCCACAATGCTATTGCCTAATCCGTCAATATTAAAACCTTTTTTGGAAACAAAATGAATAATATTTTCTACATTTTGGCCGTAGCATTTTTTGTTGGTGCAATAATAAGCCACCTCCCCACTCTGTTTACTGACGCTATGCCCACAAACTGGACATTTATCTGGAAAAATAAATTTTTTTTCACGTCCGGTTCTCAATTTTTTTAGGACTTGGATAATATCTGGGATAATGTCACCAGCTTTTTGGATAATCACCGTATCATCTATTCGGACATCAAGCCTATCTATCTCGTCTTGATTGTGTAAAGTAGCCCTGGAGACAGTAGTACCAGCCACAGCAACAGACTCAAGTATAGCTACTGGCGTTAGTGCCCCCGTCCTACCGACCTGAATTTCAATGTCCAGTACCTTGGTAGTAACCTGCTCCGCCGGAAATTTGTAGGCCAGCATCCAACGCTCTGCTTTGCCCACGTGACCGAGTTTTCGCTCCTTTATGATATCATTTACCACTATTACTGCTCCATCGGTCTGATAGGGCAATTTTTTGCGTTTGTTGACCCATTTTTTGAGAAAATCCTCTACTTGATCAAGGTTTTGGCATCTTTGACTATAAATACTAGTTTTAAAACCCATAGCTAGCAAAAGCTGATGGACATCCTCATGGGTTTTTTGTCCCATGTCAGTAATCAACTCAAAAGTCATGCAATCCAGCTTACGGCTGGCCGTCACCTTGGGGTCAAGTTGCCTGATAGAGCCAGCGGCGACATTTCTAGGGTTGGCAAAAAGCGGCAAGCCTTTTTTCTTTTGTTCTTTATTTATTTTTTCAAACACATTTTTGTGCATCACTATCTCACCACGTACTTCTACAATCTTGGGCAAGGTTTTACCTTTTATTGGCTTGAGTTTCAAAGGTATACTTTCTACAGTTTTTAAATTGTTGGTCACATCTTCTCCTACTGAACCATCTCCTCTGGTGGCTCCCCGAAAAAATATACCGTCTTTATAAGTTAAAACAACCGTCAAGCCATCCAATTTTAACTCGGCATAATAATCATTTATTTTTTCTTTTAAAATCTTTTCATTCCTTTCCCGCCAATCTTCTATATCACTTCTAGAAAAGGCATCTACTAGTGACAAAACTCTTTTGGAATGAGCTACTTTGGTAAATTTATCCAGTGGCAAACCACCTATTCTCTGAGTCGGTGAATCAGGCGTCAAAAATTCCGGAAAAATTTTTTCCAATTCCACTAGTTCATTTTTTAGAGAATCTAAAGCACCGTCAGAAATTTCCTGACGGTCCAAAACATGGTATAGATAGCGATGATGATTTATCTCATCTTTCAACTTTGCTATCCTTATTTTTGCTTCAGCTTTTGTCATTGATTAAAGATTTTTTAAAATTTCTTCTTCGGAGAAAATAACATAACTAAATATGTCAGAAACTGGAACCAAAGCAGGTACTTCTGCTTTTATTTTAAAACGTGAATTTTTATAAGAACCTTGAGAAGTCACTGTCATTTCCGAAGGTATGCCAATAGACACAGAATCAGCTAATAAATCAAAATTCAAATAAGCTATTGTATCGTCCAATGCCCTAAAATTGAAACGATAAAATCTATCATCGGCAATAGGAAAAGAACTAATGGAACTGTCACAATCAGGACTGGAAGCATAACTGCAATTGCAAAGCACGACTTTTTTGTCTACATCTGCCCTAGCATTACTAATATCATCTGTAAAAACATTTTCATCAAAAGAATATACAGTAATTTCTAACCTGTCAGAAACATGAGTTGGAAAACAGTCTGCAATACCCCAAGACACAGAATAATCATGACTAATAGCCGCCGAAGGATCCCAATCAATATTTGAAATATCCCCTGACGGGTCAATAATATCTACATGGGCTGGCGTAGTAGTAGTGATATTGTAAGCATTAAAAGTCGGCCTACTAGAGCTAGCCTGCACTATCTCAAAATTTTGATTGTTGCCCACCGAATCACTATATTGATATAGATTATCAAAAGGATCCAGATTACTAAAATCACGAACAAATTTGATATAATACAAGCCTTTTTCTATCCCACTTTCAGCAGCATAAAAAGAAGAAATAGAATTCCCTGTATTGATAGACATCCTGACCTCACCAATGATAATACGACTAAGAAAAACCACTGAGGCCATCATCAAAGACAAAATCATAATAGCCATTATCAAGACCATGCCTTCTTGTTTCTTTATTTTTGAATTTGGTAAATTATCTGGCATATATTCTCGATGAAATAGTAGTTTGAAGCGTCTGACTGACCTGCTCATTTGGAACGGTACTATAAAATTCTGTTTCCAAACGAATAGTTACCTTTGGCTGGAGATCCTCTCCTCCTGCAATATAAGGGTCTGTACTTGGATTGATAATAAAATCAAGAGCTGATACATTTACATTATTTAATTTTCCCGACAAAAACACTGCGCTGTTATTGTTTGTACTACTCCAACTGGTATCACAACTAGTATAATCATCATCGCAATCCAACAAAATATAACGCAAGTTAAGTACCGTCGGATTGAGAGTATCTACCTTATATAAAGCAAATACTACAGTTTGACCGTCTTCTCTTTCCAAAAATATACAATCACTAAAAAGACCCAAGCCATTGCTAAGCATTGTGTCACACCAAACATCAGTAATATTAAAATTTACAATTTTGTCTTTTCTAATTTCTCTAGCCATAACCTCCAAAGCGTACTGGCTATTGTTCAAGAGCTGCTGAGAGGCTCTGGTATGCAACTGACTATTATTGAAAGACGCGTATATCATGGCAATCACCAAAACAAGCAGAGAAAAAACTGAAACCGAAATCAAAAGCTCTAGCAAGGTGAAACCTGAATTTTGACTTTTTATTTTTTTAAAAAATATATTCATTATCTACGCCAATTATAAAGTTTTTCTGAAATATCTATATAATCCAAAGAACCATTGCTCCTAGTCCACTGGACGTGAGATGTCACCTCCATACCTATGTAGCTGTCACCAGCATTACAATTTTCGGTCATGTTTTTCAAATATTCATTGTCCTGTGGATCGACTTCGCCAGGATCGGTACATATTTTTTGTAGGCGTATTAACCTTTTCATATTGGTAGCTAATCCAGTATTGTTATGATCCAAAAAACTCTGGGCATTTCTGTATAAAACACAAGATGTGCAATTGGTTGTGCAATTTATCAAATTATTATTACAGCTATATGACCTACTAATCAAGTCTGGCAAATCATCAAGATAATCAATATATAAAAGATTAGTCTGATAAAGACCAACATCCGGACGACAAATAGTACTGCCGCAATTGGCAACATTATTTGAATCAATTTTTAGCCAATTACTATCTCTGACATTTCTGACAAGCTCTAGACCCTCTCTAGCTAAATTGGCGCCTGTCACCCTCAAAAAATTATCACGATTATTATTAAAATTGGATATGGCTAGCCCAAGAGCCGTGACAATCCCAATAGTTAAAACAGCAATAGATATAAGCACCTCTATCAAAGTAAAGCCCGCCCTATTTTTTTTAAAAAAATGGCGCTCAGTAAAGATTTGGTTTTTATGTTGACTAAACACGTAAAATATTTATAAACTAATTTCATCTATTGGATCTCTCGGTGCAGGGGGCGGCGCTGGTGGGCTATAAGTGGAGTACTCTATACCAATATTTGTCCAAATATAAGAGTCAGTCGATGCCTCTCCCAAATGAAACACAGATTGATAACCTTTGGCCGGATAACCAGTGCCAGGATATCGCAAGAGAAGCTCATAGTTGCCTTCAGTATCAGTAGAAAAATTTGTGTCTACTTCATTTTCTGATTTAAAAGTAAAATAATGAGAAATGCCAGCTGCATTATAATCATCTAAATACAAATCTGTATTAGTGATAGTAACTTCCTTTATAATCGGATCTTTATCAGAATCATAACCAAGTGGACTTGTGCCACCATCTGCGCCATCTACACCAGAATCAGCAAAAATAGTATAAGAAGAGCTACCACTGCTAGGCTTGTAAATATATATTCCATATCCGCCAGGTGGATAGACTTCTCCTAAAGCAGGATATGGGGCTGCAAAATTGTAAACCGTACGAGATACGGCCATATTTCTGGCTAGTCGCAAATCAGCTGCTAAAGCTTCGGAATACATCTCTACCTCATCATTGATATTGCCCCTAACATACAAAACAGACACCGCCGAAATAATAGCAATCACAGCAATAGCCACCATCAATTCCATCAAGGTAAAGCCAGAATTTTTTTTGAAAAAATTTCTAAACATAAGACAAAAAATTAATATTTGATTATGTAAATAATGAAAAATACCAATTGACCAAACTTTGACCATAAAGCATGACCACAAAAGTAGCCACGGTCAAAAAAGTACCAAAGGGAATCTTGTCACCCCAATCTTTTCTGCCCTTTATGAGCAAAAATATACTAAAAATACTCCCCAATATATAAGCCAAAAATAAGGCGGTCAAAACATGCGGCCAGCCCAAAATAAAACCCATCAAAGCTCCCAACCTTATATCGCCTCCTCCTATCCAACGTCCTTTGGAAACTACAAATTGAAAAAGAAAAAAACCACCACCTACCAAAGCTGCGGCCAATAAATTTAAGGGATTAAAACCTAACAATAGATTGGCTACAAAAGCAAATAAAGCGGCCGGCAAAATAACTTTATCCAAAATAAGATAATATTTAAAATCATAGACAAAGATGATTATTAAAAATGAAACAATCACCCACCAATTTAAAACTTTCAATATATCAACAGCTGCTAGATGATAAAAATTGAACTGTGGCAAAAAATGATAAAAAATTAAAACAAAAGCTAAAGCTGTAACAAATTCTACCAAAGGATATTGAGGAGAAAAACGATGTCTACAATAACGACAACTTCCTTTGAGATACAAATAGCTAAAAAGTGGCACTAAATCTTTGGGATAAAGCCTGTGATCACAAAATAAGCATTTGGATGCTCCTTTGACAAATGATTCTTGCCTATGCAAACGAAAAACCACGACATTTAAAAAGCTACCAATAAAAAGCCCGATAATAAACACAAAAACTACTATCATAGTAGCTTTATTATAACATATTTGATAGCTCTTTGGCTATTTTTTATTTATCTACACAACGCATGACCAGATTGTTGCCTATACGACACTGGCCACCATTTCTAGAATCAATCTGCCAGGTGTCCCAGCTATTATCTAGTTCAAACTCTATTATATAATTTTCGCCATTACTAGCCAGCGTAGCGCTTCGTATCCAATCAAAAGACTGTCTAAAATAAATTTCATCGCCAGCTACATTGATGCCATTTTCTGAAATACCTTGTATCAAAGATACTTCGCTCTTGGCCAAAGTAGGATAAGCATTGTACTGGTCATAATATATTTCCAGACCATTGCCCAACTGTCTCAGTTGAGAGACAAATTCTAGATCTCTTGATTTGCTGTTTAGATACAAAGTAATTACAGACAACAAAACCACTAGTGAAACTAGAGCTAATATTAAAAATATTTTTGTCCTGGTACTGTATTTAAACATGACAAATTAATATCATATACATTTATTATCAGTTGTGCCAAAGTCAGTATTATAAGGAAAACCATTGGCCGCTCCACCTTGTAATACAATTCTAAAGGCATTTGTTCCAACACCATTATTGCAATACAAAGCTGAAGCTATTATTGAGTAATACATTTATTATCATTTGGGCCGCCAGTATTATAATCACAAATTATGAGATTATAAGGAAAACCATTGACCGCTCCACCTTGTAATACAATTCTGAAGGCATTTGCTCCAACATCACTATTGCAATACAAAGCTAAGGCTACATCCGAAAATTGAGGCCAATTAACATTGGTACACATAGCCGTGCCAGCTGTAACTGGCGAAGGTTGTGGAGCTGAAAATCCAACACAGGGATTAGTACCATTGTAGCTTATATTTTCCTGCACATTGATGCAATAACTAGCCGCATCATATACACTCCTAGAAGCAGCTTGTATAGCTGCTATTTTTGCTTTGGTTCTAGCACTTTGCAAATTGACCACTGCTACAGTTGATAGTATACCAATGATAGCTATCACAACTAATAACTCTACAAGAGTAAACCCAAAAACATTTTTATTTTTCATATTTTTATTTATTATACAGCTATATTATAGCACAAAAAAACAAATATCCAAAAAGAAGCCTAAATAAATAGGCTTCTTTGGAAATTTATAAACTAATTTATATTAGATACAGCCATCCTGATCGCAAGTAACTGTGGCATGCCCTGAACCAATAATCTGTATTTCCCAAGTACCATCCGAAATAGCGGCATCAATAACGGAAACTGTAGCATAACCTTGAGGAAGCGCAGAAGGCCAAGAACTACCAGTAGTAGCACTACAAACATCTGCTCCGGCAGTGTAGGTTGAAATATTACCCTCTTCATTCTGACAAAGTACTACGGCTGGACCCAATGATGAGCCCCAAGCTTTGGCTGAAGCAACTACTGCTTTTTCACGAGCAGAGTTCAAATTTACTACGGCTACAGTAGACAAAATGCCGATAATGGCAATGACGACTAATAGCTCGACCAATGTAAAACCTTTTTTGTTTTTCATTTTTTTGTCACCCCCTTTCATATCGGCACTTTTTATTTTGTAAAAGAGTTAAAGCCTGAGATCCCCGAGGTTCTAACTCTAATTAAATAAAAAGCACCAAGGATGTTAAAAATTAATTATAAATAAACTTGAATGTATTATAGCATTTTTTTTGCAATTTGCCAATTAAAAAAAACTAACTAATGCTTTGAGCTACCTTAAACATCGGCAGCATTATAGCTGCTACCATACCACCAACTCCCACACCCATGATAATAAGGATCAAAGGTTCAATCAAAGATGTCAGTCCACCCACCAGATTGTCTATTTCACGGCTATAAAAGCTACTAAGCTTTTCCAATACATTATCAAGCTTACCAGTCTTCTCACCTATTACCATCATTTGGGAAAGCATTTTTGGCATTAACTTTGATTTGACAAACAAAGTAGCAATAGAATTACCTCCTTCTACCTCGTCGACACTGTCCAAAATAAGTTTTTCATAAGCTCGGTTATCCACAACCTCAGCGGTGATAGCCAGAGCTGAGGCAATCGGCACCCCGCCTCTTATTAAAGTGGCCAAACTCCTGGTAAATCGGACAATATATACTTTTTTAAATAAGCCACCAAAAATCGGCATTTGTATCTTGACAGTATCCCAAGTAATTTTGCCCGGCTTGGAATTTGTCCACCAGCGGAACAAAAGTATCAAACCAGCTACACCAAAAAGTATATAATACCAATAGCTTCTCATAAAGCCGGAAACATTTATCAATACTCTTGTCAGCAGTGGCAACTCAGCGCCTGACTCTTCAAGCATCTTTACCATATTTGGCACTACAAATGTCATCATCAAAAATCCTACTACAATCATACCTGATACTATAAAGGCCGGATAAATCATGGCACTTTTGATGCGGGAAACCAAATCATAATCTTTTTCCATCTGGTCAGCCAAGTATTGGAGTATTTCATCCAGCTTACCAGAGGTCTCACCAGACTTGACCATGGCCACATAAAAATTACTAAAAATTTTGTCATGCTTGGCCAAGGCATCAGAAAATCTCATACCACCTTCTACATCATCAGCCATTTCCACAATCTTTTCTATAAAAATTGGATTGACGGTTTGTTGAGTCAAAATACGCAAAGCCTGTACAATCGGCACAGTGGCCGAAATCATGACTGATAACTGGCGCGAAAAAATTACCAAATCTTTATGTTTGACTCGACCTATATTTATATTTAAACCTCTTTTCTGTCTTTGAGTGGTTTCAGACAAAGCTAGGACTATCAGTCCTTTTTCAGCCAAAAGCTCAGCCGCTTCATTTTCGGTCACTGCCTCTACCGCTCCTTCTGTAATGCGGCCATCATTGGTTCTAGCTCTGTATTTAAAAATTGCCATAAATCAAATTATTTGAACGATTGTATATCAGCCGATTGCTCTTTGGCATCTTCTGGGCTTATCTCACCTACTCTTACCAACTCCAATAAAGATTTGTCAAAATTGATCATGCCTTCGTCTTTGGAAGTCTGCATAATACTATAAAGCTGACGCAAATTATTATCTTTGATACTAGAACGCACGGCCGGAGTACTAGTCAAAACCTCAGTCACCATACTCAGTCCCCCACCTACACGCGACAACAATTTTTGAGCCAAGATTCCCAAAAATACATTGGCCAATAAATCTCTACCCCAGTCTCTTTTTTCCAAGGGAATGTTACTAATGAATCTTTCCAAAGCTGATACTACCGAGTCAGCGTCCATAGTCATTATCACTAGTTTGCCACTTTCTGCCAATTCTAAAATTAATTCTTCAGAACCTTTATCATGCAAACCATCTACCAAGACAACATCCACATCCTCATCAAGTAAATCTTTTAAACCGTCTTTGAAATTTATTACATCCTTACCAACTTGTCTCTGCTCAATTATTGATTGATTGTTGGAAAAAAGATACTCTACCGGATTTTCCAAAGTCTGGATATGGAGGCCTTTATTTTGATTGAGGGTTTCTATAAGGCTGGCGGCTGTAGAAGTCCGTCCACTACCAAAAACACCAGTGATAATAATCAAACCTTTATCTTTGTTGAGTAGCTGGATAATAACATCTGGCACACCCAAGTCTTTGGGCGGATGTATTATGGCAGAAATCAAACGCAAAGACATAGCCAAATAACCTTTTTGATAAAATACCTTAGCACGATAGCGTGAACGATTGGCCCAACTATAAGTAGTGACAATCTCCCTCTCTTGAGTAAGCATTTCTCTGTCTTCGGGACTCAAAAAAGACTCCGCCAAACCAGTCAAAATATCCGGCGTCAAAATCGGCTGGTCTGTCAAAGTAACCAGTCGTCCATCTACTCGAATCACCGGATTGTTGCCAGCTACCAAATGCACATCAGTAGCCTTTCTTTCCGCAGCAGAATTCAATATATTGTTGATAATCAAAGTATCAGGCATTTATTTTTCTTCGGCTAAGACTGTTTTTATCTTATCTACTACCTCAGATGGTACAAAATGAGCCTTGATAAGATAGTCGTCAGCTCCCAACTCCAAACAACGGTCAATATTGTCCTTTTGAGAGTAATTGGTCAAAATCAAAACTCTGATATTTTTGGTCTCATCGTCTCTTTTGAGCTGACTAAGTACCTCAAAGCCGCTGAGCTCGGGCAGGTTCAAATCCAAAAGTATAAGACTGGGCTTTTCCCGCTGAGCCACTTTGAGACCCTGTAGACCATTGGTGGCCTCCAAAACTTTAAAACCTTCCAGATCAAGCTTGGTAGCATACATCTGGAGCAAAAACTCATCGTCTTCTACTATGAGCACTTTTTTATCTTCCATATAATTACCCGATTAAATAAATTAAATTATTTATATTTTTTAAACTTTACTGACACGCATTACCTCTTCCATAGTAGTCAGACCGAGCAAAACTTTTAATATACCATCTTGCTCCATAGTAATAAAATGTTGTCTTTCCAGCTCGGCATCAGCATCAGCCCTAGCATAACCTTTGGCCACAATATCTTTGAGATCTCTGGTAATATTGATAGCTTCTACAATAGCCAAACGGCCTTTGTAGCCGGTCTGCCCGCAATGAGGACAGCCTTTACCGCGATAAAATTTTAGCTGTGAAATATCAATATCTCCATAAATAGCCTCTTTGGGGATGTTATTTAAATGCCCTTGAGCCATTTCCACAATATCTGGTGGCAAAGTTTCCTCTTCTCGGCATTTGGGACAAATCTTTCTGACAAGCCTCTGGGCAATCACAGCGTTTAAAGTACTAGCCAAAAGAAAGGGTTCTACTTTCATATCAAAAAGTCTGGGGATAGCGCCAGTAGCACTATTGGTGTGTAGTGTAGTCAGCACCGAATGTCCTGTCAGTCCAGCATGGATAGCCAACTCAGCTGTATCATTGTCACGAATCTCACCAACCATGATAATATCTGGATCCTGACGAAGTAGAGCTCTGAGGCCTGTGGCAAAAGTAAAATTGACTTCTGGCCTAATCTGAGATTGATTGACACCTGGAATATAATATTCTACTGGATCTTCTAGAGTAGATATATTTATATCTTCTTTATTCAAAAAACTAAGTGCTGCAAACAAAGTAGTTGACTTTCCACTTCCCGTAGGTCCAGTCAATAGAAAAAGACCGTTTGGCTTGTGAATATTTTGTTCTATTACTTTGAGTTGCAAACCCATAAAACCAAGATCATTGAAAGTCGGAGCCTTATCTGGAGTTTCCAAAATACGCATTACGACTTTTTCTTGACCCATCAAAGGAATAGTGGAAATACGAAAGTCAATTTCCTTGTTGTGTATTTTCATCCTAATACGACCATCCTGAGGAATACGAGTCTCATCAATCTTTAGATTGGCCATAACCTTGATCCTAGATATCAAAGCCGCATGCACATAAATAGGTAAGACAATAGTCGTGTGTAGTACGCCGTCAATCCTATATCTGACTTTGCTTTGGTTGTTTACTGGCTCAATATGAATATCCGAAGCTCGGCCTTCTATGGCGTGCCTGAGTACGACAGACACTATCTTTGACACTGGCGCGCTTTTTACTACATCACCTACTTCGCCCTCCAAATCCAGATCTCCTTCTTTTGGAGCAAAGATAGCTTCAGCTGTATCCAAAGCTTCACCTACTTCCTCTCCCAAAGTCTCATATTGTTTGGCGGCCGCTCGATAGCTGTCCTCGGTAATTATATAATACTTTACTTTATACTTTTGTTTTCTGGATAAAAAATTTAGAGCCTCAAATGCTTTGAAATTGGTCGGATCAACCAAACCGGCATCTATATTGTTGCCTTCTTTATTAAAAATTACCAACCGATAATTTTCTGACAAATCTTGTGGCAATATATTTAAAACTTCAGAATCTATATTTCGGCCTACTAGGTTGACATACTCAATATCATAAAAATTACCTTTGACTTGGGCCCAATCCTCTTCTGAAATCAAAACAATCCTACGGAGCTGTTTTTCTAAATCTTCAAAACTAGAAAAATTTCTCTGGGCTAGTTCTTTATATTGATCTTCATTAATAAAACTCTTTTCCTGTAAAAAACTAAAAATTTTTTGTAATTCCTGTTGGGTCATAATAAAATTTGCAAATTATCGCTCTGACAAGACTTCTTCCGTTGTACTAGCAGCCATAAAAGGATTGGGATTACCCACATTGTCTTTGACATTTATCTCAAAATCAATTTTTTTCAATTCTTTGAATTGATCATTGCTATACAACTCATCCCATACAGTACCTGGATAAAACTCCAAATCCAAAAAATCTTGGACATTTTTGATAGCCACATCTTTGGCACGATAAACATGACCTATCTGTACATCTGTCTGTAATTCTGGCGGCAGCTCAATCGGTTTTAAAGCATTGTATAGCCAAAAAGCGCTACCTGCAGACACCACACCCAAAACTATGAGTAGAATAGTTACTGTTTTTTTGTCGCTCTTTTTGTCCATACTATTGGTAATAAGTGATTATATCCAAATTAAACACTTGACTTTCTGTAGTTTCAAAACTTAATTCTGGAAAATTGATAGCCTGGATATCCATCAGACGGACATAATTTTCCAAATCACTAATATAAGCTTTAAAATCATTATATATTTGCCCTCCGCTCTCCTGCTCCACTCCTTCCAACTCCAATGGTTCACCATTTTCATCAGTATTTTCTATCTGTCTCATAATACTCATATGCACTACCATTGATTTGATACCACTCTGTAAGAGAATATCTTCAATGGTTTTTATATCCGCACTAGCATCAGTAGCTGGCTCTTGTGTATTTGGTATATCAATATCATCTTCAAAATTCTGGTTGCCTGAAATATTTTCCATATTATTTTCACTCACCTCAATAGATAATAATTGAAAATTATGGCTTGCAGCCAAACGATCAGCTATGACAAATAATTCAGCAATCCTAGTGCCCTCTGGTACCATTTCTTTTAGATAATCCAAATCAGCTTGGCGATTTTGTAAAATATCTTTATATTCATTTTCTAGTTCTTTGAGCTTGATAATTAATGCTTCATTTTGCATTTTTCTTTCACTGGTTTCAGTAGTTTCTTGTTCTACGGACCTAATCTGGTCTATTTTTGGTTTGAGTAAAAAGAAATAACCTAACAAGGATACGCTTAGTATTATCATAGCGACAAAGAACATGATATAACGATTAATAAATATCAATATATCAGATGGCTGTTCAAATTTTATATCCTTCTTATCTTTCATAATGTATTAATTTCCAATGTTCATATAATTTTCATCATAAATAAACAAGAACGGATTGAGAACTAATGTAATATCAAAACTTACTTTTTTGTCAGATTCTGAATAGTTAGCTCCCGATACATCGGTAGCAATGACTAGTCTCTTAGCATCTTCTTGCTCAAATACTTTTATCTGGCGGGCTACTGAATCAAAATCATCAGCCACAGCACGGAGAGTAAGTGCTCCGCTATTTCCGGCTGATAGTCCTTCATAATGCACTTCTGGAATAGTATATTTTTCTAACTGGGTAAAGAAATTGCTCCAATAAAAATGAAAACTAAGTAAAAAGTGCATATGCCTAATCTCGTCACCCAAATCACTAATATCATTATTTAATTCTTCATAAGTCAATATCTGTTTTTCCAAATCACTAATTTGGTCTATTCTTGTATTTTTTTGACCTTCTACATTTTTACTTCTATAAAACAAATAACCATAAAAAATACCTAATATAATTGCCGAACCTACAAAAGCTACCAAAACTAGCTTGCTGACTTGTCTCCAGCTTCTGGTCTTGGCCGCGGTTGGTATCAAGTCTACCCCTCCACCACTATCCAAAAATCTAGCCCTAATCCTAGGTTGTGGCTGATGAAATCTAGAAACTTTTTCTTCTTTTTCAGGCTCTTTATGTGTTTTATCCGGCTCTGACTTATACTCACTTGGCCTTAACTGAGGAATGACAAATTTGGAAGGCTCTTGTTCTTGTTTTATTTCCGCTTGTTTGACCTCAGATATTATTTCTTTTGCTGGCTCTGGTTTGGGTACTTCCGGTATTTTGGGTAAAATATCGTCTTCGGCTTTTTCAAATTTTATCTCCGGACTAGGCGCTGTTTTTGGTATTTCTTCTTCCTCTCTGAGCTGACGTGGAGCTATTTCTTTGTTCGCTGCTCTTTCTATTTTTGGATATTTTTTCTTGGCAGTAAAAAGCTTTTTAAATTTATCCCAAAAAGATTGACCATCTTTTTTTTCAGATTTATCAGACTTTGGTTCTGATTTTTTTTCTTCTTTGACAGGCAAGGTCATATCCTTTTCCGGTTCTTTTTTGCTATAGTCCACTGTCAAACTTGTTTTTTCATTGGAAGTAGGTAGATGAAACTCCGGCTTGACTGGTTTTGGCATATCAGGTGTACCAGACTTTGACTTATCATCGTGATGATTCTTATCGTCGTGTTTTTTATCTTTTTCTTTTTTTGGCTGAGCAAAATAACTAATCGGCTTTTTAAAAATCAAGCTAATTTTTTGCCAAAAAGATGTACCACTCTTAGGCCTGGCTGGCTGAGCCTGATTATCGGGCAAAACTAAATCAAAATCAAAATCAGATTTTTTCTTGGCCAAAACACTATCTTCCTTGCTACGCAAGTCTTCTGGCATCAAATTTATGGATTTTTGATCTTTATCTTCCATAAGTTAAATATCACGCATAGCTAAACCAACTGAAGTAGCCATACGAGGGCCTATTTCTTCCAAAATAGGTTGCAAATCTAAAGGATAAATAATCCTATCCCAAGGATCACCAATGATAACCTGCATATTCAAAAGCTCTGACAAATAACCAGGCAAATTTGGCAAAAATGCACTACCACCAGTCAAAACTATTTTATCAATATTATTTTCTCCCTGCCTCTGGTACAACTCAAATACATACTTGATTTCATTGATGATAGAATTTAAAGATTTTTGAATAACATCTGGTATATTTTTAAAACCACCGCCAGCCAATCCAAAATCACGCTTAAACTGCTCAGCTCTGTCCTGATTGACATTGAGACTGTTCATGATGGTTTTGGTAATAAACTCTCCACCAGTATCAATACCTCTGTTGAGAATTGGCACGCCTTCTTCAATAATACAAATATCAGCTGTAGTAGCTCCGATATCAACTATCATGACCGTAGAATTATCATTGCCAATCAATGACCTGGACAAAGCAAAGGCTTCTGTTTCCAAGCTTAGCAGATTGAGCTTGGCTCGTTTGAAAATATCAATGTATCTGGCCACTAAATTTTTGGGAGCAGCTGTGAGTAATATTCTATAATTATTATCGTCTTTTTTGGGTCGTATAATCTGGGTATCATTTTTGGTCACTGCTCTACCTGGCTTGCCTACGCCTTGCGCCAATTCTCTAGCTGATTGATTGAGTTCTTCCATCAAATCAGGGCTTTTGTCTTTTTCCAGCGAAGCATTAGAATTATCTGCTTTATTATCAATGTCTTTATTTTGATTGTCCAATTTTACATCTGGAACTTTTGTCTTAGCTTTGATTTTCTTTTTGTTCAAAATCTTCCAGTCTAAAATCATTTCTTCCAAAGGAACTGGTATAAACTTTTTAGCTTCCCATTTGATAGCTGAAGCCAAATCTTTTTTTGGCATCGGCGGTAAAGAAACAATAAAATTAAAAACCGAAAAAGTAGGCAAAGCTGTCACCACCTGTCTGGTCTGTACATTGGATTTTTGAGCAATCTCGCCTATATAATCGGCAATCAACTGGTTATTTTTATCTATAGAACTGCTCAATATATTTACCGAGATATCAGAATAACCATAGGTCTTTAATCTAGCCTGATTTTTGAAGTTTTCAAGCTCAACCATTTTGATACTTGATGTACCAATATCAACTCCCAAATAACTGCTGGCACTAGAAAATAAACCCATACTTTTTGTCTATATTTTTTATTAAAATTTTATCCAAATTTCTATATTATTATAACATATTTTAGCTAGTAAATCCAAGAAACTAATCTGGATTTTCACTAAATCTGGGGATAAGCTTACTAAAGTCCACAAAACCAGGTGGCGGATTGACTTGTAAACGACCATCATTGATAAATTTTTCAGCCGGCTCCTTAGTCCCAGCATCTATAAAAGTCCTTGATAAATCAAAATATCTAGCTAAAACATTACCCTTTATAGATAAAGAATAATCCCTACAACTTGCATCTTTTTCCTGACAAGTTACAAATTGACCACAACCAGTGTCTAAAGCACTACAATCAGCCGCCCTGTCACTATCCCCCAACACAATAAATGTACCGGCCAACTTATCTACTTGGGAACTTATATAAATATCACCTCTGACAATCCAGACCAAGGAGGGTATTTGTTTCAAATTTGCATAAGTACCAGTGCCATATACAACGTTTCTATTTATAGTCAAATCACCATCTACTACCACAACACCAGAGCCATTGGCATTGACTAACCCAGGTTGAACTACCAAATCAGAGCCAACTGGTAAAGTAAAGCTATTACTATTACCAAGATACAAGACTGAGCCATTTAACGCACTATTAAAATAATTTATAAAATTTGCAGGGGTAGAACCGTCAATATCTATAATAAGAGAACCAAATTTGTTGTAAGGAATACTTCCCACACCTGTAATAATGCCAGTATAATCCAAAGAACCTAGGACATTAGTGTATTTTGAATTAGTGTCTGACCAAGAAAAGAAATTAATTGCCGGCCTATAAGGCAACTCGCCCTGATAAAATACACTCAAGGTACTGGAACTTATAAAATTGGTAATTGTTCCACCTGATTCAATAAGATATGAAGCATTATATTTACCAAATGGCGGAGTGTACCTAGCTTTAATATTTCCTTTGGAGTAAATATCACCGCCTTCTGAAGAAATATATGGCCTAGTACTGGTCACTACCCGAGGGCCAAATTGGAACCAACCAAGACCATAATTATTTATTCCGTCTGTCCAACCGTTCCAAGCCCAACCACACATCTTAGCTTCAGTACTAGGGTCCAAAGCGTAATGCTGATGATCAAGTACTACCCCTGGTGTATAGTAAACTGCCGCGCACGAATCACAACGATTGATATTGCCCTGATAAGCGTTGGTGCCACAGACATTAGCGTAATTTTCTATAGTACAGCTACTGCAAGTATAGCCACCCACTACTTTTTTCAAACTACCTATTTCACGCTCTACACAAAAACTATAACAGTCTGAATCATCTGTACAACCTATATATTGATTATTGCTGCAAATTCCAGCATTGCAAATTTCAGTCAAATCTCCACAATCAGGAGTATCACTAACACATTCTGTATCTACAGCCATACTACAAGTACTAATAGGCTGACAGCTCTCGCCTGTTGGACACTCATCATCGTTGCGACACTGTATAGAATCTGTGGTATCACACCTACCCAAATAATAAAAATATTCCATGCAGTTGTCGCAATTTTGGTTGATACCAGATACTACACAAGCCTGAGGAACGCCAGCAGCAGGAGGGCAACCTATCAACGGATCACAAGCTTGCCCAGTGACAGCACACTCATACAAATACTCTTCATAGCAATTAAAGCACCCTTCCAGTGGATTGGAGCTACTGGGATAATCAATATCATCACTACTATCACCAATCTCATTGGCAATAGGAAAACCAAGCTTCCAAGCTTGATTGCCCAAAGGCTCCTGAGTCAAAATACTGGCATAAGAGCTGGGATCTAGAGCGTTTGGTAAAGCTGGATCAGAACTAGTTGGCACACCATCTATAAGCGCCTCGTTTCCCCCTAATCTAGAAAAACAAACCCAACCCAAAGGATCAGCTCCGTTACTTAATGATGTACCAGCGTAAGCACAACCTTGCACGTGAGAATCATTATTAATATTTACAATATCAAGACCCCAATCATATGGATTGCCACCAGCCACACACTGATCATTTGGCTGTCCGTCACCATCAGTGTCATTTAGACAATCCAAACTAAGCCAACCAGCTGCCTCTGACCAAGCCCAACCATTGATATCATAAGCAGACTCCAAAGCCGTAGTTTCAACCGATCTTTGCATAAATACCAAGGCAAAGGCAAAAACAGCCATAATAGCAATACGACTATAAAAATGGAAATGAAAATCAGATTTCATTAATATCTAAAAAAATAAAAATTAAATTAACCATTTATAAAAAACTACAATGAAGCAGCGCTTTCATAGCGATCCCAAACCGGAGTAACATTTTTGTGAAAATTACAAATTACCAATTGACCAGTCTCAGAATTGAATACCGCCTTTCCTCTATCCAACACACTACCGCAATCACTATCCGGTGGATCTGCCGACACTACCGGAAACTGAAAATAACCATTAGTCACCTTTACTGTACCATCAAAATAACCAGCATAAGCACCAGAACCCTTTGAAGCTAAAATGGCCATACCGCCCGACCTGTTGGATGTAGCCATAAAAGCAATATCACCTAAGGAATACATACCAACGCCATTGTCAGCCGTATTTTCTCCATACACAGCATATTTTCCAACCGTAGCAGTCTTGGCATAAACAGCATTTTGATCTACAGATTCAATATGCAATTGATGAGCTGGTATAGACACTCCAATTCCAACATAACCCGAGTCAGAAAAAACTACTCTATTGTCAGTATTCCAAAAATTCAAATCAGACGTGGCCGAATCCTGATAAATACCCCAATGGGTCAAACCGCTGCCGCTTTGGATGTCAATCTCAGAGTTTGCTCCTTCAGAAAATATATGCAAATTTTTATTTGGAGCATCAGTACCAATACCAACATAAGCGACCGTGCCCATATCATCAATATATAACATGGAATTTCCACTCAAATCTTTTACCTTGAGGTCATTACCAGCTAAATTGAGCCCATCAGAACTATCCAAATATATGATGCTATATTCAGAGCCACTTGAACTGAGTTGTTTCAAACTTTGGTTATTGTCCAATAAAATATTGCCCCCTGATACGTGCAAAAGCTGTGCCGGACTAACTGTGCCCACTCCTACTCTACCACTTGTTCTATAGACATTTCCTCCTGATTCAGTCCAATCGGTATCCACACCCGTTGGCCAGGCAGAGGCACAATCAGTAGTATCAAAACAAATCTGACTGTTTTTAACATTTATTGCTGTACTACCAGCCGAATCAATAGTAACTTTTTCTCCTGTCAAAGTCTGACCATTGAGATCGAGAGATGAAGTCATAGGGCTGACCACTATATTTCTAGAAACCGACGTCCCTGGTAAGGTGTTGGGCTCCTGCCATTGAGCAAAAACATATTTTTGCACCAAAGAAATACTTAAAACTGACACTATTATTACCAAAATTGAAATGTGCCAGTTATTTGTTTTTTTAAACATAACTTTATAATTAATATTTTCTAAATTATTAATATATTATAACACAAAACAATATTTATTAAAAACAAAAACAACCTCGTCATTGACGTGGTTGTTTTTTTAAAAAATAATATTATAGAATAGTAAAGGAAATATTTTTATTTAAATAATTTATCTAGCACAGGTTACTGAAGTGATTCTGTAAGGAAAAGTATTCAAATAGAATCTTGCCGGATTACTCGCGAATCCATCATCAAAATATGTATAATAATTACCACTACTTACCAAATAAGTATAGGCGGAATTCCAAGGAGTGCCCGGAGAGCCCAAGGCCCAACAAATCGCCTCGGCTGTTGCCACTTTTAGTCCAGTGCTAGATTCACCTGGACTATACAAACCAGTTAAATTATTACCTGTTTTAATAAGAGGGTTTACACAGTCAAATTCCCCGTCAGTTATATTTGAAATACTACCACAAGTAACAAAACCGTTATTAAAACTGCCTGAACCAGCAATATTTGCACCAGTGGTAAAGGCCTTGCCAGTAGTCAGTGTATTACCAGTAACATTGAGCATCACTGAAGTATCATCTGGCTGTATACCTATTCCTATCCTATCAGCAAAATAATTTGAAGTGCCCCCATAACCCCAAGAAAATCTATTTGTTGCCCCTCCGTGCCACAAAGCTTCTGTTGAGCCAATTTTTATGGCTACCTCTGAAGTATTTTTACCAATACTTATAGCTCCGTTTGCCAAAAGCCCCTCTCCTGTAGGAGAATTACTCATAATAACCACTTGGCCATCATTTGCTACCAAAATACCCTCCGAGCCACCATCACCACTAAGATAATTGCCATTAAGCTTAATATTTTCCGTAGCAGTATGATTACCAAGATCGTCGCCTCCTCCAGCCGTTACCGTAGCCCAGGTCAAGCCACCTGAACCATTATTTTGTAGATAAGTATTGGCTACTCCTTGAGAACTTGGCCAAGAATAAGTAACATTTTTTATTTTGACTAAATCACCAGTTGAATTGACCTGAAAAAGATCGCCACTACCAACCGTAAGTAGTGATAAAGGTGTAGTATCCCCTATGCCGACATTGCCAGAATTACGATAAATATTTGCACCACTAAGTGTCCACAAACTGCCACTACCACTTTGATCCAAACGACATTTCAGTGAACCGTCATCATTTACACCATAGACATAATTGTTAAGACTACAATCTATGCCAATATCATCTTGAAAGACAGTAGCTTGCTGTCCATCCAACAAATCTGCATTTAAATTTGTTACTACATAAGTGGAATCAACGGAAAAAGGAGAACTGGCGCCTGTAGTGCCGCCATTAAAAGCTGGCCGAGTATTATAAGTCCAATTGCCAGTAATTGTCCAAACTCCCGGTACTGTTTCTACATCATTGTCAAAAATATATCCTTCAACTGTTGGTTCATCAACTGTACCTCCTGTGCCCAACTGATCTGCAGCACAAGTCAGTGTTCCATCAGCGGCAATAGCTTGAATATAATTACCAGAAGTACAATCACCAAAGAAATTAACGCCATTGTTGTCTTCTAAACTGCCTATTTCCAAGTCACCAACCACTTCCAATTTGGCCGAAGGACTGATAGTACCAATACCAACATTGCCATTATCGTCAAAAGTTACTTTATTAGCGCCAGCCGTGGTATTGCCAAACCATAGACGCAAATCATTAGTTCCGTCATCCTGATAAATTGCCCACCAGTCAGGATCTGTTCCGCTTTGGATATCAATTTCCGCATTGCTACCAGCTGGAGTTTTGATATGCAGTTGTTTGTTTGGAGTGCCGGTGCCTATACCTACATAGTTGGTGGCAACAACATTGCCATTGGCTAAAACACGTATACCTTCACTGCCTCCGTCACCGCTAAGATACCAATTGCCAAGAATAATATTCATATCAGCCACATGGTCACCAAGATTATCAGCAAGCCCGCCACCAGTTGGCCAGGCAGAGGCACAATCAGTACCATTAAAACAAATCTGACTGCCATTTTTTACATTGATAGCTGTACTACCAATAGAACCAGTAGGATTTAGCTCAATATTCTGACCAATAATGCTATAGTCCCCCATCTGGAGATCTTCTGCCAAAGGATTGACTACCAACCGGAAGTCTGGTGTCTCACCAGGCAGGCCAATCGGATCAACCCATTGAGCTTGGACATATTTATTTATAAAAAGGACACTTAAAAACGAGACTATCACTACCAAAACTGACAAATGCCAGTTATTTATTCTTTTAAACATACTTTTAAAAATTATTTTTATTTTAACTAATTTATTATAACATATTTTACAAAAATATGGTAGAAATTTTGAGATTTGCTAAAAACCCGGCTATTTAGTAAAATTATATTATCTAAATTAAGTATTAAAAATAAAACTATGGATACAGTGCTAATTGTAATATTAGTAGTAGTCATATTGGTCGCTTTGTGGCTGGTTGGTGTATACAATAGCCTGATTAGGCTCCGAAACAGGGTCAAAGAAGCCTGGTCAGACATTGATGTACAGCTAAAACGCCGCTATGACCTAATCCCCAATCTAATGGAGACCGTCAAAGGCTACATGAAACACGAAGAAGGTGTGCTAACCAAAGTCACCGAAGCTAGAGCCAGTGCCATGAAGGCCAATGGCATTGAAGAAAAGGGTAAGGCAGAAAATATGCTCTCAGACACCCTAAAAAGTCTATTTGCAGTAGCAGAAAATTACCCTGATCTAAAAGCTTCACAAAACTTTTTGCAGCTTCAGGACGAAATATCTGATACCGAAAACAAAATCCAAGCTTCTCGCCGCTTTTACAACGGTCAGGTTCGAGACTTTAATACCAAGATAGAAATCTTCCCAAACAACTTGATTGCTGGCATGCTAAAATTTACTGCCTGGGAATTTTTTGCCATTGGTGATGAAAAAGAAAGAGAAAACGTACAGGTAAAATTTTAAGTTAAACTCTAACAACCTTCGAGGTAACCTCGAAGGTTGTTTTTTATTATTGACAAAACACTAATATTAGTATAATTTTTAATCAAACTAACTAAAAATTATACTAATAACATGGCAAAAAAAATCATTGACCACCTGCCTAAAATAGCTATTTTGATTATTATAGCTTCGGCGGGTATTTTTTTATTTATCAAATCAAATAAAGTTACTGCCGAAACTAATATTATTGGTTTTACTCAGGAAATAATAACTAATGTAGCTGTTGGTGCTGAACGTTCTATAGCTGTAGATATGGATAATGACACAGATATGGATGTCCTGACTACCATTTTGGGCGGCACTACTTTAACTTGGTACAAAAACGACGGTCATAACAACTTTACCCCACATTTTATTTATCTTGCTGATCATATAAATGACCTTTATACTGAAGATATAGATAATGATGGGGATATAGATATCCTAACTATACATAGATATGGTTTGCTATGGCACGAAAATGATGGCAATGAAAATTTTATTCACCACGGTCTTGATAATAGTTACAATTATGGCGAAGTAGTACGAGCCGAAGACATAGATGGAGATGGTGATATGGATATAATAGCTGGTGTTGCAACTGTTGCTAATATTTATTGGTATGAAAATGATGGTAGCCAACATTTTACCAGGCACTCAATACCTTCAGCAACAAAAATTATTAACATATTTCCCGTAGACATAGATGGAGATGGTGACTTAGATTTAACAGCAATAACAGCAAATTATGATGGAGCTATTTATTGGTACGAAAACGATGGTAGTCAACATTTTACTCCGCACAGCATAGCATCTAATGGATTTACCAGAGGCCTTTATATTACTGACCTGGACAATGATAATGATGCTGATATTATAACTGCTAGAGTTCCCAGCGGTATTTATTGGTATGAAAACGATGGCAGTCAAAATTTTACTATACACTCAATAAGTAACTCCAATTATGCCAATTCCATATACGCCGCTGATATAGATGGGGATCAACATATAGACCTTGTAAAAGCCTATGACACTAACAATGAAATATCCTGGTATAGAAACGATGGCAGCCAAAACTTTACCGAAAATATTGTAATTGGTGGTTTTAAAGCTACGTATATCGCCAATATGGATAGTGATGACGATATAGATATTTTGGCTATATCATCTGACGGCAGTACTTTTGCTTGGTATCAGAACGATCTACAAGATCCTGTAGCGACTTGTAATGATGGCGTACAAAACGGCGATGAAACCGGTGTAGACTGCGGCGGAAGTTGCCAATATAGTTGCACAGTGCCAATAATACTTGTACATGGCTATACACAAGATTGGGAAGATATAGGACCACTGATGACTTTACTAGATGATAGATTAGATTCTAATGATCATCCTATATATGCTTTAGACTATGCTCCTGGTCAATGTACTGTGGAAAATAAATCCGCATGTACTATAGGTAATATAAAAACATATGCTAAAAAATTATCTGACAATGTAGAGTATGTTAAAAAAACTCATAATGCTAGATATGTTGATATAGTAGGTTACTCTATGGGCGGACTAATATCACGCTGGTATGTACAAACTACTGATACAAATAAGGTCAGATATCTTATCCAGCTAGCCACACCAAATCATGGCATGCCTACCGCATTAAGGTGGATGAGTCAAGATGGTGACATAATTGACAGAGCTCTCCCCGGATTTATAGTACCTAATTATATAGAAAAATTTGCTGACACAACTGCCGCCAAACAAATGTATAATGCTCATACTAACTTTATGAAAGATTTGAATGGAGGCGATGATTATGATTATGAAAATGTAAATAGTAAAGTATCCTATGCTATAGCGGGTGGCACAAAAGGTGATTTTCTAAGTCAGATAATTTGGCCAGATGATGATGGCGTAGTCAGTACAAATAGTTTAGCCATATATAATTCAAGTGTATCAAATATTTTAGGCCCAGTGTTGGGATATTATAATCATGGGGAAATTTACAAACGCAGTGGTGTTGCAGATTTTATAGCTAATATAATACTAGGAACCTATTCAGCTAAATCTCTGACAGAGCCTCAACAAGCTTTAGATGTCCTTACTGAAGACACCCAGGAAATAAGCTACATTGAAGATAGTGTAGTTGGTCAAAAATCTCATACTGTAAATTTGAACAATGAAAATTATGTATATTTCTTAATGTCCTATGATGGTGATTATACTGATCTGACAATCGAATCACCGGATAGTACTATCTATAATACCGAGGCCACCAGTACTATGAGATATTTACAAATAAACAATCCTCTAGCTGGTGAATGGACTTTAACCGCTAGTTCTACTAATGCTAGTTATCATATATATACTTTTGTAAAAACTGATGTGCTCCTAGAAACAACTATGGAATCAATAGTGGCCCCCGGACAGGATATACTAATTTCAGCTACTTTAACTGCTAGTTCCACTCCTCTGACTGGCGCTGATGTCACAGCTCAAATGATTGATAACCAAGACAATCAATATACCTTAAATCTCATTGACCAAGGAGACGGTACTTACTCCAATACATTTTCTCAAACATCTAACCTTGGCTATTATGATGTTAATATAACTGCCTCTACTACAATTGCCGGTCTCAATATCAATCGAAACGCCTATGATATTTTTGAAGCAATAGATTATCCTGACTTGCGCGCTCATAATATGAATGCTGTATTTAATAATGCAAACTATGAAGTGACCCTAAGCGCTGATGTAGAAAACTTGGAAAATGTAGCAGCTGATGATTTTACTTTAAGATTTTATAATGGCTATCCGGGAGATGTAATGTCTATTATGATAAAAGAAATAGATTTTTCTCTAGGAGCCTTAAGGCAAGCCCAATTTACAGCCACTACTACTCCTGACGCCGGTCAACAAGTATACTATGTAAGCATCTTAAAATACAATGAAGAGGATAACTATGATAATAATGACGATGCTTTTTCTTTAGAAATACCCGCCAAATGTTCTGATGGCACTAATCCTAACCAATGCTCTACAACTAAACCCCTCTATTGTGCCGACGGGGAACTAATAAATAATTGTCAAACTTGTGGCTGCCCCGGCGGTAATAAATGTAGTTATTTAACCGGTGCTTGCGTACCCTATAGCATACCCTACCCCTATCCTCATTCTGAAGCAAACTCAGAAAAACTCAGATAAAACAAAATAATTTATTACCATAAAATGCTTTAGTTAATAAGGTGTTTTGTAATTGACAAAACATAGTTAATATTGTTATATTAAGTTGAAATAAACTCATAAAAATGTATAAACAAATAGATTCAAACAAAAGAAAAAGCTTTTTATTTATGACCATTTTTGTTTTGGTTATTTTTGGCCTGAGTTGGGTCTGGGCTCAGTATTCTGAAGGTGGTTATTTTGTAGTAATATTAGCCACAATAATGGCTATTATGACTAGTATGATTAGCTTTTATGCCGGCGACAAAGTAGCTCTTTCTACTGCTGGAGCCAAAGAAATTACTAAAGATGACAATCCTTATGTCTGGCGCATGGTGGAAAATCTTTCCATCACCGCCGGCATACCCATGCCCAAAATATATATTATAAACGACAGTGCTATGAATGCCTTTGCCACCGGCCGTGATCCAAAGCACTCCTCTATTGCTTTGACTACCGGCATTATACAAGGCCTAAAAAATGAAGAACTAGAAGGTGTGATCGCCCATGAAATGTCGCATGTCAAAAATTATGACATCCGACTAATGATGGTAGTTATAATCTGTGTTGGTATCATCACTCTACTAGCTGACTGGCTACTGAGAAGTTTTATATGGCGCGGACACAGCCGTGAAGAAAACAAAGGCGGTGGTATCCTAATAATAGTAGGACTGGTCTTGGCAATACTCTCTCCTCTTTTTGCCAAATTAATACAATTGGCAATTTCTAGAAAACGAGAATTTTTGGCCGATGCCTCTGGATCACTCCTGACCCGCTACCCAGAAGGTCTAGCTAGAGCCCTAGAAAAGATAAATTTACAAAATAAACCACTTAAAAGAGCCAACAAAGCAACTGCTCACTTATATATATCCAATCCTTTCAAAGATGGATCGGCGGCCAAATTATTTTCTACTCACCCGCCTATTGAGCAAAGAGTAAAGGCTCTAAGGAGTATGTAATATGATAGACCACACTCAAAATATATTGGACAAATTCACTGAGCACTTCAAAAAAGTACTGATTGGTGCCCAAAATCTGGCTTATTCCAAAAAAAGAAATTTTATTGAGCCGGAAGATCTTTTTGTGTCCATCTTAAAGACTAAAGGATCACTTGGTTCAGACATTTTGATAAAACAAAAAATTGACGCCAGTTTTTTAAATAACGACAATATCTTGGATACCTATCAAACTATTGGTATCAATCCGGAAAATCTACCTCAGCCATCTGAAGAAGCCCAAAGAATCATCGAAAAAGCTGTAGTCACTGCCTACAAATTTAGGCACAAATATATTGGTACTGAACATCTGTTGTGGGGTATCAGCCAAAGTGAACATGAAAATACCCTCAAGATACTCAACAAAGCTAATATTAATATCAGCAGTCTTAAACAACATCTAAATTTGATACTCAAGAGTACCTCCAAATTCAGTGAGCTGACTATAGACGAAGACATCAAAGAATTGGAAAACATTTTTGAAGAAGACAAAAGCCCCAACAATCTAGAGAGCTATACTGTCAACCTGACTAGTTTGGAAATCCAAAAAGACATTGATCCGGTCATTGGACGCGTCCAAGAAATAGACAGATTGATTGAGATACTATCTCGCCGTACCAAAAATAACCCAGTGCTTTTGGGCGATGCTGGCGTTGGTAAAACTGCCATTATTGAAGGCCTAGCCAAAAGAATAACTGAAAACAAAGTACCTGATGTACTTCTAAACAAAACTATATTAAATCTTGATATCAGCAGCTTGATAGCCGGTACAATGTATAGAGGTGAATTTGAAAGCCGCCTCAAGCAGACTATCAATGAAATAAAAAATAATCCTGATGTTATTTTGTTTATAGACGAATTACACACTATCATGGGTGCTGGAGCAACTACCGGCTCACTTGATGCCGCCAATATCCTCAAACCAGCCTTATCACGCGGACAGCTCAGATGTATCGGTGCTACTACTTTTGATGAGTACAAAAAACACATTGAAAGTGACAAAGCTCTGGAAAGACGCTTTCAGCCTATCATTGTTGATGAATCCTCCGAAGTAGAGACTCTGGAAATTTTACAAGGTCTACGCCAAAATTATGAAAAATTCCACAAAGTAAAAATTGAAGACAGCGCTTTGAAATCAGCGGTGGTACTGAGCAAAAGATTTTTACCAGACAAAAAACTACCCGACAAAGCCATAGACCTGATAGATGAAGCTGCCGCCAAAATCCGCGTCAAAAATACCAAAAATGGCTTGAGTAAAAAAATTAAAGAAACCCAAGAAAAAATAACTGACTGCCAAAATAATAAAAAACAGGCTATTTTATCAGAAAACTACCTAGATGCCTTGGAGTACAAAAATCAAGAAGACGAGCTACTGGAAGACCTTTTGAGATTGCAGGCCAAAGAAGACAAAACTAAAAACATCCATCTCGGCCTGATAAATGAAGATAATATCAAAGAAGTAATCTCTCGCATTACCGGTGTACCTCTGTCCTCTATCAACCTGGAAGAAAACAAACAACTGGTCAATCTGGAAAACAAACTATCTAGTCAAATTTTTGGTCAGGATATTGCCCTAAAATCCATTGCCGATATTATCCGCAAATCCAAGGCCGGACTACACGACAAAAATCGCCCTCTGGCTAGCTTTATGTTTTTGGGACCCAGTGGCGTAGGCAAGACCGAAACTGCCAAACAAATCGCCAAACATGTTTTTGGTGGCAGCAAAAATATGACTAGGATTGATATGAGTGAATTTTCCGAAAAATTCAATATTTCCAAGCTGATTGGTTCACCCGCCGGCTATGTTGGCTACCGCGAAGGCAACAAGCTGACTGATTTGGTCAAAAACAAACCCTATAGCCTAGTCCTATTTGATGAAATAGAAAAAGCGCATCCCGATGTCTTTAGCCTGCTTTTGCCAATCCTAGAAGAAGGAGAATTGACTGATGCCACCGGCAAAACTGTCAATTTTAGAAATACTATTATTGTCATGACTTCCAATGTCGGCCTCAAAGAATTTAATCGTCAAGCAGTGATGGGTTTTGACACTGACGAAAGTAAAAATGATTTCAAAAATCTCAGCCAAGAAATATTATCTTCTCTTAATCGTTATTTTCCACCAGAGTTTACCAATAGAATAGACAAGATACTGGCCTTTGAAGCCTTGGACAAATCAGCCGCTCGCAAAATAATCCGCGCAGAGCTAGAGCAAATAAAACAAAGGCTCAATGAGCAGGGTATAGCTATAGAGCTAGATGCCAAGATAATCAATTATCTACTTAATATAGAAAATGCCACTCAAGATGGCGCTCGCAGCCTCAAAAGACTGGTAGACCAATATCTGACCAATACTCTAGCCTCTCAATTACTAGACAAAAAAACCCAAAAAATAAAAGTATTTTTACAAGGCAAAAAAATTGCCATAAGATAATTTTTCTGTCATTGCGAGCGCCGAGCATAGCGAGGCGCGTGGCAATCTAAAACAACATAGATTGCTTCGTCGTCTCGCCAAGGCGTGACTTCTCGCAATGACAAACAATAAAGAAAAGCGATGCTAAACCCAGTTAGAAATTCACAAAATTTTACTATTTTAAAAAAGGAAAATATTTTCACTATAATTTTTAATTGGGTAAAAAAAATTCTAAACAATTTACTAGATTTTATCTGGCCACAATTTTGTATAAATTGCCACCGAGAAGGTAGTCTTTGCTGTGGCTATTGTTTGAGTGACATAATACTAGAATACGACAATCAAGTCAGCTGGCCCGACCAGACAGATTTTTATTTTGACGCCTGTTATATCTGTTGTCAGTACCAAAACAAAACAGTCCAAAAAATTCTCAAAAAATACAAATATAGCTATCTGGAACATATGGCCAATCTTTTGACTGATATTTTAGAAAAACAAAGCCGCCGTCTTAATCTGCCAAATAATACTATAATTTGCAACGTACCACTACACAACAAAAAAAGAAAAATTCGTGGCTTTGACCAGACAGAACTCGTAGCTAAAAAACTAGCCCAGCGCCTAGACAAGCCATACTATCCTCTACTGAAAAGAGTAAAACACACCAAAGCCCAAGCTCAGCTGGACAAAAAATCCCGAGAGCAAAATGTAAATAATGCTTTTAGGCTATCAAAAACAGCCCTGGGATTTTCCCAAAACTGTCCGAGTATACTTTTAATAGATGACGTAGTCACTACTGGCTCAACACTCAATCAGGCCGCCAGGACTCTAAAGTCACATGGCTGGCAAAATATCAGTTGTCTGGTGATTGCCAAAAACTGATATTTAAATCTGCAAAAATTCCAACAAGTGATAAACTAGCATCGCTGGCCAGATTACTGCTTTGAGCATGCCAATAAAGCCGGCCATAAATGAATCTGCGTTTTGTATATAGTAGACCAGAGCGCCTATCAAGCCAAGACCATAGACTGCTCCACCCCCTGCTCCGCTGCCTTTTGCCATAATTTTATTTTTAATATTTATAAGCTATTTATTTTTTTGAATCAGCCCGCCTAAAAAGTAGAGCCGATAGGACAAAAATCGTAGCAAAAAATACATTAAGAGCAAACACTCCCAACACGCTAGGATCAAAGTCCAACTGTTTCCCAATCAAAGCAATGACTGGCACCAACATTTGAAGAACAGCCATAGACAATAATATATAAATCATGCCGCGCGCTTTTAAGCGCACTACAAAAGAACCAATCAGTCCAATAAGCAACACGAAAAAATATAGCAAATTAATAGACTCATCCTCACTACCAATAATACCAACTGCTCCATTTACCCAAAAAAGTAAAAACCCTCCCAATAGTCCAATGCCAATAGCCGCTTTGTATTCATACTTATCTGATCTTTTGGATATTAATTCATAAGCTAGCCCAGTGCCAAATATCAAAATACCCATCAAAATAAAATCAAACCAGTCCCACTTTACATCTTTGGTAAATTGACTGGCAATCAAAGGGATTAGTAATATAACCACTGTTATAATGGCCAATCGGATAATCTTTTTTTGCATAATAATATAGTTATGTATTAATTATAGCAAAAAAACCCTCCCAAAACCAGCCCCAGACACGTTTTATGCATATTTTATAATAAATTAATTACTCTTTACAAAAATGATAGAATATATTATTATATAGCAGTTATTATTGACTAGAAGAGTTAGCAGAGTGGTCGAATGCGGCGGTCTTGTTCCCTGTTTGTCCAAGAGTGTAGCGATTGGGAATAAACAGCAATCCCGCCTTTGGCGGGAAAAACTTTCAAATTTGTTTTATAATAAGGAGAGTTGGCAGAGCGGTCGAATGCGGCGGTCTTGAAAACCGTTGAGCCGAAAGGTTCCGGGGGTTCGAATCCCTCACTCTCCGCCAGAAAATAATAGCTAATAGTATAATTGCTTAATTGATTAATTGCTAGATCAATTAGTTTATTATCCTACTAATTAATGTGGAGAGGTGGCTGAGTGGTTGAAAGCGGCACCCTGCTAAGGTGTTACTCCGATTTATTGGGGTCGAGGGTTCGAATCCCTCCCTCTCCGCCATTCGACTCCGTTCTGCTTTGCAGAACTCTGCTCATGGCCTTCGACCACTTATTTAGTATATAAATTGATAAGTTATCGAATGTCCTGAGCGAGTGAACGAAGTGAGTGAGTCGAAGGGCACAAGAATTTCGTGCTAGCACGAGGATGTTAAAAAACACCCTATATTTAAGGGCTGTTTTTTTGTTTGACCATTAATTATAATTGAGATAATATGACTATATTAAGTATATAAATTATGTTAGATAAAGTAAGTTTTAAAAATAAATTTGAATTGCCGTTTTCGTCTTTTCATGAACCTATTGATTATGTTGATGGTACTTTTGGGTTTAGTACAATGAAGGAACATTCAGGTGATTATGCCTCTTTGTTTAAAATTACTATCCCTAAAAAAGAACTAGATAGTATAAATCCCTTAAAACAAATTTATGTGTCAGTAAGTTATGGGAAAAAGACAGAAGAAGGAATTATACTTGCATCAAGTGGGGAAAGAATCAAGGGCTTATTTGATCGGATTGATTTGCGATCAGATGATTTTTTTTGTAATTTTGAAACAGGAGAATTTTTTGAAAAAAATAAGAAAATATACAAGCTTATTGATGCTCATGACATACTTGTAAAACTTGAAAGTTTACATGAGAAACCCCTTAAAAAATTAAGAGGATTTCCACTAAGAATAAAATTGTTTTGGTTTCGTATAGTACTTGCAGGATTTTTTAAATTTCTTTTTTATACATTGTCATGGATTGAAAGTTTAAGATCAGGACAAAAGTTTGAAATTTTTCAGAATCCTATTGATCCTAAAACTCGTGCGGGGGTATTTGATCCTTCTATTGGTAAGTCTAAAAAAGAAGAACCAATAGATATATTTGGTTACAAAGTAAAGCCACAAGTTGCTTTTATATACAGTTTTATACATCTGCTCGTCTATTCCATTTTTTTTGTTAATAACTATAAGTCAGAGTGGATGATAAATATATTTAGTAATATTTTTTTAACAGTGATGTATGTTATTATTTCACTTGGCCTTATGAATATTATGTTGCCACAACTACTAAAACCTTTTATGATGTTGATACCGTCTGGTTTAAAGAAAATGCAATCTCTATATATAAGTTTTTTGAGCAAGAAAATTAACATATAGCGCACGAGCATCTATTAATTTATAATGAAAAATATTGTAGAATCTCCTTACTGGGCTTACTCGGAATACGGTTCCAGTCCGATGTAGCCCGCCACATCGTGCTAGCACGATGAGCTTTAGATAAAGCACCCAAATTGGGTGTTTTTTGATTTAAATTTACAAATACGCAGAAATGAGTTATTGGCGTTTCAATAGAGAATTTGCTAAAATAAACTTAATTAATCATTAAGATAAAAAAATATGTCAAAATATATAGATGGTTTTGTGCTCGTAGTCCCCAAAGACAAAACACAAGAATATACCAAGATGGCCAGCGAAGGCCGCGATATGTGGATGAAGCACGGTGCCCTTGAATATTATGAATGTAAGGGTGATGATCTTGAGCCCAAAGAAACAGGCGGTATGAAACCACTTGCCTTTACTGCGCTGGCAAAAGCAAACGCAGACGAGACTGTCTGGTTTTCATTTATTGTATTTGAGTCCAAACAGCATCGCGGCGAAGTCAATAAAAAAGTGATGGATGAAATGAACGAAAAATACAAGGACGCAAAAGATCTTTCTATGCCTTTTGATATGCAGCGTATGGCCTACGGAGGTTTTAGTGTGGAAGTAGAAGGATAGAAAACCCATAATACAAAGGATTTGCCGTAAAATAAAAAATAAGTTAATATATATAAATATTGGAGTTTGTACTCCGTCTTGCTCTTGAGACACACCAAGGAGTCCCAATCAAAAAAAATCAAGAGCCCCAAAATTATCCAAAAAGGTCGATTGGATAATATAATTCAATTTTTTATTATACTTTTTATGGATCAAAAAGAAAACGACAAACTTAGTCTTACGGCTGATGAGAGATATTGGCTAGAGCGAAAATCTCGCAGACAAAAGTGGGACGAGTGGGGCTCTCCGATTGGCTTAAGCCTTGGCTTCGCGATATTTATCGTCTCAATCGGACTATTTCTCTACTTACTACGCCTAGCAGGATTGCTCAGCTAGTAAATACTAAAAACCACCCCTCAATGCCACTCGGGGTGGTTTTTTAGTTGTCTGTTTTCTACTTACTTAATTTTTTTCATCAACCGCTGGAATACCTTCTTCTTCTATAGCAATGCGGGCACTAATCTCTGTCGCTATATTACGATACGTATCATCAGAGCTTTTTCTTGCCAAGAAGTGCCACCAAGGATATTTGACTTTTACCTCACCATCCTTGGCTACTCTAGCTTCAGCTTTTATTTCTACAGGGATAAAACCAAATACTGAGAGCTTGGTAGTATAAGATACAACCGTTGTATCATCTTCAATATTAATATCAGTTATGGCCTCATTGTCCAGTGCTTGAAGGGCTACAAACAATCCAATATCAGCAGTATCATTTTTGGCATCCCTACTAGCTAGACGGCTACGAACAGCCTCTTTTGTTTCTTGATCCCAAGCGCGCACTAACTTGGCATCTACCCTAATATGAGTACCAAGTTTATATGGATATTGGACAGAGGTTCTAGCTTCGCCTGCTTGTCCCTTGAGTGTAATCTCGGCTTCGTGATCAGCCTCCAAATTGTCATCATCTGAATCATCATCACGATAGTCAATATACAAACCATCAAGCCCTACCATCTTCTCATCGCTCTCACCATCAATCGGTGGAATTTTGATAAACACATCAACCGCAGCGCTTGTTTCATTGTCAATTGCCACATCAATCTCATCAGGCTCAATACCAGTATTGGCTACACCTTCTTCCTGAACTCTCACTGTTGTATCTTGACCTGAATCTTTGGTTTCATTTGAATCTTCGCCGCTATTACCACTATCTAAAAGCACACCAAAATTTGTTTCTTGAGAGCTATCATAGTCAATCTCATCTGGCTCAACACCAGTAATACGCGTTTCGGCGCGCCCATCGCTATCCAGATCATCTTCTCCATTGATATCAATACCAGAAATTGGAGGACCAGATTCCTCAGCTTCTTTTGACTCACCTTGAATATCGTCAATTTTCATATAATAATCAGTGCTCGCTGCCCAGACTGGACCGGCTAGCCCTATCACTACTACAAATAAAAGACTCCCTGATGTTTTGCATATAAAATCTAATTTCTTTATATATCTCATATATTTTATATTATTTAATTATTAAATTAATAATATGTCACTTTTTAATAAAAAACAAGCGCCACAAGTCTCCCTTGATTTTTTAATCAGAATATTGTAGAATCTTGTTACTGGGCTTATTCGGAACACGGTTCCAGCCTGATGAGTTTAAATTTAGTCCTCGTAGCTCAGTGGATAGAGCGTTTGGTTGCGGTCCAAAAGGTCAGAGGTTCGACTCCTCTCGGGGACACCAATATACACCAATTGGGTGTTTTTTTTATTTAATAAACTATGATATAATAAAACCATCACTAATAGGATAAAAATATGACCAAAAAAGAAAAAAACCAACAAAATACAACCGAACCAGAAGAAATAAATTTGGAAGACATTTTTGGTAAAGTAGCGGCGGCTTGGGAATTTTCTGAGTATATAAAACACGAAAAAAGCAAAGTTTGGTATATTAGCTTTACCGTGGTCTTTCTGGCAATGTTAGTCTATTCTTATTTTAGCGACAACCTACTCTTTGCCATCATCCTTCTGGTGTTTGCTGTTGTCTATCTGTCTTTAGAAAAAAAAGATCCTATCAATGTCCAAGTGGCCTTGGCTGAAGACGGTCTACTGATCAATGATAAATTCATGGAGTGGAAACAATTTGCTAATTTTTATATTATCTACTATCCTCCAGAAATAACCAATCTATATCTGCAGCCCAAAAATAATTTTAAACAAAGAATAACCATACCACTGGAAGACCAGGATCCGGTCACGATCAGAGAATTTTTGCTGAGATATATGGATGAAGATTTAGAAAAAGAAGAAATGCCGGCCAGCGAAGGAATCTCCCGCCTGCTAAAATTATAAAAATATTTTACAAAATTTTTACCAATAAGCTGGACTGTCAAAGTTCAGCTTATTAAAACTAAATATCATGGAAAAAGCAAAAATCAACTTGAAGACTAATATTTCCAACCTGCACGCTATAGCAGCCAAGTTGTCTAGTAGCTTCAAAAAAATTGGAGTTGAAAATATCTCTGATTTGCTTTGGTATTTCCCCTATCGCTATCAAGACTTGAGCCAAATTAGCAAAGTGTCCGAACTAACTGTTGATCAAAATGCCATGATCCTGGTAAAAATAAAAACCATCAAAAGCTACCGCTCCTGGCGCAAAAAAATGATAATTACTGAAATACTGGCCAGTGATGATAGCGGTGATATCAAAGCTGTTTGGTTTGGCCAAAAATTCGTGGCTCAAATATTAAAAAAAGACGATTGGGTATATTTAAGCGGTAAAGTTCAAAAAAATGGCTTATTATTGCAACTCGTCAGTCCAACATATGAAAAACTAAAAGACGAGCCAATTCATAGTGCCCGACTAGTCCCAATATATCATCTAAGCGGTGACATATCCCAAAAGCAGCTACGCTTTTTGATCAAAAAATCTCTAGAAGACATCAAAGAGATTGATGATCCATTGCCTGTTGAAATACTCAACAAAGAAAAATACCCTTGGCTCTATGATGCTCTCCGAGAAATCCACTTTCCCAAGGACGACAAGTCTTTGAACAACGCCAGTCAAAGACTAAAATTCCAGGAGCTCCTCTATCTACAGATGAAATACCAACTAGCCAAACAAGACTACCAAAAACAGGCTAGCTACCCCATACCTTTAAATGACAAAACAGTCAATCAAACTATCAAAAATCTGCCTTTTAAACTGACTGTAGATCAACAAAAAGCCTTGTATGACATCTTATCCGACTTAGCTCAAAAACACCCTATGAATCGCCTTATTGAAGGCGACGTAGGCTCTGGTAAGACTGTATTGGCCTTTTTGTCGGCTCTCAATGTCGCCAGCTATGGCTTGCAGAGTGCTTTGATGGCTCCGACTGAGATACTGGCTGCCCAGCACTTTGAGAGTGCCAAAAAAATACTGTCTCAAAAATTTCACACCCAACTGGCTCTGCTGACTAGATCCCAGACTCTGCTGGCTGACAAAGAAATAAGTAAAAAAGAACTTCTAGCCAAAATCAAAAGAGGCACGGTCAAATTTGTAATTGGCACTCATGCCCTTATTCAAGAAAAAATAAATTTTTGCAATTTAGCCCTAGTCACTATAGACGAACAGCATCGCTTTGGAGTAAAACAAAGAAAAACTCTCAAAGAAAAAAATCCTGATGATAGAGTACCTCATCTTTTATCTATGACCGCTACCCCCATCCCTCGTACTCTGACTCTCAGTCTTTATGGAGATTTAGATATTTCTATTATCAAAGAAAAGCCGGCCGGCCGGCAACCGATCAAAACTTTTGTAGTGCCAGAGAAAAAAAGACTGGGCGCTTACAAATTTATCAAAGAAAAAATAGCCGAAGGTCAGCAAGCTTTTGTCATCTGCCCCTTGATTGATGAGAGCGATAAGCTAGGCTCAAAATCTGTCAAAGCAGAATATGAAAAACTAAACGATAAAATATTTACTGATTTGGAAATACGAATGCTACACGGCAAGCTCAAAAGCGCAGAAAAAGAAAAAATAATGAGGGATTTTAAAGATAATAAATTCCCCATACTAGTAGCTACTTCTGTGATTGAAGTAGGAGTTGATATACCAAATGCCACTATGATGATTATAGAAAGTGCCGAAAGATTTGGCCTCAGTCAGCTCCATCAATTTCGTGGTAGGATAGGTCGCAACGACCTGGAAAGCTTTTGTCTTTTATTTAGCGACCAAGAATCAACTGTCAGTAAAAAAAGGCTAAGCGCCTTGACCAAGACCAACGATGGATTCAAGCTGGCCGAGCTAGATCTAGAGCTACGTGGGGCCGGCGATGTCTTTGGTACCAAACAAACCGGTCTGATAAAATTAAAAATAGCCAAACTGTCTGATGCTGACTTAATCAAAAAGGCCCAAAAATGGGCCCAGGATATGCTGGTCAACAAAAAATATTCTAGTCAAAACAACCTACAAAATATAATCGCTGAGCTAAAAAGCGAAACTCATCTGGAATAATTTTAACCTTCGAGGTTAAATTCATCATCTATTTTTGAAAATGCCTTTTTGTAAGAATTTGTTATTTTTTTATATTCTTTAAAATCAACTAAGTAATCATGGTAAATAAGATTATTTTTTGCTTGACCAATATAATTATGGTGAGAGGTATAATACCAATCTTGAATTCTAGTAACCATCTTATGCTTTAAAGGATTCAAATTTATATAAGACAACAAAACATTTAAATAATCATCATCATCTACTAGCTTTGATTTATACGGCCCTTGAAATACCCTGCCCGAATGTTCTTTATTTAAATTAAAATATTTAGTATAAGAGTTAGACAAAAGAGAAATAAATCTAGCAATTGCTGTAATTTTAACCTCCGAGGTTGATTTTGGCTCTTTAAGTAAAAAATGAAAATGATTCGGCAATACGCAATAAGCCAAAATTTTTATTCCTGTTTTATCTCTATAAAAAGCGACTTTTTCAATAAAATATTCGTAATCCTTTTCTGTATAAAATATCGTCCTCTTCTCAACCGCCCGATTATAAATATGATAATAATTATTTGGATAAATATCCCTCGGTTTGTTAGGCATAAATAAAAAATAAGGTTAATACGACCTTATCTAACCTCCGAGGTTGGATAAAATCGCTTTTCTTCAAAACAATTTTAGCTTAATATAAAATAATATAGTTGTCAAACAACCTTCGAGGTTAACCTCGAAGGTTGTGTTTCTAAAAAACAAAACTCACTTAGACTAATTTAATTTTTACATTTTTCAGAATCTATACCATCTGGACCGCCTATTGGACTACATTTATCCCGTCCCAAGATTCCCGGGACGTCCTCACAGCACCACCCCCTAGTATCAGGATTATTAGCTAGTATACAATCTGCAGTTGTGTCACAAGTTTGCTCACTCAGGGGCTTGCACTTGTTATCATCTTTGAGTATACATACAGCGCTCATAGGATCTGAATCCTCTTTTGTAGCTTGACCAAAGCAATAATTTTGTTCACAAAATTCGGGAGTTATGTAATAACCACAAGCCAATGGCCAGTCGTTCGGACCAAAATACATATCACTGCAAAGACTTGATACACAACCACATTGTACATTAGAGGATATATATGGTACCGAATCTGGACATAGCCCTTTACCTTTTGTGCTGACACATATTTGATCTTCCGGACACCTAGTATCAATACAGGTTATCTCTCGACCGGTATAGACTGCGCTAGTAGTTACAAAACTACTACCACAATAACTATAAATACCTTCTTCTGCTCTTTTAGCAAAACCGTCTTGGCATTGAGCAGCATCCTCTTTGATAGAAGTAATCGCTGGTAAACTAAGTTCCTGGAAAACTACCAAATCTTTACTTATCTGTGAAAGTAAGAGTTGTCCACCAAACAAAAGTGCCAAGCCAACCAAAACCCCATTTATCATTTCTTTGGCTGAAGTTATTTTTTGGGAATTACCAGCTGCCATCAGCCACTTCCAACCAGCCAAAACCAGCATAAACATAGCCACAATTCCAGCAAATCCTGCCCCATAAGTATAAATAGCTACTACATAACGACCTATTAATGCCCCGTCGGCTTTTACCGGTACCAGACCATCAAAATCAGTACCAGGAATCCTAACATTTGGTACAAACCAAACTTTTTTATCCCCAAATATATCTGGTTCCGGTAATTCTTCGGGAAACGCATAGACTCCAGCTGCTGAAAAAATAGCCCAAAAGAGCACAGCCACTAGTATTAGTTTAAAAAAAATTTTACCCTTCATGATTTTATTTATCCTATTAAATAAAATTTAAGTCATCTTAAATTTTAAATTCAATTAGTTATTATTACCATTTTATTTTATCTAATTCTAATACTTTGTAAAGCCCCTGTGCTAGAGTCTGTAAAATACAAAATACTGCCGTCAGGAGATAAGGCGAGATTATAGGCATTGTAGCTACCACTATCACCGACTGGGCTAGCCACCAGTGTCTTACTACCAGAATTCAAATCAATATAATAAAAATTGTCAGGATAACGATCAGCTACTTCTGGATAAAAACCAGCTCCTCTAGGCAAGCCCTGTGGTACTGCACAATACAAACCATTTTCTCCGACAAAAGTACATTTGTCTGGCCAAGTGGCAATATTGAGGGACACTTTGATATCACCAAGCTCACTGGTATTACCTTTAGTCACCCACAGGTTTGGATTGTAGTTTGTATCCTGATTATAAACACTATAAAGCATAGAGCTACCTTCCGGTGACCATTCATAATTAAAACCAGCTCCATTGACCTTGAAAGACTTAAAATTCTCTCCATTTAGACCTATTGGATAGACCTCCTGGCGCTCGGCATCAACATATTTGGTATGAAGCACCGCTACCTGATTATCAGGTGAAAATCCCACACTAGTGGCATAGCTTTGGTCGCCCAAAGGTTCTATCAAAAACATGCCCGAGCCGTCATCATTGGCCGCTACCAGCCAATTGTCTTCATCGGTAGGTCCTATCCATTTTGCGGCTATTTGATTACCATTACTATTAAAAGAAAAATTTTCCATTTCCGCTGGCAAAGTTATCTGCTGACCGCTAGTAAAATTGTACAAAATATTTGAACCATCAGGATACTCTAGTATTGCTTTACCCCCGTTTCTATCCCAAGTGACATTGTCTACCTGAAAAAACTTTTCGTCGCTTAGCTCTACCATGTTTCCATTTTCATCCAAACGATAAAATTTTTGACTATTACTGTCATAAAATTGTACACCATTTTGACCGGTAAACACCCCACTTGCTTCAGCTTCTGTTATTTTATTTACCACTGTCAAACCGCCATTGGCTACTTCAGAAACTTTATCAGTGACATAAGGCTGCCAAGGCAAAATATTGATGTTGCCATTGGTGTTGCCATTGGTATTTACAACATTCAAGTTGCCATTGCCTATAAAAGGTAAATTTCCTATAGCCTGATTGTCATTGGGTTGCTGTATACTAGGCGCTGTCCTAAAAAATACCCAATACAAAGCAAAGCCAATTCCCAAGACAAAAAGGAAAAATCCTATTACTATTAATATTTTTTTGATATTCATATAAGGTTTATTTAAGGAATAATGCCTCTTAATGTCTCAAATACTTGCAACCCTAAAGCAGATATTGCCGCCACTGGTTCAAGTGCTATAGCTATTAAAATTATAAATAATATGAAAATACCAATCAAAAGTACTATCAAAAATAAAGTTAAAAATCCCCAGATGATTACTTCCCATGAATCTAATTTTACAGACTCATTGCCCAACCAATTACCAGCTATAAATTGGAATGTCATTATAAGATAGGTCACTATTATACCCACCACTGTTACGGCAAATGCGCCATTTAAAATACGCAGTATGACTTTGGTACTTGTCTTAGCAGCTAATCTTGCAAACTGTCTTTCAGCGACCTGCTCTGATTTTTTTATAGCTTGTTTTTTAGCTTGCTCAAATTGACGCCTAGTAATATCTTGGCGAGCACCAACATTTGAGCCAGCTATATTTTCTTCTAGCTCCTCATCAAGCTCGGGTGTGTATGGTGCATCTAAAACTTCCGCCATTTTTATTTTATATTATTATTCTTGCCAAAAAGCACTGGTGACCAACCACTGATTAGCCGATCTAGTCATACTTATTTCAATATCTTGATAAAAAACATTTTCTGATAAATCCGCCTCGGTCTTTATCCTCTGACAAGAGACCCTAATATTAGCGCTAGTATCATCTATATCCAATATTTCATAAGAAATTGCTTTGGTAGTAATACCACTAAATTGATCGGCTGACATATCTGTATTTATACCGCTAAGATAATTTTTCATAGTATTGCTACTGAGCGGCATTAGCTCTTCCAAGTTGTGTCCCGGATTGTCAGTTGACCAAGTACCAAAACGTTCGGCATAAATCTTGGCCAAATTAGCAGCATCAAACTCTAGATTTGTCTGCTTGGGAACTGTCGGCTCCTGATAAGTAAAATTGGCACTAGGCGGAGTAAAAATAATAGGCGGCTCTTCATTAGTATTTTGAATTGGCGGTTTTTGGTCACTAGTTCTCAATATCCAGAATAAAAAAGCAATCAGTAATATAAGAATAATGACAACTGCCCAAATTATTTTTTTCTTTTTACTTTCTTCCATAGTATTTACCCTGTTAAATAAAATTTAAGTCATCTTAAATTTTAAATTCAATTAATTATATTATTTAAAATTTTACCTGGAATTTCTATACTTATACCCCGCTATATAATGAATCTAGCAATTGAATTTATTTAACAGGGTAAATTAAATTACAAATAAACTAGAGCTTACCCTCAGCTTCCAAAAGCATTTGCTCTTCAAATTCCTTTTTGGCCTCTTCTATTTCTAGTAGCTGTCTTGGATCTGAAGTAATAATCTGATGTTCGGCATAGGATGCCTGTACCTTTATAGCCGCGTGCTTTGAACCGGCAAAGAAAATCCCCTCTCCCAGACCTGATTCCAGCAAAAGGTATTTTTCACCTTCGGTCAACATAAAAGTCTTTTGGATGAGATTGACAGCCGCTGGTGTCTGCTTTAGTAAAAGCTGGAGAGCACAGTTGGTCACAATCGCATTACCATAGGTACTAGTCAAAAAGTCATTGACGTCCTGGGTAATGGTGGTGACTCCTAGATAATATTTTCTACAACGTTTTACCAAAGCGTACATAAATTTGGCACTATCTTCATGTCTCATCATAATCCAGGCTTCATCTACTACCAATATACGACGTTTTAGTTCGCTTCTGATAATATTCCAAATATAAGTCATGATAGTATACATAGCTATTGGTCTAAGCTCATCTTCCAAATCACGAATACAAAATACTATCAGCTGGTTGTCTACTTTGACATTGGTCGGACTATTAAATAAGCCCGAAAAAGTGCCTTCAGTATATTTTTTGATTCTTAAGGCCATATCCTCGCCACCCTCCATACTCAAAAGTACTTCCTCCAAATCAGACATGAGAGGTGGCTCTATTTTGGACAAATCACTGGCTGGAGAAATATCTTTTTTAGCATAAGTTTCAATCAAGGCTCTATCCAAAAGAGAATCTTCAACATTTGTAACATCACCAATCATAAGCCTGATCAAGCCTTTTAGGGTAATGACAGCGCTTCTTAAGATATCTTCCGGCTTACTCTCGCCACCAATACCTAGCGGCAAATCAAAAGGATTTAATTTACTCTCAGAGTTAAGAGATACATTAATATAAGCACCGCCTACTGCCTCTGCCAAATGCTGATACTCATTTTCAGGATCAATAATAATCACATCTGTACCAAGCATCATTGACCTCAAAACTTCTAGTTTAATGGCATAACTCTTTCCCGCTCCGGATGTAGCAAACACTACCATATTGGCATTTTGCAGACTAAAACGGTCAAATAATATCAAACTATTATTATGTCTATTGATACCATATAAAATACCTTCATCTGAAGTAAGCTCTGATGAAACAAAAGGAAAAGACGAGGCAATCGGTGAGCTATTCATATTGGTTGCAATCGCTAATTCATCGTTACCAATCGGTAAAGTAGAATTAAAACCCTGCTCTACCTGAAATAAAGCCCGCTTGGAATAGATAAGCTGCATACCCAAAAGATTTTCTATCCTATCAGTAGCCAGATCAAGCTCCTCTTTATCTTTGGCATAAACTGTCACATACAAAGCAAACTGGAAAAACTTTTCAATACCTTGACTCAGCCCATCACGAAGAGCTTCAATATCCTGTAAAGCTGTTTCAGAAATAGGATCACGAGGAGCTCCTTTTTCATGATCAGCTATAATTTGAGCCTGCATGGTACCTACTTTGTTTTTGAGTTGTTTTAAAACCATTTGGATATCCATAGGATAAAAAAACATGGAAATATCCAAAGTCAAACTTTCATTGATAATCGGGGCAAACCAACCAATAGAAACATACCTCGGATAAGTCACTACAAACATGGTCCTGACCAAACTATCATTGAGCTGCAAAAAATTGCTACTGATTTTGAAAGAAGCTGGAGCAATAATATCTCGGACAGATACTATGCCCTCCCTAAAAGCTTTTTCCGCTTCTAAGAGCTCTTTTTCTTTGGTCAGCTTTTCTTTTTCAGATTGCTTGAGTTTGACCATAGACTCCCCGACTTTGTCAGAGCCGGCGTTTTTTTCAACTTGTTTGATTGATTTAAAGCCAAACATTATTTTTCAACAATTAATTGATTTATATCTTCCAATTTTTCCCGTTGGAATAAATCGGGATTATAACTATTATAATAAAGCTCAATAAGAGCCTGAGTGCTGAGCCTTTGACTGCGCAGCCCCATACTAGATAAACCGCCACCAATAAAATCACAACGTTTATTTAGTTGAGCAGCAAACTCTTCAAAACGTTTACGACTGAGACTGACCACTTTGGCAGCAGAAAATACGGCCGACAATCGGCTAAAGAAGCTCCTTTTTTTGTCTGTGGCTGAGCTATAAGGCACTATCACATAAAACTTTTTACTCATGATTCTTTCCAAGGTCAAAAGCTCGCCCACAAAACCCCGATAATCAGCTGTCTGCATTCTCAAAAGCTCATTGGTCTGCTCTCTTTCCACCTTTTTTAACCTCTCCAAATAATCATCAATATTTAAAGGTCGTGACTGAATAATAATCTGCAAAGGATAGTCCAAAGAATTCAAAAAATTTATATAACCACCAACAATGGCTTTTTGTTCATCTTCAGATTTTAGGTCAAAATTTATAGAAGATACCAGTAGTACTCCCCTAACACTACCATCATTTAAAACCACCAAATCATCTCTGATTTCAGCAATGTCCAAAAACTTCTGGGTTGAATTTTTTGGCCTTGAGCTAGCCAACTTTTCATTTTTCATCCCTTTAAAAATTTATTTTGTTAAACATACACACAATAATTCGCTAATTTATATTTAACGATAAGTTACGTTATTTTCATCATTTGACTGCCTCTCACCTTTATAGACGCCACCTGTATCTATAATAAGAGAAAGCTCTGATAACTTACGATTTGGTACAAGACTCTTAGTGACTATCTGATTGTTTTTGGCTTTTTTTTGTTCTTTTATCTCTTCTTTACTCTTAAATTCTTGCCTTTTTATATATTCTTTTCTCCATATCCTGACAGCCGGTTTTTTCATGGTGGACACTACATTTAGAGCAAAAATATGAAAAGGAGCCCCATTGACTTTATAAAAAGCAAATAATATAACAAGAATTACATTTACTACTGTAAAAAACAAAAATAAACTAAAGTCAGCCAACTTATAAGCAATGAATTCCAGCAAAGCACCGGCTAGGATTATAATAAACTGTCTGACTGTGATAGGCCCCCAGATTTTGTCTTCGGCATCAATAAATTGTGGCACTATAAATCTATCCTGCATCCAGTTAAAAATTTATTTTTTATTAAAATTTTGTAAAACATTTACTTATATCTATTATTAGGCCGCTTATTTATAATTGCCTATTTTAAAATCTCATTTTTCGATTTAAATCAGATATAGCAGAAAATTCTTCAGTGCTTAGAGTTTCTTTGCCCTCTTTTTTAAGCCTCTCAATCAAACTGGATATTTCTTCTCCTTCGCTCATACTTTGAGCTCCCAAATCTAGATACAATTTATACAAAGGACTGTTGCGCCAGGCTTTGATACCCTGAGCCTTTTTGGTATAAGAATCCTGTTCCAATAAATTTATCTTATCTAGTATTTTGGTTACTATATCTTGGGTAGTAGTGCCTAGTCTCCTAAAAGCTACCAAGTCAAAAGACTCTATTTCTTTGACTGGACCTGTCAAAACATGACTCCCTATTGGCCTGTCGTTTTTTTCTGAAGATTTTTGTACATCAGTTATTTGTTGTCTAGGGGCTGACTGAGCCATAGGTCTTGAGACTTTTGGCAGAGATATTTTTGGTTTTTCTTCCAATTTTACTGGAATATCCTGAATTTTTTTTGCTTCTACAGATTTTTCCACTAGCTCAGCTTTTTTGACATCAGGCTCTTTTATAAGATCAAAACCCGAAGCTGGCTTAGTTTCTTTTTTACCCTCTACTGATGGTGAAGAAGCTATTTTTTGCTCTTGAGCTATTTCTCCTTTAGCAATAGTCTCTGCTGTTTTTTCAGGTTTTTCTACGGGTTCTTCTTCTTTTTCTAAAATTGGCTTTGATGTTTCTAAAAGTTTTTCTTTGGTTTCTACTTCTGGTAGCTCAGGGATCTTTTCATTAGCTTTCATTTCTGACATCTTGACTACCAGACCACCGACAGAATCAATTCTGGATTTTATACTCTTGACAACTGAGACTACCTCATCAATTTTTTCAGCAGACAATTTTATATCACTGGACAATCTATCACGAGTGGCTATAATGCTTTTTCTATTTCTAAAAAAATCAAAAAGAATATTAATAAAAGAATCTTTTTTGCCACTATCAATATTTATTTCTTGCTTGTTTATTATCCTGTCTACTATTTTTTCTACACCGTACTTTTTACTATCGTCTTTTGGCATAGTTTTGGCCAGAGTCTCCACTTCTTTGAGATCATCCGGATGAAAAGCAAATTGAGCGGGACTATCAGAGCTGCCGCTTATATATTGAATAGGAACAAAATTATCATTTTTAGGAGCTGCGTTTCCTTCAGAAACTGCCGAAGAAAACTCTTTATTTACACTTTTTACGATTTCTTTACCGCTCAAAGTAGTAAATTTACCAGCCTCATCCTTGACCAAAAGATTGTCCACCCACTTTTTGCTAGTTAAATTATTTGTTGCCTGATCGTCTAAAGTAGACATGGGATATTATACTATATTTTATATTAATTTGAATATATTATAACATATTTATACATTTATAGCCAATAAAAAAACAAGCCTCTAAACATACAATCAATCAGCTTGTTTTATAAATAAACTTTAAGCTCTTTCTACGTACTCTCCAGTCTCTGTATTGACTACTATCTTATCACCTGACTTTACAAATAGCGGTGTCCTGACTTCCGCGCCTGTTTCTAAAACAACTGTCTTGGTAGCGGCTCCACTACTATTACCTTTGACTCCATCTGGAGCTGATTTAACTTCCAAAGTTACCTTGGCTGGCAAATCAACAGCTACTGGCTTGTCATTAAACATCAACACATCCACAGTCTGACCGTCTATCAGATATTTGACCATATCTCCCAGACTATCAATATTAAACTGAAACTGTTCAAAGCTTTCATTGTCCATAAAGAAAAAATCATTTTCTTGTTTGTACAAAAAATTGGCTTTGCGCCTCTCTATATCAGCCTCGGCAATGCTGTCAGAACCAGAAAAAGTTTTTTCAAGTGTATTACCATTGACCAAATTTTTTAATTTTGTCTTTACTACTGCTCCTCCTCTGGCTACTTTTATATGCTGAGTAAAAACTACTTGATAAGGCTCGTCGTTTATATCAATAACGCGTCCTAACTTCAAATCACTAAGTGACAACATAATATTTATTTGTTAACAAATGGTAACAAAGCCATAAAGCGAGCTCTTTTGATGGCTTGAGACAATGTCCTCTGATGTTTTGAGCAAACTCCACTACGTCTTTTTGGCACAATCTTGCCATATGAAGAAGTGAATTTTTTTAACTGCTGCCAATTTTTGTAATCAATGTGTTCTATATTGTTTACACAAAAATAGCAATATTTACTAGTCTGCTTTTTATGCATAATAAAATTTATTATTTATTAAAATGGGATATCTTCTATACTGATTTCTTCCTCTGAATCAGATCTAGAAGCTTTGATATTTGGCTTATCTACATCGACACTTGGCTCTTGACCCATATCAGGCTGATTAGTGTCAAAATCTCCTCCTGAAGGTGCCGATCCCGCCCTATCAAGCATAATCATATTATCAGCAATTATCTCTGTACGATATCTTTTGACACCATTGGGGTCATCCCATGATCTAGTCTGCAAACGTCCCTCAATATATACCTTGCTGCCTTTTTTTAAATACTGGCTACTTATTTCAGCCAATCGACGCCAGGCTACTATATTGTGAAATTCTGCTTTTTCTTGTTTTTGACCATCAGCGTTTTTCCAAACAAAATTGGTGGCGATGGAAAAAGATGTCACATTTTGACCACTAGGAGTGGTGCGCATTTCTGGATCGCGCACTACATTACCAATGATCATTGCTTTGTTTAAATTCATAGATGCTATTGTTTAAATTTTTTAATCAAGTTGGGGGTCTCTCAAAATCTCATCCAATTTTTGATCAATATCATCTAGAGCTATTTTTGGTTTTTCATCTTTATTAACCTTTTCTTCCTGCTTTTTAGGGGCAGAATATGGTCTTTTGGCAACCTGTCTAGCTGGTCTACCACCAGATCTTCTAAGTGGTTTATTATTTGCTGAAGCTGGCAAATCTTTGAGACTAGCCAAGTCAGTGGCTGCTTCCATGGCAGCTCTATCAAGCTTGACCAACAAATATCGAAGCAACTTGTTGTTGTGCTTCAATTTTGTATCAATTTCTTTGAGCTGACGACCACTATCCAAATCAAATTCCAAAAATACATAAAAGCCATGCTTTTGCTTTTTGATTGGATAAGCTAATTTTTTTCGACCAATAAAATAAGGCTCTTTTATAATTTTAGCCTTTACTTCTTCTAAATAGCCCAAAATATCCTGCTCTAGAGTTTTGTGCTCTGTTTCAGGGATAGCTGAACTAATGATAAAACTGAGTTCATATCTCATGATTTTTATCTAATTACCTTGACCTTATTAGCCAAGGGCTTTAATAAACTCTTATTGAGCTTTTAAAACGTGGTTAATTAAATTGATTGTGGAAATACTTTAACATAATGAACATTCTGTGTCAAGTAACCCCTAGGGTTAAAATTAAATTGACAAAAATCTGCATTATATTAAAATAACCATGACCCCAACAATATAATATGAAGAAAAGTGATTTTATCAACCCGACGGGTTAGATAAGGTCAATTATATTAATTAACCTTATTTTTTATGGCTTCAAAACCTAGAAATATTCTACCTGACAATTTCTATCATGTCTACAATAGAGGCGCTCATAAAAATCCCCTATTTTATACGGATAATGACTACAAATATTTTTTGACGAAGGCCTTATTTTATAAGGAAAAATTCAATATAAAAATATTAGCTTATTGTATTCTGCCAAATCATTGGCATTTTTTGGTACAAGAACCAAGGAAAGTAACCCCTGGGGTTAAAATAAATCATCTAAATTCAAGCTCATCCATAAGCGCCTTTTTTTCATCACTATCAAATTCATACACAAAATTTTTCAATATGAACAAGAATCACTCCGGCAGAATTTTCCAGGGGCCTTTTAAATCAAAAATTATAAACGATGATAATTATTTAAAAATCCTAATAAATTATATTAATTTAAACCACGTAAAACATAAAATTTCAGATAAAAACACTTGGGATTATACCTCTTATAATGAGTATATTAATAAATCAAAAACAAAAATAGTTGATCAAGACTATCTCGTGGATTTCAAACTCTGTCACAAAATAGAAAACCTAATAATTGATAGCGAGTTTGACCCCTAGGGTTATTTAAATTATCATATACTTATGGAAAAATATATATTTATGCTTGGTCAGTCAGCTGAGTTGGCCAAAGAAGAATTGATAAGCTTTTTGGGTTCTGTAGAAAATAGCGGTCCGTCCTTTGCACTGGCCACTAGTCCCAAAAAACCAGCCGAATTAATAAAAAATCTGGGTGGCACCATCAAAATTGCCCAATATATTGATACTATTGATGACTTGTCCCCACTTTTTGATATTTGGCTAGCAAATATCAACATAGAATCTGGCAAAACTAATTTTGGTTTTAGCCTGTATAATGACAAAAAAAACTATCCAGCTATCAAAAAAATAAGCATGGCAATAAAAAAAGACCTCAAAAGCCAAGGGCATAAGTGTCGTTTTGTCAGCAGCCGAGAGCCTATCCTCTCTTCCGTTATTGTCACCAAAAATAATCTGATAAATAATGAACTTTTAATAATCAGAAACAACAACCAGTATATCATTGGAATTACCAGAGCTGTCCAGGATTTTGCCAGCTATGGTTTGCGTGATATGGAACGACCAAATCGTGACGACAAAAGTGGCCTACTGCCTCCCAAAATAGCTCAAATAATGCTCAACCTAGCCGGACCAGATAGACAAAAAAATATATTAGATCCTTTTTGTGGCTCTGGTACTATATTACAAGAAGCTGCTCTTTTGGGATTCAATCAAATATACGGATCTGACATAAGTAAAAAGGCTATATCAGATAGCCAAGCAAATCTGGATTGGCTGGCCAAAAAATTTGCTATAAAAATAAACTACGAAATAAGAAAATCTGATATTAACAATTTATCAGAAAATTTCAAAAATAATTCTATAGACCTGATAGTAACTGAGCCATTTATGGGAGACGCCCGCCAAGTGAGTAGAGCCTACAAAATATCCGATCTAAAAAATATACAAACCGAGCTACAAAAATTATATCACAAATCTTTTTTGGAATTTAAAAAAATACTAAAACCAGGTGGAGTTGTCATTTTCATATTTCCTGAATTTGTAATAAAAAATGACAGCTTAAAAACTCTAGACGAATATATCATAGCCAATATAGGTTTTAGACTAAATAAAAATCTGGTCTACTTTAGACCAGATCAAAAAGTCAGACGCCAGATTACTGTCTGGCACCTATAAGAAATCAATTTATAGGGTACACCCAGCTAAACTTGTTGCCCAAAACCTGGACTTCCCTCCATCTTAGCTTATTGTATGCTTTATCAAAATATACTAACTGCCCTGATGATGATACTATATTGCTCAGATAAAAAGCTATAATCAACATTTCATCCTCTGGTATACGAAATTTATCAGACAAAATCATCTCCAAAAATAAACGACGTAGCATGAGTTTGTCTGTCTCATCGCCTATAGCCTGCTCCAAAGAATGCCCATATTTTACGCCAACAAAACGCTTTAAAATATTTTTGAAACGACTGTCCTCACTGATAGTTTGATCGAGGATTCTTTTTTTTATCATCAAACCAATACAACTGATAACCTTGTCTTTATCCTGTATACCAATAGCTTGCCATAAAATATCTCTTATTTTATTTACATCGTTTTCCGCTTCAGACATTAAAATATCTTCCGGTAAAATATTTTCCAACAATTCTTTGATATGCCTTTCTATTTCATTTATCGCTATAGTACTATCCAAAGGCTTGTCAGCATTTTTTTTGCCAATTTTTTTCTTTTCTGCTTGTGATATTTTTAATATTGAATCGGAATAATCAAAAGTCATAGGTGCATCATCATCATAGGAAACAAGAAAATACCGCAAACTCTCACTTTCGTCTTTATTCAATTCCATCACATTGGGAGCTTTTGATAAGTACTGAGCCCTGCTTAATGAATCACGAGAGCTGGCTCCGGCAAAATGAATATAATCTTTTAGCCAACTATCAACAGTAGGTGCTGTCAAAAAACCTTTTTCATTGACTATTTTTTTACTGGACAATTTCAAATCTTTGAAATCTTCATATTTACTCATCATTTCTTTGACTGTACCTACTGTGTGGCCGGGAAAAACATTGGAATTGACCAAATTATCCTCTGATTTGAGTGGCTTCACATGAGGCACTTTGCCGCCCAAGCGCAAAATAAGCCTATCAATATTATCTATATAGAACTGTAAAGGAGAAAAAGCTTTTATAGCTAAATCAAGAGCCAACTCTCTAATATTAAAATTTTTCGCTCCTGGCAAATATTCTAATTGTTTTGGCAAATCAAGAGGCGAAACAATTTTTAAAATTATTTTGTCCTCCAATGAATTTATATAGTCTATTTGGTCAAAATTAAAACCATATTTATTTACCAACTCATCATTTATATCAGTAAAGTTATCCCAAATAAAATCTTGCACCTCTTTTGGTAGTTTGAGCCAATCTTCCGTTTTCATTTAATAAGCCTACTTAATACTATCTATTATATCTTTGGGCGACTTACTTGCAACATGAGCCCTAGCAGCCTCCCTATCCATACCATCTTTTATGGCATTTTGGACTACCACCAACGTGGCCAGCTCCTTTTTGAAAGCTGGTTCCAAATTATCCATAATAATCTTATTTACTTTTTTACCAGTTCTAGCTAGAGTCTCTGCAAAAAGCCTAATCTGTTCTGGCGTACCCTCTTGTAATATATGCCTTTGTTGATCTTGGGTAGCATGCCTGGCAAAATCTTTGAATAACTCTCTATTTTCACCTTTGGAAATATCCATCTCATGCAACCTGGAGTAATCCATACCATCGCTGACTTCTCTTACCATAGCGCCGGCGGCATAATCCCTTCCCGAATCAATCTGTATTCCTGAAATATCCCTACGTCGAGAACTTTGTGCTTTAAACAAAGTATCTCTTTCTCTTTCAAATTTACGCTTTTCGGATATACTGGAGGCATTAGCTATTAATGCAGGGAGTTCCTCCAATCTTTTGGCGTCAGCACCACCATCTATTGATTTAAATCCATCTCTTATTTCCTTCGCTATTTCTCCTTTTTGCTTTTCATAATCAGCTACTCTTTGTCTTTGCTCCTCATATCTAGAGTCGCTCTTATCAACTGTTATTTCAGGCGCCGATCCTAACTTATCTTCCAAAGCTACTTTCAAAACAGATTCCTCATCCTCGACATCAATTAATTTCAAAGGTGAACTAAGAATATTCCTCCTCTGCTCAGATATCTCTGCTTTATTTCTTTTATAGGTTTCTTTACTAATTTTTTTATTTTTATAAGCAGATTCAAGTGATTGCTCTCTCGTATCAATAGATGCTAAATTATTATTTGCTTCATCGTCAGTAAAATAACCAGCCATAAGACGCCTGTTTCTATATAGTTTCTCTCTATCTTTAGCCGTTCTTTTATCCTTTGGAATAGCCTCATAAGCTCTTGTTTCTTCTAGAGCTTGCGCTTTAACACGCTCTTTTCTTTCAGTAAATTGCTCGTCAGACTCACCTACAGACTGCCTCAAATGTTTATAAAAATCTTTAGGCAAGCCTATCTCGCCAGAGGTAATAGCCTTATTTATATCTGAAACCACTCTATTTGCCCTTGGCACAGCCATTTGCGGATATAGGCCAGACTCAAATGTAAGTTGTTTTATGTAACCGTTGTTGCTGTCTAAAGCGATTTGATCTTTATTGGTAAATTGAGCTACTCTTTGCCCATCTTCATCAACAGTGCTCATAAATTTGTGATCTTCTAACTCATCATCCACATCTTCTTGAGCTGAGGCCTGTGCCAATTTTACCCTCAACTGTCTGGAGGCTACTTTACCTAACAAGCTATTGGCAGTTCCAATACCATCAGCATATTCATCCGATCTAAATGCTTTAAATAAATTTTTTATACCCCCAAAAGAATTTCCAGCCTTATCAAGTATAGATTCCGATTTCAAATTTTTGAATAAATTATGATGCAAATCATCAACATATCTTAGAGCATCTTCTTCACTTACTTCATTACCCCACTGCAAATTATGCTTATCTTGCCTTGTCTGATCACCAACCTTTGCCAGTTGTTTATTTACCCAAGAAGCCTGGTCAGCATTTTCTACTTCACCTCTATCAACCAAAGTCTGTGCTAATACAGTGTCATGGTCTGCATTACCACCAATTGAACTGACAGACGAATAAAGTGGTAAAGCCCCTTTGACAACTCCAACTCCAACTTTACCAAGGCTGCGCTTGATCCTGTCTCTAGACGCCGCCCAATTTTCCAATTTCTGCCCTGGCTCTAACGAACTAATAGTTGATCGACTTTTAGCATACTCTATACGATGCGTATCTTTTATGCCTCTCTGGTCATCTTCTTTTTTCTTTTGTATTCTATCAGCATCATAACCCTGCATTCTCATGGCAGTTCTTTGAACTCTACCCCCCCAAAAAGGTACATTGTTCCAGCCAATTTTACCAAACAATTTTTGACCCCTAGCCGAGCCATCTGATTTTATCAAACCTCTAGACGCGAACGCACCAAGTCTAGAAGCAGGAGCTAAAGCATAATTTCTGCCCATATAGCCGGCTCCTTTTTGAACCATGCCCATGCCTTTGCTGGCAAAACTAGCCCCCGCCGCACCTGAAGCAGCGGCCATTTGCAGACCTCCCACCAATAATGATATAGCTATTACATAATTTATAACATTATTAACTGACAGAGCTTCGCTAGGTGCATCAATAGCTGGCGCTTCCTGTACAATGGCATCGTTTTCCTGTGTGTTATTAAAAGAATCAGCTATGTCACCACGACCAGTAATAGTAAAGGCCAGCCACAAGAAAAACGCCAAGATTGGTCCGGAAATCAGATTTTTACCCAAATCTTGTGACCATTTGACATAAAACTTTTTGGCCGATGGAAATATAAAAGCAAAAAAAGCAACAGGAGAAAGAACCATGGCTATCCAGAGATGAACTATCCTCATAGTCAACATGATGATAATCACACCAATCACTACCACAGCAATAGCCAACATAACGCCGCCCAATATCAAGGCTACTATATAATTTCCTAAATCAAGACTATTACCGGATGATGTTATTTTATGCAGACCCAAAGAAACCATTATATTTCCAGCAGCTACATCACTAATTGCAAAAACAAAAGTGAGCATTATAACCTGAGTAATATCAATTGCAAAACCGACTATCGTCCGACTAAAATTGATAAGTATAGCTACTATAATCATCCTAGACAAAAGCTGCCTATAACCATAAGAACTGACATTTATAATAGTAGCAAAAGCAATGACTAGTAGTATCAGGATGAAAAACATATTGACCAAATCTCTCAGAGCTACCCAACCAATTATCACACCTGCTTCACTTCCAAATTTATTGTAAGAAGCTACCAGTGGCAGAATAAACACCTCCAGTTGCAAGGCAAAATAAAATGGTATCATCACAACTCTAAGAATCAAGTCCCCTAGAATATTAATCAAAGGATTTACCGCAAAAACTATTTGAGGTATAAGCAAACCAAAACTGGTAAAAAGGGTAATCTTTTTAAAATACTTAGCCAAACGATAATTAAAAAATTTCATAGCTAACAATTATTTAATATAATATATCTTATTCATCATAGACCATTATCCAACCATTGAAAGGCATAATGGTATTCCATCCCCAACGGTCTGTCACTCTGACCCTAGGCTGATAGCATGAAGCATCGGGGTCAACAGGCTCAGGTGGTGTCCCTGCTGCTCCACCTATACCATCACAACGATGCGCACCCTCAGGATCATATTGATAATCATGATAAAATACTTTATAACCTTCTTGGCAAGCTCTATCTAGTCCTCCAAAACCCATCAGATGAGTATCTCCCAAAATTTCTGGGATACCAGCCGGTGCTTCAGCATTTGGATCACAGTAGCCACTTGGTAAATTATTTTTGTATTTACCAGGATTTGGTACAAAAGCATTAATCGCCCCGTCACCCCAATCAATATCTACACTGTAGACTGGCATATGGTCAGGATGAGCATGGTAGAAAAATTTGACATCAGTAAATAATGCCCCGCCGGTACCTATCAACGCACCTGATGAATCGTCATAAGCCCCATTAACAGTAATGCCTGTTATATTACTTTTGACATTTCCAGATGAATCTCTTAGCTCACAAAGTCTGTCTCCACAAGCTGCCAATACACGAGGATTATAATCACCTCCCGCAAACACATTACTAAAGTTGCCCGGACCGGATATAATATACTCGTTATCAAACTCATAAATGTGTTCTACACTGTTCCACTGCATATTATAAACTTTGGCAAACAAATTGGTCAGACCTTCTACAGCGTGTGCCCAGACCAGAGCCTCATCACTATCATATCCCTCCCAAGAAAAGAAAGTGGCGGCTGATAAATCTGTCACATAATTATTCAAAGGCACTCTGGTGCTTACTATTTCATTACCATCAAATATTCCCAATCCAGCCCCAAAATGAGACCCAATACTGGTACCACCAACATCACCAACATGATCATACTTGACATCATTGATGTATTGGTATTCTCCGGCAGTATAATAGTATGACTCCCAGCGTGGAATAATTACTCTATCCCCTGTTTCTTTGTTTCTCCACCAGATGTCAGTACGTACAAAAGACAAATCGCCTTGTGAATCTAGATATGATATAGTCTTGCACTGTTGGAAACAATTCAAAGGATTGTCATTGGCCGAGCCATCACAATCTGTGCCCTGCTCATCTACAGGATAGTATTGGAATGTACGATCGCGGAAATTATATGTTGAAAAATCAGGGATCTGTAAAGTTTGAGTACAGTTTGCATTGGCAGATTTTCCGTAATATCTGGCATCAGTACCACCACCATATTCCAGACAACCCTCCTGAATCACAGTACCACTGCCATCTGTTTCGCCAAATAAATGAGTATAAAGCCAATCCATCAAATGGTCATCTTTTACAGTGGCTATCGTGTAATTATAAGGTCCGTTATATATATAATTATCCGATGACAGGATATTATTATTATCTACATCCCCCCATAAATTACAATTTTCAGGCTGATGTGCTTGATCAAAAATACTAACTGTCTGTAAATCATAAATATACTGATGGCAACCATCCAAACCAATAATATTGTTAAAGGTACAACTAGTGCCATCATTCAGATTTACTGAGAAGGCGCCCTGATTTTTTGAACCAAATTGACTACAATATACAACACCGCCAGCGGTTGATTCAGAAATATAAGTATCTGTGTCAGCTGGATCTTCTACCAGCACACCAGTGGCATTGTGGGCAGTCAAATCAACATAGTTTTCAATACAATACATAGCTTCACAAGTAGCATAGCCCTGACACTGATCTATACTAGTAAAGCCCTTAATGTTTCCCCCCCACGGCTCATCATTAGAACCAAGAACACCTACATAATTGAGGCTATATATACATTCATATCCCCTTCTAATATCCAAGCCAGCACTACAATTATAATCAGTGCAAACCAAAGGACCTTCTTCATAATATTGCGCTTCAGCATAATAATTGTAGCTCAAAGGATTGCAATATACATTTCGGCATACCTTGCTCTTATTTATACCGCATCCACTAGAACAATTATATACACCACCTCTAGCTCCCTCACCTGAATCAGAGTTGGAATAAACTTGATGATAATTTCCTTCGGGAGAATCTACACGGTTTTCATCTCCACTATATGGATTAGGGCTGTCAAACAACTGTCCACAAACCCAATCACTTGGCTGAGCTTCCAAGTCACATTCTGGACCCCAAATTGCCGGATAGCCATTTGGCGAATTAATAGAAGCATAGGGGTTATAATTTCCACTGCTATTTATTCTTTCATCATAAAAATATATTTCAATATCTATACCCGCATCATGAGTAGTGTCAAAAAGCTGCTTAATAACTGACAAACTGTAAGCATTGGCCGTTTCGCCAGGATTTGATACTTTGAAATGACTCGATTTATTAAACCTAGTATTATCACTGCAGTTACTATTTTTACAAAGGGAATTTTCAATTCTATTTAGACCGACTTGATTATAACTTCCCGTAGCGGGGTTAGGTGTACCATCAATATTGTAGCCACCTAAGCCAAATCTATTATTTGCATCAGCATAAAAGAGTGATGTATATGGATACCATGTAGCTACTTCACCTATCTTCAAATAATCCCTATCAAGCAGATCGCCAAACTCGTTTATTTTATCTACGTTTATCCTAGCACCCGCCGGTACTCTAATGAGATAATTACAATCTCCAAAATTATCAAATTGTCCACAATATATCCTATCCTCAGTTAGCTCAAAAGGCTCAGCTATAGCGCAGAACAAGGCGTCTTGACCAGATGGTTCATAATAACCGGCTCCTGTATAATTATCATAAAGACTGGATGTGCCTTTTATCTTGTCAGCCGGATACCACTGATTGCAATAGAAAGTTCCACCAATATCATTGACCAGTTTATTTTGCAGGTCATATTCCAGACAAATGCCAGGCCAATTTTTGAAAGTAATAGCTTGTGTTTTTTCAGAGCAGACACCATCACCTCTTAGATTGAGATCTCTATCTCTAGTATCACATATACTATCGCTTGGCCGACCAGTATCATCTATACACACTCTTATACTGCCATCTTCCTTATATATATCCCCCGATGTACAAATAGCATTTGGCGCTGTCATGTCAGCAGGATAATAGTATACTTTATCACCATAACCGTAGGTAGTTTTGACAAAAGATTCTTCGCAACCATTTAAATATGACTCATCACTGGTACAAATAGCAGCACTATTGTACTTGGCTAGTCTATCCAATCCTTCCGGAGCAATAGCTGCTGGAAATGGCGCGTCAGACAAAGCATAACCTCTAGTTTCTATAGAAAAAGTACTAGTGCTATTCTGATTGGCTTTTGGACTGACCCAACAAATACCCTGTTGACATTCACCATTGAAGAAATAATCACCGTCAGTATTTATAGTAGCCGTACAAGAAATATCATCTATTGGAATAAGATCAGCATCTACACAACCTGAGAAATACCTTTCTCCTGTTGATACATTATAAGAGTCGTAGGCATCATAGACCAAACGAGGCTGAGGATCTTCAGTAGTACCAAAATCATAAATTGACAATTCATTGACTGGGATAGTATCTGGCACCGCATATCCAATATAGTCCATATCACCCCAAGTCATATGATCTCTAGCACCACTATCCCTAGACTGATATTTTTCATACGTCAAAGCATCAGAATTAGCATAAGACTCCCATCTCTTACACCTTGTAATATTGCTATTGCTGTCATATTCAAACTCTATACAACTATCCAAATCATCACATACTATTCTGTATTCCTGAGTATCGGGATCCAATACCGCTGACGAAGACTTACAAGTCAACCATTCTGAACATTGTCTATCTTTTCTGACTTTTATCAATTTGTTGGCATCTAATGTACAAGTAGGATCAAAACTTGGATTACATACAATAGGACTAGCCTGAAAATTGTCAGCTTCCACTTTGTCATACGTTTTTTGACTATCATACAAAGTAGCAACCTGATCATGAGCACCATTCCAGCTATTGGCATCATAAAATAGTACACAACCATTTTGTTTGTCCACTGTGCCATTGCAGCTTGTCTCATCTATTTGCTCATCATTGATATAATAATAAGCTTCACAACTAGGTGTCCAAGTCTCATTAGCATCATTGCAAAGTCTTTCGTCTTCTATAGCTGGATCGCTGCAATATCCGGAAATATCCGGATTATTTATTTTGGGATCACAATTAACTGGATCAGTTGGATCAATAAAAGCTGTACACATATTTTCTATAGCCGGACACTGAGAGGCTAGACCATAACCAAACCACTCACCACCGGCCTGCTGACAATCAGCTATAGTAAAATAATTGAGTTTTGAATTTGGATCACCAAATGCATGACAATAATCTTTTGGCGCACTCAAATCGGCTATATCAAATATTTGATCAGTGTCCAAACATCCCATTGGTGTTTCGTCACTCAAGGTAGCAGTCAAAAACCATCCGGAAAATAGACTGCCGCTGATTAAAATATTTTCTTGATAGGTACAAGTAGTGCTACCTGGATCTTTGAAATAATAAGTACCCTTACCTGAAGCAAATTCTTCACAATTCAAAGCTTCATAAGTACACAATGAACTATTATATCTATCAGGATCATTTATCTTGTATACGCTAGAATATAAAGTAGCATCTTCTCTATCTGGTAAACCAAGCTCTGAACATCCTTTGACTGAAGATAAACAATAATTTTTCGGATCAGGCACTAGATAATTTATACTGTCCGATGGGACGGTAATCTCTGAATAATCACCTAAGTGGAAGGTCTCTTCATAAGGATAGCTAGAGTTATGAGTATCAATTACTGGTGTACAACCAATCGCCTGCTCGCGACACAGATAATTAAATGATTTTAGATCAAACTGACGAGCGTTAGTGTCTATATAAGTCTGACAACCCAAGTGGTAACCCTCATATGGTGTATCACAAGAAGTTGGTGTCTGCCACGAATCTCTGATGACCGAAAAGCTATCTGAAATTTCCTTAAAGGTAAAATTGTCAATAAATAAATCTCCATCTACAGGCCCATTGACATCCAATATGATTGCCTGGCTATCAATATTATCCATGTCCAAACTAGATATATCCAGATATTTGGAAATAGTATAATAATGCCAGTTACCAGCTTCAATATTAAACAAATCAGTATCTTCTGCGTCATTCAAATTTTCTAAAAATGTATTATTATTGGCATCCTCCAAAAATAGGCGAATATTAAAATCACTCAATGACACACTGCTTTTCATCCACCAGGAGACCTGATATTCTTTGTTATTTTTTATAACTTCGTCAACCATATTTCTGCCATGGCTATGCCCTGTGGCAAGCTTCAAAGAATGACCACCGTCATTTAATGATTCTGAAGACAAATCAATAATACCCGGATCTCCATCTCCCCACGGGGAATAAGTACCACCTTCAAAATTATCAATAAATAACATACGTATATTATTGGCATTATTACCATAATATGATCGGCAATTATTATTGGCTGCCGTACAAGAAATACTTTCTGACGGCAAACCGCTATATTCTGTACCGGTCAAAGTACGTCTATAGTCATGACAGTTATCGCTGGCAAATACTACCCTATCCTGCAAACGCATATGAGAGTCTCCGTCTTGATCAAAGAACTGGCGACAATTTGGGTTTGTATCCAACTCTGAGACATCACAAGTAGCAATACTGACATTGTCACGACAATCAGTGCCATGAGGATCTATGTTAGTGCAAGGCGCATCGCTGATATTACTTTCTAAGATATACCAAGTTTTGATTTGATAACCGGCCACGTCACTACCCTCCCAAGTATAATAAGCCGCCCCAAACTCCGAAGGCACACATTGGCGAAGGAATGTATAATATTCTCTACCCTCACCGCCCTCGGCTAATACATCAAGGTTGGTGAACTCTTCACAACCAACTGCAGTCTCAGGACATGAATTAGCTGTATCTGGTATGAAATTAAAATACCTCACATCCGTATCACCCTCCATAATATCAAACAAATCAGGCTGTTCAGAAAAAGTATCATAGCCAACACATTCATTTGGACAAAGATCACCAGAATTAATAACTGCTGGTATCATTGGGTCTCCATTTATAGGAGTATAGCCCTGACAACCAACTTCTTTTTCAAGACACATAAAACGTCCGCTATCCATATAAACATAACCGCCTTGTCCATAAGGTGTATAAACAGATGAACTGTTTGAAGAGCTGACAATTTCTAATTTTAGATTATCAAACCAAATAACAGAACTAGCCACAGGATTTTCAGATGAAATATTAATCTGACCACCTTTAGTATTTTCATTGGTCATAAATGTACACTTGGCTCTTTGTGCTCCTTGAGACGGTACTGACAGAAGGTCTATATTGTTTGGGTGTCCATCATATCCGATGTCACAAGTAGTAAGCTCCTCTATAGCCCCGCCAATACTAGTATCACCACAAGTACCAGAGGCATCGCAAAGATGCATAGTGATTCTGCCTTGGTCTGTACTTTCAGGAGTATATTGCTCCATGTCCACTGAAATTTGGTACATGGTATTTGGCAAAAGCTCTACTCTTTGCATCAAATCAACTCCCAATCCACCACCATAGGCATAACCATTGGCAATTCTATCGCCATTATAATCAAAACCTACTGAAGACCAGCCATCAGGAGTTCCGTCATCATTGATGTCACCAAAACCACTATTGGGAACTAGATTAACACCAAGATCAGGAGCCATTAATATATATTGATCACAACCAGCCTGATCCGAGCTACAGATATTTGCCTGTTTATTCAAAAATAAATCATTATCATCATATCTGATATCATCTAATATCCAATTGCCTTCAAAGTCTTTTTCTTGGGAATACCTGCGACAACCCGCTTGATCAGCAGTACAATAATCAAGACTATCTTCAACATAAGAAAACTCTCCCAAATCTTCATTTTTAAAAGTCAAACAACCGGCGTAAATATCACCACTTGGACATTTGTCGCCTTCAAAACGCCAAATATTTTCTGTCCTAGTACAATATCCGTATTGACCATCCAGACAATTACCATCATCATCTTCACGCAAACAAATTTTGGCATCAGCACAATATTGTTGACGATTACTACTGTCTGAAGATTCCAAAACAGATGAATTGACATAGGCATCGCATAAGACACTAGGTGCTTTGAGAACCCAATCCGGATCTATCAAATGATAAAAAGGATTGTGTTGATTACCATCTACGGCAAACTTATCTGAAATAGGAAAACGACAATCTAATGATTCTTCAAAACAATCCATAGCCTGCTGTAAACTGACTGGGCCACGAATAGCTGCCAATTCCCATCCAACTGGTACAATATTTGCTTTTCTGAGCTTGACTAAATTACCATAACACAAACCATCACGATAACATTTTTCAGTGCTATGATTGAGTGGATCATTTGGCCCAATCAAAGGAGTCTGCCCGTCAATTACACCATCTTCTATAGCTTGTTTCAAAGTCATCTGAGAATTTACCGCTTGTAAAAAAGCTGGACTCATCACACAATTGTCTGGTTTTTTAAACTGACTTGGACAAATTGCAAATTCATTGAGATAATCAAAAGATTCTATTTTTTCTATCCTTATTTTTTTAAGGTCTTTAAATAAATCCTGACCCCTAGGCTGCAAAAAATCATAACCACCCCTTAATCTAGCTAATAGATCATCTCCTACTATTGCATTATTATTCTTACCACCAAATAAAGACCACATACCGTCTTTTATCCATTCTTTCATCAGTTTGGAAGTAAAAGTATCAACAAAACGACTACCGGCATCTTTTAAAATATCTGACAATTTCCTATTGGTAGCTGCCTCTTTTCTAGCTGCTATGGCTTTAGCTGAGTTTTCAACAGCCGAATCCCATTGTTCTTCCGACATATTCATAGCTACACTACAGTGAGTTTTCACAGCCTCTATAACAGTTGTAGCTTTGTCTATGAATCCCTGACATTCAGAAGCAGATAGTTCTTCCACCTCTTTAGCTTCTATTTTTTTATTGTTGACAGTCGTCTCCAATTTTATTAAGGCGCCCAAGTCACTATTTTCAGGATCCATCAAACCCTGAAAAAATTCTTTGGTGCTGTCAGTCCCTGATCTTTTCGGATCAAGATGAAACTTTACAATATCTGATTGCACTTCTTTTTCAAAATTTTTCCATTCTCTCTGGACATTACGCCAATCACACTTTGGTTTTGGCGGTTTTTGCTCATCAAGCAAAGCTAAGGTAAGCGTCAATTTGACATCAATAGAAGGATCACAAAGATTTATACCCAATTCATCAAAACCTTTGGTAGTAAGCTCACCCAAAAATTCACCAAAAGCCTTATCTTGAGCATTTTGTAAATGTTGTTTTATAGAGGTCGTCCGAAACAATGGTTTACCTCCGGCTGCACCAGTTGCTAGTTCAGTGGCTACATCATAGGCCAGACTATCCATAAACATTCCCACCGTCTTATTTGATAATTCAGCACCCACAATGCCCTGGACAGTATCATAAACTTTCTCTACTTTATCCCAAATCCATTTTAGACTTCCGGTGACATCATGGGCCACCGATACAATAAAAGCATCCGCTGGACGCGGCAAAGATAGACCGGTAAAAGTAACAAAAACTAGAACTAGGGAAAAAATTATTTTTTTATAACTTGCCATATCTTATATTTTATTCTTATCAAAAATATAATAATTATCTTGCTAATAATTCTTGGGCTATACCCAATAATTCCTCATCACTCAAAGCGTTTATTTCTGCTGGATCGGCTCCTGGTTGGGTCAATAAAAACTGTCTGACTTCATCTGGAGTAGGATCATTGGACAAAGCATTTTCGGGTAAAATATTACTCTGATCAAATATTCTAAAAATATTTAGAAGATCCTCATCTGTCAGGGCATCTAGGTCTTCCTGCGGCATACCATTTTCTTTGAGAAAATTCCTAAATTCAGACACAGCCGCCTCTTGGACTGTTATATCTGGGTCAACATTGACCTGCTCAATTATATCGGCCAATTTAGTATTGGGTGTGATGAGTCTCAAAAGATTACAGGACTGCCCATGTGGACAAAGCGGATCATTCCCCAAAGCTACTTCTTCAGAGTCAGTAAAGCCGTCACTATCAGTATCTTCCAAAAACATACTAGTATAATATTGATACTTTTCTTCATAATCTGTCAGACCATCCCCATCTGTATCATTTTCCTTTAGCTCGGCTATAGTCCTAGTCGCTTCTTCATCAGGACTCAATTGATTATCCAGCCAATCAGGAGTGTCATATTTGACTGGCTCAATCAAATTTTTATAAATCTGCGATCCACTTATCAATAATAAAAAAATACTAAACACAAAAAATAACCAAAATTTACCGCGCAAACTTTTTTTATTGGTAGGATTTTCCAAATTCGCCTGGACATTTTCTGGCAAAACTTGATTGTTTAAATCCTGATTTTTTTGTAATTGATTTAGTTCAAAATTTTCGTCCATAATTAAACGATAAGTTGCATTTATTATAACATAAAATTATAAAATAACCAAAGAAAAAATCACCGATTTTCAAGTGTCCGGTGCTTACAGCTTAAAATAAATTTTTGGCTAGCTCCAGCCAATTAGAAACTGACAATTTTTCTGCCCTGATATTTTGATCTAAACCCATTTTATCAAAGATTTTAGCTAATTTTTCTTTATTTATTGACTGGTCAGTCAATAAATTATTAAAAAGTTTTTTTCTTTTATACGCAAAGCCGCGACGAACCAGTTGCCAAACTTTTTTTTCTTCCACCTGGTACTGCCAATCAATAATGTCATAAATATTTAAAATAGCGGAATCAACTTTGGGCTGTGGATAAAAATTTTCTTTAGTCACCACATGAGCAAGTTGTGCTTTGGCATAAAACGCCACTGACAGTGAAAGCAAACTGTGTTTTTGGTGATCCACTACTCTTTGCGCCACCTCCTTTTGAACCATTAGCGTCATGCTAAGTGGCCTCCTCTTTGCCAAGATAAATTTATTTATAAATTTAGCAGTCAGATAATACGGTATATTAGCAACTATTTTGTATTTATTTTTTTTGTACTTAGACATAATACCCAACCACTCGTCATCAGATAAGGAAAGTATATCATGCCATATTATTTCCAAATTTTTTGATACTTTTTTTAATTTGTTTAGAGGCTCAACAAAATTTTTATCAATCTCAAAAGCGACTACTTGCTCTGCCTTATCTACCAAGACAGTAGTCAAGGCTCCCAAGCCAGGACCGACCTCCAAAACCAATTCTTTTTTTGAAATATTTGCAACATCCAAAATGTTTTTTAGCACCTCGTCTGAAACCAAAAAATTCTGACCTCTTATTTTGTTTGGACTAAGATGATATTGTTTTAGTAATAATTGAAGTTGTGTTATATCCATATTAGAGTAGCATGTAAAAAAGTGACATCCCTCCGGCCAAAATAAAAGTTATTTTAAAGGCCAACACTTCATCGGCTACAAATAAAGTCAATATATAGATAGCAATAATGGCCAAAATTTTGCCGACTATCAAACTCATTTCAAAAAATATCACTCTATTCATTACCGAAGTTTTTTTCTGTTGATTTTCAACCAATTTAGCCTGCTCATAAGTCAGTGCTACCAACGGCACTGACACCACATTTTTTCCCAGACGAGACATGGTATCTACAAAAAATACTCCCGCTGTGGTGCTGACAAAAATTCTAAAAAACCAAGCTAATGAATAAAAAACCGCTCCCAGAGATAAAATCTTTCTTTTATTTCTTGAGTCTGTCAATTTACCTATATACAATAGCGCAACAGTAGTAACTAAAGTTGCCAAGGTAACTACCAAACCCAAATCAAAAAGATTGACAATAACAATTGATATGAAAACCGGCCAAATAACCATTACCACCAGTTCTTCCCCATAGCCAGCATAGGCCAAAAATGATTGCCTGTTTTCTTTACTAAACAAACTCTTATATGCATCTTTATAATTAAAATCCCCCGGATTAAATTTTTCTTTGGTGACCAATGTAGCGATATTGGAGGTTAAAAATATAATAGAGGCTACAGTAAACAAAGCCCCATAGCCCCATTGCGACACTAAAAATCCAGCCAAAACAGGCCCCAAAATATAAACCAAAGAAGTAATAGCAGTGATAGAAGAAACTGAACGGCCTTCTTCTCTATTATCTGAAAATCTAGCAAAATCTGCGTGATAAGCCGGCCAATAAAACATTTTTTGTATAGCATACAATATTGGCGCCACAAAAAACATCCAAGGCCAAAAACCAATAGCAAACAAGGCCAAATAAAAAACTATATACATAATAGTCCCTACCAGTATCCCCTGCTCATATCCAAAACGCCTAGAAAACTTAGCGCCTATTGGAACTATCAAAAGATACAGAGCGTAAACTACAAAATAAAAAAACATTATTTTATTTAGACTGTAGCCCGACTGATACAGATAAATTGGTTCAAAAATAATTACCATCGCCAGTGCCAGATTGACCAAAGTCGTAGAGACAAAAAGCTCTCTCATCTGTCTTTGCATGTGATTCGGTAAAAAACTTTTTACAAAATGAAGCATTTTTATTTTATTTAAAAATTTATCTTCAAACTTCCCTTACGCAAGATCTCAGGTTTGCCATTGAATTTTATAATTGTTGAAGGCGGAGTCTCTGGCAAATCACCGGCATTTATAAAAAGATCTGCTTGAGCTTGACCTTTAAAAAGAGCTTTTATCTTTTTACCGCTATAAATATTACCGGCTCCCTGAAAATTGGCCGAAGTGGACACAATCGGTTTTCCAAAATTTCTGGCTAGCTCACTGGCAAAAGGATGACTAGATACTCTCAAAGCCAAAAAATCATCACAGTGTCCTTGCCACTTACAATATTTAAATGGTAATACCAAAGTCAATGGCCCTGGCCAATGAGACAAAGCCAAGCGCCGTGAATTGTCATCAAAATTTACTAGATAAGAAGCTGTTATAATATCTGGCACGATCACAGGCAATGGCTTACCTTGGTCTCTTTTTTTTATCTTATAAATTTTGGCCATGGCTTTTTTGTTGTAAAAATCACAACCTAAGCCATAAGATGTCTCCGTCGGATATATAATCACCCCACCCTCATTCAAAACATGGAGTGCCTCTTGTAAAACCTGTATTCTATTAGTTTTATCTAATTTTATTTCTTTCACTAAGTTAAAAATTAATTATTAAGTTAATTATACTCTATACTATATATTATTGCAGTAGTGTTATAAATAAAGCAGCAAAAGCAGCTAAAACAAAAGTGGCCTGCAAAGGAAAAATAAGCAAAAGTCCAGCTACCACACACAAAACAATTACCTTGCCTAGGTGCATCGCCATTTCTCTAATGAGAGTATATTCATCTATATAATGCCCTCTGTCTGCGGCTTTTTCATAAACTAAGGTGTCTAAAGAAGTCCTTAAAACAATCAAAGCTAAAGTATGATAAATAGAAACCAAAAAAACTTGAACAGTGCTGGCAGCTAAGACTTTTATCAACCAAGCTGAAGAATTAAGAAAAGTGCCCCATCTAACCATCCTTACCTTATGGAATTTATCCAATAAATTCCCGATAAACAAGCGTAATACAACGCCCAATAATAACACCCCACCAGTAATCAAGCCCACCGACTGATAACGGTCATCCAAAACTGAAAAAATAAATAATGGCCAAAAAACTGTATTGATTGTGCCCACTGCCCCATCAGACATATAGGCAGTTACCATCCTACGATTAAAAGGATGGAAAAAATATTTGATAGTCTCCCAATAAGTCCAACTCATATTTTCTTTGGTGTGTGGCAAAAACCAAAAAGGAATAATAGATAATATACAAACCAGCATTGATACAAAAGACAACAAGGCAAAACCCCAAGATTCCATCAAAAAGCCACCTATTACCGGGGCAATTATAGAAAATAATGAAGCCAGAGAAAAAATCACGCCAAACTGCTTGCCTCTATTTCTTTTGGAAGAAAACTTGGCACTGTCAGTTTGAAAGGGCAGCCAAAAAGTCATCCTCAAAAGTACCAAACAAATAGCCGTCACCCACATCCAAAAAATAGGGTCTTCTTCAAACCTATACCAACCATAGAAATAAGGTATACGTAAAAAAACACCTATCAGTAAACTGGCTTTTAGGCCAATCTTGTTTATAATATTGCCACCAAGTGGCGCCAATAAAAAATAACCCAAAGAGATTGCTATATACCAAATAATCAAGGCGTCAAAATTACCAAATTGCTGATATAAAACAATCGGCAAAAACAAACCAAATATATTAGTACCAAAATCAAGCAAAAGTTTGCCTGACCAGAGGGATATCAAGCCGGAAGAAAATCCTAATTTTTTATAGTCCTCTACCAAATGAAAACGCATGGGTTTATTTTTATTTTTTATCCCAAACAAAATCGAGATATTATTTTACAACTATACTTACTATTTTATTTTTTACATATATAAACTTTATAATTTCTTTATCAGCTATAAACTTGGCGACCTTATCCTGAGATAATATCTTTTGTTTTATTTCTTCACTGGGCTCGATATCATAAGGCAAAGATACTTCGTCTCTCAATTTACCATTTATCTGAATACCAATAGTTACCATCTCATCAGTAGCCAAATTTTCATCATACTGAGGCCACTTGGCTAGTGACACAAAATCATCATGCCCTAGATTGTGCCACATTTCTTCAGCTATATGAGGTGCAAAAGGCGTCAGAAGAAGGACAAATTTTTCAAAAATATCTTTTGCTATTTCTTTTTCTTTGTCCAAAGCATTGACCAAAATCATCATTTGAGAAATGGCTGTATTAAAACGCATATTTTCAATATCTTGGTTGACTTTTTTTATAGTTTTGTGGAGCAAGACCTCGTTAGTCTTGTTGCCCTCGCCCAAATCATCCTGCAGTTGCCAGATTTTATTCAAAAATCTATGCATACCTTTGACACCTTTATCATCCCAGGCAATAGACTGATCAAAAGGCCCCATAAACATTTCATAAAGTCTGATAGTATCGGCACCATAATCCAAAACATAACCATCCGGATTGATGACATTACCCTTTGATTTGGACATTTTGACTCCTCCTTCGCCCAAAATCATACCTTGAGCAGTGCGCTTTCTATATGGCTCGTCTCCTATATCGTTATGAATAGGCACTACCCCTATGTCAGCCAAAAACTTATAAACAAACCTAGAATACAAAAGATGTAAGGTAGTATGTTCCATACCACCATTGTACCAATCAACTGGCAACCAATATTTAGCTTTGTCCTGACTGACCAATTGCTCATTATTTTGATTATCAATATAGCGAATAAAATACCAATTTGAGCCAGCCCAGTTGGGCATGACATCAGTCTCACGTTTGGCATCTTTGCCACACTTGGGACACTTGGTATGTAACCAACTTTCTACTTTGACTAGCGGTGATTGTCCGTCATCGGTCGGTTGAAAATCTTTTATATCAGGCAAAACTACTGGCAAATCTGCTTCAGAAACCGGTACCCAATCACAATCCTGACAATAAATCATCGGAATTGGCTCGCCCCAATATCTTTGTCGAGAAAATATCCAATCATGGAGTTTATAATTTACTGCTTCCTGCCCCAAATTTTTCTTTTCCAAATAATCAACTATTTTTTCTTTGAATTCTTCTGTTTTCAAACCATTAAACTCGCCGGAGTTGATAGATAAAGCATCTGGATCGTCAGCACCCTGACTAGTATCAGCTCCTTCAATGACAGATCTTATCTCCAGATTATATTTTTTGGCAAATTCCCAGTCGCGCTGGTCGTGCGCCGGCACCGCCATAATGGCCCCCGTACCATAAGTCATCATTACATAATCAGCTACAAAAATAGAAATTTTCTCATCACTGACTGGATTGACAGCCCAAAGACCTTCTAATTTTACTCCCGTCTTTTCTTTATTTTCACTGCGTTCAATATCTGTTTTTTTCTTAGCTTCTTCAATATATTTCTTAACTTCCTCAATATTTTCTATTTGACTAGCAAATTTATGGATTAGATCATGCTCTGGTGCCAAGACCATAAAAGTCACACCAAATAAAGTATCTGGCCTGGTAGTAAAGACCGTCAGCGACTCTGTCGCACCAGCAAAATTGTCTTTAACGGAGTTAATCTTAAAATTTACTTCCGCTCCCTGGCTACGACCAATCCAATCTATCTGTTGTTTCTTGATAGTTTCCAAAAAATCTACCTTTTCCAAACCATCAATCAGACGATCAGCATAATCTGTTATCCTCAAGAGCCATTGTTCTTTTTCTTTTTTGATCACTTCTCCGCCACAGCGCTCACACACTCCAGCCACCACCTCCTCATTGGCCAGACCGATTTTGCAAGATGTACACCAATTTATATTTTCAGTAGATTTGTAGGCTAGGCCTTTTTTAAACATCTGTATAAAAATCCACTGTGTCCATTTGTAATATTTTGGATCTGAGGTTTCCAAATATCTTGACCAATCAAAAGAAAAACCAGTGTTTTTGAGCTGCCTCTGAAAATTTTCTATATTTTTGCGCGTAGTAATAGCGGGATGAGTATTGTGCTTGATAGCATAGTTTTCTGCCGGCAGACCAAAAGCGTCCATACCAATCGGGTATATCACATTTTGCCCTTCCATTCTTTTTTTTCGACAAACAATGTCCATAGCTGTATAAGACCTCAGATGCCCCGTATGCAAACCGTCACCCGATGGATAAGGAAATTCCACCAAACCATAAAACTTTCTCCCTATTTTATCCTTAGCCAAAAAAACCTGGCTATCTTGCCATTTCTTTTGCCACTTACTTTCAATTTTTCTAAAATCGTATTCCACCCAATTTAGAAATTAATATTTATCTATATTTACCCTTTTAGAAAATATATTTAATTTCTAACGGGGTCCATAATTAGCAACAATTGTAGTAAAATTTTACCATCAGCTAGCTAAAAAATCAAATGAACCTTCTAGTCCTTGACTGTTAAAAAAAGCTCTGATATGTTATTATTTATAGCACAAATTATGTTTTAAAAATTAAAACAAACATATACGTCTATTTTTTAAGAAAATAAGCAATAAACTAGCTATCCGCCTGGCAGATAGCCTTGTTTGGTTCTATAAAAAAAGCTTTATTTTTTGGAAGATTCTAGGTCTGGGTATATTTGTGGTAGGTAAATTTACATTACTACCTACTATATTATTTGTATATAGAAATTTTTTGAAAATAAAACTAAAACTAAAAAACTTCAAACTGAGCCAGTTAAACTACATTATCTTCATACGCAAGTATGTGCCTAGCGCTTTGATAGTTATTATTATCACAGTAGTCAGCACTCACAATATATTGGCTCAGGGCTACAACAGCGATGAATATGCCAACCGTACATTGCTCTCTAGCCTAATATCCCGCCAAGAAGAAGGCTGGAGCGAATTGATAGAAGAGTCTGGCCCAGCTATACAAGCACCCAAAGTTTCAAGTTATTTAGAAGATCAAGGCAATCTACAAGAAGTAGTCATTAAAACTCCCTTTGAAGAAGAATCTGGTTTGGAGACAAATCCGGAATCTGGTAATCTGGCCATCATCAATCCTAGTGATGCCGAACAACTTGAGGAGAGTGGTCAGATCAGAAGGTCTCAACCGATTGAATATGTTGTCCAACCAGGTGACGTGATAGGTAAAATTGCCGAAAAATTTGGCATCAGTGCCAATACTATATTATGGGAAAATGATCTCACTTGGAGTAGCCTAATAAAACCCGGCCAAAAACTTACTATATTACCGAACTCCGGCATAAACCACGAGGTATCTTCAGGCGATACAGTACTAGCTATTGCCAAAAAATACCAAACTGATGCTAAAGAAATTATAGAAGTCAACAAACTAGCTGATGCCTCAGATATTGCCATTGGAGATCTCTTGTTTATACCAAATGGTGTCAAACCAACACCAGTGGTTACTTCATACAAACCAAAAGTGTCAGTTTATAGTAACGAAACATATGAACCAGCTGAGAATATAGATACTGATACAAAATTGCTGTGGCCATTGCTATCAAAACGCATTACTCAATACTACCACTTGGGACACAGCGGATTGGACATAGGTGATAAAACAGGCAACCCAATCTATGCAGCTGAAGCTGGTAAAGTAGAAAGAGCTGGTTGGTCAAAAGGATATGGTTATAACGTCATTATAAATCATGGAAATGGCCTCAAAACCTTGTATGGGCATGCTTCCAAACTGCTAGTTGAGGCTGGCGACTCTGTATCACGCGGTCAGACTATTGCCTTGATAGGTTCTACTGGTTGGTCTACTGGACCACATTTACATTTGGAAGTGCAGATAAATGGAGCAAAACAAAACCCTATAAACTACATTAAATAATCTTTGGATAACAAAAAACCGCCCCGAACGGGGCGGTTTTAAAATAAACAAATTTTAATTACATGTTTCTTCAAAAATACCCTGTGGAGAAAGATATAATTTTTTGCCATCCTCACAAACACACCATGATTCTACCTCCTGACAATAACCAGGCTCATTCCATGAACAACCTGCTACAGCCTGACAATCTGTTTGACTATCAATAAAGCTACATGATATTTCTTCTTCTCTATTTTGAAAGACACCACCACCATCCTGACACTGTCTTATGGCTAAATCTGACAATTGATCACCATATTCAAATATCTGACCATCGCCCAAAGGATTGTAGCCATTTTCCATTTCCTGTCCATCACTATAACCATCACCATCTGTGTCTGGATTATTTGGATCTGTGCCCAATACTGATTCTTCATAATCAGTTAATCCATCGCCATCCGTATCATCTGTATCTGGCAACACACCTGTGCTGCCACCAAAACCGTTCAAAAACTCATCAAGAGTTTTTATATTTTGTGGCGTAATGACCGGATAAGGCTCAACATAATACATCAAATATTTCAGTTGCCCATTTAGCAAAGTATTATAACTTTTTGATTTGATACCTAAATTATCTACATAAATCTCAAACCCACCTATATTTTTTGTTTTATCGTCTATCAAAACAAAGATCTTTATATGGTCCAAATATCCTTTGATGTTTGCCCACTCATCTGGCTTTTCTGTTTTGAATTTTTCAAAACTATTTATCATCTCGGCTTTGACAACTTCTTTGTCAGTATTTAAATAAAGCGATGTATTCACATCTAATTGCATATCTATAGATAAAAGAATCAAGTCGGATAATTTGTTAGCTTTTAAAATCAATTCTATCTTTTTTAAATTTCCTTGTGGAGTCTCAACTGTCTGGTGAGTATCTTTGACTTGAAATATTTTGGATTTTTTTATTTTCTGCAAATACTCATCTACTTTTTGATTTATCTCGGCTATTTTTTGATCATCTATTTCTGTATCTTCAGGTATTTTGCCACTAAGAGTTTTGACAAAATCAATAGGAATCTCAAACCAAGCATCATCGGGCAAACTACTAAAATCTACAAAACCCATCAAGGCTGTTTCTAAATCTTGCCAATTTGTCTTAAAATAAAGATTTTCCCTTATTTTTTTTGATTCCAAATCTATTTGATAATTTATTTTGCTCTTGTCTGAAACTGACAAAAAAATGCTCCCTTCCGAATCAGAACCAAGATAAGCTTGCGATGAATTAATAGTCAAATCAAAATTACTACCAAAAAAACTCATCATAGATATATTTTTGTTGGCTTCATTTTGATTTTTTATGTTAAAAGACATATCAATATTCTGCTGATAACTTTCCATACCAGTACTACCCCAACTCCAAGACACATCTTTGACTAACATTATGGCCTGACCATAAGCATAATACCACCAAGCGCCAAGTCCCAAAATTACTAACAAAATAATAGCCACTATCATTATCCATAATTTATTTTTGCCTTTGACTGGCGTAGACGGCTCGGACCTAGGCATGTTAGGTATAGGATTGTCAGGGGACCTTTTTATATTATCTGGACTTTGACTTGCTTGATTATGATTTTGAAAAGTTTCAAACATATTTTTTTATCCTCTTATTATTAAATAAATAATATAAATTACATAAAGAGCAATTAAAAATATCCCCTGCCAACGCTGCAAAAGATTTTTTTTGCCAACAAACATAAATAAAAATAAAAAACACGTAATAGCCACCAAAAAATATATATCAAAATTCAAGATTGGTGAAAAGACTATCGGCCTAATAAGCGAGCTAACTCCCAATATCCAAAATACATTAAATACATTAGAGCCTATTACATTACCAATAGCAATATCCGATTTATGCTTATAAGCTGCTACAGCGCTAGCCGCCAACTCAGGCAAAGAAGTACCGACCGCAATAATAGTCAGGCCAATCAAAGCTTCACTCATGCCCAGTTTGACAGCAATAGCAATAGCCCCATCTACTATCCACTGCCCTCCTAGGGCTAGGCTCAGCATGCCACCAATAATCATCACTATAGACAGCCAGTTGGATATTTCTTTGATATCTTCCCCCTCTCCCTCTACTTTGGCCATACCAAAACTGTAATACAAAAATATAACAAAAAATGAAAGCAAAACTACTCCATCTATCCTAGTCAAAGCATTAAAACCGACTTTATCAACAATCATATCATTGGCCAAAAACCACAAAATAACTACCCCTAATAATGAAAATGGTATTTCTTTGAAAACAGTACCGTGTTTGACAGCTAAGGGAAAAATAATAGCTGAAATACCCAAAATAAGTAATATGTTGGCAATATTTGAGCCGACTATATTAGCCACTGCCAGATCACTACTGCCCCTAAAAGATGCCATAAGGTTTACTATCAATTCCGGAGCCGAAGTACCAAAAGAGACAATTGTGAGGCCAATCACAATATTGGAAACTTTAAATTTTTTGGCTACAGAAGAAGCGCCATCGACTAACCAATCAGCACCTTTGATAAGAAAATAAAAGCCTGCAATAAATAAAACGTAAGTAAACATATTTTAAAATTATAAATACATTTTAACATAAATAAACCAAAAATAAAAACCCGCCAAAAGACAAATTCAAATGGCGGATTTTATAAAAAGATAAAATTTAAACTGTTTCCGGATTTGGAGTAACTGGACCTTCTTTTTCATGCTTGACTTGCTTCATTACTTCTTTTTCAAAAAGTATTGCTCCTAGGACTGTCACCAATATTACCGCCAAAAGTGAAGCTGAGGCCATGGTAGCATCCAAAGCATGATTAGCCAAAGCAACTGCCACAAAGACTAGACCTACTTCTCCACGAATAGCCATAGCTAATCCGACCAACTGTCCGTCTTTTCTATTTTTAAACAAATATTTAGTAATATATTTGCCAAAGAAGGCTAAAACAGTAAATAATATTGCCCACATCCAGACTTTGGCATCTACCAAAGCTTCACGAGGAAGCATCGTGCCAATACTAACCAAAAATCCACCGACAAAAATATGCATATATCCCTCAATCTTTTCCCAGGCACTGTGTTTTATTTCATTGTCTACTTTAGAGAGTACTACTCCGATTCCAAAAGCACCCAAGACTGGCTCTAGACCCAAAAGTGCTGCCGCTGATCCACCGACCATCAAAGCACCAAAGAAAAATCTAGTATATATTCCAGTTGAACTTTCTACATATCTAGTATCCAAATATTTGGAAATTTTATGAGCAACACCCAAGCTCCATAGAGCATAAGTAGCTACCAAAAATACTATTACACCAATTGCTAAGGCAACAAAAGGATTGATACCGCCCTCGGCAACTGCGTGTTCACCTGCTCCAGTAGAAGACAATTTGGCTAAAATAGTCAAAATAATAACACCCAAAATATCATCTATGACAGCGGCACCAACTATTTGATTGCCAACATTGGTTTCCAGTTTACCAGCCCGTTTCAAAGCCTCGACTGACAAACCAACTGAAGTAGCTGTAAAAATACCGCCCAAGAAAATAGCTGGTATCCAATCTAGATGCACAACATAGTGTCCTAGTGCGGCAAAAGATACCAAAGGTACCAAAACACCACAAAACGCTACTAAGGTAGCAATGCCTATATTCTTTTTGAGAAGCTCCATATCAAAATGTAAACCTGCCTCAAATAATATAAATAAAACACCAGCTAGTCTGGCCAGCTCTACTCCGTGTGAATAAGGATCAAGCACATTCAGAACTGCCGGTCCGGCAATAATACCCATGATAATTTTGCCAGCCATTGGAGCAATACCAATTGCTTTGGCCATCCTACCACCAAAAGAAGCAAACAAGGCCAAGAAGGCAATATCAATCAACATCGGCATATAATTACTGACTTCATGGTTTTCTGAAGAAACCAGCCCATTGCGGACAAAATATAAAATTGCCGAAATGACAGCAACTTCAAGGATAAAGAATATCAACTCTTTTATTTTTCCATTCATAAAATTTACTATTTATTAATTTCTTATTAATTATAAAATAAAACAGGAAAAGTATAACTCAAATAATTAAAAAAATCAAGACTTTTCCAAAAGCAAAGCCCCCGACCGAAATATTTTCAGCTGGGGGCTCAGACCTAGTTTGTCAAGCCGCGTAAGGCCGCAATCTATAGTAAATGATGGGTTTTCTTCTCTGGTGGCAGACAAGCTGCCAACGACTCAAGCGCCTACAAGGTGCTTTCAACCTCTTGCCAGAAAAACAACGCGTGCTGTCAGGCCTGCTAAACGGCTTAGCCATATTGGCTCCTTCCTTGGTTTGGGGAAAAACAAAAACGGCCAAAAAAGCCCTCCTTTCGTCAACACGTGTACAACTAACTACCCTTTAAATATAATAGCTATTCAGATAATGTCAACTTATCAACTTTTTTGGCCGTTTTTTGATAGATTTAAATATTTATTAGCCAACTGCTGACGAATCGTTATTCTTATTGGCAGAATTTGCATCTTGCTTTGACCGAAACTGAGGTTTTGGTATTGAGATATCACTTGTTGTAGAAAACCCTGAACCATAACCATTAGACACCAAAAATAATACGCCAATTACTAGAGCTGGCAAAGCCATGGCCAGATAAGCTGACCAATCAATCTTGCCCCAAGTCATCACTATATACACCACGACTAGGATAAACCAAAGTGCCGCCCCCAACCTTTCCATTTTCCAAGATACAATGAGGACTATCAAAAGTAATATACTCGGTAAAAGGTGCATCAAAAGTGCTAGCCAAGAAAATTGCCCATCAAAAACATCTAGGACAAACAATGAAACAAATAATGTAAATAAAATACCAAATATTCTCGGCAGCCAATAAAATGTTTTTCCCATATTTTTATTGATTAAATTTTAATATAGCGGCAAAAATAAGAGCAATGATTAGAAAAGCAATAATTACCCAAAAAAATACTGGCGGTTTCATAAATTTATTTTTTATTATTTATAATAAAATTATACTATTATTTTACCCTTTTTGGGACTAGATTACAACTATCAAAAACACAGCCACACGTAGCGTAGCCTAAATGCTTATAGTTATAAACATCATAATGTATTTTTTCATAAGTTTTTATTTAATTTTATCTTGTTTTTATATAACTATTACACAATATTTTGACAAATATGAAAAGGATTATTATAGTTTTGACTTCTTACATATTTATCTATATAATGAATCACTGCTATAATAATAACAGGCCGAAGTGGCGCCCCGCTTTGCGGGACTACGAGAATTGGCAAATCTATTGGGGCATCAATATAGCATTATCAAAAAACAAGGTTTATTTGTATGCCGAAGTGGCGGAATTGGTAGACGCGCATGGTTCAGAGCCATGTGTCCAATAGGACGTGGAGGTTCGAGTCCTCTCTTCGGTACCATAAACCAGTCGCGCTTGGCGCTCCGGTTTATGGCAAGCCCCATCTACTTAGATAATTAAGAGGCCTGCCGTGAACTCGAGTCGTCAAACGACGAGTAGTTCACGGGGTGTGGCGCAGTTGGCTAGCGCGCATCGTTCGGGACGATGAGGTCGTGGGTTCAAGTCCCACCACTCCGACCACGTATAACCACTTCCTAGCAACGCGGGCCGTTAGCTCAGATGGCTAGAGCGCTACATTCGCATTGTAGAGGCCGCCGGTTCAATTCCGGCACGGTCCACCACTCGATTCGCCATTTGCTTCGCAAAAGCCTCACTCGTGTTTTTCGGTGTTTAAAAACACCTACGACCATTCTAGATTTGTAGAATCGAGTGTCTTGAGCGAGCGAAGCGAGTCGAAAGGCAATTATTATAAAACCATGAAACAATACATCATAAATCGCAATGAGCTTTTTTACCCACCATCAGACAAAGTAAAAAAAGCTATCAAAAATTTCCCCCAACAAAAAATATCCCGATATATAGGTGGCTATTATCATTCTCCTTTGGCTGAAAAAATATCCAAAAAATTCAATTTTCCTAGCCAGCAAATTTTGATATTTTATGGCTTGGAAGATTTCTTTAGAGGACTTTTTAGATCACTTGATAGAAAAAAAGATTCCATCTTAGTCAACCAATACCACTTTGCTTATTTTTCTAGCTATCTCAAACACCTAAAAATAAAAATGTATGAATCCAAAATGGTGTCTGATAAAAATAGTTTTTATTTTGATATAGATGATTTGATAAAAAAATATAAAAAATATAAACCAAGTATAGTCTTACTCACTTCACCAAACAACCCAACCGGCAATGTACTAAATTTTGCTGATTTAAAAAAAGTTTTAAATACTGTATCAAAAAATACTCTAGTAATACTGGACGAAGCATACTTTGGTTTTGACCCAAACTATCAAGATAAAAAATATATTAACCTTACCAAAAAATACCCTCACCTAATGCTGGTCAGAACTTTTTCCAAATTTTATGGTTTAGCAGGACTGCGCATTGGCTATGCTCTGGCTGGAAAACAGGCTTTAAAAATTATAAATTATCAAGCATATTATTTAAATTTCAGCCAAATTCTGGAAAATATTGCTATCGCTGCCTTAGACTCAACTAATTATTACGGAAATATTGCCAAAAAAATAATTAAAGATCGTGACAATCTGACAGAAGAAATAAACAAACTAAAAAATTTTATAGCCTATAAAAGTTGCACCAACTTTATATTGATCAAAGTAAACAAAAAAATATTGAACAAATTAAAAAACATTGTGGCCAAACAAAATTTTAAAGTAGCGATGTTTTTAGGAGAAGATATGATGAGAGTCTCTATCACTTTGCCAAAATATAGCAAGAGATTTTTAAATACACTAAAAGATATGGATAATAAAAAGATTGGATAATTTATATAAAATGGTGGGGTGGCTGAGTGGTTGAAAGCGCTGGTCTCGAAAACCGGTAGTCGTGAAAGCGGCTCGTGGGTTCAAATCCCACCCCCACCGCCATGTACTATGATGGTACAATGGACAAGAAAAACAAAAAAACGCTTTTTAACAAGCGCTTTTTTATACTTTCTAGTTTTTATATTTTTTGATTAGGAATGCCGCTCCACCCAAGATTAATACTATGGCCACAAATAATAGCACTATATCAAAAAGAAACCTGTCTTGATTAGCTAAAATATTTCATCATTTATTTAAAAGCCAAATTGCATAATTTAAGGCACCGGCAAAACTAACCCAAAAAAAGTATGGCACTAGTAACCAAGCCGCTTTTTTGTCTATCTCACAAAAACTATAAATCAAAGCTATAATCATAAGCCATAAAACTAAAATATCTATCATAGCTAGACCTATATTTTTTAATCCAAAAAATAAAATTGACCAAAAAAGATTAAAAACCAAATGCATTATAAACAGCCAAAAAGCAAAACGCACATTTCTTTTTTTAAGCCCTTTTTGCCAGACAAAAAATAAAGCAATTCCCATCAGTATATAAAGCGTTGTCCAAACCGGTCCAAAAATCCAACTAGGCGGATTAAAATCCGGTTTTTGCAAAGTATTATACCAGGTGTCTATAGCCGGTGTAGTAAAAATTGAACCCAAAAAACCAACTGACAAACACAATACAATTGCAATAAATAATTTGTTAATATTTTGTGATTTTTTCATATTATTAAAATTATTTATAAAAGCCATTTAGCCACCAAGAGATATATTGTCACACTTGTTAGATCCTGAATAATCGTTGCAATCGGGCCACTAGCATTAGCGGGATCAAAACGTAATCTGGAAAATGCATAAGGAATAAATAAGCCCGTAATAATAGAAGACAAAATTGCCAAAAACATAGCCAAAGCCAAGACAAAAGCTACCGAGATATTACTATAAAAAACCAAAGTAACTATAAATATTAAAATACTGACCACTACACCTATAAAAAATATTACCCTAAACTGTTTTATGGTATAAATAAAAAAATTAAGTTTTGGGTTGATAGCTAAATCACGAATAATAAAAAAGCCCACTTGAGTACCAACCGCGCTGGCCATATAAACTACCAATGGTATAAAAGAAGCTAAAATAATATTTTCAGACAGCGTGTGTTCAAAAAGACCTATTATTTGAGCGGCCAATATACCACCCAACAAACCAATGATCAGCCATGGTAAACGATGTTTCAAAGATACAAGCATGGACAAAGAGCTGATGTTATCAATGTTGAATTTGGTGTACTGTTCCACACCAGCTAAGTGCAAAATGTCTTCTTGAGACTCCTGATAAATAGCATCTAATATAGTATCACTCAAAACCGCACCCAAAAATTTATTATCCTTATCAACAACTGGCACAGCTTTGATATTATTTTTCAAAGATATAAATGCCACTCTTTCTCTATCTGTATAGGGATGAGCCGTCACTAAATTTTTGACCATTACCTCCGATACGATTTTGTTTTTTGGCTGACGAAAAATCTCTTTGACCGACATTACACCTTTTAATAAACCTGTTTTGGAAAGGACATAAACATAGTTTATGGATTCCAACTTCCTGACATCTTTGAGAAGATATTCTTCTACGGTTCGGATAGTATTTTCCGGACTGACTATTGGCACCGAGACTGTCATAATGTCTCCGGCTGAATGTTTTGGAAAATTAGTGCTTAGATTTTTATCCATTTTTATTTTAAAATGCTATACTTATATTTTAGCTTATTTCTCAAAATTAAAAAAGCTTTATCAATTGACAAAATAATATTATTATTTAAAAAATAACCACCAAATAAAAGCTAGCACCAAAACTACTACAAATCCTATAGCTCTACCTAAATAAAATTTTCTTAAATTCATATCTATATTTTACCTTATTTCTCAAAATTAAAAAAGCTTTATCAATTGACAAAAATCATTAAATATAGAAAAATTAGTCCGAAAAACAGACAAGGCGCTAGCTTGTCAAAAATAGTTCACTCCCAACAGAAAGGCTAAATCATGTTCATGTGGCTGGAAGTCTTCAAACAAACCGGTGCCCTGTGGCTCCACGACAACAATCCTCAGCGTCCCCACGCTCTTTTGACCAGTGGACTGCACTCCAACGGCTTTGTCAACTGTAGCCTAATTATCCGCAACCCTGCTCTACTGGAAAAGGCTTGCTGGCACCTGGCCAATCAGGCCAACTGGCTACACAATTGTCCATATGATATGGTTATTGGTTCAGCCATGGGCGGCGTCACTCTGGCCTACCAACTGGCTCTGAGTATGGAGAAGGAAGCCGGCTTCACCGAAAAGGTTGACAACCAGATGTTGCTCAAACGCTTTCCACTGAAGCCTGGCACCAGGGTACTAATGGTTGAAGATGTCATGACTACTGGCAAAACCACCCGCCAGAGCATCGCCGGTATAAGCGAAGCAGGCGGGATTGTGAGCCATACCATTCTAGCGCTGGTCAACCGATCGGGATTATCTGATCTGGATGGTCGTAAGATCATCAGCTTGATCGCTCCCCAGATTGACACCTGGCAACCTCAGGACTGTCCCTTGTGTCTGGCCGGCTCCGAAGCTATACGCCCCAAAGGTCGTGAAGAGTGGCTCCGACTCAGAGGTAATTACCCTGTCTAGAAAGGAACTATTATACTAAATCTGCCATCTCCCCCAACGACTGATAGTGGTTGTTGATTTCAACCCCAGCCAATTCGAAAACAAGTCCTAGATACGTACAAGCTAGCTGACCTTGTTTTTCCCTCCGCCCTGGAACGCCAAACGTTCCAGGGCGGCTTTCTTTTTATAAAAATTATAAAAATTTCCCTTATCCTATTTTTTGTGTATAATAAAAATATATCCCCCCGCCACTCGCACCTCACTCACTTCTCTAGCACGGAGGCAACGTCGCAAAGCACTTAATCTTCACCCTCGTTGCTCATCACCCGATGAACCTCATAGACTTTTCCACAGAGGAGGATACCCTGTTCCCAAGCCCTCTTATCCAGGGGAAACCAATAGTCTACGCCGCTGGTACTTACAAGTTGGTCAGGATAGCCAATCCAGGAGATCCTACTATCTTTCCTCATGACCTCTTGGTCATCAAGAAAGAGCTTGACCAAGGTCGCATGGTCGGCCAATCTATAACCAGCTGGATTTGGGCCTCCACCCAAAAAGACTACCCTGGTCTCAGGGTTTCCATCGTGCCTCTCAAGGTCCTGGAGTTGCTGCCACAACTCACACCTACCGAGGACGTATCGGAAGACAATGATGCCGAAGAGGCTGTCAATGCTTCCTAAACATAGCCGCCCGGCTTCTAGTCGGGCGGCCTTCCTTTTCTTGACAAATACCAATATTAATATTATAAATAAATATTACTCTATTTTTCTCCGCCCTGTCCTTAACTCGAAACCTCAAGGAGGTGAAACCATGCAAGAAGACGGCGCCAAACTCATGGCCATGGCTATCCAAAACTTTTACTCCCTACCCGATGAAAAAACCCTACATGCGGCGATTGATGTAGCTCGCCTCTACTGCCGGAAAGAAACGGCCCAAGAAGTTGAACAAGCACTGAGACAGCACCTCCAATTGATCCAAAACGGATCACTAAGCCCCGGCCAAGCTTGAGCCCCCACTATAGACAGACATCTTGGTGGGGGCTTCAATTTTCCCTTTATTTTAAGACTAGTTGACCAAATATTTATTTTTGCTATAATTATAAAGATGAAAAAAAGATATGCCCATCATCAGAAAATGACCCCCGATAAAGGGCTTTTATTTTTTCTCAGTTCTGAATTTGTCAAAGAAAAAAATATTTATATAGAGTGAATTAAATATTCCTGAAAAGGAATATTTTTTTATGCTCAAATCTGTTCTTTTCACTAGGAGGAAAATGTCATGACTCAAGCCGAAAAATTTCAGTCAATCCTCGCTGATCCCAAGACCATTGTCCTGGACACAAACACCAGTGTTGAAGTCATCGACCCTATAACCGGACAAGTCCAAGAAATCATCATTTTGCCAGCTGGCTCCTACACCCTTTACTTCAACTACGACCTTGACCAGATTGGTGAAATTCGAAGCTTTGTCGAAGACCCCAGCATCTTCAATCGGCTGCTTCGCCTGCCTGAAGGGAGCTAAACTCATGTCTACTCTGGAAAAACTCCAAGAACTCCTACCGGAACTGCCTCGCGTAACGGCTATCCTACACCGAGACCTGACCTTGACCAATTCCCTAACCGGACGCAAGGCCATCATCCACAAAGGACGCCGCACTTTCGTGGTCGTCAAGCGTGGTGATATACGCTGGATCTACTGGCTTTCTGGTATCAGACAAGGCCGGCTGGTCGGGATGTCCGATTCCTACTTTGCTGTCCAGTTTGAAGACCCTGGTTTGGCTAGGATCTCCTCCTACCCTACTCTGGCCAAGGTGGCCTGAGTCTACAACACAATAGGCGGTCAGCCTATACTAACGCCCCCTTAATCCTATGTTGGAAAAAGGGGGCGCGATTTTTTATCTTTTAAACCTAACAAAAAACCGCTAATGCCACAATAATCGCGCTAGGCAAAAACGGTTCTTTATTGAATAAATACCTACCTACCGTAGACAGGTAAAAATTATTTATTTTTAAATCTATTGCGTCTCTTGAGTTTCTTTCTGCGACGTCTTTTTACAGATAATCTTTTATTCTTTAGTTTTGTTCCCATATCTTGATAATAAATTTAACGATAGAAATATAGCAAATAGTGGATAAAATGTCAATCTGGTCGTCCTGCTGGGACTTGAACCCAGGACCCCCACTTTATAAGAGTGGTGCTCTAACCAGCTGAGCTACAGGACGATAAATTAAATAAACATAAATATTATAGAGTAAGACGGACTTTTTGTGAAGTCTAGGCACTATTTATAATATCCAATTTCTTTTGTATCTTATCCAACAAAAATTCCTGGGCAGCCTCTATATCTTTATCTATTTCCAATTTAGCGCTGCGACGATTACCTTTACCTTGGATATCTTTGACCAAGTCACTAGCATTTATATTATTACTGGCATAGACCCAGACTTCGGTACGCTGCAGCTCCAGCTGATAAAATATAATTGCTACCTGAGCATCTGGCGTAGACAGTATCAAATCTTTTATCATTTCTTCAAAGCTCTCTGGTAAATATTCAGCTTCTTCGTGACGCAAAAATGAGCTAATAAGTGGCCCCGTTTTTTTTATCCTAGAAAGCACTTTACCCCAACTCTTGAGAGTGCTTATATCTTTAGTACGATATAAAGTGTCTATTATTTTTTCTCGTTGAGCCCCTTTTATTATCAGATTACTGGCAATTTCTAAAGTATAAGGTGTCACTTTTGGCGACTGAAAACTGGACGTGGCAAATATCATGCCAGCCAAAAGATAAGTTGACATTTCTTTATCTAAATATTTTTTTAAAATATTATAGGATATTTCAGATACTGAAGTGGCGCTAGCTTCTACTATATCCAACTCCCCATAATTTTCATTTAAAACAGAATTATCTATATTGACTATAGGACGACTGTGAAATAAATCCCTGTTTTCTGAAAATATATTACCCAAAACATCTAGACTATCCGCCCCCAAGGTAATAACCAAATCATATTTATAATTCCCCCGAGCCGTACTAACATCTTGAGCTGAGAATAAACCGTCTTGTGGCACTATATCAATTTCCAACTTATCTCCCCTGACATCATAGCTAAGTTGCTTGACTTGAGTCTTGGAAACATCCAAAATAATCTTAAATTTATTTAATTCCCCCAGACTATTATCTATATTTATATTTTCTGGAAAAAAATTATACTTAGCTATCTTACCATCAAAAGCAATATCTACTTTCTTTTTATTGGATGATAAAAAAATATGCCAGGCATAAGCCGCGCCTAACACATCCAAATTTGAATCTTTTGGTCCGCTGATCAAGATATTATTTGCTTGCCCCAAAAGCTTATTTAATTTTTTGATTTCTAATTCCATTTAAATTTTATTTTGACCATTAAATCTATAACATTTATGGAATATTGTCAATACTAAAAAACCACAAATTATCTAGCCTGAGCCAAGTGGAAGGATTGACTTTTTTAGGATAATTTAGTAGAGTTAGGGCGAACTATTTAAAAAATACACGTTTTTTCAGTGTATTCATTTAATTCTACAAAATCATGAACCCGTTAGAAACTCACAAAACTCTAACGGAGTAAAACAATTATACTATATTTGACTAATATAATTAGACAGTATAGCTCATAAAATTTTTATGATTTTACCATGTTTAACAAAATAAATTTCTAAATGGGATGAATGTAAGTGCTCTTGCTAGACAACTCAAAGTAACAACCACCGAGCTCCTGGAAAAATTACCGGAACTTGGTTTTGATATTGGAGCTAGAGCTATCAAAGTAGATGACAACTTGGTCCCCAAAATAACCGAGGCTTGGAGAAAACAGGTCAAAAAAGCCCGTATGCAACACGAGCTTTCTCAGGTAGAAGAAAGGGGTAAAGAAAATCTACAAGCTGAAACTGAACAAAAAAAAGCTAGTAAAGAAATATCAATGGGTGAAACCATAATTGTCAAAGATATGGCCGAGCTTATGAAGTTGCCAGTCGCTAAGCTGATGGGTGAACTGATGAAAAACGGCATTATGGTTTCTCTCAATGAGCGTATTGATTTTGATACAGCCACTATCATAGCTGAGGATTTAGGATTCAAAGCTATAAAATCCGACGAAGAAATAATACAAGAGCAGAGCAAAAGAGAAAAACTAGAATCGCTATTGGGCAAGCGCACAGCCAAAGACACTCGCCCACCAGTAGTAGTAGTCATGGGTCACGTCGACCACGGTAAAACAAAGTTGCTTGATGCAATCCGTGAAACCAATGTAGTTGATCAAGAAGCAGGTGGCATTACCCAACATATTGGTGCTTACCAGGTAGTCACTCGCGATAGACTGATTACTTTCTTAGATACTCCCGGACATGAAGCTTTCAAGGCTATGCGAAGTCGCGGAGGCCAAATAGCTGACGTAGCTATCCTAGTGGTTGCGGCTGATGATGGTTTGCAACCGCAAACACTAGAAAGTATTTCTGTCATCCAAAAAGAAAAATTACCTTTCGTAGTAGCAATAAACAAAATCGACAAAGAGGAAGCTGACATCGACAAAGTAAAACAAGGGCTTTCCGAAATTAATTTGATCCCAGAAGATTGGGGTGGCAAAATAATCTGCCAGCCAATATCTGCCAAATTCAAAAAAAATATTCCTGAGCTTTTGGATATGATTCTTTTGGTGGCTGATATGGAAGAAAAGAAAGCTGATTCTACAGGACCGGCTGTCGGCACAATCATTGAATCTCATGTAGACAAAAGCGCCGGACCAGTAGCCACTGTCTTAGTCCAAGCTGGTAATCTGCAACTTGGTGATACTTTTTGTGTTGGCTCAGTATCGGGCAAGATAAAAATCATGCAGGACTGGACTGGTAAAAACCTAAATAGCGCTCTACCCTCTACTCCGGTTAAAATCCTCGGCCTAAAACAATTACCAAAAGTCGGCGAAATATTAGAAGTCATCCAAGACAAAAAAGAATTCAAATCACGTCTCAAGGAAATGAGTAGCCAAAGCAAAGCCGTAAAAGTCAGTAATAGTAGCAATAATAATGGCGAGGAAGAACAAAATACTGCCCATCTTAATCTAATCATCAAATCAGATGTAATGGGGTCAGCCGAAGCCATAGAAGAATCATTGTCAAAAATAAAAGTAGAAGATACCAGATTAAAAGTTATCAAAAAAGGTTTGGGTCAGATTACTGAAGATGATGTCTTAAATGCCGAAGCAACTAATGCTATTATTATTGGTTTTCATATAAAAGAAAACAAAAACACTGCCACCCTAGCCAATGAAAAACATGTTACTATCCTCCACTTTGATATTATATACAAACTATTAGAAGAAGTAGAAAAGATATTGACTGCCATAAAAGGTAAAAAAACTATTCACAAATTTTTGGGTAAAATGCAGGTCTTGGCAATATTTAAAACCACCAAAGGCGGCATGATAGTTGGTGGCAAAGTCATAGAAGGAAAAATAAGCAAAGACAGCAAAATAAAAGTCCTAAAAAATGAACAAGTAGAGACCATTGGCCAACTTGTCAGTCTGCAGTCAGCCAAAGAAAATGTCGCCGAAGTAGTAACCGGCAATGAAGCTGGCTTAGAATATAAAGGTGAACCAATTATAGAAGTCGGCGATATTTTAGAATTTTTCCAAGAATCATATGAGTAAGAGGACTGAACAAATAGCCGAGCTACTGCGTAGCGAAATAAACAATATAATAATCCGTGATTTTGAAGCGCCAATGGGCATGCTCGTCAGTGTGTCACAAGTAACAGTGGCCGACGATTTAAAAAATGCCACTGCTTATGTAAGTGTTATACCTCAAAACAAAACCGGAAGTGGTCTGGAAGCTATCCGTAGATTCACCGGACATGTCCAAAGACAAATCGGCAAAAAAATATCTATCCGGGTAACTCCAAAAATCCAATTTGAATTAGATGATAGAGACCTCAAATACAAAGCAATTGATGAAGCCCTAAAAAATTAACCCTGCTAATCCAGCAGGGTTTTTCAATCAGCAATGACAAAGCATTGACTTTGCTTTAATTTCTGGCTATACTGACTGGCTATATCTTGTTTGGTCAATAAGCAAAAAATAAATAAAAGTTCTAACTGATCTATGCATAATCATAAAGCAATCAGCCAAAGCATTTTTCAACTCTTGGAAAAATCCCAGGATGTTTTGTTGATTTCTCATCAAAAACCAGATGGAGATACACTTGGCTCAAGCTTGGCTTTATTTTCCTATCTGTCTAAACTCAATAAAAATGTAAGTAGTTTTTGTACAGATCCTGTGCCCGATAATTTAGAATTTTTGCCCAACAGCTACCAACTAACTACTGACCACCTTGTTTTTACAAAAAAATATGACCTAGTCATTACCCTAGATTCTTCCAACTTAGATTATGCTGGGATAAATAATCTAATGTCAGCTCTTCCACTAGGCTACACCCTAATCAATATAGATCACCATATCAGCAACCCATTGTACGGCGATATCAATTTAGTGATTGATAGTGCTTCATCAACCTCCGAGGTGGTCTATCGCCTCCTAAAAGATTGGTATATACAATGGGACAAAGATATAGCCACTTGCTTGATAGCGGGTATTATCACCGATACTGACGGTTTCAAAAATGGAGCTACAAACTATCAAGCTTTGGCCGCCGCTTCTGATCTTATAGCCTATGGTGCAAAAACTCAACAAATAATCAAAAACTCTCTAAACAAAATAAACATAGAGAGTTTAAAACTCTGGGGTATTGCCCTAGAGCGCCTAAAAAAAATAGACAAGCATAATATAGTATATACTTGGATTACACAGGATGATTTCAAAAATTGCCAGGCCAATGAAAATGCTTCTGATGGTTTGGCCAACTTTTTACATATTTTAAAAGAGGGACAAATCATCATGGTGCTCACCGAAAGAGCCGATGGCACTGTCAAAGGCTCACTCCGTACAACCTCCAATATAGATTTGACAAAGCTAGCCGCTTTATTTGGCGGTGGTGGACACAAAAAGGCAGCCGGTTTTTCCTTGCCAGGAAAGCTAGTCTATGATAATAATAAACTAAGAATTATTTAATAAAAAATCAAAACTTTCGACTTTAAACTTTAAACTGAATTATATGTTAATACCAACAGTAATAGAAAAAGTCCCTGGTGGCGAACGAGCCTACGACATCTATTCTCGTCTACTCAAGGATAGAATAATCTTTTTAGGTGACCAAATAGACGACCATTTGGCAAATATAATAATTGCCCAACTACTATTTCTGGATGCCCAAGATAATAAAAAACCAATCAAGATGTATATCAACTCAGTCGGTGGATCTGTGACTGACGGCCTGGCAATCTATGATACTATGCAGCACATCAAAAGCCCAGTTTCTACTATTTCGATAGGACTGGCAGCTTCTATGGCCGCCCTGCTTTTGGCCGGTGGAGCCAAAGGCATGCGCTATGCATTACCCAACTCAGAAATACTTATTCATCAAGTTATGGGTGGCGCTAGCGGCCAAGCCAGTGATATAAAAATAAAAGCCGAACAAATCCTAAAACTCAAAGACAGATTAAACAAAATACTCGTTCGTCATACCGGACAACCCATAAAAAATATTGAAAGAGATACTGACCGCGACCATTATATGACAGCCGAAGAAGCACTCAAATATGGCCTAGTGGATAAAATCATAAAATAATCTTTTCAATATTTTCAAAATGTGCTAATATTTTTGCAAGGTGAGTTTTTGGGTTATTTAATCCAACTCGACATAACTCGCCACCAGACCATCAGCGTAAAACATCAATTGATAGTCGAAAGACTTCGAAGGATGTCTTACATCATGCTGATGGTCTTTTAGTTAAATGCCCTTAAGGCTCTTGATTTTAAAAGCCTTTTATGGTAATCTCACCAGTGAGGATTAAAAAATAGTGCCAAATATATAGAAAATAAGGCAAAATCCTCCAATTTTAACAAATTAATTTACTGTTTGGTTCAACATCACTGAAGAGACTACACTCTCAAACTATTCTGAATTTTAAACATATTTTTGGGATAATAACCTCAATGTCTAATAGCAAAATTAGAATCTCATATAAACAATTTTTACTCTAAACGAACACAAATCTCGGGTTATTTTTATCTCTCTATAGAAAAACTAAAACAGTAAACCGGAAAGTCACTATAAAATGGAAATCGTATGGTATTTAGCTGCCGCGCTTGTGGGTATAGTTTTTGGATTTTTCATCAAAAAATTTCTAGCTAGCCGAGATATTGAATCAGCCGAAAGAAAAGCTGAAGATATTATAATGAGCGCCAAGCAAAAAGCCAAAGATGCCCTTTTGGAATCAAAAGAGCAGTCTTTGAAAATTATAGAAGAAGCAAAAAATGAAGAAAGAGAAAGACGAAACAGTCTTCATGATTTGGAAGATAGATTGACCAAAAGAGAAGGTCTGTTTGACAAAAAATTGATGGATTTGGAAGAAGATAAACAAAAAATAAATAACACAAAAAGCCAATTGGAAAAAAATAAGGAGGAAATCAAAAAAATCAAAGATGAACAAATGGCTAAACTGGAAAAAATAGCCAACCTGACTCAAGACGAGGCCAAAGAAGTACTCATCAAAAATACTGAGGTTAAAATGAAAGATGATTTGCTCCAAAGAATGCGCAAGTTAGAAGAACAAGGCACCGATGAGCTTGAATCAAGGGCCAGAGAAATCTTGTCTACTGTTATTGAACGCTGTGCCGCTCCTCATACTGTAGAAACCACTACTACTGCCGTGAATTTACCAAATGAAGAAATGAAAGGCCGCATCATTGGTCGTGAAGGCAGAAACATTAAAACTATCGAGCAGTTGACTGGTGTGGAAATTATTATTGACGATACTCCAGAATCAATCCTGATATCTGCTTTCAATCCCATCAGACGTCAACTAGCCAAAAGGACTCTGGAAAAGCTTATGGCTGATGGACGCATCCACCCAGGAAGAATTGAAGAGACTGTCCAGCAGGCCAAAAAAGAGCTGGCTATTGATATCAAAAAAACTGGCGAAGAGGCTGCTTATCAAGCTGGTGTAGTAGGATTGGATAGTAAACTTATCCAAATATTAGGTCGCTTAAAATACAGAACTAGCTACGGACAAAATCAATTACAACACGCTCTGGAGGTTTCCCACTTATCAGGTCTTTTGGCTGCCGAGTTAAAAGCTGATGTTAATGTATGTAAAAAAGGTGGTTTGCTCCATGACATTGGTAAAGCGCTGGACCATGAAATACAAGGCTCACATCCTGATATTGGTTATGACCTTATGAAAAAATTTGGTCTACCGGAAGAAGTGGCCTATATGTCTGTCTCCCATCATGAAGATCACCCAAAAACACTGGAAGGCGTAGTTGTCAAAATTGCTGATGCAATCTCAGGCTCACGTCCCGGCGCTCGCCGTGATTCATTTGAAGAATATATCCAAAGATTGACTGAGTTAGAAGATACTGCCAAGTCTTTTGAAGGAGTAGATAAAGTATATGCCATCCAGGCTGGACGTGAAATCAGAGTCTTTGTCTCCCCTGATGTCATAGACGACTACAAGGCTGAAAAACTAGCCCGTGATATTGCCAATAAAATTGAAAATGATTTAAAATATCCAGGTGAAATTAGAGTAACTATTATTAGAGAGAAAAGGATTACTGAGTATGCCAGATAAAACAAAAATCATTTTCCTAGGCGATATCTCAGGTGTCTTGGGTAGAGAAGGTGTCAAAAAGATAGTGCCTCAGTGGAAAGAAAAATACAATCCCGATATTTTTATCGGCAATATTGAAAATATAGCCCACAACAAAGGTGTTACCATAAAAACCATTGAAGAAGTGGCCAATGCTGGCGTTAGTATTTTTACTGGCGGTAATCATATTTGGAAAAAATATGATATTGGACAACTGGCTATGGAAACTGACTACAAAATAGCCACAGCTATCAATGACTCTCGTACACCAGATAAATACCGCTATCAAAGTGTAGAAGTAAATGGCACAAATCTAATAGTTATCAATCTACAAGGCCAAACTTTTATCCAATATGAGGATGAGCAGATTGCCAATCCTTTTATCAAAATTGATGAGTTTTTAAATGAGCTACCCAAAGATGCCAATATCATTATTGATATGCACGCTGAGGCAACCAGTGATAAAAGAGCTATGGGCTTATATTTGGACGGTCGCATATCAGCTATTGTTGGTACCCACACTCACGTGCCCACAGCTGATGCTCAAATTTTGCCAAACGGCACAGGCTATTTAACTGATATTGGCATGATAGGAGCTTATCCCTCTGTGCTTGGTATTAAAAAAGAAATAATCATCCAAAAATTTCTCACTGACGAAAAGATTGTCCATGATTTGCCAAGAACTGGTCAAATTGAGGTAAATGCAGTATTATTAGAAATAGATAATAAAACACACAAAACAACTCACATTGAGCTTTTAAGAGAAATAATAAATTAATCATATGAATAAAGCCCAACTCATCGAAAGCGTAGCCATCAAAGCAGGAGTCAGCAAAAAAGAAGCTGAGGATGTGCTTCAGGCTCTTGAAGATTTGGCTATTGAGAGACTCAAGGAAGGCAAAGAATTGACTCTCACCGGATTTGGCACTTTTTCAGCTAGAAAAAGACATGCTAGGTTTGGAGTCAATCCTCGCAATCCAAAAGAAAGGATTCAAATTCCTGAAGTCGTTGTGCCAAAGTTCAAAGCTGGCAAAACTCTAAAAGACGCTTTAAAAAAATAAATGAAACCAACTCTCAAAGAGGTCAAGGCTGATCTACGGATCAACGCCTTTATTGACCAAACTGATAAATACCTCAGATCTTTAGGTTACACCGATCATGGCCGCCGTCACCTAGACATTGTCAGTGACCGATCAAGAATGATTGCCACCAAAATCGGTTTATCAAAAAATGACCAAGAGATAGCCGCTATATCCGGCTGGTGTCATGATATGGGAAATTTTTTAGGACGTACCCAGCATCATTATTGGGCGGCTATTTTATTTTCTCAATGTTTTCTAAATACTACTGATAAACCCGAGAATATAGCCAAAATTTCTCAGGCTATCGTAGCTCATGACAAAGACGACCTAAAGATAATAGATGCTACTACCGCCTGCCTGATTATTGCTGACAAATCAGACGTGCACAGAAACAGAGTAAAAACCAAAAATATCAACGATATAAAAGCTGACATTCACGATAGGGTAAACTATGCTGTAACAGATAATCATCTCAAAATAGATAAACAAAAAAAGACAATTACTTTATCTTTGAAGCTGGATACTAATTTTACCTGTATTATGGATTACTTCTCTATTTTTGTAGAACGCATGAACTATTGTCAAAAAGCCGCCGCTTATCTAAAATACAAATTTCATCTAGAAATAAATAACACTAAATTAGCTTAGTTTCAATAAATAACTAAAGCCCTTTTCGGACCAGTTGCCTGGCCCGTTTTTGCATCCCAGTCGGCAATGGAATAAAGCATATTTTCAAAAGTATAAATAAAATTATGACCTAGTCTGGTACCAGGATCGTTGGTGATAAAATGTCCGTCTTTATAACCCTTTATAACCAACATATGATAGACCGGCCCGCCGTTGCTAAAATTGGGATTGTCCAATAACTTGCCATTGGCAGGAACAACCAATGGCAATCCCCTATTCAAATAACTGATGATTTTTTCTACGCTCAAATCCTCTACTATTTCGTATTTTTCATAACCCAAATAATTTTTGGCAAAATAAGCCAATTCTGAAATATCCATGTCTATTTCCCCGTCCATATTTTGGCTCTGCCAATCAATCATATCTTTTAAAATATTTTCTACTTCCGTAACTGACGGCATGGACTTTCCTTGCACATAATAATCAGCCATTAGTATTGCCGCTTCTTCACAAGCATCCTGAAAAGGTTGTTCCCAATTGGCAGTCGGCGCTTGAGAAGTAAAAGGCACATTCAGATTTATGCTGGTTACAGGCAAGGGATTTTGATTTTGATTATCCGTCAAGTCTGGTTTTTCGGGCTGTTCTACAACTTCATTGGTGTTGTTATTGACAATTAGCTCCTCTGGTTGAAAATTATCAACACTCTCATTATTAGTTGGATTTTGTTCAGCCAAATTTTTAAAATCTTTATAAGTCTGCGCTGGAGGTAAATCCAAATCAATATTTTCTTTGGACTTATCCCAATAATACCAAATGCCAAATGCTATCAACGCCAAAGCTACTAGTATAATTAAAAAATATTTTTTCATAATAGTGTCATCTTAGCAATAAATATGATTATTGACAAATAAATCAATAAATATTAAGCTGAGCTAAATAGCATCTTCCAGTATATTCCACTTAGCTCAGCAAAAGCTAAAAAACCAACCAACACTACTCTTCTGGAAAGGACAGCTATGAACGAGAACTTCCTGCTCCTCTACCTCAACATTATAGAGAAACCGAGTCGCTGGAACCTGGGAGCTGGCATCCACTTTGATGGCTACTCTTTCGACGGTGGCCAGAGTTGGTACATCCTAGTAGGCGACGAGCTCTTTGAAGAGCACGATCTGGAGCTGGCCATGTTTGTCAACTCCATGTGTGGCTGTGCCGGGTGACCCTAGGGTCACCCGGCTCATTTTTTTTGTTCAAAAAAAGGACCGGCGTGAGCCAGTCCTTGGAAATGGGGTTTCCAAACAGTATCTTAGATACCATTTGGAAATTCGTAAGGAGCTCCAGTAGCCATCGCGCTGGCTGTATCATTAGCCATCACCAAGATGGTGGTGAAAAGCTGTATGACTAACTGGTAAATTCCTGGAGCAAACATCTTGAACAAGATGATCAAAAATATGAAGTTGAAAAATCCATACAAAGCACGGAACATATTTTTGTCGTTTAGGCTACAAAGCCTGGGAGAATATTTTTGAAGATTCGACTATCCTCGCAGGCCATCAAATTGCCCAAGTTTATTCTCTCCAGGGCACTCTAGTTTGAAAAAACTCCAGCTAAGTGCGCTGAAGAGAATCTAAGGTTTTCAAATAACCCTATACTGTATGTATATATTATAGTTTGACTTATGTCAAATTTTTTAGTTGTTTATATAAAAATGGTAAATTTTATAAATAACCTCACCTTTATAATCTTTAATTTCTCTATCAGGATTAATACCACTTTTTTCCAAATTATCTTTTATCAGATTCATTTGATCAATATAATTTTGACTTTTATTACTACGAGATTCGTCATCTATGACATAAACAAAATAAAACTCATTGATATCCAAAAATTTATTGAAATAAGCAAATACATCAGATACTCCCGCCTGCTTCATAGCCGGCTCAATGTCCTGAAAATAAAATAAAGGCGCCTTATAATATAACATGTAACGATTGATATACCAGACTCTAGCAAACCAATCCAGCCTTTCATCAAAAAGCATTATTTTATTTCCCTCCAGACTAACAGACCGCAAGTCTTTATAGGTATCTAGCTTGACTTTTTTATTACTTATATAAATATTTTCTTTAATATATTTTTCTAGCTCTATAAAACCTCGATTATAAAAACGGTACCCAGAATAAGTCAGCCACAAAGGTCCAACTGGTTTTCTCAACACATTGGTATTTATATTATAAAAAATCTCTGCTAAAGCAAATATAATAAAAATAAATATTAGAAAATAGTTTAAAAATTTCTTATTTCTTACCAAAATAAATAATCTATATAAAAACCAAGCGGCTAAGATTGCCAAAAAAGGATTAATTATAGAAAGTAATCTAGGCGGTGCTCCGGAAAAAGAAAACATGAGAATTATCATCACTATATTTATAGCCAAAAAATTCTGCCAATACCTTGTTTGCCTTCTGGTAACTTTAATTAGTAAAAATATGAAAGACAAAGCGTAGACCAAGACCAAAGGCAGGGAACTGCTTCGAAATATAACCACCATGATCGAACCTAAATTTTTCAAAATACTAGCATTGACCCCCCGCTCAGCTATCACATCATAATCCTGAGGATGCATACCGACCATTGATGATAAAGCCGCGTCAAAATGCCCCTTTGTTTTAAAAACAAAAATATTATAAATAATTATTGGGGTTAGTAATATCAGACCTGATAATATAGCCAAATAAAAATGTTTATTTTTAAAAATTTTTCTTTCAAATATGACCAGATAAGCCAAAGCTGAAGGAATAAGAAATATAGAGGTGTATTTTGATAATATAGCCAAAGCTATAAATATAGAAAATAGATAAAAATGTTTATTTTTCTTAGTTTTTATGAATAAAATGAATAAGAAAAAAGCTAAAATAATAAATAAAACTTCTGCCCCTTCCAAATATCCTGTACGAGCTGCCCAAACACTATATGAAGAAATAGAAAATATCAAGCTGGCTATGATAGCTATACTCTGGTTAGCTGTTTTCTTTAGGAAATAATAAAGAAAAAATGTTACTAATATAGACGATAATAAAAAAGGGAATAAAACACCCAATGAGCTTGGCCCAATTAGTTTTATAGATAAATATTGGATAGCCATTATCAAAGGCGGTAAATCATGAAAAGACAATAGGCTCCACCAAGGCCTAAAACCAAACCAAACAATCGGCGAAGTCTGACCATCACCTACTAAAAAATCTAGCCAGCCATAGGCCCTAAAAGCATTGATAGACAAATCATTGGTAATATCATTAGCCAAAATATTCCAAAAACGGAGCAAAGCTCCAAAAAATATAACAATGATTAATACCCAAGGGGATTTCAATAAATCTTTCATACATCATATATTCTAGCGGAAAATATCAATCTACTCAATCCCCAAAAATTTTACTCCGATATTGTAAAGCCTCCAAGATATGATGATCTTCTATATCATCCCGCGCTTCCAAATCAGCAATAGTCCTGGCTGTTTTTATAATTTTAAAATATGCTCTGGCTGATAAATTCATTTTTCTAGCCGCTTGCCGCAAAATATCTTGGCTAGACAGAGACAAGGCACAAAAATTTTTTATATCCTTACTATCCATATTAGCATTGAGACTAAAATTATTTGGGCCAAATCTACTCGCCTGTATTTTTCTAGCTTTCATGACTCTACTTTTTATATCTTCAGACCTTTCTGCTAGTTTGGTATCTATAGCTAATTTCTGAGTCTGCACTTTATTGACAAAAAAATGCAAATCTATTCTATCAAGCACTGGACCGGACAATCTTTTTTGATATTTTTTGACGTCATAATCACTACAACTACATTCTTTTTCCTGATCAGTTAAAAATCCGCAAGGACAAGGATTGGCGGTGGCTAGTAAAATAAAATTCGCCGGAAAATCAAAGCTACCTTTTACTCTGGAGACAGTAATTACTTTATCCTCCAAAGGTTGACGTAAGGCCTCTAATATCTGACGAGGAAATTCTAATATCTCATCCAAAAATAAGACATTATTATGAGCTAGACTTATTTCTCCTGGTCGCGGCCAAGAGCCTCCACCTACTATAGCCGAAACAGAGGCCGAATGATGCGGCGCCCGCACAATCCGTGAGTCAATCAAATACCTGTCATTAGAAAGTAAGCCGGCTAAAGAAAAAATCTTACTGGTTTCTAAAGCTTCTTCCAAACTAGGCTCTGGTAAAATTGATAAAAATGCCTTCGAAAGCATTGTCTTACCAGCTCCGGGTGGACCAACCATTAGTATATTATGCCCGCCGGCGGCGGCAATCTCCATTACTCGCTTAGCTTGTTCTTGTCCGTGTATATCACAAAAATCTACAGACGCTTTGGCTGTTGTCGGTAAAAAATCTATTTTTTCAATGGCTTGTATTTTTTGTCGACCACTTAAATGCTCCACCAAATCCTCTAATTTTTTAACCGCATAAATATCAATGCCCTCAATAATAGCGACTTCTCTGGCATTTTGATAAGGTAAATAAACTTGTCTAAAGCCCATGTCTTTAAGACTTGTTGCCATTACCAAAGCTCCTGGTATAGGCTTTAGCTCACCGGACAGCGCCAGCTCTCCTATAAAAGCACTCTTGTCATCAATACTTGATAAAATACCGCCAGCTTGTAAAACACTAATAGCTATTGGTAGGTCATATGACCCTCCCTCTTTGCGAATCTGAGCTGGTGATAAGTTGATTACAACTTTTTGACGAGGGAAATTAAGCCCACTATTTTCAATAGCTGCCCAAACACGCTCTTTAGCTTCTTGGACAGCCGCATCAGGTAAACCCACTACAATTATTTTAGGCAAATGCCTAGATAAATTAGCTTCCACCTCGACCAGTACTCCTTTAAGACCCAAAGGGGCAATTGTAAAAATTTTTTTTGATCCCATTAGTATTATAATAATAAACCATAGCAATAATTTATACTCCCAAAAATAAAGGACTAAATTGCTAACAAGATAAATATAAAAAATCACTTTTCATAACCCAAGAAAAGTGACTTAAAAATTAATTTTTAGCCTACCCAACCCCCGAAGGGCAAACAAAAAACCAACCGTGCCAATCCCGCAGAGCGGGACACTCTCAAATCACTTTTCTTGGATATCAATATCTTAATACTCCGATTTTTTTTTGTCAACCTGCCCGCGCCTTGAGTCTGAGTCCCAAGCCTCGCCTTGGAATCGAAGACCAGTCGCTAGGGATTTTTGCTTTGGCTGATAAAACCAGCTATGCCAAAGTATCCAGACTACTGCCAATGATATATAAATATCTGAAACATTAAAAACTGTAAAAAATGGTACATTGATAAAATCTACTACACCGCCATAACGGAATCTATCCAACAAATTGCTGATTGATCCTATTATCAATATACCCCAAGGCCAAATCAAAATACTTTTTTCTTTGAAGCTCTTCAACCAAAAACTAAACAGTATTACCAAAATTAAAAATATAAGCGGATAGAGGATAAAATAAGTAAGTGGTAAAGAAAAGGCAATATATTTATTTATATGCAAACTAAGAAAACCACCTGCTAGAGATGGATTTTCTATAAAATAAAGTTTAGTTATTCTATCTAAAACAAATAAAGCTATTAAACTGGCAAAATATTTGATCATTTACAATGATTTCTTTTTGCAATCCATACAAGATGTGGCTGATGGGAAAGCCTCTAACCTTTCTGGCTTGATAGGTCCTCCACATTTCTCACACAGCCCATAATTACCCTCTTCTATTTTCTTAAGTGCCCTATTTACATTGTACAAAGAAACTTCCAATGTTTTTTCCAAAGATAAATTCTTTTCAAACATAGCTACCTCAGCAGCATTCTCGTCATCTTTGTCTCCCAAATCAACAAACTTAGCACTGTAATCATTATCAGCTACTTTGACCGCACCAGCTTCAAGTTCTTTTAAAATATCCTGTCTCCTCTGCTCTAATTCTGCTTTTCTTACTTCTATAAATTTTGCGTCCATTTTCATAGATTTATAATTAATAACCCTTTAAAAATACCCCTAAATATTAACAGATTGATAGGTAAAAATCAAGATTTTTTGGCAAATGAAAAAGGCGCACGTCCGGTGCCCAAATTGTTGTTATGTGGCTGGTTGGTGCGCCTTTAGCGCTTATACATACGATTTGTCGAACTTTCTTTGTAAGTTAAAAATTGGCAAATACTATTTATGTAGAAGCGTTCTGTCAACGCTCATCCCTAACTCAGAGCACACCCGCTCTACCATCTTATGGATCTAATCTCCATTGTATGAATGAGGATTGTCCTTTTTGTTGTTTTTATTTTTGTTTTTGGAAGAAGGGTTAGGGCCTTCCAATTTATTGTTGATAAAACAGTAGAGAGGAAAGGATTGGTCACTAAATTGTAAATTAATGCTCAGTCCTTTAATTGACGATGTAAACGATCAGTTATGAACATATTAAGTATATCATATCTAGAGCTTTTAGTCAACGGCGTATATTAGCTAATTTTAGATAAAAAAATAATATATTAAAATATAATTTGACAAATAGCCAAAAAAATATTTCAAAATATCAACAACTTATCCACACCGTAGAAATTCACTTCGTTCATTCTACGGTGCAAGCAATAAATTTTCATATATTACAGTAAAGAGGTGCCTATTTATAGACAAAATTGCAAACCAGCATGACTAGCAGTGTAATATGACAAAGCCCATAGCTTATTTACGCCTTTATTGCTCAAATATTCCTTAATTTGGTCATTATCCAGCTTATTAGTGTCTAAATATATAAAATCACTTACTTGACCTGCTTCTGGCTGACAATTGAGCCATAAATTGCTCAGCGGCTGACTAAGCTCTATAATCTCCCAAACAAAAGCCTCGTTACTGCTCAGATAGTTAATGCCCGCCTCTTGATAAACAAAAACATTAGACACCTGAAAATATGTTTTGTCCTTATAGCTATATTCTATCTTATTGGGATTATCATTGGCCAAGAGCTCAATATATAGAGTACCGTCAGATAAGGTATTTTTTTGTTCCTTCACCTGATAATAATCTACTAAATCTAAAATAATAGCTGAGCTATCAAGCGGAGTGGCAATCAACCAAGCACCATCTCTTTGAAATATCACTCCTCCACTCAAGATAGCCTGCTCAATAGACTGTGAATTTAGATTATAATAAGGCAGGCTAGAAAATATTAAACGAATAAGATCATTTTCTAAAGAGTTTTTAATGCCTTGAGGGGTATATTTGGAAAATGCCAAGACAAAATCTGGCTTGAGTGGACTTTTGTACTGAAAAAAAGAACTATCACGAGGTATAGGACTAGTACCATAGAGATTGATGACTAATCCATTGTCTTCTTTTCTATAAAAATTGGCGTAAGCATCGCCTGATTCAAAAATAGAAAATAAATATGGTATCAAATCATTCAAAAATTCTGGTAAATGACCAAGTTGCCAATACATATCAATACCCTGAGAGCCCTGAGACCTTGAAGTAGCTATTTCGTCTTTATATTCTTTAGATAAAAATTCATTATAAACTTCTAGCGAATAAGAAACCAATAAAATATCATTGTCAGCCTGAAAAAAATACATATTGGAATGGTCATTTTGTATTTGTGTCAGACTTTTCTTTTGTAAATGACTAAATCTAATCAGATAACTGTCACTATCTGACTGATCAGTCCTAAACCAGACTATTTCTCGGGCATTTAAAAAGCTGGCGCCCAACAAATTCTCCAAACTCTTTACTTTGTCAGTGGCTACCGAACTATCAAAGATTTTAAAATCTTCCAAAATATCCTGATAAAATACTTTTTTATCTGTAAAATGATAATAAAAATTTGTATCCGCTGGCAAATAAGAAAACAGTGGTCGATATTCTTTCTTTGGCAAAAAATTTACTAGCACAAAAAATAAAGCTATCAAAAACAAAAGGCCGATCAGACCAAAGATGATCTTATTATCTGCCTTTTGTTCTCTTTTGTGAACTAATTTTAGAAAATCCACAAAAAACTATAGTTAAAAATTATTTTTTGAAGAATTTTGGTCTACGCGGACTAGATTTAAAATCTTTTTTTGGCTCTTGGTAGCCCTCTGGCTTTGGCAATAGATCTTTGATAGAAAGACTTACTCTATTTTTTTCTTTATCAACATCCATTACCTTGACTTTGACCATATCACCAATATTTATTACATCCGAAATCTTATTTATTCTCTCATAAGCAACTTGTGAGATATGGACCATACCGTCTTTACCTGGTAGCAATTCTACAATAGCTCCTATTTCACTACCATTATTTTTGTCAGTAACAATCTTTACTACCTTACCTTCATAGACTTCGCCAATTTCTAGCTCTTTGACAATATTGGCAATCCATTCTTGAGCTCTCTTGGCGCCATCAGCATCAGTAGAGGTAATCATCACCAATCCGTCTTGTTCAATATCAATACTAACACCGCAAGCATCAATAATCTCATTTATAATTTTACCACCCGAGCCAATAACATCCCTGATTTTTTCAGGATCAATACGCATGGTAGTAATTCTAGGAGCATAAGGAGACAAATCTGCCCTTGGCTCACTGATAGCCTGCTTCATCACATCCAAAATTTTCAATCTAGCCTCTTTAGCTTTATTCAAAGCTTGTTCAACTATATCATAGCTGATTCCTCCGAGTTTTATATCGAGCTGAATAGCTGTAATACCATCTCTAGTACCAGCCACTTTAAAATCCATATGACCAGCATGATCTTCAATGCCTTGAATATCGGTCAAAATTTCATACTTGTTTTTGTCATCATCGTCAAGGACAAGACCCATGGCAATTCCAGCCACTGGCTTGGAGATCGGCACACCAGCATCCATCAAAGAAAGCGTGGATCCACAAACTGAAGCTTGTGATGAAGACCCATTTGAGCCCAAAACTTCAGAAACAACTCTGATAGTGTAGGGGAAATCTTCGTCTTTTGGTAAAACAGGTATTAGAGCTTTTTCGGCTAAAGCACCATGGCCTATCTCACGACGACCCGGGCCTCTCAAAGGCTTTACTTCACCGACTGAATAACCAGGGAAGTTGTAATGGTGCATATATTTTTTGGTGCCTGACTCCTCCATGGTGTCTAGGGTCTGTTCATCTCCCGGCGAACCCAAAGTAACTACTGAAAGTACTTGTGTTTCACCACGAGAAAACAATCCACTGCCATGAGTACGAGGTAACAATCCTACTTCAGCAGATAGTTCTCTGATTTCATCAAATTTTCTATTGTCGGGTCTTTTCTTATCTTCTAAAACTAATTTTTTAAAAGCCTTGGTAAGCTCTTCATCAATCATAGCTACGCCCATAGCTCTCATGTCTTTGGATACTTCATTATCCTCTTTTAGAGCTTCATTCACCTTTTCAGTAACAGCTTCAATAGCAGCTTTCATTTTGGATTTGTCAGGATTAAAACAGTCTGCCAAATCATGAGAAGCCAAAACTGAATTTACTTTGGCCTTGACCTTGCCACGTATTTCTTCATTTTCAGAATCTAATTCTGCTACTTGCTTTGAAACACCGATTTTTTTGACTATTTCCTCTATAAATTCTAAAACTTTCTTAACGTGCTTGCCGGCAAAGCTAATACCTTCAAACATATCAGCTTCATTGGTCTCTTTGGCACCAGCTTCAATCATAATCACCTCATCTTTTGAGCCGCTGACAAAAAGATCCAAATCACTTTTGGTTTTAGCCTCAACACTAGGGTTCAAAACCCATTCACCATTTATACGCCCAAGCTGAACACCAGCCAGTGGCCCGCTCCAAGGAATAGGTGAAATTCCTAAAGCCACAGAAGTAGCTACCATAGATGGAAAGTCAGGATCATTGACACCATCGTAAGACAAAACTGTCACTACTACCTGCACATCATTTCTGTCGCTTTCTTTAAAAAGCGGTCTAATAGAACGATCAATTAATCGGGCAGTAAGTACTGCGTCATCGGTAGCTCGGCCTTCACGTTTGATAAAACGTGAGCCTTTTATTTTTCCCGCTGCATACATTTTTTCTTCATAATCAACCATAAGCGGAAAATAATCTACCCCCTCTCTAGCTTGTCCTGAAGTAACAGCTGTAGCCAAAACCACTGTCTCACCATAAGTGACAGTACAGGCTCCATGAGCCTGTTTGGCCAGTTTACCGATTTCTACGACCAGCTCTTTACCGGCCACCTCGGTCTTAAATTGTTGAACTTGCATATCATGCTCCTTTATCACTGACATTGAGCTGATATGGCAAACCCCAGACAGCTAAACCTAACTATCTAATGCTTACCTATCAACCCTCGATCAGTTTAATTATTATTAAACTATAAGCCCCGAAGCCGAGAGCTCCGGGGCTTTTTATATTTTATTCTTTTTCTGACTCTTCTTCTGTTTCTTCTTCTGGCAATTCTGGAACTTCTTCCAAAATATCATATCTCTCTCTTTTGGCCATTTTCAAACTCAGAGCTTTGATGATTTTGCTAAATCTCTTTTCATCTTCGCGCTCCAAATAACGAAGTAATTTGTGACGCAAAGATACTTTAGCCAATAATCCGCGACGTGATGAAAAATCTTTTTTGTGTTCACGAAGATGTTTGGTCAATTCTTTTATCTCTTCAGTAAGAATTGCAATCTGCACCTCAGCCGAACCAGTATCGCTTTTATGAGTTTTATACTTCTCAATCAGCTTTTGCTTCTTTTTTTTATCTAACATAAATTGTCCTTTCTCCTACATCCTAGTAAGGCCTCTAGTTAGTTGTCAGGCCAAACCAAGAACTAGGAAATTAATTAATTATCTGGGCTTAGACTAACATTTTTCAAGGACAAAGTCAAGATGCTATAATAAGACAAGCTAATTATATACGTGTCGTAATATGCTAAACCCCGCACCATTTTTTGACGGAAAAAATGGTGCGGGGTAAAATATAAATACCCACCCAATTAAACCGATTTAGAAATCTAGCTTCTAATGAGTTTAAAAATTTATGATATAGGGGGTGCAAATAATAAAACAAATATATGTCGACTACTAAAATTTCTAACGGGGTAAATGAATACAAAAAATACTTAAAATCTCTCGCCTTAGCCCCTAGTACTATAAAAAGCTATCTTTGGAATTTGGAAAAATTCCTAGTTTGGCTTGGGGAAGAAAAAATCACCGAAAAAAACCTTAAATTATATTTTATATATTTAACTAGAAAATATCAAAGAGTAAATACTGTCAATCTACGCCTAAAAATTGTAAATAACTATCTTAAATTTTTAAATAAAAGATTTCAATTTGATCTTCTCTCTGATCAAGATGCGCCAATCAAAATATTAAATAATGAACAACTTCAGGTATTTTTAGATAAACCTCTGACAAAAAAAGGATTGATAGCCCTGCGTGATAAAGCAATATTAGAGATTTTATATTACAGCGGATTAAAAGTCGGACAATTATGCCAGTTGCGCCTTGATCAAATAGATCAAATAAAAAAAGAAATTATTATCAATCCCAAAAAACATATTCTTATAAAACCTATAACCTGGTTTCATCTTGATAAATACATAAACCAAAGGCTAGATAACAATCAATATTTATTTATAAATTTTGATAGATCAAATAAAAGTAAAAATGAGCATTTAAGTGTCCGCTCAATTGAAAGGCTGATTTCTAAATATGCCATAGGTATTGATCCGCCAGTAATTATCAACCCCCAAATACTAAGAAACACTTTGGCTCACCGATTAAAATCTGAAGGTGCTGAAAGTACCCATATAAAAAAAGCTCTGCATTTTGAAACAAAAGTAGCAGCAAAAAATTACCTCAAAAGACTTTAGTTGACACCAGATAAAATATGTAATAATTTTATTGAGTAAAGTACAATCACACAAGCGTCAAAAGGAGGGAAATCATGGAAAATTCGCCCTGGTATTTAGCCCATTTGTGGGTCATAGGCATCCAAGTCATCGCCTTTCTGCCTTACCTGATAGCCAGTGTCCGATTTTACCAAAATAAAGGGCATTTCATGCTCTGGCTGACAATAGGCATTTGCCTGGACATCGTCATGGCTGTATCCGCTTCCTCAGGATCTCTACCACGAATGAACTCGACAGACCAAGCGCCATGGCACAGCCTGCTGTTTATCACTCATATCAGCCTGGCTGGCATTGGTTTATTTGGCTTCTTCTCCCTCTTTTTGTTTCTGATAGCCAAAGGAACAAAAAGAGAATACCCACGTCTGAGAAAATTCCAATTCAAGTTCCTGCTGACCTGCTGGATTATCGGCGTGGGCATTGCCCTAGTCAATTTTGCCAGCAAAGTCATCTTTGACATCCGGCTGTACGATTTGATTTGAGCCACCGCGGATTTCTTACTAAAGAAATCCGCGGTTTTCATTTTGGACAAATAAGGCTCATAAGTGTATTATAAAAATATAACACAAATATATGTTTTTCCGAGACCGCCAAGACGCCGGCCAAAAATTGGCTGAAAAATTGGCAAAATTTAAAAATAAAAAAGATACTATCATTATCGGCTTGCCTCGAGGCGGTATCATAGTAGCCGGCCAAGTAGCAAAAACCCTCAACTTGCCGCTTGATATTGTAATACCAAGAAAAATCAGCGCTCCTCAAAACCCAGAATTTGCTATAGGAGCTATCTCCGAAGATGGATACTCGGTATTTGACCAGGATATAATCATTCAAGAGGGTATAAACAAGAAATACCTTGAAGAGGAAATCACCAAAGAAAAAAAAGAAGCCCAGAGAAGACTAAAGCTATACCGCGGTCACCGAACTCCCTTAGATTTAAAATATAAAACCGCTATAATAATTGATGACGGCATAGCTACCGGCTCTACTATGCAAGCCGCTATATTATCTGTTAAAAATAAAAAGGCCAAACATATAATATTGGCTGTTCCAGTATTACCCAAAGAATCCTTAGAAAAATTTCAAACTTTATCCGAAGAATTATTTTATGTACACTTACCTCATCTTTTTATGGCTATTGGTAATTTTTATGCTGACTTCCGACAGATTACTGACCAAGAAGTAATAGAACAATTAAACAAATAAAAAACAGCCTCGAAATATGAGGCTGTTTTTGTTATTCTCTAAAATCTCCTATATAAAAACCCTCCAAAAATCCACGAGCCTTATCAGAGTGAGGTGTACCAGATCCCATGGGTCTAGTTTCATAAAGCTCAGTAGCATCAATACCACAACCTTCCAGTATGGCATCACCACCGCCATGATTGCCACCAGCGATAAAGCTGGTCACATCATAAACCTTGCCACTAATAAGGAGCCAACAATCGTCAGCATTATTATGTTGGGCGATCTCTGCCATGTCATATTGAGTGGCCATCAGCCCGTCTTCTTCTATATTTTCCATGTTTTCCTCTTGGTTTTGATTTACAAAAGTTTGATCATTTGTGACCAAAGGATTTTTTTTCAAACAGCCACCTGTCAAAAGCACTGTAGCCAACAAAATTGGCGCTAAAATATATGTTTTCATATATATACTATTTATTAATTATTAATTTTTGTATTATATACTAAAAAGATAATTTTTCCCAGGCTTCAATATCTCCCTCTACAACATAAAATATTGGATGTGTCTGAGCCTTATTTGGATGAGGTAAAACTCGGATAAAATGAGGTGATCTAATTTTTAGTTTATGAGTTAGATGATCTAACTCATAAATAATCTGCCCTCTGGTAACCGGTAATTTTTTTGTCGGGATAAAATTCTCTATTTTTGACTGATCAAAATTGTAACCACGAATATTCGCCTCCTGCCAAATAAAATTGAGATAATGATTGATGAGATTTAAAGGGTCATCACTTTGTTTAAAGCGTTCTAATTGTGGATGTTTTGTATACCCTTTAGTTTGACCTTTTAAAACTTTTTTGGCTAAAAGGCTTTCGCGCCAAAGAGCCAAAAGACCCTTGGTATCCAAATAGCTAGGGTGTATACTCCAAAGTCTCATAATAAAATTATATCATTTATTTGAAAAAATAAAAAATTGACAAAAGGTCTGATTTAGTTTTATATAAAGGCGCAAGTAATGAAGCCAACACACGGACTTCACTAGTCCTTTACATGAACAGGGAGGCAAAAATGGCACACTCCGAAGAAATCCTGATGCTCTGCGGACGCGGAGACACCAACCACCTGGCCCAAAAAATCATTGACGCTGTCAATATACGCCGGATCAAATAAGTACCACTCAGCCTGTCCCACACCGATTTCGGTTGGTGGCCGGACAGTGAGCCTGACTTCTGTTTTGACCGCTGGGAAGACATCGCCGGCAAGCACGCAGTACTCTTTCTGAGCACCCACAAACCACACCTAGTCTTGGAGCTTTTGATCCTCATCCGAGCGATCAAGAAAAAGTACGGCGCCAAGAGTCTGACCGTTGTTCAGCCCTTTATGGCTTTTCGACGACAGGATCATCCGGAGATCCCCGAAGAATTTGACCTCAACCTCTGGTTCATGGAGAACATCAAGGCCAACGGAGCAGACCGTATGCTTGTCTGCGACATCCATTCCGAAAGAACAATGCTCAACTGCCAGCAAGTCGGCCTGGAGACCTACCACGTCAAACCTACACCGTTGTACATAGCGGCTCTCAAGTCCAGCCTGACCAAGGCCAAGGAACTCGACAAAGAATTCAAGATTCTGTCCCCGGACAAAGGTTCACTCTTGAGGGCAGTAGCCATTGCTAAGTCACTGGACGTACCGGTGCTCCTGAGCTTGAAAAAGCGCAAAGAAACCGGCAACATTGTCACCAATGTTGAACCCACACCGCAAGACCTGACTTTCATCGAAAAGATAAGCCAGGAATATGGAGTTGAAATCCAACTCATCAACTCGGAAACCGTCAAGGACGCCTACATCATCATGCGGGAAGATGAGCTCGATACCGGTGGTACTGCCGCTGACACCTGCCGCGACCTGTTGCGAGCCGAGGCTTTCCAGGTAGAGCTGGTCGCCACCCACATGAAGTGTTCGCCCCCCTGGAAAAGAAGGGTTGGTCGCAAAAGGACCAGTCCTTTCACCCGAGTCCTGGCTGGAGACACTATCCATCGTTCTTACGAAAACCAGACTGGCGGTCTGGTGGAAAATGTCTCAGTAGCTACGGTCATCGCTGAAAAGCTGACCGAGATTCTCGATAGCCTGTAAAACAAAACCTGCGGCGCGCCAAAGCGCGCCGCAGGTCTATTTTTTATTTATAAAATATTATTGTGCTGGAGTAGTGGTAGCTATATCATTAGTAGTAGGTACATTAAAATGGAAATTATACAAAAATTTTATATACATAGGCCAATCTTGACTTCCGATAGTGTGCAAAAAAGTAATCTTAAATAACTGCCCGTCTTTTACAAAATAATAATAATCTGCCCCATCAGAATCAACTGTCTGTGGCTGAATAACATGTAGTGTTTCTATACCTCCATCAATACCAATAACCCTAGTCTCATAAGATCCAATACTATCTTCCAACCATTCCTGTAAATTGACCCCCACCTCCGGATGATAATCAACGGTGTCAAAATGTGAGATACTAATCCTTGGCCAGCGTTCTCCATCTTGCAAAGGTCCCACAAACTCTACAAACTCGTCTAAATTATTGGCAATAATTTCTGTGTTATCTGGATACAAAACTGTATAACCAAATTTTTTATTTTCATATATTTGCCAATCTACAGAGTCTACAATACTATCAGGTGTTTTAACTACTGGAATTGTCTGATTTTGATTAGAATTTTCAACTACCGAGCACTCTTCTTCCCAAGTGCGCAAACATTTATTTTTTGTCTCGCACCAAGAATAGCCTGCCGATATAAGACAGCCATACTCATCCTTATCACCGCCAATTAAAGGTTGGTTATCAAGTTGTTCTTCTACTATATTACTATTGTTTTGATTATAAAGATCCTGATTATTTTGACAGCTGGCTCCCATTAGCAAAATACCACTAAAAATAGCCAAAAACCCTACAAAAAATCTAAATTTAGAGAAAAACATACATTTATACTTTAAATTATTATTCCTCCTAATTACTATTAATTATTTGCTTTTTAAATATTTTTGTCAAACCCCATTAAAAAAAAATTTAACAGGGTAAATAAAAAAAGAACCCTGCCAGAGTCTTATTTTTTATTATTTTTTAAGATAATTTTGTGTTTCCATACCAATATCGTGACTGGCTATTTGTTGCCCAAGAGCACTCATACCCCTGGCTATAAGAGCGACCAAAAAAGCCATACTAAAAACCGACAAAAGCATCATGACTGCCAACAGTGTTTTGGTTTTTATAGAAATGGCCTGAATTATTTTTACTTCACTCATAATATAACTTTATTTAAAATCTTTTAAAACATCGCTAAGGTCTTTATTTGTGATTGTGATGGTTTTGTTATTGTCAACATGATCAAGTCTTGCCTTGGCCGATACTTCATCCATTATATCAATAGCCTTGTCAGGAAAAACTCTGTTTTTTATTTTAGCCGAATAAGAAACTATATTTTCTATTATTTTATCGCTGATAATAACATTGTGATAATCCTCATAATCTTTACGCAGTGCCTTGAGCATAGAAATAGTTTTTTCAGCACTAGGCTCTTCTACTAAAATTGCTTCAAAACGTCTAGTCAAAGCGGCGTCTTTTAAAATAAATTCTTTAAACTCTTTGGTGGTAGTAGTTCCTACCATCTGCAGATCGCCACGTGCCAAAGGAGATTTTATAATATCGTCAGCGTCAATAGCTCCTTCCACGCCACCGGCTTGAACTATAGTATGAATCTCATCAATAAAAACTATTACCTGTTTTTCCAAACTTATAATGGCATCAATCAAAGCCTTGAAACGGTCTTCAAACTCACCTCTATATTTTGTGCCCGCCAAAACTGATGATATATCCAATTTAAGAACTGTCTTACCCAAAAGAGACTGCGGAACCCTAGCTTGAGAAATGGCCATAGCCAAACCTTCTACAATGGCTGTTTTACCAATACCGGCTTTGCCATACAAAATAACATTATTTTTTTTTCGTCGTGATAATATTTGAATCAGTCTTTTTATCTCATGGTCCCTGCCCACTACCGGATCAATTTTGCTTTCTATAGCAAGCTGAGTGAGATTGGTTGTAAATTTTTCTATGACTGGCTGAAAAATTTTGGTCTTACCAAAAAAATTTGACTGACCATATTTTTTGTCCTGATTACTCTTTAATAAATAAACACCCACTAAAATCAGCAGGATTATATTATAAAATAAATATTTATCAAATACTTCCATTTTTTATATTATATTTTTAACTGGGTTTATTATAGCACACCTATGGCACTAGTTCACTCCAATTACAGTTGGAAATATCCTGGTTACAAGTATATCTTACTTTTCTGGTGGCTTTGGTAGTAGAAGCAGTCGACTCTATATGAGAATTACAAGTCAAATCATCACCACAACCTTCTGGCCAAGGAGTAATAACCAAATTGGTATCCTCAAAATAAAAACTAAAGCCTGATTCTACGGTGTGGCGTTCAGCAAAATATATGTCTACTATACTATCGCCGGCTGATAAAAATATAGTGCCTGTTTTTATATTAGCAGCGTGAGTGCCACTATTATTTACTATTACTATATCATCCAATAAAACCCAAGAATCGTCGTCTGATGCTAAATAGTATCTATAATCACTATCAGCTGGTGCTGTCACCTTTGCTCGCCAGTGCATACCAAAATGGTAATCATGCAAAAACCCCTCTTTGTTTTCGTAAATAGTCCCATCATAGGGAAACCACATACTGGTCAGAAAATCAATATTGGCATCAACCTGCTCGTGTGTTTTATAAATATCCCAATACCAATCATGATCAAGTGGACTAGGAGTTGGCCCGGGATAAGGATTGACCTCCATATCAGGATGAGTGACAGAATAATTAAAATATTCAGCCCACCAACCTGACCCTGGTGTAAATTGACACTCCGGAATCGGCATACATTCTCCAGGCATATCAAAAAACTCACTAGAAGCTACAATACCCCCTACATTTATACTACGAAAATCAAAATTAGTATGCTCTTTTCTAAGTTGCATCATTGCCTCTCCTACTCCCGATTCGGCAGCATAAAAATCCTGCATAGAATCCACAAAAGATATCAAGCTCTCCCTAGTGTTTATAGAAATAAATAAAATTGACAAAACTACCGAAAACATACCAGTCGCTACTACCAGAGTGGCTATCAAAGCCACTGCCCCATTTTGTGATTTTATTTTATTGTTCATCAACGGATACTTATAAAGGTATTAAAAGTTTTCTGCAAATAGCCATGTCTATAACTACTATTGCCCGTGGTCAAAGTAAAGGTAATATTTATACCCTGATTTGCTTGCCCATAGGCATCGGAAATAGGCGTCAGCGTTAGATCGCTGACTATTACTTTATTTGAGTTTAAAACCATCGCCGTGGCTGTAGATTGATCAGGAAAACCAGCTCCCACATCATGCGTCTCTCTGTATACCAAATCATTTCCCTCGGCATCTATACTAAAACGAATATCCGGCCATTCATAAAAATGAAATCCCTCAGGCAGTGGACTAGCATCTTGGATACTGTCTACATTATGAATCCTATTCATCAAAAAATTGGTAATAAAACGGGCATTGTTATGAACTAAATATGATGCCTGAAACTGCCTTTTGATATTGAAAATACTCATTACCATACTGCTTATTATCAAAATAAGCATGCTGGAAATAAAAATATAAAGTAAAGTTTCTATAAAAGTAAAACCTTTTTGATCTTTTTTTATTTTGTTATTTTTCAAAATCATGGATAAGTAGAATAACTAATAAATACCTCCTCTACCACAGGCACTTGCCACTCCGAATCACTATCCAAAAATAATCTATATCTGATATATCTATCATCCTGATGGGCACTATAATTTATGTATTCTTGAATAGAATTTGTATAATAACTTGAGCTACTACCGTCTGGTCCGATAAAATTCCATGGGCCTGCTTCATTGTCTGAAGTAGCCAACTGAAAACGAATATCAGTACCACTTGGTTCAGTGCCTGTCCAGGCAATCCAATTGTAGGTTACTTGGTTGCTACCAGTATCAAAAGTGGAAGAATCCATAGTACCATAATCTGCATACTCACAGTCTAATACATCGGTAGATATAATAAAAAATTCACCAGTATTTCCAGATGTTGCCGCGTATATGACAGAACAATTGGCACTCATACCCAAAACATAGCCATTCAAATCAAAACCGGAAATTTCATTTATAGTTTCGGGAAAGCTGATATCTAAGACCACTAATTCTTGATCTAAAAAGTTTGTGCCCACCAAAGCATATGGACCGACTATAGCAAATGAATGTATGGTTTCATCAACGGCGTAACTTCCCAAAAGACTGGGGTTAGCTGGATTAGTCACATCAATTACAAAAAACTCCGCCCCAGAACCATTGTTTTGAGTGGAAATAAAAGCTCTGCTACCCCTGACATTTACGTCCGTTCCTTTCAAAGAACCTGGCAAGTCATATTGACCAACAGCTGACAAATTAGCTGGATTAGTCACATCCATTATTTGAAGCTCCTTATTGTCATCTTCAGTTGCTATATAAACATAGCTTTCTGATAAAAATAATTCTCTAGCCTGATCATCTACGCTTATTCTATCAAGATATCGAATATCAGTGGGATCAGTAATGTCAAAAGAGTATAGATAATCTCCCTGGACAACATAGGCTTTGCTTTCATCTACCATGACATCCAGAGCATTACTATTTCCGCTCATATCATAATAATCTGCAATAAATGGGCTACTTGGGTTAGACACATCTATTACTTGGAATTCACGATAGTTGGAATCAGTAGCAATATAAGCATAATTATCTTGCACAAAAACTGACTTTACTGCTGCGCCAATATCCATAGATGAAATCAAAGTGGGACTAGAAATATCACTGACATCTAAAATATAAAATTCACTGCCATAACTATTATTTTCTGTCACCAAATAGGCTATATCATTTATTTCATATACATCATTATCATCAAAATTTCCCGGTGTATCATAAGTAGAGGTAGTATTGGCATAGCTCCAATCTATAAATCCGGCCTTTAAAGTAACAATACCCGGTATTGAATTATCAATACCTGAATCTTTAAAAGAAAACTTAGTTTCATCACTCCACAGCTCCTGGCCATCTCCACCTACCCAGTCTGTCTGGTGCCAACGATCAGCTTTGAAACGATGCAAATATGTTTCTAGAGTCTGCGTTTCCTGATGGCCAGATTTACTATCCCAAACAACTATCACTTGAGCTTTTTTTGTATCAGGGTCAAGATAACCTCCACTACTTACTATTTCTCCATAACTATGACCATTAGAAATATTAGCTCTATATACATCACTGACTTCAATCTGCCTAGTATAAAACCCGTCCAAAAGCTGGCTACCAGAAGATAGTGTCCAACTGTCTCCAGTCAACTCTACAGAATATTGTCCAGTACTAATATCATCCCACGCCATCAGTTTGACTGCTTCCAGAGCTTCAGAGGCATAAAACATAGCTTGGGTTGTTTCTTCATTTAATTTTTTTACTTTATTATTTGAATTGCTGACACCCAAAATCAAAAAAACCATCACACTGACAAAAGATATGACGACCAATAATTCCATCAAAGAAAAACCTTCTGTTTTTTTATAATCAAACATAATCAATTTATTTGCCCTGGTGCTTCCACCTCAATAGTTTTTATCAAAGCTGGATCAGCAATAGGAGAAAGAGATATTATGCCAGTATTAATAGTCTGACCATCAAACTTACCAAATAAAACATCCGCCGTAGTGCTCCCTGCCCCATCATCAAAACTTCTATATGGTTCTAGAATTTCTACGCCCTCCAACTGCCAGCTCATATTATCCGGATCGTCTTCGTTATAAAAGTTTCCTTTAAATATTGTATAGCTATCAACTTCCAAATGGACTCCCCAAGGATTGCTCTTGGCGGCAGCTGTAGCCAACTGTTGTGCCCTAAATAGACTACTTTTTATTTCATCCCTGACATTATTGAGATGAATATTTTTTTGCCAAACCTGATAACCAGATGCTCCAAAACCAACTACCAAACCAACCAAACCCAAAACCATGATAACTTCTATTATTGAAAATCCTCCTTGATATTTTTTAAACATAATTTATATTATTCGGCAAAGCTAAGAGTGAGTTCATACATCGGACCAATGACTGATACCGCAATAAATCCGACCACTACACCTACTACCACCAACAAAATTGGCTCTAAAATAGTAGATAAATTACTCAAAATGTTGTTGACTCTATCTTCATAAAATTTGGAAATTTTGCCTAGGATTTCCTCCAGCTCACCAGTGGTCTCGCCTACCTGACACAATTGAGTCGATAAGGATGGAAATAAATCAGGCCTTTTAAGCATGGCTTTTTCTAGAGAAGTGCCTTTTTCCAATTCATCAGACATCTCTAACACTGCATTTTTAAATCTAATATTACCAAGTGTCTGGGCTGATATTTTCATAGAATTTACAATAGCCAATCCTGCTCCCAATAAAGCTTGTAAATTTCCAGCCCATCTAGTGAGCGACAACTCTCTGATTATCTTACCAATAAAAGGTATCTTGAGCATCATGCTGTGAAGGAAAAATTTTGGTTTTGGAAATTTAAATATAAATCTCATAGCCACTCCAAAAATAACCAAGCCACCCAAAGTATGCCAAGTATAATTTCTAATAAAACCATTTATCGCCTGTACTGCCCTCAAGACAAAAGGCAATTCTACATTGGCCGATTGAAAAAGACCAACTAGCTGAGGAAAAATAACTAAAGCCAAAAATATTGATACTGCAATAAGCGCCAACATGACAATGGACGGATACATGACAGCACTAATTACCTTGCCTTGTAGCTCCTTTTGTCTTTTTAGAATATCAGCCAAATTGCCAAAAGAATCCGCCAACATACCAGTACTCTCTCCTACTTCTACTGTGGCGATTATCATTTCCGGAAAAATCTTGGGATAATATTTCATACCTTTAGAAAGTGGCTGACCATTTTCTACATGGCGCTCAAGATAATCCAAAATATCCCTAAAATATTTATTTTTTATTTCTTGTTTTAGCGTCCTAAGAGCTGGAGCTAGAGCCAAACCAGCCCTCAACATAGTAGACATATTATCCATAAAAAGCATCTTGTCAGTCAGACTCACTCTACCTAAAATAAATCCCTTTTTATGAATCGGGGTTATTTCTTTATCCTCTTTCTTTGCAGTTTTAGAAGTAGGTTTTTTGGTATACAACTTAAAAGAAGTCATCTGCGGACTTACTTTAGTAAGCTCCCCGTCTTTCCTTAGATTATCTACAGAGACTCTGGTTTCAGAAATTTTATCATTTTGATTATTAATATATTCCATATTTTATTCTCTTTTAATTCTGAGCACCTCTTCAATGGTGGTCATGCCCAAAAGCGCCTTTTGCATACCATCTTCAAAAATGGTGACCATACCACTTTCTTTGGCTATCCTCTCTATATCACCTGATGAAGAATTTTTAATAATTGCGTCCTGTATCTTTGAATTATTTTCCAAAAGCTCAAGCACCGCAATACGCTTATCATAACCAGAGCCATTACACCTAGAGCAGCCCTTACCTTTATAGAAAGTCAATTTGGAAAAAGATTCTATTTTATCTTCTACCAATTTAAATTCTTTGAAACGCTTTAACATTTCATCTAAATTAAACTCTCTACTCAGACTCTTTAGCTGATCACTCTTAAGATGAAAACTTTCTATACAATTTAGACAAATTCTTCTTACCAATCTCTGAGCAATAACTACATTAAGGGTGGAAGCGGCCAGAAATGGTTCTACTCCCATATCCAAAAGCCTAGGCGGTGCACCAGCTGCATTATTGGTATGGAGGGTTGATAATACCAAATGACCTGTCAAACCCGCCCGGACGGAAATCTGAGCTGTTTCGTTGTCTCTGATTTCTCCAATCATGATAATATCAGGATCTTGTCTAAGTAGCGCCCTCAAACCATTGGCAAAATCATAACCGGCCTTGGGATTTACCTGAGTTTGATTGACCCGATGTACTCCATATTCAATCGGATCCTCAATGGTACAAATATTTACTTCTTCGGTATTCAAAATATTTAAAACTGAGTACAGAGTAGTTGTTTTGCCAGATCCTGTTGGTCCAACAACCAATATCATGCCAAAAGGCTTTTTAATCTGCCGTTTCATCACTTCTACATTGTGTTCCAAAAATCCCAAATCTTCCATACTCAAATTTTGAGCCTCATCAGTCATAAGCCTCATGACTATTTTTTCCCCATAAAAAGCCGGAATTACCGATACTCTGACTGACTCCTCTTCATCTTCTATTTTAAAAGAAAAACGACCATCTTGCGGCACGCGATGTTCATCAATACGAAGATTAGACAATATCTTGATACGAGCCACTAAGGCATCGTGCACTGAGGCTGGCAATTCTACCATGTCATGCAAATGACCATCTACCCTAAAACGAACTACCACGGCATCTGGTAAGGCTTCTACGTGTATATCTGAGGCTTGCTCAAAAAGAGCTGCTTCTAAAATTATATCTATAATCTTGATAATTGGGATTTCCACTTCTGCTGGGCGACCGTCTACTTTGAGTATCTTTTCATCCAATATTTTGTTTAATTCATCTTGAATATCTTTTTGATACAGCCTAGAAGCAAACAAAAAATTCTTGTAGCTAGTCAGATATGGCTCAACTTTTTTCTTACTCATTGATTTTACCGCCGAAATCACTGCTTTTTCTCTAGGATCAACAAAGGCTACCTTTAAAACATCTTTTTCCAAATTAAAAGGAATTGCTTTGGCTGATCTAGCGGTTTTTTCATCTATAATTTTCAAAACTTCCGGGTCAAGTTTTCTTTTTCTCAAATTCACATAAGGCACTTTCAAAAAATCTCCCACCAATTCATACAAATATCTGGCATTGACAAAACCGCGCTCAATAAGCACTTCTTCTACTCCTCTTCTTCTACGGTGAGCATTATCGTCAGCCTCTGCCCAGTCATCTTCTTTGATTACTTTGGCGTCAAGAAGTATTTTTTTTAGTTCCTCCTGAGTTATTGGTAAATGTGAAGCCATTTTAAATAATAAAAATAAAATTTATCATATAAATTATACCAGAAATAGGTATTTTAGACAAAGCAAAAAACTGTATAGCCAAATTTAAAAAAATTAGTTAAACTTAGAGAATGTTAAACAAAGAAAAAATAATCCATTATCTTCCCCTAATCTTCATAATCTCATTTGCTTATTGTTTTTATTTCTGGCAACTGGGCAGTCTACCAATTACTGCTTATGATGAAAGTATCTATGCCCAGGTCACTAGAGATACTCTAAACAGCGGGCAAATAATGACCCTGAAGCATATGGGCAACAACTGGTTTGAAAAGCCTCCGTTGTATTTTTGGCTGAGTATGCCAATGGTCAAAATATTTGGTGATACAGAAATAGCCTACCGTATAATTTCAGCTTTGTCGGCCATTTTTTCTGTATTGCTGATTTTCTTGATTATAAAAAAATTAAGCCAGCAAAAATATCTGGCTTTGTTATCATCTTTTATTTTAGCTATAATTCCGTTTTTCTACATTAGCTCACGACAAGTAAGGTTGGATACTCCTCTAAATGCTATCATGCTAGCCTCAGTATATTTTTTGATAGTAGGCTGGAAAAAAGAAAAATATCTTCTGACAATTTTACCTCTTCTTGCCTTAGGTTTTTTGATGAAAAGCGTCTCTATATTGGCAGTAATACCTATATTTTTTATATTTAGTTTTTTTTATAAAAAATGGAGCTGGTTAAAAAGTAAGTGGCTATGGATTGGTTTACCCTTATCTTTATTAATTGTACTGCCCTGGCATATAAACCAACATCTGGTCTGGGGTTCTGAATTTTGGCAAAAATATATTATTTGGAATGTTTGGGAAAGGGCTCAAGGTGGTTTTGGAATAAAAGAAAAAGTAGAATATTTTGCCTACTTAAATAAATTATGGAATTTTAGCCAACCATGGTGGCAAATATTTTTGCTTTCTATTATTATTTTCTTGATAATCAATAAATTTTATAAAGATAAAAAGACAAAACAGTTTTTTATGGTCAGCTTGTGTTCTGTCTTATTTATAATTTTATTTTATTCACTATCAAAGACAAAAATATCTACTTATCTCATACCCGCCTATCCCTATATAGCAACGGTAATTGGCTTAGCTTTTTATCGTTTATGGAAAATTAGCAAAAACAAACTTATAAAAATACTATATGTTATCATTTTTACTATTTTGGTTATTTATTCTATTTCTTTATCCATCGGACATAACGACAAAATCTTAAGAACCCTACATTATCAGTTTGACCAAAACCTAAAAGAAATAGGTCTAATTATTAGAGAAGACAACAAGCCAGAATTACCTTTGTATTTTCTTAGTGGCCCAGTACCAGATGTAATAAGTTATTATTCAGGCCACCAAATATATTGGTTGTATCCCGAAGAAGATAAAAATCAATATAATATACCTGGTCCGTCTTATATAATGCTAACTGATTATGTTTTTAGCAAATTATTTACTACCAATGGGCTTGATATAAAGCCTCAGTACCACAATATGCATCTTAGATATATAAAAGACCACCTTATGCTCTTATATACCGACTCAGATGTTACTATAGATTTATAAAAAATTCCCGCCGCGCTCAGCGCGGCGGGAATTTTTATTTATTTTCTCTTTTTAACTGCTTTTTTAACAAGCTTTTTTTTAGTTATCTTTTTCTTGACCACTTTCTTTTTTGGCGCCGGTACTTTTTTTATTTTTCTTTTAGCACCAAAAGAAGCCACTAGAGCATTTTCCAATTTCACAAAATCTTTGACCGCCATCTCAACCGAATGATTATAACTTTCTGATGAAAATATTGCTTTCTTTGTTTTAGTTAGCTTAGACTCCATTAAAACAGGCAATTTATACAATGACCCAAAAGCTGCCATGGCATTATTTTTTATCTTGAGCACTTCTCGAGCCAAAGTTTCACCCGGGATTTTGACCACTTTTATCGGTCTGCCACTAGCCTTGGAAATTACTTTCTGAAGTTTAACAATATCCAGATTATGATCGGCTGGCAAAATAACTACATAATAATCTTTATCTGCTTTTACCAATAGCGCCTTGGCCACTTCATCTACTTTCTTTCTCATGGTAGCTGCTGCATCAATAGCTGTATAAACTGTCCGGTGTTCCAACATATCGTGCTTGATACCTGCCTTTTCTAAATGTTTTATCACTTTAGTTGGTAACTTTTTAATTTTTTTCATATGTTTATTGCTTAATAATTAAGCCAAATTTATAATACTATATTTTAAAATAAATTAGCAAACCACCAAGGCGACTGCCCCAGATCAAGCTGCCAAAAAACAGCAAAAATAAATACTACCCACAAAAGCGACCAAGCAAAATATTTTTTGATTTTTTTGGCGTTTATTTTTAAGCCCATTTTTTTAAAATAATAAACATAAAAACTAAGCTCCTCTGAGACAATGTCTTCTCTGTCCTTAAACTGAGCTTTGGTCAAAACACAATTTTTAGCCGTTTTATCTTGTATTACAAATAATATAACTAACAATAATATCCACTGCCAGCCCAGCCAAAAAGGAGAAGATATAAAAACTAAAATCACTATTAGATGCGCCCAGAATACTAGACCAAAATCGTTTTTTGCCATATTAGTAATTTTCCCTATTATATAGGCCAATTAGTTCCGCCTGAGCCAAAATATGGCCACTCATAGCCGATTCCAGCTCATGCTTGTTACTTTCTCCATCAATATCCAGTTCAACGTCTAGAGCGTAAAGTTTGAAAATATATCTATGCTCACCATCTGGCGGACAAGGCCCTCTATAAGCGTGATTACCCCTAGTGTTTGGCCCTACTACGCCGGCTGGCTGTGTGTTTTCCGCAATAACTCTAGTAACACTAGGCATATTCCACACCAACCAATGATCCCAAACTCGCCCAGCCGGCTTGAGAGCATCTGGATCATCCATAATAAGAGTCAAACTTTTGGCTTCTTGAGGCACATCCACAAACTCCAAAGGCGGATTGATGTTTTTACCATCGCAAGTATACTTGGCCGGCATAGAAGTCATATGACCAAAAGCTGGGCTAATAATTTTCATACTACAAAAATTTAATTTTCAATTTTACAACTATTTGGGTTTTGTATCTTATCGGCTATCAGATAAATAGAGGTCAGAAGTAAAGCAAGCCCCACAAAACCTATCTCCTTTCCTTTGAAAGGTAATATACCCAAAAAGCCTGTCACAGCTGTATAACCAAATAAAGAAGATAAGACAACTGACCCGCATGAAGCACAACCCACGCCCAAGAGTCCTATTACTATGCCAAAAAATCCGGTTCCTACTGACTTTTCCAATTTTATCCGGCGCTTTAAATAAAAAATAAACATAGACAAATTGATGCCCGTCAGTATTGCCACAAAAAATAATAAATATCTACTAAACAGCGTAGAATTTGACTTAAAAAAATCCCAGACTTTTAAAACAGCTTTTAATCTGGGCAAAAACTCAGGTGGTGTATAGGAAAAAACCAGTTTCAAAAAAGGGATGCCTGGTATAAGAATACCCACCAAAAAAAATAACAAGGCGATAATTAAAGCTAAAATAATATAATCCTTTTTTGTAAAAACCAAGCTAAATGATTGTCGGATATTTTTATTCATTTTTTCTATTTTAGATAAACAAACTTAATTATTCATATAGATTATATCATTTTTAAGCGAAAAGCAAAAACACCTTTGCATTATGCTCAAGGTGCCTTTGCTTATGATATTTTATAATTTAGCCCTTTTAAGCCTCAGGGCATTTAAGACCACCGAAACACTACTAAATGACATAGCTAAGGCTGAAATAGCTGGATTCAAAAAGCCCAAAACAGCAATTGGTATACCAACACTATTATATATAAAAGCCCAAAACAAATTTTGTTTTATAGTTCTAAGTGTCGCTTTTGATAAATTTATAGCCTCAACCGCTTTTTCCAAATCTCCTTTGACTAGGACAATATCACCTGTTTCCACAGCTATATCAGTACCTGTACCCATAGCAATACCAACATCTGCCAAGGCCAGGGCTGGAGCATCATTAATACCATCACCTACCATTGCTACAAACTCTCCCTGTTTTTTCAACTCCTTTATCTTGGCTACTTTTTCATCCGGCATCAGACGAGCATAAAAATTATCAATACCAACCTCCTTGGCAATTGCTTGAGCGGTCAAAGAATTGTCACCCGTCATCATAATGGTAGTAATATTCATTTTCTTAATTTTTGCAATTATATCTTTGGCGTTTTCTTTTAATTTATCAGCTACAAAAATAACTCCTAGATATTTTTCAGTATCAGCCAATAATAACGCTGTCTGACCCTTGCCCTCCCCCTCTTTGATAATACTTTTTTCCGCTTCCGTAAAATCTATATTGTTTTCTCTAAGTAGAGAGGTATTACCCAAAAAATATTTCTTATTGCCCAGCTCTCCCTCAACTCCTCGGCCGACAATCGCCCTAAAATTTTTGACTGACTGATGAGAAATATTTTCCTGCTTAGCTTTTTTTACAATTGCCTTGGCCAAAGCATGTTCGGAGTTTTGTTCCAAAGAATAGGCAATCTCCAAAATATTTTTATCACCTTTTATCTCTACCACTTCCGGCTTTCCTTTTGTCAAAGTACCTGTTTTGTCAAAAACAATGGCGGTAATTTTTTTCATCTTTTCCAAGGCTTCTGAATTTTTTATCAAAATACCAAGCTTGGCTCCTCTACCAGTGCCTACTACAATAGAAATCGGCGTAGCCAGCCCCAAAGCGCAAGGGCAGGCAATCACCAATACCGTCACCATATAAAATAAAGCTCTACCAGCCTCAACACCCGTTGCCAGCCAACCAAAAAATGTAGCTATAGATATAGCCAATACGCCCCAGACAAAATAATTTGATATTTTATCTACCAATTTTTGAATAGGGGCTTTGGACATCTGAGCGTCCTGAACCATTTTTATAATTTGAGATAAAACAGTCTCAGAACCTATCTTCTCAGCCTTCATTATAAATACTTGTGTACTATTCAAAGTAGCACCGATTACTTTATCGCCGATTGTTTTTTCTGCCGGCAAGCTCTCTCCGGTTATCATAGATTCATCAATGCTGACACTGCCCTCCACTATGACCCCATCTACCGGCACTTTTTCCCCCGGCTTTACCAAAAGCTGATCACCTATCTTTACCAAATCTAGAGCTATATCTTCAGTCTCTCTAGTAGCCGTTACTTTATGAGCAATTTTTGGAGCCAGTTGCAAAAGCTTTTTTATAGCCTCTGATGCCTTGCCTTTGGCTCTAGCTTCTAAGTATCTTCCCAAAAGTATAAATGTAGTAATAAAGCCTACATCCATAAAATATGTTTTGCCGTGATTAACAAATAAAACAATATAAGCTGAATACAAAAAAGCTGTACCCGATCCCAGAGCTACCAAAGTATCCATATTTGGTTGTCTACGCCAAAGTGATGGAAAACCGACTTTATAAAATTCCTGACCTGTGTACAACAAACCAATAGCCAAAATCAACATAATAGTCATTTCACTCTTAATATCAATAAGAAAATCCAAAATTAAAATAAAAACTGTCAATAAAAAGGCTGCCACAAATTTTATTAGTCGCTGTTTTGATTCTTTTTCTGTATTATCAGCTATATGTTTATGTTGTCCGGTTTCTGACTGCGGTTTATCTGATATCACAGTCGCTTGATAACCGGCTTTAGCAATAACATCCAATATATCTTGCTCTGACACCACATTATTATCATATTCTACATTGGCCTGCTCCAAAGCAAAATTAACCGCACTATTTTTTATGCCTTCTTGTTTACTTAGTTTTTTTTCAATAATATTCACACAAGAAGCACAATGTATGCCCGTTATTTGTAGTTGTATTTTTTTCATATATTTGTTTATTACTCAACAATAAATTTACCCCTAACCATACCCATCCAGCAACTGAAGCTAATCGTCCCTTCCTCTTGAGGAATAAACTCTATTATATTTTCTCCGGGATTAATAGCCTGCTTTATATTTAGAGAAGGAACAATTATCTGGTTGGTGCAGCCCGAAACCTGTTGGCCGTCGATTAGCCATTTTACCGGGACGCCTTTTTGAATTTTAAAAACACTAGGCGTATAGCCACTATAGTCAACAACCATATTAACTATTTGAGTTCCTGATGTATTTTGTACCTGACTGATATTATTAGAATGCCAAAAATTTATATCTAAACCCTGCAAAGCTAGGCCCGATGACAACGTATAAAAAGCAAAAAAGAAAACCACAAAACCAATTGTTTTTTGAAGTACTACGGTCTTCATATTTTTGAATCTAGTAGTAGCTACACCCAAGCCAAATAGAACTGGCAAAGTGCCCAAAGCAAACAAAAACATAGTCATTCCTCCTACTATAAAACTACCTGATGACATAGCAAAAAGTTGCATACTCTGAGTAAAACCACACGGTAAGAAAAAAGTAAAAGCCCCCAAAACGATTGGAGCCATTACATGCTCTGATTGTTGAAGTTTTTTCCAGACCCTCATGCTCTTTTTTGGCATTCTGATACCCAAAGTACTAAGAGACGGCACAAAACCCAAAATATTTAAAGCCAACCAAAACAAAACTAAGGCTATAAAAATGGTAAACCAACTAGTAAAGTTTTGTGATATATTGACCCAAGAGCCAATCAAACCCAACACCCCACCTAAAATAAAAAATGTAAACAAACGACCGAGGTGAAATAAAAGATGGGGTTTTAAATTTCTATCATAAAATGTACCGCTGGCTTGATATTTAGTAGCAAATGACATAACCACTGCGCCCACTACCACTAGACAGGATGACATTGAGGCTACAATACCTATGATAAATGAGGCACTATAGTTTATTTCGCTGGTATCAACATTAAGCCAATCTAAAAGACCTATCCATTGTAGATATTTATAGACCAAATAAATACCACCTAGTAATAAAACAGCATAAAGCCACTGCTCAAAAGAAGCTTTATGTTTTTTGGACTTAATTGGCTCAAACGAAGCACTATAACCCGCTTCTTCAATTTTGGAAATTATCTCTTTCCATGGTAATTGTTCACCACCATGACCTATCTCGGCTGTACCTTTTTTATGACTTATATTTACATACTTGACTTCTGATGCTTCTTTTATGACATCTTTTATGAGCATTTCACAAGAAGTGCAGGTCATGCCTGATATATACAAAACTTTAGAATTTTTGTCTTTCATATATAAATTATTTGTTGGTTAATTTATTGAGCTGTAAAATTTCTTCAATCATTTCTTTCTGTTTATTTGTATTGCCTGAATTTATAGCTGATTTAAAACAACTATTTAAATGTCCCTCCAAAAGATTTTGGTTTATTGATTTTAAAAGACCAATAACTGCCAAATTCTGCTGCATAATATCCACACAATATCTACCGTCCTCTTTCATATCTATAATCTTGTTTATTAGACTACTGGCTTTTTTTAAGCTAATAAGAGTCTTGTCTTGATTTTTTTTGTCTTTTGTCATATTCTTAATAAGAATTATTATATACCTATACCTGGGGTATAGGTATATAATAGCATAAAATAAATAAAGGTCAATACCATGCTCCCCTTAATATGCTATAATAAAAGATAATTAATAAAAAACTATGCCAATAAAATATATTTTAGCTATACTTCGTATATTTATGGGCTGGATATTTCTCTGGACTTTTTTGGACAAGCTCTTTGGTTTTGGGTTTAGCACCAATCATGACAAATCCTGGCTCAATGGATCATCACCGACTCTAGGATTTTTAAATAGTGCCAAAGGACCTTTTGAAGAATTGTTCAATTCAATAGCTGGAACAGCTCCTGTTGATTGGCTGTTTATGATGGGCATGTTGCTTGTCGGTTTAGCCTTAATTTTTGGTATAGCGATGAAAATAGCCAGCTGGTCGGGTAGCCTAATAATGCTTTTAATATTTTCATCTGTTTTGCCACCAAAAAACAACCCTTTTATAGATCAACATATTATCTATATACTAGTATTAACCTATCTATGTTTGACCAAAGCTGGAGATAATATCGGCTTTGGCAAAAAATGGTCCAATATAACATTAATAAAAAAATACAACTGGCTTAAATGAAAAATACCCCCGTTTAGGGGGTATTTTTATAAGAGATATTTTTTATTCACCTGCCTGATTGTGCCAGCGACCAGACATATGTCCCATGTGTGAACCTTTGCCAATCCCCTGGCCACCAAACATAGCGTCTGGTAAACCAAGCTCATCTCTGACAGCTTGAGCTTCTTCCAATTTGCCAGCCATCATTAGCTCATGCATTTGAGCAAACTTATCAAAATTGCTCTCATTGATATAATCTGTAATATGTGGGCGACTATCAACTATTTCTTTCCAAGCCTGATAATCTCTATTTTCTATAGCGCTCACCATAGCATCACGCTCGGTTTGCATAGCCTGAAATCTTTCAGTATTTGGAGTCAACTGTCCTTCAACAGACGGATTGCCCCAATGAGCAGAAGCTATATTAGATACCACTAAAGTGGTGACTACTAGACCAAGAAAACTTGATAAGATATAAAGTTTATTTTTATTCATTAGCATTTTTCGATTAATTATTAGCTATGAAGCTGTCGACTTGCTTTCTATCTAATAATACGCATACCTCTTATTTTTCTTTCACCTGATGGTGGGGGTGGTAATTCATGCATCCATCTCATGCCTGGCATAGACAAAAACTGTCTAGCTTCAAAATGCTCGCTATCTACCATTTGGCCAAGCATCCTTATCATATCACCAGCCATTATATCAATCTCCTGTGGTGTGCTAGTAGAAATATTAGATACATACCAAATATTACCTTCAATATCTCTGATAATAGCCTTGTCCTCTTCAACTTCCAATACTATCCCTGCTAAAAACCCTTTGTCGGGAGCCGCCCAAATCTTTTTTCTAGCATTAAATACATCTTGATAAAATGGCACTCTTCTATTCAGACTATCTTCTATAGCCTGACCAATACCTATTTGATGAAATATAGCTCCAAAAAATATACTAGCTACCACACTATATATTACCAATTGTCCCACTGAAAAACGATAGCCTTTTTTGGTGTGTTTTATATTGTAATAGCCCACCAAGACAAAAAGAGCCAGAAATATCAACCATAAATATGGCAAAGTAGTAATTATAAATTTAAACAAACTACCACTTATCTCATTATAAACATCCCAGTCATTAGTAATCATCATATGAAGAATCACTGCAAAAGATAAGCTACCAATGACCAATGAAGCAAAACCAAAAAACCACACTAGATAATTTTGTAACCTAAAATACCAACGTGGTTTTTGTCTGACGTCTTTTATTTTTTGTAACACTTCACTTGATAAATCTCTTCCTGACATATATTTACCCGGCACCTTTTTATATATAGTGCTGGAAATTAATAATTTATTATATGATTATATTATTTAAAAAGGTGCGGGGTTTATAATTGAATGTTTGATTTTTTTAAAACATCTCTAAATTGCTTTTTTGCTCTATTGATAAGAGTAGCTACCGTACCCATTGGTTTTTTCAAAATATCAGAAATTTCTCGATAATCTTTTTCTTCCAAAAATTTTAGTATTAATACCTCACGATATTTAATATCCATTTTTGACAAAATCTCTCCAATATTCTCTTTCAAAAAGGCCAAATCTATATCTTTTGAAATGTCGGCATCTCCAACAATATTATTTATAAAATCATCATTATCAAAATTTATTTCTTTGGCTCTGGCCTGTTTCTTACGAAAATTACTAATAACCTCATTATGAGCAATACGATAAATCCAAGAAGAAAATTTTAAATCTTTGTCAAAAAAATTTAAATTTTGATAAGTTTTTATAAATACCTCCTGGATCACATCCTCGGCATCTTCTAGGTTTATTCCTGAAATCCTACGAATATACCTGATCAATTTTGTCTCGTATCTTTTTATCAAATACAAAAAATTTTCCTGGTTGCTTATGGTTATTTCTACCAGTTCTTCATCTGATAAATTGTCCACGTTGATTTTATCAACCATAAAAAAGCATTTATACTAGATACGTAAATATACTATAGTTTCTTTCAAAAGCCAAATTGCAATTTACGCCAAAACATACTAAAATATAGAAGAATATTAAACAAAAAATATGGATTTTCATTTTAAATCACCTTTTATAAACATGGATAGACGCAATCCTTCTGTCAATCAGCAGACTCCTTATGGTAAAACACTCCCCATAATAAACGGACCCTATACCAGAATCTATTTAATACGTCACTGCCACCCAAATTATTTGCTAAAAGACAAGCTGGGTGACGAAAAAATGCCCTTATCTGATATAGGTCAAAAACAAGCCAAATTACTAATAAAAAAACTAGAGCAAGTAAAACTAGAAAAAATATACGTCTCTGAATTGGTAAGATCCAGACAAACAGCTGAGGCTTATGCCAAAAAACATAAAAAGAAAATTTTTACTGACGACAGATTAAATGAAATTGACTGGACCGACTGGTATAAAATAAAATATTTTCGTATGAGCGAAAAAACCAGAAGAAAAAATATCAAAGAATATAGAAGGATGAATAAGGAATTAGAAAAATTTCAAGAAAAATCTAGAAGAATGCTCTATGATATCTACAAAAATAATCAAGGTAAAAGAATTGGATTATTTTGTCATGGCAATCTAATCAGATCCATAATAACTAGTATATTAAGTACGGACATTATAGGTTTTTTATCTATGGAAATATACCAATCATCTGTCACCAAATTAGTAATAGATAGAGATGGATATATAAAAATAAACTATATAAATAATATTTCCCATCTACCTCACAAGCCCAATGAAGATCTATTTTTGGCAGCCTTAAACCAATAAAATAAATACCTCCTTATAAAGGAGGTATTTTTATGGTGATAATATTGGCGGTTCGTCTATGCTTCTACCGCTATCTGGCATGCACCAGGGATCTTCATAAGGATTATCTGAACAAAGAGGGCGCAATAATATCCGACCATCATAGTCCGCTAAATCTAAAGTCTCTATAGTCTGTCCAGCATTGATTGTAGGATCTTGACTACCGTTGATTTGCCTGAATTGCCCAAACAGATCCACATTTTTACTAGTATTTGTATTATTGACTATTACAATACCATTTTCAAAATTTCGGCGCCAAACAAGATTATTATCTACATAAGCTGGCCCAATTGGCTCGCCCAAATAACCTTTGCCTACAGACATGTTATCAGTTGAAAAAGCTGTTTTTGGATTAACCCAATATTCATCAAACCACCAAGTATTTCGATTACTATTTAGCGGTTGAGGATTATAATAAACTCCAGCGATAATACTTGAGGTCATGCCAAAACGGTGATATTTATAAAAAGGAGCGCTGCCTGGAAAATAATTATTAGCAAAAAGATTATCATTTAATCTCGGCGTTAGTGAATGCTCCTGCCAGTACAAAAAACTATGAATATAACTAGGATTAAAATAATTGCTGAATGTACCATAATTAAAGGTCTCCTCCCACAAATTACCATTATAATCACTGTGGTTTGGACTACTACCGTTTCCTACTGTTAGTATATTTTGTCCTAATGCTGCTCTAGTTTTTTGCATTTGATCGTGCATACCATCAGTCCAGATTTGACGGGCTTTTGCTGAATCAATAGTATTATTAATATCTTCATCTATACCATCAAAATCAAAATCACAATATTGCTCAAAAATACCAGGGTCTCTAACATAATCGTATAAAAACCAAAAAGATGTACCAACAACGTCCCACCATATACCATCAAAATAATTAAGACGATCAAATATATCTTTTTCCATATGTTCAGCTACTATTGTGTTATAATTTGATCCATTATAAATATTATAAAGAATTGAGTAGGGAAAACTCGGGCTATAACAATAAGTCCCTATATTCTCTGAGCTCTGTAAACGAAGACTTGGGTCCAAACGATCAGCAAAAGTTTCATAGGCTACACCACCATAATCTTGATGACCAATTGCATCTTTATATAATAGTAATACAATCTGTGGATTTATTGCTTTTATATTACGGACAACGGACGGGACAAGAAACGATGCTTTTGAAAAAGAAACCATATCAAATTTAGATAAAAAGTCTACTTCATCCTGACTAGGAGCATTTTCCCACCATAGGCGAGAAATTTTAGGATAATTGTTGTTTTGTTCTGGTAAAATTCTATATTGTCTAAAAAATCCGTAATCATCTCCTTGACCCGACACACTGCGACACTTTATAGCTACAGGCACTGGCTCAATTGGATCGGCGACAGCGATATTAATGCTATGGAAAGTACCACTGCCTGCTGAATATGGTAATTGATCGTACAAATCTGGAGTGCTGCCATAGCGGCAAGTCATATTACTAATAGTATTAAATTGCACACCCAGGGAATTTGTATACCGGACAAAATATCCATCAGGACTAACAATATTTATTTTATTGCTCAATATATTAGCCTGGCTACTTATCTGACCTTCATTAGTATTAAAGATTGCACTCACGGTATCCCCTTGATTTATATTTCCTGAATATAAAATATCATTATTAGAAAACGGCGCTGCCCTTTTATAATTTTCTCTAATTTCATCAGCAGACAATGGTTTATTTAAAATCCTAATTTCATCAATTATTACATTTGGATTGCCAATCTTAAAATTCTCCGTACCCATAACCATATTTGGGAAATCTCCCTCATAATCACGGCGGGCTATTTGTTCACCATTTAAATAAAATTTGACTGACTGTTCTGTCACTGACCAAGTAGCTGACATCATAAACGGCTTATTGGCAGCTAGCTCAAATTTTCCTGTGCCTGTTTGGGCAGCATTTGGCCAGCCCCTATCACCATCATACAAAGTAAAATTAATTAAATCATTGCTGTGTACCAATAGATATAAAGCGTCATTATTTTGTAAATTTTTGTAACTCAAAATAAATGGGTCACTATCAAAAACCGAACTTGATATATTTTCTTTCATAGTCAGCCATATATCTAAAGTCCCCTCATTTATGTTTATATTACTTGCATTGAGATATTCAACTCTGCCTGACATACCTTGACCAAAACTGGTATCTGAGTAAGTGATATTTTGATTTGCTACAGCCTGTTCATTATTGACTGTATTTGTATTACCATCATAATGAGCCAAAAAAATAGTCGGAGAAAAACCTCCTTCTACTGACTGACCGTTTATTTTCCATTGATAAGCTGAACCCTCTGGTACATCTGATTGAGCAACAATTATACTATCTTTATAAGGATTCAAAATTGAACTACTGTATATTGCCTGTGGGTCATCTGGGACTCGCTCCAATAAACATTGATTGGTACAAGTATAGCCACTTGGAGCAGAACCATCACATTGCTCTCCACTTTCTATAATTCCGTTACCACATTGAGGCTGGACAGGGTTTGTGACATTACCTCCCCCATCATCACCTGATTCTGAATCATCAACCACTAATTTACAAAATAAGTTACAAGTATAACCGCTTGGAGCAGAACCATCACACTCTTCTCCACTTTCTATAATTCCGTTACCACATTGAGGTAATATCACTTCTCCTCCATCATTGCTATTGTCTGAAGAATCATCACCTGAGTTTTCCGCTGGGTTGTCAGAGCCATTCCCTGAGTCAGGTGGTGTAATAACATTGTCTATTATATCAAAAGACGAAACTGGAATCCTAGCTAAATCACTATTACTAATACCTAACGATAAAAATCTCATGATTTGATAAGCCGCTTCACCGTCTCTCAAATAATATCTTTTACCATCATTGGGATTGATATACCAAGCCTGACCTCTTTTTTGTACCTGAAGGACTATCCTACCTTTCAACCTATTAGCTAGAGCATAGTCATAATTTAATCTACCAAGTCCCAAAGGATTATAATTGTTCAAAATTTCAGTACCATCATCATAACCATCATTATCTGAATCATTATCATTAAAATCTGTCTCTAAGCCCTCTTCTAATTTATTGCACAATCCATCGCCATCATTATCTATACACTCAAAACGTTTTTCCAGGCCAACCGGAATTTTAGCCAGATCATCATTGCTAATTCCCAAACCCAAATTAGCCATAACACTATAAGCTACCGTGCCGTTTTTCATATAAATTCGAGCATCTTCGGTGGGATTTACATACCAAGCCTCTCCATTTTCCTGCACCTGGAGCAGTATATATCCCCTCAATCTTGGTAATAAATCAGAAAAACCGGCTGATTGGCCAGCTTTGACATAAAAAATCCCCGAAAATAGGATAATAATTGTAGTTAAGATGATTTTTTTCATAAATAAACAAAAAATTGGCTGACCCAATAATGGGCCAAAGCCAATTTTTAACTTACTATACTAACATAATAGCACAAAATATATCTTTTGTCAATAAAGTCAAAACACCTCTTTCATAGAATCTAATATGAATTGAGAAAAAATCGGCCCTAGATATTGATTACCTGTTTGATTAATCTGTGAATTTGGAGAATTATGACTTATCAAATAATCATATTTCAAAAAGTTGTTTTCATCCATAGTATAAGACCTAAAATCAAATACTTTTATATTTGAATGATCCTTAGCATCTTCTGTCAGCCAATTCTGCCTAAGCCAATTGGAAAAATCAGTAGCTCTTTGAGCGTTTTGATCTCTGGTACCACTGCCCGGGGAATAAAGCGGATGACGAGGTGGCAGTGTCCAGACTATAAATAAATTTTCTGGATATCTAGCCATTTCATCTCTCAGAGCTCTATACTGAGCTTTATAATTTTCAATTGATTTTCTCTCAGACGCAGCTGATGGCGAATTGGCATCCAACAAAACATTTGAAGCTTCATAAGAATGATTAAAAATTATTACATTATACTTTTCAGTTAAAGTATTCAGACATTCTATGCCTTCTTCTGTTGAATCACAAGCTCCATTTACCCAGAGGTTCCAAAAATCATAAGGATAATTGGACCAAGCATACGGTACGTCAGGAAAATCACGCTCCACAATACTCAAGACTGTCTGATTATTTTTATTATAATTTTCAAACCAACCATCAACCTGACCTTGCTCATAAATATCCCGACCCAAGGCATGGGTAAGAAAAATAATTTTTTGATCTTTTAATTTTGGTTGACTTATAAGTGGCAGATTATCCTCTACTGTACCCAGATAATAAACCGATAATTTATCTTCTTTATCCAAAATATCATCGCCATTTGGATAATTATCCAAATCATATCTTGAATAGACAAAATCAAAGTCAAAATTATTTTTGATAAAGGTACTTGTGTCCAAAAATTTTCTTTTTTGGCCATTCTCAATATAATAATAATTACTAGTGTTACCCTCTTGAACTAAAGTACCAGTTGGTAAAGTGTCTGATAAATCTTCGCCTTTTATATAACTTGATGAAAAATATCCAGGAATAATATCTTGAATCTGCTTTGACCAGTCCATGCCAAATAAATTTTCTGCTGTCTGGGTATCTGCAATCCAACGCAACACTCCTTTTGGCTCTACGGCATAAATTTTGGCTGTATTTTGATGGGTAACAAGACGGCTACCGGCCCGATAGGGCATGACTCCACCATCCTGATAAAAATCTAAATCTTGAGTGTTTACCTTTATAACATCATCAAAATTTTGATACCAAGTAAAATAGGTTTTGCTATCCGGAAAAACATATTTTTTGTTATCAGATCCTACAAGATAAACCGCCGAATTCTCTACTCCATCCAAGGCTAAAAGAGTACCAGCCGGATAAGCTAGTTCTTCTTCTTGCGCATTAGAATAAAGAGGTAAAAGAAACAAAAATATTAAAAATATAAAGCTTAATTTATTTTTCATAATATTTATTATTTATTATGTAAAACAATTATAACATTTATAAAAATAAAAAACCATCCATCAATCTTCTATGTGTTTAGCATAAAAGCATAGGATGATTTTTGATAGACATCCTTCAATCTATAGTTTTATTTGCTTAGTCCCCAAATGTACATACCAGCAATAAACATGACTGAAACAAAAACGACTACGACCAGAATTTCCCAAAGATTGAATTCTTTTTTCTTTGACATATTTTTGCCACCTTAATGATTATTTGTTTTTATAATACCACAAATCACAAAAATTCAAAACCAGCCACCGCCAGATGATGCCCTTTTTTCTACTGTATAGCGACCGTCACTATTTTTGATCAAAGTATAATTTTTTCCTTTATCATCTTCAAATTGAGCCGAGCCTTTTATCCTGGCCTGTTCAAAAAAAACACGCGCTTCTTCTCTGTCTATTTTTAAATCTAAATAATCAATGCCATCTTTGGCATCAGCTTGGCCACTTACTTTGTAGCCATAAACATCTCTATCATTTATCATATATTTAAATAAAAGATACGTATAAAACAATTATAATAATAAAAAATAAAAATAAAAAAGTATAACCCAAAAGATTCATAGCTTCTTTTACTTTTTTTTGCATGACCAAATATACTGGGCGACCAAATACTATCAGTCCAGTAACAGCGGCCGAAAACACGAGGATTGTCAGCATTAAAGCAGTAGTCAAAATATTATCTGCTTCTTTATTGCCATATTTGGCCATAAAAGAAAAGAAGAAACCTATAATCAAACAATAGATTACTACCCCCAAGGCCTGCAACAGCCCCAAAAAAGCTGGTGATGTTTTTTTGTTCATAGTATTTTGATTAATTATTATTCAAAAATTTATAAGCTAGAATATAAGTAGCAGCATTCCAAGACTGTCCGGACATGCCCATAGCTTTTAGTGTCTTGCCGTCAAAATGTTCATTAAACTGCCAATTGTTTTTTTGATTTAGCTCAGCTAATTTTTGTAATTGATCTATTGCTTGTTTATCTCCTATAATTACTAAAAGCATCACCCAAAAAGATCCTATAAATGGCCAGACTCCCCCGTTGTGATATAAATCTACTTTATTCTGTTTCAGATAATCCATATAAGACCGCCACATTGGATCACTTTTTTTTATTGGTTTTAATACAGCTTTTATAGGGAAAGGGCTATTAGCTTTATGTTTTTTTAAATAATCAACAATCTGCTTTGATTTTTTTAACTCTGACAAACCAACCATCGCCGCCAAAATATTACCAAAGACATCATCTTCTGTACCTACAAAACTTCTGTTTACAAAACTGGGATATAATGGTCCGTTTTGTTTATTTTTGATACTAGCCAAAAGCTTTATCAACCTAATTTCGTTTTTTGGTGCTATAAAATCTTTATCAAAAATATAATTAAAATATTTTTTGGTCTTATCGGCATCAGATAAGTTATAAAGTTTTTTGACCCAATACCACAAAGCATTCGTATACAAAACAAAACCGGAACGCGGCATTAGATCTGCCCAATCACTTGCCTCAGGCTGAAGCAACAAATAGAAATTTGGATGCTCCTGACACTGGAGCCAATTGATAGCTTTTTGTATCTGCTTTTTATATTTTTTTTCTAAGTTATATCTTGTATTTTGATCAAAAAATTTGATAGCAATCAACCACCAAAGACTTGAATCTACTGAACCAAAATAATAAAAATCTGCCTGCTTTTTATCGGTTTGTACCAAATAGGGAATCTGCCCATTATCCGCCTGATATCTGGCTAAAGTATCCAAACTTTGTCTGGCACTGGCAATTAGCGCCCTGTCTGATGATACAACCATACCCAAAGAGCATATAGAAGCGTCACGACCAAAAACGGATAAATAATTTCTCGCTTTGGCCTTGCTAGATTTTGAGCTGGCCGAGATACCATGTCTATCGGAATTTTTCTTCAGTAGAGCCACTGACTTTTGATAACAAATTTGCAAAGTATTTTCCATGCAAAAACTTATTTTAATCTATTTTTAAAAACCTCGTAAGTCTGTTTTGCCACTGGAGTAGAATTACCTTCTATTAATTTCATTAGACCAGTAAGAGGATGATTAATTCCTTCCCCTTCCCCTTCTATCAACCTAAAATAATACGCTTCCACAACCGGTAATTCATATATTTTGTCTAAATATCTTTGTAGCTCACTAGCTTGTACATTTTCATCATATGCATCTATTCTAGTATCATCGGCATTTGGTCCACCAAATTCAGTAATAATCACCGGTAAATTACGAGTATTCAAAGTGCCCAAAGCTTCCATATACTCATCCCAATACTGAGGATCATCATAAAAATGCACATCAACCATATCATACCTAGCATTTTTAAAAACATAGGCTACTCTTTCATACATAGCTATAGTATCGGGATTATCACACCAAGCTTGCCTTTGACTGCTAGAGACCAGTTGGCCAGTCTTATAATAAAAAGTATCCAACAAACCTAGCTGGCAGCCCGCCAAGTATAATAAAGGATATTTTGTTATTGAGCCCAGCGACACCTCTGTCTCTGGCGAGTGCTTTTTGACTGCCTCATAAAGTATATTGGCATATTTTACATAGTCCTGTCCTGTGCCTACAAAATGATAATCAGAATCCCATTCATTTTGAAATTGTATTTTAGCTATTTTACCAGTATATCTTTTTGCTATTGCTTCTATGTATAAAGCAAAATCGTCCTCATACTGTATATCAAAAATACACGAATCTTTATTGGCCTGTTTCTGATCACAATACCAAGCTGATTTTCCGTCTTTTACACCCACTGGTTTTATAGTTAATATAAATTCTTTTCCGCTGTTATATATCTCATTTATTCTAAGATCCAAACCTGACCAGTCATATTGTCCTTGAGATGGCTCTCTTAATATCCAATTATCCCAGATACGAGTTTTGTCTATATTTAAATCGTCCATTTTACTCAAAGAATATAAAAGAGCTTCCCTAGATGGCATAGAAGTATTCAAACCAAATATATCGCGCCCATCAATTGGATTATTAGGCACATCTGGATTGGTATTTGTATTGTTATTGGTGTTATTATTTATCTGTGTTGGGTTGTCATTTATAGTCCAACTATTATTATTTTGACGGTTAGAAAAATTATTTACTAAAAATTTTTTTAACCTCGGCACTCTAGCAGACAATAAAAATATAATTAAGATAATAATAAATAAAATAAATACTTTTTTCATATTTTAAATTTTAAAAATAAAGTCTAATAATATACCCACTATTAAGGCTAGGCCTGACAATATAAAAATAGCATAATAATTCCATTTTTCTTTGGATGAAACAAGGGTCTTTAAAATATAAGCCAGAGCCTCTTTGTCGTCACCTTCCAATTCATCCAAAGTGTTTTTATCCAGCTTTTCTCTTAGCCTATGATCTACAATCAGCGAGGCTCTTTTTTTGGAAACATCAAAACGATGAATAAAATAAATAATAAATCCAACTGTACCTATATACCAAAATATTTTTACCCAAGTGGTACTATAAAAATTCAAAACTATAATAATCCGATAGGCAAAAGTAGCCACTATACCAGCCCAGAAATAAAATAGTCTGAGTGCTTTGGGACTTGCTTTAACTTGTTCCATATATTTAAAATATAATATTTAATAATCTAAGTATACCCCGCACCAATTTTTCTGACAAGATAAATTGGTGCGGGGTATAGCAAAAAACTGTCCAAATAAAAAATCGCCCGAAGGCGATTTTTTACTAACTATTATACTTTTCTAAGTTTACCTTTATTTCTTTTTCCTGACCCTTGGACCAAATTTTTAATTTTATTTCCTGTCCTGGACTGTATTGACTAACTGCTTTAGCCAATGGATAATCCTCGCTCAGTTTTTGACCATTTACTTCCAAAATAATATCATTTTCTAGAATACCTGCTTTGTCGGCTGGCGAACCTGGTACAACTGCCAATTGAGTTTGATCGTCACCTCTGATTATAAGAGCACCATAATCAATCTCTAAATTATTTGCCTTGGCAATATCTGCTGAAAGCATTATATATCTTACTCCCAAATACGGCCTTATTATCTCCCCTGATTCAGTTACGCTTTTTATAATAGACTTTGCCGAATTAATAGGGATAGCAAAACCTATCAGCTGCCCTTGATTTGATACAGCGGTATTAATACCGATGACCTGACCGTCCAGATTTAATAATGGCCCGCCAGAGTTTCCAGGATTTATGGCTGCATCAGTTTGGATAACATCTTCCAGTTTTTCAGATGAGCCCTGACTACTAGAAGCGACAATAGATCGACCAATGCCTGAGACCACACCAGTTGTGACAGTATTGGAAAATTCAGCCAGTGCATTACCAATAGCAATAACAGTTTGACCAATCACTAAATTATCAGAATTCCCCAACTCCAAAGTTGGCAAATCTTTTGCCTCAATCTTTAAGGCGCCAATGTCATTGAATAAGTCGGTGCCTACTAATTTGGCATCATATTCTGTACCATTATTTAAAGTGACTTTGTACCTGGCATCATTATCTGCGACTACATGCTTGTTTGTCAGGATATAACCGTCAGAAGAAATAATAAAGCCTGTACCGCCACCGACTTTTTGCCAATCTGGTTCTTGGTTTTGTGGCTGCTGTTGAGGTATATTATAAAAAAATGGCCAGCCATTGAAAAATGGATCTACCTGAAAATTTTGAGTCACGTCTTTTTCTATAGCAATAGACACAACCGATGGTACCACTCTGTCTACCACATTAATAATAGCCTCTTCTCTATTTTTTTCTTCCCGCAAAGTTGTAGAATCATCACTATTTTGAGCTATAAATTTTTGTTGTATACCTAAACCATAACTATTATTCCAAGGCAACTGGCTAGCATAATTGCCGCTCAGATATGAGCCAAAAAAACCGCCCAAAATAGTGCTGACTATCACTGTAGCTAATGTCTTGTTCATATATTTTTTAGTTAATCTTTTTTGTAAATTTTATTATAACAAAAAAATAATTTGCCTTCAATATAATAAATAATACGAGCCTAAAAAAATATTTCTTTCAAATAAATTTCTCCCCACCTAAAAAACCAATTTCAGAGAAACTGGTCTTTTTGCTATAAATCATAATGCTATTAATCGTGCGGAAAAATGTTTCCGGCTATATACATAAGTAATACCCCCACCACCAACCAGATAGAGTGAGCAATAATCTTTTTTTTATCTTCCTCATGATGAAGTTCGGGAATAAGATCCGCTGTTGAAAGATAAATAAAATTACCCGCTGCAAAAGCAATCACTAGCGGTATAATATTTTCTACATTGGTGCCAAAATAATAAAATACCAAAGCACCAATTATTGCAATCAAAGCTGTCAGTAAATTATACAAAATAGCCTTACTCTTTGAAAGCCCTGCATAAAGCAACACTCCAAAGTCACTTATCTCTTGTGGTATCTCATGAAGTATCACGGCAATAGTTACCAAAACACCAGCGTGAAAATCTAGCAAAAATGATGAGGCAATCAAAGCGCCATCTACAAAATTATGAATACCATCACCAATCAAATTGATGATCGCCAAATTATTTTTGTTTTTTTTGTTTGGCTTACCATGAGTCTGACAATGACAATGATGCCAATGAAAAACCCTCTCTAACAAAAAGAAAAATACCACACTGATCAAAACTGTCATAAAAATCTGATGTGTATCATAGATTTCAGATTCCACTGCTTCAGGTAACATATCTAAAAATGCTACAGCGAGTAAGGCACCCGCGGCTACTGAGATTAATGATTTGAGAAAATTTTTATTTTCTCTTTTAAAAACCACAATTATGCCCAGCAAAGATACAACACTGACTAAAATAGTCGCTAAAATAATGTTTAATAACATAGATTTTATTATTTACTACACTTATTACACAAACCGGTCAAAACCAGATGATGCTTTATATTTTTAAAATTTTTTATACCCTTAAATACATGGCTACAAGGAATGCATTGTGAGTAACCACATTTTTGGCAAATAATATGATGATGTTGCTTACCAGACAAATAGTATAAAAATTCTTTGCCAGAAAATTCCTTAAAAACTATACCTAATTTTTCAAATACCCCCAGTATCCTATAAACAGTCACTTTATCTATTTTATTTTTTAGAGCTTTATAAATATCCCCAGCCGCAATAGGATGCTCATTTTTCTTCAAATACTCCAAAATCAACTGTCTGGGACGAGTCAATTTATAACCGGATTGTTTTAATATATCTGCATACATGAAAATAGGTTATCATAAATAAAAAATAAATGCAAATGAGTTGCTTTTATACTTTTATACAAAAACCGCCCAGAGGACGGTCTTTATATGGATTATGATTTTTTCTTTTTTTTGGCTTTTGCCTCAAGCATAACTCTTTTTGCTTCCAATCTTTTTTTGGTTTTTTTGGAGCTGGTTTTCTGTGCTCGGCCAACTGCGTGTCTTCTTTTTGCCATATTGCTTTATTAATATAATTATAAGCTATTCTAACTGATTATAGACATAAAATCAAGTTATTGGTTTGGTCGATGTTTTTTGCTATTTTTCTTGTTTTTTATTATTTTATATAAACAATACTTGAAGTATATGAGTTTATGCCATTTTTCTCATCTTGCACTTCTATATAATATGCTACATCTTGATCTGGTAAAAAATTCTTTGAAATAATATATTTACCAGCTTGATTTTCCATATCCAATTCATACCAGACTCCTTCTTTGGCATACATATCTTCACTAAGATCATTATAATTTAAACCATAAACCAATTTAACACTTCTGATAGTTTCAGCGCCAGTAATCGTTGCTTCAATATTATCCCCAGAATTATTTACATTAATAATAGGCGTTTTCCTGCCAAAAAATGTCCTATCTATAATTGAACGCCAATTAGCCAGGTGTTGTGTACTTCCCCAACCATGAGGATAATTGGCTACTATCTCATAGGCTTTGGGTTGTGATAGTGCCAAAAATAATGAATTTAATGAAGTGATCGGGTCTCTATCATTTGTGCCAATATTAACTATAAGTGGTTTTTTTAATTTATAAGAAAATTTTATCGGATCATAATAGTATTGATACTGCTCCCCAGGCCAGGTAGCTAACCAAGCCAAAGAATCATCCGCATTTCCATACAAACTATCATTACCAAATTCATTTTTGATCAATTGCCAAAAATTTACCTGATCAGGAGCCGAAAATGCATTAGACATAAAACCCTTGACTCGCGAATCAACTGCCGCTAACACCCACTGAGCATAACCACGTTTTGAGCTGCCAGTAGTAACAAATTGTGTCGGATTGCCTATCTCCGAAAAACTACCCAACATAGTCATAGCTCTCATATAATCCATTGTTAAAGGTATAACCACATTTCTATTTAGATCATTATCTTCTATCATTTTAAGCCTAAAATCTTGTGACATAGCTGACTCAGACGCATAGCCCCATTTTTCGGCCGGATAACCACAAGAACATGAATAAACAGGAATTCCAAAAATCAAAGCAGTATTTTGAGCAAAATCTTCTAGAAAATTGGGGCCGGTCTGGACATCTTTAGAATAACCTTGCATTATAGCTGCTTTGCCAAGATTTTGAGTTGGGATGTTTCTCGGAAAATAAACTGTGCCAGTATTATATATATCAACTCCGTACCAATTACCTACATAATATTGTACATCTGCTGCTCTCAATTCTCCTAAATCAGTAAACACAGTATAAACATCTTTTATCTGAGTATTTAATGTTGAAACATCTAGCATGTCATCCATATTAAAAAGATCCTCTGGCCCCTCCAAACTGCAATCAGCCGAGCAACTACTTTGGTCTTCACTAGGAAAATCACAAGCTCCATCACCGCAATATGAGACGGCTTCCAAATTACAAAAATTATTACAAACATAGCCCTGACTTATGCCTGCTGTACCATCGCACTCTTCTCCAGTTTCTAATATATTGTTGCCACATTCAGGAGTATCTGTTATCTGTTCAAGTTGGCAACTACTATTACAAATATAACCTTCTGCTACACCTTGACTGCCATCACACTCTTCACCTGCTTCTTTTTTGTTGTTACCACAAACTGCAGCTTGACACACTCCACAATCAGGCGCGCAGGTATTACATGTTTCGTTGTTGTTGCAAATATTATCTCCACAATATTGAGTTGGAGCCGGAATATCTTCTACTATTTTGTAGTCTGATATATCTATTTTAGCCAAATCTGCATTAGTGATTCCCAATGATAAATAGCGCATAATTTGATAAGCGGCTTCGCCATCCGTCATATAATATCTTTTGGCATCTTGGGGATTGATATACCAAGCTTGACCATTTTTTTCTACCTGCAAAACTATATAACCTCTTAGTCTGTTAGCCAGTTGATAATCATATTTTATCTTACTTTCTCCCAAAGGATTATATAAGCTTTCTATTTCTATCCTGTCAGTATACCCATCGCCGTCAGAATCTGGATTATTAATATCTGTTTCTAAACCTTCTTCTAATTTATTGCATAATCCATCGTTGTCATTATCAATACAAAAAAATCTATCTTCAAAGCCTACTGGTATTTTAGCTAAGTCAGCATTAGTAATTCCTAGACCAAAATCACCCATAACATCATAGGCAACGTTTCCATTTTTCATGTATATTCTTTTGGCATCATTAGGCTCTACATACCAAGCTTCGCCATGTTCTTCTACTTGAAGAAGAACATAGCCTTTGAGTCTATTACTCAAATTGTCATCAGCTGCATAGCCGATGACAGATGCAGTAAAAAGATAAGTTGATATTAATAATCCTAAGATAAGAAAAATTTTTCTCATTATCATAAATATATTATACCAAGAAATCATCCACTTTGGAATGATTTTTATATACTCTCTATAATATCTCATTTATACTATCACCTATTGCTATATTTGTTTGGAGCCTTATAAACAAACCAGTCTTCCTTGGTAATCTCATAAAAATAATCTGCTTCATCAATAAGTATCTTTGCAGCGGTTTTTTTGACAGCTGCTATCTCTACTCTTACACCTTCGCCCTTTAGGTGATCCACCAAATCTACATAATCAGAATCACCTGACATTATGATGATAGTATCCACCTTTGAGGATAGCTGAGTAGCTTTGATTGTCAGAGGAATATCAGCTGATTTATGACATGGTATAACTGAGCCATAATAATTTTCGTGCAGTCTTTCGGCAAATTTGGAAGAGATAGATTTGCCCTCACGAAAATATAACAACCTATTTAGACCCCTACCATTTAATAGTTTGGGTATGACCTTATCAAAATCAATCATGGCATTTTGATTTTTGGAAATATCATGAATACTTCTTTCAATATTATTTCCATCACAGAGTATGGCTACAGATTGATTTATAATATGTCTACCTGTCTCAGTAAATATGTCCTGGGACGCCTGATTTTTTTTCATTACCATAATATTTTTATTAATATATATAGTATATCACACTTCATAAATAGTCTATAGCTATAAACCACCAATCTAAAATATCAATCATCTATATTTTATATACCTAAAGTTTTTCTGATTTCAAAAAATAACTGGCCAAATAATTGGCAATAGGAACAGATAATATAATACCTATACTACCCAATAATGTTCTAATTATCTCGGTAGCAATAAACTCATTATTCACTATTTGAGAAAAACTAAGACCACTAATATCACTTTGGGTAAACAACATAAGCAAAGGTAAAGAAGCCCCAGCGTAAGCAAAAAATAAAGTATTTATCATAGAGCTAATATGATCAATGCCCACTTTCAAACTTCTGGTATATATCTGCTTATTAGTCAACTGAGGATTAGCCTGCTTCAGTTGCTCTACGGTAGATACTTGACTTATTATTACATCATCCAAAACTCCCAAAGTACCAATTAGTATGCCCGCCAACAATAAACCCTGTAAGTTTAAACTACCTTGATTTATACCTACCAAATAAGAAGCTTCCTCTGAATAGCCAGTCAATTGAGCCAACTTTGTAAACCAGAATGACAGTAAGGCTATAAAAAGCAAAGAAATAACCAGTGATAAGTTGGCTATATGAGCTTTTTTATTTATACCTTGGGTAAAATAAATAGCAAAAATCAAAATCATGATTGCCCCTACGACACTAATCATGACTGGATTGGCTCCATTGAGTATCTGGGGAATTATAAATTTTAAAATCACCAAAAAACTAAGTGCCAAAGCAATCAACGAACGGAACCCTTTCCATCTACCAATAGCTAAAACACTAAAAATAAAAATTATAGCCAACCATATAATAGGACCACTTCTATCATAATCCAAAATAAAAAATACGTCATTTCCTCCAACATCTTGACTATAACTAACTATAACCTTGTCGCCTAATTTATAAGTATGAGATGATAGAATTTGAAATTCACTAATTCCCTCAAAAAATATTTCTTTGCCTTCAAAGCTGCCATCCAAACCTTTTAATTTTAAATTTTGCTGTATAATACTACCGGCTTCATCAGTGATTTCTTTTTGATCAACAACCTCAATAACACGAGCCTTAAACATTTCTTCTCTTACTTGTTCCTGAGCAAAGGAAAAAATTGGTAAAATTAGTAATAATAACAAAAATAATTTTTTCATAAATTAAGTATATCAAAAAACCATTCTGTTTAGAATAGTTTTTTAATTTAAGCTATTTACTAATCTCTAAAGATAGACTTTCCAGTGGAATGCCATGATATTGCTCTTTACTAATTTCTTTGTTTTCTCCTAAAATTTTTACCTGCAAACCAGCTTGTTTTACTTTGGCAATATAAATATCTTTTAAAAGAGCGCCCCCCACACAGCCGGCTATCAAGTCTTTATTGTTTTTTTGCTCTTCTGATAGTTCTTCAAGTAAAACAATATCGGAAATATACATTTTTCCACCTAGCTTTAAAACTCGATAAGCTTCCTGAAATACTTTTAATTTATCTGGCGCCAAATTTATCACACAATTACTAATGATAATATCAATAGAATTGTCCTCTATTGGTAGGTTTTCAATTTCCCCCAATTTGAATTCTACATTCTGATATTTATACTTGTTGGCCAATATAGTAGCTTTGGCAATCATTTCTTGGGTCATATCCACGCCAATAACCTTGCCAGTTTTGCCAACTTTTTTGGCGGCCAAAAAAGCATCAAAACCTGCTCCCGAGCCAAGATCCAAAACAACATCTCCTTCTTTGATGTTGCCAATAGCAATTGGATTGCCACAACCCAAACCCATATTAGCCTCGGGCACAGACTCTATATCTTCATCCGAATAACCAATGCTTTTGGAAATTGTTTGACTAGTATCTGAACTGCAACTACATTTGCAACCACAACCGGTAGATTGTTTGGCTAATTGGCCGTAATTATCTTGAACTACTTTTTTTATTTCTTCTGCTTTCATAACTTTATTTACAATAATATATAAACCTCTATTCTAAGCGACCTTCAGCAATTACACATTTATTATTTTCACATGCAGGATGCCCAGCACCACAATCTAACGGTCCCTCACAAGAGAATGTACAAGCTACAGCTGCACAGTCAGGTGCATAATTTTTATTTACGACCCTTGTAGGGTGGCAACATGTGGCCGGCACACAATCGTCGTCTGACTCACAGTAATCAATAGCCATATTATTATCTAAAAATTTAAAACTAATTAACATTTCTTCAAATTCTTCTTGTGAAAATAAACCCCAATCTGAATCTCTGAAAATTATGCCCTTAAATGTATTATTATTAAGGTTAATAACAGCTACCACTTCGTTATCATCTATTAAAAGTTGTGGAGAATCAAATGAATCTTTTTTTAACAATAATATTTCTGTGCCATCGTTTGTATTTATAATTTTCACTGGCTCTATAGAAATTGGGTCTCTATCTAATGTATATAATTTTAAAAAATAATTATCGTCTTTTAATATATAACCTCTGGAGTCTAATAAAGATGCCCCTCTACCCGCAGAAAAATTATCGCTAGCACCTCCAAAGTAAATATTTTTATTTTCATCAAAAGCAATAAAAGAGCTACCCGTAGCACCAGACCCTTCATTTAATTCTAAATCTTTATAAATGTTTAAATTAAATACACCGAGTTTACTTGGATAATCAAAACTAAAACCCAATTCTTCACTAGTATAAGTTAACCATTCTTCCTCTACTTCAACTTTTTCTTCCTCAACCTTAACAACGCCAGACAACTTATTATACAAATCATTGAGAGTATTTTGTTTATCTATCTCTTTCCAGACAAATACTCCTAGAATGAATAAAGCTCCTATTATTCCTCCTAATATAGTGATAGTAACTACATCATTGAATCCTTTTTGATTTTTAAATAGTTTCATATTTTTATTTTAATAACATATTCAGTATATCAAAAAACCATCCCCTAGAAAAGGAATGCTTTGATTAAAATAATATTACCGCAACCCACCTCCCAACGTAGCAGTGAAATGAGGAGGTGGAATAAGTTTAAAACCTTAGGATTAAATTATATCATCGAATTTTGTTTTGTTTAGTAACTATTTTAACAAAAGCTATTATTTGTAATATAACGACTAAAGTCATAGCAACCACCGATATCCACCCAAACCAATCAGGACCTACTTTTCCATAGCTTGAGAAAAATTGAAAATAAATCAAATGAGAAGCAACTAGATAAAAAACTACATAAGTCAGACTATGCAATACTTTCCATGATATAACACCCAAAAATTTAATTACTTTTCCCAAAGAAGCAAAGGATAATATTATTGATATAATCAAAGCAATTAAGCCAATAAAATTTGTCAGGCTATATCCAGATCCACCTATTTTTATTAGTTGGGTAAGTGGTTGCTCAATAAGTAGTAATATAAAATGAGCTAAGGCCATAATAGTAAACCAAATACCTAATTCACCACGCCAGCTCCATGGATTCATCATCGGGGACATTTTTTTGCTGGGAACTTTTATTCTAAATAAAGGTCCAATAATGAGAATAATAAATAAGAGAATAAAGGCCGTACGAGCAAAAGATGTTGTCCATTCTATATTAAACAAAAAATGCATAATAAGAACAAAGCACAGTGAAAAAAAACTAACAATAAAATGTTTCGCCGGACTATTTTTTACATCCATGTTTTTTAGTTTAAATAATATTAAGCTTATTATATCAAAAAACTCAAAACAAAAATAGGTTTATATAAATTTAATTGCCAAATAATTTTAAAAGTATTTCTTCTGGACCAAGATCATACCTAGAAAGCAAACCCATTGATAGCAACAATAAAAATATTACAATCAAAACAAATATTACAATTAATAATTTTATAATTTTATTTTAATAACACTCTGGATTATACCATATTTTAATCAAACAAAAATCCCCAATAAAACTGGGAATCTTTGATTGGTGTCCATTACGGATCTTGATTATAAGCTAAAAGATTATTTAACTATTTTGTTCAAAATATAAACTAAAACTGTTATCACTATACTAAATAGAAGTGCCCACCAAAAATTTGCTACACTAAAACCAGAAACAATGGCTGATACCAAAAGTATTAATAATGCATTTATAACAAAAGTGAAAAGCCCTAGTGTCAAAATATTTATCGGTAGAGTCAAAAACAATAATATCGGCTTGATAAATGCATTTACAACACCCAACACCAAAGCTGTTATCAAAGCCGCCCAAAAACCACCAATAGAAACGCCTGGTAAAATATACGAAGTCCCTAACACCGCTAAGGTCAAAATTAACCAATTTATTAAAAGTTTCATAATATTTTTATTTAATAGTTATGCTATGTCTATAGACATAATATACCACAAAGCTACTATTATGGCTATTTAAATGGTTTTATACTAGCTGTAATTATATCGTATTTTCAAACCTAGCTCTATTTTAAGCTAAATAAAAACGCCTCCCGAAAGCGTAGGCGGGAACCATGGATTGGGGAAAATTACAATATAGTATTCTTAATTTTTAACATTTTTAATAAAGAAAAAAAATATCCTAGCCCCAAATAAATGGAGTAATCATAGATGTAATTAAAAAAATAAAAGCCAGCATAAAAGTATAAAAAATAATTTTTGAAAAAGACTGATACCTTTTAATAATAAACTTCTGAAATTTTTTAGATTTATTAAACACAAATAAAAAGAATCCTAAAGATCCTAATATAATTAAAAATATAGAGTAGGGGTATTGAAAGGATTTTTTAATTCTTTTAGATTAAAAAAGGCTTCTTTTATAATAAATGTTAAAGTTGTTAAAAGTAATGCGACTTTTATAACTTGTAATTTAACACTAGGGTCATAAGTATTCCTAACTATAAGAAATGCAAGAAAAGATACTAACACAATAAATAAGTTTTTTTATCTAGCTTCATGTTTTTATTTTAATAACAAATTCATTATATCAAAAAATCAAAAAACGAGCTATCCGCCAGCTGGCGGAAGCTCACTTTTTGACCGCGTCCCGTGGCTACGAAGTAGCTATACGGGATGGGGTGGCACAGTAGAACAAATAGTAAATGCGTTGTAGTTTGTTTTGAACGATATTTTTTTACCAAAAATTTAACTTGATTTTTTTGCTAATTTCAAGTAAAGTTCAGACAACAGCACTTTGTTCACCCACAATCAACAACACCAACGATTGGAGCACGAAATGAAGGAACTAGCGACTCAAGCTATCCAGCTGGTGCATGAAAGGATCATAAACTCTGTCCCCGACTTTGACGGACGCGCTGTCCTGCTTTTTTCCGGCGGACGTGACAGCAGTGCTGTGGCCGCTGCTTTCTGTAAGGCCTTTCCGGCCAGCCAACTCCATCTTCTCCTGATCGACAACGGCCTGCTCAGTCGACTGGATTCCACCAAGCGGCAGCTGCGCATAATCCAAGACCTCAACCCTGGAAACGACATCATCTTCGAGATGAAACGCGTTAGCATGATGATGCGCCAAGTCGGTATGCAGCAAATTGAAGCCGATTTCAGAGAACGCAGCTTCAGCACACTGCTGATCTGCCTGGCCTGCAAGCTGATCATGAACTACTCCGCCGCCCGATACGCCCAGGAGCTCGGCATCCATCTGATCCTCGACGGCTATGCCGAACGCCAGAAGGACTACCCCGAACAGACCGATGAATTTATGGTCCCCCTCAAGAAAATTTATGCCGACTTCGGCTTGACCTACCTCTCGCCTCTCTATGATATCCTGGCCGACAAGCCGGTGGTCAACCAAATGCTCGCCGAACTTGGTGTCTACATTCCCAAGCAGGAACCGGTCTGCATGTGGTCCGACTCATTTTCCACGGCCAAACCCGAGGAGATCACCCGCTATACGGCCGAAGTCCTGAAACGCATCATGGCCTGCGAGAGCACTCTGCAGCCTTAGTCAATCCCCCAGAGAGGGGTGATGAAAAATCTCCCCTCTCCAGCAAAAATAATAGTTTGCTAAAATATATGGAGGACAATAAAAACAAAGATAATTTAAATCAAGCAATAAGCGCTTGCCTCTTAGGTATACCCTGCCGCTGGAATGAAAAAGGTAAAAATAATCCTAAAGCTATAAAAGAATTTTTAAAAGGCAAATCTCTGATAATATGCCCGGAAGTGCTAGCTGGATTGCCAACTCCCAGGCCTGCTTGCGAAATATCAAGCGGCGATGGCAAAGATGTATTGGCTGGTAAAGCCAAAATAGTAGATAAATATGGTATTGATTACACTGAAGTATTTATCAAGGGAGCAAAACTTGCTTTGGATATTATTCAAAAAAACGAAATAAAAAAAGTGTTACTTAAATCCGGTAGCCCCACTTGTGGGGCACTTCACATATATACCGGGGACTTCTCAGGACAAAAAAAGAAAGGTCTAGGAGTCTTCGCGGCTCTTTTACAAGCCCATGGAATTGAAATAGAGGAATTGGACTAAACCTTAACAGGAGGCCGGCTATGAACAGAAGCAAAAGGTTTGTCTTTTTGTCCTTTTGTGCTACAGCTCAAGGGGTAAGGGCTCAAGGTATTGTCCGAAAATACCCGGCTATAATAACCCCTGTCACAGAAATGCTTACGAGGCATAAAATAAACATGGTACAAATGCCCTGTCCGGAGCTGATATTTGACGGCTTTTGTCGTAGGCCTTGTCATAAGACCCACTATGACAAGGTAAGTAACCGGGCAGTATGTCGCCAACTAGCTCAGACAGTAGTAGGCCAGATGATCTTGTTTAAAGACAACGGCAACGAGCTGATGGCTGTCTTAGGCATCGATTTTTCTCCTTCCTGTGCCGTAGATCTGATTTACGGAGAAAAAAGACAACACCTAAGAGGTAGTGGTATTTTCGTTGAGGAATTGCAGTCTTTGATGCATAAACAAAGCCTAAGGGTGCCTATGATTGGCATCCGACTCTACCAAATGGAAGACACGCTAAAGCAGTTAAGAGAGCTGCTAGAAAGGTAAAGCCATGAAGAGGAATTTTGACCCCGTGAAACTCAAAGCTTGGCTAGTTTGCCCAGATCCTTACCAGAAAGGTACGGCTGTCAACATTGTCTGGCACGATAAAATCGCTGATCCGGGGGTGGTGGTGTTGGTTGAACATCTGGTGCTCACCGACGACACCGACTACATCCGCTGCGATGCTATACGCTGCCTAGGTGATCTGGGTCTGGTCCGATCCAAGGAATGCCTCATCAAGGCACTGTCTGACAACCACTACCTGGCTCGCGGTCACGCTGTGCTTTCGCTGGAGAAAATTGATCCCAATTTTCTCCAAATTCCCGAAATCCGACACCTTATCGAAGAAGAAACTCACCCCTTTGTGCGATGGGCTCTGAGCATAAACTGAAAAAACGAGCGCGAGATGTTATGTCTCGCGCTCATAATTTTTATTTTACAATCAAAAAACCATTCCTCTACCCACTGACTGATGGAATAATTATTTGATGGGTTGACATAGTCAGGGATATTAGAACTTTTTTCTTAACTAAATGCTAATTTTTTAACTTTTCTAGCTACAATAAAAGGAATACGTAAGTATGTACCAAATCTATAATCTCTTACTTTGATATCTGCTCCATTTTTTAACTTATATTTATTCATCGCCGTGTTATACACTACCTCGACCACCTTATCAGTAGACACACCTATATTATTGACCAATGTTTTAATATCTGACTCATTTGATAAATCCAAATGATAGCCAGGTCCTTTGGTGGTATGATAAGTGCTTATAACTGTATACCCTTCTTTAGAAAATTTATCTGCCAAAGATTTCCCTATTCCTGTAGCTGCCCCTGTTATTAAAATATTCATAATTATATTTTAAATAAATTAATATTTTCATTATATCAAAAAACCGCTTTTAGAGCGATTTCTTCTATGGGGTCGCACTGTGGAGCGTATTAGGACTTCGTTCTTTGTAATGGATAATATAAAAATCCCTATGCTTAATGTTTTATAAATTCAATTCTTGGTGCTTTACTAGCAACAATTTCTACTGTACCACCTATAGGAAAGGTTATCTTGGGATCAGTGTGCCCAAAATCTACATTACAAATAACTGGTATCTTTGATAATTCTTTTTTTGATTTTATTATATGCCTAATTTTTATCAAATCCATTTCGCTGGCTTTTTGAAACCTACCAATAATGATTCCTTTTACTCCGCTAAATCCTGGTTGCTGAATTACTGATTGTAAATTTCGATCAAACTCTACAGCCGAATAACTTCCACCGAATTCATCATCTTCAAAAAATAAAATGCTATTTTTAATGTTGGGAAAATAAGATGTGCCCTGTAGTAGATTAAAGGTGCATAAATTACCACCTAAAGAAGTGCCCTTCGCCTTACCACTGTTTATTATCTTCCAACCAGTGTTTTTTACTAGCTTTCTCCCTTTTTGATTTTTATACCATTCATCATCACTCCAGTTTTTGCTGGGTATAATTTTAAAAGTGTCTTTTTGCATCAAACATTTCTTGAAATAATCTAATGTATAATCAAAATATAACTCTTGACCAAATGTAGAATAATGTGGCCCATAATAACTTACTAACCCTGCCTTTTGAAAAATAGCATTGTTCAAAATAGTAATATCAGAATAACCACATAAAATTTTAGGGTTACTTTTTATCAATTGCCAGTCTATATAATCCAATAACTGATTACTACTAAATCCCCCTATTACTGTAATAATAGCTTTAACATTTTTGTCAGAAAATGCCTGGTGCAAGTCACTGACTCTATCTTTTATATTAGATGAGAGGAATGTGTCTTTTTTATTTATGTTTCTTCCAAAACTTAATTTTAAACCAAGACCAGCAAAACGTTTATTGGCTATACTTTTTAATTGATCGGATATAATAGCCATAGAACGTGAAGGGGCTATGACCCTTACTTCATCGCCTTGGCTAAGTTTTTTTGGAAAAATTATTTTCATAACATAATTATAACAAATTTATACTTTTAGTTCTAACTCTATTTTAGGGATATCAAAAAACCATTCATTTTGGAATGATTCTTTGATAGGATCGCATATGGGACACTTTCAGAACTTTTTATGATAAGTATGACGATGATGATTTGCGAAGATTAGATTATTTGTTGGAGATTTAAATAATTTATTTTAAAAATTTAACTGAATCAATAACGTCGTCAAATTCATTTATAAAATCCTGACTTGATATTACATATTTGTTATCGCCCTTTATAAAATAAACGTAATTATAATCAATACCTATATCAGAGCTAGCAACAAATTTTGTTGCCTCAATTCCATCAACCGTTACGACTTCTCTACTTATTAGCTCTGAAAATGGACCTTCTGTCACATTACTAATATAATCCTCTAAATTTTCATCTATTTGTTTAATTGTAATGCACCCCTGTTTACAAAAGCCGTAAAACTTTATGTCTGTTTTATTAAAATCATCTGATGATACATAATCTCTAGGCACAGATAAACTGATATTAAAATTTTTTAAATTATAAACTGGCCGCTCCTCTCCATCTAAAAATTTGAAAGTTTTAATAAAAGAGTTAAAAATATCAGGTAAATCTGAATAACTATATATCACTATAAAATTATCACTTGGAGTTGAAATAATTATAATTATATCTTCCATAACTCCTTCACGACCAACTTTTAAGCCAGGCCTATTATCTACTTGTATATCTTCAATATATGTAACATCACATATCTCGGGACTATTACACCTTTCTTTTAAAGAATTAAATGCCTTTTTAATGCCCTCTAAAGAATTAAACTTTTCTCCTTTTATTTCTGGATTGTATTCTTCAACTGTGTATATACTAGCTAATGGAAAAATCTCTGTTTCTCTGTCAAAACTACCAATTAAGCCCACCATAATAATTCCTGATTCTTCTTTATTGCGAATCTCATAAGTTGGGGGATACTCAAAACTTATTTTATTTATAGAATCATTATATTTTATCCAATCATCTATATTTATCTCTTGTTTATCTTTTGTAGCAACCTCCTTGTCTTTCTCATTATTAACCTTAACAACTCTAGATAATTGATTATACAAATTATTTAAAGTATTTTGTTTATCTATCTCTTTCCAGACAAAAACTCCTGTGATAAACAAAGACCCTATTATTCCTCCAATGATAGTTACCATTATAACATCATTGAATCCTTTTTGATTTAGTTTCATATTTTTATTTTAATAACACATTCATTATACCACATTGCCAATTCTAACTCTATTTCTGGGTATCAAAAATCCCCAATGAAATTGGGAGCTTTTGACTGGGGTGCCACAGTACCCGCCTGCTACGCCTGGGCGTAGCGATGGCGGGCAGGGAGCGTATCGGAACTGAACTGATGTTTATATAGCTGAACTGACAATTTTGTAATGCAAAGATATTTTAAATTATTTTTTATTTTTGGAGCGTTAGAATTAAACATAGCTTTATAAAATGAAAGGCCCCGTCCGAATTGACGAGGCCACCACGGTCTGAGTTGCCAGCTGGCTATGTAATCTCAGCTCGCAAATCTTCATGGCTGGTCCCCCAAATGGGTCCCAAGGTGCTTCCATCTGGTAAATGGAGAATTTTTGACTGGCTATAACCAAAATGCAACATACAATGCAAAGTACGTAAGGCAGTTTCAGTATCATCACGCTGGATGGCATTATGTTTTCTAAATCCATACCAGTCATCCTTCCCAGTCCAAGTGATACATCCGCCAAGATAGTAGGCGTGCACTTCAACGGGCCCACCAGCCACCTCAACGCTTGCCCTCAGATGTGTCTCCCAACAGGTAAAATCGTCAGGATAATACACGGGACTTCTGTCGGTAACATCTTCAAAGTCTGTTGCGTGACCAAAAACCTTGAGCACCAACTCGCTAAACTTTTGGAGTGTCATAATCCGCTTCCTTCCTTTGCTTTAGCAACCCACGGAAATAACGATGATCATCTTAAGACTATAAACTATATATATATTTGTCAAATAGCAAAAATACCATAAAAATGATTTATTATACCTAATAATCTCTCGGTTTTTTATATTCTAATTTAAACGATTTTGACCCAGCTCCTCGCGAGGGGCTGGGTGACATACCAAAAATGACATCCCCTGCTATGGAAATGCCACTGAGTAGTATTTGATTATTTTAGGTTAGAACTAACCTATAAATTTCTTAATTGTTTTCTTATAACCATCCCTCATATTCAGCCCATCAATCTCATCAACTGGCACCCATCTATACTCTGTATATTCGTCATTTTCTTTTATTTCTTCTTCACCAAAATCACAAACATAAGTCAAAATAATAAAATGGTAATTAGTATCATCAACTTCTGAAGAAAATGTCCATGAGTCAACTATATTTTTAATATCTACATTATTCCAGCCAAGCTCTTCTTTAAGTTCTCTTTTTAGGGCTTTTTCTGGAGTTTCACCATGCTCTATACGACCACCGGGCATCTCCCAAACACCTTTAGGGTCTTTAACAAGAAGGATTCTTTTATCCTTCTCAAATAGTGCTTTTACAGTTGTTTTTTGCGTCTTTTTAGTCATATTCTTATGTTGACATAATAACCGTTTTCTGGTACTTTGTAAAGTCAAAATTGTTTGACGCTGTACCTTGACAAGGAGTAGATAGACATGAGGATCAAATACAGTGATCCGCAGGCCCAGTACGGGACTGCGCGCAATCTACTCAACAGAGAGCTTGCTTGGGATAGATACGGCGTCGGCGCTGGTAAATATGGCATAGACTTCATCCACTTCGAGGGCGATGAGCTGGTATTAGATGCTGGCTCGGGAACCGGAAGAGATGTTGCCATAATCACCCAACGACTGAACAAAGGCGGGAAAGTCTTTGCCGTAGATATTTCACAAGCACTGTTGAGTATCACTTGCCAGAGAGCTTGTAACACGATCAGCACACCCCTGTGCGCTATTGCGTCAATTGAAAATCTGCCTTTCGGCGATGATCAATTTGATGTGGTAGTTGCCAAACACGTTCTGAATCACGTGGATGATCTTGAACATGGGTTAAGAGAATCACTACGAGTAGTCAGAAAAAAGGGAAAGGTGATTATTACAACTGGAGTAAAAACTCCTGACGATGACCTACTGAGAGTATGCCATCAAGAAGCAATATCTCGCGTTGGCATCGAAACCAACGTACGCCTTTCTCGTTCACCTTTCCACTGCGGAAATGCCAGAGAGTACCTCGATAATCTCTTCGGAGATGTAAGGTACCACTTCTATGGTTTCCAAATGGTGTTTCCTGACGTAGACAGCTTCATGCTGTACTACACTACCCTGCCAAGTTTCCAAGAAGCGACCAGCGATGCAGCTACAAAATCTGCCCTGGCAGCAGAAATGAGAAATCTGTTGTCCAGCAGGGAGCTGCCAATCGTATTGGACAGATCACGCGGAACTTTCGTCTGCACCAAAACCTAGAAGGAGAAAACGATGTCTCTAAAAATCGGCATCGTCGGTGCAGGCGTAATGCTCAAGTACCAAGCTAACGGATTCCGTTCAGCTGGTGCTGAGATAACCTGCGTTGCCGACACGAATCCAGTCGCGGCCCAAAAAGCCGCAACTGAGTGGAAGATACCACGAGTTTTCACTTCACTTGAGGAAATGCTGACTCTAGCATCTTCGGATGTTGACGCTGTCAGCATTCTCACACCTCCAGCACACCACAAAACACTTACTATTCAGGCTCTGAGAGCTGGGAAGCACGTGTTCTGTGAAAAGCCCCCGGCAATGAACGCGTATGAAGCTCAAGAGATGTTCTCGGCTTCTCGCGCATCCGGCAGGCAACTCCTGTTTGACTTCAACAATCGAGCACGGCCAGAATCACTGGAGATCATCCAACGTATCAACAGTGGATTCTTTGGCCGGATCAATTCTGCCCAAGCTGTTTGGGTTCGTAGATCAGGTATTCCGGGATACGGAAACTGGTTCACCAACCAGAAAATAGCCGGTGGCGGAGCGCTAATGGATCTGATGCACATGCTAGACTTAGCCCTATACTTTATGGGCTACCCCAAACCGAAACATGTGCTGGGTCAAACCTTCAACGACTTCATGGATGACCCCTCGCGCAGAGGTCCCTACGGAGTACCAAACGGAGACGGTGTCACGGATGTTGAATCAAGTGCTCACGCCACCATCACCTTCGAAACTGGGCAAGTGCTCACGCTCCACATTTCTTGGGCCGAAATGGTTCGAGAAGAAAAATGCTTTGTGACCCTGCAAGGGCAGAAAGCTGGGGCTATGGTTTCTAGACTGTTCCAAGATAACGCCGGTGATACAATTACCGGCACCTGTGAGGTATACTCACAGGAAGATGGTCAGCCGAATAACCAGAACATCTCTGTCCCCTTCGATAATACGATGGGACGCGTAGCTGCTGCAATCAACTTCGTTAGATCACTACAAGGAGAGGATGAACCACTGACTAGCCCTCTGGAGGCCTGCAGACTGATGAGCATCGTTGATGCCATCTATCTTTCGGCGAAAACTGGGCAACCAGTGGCGCTCGACTGAAAAGTCGGAAAGGAAAGAACGATGTTTCGACGCATAATTATCCTAGTGATGGATAGCGTCGGCATCGGCGCTCAGCCTGACGCAGCAGACTACAAGAGCGTTGGCGCTAACACATTCCATCACGCAGCTGAATCGCTCCCGGACTTCCGAGTTCCCAACTTGGAGAGGCTAGGCTTTGGTAATATCGTCGGCGTCAATAATGTACCGACGGTTGATTATCCCCTGGCTCACTACGGACGCATGACCGAGATAACCTCAGGAAACGACACCTTTGCTGGTGTCTGGGAAATGGCAGGCGTTACCTTCGCAGAACGATTCGCGTCGTTCTACCCTAGGATGTCAGCTGACCTGGTGCGGCAAATGCAACAGGCCATAGGCACCCTAACACTGTGTAATGCCTACGTTTCCGGTTTCAAGGTGTTTGACGAATGCGCTGACCAACATTTCGCAACAGGCCAGCCAATCGTCTACACCTGCGATGACGGTGTAGTCTTGGTGGCGGCTCACGAAAGTGTTGTTCCGCCCGCCAGGCTACATGACGTTGCCTGGAAGATGTCTCGTTTCTTCATCGGGAAAAATGTCACGAGAATCATCGCTCGAGCCTTCATCGGTGAAAAAGGCGACTTTGTCCGCACCGAGAACCGAGCTGATATTGTCGTGCCACTTGATAAGAACCGTGAACACCTCTTCCGCCGAATACGAGAAGTCGGAATGCCTTTCACGGTTACCGAACACCTCGCTTCAGTGATAGGCGATGAGTTCGTCACCGAGACAATTCCCGGTGTCATGGACTCGGCTGGTGTCATGGACGCTGTCCTTAGACACTTAGGAACCGGTGGTGATGGCGCGGCCATGTTCGTTGTGCCGGACTTCGATATGTCCGGCCACGCGCGTAAGCCACGTCAATATGCCCGTGATCTTATGTACTTCGACCAAAGACTTGGCGAAGTTCTGCCGATGATCGGTCGTGACGATCTTCTGCTGATTGTAGCCGACCATGGCTGCGATCCAGTCATAGCGATCCGGGGACATACGCGAGAGTACGTACCTCTTCTGGCACTGAACGGTGGCGATCGACCAGGCTCAAACTTGGGAACCCGAGCGAGCTTCGCCGATCTAGGACAGACCGTCTGTCACCTAATAGGAGCCAATCCTATTCCTCTTGGCGAAAGTTTCGCCGACAACATCAAGGAGTGATTATGTTCGAAGAACCTTCACTGGCAATAAACGGTGGTCAAGCCGTTTATCCAGCAGGTCTCAAACGAGGTCGGGTCTTCGGCGAAGAAGAGCGGCAAGCTGTCTGGGAGGTAATGGGAAGAGGTGTAGTTTCAAGAGCAGGCATGGGCGAAATGGTACAACAGTTTGAACAAGCGTTCGCTGCGTACCACGACTTGCCCTATGCGATTGCAACTACGTCTGGCACCACTGCCCTTCATACGGCTGTCGATGCTTTGCAGATAGGCCATGGAGACGAAGTAATTGTCCCTGACTTGACCTTCGTTTCCACCGCTTCGGTAGTTCTACAAACCGGGGCGAAAGTCGTGTTTTGCGACATTGACCCCCACACCTTCAACCTGTCAGTCCGTGATCTGCGTTCCAAAATAACCAATCGCACCAAGGCGGTGATCGTGGTCCATCTATACGGCATGCCTGCCGATATGGATCAAATCGTGTCCCTGGTGAAAGAACGTGGAATCCGTCTGATAGAAGACTGCGCCCAAGCTCATGGAGCTACTATTAGTGGGCAAATAGTAGGTACCTTCGGAGACATTGCCTGCTATAGTTTCTACCAAACGAAGAACATGAGCTGCGGAGAGGGTGGAATGGTTGTCACTAGAAATGAAGAGTTGGCTCGGCGGTGTAGATCGCTGACCCGACACGGATTGACCAGTGATAACCTGGCCGTATACGACTACGATAAACTCGGCTACAACTACGCAATGACAGAGTTACAGGCGGCTATTGGGCTTGTCCAACTGCGTAAGCTGCCGGACCTCAATCGCTCGCGCTGTTATAACGCTGCGCTCTATCGTGACGGTCTGAACGAACTTCACCTACAGTTCCAAGATGATGCAGATGGTCACGTCAATCACTGCCTGACTGCAGTCCTTATGACCAAACTATCAGCACATCGAGAATGGTTTCTTAAGGCTGTAAGGGCTGAAGGAGCCATGGTCAATTGTCTTTACCCAGTAGCACTTTCTAGAACTGCGGTATTTGCTGGTTCCAACCAGCCTGTAGTTTCACACCGGGTGACAACATCGCTGTTTAACCTATACACCAACCCCGACGTGACCAGTCATTTCGTTGACGTCTGCTGCACTGCTGTCCGCAAGGTCTGTAGTGCTATGATAGGAGGTGAATCATGAAATATATGTCGTACTTAGACGCCGCTGACATGGCGCACCTCTTGGCTCTCAAACAAGAGCGCCAAATAACGATCAGCTTGGCTCTCCCCGTCAAAAATGAGGAGACAACAGTTGTTCGTGTCATCGAGTGTGCTATGTCATGTCAGCCATTGGTCGATGAGATCATCGTGCTCGACAGCGGATCAACCGACAACACCTTGGATATGTGTTCTCAGCTTGGCTTCAAAGCAATTCAAGATGAGCATACTGCCAAGGCCATATCTATCCCCTTAGCAAGAGGAAAAGGCTGGAATCTATGGAGTAGTGTGTACTATACCACTGGCGATGTCGTCGCCTGGATTGACACCGACATAGAGAACATCCACCCCCGTTTCATCTTGGGAATTATCGCTCCCTTCCTGATGGATCCTGAGGTAGTCTTTACCAAGGGATACTACAAGCGACCCAAAGGTGACGCTAGGGTAACCGAGCTTCTAGCTCGACCTTTCCTCAATATGCTATTTCCCGAAACCGCCGATTTCATACAGCCCCTGGCTGGAGAATATGCTGGGACTCGCAAGTTCCTCGAGAAAGCAACCTTCTATTCTGGTTACAGCGTAGAGGTCGCTATACTGCTCCAAGCAGTACTCGAATATGGATCAGAGCGAATCACCCAAGTATTTCTCGACGAGCGAGTTCATCCACTGCAGGATGTCCCTTCACTCGGCAAGATGGCAGGCAACATATTGCACACGCTTCTTCACCTTGCTGAACACTACCAACGACTGACACTCCAGGTAGACGTCCAGCAGGAAGTGAAGGTGTTCAATGCCACCATCGGCGGAGGTCAAGACATCACTTCGGAAATGCTTCACGTCGCAGACACCGCTTTGCCTTGCGTAGTTGGTCTCCCCAACTACCAGGCAAGATAATCTGCATAGACGGAAAAGGCCCAGATCACATTCAGTGATCTGGGCCTGCTTTTTTTATTATTTTATTTCTAATATCTTCTCGCTACTACCCCTAAAAATGATTGTGGCACAATACAGAAAGTTAGAACTCAAATACAACAACAAAAAGAAAATATTTACATTCCTGTATTCTAATTATTTCTTTTTAAACATTTTTTGTAGATGAGGACGCACATTATAACCTAACCCAAATCCAACAAACAGCATTCCAATGGTTGGATTACTATTTAAAAAGATAATCCCTACTACAACCAAGCCAGCTCCTAATGTGTCTTGTATTTTCATATTATTTATTTCTTATTTTCAAAAAATCCTTTACCAATAAATACTCCTGCGCTAATGCCAATAAAAAATAAAAGCAATGGCCCAGGTTGATCTTTAGAAATTAATACTGCAGATATAGCAATAACTGGCGCAATACCGTACATTGCCTTTTTAGGAATAGTTATATTTTCTTGTTTTATTTTTTTCTCTTCCATATTTTTATTTTAATAACATTATCATTATATCAAAAAACCGCTTTTAGAGCGATTTCTTCTATGGGGTCAGTCTCAGAACGATATTATAACTATTCTCTCAGATAAAGAATACATGGCTAATGTTAGAGAGAATATACTAGCTATAAATAATTGCAAAAAATGATGTTTATATTCCTAATTTACTTCAATCTTCTTAGCACCTTGCCAAGAAAGTTCATAAATCTGTTTCATTGCTTCGGCAATAGCCTTGTTTTCAATAACAACTGACATCTCATCGGCGTAATTCATAAAAGCAACTTTATTATTATAAATATTAACTTCAATCATTGGCCAAAACTTATCTTTTGGTACAACAATAGTCTCAGAGAGCTCTGATTTATCATATCCTTTATGTTTAGTGTGCCAAACTGATCCTTCACCAGCAATACGCCTTGCTTGAATGTTGAGTTTTACTCTTTTATCAATATAAGCGTGGTCTTTAGGAAAACGTTCAAAGTAAGCATTGGTATTCCATTCTAAAATAGCATCTGGTTTTTCTCGCAAAGTGTCATCATAAATGTTTTGAATAGCCTCTTTGCCTTCATAAAACACAATTTTTGGTTTTGACTCGCTTTTATTATATACAGCCTCCAATTCTGGTAGGGCTTTTTTTATTTTTTCCCGTAATTGATCAGTCATTGCTAATAGTTTGTCTGGTGCCTCAGCTACAAAACGAGTTTTACCACGTTCAGTGCTTTTACCAATCACACCTCGCTCTATTAAATAGTCTAAAACTGAATAAACTGTAGTTCTCTTTAGACTAGCTTGTTTAGCAATGTCCTGTGCTGAAGCTTTTCCTAAGCCTAAAGCAGCTAAATAGACCTTAGCTTCATTATCAGAAAAACCTAGTTGTTTTAATATACTTTCCATATTTTTAAATTATGTCGAATCTTTCGTCATCATTATAATACATAATTCCCCTTTAGTCAATAGCCCTTTTAATAATAGGCTGAATTTACTCGACAAAACTGTCGAGTATCGTTGACATAATAGGCAAAAATTGTTATAATTTTATGTTTTAGATCACCAGTCCTTTAACAATCAACAATCCCCCCCGAAGGGAGCCCATGATGAATCCGAAAATGTCGGTAAAAATAATCCCCGAGGGTGTTATTTACAACAACGAAGAAGAAAGTCGTTTGACTGTACTTCTTCTAGTGCCATTCTATAGTTTCTTTGAAAAATATGAAACTCGTAGAGCTGGTTGCCCCCTAGGATTAGAGCTCATTGCTGTTGAATTGGTTGCCAAAGGTTTCAATGTAATTTTCATTGATGCCTGCATGGCTGCCTATAACCAATTCACCCCACAAGATGACGGCAGTATCCGCTATGGATTAACTGACCAGCAGCTAAGAAAACTGCTAAGTCAATTCAATCCTGACATTGTCGGCATTACTAGCTTGTTTAGCAACCAAGCAAACAATGTCGCCCGAGTCGCTGCCCTAACCAAAGAGGCCTACCCCAAAGCAATTATCACCGAAGGTGGCTCCAATGCCACTGGTGATATAGAAAGGGTATTAGAGGATCCAAACGTTGACATGGTAATTCGAAAAGAAGGAGTTGTGAGCTTTCCTGAGCTCTGCTACTCCCTGGAATCCAACCAATCATCACGTAACTTCACTCCCGTTCTCGGAGTAAGTTATAAAGATTCGATTGGTAAGCCAGTAGACAATCCTGGTCGTGGATTACTACCCGATCTGGACCTTCTGGCACCGCGCCGTTTGGAAATCCCACTTCACCCAATGTATGACACGCCCGAGCATACAGGTGGGAGTCGCCACCAGAAAGAAGGAAGACTTGCTTACATCATGTCTAGCCAAGGTTGTCCGCTGAAATGTGACTTCTGCCATATTCATATTATGGCGGGAAACATTCGCTACTACAGCCTAGCTAGATTTGAACAAGAAGTCGTGCTTCTAAAAGCAGCTGGTGTCACTGAGCTAGTTGTCGAAGACGACATGTTCTTTGCTGACATGCAGAGAGCAATGGCTATCTGTGACATCCTGAAAAAACACAGCATGAGCTGGTTTGAAGAGGGTGGCCTCTCAATGTTCAAGTTTATGAAGCCGGGACATAACCTGACTTATAAGCAAGTCTTAAACAAGCTTGCCGAGTCTGGTTGCTACCGCTTCTACTTAGCTATTGAGTCGGCAAATCCTCAATCCTTGATAGAAAGTCATAAGCCCCACATCAACACCAGAGTAGAACCAGCTGAAGAAATTGTCCGCTACGCTACCAATTCTGGTATTGAAGTAGTCGGTGGCTTCATGGTTGGCTTTCAAAACGAGTCTCTGCAAGACATGGAAAGGACGGTAGAATACGCCATAAAATTGAAGCAAGTTGGGTTGGCTTATGCGATGATTTTCATCGTTACAGCCATTCCTGGTACCATGGCCTACAACAAATTTCAGTCTTTGTTCCCTGATCTTGATCTCCGAACGAGCCACGAACGAGCGGCATTCCCTGTAGGTGGTTTGACTCCTGAGGAGCTAACCAAGCTTCGATTCCAATGGATGCAAGAAGTCAACGGCGACTGTATGATGGTCGCCAAAGAAACCAAAAACTGGGGGTTGTAAAAGTGAGCCTTCAAGTCTACGGACTTGGAGGCTCTTTCATTTTAGTTCTATTCCCTTCTTTGGTTAAACAAAAACACCGCTAAAATTAGCGATATTTTCATGGGGTGCCCAGAGGGAATTGAACCCTCATTAAAAGCTCCACAAGCTTCTGTGTTAACCATTACACTATGGGCACCACGGAAATAATTGCTTAATAGACTAATTGCCTATTTGTCTAATTGTTTGATTCAATTAAACTATTATTCAATTGAACAATTATACAATTAATCTGGTACCCCGGCCAGGAATCGAACCTGAATCTAAAGCTTAGAAGGCTTCTATTCTATCCGTTGAACTACCGGGGCATAAAATAATAGCTTAATAGACTAATTGGTCAATAGGTTAATTGATTATTTTTTCAAATTTATCCTTGTGCCTTTTATTAAGCCGTTTATCTCTTTAGGAAATTTTATTATCAAAGTCCTTAATCTATCCGCCTCTGTCTTTTTTATAAGACCCCTTTGTATGGCTTTATTTATCCAATCAACTGATTCATAAAAAGAAGCTTTGGCATAATTGAAAAATACTATTTTATCTTTCTTATAATACCTATACCAACCTTTTACTATTTTCCAAACAATATTGGATAATTCAAAGCCAATTTTGTAACTTTGATGTTCGCTATACTTCATAAATCGCTCTTCTTCTTCAAATAATTTACCCTATTAATCTAATATGCAATTAAACTATTATACGATTAATTAGGCACGCCAAAGTATAACAATAATTACTCAATTAGTCAACACTAATCTATGCTAGCTGACTGCTGTTTCCATAAAGCACTATAAAGTCCACCTTGTTTGACTAGCTCTTCATGACTACCCTCTTCTACTACTTTGCCTTTTTCCAAAACATAAATATTTTTGACGTGCGATATAGTAGACAACCTATGAGCGACTAAAACTGTGATAAGACTAGGACGCTCTTTGGCAATATTTTTTATAGTCTTAGTAATTTCCAACTCTGTCAATGAATCAAGACTGGAGGTCGCCTCGTCAAATATCAAAATACTTGGATTACGTAATAGTGCTCTGGCAATAGCTAGCCTTTGTTTTTCTCCACCCGAAAGCTTGATACCTCCCTCGCCTATCTTGGTGTCCAATCCGCTCTCTGCTCTTTGCAAAACACTGCTGGCTGCGGCCATCTGCATCACCCTATAGCAATCATCTTCTGTGGCACCAGGACTGACAAATAAAAGGTTTTCACGAATGGTACCAGAAAAAAGCTGAGTATCCTGAGAAACCAGACCAATTTTTTGTCTAAAACTTTTATTTTCTGTATCCGCTATATCTATTTTTTTATTTATTTTTATTTTACCAAATTGTGGCTGATACAATTTGAGTAGCAGCTTGACGATTGTACTTTTGCCGCTTCCAGACGGTCCGACCAAAGCTACGCTTTGCCCAGCCTTGATGTCCAAACTGATGCTATTGAGAGCGTGTTTGGGACTACCCTGATAGGTAAAGACCACATCCTCAAAAGAGATAGACTCCACATTGTCTACTACTATGGGATTGTCTATCTGCTTTTCCGGTTCCATAGCCAAGACTTTTTCTAAAGCCTCGCTGCTGCTTTTGGCTTGCTGATATTGCTCAGCCAAGTTGCCCAGCTCAGCCAAAGGACTAAATAAAAAGAATGAATAAAACAACAATGTAAAAAATTGTCCCAAACTGATAAGGTGATCAAACATCAAATATAACATAATAAACATGATCAAGGCTCGTAGACCATTGAGCAAAGTACCTTGGATAAAACTCAGCGTCCTGACTAGTTTGACTCTTTTTAGTTCCAAAGAAAGAATATGTTCATTGACATCATTGAGTCTTTTTATCTCTTGGTCTTCTAGACCCAAGCTTTTGACCAGCTCTACATTTCTCAAAGTCTCGGTAGTAGCTCCGGCCAAAGCAGACTGCTCTTTGACTACTTGATTTTGGACCAGCTTGATACGGCGAGATATAAAAAATATAGTAATAGCCAATGTCGGTACAATAAGAGCAATGCTAGCTCCTATTATCCAATGAACAAAAAAAGCATAAATAAGTACAAAAATAATACCTAGTAAATAAACAAAGAGTAAATTGACCAAGCCCGTAATCAATCTTTGTAAATCATCTCTGGCTTTTTGCATTTTTTGTAGTATCTCACCCGAACTTTGATCGGCAAAGACAGAATAAGGCAAATAAAAAGAATGTTCCACGCTCCTAGCATAAAGCTTGGTGCCCAGACGATGGGTAATCACATTGACATAATAGTCCTGAAAATTTTTGGCTATCCTAGACACCAAAGCCACGCCGACAAAGGCCAAAAGTAAAAGACCAGAGCCACGAAAAAATTCCTGCTTGGTCAGCTGGTCTACCTTGGAGGCATAATTATCTATCAATAGTCGAAAAATCTGCGGATCCAACAGAGAAAAAATCTGATTTATAGCGGCCAAAATCAAGACTCCGGTGAGCATTTTTTTGTAATCTTTTATATATCTAAATAATAATTTCATATAAAATATATTTTAGAAACTAATCTTAACATCAATATAATTTTATATCAATTACAAAATATGGTAAAATAAAGCTACCAGTCCAGCTAAGCCCATTAAAAATTAATAGTGAGTTTTTAACGGGTCTAACTGAGCAAAATATTATAATATTAACTTCTAACTAAGTGAAAAACCATAAAAAAACAAAAGCCGAACTAGTGTTCTGGAAGGGACTAACCAACTTTTGGGGTATTATTACTTCCCTTATCTTTTTGCTCACTTTTTTCAAAATTTGGGATATGAGCTATCTGCTGACTGACATCACTATCATCTACCTATCTATCCTCTCTATTTTTACCGGCGTCAAAGAATACAGCCGTTGGAAAAACAAAGATTTCTTTTCCCGCTACAACGGTGAGATATTTATAGTGACCTGGACAATACTGATGCTTATATTTATTGTCATTAGTGCTATTGATAAAAGATATCAGCTATACTCCCAATTTACCGCTACTTATCTTTCTATCCTAGGCGTATTTGCTATATCACTTAAGTCAAAAAGTTTAAAAAATAAATAACCCCTAGGGTTACAAAATTATGACTAAAATCATCTACATCGCGGCCGACCACAATGGCTTTAAAAGTAAAGAATATTTAAAAGAATATTTTGATAAAAAAAATATTACCTATACCGATCTGGGAAACAAAAAATTTCAAGCCTCCGATGATTATCCAGGCTTTGCCAAAGCTGTGGCCAAAAAAATCCAAAAAGATAAAAATGCTACTGGCATTTTGCTCTGTGGCTCTGGACAAGGCATGTGTATGACTGCCAACAAATTCAAAAACATCCGAGCCGCTCTAGGCTGGTCATCTGCTGCGGCTCGTCGAGCTCGCCACGATGATGATGCCAACATTATTTGTCTGCCCGCTTGGAGACTAAACAATGAAAAATCTCTACAAGTAGTCAGAGCCTGGCTCGCTACAGACTTTGGTAATTTAACGCGCTACAAAAGACGAATTAAAAAAATAAATGTCTAAAAAAATCAAAATAATCCCCTCTATATTATCAAAAAATAAAGCTGAATTCACCAAACACTTCAAAAAAATCAGCCCCTATTTTAACTATGTTCAAATTGATATTATGGATGGTCAATTTGTAAAAGAAAAAAACTCTATCACTCCTGATGTAGTCCAATATCTAACTAAAAAACATAATTTAGAAATTCATCTAATGGTAGATGGCGTTAGTAAATATGTCACTCGTTGGGTCAAACTCAAAAATGTCAAAAAAATAATTTGGCACTATGAGGCCAATACTGACCATGACCGAATCCTGGCTATCAATAAATTCCTAAAGGCAAAAAAAATAAAAACAGGGCTAGCTATCAACCCCAATACACCGCTCTATAAAATAAAAGACCTAATAAAATATTTTGATACTATCCAAGTCATGGGTGTCACCCCTGGCAAGCAAGGTCAAAGATTCCAGCCCAAATCATTAAAAAAAATCAAAGCCCTGCGCAGTAAATATCCCAAATTAAATATAGAAGTAGATGGCGCCGTAAATGAGCAAACTTTCCCGGCAATTAAATATGCCGGTGCCAATATAGTTTGCCCCGGATCATACTTTCAAAAGTCTAAAAATATAAAAGAATCCCTCAAAAAAATAGCCTAAAGGCTATTTTTTATATAACTGATTTTTGATAAGTAACAACAAAAAGCTACTGAAAATAGAAATAATAGAAATCAAAACAAACAACGAATTAAAACCAAAACTTTCTATAATAAACCCGCCCAAAGCCGCCGCTCCAGCCATACCAATCCCTGACAAGATGTCGTATAAACTCCACTCAAAACCTTCTTTACCCTTGTCTATATGACGAGTAAAAATAGCACACCAGCCCGGATAAGAAATGGCCGCCGCTATTCCCATCAACACCTGAAGTAAATAAAGCTCCCAAACACTAGTAATAAACAAATAGCCTAAATATAAAATTCCTATTAAAAAAGTGCCCAAAAAAGCACTAAATAAATCATCCTTCTCAGATTTTGACCGATCAATATACATGCCGACTGGTATCTCAAATAAAGATTTACAAATCAAATAAAGGGCGGCGGCAATACCGATTGTTTCTATACCACCACCGGCAATTTTATCAGTCACAAAAATAGCAAAAAAAGGAGCAAAAAGTTGATAAGAAGACCAAAATATAAAATCAGAAGCTATAAGTATTTTGATTATAATATTTATTTTGTAATGACCAATTGATCTGACTATACTTCTAAAATACATAAAATTTATTTTTTATTTTCCTCTTGTTTATGAGTCAATGGATTATATATTGGTATTGTAAAATAAAATTGACTGCCCACATGTTTGATACTATCTACAAATATCTGACCACCTAGTATTTCTACAATTTGCTTGGTAATCCATAAACCCAGACCAGTGCCCACAATACCTTTGGTATCATCACTTTGTATTCTATAAAATTTTTCAAAAAGACTTTGTCTTTCTTGAGCTGTCATACCAATACCGCTATCTTTGACAGTAATAGTGACAAATTTTTTATCACTGGCCTTAGCAGTAAGCTCTATCTCACCCTGCTTGGTATATTTGACCGCATTACCCATTAAGTTTATGACCACCTGCCTAAACCTGTCTTCATCAGCCCAAATACGAGGCAAATCATCAGCTAGATCTTTTTTAAAAATCAGTCCTTTTTCTTTTATTCTAAATTCAAATTCATCAGCCAAGCTATTTAGGATTGCTTTAGTGTCTAATGGTAGCCTTTTGATAATCAACCTGTTTTGTTCAATCCGACTGACATTTAAAAGATCCTCCACCAGGCTACCTAGACGATTGATAGACGCTTCCATGATTTTAAAACCTTTGGTACCCTGTTCATTCAAATTGCCATAGTCACCTTCCAAAGCCATAGACACAAAACCTTTGAGTGTTGTGATAGGAGTTCTAAGCTCATGAGAAGCAATAGAAATAAATTCATCTTTCATCTGATCTACCTCTTTGAGTTTTTTAAAAAGTATCGCGTGCTCAAACAGACGAGTATTCAAAGCCAAGAGCAAAATTACAATCATTATGGTAATAGCTAGGATAATATAAGAATTGGTCAGCGTTCCTTTGACCAAGTCATCAATCAATTTGAGCGACAGACGTAAGCTGAGTATCGCTTCCTTATCACCTGTTTTGGAATGAAGAGGCATAGCCAATTCCCAAAAACGTTCGTCAGCTCTACCGGTCTCAGCCAAACCAGATACTAATGTAGCAATTGCCTCATCCTGATGCCAAGCTATTATATAATTTAGATCATTAGCTGAATTCCCGACTTTTTCCGCTTGCAAACTGGCTATTGTCTTAAAATTTTCTCCCTCTTTGGCCAACACATCAAAAGTAGTCAGCCCTATATTGGATTGAGCTAGTGATTCTACTTTGGCTTGCAATTCATTGGTATCAGCTATGTCTTGATATACAGTAGCATCAAACACCTGTCCAATAAGCAGCGCCTGTCTCTGCAAACTAATATCAATATTTCTCTGAAAAGATTTGACCGACCAAATTGTATTTAAAATAATAGCCAAAGGAATTAAAATAATCAGGATAATAGCATATATCACCTGCTGATATTGTTTTAGAAAAAAAGTGGTTTTTATTTTTGCCATTTTTATGCCTCTAGATCAGGCCTCTTGCCTCTATGAAGAAATAGTATAATACCCAGCGCAAAAAATATTAAGAATGCTGCTCCCAAAATATAATAAACGAGTAAATTGTTGACACTATCAGGCACTTCACTTTCATCAAAATAGCTATCTGCTGTCACAGCCTGAGCTTCTTTGATTAAAAAGGAAATAGGCTGAGATTGTTTGACTATTTTACCAGTGTCATCATTGACTGTCACATATACCCTATGGTGTCCTTCAGCCAATGAATGTTTTATATCATATGACCAGTTACCACTGGCGTCTGTTTTGGTAGTCATAACTAGTGGCAAAGAACTATACAAATAAATGTTTACCCAAGTATTGGGGTCAGCCTGACCATTTAATTCCACTTCTTTCTCTTGAGAATTAACAGAAGCTACTTTGAAACTTTTGTCTATCTTTTTTGATTTTTCTTTGGGTTGTTCCAGATTGATTTTTGACAAAATAATCTTGTCCAAATTAGTCCTTTCTCTGACTAAAGCTCCCGGACCCAAAGGATCGTAACCATTATTTATCTCCATACCATCCGAATAGCCGTCACCATCACTATCACTATTGTTTGGATCAGTTCCATAATATCCTTCTAAATCATCAACCAACCCATCTCCATCACTATCTGCTATCATAACTGCTTGATTGATAACGGTCAGTTTATTGGTGTCTTCTAGCACGGTTTCCTTAGTTGATGGTGCAACCAAAACTTTATAACTATCTTCTTTTTTAATTGGCAACAAATCTTCCAAGCTAATTCCTTTATTTTCTAGCTCATTACTGACTTCCAAAATTTCTAAATTTTTACCAATCAAAGGTGCAATAGCTTCATTTATCATAATACTTCTTTTTTGAGCTACTACCAAACGATTGAGATAGCTATTTCTCAAAATATCAGTACAAAGGCCAGTATCTACCAACTGACAATCAACCTGACTGCCGTATTTTTCCAAAAGATAATCTTTGCATTGTTCTTTGTCTATTATACTTTGATCCTGACATTCCTTGTCCACTTCTATCCTATTTAGATAATCCTCACAAGCCACTTCTTCATAAATATCCTGATTAATACATCTGTTATCCAAAGAATCCATCACTGCTCTAAAGCGCAGACAAGTATTTTCATCAATAATACCCGCTTCTAAACAACTAGTATACAGACCAATGGCCACATCTGATCCACCACCGGATCTAATCTGTTGTGGTTGTTTATTTTCTTCTACTTGATCTTCTAATTCTTCTTGATCTGTTGGAGCATAACCAGCTAAATAACTATTTATTATTTCAAAAGTAAGCTCATTACTCTTGATAATAGTACTATCATTTAAAGCCAACTCTACATAAGCTTTATAAGTACCATCTTGAGACAAAATTGAATTGCCAGATGTATCTCTGAAAGTATCAAAAAGATAAGGTGTCTCTGGATTGTCTCCCAAAAATATTCCCCTGACAGCGGCATTATCCCAGTTTGATCTGGATAGTGCCCCACTAAGTACTTCTCTATCCTGACTATCTTTTATCCAAAAACTTAAAATTTGATCATAATCAATAGGATTAATACTAGTAGCCACATAAAATAATAGACGTTGATTTTGAGCTTCAACTATAGGTATGGGTCCAAAAATTTTTACTATTACTTCCTCTTCTTCTACTTCTTCTGTCGATTGATTTTCCGAATTAAAATATGAAATTAGTTTGGTCTGACTATTTATAATAGTATCACCATTATAACTAAGACTTATTTCATAATTGCCATTTTCCAAATCATCCTGCAAATCACCGGCTACAACTTTGTAAAAACAGTATGTACTACCCAAATTTTGAATTTCCTGCCTAATAGTATTATTTATTACACTTTGATCACAGTTAATTAGCTGAGCCGGAGAAATGATTTCTTCTTCGGTAGCTGTATTATGAAAAACAAATGATAAGTCTCCTAAAATATTACCACTACCTATCAATACACTCTGTGGTTCCAAATTGGTAGATATGCCGTGTAAATATAAATTTGTTTCCGCTGGGATTGGTGCCTGTTCTTCTATCCTATCTAAAACAATAGAAAGATCACTAGCGATTGTCTCGCCTTGATAAAGAGCTTCCACATGTAAAACATAATTTTCTCCGTCTGGTAAATAATCATCCAAAATAACTTCTCTTACCCAATTAAGACCATCTGTTTTTGGTACAGTTGTTTCTCCGATAGTAATGGAAGGATTTTGGCTATCATAGATTTCATATTTTACCGCTTCTGTCTCAAAATTTGTCTGAACATTTAATGTAAAAGAATTTTGGCTAATGACCTGCCCGTCTTGAGGTGCATTAAACAAAAATACTGGATCTTTTTCCTCAGGCTCATTAATATTGTTTATGATTATTGTTGTAGTAGCCAATTCAATAGGATCAATCACAGTTTGATCTTCTAAATAATACATAAAGCTCAGGGTATAATCACCATTTGGATAAACCGGCTCACCATTAAGCTGGGCTGTAGTATCTATTGTTTTTTTCAAGTGCCCATCTGCAGCCAATTCTAATAGTATTCTAGCATTGTTGTTTATAATCACAGCCACACGCTCCGATGGTAGCTGGAGTTGATAGCTTGGCACTACATCAATTTGTAAGTCGCCTGACACAGTGGAATTATTTCGAGGAGACAAAACATTAATTTGCAAATTTAATATATCTTCTTGATCTACCAATGATGGTTCAATTATATTAAAAATTATACTGGCTACAGTTATATATTGCCTAGTACTAATTGCTTGGACTTCCAACGCTAAATAATAAGTGCCAGCAAGCAAAGGAGACAAATCCAATACACCTGTACCTGTATAGGAAGCCGCCGTATAATTGGCACTGGCTGTAGCAATGACCTTATTAGCTTCCTCAAAGCTTCTAACTGTAAACCTGGCAACATCCATATCAAAATCTTCATAAACCATCTCATTACCCGTCAACTGAACATCTATATCTAGATTGATATTATTTGGATAATATTTACCCTCCATTGGAGAGATAAAAGCAACCTGAAAAATATCTGTTGAATTTACACCCTCAAGCGAAGCCGCAAGCTCACCAACAATATTTACTACCTGTGGTATTGATACTTCGTTTTCTACAAAAATTCCCTTGTCAAAAATAGGCACTACAGCTTGCAGATAATAAGTGCCCGGTACAAACTGACTGACATCAAGTATAGCCTGAGCTTTCCAGGTGCCGTCGCTTTGTTTGTCTGCTTCAAAATTTAATCTCTGATTAGTAGCTAAGTCGTACCAAACAAAATAAGCGCCAACCAAGTCCTGGTATTTATCAGAACTCAATTGAGCTTGGATATAAAAAGCCTCGCCAGCTTCCAGAGACTGACCAATAGATGGATTGACAAATACTGCCTGCAAATCTTGACTGTTATCATTGGCTCTGACGGCCACAAAAACCAAAGCTTGCAAAACTACCAAAATACTAAAAAAAAGTAGAGCTAAATGATTTTGTATTTTCTCAAGTGTCATTTGTTTTTATAAGTAATTTAACTTTTATTATTATAACATAAATAACCCGCCGCGGCCAAAGGCCGCGGCGGGTTAAAAAACATCTATTACTGACAAGGGCAAATTGCAAAACGACTGGCTCCGGGCGCTTGATTACACAAAACTACTGTGTCTTGAGTCCAACAATCAGCCCAGTCGTCACTAGTATAAGGTGGATAGCCGCTAGTTGCCTCGGAGCAACTAGAACTACAACCACTTGACAAATTCTTGGCCAAAGCACAATAAGCGCTACCTCCCGAGTCAACATCTGGTCCATAACTTACGCCTGACACACACCTTAGGCCCACATCAGCACAAGCTGTATTACAATTTTGATTTAAGGCATCGTCCAAGATCCAACAGTGTCCGCCGGCATAGGCGCTACAATTTATATCAATAGTGGAAGTATTGGCAATAGCGGTTGAGCCACCATTGGTGCAAGCTCCCACTACCAATTTATTATCACTGGTTTTTTTTACATAATAGCCAGTATCGGTATTTGCGGTCTTGTCAGGATCTATTGGTAACTGTGGCAAATAATCATTATAAAAATCCTGATCCGCAATACGCAAACACGGTAAGCTGCTGCCGTCACAGCTCAAATTGCCCCCGCCTTGGACAGTACACAATACTTTTTTGCCGGTAGTGATTACCCCCAAAACTGGCAAAGCCCCGCCATTATTTTTTGTGTAGTCTGATATAGCGGCTGACAAAACCATAACCGCCTCTTGCCTTTTTTTATCTTTGGCGACATTTATCCTAGCAGTTGGATCAATCCAGACAAAAACTGATGCACCTATTATCAAAATAACTGCTACTGTAATTATCAGTTGTATCATACTAATTCCTTGGGAAGAGATTTTTTTCATACAACTAAGCAAAAGATTTTACCAAACTACTAATATTTCTAACTCCCATTGGGCGCTTGACCAAAGCTTTGCCATTTAACTGAGGCAAAAAATTGTCATAGCTGGGACGACTTGATTTGTAAAACAAACCATAAGGAATTTTGTCTCCCCAGATCAATGATTCTTTGAAAGCCATTTCAATATTAGCTGGATTATATTCTTTGTTTTCATCCAGATTGTAAAGCCTATCAAAATAAAATTTAAATGTGTTGATTTTATTGAAAGTCACACAAGGCTGATAAACATCCACCAAAGAAAATCCTGGATGATTGATAGCTTGCTTCAAAAGTTCTTTAAGATGATCAGCATTGCCGGCAAAACCACGAGACACAAATGTACCGCCAGCTGACAAAGCCAAGCTTATTGGATTGGCTGAGACCTCTATCAATCCTTCCGGAGTGGATTTTGTCTTAGTGCCTTTGTCAGTTGTTGGAGCAGCTTGGCCTGTTGTCAGACTATAGAGCTTGTTGTCATGAGTAATATAAGTAATATTGGCATTACCCCTGACAGCATGAATAAAATGACCCATACCCTCGCCATAACCATCACCGTCTCCGGCCATGACAATTACTGTCAAATCTTTGTTGGCCAATTTAGCACCAACTGCCGTAGGCAGCGCCCGGCCGTGTAAAGAATGCCAGCCATAAGCTTTCAAAAAATTTACCCCATTACCACTACAGCCTATACCAGCCACCAAAAGCACATTTTCCGGCTTTAGACCCAATTCTATTAAAGCATTTTTAAGAGCAATAATAATGCCAAAATTTCCACAACCAGGGCACCAAGTATTTTTGTAGCTTGTATCCCAATCTTTTTGTTTCATATGTTTTTGTCATTCCGGACTCGATCCGGAATCTAAATTACTTTTTCAAATTAAACTATATAATTACCGCGTACGCAAAAATGGTAAATAAAAATATTAAAATTTCTTTAAAGCACTAATTATTTCCTCTCTGAAAAAAGGTCGGCCGTCATATTTGAGTAGTCTATTTTTTATTTTTATACCAGTCTCTTGAGCAATCAAATTTCCTAATTGACCATTACTATTATTTTCAATAAGTAAAATATCTTTTGACCTGCCCAAAATATGCTTGCTGAATTTATCAGCCAAAGGCCATAGATATTGATACTGCATTATTTTTATTTTGGATTTTATCTTGTCCGGCAATGATACATAAGAATCAAGCACCACACCCTTGGTAGAACCCCAAATAACCACTGTCTTTTTGGCCTTAGGATTGCCGTAGACCAAAGGCTGTGGCATAATACTTTGAAAGGTATCTAGTTTTCTCTGGCGCTTATTGACTTGCTCAATACGATTATCAGCCTCTTCCCAAGAAAAACCATACGGATTGTGCTCATCGCTGTTGGCAATATAAAGACCACCTTTCATACCCGGCAAAGCACGTGGCGAAATACCGTCTTTGGTCACCATATAGCGCAAATATTTTTTTATTTTATTTAGTTGAGCTTGAGTCAACAATTTTCCTCTGTCTACTTTGACATTTTTTGTATCAAAGGCAGGCACAGTGGTATTTCCTTCGGCAATAAATTTGTCTGACAAAATAATTACTGGCAACTGATAAATATCAGCTAGATTGAGAGCCTGATGAGCCAAATCATAAGCCTCCTGAGCATCACCTGGTGCCAAAATAATCCTAGGAAAATCCCCTTGAGCAGCGTGGAGCATAAATTGCAAATCACCTTGCTCTGTCCAAGTAGGCAGCCCAGTAGCTGGCCCTGATCTCTGGACATCTATCATCACTAGCGGCGTTTCGGTCAAAGAAACCAAGCCCAGTGTCTCGGTCATTAAAGAAAATCCCCCGCCTGAAGTGCCGACCATTGCTCTAGCTCCGACATGTGATGCTCCCAGTGCCATATTGGCTACGGCTATTTCATCTTCAGCGTGCTTGACTACAATACCAGTTTTTTCCGCTACTTCGGCTAGATAATGAAGAATTGAAGAAGACGGAGTCATAGGATAGGCCACATAAAAATTGAGCCCCCCAGCTAGTGCTCCCAAAGCTAAAGACTCATTGGCTGAGATTAAAATATTGTTTTTACTTTCCAGTTTTGGTAAATGACAGATCAAATCTCCTTTAAAATTTTTGGCCGCAAAATCATAGCCGTCTTTTAAAGCCTTGAGATTACCATCAATTATTTTTTTGCCCTTGTTGGCAAAATTTTGTCTGACTACAGCATTGGCAATAGTAAGATTTTGTCCTATCAAATAAAGACTTGCTCCGATAGAAACCACATTCCTCATCAAATCACTGCCCGCTGACTTGGCCATACTGGTCAGTGGCATGGGCAAGCCGTGAATATTATTTTTTTGCAACTTAGCAGGAGATATTTTTACTTTTTCCTGATCATATATCAAAATCCCGCCGTGATATAAATCAGCAAAATTCTTGCTGATTGTATTTTGGTTTAGGGCTACCAAAATATCTGCCTGTTTGGTCACACTGTTGACTGGTCTAGTATCAGCCATTAACTGAAAAACATTGTGTCCACCACGAATAAGTGAAGGATACTCTGTATAATCAAATAATTCATAACCTGCCCTCATCATAACTTTGCCCAGCATCATACCGGCTGACTTGATGCCAAATCCAGCCTCACCACAAATTTTCCAACTAAGCTTATTTTTTGTTTTCACCCTAGTAATAATTTTCTTTTGTTTTTTTAACATAATATAACCTTATAGAATAATTTTACTTTTTATTTTGATACACCCCATTTTTTAGTATTAAAAAACTTTACTTTTATTATAACATTTTTTAGCTTAAAATAAAAAACCAGCCGAAAGAGTCCGGCTGGGTAAAATACACTCACTACAAAAAAGTATATTTTTTATTTCTCTCAGGGAGAATCTTTATTATTTAATGAGTCTTCTTTTGTTATATTTTGATCTGATTGTTTATCATCAGTCACCATTAGATCATCAGGTGGCGCCTGCATTATCTCATGCTCAGGTTCTTGCATTGGCAAATTCTTATTATTGCCCGAAGAACCAAATAAGTTTTTCCAAAATGACATAACTCAATTTTTACTTTTTATTTTTGTTTTTCTATCTCTGAACAAAAGCCAGAGATTCTTATACTACTTGGCTAGCAGTACAAGGTAAGCGGTGCCCATGAAAACACGAGCAATACATAATAGGTTTGATGCATTTTTTTGTTTTTATTTTTGTTTTATCTCGAGCCCTGAGTAAACTCCAAGAGTCGAGAGATATTTTTTGAGCTAACTTTTGTTTGATAGAGATCAAACACTAAATGAATAGGTCAAATAGACAAGCCCTAAGAGAAATAGACAAAGAGTTGCCCAGTTCTCATGACTCTCGACTGTAGGATTGCATCGCCACGGCGAGAGCCTAAAAGATTTTATCTTTTTCATAAAAATGATTATTAATAATTAAACAGCTTTGCCTACGACCACAAGTAGAACAAATGCGCCTACTGCGCAAAGAACAAATACTGCCCAATAGTCACTTGAACGCAATTCTTTGTCGCCTGGTTTTATAACCAGTTTGAATGATTCGACATTATTGTTAAGCATAACCATCCTTTCCCACCACTTTACTAATTAAAAATTAAATTTTGTGGAAGCTTTTTTAAAAATGTAAGTTTGGGGACTTATTGGAGCTTTATAACCTTTATCTTTAGCTATAAAACAAAAAAATTGGCTGACCGCCTTTGCGGATCAACGCCAATTTCAACTTACATGTCTTAAGGATAGCACAAAAAAACGCTTTTGTCAACTTTCAATACCAATTTATTTACTTTTTTATCTATATCTTGTATGTTATAATAAGTATCTAAAATATAATAAATTAATCACTTATATATATGAAAATAGAAGTAGACAGAGAAGCTTGTACTAGCGTGGCCACTTGCATTGATGTGGCTCCTGGTACCTTTGAGCTTGATGACGAGGGCATTGCCATTGTCAAAAACCCAAAAGGAGATGACGAAAAGACTATTATGCAGGCTGCCCAAAGCTGCCCGGTAAATGCCATTATTATCTATGATGATGATGGTAATCAGCTTTATCCTCCTAAGAAATAGTCTATGAAAAGAAATGTATATTTAGACTACGCCTCAACCACTCCGGTTGACCCGCGAGTTTTTTCGGCTATGGAACCGTATTTTACCAAAAATTTTGGTAACCCCTCTAGTCTCTACAAATTGGGCCTCAAAAATAAATTGGCCATCAATGAAGCCCGCTACAATATCAGCAAAATCATAAATTGTCAGGCTGATGAAATAATTTTTACTGGCGGCGGTACAGAAAGTATCAATTTGGCACTCAAAGGTGTGCTGACCAATATTGAAAAAGGTCATATTATCACTTCCGCTATTGAGCACCACGCCGTACTCCACTCTGCTGAAAAGCTCAATCGCTCATTTGGGCATGAAGTGTCTATTTTGCCAGTTGATGAATTTGGTCTAGTCAGACTAGACGACGTCAAAAAAGCCATCAAAGACAATACAGTCATAATATCTATCATGATGGCCAACAACGAAGTCGGCACTATTGAGCCCATTCAAGAAATCGGGGCGTTAATTAGCAAAATTAACAAAGAAAGAGTAGCTAAAGACCTACCGCAAATATATTTTCACTCTGATGCCTGTCAGGCAACAGGAGCAATAGATATCGATGTCCAAAAAATGCATTTGGATCTTCTGACTATAAACGCCAGCAAAATATACGGTCCCAAAGGAGTCGGGGCATTGTATATCAGAAATGGTACCAAACTAAAAGCCCTGGTTGATGGTGGTGGACAAGAAAAAAACCTAAGAAGTGGCACTGAAAATGTCCCCGGTATTGTTGGTTTTGCTAAAGCCGTCGTGCTAGCTCATCAGGAAAAGAAAAAAGAAAATGCCCGTCTGACAAAACTACGAGATTGGTTGATCAAAGAAATACTGACCAAAATACCAAAAACTAGATTGAATGGACATCCCAGCAAAAGACTGCCAAACAACATCAATATTTCTATTATGGATATAGAAGGCGAAGCTATGCTCCTCTATCTTGATGAAGTCGGTATACAAGCTTCAACTGGCTCAGCTTGTACTTCTACTACCTTGGATCCCAGCCATGTCATTACCGCGCTAGGCTGTCCCTATGAAGCCGCCCACGGTTCTATGCGTTTTACTCTAGGTAAATATACCAAGCTAGAAGACCTCAAATATTTGATGAGTCAGTTGCCAAAAATAGTAGACCATTTACGCCACGCCTCTCCGGTAATAATTGATATGAAAGAAGTAGCCAACTCTGTAAAAAATGCTGTCCGAGAAATCAAGGAATTATAAAAAGCCCGTCATTGGGAGAAAAAATAATAAATTTAACTAAATTATATATATGCCAAATCAAAGATCTCGAGCGAAGTCGAGAGAAGCAAAAACCCATAGCAAGCCCAGCGCCGCAGCTGGCGTAGATGTCGTACCCAAAGGCACCAATGACGTCTGGGTATATACAGATATTGTCAAAGAGCACTTCTTCCATCCCAAAAACCTAATAATGGATGCTTCCAAAGTAAAAGATTATGATGGTCTGGGCATGGTCGGAAGTCCAGCCTGCGGCGACATGATGAAAATATGGATTTGGGTCGACAAAAAAAATGATAAAATAAAAAAAATGAAATGGCAGACCTTTGGTTGCGGATCAGCAATTGCTGCTACCTCTATGCTTTCGGTCATGGTCACCGAAAATGGTGGTATGAAAATAGACGACGCCTTGGAAATAAAACCTCAACATATTACCCAAAGATTAGGTGACCTACCAACTAGAAAAATTCACTGCTCAGTCCTAGGTGACAAGGCCTTGTTGAGTGCTGTCAACAATTACTTTATAAAATCAAATCAAAAAGATAGGATTATCAAAGAGCAGATCCGTATCATAGATAAAATTGCCAAGGTAACTGACCATGATATAGAAGAAGCAGTGCTTGAAGGCGCCCATACTTTGGAAGATGTCCAGAAAAAAACCAAAGTCGGCGTCGGCAATCCAGCTGTCATTCCCGAAGTAGAACAACTGATTAGATTTTACACCGAAAAATATTTTGGGTAGCCTAACATACGCTAACAATTAATATATTAATTATATTCACCCCGTTAGAAATATTACAATAATCTAACGAGGTAAAATATATACTATTTAAACATTAAATTTACACTATATGCAAAATCCAAATATTTCTAACGGGGTGACCGAATTTAAAACCCCCGACTTACAATATCCTTACAATGCACTTGAACCATACATTGACGAGGAAACAATGAAAATTCATCATGATAAGCACCAAGTTGCTTATACTACCAATTTTAACAAAGCCCTAGAATCTCATCCTGAGCTTTTTGCCAAATCAGCCGAAGAAATACTCAGAGACTTAGCCTCAGTACCAGATGATATTAAGATGGCAGTCAAAAACCACGGTGGCGGACATGTCCACCACAGTCTATTTTGGGAAATAATGGGACCAGTTGAACAAAATGGCCAGCTAGAAGGCGAACTCTTGGAAATAATAGATGAAACCTTTGGTTCTTTTGATGAATTCAAAACCCAATTTGAACAGGCCGCTATGACTGTGTTTGGAGCCGGCTGGGCCTGGTTGTCCCTTGATGAAAACAAAAAACTAATTATTGAAAAAACATCCAACCAAGATAGTCCTCTTTCTCTGGGACACACACCTATCATGGGTATTGATGTCTGGGAACATTCATATTATCTAAAATATCAAAACAGACGTCTAGAATTTGTCCAAAACTTTTGGCAAGTCATAAACTGGAAGGCAGTTTCAAAAAAATACAGCGAAAATAAATAAATACAGATGCAACCAGATAGAGACATAGTATTAATAATAAAAGGTGGGACTATACAAGGAGTTTTTGGCTCCGGAGTTATGGTCGCTTTTCAAAGACACAATCTCTATCCGCGCATCCACTCTATCTATGCTGTGTCTTCCGGCGCTCATAATGCCGCCTATTTTCTAAGTAAAAAATCACATGAGGCTGCCAGTGTCTATTATGATCGACTCTACAAAAAACACAGTTTTTTAAAAGACTTATCTTTTAAAATAATCTGTAGAAAATTTTGGGATCTTTTTATCCATAATAAAAGCTTTGATATCGTTGATCTAGATTATGTAGAAAATATAGAACGTAAAGAAATCCCCTTAGATGTTGAAAAAATAAAAAATTCCCCTATTAATTTTTATGTCCGGGTCTTTAATCCTAAAACACTAAAACTGGAATATCTGGACGGCAAAGTGGACACTATCAGCCGATTGATACAATCGGCCAAAGTCCCCCCTTATGCCTTTACCAAAATAAAAAATGACAAATATCTTGATGGTGGCATAATGCCGACCAGAGATTTTATCAAAAATGTCGTCAAAAAATTTCCAGACAAGACAATCATCTATATTTTCAACGACAAAAAAACTGTCAAAAGAGTTTTGCAGTATCTACCTTGGGATCTTTTGGATGTTTTATTTAAGACTAGGTATTTGGGCATTAGATATGGCATCAAACACTTATTTAGTATCTTCAACTACCCTTATGTAGTAACTTTGAAAAAATACAAACACGTCCATGTACTCTATGACACAGTCAATACCAGTAAGCGTGAAAGAAGCCGAGAAAGAATTATCAAATCATATGAACACGGCATCCGACAAGGTGAAAATGTTTTGAAAAAATTAAACCATATCAAATATTAATAATTAAATTTTACGAACATGCCAAAATCAAATATTTCTAACCCCGTTAATGAATGTTGTGGCGACGGTGACGGCTGTTGTCAAGAAGAGTCTTGCTGTTGCGGCAACTGTGCCCCAAAAATAGATCATAAAGCCCCCGAGTTTACAGCTCAAGCCTACTATCAAAATGAAGAAAAAAAAATTAGCTTATCAGACTATAAAGGTAAGTGGCTAATCTTATTTTTCTATCCCAAAGATTTTACCTTTGTTTGCCCAACTGAATTGGGAGATTTGGCTGATAGATACGAAGAGCTAAAAAAACTAAATACCGAAGTACTTTCTGTCTCAACCGATACTATCCCCGTACACAAAGCTTGGTTTGATGCTTCAGAAACTATCCAAAAAATAAAATTTCCCATGGTAGCTGATCCTACTCATGAGATTTGCCGCAAGTATGGCGTCTTGATAGAAGAAGAGGGCATAGCTTTGCGAGGCACTTATATCATCTCACCAGACGGTGAAATAAAGACCATTGAAATCCACGGCGACGGTGTAGGACGAAGTGGTAATGAGCTACTTCGCAAATTGCAAGCCGCTCAATTTGTCGCCAAATATGGTGATCAGGTCTGCCCAGCCAACTGGGAACCTGGTAAAGATACTCTAAAACCTGGTATGGATTTGGTCGGGAAAATATAAACCAACCTCGCAGGTTAAAGTCAAAAAACCGCTGAAATCAGCGGTTTTTGCTTAAACCAACCTCGCAGGTCATTGTCATTGCCTAGCAATCTCCTAGCTTGTGGATTGCTTCGTTGCCTTCGGCTCCTCGCAATGACTTAAAAATAATAGCGGTTTTTTTATTGGCAAAAAAATGTTATACTTTTTATATCAAACAAAAATAGTAAAACAAAAATGTGCCCAATTAGAAATTCCCTCAACAAAACTAAAGTAATAAAGCATAATGAATCATTATATGATTTTTCTAATTGGAGAAATTATTTAATAATTAATTTCTAACTGGGTGAATATCAAACTTACATCCTATGGAGCGGCCGAACAAGTGACCGGCTCCTGTCATCTTCTCAATATTAATGGCTATCGTATTTTGATTGACTGCGGTATGTTTCAGGGTAGTTGGGAAAATTATCTCAAAAATTGGGATGATTTTTTGTTTGACGCCAAAGACCTTGATGCGGTGATTCTCACTCACGCTCACCTTGATCACTGCGGACGCCTACCCAAGCTCGTCAAAGCCGGCTACAAAGGCAAAATATATGCCACTGACGCCACTATTGATTTGACCAAAATTGTCTTGGACGACAGTTTCTATATCATGAATGAAAAAGCCTTTAAGAAAAAACTACCCAAACTCAATAGCCTGGAAGATCTCAACAAAACTTACAAAAACTTTGTCCCTATAAAATACGACCAAAAAACCAAACTCAGCGAAAATATATCTTTCAAACTACACAATGCCGCTCATATATTGGGCTCGGCTTTTGTAGAAATACAAGCTGGCCACCAGACTATTGTCTTTTCCGGTGATATCGGCGGGCAAAACATGCCTTTGGTCAAAGATATAGATACAATCCAAGGGGCAGATTATGTAATTTGTGAAAGTACTTATGGTGATCGCGTACACGAAGACACCAAAACCCGCGACAAAAAACTACTAGAGGCAGTCAAAAGAGTCACCATCAATCATTCTACCCTCTTGATAGCTATCTTTGCCCTAGAGCGTACTCAGGACATCTTGAAGGTCCTCAATGACTACTATGAAAAGCATCTGGACTTTACCGTACCGGTTTATCTGGACAGCCCCATGGCCGCTCAAGCTACCCAGATATACCAAAAGCATCTAGAGTATCTCAACAAAGCTGCTCAAGATGATCTTAGTCATGATAATAATATTTTTAACTTTCCCCATCTAAAAATAACCAACAATATCCGCCAGTCCAAACAAATCAATCTAGCCAGTCCGCCCAAAATAATTCTAGCCGGCTCGGGTATGATGGAAGGCGGCCGTATGATTCACCACCTGGCTCGCTACGCACCGGAAACAAAAAACACCATGCTCTTTATGGGCTTTCAGGTGCCTGGTACGCTAGGGCACAAAATACTCCAGGGCACTTTTGACTTTGACTACTACGGCCAAAAAATACCCATCAAATGCCAGACTGATCAAATAGACGGCTTTTCTGCTCATGCTGACCAAAAATCCCTGATCAAATGGCTAAGTAATTTCAACCTGCCTACCGGCAAGGCAGGAAAAACAAAAAAAATTATCCTCAGTCATGGTGACAAAACAGTGATGGAGCATTTTGCCAAAGAAATACAAGACAAACTCCAGCTAAAAACTGAAATAATAAAAAATAACAGCCCTATAGAACTGCTCTAAAACAAAAATCAACCCTAGGGGTTGATTTTTTAATTCTATCTTTTGTTCAATGGATTTTCTACATCCTCTTCGGGCTTTTTTTCATTTTCCAAAGGCAAAGACGGATATTTTTGACCGTCCAAATCACCAATATAATAAATCGGGTCTACCAAATCACGCTCATCCACTTTGCGTGGCTTGGGCGGATGCACTTTGTCGCTACGTAGAGCTGATTTTTTGTTTCTTTTGAAGAATTTTCCCATGAAAGTATCATAGCAGATAGTTTTTTGGCTGACAATAGGCCAATATTTTTGGATAAAATACATAAATTGGACAATTTTTTGAATAGGTCTTATAATAGATAAGCTTAAAACAAACATAAAAAGACAAAAATTTGGCAAAGCGCAATCTTGTGTGCTATAATGATTTGGGACACAAGATGTTGTGCCAAAACATACAATTTTTGTCCTTTTTTTATCTAACTAACAAAATTTTAGTTAATATAAAACCCCATGCCAGCCAACAAAATCAAAAAAAGAGATGGTCGCCTAGAAAAATTTGACCAAGATAAAATAAGAAAATCCGTTTCTCAATCCATTATCTCTGTTGGATTGAAAGACAATCCTATTTCCAACAAAATTACCAAGCAAGTTACTGATTATTTGGAAGAAACTTATCATAATTTTGATCAGATTACGACTGACGATATCAGAAGTGCAGTCAATATAGTGCTTTTGGAAAACGACTATCCGGAAGTGGCCAAGGTTTACTTTAAAATGAGGGGCAAAAAGCTAAATACCCAGACCAATATCAGTCCCGGACTCAAACAAATCAAAAAAAGAGACGGCTCCATTGTAGATTTTGATAAAAATAAAGTCCTCAACGCCGTTTTTAAAGCTGGTGAAGCCAGTAATGAATTTGGTCGTGAAGAAGCCCGCCGTCTAGCTGATGTAGTGACCGCTATTTTGGAACACAAATTCAACCAACGCTTAATACCAACTGTAGAGCAGATTCAGGATATCATTGAAATCATCCTTATCCAATCCAACTGGGCCAAAACTGCCAAGCACTTTATCCTCTACCGCGAACAAAGAAAAAAAATCCGTCTAGAACAAGGCAAAGACATTACCAGTAAAGAAGTAAAATCTCTTCAGGAAAAAGGCATACTACTGAGCAAGCAAGCCAAACATATTTTGAATAATTCTACCAACTTTGATGAATTAGGCAGAATTATTTTTTTGGATCGCTATTCTATCAAAGATAAAAGAGCCGATATTACCACCGGCGATTTGGTCATTGTCATTACCAAAGAGGATCGCAAATATCCAAAAAAAGATTTGGGTATTATCCAAGAAATGCTAGCTGATGAAAAAGCCAGACTCTATATGCTAACTGGAGTATACGCTGACCGCGAAAATAATTTTGAATTTGTCCAAGATATTTTCAAATGTGACAAACCACGCGAATCAATCAACGATGCTCATAGAAGAATTGCCAAGGCAGTAGCCTCAGTAGAAACTGAAGAAGAAAATAGGACAAAATACTTTGAAGAATTTTTTGAAGCTCTACAAAATAAATATATTCAGCCAGGCGGTCGTATCATGACTGGTGCCAATGTAGACCAACACGGCAACTATACTTCCAACTTGACTTTGTTTAACTGCTATGTCCTACCAAGCCCCTTGGACAGCCGTAAAGCCATAGTCAAAGACAGCTTGCATCAAATGGTAGAAGTAATGAGTCGTGGCGGCGGAGTAGGTATGAGCCTCTCGGCTCTACGACCCCGCTATGCTTATGTCAAAGGTGTACATGGCAAATCCTCAGGCTCTGTATCTTGGGCTGGATTGTTTAGCTATGCCACTGGACTGATTGAGCAAGGTGGCAGCCGCCGCGGTGCTCTAATGCTAATGCAATGGGACTGGCATCCAGATGTGATAGAATTTATATCTTCCAAAACAGTAGCCGGCCAAATAGAAAATGCTAATATCTCGGTCATGGTCTCTGACTCTTTTATGAAAGCCGTCAAAAATGACGAAAACTGGAATCTAGAATTCCCTGATTATGAAAATCCAGCCTATGCCGATATCTACGACAAGACTTGGAAAGGCGATCTCCATGCTTGGAAAGCCGCTGGCTACCCAACCAAAGTCTACAAAACACTCAAGGCTCGTGATTTGTGGAACAAGCTAGTAGCTAGCGCCCATAGTAGTGCTGAGCCGGGCGTGGTCTTTATGGAAAGATACAATAAACTATCCAATTCATATTATTTCAACCAAGTAATCTGTACCAATCCTTGCGGTGAACAGGGCCTACCAGGCTGGGGAGTCTGCAATCTAGGCCATCTTTATCTAGCCAGCTTTACCAGTCAGATTGGCCAAGATGACTTGGGACCTTTGTATGAAGTCAATTGGGACGAACTGAAAAAAGCGGCCCGTACTCTGACCAGATTTTTGGACAATGTCATAGATTTGACTCCATATCACTTTCAAGAAAATGAAGATAATCAAAAAAATGAACGCCGAGTCGGTGGTGGTACTCTAGGACTAGGCGAACTGCTTATCAAATTGCGTATGCGCTACGGCTCTGACCAGTCGCTGGACTTTATTGAGCAGCTCTACAAGACCATCGCCGTAGAAATGTATAAAGAATCATCGCGCATTGCCAAAGAAAAAGGTGCTTTTCCAAAATTTGACGCTGACAAATTCCTAGACTCAGGCTTTATGAAAACAATGCCTGAAGATGTCCGCCAGATGATAAGAGAAAATGGCATCCGAAATGTCACTTTGACTACCCAAGCTCCAACTGGCACTGTCGGCTCAATGCTCTCAACTTCAACTGGAATAGAGCCATACTATGCCTTCAAATTTTATCGCCAATCTAGATTAGGCTTTCATGAAGTATATATTCCAATAGCTGAAGAATACCGCCACAATGGCTCTTTGCCGGAATTTTTTACCTCGGCTATGGAGCTGACACCACTCGAGCATATCAAAGTCCAAGCTGCAGTACAGAAATGGACTGACTCCTCTATCAGTAAAACGGCCAATGCTCCAGCTGACTTCACAGTAGAGCAAACTGCTCAGCTCTATGAAAAAGCCTATGAGCTAGGCTGTAAAGGAGTGACTATTTATCGTGACTCTAGTCGTGATGAGCAAGTACTGACTACTGATGCTAATACTGAAGAAAAAAATCTAGCCTACAATGGTGAAAGAAAACCAAAAATCCAAGAACAAATCCCAACATTTAAAGAAGCCGTCAAAGCGGAAATCCCAGAAATGCAAAATGCTCGCAAACACGCTGATTTGGAAATCCCAGAGCCAGGTGAAGCCGAGTTGGATCCAAGTAAATACGGTCCAGAAGTAGGCAAGATTTGCCCGCAGTGCCACCAAGGGGTGATGGTCAAATTTGGTGGCTGCACTGAATGCTCCAAACAATGTGGCTTCAAAGGCAGCTGTGATATGAAATAAGTTTTTGACTGTATTAAAGTAAATAATAAAACCCGACATAGCTGTCGGGTTTTTGTTTAATCAAGTGGACTTTTGATGCCCCGAAAAAAATCACGAGCCACCTGAGTATAGATTTCAGTTGTTTTGATATTTTGATGACCAAGTAATTTTTGGATATACCTGATATCTGTCCCCGCTTCCAAAAGATGAGTAGCAAAGGAATGACGCAGGCTGTGGCAACTGGCGTCTTTTTTTAGACCTGATTTTTCAAGGGCCTGATCAAATACTTTTTGAGCGCTTCTTTGACTCAAATGACTTTGACCAGACTGTCCACTAAATAGATATTTTTGGTTGGCTGGTAATTTTGGTAAATAAATATTTAAAAATTTTATGCTTATGCCACTTAGCAATGTATATCTGTCTTTGGCACCTTTGCTATCTTTGACCAAGAGACTCCTGCTCTGCAAATCTAAATGACTTATTTTTATTTTGACTACTTCTGACACTCTCAGACCAGAACCATAGAGAAGTGACAATAATAATTTGTGTTTTAGATTGTGCGCGCAGTTGATAATTTTGATGATTTCCTGACGCGTCAAAACAATCGGCAAAAATTTTTCTTTTTTCGGCCGACGAATACTAAAAAACAGCTTCCGATGCAGAATCTGTCCATAATAAAACTTGAGAGATGAGATAACACTATTTAAGGAGGTATTGGAATAATTTTGGCTTTTGAGATACAGGAGATAATCTTTGACGTCCTGACTACTAATATCTCTAGCCGACTTGCCAGTCCAGTCCAAAAATCGCTGGTTGTGAGACAAATAGCTCTTGATGGTGCGCCCAGAAAACCCCCTGATAATGAGCTCCTGAGCCAGGCTAGCCAGAGGATGACTATTGGCTAAAAACTGGGACTTTTGTAGCCCCTTTTCATCGCTTTTCATAATACTTTGTGATTAATGCTTAATATTTACATATTGGCTAATTTGAGCTACGATGTCAATAGGTGCACAAACACACTGTTAGCTGAAATAAATAACTTTATTCGGCTAACGCCGAATATTTAAATGAATTTTATTTTTTAACCTTAATAAATATGGAAAAAACCATTTTAAACCTAAATAATAAGGCTTGGTATAGACTTATAAAAGTAATATTTATTATTGTTTTTGTCATAACAATTAGCATCGGTAATTATGAAGTCTTTCAGAATAAATATAATAAATTAGACTTAGAAAAATCTACTCTGACATGCAATAGAAGCACTGGTAAAGTAACTTATAAATTAAATGAACTGTCAATATATTATGGCCTAGAAAATAGTTTAAAAAACTACAATTATAAAACTTTTTATTCGGAACCAAGTAATGAATATGCCATAGAAAATATATTAAAAAAATGTAATTCTAAATTTACAGCAAACATTAGTATCTACGATTTACAAAGATACTTTGACATAAAAAATGATGAGCCATTATTTGATGCAAGTAATGATGATCAAAAGTGGCAAAATAGAATTGACCAGGAAAAATCTATTAACTCACCAATAAGTTACACCAACCATCTATTCGATATAACTCCAGTATATTCTTCTGAAAATTTCTTAAAATCTTTTTTACTGACTAATATTATAATAATCCTAATATTCGTATTTATACAAAGAATTTTTTATTATATTGTTTTAGGGTCAATAAAACCAAAAAAATAAAATTCATTTAAACAACTCGCTATGCTCGTTGAATTTATTTACATCAGCTAACACCCCATATGCGGTTCAGCGCCTTGTCAGGCGCTTCACCAAAATTGCTTGGCCTAATTCTTTAACTAACTAATAAAATATGACTAATTCTTCAAATATACTAAACCTAATTGGCTTAATAATAAATACTGGAGCTTCTTTAATATTGTTAATTTCCTATCTTAACATTACTAGAAATGTTAATGATGATTATATTATAAAAATGGACGATAAAGGAAATTATACACAAATTAAACATCTAAAAGATAAAATGGTTGGATTATTAGCCTTCACTCTATATAGTATAGGATTTTGTTTACAATTCATTGCTATTATAATTAACTAAGTGCCTAAGTTAAAGGTAGGCGGCCTGCGCAACTTCGCATATGGCGGTCTGTTGTATGAAATCGAATTTTCTATTCATATAATAAAACAATCTTTTAGAGATTGTTTTTTGTTTGGGAATTTTTTGGAAAAAAAGAGACCCTATTCTAACCCGGGTCTCGTGGAGGGTGCTGGCCTAAGCCAGTGACATGGGAAGGACGATACACGCAAACTCCGCCGCGAAGGAAAACCAAACAATCCTCTTCCTGATGCCGTACTTCTTCACCTCAGCGACGGCAAGGGTGACAGCAATTCCTTCAGCGACGGCGAAGGCGATGCCGGGAATAATGGCAACACCTTTAACGAAAGCGAAGGCGATGCTGGCAGTAGCAGCAGCGAAAAGGAATACGAAGGGAACGGCGGAAGGGACAGCGAGAACGAGGGCGGCGACAGTGAGAACAGTCAGAGTGACGGCAGCAAGCGTGAGAGCAGAGATGGTGCCGGCAGTCTCCTTATTACCCATTCCTAGGGCAACGAAGAAAACCACCAAAGTTAACAGAACTGCCAGCATCTGCCACTTGCCGAGCTTGTTCCAGAACAAGCTACCCTGGGAAACAACGGTGGTAGTCATGAAATTACTCCTTCCAAGTTTGAGGAACACAACCAATGGCCTGAATTGACCGATTTTAGTTAACAAAATAATATATCATAAACACTATATCTTGTCAACCTTAAAAACCCAAAAATTCCCCTAAATAATAGTAAATGTCTAAGAAAATTCGACATCAGACAACACTACGTATACGGTTTCGCGAAGCATTATTTAAGAACAGGTAAAGTAAAATTTATCTGTTTTTATATAGTTTAGACTAAACTAAAACAGCTCCACCCAAATTCTACTTTTCATTTTATGCTTGCACTCCGTGCTATTTTAGCATAAAATTCAAGTAGAACTTCGCATACGCACGTCTGATAGATGACATACATTTTTCCTTTTTGGCTAAGATAAGCTAAAATTTAAATTATACAAATTTGATTTTTATCTATTTTAGTTAGGGGGTTGAAATAAATAAATATAATATTAACTAACAACTAAACAATATGAGTGATCAAAAAAAAGATTCCTATGACGTATTGCGTGAAATCGTCAACTTAATACAAACACTTCCAGAAGACGAACAACTACAAACCATGCGATGGGCATGCGAAAAATTAAATATTAATATACCCGGAATTACACAAGAGATAAAGCCTGATATCCTTAATAACATAACTCAAAATGCATCGACTCAACATACAACATCTAGAGATATAAAAACTTTTATTGATGGAAAAAAACCATCTTCCGATAATCATTTTGCTGCCGCTGTTGCCTACTATTATCAATTTGAAGCAAGTGAAAAAAAGGACACCATATCAATGAATGATTTAATAGAGGCCACAAGACTTGTGGGGAGAACTAGGATAAAACGTCCAGATCAAACTTTAGTAAATGCAACTAAAGCTGGGTATTTAGACAATATTTCAAGAGGTGCATACAGATTAAACAGTGTTGGAGAAAATCTTGTTGCAATGGTTCTTCCAAATACAGAAAGTACTGCAACTACATCAAAGAAAAGAAAAAAAATTGTAAGAAATACTAAAAAGAAAAAATAATCACTCTAGCTATGGCAATTAACGACAGCAATATTTCAAATATTTTAATTACCTTACTAGATGAAGCTGAACGTCTTAAAAAAATATTGCGAAAAGAAAGCGGAGATCAAATACGTTCAAAATCTACACGTGAGTTTATAAGAACAATTTCTTTAGCGTGGTTCGAAAAATATAAAAATATTTTTTCTCCTTTATGCGTAGATTCTGAACTATATACTAAAATTAATGATGACTATCTACTAATAAATGAATGGTCGCATTCAGCTACTAGTAAAAATAAATACCTATCCCTTATTAAGGGATTAAGAGGTAAACTAATAAAATTGCAATCCGAAACAATAACAAACCAAAAACCAAAAGTAGAAAATAAAAATATTACTTCATTAGAAAATCTTGTACAAGATGACTACATGCAACAAATCATATATAGTCGTTTCGATGAAATCCAAAACTGCATCAATGTAGCACCTCTTGCTGCCACAGTAATGATGGGTGGATTACTGGAAGCATTTTTTCTTGCGCGCATAAATAAATTAACAGATAAAAGTACTATTTTTAAACAAAAAACAACCCCAATAGACCCAAAAACTAAAAAACCTCGTAATTTATCGGAGTGGACACTAAGTAATTTTATTGATGTATCATTCTCTATGGGCTGGGTGAGAAAACCAGCAAAAGACATAGGCACTACTATAATGGAATATAGAAATCTAATACACCCCGAAAAACAATTAAGATTAAAAATCTTTTTAGAACCACAGGACTCTCAAATGTTTTTTGTAATCTTTAATGAGTTAACTAAACAAATAATAAAAAGTGTAGAAGCAAAATAAAATTATAAATTAGACAAAGCGCCTTTGGCTCGGGCGCATTCACCCCCTAACCCCCTCTGCGCCCTCGCCAAAATTGATAAAAATCAAATTCTACTTTTAAGAAATAAAACTCTTTAAAGTTTAAGAAAAAATGTACATCACCTATCACCGCGTATCTGGTTCGTAAGTTAAATAAAATCTTTATAAAACTATGGTAGATTTAAAAAAAATTATCGTTCAAGAAATACTAATGAGAGCTATTGCTCTTAAAGATAAATATACCAAAGAACATGGTGCTATAGCGACTTGGGCTTGTATTTTTGCCCAAACTGAAGAAGAATATAAGGAATTGATTGAAGAAGTAAAAAAATTTGGTGAAAAATTGAAAGACACATACAGTGGCCCTATATTCATATTAAATGAGCCTATAGGAAGAACTATTAGAGTATTAAAAATTAGAGAATTTGATCCTAATAAAAAAGAAAGGGGCGATGCAGATTTTACAGTGAAAAATTACGAAAATTTTAAAAAAGAAAATTTGGGCAAAAATAATTTTAAATTAATACCTAGAGACGGTTTTGAAATGATAGAATTAATGGAATCTGGTAATAGTGTATTGGCTTATTTTTCCAATCCTCCTATTGAAGAGCAGTATAAAGATTTTATTTAACTTACTCACCCAAATTCCTCGCTCGTTTGCGTGGTGCGCTCCGCGCAATTTTACCACGCCACTCGCTTCGGAACTTCAGATACGCACGTCTGTTAGCTGAAATATTCCTTTTCTTTTTCGGCATTTAACAAACAATTATTTTTAAAAATTACAAATTTCTTTTTCTTTTTTTAGGAGGGGAACCTGCCTGTCGGCAGGAGCAGATGTTTCCTCCGCTACGCTTCGGAAACGATTTATTTATATCTCAGAATTGTGTTTTTATTTTAAATGAATTATACTTGTATTATAAATAGTATAAAAACTAAATTAAACCAATATGAGCCAAAGTACTCTATTTCAACTTAATTTAAAAGACTTAAAAACCGAAGCCGAGGTAGAAACTAGGCTCTTGGCAAAATTATTTAATGATCTCGGCTATACAGATCAATCTGTTATCCCCAAAAAAAGACTCCTTAATTTGATGGCTAATGATGGATCCAAAAAAATAAAAATTGAAATAGATTTTTTATTACTTGGTAGCAATGGAAATGCAAAAGTAGTAGTAGAGGCTAAGGATCCAAATAAATCCATAAACGAAGCATGGGGACAAGCTGCAAGCTATGCTCTTAGTTATAACCGAGATAAATTAGACAAAGAAAAGGTCAAGTGGTTATTAATCAGTAATGGTTTTATAACTTCGTTATTCAAATGGGACAGCAGTACACCAATCGTAACATTACAGTTATCAGATTTTGCCAGTGGTTCACCAGCCTATACCAATCTAAGAAGTTATATCAAGTATAAAACTGCTGATGAAGTAGTGCACGGTGATGGATTAAAATTTGAAATCGTTTCGCCTGACGAATTGAATAAAATCTTTCAGCAAACGCATGATTTAATTTGGAAGAGGGAAAAACTTAGCCCTACTGATGCTTTTTTTGAATTTTGTAAATTTATATTCATTAAGATTAATGAGGATAAAAAAAGAGGACAAAATAATGAAGACATCCCAACATATAAAATTCCACTTACCAGCGAGTGGTTAGATGCTCAAAAATCAACATCAAAACATCCTGTGCGAGACATTCTTTTTAATAAATTACGAGACGATTTAGAAGCTGCAATACATAGAGACAAAAAACGTAGAATTTTTGAAGAAAATGAAACTTTTAAATTGAGTGCCTCCACCTGCCAAGATCTAATAAAAATATTTGAAAAAATTAATCTTAGCTCAATTGATGAAGACCTTAACGGACGAATGTTTGAAGTGTTCTTAAACGCTGCCGTAAGAGGACGAGCATTGGGGCAATATTTTACACCCCGACCAGTTGTTGACTTTATGACCCGAATTGCCTTATGTAATGTGGATATTAAAAATCCGCCAAAAGTTATGGATGCATGTGCAGGAACAGCTGGTTTTCTCATTGAAGTTATGGCTTATTTATTATCTGGATTGAGAGATGATACACGCTTTAGTAATACAGAAAAAGAAATAATTAAAAACAAGATCTGTAATGAACAATTATTTGGCATTGAAGCAAATGAACGTGTTGCAAGAATTGCTAGAATTAATATGTATTTACACGGCGATGGTGGTAGTCACATATTTCACGGCGATGGATTGGACGATTTTCCAAAAATTGCAGAAGACATGAAAGATGAAAGAAAATCTGAAATTGAAGCAATGCAAACAAAAATCATGGAAAATAGCTTTGACTTGGTACTAACAAACCCTCCGTTTAGCATGGTGTATGACAGAAATAATGAAGATGAAACAGATATATTAGACCAGCGCCATATTGCAGACGGGATGAAAAGTGCAAAATCAAATATTTTATTTTTGGATCGATATTGGAAATTACTGAAATCAGGTGGCGAAATATTACTGGTTCTTGACGACACAGTATTAAACGGGAAAAATCAACAAAATGTTCGAAACTGGATAGTAGATAAATTTATAATTTTAGGAGTTCATTCTTTACCATTTAACGCATTCTTCAAGGCAAAGGCAAATATAAAAACGTCAATTTTACATCTACGGAAAAAACAAAATGATGATGAACGACAAAGTCACATTTTTATGTCTATAAGTAATAATATTGGACACGACAACTCCCTCAGAGACACCTTAGAGCGTAATAATTTAACTGATATTTTAGTATCTTATTTAGAATGGAAACGAACAGGGATACTGAAACCAACAATTAAAGAAAATCAAAACAAAAATGAAAACTTAGAATGTCCGGAACAAATTTGGATTACTCCACCAGAAGAATTAATAATTGATAGATTAGATGCTTTTTTCTATGCGCCTGAGTTAAAAAATACCTGGAATAAAATTTTAGAGCTCGCCGACAAAGATAAAATTGAAATTAAAAAAGGTATAGACGTAAAAAAAAGAGCTAAAATTAATGGCCTGCAAAAAAATGAATTTAAAAACAAACAATTTCATTATATTGAAATTAGTGACGTAACTGACTATGGCTTGCCAATAAACTACTTAACTGACAATTTTGAAAACCTACCATCGCGTGGACAATACAAAATTCAAGAAAATGATGTTCTAATGGCGATAAACATTAGTTCACGAGGAACTGTTATGCTGGTACCAAAAGAAATGGAAAATTTTATTTGTACATCTGGCTTTTGGGTATTTAAAACAAAAAATTTAGAAGAAAGTATGCTGTTATGGTATTCGTTAAGAAGCGATTTATGCAAAAAACAAGGATATTATTTAGCTCAGACAGCCAGTCAACCTGAATTAAAAACAGACGCTTGGAATGAATACTTCTTAATTCCAATTCCAAAAGGAGATACAAAGAAGGAAGCACTAAAAGAATCCTTAAAATTTACTGAAAGCCTAAAAACAATGTTGCATGCAAGAGATATACGTTTTTCTGAAAATAGATAACTTTTTTGGGCTCGGGCATTCACCCCTTAATCCCCTCTGCCCTTCGCCCAAATTGAAAAAAGAAATTTAAATATTTAAAAAGTAAATTCTAGAAAAGGAATACATCAGCTAACACCGCGTATCTGGTGAAGTAGGAGAGAAAAATAAAAAAAAGCGCCCCGCAGTTGCAGAGCGCCGAGACAGGACTGAGTCTGTCCCACTAGTCGAGAGAGAGTTCGCGGAGAACGGCGTTGATCTGGCCGTTCAGGGTATCGGCACCACAGGTGCACTGTCCTGCCATCAATGGATCTTCGGCAGGGCAAGCCTCCTTGTGCTCGACCTTCATGTCTTCCAAGCGAACCTTCGCTCGGATGATCTTCTCGAGCAATTTCCTCTCCTCTGATACTGACATGAGCTGTCCTCCTCACTAGGTTGGTGGTGAATAATGCAGGGAACGAACAATATAAAATACCAGAATATCTATAATATGTCAATATCTTTAAAATAGGCTTTTTCTCTCCTACTTCACCCAAATTTTCTACTCAACTCCGCTGCTCTTGCGCTACGCTCCACTTCGCGCAATAATTATAACAGCTTCGTTTCGCAGAAAACTTCAGATACGCTTGTCTGTTAGACGCAATTGTCCTCTAATGATAAAATATAAATATGAAATTAAACAAAGAACAACAAAAAAAATTGTTGGAAAAACTGCAAGAATCTTGGCCAGCGCCAAAGGCCTGTTCTGTTTGCAAACACAATGAATGGGATATATCAGATATAATATTTGAGTTAAGAGAATTCCATGGAGGCAACATGGTTATAGGAGGAAAATCAAACATAACTCCTGTAGTCTATGCAACGTGCCGAAATTGTGGTAATACCCTATTTTTTAATGCCTTAAAACTTGATTTAATTGAAAAGAATGCCGAAGAGCCAGATAAAAAATAATAATGATAGCGATTTAGAATTTTCTGAATCTTGTCAGATAAAATCACCTGAACCAAGGCGCGGCTTTCCTATGTTTTGGCCTGATTGGAATAGATTAAAAAACATGGCAGATAAAATAAAATCACCAACAAGCCTTTGGCAAGTTCTAGGGCCGGCTTTTTTTGGTATAGCCTTATCCGCTCTAATAGGAGGGCTAACAATTTTGGAAAAAGACCACCCAAATAAAACTTTATGTTATTGGCTTTTTTTGTTGTTCTTAATTATGGGAATATTTAGTTTGTTAATTCAAAGAAAACACAAAGAGGTATCAAATTTTAGTAAAGAACAATTAATAGACGAAATGAATAAGTTGGAAAAACCATATAAAGAAAACGAGGACAACAGCGTCTAACACCGCGTATCTGGCTACGCTACGCTTCGCCCATATTTGTCCGCTAATAATATAATAATATATTTCTATGCCAATATTTGATACATCTCATACAAATCTCAAAAAAATAAAAGAATCCGCTTTTAAAAACGAGCGGGAAATACAGTCAACAACTGAAAAAAATCTTAATGAAATTTTTTCCTTAGATTTTATCAAGTCAGAAGTTGCTCTAAATGGATTGAGAATAGATTCGCTGGCCTTTGATAATGAACTAAAGGCTTTTGTTATAATAGAATACAAAAAGGATAGAAATTTTAGCGTAATAGATCAAGGTTATGCTTATCTTTCTTTATTACTCAATAACAAGGCTGATTTTATACTTGAATATAACGAAAGTAAAAATCAGAGCTTAAAACGAGAAGATGTAGACTGGTCTCAATCTCGTGTAATTTTTATTTCCCCTGAATTTACAAAATACCAAAAACAAGCAATAAATTTTAAGGATCTACCAATTGAATTATGGGAGATATCAAAATTTGAAAATAATACAATATTATATAATCAACTACAATCCCCTGAATCTAGCGAATCAATAAACAAAATAAGCTCTAAAAGTGATGTCGTAGAAAAAGTTAGCAGAGAAATAAAAATTTACTCGGAAGAAAAACATTTAGAAAGTCTGCCGGAAGAGGTAAAAAATAAATATGAAGAAATAAAGGAAAAAATTTTAAACATATCTGACAATATAACTGTAAGACCAAGAAAATATTATATAGGATTTATTGCTGATACAAATTTTGTAGATTTTGAACTAAAAAAATCAAAGATTAAAATTTGGATAAATCTAAAAAAGGGACAACTAAATGATCCAAAGGGCATTGCTAAAGATGTATCAAATATTGGCCATTGGGGAAATGGTGATTATGAAATTGTAATAACTCCTAAAGATGAAACTTCTTATATATTGACCCTTATAGAGCAATCATATAAAAAGCACACAGCTTAGATTCAGTGGCGGACAAACATCAGATACGCTTGTCTGTTAGGCGAAATAAGTATTAATTTAAATTTTATTAATAAAAAAATATGGAAACTTTTTGGAATATGTTCCTTGGGGTATTAGCCGGTGTAATTGCAGGCAGTATAATAAATATCTTATTGGATGTAATAAAAAACAAAGTTAGTGAAAAAAATCGAAAAAAAAATTTCCGGTTTGAAATAGACTACAATATTACACACGTCGAAAAAATACTTGAGGAATTTAAAGTATATAGAAATCATGTCAATGGTGATATACTATTTAGATATTTTGGATATTATCAATTATCTAAAATTCTTAATTATTCAATAGACTCCATGTTACAAGACGGAAGTGTATATAAATTCCTCAAACATGAAAATATTACAAAACTCAAAAACTTTTTTTCCGATTTTTCCCTAACTGCAGAAAATTATCTTAATAATCAAGTTAAATGGAATAAAGAAAACATTATGAAAGACGGGATAAAACAAGAGCCAATTAAACAACTTGCTTTAAGCAATATTGATTTTTGGGAGAATAAATATGAAGAACACAAAAAAGCGCTTGGCGATATAAAAGAAAATATAAAATTATAAATTAATACTTACTCTCCGCTTCGCTCCGCCCTATCGGGTCGCCCAACACAGGATTGCCGATTCGCAAATTTATAAAAATATTTATTAAAAAACTCTTAATTATTTAATATGAAATTAGAACTAGTAGAAGTAGTAGACAAAAATGATAAAGTACTAAAAATAATCGATAGAAAGTCTGCTAAAAAATCAGATATTTTGAGAGTGTCTAATATTATGATTATAAATGATGAAGATGAAATTCTTCTCCAATTACGTTCGGAAAATAGTTATAACTACCCTTCCTATTGGGACTGTAGTGGCGGTGGTCATGTAGATTCTGGGGAAGACTATTTTGGATGTGCTAAAAGAGAGCTTTTTGAAGAAATTGGTGTCAAAACTGAATTAGAATTATTGGGCAAACATTACATTGAACTTGATGATGGGCGCAAACATTTTAGCACTTTCTTTAAAGGAAAATATAATGGGGAATTTAATATTGACCCTAATGAAGTTACAAAAGTACAATTTTTCACAAAAGAGGAAATAAAAAAAATGATTAGCAACGGTGGAAAATTTCATCCTGAATGTTTATTTGTATTAAATAAATATTTTTATTAATTTGCTCATCCAAATTGCTCGTTCGTTTCGTGGCTCGGCTCCGCCGAAAGTTTAGCCACTTCACTCTCTCACAACTTCGGCAATCCACGTCTGTTAGGCGAAATACAGATTTTCCTTATTGTGTAATTTATGAAAATAGCAAATATTCCAATAAAAAAGATTCTTAAATGGGTTTCAAAAACACCTGATGCTGGATTTAATTTTCAAGACCTTCAAAATGGCTTAAATGTAAGTAGTAGTGATGCGCAAAAAATCTACTACGAGTTTCTAAAAGCAAATGGATATATCAATAATTCTGGAAGCAATCCTGCGCTCTACATAAAAACATCTAAGGTTATGTCGGACTTGAATGCTATGAAAACGTGGTTTGAACGACCCGTCGGCTTAATCATTATAGGTGTGATAATTGTGATCATTGCTATGGTCTTCACTTCTCAATGGCCATCCATTTTAAAACTAATATCAGAATGGGGTATTTAAAGGAAAATCTGTACATCGCCCAACATCGGGTATCCGATTCGCAGGTAAGAAAAATTTTACAAATAAAATAATTAATATAAAATTATGAAAGTGGGACTAAATTTAAACCTCAAAGAGTCACCTATGTATGTAAAAATCCTTGCATATAGTGGCTTAATTATATCCGTTATTGCTTCGCTGGCAATAAATGGTTCGGATATCTTCCAATTACTTGGTGGCATTATTGGCATACTTTTTATGACACTCATACTTGAAATAATACCTTATTTGATTTTAAAAAAGAAAATCAAAAATGCCCACGGAACAATCTTTTCTATTCTATATGCAATAACGGCTATCCTTACTTTAATAGGCTCATTTGTTAGGAATTAATAAGGATAATTTTTCTTACCCGCTCATCCAAATTCCTCGCTCATTTGCGTGCTCTGCTTCGCAGAAAGTTTAGCACGCTATTCGCTTCGGAACTTCGGATACCCTGTCCTGATAGATGAAATAATAAAAATTTTATGGAAAAAGATACTGGTAAAATCATAGAAAAAATAATGGGAGACAGTGGACATGACTTTCACTTAACAATTTCAAAATTATTAGAAGAAAAAGAATGGACAGTGACAAATAGCCCACACTATAATGATCCTGTTGAAAATAAACCTAGAGAAATTGATATAATTGCTGAAAAAAATATTCAAGTTGGCGGTGGTATGTTCAGTAATTCTACAGAGACATTAACGATAAGATTAATAATAGAGTGTAAGTATATTAAACCACATATAGTATTTTGGTTTTTAGATAAAGATCCAATAAAGTCTAAACAATTAGCAAAAAATAATCCCATCCTTCAAAATCAAGAAGATTTTTACCTAAATTACGAAAATAAGATGCACCATTATTTAAAAGATAATGAAGCCGTAAAGGAATTTAGTACAGAAAATGATAACAAGATCTTGGATAAAGCAAAAAACGAAGTCATGCATGCAAGTCTCTTTTACTCCAATAAAAGAGGTGGAAACTACAACACTGTAAATTATCCACTAATATTAGTCCCTGACTTCACTAAATTTAAACGAGCGGCTAGTGATGGTAATAAATATGAAGATATTAAAAATAATTTTGAAATTGAAGTTGAATACACATATAAAGACAAGCCAGAATATTTTCTAATTGATGTTGTATCAAAAAAGACCATTGATGATTTTCTAAATTATCTAGACAATAATGATATTAAAATCCTAAAAACTGCGCTGTATAATTCTATTGAAGAAAGAGAATTCAAAAAAAGGAATGCTAGGCAAAATAATCAAAACGGTTATTGGTAATAAAATATTAAAATTTTTATCACATCACCTATCACCGCGTATGCGGTTCGCGAGCTAAATAATTAACAAAAAAATATGGATTGGAAATTACTTATACCTATAGTACCTGCTCTGGCATATATCGGATTTCGTATTTTTACAAGAGAGGTTTCTGAACTTAACAAAGAGCACGAGGATTACCTAATTAGCGAAGGCATAAATCCTAATAATAAAAAAGATGTTATTTATGTGCCACCTACTGAAGAAAAAGACAAATAATAAAAAGGGCTCGCTCACCCAAATCATTCTTTCGCAAATATGATTTCAAATAATTTTATCATATTCGCTCAGTCACGACTTCGCATACGCACGTCTGTTAGCTGAAATATTAATTAAATTTTAAATATGAATAAGAACGAGTTACCTATAAACATAGGGCAAGAAAACGAACAAAAACCAGAAAATACAATAGAGAAGAGAAAAGAAATTATTGATCAGCTTCATAGCGCTCTTGAAGGCAATTCATCTGTTTTTGCTTTTTTTCTTGAAGGAGCAGATGTACATGGTACCGTGGACGAATATTCTGATATCGATGTACGTCTTGTCATAGAAGACGAAAATATAGAAAGCGTTATTCAAACGATAGAAGCCGCATTGTCGAATATTGATTTTAAACTTGAACATACACGACCTGGATATGATTGGCCCAAAATGCTTTATCATGTGCAGGGCACATCAAAATTTTTAATTATCGATATTACTCTGCAAACATACTCTGACTCTACGAAATTAAAAGCACAGGGTAAAACCACATTGTTCGACAAAAAAGGTATTTTAGAAACTGAATCAGGAAGCGAAGAAAATGAACGCAAAAATATTATAGCTCAAATCGAAAATATTGAAGCCCGAGTTTCTCTTCGTAACATGTGTCTAGAACGAGAATTAAAACGAGAAAACTATCTTGATGCGCTCAAAATATATCACGATCTAATTTTAGACAAACTTATTGAAGCATTGAGGCTTCTTTATTCTCCGCAGTGGCCAAACATAGGTCTTAAACATGCGTCAGTTGATTTGCCACCAGAAGTTGTTCAGGAAATCGAAGATTTATACAAAACAAACTCCATTGAAGAAATACAAGAAAAAAGCAAAAAAGCAGATGAATTAATGCGAAAAACTTTGGAAGAATTAAAGACAAAATTTAATTAAAACATCAGCCAACACCGCGTATGCGGTTTCGCGAAGCAATATCAAAGAACAGGTAAAGTAATATTTATCTGTTTTTATATAGTTTAAACTAAACTAACACTGCTCCACCCAAATTCTACTTTTCATTTTATGCTTGCACTCCGTGCTATTTTAGCATAAAATTCAAGCAGAACTTCGCATACACTAGCCTGATAGATGAAAACCAATTCCATTATATATGATAAGAAAAAATGAATATTTAGAATTGCCAATTTTTGATGTGCTTACCAATTTTGGCTTTCAACACTTCAAAAAACATTATTATTTCAATACAAATGCTATTTTTTGGTCACTATCTAGACTTTTTTTATACTACGATCGAATAATTTCTGAAACTAACAAAAACGAACCAAACCACTATAATATAGCAGCTGATCTAGAAAGTTTTATAATAAGACAAAGAATATTACTAAACGATATAGCTTATATAATATGGCAGACATTGCCAAAAAATACCAGAAATCTAAAAACCCCCACAGGCCCTGCTCATCCGCAAGACCAAGAAATGAGTATACATGATTTATATAAATCGTTAGAAAAAAAACCTACTATAGACATTGCATTAAAAAAAATATTAGACAAAAATAAAAAATGGATTTTCAAATTAAAAGAACAAAGAGAAAAAATAATTCATTACAAATCTCAAATAGTCATATTTGGAACGAAACCATTGTCATTTGCTATGATAAATAGTAATGGACCAGAAAAAACATATATTGATGAAAGAGGTCGCAAAAAAGTTGAGACACTACAGATAATAAATTTCATAAACAACCAAACTAAATATTTATTAAAATTTATAAATACTGACATCAAAAATTGGCTAATAGAATATATATCTAATAATAATATAAAGTATGACCATGTCTTAGATGGACAACAACTTCATTGTACGGGTATAGCTACCTATAAAAAAATTAATAATTTATAACGCCATGGAATTGGTCATCATCTATCACCGCGTATGAGGCGAAGAGAAATAAAGTTTTTTAAAAAATAAAAGAGCCGCCCAGTTTTCAGGCCAGGCGGCAAATGATCACAGGCCGAGTACAGCCCGTTCTTCCGAAGTCAGCTTGGACAGAGCCTTCTGTCGAACCTGAAGAAGGGCACTCGTGTCATCGTGGATGTTGACTTCCTCTCCTCCGAAAAGGAAATGGCTTTCACCGTTGCTGATGACGAGCACTTCGACGGTCTTGTGGAAGTGGCGGTCAGCCAGACCTTGAGTCCAAGCTGTGGCTACACCACCGTCCATGAAGAAGTCGACTGACTTGACCTTCATGCCGTCTTCGTCGACCCTGAAGACTTCGAACACCTTCTGGACAGTGTAGCCATCGAGTTTCAAACCAACCAAATTGGAAGACATATTTTTCACCTCCTTTCAGAGGTTTAGAGTAATGAACTACTCTGGCCTAGCCAGAACTAATAAAATACCCTATCATTTATATAGTAATTAGTCAATAATTAAGCAAAAACTTTATTTCTCTTCGCGCAAATCACTCGTTCCTTTCGGTGATAGCACTCCGTGCGATTCTATCACCTCCAGTCACTCGTGACTTCTCATACGCTTGTCTGTTAGGCGAAATACTCCTCATTCCCAGAATTTTTTAAAACTATGCAATATCATAAAAGATCAGCAGTAATTATAATCAAAGATGAAAAAATTCTTTTAATACATAGAATTAAAAATGATAACGAGTATTATGCATTTCCTGGAGGAACAATAGAAAAAAACGAAAAATCTGAAGAAACCGCTATTAGAGAAATAAAAGAAGAAACTAATTTAGACATAGTTTTGGATAAATTACTTTGGGAATATAAAGATGAGCACCATTACGGATATTATTTCTTAGCTAAAACATTTGAAGGAAAAATTAAATTAGGTTGGCCTGAAACTGGAAGAAATAATCCAAATAACCAATATAATTTGGAATGGATAAAATTAGATAATTTAGATAATATTCTATTATATCCTGAAGAAATAGCAAAAAGAATAAAACAAACTTTTAATAAATAAAATTCTGGGAATTCGTCGTACATCACCCAACACCGCGTATGCGGTTCGCGGACTAAATAAAATACTATGAATGAACATTTTGAAAATCCATCATCACCAGAAAAAATAGACTATAAGGCTCTATTAAAATTACGTAAAGTAGATATTGATAGAGAACAGCGGACTTGGGTATTTTCTGTTACTGAAAATTTTACTATATTTATAACCTCTAAGTTTCACAAAGGTTTATCAGATAATTATGGAGTTGACCCCGATAGCACATTAACAGAAGGGTATATTAAATTTGATGAGCAAGGAAATATAGAAAAAATTAATTTCAAAAATCCCGTATATCAACCTGCACCTGCTTTTAAAACAAACAATATAGATTTATTTAAATTACAACGTGCGGTAGAAGAAATGATTATGGAAGATATTTAGTCCGCTCACCCAAATCGTTCTTTCGCCTATGTGGTCGCTACGCGAATTTTACCACATAGGCTCAATCACGACTTCGCATACGCTTGTCTGTTGTATGAAATCGAATTTTCTATTCATATTATAAAACAATCTTTTAGAGATTGTTTTTTGTTTGGGAATTTTTTGAGAAAAAAAGAAGAGACCCTATTCTAACCCGGGTCTCGTGGCAGGGGCTGGCCTAGGCCAGTAAAATGGGAAGGAGAATGGCGACGAACTCCACTGTAGATGAGAGCCAGACAACTCTCTTCTTGATACCATACTGTCTCACTTCAAGGTTAAGCATGATAAAAACTAATCCTACAACACCAACTAAGAGGATGGCGACTTGAGTGATCATGACAGTAAAAACACCAATAGCGAGGACAGCGGTGGGAATGAGCGGAGCCGGAGAATTTGTGAAGGCGGCATAAGCTCCACTGACAAACATGATGAAGGCCACAACAAGAGCGGCGATCAGTCCGGCCAATTCCTTCTGACCCGTCAAGTGCAAGGCGATGAAGAAGGCGGCCAGCACCACGACGATGGTCAACGCTTGCCACCAACCAAGCTTACGCCAGAACAATCTGGCCTGAGAAACAACGGCGGTACTCATAAAGTTACTCCTTCCAAGTTTGAGGAACACAACCAATAGCCTGAAATTGGCCTATTTTTGGTGAATAATATAGTATAGCATAAATACTCTATCCTGTCAATCTAAAAATCCTTCAAAAAATTCCCCTAAATAATAATGAATACCTAAAAAAAATTCGACATCACACAACACCGCATTTGCGGTTCCGCTCCTCTATTCTTTCGTCGCTTCACCTACATTGCCTCCTCATAGCCGTGATGATATAATAATTTTATCACGGCTTTTTCGTCGGCAACGTCGCAAATGCTGTCCTGTTGTATGAAATTAAATTTTTCTTTACTCACATAATCTCCAATGAGATTTTTTTATTTTATACAAAATGAAAAGGGACGAAGCTTTCTGAAACTCCGTCCCCAAACGATGGAAATGTACATTCACTATGTCGGAAGATCATCCGACAGACACCTGACGATGCAGAGATGAAAACTTGTTAATTGATGCCGTCAACAAGGTGCTGAAATAGCTCAAGGGGATCAATATCCCCATGTGCAACTCTTTGGCGTATTCGCCACTCACCTTTTCGACCAGGTTCCAGCCGAGCAGAAAGTTCAGGAAAACGAAAGCTCCAAAAATGAAGCTCACCACAAAACCCAGGTAAAGATCACCAGCTTCGGTGGGACTTTCTGCTTCCATAGCTGCGGCTAGTAATACGCCGACACACAGACCCACTATCATGGCCGAAGGAATGGTGTGATAGGAAATCATCACGACGTTGGTTGTGGCCAATAACAGCCACAGACTGTAAAGCATCCAATTCTTAATCATCTCGCTCTCCCTTCTGTAAGAACAACCAATGAGCTGAATTGCTCAATTTTTGGTTTTCATAATAATATATAATATTTCGCTTATTCCGTCAACACAAGCTCCTATCAAATCAAGAAAAATTTAATATCACACAACACCGCATTTGCGGTTCCACTCCTCGTGCCTCGTCGCTTCACCTACATTGCCTCCTAATATCCGTGATGATATAATAATTTTATCACGGCTATTTCGTCGGCAACGTCGCAAATGCTGGCCTGTTGTACGACATGTGATTTGTGACTAAAAATTATGCCATTTTTCATAAGTATTGACAAATTTTGGCATATTATATAAACTAATAATGTCCTTGGGTTTTAGCCATAAAACTTAAGGGGTTAAAACACCATAGAAACACCCTCGTGCTCTGCACGAGGGTGTTTTGTATATCTATATTATCTTTTTACTTTATTATCTATCCTCTTGATTCTTAAGATCACAACCATGTATCTCTACACAATTTTTAAGATCAAAATACCCATCACCACCAGTCCTGAGTTCGTTTGATATGCATCCTTCTGTAGAAAATATATATACTTTTTTAGCCTTACCACCCAGATTTCTTAAATAACTAATCAATGGCAAAAAATCCGAATCACCAGTAACAAATACCGCTATATCATATGCTGTGGAATATTTAATTACATCTATCGTAAACTCTACATCAAGATTACCCTTTTCTTTTGTTTTTATTTCTCCGGTATCTTGATCATAAATAAGCTCTCCTTTTTTATCCCTCAGGTTGATTGTTTTTAATGGTTTTTTTATAACTTCAAATTCCAATCCTTTTTTCAAATATGTTAAAAATTTATGAATTTTATCAATCTGCACCTGAGGTCTAGTCCCGTCTTCTGGATAGGCAACATAATAAAAAATCTTGAAAATATCCCCTGAAAATTTTTCTTTGAAAAAAGATTCAAGTTTATTAACTTCAATCATTTTCCCAATTTTTTTATAGACTTCCCATAAATTTCCTGCATCTATAAAAACTGCAATTTTTGTAGATTTTACTGATAATTCGGATTTTTTCTTCCCTTTAAATAAAGCCATAATATTACTAAAATAACACAAATCACACGATCGCACAACACCGCGTATGCGGTTCGCGGACTAAATTATTTGCCCTATAAATAAATTTGAAATATACTTTAAAAGTGAGCTAAAGTCACTGTTCTTCAACTAGGAGGTAACGAGGTGAAAACCGAGAAGAAAAGTAGCCGTCCTTTCTGGCTGTTTCTTGGCACGCTGATCGTCTTGACGATCGTGCTACTGGCAATCATGGGTGCCGAACAGCGAGGACAAGTACTTTCCTACTTGCTGGAAAGTATCAAAGTACTGCCTGTGTTGGTAGCAGTGGTGGTACTTGGCACCGCATTCTGCCTCTGGCAGATATCACGAATACCCAATCGGCCTACTAAGTCTTCCGGAAAATAGACATCGTGTACCTCAAGAATCTAGAGAGGACGGCATCCCGTCGTCCTCTCATCCATTTAATAATACTTGGCAAATAATTTAGTCCGCTCACCCAAATCGTTCTTTCGCAAATATGATTTCAAATAATTTTATCATATTTGCTCAATCACGACTTCGCATACGCACGTCTGATAGATGAAATACATTTTTCCTTGCTGGTTTTAGACCAGCTTTTTTGATAACGATACGAATTTGATTTTTATTTATTTTAGTTAGGGGGTTTATGGTATTTTACCTAATATTAGACAAATTAATATATATCTATTGACATGGTATTTCAGATATAATACAATTATGTCATACATATGAAACGTAAATCAAAAAACAATCTACTTGAAGAATTAAAATCTTTACCATATTTCAGTAAAGAGCGTATTTACCAATTAGGCAAAAATGAAAAAAGCTACAATCTAAAAGATAGCACTCTTAACACATATATAAGTCGCTTCTTAAAAGATAAAGAAATTATTCCTCTCAAAAGGGGCTTATATGTATCAACGCATTTTTATAATAGTAATAAAAATAATCTATCCTATTCTTTCTTCCTTGCTAATATCATTAAAAAACCATCTTATATAAGCTCGTGGACAGCACTCCAGTATTATAATCTTTCTACTGAAATAATACACACCACAATATCAGTCACACCAAAGGTCACTAGAAACTACAAAACTAAGATAGGTACTTTTTCATATCGATCTTTAAAAAAAGATTTATTCTCAAATTTTTCTTTAATAAAAGATAAGTTTGAATTTTTTATTGCCCCTCCATCTAAAGCTCTATTTGATCTACTTTACTTCAAAACTAAACAATTCCGAGGCATAAAGATTAAAGATGTTGACTCAATAATTAATGATCTACGTATTGACATAAATGAAATGGATGAAGAGGAAAAAAATAAATTCTACTTAATGATAAATAATTATATACGTCATGAATAATCAAATTATTATAGCGCTTAAAAAAAAGCTAGAAGAAATATCTGCATATGGAGGCGCCACTGCGGAGACGCAACGTAATGCTATAAAAGAAGAGCTACAATTTTATGTACTAAATTTTATATATCATCACCCAAAATATAGCGATTGGATTATGTATGGTGGCTCTGCACTTCGCATATGTCATGAACTAAACAGAATGTCGGTCGATTTAGATTTCGAAGTAGACCATGCAATCACAAATGACTTCTTAGATAAATTAAAGGAAGAAATCGTAGCTCATTTTAAAAACGTTTATAATATTGACACTGATTTTCTAACAATTGGGGTTACTAACAATAGAGGCCTCACACTAAAATTTCATATAGGTGAAGAGTTAGGGTTGGATTTCTCCTCTAAACAAGTACACATTAAAATTGATTTAAACCATTTTGTTCCTCCTAAAACAGTAGTCACCGAAAACATACCAAAAAATAAAGACCAATTCTCTTTTGCCATAAAAACATATAATCTATCGGCTCTTATGGCCAGCAAAATTGCCGCTATTTTTTTACGTGGGCAACGTGGAGTTGACAAAAGTATATATGAAGAAAAAGGACGTGATATTTATGATTTACTATGGTACATGTCAAAAAAAATTATACCAGATTTAGACTATCTGGCAGCGAAAGATATTAAGTTTGCTGATCCTAAAGAACTCTTTAATAAAATAACTATCAAGATATTAAATAATGAAAAAACTGACGATAACTTGAAACAAGATTTAACACCTCTATTTATAGATCAAACATTCATAAACAATTGGCTTGCTAATTGGCGAACTAGCTATTTACGATCACTAGAAGAATATAAAATCTACACGGTAACTACTCTCGAAAAAATAAATGTATACCAAGATTTTCATACAGATATATTCTCTTTTATGTATCAGTATAACACCACTGAAAATAAACAAGTTAAGATTATACTTCGCATTAGTGATTACTGGATTGATTTCGGCGAAGGAAATTTATTAATTGAAACTAGTGAAAAAATAAAAAAACTATTTAAATTTAATAGCAATGGCTGGACTAGTAATCCTCCTTCACAGGAAAAATTAATGCAATATGCAGAATTATTCTATAAAAAAATTGAAGAATATTTTAAAAAAACCAACCATATAATGTTAGGCGAAATCATAACTACTAAAGTAATTCGAATGACTGCTGATAATTTAAATCAAAAAGAACAAATATTACTAAACAAAGCTGCTCTTCTTTCCTGTGGATTAGACGACTTATTAAAATAATCTTTTTCGGCTCGGGCGCATTCACCCCCTAACCCCCTCTGCGCCCTCGCCAAAATTGATAAAAATCAAATTCTACTTTTAAGAAATAAAATTCTCCAAAGTTTAAGAAAAAATGTACATCACCTATCACCACGTATGCGGTTCGCGGACTAAATAAAATTATATGAGTGTAAAAATAACATATTTTGTTCATGGAACAACAGCCGACAATGAAAAAAATCTCAGCACTGGTTGGGCGCCAGGAGAGTTGTCAGCATTAGGAATACAGCAAGCCAAAGACTTAGGAAGCCAGGTTGCCAATAAAAAATTTGATATTATGTTTTGTTCAGACCTAAAAAGAGCGGTAGACTCTGCTAATTTAGGATTTGAAGGTAAATATGAAATTGCTCAAGATAAAAGATTACGAGAATGCAACTATGGAGATTTCAATCAATCTAATGAAAAAAATGTTGATTACAAAAAATATGTAGACACTCCATTTCCTAATGGCGAGAGTCTAAAAAATGTAGAAGATAGAATAAAAGACTTTCTGGACTTTTTGAAAGAAAACTATAATAATAAACATATAGCCATCATGGCACACAAAGCTCCTCAATTAGCCTTAGAGGTGTTAACTAAAGGGAAAACTTGGCAAGAAGCTATTGATGAAGATTGGAGAAATACCAAATCTTGGCAACCTGGCTGGGAGTATGTCTTAGAATAATTTTATTTGTCCGCTCACCCAAACCCTTCGACTCCTAGCGTGCTCTGCTTCGCAGAAATTGTAGCACGCTACTCGTTCACGACTTTTCATACGCTTGTCTGATAGATGAAATTACTTAAAAATTTTAACCAATTAAAATGAAAAACAAATTATCAAAAAAACAATTAAAAGATATTTACCAGCTAGATGCACCCCATAAATGGATGGAGTTAATTAATAGTGGAGAAGAAAATAATCCCTATTTTAAAACTTATCTTCGACAAAAAAAGCGACTTGAAAATTTACTAAAGCCCATTAAATTCAATTCAGATTTTCGTGTTGTCGAATACGGTTGCGGAAATGGTCTTTGGGGTGAGCTGATTCACAATAGAGTAAAATCCTATACTGGTGTAGATTTTTCAGAACAATTCATAAATCTTGCAAAAAGAAGACATAAAGCACTTAATATTAGAAATACTCGGTTCAACTGTAATGATATAATCAAATTTTCAGAAGAACACGATAATGAATTCGATCAAGCTTTTTCTATGGACTTCAGTGAACATGTTTATGACGATGATTTCATTTCTATTTTTACAGCCATTCGAAATACATTAAAGCCAAACGGGAAGCTCTATCTCCATACTCCAAATGGGGATTATTTTCTTGAGTTATGCAAAAAAAATGGAATTCTAAAACAGTCGGTAGGACATATTGGGATAAGAAATGTAAAAAAACATATCAATTTATTGGAGAAAGTTGGATTCAAAAATATAGTAATCTATTATTTGCCCCATTATATAAAACTCTTATCTGTTTTTCATTTTATAAGTTATTTACCAATAATTGGAAAATTCTTTAAAGCAAGATTACTTATTAAGTGCATAAAGTAAAATTTTTAAGTAACATCGCCTAACAATGACTACGCGGTTCATTCCTTCGCTTCGCTCAGTCATTCTCCCACATTTGCCAGTGGTACGCTTTCAGCGCATTTTACCACTGGCAAACGTCGCATAGTCATGAACGTTAGATGAAATAAAAATAAATTCCTATATTATGAAAATAGTAAGTATAAAAAATATTCCTGGAGATAGTGTTTCCCATAATCCAGAAATAAAAAAGAAAATTTTAATAGCCAAAGGAGAAATTCCACAACTAATGACATTTAGCAAGGCTATTTTAAAACCAGGCCAATCTTCTCAAAGTCATGCGCATGATACAATGTATGAGGTATTTTTTATTATATCAGGTAAGGCTATCTTTAATATCAATAATAATGAAACAGAAGTAAGTGAGGGCGACTGCATTACAATTGAACCAAATGAAAAACATTTTCAAACTAATCCATTTGATTTGGATGTAAAATTTTTATACTTTGGAATTGCAACAAATTAAATAAAAAAGGAATTTATTTTTACATCGCCCAACACCGCGTATCTGATTCGCGGACTGAAAAATTGACATACACTAAGCATAATGGTATAACTTTACTAGAAATAGTTCCTTAAATAATCTACCACCATCAAGCTAAGGGGAGTCAAAAATGACTAGGAAAAAAGGCAGCTACACCTTGAAGTTCGCTGACAAAGAATTGCCCAAGCCTGAAGATCCTCCCATGACCAAAAGGTATCAGGCCATTTTGAGAGAAGCACTGGGTCTTTTCATAGAAAAAAATAACGCCTATAAAAGTGTTTTTGTAGAGTATGGAGTTGTAGGAATATTCGTAAGGATACGTGACAAACTAGCTAGACTTTTTTCAGATGATGAAACCATCGCTGATGAAAGTATAGTAGAAGACTTTCTAGATATCGCTAACTACGCTCTGATGGGAGCAATGATCAGCCACTTTCACTTGCGTAGAGGTATACAATGTAATCATCTCTACGCTGTAGTTGATGAAAAGGCTGGTAAGAAAAAATTGCGCTGCATAAATTGTGATGAAGAATTACATGTGTAATAAAACTATTCTGTGCTCGGTACATCTACAAATGGTATACCGAGCACTATTTATATAAAAATATGAGATATAAAAAAATAAAATCAAAAATATCCTATAAAAACCCCTGGTTTAAAATAGAAGACCATACTGTAATAAGGCCAAATGGTAAAAAAGGGATATACAGTTTTTTGAAAAAATCTTCTGGTGTAGTAATAATAGCTTTAGATGATGACAAATCTATATTTTTTACCAAAGAATACAGATACCCAATAAATAAAAAAGTGTGGCAATTACCAGCCGGCTCAATGGAAGGGAAAAATATCTTAAAAGAGGGCAAAAAAGAATTATTTGAAGAAACAGGACTAAAAGCAAAAAACATAAAAAAAATAGGTGGCTTTTTCATTGCTCCTGGTCATGAAGACACTTTTGTTCATGTACTTTTAGCCACCAACTTAGACAAGTCAAAAATAGGCCTAGACTTTAAAGGGGGTGATGAAGATATTTCTGAAATAAAAAACATAAAAATAGCCAAAGTAAAAAATATGACTGAAAAAGGTGAAATAAACTGCGGCATTAGTGTAGCTGCCTTAAATATATTTCTGTGTAATAAAAATTATTAATTTTGCAGTCCGCTCGGCCAAATCGTTCTTTCACCTATGTGGTCGCTACGCGAATCTTACCACATAGGCTCAATCACGACTTCGCATACGCTGTCCTGTTAGATGAAATATCGCTCTAAATTGACAAGAGAATATTTAATAACTAAGATTATATATTAATGTTTCTTTAACAAATACTTTTAGGAGGCTGAAAGGAGGTGGATATGAGATGCATCGACGCAAGAGAACTATTGAAAGGTAAGTCTATATCAAGACCAACAAAGCCCGGTGAACACCACACTAGATTCCTACCCACCTACATCGAAGATTACAGACACGCACTTCGAATGACGGCTGATACTATGCTTCGCCAGGCAAAAGAAGGCTCTAAATAACGAGCCCAACACAACTAAAACCAGCCTCTTTCGGGGATTGATCTTACGAGACAATCCCCTATTCCTAAAAATATTTGTTAAAGTGAACGATACATAGCACTCGTCCGCTACGCCAAGTGTACCTGCCCGACATGCCAGTCATGGCAGACGGGGCTTTGGCAGGCGAGCAACACCCCATATGCGGTTCGTGATCTAAGAACAAAATTATTTTTAACAAACATAAAGTCATGAAAATTAATAACCAAAAAATTAATAAAAAAATGTTTAGGACAATTCTTATTATTTATTCATCACTAGGTGTCGCCTTCTATATTCTTACCATATATCTACTATATATTGGATTAAAGGAAGGTGTACTCGAAGGATTTGATGCTTTTGTGATACCTCTTTGGCTATTTATTATTTTCCCAATATTTATAACTATATTAATGATTATAATAAAAGGCGGAAAAAGTAAAGATAAAAAAGGGTTCTTTATTATTTCGATAATGGCAATTATTGCTGAATTAATTTTATTTAATTTTGCATTATACGTATTAATAGACGTTAGAAGTGAAATTTCAATAAATAGATTAAAAAAACAAGAATACGAGTTATCTAAAAATGCCAACTCTTATAAAGAATGCGCCGACATGACATATTATATAGACCGTTGCGCAAACACAGTAAATGAAAAAACTGGTGACTTACAAGGATGCATAAATCTTTCTATTGATTATGCTAAAAAAGGAGGAATTTGTCAGGCTGGCGAATTTTTAAAAGACGACCCAATATGCCTAAAAGGATTTGCTTGCATTAAAAAAAATACTCGAACATTTGATGGTCACAAATGGAATGGATCCAATCTAGATAGTTTATTAGTTGGTTATGCTGATGGGACTTACAAGTGCGAAGCAAATCAATATCACTATTGTCCTCCTACTGAACAATAATTTTATTTTTCACGTCCGCTAAGGCAAAACGTTCTTTCTCAAATATGCCGGTGCAACAAACTCACTGTTATATCATATTCGCTCAATCACGACTTCGCATATACTGACCTATTAACTGAAAGAGATATTACAAAAATATATAAAAATTTAATGAATAATATAAAACTATGAAAAAAAACATTAACATTTTTTTAATTATTTTTGTGCTTTTATTAACAGGCTGTTCTAGTATCAATAAAGAAAATTCTGAGCAGGTTCCTACCATAAATAATAACGAATTAAGTTGCAATGATTTATTCAAGAAATCCTATAAAATAACAGCAGCTATGAATTATTGTGAATCTGATTCTGATTGTCTGATTGTAGAGGACTATCTTTTTGGTTGCTACTATTTAGCAAATAAAGATGCCGATGAGGCGCCTATAAAACAACTAACAAAAGACTACAATTATAAGAATTGCCCGCCGGTAGAATTTGATTGCTATAATGTCGGATTAACAGTAAAGTGCCAAAATGGCCAATGTGTGGCCAATGATGACTAAAATAGCTTTGACCAGTTGGAACGGGTCGTGCCAAATATGAACATCAAAGTCTTTACACTCAATGCATTTTCTAAAATAACCAATGGTGGTAACCCTGCCGGAGTAGTTTTGAATTCAGACAATCTTTCCACAAAACAGATGTCATTAATCGCAAAAAAAGTGGCTTTTTCTGAAACCGCTTTTGTTCAAAAATCAAACAAAGCTACTCTCAAAATAAGATTCTTTACTCCAAATAAGGAAATCAATTTATGTGGCCATGCAACGATTGCTACTTTTTATTTATTGGCTAAAAAAAAGCTTTTAAAGCCAGGTCATTATACTTTGGAATCAAAATCTGGGATTCTTAATATTGAAATTAAGAAAGATAAGGCCATTTTCATGAACCAAAACTTACCAAAGTTTTTAAATAAACTCGAAAAAAAAGAAATAGCGAAATCATTGAACATCCCAGAGAAAATAATTCCCAATGATTTACCTATTCAAATTGTATCAACTGGTTTAAAGGACATTCTTATACCTATCAAATCTATTGACGCTTTAGATAAAATAAAACCAAATATCAACTCCATTTCTAATATTGCTAAAAAACATAAAGCTATTGGCTATCATTTATTTACTTTGGAGACAAAATATAATTCAAACGCCTACTGTAGAAATTTTGCTCCACTATATGGTATTTCTGAAGAATCAGCCACTGGAACCGCTACTGGTGCTCTGGCTTGTTATTTATTTAAATATGGAAAAATCTTAAAAAAACAAATAAACAATTTGACTTTTGAACAAGGATATTCAATGAAAAGACCTTCTAAAATATTGGCCAATCTAAAAATCAAAAATAACAGCATTATCGAAATTAAAATCGGCGGGCTTGCTTCCAATATTAAAGAAGTTAAAATAAATATATAATTTTTATTCACAGCGCCGCGTATCTGGTTTCGCAAGAAAGAAATTTGAGATTGTTTTTTGTTTGGAGAATTTTTTGGAGAAAAAAGAAGAACCGCCTCAACCTTTCGGTATATTGGCGGTTCGAATCAAGTGTGTACATTCCTAGCTTTGGCTCTGCTGATCAAGTAGATCACAAAACTTGTGGAAGGCACAGCCCTGATTATGTAAACCCATGAAAAGATGTCGTGTTTTACCCAAGCAGGGTAAATCGCAATGACACTTGCCGACAACACGGCAGCCCAAAGGAACAGCGGTTCACTACTTCCCTTGGCCGTCCAAAGCTTCTTGACCGTACCAATGTAGGCCACCAAAGCGATGCACTGAACCAATATGTAGGAAGTCAACGGCCGACGACTGATCAGCCAGAAGATGACGATCACGCCACCGCCAACCAAACACCAGGCCTGCAATTTGTTGAAAGCTACCCTCAAGGTACGGTGACGGATATGAGAAGCCATCACCCCGAAGAAGATAATACTGGCATTGACAAGACCAGCGGTAACAGCGATGTTGGCAGTCCAAGATTTCTCTGGGCTATTCCAATACATCCAGAAGGACAATGTCAGAGTGACCTGAATCAGAATCCAGGTGGCTGGAACAGGGCTAGTCTGACCAATCCAGGCCCGACGAACATAGTCCAGACCTGAAACAATCAAGAGCACAGTGGCAACTAAGACACTAATTCCGTACATGGGAAACCCCTTTGTTTAAGAACTGTTTATAGGGTAAAGCCCTATCGTTAACTGACAATTATATCATATTTTTACTATTTTGTCAATAGCAAAAATAACAAAAAAAGAGACCCTATTCTAACCCGGGTCTCAATGGGTTTCCACACTACTTCGGGGAGTTGAGTTTGCAGTTGATGGCAACCAACAGGGACAAGGCTACCACACCGAGCAGATAGTAACTACTCGTGGGATCTTTGCGGATTACAATCAATCCGATCAATCCCAATGCGGCAGACCAGATGTTGAGGACTTTTGCGACATATCTCCAAACACTCATTACACACCTCTCTTCTGATGACAGGTACACAACCAGTGGCCAGAATTGACCTATTTTTGGTTAATGCTATATTATATCATGAATACTACATTATGTCAAGGTTAAAAAATACCCAAAAAATTCCCTTAAATAATAGATTTTAACTAAAAAATTCAACATCATACGACACCACATTTACAATTTACCTGCATTGCTTCCTCATGACCATGATGATATAATTATTACAAATATTCATTTAGACAATATAATTTATTAATAAATAAAACTTATGAAAAAAATAATTACATTGAGTGTCTTGTCAATAGGAGTCATATTTATAGCAGGGTGTACTACGCAACAAACGGCCACTACAAACGAAAATGCTAATCAAATAACGACCGAAATCAACAAAAACACCAATCAGGCAGAAACTTCAGCTGTTGCAAAACAACCAGCACCAGCAACTGATGAGACTTTATCTTGGCAAATATACCAAGGTGATTACGGCTTTGAAATTAAATATCCGCAGAATTGGGAAATCGTCAATGAAGTCAATGCCAAAGATCTCAATCGTCCATCGGCAGTATTATTAAATGTTTCTTTTGGTGATGGAACCAGAGGCAATGGATATGACGGGGAATTATTTATTTCCGTATATGACAAAAAAACAGCTGACACTGAGACGCCAATAAAAAATGTAGGTACACAATTTAGTGATAGACAAGAGAAAAGGGAAAACATAACAGTCAATGGTGTTTCTGCAGTCAAGGTCACAATCACTACGCCATCTACTCCGAGTTGGATTTATGAAGTAATCGTATTAGAAAATGGTAATTACAGTTATTTAATAAATAACGGCGCTATCAAAAGCGATTTATTTGATAAATTTTATAATAGCTTCAAACTCAATTAGAATAAGGCCGCTAGAAATAAAAACTAGCTGCATCACGACCACATCAGCCAAGCTGGTCGTTCCATAAGTAGACACGCAGGTATAAACTTACTATCAGAAATAAGGAAGAACTGAAAAGGGATTGGCTGCCCCGTCCGTGTCGGAGTCCCCAAGTGCATGGACTAGGGGGCTTTTTTTGAAAAAATATAAAGCTTTATAATAAAAATATGAAACTAAAAAATTTAATCAACTGGAAACTATATTTTGTCCTATTGCTAGCTAGCCTTTTTTCTATCATCCTTATCATGCCCTATATAATGTCGGTGCAGGGTGATATTTTGAAACAATCTCCTCTACCACTACCTCTAGTAATATCTTTAGCTATAATTCAAAGTACTGTCTTGATAGGTGTTTTGCTATTTATTGGATTAATACTCTCAAAAAAAATCGGCCTACAAATACCTATTATTGAAAACTATCTTGCTAAACAAAAAATAGAAATAAATATCAAAGATACTATCAAAATATCTATTCTACTTGGTATAGTAGCCGCCCTAGCTATCATAATTTTGGAATTTTTGTTTATCAAACTAGGTGTCCGTGTCGGCGAGCAGATATCTGCCCCAGTCTGGCAAGGTGTTTTGGCCTCTTTTTATGGCGGCATTAGCGAAGAGATTGTGATGAGATTGTTTTTTATGACTTTTATAATCTGGCTGCTTGCCAAGATTAGCAAAAGCCAAGACAAAATACTGGAAAAAAATTGGCTTGTTTGGACAGCAATTATACTTTCTTCTATTTTGTTTGGTCTAGGCCACCTGCCAGTCACAGCGGCTGTCACAGCTATCACTCCTCTGGTACTAATTCGGGCTCTAGTCTTAAATGGTGTAGGTGGAATAATCTTTGGCTGGCTATATTGGAAAAAAGGTTTGGAGTCAGCCATAATTGCCCACTTCTGTGCTGATATAATGCTCCATGCTATATTTTTTCCACTAGTCTCATAAATATCTTACCCCGCTTTTTGAGCGGGGTTTTATTATTGACAAAAACCCCTAAAAACCCTAAAATAATTGCGGTTCATTTTCACCCTAGCTCTATAGCTAGACAGACTACTCAAGGATGACTCACTCTTCAGGGAGGAAGACATGCTTATCATCAGTCGCAAAAGAAGCGAGAGAATCATGATCGGCGATGACATCGCCATTATTATTGTCGACATCCGTGGCGACCAAGTCCAAGTCGGCATCGACGCCCCTCGCTCCATCCCCGTGCATCGGCACGAGATCTACGAGGCCATCAAGGCCGGCAACTTGCCGACCGATAAAAAGTAGCCGAGATCACTCTGCGCAAACGAACTGGCTCTCGCCATTACTAGCCAGGGGCAGCCCTCGTCGCCAAAAGCGACGAGGGCTCTTTCATTTACACAGTTAACTATATAGGCTACACTACAGGTATTATAAGTAAACAACAAATATATGAAAAATATAGCTTTTATAGTGCTTGTAACTGCTTTTTTGGTCACAGGATGCACTATCACAAAACCAGCTACCAATACCAACAATACTAATGAAAATACCAACACAAACAGCGAAGTAAACTCCGATACTAATGAAGTTGACATTGGCAACAACAATCTAAATCTAAGTAATCAGGGATTAGACAAAATACCAGAATATGTTTTTTCTCAGACAAAGTTGGAAAGCCTTAATGTTTCCGGCAATAATTTGACCGGCTCTATCCAGGCTGAGATAAGGCATTTGCAAAATCTACGTGTCCTCAATGCCAGCAACAATCAGATGACTGGCGTACCGGCCGAGATTGGTCAACTATCCAAACTAGAAATATTAGATTTATCCAACAATCAACTGACTGGCCTACCTAATGAATTGGCAAATTTAAAAAATCTAAAAGCACTCAATTTATCTGGTAATAATTATTCTCAACATGATCTAGACATAATCATTCAAGGTCTGCCAAAAGACATAACTATAATAAAATAAATTTAAAACCCGTAATCATACGGGTTTTAAAATATCTGTTTTAAAATAATTTTGGCCGACGAAATGCCCCAGATGATCCACCTAATGATCCGGAAGAGCTTGGTAAAGAAGACGATCCACCTTTATATGGGCTACTAGAGACATTAGCATTTTTGCCCTGCCCTGGGCTTAAAGTATTGAAACTTGGTGATCCATAGGGACTACTATTTTTAGTATCATTCTTACCAAAAGAACCTGGCTTATTTCCTGTCTGCAAGAAACTGGGTAATTCTCTTTCATACTTTCTTCTGGGGCTAATTTTTTTGGAAATAGTTTTTTTTACTTCAGGAGTTTTGTTTTCCGGTTTAGGAGGATTGGACCAGTGATCCAAAATATCCCTTACATATTTTTTATCCCGACTAGTAAGACTTTGATCCATTTTGAGTATCTCTTGATAATCCGATCTTCGACTACTACTGTCATAACTACCACGCCTTATAGCCGACTGCCTTTTTTTGGCAACCTCACTAAGAGCCTCTTGATTGTCACGCAAAGAACTTAAGTCCCCAAATCTGGTGCTGGATTTAAATCCTTTGTCCCAACGCTTGGAACTAAAGCCCTGACCTGTTGGTAAATCTTGTATTTTTCCCATATATATTGTTTTATTATTTATATAATAACACATAGCTTTTTCCTTGGCTAATGAAAAAACAAAGGCGTTCGAAAAATTCGAACGCCCTTTTGATTGACCAGCGCCAAGCCTAGGGCACGCCCATTTGCGAGGCCGTATCAATCTTGTAGCGAGAACTGACTTCCAGCTCACCGGAGGGCACATCGGCCCGGACGCCCAGGCTGGTAAGTTCTGAGTTCAGCTGATCCTTGGAGATATGAATCTGTTCGGCAGCTACCCCCACCGAGATAAGAGCTTTGGCCAAAGCTCCCAAATCATGGCTATCAGCTACCACAAAAAGACGTTTGACTGCCATTGGTCTTCCTCCACAAATTGAAAGAACAAAAAAACTGACCATCACCATGACGATCAGCTTGTTGTGTCTTTTTTGTCTAGCAAATTTAAAAACGGCAGAAGAAGCTAACCATCATAGTTAACTTCGGGGTCGGTTGTATTGTGAAGGCAAAATGTTTCATAAATTTTACTGTCTTTTTATATTAACATATTCAGAAAATATGTCAAAATTTACATCTTACTATATATAAGATAATATTATACTATATGAAAAACTGCTCAATAGTGCTATCTACTTTCAACCGACTGGCCTATCTCAAAAAATGTCTAGAGGCTTTGTTGGCTCAAGACTTTTCCGAATATGAAATTGTCATAGTTAATGACGGATCTACTGACGACACCAAAGAATTTTTGGACAGCTTATCTGATCCTAAAATAAAAATAATTCATCATAAAAAAAACTTGGGTTTAAGTGTAGCCAGAAATACTGGTATCAAAAACACCTATTATGACATAATAGCCTTTACTGATGATGACTGCCTACCGGAAAAAAATTGGTTGAGCCAATTGGTCGCTGGATTTGACAGTGAAAATGTCGGCCTGGTCATAGGACAAGTTTTTTATATTGACAAAAATTACAAGGGATATTTTCCTGAGCGCCTGGTTCAAAATATCAAGGCCCACTGGCCGATGGGTGCCAACGTTGCTTATCATAAAAAAGTTTTTGATACTTGCGGATATTTTGATCCTCAATTTTTCAAATATAATAATGAAGATTCGGAAATGGCTATTCGTACTGTCAGTTATGGTTTTGATTTTAAAAAACAACCCACGGCTGTCGTCTGTCATCAGGCAGATAATTGGACCACCAGATCACTTCTAAAATCTGCACACAACGGCTCGGTCTGGCCAATCCTAAAGAAAAAATACCCTAAAGATTATTTAATTTTTAAACCCCCTATAAAATTTGGACTGTTTGTAAATTATGTAGAATATTTTCATATTTTAATTTTTCCTATTATTATACCAATTTTATTTATTAGATATCTGGCTCACGGCAAAAGAGACTTAAAAATATTTTTTACCAAATGGCCTATTTATCTGCTACTCAAAAGATTTTATATTTATGAGGAGGCTATAAAAAATAAAATCCTAATGCTTTAATATTCTGTCAATTTTGCCAGAAAATTATAAATAAGCTAATATAAACATATAAAATTAATTAAAAAAAAATGGATAATAATGAACGCAAAAAAATAAAAGATTATTTAAACAGCCCTGATACTGACCTCTTAGAAATTATCTATGATCAATTTGACACTCCCAATGCTGACCTAGCTAAATGGATCCTCAATTATAGGCTGTATGAAAATATGGTGCGGCTCAACCAAAGTATTGAAAAAAATAATTCCGCCAACCAAAAATACCAGCGTTATATGTTTTGGCTGGCGTCTTTTATGTCTTTTATGACTCTGCTCAACCTATTATTTATAATGTTGAGCACTTGGATAAATATCCCTGCCTAAATTTTTGTAAAAAGAAAACCCACCTATGCCTCGTTGGCATGATCAGGTGGGTTTTTTGTCGGGGGAAGACACTGTCTGCATCCTCCTTTACTGAAAATGAGCCGGATTCCACTGGCACAGGTTCTTGTAGGCCAAAAAAATGGCCAAGACCATAAAGACAGTCAACAAGGACACTAGCAGGGAATAACGATTGAAAGGAATCTCTCTCTGGTATTTTTCCAGCCTCCAAATAAGCAAGGCTGGGGCAGCCAAGAGCAAAGAGATGAGCCTCTTCAGAAAGTGGTCAGGGACCAAGAGCAAGACGCTTATCTCCAAAACTATGACCAAGAGTGACCAAGCAACGGGGCTTTTTAAGACCCTATTCATTTTCACCAGCCTTTCTCGGGGGATGTGTTGGTATATCGGGGATTAAGGACTATCATCAGTGTCAGTTTGTTGCTGATTATCTTGCATTGCATTCCCTTTCATTTCAGGGTAAAATTGATGTACTTAAGCTAACTGAGTAGCTTTATTTTTATCTTATACCGCTACTTCATATATTGTCAACAAAATGGCTAAAAATATAGGAAAAATACATATATATACTGGCGATGGCAAGGGAAAAACCACCGCTTCTCTGGGGCTGGCTATACGAGCTATTGGCAATGGCTTAAAAGTCGGCATTATCTATTTTGATAAAGGCGGAGAATATTACAGCGAAAGAAAAATATTGGACAAATTGGAACCATATGGTCTAAAATACCAAGCTTTTGGCCTACCTCGTATGATGGGCAGCCGATTTCGTTTTGATAATATACCCGAAGATATAAATCAAGCCAAAGAAGCTATACAATGTGCCAAAGAGTGGATGACTATTAATTTAGATATGCTCATACTAGACGAAATAAACACTACAGTAAAAACTGAGCTTCTAGAATTAAATGACCTACTAAATCTAGTAAAACAAAAACCTAAACACTTGGAGCTTATTTTGACTGGACGCTATGCTCCAAATGAAATCATTGAACTAGCTGACTTGGTTAGTGAGATAAGAGCTGTCCGACATTACTCTGAAAAAGGCTTGGATGCTCGTCAGGGAATAGAATATTAATAATTTATTTTAACAGATAAAAGAATAAATAATATAAAATAATTAATAGACATTTAATATTATGACCGAAAAAAATCCGAAAAAAATTTTACAAATCCTTATACCTCTAATATTTGTTTTTGTTATTATTGTTTTGTGGCAAAAACAAGGCCCTCAATATTTTGCTGAGCCAAAAGAAACACCAAACACCAGAATCATAGTAGTCAAATTTGAATTTGACAATGAAGATGTTGTTCAGTTACAATATCCACACCGAAACCCCTCTGAAAGTCTCCTAGATATCGCCTCTAACATATCCGCTGAGCAGAACTGGGATTTTTCTTTTGAAGATTACGGCGAGATGGGCTATTTGGTCACCAAAATAAGAGATCATGAAAACGGCATTGACCAAAAATACTGGCAATACTTTGTAGACTTTGAGCAGCCACTCATATCTGCCGACAAATTCTTCCCCCAGCCAGGTCAACTTATAGAATGGAAATTTGAAAAATCTAGACTTTAAACAAATTACATTGAGCAAAGCCGAAATATGACAAAATCAAACTTTATTCTCATCGCCATAGTCAGCTTAATAGCCTTAGGAGCTAGGTTTATTCCGCATATACCAAATTTTTCACCACTGGCCAGCGCTGCTTTATTTGCCGGTGTATACGGTCGAGACAAAAAACTTTTATTTTTACCGTTAATTGCTTTATTTATCTCCGATATATTTATTGGTTTTTATGAAATAGGTGTTATGGCTTCTGTCTATCTTTCTATGCTACTGACCGGCTTTATTGGCATATTTATAAAAAAATATAAAAACACCCTCAATTTACTAAGCGGATCACTAGCCTCAGCCTTACTATTCTTCTTAATGACCAATGTGGCTGTTTGGTATTTTGGCTCTTGGTATAGCCATGATCTGGCTGGCCTGGCACTATGTCTGAATCTGGCTATTCCTTTTTTCAAAAGCACTCTAGCCAGCAATTTACTCTATAGCGGATTACTATTTGGAGTTTATGAAGCTTCACTACAACTGACAAAAAATAAAAAACTACTAAACAATCAATAATTTATTATATTAACAAAAGTGTCGAGCTTAGCTCGGCGCTTTTGTTACCCCGCACCAATCTTATTTTTAAAATTGGTGCGGGGTTTATTTTGTGCTATAATAAACCCAGTTAAACCTGTTTAGAAGCTTAGCTTCAACGGATTTAGAAATTCATCATCATAACAAAACAAAAGCAAATTATTTAAAAAGATAAAATAAGCCCCATTAAAAATTTGAATACTCTTACACTAACAAGATAAGTATAAATTAAAATTAATTTCTAACGAGATGAACATCAACGAACTATTTAAAATAGCCACTCAAAAAGGAGCTTCTGATTTGCATATTATAGTCGGCAAACCGCCAATACTCAGAATTGACGGGGAGTTAAAAATGATCCCCGAAAAAGCAGACATCACTCGAGACGCTGCCGAGGCTATGGTTTTTTCTATTTTGACAGAAAGACAAAAGAAAAAATTTATTGATGAGCGCGAACTTGATATTTCTTACGAAATTGCCAAATTCTCTCGCTATCGTGTCAACCTGCACTGGGAAAAAGACAACGTCGGTTTGGTGGCTCGTGTCATTTCCAATGATATACCAGTGCTTGAAGATCTAGGTATGCCGCCAATTGTCAACGAAATGATAGAAAAAAGTAGCGGCTTAGTACTAGTCACTGGTCCGACTGGTTGTGGTAAATCCACTACCCTAGCTGCTATGGTAGAAAAAATAAATCAACTTCGCTTTGCCAACATAATTACCTTGGAAGACCCAATTGAATTTATTCATAAACCAAAAAAAAGTATTATCAAACAAAGACAATTGGGCAATGATATGATTACTTTCCAAGATGCCTTGCGCCATGTCCTCAGACAAGACCCAAATGTTATTATGGTTGGTGAGGTCAGAGATCTAGAGACAATGAGCGCTACTATTACTTTGGCTGAAACCGGACATTTGGTGCTAGCCACATTACACACTCACAATGCCGCCCAAACTATTGACCGTATTATTGATGTCTTTCCACCTCATCAACAAGCTCAGGTCAGACTTCAATTATCTATATCTTTATCCTGTATTATATCTCAACAACTATTGCCTCGCGTAGGTGGTGGTCGAGTAGCTGCTCGTGAAATATTGGTCAATACTCCGGCTGTTGCCAACATCATCCGCGAAAACAAAATACCGCAGATAAAAAGCGTCATTCAAACCAGTGCGGAAGAGGGCATGTTTTCTATGGAGCAAAATATAAAAGATATACTTTCTCAAAATTTGATAGAAGAAGCTACCGCCTTAGCTTATCTAAATAACATAAATTAAAATGGCCAAATTTGATTTAGCCAGCGCTCCTCTTTTTAAAGATTTAGACAAAAATGAGCTTTCTTTGGTCAATAACTTTTTGGTAAGCAAAAAATACCAAGAAAATGCAATCCTTTTAAAAAAAGGCGAAATCAGAGATAAAATATTTATTATTACCAGCGGCTTGGTAGCTCTACAAGCTGAAGTAGAGGGTCACCAAACAATCGCCCTTTTTAAAGAAGGCGATGTAATGAGTGAAATGACTATTATTGAAAAAGAGGGCGTCCATCAATACAACTTGAGAGTAGTCAGTGAAGAGCTAGAAACCATGGAGCTACTAGCCCAAAGCTGGCCTAGTATTATTAAAAAATCCCCACAAATTGCTACCAAAATTTATAAAAACATCGCCCTTGATCTAAAAAATAAACTTAATCATTCCAACAACAAGTTGGTTACTTTATTTGCCAGCGGCAAGATAATCGGTGACTATGACAATTTAGAAAATATATCTGACTATCTTTTAAAAATTATTCTGAGAGTAATCCCTTCTGACAAAGCATTATTTATCACCTACTCCCCTGACATTACCAAAGCCCATGTTAGAAAAAACATTGGTTATACAAATATAAAAAATGATTTATATTTTGATATAAACTCTGACAACATATTAAAACAACTTATCAATGAACCTGATACTGCCATATTTTATCACAACACCTGGCCCAAAGGATCAGAAAACTCAATTTATAAATGCCAGCGGGTTATTATCACACCAATTCATATTAAAAAAAGAGTCTGTGGTTTTATCATATTGGGAAACAAAAAAAACGGTCGAGATTTTAGTGACAACAATAAAATACTACTAGAAGCTATCGCCACTCAAGTAGCTCCGGCAATTGAAGAAATATCTTTGGAAAAGATAAAATCCGCCCAAAAACAGGTAAAAGAAGTATATATTGATCCTTTTAACAAGTATTGATTTTTTTTGAATATTATGTTATTGTACTGTCTGCAGTAGCTTAAATAAGCTACTTTTTAAAATGTCGGCGGCTGTAGCTCAATGGATAGAGCACTTGGCTTCGGACCAAGGGGTTGTGGGTTCGACTCCTACCAGCCGCGCCACGTAAAATTCGCTACGCTCATCACGTGGCATGCCATATTATATTTTTGCCCTTATAGCTCAGTTGGTAGATCCGCCAACTGGCGGACTCTTAAGCAAAAAGCTTGATATTATATGTTCACTACTTACGTAATATATAATAAGGATAAAAACAAAATATACATTGGCCAAACCGCAAATTTAAAACAAAGATTGGATAGGCATAATGGTAAATTGCCAAATAAAACAAGCTCCTTTACTGCAAAAAATAAAGGCCAATGGTTATTAGTTCATAAAGAATTTTTTACAGAAAGAAAGCAAGCTATTAGTAGAGAAAGAGAATTAAAAAGTGCACGCGGAAGAAAGTTTATTAAAAATTTAATTATAAATAAGCCCTTATAGCTCAGTTGGTAGAGCAGTTGCCTCTTAAGCAAACGGTCCCAGGTTCGAGTCCTGGTGGGGGCACCATTAAAATAATCCCTTGTTGGGGATTGTTTTTTTATATTGTCGTTATTGACAAATTTTGCTAATATTGTTAATATCATTGATTCCCTCCAACTGTCCACCCTTTACCCGCGAGGAGAAAACATGAGTAAATTCAAAGCTGGCCATCGGGTCAAAATCAACATGGCAGCCGAAGCTGCCAGAGGTTTCATCAGCCGCCATCCGCGGTTGACCGGGCCCTTCCTGGTCAGGGGAACACACCCCAAGGGGGAAAACGACCAAGGACAGCTGGTCTGCATCCAGCTCTCCGAAGGTCCGGGCGACGTCGTCGTCGTCGAAGCCCAGATTCTCCAGCTGGCCTAATGGCCACCCACCTTCTTACAACGGAAGTGTCGAGGGCGGCTCGCAACTTGCGCGCCGCCCCTTTCTTTTTAATCAAAATTTTGTTAAATTATAGCTATGGAATTTATATATCAAGAAGAAGACAAACAACGTCTAGACAAATATTTGCCAGACAAACTAGATATCACTCGTAGCCAGATAAAGAAACTCATTTTATCTGGTCAAATTTTAGTAAATGACAAAGCTCCTACTGTCCATCACTGGCTCAAACCTGGAGACAAAATATTTTATCAGCCCAAAGAAGTAGAAGAAAAAAATGCAGAGTTTCCGGCTGAGCCAAAAATAGTTGACGAAAATAATGAATTTATTGTTTTGGAAAAACCAAGTAATATGCTCTCCCACCCCACAGACAAAGGAGAAATAAACACTATGGCTGACTGGGTCATGCAAAAATTTCCTCAGGCACAAAAAATAGGTGAAGACCCAAACAGGCCAAGTATTGTCCATCGTCTAGATAGAGAAGTATCCGGATTGATGGTTATCCCTCTGACTCAGGATAGTTTTGATAGCCTAAAAAGACAATTTGCCGATCGCACAGTCAGAAAAGAATACACTGCTTTAGTTCACGGCCAGCTTATAAATGACCAAGGAGAAATCAATCAACCCCTAGAGCGCGATAAAAAAACCGGCCTTATGAAAGTCCAGTCCGGCAAAGAAGCTGGAAAGATAGCCCTAACCACATATCAAATTATAAAAAGATTTGTAAATTATACTCTGGTAAAAGTCCAGATAAAAACCGGCCGCATGCATCAAATCCGTGCTCATTTTTATAGCATCGGCCATTCTATAGTCGGTGACAAATTGTATCAAACCAAAGACATCCGAAAAAAGAAAAAAGTTTTGGATCAGAGGATATTTCTTCATTGTACTTTTTTAAAATTCAAAGACCTAGAAGGTAACTGGCATGAATACAAATCTCCCCTGCCACATCTACTTGATCAATTTTTAAATAAGTTAAAATAATTCACCCCGTTAGAAATTCACAATTTTATACGGGTCCCACAAGAAAAAATATTATTATGCGAACTACTAAAATTTCTAACGGGGTAAACCCTATTATCACCATCTCTGGCACTCCGGGCAGTGGCAAAAGTACTGTCGCCAAAAATTTACTCAAAAAATACAAAGCTGAGCGTGTTTATGTAGGCGGTCTTTGGCGTGAAATAGCCACCGAAAAAAATATGACTTTAGAAGAGCTAAACGAATATGTAATCAATCACCCCAAAGCTGATATTGAAATGGACAAGAGAGCATCGAAAAAAGCCAGGGAACTAGCCAAAAAATCTATGGTCATAGTAGAAGGCCGAACTCAATTTATATTTTTACCTGAATCTATAAAATTATTTATCAAAGCGGACATCAATGAAACTGCCAAAAGAGTTTGGCAACAGCTAAAAAATGATAAACATAAAGAAAGACAAAACGAATCTCATATAAAATCTCTAGAGGAGATGATAACCAAACAAAAACATCGAAAAGCCCAGGATATTAAGAGATATAAAAAAGTATACAAAATAGACTATACTGACGAGAAAAACTACGATTTTGTACTGGATACCACCAAATTATCTATTGACCAAGCTGCCCAAAAAGTAGCTGATTTTATCAATAAAACAGTTAAATGAACCCATCAACCCAAGGGTTGACAAAATAGGTATTTTTAGCTAGAATAGACTAGTCATTTAAACAATAATGACTTTTTTTATCCTCCTTTGCCGATATTTTTTAAGCTAAATTGCTATTTTTATGGGCTCCGGAGGATTTCGCCCCCTAACTTTAAACAAAGAAGGATATTAACTAAAATAATTTTGGTTTGATATGGGGCTCAATAAGTAATATATATTAAATTTTATGGCCGAAGAACAATCAAAGACCCCGAGCAAAGACAAGGCTGAGGGGAAAAAATCAGAAAATAAAGTCAAAGAAAGCAAAGAATCTCTAGAAATCAAACCTGGCATGACTGTCAAAGTACACGAGACTATCCGCGAAAAAAATGCCAAAGGTGAAGAAAAAGAGAGAGTTCAAGTCTTTGAAGGCATTATAATAGCCAAAAAACACAATAAAGAACTCGGAGCTACTATTACTGTCCGCAAGGCTTCTGGTGGAATTGGTGTAGAAAAAATATTTCCTGTAAATTCACCACTAATTACCAACATAGAACCCATCAAACAAGCCCGAGTAAAACGTGCCAAATTGGGATATCTGAGGACACAAAAGAAAAGGCTCAAAGAAAATAAGTTGTAATAAGCGAGTCTGCCTCGTGGCGAGACTTAATTATAAATAAAGCTACTGTAGTTATTTACAGATTTAATAGTTGTGTTGTCTTTGATAAATTAGCGGGCGTGGTGGAATTGGTAGACACGCAAGGTTGAGGGCCTTGTCCTGGCTTTTTCGGGGTGGAGGTTCAAATCCTCTCGCCCGCACCATCATATAGCGCGGGCCCATAGCTCAGTTGGCTAGAGCGCCTGCTTTGCACGCAGGAGGTCAGGAGTTCGACTCTCCTTGGGTCCACCATACTGATAGAATAATAGATTAATAGTATAATAGGGTAATTGCATCAATTCAATTAATCTATTAGTCAATTATGCTATTATACAATTAGTTTAGGGCGCTTAGCTCCCACCTTCGTCCTCCGGACTTCGGACGGGCAAGCAGTTGGCTAGATAAATTATAAATACGGGTGGCTAGCTCAGTTGGTTAGAGCACTTCGTTTACACCGAAGGGGTCATAGGTTCGAATCCTTTGCCACCCACCATCAAAAAACCTATAATAAAATTTAGGCTTTTTTGTTTATAAAATTTTGTTAGTGCAGAAACTTTTTTGTTCTGTTATAATAAAGCTATGTCCAGTGAAATAATTATAGCCTTTACGATAACTTTTTTTGTGAGAATAATCAGCGCTACTACAGGCGGCGCTGGTCTTATTTTAATACCTACTTTGATATCTCTAGGTTTGACACCCTCTGTAGCTATCGCCACCAATAGATTTGGTGCCACAGGAAATGTATTATCTATAATAAGATTTCATCAAGATAAACAAGTAAAATGGTCTTTAGGAAAATTGCTAATTATACCTACCTTGATAGGTACAATTTTAGGAACCATCGTAGTAATAAATATTGATCAAAATTTATACCAAAAAATAATAGGTCTAGTAATAATCTTATCTCTGCCTTTTGTATTTTATAAAAAAAATATCGGTCTAAAAGAATTTGAAATATCTAAAACTAGGAAAAGAATTGGAATTTTATTAACAGTAGTGGCTAGTTTTATGGGCGGTGTATTTGCTTCTTCTGGTTTATGGTTTACTTATCTTTTTTTATTTTTTGGTCTAACAATGCTACAAACAGCTGGTACTAGAAAATTTTTAGGTACCATCATTGCTAGTGTTTCGGTCGTAATGCTTATCTTTGCCAATTTAATCAATTGGCCGATTGCCATAGCTGTTCTAATCGCTAGCTTACTAGGTGGTTGGGTAGGAGCTGATTTAGGCATAAAAGCTGGTAATCTTTGGGTAAAAAGAATATTTATAACTGCCGTAGTGTTGATGGCTTTAAAAATAATATTATTTTAAACATAAATGTCACATTGACAATTCTAGGTGCTTGCATCTTTTACCTTGGCTGGCGTAAAATTTTTCCGCTGGCCTCTTTTTTATTTTTAAAAAATTCGATTAATTAAAAAAAATAAAAAATTGTGTAAAAACTATTCTCAGTTTTTTAAAAATGTGGTATAATAAAAGATGTAAAAAATTTAAAAAGTTATTTATGACATTTGGAAATTTTATTTTAGGATTATTGATTGCTGTTGTAGGATTTATAATTGTCTGGCAATCTAATTGGTTGATGATAAATTTTGGAAGAATTGGCTGGGCAGAACAACACTTGGGCACCGAAGGAGGATCACGATTGTTCTACAAAATTATTGGAGCAATAATCATTATCACAGGCTTTATGTGGGCCACAGATCTAACTGGCATATTTGTCCGTTGGGTAGCCACCGCTATTTTTGGCGCTCAGTTAGATACATAAAATCAAAATAAAAGTCGTTAAAACAAAAATATAAAAAAAGAAAGGAGGTGAAGTAAAGTGAAAAAGAAAACTACTAAGAAAAAAGTAGCCAAAAAGACTACTAAAAAGAGAGTAGCTAAGAAAACTACTAAGAAAAAAGTAGCCAAAAAGACTACTAAAAAGAGAGTAGCTAAGAAAACTACTAAGAAAAAAGTAGCCAAAAAGACTACTAAAAAGAGAAAAACTGCTAGAAGAAAAAAATAGTTTTTCCATAAAACAAAAATGAAAACCCCTTTACATCCAGTGGAGTATGGGGGTTTTTGTATTACTATTCATTACGAGCAAAGCACGGAAATCTAAAACATTTTAGATTGCTTCTCCTCGCAATGACAATCAAAATAGCGCCGTCTGTTTATTATTTTTAGCTGACTGTTTTTCTTCTTCAGAAAAAACTTCTATAGTGCCATACTGCCCATCAAATCCTGGATTAAGTTTTATTTTGTTTTGTCGCATTCTGATTATACCTTGCGCCAAATTTTCCGGCATTATTTTTTTTAACTCACTAAAATCCAAATCAAGTAAAACTTTAAATTCATTGCCGGCCTGACCAATAATATCTAAAAATAAATTTTGCACCCTTTTACTGGATCTACCCATACCAAAATAATCTGCTATAAGACTTGGTAATGGCACAATACTTTTATAAGGTATATGTTTTGATTTATTTATTTTGTCCTTTGCTATATCTGACAAATCTTCAATCTGACTGACTACACCGATAGTCAAAGATTTTTTACACTTTGGACAAATACCTTTTAATTTTTTTGTTGCCTCAGGCGAAGAAACAAAACCACACTCACGATGCCCATCATAATGATACATACCCTCTTCTGGGAAAAATTCTATAGTATAGAGAAATCTTTTTTTGTCTTTAGTAGCAATGATGTCTATTATTTCATCATAAGTATTATATGTGAGATTCATGACATTAGCTTCACGCCCAATTTGCGGTCCGCTATGAGCATCCGAGTTGGAAACTAAAGTTATATTATCAAGCTCCGATAAACGCCAATTCATAATCGGATCTGATGACAGGCCTGTTTCAATAGCTCTAATGTGCGGTGTTAATTCTTCAAAACATTCCTTCAAATTATCAAAACCACTTTTAGAACCAAAGACCGCAAACCAAGGAGTCCAAACGTGAGCCGGTATCATCATCGCTCTTTTATCTGTATCCAACATTATCTGCAAAATCTCTTTGGCGCTCATGCCCAGTATTGGCCGACCATCAGAAGCCAATTTTGCACCTCTGTCTGCCAAAGATTTATTAAATTTTTTGGCTGAGGCCAAGCTAGGCATCAAAATACAGAGATGAACCCGCCTAGTTTTGCCACCTTGGCTATATATACATGAAACTTCAGTAGATATTATAAACCTAACCTTCGAGGTTGAATTCTTTAATTTATATAACCCACTATTATTATCCTCCTCTAGATTGTTTTGCAAATTTTTAAACCATTGAGGATGAGTAAAATCAGCGCAAGATATAATATCTACGCCTTTTATTTCTGACCATTTGACCATCTCCTCCAGATCAAAAGTCTTGGAAGTAGCCCTAGCATATTTGGAATGTATATGAAAATCAATTATTTTTTGCATGAAGTTATCTTAGCAAAATTATAAGTTGACGTCCACACAAATAAATAATAAACTAAAAAAGGCCATGCAGCTAATGAAAGGGGGTACGAATGAAAAAACTCATGTGTGATATGGCCACCTAAATCCCGTCTTCCGTAGGGGTGCTTCTCTTCTCGTGTAAATGCGAGATAGTCGGCAAACAAGGCAGATCCAAGCGGGTATCTCAGCCTTCCGGCAACAGGGCTTTCGTTGTTGTTCACCCTGCTTTGAGAAGACTCGAGCCACCCCTTTAAGGGGTTAACAACAAGAGTTGACCTCGCAGGTCAATTCAGCTATGTAGACTAGCTCGGGAAAAGGGAACCTAAAGAATCCCAGTCTACACTGGGGCGACACCGTTGTCGCCCCGCTTTTTTATAAAAAAACTTGAACAAACAAAAAACAACACCTATTTTATAGAAAAGAGCATAGTTCTCGCGACTGCCTACTCTCGCAGGAGTCAAGTCCTACTACCATCAGCGCTGGATTGCTTAACTACTGAGTTCGGGATGGGATCAGGTGTAACCAATCCGCTAATGCCACGAGAACTATACTCTCTTCTTAGGTATTGTTTTATGCAAACTGTTTTAAGGGAGTGATAAAAATTACCAGTCCCAAAAACAATATCAGGATCAGGAACATCAAGATTATCTTGATCATTCCTGCCCGCTGCGCACTCGCTTTAGCGAGGCGAGCATGTTTATCAATGTTCATGAGCTTTATATATCTTAAGCCACAAAAACTTCCAAAATTTTTAATGGTTGCTATCGATTTATTAGTACTCCTCTGCTAAATACATTACTGTAATTACACATAGAGCCTATCAACCTGATCGTCTATCAGGAATCTATAGTGAATTCTAATCTTAGGGACGGCTTCGCGCTTATATGCTTTCAGCGCTTATCCAAACCGAACGTAGCTACCCAGCGATGACCTTGGTAGGACAACTGGTACACTAGAGGTTCGTTCATCTCGGTCCTCTCGTACTAGAGATGAGACCCTTCAAAATTCAACGCCCATAGCGGATAGGAGACCGAACTGTCTCACGACGTTCTGAACCCAGCTCGCGTACCGCTTTAATTGGCGAACAGCCAAACCCTTGGGACCTTCTCCAGCCCCAGGATGCGATGAGCCGACATCGAGGTGCCAAACCAGGTCGTCGATATGGACTCTTGGACCTGATCAGCCTGTTATCCCCGGAGTAACTTTTATCCGTTGAGCTTCCGCCGTCCTATATCGTACGGTCGGATCACTAACTTCTGCTTTCGCAACTGCTCGAGTTGTAGCTCTTGCAGTAAAGCTGGCTTATGCGTTTGCACGACGACTCCTATTTCCATCAGGAGCTAGCCAACCTTTGTAAACGCCTCCGTTACATTTTGGGAGGCAACCGCCCCAGTTAAACTACCCATCAGATACTGTCCTTGCTCCGGATTCACGGAGCTAAGTTAGATTTAGAATTACACAAAGGTGGTATCTCACCGGCGACTCCACTAGAACTGATGTCCTAGCTTCAAAGTCTCCCACCTATACTGAATAAGTATAGCCCTAAACCAATACCAAATTGTAGTAAAGCTTCACGGGGTCTTTTCGTCCAGCTACGGGTAACGAGCATCTTTACTCGTCTTGCAATTTCGCCGAGTCCTTCCTTGAGACAGTCTCCAAATCGTTATGCCATTCGTGCAGGTCGGAACTTACCCGACAAGGAATTTCGCTACCTTAGGACCGTTATAGTTACGGCCGGCGTTCATCCGCGCTTCAGTTCTCCCCGGGAAGGGATCCCCTTAACGTTCGGACACTGGCCAGGCATCAGCCCCTATACATCAGCTTGCGCTTTAGCAGGGACCTGTGTTTTTGGTAAACAGTCGCTTGGAGTCTTTCGCTGCGGCCCAGCTTGCGCTGGGCAGGCCTTATCCCTAGGTTACGGCCGCTATTTTGCCGAGTTCCTAAAGGAAGGTTCTCTCGTACACCTGAGGATACTCTCCTCACCCACCTGTGTCGGTTTACGGTACAGATACTACTGTCTTAGCTCTAGAGGCTTTTCTTGGTGACCTTTTAACTCAGATTGACTTTGGTCGGGTGACCGTAGTCTTCCAACTGATCAAACTTTTATGTGCCCGGATTTGCCTGAAGCACAAGTCTTTACAGCCGACGCTCATAACCGAATAGCGCCTGAGTATCCAAATCACGTCCCCCCATCGAAATACAGCAGTAGGGCAGGAATATTAACCTGCTCTTCCATCGACTACGCCTTTCGGCCTCGCCTTAGGATTGCCTAACCCTGGGTCGATTCACGTTGCCCAGGAAACCTCGGGTTTGCGGTGTCGGGGATTCTCGCCCCGATTTTTGCTACTCATGCCAACATTCTCACTTCTATGCGCTCCACAGCTCCTTTCGGTACTGCTTCAACACCCATAGAACGCTCCTCTACCACGTGTCTCGCCAAAGGCGGACACATCCCAAACTTCGGTACCAAGTTTAGCCCCGTTAAATTTTCGGCGCGAAGTAACTTGACTAGTGAGCTATTACGCTATCTTTAAAGGATGGCTGCTTCTAAGCCAACCTCCTAGTTGTATAAGTTACAACACCACCTTTTACACTTAACTTGGATTTAGGGACCTTAGTTATGGGTCTGGGCTGTTTCCCTTTTGACCAATGAAGCTTAGCCCCCATGGTCTGACTCCCATAGTATACGTAATGGCATTCGGAGTTTGATTGGAATGGGTATGGACGCAATGCCACCCCACTCCATCCAGTGCTCTACCACCAAAACTTAAACTACAAGGCTAGTCCAAAAACTATTTCGAGGAGAACCAGCTATTGCCGAGTTCGATTGGAATTTCTCCTCTTACCACAGCTCATCCCCTAGTGTTGCACGGCTAGTGGGTTCGGGCCTCCACGAAGTGTTACCTTCGCTTCACCCTGGCCATGGTAAGCTCACTCGGTTTCGGGTCTAGTACATGCAGCCTACAAATTTTATACCCTCCGCCCTAAGGCGGAAAATATAAAATTTGTTACGGACTATTAATCCTCGCTTTCACTTTACCTTCCTCCCAAAGGAGTTAAATAAGCTACATGTAACTAACTCGTTGGCTCATTCTTCAATAGGCACGCCGTTACCCGTTCATACCCGAAGATATGCATAGGGCTTCGACTCCTTGTAAGTATATGGTTTCAGATACTATTTCATCCCCCTTCCGGGGTGCTTTTCACCTTTCCCTCACGGTACTAGTTCACTATCGATCATCAAAAGTATTTAGCCTTAGCGCATAGTGACGCTAGATTCCCACAAGGTTTCACCGGCCTCGTGGTACTTAAGAAAATTATTGGCATACTATTTTTTGCTTTTCGTCTACAGGGCTATCACCTTCTTTGGCCAGTCTTTCCAAACTGTTCGACTAAACATAAATAATTATGCTCTGAGTCCGTAAGTCTCAGAATAATAACTTCTTGCAACCCCATAGCTAGCATTAAGCTTACGACTATTTCACTATCTCTCATCTATACCCGAAGGCATAAACTCAAAATAACTTATCTAATCTATGGTTTAGGCTTTTCCCGTTTCGCTCGCCACTACTCAGGGAATCGAGATACTAATAGAAATCAGTGACAAACGAGTTGTCAACGATTTCTATCAGTACATTAATTCTTTCTATTCCTCCAGCTACTAAGATGTTTCAATTCGCTGGGTCTTCTCCTACTAGCCTATGTATTCAGCTAGTGGTTTCTGTGCTTTTCACAGAAGGGTTTCCCCATTCGGAAATCTCCGGATCAGAAGTTGCTTATCACCTCCCCGAAGCTTATCGCAGATTGCTACGTCCTTCATCGTCTTTTGATGTCTAGGCATCCACCATATACCCTTATTTAGCAACCATCAAAAATTTTGAAAACTTTTGATGGATTTTTTCTCTTTTTATGGATACGAGATATATTTTCTTATAAAGATGCTCATAAACATTTGTTGATATTTATGATATTGTTTATTCAATTTTCAATGTCCAATTGCCTTAACCGGCAATAAGTAGCTTTTTAAAAAAGTCGCGTAAGCCTACTTATTTAAAAAACTACTTACTATCGATTAATTTTAAGGTGCTAAAAAATCCGCAGTTAGCGGACTTTACGCAAACGTAAATTGATTGCCCAAAATCCTTTTATCTATTGAATTTAAGTTTAACTATCATTTACTATTTTGCTAATAATTTCGTTTAATTTTTTACAGCACGCGTATTATATACTAAAAATAAATACTTGTCAAATACCAGGCCCCTGTCTCCTAGGCACTTCTCCCCCTAAATCAGGGGGAGAAGCAAGGATGGTAATATTTCTCTAATTTTAGGTAAAATTATAAAATCTCCATTTTTAAGAATTTGGCACCAAAATTAATAGCTTCAGATTTTTCGGCCATCCAAATATCCATATGATAATAATATCGGGAATTCATGCGGTCTTCTACTACAAATTCTTTATCACCATATTTATCAGGAAAACGAACAATTGTGCCTTTTGGCAAGAAATTGGTGGCTACAATACCGTCTCTAACATGAGTACCAAAAGCAGTAATAAAAGGAGTATCGTCAGTCTGGCCAGGTTCAGAATTATAAGCTGTAACTACGATATACATAGTCTTTCTGGCTGACCTTAGCGGAATTTCTGGCAAAGTAGGACCATTATAATAGGCTCTGATGCTTTGATTAGGAATTGGCCCAACTGGTTGATTATTTATAAAATCTTCAGAAAAAGCTAACTCTGGAAAACCAAATACCAGTAAAAATACCAGTAAAAATAAGCTTTTTAACTTTTTTCCCAACTTATAAATTGTTTTCTTTAGCTGTTTTGTTGTCATAAAATTTGGCTAAATTAAAACATCCCTTTGTGGGATATTGCAGTATGATAGCACAAATTTTGATTTTTGTCAATCCTTATAAACCCAAACTAAAAAATATATTTGTAATACAAAATAAAAGTTGATATAATATACAAACCTTTATAATTAACTAAAATCAAAAATATGGAACAACATCACAGTAACAAGGGTCCAATAGACAACTTAAAGCCAAAGGCTGCTTTTAAAGCTGGCTTGCTTTCAGGCTTGGGAGTAATGTTTGCTATCGGGTTCTTTGTTTTATTGGGCATGATGCTCAACGGTAAAGATTTTTCTTTAGGAAAAAATACCAACTCTAATAATAACAATCAGATAGCAAATGCCAACACCAATGATAATGCTGCTGCCGCTGCTATAACTATTCAGCCAGTTGATAAAGACAAAGACTGGATACGTGGCAACAAAAATGCCAAGGTCTCTATCATTGAATTTTCCGATATAGATTGCCCATTCTGTCAAAGATTTCATGACACTATGAATGAAATAATGAAAGAATACGGCAATGATGTTAATTGGGTCTATAGACATTTCCCACTAACCAGTCTTCATCCTGAAGCTGCCAAAAAAGCTGAAGCGTCCGAGTGCGTAGGTGAACAAGGTGGTAATGATAAATTCTGGGAATTCTTGGATAAAGTATTTGCAGCTGGAACCAAGGTTGCTGATTTGGGAGTTGTAGTATCCAACATGGGATTGAATGCTAATGACTTTCAAAGCTGTCTGGATTCTGGAAAATATGCCGCTAAAGTACAAGACCAATCTCGTCAGGCTCAAGCCGCCGGTGGTCGTGGTACTCCATATAGCATCATAATATCAGGTGACCAAAAAGTACCTATCCCTGGCGCTTTGCCAATTGATAGTGTAAAAGCTTCACTTGATTCTATATTAAAATAAATTAAATTAATTTTTCAAAACTCCCCCGTCCCAAACACAATAGAAGGACGGGGAGTTTTTTATTATCAAAAAATTATAGCTACCTCGTACCGTTTTATTGACTAAGAAAGTAGTGCGAGGTAAAATATACTTATTAATTATTATTAAAATTATTTATATATATGAAAGGAAAACAAAGAGCCTTTTTTTGGTCAGGGATTGTTGTAGTATTAACTTTTTTGACCTTAATAATCATTCAAATTGCCAAACCAAACAACGAAGGTTCAACAATACTAACTGATCAAGAATGGATAAAAGGTAATGAGAGCGCTAGTGTCAGTTTGATAGAATATAGTGACTTTCAATGCCCCGCTTGTGGAGTATACTATAGTCATGTCAAATCTTTAGCCGAAGAATTTGGCGATAGAATAAAAATAATCTACCGACATTATCCATTGGAGCAAATTCATCCTTATGCCAATTTGTCTGCTCAAGCAGCAGAAGCTGCTGGCCAACAAGGACAATTTTGGCAAATGCATGACCTGCTTTTTGAAAATCAATCCACTTGGTCAAACTCCCAACAACCAGAACAAATTTTTGTAGATTATGCCAACCAACTTGGTCTAGACATAGAAAAATTTAAAAATGACATGGATAGCCGAGAAATAAAAAATGCTATCCGCGATGATGAAATCAGCGGCAATCAGGCGCTCGTAGAAGGCACACCCACTTTTTTCTTAAATGGACAAAAAATCGCAAATCCCCTGAGCTATGATAAATTTAGACAAATAATAAACAATGAGCTTGAAAAACAACAATAAACTAATCTACGGTTTTTTGACGCTTGGCCTAATTGGCTTTGCTGACGCCTTGTATCTAACAGTATCGCATTATACTGGAGATATTGCCTGTTCGGTTATTTCCGGCTGCCAGGAAGTGCTAGTTAGCCCGTACAGTGAAATTTTTGGTCTGCCTATTGCTCTGTTTGGAGCGGCTTATTATCTTTTTATTTTTTTGACAGCCGTATTTTACTTGGATACTAAACATATATTAGCTTTTAAAGTATTGGGTTATCTGCCAATTATAGCTTTTGTATTTTCTCTATATTTAGTTTACTTGCAGATATTTGTAATACACGCTATTTGCCAGTATTGTATGCTATCAGCACTTACCTCTACCCTTATATTTATATCCGGACTATTTTTACTAAAAAACAAAAAAATAGAATTAAACTAATATCTATGTTTCAAGAATTCAAAAAATTTGCCATGCGAGGCAATGTTATGGATATGGCGGTTGGTGTAATTATTGGCGGAGCCTTTGGCAAAATTGTCACTAGTTTTGTAAATGATATTATCATGCCACCAATTGGTGTGCTGACTGGAGGAGTCAATTTTTCCAAATTGGCTATTACTTTGAAAAAGGCCACTGAAACTTCTAACGCTATTACGCTCAACTACGGATTGTTTATAAATACAGTTGTAAATTTTATTATCATTGCTTTTTCTATATTTATAGCTGTCAAACAAATCAATAAATTAAAGAAAAAAGAAGAGGCCAAACCCAAAGAAACTCCAGAAGATATACTGCTTCTCAGAGAAATAAGAGATTCATTAAAAAATAAATAAAAAAGCCCCGCAATGCGGGGCTTTTTTATTTATTTAATAACGCAAATATGATAAAATTTACCCTGTTAAATAAATTCAAATTTTGATATACTAAATTTATAATAAAATATAATCTACAAAAATTTGAATTTAATTTTTAAACTTTGTTTAAAAATTATTTAACAGGGTAAATATGGCTAAGCTAACTATAAAACAATTACAAACTCTAGCTAATCAAATTCGTCAGGATATTATAGAGATGACATATCGTGCTGGATCAGGTCATCCGGGCGGATCCTTGGGTATGGCTGATATTTTTACAGTATTATATTTTTATATCTTAAACCATATTCCAGAACAGCCAGACTATCCATATCGTGACAGACTGATATTATCCAATGGACATATAGCGCCAGTTCTTTATTCTAGTTTAGCTAGGAGCGGTTACTTCCCTCTGGTAAAATTAAAAAGTCTAAGAAAAATTAATTCACAATTACAAGGACACCCACACTATGGTAGTCTGGCTGGAATAGAGACAAGTTCTGGACCATTGGGCCAAGGAATATCTCAAGCAGTCGGTATGGCTCTGGCAGCTAAAATGGGTAAACTGAAATATCAAATATATTGTGTCACTTCTGACGGTGAGCACAATGAAGGCCAGCTTTGGGAAGCGGTAATGAGTGCCAATAAATACAGGCTAGATAATCTAATCACTATAATTGACAATAATGGTATACAAATTGACGGCTATACCAAAAATATAATGCCACTTGGCTCTCTCAAGAAAAAATACCAAGCCTTTGGCTGGCAAGTAATAGAAATAAACGGGCACAATATAAAACAAATAATAACCGCTCTAAAAAAAGCTAAGCAAGCCAAAGGGCCGGTAGCTATTGTTGCTCATACTACTTTGGGCAAAGGTGTAAAATTTATGGAAAATAAATATGAGTGGCATGGTAAAGCACCTAAGGAAGATGAAGCCCAAAAAGCCTTAAAAGAATTAAAAAACGCCATCTAATCCCCCCAACCCTTAGGCTACACTCAGAGCTCGGGATCTGGTCTAGCTCGAAAGTGCCAAACAAAATAATTATGCCAAACAAATATATAGAAAAAAATATCAAACAAAAATCCACTCGCGACGGTTTTGGCGACGGTATTTTAGAACTAGGTAAAAAAAATAAAGATGTAATAGTAGTGTCAGCTGACTTAGCTGAATCAACTAGGGTAGATAAATTCGCCAAAAAATATCCTAATCGCTTTGTAGAAGTGGGTGTAGCCGAACAAAATATGATGGGTGTAGCCGCTGGGCTATCTTTTTCCGATAAAATAGTCTATGCCACTAGCTTTGGCGTTTTTAATCCGGGAAGAAACTGGGATCAAATAAGAGTAAGTGTTGCTTATTCAAAGGCCAATGTAAAAATAATTGCCTCTCACACCGGACTTTCAGTCGGTGAAGATGGCGCTAGTCATCAGGCTTTAGAAGATATAGCTTTGATGAGAGTTTTGCCAAATATAACAGTACTTGCCCCAGCTGATTACAATGAAACTAAAAAAGCAACCATTATGGCGGCCAAAATAAAAGGGCCAGTTTATATTCGTTTTGCTAGGCAAGCTAGTGCTGAGATAACTTCAAATAATCCTCCTTTTAAAATAGGCCGGGCTAATATACTTAAAACTGGTAAGGATTTAACCATTGTTGGCTGTGGACCAATTTTAGAAGAAGCGCTCTTAGCCGAAAAAGAGTTAAAGAAAAAAAATATTTCTGTAGAAATAATAAATTGCCACACTATCAAGCCACTGGATAAAGCCACTATATTGCGTAGTGTCAAAAAAACCAAACATTTGATCACTGTGGAAGATCACCAAGTAGCCGGCGGCATGGGCTCAGCAATAGTAGAAATGTTGGCCGAAAATTTTCCAGTACCCACTATGATGATAGGTGTTCGTGATAGCTTTGGTGAATCTGGTGAGCCAAAAGATCTTTGGGATAAATATGGACTCAGTTATCCAAATATAGTAAACGCTGCCTTAAAAATATTAAAAAAATAACTATATGCGCCAAGTATTTTTAGATTTTCAAAAACAATTTGAATATCAACCCATTATAGAAAATAAAAAAACTTACAAAAAATCTGACCGTTTTATCGTCCTTGGCATGGGTGGTTCAGCTCAAGCCCAAGGTATTATAAACAGTGTCGCTCCTAATATACATATTATTACTCACAAAGACTATGGATTGCCGGCAATGTCTGACAAAGAGCTCAAACAATACTTAATAATTGCCAATTCATACTCTGGCAATACCGAGGAGTCTTTAGATGGCCTAAAAAAAGCTCAGCAAAAAAAATTAAATATTATAGTCATTGCCACTGGCGGTAAATTAATATCTTTTGCCAAAAAAAATAATTTGCCATATATCCAAATGCCAAATTTTGGTATCCAGCCTCGATGCGCCTTGGGTTTTAATACTCTAGCCATGCTCAAAGCTATGAACCAAAACAAATTATATAAAGAGCTCAGTACTTTGGCCACGACTTTGAAAGGTAAAAGCTACGAAACTCGCGGCAAAAAATTGGCTAAATCATTAAAAAATAAAGTTCCTGTGATATATGCCTCTACCAATAATGAAATATTAGCCTATTTATGGAAAATAAAATTTAATGAAACCGGAAAAATTCCTGCTTTTTATAATGTCCTGCCGGAAATGAACCACAATGAAATGACCGGATTTGATGTGGCAACTACTACCAAAAGTCTTTCCAAAAATTTTTCTTTTATATTTATTCATGATGACAATGACCATAAACAGATTCAAAAAAGAATGCAGGTCATGGACAAGCTATACAAAAAAAGGAAACTACCTGTCACCAACCTAAAACTATCTGGCAAAAATAAATGGTTTCAAATATTTGCCAGTGCCCTGACAGCTGATTGGGCCGCCTACTATACTTCACAAGGATATGGATTAGAATCCGAACAGGTCCCTATGGTTGAGGACTTTAAAAAAATATTGGCGAAATCCTGAGCGTAGCGAAGGGCTGAAGAATTCAAAAAAATGATATAGATAAAATAAATAATAAACCCGGCCGCGCCAAGCGCGGCCGGGTTTATTATTTTTGACAAAAACATAATTAATGTATAATATAAAGTGTTTTCCTCCCCCATCGCCATTCACCCTGTAACACCACAAACGAAGGAGAATCCGATGAATCGTGTTAAACTGTTCCTTATCATCATAATGGCCTGCCTGCTGACTGGCTGTGCCACTAGCAGCAAGATCACTCTCGGCAAAGCAGAAAGCGCTGGGGCTTTGACCGGCTCTATTGCCAGGACGATCTGCCAGCAAGCAATCGCAGAACACCAGGAAAAAAACGAGTGGCCAGATGCCGCCCGCCTAGCTCAATTGACTGGACTATCAGCCCACAACCGCTACCACGACCAGAGCTACGCTGTCTGGTTGCTGGATAAGCCCTACTACCCCATACCCACCCAGATGGATTCCACCCAGACTTTTGCCTTCTACGGATACTACTGTGCCGAGGACACGAGCTACTACAGCTACTGCCGCATCTATTACCAATACGGGCCAGGCAAGCTGGAGTTGTCCAGCTCCGAGAAAAAGGCTAGCCTACATGGGCTGAGCTTATCCATAGAGGAAAAGCTCTTGATCTTTTTTCATGAAGCTACCAGCCTTTCGGATTTATCAATCTTCGGTAAGGTTCTTGGCGATAGCGCCGAGAAGATTAGCCAGATTTCCCCCAATCCTACGGCCAAGCAGCTGCTCTTCGAATTTTCTATACCGCTTTTGGTCGAGTTCTTCCACCAGAGCGAACAGTTGCCACCCAATGGCGACCTTTTCCAGGCCAAGTTGGAAGAATTTTCTCTCCAACTGGCCACCTACATACACAGCCTAGACTGGCAACACCCAGACTGAAAGGCCCAAAAAGCCCGCGGTCGAGCTTAGCTCGACCGCGGGTCTCTTTTTTAACCCAAACATAATCTAGTAACTATTTTATCCTGAAAGTAAAATATTTATTACCAAAAAAATTCCAAAAAGTAACCAGAGCTGAAGCTAAAATTTTGGCAACTAAATAATGAAACCCCCAATGCTCAACTGATATATACATCATATTGTTGTTTATGAGCAGTCCTAAAGTAGCAATAATAAAAAATACCGGCAATTGCTTGCGGCGTTTTCCATTGGATCGAAAAGTCCAAATACGATTGAGAGTATAATTTACCAAAGCTGACAATATAAAAGAAAATGTGGCGGAAACAAGATAATGCCAGCCTGCCAAATCAGTCAAAATAAATAAAATTGAAAAATCAACTACGCCCGCTGTCAAACCAACTGTGGCATACTTGGCGATTTGTTTATTGTTTTCTTTGGCAAAGTTCCAAGCGTGTCTAAATGGCATTTTGTTTTTGTTTTTTTATTTTATTATAAACGGGAACTGAGTATTTCAAGTTCCTGAAATTTTTCCTTAGTTTTTTTGGCAACGTACTCCCAACCTTTTTCCATATCCACTCCCTCAGTAGTACTATCATCCTCCAGCCAGGCCAGCTGTTGTTGACTAAGCTCGCCAACTACCTGCATATAATGAGCCCTCTTAAATATCAAACGGTAAAAAGGCTTTAGTACCCTTCTTTTTAAAGCCCGTTCATCTTTTATTGTTCCTTCATACAGACTCACCAAAAGAGCTCGATTTGATAAAATAGAAAATATTACAGCCGCCAATGATCCATAGCTGGCCATAATACCCCAAGCCGCTTGGTAGTCTCTTTTTTTATGTAATTTTATTGCTCGAAATGGCGCAATAAAAGGAAAAAGATATTTATCAAAATTATTACCCAGTCCAATTCTGTAGACATTTACATTGCCTATCTTTTCTTCATTTTTTATACCCGGTTTCATTTTGGCAACGAGCATATCTACCTCATAACCCAAAAGGTCATCCGTAATATTTTTTACAGCTTTTTCAACCGGTCCTTCTACCGGATAATAACTAGTTGCAAAAGCCACTACTTTTGTCTGATTGCCCAAGCGGCTCTTAAAATCTACTATGGTTTTACTAAGACCCTCATCAAAATCAATTTGCGGTTCCCAATCAAGCAATTTTTTAGCCCGACTGATGTCCGGACATCTTTTTTGGGGGTCACCCCAACGCTCCGGAATACTATCATAATTTATATAAACAATATTACTAATACTACCAGCCGCATCTTTGACACTTTGTGCCAAACTTTCAATCGTCCTTTCATCTGGATTACCAAGATTGATTGGCATAAAACCCAGTCTCTCTTGTGGCAACACCATAAGCCTGTCAACCGCTACTATCAGATCATCAATATACATAAAACTTCTGGACTGATGACCAGTACCATGTACAGTGATATCTTCACCAAGTGCCGCCTGCAAAATAAAATTTGATATGACTCTGCCGTCATTAAACATCATACGTGGACCATAAACATTAAAGAGCCTGATAATCCTAGCATCCACTCCATATTGTTCGTGATAATCTTTACAAAGCGACTCGGCAGCCCGTTTACCTTCATCATAGCAGGAGCGCTTACCAAGTGGATCAACGTTACCAAAATATTCTTCTTTTTGTGGATGCTCTAGTGGATCACCATAAACTTCTGAAGTAGAAAATTGTAAAAACTTGGCATTATACTTTCTAGCCAGATCCAGCATATTGCGTGTTCCATCAACTGAAGTACGCATAGTAAGAATTGGGTCAAACTGATATTGCACCGGGCTAGCTGGACAAGCTAGATTATAGACCTCATCAAGACTATCAAATTTTTCTCTTATAGCTTCTATAATATTATGTCTAATAAGTTTAAAATTTTTGTTAGCTAAAAGATGAACAATATTTTCTTTTTTGCCAGAAAAAAAAGAATCAACACAAATTACTTGGTGCCCTTGATTTATAAAATAGTCGCATAAATGAGAGCCTATAAAACCAGCTCCACCGGTGATTAAAACTGTCTTTTGCACCTCATTAGAGATTAATATTTACAAATTTATACACCTCATTAGAAAGAATATTAGAATTTCTAACTAAGCGCATATCCTATATTTTGCCCCAAAAAAAGGAATTAGTCAATGTAAAGACAAAACAATAAAACAACCGCTAGCGGCTGTTTTATTGTAAGTAATCACCAAAACTAAAGCCTTGACCCTCCAAATCATCAAAATATTTTATAGTCAGATACCAGTTTGGACCAAACTCTCTGACAGCTACTTCTTCACTGACTATCCACTGTAGTTCTAGATTATTAGCTACATAAAATACTTTTGGCAATATTTTATCTCTGACCAGCCAACCAGCCTGCAAATACTGATTGTTTACTGGATTGCTGATTGTGCCAATATTTTCTGTAACTGTATTATTACTGATTGCTTGACTGCTATTTATCACATTTCTAGTCAGTGGGCCAAAATACCCGACCGCTGGACTAATACCATTGTCCTTTTGAAAATTTATAAGAGCCGCTTGAGTGGCCGGACCAAAATAAATAGTTTCATTGCCCGGTGAGCCTGCTCCTGATGTTGATACCACAAAGCCGTGGCTATTCAAATATTTTTGCAGTTCTTTGACATCTAATCCTTCATCACCCAATTCTAAATCTCTGGAAAACTGATATGTAGGCGTAGATACCTCCGTTTCATCTGTAGCTACTGACTGACCAAGAGCCGCCATCAAGGATTGATATGAGTTTATAGATTGTCTACTAGGTGTCCATATTTCAAAATGAAGATGGTGTCCAGCATACTCAGCATTGCCACTATCTCCGGCAAAAGCAATGACCTGACCAGCCGCCACCTGCGCTCCTCTGACTATATTACTTGGAAAAGCATAAACTCTAATTTCTTTGCCGTCATCTGTGCCAGGAGTGTCATTGTTGATATGTAAGTATCTATATGAATAGCCTTCACTATCCTCAATATATATTGCCAATCCCCAACCTTTATCGCTCTCTACTATATATGACACTCTACCATTTACTGCGGCTACCAGTGGTGTCATCTGATCTACCATAATATCTATTCCTTCATGAGTGCGACCACCGCTGCGAGGATCACCATAACTATCATTAAAATTATAATCCCAGCCGCTTTCAATCGGAAAAACAATGTCTCGAGTTTCTTGAGCTCGGACAGAAAATGGATTAAATATAAGAGTATATATGATAAGGGGCAATATTATTGCCTTTATTTTTTGCATTTTTCTATTATAGCAAAAAAACAACGTAAAAGAAATCAACTATTAAGAGCTTTCTTTATCATTTTTATTTTATCCTTATCGGCTGTGCCTCTTTTTTCTTGCCGATAATTATCTCTAAGTAAAGTTTGATAAGTCAATAAATATTGTTCCAAGCTAAGTGCCCTATAATTTACTCCCGCCTGTTTGACTAATTTAAAATCTCTGACACCATCACCGATAAATTTTGCCAAATCATCTTCTTGGGCAAAAGCAACTTCATACTCGTCTTTCAAAAACTGATGCTCATTTTCATTGTTTAAATAAAAACCAAAATCTTCCATTATTTTAATTATCTGTTGCCATTTGTTTTCTAATAACTTTTTCGGTATTAAAATATCAATATCATTAACTTTAATCTCTTGTACTAATAATAAACTAAGACCTAGTGAACCAAATAAAATCGGATTCACCAACAGTTCTTTATTTAATCGCTTAGTTATTTGAATAAATAAATTAAATTTATCTTTATTGCTGAGCATAAATATTAATCTTTTAAATATTTTTTATTTTTTAATTCTTTTGGCAAATACTCCTGCTCTTCCTGATAATCAAAATCTGGACTATACTTATAACCCTTACCATAGCCCAAATCTTTCATCAAATCCGTCGGAGCATTTCTAATGTGCAGTGGCACTGATAAGTTGCCGTGCTTTTGGACGTCCGCTTTTGCCTTATTATAAGCCACATACAAATCATTGGATTTTTTACACTTGGCCATATAAACCACAGCCTGAGCCAAGATTACATTACACTCTGGCATGCCAATAAACGAACAAGCTTGATAAGCAGATACTGCTTGTTCTAGAGCACGGGAATTGGCCAAGCCAATATCTTCAGAAGCAAATCTGACCAAACGACGAGCAATATATATTGGATCCTCACCAGCTTCGAGCATCCTAGCTAGCCAATACAAAGCAGCGTTAGCATCTGAGCCGCGCATAGATTTATGCAAAGCAGAAATAATATTGTAATGCTCTTCGCCATCCTTGTCATAAAGTAAGTGTGATTTCTGGTATGCTTCTTTAACTGTTTCTTGACTGATAGTTTTAGAAAGAGAAGCTGCATATTCCAAAACATTTAAGGCTGCCCTGGCATCGCCGTTACTAAAATCAGCTATCAAATTTTTGACTTTGTCAGATATTTTTAGCTTCAAATTGCCCAAACCATTTTCTTTGTCTTTCAAAGTATTGTCTATTATTTTTTTGATGTGCTCTTTGTCCAATCTTTCTAAAACAAAGACCCGACAACGAGAAAGCAAAGCACCACGCACTTCAAAGCTGGGATTTTCTGTAGTGGCGCCAATGAGAATTATGGTGCCTTTTTCCACGTGAGGCAGGAGTGCGTCTTGCTGAGCTTTATTCCAACGATGGATTTCATCAATAAACAAGATAGTCTGTTGACCTAGTCTTTTGTTTTGCTCCGCTCTGGTGATAAATTGTCTCAATTCTGCTACGCCGCTAGTTACTGCTGAAATCTGCACAAAATCAGAATGAGTAGAGTGAGCTACTATATGAGCTAGAGTGGTTTTGCCCGAACCCGGTGGTCCCCAAAAAATCATTGGTGGCACATTGTCGCTCTCAATCGCTTGACGAAGCATTTTCCCAGTACCCACAATACTATCCTGACCAAAAAAATGCTCCAATTTTTTGGGTCTCATTCTGTCAGCTAAGGGTGTCTGATTTTTAATCGCCATATAGAAATCTTAGCAAGAGCCTATAAAAAAGACAAACCCCCTTCTTTATAAAGAAAAAATAAAAAACAAGCCACAAAAGCCTGTTTTTAAAACTATATTATCTATGCGGACAACCAGGCCAACAACATGGTCTTCGTTTACCTTTGAGCATATCAGCGCACACTCGCTCTATGTGTTGTTTTCTTGTTTCCAACTTCTTAACTGATGTAGTCCAGCAAATCCATTCGTTGCGCGCCAATGGTGTAAGGTCGTTCCAAGCAGTTGCTATTTTTATAGAAGCGCTTAGTGCTTTTTTTAAGTCTGCAGGTACAGCGTGAACCACACCGCCGGATATTTTTATTTTAATCATAATACTTGTTCATTAAAAATTTTGTAAACTCCTGCATTTCTGCTTGTGCCCGAAGCAAAACTTTCTCTTCACTTTCATCGGGTTTTAAATACTTTTCTTTATACTTAGCACTGGCCAATACAAAAGCATTAAAAATACCTCTTGGGTTTATTGTTAGTTTATAAACTTCGTCAACATCTCTGTCTGCATAAAATTCATCCAATAGCTTTTGCATTTTCTCTCTTTGTAAGGCGTTGGCCTCACTCCATTGCCTTTGCAATTCTTCATCATCTCTCCAACCCTCTGGTTCTGGCTCTTCTATATCAATACTGGGATACAAAAATGACCTATCGTTTTCTTTATCCGTCAAATGACCCTCACAAGAAGCACTGGTAGAAAAATCATGAGCCTTAACAGCAACTATGCTGTCTTTGATATTTTCATCAATACCAAAACCAAGACTATCGGTAATTTTTTCAACTTCTGCCCTTAATTTTCTTATGTTTAATTCTTTTTCTGATAAATTTTCCTGAAAACTATCTTCAAAACTCATAAATTTATGATAACAAAATTTCTAATCACTAATTATTTTTTTCTGGGATATGTGCGAGGAGCTTTGTACACAAACCAATCTTCTTTGGTGATTTCATAAAAATAATCCGCCTCGTCAATCAAAGCTTGGGCAGCTGTTTTTTTGACAGCGGCTATTTCTACTCTAACTCCTTCCCCTTTGAGATGATCCACTAAATCTATATAATCTGAATCACCAGACATGATGATAATAGTATCTACCTTGGAAGCCAGTTGAGTGGCTTTGATAGTCAATGGAATGTCGGCTGATTTATGACAAGCTATGACTGAACCATAATAATTTTCGTGCAGTCTTTCGGCAAACTTAGAAGATATAGATTTGCCTTCTCTAAAATATAGTAGTCTATTGAGTCCTCTACCGTTCAACAAACGCGGAATTACTTTATCAAAATCAATCATAGTATTTTGATTTTTGGAAATATCGTGAATACTTCTTTCTATGTTATTGCCATCACAAAGTATAGCTACTGATTGATTGATTATAGCATCTAAAGTTGATTTACTAAGGCCTAGGCTATTTTTTATCATTGGATTATTTTAATAATATTTTAAGTATAGCAAAAAAACGCCATAATTGGCGAATTTTATTTAGGTTATAAAACCCTGTGTCTGGCTGTGCCATCAGAAGCTTTAGCGAAGGATGGAGCGGGTGAGCGGAATCGAACCGCCCTCTTCAGCTTGGAAGGCTGACATAATAAACCACTATACGACACCCGCCTACGCTTCGCTTCGGCGAGGCAGGCCCGCCACTGCGAAGGTAAATTTTAAATGGTCGGGGTGAGAGGACTCGAACCTCCGGCCTCATCGTCCCAAACGACGCGCGCTAGCCAACTGCGCCACACCCCGTAAATAATAGTGTAATTGATTAATAGGTTAATAGACTAATAGTGTTCTTCAATTAAACAATTATACTATTATACAATTAATCGTGGTGCCACGGGGCGGGATCGAACCACCGACACAAGGATTTTCAGTCCTCTGCTCTACCACTGAGCTACCGTGGCCAAACTTTTAAAAACGCTTAAACTGGTGGGCATGGGAGAACTCGAATCTCCGACCCCCACATTATCAGTGTGGTGCTCTAACCAACTGAGCTACATGCCCATCAACTCAAACGCTTTTATAGTACAACAGGTCAGATAATACCAGAAAAATGATTTTTTGACAAGCCTTTGTCAAACCAGCTTCTTACAAAAAAAGCCCTGCATCAAGCAAGGGATTTTTTATTTTAATAACTTAGAAGTGACTACTTTTAGCCAACTATCTCATCCCATAATATGGGAGGAGTTCGACTATGAACAACTGATTGTGAGATGAGTTGTTCTGATTATACTCCTTAGAAAGGAGGTGATCCATCCACAGCTTCCGCTACGGATGCCTTGTTACGACTTCACCCCTATCACCGGTCTCACCTTCGTCCAACTAATGTCAGCCTTCGGGTGCTACCGACTCTCTTGGTGTGACGGGCGGTGTGTACAAAGCCCGAGAACGTATTCAACGCCGCGTAGCTGATCGGCGTTTACTAGCGATTCCAACTTCATGAGGTCGAGTTGCAGACCTCAATCCGAACTGGGACCGGCTTTGATGGGATTGGCTTCACCTTGCGGTTTTGCGACCCATTGTACCGGCCATTGTAGCACGTGTGTTGCCCCAGACGTAAGAGCCATGCTGATTTGACGTCATCCTCGCCTTCCTCCCCGTTAAACCGGGGCAGTCTCCTATGAACATTTAACATAGGATAAGGGTTGCGCTCGTTAAGGGACTTAACCCAACATCTCACGACACGAGCTGACGACAACCATGCAGCACCTGTCTAGCACTCTCGAAGAAGCTCTAGTTTCCTAGAGTTTGCAGCTAGATGTCAAGTCTGGGTAAGGTTCCTCGCTTATCGTCGAATTAAACCACATGCTCCACCGCTTGTGCGGGCTCCCGTCAATTCCTTTGAGTTTTAGTCTTGCGACCGTACTTCCCAGGCGGGGTACTTAAGGCGTTAGCTTAGTTAGACAGCACTGAGAGGGTCGATACTCCCAATGCTTAGTACCCATTGTTTACGGCGTGGACTACTGGGGTATCTAATCCCATTCGCTACCCACGCTTTCGTCCCTGAGTGTCAGAACCGTTCTAGCAAGCTGCCTTCGCTTTTGGTATTCCTATCGATATCAACGCATTTTACTACTACACCGACAATTCTGCTTGCCTCTCCCGGCCTCTAGCTCTAGAGTATCTTTGGCAGTCTTGAAGTTGAGCCTCAAGATTTGACCAAGGACTTTTAGAGCCACCTGCGGACCCTTTACGCCCAATCAATCCGGGTAACGCTCGCCACCTACGTATTACCGCTGCTGCTGGCACGTAGTTAGCAGTGACTTATTCATCAGGTACCGTCACGAATTCGTCCCTGATAAAAGATCTTTACACTCCGAAAAGCTTCATCGATCACGCGGCATTGCTCCTTCAGACTTTCGTCCATTGAGGAAGATTCTTGACTGCAGCCTCCCGTAGGAGTCTGGGCAGTGTCTCAGTCCCAGTGGGACGGGTCATGCTCTCACACCCGCTACACGTCGTAGCCTTGGTGAGCTTTTACCTCACCAACAAGCTGATGTGCCGTAGGCTCCTCTCTATCCGACGGATCTTTACATGGGAATGACATATGTCCCCCCATGTCTATCGGGTATTATTCCAGATTTCTCCGGGTTATCCCCGAGATAGAGGTAGATTACCAACGTGTTACTCTCCCGTTTGCCAAGCCTAGCAAGCTAGGCTTTCGACTTGCATGCCTTAGACATGCCGCCAGCGTTCACCCTGAGCCAGGATCAAACTCTTAGTAAAAACTATAGAATTTGAGTCATATTGACTCAATAATTGAAAATAAAAAATTGAATTGACTAAAAGCTCGTCACTTCCAAGTCATTAAATTTTTGTGGTATTCTCTTGTCAAATAACCTTTCAATATTAAGAAAAAACAGCAAGGTCCGAAACATTCAGACACTACTGTCTTATCTTTATTTGCAACTCAGGTTGTTTTCAATCAGCTACGAAAGTTTTATACCTTAAAATTAATGCTCCATCATGATAGTGCAAAAAAAGGAATTTGTCAAGTATAATATATAAGAATTTAATAAACTAGCTTATAGTCTAATAAAAATCCCAAAAACTAAGTTATTTCCTATACTTTGTCTGTTCCTGCCTCCATTTAGCTATTTTACCATGGTGCCCTGAAAGTAAAATTTCTGGAACTTTAAACCCCCTAAAAACCTCTGGTCTGGTATATTGAGGATATTCAATATTAAACTTTTCAGTTTTTTTATCATATTGAGAAAATGACTCTTCTTGAATAGACTCCTCTTTACCCACTACTCCTGGCACTAATCTAGCCACACTATCTATAATACAGGCAGCGACCAGCTCTCCGCCGGTAAGTACAAAATTGCCCAAAGATATTTTTTCATCAATAAAATTATCAACTCTGGAATCAATTGCTTCATAATGCCCCGCTATCAAAATCAGCCTTTTATATTTGGTCAGACGCTTGACCTCATTTTGGTCAAAAGTTTTACCCTGGGGTGACATCAATATCACTCTGGTAGATTTATTTTTGCGCGGATAGATTTTTTTCAAAGTTTTATAAACCGGCTCAATCTGTATGACCATGCCTGGTCCGCCGCCATAGGGCGTATCATCTACTTTGTGATGTTTATCAGTCGATTGTTTTCTGATGTCGTGAGTATTTATTTCTATTAGTTTTTTCTTTTGGGCTTTATCCAAAATAGAGCTATTAAAATAACTGTCTAAACTATCAGGAAAAATTGTAAGTATGTCGAACTTCATTTCTAATTTTTATTGTCATTGCGAGCCCTGAACGACTTGTGGTGAGCGAACTCGAACCAAGTCGAAGGGCGTGGCAATCTAAAATTTTAGCTTGCTTCACTGCGTTCGCAATTACATATTATTTTACTTAAATCACCATTTAAAATTACCGGCTTCATGGCCAATATTCATAACTTCATAATTTATCTTTGTACAGATTCAAAAAGTTAGGAAACTGTGAATGGGTATTTTGTGGTATATTACTCAATTGATACCATTTTATTTCGTCAAACTTGTGTGGCTCACCATTTTTTACAATAGATCTGTCTATTAAAACTTTAAAATCTAGGGCTAACCAATGCGTCTTTTGGCCATCATGCTCTCTGTGCACATCTCTATAACCTAAAAACTCATATTCAATTACGTCACTACAATACTCCTCTTTAATTTCTTTCCGTAAAGTGTCTATCACAGTATGCCCAAATTCTAGTCCGCCTCCACCAATATCCCATCGACCATGTTCATCACGACACTCTTTAGATCTTTTGGCCATCATAAAATTGCCATTTCCATCATGACAAAAATAGACAACACTTATACCTGTATAATCAATCCCCTTTTTCATAATCTAATAATATTATAAATTCCACAAAAACAAAAGACCGCGTTTGCGGTCTAATGTTTTATAATATAAATGTTCAAAAATTATAATTTCAAATCATCTACATCGGCGTCTGAGCTAGAAACTTCTTCTCTTGGAGCTTCTTCTCTTGGAGCTCTACCTTCTTTTTCTGGTTCGTAAACCTTCAAATTGACATAAGAATTATTCTTGTTGCCAATGATACGCAGAAGAGTCCTTAGAGCACGGGCTGTTTGACCCTGCTTACCGATAATTTTTCCCATTTCTTCTGGGTTGACTTTTAAAGTCAAAAGTACGCCTCTTTCGTCGATATTCCTTTCGACAACAACGTCTTCTGGTTTTTCGACTAAAGCTTTAACAACTGTTTCTAAAAATACTTTATCTTCCATGTCTTTTTGGTTAATTATCTTCTAAATCGGGTTATACCCTTTTAATGAGCAAGAATAACTTTTTATATTATATAATTGCTTTCAAATAAGGTCAAGAAGCAAAAAACTATTCTTTAATTTGCTCTTCTTTAACTTCTTCGTTTTTTTCTTCAACAACTGGCTGCTCTTCAACTTTTGGTTCAGCCTCTTTAGCCTTAGCTTCAGTGTCTGCCTTGTTCTTTTCGTTCTGTTTGGCTTGTCTGGTTTTAGTAATTCTTACAGATTTGGCCTTTTTACCTTCTATAACGCCTTCTTTGATAAAAAGATTGTTGACGGTATTAGAAGCTTGGGCACCTACAGAAAGCCAATGTTTTATTCTGTCTTCCTTCAAAACGGCCTCTTTTTTATGAGGATTGTAGTTGCCTAGGATTTCTAGGTGATTTCCATAGGTATCCTTGGATTTTTCTGAAACTACCACTCTATAAAGTGGCTGTTTTTTTCGTCCGACTCTTTGCAATCTAATGGCTAACATTTAATATTTCGCTTGTTAATTATTACTGAAGTAGAAGGGCTCTACCCGTTAAATCCCGCTTAGCGGGAACCCCGTTTTGACGGGGTTATTTAACGGGGTCAATATTACTATAATTAAGGACTTATGTCAATACATATATTAAAAAATAAGCTGGACTTTATTTTTAAAATTGTTATAATAAAAATCAGTTTTAAAATTTTATCAAATAAAAATGGAAAAAAAATTGCTAATTGGCTTTATTGGCCAGGGATGGATAGGCAAAAATTATGCCGATGATTTCCAAAATCGCGGTTTTAATATTGTCCGCTATGACATAGATACCTATGCCGAAAACAAAGATAAGATAAAAAATTGTGACATAGTGCTTATTGCTGTGCCTACTCCCACCACTCCAGAAGGTTTTGATGATTCTATAGTGGATGAAGTTTTAAATCTCATAGGTGATGGTAAAGTTGCCGTTATCAAATCTACTGTCCAAGTCGGCACCACCAAAAAAATGCAAACACAACACCCCAATATAATTGTAATGCATAGTCCAGAGTTTTTGACCGAAAAAACAGCTGCCCATGATGCTAAACATCCTTATAGAAATATTGTTGGTGTCACTGATATCAAAAATGAAACATTAAAGCAAAAAGGTGAATTAGTTTTGAGCGTACTGGCCAAAGCACCCTACAACAAAGTCATGCAAGTAGAAAACGCTGAAATGATCAAATACGGTGGTAACTGTTGGTTTTATTTCAAGGTGGTATTTATGAATATGTTTTATGATCTGGCTGAAAAAAAGGGTCTTGATTTTGAAACTATCAAAGAAGGAATGAAGCACGATTTGCGTATTGGCCCAACACACCTTGACGTCATACACCAAGGTGGCCGTGGTGCTGGCGGTCATTGTTTTATAAAAGACTTTGAAGCTTTTATAGAAATGCTTGATAGTGTAGATCTTGATCAACAAAAACAAGTGTGTGAAGCAGTCCGCGATATCAATCTAAAGTATCTGACTGACTCTGGCAAAAATCCTGATCTTGTCCGCGGAGTTTACGGAAAATAATCTAAACCAAAAAAAGACCCCCGCCAAACTACGTTCGGCGGGGGTTCTCGCATGTATGGGACTTAGCCGGCGAAATCCGGCGGCAGGAAAGAGCGGGAAACGGCGATGTGGCCGATACTCGACTTGAGCAAGGCGTTGTGACGATCACTGTCACTGTGGAGTTGAACGGAGAAACCGTCCACACAGTAGACATCGAAGATATGTAGTTTGACCCCGTCAGAAGTCATGATGTGGTCGAGCTGACCGTTGCTTCCCAGCCGGACCAACAAGTCTTCACCCAGATCCTCCAAGCTCAGAAACACTAGGTCTCCGTCCATCACCCTAGCAACCGCTTTGTCTTTCATGTTAAAAACTTTCCTTTCTTTTTTTGGGTCCTATCGTGGCGAGTGTTTTTATGCTTCTAGTATAAAAGCTGAGATATGTACAGAATCAATTTTAATAATAACCATATAATATAATTTTTGTCAATTATAAAGCCCGCCGCGTAAAACGCGGCGGGCTAAAAAATCTATATATTATTGAGCTATTTCATCAGCCTGATCAAAACTCATAGACAATAACTTTGATACTCCATCATCTCCCATAGTCACCCCATAGATAATTTTTGATTTGTGCATTGTGGCTCGATTGTGAGTAATGGCTACAAATTGAGTTTTGGCCGATAATTCTTCTAAGATTTCTGCAAAACGCATAGAGTTGGCTTCATCTAAGGCTGCATCTACCTCATCTAAAACCACAAATGGCGAAGGACTATTGGCAATAATAGCACAAATAAGAGCAATAGAGGTCAGTGCCTTTTCTCCACCTGAAAGCATATTGATACTGGCCAATCTTTTACCTGGCGGCGTGGCTTTTATCTCAATACCATACTGTCTTTTAGTTTCTACTTCTTCCTCATTTTCTTCCTCGGAATTTTCTGATTCACCAGCTTTATTTACTCTGACATCTTGGATGTCCAAAATAAGTTCTGACTTACCACCATTAAATAATTTTTTGAAATACTGATTAAATAAATTATTTATATTTCTAAAACTCTTGTCAAACTGCTTGGAAATAGCCTCTTCCAAATCCTTAATTACTTTTTCCAAATGATCTATAGCTTGAAGCAAATCATCGCTCTGCTCTTTCAAAAAATTATAACGCTCTGATACTTCATTATATTCCTCCAAAACCATTTCATCAATTCCTCCGATAATGCTCAATTGATTTTTTAAACTATTTATTTTTTCTCGGCTTTCTTCTACATTGATTGAGTTTGTTTTTTTGAGTTCAAAAACACTGAATTCTTCTCGTATCTCACGCTCAAGCTCTTCTTGTCTGGTTTCCAAACGAGCCAATTCTACTTTTATTTCATTGAGCTTAGAATTTTTTTCATTAAAGTTTGCTTGTACTTCACGAAATCCTTTTTGGGCTTGCACCAAAGATTGCCTTTTGTCTTCCTCAATTTTATTAAACTCTTGGATTTGTTTTTCTATTTCTGAGAGTTGTTTATTTTTATCTTCTATCTTGGTGACAGTTTCTTCCAGTTGTTTAGAAGTATCAGACTTATCTCCAGCCAATCGTTTAGCATCGGACTCTAATTTTTTTAGTTCTTGCTCAGCACGCTCTATTGCTTCTTTTATTTTATTATCTTCGCTTTCTAGGACTGCTAGCCTAGTGCGAGCTTCACTTATTTCCGCTACCAAATTATCCTTACTGGAAAGCATTTTATTGAACTCGTTTTGCCAAATCTTGCGGCTATCTTCTTTGGATACTTTTATTTTACTAAATAAAGCGTTGACTGCTTCCGTCACCTGATAGCAGGCCTTTTTCAAATCTGGCAAAATATCAATAGTCTCCATTCTTTCCAAAAGCTCCTGAAAACTAATCTGTTTTCTCAAAATACCTTCTAATTTTTCACGCATTTCTTCAGGAGAAAGCTCACCATTATTCAAAAGCTTATTTTCCAGCTTGGAAAACTCTTCCATTATTCCTTGCCGCTTCTCTTCTAACTGCTGGAGATTGTCTTTGGCAATCTTTAGACTAGTTTGTTTTTCTGACAAAATTAGTTTGTCATTATTGATCTGATTTTTTAGCTCCTCTATCCTCGCTTTTAGCCAGACAATGTCGGATTTACCAGATGACATTAATTTTAAATCGGCCTGACCTTCCAAAATTGTTTTTTCTTTTATCAGTATAGATAACTCACTTTGAGATTGGGCCAATTTTTTTTGTAATATTTCAAAATTATCCTGACGAGATGAGGATTTTTCTTCTTTGTCCAACTGGGTCTGAAGGTCTATTAATTCTTGATTCAAATCTGCTACTTCTTTTTGTAATTTATCAAATTCTTCTTTTTTAACTTTTAAGTCATCATTGATATTGTTGGTCAGAAAACTATAATAGCTTGTTTGTATTTCTTTGAGTTCCTCTTCCAACTTTTCTCTTTTTTCCAACCTCTTTACCTGACGAGTCAAACTACGCAGTCGTGGATCAAGCTCAGCCAAAATCTTGGCACTTTGTTCAAGATTTTCTTTGGAGCCTTCCAATTTATTGATAGCCTGATTTTTTTTGATTTGAAATTGTTTGACACCCGTTGCTTCATCAAAAAATTCTTTTCTCTCCTGACCAGATGACACCAATATGGAATCAATCATGCCTTGACCAATCACGCTATATGTTTTTTGACCAAAGTTAGCCTTAGCCAAAAGTAATTGGACGTCAAACAAACGAACTTTATTGTTGTTTATCAAATATTCACTCTCGCCACTTCGCTCTATCTTTCTGGTAATAACAATCTGTTCATAATCAAGTTCTGCCTGGCGATCAGAATTATTAAGATATAAACTAACCTCGGCATATCCGAGTTTATTTTTCTTATCAGATCCGGCAAATATGACATCCTCTGATTTTTTACCCCGAAGAGTTTTGATACTTTGTTCACCTAGTACCCAACGGACTGCATCAGCAATATTTGACTTACCACTTCCATTTGGACCGACAATTGCTGTCATGTCCCGATTAAAAATTAAAGTGGTCGGATTAGCAAATGACTTAAAGCCTTGAATTTCCAGTTTTTCTAAATACATACAATAAAATAAAAACGCTTGAATTAGCGCTATTATTTTAGCATATATTTTGTTTTTTTTAAATTCGCCCCGTCAAATAGCGCAAAGTGGAAACAATATTATTGCTATTTGATGTAAGAAAAAAGAAAGGTCCCCGACCTCTCCCGATTATTAGATGTTTTCGCCAAAAACACCCAGTCGAGAGAGGTCCGAGGACCAGAAACCGTTGTAGGACGATGGGGGGGGATTGTGAGATTGGAGGTGTCCTTAGGCCGCAAAGCGACTCAGTTTTGCAGGCCTATCCTGACAACGGTTGTGGAGAAGATCTATTATATATTAATAATAGCAAAAAATAGAAATATTAAAAAGCCCCTGTGCTCAGGGGCTCTGTTTCTACCATTTTTTCTTTTTTATGGCCGCTGTAGCGGCGGTGGTTTGAGCCTCTTGTTTACTATAACCCTCGCCCTTGGCAACCAGTGTTTTTTCTAGATATACTCCTACTACAAACTTTTTATTATGATCTGGTCCGGATTCTGAAATAACACGATAATGCGGAGTGACGCCCTGCTGCTCCTGAGCCTTTTCCTGAAATCTAGTTTTGGGATCAATATATTCTTTATCTTTTATAATTTTTGACAGTTGTGATAATAAATATTTTTTTATAAATTTATCAGCTGTTTTATACCCCCGATCCAAATATATAGCCCCTACTATAGCCTCAAAGGCATTGGCCAATATATATTGCCTAGCTTTTTTATTGGTATCCTGAGACTCGCCTTTGGAGAGATACATAAATCTATGGACGCCAAGCTCTTCAGAAATACTAGACAACCTATCACCATTTACCAAAGAGGAACGCCAGTTGGTCAATATGCCTTCTGCCTCACTATAATTGTTGTATAAATAATCAGTTACTACCAACTCCAAAACCGCATCTCCCAAGAATTCTAACCTTTCATTGTGATCAAGTCCAAAATTTTTGTGCTCATTTAAATAAGACCTGTGTACCAGGGCTGATTTCAAAAAATTAATATCTTTAAATTTTACGTCTAATTTTGTTTCCAAAACGGATAAATTTTTTTCCATGTTTTTACTTTAAACCGATTTTTTCCAAACCTTTATTAAAAATATCTTTGGCATTTTCATAGTCTATCCTATCTAATGCTTCTGACAAAGGGAACCATTTTACATCTTTGAGCTCGCTTACTTTAGGCACGACAATTTCTGTGTCTTTGGTCTCAACTAAATAATATTTAATGAGTTTGCGATATGGTTTTTCATTTGGCTTATGCACTTTTACTTCTGTTTCACCCAAATAGCCATTACTATCTAGATTTTGTAAGCCTGTTTCTTCAGACAATTCACGTAGTGCTGCCTCTTCTTCATTTTCCCCTGGCTCAATACCGCCTTTGGGGAATGTCCATTTGCCATAGGCATCCATGATAAGCACAAAATAATAACCATCGTCTGTCTGACGATAAATCATACCGCCGGCTGATACTTCTTTTATACCTTGGCTGGGCAAATCTTGCTTTTCCCCATTTTTGACCATTTCTTTGTAAATACTGCCCAAAACTCCGTTTACGAATTTACCACTTGAGTCACCGCCAAAAGCTTTGGCCAGCTCAATTGCTTCATTGATTGCTACTTTAGGTGGTATATCTTCTTTGAGTTTTAATTCAAAAACACCAATACGCAAAACATTTCTGTCTGTCATTGTGATTTGATCTATTGGCCATTCAGGAGCAAATTGGGCTATTAGGCCATCAATCTTTTTTTGATTTTTGACAATGCCATTTACCAATTCAAAAGAAAAGCCCTGATCATCAAAATCAGGAGCGAATTCTTTTTTTATATACTCCAAAATCTCTTTCTGGTCTTTTTTTCCTTTTAGAAAATCCCACTGAAAGAGCGTTTGAAGAGCAATTGTTCGAGCTAAGTGTCTATTAGCCATTTTATTTTTGTTTGTTTCCTCTGCCTTTGGCAGCTACTTTTTTTGTTCCTTTATAATATCCGCATTTGGGGCAAGCACGGTGAGGCATAATGCTTTGACCACAGTTGCTACACTTTGTAGTAATTTTTTTGGTTAGTGCGAAATGTGATGCTCTTTGTCCGCCTTGAGATTTTGTCCTTTTCTTTGTTGGTGTACTCATAAATGTTTTATAAAAATTAATGTCTATGATAATAGCCCAAAAATCTACTCTAGTCAAGAAATAAATATCAGGGCAAATTTCAAAAAACTGCTTTTATTATAGCATATTTTAACCGGCTTGACAAAGATAAATAAATGTGCTATTATTCCATGTTACAGAGTCAGTAAATTATTTTGGTCAGTAAAAATCTGTGTTTTCAGGCAACTGTGTCCACGACAAGCATGGGGATCATCTCTAAGATTAAATTTGGCTCTGGCTCAATTTTTTCCAGAGATGATTTTCTTGGGCACAGTTGTCTGGAAATAAAGATCATAAAAATATAAAGAAAATTAACCCTGCACCATACGGTGCAGGGTTTTAGTTTGCAATAATTTCAAAATTGTTATTCAGCTGGAGTACTGGTAGCTGTCTGATTTTCTTGCTGCTCGGCCAAAAGCTCTTCTTCAGTCACCCCGAGTAAACAGACTTCTTGCCAAGGTATATAGTGACTATAAAAAGTAGTTTCTACCGGCTCTGGTTGCTCTGGATACTGGACACTATAATTAAATTTGGCGTCAGCGCCATAATGAGCCCTTTCTGTACACTTTGTCTGCCCCGGCTCCAGGTCAGTAGTTTTTATTATTTTCTTTTCTGGTGGAGCTACTATATTGTATATCTCCGGCTCGGTAGCAATAGCTACACGACCATCTTCTGTTCCCCAAAAATCAAAATAAAGTTTAGTACCCTCTATCCTAGTTTGAATTAAAATATGTTTGCCTGTATCATTTTTAAATTTAAAGTCAGGCCAAGGACTATAGATAGTAGCGTCAGTTCCTGCTGGCTCATAATAAGAAACCCGATATGAATGATTTCTTCTTTCGGTGATTGGCAAACCAGTACCTAAAGCTGCTCGAAAAACGGTTGTCCCAATTTGACAAAGACCTCCACCGTATTCAGGAATAGTTTGATTACCTTTTATAACTAGCTCCTGCCTATAACCATGTTCACCATCAATTTCTCCCAAAGCAGTAATGAGAGAAAACTCCTCATCTGGTTTTATAAGCATACCGTTCAAAGTATCAGCTCCTACTCTAATATTATGAATACGATTGACAGGACTACCACTAAAATCAGATTCGCCAATGCCGATAATCTCTACGATTCCCAAATCATTAACATCTTGATTATCCACTTTTGATTCGGCTACCTCTACCACAAATGGCACCTCTAGTTCTCCCGGATTATTCAAAGTCCCTTCCATTGATTTTAGAGTATCCTCTAAGTTTATGGTCAGACCATCTTGACTGCTGACAAACTCTGCTACCTTACCATCTACCAACTTAAACTTTGCATCTTGCACCGGTATTTCTATTTCATCCTTCATACCAACTTCTTTTATATATTCAGCAAAAAGATTATTATCCAGTCCAACATAAAAATCATTAGCTCCTTGTTTTAATCTTAACCACTGGCGCCAAATATCATTTGGTATATTCCAATCTCTTTCTTCATAAGTCAAATAAAAATCTCCTCGTTTAGAAGTGCTGGCTACTTTATCCTTGTATCTTTCAAGCACCTCTTTGCTAATAGCTGGCTTATCGGCTATCACCAAAAGGTCTATCTGACTACTCATCAGCTGTTGTATCTGATCCTTGGTCTCTGCTAGAGCTAGCTGATAATCAAAAGTTTGTCCAATGCTTTCTTGAGTAATACCTAAACTACCATCTTCCTCAAAAAAATAACTGGCTTCTTTCTTTTCTAAAAGTAATTCTTTAAAACTATTTTCTAGTATCTGTTGATTTTGCTCCTTATCCCATTTGTAATAAATAGGAAAGTCTCGCCCCTTGGTCAAGGTTGCCAATTTATTAAAAAAGTTACCAAAGCTTTTATCATTTTGGAAACTAGTCACTTCCAAGAGAGTTTTTTCTACATCCCAAGATACCAGCCAAGCTAAACTGTCGGCTCCATCTATAGCTGCAATATTTGGATATATGGTCACTTCTTTATTATTTGCTTTATAAACAAAGCCACGGCTATTTACAAAATCAATTCTTTTATCCAGCTTGGCTCTGGCTTCATCTACAGTAATACCACCAATATCTACTCCGGCCACTGATATACCTTTTAATATCTTGCCTTGGTAGCTATTTTCCACATAAGCATAGGCTCCAAAAGTTCCACCAACTAGAATTATAAAAATAGCTACGGGAATCCATAACCATTTTTTTGCGACGATGGATTGTTTATCAAAAAATTTTTTTTCCATAATAATTATTCATCTTCATTTAAAAGATCATTCAAAATCTTTTTACTTTCTTGATCTGCTAAATTATTTTCACTAAAAGACAAAAAATATTCCTGACCTTGTTTTAAGTCTTTGAAAAAAAGTGCGGCATCAATAGATATCTCCTGACCAGATTCTGTCCTAAAAAAATTTTTGCCCTTATCCTGATGATCAAAAAATACTTTTTTATTGTCCAACATTTTAATTTTCGTCTTTTACTTTTATGTTTATATCTTTACCTTTGGTTTTAGGTAAGGTGATAGTCAGTACACCGTTTCTAATTGTAGCTTCTATCTTGTCTTCCTGAACATCAACTGGCAATATAATAGAACGAGAAAAATTACCCCAATAACATTCTTGATAAAAATAGTCCTGCTCGTGAATAGTCTTATCCTTTCTCCTTTGCCCACGGATAGTGATCATATCACTGTCAAAAGAAATATCTATGTCTTCTGGCTCCACACCAGCAATTGTAGATTTGATGTAAATATTATTTCTATCTTGATAGACATCTACTGAAAGCTGTCCTTCTTCCTCCAACTCATCATCATAAACATCTTCCACATCTTCAAAATCAGCATCGTCCTCTTCAAGCTCCTGGTTTTCCAAAATTTCCACTTCTTTTTTATTTTTCTTTTTTAGCATCTTTTTATTTTTAAGCTATTAAAAGTACTTATATTATATGATTTATAAGGATGTTTGTAAAGAAAGAGCCCTTTACAAAATAACAAAATAATTATATATTATGCTATACTAAAAATATAAGCGTACAATCCACAACACCAATCCAAAATATAGATTCAAAGCGCAATGGTGCGCTTGATTATAAAAAAGGAGCGGGGTATCAGATGAAGGGGTGACCTAACAGGGAAATAGCAAATCTCTTCGAGACAAAGAGCTCTAGCCAGGGAATGTCATTTACTGGCTGGAGCTTTTCTTTTTGTAAACAAAAAACAGACTGCCTAATATCTGCTATATATAATCCCCCAACTACGATCGGAGCATTTGACCTTGGCTTTTTCTATGCATTATTATGGTCGAAGACCATAAGCGAAGTTCTGCAAAGTAGAACGGAGTCGAATGGTGGGTATGAGAGGACTCGAACCTCTGACCTCTACAATGTCAATGTAGCGCTCTAACCAGCTGAGCTACACACCCAATATTTCAATATGGTACCGGGGAGAGGACTCGAACCTCCACACCCTTTCGGATACTAGCTCCTAAGGCTAGCGTGTCTACCAATTCCACCACCCCGGCACAAAAAATAAATTATATAATAATAACAAAGCTGATTTTACAATAATATATCTATTTAGTCAATAATTTTATATCATTATAATATTGATAATTTAGTTATTTTGTGATATAATACTATGATATATTTTTCTGATTTCCCCCGTGTCACTGTCCACTCTCTCAGGAGGAAATGTCCAATGAAGTCGCTCTTTTTCATCACTGTCGTCTGCTTACTGCTGACCGCCCTGCCGACCCTAGCTCAGTCAGGACAACCTGGCCAGCCCAAGCTGAGCAACCTGCCCGATGAAAATTTCATCAGCGAATGCGAAGACTGGTTCCTCGGCCGTTACGGCGAGGACTTCTCGCAGGCCTTTGCCGCCCGCTTCGGCTACGGCACTGGTACACTGACCGACCCCGGCGGAGAGCAACACTCCTTCACCTGGTTTGCCTTCACCAACACCGACGCCTACCTGCAGTTCTACGTGAACTGCAACATCAACCAGGCGGTGGCCAGGGAGCTGCGTAGCATTATCGACGACTTGGGACGCAAATGGGAAACTATTTGCTTCGGAGAAAACAACTGCTGGATTAGCACCAGCAACTGTTGGATGCTAAACGATGCTGACGAGGCTCGTTCGAAAAATTACCACTACATGCACGTCAGTCTAGGCTTGACCATCGCCAAGATGGTCGAGAACACCAACTTCATCAACAACATGACCGTCGTCGGCTACTACCAGTAGCCAAGCTGCTAGGATAGTAGAGTTGCTCAATAGCAATTCTACTATCCTATATTTTTTATTCAAAAATTAAATGCCCAACTTTTTAACTACAAAATCTATATCTTTATCTCCCCGACCAGAAAGATTAACCAAAATATTTTTTCCTTTACCTAGCTGCTTGGACAGCTTCCTGGCAAAAGCCACGGCGTGAGCGCTTTCTAGAGCCGGAATAATTCCTTCTAATTTTGACAGCTCCATAAAAGAATCTAGACATTCTTTATCACTAGCCAATTCATATTTTATCCTTTTGATATCTTTCAAAAAACTATGTTGTGGACCAACACCGGGATAATCAAGTCCCGAAGCAATTGAGTAAACTGGCTCTGGTTGTCTTTTTTTATCTTGAAGCAAATAAGTATACATGCCATGGATATTTCCCGGCTTGCCCAGAGTCAAGGTAGCAGCATGATCGCCAGGATTGAGAGAGCGACCGCTTGGCTCTACTCCATAAATATCAATTTTTTCATCTTCTAGATAGGCCGAAAAAAGACCAATAGCATTACTACCTCCTCCCACGCAAGCAACCAGAGCATCGGGATCCTTGCCGACTAAATCTTGAAATTGTTCTTTGGCTTCCTCTCCTACTATTCTCTGAAAATCTCTGACCATCATTGGAAAAGGATGAGGACCTACTACCGAACCAATACCAAAAAATGTATTTTGTGGATCTTTAACAAATTCATTAAAAGCGCTGTCTACTGCATCTTTGAGTGTCTTGGTGCCCATCTTAACTGGCACAACTTTTGCTCCCAAAATTTTCATTCGGATTACATTGGGAGCTTGTTTGGCAATATCAATTTCCCCCATATGTATTTCACAAGGAATACCAAGCACTGCCGCGGCAGTGGCTAGTGCCACTCCATGCTGGCCAGCTCCAGTCTCGGCTAATAGTTTTTTCTTGCCCATGCGTTTGGCAATGAGCGCCTCTCCCAAAGTATGATTTATCTTGTGCGCACCAGTGTGATTGAGATCTTCTCTTTTAAAGTAAATTTGGGCGCCACCTATTTTTTTAGTCAGATTTTTAGCATAGTAAATTGGGCTAGGACGACCCACATAATTTTTTAAAAGATATTTTAATTCATCCTGAAAATCTTTTTCATCTTTTATCTTTAAATAAAAATCAGCTATTTCATCAAAAATTGGCTTAAGCTCTGGAGGAATTATCTGACCACCATACTCGCCAAAATACCCATTTTTATCGGGATTAATATCATATTTTTTATTCATATTATTATAATTTAAATTAATAAAAAAATCGCCTGTGAAACCGACGATATCAAAAACTTTTTAAATACACAAAAAATCAACTGATACGCCAGCTTCTAAAATCTTTCCACCAAGCTAAATTGTGCATTAAATAATTACTCATATTTTCATATTAAAAGTTATTGGCTTTTTTGTCAAACTAGTTGACTTATTAAATATTTTGATTTAGTATAAGCAGTTCGCTATTTGATATTTTCCCAGACCTCGAAAGGAGGTGAAAGACATGAAATTCTGGAAGTGGTTTGAAAGACGTTTTGCTGTTACCGACGACGTACTACCCCCTACACCGGCCGATGTAATCATCTGCATCGGAATCGATGTATTCAAAGACGGCTACAGTGCCAGCCCCTCATCCAGAGAAGTGGCCTACAAAGGTCGTGAACTTTTTTCCCAAGGCTACGGCCGCAACATCCTTGTTTCAGGAGGCTACCACTTCAAGGGGCTCAGTGAAGCCAGAGCTATAGCCGTCATTCTGGAAAAAGGTGTGCCTACTGGTAACGTTTTCCTAGATGAAATTGCTGACCGTACTTGGTTCAACGCTTCAGAATCTCTCAAGCACATGCAAGCTCACGACTGGCAAACAGCCGTGGTTGTTGCCCACCCCTGGCACGCCCGTCGTGTCAAAGCCACTTTCAAGAAACGTTGGAAAAACAGCGACTACAGTTTCGCTGTTGTCAAAGCCCGATCCGCCTATGGAAACGGATCACAAAAAAGGCTGGACAATTTCTGGCTCTTTCTTTTCTGGGACACTCTAGCCTTTGTCTTTTCCAAATTCAAAGGCTACGTGTGAGAGCGTTCGGTCAGACCGGACGCTCTTTTCTTTTTGACAAAAGCTATCAAACCCAAAATAAAAATAGCTACTATTAATAAAAATAAAATATTTTTTACACTCTTGCCTCTATTATCAACTACCGCCTGATTTGTCGAGCTGACAATTCTCATTTCTTCGTCTACACTCTCGGATATTTTTTCTCCCAAGACCTCTTGCGATACCAAAATATCGTCAATAGTAAAAGGCGTCATCTTAAAACCACTGTCTGTTTCTGACAATATCCCCGAGGCTATTACTTCACTGCCTTTTTTTATTTCCAAATCCGCTAGAGAAAAAGTAGTATATACTCTGATGTTTGACTCGCCACCTTCTTCTGTTGACAAATAAATATTTTTACCACTTTTTTTGACCACTATTCCTTTGACGCTGACAAAACTACCCAAAAAATCACTGTCCAAATCATCTGTACTAATTGGCTCTGGTTTTTTAAAGTTTATTTTTTGATCATTGGACCAGATCTGATCAGCTGATTTTATTTTTATCCGTGGCAAATCATCAAGATTGGATATTTGTCCTCTTAGTGTAGCCACTTGACCAGCTGATAAGGCTGGCCAGTCTTTATAATAATTATAAATTTCTACAAGCTCAGCAAAATTAATTTTTTCTCCGTCAAAATCTGCCAGATAAACACTGCGCGTATTTTTATCCGCCTTATTTAATACCACACCCTGTATCAAAACATCATTATTTTTTTCCAAATTTTTTATTTCCAAAACCTGGTACATTATTTCCGGTTCTGGGATATTTAAGTTTGGACTAGCTGGTGTGGGGCTAGCTACAAACCATTCGCTGTTTTCCATGTCCCAGGCATAAGTTTTATCTTCCGGTATTTTTTCATACATTACTTCCTGCCAAATTTTTCCGTCCGGCCTTATCAAACGGACAGAGTCCGAAGAATTGTTCAAAGTTATTTTACTATCTTGTCTGTAAACAATTAAAAAGCTATTAGCCTTTATGGTTGTGGTAGCAAATTGATATGGCTTGGACCCTCCCTCTGCATCGTCTATGCTCCAGTCAAACAAATTTATATCATTATCCGTAGCATTGTACAGCTCAATCCATTCATTATCATCACTGCCTTTGGGATTGGGCATTATTTCTGAAATTATCAAATCATCCTCAACCAAATTTGTTTCAAAAATTTTTTCTTCACTTTGTACCTTCTCTACTTCCGTAATATCCTGACTTGTCTCATTTATAGGATAAATATCTATGACAAATTCTGCCCTATCACCAAGTCCCTCAGGATCAGTTACGGTCAATACTATTGTATAATGTCCAGCTTGTTCAAATTTGTGAGTCAAGCTGGCCTTGGAGCTGGTCTGACCATCCCCAAAATCCCAGAAATAGTCCAAATCTTCCCCTTCTGGGTCACTAGAGTTTTCCCCCGAAAAACTAATCTTTTGGCTAATATTAAAAGTTCCTTCTGCCAAAATCTGGGCAATTGGAGCCTGATTTTCTACTATTTGATTGGCTTGGCCAGGAGTAGGATTTTTGGTCCAGACAAAACCACTATCACTTCTGGCATAGCTTCTATTTTCCAAAGCCGGACCATTATACTCTACTCTTTCTTGTAGTATTTCTTCTGGCGTATATAGCCTGACCGAGTCTGTACCAGAATTATTCAAAGATATGCCACTTATATTTTTATAAACCACTAAATAGCTATTTGGTAACAGCCCTAAATCAATACCCGCGTCTTGATCTAATGTAAAGCGCCGGCTAGAATCATCGCCTAGTACAAAGCCAGATAGGTCAATTATTTCTGGGCCTAGATTATACAATTCAATCCATTCATTGTCGTCGCTACCTTCTGGATTAGGTAAAAATTCTGAAATTACAATCTGCGACCAATAATTTATTTCTGGTTCACTATCCTGACTAGGCTCATCTGTTTCACATTCTTGGTTGGCAACACCAGGACTACCTCCTAACAAACAGGATTGTTGCCATGTCTCTAAAATTTTCTCCAGAGAAAAGCCATCGCCCCCTCCCCAACTAGCATCATAAAAACTTTCTATTAAATACGACTGACCATTGTCAAAACTCAGCCCAATAGTAGAACTACTATTTGGCAAACTCATCACTGTATCAAAAACAGTACCATTAAAATCTGGATAATCAACTAAAAAATTCTCAGCGTTGTCGGCCAAAACAAAATATTCTTGAGAAGCAATAGTAGTGGTGCCTTGATATAGATTAATATTATGATTAGCCCCATCAAAAAATCTCCAGGTACTGCTAGCTACCACATCTTCCTGTCCAGAATTAAAAATTTCAATCCACTCATGACCACTATCAGCACCAGAGGCGTCATACATTATCTCTGAAAATAGCAAATCGCTTTCACTGGCTTCAACTTTTAAAGTCAGCGTGAAAAAACAAATTAGAATCGTCCAAAGGACGGCCCCGATAAACGGGAAAATCACTTTTCTTTGCATATTTAGTTTTTAATTATAATTATTACACAAATTTTAAAGTCACTAACATATTATTAAGAATTTCTCTATTTTCTTCACTATGCTATTTCTATTTAAAAAAATTTATAATTGTTTCTTCTGTTTCTATACACTTCATAAACTCCTGATAATTTGGGGCGTCTGGCTCGGGCATCGCGCCAGTGCTACAACCTTGCTTCCACAATAGCTTATCTTTATAAGCGTGAAGTGGATAAGTCCCGCCAGCATTACAAAATGCCTCTGGCTCAATAGTATTAAAACTCAAAAATTTTTTGTTACTCCAATTATAATAATTTGGTGTTATTATTGTCAGTAGTCCGCCCGGCAACTTCAAACTCTTTATACTACCCTGCTCCGTCAGTAAAAGAAATTTATTAAATTCTTCATTGGGACAAGATTTGTCAAATGATTTTTCATTTGGATCAATTATTTCTTGATACAAAGTAAAATTTTCTACCATCTCTATTGTATTGTTTTTCTTTTTCTTGACTAACAAAAAATAAATAATAACTAAAATAATTATTATCAAAAAAATTATTAAAATTTTTAGTGCTTTTTTTCTACTCATAAAATATATTTAAACTATAAATAATTATATCATAATAAAGATATGGGGGGCGAGTTAAAAATTTGACTCGCCCCACTAGGCTAACGCGAGACAGAAAAATATGTTCTGCCTTGAGTTGCCCAAGAGGCATCAAAAGCGGCTATGGAATAGCTGCGATGATTGCCACGGGAAGAGCCCGGATCATTGATGATCACGTTGCCATTCCAGCCAACTACAATGGCCCAATGAGGATACCCACCGCTTGAAACCAAGTTGCCGCTCTTGATCATCACCCCGACTACACAAGGTTTACCGCTAGCAACTATATTGATCAGTTGCTCTAGCGTACTGCAAGCGGGATATGAAGTGCGCAATTTATGTTTCTGTTCCAGTAGCGTTTTCAATCGATAAATTGAGGTATCGCAACCATTGGCCCGATTATAGCAAGAATTGCCAGTATAGTTTGCCAACCAGACATTCTGAGCTGTAATTTGACTTGAGTTGACTGGGCTATTATTAAAATAGCCACCCAACATGACAGCACAAGTCTGCCCACAGTTTTTGGTGTTGAGCCAATCTCCAGGCGGAACCTGCGTGAGAAACGGAACCCTGAGCGAGAATGAATAGGGTGGATAAGCTTTCTCCGCCTGCTCACTTGGGCTGGCAACGACTTGCTCCACCTCAACGGGAGACACCACTCCCGCTTCCTCGCGATCACAGCCAATAAGCCAAAAAGTGACCATGGCCATAATCAACAAGCTGAGCCAACACACTTTACCTTTCATGACCCTCTCCTTTTGTTTTGTGGGAACCGGTGACCAAAAACTAGAATGGACTAGTGCTGTTTTCCTCCTTTGGTTTTGTCAATGAACATCGTGGTTAGCTTTTTGCACGAACACAAAAAACTAACCTAGGACAATTTAGCTCTCCCACCAAAAAGATGCTCCCTGAGACAGAAAAATCGCTTTCTTCTAATTGTCTTATTGAAGGCCTGAAGATACAGGCAAACTTCAGACCTTGAAAAGACAATTAATTATCGTCTAGCTCTATAGTCTGTACATCAACATCCTCTCTAGCTGTTTCGTCACCAGTAACAGTTTTTTTGTTGCTGCCACCTAGCATTATCAAATCACTAGCCACAATCTCTGTGGTATATCTTTTGTTTTTATTTTTATCTTCCCAAGAACGATTTTGCAAACGCCCTTCCAAAAAAACCTTGGAGCCTTTTTTTAGGTAGGTATTGATAATATCTGCCAAGTGCCCCCAAGCCACAGCCCGGTGAAAATCAGCCCTGGTCTTTTTTTCTTTGCTTTGCTGATCACGCCAAACATAATTGGTCGCAATCTTAAATACTGCTAGATTTTGCCCGGAGGGCAATGTCCTGGCCTCTGGATCGGCTACTAAATTGCCGATTAGACTTACTTTGTTTAAGTCCATAATCACTTTTCCTTTCCTATCCACATATTGTGGAATTACTAATAAATATTGACAAATCTCTCAATTTGTCGTATGATTCTGTTGAGACTAACCTAGTTAGCTCTCAAAATCGCTTTTCTTCGCAAAAGCCCCCACAATGTGGGGGCTTTTGTATGTATAGCCGTCTCTCAAAAAATAGACGGCTTTATTTGTTCTTCTATCTTACAACAAATTTATTTTGTCTGTCAAGAACTTGCTCAAATATTTTTTCTATGTTAATAAATATTAGTGTCCTGCCCACTTCGTACAACAAACTTTCAGACAGGAGAAAAACATGCACCGTCTAGTAATAATAGAAAGCCCCTTTGCCGGCACTCCCGAGGAAGTACAAGCCAACATTCGCTACGCTAGAGCTTGTGTCCTTGATTGTCTCAAACGCGGTGAAGCTCCTTATGCCTCGCACCTACTCTATACCCAAGAAGGCATCTTAGACGATACTGTACCCGAACAAAGAAGACTTGGTATTGAAGCCGGCTTGGCTTGGGGACACCAAGCTCAAGCCACTGTAGTCTATATTGATCGAGGTATTTCCGACGGTATGATCCAAGGTATCATCCGAGCAATCAAAGAAGGTCGCGTAGTAGAACCTCGCTCTCTCAACGGAGCAGGCTCCAACTAAATCTTAGCCCTTGTAGTATCAAAATACGCAAGGGCTGAATTTTTTAGAAAGCTTTTTCTATGAATTGGTGACAAGCCATGTCTAGAGATTGCTTCAAAATGTCTTCGAGTACCATAGCCTTTGTGCAGCCCAAATTCATAATGCGGATAATTTTTATCTATATCCATCATCAATCTATCACGATATACCTTAGCCAATATCGAAGCAGCAGCAATTTCTTTGAATTGACTTTCACCAGACTTAAAAAAATTTATATTTTTCAAAACTGTTTCCCCTCCCCCCACATAATCAGCCACCACATCATTTGTTTTACCAAAATATTTTCCTAAATCTTCTACAATATCGTGAAATAAAAGTATATTGGCTCTTTGAATGCCATATTTATCTATAAAATTATTATCATACATCCTGACTGACCAAATAAAATTTTTGATAATTGGTAAAAATAAATCCTCTCGCCTCTTGAGGCTAAGTTTTTTACTATCATCTACTAAATCCAAAATTTGCTTTTCCCTTTTTGAGCCACGAAAGATTATACCAGCCGCTACTATTGGTCCAGCCAGTGGCCCGCGACCAGCCTCGTCTATTCCGATGATATATTTTGACATAATAAAATTATATAATTTTTGACAGAAAAAAGAAATGCTGGGTATAATTAAGATGGAAGTCGCGAACATTGACACCAAGGAGGGAATGATGGCTCAACTGGACAAAAATTACCTTATAATCTTGCCCCTGACTGACGGTTACGATCACCTCAGAGAACTAGACCAGGAGGAAACACTTGTTTTTTCTGATGAAGAAAAAACTACCCAAGATACTAGCTGCCCGCCAGACTGGTTTGACCTGGAAGAATGCGGTCTACCGATTTTTCCGGAAGACACTTATGACCGTAATCTAAACGGTCTAGACGACCTCATTGCTATAGAACCCAGTATGGATGAGGTATTGGAAATGTTTGTAGAGTCCATAAGTGATCCCGAAACAAAATCGGAAATGACTGCTCAAATAATGGCCAGAGATTATTTGCTAGAAATATACCAACCCCCAAGCGAGCTAGACTTTCTCTACGAATTTGACCTTGGCCAAGCCTTTGCCAACTGTCCCAAAGTTGTCTGCCTCAAAAGCTACCTTATATTTCACTGTCTAGACGATCTGCCGGAGACCAGTGAAAACGGATTCCACTTATTGCAAGGTTTTGATCTAGATAAGGTGCTGACCAGCAATCCATTTGCTGTCACTTGTCGGCAAGACCTACCATCATAAAAACACCGAACCTCTCCACGGAAGCTCGGTGTTTTACTTTTGACAAAAAATATAAGGCTGGTTATAATCTTATAACTGACTACCACTATTATCTTTAAGGAGGTGCCCTATGGGCGGTTGTTTTGGAACCGGCGATTGGTACGAAACCGAAGGCAGAGATGATCTCGCCGGCATTCCAATCATGGGATCTAATGGACTTCATCACCCAATCCCGAGGAGGCTCCCCATGAGCAGGTGCCAGTGTGGCAAGGAAAGTTGCAACGAAAGTTGCGGATGTTTCCAGTCGAAGAAAGAGCCTCTCTATGAGGCTGCCCCACCGCAGCAGGATCCCCGTGATCCCCGCCCCCGCCAGGATCCCGAGCCCGAACCGGACAACAACTAGGCGCCACCACAAGCGCCGCAACAAAAAAGCACCCCTTGCCATGTCTTGGGGTGCTTCTTCTTTTTATATAAAAATTTAATTTCTTACTTTACTAGCTGCTTCTATGCGACGAAGAGCCGAAATAAAAGCGGCTGTCCTTAAATCAGTTTTATATTCTTTGGACATCTCTAGTATTGTCTGAAAAGACGGAATCATCCTTTCTTTGAGTTCACTATCTACTTCTTCTTCGCTCCAGTAGTTGTTAGAAATATTTTGTAACCATTCAAAATAAGATACTGTCACCCCACCAGCATTAGCTAGTACATCTGGAATCAACATAATACCTTTTTCAAACATTATTTCATCAGCTTCAGGAGTAGTCGGACCATTAGCCAATTCCAACACAATCTTGGCTTTGATGTCGTTGGCATTATCTTTGCTGATTTGGTTTTCAAGTGCAGCTGGCACTATCACATCAACATCCAGTGCAAAGAATTCTTTGATATTTATATCTTTGGTACCAGCTAATCCAGCCAAAGAACCTTTGTCTTTTTTATAATTTTCAGCTTCATCAATATCAATGCCTTTGTCATTGTAGACAATGGACTTGGAATCAGCCAAAGCTACTACCTTATATCCTGCCTCATGCAAAAGATGAGCCATAGTTGCTCCGGCATTACCAAAACCCTGGATAGCTACTTTAGTTTTTTTTGCTTCCAAGCCAAGTTCTTTTATTGCTTCCGTCAGGACATAGAATCCACCCATAGCCGTAGAAGTACCGCGTCCTTTTGAGCCGCCATATTCTAGAGGCTTGCCAGTTACTACGCCTAGACTGGCCTTGCCTTCCAATTGAGAAAATTCATCAGCCATCCAAGCCATAATTTGTGGAGTGGTATAAACATCTGGAGCAGGCACATCTTTTTCTGGCCCAATCACTGAGCGAAAGGCTCTAATCCAAGCCCGAGATAATCTTTCAATTTCTGAAACTGACAAAGATTTTGGATCTACTATCACTCCCCCTTTGCCACCGCCCATAGGGATGCCAACTACCGAAGTCTTAATAGTCATCCAAAAAGCCAATGCTTTTACTTCGTCCAAATCAACTTGGGGATGAAAGCGAATTCCTCCTTTGTATGGTCCGCGAGCAGAATTGTACTGTACTCTATAGGCCTGAAAAATTCTAAGACTTCCGTCATCCATTTTGACAGGTAAAGAAGCCATTACTACCCTTTCTGGAGAAGACAATCTCGACAACACGTCTTTGTCGAGGTTCATAAGCTTTGAGGCTTTTTCCAGTTGCCTCATTGCATTATCATAAGCATTCATAACTATACATTGTCATCCCGGACTTGATCCGGGATCTACTTAATGATTAAAATAATCGACTAAATCCTGAAGTGCCCACCTGCCACCACACTGCCATCAGGCATGTCGGGCAGGAATTCAGGATGACTTGGCTATTTCTTTGGTGTCCAGTCAGGGACTATCGGCTTATCACCCTGCAAATATTTGTAAGCTTGCAAGGCTGCTTTGGATCCTTCCCCGGCTGAAATCACCGCTTGTTTATAAGTAATATCAGTAATATCACCAGCCGCAAAAATACCTTTAATATTAGTCTCATTGTCACGGCTAATAATAATTTCTTTTCTGTTTGTCATGTCCAAACCAAGATTGTCCAACCAACCCGTCTTGGCCACATGACCAATCTCTACAAAAATACCTTCTACCTCTATTTCTTTTTGCTGACCATCTGCGGTCTCATAAACCAACTTCTCCACCCTGTCTGTGCCTTTGACTTCTTTGGCCGCGGCATTGAAAATAATTTCTACATTTTCGGCATTGTTGACGTGGTCAATCAAAACCTGCTCACCGCGAAAAGCATCTTTGCGAACCAACATATACACCTTTTTGGCTAGCTTGGAAGAATACTCCGCAGCATCAAGAGCTGAATTACCCCCACCTACTACCACTACATTTTTGCCTCTATACAATGGCCCGTCACAAGTAGCGCAGTAGCTGACACCTCGGCCGGTCAATTCTTTTTCACCCGGCACATCCAATGTACGCGGTGTAAGACCAAAACATAAAATAATTGTTCTAGCGCCAAGCTTTTTACCAGTGCTAGTTTCCAGCAAAAAATTATTGCCGTCTTTGGTTATTTTTTCTGCTCCTTCAAACAAAAATTCTACACCGGTCTTAGCCGCCTGCTCTTGAAATTTTTGTGACAATTCCAAACCGCCAATTGTATTAAAACCAGGATAGTTTTCTACATCATCAGTCAAAGCAAGCTGACCGCCAACATCTTTGGAAATGACTAGGGTCTTGAGAGCACGACGAGAAGTATAAATTGCCGCTGTCAGTCCTGCTGGGCCAGCCCCGACAATTATTACATCATAATTTTGTTCTGCCATAATTATTTATGAATGTTTTTTTATAAGATCTAGAAGGACTTCTTTGCTTTGAAGACCAACCATATTTTCTACTACTTCACCGTTTTTAAAAATTTTTAAAGTCGGGATACTCATCACGCTAAAAGCCTGAGCAGTAGCACTATTTTGATCAACATCTAATTTGGCTACTTTTACACCTTCTTTATCTTTTAGCTCATTGGCTACCTCTTCTATAATCGGTCCCTGCATTTTGCATGGTCCGCACCAAGGCGCCCAAAAATCTACTAAGACTACACCTGAAAATGATTTGACTTCTTTTTCAAAAGTCTGATCTGTAAGTTCTAATGGCATATTTTTTATTATTAATTATTTTACAATTAAATTATTATTTTAAATCAAATAAGATATTAATTAATTTGGACAATTGTTTTTTATCAATCACCTTTTTACCATCATAACATCCACTGACTTTATCGTCCACCAAAAGCTTACTTAGAGAATCCATAGACGCCCTAGCTGCTTTTACTACTCGAATGATTTCTTCAATATCACGTTTTTCATTGTACATTTTTTCTACCGACCGAATCTGGCCTTCAATCCTATGAAGTTGAGAAATTATTTTTTCTGGACAACAAGCTTTTTTCATTGATTTAGCTAAATACTTATATACCCTATGGGGGTATACTATCATATTGTCCAAAATGTGTCAAGAAAATAAGTCTGCCCCAGTTCCCCGCCTGCCGTGCCGGCTATGGCGGGCAGGCAAACACTGGAGCTTATTTATTGTCTAAGGTTAACTAAACACCACGTCCCGCCCCGTAGCGACAGACCACTGTTCTATTTCAGCCCTGATATGATACTATCCCTTCAAAACTAAACTATCCTCACCCAATACTTGATATTGAGGTCTGTCGATTATGGGGTCAAATAAAATAGCCCCACCAACCGAAGTCAGTGGGGCCAGCAGGGAAGAAGTTCCTCCGAGTATGTCCTCGGACACCCTCCGTAAAGGATGCTGGGCGCGAACCCCTTACCCTAGCTCTCTCACTCAAAAATTACCATAAAGAACTAAATTCTGACTATAAGGTCAAATTACGCTTTAGCTTTCACGGCTTTGACTTTTATAGCCACAGCAGCCAAATCAGATATCCTTTTTATCCAAACTAGACGCTAGGGCCATATTGGCCAAGATATTTCAAAGAATCCTTTTCTTATATATCTTTTTATGAGGATTGTCAAGAAAATAGCTACGCCCCAGTGTAGCTCACAAGTGTTTGTTTATTGTCTGAGAGGCCAAATAGCTCCGTAGCGGCCTATTTAATTTGGCTAATATTTGTGTATTAACTTTATTTCTCTTGGAAACGGCTATTTCTAATCATCGTCCTCATCAAAGATGTCTCCCACAATGTGCTCCAAAATATCCTCCATAGTAATCAAACCAATCAAATCATCCCCTCTTAAAACTAAGGCCATGTGGCTTTTACGGCGTCTCATTTTATTAAAAATAATGTTAATTTTGGTCTTTTCTTTTACTTTTATAACTGGTTTTACAAATTTTTCCAAGGTTTCTTCGCGTTTCTCACTATTTAAAACTCTCATTATTTCTTTGACGTGCACATAGCCAATAATATTATCCTTTTGATTATGATAAACCGGATATCTGCTGTGTCCATCTTGGGCCACAAAATAAGCTACCTGATCAACATCGGCATCATCATTTAAAACAGCCATGCGATATCGTGGTGTCATTATTTCTTTGGCACTTATATCATTGAACTCCAAAATATTCATAATCATCTCGTGCTCAGCAAAATCAAGTGCCCCTTGTTCTACTGCTAAACGACTAAAAGCCCTAAACTCCCCTTCTGAAACTATTTTTTTGCCCCTGCCTCTGGTCAAAAAATGCAACATTTTCTCTAAAATTAGCACTATTGGATACAAAATAATTTGCAGAGTATATATGGCCGGCGCAAAAAACAAGGCTACTCGCGTAGCGTGAATTTGAAAATAAGCCTTGGGATACATTTCTCCAAAAACGAGAATAAGGACTGTCATAGCTCCAGTTGCCAGACCAACCCCCAAATCACCAAAAACTTTAACAGCTGCCACAGTAGCTAAAGAAGCCGCACCAATATTTACCAAATTATTACCCAATAAAACTACTACTAACAACCTATTTTTATTTTCCAATAATTTCTGCAATAAATTCGCATTTGGTTTTTTCGCCATTACCAACTCTTTTACCTTTGATGAAGACAAAGAAAATAAAGCAATCTCCATACCAGAAAACCATGAAGATAAGATAAGTAAGATTAATAGTACAAAAAATGTCATATATTAAAAATAGCCCAAAAAAGGCTTTTAAAAATTAGCTTGTTTTAGATATTTTATTAGGACTGGGCTCGTCCAAGTTTTTCATATTTATATAATAGCAGATCTTTTCTAATAATTAAAGCCTTGACTATCTGGTGACCCCACCAGGAATCGAACCTGGATCTAGAACTTAGGAGGTTCTTGTTTTATCCATTAAACTATGGGGTCTAAATAAAAATCTTATTTTTTACTTATTCTTTTCTTTTTGTCTAATTTTAGTTTATAAAATGTGTCGTGATACGATTTTTATCCTTTACTTTTCTCTGACTTGAGCAAAGATTTTTTTAAACATTTTATAATTTTCTTCAAGCTCATTCTTACAAATTTCTAAAGACAAAATATTATATTTTTCATCCATTTTAGCCTCGACAGCGGCCAGTGTTTCTAAAAAACTAACTTGTCTTTCACTGACTAATAAATGAAAATATATAAATATGCCTCTTGGCGTCAAAAAACGATAACTATCAGCATTAGCACAGAGCTCAGCCTCCGGACAAGTGAATTCTACGTCTTTATGGTGAGCAGCCACACAATTTATAATATTTTCTTTCTTTTTCTCATCAATATTATAATTAGCCAAAAAATCTCGGCTAGCCTCAACACTCATAGCAACGTGCTCGCTGATCCTTCCTTCTGACAAGGCTTGTCCGAGCCTTATGTCCATAAGAGCTATACCGACTAAAACAGTCTCTATCTCAAGATTTAATTTTTTGGCTAACTCTAGAGCTTTTTTCTCTGATATTTCAAAAAGCTCAATAGCTGGGCTACCATATTGATTTATTTGTTCAATAGCATAATTTCTAGCATCCTTTATTAAGCCCATATTTTAACTAGTATATTTTTAAAAACGTAGTTATTCTAATATATAAGGTATAAAATGTCTATACTAAGGCTTTGATCAGGGGTTTTATCTCTTTACATTAATGCTCGAATTGGCTACTATTAAGGGACAGAAACTACCTAAAATTTAATTATAATATAAAATCTATGTTTTCTAAAAATCAATCAGTTGCCCCAAACTCAAAGAGTATTGAAACCATTATTGGCCCTTCAGTCAAAGTAGAGGGAGATTTTAAAGGCGAAGGGGATTTGGTCATAGAAGGTATTTTGGTAGGTAACTTACAAACCAAAAATAACCTAAAAATAGGCCAAAATGCTGTAGTTGATGCCAATATCAAGGCCAACAATGCCTTTATTTCCGGTAAGGTTAGAGGAAATATTAATGTTAAAGGAAAGCTGGAAATAACCGGTACGGCCATGATTTTGGGCGACATCAAGGCTCAAATTATTTCCATTGAAAGTGGCGCACTACTCAAAGGCACTCTGGATATGCCAATTGGCAATATTTCCACTGAAGAGCCCAAAGAAAATAAAAAGGCCGAGCCAATTAGAAAAGAAGAAAACGAGAAATAAAAATTTCTAGGAGCCAAGCTTTATGTATCTTTATATTTATGACTCCTTTCTGAGCGACAAAAAATATAGCGACCTTTTGGTAAAAATTGAAAAGAGATTGACTGACCTAGGCATCAAAGGAAAGATTGCTAGGTTGTCAGTTCTCAAAAATATGAAAGAGATGATTACTGATGGTGTCAAAGAGGGAGTACAAACTGTCGTAGCGATTGGAAACGCTCAAACTTTTGCCAAGGTCATCAATGTGGTGGCTGATTTGGATGTTACACTCGGACTGATACCAATTGATAACGACAACCCTATTGCCAAGACGCTGGGTATACCTCCCAAAATCTTGGCTTGTGACGTTTTGGCTTCACGCATTATAAAAAAAATAGACCTAGGAAAAATAAATAATTATTATTTTGTAAATACTGCTCAAATTGAAAGCGGTGATGTCACAATAGAGTACAATGACTATAAAGTCTCTCCCGTCACTGAAAAAAGCAAAATAACTTTATACAATTTTTCCGATGAAAAAAATTCTTATTCTTCTCCGATTGATGGAATACTAGAAGCAGTGATTACTCCCATACGCTCTGGAGTGTTTGGTAAAAAGAAAATAGAGGAGACAGTGCTACAATTTACCAAAATAAAAATCGGCTCTCTAGCCGAAGACCAAGTTGCTATTGTAACTGATGATCAGGTGATTATGAAAACTCCAGCTGAGATAAAAGTAATCCCGGAAAAATTAAAAATCATAGTCGGTAGCGACCGAACCTTTGCCTAAAAACTATCATATTACTATAAGAAAAAACCCTTTAAATAAAGGGTTTTTTATATATTTATAAAATATTGAACAAATATTTTATTCTTTTTTTTCACTAGTATTTTCGACTGTTTTTTCATCACTAGTTTTAGCTTTACGAGTGCCCAAAACAATGTATTGTTGAACAATAGAAAATATAGTTGTCAGTAACCAATAAAATGTCAAACCAGCTGGAAAACTAGAACCAATAAAAATTGTAATCACAGGAAATATATACAACATCTGTCCGCTCATACCAGCCATGACCGAGCTGCTGCCTGGTCTTTTTTTGGCCATCATCATTTTAGATTGCCAAAACTGAGCCAAACCAGCCAACACTGCCAGCAAAATACTTTTTTCTGCTAGATTAAAAAATCCAAAAGCTAAAGGATTGAGTACACCGGGGTTAGTAACAAAAGAATACAAGACATCTGTGGCGTGCTCATCAGTCAGGCCATTGAAGAAAACTCTATAGATGGCAAAAAGAAATGGCAACTGAATGACCATTGGCAGACAAGACGAAAGGGGATTGACTCCTCTTTTTTTGTAAAGTGCCATCAGCTCCGGACCCATCTTTTCTTTGTCCGCTTTATATTTTTCTTTGAGCTCTTCTATCTCCGGTTGTAAGGTGGCCAATTCTTTTTGAGCTTTGATAGATTTTTTGGAAGGGATATAAAGAAGCAGTCTGATGATCAAAGTCAAAATAATAATTGCCAGACCCAAATCATGGCCAGGAATACTATTGTATATATAAACCAAAAGATTGAAAATTGGTTCGTAGAAAAATTTGTTAAAAATCCACATGAAAGTTATTTTAATTATTTTACTGGATCATGGCCACCGCTTGATAAGGGATTGCATCTTATAACCCGCCAAACAGCTTTTGATCCACCTTTTAAAAGTCCATATTTATCTATAGCCTGATAGCCATATTCGCTACAATGCGGGTAAAATCGGCAATAACCATGAGGATAAAACACCTTAAACCAGCCCGTGTCCGGAGATAAAGTCTTTTGATAAAGCCTAATTAGTTTTAAAACTAGTTTTTTTATCATTTTGACCTTGATTATAAAGGCTTATTTTTTTAAAAGCAAAGTCTAGTTGCCGACCCAAAGTGCTAAAATCCAACTCCAAGGCAGATTTTTTGGCTATTATTAGCACAACATACCCTGTCTTAAGCTTTGGTAGCGCTATCCGGACAATTTCACGCATTTGTCTTTGCAATCTATTTCTGATTACTGCCCGCTTATCAACCTTAGTAGAAACCACAAAAGCAAAACGACTAGGCCCCTCTTGATTTTTTTTATACTTAATCACTAGTTGCGGCAAAAAAAAGCTTTGGCCATTCTTAACCAAGTCTTTTATTTCCTTATCTTGATGAAGTCTAAAAATTTTAGGCAACATAGTTTTTGCCTAATATTAGGTAAATTAAACAGCCAGGCTTTTTCTGCCTTTTTTTCTGCGGCTAGACAATACTTGGCGACCGCTTTTGCTAGACATGCGGGCACGAAAACCATGAGTCTTGGCTCTTTTTCTGGTTTTTGGCTGATAGGTTCTTTTGGTCATATAAAATACCTAGCTATCTTTAATAATTATAACGTCTGAACAATAACATATTCCACCCTATTTATCAAGACTAACAGAGTCTTGAAAGTTATCCACAATTATCCACAAGCTGTTCACATTTTTTCAACTAAAGTCTGTATTTTGGTAAAGTTTTATTTGTGCTATAGTAATATAGACTAAGTTTTCGGGCTAAAACAAAGCTAAAAATATGGAAAATTACGATAAAATCTGGGAAAATACCCTGGGTGAATTAGAACTTTTAATCAGTAAAGCAAACTTTACTACTTGGTTTAAAAATACCTTTATTGCCAGTGTTGAATCAGACCAAGTGGTGGTTGGAGTGCCCAATGCCTTTACCAAAGTATGGTTGGAAAAGAAGTACCACGACAAAATTATATCAGCTCTGGAAAATGTGTTATCAAAAAATAATCTACAGGTTATCTACAGGGTCATAACAAAGGAAAAGATGGCTGACATTAGCGAAAATGTTGAAAATATTAATAAAGAAAAAACCTCCTATGTGCATAACTCCAGCAATCCTTCTAATGGCCAAAGTGTCAGTAAATTTGGCCTAAATCCTCACTATAAGTTTGAAACCTTTGTTGTTGGACCAGGCAATGAGTTGGCCCAAGCGGCTGCTCATGCGGCTGCTCAAAAACCTGGTGAAATCTACAATCCTTTATTTATATATGGTGGTGTAGGTTTGGGAAAAACTCACCTAGTCCAAGCTGTTGGTAATTATATATTAGCCAAAGATCCTAGTAAAAGGGTCCTTTATATTAATAGCGAAAAATTTACCAATGACTTTATTTTTGCTATAAAATCGGGACAAACTGACAAATTTAAGCAAATGTATAGAAATATTGACGTGCTTTTGATTGATGATATCCAGTTTATAGCCGGAAAAGAACAAACTCAAGAGGAATTTTTCCATACTTTCAATGCCCTTCACCAAAACAATAAACAAATAGTTATATCTTCTGATAGACCACCAAAAGCTATCCAAGAAGTAGAGAACAGGTTGATTTCCCGTTTTGAGTGGGGGATGATTGCCGATATTTCTTCTCCTGATCTAGAAACTAGAGTGGCTATTTTAGAAATTAAGGCCCAAGAAAAAAAATATAATCTTGACCCAAAGATAGTTCAATATATTGCTGAAACTATTCAAGAAAATATCCGCGAGTTAGAAGGCGCTCTAAATAGAATTATTGCTTTTCATCAACTCAACAACACCACTCCTAGTTTAGAGAGCGTAAAATCCATTTTGGGAGGTATTGCTGCCAATCCTAGAAAGGCGGGACTGACCCCCAAAAGACTTTTGACAGTCATTTCAGAATTTTACGACATTAGCATGGAAAATCTCTTGGGCGCCAGCCGCAAAAAAGAATTGGTAGTGCCCCGACAAATTGCTATGTTTTTGATGAGAGAAGAGCTTAAAGCCTCTTACCCAAACATCGGGCAAGAAATAGGCGGACGAGATCACACCACTGCCATGCACGCCTGTGTCAAAGTAACCACCTTAATTGAATCTGATGATAGAATTAAAAATGACATCTTAGTTTTAAAGACAAAAATCTATGAACGCAATTAAAGATTCACAAAAATTGCGTGAATAAATTGTTTATAAGTTTTTTATAACCTTGTGTAAAGTTTTATAACTAACTGTGTATAAACACCAGCTTATCCACCGATCAAAATAAAGTCTCAAAACTTATTCACAAAAAAACCTCTTATCAACATTTTTGTGAACTGATTGTCCACCAGCTAAAATCCAAAATAAAAACAAATTTTCCTAGGCTTTACCAAAATTTTTCTCCACTTATAAACATATCCACCGTGCCTATAACTACTACTAAATTTTATATATAAATAATTAAACAATAATAATATGAAAATTGTTTGCACTCAGGAAAATTTGAATAAAGGATTATCTTTGGTATCAAACATTGCCAACAAAAGTTCCAACTTGCCAATTTTGAATAATGTATTATTGAAAGCAGAAAAAAACGATCTCACTTTGATCACTACTGATTTGGAAATTGGTATCAAAGCATCAATTAGAGGAAAAATAGAAAAGTCAGGCGAGTTTACAGTAGATGCTAAATTGATTCACAACTTTGTTTCTTTTCTTCCCAGAGAAAATATTGAAATCAACTTGGACGGAGATAACCTAGAAATAAAAAGTGCCAACCAAGAAACCTCTATCAAAGGCATGCTTGCTGAAGACTTTCCTCTGATACCAGAAATAGAAAAACATAACATGGTAGAAATCTCAATCGCTGACTTGAAAAAAAGTCTTTCTCAAGTGCTACTAGCCGCGTCACTAGATGTCTCAAGGATTGAAATAAATGCTGTAAACTTCAACTTTCAAAAAAATGAACTTACTCTAGCAGCTACTGATAGCTACCGTTTGGCTGAAAAGAAAATCCCAGTAGAAAACGGGGAAAACAAAAACCTAATAATTCCTCTCAAAACTTTACAAGAATTAGCTAGGATTCTAAATGACCAGCAGGACAAAAAACTCAAAATATTTTTTAATGAAAATCAGATAATGTTTGAGCTTGATGGAGTAGAGCTCATATCGCGTGTAATAGATGGTAAATACCCAGATTATAGTCAAATTATTCCAGCTGAATTCAAAACTGAAGCCAAGTGCAATATTAGTAAGCTTGTCCCAGCTATAAAATCAGTGGCTCTGTTTTGCAAACAAGGTATTAATGATATAAGACTTAGTTTTGATGCCAAGTCTCAAAAAATAATTATCGCTACTGCTTCATCAAATACTGGTACTTCAATTGCCAATGTCTCAGCAGAAATAAAAGGAGAAGAAAATGATATTGTCTTTAACTACCGCTATTTACTAGATGGCCTTAATCAGCTGGGTACCAGTGAAGTAAATATGAAGATAAACAATAATTCATCACCAGGGCTACTTCAGCCAGTTGGTAATGACAAATATATTTATTTGGTAATGCCTATTAGGCAATAAATTTATGGGTGGTTTTATAAAAATAAATGATACCTTACAAATAACTTCAGAACAGGGTTTTCCAAAGGAACTGAATTATCAAGAACACCTGAAAAATAAGATCAAGGCCGAGGATTTTGAAGGAAAAATATTTGATTTTAAAGATAAAGAGGATATTAGAATATATCATAGACCCCCTGTTAGAAATTTTTTAGTGCAGAATATAAACGGTAAATGGTTGTATTGGGGATTGATACATATTTTGGAAATTTTCCATGATCATGAAAAAAATACCACCTCTGGAAAATACAAAATTATTTATATAAACACACCCGAAGAAATGAAGAAGGCTTATGAGTTGATTGATAGAAGAAAAGACTTTAGTTATTTATAAAAGATAAAAGCCCCGCCGAAGCGGGGTTTTTTGAATTGACAAAATATTTTAATAATGTTATCTTACAGCGTTAAACGTACGAACAATTCACTCTTTTTAGGAGGTAGGTGGTAATGCGCTTTGTGCTCTTTGTCGTTAGTTTGGTGCTTTTTTACGGTGTCTGTCTGTTGGCCTGTGTAGGTCTGTGGGGGCTCGGTCTTTTGCCGAGTTTTCAGGCAGCTGCTCAGTGGGCTGCTTATGTTGTGGCGTTTTTCTACGTCACCTACATCCTGCTCATACCCATTGGTCTTGGGTTGGTGAGTCTACTGAGCTGGCCCGGTCGGGCTATCTACAAAAGGGTTCGTAGTCTGCAGGCGCGGAATTACGAATCCGAAGAGACCTTTGACGAGTAGCCGATTTCGGCTTGAGAACTTCGCGCCCCCTTGTCTGGTTCATAACCAGACAAGGGGGCTTTTTTGTATTAAATAAAAAAAATAACCCTGCATCATTATGGTAAATGGTTTAAAATTTTTATAAAAAAAGAGGGAGGGGAGGTTTGTCGGACTATTAGTGTCCGGCACACTCTCCCCTCCGCGGGCAAATTGGCGAGGTCGCCTCCCACCGCTGACGCGGTTTGAAACGTTAGGAGGTTTATCTCCCTTGCCTTTTGCCCGAGTTGGTGGGGCTGCGCTACGCAGTGTCGGTTATCAACGGCTTCCATTATCAGCTGGAAGAAGCACTCTTAGGACGCGTTGATGGTGCACCTAAACCGACTTGCCCAGCATGGATGCTGATCGCGTAGCGTGTGGCGTTTGCCACGCAGCCCCACAAAGATTTTATATTATTCTTTTTCGGCTGTCAATTGAGTATATATAAAACTTTTAAAATTTTTCTAGTTTTAGCCATTTTTTGCGGATAAATAGCTATTTTATTCACAGGGGTCTTTTCAAGCTTTTTTAAATTTGCTATAATATCAATACCTTCAGATGCCCTAGTCGAGAGGGTCTTTGCTAGGTATCTGTCACATAGGACAGCCGAAAAACTCCCTTGCGCGATGGGGCGTTTTTTGGTTTAGGCAAATTTTGATTTTTAAAATAAAAAATTCCCCCGCCCGATTCTGTTTTACAGAATCGGGCGGGGGCAGACCAGTCTCCTAGTAGGAGTAGTCGGGAAAGAGCCAATGCCAAGTAGGCTTGATGAGGTGTTCTTTGATTTGGTAAGGGAGTTCAAAGATGATTAGGAAAATCATGATGCCAATCAGCAACATGAAAAGGCCGATTATTTCCTCGCTTTCATCCAGATTGTTGTCCCAGCTGTTTTTGATTTTTTGCCCGAACAAGTAAAGGCCGCTGGCAATGTAGACCAAGGCCAGGAGACCGAGGATGGGGAGGCTGACTACCTTCAAGCAAGTCCAAAGCAGGATGGTCTGCTTGCTTAGCAGAGTGAGCGGCTTGCCCCAGCCAAGTAGACTGACATCATGCATCAGGCGCAGAGCCATCAGGTAGACGACAAAGACAGTTGGCAAGTGCCAGTAGATGTCTTGGCCGATTTTCCTGATAGCTAGGTAGGTGATGAGAGTGAATACGACCACAAAACTAGTGATCATCAGGGTATTAAGCGACAGCACCGGGCCAAAGAGCAGCCAAACAACCTTGGCCATAGCCAGCCAGAGCAGATGGTAGAGCCAGTGGTTGTAGGCGCCGGCAATCCAGACGCTGAAGCGGTTGGTGATCAGCCAGACCAGCGTGGCGACAAAGAGCGCCAGATTGAGTGGCCAGATGAGCCAGTCGGGGGTTATCTGGGGCAGAATCAGCGAATAGCTACTTGTTGGTTGGAAATGCAGTGTTGGGATGAGGGTGGTGACTAGGGCGAGGATAAGAGTGGTTACAAACCAGCGACCAAGTAGAGGGTTGCGTAGTTCATAGTGGATCATGGATCCTTCCTTTCTGTGAGGGTACAGACTCACTGGGCAGAAGTATAGTAGTAAAGCAAGTTGCAAAAATAATTTAATATATAAGATATTTTTTGTCAATTGAAAAAGAGGGCTAAGTCTGGTAGAATAAGATTATTATGATAGCCTATTTAAAAGGTAAGATAATCAAAAAAGCTACTAGATCCGCCATTGTTTTGGTTGGTGGGATAGGTTATGATGTTTTTTTGCCAACCAAAACTCTAGAAAAATGCCGTGAGCAGGATGAGGTGGATTTTTTTATTCATTCTTATATCAAAGAGGATGCTTTTGATCTTTATGGTTTTTCCAGTTTAGAGGAGTTGGATTTTTTCAAAAAACTTATTTCTGTGTCAGGCGTCGGACCAAAGAGTGCTTTAAATGTCTTGGCTCTAGCCTCACTTGATGATCTCAAGCGGGCTATTACTAGTGGAGATTCTACTATGCTACAAAAAGTGTCTGGTATTGGTAAGAAGACTGCTGAGAGACTAGTGGTAGACCTCAAAGAAAAATTTATTGTGGACTTGAGCCAACCATCTATGACCAGTGATAGCGACAAGCAAGTAGCCGAAGCTTTGATGTCACTGGGCTACAAACAAAGTGAGGCTCAAGAAGTATTAAAGACTTTGCCCAAGAGTGATGATCTGGCCACGCGTATCAAAGAAGCTCTTAAATATATAAACAAATGAAGTTAGTTTGTAATAAAGAAAATTATGATGATTTTTTAACTACCAGATTTGTCTCTGGTAATTTTTTACAGTCTAGTGTTTGGAGAAATTTTTTATCTAGACAGGGCAAAAGATATTGGCAAGCAGCGGTCTTAGAAGAGGATAAATTAATAGGTCTTTGTCTTTTGTATGAAAACAAATTACCTTTTGACAGGACTTATCTTTATAGTCCCAAGGGACCGGTCATTAGTCAGGGTATAAGCGAAGAAAAAAGAAAGGATGTTTTAAGATTTATTTTGTCACAAGCACGAGAGATTACTATTGAAACCAAAAAAAAGGAAGAAATATTTTTTAAGTTAGAACCAGAAAATAGTAATTTGATTTTGCCAGAACTACAAAAGTGTCCAGATGTCCAACCGCGTGATACTTGGATTCTTGATATCAAAGATGAAGAAAAAAAATTACTAGCCAATATGCACACTAAGACCAGATACAATATTGCTTTGGCCAAGAAAAAAGGAGTGTCAGTATTTTTTTCTCAAGACGAAAAAGATATAGAAATTTTTTTGGCGTTGAATAGAAAAACAGCCGATAGAAAAGAAATAAAAATTCATGACGATGATTATTATCGTTTACTTTTTAAAACCTTACTTGATCATAAAGTTGCTCATCTAGCTATAGCCACAGTAAACGGTCAGCCGGTAGCGGCCAATATTTTGATTTATTTTGGTCAAGCTATGACCTATTTGCATGGTGCTTCAGATTATGAATTCAGAAATTATATGGCACCACATCTTTTGCAGTGGGAGAGTATAAAAAAAGCCAAAACTCTGGGCGCGGAGATTTATGATTTTTGGGGTATTGCCCCAGAAGACGGATCCAAACCAAAATGGGTTGGTATTAGTCGTTTTAAAAAAGGTTTTGGCGGTCAGGTGGTATATTCACCAGGGGCCTACAACTTGATTTATAACAATAGCTGGTATAGCATATATAAACTTGCCAAAATTATTTTAAGAAAATAGTTATATTAAATTTATTGAAATATGATTAGAAAAGTACTTATTTCAGCTGCTGGACGCGGTACTAGGATGCTAGAGTTGTCCAAAGACAAACCAAAACATCTCATAGAGGCTAATGGTCGTCCCTTTCTTTATTATCTTTTATCAAATCTAAAAGCCGCTGGTTTTGAAGAAATTATAATGGTCGTTGGTTACAAAAAAGAATTTATGGAAGAATTTTTGACCAAATATCCAGAATTTAAAATCCAGCTAGTTAATCAATTTGAAATACTCGGTGAAGAGAAGTATGGCACAGCTTGTCCTCTGGAGTGTGTCAAAGATATTTTGAAAGGTCAAAGTTTTTTGGCAGTCTACGGAGATAATCTATATTCGGTTGAAGATTTGAAAAGATTAAATATTGATGATGATTACAATTATATAGCTGGCTTAGCCCACCAGCACCCAGAAAATTATGGTGTGCTAGCAGTGGATAAAAATAGTTTTTTGAAACAAATAGTAGAAAAACCTGCTCAGCCAGTTGGTAATTTGATTAATACTGGATTATACAAATTTACTCCAGAAGTTTTTGATTATTTAGATAAGATAGATATTTCTCCTCGCGGTGAATATGAGCTGACAGATGTCATAAATCTTTTAGCCAAACAGGGCAAGGTAAAAGTAATTGACCTCAAAGGTGTCTGGCTTGATTTTGGCAAGCCGGAAGATGTCCAGAGAGTAGAAGATTATTTAAATAATAATTAGCAACCATATTAGGATGCTTAAAAAGTTAATAAAAAAAATATTGGGCAAAAAAATCATCTTGGCTTATCATCACACTTTGGCCAAGTTGGCGGCTTTTGTTTTTGGAAACCCTAGTGACAAATTGATTGTGATAGGCGTGACCGGCACCAATGGTAAGACAGCGACTGTTAATTTTGTAGCTCAGTTTTTGCAGTCCCAAAATCAAAAAGTTGGTTTGGCTTCAACTGCTAATTTTAAAGTCGCTAAAAAAGAATGGCTCAATGACAAAAAAATGACAATGCTTGGGCGCATGCAAACACAAAGACTTTTATCTGATATGGTCAAAGCTGGTTGTAAATATGCGGTGATTGAAACATCGTCTCAAGGTGTAGAACAATTTCGTCATGCGGGGATAAATTATGATACAGTTATTTTTACCAATCTGACACCCGAGCATATCGAGGCTCATGGTAGTTTTGAAAATTATCGAATGTATAAAGAAAAACTTTTTAAACACCTATCAACTAGCAAGATAAAAATAATAGATGGTGAGAAAATAATCAAAATAGTTGTGTCCAATAATGATGATATGGAAACAGAGAGGCTCAAAAAAATAAAAGTTGATAAATTTGTCACTTACTCTATTGATAAACAATCTGATTATCAGGCACAGGATATTGATTTGGAAAACGGAGTGTCATTTTCTGTGCATGGTAATAGGATAGATACAAAATTTATTGCTAAATTTAATGTTTATAATGTTTTGTCAGCTATGGTAGCAATAGCAGAGTTAGGTTTTGATCTCAAAAATTTAGTACAAACAAAATTAAAAAATGTACCAGGTCGTCAGGAATGGATTGATGAGGGACAGGATTTTAAAGTATTAGTTGATTATGCTCCTGAGCCAGAGGGTTTAGGCCAACTTTATCAGACTTTGAAAAAAATAAAAAAAAATAGATTGATTCATATCTTGGGATCATGCGGTGGAGGAAGAGATAAAGCTCGTCAACCAGTACTTGGTAAAATGGCGGGAGAGAACGCTGATATAGTAATTGTAACAAACGAAGACCCATATGATGATGATCCAATAGAAATTATAAACAATGTTGCCCGTGGAGCTATTGAGGTTGGCAAAACACTGGATAAAGATTTGTTTAAAGTAGAAGATAGACGTGAGGCTATTCAAAAATCAATAGAATTGGCTCAAGTTAACGACCTAATACTTATTACTGGTAAAGGTTCAGAACAATTTATATGTGTGGCAAATGGTCAAAAAATTCCTTGGGATGATAGACGAGTTTTTAAAGAATTGTTGAAATAACTAATAAAAGAGCTAGTTTTGTGTAAATAAGTCTTGACAAAAGACTTATTTTGTGATAAGATGATATGATTCGCTTTTAGCGTTTGTTCTATATACAATGCCGAAATTGGCTAAAAATAGATTGTTTCGTTGTTCTTGGCAGTTTCACCCTTTCTAGGAGGAATGTCTAATGTTCAATCGCAAGGGCTTTACTCTCATCGAGCTGATGATCGTTGTGGTCATCCTCGGTCTCCTGGCGGCCATCGCCATCCCCAACTTCATCAGCATGCAGAACCGGGCCATGGAGGCCAAGACCAAGGGCGTCTGCCACACCGTGCAGCTGGCCGTCGAGGACTACGTCGTCAGAAACGACGGTCGCTACCCCGAGAAGGTGGTCTATTTCCTGTATTTGCTGCCCGCTGAGCAACTGCTGGAAAACGCCTTCACTAACCAAGTGACCGAGCCGCGTGACGCGATCATGACCGACGAGGTTCCCGGTCCGGGTCAGGTCTTTTACCAGCCCATCAAGCAAGGGAACATCAACATCGGATATGTCATCACCGGCTACGGAGCTGACAGTCAGCAGATTGTCGAGCTCACCAGTGGCTCCTAGTACCAGCAGGTACTAGGAGAAAGGACGGGAAGTCACACGTGCATCGTGTGACCCCCGTCCTATTTTTTTACCCCGCACCATTTTTTAATACTCAAAAATGGTGCGGGATTTATCTAAAATCAGTCAAAAATAAAGACGCTTGCACCGTAGACCGAGCGTAGCGAGGTTGTACGGTGTGGATAAAGTGTAGGTAAATGACTATATATGTGTATATATAGCCTTTATTTATTGGTAAAACATATAAAATTTGACAAATTTTTTCTTTTATATATAGCAACTTTTTATCTAATATTAGATAAAAAAACTTAAAAATAGCCTGTTGTTTCTGAGTGATGAGGACAAGACCTTGACAATAGGTGTCAAATTTGATACCATTGGGCTATGCAATTTTTGGCCCCAAGCCTATTTTAAATGAAAATTAATGTAAATAACTGACCCAAAATCGGGTGAGTTCTTTTTTGTGACTGCAAACTTTCTATAATATAAAGCCCTTATACTATAAGGCTAATTAAACAATCTAGTTAGCACTATCTTTATGCCCCAAGTAAAAACTTCTACTTCGCGCAAGTATTTTACTGATCTGCGTGAAGCCATTCCTTTGACGGACCTTATTGAGGTTCAGAAAAAGTCCTATGACTGGTTTTTTAGAGAAGGACTAAAAGAACTTTTTGAGGAAATCTCTCCAATCAAAGATTTTATTGGTCGTGATCTTGAGCTTTATTTTCAAGACTACTATTTGGACGAGCCAAAATTTGACGAAGTCAAAGCCAAAGATAAAAATATTACTTTTGAGGCTCCACTGCGAGTCAACATAAGGCTGGTCAACAAAAGAACCAGCGAAGTCAAAGAACAAGAAATATATTTGGGAGATTTTCCATTGATGACTGATCGCGGTACTTTTATTATCAATGGTGTAGAACGTGTAGTTGTTTCTCAGCTTATCAGAAGTGCTGGTGTGTTTTTTACATCTTCGGTCATGCGTGGTCGCAAATACTATGGAGCCAAGCTTATACCAAATCGTGGTGCTTGGTTGGAAATTGAGACTGATGTCAACAATGTCATTTACGTAAAGATAGATAGAAAAAGAAAAGTACCTATCACCGCACTCTTGCGCGCCTTTGGGTATTTTACCGATGAAGAAATAACAGATTTATTTAAAGATGTTGACACTCACCCAGAGGTAAAATTTATCAAGGCTACAATCAACAAAGATATTTCTACAAACGAAGCCGAGGGCTTAAAAGAAATTTATCGTCGTATTAGGCCGGGCGATTTGGCTACTACTGAAAATGCCAGATCTCTTATTCATTCTATGTTTTTTGATTTTGATCGTTATGATTTTGGTCGGGTTGGTAGATACAAAATCAATTCTAGATTTGCACTAGACATTCCAAATAATAAAAATACCAGAGTCTTACGAAAAGAAGATTTGATTTTGGTGGTCAAAGAAATTATCAAATTAAATCTTAGCCAAGAAGATGCTGATGACATTGATCACTTGGGCAACAGGCGGGTCAGAGCTATCGGAGAACTTGTCCAAAACAGGTTTAGGATTGGCTTGGCTCGTATGGAGCGCATTGTCAAAGACAGGATGAGCACTTTGGACATGACAAGTATTACTCCAAATCAGCTTATCAATGCCCGTCCAGTGATTGGTGTGATCAAAGAATTTTTTATGAGCTCACAACTTTCTCAATTCATGGACCAGGTAAATCCTTTGGCTGAGCTAGAGCACAAACGTCGTTTGTCAGCTATGGGACCAGGTGGTCTATCTCGTGAAAGAGCGGGCTTTGAAGTCCGTGATGTACATCGTACTCACTATGGTCGTATTTGTCCGATTGCCACTCCCGAAGGTCCAAATATCGGACTAGTCGGGCATTTGGCATCTTACGCCAAAGTAAATGATTTTGGTTTTATTGAAACTCCTTTTAGGCGAGTACTTCATGATATAGATAATGATCCAAAGGTAACCACTGATAAAATAGCCAGAGAAGACATCAAAACCCCAGATGGCAAAAAAACAATTGTTGGCGCTGGACAAACTATCACCGCTAGCGTAGCTAAAGAATTGGCCAAGCATACAGAAATTGAAATAGTCCCCATCAAACCATTGGTGACCAATGAAATAGTTTATTTTGATGCTTTTGAAGAGGAAAGATATAACACCGCCGCGGCCACTACACCGATTGATGAAAAAGGTTATTTTATAAATGATTATTCTGAAATTAGAGTTAAGGGAAATCCTACTTATGATAAAGTAGAAAGAATTGATTTGTTGGATGTTGCTCCAAATCAAATTATTTCCATTGCTACATCTTTAATTCCATTTTTGGAACATGACGATGCGGTCAGAGCGCTTATGGGCACAAACATGCAACGTCAGGCAGTTTCGGTTATTCGTCCGCAAGCTCCTGTAGTTGGTACTGGTGTTGAGGCTAAGGCAGCTATGGATTCTGGACAGGTGATTGTAGTCAAAGATGACGGTGAGGTTACTTATGTTGATAGTCGCCGTATTGAAGTAAGCAATAAAAAAGGAGAAACAATAATTTATAACTTAAATAAATTTTCTCGTTCCAATACTTCTACTAGTATGAATCAGCACCCGATAGTTGATAAAGGACAAAAAGTCAAAAAGGGTGAGGTAATTGCTGATGGAGCAGCTACTGATCAAGGAGAGTTGGCTCTAGGCCAAAACATGTTGGTTGCTTATATGACTTGGGATGGAGGAAATTATGAGGATGCTATTTTGATATCAGAAAGAGTTGTAAAAAATGATAATTATACTTCTATTAGTATTGAGGATTACTCTATTGATATCCGTGATACCAAGCTTGGTCCAGAAGTGGTCACTCGTGATATTCCAAATGTCAGCGAAGAAAAATTAAAAGACCTTGATCGTGAAGGAGTAGTCAGAATTGGGGCCAATGTCTCATCGGGAGATATTCTGGTAGGTAAAATTACTCCTAAAGGTGAAACCGAATTGTCAGCTGAAGAAAAACTTTTGCGAGCTATCTTTGGTGAAAAAGCCAAAGACGTCAGAGACACATCTCTTTATTTGAAGCATGGAGAACGAGGTAAGGTAATCGGAGTTAAGGTATTTTCTCGTGATAAGGGTGATAAACTACCGGCCGGAGTAATCAAGACTATTCAGATTACTATTGCTCAACTCAGAAGAGTGCAAGTCGGTGACAAGATGGCCGGCCGACATGGAAATAAAGGTGTAATATCCCGTGTAGTACCAATAGAAGATATGCCATTTTTGGCTGATGGTACACCAGTTGATATTATTTTGAATCCGCTGGGTGTTATTTCTCGTATGAACCTGGGGCAGCTACTAGAAACTCATTTAGGTTTGGCGGCTAGAACCGCTGGCTATAAAGTGGCTAGTCCGGCTCTAAACGGAGTGTCCGAAGAAATCATCAGAGGGGAGCTAGCCAAAGCTGGTTGGCCGGAAGATGGTAAATTGCAATTATATGATGGCCGCACTGGTCAGCCATTTGACAACAAGACAACTGTTGGCGTGGCTTATATGTTGAAACTAAATCATTTGGTAGAAGACAAAATTCATCAGAGGTCTATCGGACCATACTCTCTTGTTACTCAACAACCGTTGGGTGGTAAGGCTCAGTTTGGTGGTCAGCGTTTTGGTGAGATGGAAGTCTGGGCTTTAGAAGCTTATGGTGCTGCCAGCACTTTGCAGGAAATGATAACTATCAAATCTGATGATGTGCCAGGTAGATCCAAGGCTTATGAGTCAATCATCAAAGGTGAACCTATCAAGCGTTTAAATATACCTGAATCATTCAATGTTTTGGTTCGAGAGCTAAAAGGCCTTGGATTGGAAGTAGAGCTCGTCGGAGAAAGAGAGGCCAAGATTGAAGACGTTGACCGGGAAACTCAAGAAATACTCAAAGAAGAAGCTCCTGTTGTAGCTGACTTGAGTTTGTCAGAAGAAGTAGCGTCTGAGTCAGAAAAATAATTTTTGTAAATTATAAATTTAAAAATATGCCTACTCCATCATCAACAAAAACTACCTTTATGTCACAGGAAAAAAATACCGTCTTAGAATTTGATGCTATCAAACTAAGATTGGCTTCTCCTGAAGACATACACAACTGGTCACACGGTGAGGTTTTGAAACCAGAAACTATAAACTACCGAACGCAAAAACCAGAAAAAGACGGTTTGTTTTGTGAAAAGATTTTTGGACCAACCAAAGACTGGGAGTGTTATTGTGGTAAATATAAAAGAATTCGTTACAAAGGAATTGTTTGTGATAAGTGTGGTGTAGAAGTGACTCGTGCTATTGTTCGTCGTGAAAGAATGGGACACATTGATTTGGCCGCTCCTGTATCTCATATTTGGTTTTTACGTGGTATTCCATCCAAGATCGGTTTGGTTTTGGATTTGAGTATTCAGTCTCTAGAAAAAGTTATTTATTTTGCTAGTTTTATTATTACCAATGTTGATGATGTTGCTCGTAAAGAAACCATAGAACAGATAAAGGGTGAATTAAAAAACAAGCGCAAGCAGATTGATAATGAATTTAATCAAAGAACTCAGGAAGCCAATAATCGTAAAACCAAACTCATCGCTGATGGCCAGCCAAAAGATAAAGTAGAAAAACAGATTGAGCAGGATTTGATGAATTTAAATGTTGCTAAGATTGATAAAATTAAAACCTTGGAAGAAGCCGCTGATGTGGCTCTAAAGGAATTGCGTGAGTTAAGAGAATTGCAAATAATTTCTGAGACTAAATATCAGGAGTTAGCCTTGCGTTATGGTCATGTGTTTGAGGCCAGTATTGGGGCTGAGGCTGTCAGGGAATTACTCAAGAGGATTGATCTAAAAGAACTCTATAATTCTTTGGAAAAAGAAATAGAAGACTCCATAGCGTCTAAGAGAAAAAAACTTATTAGAAGGTCACGACTGGTCAAGAACTTGATTATAAATAAAATTAGACCCGAGTGGATGATTATGACCACTATTCCAGTCATTCCTCCAGATTTGAGACCAATGGTTCAGCTTGATGGTGGGCGTTTTGCTTCATCTGATTTGAATGACTTGTATCGTCGTGTCATCAATAGAAATAATCGTCTAAAAAGACTCAAAGAGCTCAATGCTCCAGAAGTAATTCAAAGAAATGAAAAAAGAATGCTTCAGGAGGCAGTGGATGCTTTGATTGATAATAATGCCCGTCATGGTAAGACAGTTACTGCTTCTACTGGTCAAAAGAGAACTCTCAAGAGTATTGCGGACATGCTAAAAGGTAAGCAAGGACGTTTTAGACAAAATTTGCTTGGTAAACGTGTTGATTATTCTGGACGTAGTGTTATTGTCATTGGTCCGCATTTAAAACTTTATCAGTGTGGTTTGCCAAAGACTATGGCCTTGGAACTTTTTAGACCATTTGTAATTTCTCAACTTATAAAACAAGAATTGGTTCATAATGTCCGTAGTGCCAATCGTTATATTGAGGCTGGGCACCAGGAGGTATGGGCAATTCTGGAAGATATTATCAAAGATGCTCATGTATTATTGAATCGTGCTCCAACCCTTCATCGTTTGGGTATTCAGGCTTTCCAGCCGACTCTTATAGAAGGTAAAGCTATCCAGCTTCATCCTTTAGTTTGTACGGCTTTTAATGCTGACTTTGATGGAGATCAAATGGCTGTTCATGTTCCTTTGACTGAAGAAGCCAAAGAAGAAGCTAGTACTATTATGCTATCATCAAACAACCTACTGAAGCCGGCTACCGGTGATCCAGTAACTGTGCCAAGTCAGGATATTGTTTGGGGATGTTATTATTTGACTTATATTCATCCAGAGTCAAAATTGACCAAGGCTTTTGGTGATGAAGATGAGGCAGAAAAAGCTTTTGCCTTGGGAGTGATTGGTCTTCAGGATGTTATCAAAGTTAGAATTGCCAAAGAAAAGAATCAGATTTTGGAAACATCGGTTGGTAGGATTATATTTAATAGAATACTGCCGGATAAGATGGGTTATGTGAACAAGACACTCGATAAAAAAGGAATGAAAAATATTGTAGCCGATGCTTTTCGTACTTTGCCCCACGACCAGACAGTCAAGCTACTTGATGATATCAAAGAAGTAGCCTTTAAAAATATTACTGCTTCCGGTCTTTCTTGGGGGATGGATGATATTCCAAAATTAAAAATCAAAAAAGAATTGATTGAAGAAGGAGAAAGAAGAGTAGAAGAAATTAAGGAACAATATAATCAAGGACTTTTGACTAATAATGAAAGATATATCAAGGTCATTGAAGTTTGGAATGAAATAAAAAATCGTATTTATGATAGGGTTCAAGAAGTTTTGGATCCAAAAAATTCCGTAGCGTCTATTATTGAGTCAGGCGCTAGAGGATCTTTGTCACAAATGATTCAGATCATGGGCATCAAAGGCTTGGTGATTAATCCAGCTGGTGATATTATCGAATTGCCTATCAAGGCCAACTTTCAAGAGGGTCTGGATGTGCTGGAATACTTTATCTCTACTCATGGTACTAGAAAAGGTCTATCAGATACTGCTCTTCGTACGGCTAATGCCGGATATTTGACTAGGCGTTTGGTGGACGTTTCTCAGGATATGGTAATTTTGGAAGATGATTGTAAAGACAAAGAGGGTTTGGTGATTACTAAAGAAGAAAGTGATGCTATAAACGAGACCTTGGCCGAAAGAGCTACAGGTAGAGTTCTAATAGAAGATATCAAAGACGCTAAAGGTAAAGTAGTTGTCAAAAAAGGCACTTTGGTGGATAAAGAGGCTTCCGAATTAGTAGCCAAAGCCAATCCCGATCAGATAAAAATAAGATCAATATTGACTTGTAAATCTATCCGCGGAGCTTGTAAAAAATGTTATGGTTTTGATTTGGGTTATAATGAGTTAGTCAAACAAGGAACAGCTGTTGGTATTGTGGCTGCTCAAAGTATTGGTGAACCCGGCACACAGCTTACTATGAGAACTTTTCATACTGGCGGTGTAGCCGAAGGAGATATTACTCAAGGTTTGCCTCGTGTAGAGGAGTTATTTGAAGCTAGGCCGCCTAAAAAATCAGCTATCTTGGCGCCACTTTCAGGTGTAGTATATATTGAGGATGATCAAAAACTTATTTCCAAAGATCAGAGAATCATCAAAATCAAACCACAGGAAATCAGAGTAGAAGAATATGAAATTAAAGATAATACCGATCTTAAAGTAAAAGATGGTCAAGAAGTAGAAGTTGATCAGGTCATCATGCTTGATAATAAAGACAAAGTCAGGACTAAGCTAGATGGTGTTATAAAGATTAAAGACAAAACCCTTAAGGTCATTAGTAAAGAAGGAAGTATGCAGGAAGTCATAATACCGGCTGGATATAATCTCTGGATTAAAAATAAGGATCTAGTAGAAGAAGGTCAGCAGATTACCGAAGGAAGCATTGACTTGCAAGAGCTCTATGATCTCAAAGATATGCTCAGTGTTCAAAAATATATTATTAGTGAGATCAAACATATTTATTCTTCACAAGGCCAGAATCTAAATGATAAACACGTTGAGCTTATTGTCAGACAGATGTTTTCTAGAATCTTGGTCAAAGATGTGGGAGATACTGAACTATTGCCAGGTGAGGTGATAACCTATACTCAATTCCAAGAGGCCAATATTAATTCTAAGGGTAAGAAAGCAACTGGAGACACTCTACTTTTGGGCATTACCAAAGCCGCTCTTACCTCAGACTCATTCTTATCAGCAGCGTCTTTCCAAGAAACAGCTAGGGTGCTCATTGATGCGGCAATTTCCGGTAAAGTAGATCATCTAAAGGGTCTAAAGGAGAATGTAATTATTGGTCGCAAGATTCCAGCGGGCACGGGTTTTATAAAATAATAAAAGAATATTTTTTCGCAAAAGCCCCCTATTTTTGGGGGTTTTTGATTTGTTGGGGGGATTTTATTTTATTCTTATATATGGTAAAATATAGGTATTATAAACTGATAATTTTCACCAAAAATGGCTAGAAGAAAAAGACGAGTCTATCAAAATGAAGAAGAGGGTTTTAGTATAAACCCAGAAACTAAAGGGGCTATTTTTACAATACTTATTTTTACAGTAGCCTTTTTAAGTATTTTATCAATTTTTGATTTAGCTGGCGCTTTTGGCCGCTATCTAAATTTTGGCCTATCTTATGCTTTTGGTTGGGCTGATTGGATATTTATTTTGATTTTACTCTGGTTGGGCTATTTGTTGGTTAGAAGTGGTCGTTATGCTATTAAAATATCGGGATATATTGGGTTAGTTTTGATGATGCTGGCTTTTTCCGGCTTATTTCATTTTTTTGTTTCAGAATTTAGCCTAAAAGAAATAATTTCTGCTGGTAAAGGCGGCGGGGCCTTGGGATTTTTTATAGGGCAGACACTTCAAAGCTTTTTAGGTTTTTGGGGTTCAATGGTAATACTTTTTGCACTTTTATTTATTGGAATATTTTTGGCTTTCAACACTTCTTTTAAGGATATGATTGAGAAGGGTAAAGTCTTGGGTATAATAAAAGAAAAATTTTTGCCCGAGGCAGATTTGTCTGAGCAAGAAGAGGAAGAAAATGATGATAAAGAAGAGTTTTCTCCTGATGAAGACATGATAGAAAACAAAGAAGAGTTTTCTCCTGATGAAGAAATGGAAGAGAGTAAAGAAGAGGTGGCCGAAGATTTTGTTGATGAAGAAACGGAAGAAAAGCCTCAAGTCAGAAAGGCTAGGCCCAAGATTGTAGTGCCAATTGAGCTTTTATCAAAATCAAATTCCAAGCCTGATTCCGGAGATATCAACGCTAATATGAATAAGATTCAAAAGACTTTGGAAAATTTTGGGATTGACGTGACAATGGGAGAGGTAAATGTTGGACCAACAGTCACTCAATATACTTTGCGTCCGGCGGAAGGGGTCAGGCTTTCTCAGATGCTTACTTTGCAAAATGATTTGGCCTTGTCTTTGGCGGCTCATCCTTTGCGTATGGAAGCACCTATTCCAGGCAAATCTTTGGTGGGTATAGAAGTACCAAATCAAACTGTCTCTACAGTTAAACTCAGGGAAATTTTAGAAAGCAGCGCTTATAGAAAAAGAAAAAACAGTCTACAGCTGTCTTTGGGTAAAGATGTAGCTGGTAGTGCAATTTTGGCCAACTTAGCTACTATGCCCCATCTTTTGGTAGCCGGCTCTACTGGTAGTGGCAAGTCAGTTTGTATTAATAACATAATATTAAGTTTGATCTATCAAAATTCTCCTGATGAATTAAAATTTATTTTAATTGATCCTAAACGAGTAGAACTTTCATCATACAACAATATACCACATTTACTGACCCCAGTTATCAACGAAACAGATAAAGCTATCAATGCTCTCCGTTGGGTAGTAAAGGAGATGCATGAAAGGTACAAATTACTTCAAGCCGCCGGCAAAAGGAACATTGATAGTTATAATAGTGCCGTTATTGTTAATCGTTTACCTTATATAGTGGTGATTGTTGATGAATTTGCGGCTCTGATGTCTTTGGCAGCCAAAGAAATAGAAGCAGCCGTTGTTTCTTTGGCTCAGATGGCTAGGGCGGTTGGTATACATCTGGTTTTGGCCACCCAAAGACCGTCAGTAGATGTTATTACTGGTCTTATCAAAGCCAATATTACTTCCCGTATTGCTTTTGCCGTAGCCTCGGCCATGGACTCCCGTACTATTATTGATACTTCCGGAGCAGAAAAGCTTTTGGGCAAAGGTGATATGTTGTTTATGACAGCCGAGCTTTCCAAACCTCGCCGTATTCAGGGAGCCTATGTATCCGATGAAGAAATAAACGATGTAGTGGATTTCTTAAAAGATCAGGCTGAGCCAGAGTATAATGATGATGTGACAGAAAAGCCAAGCGGTCATGTGGCTGGTTTTGGTGGTGGCGGAGACTATGAAGATGATTTATCTTTGGAGGCTAAAGAAGTTGTTATAAAAGCCGGCAAGGCTTCAGCTACTTTGCTGCAGAGGAGATTAAGGATTGGCTATGCTAGAGCAGCTAGGCTCTTGGATATATTAGAAGAAATGGGTGTAGTTGGGCCGTCAGAAGGATCTAAGCCTCGTGAGGTTATGGTCTCACAAGAAGATCTGGAGGAGAATTTTGAATCACCGCTTGATGAAGAAGATATTGATGAGGAGGTTGAAGGTGAGACAGATGAGGAAGAAGATGAAGAAAGGGACAGATATTAAACCCTGTAAATTTATATGGCCAGCTTTAGACAAAAGAAAATAAGCCGAGGTCAGACTTTGTCTGACAAATTAAAACAAGCTAGAATCAGCCAAGAGGTTTCTTTGGAGGAAATGAGTCAGGCAACTAAAATACAGATAAAGTATTTGGAGATTTTAGAAGAAGGAGATTACCAAAAGTTGCCGGGCGATATTTATGCCAAAGCATGGCTAAAACTTTATGCCGATTTTTTGTCTTTAGATATTAGCGAGCTTTTGGCAGATTATAAAATAGAGAAATCAGTCAGAGATAAATTAATAAAAGTTTCTAAACCAAATGACTCAAAAAGCATCCCCAATTATAATATTTTGAAACCAAATTTTTTGAAAATTTTATCTATTGGTTTTTTGGTATTAATTCTCTTGGGATATTTGGCTTGGGAGATAAATAATATTGTATCACCACCGCAAGTTATTATTAGCGAGCCAAACAACAATTTTCGTACCAGCGAAAGCAGCGTCTTTATCAAGGGGCAGACAAAGCCGGAAGTTCAGCTAACTATCAATAATGAAACAGTTCTTTTAGATAGTGATGGTAATTTTATCAAAGAAGTAAATCTTGTCAGCGGCTTGAATAATTTGCAAATAAATGCTAAAAAGAAACATAGTAAAATCAATAATTTAGAATTGATAATATTTAGGGATATTATAGACTAGTTTAAAGATTAATAAGTAAGAAAAGCAAGCAAAACAGGCTAGTTTGCTAAACTAAGAAAGGAATTGTGATATGGCTAAAAAAGAAAAAGAAGGCCTAGATCAAGCTACTAAAAACGCTATTGATCAAATAAGATCGCGTTTTGGTGAGGGCTCCATAATGAATTTAGGAGAGGCCAAAGCTATGAATGTAGAGGCGGTTAGCACGGGCTGTTTGTCTTTGGACATTGCTTTGGGAGTTGGTGGAGTGCCGCGCGGCAGGATTATTGAAATTTATGGTCCTGAAGCATCAGGCAAAACCACTTTGGCTCAGCATGTGGTAGCTGAGGTACAAAGATTGGGAGGCGTAGCGGCTTTTGTTGATGCTGAGCACGCTTTGGATCCTGATTATGCCAAAAAAATAGGCGTTGATATTGATAAGTTACTCATTTCTCAGCCAGACACTGGTGAACAGGCTTTGGAAATTGTAGAAACACTAGTTCGCTCGGGTGGTATAGATGTGATAGTTATTGACTCAGTAGCTGCCTTAGTCCCAAAAGCTGAAATAGAGGGAGAAATGGGTGATAGTCATATGGGACTGCAGGCCAGATTGATGAGCCAGGCTTTGAGAAAATTGGCTGGTATTGTGCACAAGAGCAAAACCATTGTCATTTTTATCAATCAAATAAGAATGAAGATTGGTGTATTTTTCGGCAATCCCGAAACTACTACTGGCGGTAATGCTCTAAAATTTTATTCATCTCTTAGGATTGAGGTGCGTCGCAGTGCCCAAATAAAACAGGGTGAGAAGATAATTGGTAACCAAGTCAAGGCCAAAGTAGTAAAAAATAAAGTAGCGGCCCCATTTAAGAGTACAGTTTTTGATATTATGTATAATGAAGGAATATCGGTAGCTGGAGATGTTTTGGATACGGCCTTAGCTTTTGGTATTATTTCAAAATCAGGCAATTCTTATACATATGGAGAAGAAAAATTGGGCGTAGGGCGTGAAAATGCTAAATCGTATTTGAGGGCAAACCCAAAACTTATAAAGGAGATAAAAGATAAGGTTTGGAAAGAATACCGCTCCTCAGAACAATAATTATAATTTGTTTATACAAAAGAGTCTCGTAGCTTGCTAGGGGCTCTTTTTATTAGTATAATTTGATATATGCCTCGTTAGAAATCAAGCTGTTCTATCGGGGATATAATAGATTATTTAATATTTCTAACGGAGCATGTCGATTGCTAATAAGATTTTTCAAAATACCCTGTGGCAGGTTATTATCAGGGCTTTAAATATTTTTATAGGTGTTTTGTCCTTGGCACTTATCACTAGGATATTGGGTCAAGCTGGTTTTGGATATTATACCACTGCTTTTGCTTTTGTTCAGATGTTTATGATTTTGGTGGATCTGGGACTCTACCTTACTTTGCTCAGGGAAATTTCGGCAGCCAAAGAACGTAAAGATGAGAATAGAATTGTAAATAATATTTTTACTATCAGAATAGTTTCGGCTGTTCTGGTTTTGATTTTGATACCCTTGGTTGTTCAATTTTTCCCTTATACTAAAGAAGTAAAAATAGGTGTAACTATTTTTATGTTTTGTTATTTTTTCCAAAGTATAATTTCTACTTTGACCGCGGTTTTTTCCAAAAATTTGGCTATGCCAAAAGTAGCTATTACAGATTTGGTCAATAAAACACTATACGCTTTAGCCTTGATTTATCTTTTTAAAACTTCCGGCAACCTCAATCAAATATTATTTTTTAATGTGATTACACAAGGCACGGCTTTTATTTTACTTTTGGTATTTTTGAAAAAATATGTGAGTCTACAACTGGCTTGGGATTTTGTATATTGGAAGCAGGTATTTCATCGTACTTGGCCACTAGCTATTACAGTGGTATTGAATTTGGTTTATTTCAAGGCTGATACTTTAATTTTATCAGCTTATCACAGCCCAGAAGATGTAGCTATATATGGAGCGCCTTATAGAGTTTTGGAAGTTTTATCTACTTTTCCCCATATGTTTATGAGTCTTATATTGCCCATTTTTACAGCCGCTTGGGTGACTCAGAATAAAGAAAAATTAAAAAATAGTCTACAACATAGTTTTGATTTTTTTAGTATTATTAGTGTGGCTATGATTTTTGTCACCTGGCTTATTAGCAGCCCATTGATGACTCTGTTGGCGGGGCAAGAATTTGTCAAATCTGGGCCAATATTAAATATTTTGATAATAGCGACAGCTGCTATATTTTTTGGAACATTATTTACTTATTTAGTAGTAGCTCTTAATTTGCAAAAGCAGATGGTCAAATATTTTTTGATTACAGCTGGCATAGGAATTTTGGGTTATTTTACCCTTATCCCCCGTTTTTCTTATTGGGGAGCAGCGTATATGACTTTGTTGGTGGAGATTTTGATAGTCGTCTTTGCTTTTGTGGTAGTAAAAAAGAATGTTTCGCTTAATTTAAATTTCAAAGTATTAATAAAAAGTATCATAGCAGCAGTCATTGCTTCTTTTGTAGCTAGCTTGCTAGAGGATAAAAATATTATACTAGTGACAATCCTTGCCGGTTTAATTTATATCTTGGTTTTATTTTTTACTAAAGCAATCAATCAGTCGCTTATTAAAGAAATATTTAATAAAAAATAAATGAGCATTGATTTGCTACTAAATTTTATTTTCACTGCTTCGCTTTTGGTTTTTATTTTCACTGCTTATAAAAAAACTATCTGGGCAATAGCAGCAATAATAACTCTTTTACCTAGTTATTTGTGGCGCTTCAATATTTTGGGAATGCCAACTACTTTTTTGGAATTAATGATTGTTTTGTTATTTATAATTTGGTTGATAAAAGAGAAAAGATATAAAAAGATAAATTTTTTCTTAAAAAGGAAATCCGAAAATCAGGTTCCTTATAAACTTAGGCTACTTTTATCTGTTTGGATTTTAGCTAGCGTCTTAGCTTGGTTGGTAAATCCTACGTATAGTGCTCTTGGACTCTGGCGGGCATATTTTTTGGAGCCAATTATGTTTTTTTTGGTTTTTATCTATACTGTCAAGGATAAAGAAGATATAAAAATTATTATAAATGGGCTAGGCTTACTATTGGCTTGGTTGTTTGTAGTGGCTATGTATCAAAATTTTACAGACTGGAACTATATTGCCGCATATAATTTCCCACACGCAAAAAGACTGACCGCCGTTTTTTCTTATCCTAATGCCTTAGCACTTATTAGCGCTCCTATCTCAATATTCTTCTTATCTCTCTGGCTAATGATAAAAAATAAGGGGCGCAATTGGCATTATTTATTGTTGGGAATTTTGGGAGTTAGTTTATCTTATTTTGCGGTCAGCGAGGGGGCAATGCTGGCTATGCTAGCAGCTATATTTATATGGCTTATATTAGCCAAAAAAACAAGAAAATGGGGTATCTTACTAGCTTGTCTAGCTCTATCAGTAATTATATTATTTTTACCAAA